>Ga0213876_10000003_pt1 | contig 973849 bp, 846 predicted proteins | sample BarmaccomBMRX_R9_FD_160113 | JGI IMG/M metagenome (GOLD analysis project Ga0213876, IMG submission 160113) | Root-associated microbial communities from Barbacenia macrantha in rupestrian grasslands, the National Park of Serra do Cipo, Brazil - RX_R9 | ecosystem: Host-associated > Plants >... | reverse complement strand
CTCCGGCGCATCACCGCAGCGCCAAGGCGACAGCGTCCTCGGTCGTGCCGTCCCAGCGCGCGCCGAGGGCTTCGATGTCGGCTTCGACTTGCGAGCGTTCGGCGGGGGGGACGGGGGCGCCGAGTTTGGCGCGGAGTATGGCGGCGGCGCCGAGGAGGCGTGCGTCGCGGCGGAGGCCGCCGAGGGCTTCGAGGACGCTCGCGCTGCGCCAGCGGTCGCCGAGCTCCCAGTGCAGCGTGAGGCTGTCCTGGAGAACCGGGATTGCGCGTTGGGCGGAGCCGCGGGCGCGGAGGACGTAGCCGAGGAGATTGAGCGACCACGCGATGCCCTCGCGGAACCCGCCGGCGCGCGACCATGACAGGCACTCGTCGAGCCACTGCTCGGAGGTGTCGAGTGCGCCGGAGTAAAGCGATGCGGCGGCGAGATTGAGGAGCGACCAGGCCACGCCTTCGGTATCGCGGCGTTCGCGGAAGAGTTGCAGCGTCTCCTCGCACAGCTCGAAGGTATGCGCGTAATTGCGATTGAGCCATGACGCGAAGCCGACGTAGTTGAGCGAGCGGCCCGCGTTCGCGACGTCTTCGAGCTCGAGCCAGATCGTGCGGGAGAGCAAGTGGAGATCGATCGCGTGATCGTACTCGCCGCGTTCGCGGGCGATCGAGCCGCGGAACTGCAGCGACTGCGCGAGGCTCATCGGATCGCCGTGGCGTCGTGCGAGCTCGATGCTCGACTCGAGCAGCTCGATGGCGTGGTCGTAATCGCATTGCAGGAACGCGAGCGCGCCGGCGCCGGTGAGGACTTTCGTACGGATGGGAACGTCGTTGCCGCCGGGAACGCCGAGGGCCGTTTCGAGCGAGCGGCGTCCCTCGGCGTAATGGCCGCCGAGATACCACGACCACCAGAGTGCGGCGCCGAGGCGGAGGGCGAGCTCCGCGTCGCCGGCGCGTGCGGCCCAATCGAGCGCGGTGCGGAAATTGTCGGCGTCCCAGGCGAGGGTGTCCGGTTCCAGCTCGCATTCTTCCGCGATCGACGTCATGAGTTGCGCGTGCGCGCGGCCGATCTCGCCGGCGCGGTTTTGTTCGCGGAGGAGCTCGAGACCGTAGTCGCGGATCGTCGCGAGCATCGTGAAGCGCGGCTGTTCTTCAGAGGATGCTGGATCGCGGCGGAGGAACGACTTCTCGAGCAATGAGGAGATGCCATCGAGGACATCGTCGCCGGCGAGGCGTTCCGCTTCGGCGAGCGTGAAGCCGCCGCGGAAAACCGAGAGTGTGGTGAAGAGTTGCTTATCGCGTTCGTCGAGCAGGTTGTAGCCCCACGAGATCGCGTTGCGCATCGTCTGCTGGCGTTCGGGCAGATCGCGCGCGCCGCCGGAGAGGAGCGACAGGCGATTCTCCACGCGTGCGAGCATCGCTTTCGGCGGCAGCAGCTTCACGCGCGCGGCGGCGAGCTCGATCGCGAGCGGGAGGCCGTCGAGGCGGACGCAGATCTCCGCGATCGCGCGCGCGTTGTCGGCGTTCAGCACGAAGTCGCTTTTGACCGCGGACGCGCGCTCGACGAACAGCGCGACTGCCGGGTAGTGCGCGAATGCGTCGGGCTCCATCGGCAGATCGAGCGGCGGCGTCGGTAGCGGCGGCACCGCGTATTCGCGTTCGCCGGAGATACGCAGCGGCGCGCGGCTCGTCGCAAGCGCTTTCACCCGCGGCGCGCCGGCGAGCAGCGCGGCCACGACCGGCGCGGCATCGAGCACTTGCTCGAAATTGTCGAAGACGAACAGCATGCGCTTCTCGCGGATCGCGAAGCGCACCGCGTCGAGCAGCGACGCGCCGCCTTCGGGAAGGCCCAGCGTTTCGGCGATCTCGGAGAGCACCAGCTGCGGATCGTTGATCGATGAGAGCGGAATCCACCAGACGCCGTCGTCGTAGTCGCGGAGGAGCTCCGCGCCCAACGCGAGGGCGAGGCGCGTCTTGCCGGTGCCGCCGGGGCCGGTGAGCGTGACGAGGCGGATTTCGTCGCGGCGGAGGAGCGAGAGGACGTCGTCGCGTTCGAGATCGCGGCCGACGAGCGGCGTGATGCGCAGAGGAAGATTGCTCGGCGGCGGCTCGGTGACGGTCACCGATTCCGTGGTTGCGAGGCGCGACTCGCTCGAGCCGCGGACGCGCGCCGCGTCGCGTGCGAGCTCGGCGCGGAGGCGTTGCAGATCGTCGAGCAGCTCGCTCGCGCTTTGGTAGCGGCGCGCGCGGTCCTTCGTCATCGCCTTGTCGACGATCGCGGCGAGGCGCGGTGCGGCGGGGAGATTGTCGTGGCGCGTGAGCGGCGGCGGCTGATTGCGCAGGATCGCGGCGGCGACGTCGGAGGTGCTGTCACCTTCGAACGGAAGGCGTCCGCTGATCAGCTCGTACATCACGACGCCGGTGCTCCAGATGTCGCTGCGCGAGTCGAGCGGCAGGCCGCGCAGCTGCTCGGGCGACATGTAGAACACCGTGCCGCGCACGACGTACGGATCCGTCTTCGAGACGCCCGGCTCCGGCTCCGCGTTCGTGCGCGCGAGGCCGAAGTCGAGCAGCTTCACGTAGCCGTCGCCGCGCAGCATGATGTTGTCCGGCTTGATGTCGCGGTGCACGAGGCCGACCGCTTCCGCCGCGGTGATCGCGGAGGCGATCTGCATGGCCAGATCGAGCACCTCGTCGATGGTCGGCTCCGCGCGCAGCAGCCGCTGGCGCAGCGTGATGCCGTCGACGTACTCGGTGGCGATGAAATGGTCCTCGCCGAACGTGCCGACGTCGTAGACCGTGAGGATGTTCGGGTGATTGAGTGCGGACGCGGCGCGCGCCTCGTACTCGAGCCGCTTGCGCAGTTCCTCGTCGTGGCGGATCTCGCCGGCGAGGACTTTCAGCGCGACGGGCCGCTGCAGCTGCGCGTCGTGCGCGAGGTAGACCTCGCCCATCCCCCCCGCGCCGATAAGCGAGCGGATCTCGTAGCGGCCGTGACGGGAGCCCGGGAGAAGCATGGATCGGACGAATTGTATGCTGCGGACCCGACACGACCGGCCGCGTGGGCGTATCCTTCTCTCCGTCCAAAATGAATGCGCAACGCGGCGTTCCGATCCTGCTGGCGTTCTCGCTCGCCTTCCCGCTCGCGGCGCAGAACCGCGCGGTCGATGTGCTGCACTACCGCATCGAGCTCGCGATTCCGCAGAGCGTCGATGCGATCGACGGCAGCGCGGAGCTGACGGTGAGGCCGGTCGCAGCGCCGCTCGCGTCGCTCGTGCTCGACTTCGCGGGGCTCACGGTGGACGGCGTGACGGTCGACGACGCGGCGGCGACGTTCACGCGCGACGGCGCGAAGCTCTCCATCGCGCTGCCGCGGCCCGCGTCTGCGGTCTTCCGCGCGCGCATCCGCTATCACGGCAAACCGGCGGACGGCCTCTTTCTCCAGCGCAACAAGTACGGCGACGCGGGCGTCTTCGCCGACAACTGGCCGAACCGCGCGCACTTCTGGTTTCCGGCCGTCGATCATCCGTCGGACAAAGCGAGCGTCGAGTTCATCGTCACCGCGCCGGACCGCTTCGACGTCATCGCCAACGGCACGCGCGTCGAGTCGACCAGCCTGCAGAACGGCTTCAAGCGCACGCACTGGAGCGAGGCCACGCCCATTCCCGTGCACTGCATGGTCTTCGGCGCCGCGGAGTTCTCCGTCCTGCGCGCCGGCGCGTACGGCGGCACCGAGATCTCGTATTACCTCTACCCGCGCGACCGCGACCTCGGCGCGCGCGGACTCGGGCGCACGCCGCAGATGGTCAACGTCTTTACCGATCTGATCGGACCGTTCCCGTACGACAAGCTCGCGCTCGTCGAGTCGTCCACGCGCTTCGGCGGGATGGAGAACGCGACCGCGATCTTTCTGAACGAGAAGCGCGTCGGCGAGAAGCCGTCGATGGAGGCGGTCGTCGCGCACGAGATCGCGCACCAGTGGTTCGGCGACGCGCTGTCGCAGACCGACTGGCACGACCTCTGGCTCAGCGAAGGCTTCGCGACGTACTTCGGCACCGTCTTCTTCGAGCGCGCGGACGGCGTGGGCGCGTTCCGCCGCGTCATGCGCGAGCGCTTCGCCGAATACCTCGAGTCGAACGGCGAGGACGCGCGGCCGGTCTTCGATCCGTCCATCGTCGACCTCCCGTCGCTGCTCAACAAACGCAACTACAACAAGGGCGCGTGGGTGCTGCACATGCTGCGCGGCGTCATGGGCGACGCCGCGTTTTTCGACGGCATCCGCGACTACTACGCCGCGTACCGCAACGGCAACGTCTCCACCGCCGACTTCCGCACCATCATGGAGCGCCACGCCGGCCAGCCGCTCGACTGGTTCTTCCGCGAATGGATCTTCGAGCCCGGACATCCCGTCTTCTCGCTCGCGTGGACGTGGGACGAGAAGCGCGCGAAAGTGGCCGTGACGATCGAGCAGCGCCAGACCACGCCCACGACGTTCCGCATGCCGCTCACGCTCGAGATGCGCGGCGACGGCTTCCGCAGCCGCGAGATCGTCACCGTCGGCGGCCGCAGCGAGCAGTTCGAGCTCGACAGCCCGCAGCGTCCGGACGAAGTGGTCGTCGATCCCGACGAGATGGTGATGAAAGAAGTGCTGCGCTGACCTTGACGAACCGGCCGTCGTGGCTTACTGTATTAATCACTTAGTACAGTAAGGCAACGAGGCCATGTTCGATATCCATCCCGCCAGCGCCGTTCCGATCTGGCGCCAGATCGAAGAGGGAATGCGGCGCATGATCTCCCTCGGCACGCTGCGGCCGGGAGCCGCCGTCCCTTCCGTACGCGATCTCGCGCGCGACTTGAGCGTCAACCCCAACACCGTCGCTCGCGCGTACCAGCGCCTCTCCGACGCCGGCGTCTTCGTCGTGCGGAGAGGCGAGGGGACGTTCGTTGCCGACGCGCCCGCGCAACTGCGCAAGGCGCAGCGCAACGAGAAGCTGCGCGACTCCGCGACCAGCTACGCCGGCACCGCGCTCGCCGTGGGCGCCTCGCTCGAGGACGCCGCGGCCGAGCTCGAGAACGCATACGAACGCCTCACCCGCGAGCACAGGAGCAAAGCATGAGCGACGCCCGGCCCGACATCGAGCTCTCGCACGTCGGCATCCGCTATGGCCGCCGCGTGGCCGTCGACGACATCAACCTGCGCGTTGCGCGCGGCAGCGTCTACGCGCTCCTCGGCCGCAACGGCGCCGGCAAGTCCTCGCTCGTCCGCGCGCTGCTCGGACAGCTGCAGCCGCAGCACGGCAGCATCGCGCTCTTCGGCGAAGACGTCTGGCGCCGCCGCGCGCAGCTGATGGAGCGCGTCGGCGTCGTCGCGGAAGAAACCGACGCGCCGCCGGAGATGCGCGTGCGCGACCTCGGCCGCTTCTGCGCGAAGTTGTACGCGCGCTGGGACGCGGCCGCGTACGACGCGCGCATCGCGCGGTTCGAGATCGAGCCGCTCGCGCGCTACGGCGAGCTGTCGAAAGGCCAGCGCAAGCAGGTGTCGCTCGCGCTCGCGCTGGCGTCGTCGCCGCAGCTGCTCGTCCTCGACGATCCGACCCTCGGTCTCGACGTCGTCGCGCGCAAGGCGCTCTTCGATGAAGTCATCGTCGATCTCGCCGACCGCGGCATCACGGTCTTCATCGCCACGCACGATCTCGCCGCGACGGAGTCGATCGCCGACCGCGTCGGCATCCTCCGCGGCGGACGGCTCGTGCTCGACGAGGAAGTGGAGACGCTGAAGGCGCGCTTCCGCCGCATCCGCGTCGCGGACCCGCCGGCCGCGCTGGCGCACGCGAACCTCCGCACGACGGCGGTGCGGCAGTGGGGCGGCGGCACGGAGGCGGTCGTCTCGAACTACGACGACCTCGCGCTGGCGAAGCTCGGGAACGTCGCCGAGGCGGCGGCGATGTCGCTGGAAGACATCTTCATCGCGGTGGCCGGTGAGGCCGAGGGAGGGCAGTCATGACGGCAGTCGTCATTGCGGCGCGCGAGCTGCGCGCGCGGACGCGGTTCTTTCTGCTTTGCTCGGCGTTCGCGGTGCTGCCGTTCCTCGCGGCGCTTCTTTCCGCGGCGCGCGGCGATGCCTCGACGGTCATCGCGATGATCGGCGGCTCGCTGGCGCTGGTGATGGCGTTCGGAAGCGCGGTGACCCTCGGCGCGAATGCGGTCGGACACGAGCTCGGCGAGCGGCGGCTGTCGTTCTACTTCGCGCGGCCGATCTCGCCCGCGGCATTGTGGGCCGGCAAAGCGTGCGCGTCGGCCGCGGTGTTTCTCGGCGCGTTCGCGATCATCGCCGTGCCGGCCATGCTCGGCGCGTGGGACGTCTGGTTCAACGTGTGGCCCGTGCCGTTTCTCGTGAAGGCGTGCGCGATCGTCATCGTCACCTTCCTGCTCGCGCACGCGCTCGGCACGATGATCCGCTCGCGTTCCGCGCTCATCGCGCTCGACTTTCTCCTCGCCGTCGTCGTCCTCGGCATCGGCGCGGCCGCGCTCTATCCGCTGCTGGTTGCGCACGCGGTTCAGGATGCGGGAGCGATCGCGGTCGCATGCGCCATCGGCATCATCGTGATCCTCGCGGTCGCGCCGGTGTGGCAGCTCGCGAACGGCCGCACCGACGCGCGCCGCAACCACGTCGCGTTCGCGCGCGCGTTCTGGCCCCCGCTCTTCGTGCTGGTGCTCGCCGCGGCGGCGTATGCGTGGTGGATCGTGTCGGCGTCGCCGCTCGACTTCACGCGCGTGGCGCTGCTCGACATGTCGCCGACGGGGGAGTGGATGCTCGCCACCGGCGTCGCGCCGGGACGCGGCGACTATCAGCCGACGTTGATTGCGAACGTCCGCGACGGGCGCTTCCGCCGGCTCGCGGCGCCGCCGTACTACGGCATCGCGTACGCGCGCGACGGCCAGACGATGGCGTGGATGCAGCCTTCCGGGCCGTCCTTCGATGCGCCGCGCGAGCTCTTCGTCCTGCATCTCGCCGACCGGCGCGCGCGGCCGCTTGCGACCGGCATCCGCGTCGACGGCGTGCCGCACTTCACGCTGTCGGATGACGGCACGCGCGTCGCGATCGCCGACGCGCGCACGCTCGCGGTGCACGACCTCGCGGCGGCGCGCCTGGTCGCGTCGGTGCCGGTGAGCACGTTCACCACGACGAGCCTCTTCTTCGCGACGCCGGACGTCGTGCGTCTCGTCGGCGTCGACGTCGGAGGCACGGCCGGGTTGCGCGTCAGCGAGCTCGATCTGCGCACGCGCGAGCTGCGCACGACGGGCGAGCTGCACGCGCCGGTGGCGCCGGGCATTCGCGCCTCGTCCGATGGCTCGCGCCTTCTCGTGAACACGCCGCTGCGTGTCCTCGACGGTCGCACCGCGGCGGTCGTCGCCGATCCGCGCATCACCGCGGCGCAGTACTCGCGCGCGATGCTCGCGGACGGCTCGTTCGTCGTCGTCACCGGCGCCGCGAAGAACGCGCGCCTCTCGACGTTCGACGCGAACGGCGCTCCCGGCGTCGAAGTCGTGCTGCCGGGCGTTGTGCGCGCGGGCGTGTCCGCCGAACTGCCGGCGCATCGGCTCGTGCTCACCAGCTACACGCCGGGACAATTCGCGGCGACCGGCAAAGGCACGCGCGTCTTCGTCGTCGACTTGCAGCGCGGCGTCATCGAGCACGTCATCGACGGCGTGCGTTGTCCGATCGGCTCGGAGTGGAACGGCGCCGATCCGCGCGCGCGCATCGTGCCGGCGGGCATGCCGCTGCCGGCCGTCGATGAAGCGGGGAAGCTGATCCTCGTCGATCCCGCGACCGGCGCGCGGCGCGCGTTTCCGTCGTAGAAAAGAAAAAGGCCGGATGTAAAAAAAGGCCGGACAGCGTCCGGCCTTTTCGCATCGCGTGCTGCTGCGATTCGCGTTACGCGTTCTTCGGCGTTGCCAGTCCGGCGCGCGCGGCGTCGACGAGCGCGGTGAAGCCCGCGGCGTCATGGACGGCCATGTCGGCCAGCACCTTGCGGTCGAGCGTGTTGCCCGCGGCCTTCAGGCCGGCGATGAACTGCGAGTAGGACATGCCGTTCTGGCGCGCGGCCGCGTTGATGCGGGCGATCCAGAGCTTCCGGAAATCTCCCTTGCGATCCTTGCGGCCGGTGAAGGCGGAGTTGAGCGCCTTGTCGACGGCCTGCTGCGCGATGCGGTGTCCGCGCGACCTCATCCCGTAGAAGCCCTTGGCGAGCTTCAGGACTTTTGCGCGGCGGTTCTTTCTCTTTGGACCTCGTTTGACTCTCGGCATTGCGTTCTCCCTGTTTCCTTTCGTTTCGAGCGGCCGGGTCAGGAGGGTGAGTTACCCGGCGCGCTCCGTTGACTGCATCCGTACTTAGTCGTACGGAAGCATGCGCTTCACGGTCTTCGCATTCGCGGGCGAGACTTCGACTTCGCCGGCGAGCTTCGACTTCCGGCCCGGCGACTTCTTGGTCAGGATGTGCGAATGGAAGGCGTGGTTGCGCTGGAGCTTGCCGCTGCCGGTCTTCTTGAACCGTTTCGCGGCCCCACGATGCGTCTTCATCTTAGGCATAGCTGTCCCCTTAAAGCCTCGCTGGTAACGGAGCGGGCCGCGGGTTGATTCCCGCGGCGCGTTCAACGGTTCGTCTGCGATGCGGCGCTACTTGTTCGGCGCGATGACCACCGACATGCGGTTGCCCTGCACGTCCGGATGCGTGTTCTCGGACGCGCCGAACTCCTTGATCTCGGTGAGCAGCCGGTCGAGCACCGCCCGGCCGAGCTCCATGTGCGTCATCTCGCGGCCGCGGAAGCGCACGATCGCCTTGACCTTGTCGCCGTGCTGGAGGAAGCGCACCACGTGATTTTTCTTGAAGTCGAAGTCGTGCTCGTCGATGCGGGGGCGGAACTGCACCTCCTTGACGACGATGATCTTCTGCTTCTTCTTCGCTTCCCCTTCTTTCTTTTTCTTCTCGAAGAGGAACTTGCCGTAGTCCATGATCTTGCAGACCGGCGGGTTCGCGGTCGGCGAGATCTCGACGAGATCGAGGTCCTTTTCACGCGCCAGCTCCTGCGCCTGCGCGATCGGCACGATGCCGACCTGCTTGCCTTCGCTGTCGATCAGACGGACTTCGGGCGAGCGAATCAGATCGTTGATGCGGTTCTCGGGTTCTGCGGGTCTGCGATCGAATCGTGGGTTACGACGTGGCGGAAAAATCTGGGCTTCCTCCTGAAATATGGTTGTTCTGAACGGCGCAATCTACGGATAAAGGCGCCACAAAGTCAACGCGTCACAAGGAGAGGCTCCGCGTGCGCACCAGTTCCCGCGCCTGCGCGATCCACTCTTCCACCGCCGCCGCCGACTGCTCGCCGCTGCGCTTGCGGATGCTCACCGAGTCCGACGACGTTTCCTTCTCGCCCACGATCAGCATGTGCGGCACCTTCTGCATCTGGGCCATGCGGATCTTCGCGCCGAGCTTCTCGTTGCTGCGGTCGACGTCCACGCGGAACCCCGCCGCGCGCAGCCGCGCCGCGGTCGCGTCCGCGTAGTCGACGAACTTCTCCGACAGCGGCAGCACCGACGCCTGCACCGGCGCGAGCCAGAACGGGAACGCACCCGCGAAGTGCTCGATGATGATGCCGATGAACCGCTCCAGCGACCCGAGTATTGCGCGGTGGATCATCACCGGGCGGTGCTCCGCGCCGTCCGAGCCGATGTACTCGAGCTTGAACCGCTCCGGCAGCGCGTAGTCGAGCTGGATCGTGCCGAGCTGCCAGGGGCGCCCGATCGCGTCGGTGACCTGGAACTCAAGCTTCGGTCCGTAGAACGCGCCTTCGCCCGGATTGATGTGGAACTCGAGCCCGTTCTTGCGCAGCGCATTCTCGAGCGCGCCTTCCGCTGCATCCCACATCGCGTCGTCGCCGAGGCGCTTTTCGGGGCGCGTGGAGTGCGCGATGCGGACCTCGCGGAAATCGAAGGTGTCGTAGATCTCCTTGATCAGGCGCAGCTCGCGGTTGATCTCCTCCTCGATCTGATCGGGAGTGACGAAGAGATGCGCGTCGTCCTGCGCGAACGAGCGCACGCGCGCGAGACCGTGCGTCACGCCGCTGCGCTCGTAGCGGTGCAGGCGCGTGAATTCCGCGTAGCGGATCGGCAGGTCGCGATACGAACGGCGCTCCATCGCGAAGATCTGCGTGTGACCCGGGCAGTTCATCGGCTTCACGCCGTACTCGCGCTCCTCGATCTCCGAGAAGAACATGTTGTCGCGGTAGTTGTCGTAGTGGCCGGAGATCTTGAAGAGCTCCGTGTCGAAGATGATCGGCGCGATGACTTCGGTGTAGCCGTCGCGCCGATAGTACTGGCGGACGAAGTCCATCAGCTCGTTGTAGATCACCGCGCCCTTCGGCAGGAAGATCGGCATCGCCGGCGCGAACTGCGAGAAGTGGAAGAGCGAGAGCTCCTTGCCGAGCTTGCGGTGGTCGCGCGCCTTCGCCTCCTCGATGCGCTTGAGATACGCCTCGAGCTGCTCCTTGTCGCCCCACGCGGTGCCGTAGATGCGCTGCAGCATCGCGTTGCGCTCGTCGCCGCGCCAGTACGCGCCGGCCACGCTGGTCAGCTTGAATGCGCCGAGGCGGCCGGTGGAGGGGACGTGCGGGCCGCGGCAGAGATCGAACCACGGTCCCTGGCGGTAGACCGACAGCGGCTCGTCGCCGGGGATCGCTTTGATGATCTCGACCTTGTACTGCTCGCCGAGCTTCTCGAACGTATCGATCGCTTCCTCGCGCGACCACACCTCGCGCCGGACCGGCAGATCGCGCGCGACGATCTCCTGCATCTTCTCCTCGATGCGGCGAAGGTCTTCGTCGCTGAACGGACGGTCGGTGCCGAAGTCGTAGAAGAAGCCGTTCTCGATCACGGGACCGATCGTGACCTGCGTGCCGGGGAAGAGCTCCTGGACGGCCATGGCCATGAGGTGCGCGGTGGAGTGGCGGATCGTGTCGATGCCGTCCTCGGATTTCGGCGTGACGATCTCCACCTTCGCGCCGTCGGGCACTGGCGTGTAGACGTCGACGACCTTGCCGTTCACCTTGCCGGCGATCGCGTCTTTCGCCAGACGCTTGCCGATCGACGCGGCGACGTCGGCGACGGTGGCCTGTTCGGGGACTTCTCGGATCGAGCCGTCGGGGAGCTGGATGTTCATCGCGTGAGCCTCTCGCCAAACTACGTACAAAAACAAAAGACAGGGCGGGGAGCCCTGTCTCGATCATCGCTTCGGTGTGATTGCTCGACGATCAACGACAGGGCGCGGGAGTGCGTCCCGTTCGCGTCTGTGCGGTCGTAGTCGTTCGAGTCATGGGACGCGGAGTATAACACGCGGGGTCAGGCGCTTCGTCCCGCCTGTTTCCCGCCGCTTCGCCCATGGCGCTTCGCGCGCGAACGACCTAACATGTGCGCATCCACCTAGGTGAAGCTCTCATGCCGCACGCCTGCAGCATCGTGCCGCCGCGCATTCTGCGCAATCTCGCCGAGCGCGGCGATGACGACGACCGCGTCCGCGCGCGGCTCGCGCTGACGCTCTCCGCGGGACCGCGCCGCGAACGGCTCGCATCCGTCGAAGTCGCCGGCGCGATCGTGCTGCTGCCGCGCGCGAAACGCCGCACGATCTACGACGCGCATCACGCTCACGAGCTGCCCGGCGTCATCGCGCGCCCCGAAGGCGGACGCCGCGTGCGCGACGTCGCCGTGAACGAGGCCTACGACGGCGCCGGCCGTACGTACGACTTCTTCCGCCGCGTCTACGGCCGCAGCTCCGTCGACGACCAGGGACTGCGTCTCGAGTCGACCGTGCACTTCGGCGACGGCTTCAACAACGCGCACTGGAACGGCCGGCAGATGATCTACGGCGACGGCGACGGCAAGTACTTCAACCGCTTCACCTCCGCGCTCGAGGTGATCGGCCACGAGCTGACGCACGGCGTCTCGCAGTACTGCGCGGCGTTCGCCGCGAGCGGCCAGGCCGGCGCGCTCGCCGAGCACTTCTCCGATGTCTTCGGCGTGCTCGTCAAACAGTACGCGCTGCGCCAGACCGCCGCGCGCGCGAACTGGCTCGTCGGCGAAGGACTCTTCACGAAACGCGTGCACGGCGTCGCCATCCGTTCGATGAAAGCGCCCGGTTCCGCCTACGACGATCCGATCCTCGGCCGCGACGAACAGCCGTCGCACATGCGCGACTACGTCACCACCGCGTCCGACGATCGCGGCGTGCACGTCAACTCCGGCATTCCGAACCACGCCTTCTATCGCGCGGCCACGCTCCTCGGCGGACACGCGTGGGACGTCGCGGGTCGCATCTGGTATCACGCGCTCGCGCACGAGCTCGGACCGCGCGCGCGTTTCCAGCAGTGCGCCGACGCCACGTTCCGCGCCGCGGGCGCGCTCTACGGATCGGTCAGCGAGCCGCAGGATGCGGTGCGCGCCGCGTGGCGAGCCGTCGGCATCGACGTCGCCGCAATCGACGAGCCTCGTCTGCCGATCCGCAAGCCATCATCGCGCAAGCCTGCATCGCGCGACGTCTTCGAACACCTCGGCCCCGGCGCCGAGGTGCCGCTCTTCGACGTAGGTTGATGCGCTGCTACGCGGCGCTCGTGCGGCGCACGCGTCCGGGTGCCGCGGTCGTGTGCGACGAGGACGAAGACGACTCGCTCGCGCCGGCGCTGCTCTCGCGACGCTCTTCGCCGTTCCACTCGCGGCGGCTGTTCAGCCACACCAGGATGCCGGTGGCCACCGTCATCGTGCCGAGCGAGACCACGAGCACCTCGGGGTTGCGCTTGAGATAGTCGGAGATGTCGTCGAACAGCTCGTCGAGGTCCGTCTCTTCGATGCGCGATTTCAGGCGCCCGATCACCAGGTCGACGATGCCGAGCTTCTCCACGAGATCGATCAGCGCGTCCGTGCTCGCCGCACCCGCCACGACATTGCGCAGCACGCTCGACGTCGAGCCGCTGCTGCTGCTGCCGCTGCTGCTGGAACGCTTCTTCTTCGAGCTGCTGCTGCCCTCTTTGTCTGCTTTCGCCATAGTTCCTCCTGCGCGACGTATTGCAAGAGGTGTGACCAGCCCGCGCGTATCATCGCCGCCGCATGATCACCGACGCCGCAACCATCCGCCGCATGATCGACGAGCACGGACGCTGGTGGCACGAGATCGAGCTCGCGCCCGGCATCGTCACGCCCGGCGACGACTCGAATCGGATGAAGCTTCCGATCCTCGATCGCCTCGGCCTGCCGCAGTCGCTGGCCGGCCTTCGCGCGCTCGACATCGGCTGCTCCGACGGCTACTTCACGTTCGAGCTGGAGCGCCGCGGCGCCACGATGACCGCCATCGACTTCGTTCCCGAAACGCACTCCGGCTTCGCCACCGCGCGCGCCATCCTCGGCAGCCGCGCCGAGTACCTCGTCGAGAACGTCTACAACCTCGCGCCCGAGAAGCACGGTCTCTTCGATGTGGTGCTCTTCCTCGGCGTGCTCTACCACCTCCGCAAGCCGCTCGCCGCGCTCGACGCGATCCGCTCCGTGATGAAGCCCGGCGGGCTGCTGTTCGTCGGCACGATGATGATCGACGAGTACTTTGCGCTGCCCGACGGCCGCGTGACTTCGCTCGATGCGCTCAATCCGCTGCTGCGCAACGTGCCGCTCTGGCAGGCGTATCCGGGCGACTCGCTCAACGGCGACTACACGAATTGCTTCGCCCCGAATCGCCGCGCGCTCGAAGTCGCGCTCGAGGAAGCGCAGTTCCGCGTCGATGTGCTGGAGGTGGTGTCGATGGGCGGCTACGCGCGCGCGTCCGCGGTCGAGAACCCGATCGCCGCAAAGTACCAGCGCCTCGACGCGCGACTCGAGAAAACGCCGCTCGATCCGAGCGTGCCGTACTTTCTCGACGAGGAAGGCTCGGTGCAGACCGTGACGCCGCGGCGCCGCTGAAATGCCGTCAAACGAGAAACGCCGCGCTGGCGCGCGGCGTTTCGAAGGGTGATCGTTTGGTAGACCCCAGCGGACTCGAACCGCTGACCTCCACCGTGTCAAGGTGGCGCTCTAACCAGCTGAGCTAGGGGTCTGCAACTGCTCGGCGGACGATAGCGTACGCCGTCAGCGGGTGCAAGAACTCGTCGTGTGCGCGAGGCATTCCCGCGCAGCGCGGCGGTCAGAACGCGCGCTCGATCGTGAGCCCGACCGTCGTGCCCTGCGAGAACGTCTCGTGCTCGGCGGCGTTGAGACCGTGCGAGTAGAGCTCGCGATAGATCGAAGGCGTCACCGTCGCGCCGAGGAGCGGATAGGTGAGCTGCAGGCGCAAGCCGCCGTTCGAGAAACCGGTGCCTTCGTCGACCGCTCCGTGCCAGCGCCCGATCGTCTGGTATTGACCGGCGGCGCGGAGGCCCAGGCTTCCGCGTCCAACGCTGAACGACGGCCCGATGCTCCAGCGGAAATTCTTCGGCGCGCGGAAGCCGTGCGCGTTCGTCGTGAGCGGCACCGTCGCCTGCAGCAAAGCGGAAGCGATGGCGTTGCGCAGCGGCCGGCTCCACGCGATCTCCGCTTCCGGCGCGAAGACGCCGCTGCCGAACTGCAGGTGTTCGTGCTTCTCGCCTTCGAGTCCGAGACGCACGGGATCGGGAACGGTATGTCCGAGAGGCAGCGTGGTGCCGAGCCCGAAGCGCCACCGCGACGCGCCGGTCGCCCGCGGCGCCCACAGCACGAGCAGATCGCCGTCCGAAACACCGCGCAGCGTTTCGGTGCGATGGTGAATGTCGCCGTACGGCGGGATGAAGGATTGGCCGTCGAGCGTCGTGTAGCGCACGCGTTGATCCTTGATGTCGTACGGCAGCCGCAGCGACACGCCGATGCCGTCGCGCACGCCGTAGATCGCGTTCAGCTCCGCGTGAAAGAGCGCGAGACGCACGTGGTGCTCGTGATCCGGAATCGTCATCGCCGCACACTCGACCGGCGCAACGTCGGGACACGTCGCCACGTGCGCGGTGTTGAACGTGCCGTGCGCGAACGACGTGGAGATCGACCACGCGCCGGGCGCCGGAACCGTCTGCGTTGCCCCTCCGCCGGAGAGGTTGGGATTCGCTCAGGCGGGTCAGGCGTAAGCGCTCGGCAGGATGCCGAGCATCGCGACGACGAGCAGCACGAAACGAAGCGCGCGCGTCATCGCTCCGCCTTCTCGATCGCCGCCAGCACTTCGTCCCACATCCCGCCCGTCACCGCGACGACGAACTTGCCGCGCGCGTCGTACACGCGAATGTACGGCAGCGCTTCCGCGCGCAACGCCGTCGCCTGCTTCGCCGCGTCGTTGTCCCACTTGCCGATGTTCACCCGACGCACCGCGAGATTCGGCTTGCCGCCGATCATGAGGTGCTGCAGCCGCGCCTCGAGCACGCGACACGGCCCGCACCAGTCGCCGTAGAAGTCGACGATCGTGACCTTGCCCGGCGCAAGGATCGCCGGGATTTCGACGCGCCGCCCATCCGCATACGTACGAATGTCGAGCCGCGCCACGACCTCCGCCGGCAACGGCTCGATCCCCCGCGCCGTCTCGCCGGGAAACACCGCCTGGAACCCCGCGTTGCTCACCGCCACCCGCAGCTTCTCCCGATCGAAACCGGCCGCCACCTCCACCGTCGCCGTCTTCGCCTTCGCATCGACGCGCGCACGCTTCACGCCGTCGACCGCCCCGAGCGCCTTCTCGATCGGCGGCCCGCACATCGCGCAGTCGATTCCCACCACCTCGAACGTGAACGTATCCGCCGCGGCCATGACCGCGGTGAAGAACGTCAGCAACAGCGAAAACGCAATGCGAATCATCGGATCCTTTCGCACGAAAACGAAACGCCGCTCCGGTATAACCGGAGCGGCGTGAGAAATGTTCGTTTGGTAGGCGCTAGCGGACTCGAACCGCTGACCCCCACCGTGTGAAGGTGATGCTCTACCGACTGAGCTAAGCGCCTGAAGGGAAACCTGTCAACGAACGCGGCCTGCGGGGGATTCCCCGCGAGGGGTGGCGAAGATAGCGCGGGCGTGCGGGGCGCGTCAACCGGGCGCGAACGCGGCACGCATCGCGACGCGCATCACGCCGCGTCAGGGAACGGGGCAGATGCCGTGCAGCATCTGCCACAGGAACGAGGCGGCGATGATCGCGAAGACGGCGGCGTAGAGCGGCACGAAGAACCGGCGCAGGCGGGTCATGCCGCGTGCAACGCTACTTCTTCTTCGACGATTTCTTCGAGCTTGAGGACTTCTTCGAAGAGCTCGACTTCTTCGACGACGACGACTTCTTCGACAAGGACTTCGACGGCGAGCGTTTCGTCGACGACGAGGACTTCTTCGACGACGACTTCCGCGATCCGCCCGACGACTTCTTCGCGCTCGACTTCTTCGACGACGACTTCGAGCTCGACGACTTCGACGACGACGACTTCTTCGACGGCACTTTGCCGCCCTCGCGACGCGCCTCGGAGAGACCGATCGCGATCGCCTGCTTGCGGCTCGTCACCTTCTTGCCCGAGCCACCGCTCTTGAGCGTGCCGTGTTTGCGCTCGTGCATCACCTTCTCCACTTTGTCGTGCGACTTCTTCCCGTACTTACTGGCCATCCAAAACCTCCTGCACAGAACGTTGTGCAAGCGGCGAGCCCGTGCATTCGCGCATACAATCCGCCGATGCGCTGCCGACTGCTTTTGCTCGCGTGTCTCGCACTCCTCGCCGCATCGTCGCTCCACGCCGCGACGTTCGACGAACAGTTCCTCGACAAGACCATGCGCGTCGACTACTTCCACACGTCGACGCCGCGCGGCGACGAGATCCTCGCGCTCGACGCGATCGTCTCCGACGGCCCGTGGTCCGGCAGCCGCACGCAGCTCATTGATCGCTCGAACCTCGGCAAGTACTACTTCGAAGTCGTCGATCGCGACACGAATCAGTCGCTCTACTCACGCGGCTTCGCGTCCGTGTTCGGCGAGTGGGAAACGACGCCCGACGCCAAGTTTCGTCCCGGCACGTTTCACGAGTCGCTGCGCTTTCCATGGCCGAAGAAGCCGGTGCAGGTGATCCTCAAGAAGCGCGACGAAGCGAACGCGTTTCAGCAGATCTGGTCGACGGTCATCGATCCGAACTCGCGCGCCGTCAATCCCGCCGATCGCGCGCCGGCGGGACGCGTGTGGTCGTACCTCGACAACGGTCCCGCGTCGCAGAAAGTCGATCTGCTCGTGATCGGCGAGGGGTACACCGCCGCGGAGATGCCGAAGCTGCACAAGGACGTCGAGCGTCTCGTCGGGAAGCTCTTCGCGACGGACCCCTTCAAGTCGCACAGGTCCGACTTCAACGTGCGCGTGCTCGAGTTGCCGTCGGCGAAGAGCGGCATCCATCAGCCGCGCACGCGCGACGACCGCCGCACGACGACCGGCGTCGAGTACAACATCTTCGACTCCGAGCGTTACGTGCTCACGCTCGACAACAAAGCGATGCGCGACGCCGCGTCGTCCGCGCCCTACGACTTCCTGGAGATCCTCGTCAACGAACAGCAGTACGGCGGCGGCGGGATCTTCAACGATCAGGCGACGGCGGCGGTCGACACCGGCTTCGCCGAGTACGTCTTCGTCCACGAGTTCGGCCATCACTTCGCGGGCCTCGCCGACGAGTACTACACCTCGCCCGTGTCGTACGCGACCGGCGCGACGGAACATCCGGAGCCGTGGGAGCCGAACATCACCGCGAACGGCGCGCATCCGAAGTGGATGGATCTCGTCACGCCCGGCACGCCGCTGCCGACGCCGTGGGACAAGGCCGCCTTCGACAAGCATTCGGTCGAATACCAGGCCGAGCGCGTGCGGCTGCGCGAGTCGGGCGTCCCCGAGGCGCAGATGGACGCGCTCTTCCGCCGCGAGCTCGATTGGGACACGAAGTTCCTCGGGTCGCAGCAGTATGCGAACCGCGTCGGCGCGTTCGAGGGCGCGGGCTACGAGTCGACCGGCCTCTATCGGCCGCAGAGCGACTGCATCATGTTCTCGCGTGACGAGGTCGGGTTCTGCCGCGTATGCACGCGCGCGATCGAGCGCGTGATCGACCTGTACTCGCATTAGAATTCAGGCGTCGTGTCCCTCACCTTCGTGATCGGTACCGCCGCCGACGTGTTCGGCGAGGCGCTCGCCCGCGCGGTCGAAAGCGCGCTGGCGCCGCACTTCGCCGTGCCCGCGTCGCACGCGCAGGGCGCGTACGAATCCGAGCCGGTCGATGCCACGGGATGGCGACGGCTGCAGGAGCGCGTCCTGCGCACGCTCGACGTCGCGCCGCAGCTCACGACGATCGATGCCTATCAAGCGGTCTACGTCCCCGAGGCGCACGCGCAGATCGAGCATCTGCCGGTGGCGAATGCGGCCGATCCGCTGCAGGTCGGCAGCCTCCCGGCGCTCATCGACGAACTGCAGCGCTTCGCCGCGAGCGCGTCGCTGCCGACGGACGACGTGGAGCTCATGCAGCTCGCAGCGCATTATCTCGAAGGCGACGACGCGGACCGCGATCTCGACGTGCAAACGTACGTGCAGCTGATGCTCACCGCGAAGCAGGCGTCGGCGCGCGGGCAGGCGCTCTGGGTCGTTACTTAGTTCGCGCGGGCTCGCGCGGCAGCTCCTCGTTGCGGCACCACTCGCTCCAGCTGCCGACGTAGAGCGACGCGCCGTGCAGCCCCGCGGCTTCGAGCGCGAGCAGCGTGTGGCACGCGGTGACGCCGGAGCCGCAGTGCACGATGACGCGTTCCGGCGGGATGTCGCCGAGGAACGCTTCGTATTGGCGACGAAGCGCGGCGGACGGCTTGAAGCGGCCGTGCACGAGGTTCTCGACGAACGGCAGATTGAGCGCGCCGGGGATGTGCCCCGCGATCGGATCGATCGGCTCGGTCTCGCCGCGATAGCGTTCGCCGCTGCGCACGTCGAGCACGCGCCACGACGGATCGTTGCGCAGCGTGTCGACGGCATCGCGATCGACGATGGGCCACTGCCACGACGTCGCGGGATACGGCGGACGCGGCGCGGTGTGCGGCTCGTGCGTCGTCACGGGCACGCCCGCGACCGTCGCGGCTTCGAGGCCGCCGTCGAGCACGTCGACGCGTTCGTGGCCGAGCGCGCGCAGCATCCACCACGCACGGGCGGCGGCGTTCGCGCCGAACTGGTCGTCGTAGACGATGACGCGGGTCTCGGGACCGATGCCCCATGCGCCAAGCTGCGCGGCGAAGCGCTCGACCGGCGGCAGCGGATGGCGTCCGCCGCGCGTCGCATCCGCGCCCGCGTCGCGCGCGGCGCTGAGATGCTCGTCGACGTTCGCGCGGCGCGCGCCGTCGAGATGTCCCTGCTCGTAGCCAGCCGCGCGCGCGTCGAGCAGTACGACGTCGGGATCGGCGTAAACGCGCGCGAGCTCTTCGGGCGAGACGATCATCGCGTCATTCTACGAGCGTCAGCCGATGACGCGCGACGGCGGCAGCAGCGACTCGTTGATGGCGATCGCGGCGATGGCGCCGTCGGCGGCGGAGGTGATGACGAGCTGCGAGCCGGGCACGAGATCGCCGATCGCGTAGACGCCTTCGACGCTGGTCTGGCGGTGCGCGTCGACGACGATGTCGGGATGCGGGTCGTCGCAGCGGCAGCCGAGCGATTCGGCGAGATCGCACGCGCGCTCGACCTTGATGTTGAAGAAGAGCGCGCCCGCGGCGACGCGTTCGCCGGTCGCGAGCACGGCCGCGGCGACAATGCCGTCGCGACCTTCGAGCGCGACGATGCGTTCGTCTTTGATGTCGATCTGTTCCGCGAGCAGCTTGCTGTTCGTCTCCTCGTCCCACTCGCGCGCGTGACCGTGCGCGAAGACGACGACGTCGTCCGACCACTGCAAAAGCTTGAGCGCCATCGCGGCGGCTTTCGCGCCCCATCCGATGACGCCGATGCGGCGGTCGCGCGATTCGTAGCCGTCGCAGTCTGGGCAGTGATGCACGCTGATGCCGTAGTACGACTCGATCTCGGGGATGTCGGGCAGCGTGTCGCGCACGCCGTACGCGAGGACGACGCGCCGCGCGCGCAAGACGCCGTCGCTCGTCGTGACGTCGAAGACGTCGGCGACGCGCTCGATCTTCGTCGCGCGTCCGCGGAGAAACTCCACGCCGCACGCTTCCGCTTCCGCGCGTCCGCGCGCGATGAGCTCCGCGGGTTGGATGGAGTGGTAGCCGAGGAAGCCGTGGATGCCGCGCGAGGCGTGATTGCGCGGGCGCGCGTCATCGACGACGAGCACGCGGCGGCGGTAGCGGCCGAGGAAGATCGCGCAGGTGAGACCGGCCGGTCCGCCGCCGATGATGATTGCGTCGTACGGCGGCGAAGACTCGTTCAACCGCATCCGGCCACGGATGCTCAACGACGCCCGCCGGCGGCGGTTTGCCCGAGACCAGCCGGCGTCGCGGCATCGACGCGAATGGAGATGTTGCTCGCGGCGATCGGCGAGGTCGCGTTGCCGGGCTTCTGCACCCACACCACGACGGTGTAGATGCCGGCGCCGTCGGCGAACGGCACGGAGAACGAGAACGCGCCGTCGTCGCCGACGCGAAAGTCGCCGCGGCTGCCGTTCGCGTATTGCTGCACGTTCACGGCGAGCGTGCCGTCGTCGCGGCGGCTGTAGGTCGTCTTGAGGCGCGGCAGATACTCGCGGCGCGACGCGGGCAGCGCGTACGAGTCGAGGCGGTTCGCGGTCACGACGTCGAGCGGATGCGGGAACGGCTCGTGATGCACGGTGATGCCGGCGATGCGCATGCCGCGCAGCGGCTTGCCCGCGAGCAGCACGGCGTCCGTGAGTTGCGCGCGGCGCGGCAGCGGACGCGTCCAGTCGACGTAGCGGCGCACGAATTCGTGCACGAGCCGGAACTCGCCGCGCTGATGTGAATTATCCCAGGCGAGCCCGATCCCGACATGCGTCGCGTACGGATCGAGGATCGTCTTCCGATGCCCATCATGCGGGGCCATCTCCGCCATCATCGCGTCCTCGGAACGCCGCACGAGCTCGTACAGCGCGCGGTCGCTGAACGCGTACGTCGCCGACCACGCCGCGGCGTTCTCGCTGATGCCGTCGTTGCCGCCGGCGAACGAGTAGCGCATGTACGGCGCGAGCCCGTCGAGCGTGAAGTGTCCGGTGGTGTGGTTGACGATCTGCTCGCGGCAGTAGGCGTCGGCGAGCGCGGAGGCCGCGACGTCGAGCTCGACGGGCGGCAGGTGATCGAGCGCGCGATCGCGGTTGATGAGGCGCAGCACGTGCGCGCGGAGCGTGCCACGCGTCTCGTCGTATACCGATGCGGCTTCGCCGTGCGCCGAGACGCTGTCGCCGTGCGCGAGTGGGGCCGCGAGCGCGGCGATCGTGAGGGCGGCGATCAGTGCGTGCTTCATGACGGCGTCGACGTCCGTACCGGCAATTCGATCACAACCTTCAGGCCCGGATGCACATTCTCCGCGTGAATGCGGCCGCCGTGTTCCTCGACCGCTTTGCGCGCGATCGCGAGTCCGAGTCCGGTGCCGCTCGACTTGGTCGAAAAGTACGGGTCGAAGATTTTCGGCAGCAGGTCGGGCTCGACGCCCGGTCCCGAGTCTTCGACGCTGATGACGACGCGCGAGTCGACGCCGTGGCTGCCGAGGCGCACGCGTCCGCCAGGCGCGGCCTGTAGCGCGTTCTCGATGAGGTTCGCGACGGCGCCGCGCAGCAGGCGCTCGTCACCGCTGAAGACGCGCGGCGTCGAAGGCTCGATGTCCGCCTCGAAGTCGATGCCGCGCTCGCGCGTCTCGGCGTAGCTCGCGGCGAGATCGCCGAGGAGCTTCTGCAGATCGAGCGGCTTGCGCTGCACCTGGCGCAGCGACGCGTAGTCGCTGAACTCGCGCGAGGTCTCGCGCAGCGTGACGACCTGGCGGAGGATGTTCTCGACGGCGCTGTCGACGACGCGCGGCAGATTCGGATCGTTGCGCTCCGCGACGGCGCGCAGATGTTCGGCGGTGAGCTGGATCGGCGTGAGCGGATTCTTGATCTCGTGCGCGACCTGCCGCGCCATCTCGCCCCACGCCTCGAGCCGGTTGCTGCGCAGGATTTCCGTGACGTCTTCGGCAATGAGCATGTCTTCCGCGGTCTCGGGCAGCGGCACGATGGAGACGCGCAGCGTGCGCAGGTTGCCGTCGATCGTGACTTCGATCTCGCGCGACTCGGTGTGGCGCGGGCGATGGGCGGCGAGGAACTCGCGCACTTCGTCGAAGCGCGGAAACGCATCCGCGCCGAAGAGCCGCCGCGCGAGGCCGTTCATCGCGGTGACGCGCGCTCCTTCGAGCACGACCACCGCGGCGTTGATGTTCTCGACGAGCGTCTGCAGGCGGTCGCGTTCGTGGCGCAGCTCTTCCTGTTGTTTCTTCAGCGACCGCGACATGTCGCCGAACGTCGTGACGAGCAGGCCGAGGTCGGGATCGGGCGGCGGCGCCAGGCGGACGTCGAAGTCGCCGCGCGCGACCGCGCGCGCGCCGGCGACGAGGCTCTGCACGGGACGGGTGACGCTGCCGGCGATGCGGAACGCGACCGCGATCGCGCCGAGGGCGATGAAGGCGAGCAGCAGGTAGATCGTCGTCGCGAGATCGTTGACCTGCGCCTCGATCTGCCGCCCCTGCACGATGAACGGCAGCGCGAGCGTGTAACTGTGCCCGCTGCCGAGGTGCACCGGGCTGTAGATCTCGATGTACTGCGTGGAGCCGGAGGTGCGTTTCGCGCGGATGATCTGGCGCCCGCGCAAGACGAGACGGAGGTAGACGTCGCCGGGCAATCGCTCCGACTCGATGTGCGCGGCGAAGAGATCGCGCCGGCTCGACGCGATGAGCCGCTCGCCGCGATAGAGATGGAGGTCGTGGCCGATGACGCGCGCGAGCCAGCTGAGGATCTCGTCGTCGAGCACCTGTTCCGGCGCGGCCGACTGCGAGCCGATGTAATCCTCGATCACGCGCTGCGCGGCGTTGAGCGCCGTTTGTCCACGCTCGATCGACTCGGTCTCGAGGCGATCCGCGAGATACGCGCGCACGAACAGCACGAAGAGGATCAGCGGCACGATGACGACGGCAGTCAAATAGATCGACGTCCGCGCGCGGAAGTCGAGGCTCAGCGGACGCCGCCGCAGGATCGCGACGTAGCGCGGCAGCGAGCCGCCGAGCGCGATGGCGAAGAGCGCGAGCAGCGACCAGATCGCGACGCCGCCCGCGCGGCGGATGTCCTGCGCGACCGTCGGCAGTTGCAGCGGAAAGACGAAGAGCGCGTTCTCGCTGCGGCGCACGAAGAGGGTCTGCGGATCGGAGTCCGCGGACAGCACCCAGATGCCGCGTCCCGGCTTCAGCGTCGCGTAGTACGTCGCCGCGCTGTCGGGCAGTCGGAACGTGACGCTGCTCTGCGGCGTGCCGTCCGCGTCGTACACGGCGGGCTCGCGCTGCGGATGCAGTCCCGTCGGGTCCTCGCTCGTCGACTCGAAGAAGTCGCGGTAGACGTCCGCGTACGACGACGCACCGGGATCGGCGGGATTGACGACGTGCACGGACCCGAGTCCGATCGTGGTGCCGAGGACCGTGACGTCGAAGTCGTGATGCAGCAGCTCGCGCCGGCTCGCGCCGACCTGCAGCACCTCCCGCGACTCCTCGGTATGCCCTTCGCCGAACTGCGGCAGCCCGACGCCGAAGCGGCTCATCACGCCGCGCGTGAACTCGTCGCTGATCGTGATCACCGCCGGCACGCGCCACTTCGACAGATCGGAGCGGAGCCACAGCGCGTACGCGAGGTCTTCCATGCTCATGCGGCGGTAGTCGTCGGGCAGGATCGTGGCGAGATCGATGCGTGAGAACTCGCTCTCGAGCGTCGTGCCGATCATCGTCCGCAGCTGGCCCGACTCGCCCGCGACGAGCGGCGCGTACGTATCGGCGATGAAGTCGCGAGCGCTCTCGCTGCCGAAGACGTGTTGCGGCACGTACAGCAGCGCCGCCGCCGCGAGCGCCGTGAGCACGATGCGGAAGCCGCCGCGCTGCAGCGGCGCGACGAGGAAGACCACCGCGAACGCGAAGAGCAGCAGCGCCGCGAAGAGCACTCCCTGCGCGACCGTGGCCGGGATGACGTGATCGGGCAGCGCGGTGACGTGCGAGTTTGCCACGAAGTTGTTCGCGAGCTGCACGTATCCGAACGCCGCGACGAGCGCGGCGACGATGCGGATGACGATGTGCACGCGCACGATCCACGGCCGCAGCAGCGCGACGAGGCCCGCGACCGTCGCGGCGGTGAGCAGCAGGTCGAACGGCGACTTGCTGAACGGTCCGAGGAACTTCGAGCCGTACAGTCCGAAGCCGAAGATGCCGAACGGATCGTCGGCGAGCCGCGCGGGCAGCAGCGCGACGCGCGCGAGAAGCAGGCAGAGGATCGCGAGCCAGCGCGACTCGACGACCGTCAGCATCAGCAGCGCGCCGATGGCGACGAGCGCGGCGACGACGGTGTTGCCTTCCGCCTGCACCGCGTCCGCCACTTCGTCCGCGCTGCGTAGTTTGATATCCACGTAAAGTGCGGAGTCGGCGTGCTTCGCGACGAGGAAGCGCTGCGTGCCCGCTTCCTGTCGCGGGAAGCCGGCGTGAAAGAAGAGCGACGACACCCACGCATCGGTGGGATGGAGCTTCGTCCGCCGCCGCGGCACGTTCTCGATCCGCTCGAACGTCTGAATCGTGAACGCGCCGGCCTTGCGCTGGTGCGTGATGTAGAAGTTCGTGAGCTCGAACTGGAACGTGCGGTCGGACGGCGCGCGGTAGTCCTCGCCCCACCACGCGACCGGCGCGCCGTCGTTGCCGAGGATTCGCGCGCCGCGGCCGGCTTTCTGCGTTTCGGCGCGGAGGATGCGGAAGAGCTCCGCGCGGTCGTTCTCGTGGCCGGCGATCTTATGCGCGATGTGCGCGGCAGTCGCGTCGAGCTCTGACTCACGCGCGGCGAGGTTGTCGCGAATGCGCGCGACGTCGTGCGCGAGGTGTTCCGACGCGCGCTCGGGGAACGCGCGCGTCACGCGCCGCACGCGCCAGAGCGCGAGCAGCTCGACGAGCGTGACCAAAAACACGAACAGCGCGGCGAGCCGCGCTGTTTTGGTGTTCCACGTCATGGATGGAGTTTACTGCCCCCCGGATTTCGCGGAGGCGACGACCCACTTGCCGTCTTTCTGCTTGAGCGTGATGTAGAGGTCGCGCGGCCCGCCGTTGATCGTCCAGCGCGCCGTGATCTGATACTGCCCCTCGGCACGCACACCCTTCGCGCTGACGCGCTCGAAGCCGCTCGGCTTGACCTTATTGAAGAGCGCGTCGAGCAGATACGCCGCCTGATCGCGGCCGAAGAAGCCGCTCTTGTCGGCGAGGCCGGGGAACTGGAGCATGACCTGATCGCCGGAGCCGATTCCCGAAACGATCGCGTCCACGTCGCCGCTGCCGAAGCCGCGTTCGAGGTTGGACATGGCCGTATCGAGATCGCGGAACTGAGCCGAGGCGACCAGCGGTACGAACAGCAACATGAAAGCAGCGATGCGCGTGAAGAGTTTCATTCGGATGTCTCCTGTGCTATCGGTAACGGGTTGGGGTCGCCGTTTATTCTAACGCTATCAGTCATTTAGCTGAACTCCCCCGATGTCGCTTCGTCCTCTTGCGCGGACGCGATGCCGCGCCGTTTCAGCTCTTCCGTGAAGTCGCCGGGCAGCGGCGCCGCGACCCGAAGTGGTTGTCCTGTCAATGGATGCGTCATGTCGAGCTGCGCGGCGTGCAACATCGGACGCGCCGCGTCCCTCCTTCCATAGAGCCAGTCGCCTGCCAGCGGATGACCGATGGCGGACAGATGCACGCGGATCTGATGCGTCCGCCCGGTCTCGAGATGAATGTCGAGCAGCGAGCCGTTCCGTGTCGCGCGCAGCGGGCGGACGTGCGTCACCGCGCGCTTGCCACGTTCGCGGATGCCGAACTGGATCGCGCCGATGCGCGCGATCGGCGCGTCGATCGTCTGTGCCTCGCCGAGCTCGTGCGTGCAGATCGCGAGATAGCGCTTGCGGATCCGATGCTGTTCGAACTGCCGCGTCACCCGCGCGTTGACCTTGCTCATCTTCGTGAAAAACAACACGCCGCTCGTCCCGCGGTCGAGCCGCTGCATGAGATACGCGGGCGACGTATGCCGCGTCACGAGTTCGTGAAAAAAAGGCTCGTCCGGCTCATGCATGCGCTGCTGCACGACGACGCCCGCCGGCTTGTTGAGGAAGATGATCGCGTCGTCTTCGTAGAGGATGTCGAGTTGCACGGGGTGGCTCCGGGGCGGGCGGCATTCTCCGATTCTTGCGGCCGCAAAGTCGCGCGACGTGAACGAGTCTGACACGTCGATGATCGTCACGGACATGCTCGCGGAGATTTACGGCTACGACAAGTACAGCGAGGTCACGCGCGAGCTTGCAATTCGCGGAACGTATTGCGATCTGGCGACGCGCATCGACGGCAAGTTCCAGATGCTGATCGAGGCGAATCAAGGCGTCGAATGCGTAGCGTTGTCGAATGGGTGGCGTTGACGAATGGTCAGATGTGGCGAGTGTTTCGCGTCATCTTCGCGAAACCGATCGACGCGGAGCTCGTGCTCGACATCGATCTGCTCGCGCTCAATGCGAAGAACCACAATGACCTCGAAAGCCTGTACCTGCTGACGCGCGAGAGCATGCTCAAGTCGGGTCTGTACGCGTACCACGATCATCTGCAGGCCACGAACAAGTTCTATCTGGCCGCCGTGATGCTGAGCGACGCGGTGCTGGACACCGTGCGTCGCGAGCTGCGGCGCGTGTCCGACGCGAAAATCGAGCTCGATGAATTGCGCGAGGCGCTCAAGCAGGAAGTGATCAAGCGCGAAGTCATTGAAGGTGAGAAGGCCGACGGCGCGCGCAAGAAGGTCGCGAAAGCCGCCGGCAAGATGCTGCGAATCCGTAAGAGCAAGGACGACGCGGAAGAAGACGCCGCGGATGCGACGTCCGTCGTGGTCGCGCAGTCTGCGAGTCGTCCTCGTAAGGAAGACGCTCTGTAGCGGGCGACCTCACTCACTTCACGTACTTCAGCTCCCACGGCCCCTCGCACGTCAGCTGCAGCACCGTCTCCTCGTCGATGAGGAGGTAGTGCGCCTCGTTCGGCGGGTTGACGTAGAAGCCGCCGGTGGTGAACGTCGTCGACGCGTCGTGTGCGCCGATCTTCGTGGCGAAGGCGATGCGCACGCGCCCGGAGAGCACGGTCACGCGTTCGGGGCGGGGGTGGGTGTGCGGGGGGACGACGGCGCCTTTGGGGAGCTTGAGGCGAATCGTGAACATGCCCGGCTCGCGCGGGCTGCCTTCGAGGATCGCGATCTTCGTTCCGGCCGGCATCGACGGCGGGGCGTCGTTCCACACCGGGGTCGTGATCTGGATGGCGAACAGGAGCGCGAGCAGTGCGTGCATGCGGCGATTGTAGGCCGCGTGCACGCACGATTCGCGTGCACTATTCGCGATACAGCAGGAACTCGTCGCGCACGCGGGCGAACTCGTGCAGGCCGTCTTCCCACTCGCGCACCCATGAGTCGATGTTGCCGCCGCTCTCGACCAGCTCGCGGTAGCGCGCGCTGCCGGCGAGGAGGTCGATGGCCAGGCGGTCGGACACGAACTCGTACGTCTCCGTCCGCCACTTGAATTCGTCGGGGTTCTCGTCGCGCGCGACCTTCACGCACCAGAGGCCCGTGCGGTACGGCTCGAAGAGGCTGCGGTTGGTGACGTGCAGCTCCACGCCGCCGCACACTTTGCCGGCGTGCTTGTGGAACGTTGGGAGGAAGTAGTGCGGGCGGAAGCGGACGCCGGGGAGTCCGAGGTGATTGAGGCGCTCGGCGAACTTGAACGCGTCCTTGATCCACGGTGCGCCGAAAAACTCAAACGGGTGCGTCGTGCCGCGGCCTTCGCTGAGGTTCGTGCCTTCGACGAGGCACATGCCGGGATACACCGTCGCGGTGTAGACCGTCGGCATGTTCGGCGACGGGATCACCCAAGGCAGTCCCGTGTCGCCCCACCACATCGAACGGCTCCAGCCCTTCATCGGCACGACGGTCAGATTGCACTCGAGCTTGTGCACGTCGCGGTAGTAGCGCGCGAACCAGCGTGCCAGCTCGCCCGCGGTCATGCCGTGGCGCGTCGGCAGCGGGAACATGCCGACGAAGCTCGAATACTTTTCCTCGCGGATGTTGCCCTCGAGGTGGATGCCGTCGATCGGATTCGGACGATCGAGCACGATCACCTCGAGTCCGAGCGCGGCCGCCTCGCGCATGCAGAGCGCCATCGTGTAGATGAAGGTGTAGTAGCGCGAGCCGATGTCCTGGAGGTCGATGACGAGCGCGTCGAGGTTGCGCAGCACCTCGCGGCGCGGCGCGAGGTCAGATTCGTTTTTTCCGTACAGTGAATAGACGGGGAGGCCGGTCAGCGGGTCGGTCGAGTGATCGACGTGCGCCATGTCCTGTGCCTCGCCCCAGATGCCGTGCTCGGGGCCGAAAAGCGCGGTGAGCTTCCAGCCGCGGCCCGCGTGCAGCAGCTTCACGGCATGCTGCAGGTCGTGCGTGACGGCGCTTTGATTCGAGACCAGGCCGATGCGCTTGCCTTGAATGCGCCGCGGTTCCTGATGGATGAGCACTTCGAGTCCGGGTAAGACGTTCATGCGGGATGCTTCTCTACTTTCTCGCCGCCGAGGAGTTCCAGCGCGTGCGGAAGCAATTGCAGGACTGCTTCCAGATTCTCGACGGCGCCGCGCGGACTCCCCGGCAGATTGAGAACGAGCGCGTTCCCGCGGGTGGCCGCCTGCGCGCGCGAGAGCGCGGCCATCGGCGTTTTCTTCCGCGATTCCGCGCGCATCAGCTCGCCGAACCCCGGCACGAGGCGATCGCAGACGCGCATCGTCGCCTCGGGTGTCACGTCGCGGGCTGCGACGCCGGTGCCGCCGGTCGTGACGACGAGGCGGATGCCGCCGTCGATCGCGTCCGCGATCGCGCGCGCGATCGTCTCGATCTCGTCCGGCACAATGACGACGTCCGCGACGTCGTAGCCGTTCGCCACGAGCAGCGCGCGCACCGCGGGGCCGGAGCGGTCCTCGCGCGCGCCGATCGACGCGGCGTCGCTGCAGGTGATGACCAGCGCGCGAATCACGCGCGCATTCTACGGCGCGGCATTAAAGTAGCGCCGCCCATGCAGCGCACCGACTTCGCGTACGAGCTGCCCGACTCGCTGATCGCGCAGGAGCCGCGCGAGCGCGGCCGCTCGCGCATGCTCGTGCTCACGCCCACGGACGGCGCGCCGCGCATCGAGCACGATTCCTTCGCCAGCTTCCCCGAACGACTCGGCGAACGCGACGTCCTCGTCATCAACGACACGCGCGTCATCCCCGCGCGGCTCTACGCACGGCCGAAGGGGCAGATGCAGAGGCCGATCGAGTTCCTGCTCACGCGCGAGCGCGAGCCGGGCACGTGGGAGACGTGGTGCCGTCCGGCGAAGCGCGTGAAGCCGGGCGACGTCGTCACGTTCTCCGACGCGCTGCACGCGGAGGTTCTCGAGAAAGGCGAAGGCATCGTCGTGATCCGCTTCGACGGCGATCTCGACGAGATCGAGCGCCTCGGCGTGCCGCCGCTGCCGCCGTACATCGCGCGCGAGTCGCCGCGCGCGTCCGACAAAGATGCATATCAAACGGTCTACGCCGCGGCGCGCGGGGCGATCGCCGCGCCGACCGCGGGCCTGCACTTCACGCGGGAGATCCTCGACGCCATCGCCGCACGCGGCATCGACATCGTGCGCGTGACGCTGCACGTCGGCATCGGCACCTTCAAACCGGTGAAGGTCGACCGCATCGACGAGCATCAGATGGACAGCGAGCGTTACGAGATCAGCGCGGACGCCGCGGCGCGACTCAACGTGGCGCTCGACGAACGGCGGCCGATCGTCGCCGTCGGCACGACCAGCGTGCGCACGCTCGAGAGCGCGATCCGCGCGGGCGACGGCCGCTTCGTCGCCGGCGCGGCCGAGACGTCGATCTTCATCACGCCCGGCTTCGCGTTCCAGGCCGTCGACCGCCTGGTCACGAACTTTCATCTGCCGGAGTCGACGCTGCTGATGCTCGTCTCCGCGTTTGCCGGAATGGATACGATTCGCGCCGCGTACGCCGAGGCGATTCGGGAGAGGTACTTCTTCTACAGCTACGGCGACTGCATGTTCATCAGGAATCGAGGGGATCGATGAAACGAATTCTCGCTGCGTTCTTCACGGCCGTTCTGCTGCTTCCGATCGCGTCGGCGCAGACGCCGCCGCCGAACCCGACGCCGAATCCGCCGGGCGATAAAAAGGCCGAGCCGAAGAAGCCGGAGAAAGCCGAGCAGGAGCCGCGGCCGGTCTCGCAGGAACTGCAGAAGCAGGAGTCGCAGCAGAAGGACGCGCCGCCGCCCGCGCAGGCCACGCCGGCTCCCGCCGCGGCGGCGACACCCGCGTCGACGCCTGAAAAGAAAGAAGAGAAGTGGGACGTCAACAATCCTCCCGGCCCGTCGCATGACGTCACCATCGACGTCACTGAAGGCACGTGGCTGAGCGTCGACGTGAGTCCCGACGGCAAGGAGATCGCCTTCGATCTCCTCGGCGATCTCTACACGATTCCCATCGGCGGCGGCGAAGCGCACGCGCTCACGAGCGGCGTCGCGTGGGACATGCAGCCGCGCTACTCGCCGAACGGCAAGTGGATCGCGTTCACCTCTGACCGCAGCGGCGGCGACAACCTCTGGTTCATGAACCGCGACGGCTCGAATCCGCGGCAGGTCACGAAGGAGTCGTTCCGGCTGCTCAACTCTCCGTCGTGGTCGCCCGACTCCGAGTACCTCGTCGGCCGCAAGCACTTCACCGCCGAGCGTTCCCTCGGCGCGGGCGAGATGTGGCTCTACCACCGCACCGGTGGCGACGGCCTGCAACTCACGAAGAAACGCACCGATCAGAAAGACAGCGGCGAGCCCGCGTTCTCACCCGACGGCCGCTACGTTTACTTCAGCGACGACGTCACGCCGGGGCAAATCTTCGCGTACAACAAAGATCCCAACGGCGAGATCTACGTCATCCAGCGGCTCGATCGCGAGACGGGCGACATCGATCGCTACGTCACCGGTCCGGGCGGCTCGATCCGTCCGACGCCGTCGCACGACGGCAAGTCGCTCGCGTTCATCCGCCGCGTGCGCTACAAGTCGACGCTCTACATCAAAGACCTCGAGTCGGGACGCGAGACGCCGATCTACGACGGCCTCGATCGCGACATGCAGGAGACGTGGGCGATCCACGGCGTCTATCCGACGATGGCGTGGACACCGGACGACAAGTCGATCGTCTTCTGGGCCGGCGGTCACATCAACCGCATCGACGTCGCGTCGAAGCAGGTGACGAACATCCCGTTCCACGTCGCATCGACGCGGCGCGTGACCGAGGCGCTGCGGTTTCCGGTGAACGTCGCGCCGGATCAGTTCGACGTCAAGATGCTGCGGTGGGTGACGACCTCGCCGAACGGCAAGCAGGTCGTCTATCAGGCGCTCGGCTACCTCTACATCAAAGACCTGCCGAACGGCACGCCGCATCGGCTCACGAAACAGACCGAGCACAACGAGTACTACCCGGCCTGGTCACGCGACGGGAAGTGGCTCGCGTACACGACGTGGAACGACCAGACGCTCGGCACGATCCGCGTCGTGGCGTCGACCGGCGGCGAAGGACGCGTCGTGACGTCGCAGCCGGGGCATTACCTCGAGCCGGCATTCTCGCCGGACGGGACGAAGATCGCGTATCGCACCACGAGCGACGGCTTCCTGCGGCCCGCGGTGTGGGCGGCGAATCCGGCGATCTACGTCATTCCGACCGCGGGCGGCAAAGCGAAGCTCGTGTCGAAGCAGGGCGCGCAGCCGCTGTTCGGCGCGTCGAACGACCGCGTGTTCTTCGTGACGTTCGAAGACGAGGACAAGCGCGCGCTGCGCTCGGTCGACATCGACGGCGGCGACGAGCGCACGCACGTCGTCTCCGCGTTCGCGACGGATTTTGCGATCTCACCCGACGAGAAGTGGCTCGCGTGGACCGAGAAGTTCAACGTGCACGTGATGCCGTTCGTGCGCACCGGCAAGTCGATCGACATCAGCCCCGACCTCACCGCCGTGCCGGTGCGGAAGGTTACCACCGACGCGGGCGACTACCTGCACTGGTCGGGCGATGGTCAACGTCTTTACTGGTCGCTCGGCCCCGAGCTCTACTGGCGCGATCTCAAGGACTCCTTCGCCTTCGTCGCCGATCCGAACGCCGCCACCGAGCCCGCCGCGACCCCGGCGAAGAGCTCGCACATCGGCTTCACGCAGACATACGACGTGCCGTCGGGCAAGCTCGCGCTCAGCGGAGCGCGCATCATCACCATGCGCGGCGACGAGGTGATCGACAACGGCACCGTCGTCATCGACCGCAACCGCATCGTGGCCGTCGGCGCGAACGTGAGCGTGCCCGCCGATGCGAAGGTCATCGACGTCGCCGGCAAGACCATCATGCCGGGCATCGTCGACGTGCACTGGCACGGCTCGATGGGCGCGGACCAGATCATCCCGCAGCAGAACTGGATCACCTACGCCGCCCTCGGATTCGGCGTGACGACACTGCACGATCCGTCCAACGACACCGCGGAGATCTTCTCCGCGAGCGAGATGCAGAAGGCGGGTCTCGTCGTCGCGCCGCGCATCTTCTCCACCGGCACGGTGCTCTACGGCGCGAAGGCGCCGTTCAAGGCCGACATCAACGGCATCGACGACGCGCGCTTCCACCTCCGCCGCATGAAAGCGGTGGGCGCGATCAGCGTGAAGAGCTACAACCAGCCGCGCCGCGAGCAGCGCCAGCAGGTCCTCACCGCCGCGCGCGAGATCGGCATGATGGTGGTGCCCGAAGGCGGCTCGCTCTTCATGCACAACATGACCATGGTCGTCGACGGCCACACCGGCGTCGAACACTCGATCCCGGTCGCGAAGGCGTATCAGGACGTGATCCAGCTGTGGAGTCACACGTCCGTCGGCTACACGCCGACGCTGATCGTCGGCTACGGCGGCAACTGGGGCGAGAACTACTGGTATCAGAAGACCAACGTGTGGGAAGACGCGCGCCTGCTCTCGTTCGTGCCGCGCCGCGTCATCGACGCGCGCTCGCGCCGCCGCACGATGATCCCCGACGACGAGATGAATCACTTCAACAACGCGCGCCTCGCGAAGACGCTCAACGACGCCGGCGTCTCCGTGCAGCTCGGCGCGCACGGCCAGCGCGAAGGACTCGGCGCGCATTGGGAGCTGTGGATGTTCGGCCAGGGCGGCATGTCGCCGCTGCAGGCCATCCGCGCCGCCACGCTCAGCGGCGCGAAGTACCTCGGCATGGACAAGGACATCGGCTCGCTCGAGCCGGGCAAGCTCGCGGACCTCATCGTCCTCGACGCGAATCCGCTCGAGAACCTCCGCAACAGCGAGTCGATCCGCTACACGATCGTGAACGGCCGCATGTTCGACGCCGCGACCATCAACGAGCTCGGAAATCGTCCGCGGACACGCAAACCGTTCTGGTTCGAGGTGCCGGGCAACGAGACGTGGGGCGGCGCGGCGGCGACGGCGGCGGAAGACGCGGACGGCGATTGAGGAGCGGCGGAGAGCCGCGTCTCAGGCTCGCTCGAGCAATCGCACGAGCCGGAGGAAGTTCGTCACGGTCTTCGCAGCGTCGAACGCCGGTCGTTGGGAGTACGTGAGGAATGCGTTGATCTCTTCGGCGACGGGGTGCTGCAGGGGCTCCGGGAGCGCGCCCACGGCGACCGTGTTCCCGGTGACGCGCAGGCCGATCGCCGTGAGGTCGGCGACGAGTGCTGCGCGACGAGCAACTGCGGTGGCCGCGAGCGTGCCACAACACCGGAGGTTGCTGACCGCCAATTCGCTCAATGGCTGCGCGCTCAGGGAGAAGGGGTCGGCGTAGGAGTTGATGTCGCTTGCCGACATGCCGATCGCCATCAGAAAATTTCGAAGAACGCGCGGCAATGCGCGCTCGGGCGGCTCCGCCCCCGCCAGCTCGACGTAGACCGCCGCCGGAGCCTCGGCCGCAGCCGCTCCGCCTGGGCCTGCGCCATGCGCTGGCCCGCGCGGGGCAGAGCTGAAGCAACTGGTGATTGCCTTCCACAGCCAGCCGCAGAGTGGCTGTACAGGTTCGGCGGATCCACGCGCCACGTGCGGCCGGATCGCCGGCGCATGCATGGACCATCTCTGCGCCATCCGCTCCGCTTCGGCTTCGAGCATCTGATCCTGAACGATCGCCGTCCCGGATCCGAATGGGTTGCGTACGCGTCCGGTGCGTTGCTGCACGACGTGCGCGAGCTCGTGCACGAGGATCTGTGGGCCGCGCGACGCGAATGCATGCGAACCGTGCGAAGTCACATGAATCTGCGATCCCTGCGTGAACGCAATCGCGCCCATGGCGGCCGCTTGGGGACACGCATGGACGCGGACGTCGCTGAAGCCGGCGCCGAAGAACGACTCCATGGCCTGGCGCACAGTGCCGGGCAGGAACATGCCGGCGCCGCAGTGATGAACGAAGTTCCCACCGAGCTTCGTGGCCGTGCCGTTCTGCAGGCGCTGAATGGTGGCGTTGTGTTGCTGCCGCAGCCCATGAGGGAAGAACCCCTGAAGCACCGTTCCGGCCTGCATGAAAAAAGTATAGGAGCATGGGCCGGCGAACGCGAATTCGCGACATCCGGCACCGTCGCGCTTACCAGTACGTGGTCGTCACGGTGCAGTCGCCCGTGACGACCGCCTGACACGCCATCCGCTCGCCGGCGGCAAATCGGTTCGCGGCGCCGAAGCGTAGCTCGATCGACGTCGGGGCGCTGAGCGCCTCGCTGCCTTCGACGACGCGCACTTTGCAGCGCGTGCAGACGCCGACGCCGCCGCAGGAGTTGCCGAGGGGGGCGCCGGCGCGGCGGGCGACGTCGAGGACGGATTCGTTCGCGAGGGCAGCTGCGGTGATGCCGAGGGGCGCGAACGTCACGAGTCTTGACGGGCTGTTCACCGCGAATTCATCGGACAAAAGAAAACTTTCGACCGTTTCCGACGTCTATTACAGCATGAACACCCAGACACTGAACCAGACGGACAGCATCGACGAAACGCGCATTGCCGAAGCGATCGTGAGCGTGCTTCCCGACGGGGTCGTGCGCGAGCTGTCGGGCGAGCGCCGCTCGATCCGCTTCGCCGTGCGCGCGGCGGGTCTCAAGCTGCGGACGATCGTGCTGAGCCGCGCCTCGCTGCGCAAGCTCATCGCCGATCCCGCGCGCGACGTGAAGATCGAGTACCTGCAGCGCGACCTCGCCGCGACGGCCGTGCGTCGCTGCGAATACCGCTACCCGCGCGTGACGCGCGTCCCGGCCTTTCAGGCGGCGGCGCGGCCGTTCGCCTTCGCTGGCTGACGATTCGACGGTCGGCCTCTTGCTTTTCCGTCGATTCGACGCCATATTGCGAATATGGCTGTCGAGTTGGATGAGCTGGACCTTCGCATCGTCAACCTGCTTCTCCGCGACGCGCGCACTCCCGCCGCGCAGATCGCCGAGCAGATCGGCCTCTCCCGCCCTGCCGTCGCCGACCGTCTCGACAAGCTCGAACGGCAGGGCGTGATCCGCGGCACGACCGCGGTCGTCGATCCCGTGGCGCTGGGACGCACGATCACCGCGTTCATCTCCGCGCGCGCGACGACGCTCGGCACCGCCGCGTGGAAGAAGTTCCGCGAAGTCATGCAGCGCGACGAGGTGCTCGAAGTGCACACCGTCGCCGGCGACGACTGCTATCTGATGAAGGTCCGCGCGGAGTCGATCGGCGCGCTGAACACGCTCGTGCAGCAGCTCACGACCCCGCCGCTCTCGCTCTCCACGCGCACGACCATTGTGATGGAAACGCATTGCGAGAAGGTCGGCGGCATCAACCTCGGCGGCGCCACGGCGGCGAAGGAGGCCACCCGATGAACCACGGACGCGGACTCGCTTACGCGGCCTTCGCCACGGTCTGCATCGTCTGGGGCACGACGTATCTCGCCATCCGCATCGGCCTCGAGACGATTCCGCCGCTGCTGCTCACCGGCTTCCGTTACACCGCGGCCGGATTGCTGCTGTTCACGATCGCGCTCGTGCGGCGCACGCCGATCCCGCGCGACCGGCGGACGCTCGTCAACCTCGCCGTGTGCGGCTTCCTCATGGTCGGTCTGGGCAACCTCGCGGTGGTGTGGTCCGAGCAGTGGGTGCCGAGCGGACTCGCGGCGCTCCTCGTCGCCACGGCGCCGTTCTGGATGGCCATCATCGAGATGTTCCGCCGCGACGGCGAACGTCTCAACACGCGCGGCGTGATCGGCACGCTCATCGGCTTCGGCGGCGTGGCGCTGCTCGTCACTCCGAAAGGCTCCGGCGGTGCGTGGAGCACGGCGTTCCTCGTCGGCGCGCTCGTGATCCAGGTCGGCTCGCTCGGCTGGCAGCTCGGCTCGTTCCAGAGCAAGTACCACCTCAAGCACGTGCCGCTGCTCGCCTCCGCCGCGCTGCAGATGCTCTTCGGCGGCGTCATCGTGACGATCGTCGGATTCGCGATCGGCGAATGGCCGCAGTTCGTCCTCACCCCGCGCACGTTCGCCGCGCTCGCGTACCTCACGCTCGTCGGCTCCGTCATCGCGTACAGCGCGTACGTCTACGCGCTCGCGCACATGCGCACCACGCACACCTCGCTCTACGCGTACGTCAACCCCGTCGTGGCCGTCTTCCTCGGCTGGCTGATTCTCCACGAGCCGCTGACGTGGCTGTCGATCGCCGCGATGGTGGTGATCCTCGCCGGCGTCGCGCTCGTGCAGTCGTCGTCGTGGACGCGCGCGCCGCGCGTCGCGGCGGCGGTGGAGACGGAGCAGCGTGCGGCGTAGCGGAGCGACGCCACGGGCGACGTCGCCCGCCGCGCGTCTCGAAAGACGTCGTGCACAACATCGTTAGGTAGACTGCGCACATGACCTCCACCGCGATCCCCGCCCCTGCCACGACAGACAAGAACCGCACGCTGCGCGTCGGCGTCCTCGCCGGAGTCGGAACGCTCGATCCGCGCGAGCTGGGGGACACGATCACCGGGCTCGTGCTCGGCCAGATTTTCGAGACGGCGTACCGCGTCACGCCGGCCGGCACCATCGAGCCGCATCTCTTCGCCGAGCTGCTTCGCGAAGACCGTGCAGGGTCAGAGCCTGTCTATTCAGCGGCCGTGCGCGAGGGGATCGTCTTCTCCGACGGGACTCCGCTCACCGCGCAGCTCGCCGCCGCGTCACTGGCGAAGGCAGGCGCTCTTCGCGGCCGCGCCACGGTCTCGGTCCGCGACGGCCGGGTGCAATTCGCGATGACCGGTCCGAGCCCGCGATTCGAAAACGTCCTGACGCAGTGGAACTGCGGAATCGTCCTCGAGAAGGGCGGCACGCTGTACGGCACGGGTCCGTATCGCTTTCCGGCGGCGGTGTCGATGTATGCGCTGCGCGACGCGCGTGAGATGCGCCTGGTGCGCAATCCGAGCTATCACGGGAAGGCGAATGCGGATGAACTGATCTTCGCCATTTATCCGCCGGACGCGGACGGCACGCCGGCGGCACTCATTGCCGCCGCGAAACAGGGGCAGTTCGACGTGACGCTTCACCTCGCCGCCCACGATCTCATCCGCCACGCCATCTCCGGCTATCAGCCGATGATGCAGCCCGGCAACTCCACCGGGTTCATCTTCCTCAATTGCGAAAAGCCTATGTTCCGCGACGCGTCGCTGCGCCGAGCATTTCGCGACGCGGTCGACCCGGTACCGATCGCGGAGATCAATTACGAGAAGAATCACTTCGCGTTTCTCGCGCGCGACATCATCCCGCTCGTCATGGCCAAACCGGCCGGCATTACTCCGACACGCGACCGCGAGCTGTTGCGCAACCATCCGGCCAAGCCGGCGCGCATTCAGGCCGTGATGCCATGGACGCCTCGACCCTACCTCCCGAAACCGCTCGCCTCGGCGCAGGAGATCGTCCGTCAGCTCGCCGGCTATGGCATCGACCTGCAATTGAAGCGGCCGCGGAACAGCGAAGAGACGTTTCACATCCTGGCGAACGGCGACTACGACATCGGCATCGGCGGCTGGGTTGCGGACAATCCCGATCCGACCGAGTTCTACGAATCGCTGCTGTCGTCGGCGCAGGTCTCGCGCAATGGCCAGTACCTTTCGAACCTGGCGCGCTGGAGCGACCCGGCGACGGACGCCGCGCTGGCCGCACTGCGCGTGAACCCGTCTGCCGCAAACCGCAAAGTGGTCACCGATCTCATCGAATCGCAAGCGATGATGGTGCCGCTGATCTACGGCGCATCCACCGCCATTCGCGCGCGCAAAGTGCGTGATTTTCACATCACGCCTTCGGGACACGTCTCGTTTGCGGACGTCGTGTTCTGAGGGGATGTCGCCGGTGAACCGGCGCAAGGACGCGGGTCGCCTGTGGCGAGCGCCGTCTTATGCGTCGCGCCGGTCGGATTCCGTCTTGCGGTGACGGGGCAGACGTACGGTGAAGGCCGTGCCGGTGTCGTCCGAGGTCACGGCAATCGTTCCACCGTGCGCGATGACGATCTGCCGGGCGATGTACAGGCCGAGGCCGACACCGCGGCGGTGCGTCGATGCGCCCTCCGGGGCGCGGACAAACGGATCGAAAATCGTTGGCAGCGCTGACCGCGGGATCGGAGTGCCCTCATTGCCGACGACCAGAAGAACGTCGGATTCATCGCCTCGTGCCGACACTTCAACGGGTGTTGTATCCGCACCGTATTGCACCGCATTCGCAACGAGGTTCGACACGACTTGCCGCAGCCGCGCCGCATCCCATTCTCCGGATGTCGCGCCGGACGATTCGAAGCGCAGCGGCCGGTGCGGATAGGCCGCGCGAAACTCGTCCAGCACGTTGCGGCAAAGCTCCTGAAGGTCGACGGGTGCGGCCGACACGGGCATTCCGCCGCCGAGGCGCGTGCGGGTGAAATCGAGCAGATCGTGGATCATCTCGGTCATCACCTTCGCGAAGCCCGACATCTGCGACGCGATGCGCGTGTTCTCGTCATCGAGTTGCCCCGATCGCGCCAGCAGTCCCGATGAGACGACGATGGCATTGAGCGGGTTGCGCAGGTCGTGTCCCAGCGTGGCGAGAAAGAGCTCGCGGGACTCGTCGACGCGGTGCGTGTAGCTCTTCACCGCTTCCGCGAGCGATTGGTCCATCGACTCGTTGAAGCGGGTCACGTCGTGGAGATCGTGCTCGTCGGCGGTGCGGACGCTTTCGCCCCACAGGCGGAGGACGCTGGCGCGCAGTGCGCGATATTCGGAGACGACCTCCAAAAGGTCGAATCCCGAGCCGAGCCGCGCTAGCGCGTGCTCGTTGGATGCTCGATCGAGTCCGGCGCTTTCCGTTCCGCCGCCGCCGTACCCTTTCGATTTATCGGCCTGCTGTTCCGCGGTCTGCGAGGAGACCATGTCCCGTGCCGCGACGCGGAGGATGTCTTCGGCGTGATCGCGAAGAGCGATGACATCCATGGCCGCGCCGGGAGCGAGACTCCGCGCGAACTTTTCCCATTCGGCGAGGATCGGTTCGATGTTTGTGAGGATGAAGTCGGCCAGGCGCATGAATGAGCGGGGTTCAGCATACTTGAGCGCGCGATCGAATTCATTATCCGCGGCGCTCGATCGCTTTGGATTCGAGTGCCGACGCCCCTCGTCATCCCGCGCAACGCGCTTTCGCGGCGTCGCTGCGCAGCACATCGACGTAGTAGCCCATCAGCGAGCGCGTGAACTTTTCGTCGGCGTCGCTGAGGGGGCGGATGGCGGCGGTCCAGTCGTCGATGCAGCGTTGTTTCTCGTTCGTGCTGGCGGCGCACGAGACGAGGGCGTGATACGCGGACTGATACGCGGTGAACTGCTTGCGCGTCATGGGCGCTCCGTGGCCGGGGATGACGAGGTCGAAGTCGAGGGCGGCGAGGCGGTCGAGCGACTCGCCCCAGCGCGACGGGCAGGCGGTGTCGAGGAACGGGGCGGGGAGCGTGATGAGATCGCCGGAGACGAGGACGGAGCGGCTTTCGTCGAAGAGCCAGACGTCGCCGGCGGTGACGCTGTTCGTTTCGAGGCCGACGCGCAGCGTGCGTCCGGCGATCGTGCGCGGGCCGGAGCTGGTGATGACGACGTCCGGCGCGAGCTTGGTGCCGAGGTCGATCAGGTGGACTTCGGATTCATAGGCTGTGCGCTGATCGGCGTCCTGCGTCTCGGGGATCACGCCCTGCAATTGCTTTTTGTAATTCGCGAGGAAGCCGGTGAGCGCGCCGTTCAAGGCGTTGCTCGCGTAGACGTGCACGTTCGGATACGCGTCGCGGATCATGGCGTTGCCGCCGATGTGATCGAGGTGCCAGTGCGAGTTGACGACGGCGGCGATGGGGCGGTTGCGCTGTTTCGCGAAATCGAGGATCGCCTGCGTATGCGCGACGTGGCGTCCCGTGTCGACGACGATCAGGCCATCGGTGCCGTCGAACACGATCGTGTTGCCGTCGGGCTGATGTCCGGGCGTGAACGTGCCGCGCAGCAGCCAGATGCCGGGAACGACCTCGTGCACCTGCGCGGCGGCACTCGACGCGAGTGCGCCGGCAACGACGAAAGCGGCAAAGACGAAAGCGAGTCTGCGCATGCGCCGGATCATACGCAGCGCACGCGCGTCCGCCGCGCGCCGTGACAGGAACGTTGCGTGGGCGACACCCGCGCAGTAACGCCAAAGCCGGCGATGCGCGCAACGCCTGAAGAAGCCTGGGGCGACCCGCGCAGCCGGCCGGGCCGGCTCAGCCGTCGCGCCGGATCGTCTCGAGGATCTCCGCGATCTTCGCTTCCGCGTCCGCGAGCGGCAGCTGACACGTGCCCGCGCCGCGATGGCCGCCGCCGCCGTAGCGCGACATCAGCTCGCCGACGTCGGTGCGCGAGGTGCGGTTGAAGATGCTGTGGCCGACGGCGCAGACGACGAACTCGCCCTTGCGCCCGTCGAACACGCGCACCTGGATGTTCGCCTTCGGGAACATCGTGTACACGAGAAAACGGTTGCCGACCGGCAGCTCGCCGGCGCCGCGCAGATCGGTGAAGATGAGGTTCCCGTCGACGGTCGAACGCTCGCGCAGCACGCGCTCGAACTCGGCGGTCTGCGCGAAGTAGCGGTCGATGCGCTCCTTCACGTCCGGATCGGCGAGCACGATGTCGGGATCGTTCGGATGCTGCGCGATGAGGTCGATCATCTTCATCATCAGCTCGCGATTGCTGATGCGATAGCCGTGGTGGTACGCGAGTCCGGTGCGCGGATCCATGACGTACGAGAGGAGGATCCAGCCGCGCGGATGCGTGACGTCTTCGACGTCGAGCTTCGCGGAGTCGGACTTGTCGACGGCGACGAGGAGCGACTCGTACTTGCCGAGCTTCGCGGCGCCGTAGTGATTGAAGACGACGCGCGCGGCGGACGGCGCGATCTCGAAGCGGCCGCGGTACGCGACCGTGTCCTCGTTGCGCGCGATCTCGCTGGAGTGATGGTCGAACCAGAGGCCGACGCCCTGCACGTACGGCAGGTTCGTGAGAATATCGTGGCGGCCGACGCGCACCTTGCCGTCCTGCACGTCCTTGGGATGGACGAACTCGACCTCGTCCACGTCCTCGACTTCACGCAGGAGCACCGCGCAGGCCAGGCCGTCAAAGTCGGAGCGCGTGATGAGACGCATGTTCGAAACTCCTCTCGCGAAAGTCGCGGGGATTCTAGCAGTGACCGCCGCCGCGGTTTTCGCGATCCAGCTGTACTCCGCGCCGCGTCCCGGCGACGCGCCGGTCGTGCTCGAGCTCTTCACCTCGCAAGGCTGTTCGAGCTGCCCTCCGGCGGACGAGCTGCTGCGCACGCTGGCAAACGATGCGTCGCTCCGCGGCCACGTGATCCCGCTCGCGTTCCACGTCGACTACTGGAACTCCCTCGGCTGGCGCGATCCGTTCTCGGCGCACGAGTGGTCGCAGCGCCAGGGCGACTACGTGCGCGCGCTGCACGCCGCCAGCGCGTACACGCCGCAGATGGTCGTCGACGGCGCGCGGCAGTTCGTCGGCTCGAGCTCGTTCGAGATCCGCCGCGCGATCGGCGAGGAGTCGCACCGCGCCATCGCCGGCACGATTGCGCTGACGCGCGACAAGGACGGCGTCGTCGTGCGCGCCTCGTCGCCGCATGCGAACACCGACGTGATCGTCGTCGCCTACGAAAACGGTGCGACGACGAACGTGACGCGCGGCGAGAACGGCGGCCGCACGCTGCGGAACGACGGCATCGTGCGCACGCTCGTGCGCGCGGCGACGCTCGACGGCACGCGCGCCGCGGAGACCCGCGTCGCGATCGAGCCGCAGTATGAAGTCGCGGCGTTTCTGCAGGACCGCGCCACGAAGAAGATCGACGCGGCCGCCAGCCTCGGCGCGGCGCGGCACTGATTCGTCGCGATTCGCTCTTCTCGTCGCGCGCGCAATGCGATAATCGCCCTCTCTCCATGTCCGAGTCTTCCGTGCTGGCGAACGGGCGGTTCAGCGTCCAGCGGCGCATTGGCGCCGGAGGCATGGGCGTCGTCTACGAAGCCTACGACCGCGACCGGCAGCAGACCGTCGCGCTGAAGAAGCTCCTCGGCACCGACGCCACCGCGATCTATCGCATCAAAAACGAGTTCCGCGCGCTCGCCGACGTCGTGCATCCGAACCTCGTGCGCCTCTACGAACTGATCGGCGAAGGCGAGGACTGGTTCTTCACGATGGAGATCGTCGACGGCGTCGACTTTCTCCACTACGTCCGCGGCCGCACCGTGGCCTCGATCGACGACGCGACGACGGAGAAGTCGACGCTCGTCGACAGCCGCGGCGCGGCGGCGTTCCTCGAGCGCGCGGCGGAACTGGCGACGCCCGACACGCCGACGCCCGACACGACGTCCGCGCAGAAGCCGGTCGTCGACTACGACGCGTTGCGCCGCACGCTCAAACAACTCGCCGAAGGCGTGGCCGCGCTGCACGCCGCGGGCAAGCTGCATCGCGACATCAAACCGTCGAACGTGCTCGTCACGCGCGCGGAGCGCGTGGTCATTCTCGACTTCGGCCTGGCCACCGACGTCAGCGCGTTTCAGGGCAAGCTCACGTTCGGCGGCACGCCCGCGTACATGGCGCCGGAGCAGATCGCGGAGATGCCGGCGAACGAGGCCAGCGACTGCTACGCAATCGGCGTGATTCTGTACGAGGCGCTCACCGGGACGCTGCCGTTCAGCGGCAACTTCTATTCGATGCTGATGCAGAAGCGGACCACCGATCCGCGTCCGCCCATCGACGTCGTGGCCAGCATTCCGGATGACCTCAACCGCATCTGCACGGAGCTGCTGCGTCGCGATCCGGAGAAGCGTCTCAGCGCGCGCGATCTCGCCGAGCGCGCCACCGAGAAGCAGGCGCGCGCGTTCGCGTCGGCGCCGACGCTCTCCCGTCCGCGCGAGACGCCGTTCGTCGGCCGCCTCGCGCAGCTGGACGATCTGGAGAGCGCGCTCGCCGCGACGGAGCGAGGCACGCCGGTGACGGTGATGGTCCGCGGCGCGTCGGGCATGGGCAAGACCGCGCTCGTGCGGCACTTCCTCCACGACGTGCAGCGCCGCGATCCGTCGACGGTCGTCTTCAACGGCCGCTGCTACGAGCAGGAGTCGGTGCCGTACAAGGCGGTCGACAGTCTCATCGACGATCTCGTGCGCTATCTGAAGCGCCTGACGCCGCTCGAGGCGCGCGCGCTGATGCCGACCGACGTCGCCGCGCTGGCGCGCCTGTTTCCGGTGCTGCAGGAGCTCGAGCCGGTCGTCCGCGCGCGCAAACGCGCCGTCGAGATCCGCGACGCGCAGGAGCTGCGCCGCCGCGCGTTCGCCGCGTTGCGCGAGCTGATGGCGCGCATGGCCGACGAGCATCGCGTCATCCTCTTTCTCGACGACGTGCAGTGGGGCGATCGCGACAGCGCGGCGCTCCTCGCCGAAGTGCTGCGGCCGCCCGATGCGCCGCCGCTGCTGGTCATCGCGTGTCATCGCACCGAAGAGATGGACGGAAGTCCGCTGCTCGCGGAGATGCAGCGGCTGCGGGAGCAGGACAACGCGCTCGGCGACGTGCGCGACGTCGTGCTCGAAGAGCTGACGCGCGCGGAAGCGCGCGATCTCGCGCGCGCGCTGTCGTACGAGCAGGGCGGCACGGACCGCGTCGAGGCGATCGCGCGCGAGGCGGGCGGCAGCCCGTACTTCATCGTGGAGCTCGCGCGCTACGCCGACTCGACCGGCCTCACGACGAACGACTACGGCGCGGGCGACATGGTGCTGGACAGCGTCATCCGCTCGCGCATCGCGCTGCTGCCCGCGGTCGCGCGCGATCTGCTCGAAGTCGTCGCCGTCGCGGGACGTCCGATCCTCGCGTCGGCGGCGAACGTCGCCGCGGGACTGCGCGGGGACGACGAGGCCATGCTGGCGCGGCTGCGCGCCGATCATCTGCTGCGCACGCGCGTTCGCGCGCGTCGCGACGAGGTAGACACGTATCACGACCGCATCCGCGAGGCGATCCTGGCCGCGGTGACGCCGGAGCGGCGTCGCGCGCGGCATCGCACGCTGGCCGAGACGCTCGAGTCGATGGGCGCGCGCGACCCGGAACTGCTGGCCGTGCATTACCGCGGCGCGGGCGACGACGCGCGTGCTGCTGAGTTCGCGCGCGACGCCGGCGACCGCGCCGCCGCGGCGCTGGCGTTCGAGAACGCCGCGCATTTCTTCGCCATGGCGCTCGATCTCGAGTCGCGCGGCAAGCGCATCTCCGGCGCGCTCACCGAAGGCAGCCGCGCGATCCTCATGAAGCTCGCCGACGCGCTCGCGAACGCGGGACGCGGCGCGGACGCGGCGCCGTACTACCTCCGCGCCGCGGAAGCGGCCGACGCCACGCTCGCGCTCGAACTGCAGCGCCGCGCATCCGAGAGTCTGCTGCGCGGCGGCCACGTCGACGAAGGCCTGCGCGTCATCCGCACCGTCCTGCAATCCGCCGAGCTCACGCTTCCCGCGACTCCGCGCCGCGCGATCCTCGGCTTCCTCCTCGGCCGTCTGCGGCTGCTGCTGCGCGGCCTGCGCGTGCGCGAGCGTTCGGCGCAGGAAGTGCCGCAGGAACTGCTCACGCGCATCGACGTCTGCTGGGCCATGGTCACCGGCCTCGCGCGCATCGACAACGTCCGCTCCGCGTTCTTCCAGCCGATCCATCTGCGCTGCGCGCTGCAGTCGGGCGAGCCGTACCGCGTGGCGCGCGCTCTCGCGGCGGAAGCGTGCTTCTCCGCGACGCGCGGCGACACCGCGAAGCGCCGCACGGAGCGCATCGTCACGCGCGCGGAGCGCAGCGCGCGCAGCATCGGCGAGCCGCATGCGATCGGCATGTCGATGATGGCGCGGTCGCTGGAGAGCTTCTATCTCGGCATGTTCCGCGACGCGCACCAGAAGGCCGAGGAGGCGGAGACGATCTTTCGCGAACGCTGCACCGGCGTGTCGTGGGAGATCAACACCACGGTCAACTACTCGCTCTGCTCGCTCATGTACATGGGCGAGCTGCAGCAGCTCGCGCAACGCATTCCGGTGCGTCTGCGCGAGGCGGAAGAACACGGCGACCTCTACGCCGGCATCGATCCCGTCTGCCGCCCCGGCATCATGTGGCTCGCGCAGGACGATCCCGACGCGGCGCGCCGCGCGGTGCGGCAGGTGATGGACCGCTGGTCGCTGCAGGGCTTCCACTTCCAGCACTACCTCGAGATGTACGCGGAGAATCAGATCGATCTCTACGAAGGCCGCTGGGCGTCCGCGTGGCGGCGCGCGGACGAGCGCTGGCCGCTGATGAAGGCCTCGTTCCTCCTGCGCATCCCGTTCGTGAAGATCGAAGGGCTGCATCTCAAGGCGCGCTGCGCGCTCGCGGCGGCGATCGGCAGCGGCGACCGCGCGCTGCTCGACGTCGCGGAGCGCGACGCGGCGGCGATCGAGAAGGCGAAATCGAAGTGGGCGCTGCCGTTCGCGCACGCGATCCGCGCCGGCGTCGCGGCGCAACGCGGCAGCACGAACGACGCCGCGGAGTTTCTCGCCGTCGCTTCGCGCGGTTTCGAAAAGGCGGAGATGATGCTCTACGCGAAAGCGGCCGCGCACCGCCGCGCCACGCTCACGCACGATCGCAACGCGCTCGCCGTCAGCGAGTCGTGGATGCGCGTGCAGGGCGTGCGCAATCCGGCGCGGCTGCTCGACGTACTGCTTCCGGGGTTCAACTGATGAAGAAATGCGATCTCGTGATGAAGGGCGGCATCACCAGCGGCATCGTCTATCCGGGCGCGGTGGCGGAGCTGGCGAAGGAGTACGAGTTCGTCAACATCGGCGGCACGTCCGCCGGCGCCATCGCGGCCGCGGTCACCGCGGCGGCGGAGTACGGCCGCAAGAGCGGCAAGAACGCGAACGCGTTTGCTGGCGTGAAGGCGCTCTCCGGCTGGCTCGCCGGATCGGAAGGCGGACGCTCGCGGCTCCTGCAACTCTTCCAGCCGTCGGCGGCGACGAAGCCGCTGTTCGACCTCGCGATCGCGTGGCTCGAAACGAAAAACCTCGTGAAGGTCGTGCGGAAGCTGCTGGCGACATTCGCGACGTACGCGGGACCCGCGTTCGTGATCGGCCTCGGCGCCGCGGCGATCGCCGGCGTTGCCGCCTGGAAGACGCCGTCGCTGCTGCTCGGAATCCTCCTGCTCGTCGTCGCCCTCGCGCTCCTCGCCCTCGGCGGCGTGGCCGCCGTCGTTGCGTCGGTGGGCGAGGCCGCGAAGTACGCGTGGGACGTGCTGCCCCGCGAGCAGTTCGGCATGTGCAACGGCGCGACGCACGAGCGCGGTCCGGTGCCGGGGCTCACGCAGTGGCTGCACGAGAAGATCATGGAGCTCGCGGGCGTGAACGACGCGCTCACGTGCGGCGATCTCGAGAGCGTGGGCGTGCATCTCGAGATGATGACCACGAACCTCACGTGGGGACGGCCGCATCGGCTGCCGTTCGAGCAGAATCACTTCTTCTTCGATGCGGCGGAGCTGCGGCGCTTGTTCCCCGAGGCGGTCGTGCAGCGGATGATCGGCAGCGCGGCGCCGAACGCCGACGGGCTCTATCCGTTTCCCGATGCGGCGAATCTGCCGATCGTCGTCGCCGCGCGCATGAGCCTCAGCTTTCCGGTGCTGCTCACCGCGCTGCCGCTGCGCGCGTACGACTACGGCCGCAAGTGGCCGGCCGGCACGCCGCGCCAGCCGGAAGTCTGCTGGTTCTCGGACGGCGGCATCAGCAGCAACTTTCCGGTGCATTTCTTCGACGCGCCGATCCCGCGCTGGCCGACGTTCGCGATCAACCTCGACAACTGGACGAAGCGCTATCACGACGATGGTCAACGTGTTTACGTTCCGGACTCGAACCGCAGCGGCATCGTCGCGCGCTGGCGTTCGGTCACGAGCCTGGTCTCGTTCTTCGGCGCGATCGTGAACACGATGCAGAACTGGCGCGACAACATGCTGCTGCACGTCCCCGGGCAACGCGACCGCATCGCGCACGTGCTGCTCCTCGGCGACGAGGGCGGTCTCAACCTGACGATGGACGAGACGCAGATGACCAGCCTCGCGTCGCGCGGTGCCGAGGCGGCGCAGATTCTCGGGGCGCGCTTCGGAGATCATCCGCCGGCGGGCACGAAGCTCACGTGGACGAATCACAAGTGGGTGCGCTTCCTCTCGTTCATGGGCGCGCTGCAACGCTCGTTCGCGTCGATCGACAACGCGTTCGTCGACGCCGACGTGCCGCGCTATCCCGATCTCGTGTGCGGAAGCGAGCCGCCGCCGTCGTACGACAGCGCGAAGACGCAGGCGATGTGCGCGGCGGTGACCGACTTCGCGAAGCACATCCACGAAGACTTCGCGCAGCAGCCGTTCGTCAAAGAAAACCTGCCGAAGCCGCCGCTCGATCTGCGCGCGATGCCGCGGGAGTAGCGTCGCCGTCGAGCGTCATCCGCGGCGGCGTTTGACTCCGCGCCGCGACGGTGGGGCTCCCGGTCCTGCTGTAGCGGCTCCGACCGTGGCCGTCGCCGCAACTGTAGCGGCAGCTGCCGCAGCCGCAGCTGCGGCTGACACGACGACCGCGGCCGGAGGCGTCGGCGTTGGCGTCGGAACCGAGGTGGCGGGCGCTGCGACTGCCGCGGCCGCGGCGGGAGCCGTGGCTACGGCCGCCGCAGTCGGCGCCGCAGCTCTTCTCCGTGCGGTTTCGGCCGTGACGAGCGCGCGGCCGCCGCGCGCCGCGGGCGCGTAAACCGGGGCGTCGGTCGAGAACACCTCACGGAACGTGCGATCGTTGGTGAGAGCCGCCAACGCCGATCGGATGTACTCGGAATTGCCGCTGCCTTTGATGAAGTCGCAAGCCATCGCCGCGACGGCTTCTGCCTCGTCGGGAGTCAGCGTTGCCCGCTCGCCACGGAACTCGTTGAAGATCCGGGCGCGCTTCGCAGCGCGGTCCTCAGGTGTCGGCGCCGCGGCGTCGAGCTGGTCCGCGAGGTTCTTCCAGTTGAAGCTCGACGTGGATCCGGCACGCTCGTACGTTCCCGGTCCCGTGCTTCGCAGCGGAAACGCATAGACGTCCTCTGTTCCCGGCGAGTCGAACTCGATCCTGTGCCCGTTGTAGTTCGCGACGAGCGGCAGGTGGCCGAGACGGCGCGCGTCGCGAATGCCCGAGCGCGCGATCTGCCGCCCGATGCGGATGACTTCCACGCGGTCGACGACCGGCACGTTCGAAACCGTTGCGCCGCCACCGCGGCGGAGGGTCACTCGTTCGGTGATCCTTCCCAGCGTCGCGGCCACGTCCATCTTCCGATCGTCGTCCGAGTCGTAGCCGGAAAAATCGAACTGCGGACTGATGGTCACGACTTGGTCCGGCAGGAGGTCGGCCGGCATCGCGATGCGGTCGGGCTGCCGTGCCTTTCCGCGCCGGTTCCACGCGCGGAGCAGTTCCCGGCGGCGCTGCTCGGGATTGGCGGTGTTCGCGATGTATGCGCGGATGTCGGCGCCGGTGGAGCCGATTCCGAGCGCGTGCGTTCGGATGTACGCCATCGCGTGCGACTTGAGCAACTGAACGGCGACCCGGCGCTCCGTGGCGCGCAGAGCGACGGCCGCGTGGCGTTCCGCCTCCGCTTCCAGCATTGCGTCGTGCACGATCGCGACGCCGCTGCCGAATGGATTGCGCGCGCGTCCGGCGCGCTGCTGCACCACGTGCGCGAGCTCGTGTGCGAGCAACTGCCGCCCGCGCGGCGAGCGCGGATCGTATTGCCCTGGCGCAAAGTGAATGTGCGAACCCTGCGTGTACGCGGTGGCGCCGAGGGTCTGCACGTGGGGACCGACGTGCACGCGGACATCGTGGAACGCCGTGCGGAAAACCGACTCCATGAGCTGGCGCACATCATTCGGCAGCGCCTGGCCGGCCAGGGTGATGCGCGGAGGCGAGGGGAGGAGCACGGCCATGCCGCTCGCCGTCTGCCGCGTCTGAATGGCCAGCGAAGTCTGATGCGGCATCGGCGGCCGATGCGGCGCCGCGTGCAACTGCGCGACCTGCGCCGCCACGTGCGGCGCCATCTGCGCCGCGTGCGGTTGCACCGCTCCGGTCTGCGCCGGACCGCAGGGCCGCTGCCGTTGCAGTGCGGCATGCAGCGATGCGATCCCGCCCGGGAACGAGCCCTGGATGACGCTGTCGCTCATACGTTGTGGCCTTAGAGTACGCCGCGCGCCGCGACAATGCGAGCCGCTACAGCGCCGCGAAGCCCGCGTTGTCCACCGGCTCCTGCTTCCGATCGAGCCGCGTCACGATCCATTGCTCGCCGCGGCGCTCGATCTCGACGATCACGGCGGCCCACATCCCGCCGTCGAGGTTCTCGCTCCAGCGGAAGCGGAGGCCGGGCCATTGCGACGCCGGAATGCCTTCGCGGCGCAGGTGCGCTTCGGCCATTTCGATGAGCTCCGGGCCGCCCTTGTGATCGCAAGCCATTCGCATATGCTACCCGCCCTATGAACGACATCCATTCCTTCGCGCGGCCCGACGAGGCGGTCGTGCGGCATCTCGCGCTCGATCTCGCCGTCGACTTCGAGCGTCAGATCCTCTCCGGCTCGGCGACGCTCTCGATCGACGTGCATGACGGCGCGCGCGAGCTCGTGCTCGACACGAATGGCCTCACCATCGATCGCGTCACGCTCGACGACGGCAGCGAAACGACGTTTGCGCTCGGCGACGAGCAGCCGTACCTCGGCCGCTCGCTGACGATCGCCATCAACGCCGGCACGAAGTCGGTGAAGATCGAGTACGCGTCGTCGCCGGAAGCGGCGGCCGTGCAGTGGCTGACGCCCGCGCAGACCGCGGGCGGGAAGGATCCGTTCCTCTTCACGCAATCGCAGGCCATCCTCGCGCGCACGTGGGTGCCGTGTCAGGACACGCCGGGCGTGCGCATGACGTACGAGGCCACGATCCGGGTGCCGCGCGGCCTCATGGCCGTGATGAGCGCGGAGAATCCGACCGAGGCGAGCGCCGACGGCGTCTATCACTTCAAGATGCCGCAGCCGATCCCGTCGTATCTCCTCGCGCTCGCGGTCGGCGACCTCGCGTTCCGCTCGCTCGGGCGCAACAGCGGCGTGTACGCGGAGAAGCCGATGATCGAGGCGAGCGCGTACGAGCTCGCGGACACGCAGAAGATGATCGACGCGGCCGAGCGCATCTACGGCCCGTACCGCTGGGGACAGTACGACGTGCTCGTGCTGCCGCCGAGCTTTCCGTTCGGCGGGATGGAGAATCCGCGCCTCACGTTCGCCACGCCGACGATCCTGGCGGGCGATCGGTCGCTGGTGAGCCTTGTCGCGCACGAGCTCGCGCATTCGTGGTCGGGCAATCTCGTCACGAACGCGACGTGGAACGACTTCTGGCTCAACGAAGGCTTCACCGTCTACTTCGAGCGCCGCATCATGGAAGAAGTCGCGGGCCGCGAATACTCGGAGATGCTCGCGCTCCTCGGCTATCAGGATCTCGAGGCCACCGTCGCCGAGCTGCCGCCGCGCGACACGCATCTCTTCCTCGATCTCACCGGCCGCGATCCGGACGAAGCCGCGACGAAGCTGCCGTACGAGAAAGGCTATTCGCTGCTGCGCCTCATCGAGGAGAGCGTCGGCCGCGAGGCGTTCGACAAGTTCCTGCGCGCCTACTTCGACCGGCATGCGTTCCAGTCGATGACCACGTCCGCGTTCGTCGCGGAGCTGCGCGAGCAGCTGCTGTCGCAGTTTCCCGGCAGCGAGGACAAGATCGGCGTCGAGCAGTGGATCCATACGCCCGGCATTCCGGAGAACGCGCCGCAGATCAAGTCGGACGCGTTCACGCGCGTCGAGGATCAGGTCGAGGCGTTCCAGCGCGGCACGCCCGCGGGCGAGCTCGCGACGAAGGGGTGGTCCACGCATGAATGGATTCACTTCCTGCGGCATTTGCCGAAGAACCTGACGCGCGAGCAGATGGCGCAGCTCGACGCCGCGTTCCACTTCACCGACAGCGGGAACTCCGAGGTGTTGCACGAATGGCTCATGGCGGCCATCGAGCATCGCTACGAGACCGCGTACGATGCGCTCGAGCGTTTCCTGCTGCGGCAGGGACGCCGCAAGTTCCTCAAGCCGCTGTACCAGAAACTCGCCGAAACGCCCGAAGGCCTCGAGCGCGCGGGGAAGATCTACGCGAAGGCGCGCCCGACGTACCACTCGGTGTCGTATCGGACGATCGATCAAATCGTGAAGTAGGAGCGCGCGCATGGAAACGACCGAGTCGAAGTCACTTCCCGAGAACGCGTACGTCCCGTTGCCCGCCGGCGTCGAATACGAGCCGATGGTGCCCTCGAGCGTCGCGCCGCCCGAGGCGACCGGCCGGTCGATCTTCTGGGGCGTGCTGCTGTGCTTCATCTTCTCCGCGGCGTCGGCGTACTCGGGACTGAAAGTCGGGCAGGTGATGGAGGCAGCGATTCCGATCGCGATCCTCGCCATCGGACTCGCGCGCGTGTACGCGCGGCGCTCGTCGGTGCTCGAGAACGTGATCATCACCAGCATCGGCGGCGCGGCCGGCGCGGTCGTCGCGGGCGCGATCTTCACGCTGCCGGCGCTCTACTCGCTGCAACTCCATCCGCATCCGGTGCAGACGATTTTCATCTGCGTCGCCGGCGGCTGCCTCGGCGTGATGTTCCTCATTCCGCTGCGGCGCTACTTCGTGCGCGAGATGCACGGCCTGCTGCCGTATCCGGAAGCGACCGCGATCACCGAGGTGCTCGTCACCGGCGAGAAAGGCGGCTCGCAGGCGAAGCTGCTCCTGCAGGCCACGGCGCTGGCCGGCATCTACGACTTCTTCGTCACCACGTTCCAGGTGTGGAAGGAGTTCCTCGACTTCCAGTTCATCCCGGTGATGCGCACGCTCGCGGAGCGCGCGCGCATCGTGGTCCGCTTCGACGCGATCGGCTTCATCCTCGGCCTCGGCTACGTGATGGGGCTGCGCTCGTCGATGATCCTCGTCGCGGGCGGCGTGGTCTCGAACTTCGTACTCGTGCCGCTGATCTACATGATCGGCCAGCACTTCCCGAACGCCGTCTATCCGGCCACGGTGCCGATCGCGCAGATGGACGCGTCGCAGATCTTCCGCGGCTACGTGCGCTACATCGGCGTCGGCGCGATCGCGACCGCGGGCATCTTCGGCATCCTGAAATCGCTGCGCGTCATCGCGGGATCGTTCGGCGTCGCCGCGCGCGCGTTCCGCGCGGGCGAGACGCACGGCGAACGCACCGATCGCGATCTGCCGGTGGTCACGATTCTCCTCGGCATCGTGATCGGCGCGATCCTCGTCGCGGCGTTCTTCGGCACGCTGCGGCCGACGGCGGTCGTGCTCATCATCGGCCTGCTGCTCACGCTCGTCTTCTCGTTCTTCTTCACGTCCGTCGCCGCGAACGCGATCGCCACGACCGCGCGCAATCCGGTCTCGGGCATGACCATGCTGACGATCATCATCTCGTCGGTGGTGCTGCTGCAGTTCGGGCTCTCCGGCACGACGGGCATGTTCTTCGTGATGGCCATCGCGGGCATGGTGTGCACCGCGCTGTCGGTGTCGGGCCAGACCATCACCGATCTCAAGACCGGCTACTGGCTCGGTTCGACGCCGGCGACGCAGGAGAAGGTGAAGTTCCTCGGCGTCGTCGTGGCCGCGATCGCCTCGGGTCTCACGATCGTCATGCTGGCCGGGATCTTCCAGTTCGGCGAGGCGGCGCCGGGCGACACGCGGCTGGTGCTGGCCGCGCCGCAAGCGTCGATCATGCAGGCGCTGGTGCAGGGCTTCATGAACCGGCAGCCGATCGCGTACATGCTCTTCGTCGCCGGCGCGTTCATCGCCGTGGCGATGGAGATGCTCGGCGCGCCGGCGCTGATCTTCGCGCTGGGCATGTACCTGCCGCTCGAGCTCAACACGCCGGCGCTCGTCGGCGGCTTCATCTCGCATCTCATCTCGCGGAAGTCGGAGCGCGTGGGCGGCGCGCGCGGACGCACGATGCGCGAGCGGGGCGTCGTGATCGCGTCGGGTCTCATGGCTGGCGGCGCGCTCGGCGGCGTGCTCGGCGCGTCGCTGCGGCTCATTCCGAGCTTCAAAGAGAGCTGGGTCACGACGCCGTTCTACGGCAATGACACGGTCTCGCAGATCGTCTCGCTCGTGCTGTTCGTCGCGTTGTGTCTCTACCTCTGGATCGACGCGACGCGCGTGCGGCAGGAAGTGTGACGCGGCCACCATTCACCGCGCTGCACGCGCTGCTTTCGTTCGCGCTCGTCTTTCTCGCGCAGGTGGTGGCGGGCTTCGGAGTCGTGTTCGCCGCCGTGATCGTGAAGATGGCGTCGGGTGAGAACGTGTCGGAGTCCGGCGCGATGCGGCAGCTGACCGAGTCGCTCGGCATTCCGCTGCTGCTCGCGTCGGCGTGGATCTCCGCGGCGGTGCTGATCGTCGTGCTGCGCGCGTGGGCGTGGCCGCTCGTTCCCGATCGCACCGATGAAGGTCTCGGCCTCGTCGCACCGGCGCGGAACCAGATCCTCGCGCTCGCACTGATCGGCGTCGCGTGCGCCGGCACGTACCTCGCGCTCATCAGTCTCGCGCATCTCAAACCCACCGGCCCGCTCGGTCCGATCGCGCGCGTGGCGCTGGAAAGCCGCGCGGGCCGCACCGCGTGGATCGTCGTCGCGCTCTGCTATGCGCCGGTCATCGAAGAGCTGCTCTTCCGCGGGCTGATGTGGCGCGGACTGCGCGCGAGCTGGGGCGTGATCCCCGCGGGCGCGATCGTGACGCTGCTCTTCTTCGCGCTGCACCTCGGCGAGACGATGCACTTCTGGCCGGCGATGATCGCCATCGCCACGCTGTCGGTCGCGACGCTGCTCGCGCGCGTCCGCACGGGAAGCGTCGTCGCGTCGATGGTGCTGCACGCCGCGTACAACGGCACGATCGCCGTCGCCGCGCTGCTTGCGGGTTAAGGCGCGGGGCTAAGGCTTCGGCTCAGGGTTCGTCAGGCGCTCGACGAGCGTCGTCAGCAGATCGAGCTGCTTCTGCTGCGTCTCGAGCAGCTGCGCCCATTCGTGCCGCAGCAGGTGATCCCATTTCTCGTGCAGCGCCGAGATCTCGAGCTCCGCGCGGAGATTGACCTCGTAGTCGTGCGACGCGTCGAGCCGGTCCTTCGCCGCCTGCCGGTTCTGCGACATCATGATCACCGGCGCCTGCAGCGCGGCGATCATCGACAGCATCAGATTGAGCAGGATGTACGGGAAGGGATCGAACGCGCGCCTGGCCAGCATCCACGAGTTGAGCGCGATCCACGCGACGAGCACGCATCCGAAGAGGATGATGAACGTCCACGAGCCGCCGAACGTGGCCACGCGGTCGGCGACGCGCTGGCCGAACGTCAGCCGCTCATCGAACTCACGGTTCGTATCGCGGGCGATCGGCGCGGGACGAGGGGACGCAAGGTGCATGAAGGCCTCCTCGCGAAAGAGTACCCGCAAGCCCGCCGCACGTGCGTACTGGCTATGCCCTCAGCGCTGCCGGCCGCGCCGGCCCGCCGGAGGCCTCTCGTCGCGTTAGACCGCGTCGGTCAGATCGACGCCGAGGCGCGACTTGAGGAAGATGCGCGCGGGGCGCGAGCTCTCGCGCAGCCAGTCCCACGACTTCTTGAGCTTTGGGTGTTCCTGGATGAAGAGCTCCGCGGCGCGTTTGCGCGCTTTGTTGCCGCCGAACATCCAGCGGATCTCTTTCTTGCGCACCTGCTCGAGGGTCTGGTCGAGCTCCGCGTAGAACTCCTCGTCGGCACGGAAGTACATGTTCTTGAGCCAGCAGAGACCGTCGGTCACGCACGGCTCCTTGAGCACGTCGAAGCGCGCGGGGGAGTACGCGATGCGGTTCTTCATCAGCATCACTTCGCGCATCTCGTCGCGCATCTTCGCGAACTCGGGACCGTTCCACTGCTCGGCGAAGGTCGGCTTGTCGTGCACGTTGCCGAGCGGCTTCACGCTCGGGTTGAGCAGCAGGCAGCACGGGCGGATGTCGCCGTTGCCGGTGATGGCCGCGGTGTACCAGGCGAAGAAGCAGCCGCCGTTCTCGTTCTTGAACGACGGCGCGATCGGATACGCGTTGTGCGCGGGCGTGTTCACGCGCGCGCGGACGGCGCTGAGCATCTCGTTCCAGCCGGCGATGGCGAAGTCGACCTGCAGCATGCCGATCTCGCGGTCGCGGCGGAGGATCTCCTCGACCAGCGGCTCGGCGGCGTAGCGGTCGTCCGGCGTCAGCAGCACCTGGCGATCGATCCGGTCCATCGGGATCTCGAGCACGGCGTTGATGGCCACGCGGTCGGGACCGACGGAACGCGCGAGCTCGTACATGTCGACGAGGCGCGAGACGTTCTTCTGATCGATGAGGAACTGAATGACGATCGACGGATAGATCGAGTCGCCGCGCACCGCGACGAGGTTCTTCATGTTCTCGACGACCTTGTCGAAGAGCGCGGGCTTGACCTTCATCATGCGCGCGTAGTCTTCGGCGTCGGCGGCGTTGAGCGAGAAGATGACCTCGCGCGCCTGATTTTTCACGAGACGCTCGGCGACCTCGTTCGTCAGCGCGACGCCGTTCGTGGTCAGGTTGTCGATGATCACGCCGCGCAGCGCGAGGTGATCCATGACGTTCAGGACGTCGCGGTGGAACAGCGGATCGCCGCCGCCGGAGAGACGCACCGACTTGAGGCCGGTCGACTGCAGCTCGTCGATGAGCTCCGTGAGCTTCGGCAGCGGAATCGATTCTTTCGTGCGGAGGTCCTGCTGGTTGCAGAAGTAGCAGGCCACGTTGCAGCGGTCGGTGAGGTCGAGCTCGGCGTGCACCGGTCCGCGCGTCGGACGATTCTCCGCAATGGCCGCAATGATCTCGCGCTTGCGCTCCCGCGCGACCTCGGCCCATCCATGTGTTCCACGCATTCGAGTCCGTTTAATCCTTGCCGTTCGAAGGGTATTCCTATTCCGCGCTTACGACACGAGTTGCGGCCGCGGCGCGTGTTCGAGCGAGGCCGGCAGCTTCTGCGCGCAGCAGGCCTTCTGCAGCGCGAGGCGGTCGCGCTGCATCTGCCGTTCGTTGGCGATCGCGGCCAGCGTCGCGTCGAGCACCGCCGCCGCATTCGCGTCCGCCGGCTTGTTGAGGCTGTAGTGAATCCACTTCCCGTCGCGGCGCGCGCGTACGACGCCGGCGCGGCGGAGATACGCGAGGTGCCGCGAGATCTTCGGCTGCGTCTCGCCGAGGATCTCGACGAAATAGCAGACGCAGACCTCGCCGCATTGCAGGAGGTTCAGCAGCCGCAGCCGCGTCGGATCGGCCAGCGCCGAAAAGAGGATGACGAAGTCGCCCACGTGCGCAGTATATACATGCGCGCGCGCGAATTTATGCCGTCGCGCTACTCGTAGCGCAGCGCGTCGATCGGATCGAGCCGCGCCGCTTTGCGCGCGGGATAGAAGCCGAAGAAGATGCCGACCGTCGCGGCCACGCCGAACGAGAGCAGGATCGCGGTCGGGCTGACGACGATCGGCCAGTGCGCGATTTTGCCGATGCCGGTCGCGACGCCGACGCCGACGAGCACGCCGATGAGGCCGCCGAGTACCGAGAGCGTCACGGCCTCGAAGAGGAACTGCAGCAGCACGTGGCGGCCGCGCGCGCCGATGGCCATGCGGATGCCGATCTCGCGCGTGCGCTCGGTGACGCTGACCAGCATGATGTTCATGATGCCGATGCCGCCGACGGCGAGCGAGACGATGGCGATGCCGAGGAGCAGGTTGCGCATCAGCTGCACCTGCTGCTGATTCGCCTGCGCGATCTCTTCCTGCGAGCGCAGCATGAAGTCGGCGTCGCCGCCGGGAGGAATGCGGTGGCGCTGGCGGAGGATTGCGTCGATCTGATCGAGCGCCTCGCCGACCTGCTCGGCCGACGACGCCGACGCGATGATGCCGCCGAGCTTCTGCTGGCCCATCAGCCGCTTCATCGCGGTGGTGTAGGGGATCACGACGGTGTCGTCCTGATCGCTTCCCATCATGCTGCCGCCTTTTTTCTCGAGCACGCCGACGACGCGGAACGGAACGTTCTTCACGCGCACGACGGAGCCGACGGCGTCGCCGTTCGGAAAGAGGTTGTCGGCGACGGTCTTGCCGAGGACGAGCACTTTCGCGCCGGAACGAACGTCGCCATCGGTGAAGAACGCGCCCTGCTCGACGTTCCACGAGCGAATGTTCGGCCAGTCGACGTCGACGCCCTGGATCTGCGTCGACCAGTTGAGCTCACCCGCGACGAGTTGCGCGGCGGTGCGCAGGTTCGGCGAGATGTACGCGAGCGCCGAAGCCTCGCGACGCAGCGCCTGCACGTCTTCCTCGGTGAGCGTCGACTGGCCGGTGAAGATGCGCGCGCCGCTCTGCGTCGCGGCGCCGGGCATGATCATGATGAAGTTCGAGCCGAGGGAGTTGATCATCTCGGAGACCGACTGCGCGACGCCCGCGCCGATGGCAACCGAAACGATCACGCACGCGACGCCGATGACGACGCCGAGCGCGGTGAGCAGCGAGCGCATCTTGTTGCGCGCGATCGACTTCAAACCGACGATGGTGATGTTGCCGAGGCGAACGAACGAGTTGCGCATGACGGTTCTCCGCTATCTCACTACAGGCGCGACCGGCGCCGCGATTCCCTGACGCTGCACGCGCAGCTGCTCGACGCGCTCGTCCTGCTGGATGAGACCGTCGCGCACGTGCACGATGCGCTTCGCGTACTGCGCGATGTCCGGCTCGTGCGTGATGAGCACGACCGTTTTGCCGCTGTCGTTGAGCTCCTGAAAGATGCCCATGATCTCGACGGACGTGCGCGAGTCGAGGTTGCCGGTCGGCTCGTCCGCGAGCAGGATGGCCGGATTCGTGACGAGCGCGCGGGCGATGGCGACGCGCTGCTGCTGTCCGCCGGAGAGCTGCGACGGATAGTTGCCCTCGCGGCCTTTGAGACCGACGCGGTAGAGCGCGTCGAGCGCGAGGTCGCGGCGCGAGCGGCGCGAGCCGGTGTTGTCGCTGTAGAGCATCGGCAGCTCGACGTTCTCGAGCGCGGACGTGCGGGCGAGCAGGTTGAAGCTCTGGAAGACGAAGCCGATCTTCGCATTGCGAATGATCGCGCGCTGGTCGCGGCTGAGCTCCGAGACATTCGCGCCGTCGAGCACGTACGTGCCGCTGGTCGGGCGATCGAGGCAGCCGATGATGTTCATCAGCGTCGACTTGCCCGAGCCCGACGGACCCATGATGGCGATGAACTCGCCCGCGTCGACGACGAGATTGACGCCGTCGAGCGCGCGGACCTCGACCTCGCCAAGACGATAGATCTTGACGAGGTCCTTGATCTCGATGACGTGGGACGCCATGACGGTCAACCTCTCCGGTTGCCGCCGCGTGGCGCGCCGCCGCCACCACCACCGCCGCCCATCGGCGGAGGTCCTTCGACCTTCGACGTGGCGAGACCGACGACGACCGCGTCGCCCTCATGCAACTCGCCGCTGAGGACCTGCGTGTAGCGGCCGTCGGTGATGCCGGTGCGGATCGACACCGGCTTGAGCTTCTTCTCCGGCGTCGTGTCGAGGATGTAGACGGTCTGCTGTTTGCCGCCGCCCGCCGCGGCGCGTCCGCCGGGGAACTGCCGCGCGGCGCCCGCGAGTCCGCCGCCGCCGGTCTGCGCGGCGCGGCGCATGGCGTCGCCGCCGTTGCCGCTTGGGCCGCCACCGGCGTTGCCCGCGGTTTCTGTCGACGGTTTGAAGCGCAGCGCGGCGTTCGGCACGCGCAGCACGTTCTCGACGGTGGCCACATCGATGGTGACGTTCGCGGTCATCTTCGGCAGCAGCCGCTCCTCGGGATTCGCGACCTCGATGATGACGGGATACGTGACGACGTTCTGGTTGATCTGCGCGTTGTAGCGGATCTGTGCGATGCGTCCGCGGAACTCTTCTTCCGGATACGCGTCGACGGTGAAGCGCGCGACCTGGCCGACCTTGATGCGGCCGATGTCCGACTGATCGACGTCGGCCTGCAGCTGCATCTTGGTGAGGTCCTGCGCGATCTCGAAGAGCGTCGGCGCCTGGAACGATGCGGCGACGGTCTGGCCGATGTCGTACTTGCGGTCGACGACGACGCCGTCGATCGGCGAGACGATGCGCGTGTAGCGCACGTTCGTCTCCGCCTGGCGCAGCGCGGCGGCGGCCTGCGTCACCTGCGCGGCCGCGGCCTGGTACTGCGCGCGCGCGGAGTCGACGTCGGCCTGCGACGAGAGACCGGCGGACGAGAGGCGGCTGAGGCGGTCGTAGTTGATCTTCGCGTTGCTCGCCTCGACCTGCGCGCGCGTGACGTCGGCGCGGCGTTGTTCGGCCTGTGCCTGCAGCGGCGCGGGATCGAGCTCGGCGATGAGCTGCCCGGTTTTCACGCGGCTCTTGAAGTCGGCGTGCAGCGCGGCGATGACGCCGGAGACCTGGCTGCCGACCTGCACGGTCGTGACGGCGGAGAGCGTGCCGGTCGCGGTCACGGTCATGGTGACGTTGCCGCGGTCCGCTTTCTCCGTTTTGTATTGTTCGTCTTTCTTGCCGCGTCCCTTGCAGTCGAGGAGCACGGCCACGAGAAGCAGTGTCGTCGTTGTACGTCGCACGTTTTGCTGGACCCTTTCGCAGTAGAGCGGCGGGAAGTCTATCGCGTCGCACAGCTGCGACGGGTGACCGCGTGTTTCGGTTTTGCGAACGGCCGCGGAGCGCATGCTATGCTTCCGCCCCCAGTCTGCGAGGTTCTCGAGCATGGCCCTTTTCTCCTCGACCAAAGATCCCGCTCCGTCCCGTCCCGTCGTCGGCACCGCCACGCCCGCATCCCAGGGGCCGACCATGCTGGGACCGAACGTGATCATCGAGGGAACGGTCACGGGATCGGAGCCGGTCTTCGTGGAAGGGACCGTGCGCGGCAGGATTCATCTGTCGAGCGATCTGGTGGTCGGGACGAAGGCGCGCGTCGAGGCGACGGTGCACGCGCGCAACGTGACCATCGAAGGAAGACTGACCGGCGACGTGAGCGCCGACGACCGCGTGGAGCTCGTCGCCAGCGCGACCGTCGACGGCAACATCAAGGCGCCGAAGATCGTCGTGGCCGAGGGCGCGAAGTTCCGCGGCTCGGTCGACATGGGCTCGCGCGTGCCGCGCGACGAGTCCGCCCCCGCAAAAACGAAGTAAACGCCCACCTCGAAACAAAGGAGCACGTTCATGTCTGCAACCGCTACCACCTCGTTCGCGCAGGAGCGCGCCTTGCGCGAGCCGCGCGAATACTCGAACTACATCGACGGCGAATGGGTGAAGTCGTCGTCGGGCAAGGTCTTCGAGAACCGCAATCCGGCCAACGAAGACGATCTCGTCGGCACGTTCCAGGAGTCGAACGAAGACGATCTCAACGCCGCGGTCGACGCCGCGCATCGCGCGTACGACGCGTGGCGCCTCACGCCCGCGCCGAAGCGCGCCGAGTATCTTTATCGCGTCGGCGACATCCTCAAGCGCGACAAGGAAAAGATCGCGCGCGAGATGACCCGCGAGATGGGCAAGGTGCTCGACGAGACGAAAGGCGATGTGCAGGAAGCGATCGACATGGCCTTCCTCGCCGCCGGCGAAGGCCGCCGTCTCTTCGGCGTCACCACTCCTTCCGAGCTCTCGAACAAGTTCAACATGGCCGTGCGCATGCCCCTCGGCGTGGCCGGTCTCATCACGCCGTGGAACTTCCCGATCGCCATTCCGGCGTGGAAGGGCATGGCCGCGCTGATCTGCGGCAACACGGTCGTCATCAAGCCGGCCTCGCTCACGCCGCTGTCGGTGATCATGCTGGCCGAGGCGTTCGAGGAAGCGGGACTGCCGAAAGGCGTGTGGAACGTGGTGACCGGCGGCGGACGCGAAGTCGGCGATCCGATGACGCGCCACGAGAAGGTGAAGGTGATCTCGTTCACCGGCTCGACGCAGGTCGGCCGCGACATCTCGGTCGCGTGCGCGCCGTCGTTCAAGCACGTCCACCTGGAGATGGGCGGGAAGAACGTGATCATGGTGATGGACGACGCGGACGTCGACCTCGCCGTCGACGGCGCGCTGTGGGGCGCCTTCGGCACGGCCGGCCAGCGCTGCACCGCGGCCTCGCGCATCGTCGTGCACAAGAAGGTGTACGAGCAGTTTGTCGACAAGCTCGCCGGACGCGCGAAGAAGCTGCGCGTCGGCAACGGCCTCGACGCGAACGTCGACATGGGACCGAACGTCTCCGCCTCGCAGTTGAAGACGGTCGAGTCGTACGTGCAGATCGGCAAGGACGAAGGCGCGACGTGCGTGGCCGGCGGCAGCGCGCTGCGCGACGGAGACTACGCGAAAGGCTTCTTCCACCAGCCGACCGTCTTCGCCGACGTGAAGCGCGACATGCGCATCGCGCAGGAAGAGATCTTCGGGCCGGTGACGGCGGTGATCCCGTGCGACTCGCTCGAAGACGCGATCGCGATCGGCAACGGCGTGCGCTACGGCCTCTCGTCGTCGATCTATACGCGCGACATCAACAAGGCGTTCGCCGCGATGCGCGACATGTACACCGGCATCTTCTACGTGAACGCGCCGACGATCGGCGCGGAAGTGCACCTGCCGTTCGGCGGCACGAAGGAAACCGGCAACGGCCACCGCGAAGCAGGCGTGGCCGGCATCGACGTGTTCTCGGAGTGGAAGTCGATCTACGTCGACTACTCGGGATCGCTGCAGAGGGCGCAGATTGATACGGAAGACATTTAGCCTCGCCGCAACATTCATCTGCGCGGGCGCCCTGGCACTGCCGGCGCTCGCGCAGAGCGACGCCGACCGCGCGATTGACTACGAGCTCGCGAACTCGCGCGCGTACGACACGCTCGAATACCTCACCGACAACATCGGCCCGCGCCTCTCCGGCTCGAAGGGCGCCGCGCTCGCGGTGACGTGGGCGACCAAGCAGTTGCGCGCGATGAAGCTCGACGACGTGCGCAACGAGCCGGTGATGGTGCCGCACTGGGTCCGCGGCGTGGAGCGCGCAACACTCGTTTCGCACAACGATCAGAAGATCGTGCTCACGGCTCTGGGCGGCAGCGTGGCCACGCCGGAGAACGGCATCACGGCGGACGTCGTCGAGGTGTCGTCGTTCGAGGAGCTCGATCGGCTCGGACGCAAGGTGGCCGGCAAGATCGTCTACTTCAACAATCCGATCGACATGTCGCTGGTCGAGAGCGGCCGTGCGTTCGACGCGTACAGCAAGGCGGTGGAGTTCCGCGGCGCGGGACCGTCGCACGCGGCGCAGTACGGCGCGGTCGCGGCGCTGATCCGCTCGGTCGCCTCGGCGTCGCTGCGCTCGCCGCACACCGGCTCGCTGCGCTACGACGAGAAGCAGCCGAAGATCCCGGGCGCCGCGCTCAGCGTCGAGGACGCGCTCCTCGTGCACCGGCTCCTCGCGAAGGGCGAGCGCGTGCGCATGCATCTCGTCCTCACGCCGCGCACGCTGCCCGACGCGCCGTCGTTCAACGTGGTCGCCGAGATCCGCGGCAGCGAGCGGCCGAACGAGATCGTGCTCATCGGCGGACATCTCGACTCGTGGGATCTCGCCACCGGCGCGATCGACGACGGCTCCGGCGCCGCGATGTGCATCGAGACGATGCGCGTGCTCAAGGAGCTCGGCATCAAGCCGAAGCGCACCATCCGCGCGGTGCTGTTCATGAACGAGGAAAACGGCCTGCGCGGCGGCCACGCGTATTTCGATGCGGCTGCGAAGCGCGAGGAGATCGCGAAACACGTCGCGGTGATCGAGACGGACGCGGGCGCGGCGACGCCGGTCGGCTTTACGACGACCCTCGAAGGCAGCGCGCTCGCGAACTTCACGCGCGCCGCGGCGCCGCTCAACCGCATCGCCGCGCCGCTGACGTGGGAGAGCTCGCGCCACACCGGCGCTGATACCTCGCCGCTCACCGACGCCGGCGTGACCGGCTTCGGCCTCACGCCCGACCCGCGGCATTACTTTGATTTCCATCATTCGCCCGCGGACACGCTGGACAAGGTCGATCCGCATCAGCTCGCGCAGAACACGGCGGCGATCGCGGGACTCGCGGTGTTGCTCGCGAATCAGTAGCGTTCGAATCAAGTTGCAAATGAAAAAGCCCGGCCTCGCGGCCGGGCTTTTCGTTGTGCGAGTCGTGTCGCGGATCAGAAGCGCAGGCCGACCGCGAAGCGGTACGTGCGCGGGGTCTGGAAGCCCTCTTTCGTCACCGGCTTGCCGAAGTTCGGGCCGAGCTGGTAGTTGGCGTGCAGCGCCGTGCAGTCCGCCGCCGCCGCGCCCTGCGGGCACTCGATCGGCGTGTCGGTGTACGGGTTGAACGCGACGAGGCCGGACGCGGCGCCGTTGGTGCGGCGCGTGCGCACGGTCGTGTCGATGCGGCCGAGGAAGATGTCGTTCGCGTTGTCGGCGTTGAAGATGTTCAGCACCTGGCCTTGCGCGAAGAGCTCGACGCGGCTCACCGGGATGGAGAAGTTCAGCGCGAAGTCGGTGGCGCTCACGGCATCGGTGCGGAACTCGCCGCGCTTGCTGAAGTAGTAGTTGTGCTGGTTGCCGAGCTGCGAGAGCGTGTAGCCGGGATTCGCCGGCGAGCCGGTGAACGGCGTGTTGCGTCCCGATGCGTCGATCGTGCCGATGGCGGAGTACGCGCGGCCGGAGTCGTACGACTGGATCAGCGACGGCGTGAGCTTGGCGACGCCGAGGTTGAAGTCGTAGCCCGCCCACACGCGCGCGCGGTGGCGCTGGTCGCCTAGGAGATAGCCGCTCGGCTGGCGGTTCTCGTAGTTGAGGTACTCGGGATAGAACTGTCCGAACGTGTTCGTCACCGCCGCGGTGCCGTCGCCCTCGGGCACATCGTTGCCGGTGAGCTTCGACCACGTGTAGCCGCCGCCGAGGTTGAAGCGGTTCGGGCGCCAGTTGAACTGCAGCTGCGCGCCGCGGTACTTGCGCGAGAGGTTGTCGTCGTCGTTGACGAGGATTGCGCGGTCGCCGGTGACCGGCGCGCCGTTGACGGGATTGACGCCGGTGAACGTGCCGGTGCCGAGGTCGAGGCGCGTCGCGTAGAAGTCGTGCCAGTCGCGGTCGATGAAGTCGACGCGCGCGTACGCACGCGGCGTGATCTGCGTGCCGAAGCCGAGCGCGATCTCACGCACGTACGGCGACGAGATCGGGCTGTCGACCTGCGTCGTGAGACCGGGGATCGTCGACGAGATGAGCGCGGCTGCGCGCTGGTTGGCGGTGAGGCTGTTGTACCAGTTGAAGAGGATCGCCAGCGCCTGCGGCGTCGCGACGAGCGAGCCCGCGGGCGTGCCGGCGGGATTCACGACCGGACCGCCGTACGCGAAGTTGAACGCGGCGGGGTTGCCGGCACCGGCCGCGCCGCCGCCGACGTTGCCGTCGACGATCTTCGAGACGTAATGGCTGTAGCTCGCGCTGACGCGGTACTTGCCGTCGCCGGTGACGTCGAAGATCGCGCCGAGGCGCGGGCTGAACGCGCTGTCGTCGGAGACGACGTTGCCGCTCGCGTCGACGGCGTTGTTTTTGTCGTAGCGCACGCCGACGTTGAAGCTCCAGTGCTTGTTGAAGTCCCACTTGTCGTTGATGAACGCGGAGCGGGTCTTGAGGTCGCTGCCGTTCGAGAGCGCGAGGATCGGACGGTACGTGACCACGGTCGCGCCGTCGAAGCGCGGGAAGATCTGGTCGGTCGACGTGCCGGTCATGATGGCCGTACCGGTGCTCGTGATCTGGTACTGGCTGGCGGACTGGTAATTGTTGACGAGGCGCGTCTCGTGGTACTGCTCGCCGCCGAAGACGACGCTGTGCGTGCCCATCGCCTTCGTGTTCACGAAGTACGTGGCCTTCGCAACGGCAGAGTCGTTGTCGCGGCGCTCCGGCGTGCAGACGCCGCAGAACACCGGCGCGTTCCAGCGCGCGTTGGTGTCGGCGACCCACGTGCCGCGGATCTGGTCGGTGTAGATGCCGCCGCTGTGCACGAACGCGTACTTCTTGCGCGAGTACTGCCCTTCGATGAGCAGGTTGTTGGTGATGACGCCGTTGTAGCTCGCCGCGGCGAGCGAGTTCGGGAGCTCGCGCGCGGCGACGATGCTTTGCTGGTCGTAGATCGGCGCGAAGAAGTTGTTCGACTCGGTGGTGTTGACGTCGAGATACGAGAGCACGACGGAGTGCTGCGGCAGAATCTGCGCGGTGAGCTTGCCTTCCCAGCGCTTCTCGTCGAGCGTGTTGAGGAAGGTCATCGGCGAGACGGACGCGCTGGAGGAGACGGTCGAGCCGGTCGGGTCGATGCCGACGGCGGGCGCGCCCGAGGCCTTGCGGCCGGCGCCGAAGAACCAGAGGCGGTCGCGCAACGCGAAGCCGCCGAGCGTGCCTTCGTAGACGCTGAGGTTCTTGTCGATGTGATCGGCGGTCTCGATCGGCGTCTTGGCGATCCACGACGCGTTGTTGAGCGTGTCGCGGAACGAGCCGCTGAACTGGTTTCCGCCCGACTTCGTGATCGTGCTGACCACGCCGCCGCCGAAGCGGCCGTATTCGGCGGAGACCGCGCCGGTGAGCACGGTGGTCTCCTGGATGGCGTCCTCGATGAAGAGGTTGTGCGGCTGGCCGCGCAGGTTCTCGTTGACGGTAACGCCGTTAACCAGGAAGAGGTTGTCGTACGACGTGCCGCCCGAGATCATGATGTTGTCACGCGCGCCGTTGTTGTTGACGCCAGGCGTGAGCACGACCGTGTCGGTGATGTTGCGGCGCACGGGGAGGAGTGAGATCTGCTCGGCCGTGTAGTTGCGCGCGATGTCGGTCGTCTCGAGGACGGCCGGCGCGGAGGCGGTGACGGTGATGGCCTCGCTGACGGAGCTGACTTTCAGATCGGCGTCCGCGCTGGCGTCGCTGGCCAGCGTCACCGTGACCTGCTTCGTCACGCGCTGCATCCCCTCGAGATCGAAGGTGACGCTGTACGGACCGGGAGGCACGGCCGGGAAGCGGTAGCCGCCGCCCTCGCCGGTGGTCGCGGTGCGCGTGCCCTGCAGGACGGGCGAGGCGATGGTCACCGTCACGCCGGGCAGCGGCTTGCCGTCCGTGGTGACGGTGCCGCCGAGGGAACCGGTGGTGCCCTGGCCGAACAAAGGAATTGCAAGCAACAGCGTGCAGAAAAGAATGGAAGCCCTACGCATCTCTCCTCCTCAAGAAAAGGGGTTAGGGGCACCTGACTTGGACGATGGCGCTGATGGTCGCACAAATCCGGCCGGAAGTAACGAAACAGTCACAATTCCGGGCCGGCATGCCGCGCCGAACGATAGAAGGGCAGCCGCACGTGCGGATAGGCTGTGCCCTTAGCGCAGTCGGCCGCGCCGACCGGCCGCCCCGGCCCGCCGGAGGCGCTCCGGGAATCCCGCGTCAAAGGCGCACGCGTAGCCAGGCGCGCAGCGCGCGCGGGCCGCGGCTGGCGAAGACGTTCGTGGCGTCGGCGGCGGCCGTGAGATGGACCGCTTTGATGGGGACGATGTAGCGCAGCGCGAGATCGGTGGCGAGCGGTGCGTGCGCGATGACCGCGAGGTCGCCGTAGCGTTCGAGCACCGTGACTCCGATCTCCTGCTCGCCGATCGGAAGCGCGGCGCCGAGCCACGCGTGCGCCAGATGCCGCGGCGCGAACAGCGGATACTCCGGATCGGTATCGGCGAACGCGTAGTTCGCGCCCGCCTCGATGCGGTCGAAGAGGCGATAGTTCATGTCGAACTCGACGGCGTTTGCGTCGACGCCGTCGAAGTCGCGGTGGATCGCATCGATCCGCGCGGAGCCGGCCGCGCCGAGCGCGGTGGCGAAGCCGAGTGTCGTCTCCTGATTGCTGGGATCGTGGCGGTAGCTCGCGACCACCGCGCGGCGTCCATCGCCGAAGAAATCGTACGATGCGAAAAGACGAGTGGAGACGTCGTCATCGTCGGAGCGAACCCCGGCGTCGATGGTGAACCGATTGCGCGACCAGCGGTCGGCCGCGAACCAGGCGGTCGAGGATGCATGGCGCATCGCATCGACGCCGCCGCGCAGCACGTGATCGCCGGCGGCATACGACGCCTCGCCGAACGCGCCGTCGTACCCTTGCCCATCGAGGATCTGCCGCTGAACGAACGTCTGGATCGTCAGGCGGGGATCCGGCACCGCGATGTAGTTCGCGCTGAGCTGTCCTTCGTCCGCCCGCGAGCCGCCGCTGAGGTTGCCCTCGCCGTGAATCGCGGTGGCGACGACGTTCTGCCGCGCGCCGAGCTGGCCGCTCAGCTTCAGCTCGTACCCCTTCTCGTCGCGGATGGCCACGTCCGCACGATCACCGCCCCAGCCGGCCGCGAAGAACCAGAGGCGTTCCGGCAGCAGATGATCGCCCGCCGCCACCTCGAAGCGATGCTCGAGTCCACCGCCGCCGGTCGAACCGCCGATCCAGTTCTCGCTGGTGATGGTGTCGCGGATCGAGAGAAAGAGGTTCTCGCTGCCGGAACGCGTGAGCGCGGCCACGGATGAGCCGGTGGCGCGGCCGTATTCGATCGGCAGCGCGCCGCGCAGCACGGTCACCTGCTCGATCGATTCTTCGCCGATGAGCGTCGCGTTGTAGAGCAAGCCGTCGTCGACGGTCGAATAGAAGGACGGCAGCGGATCCGGTGCGATGGCTTCGACCGACGGCGGATCGCGACGCACGGGCAGGCGGTCGAGCGCGAGATCGGAAAAGTGCGTGGTGATCGGCTGCGTGTCGGCGACGCCGACGGTGACGGCGGTCGACGTCACGCTCTCGCCTTCTTCGCCCGGCGTGAGCGTCGCGTCGGCGCGCGCGACGCGCGCGAGCTCGACGGTCGTGCGGCGCGTGAGCGTGACGAGTCCCGTCTTCGCGAACGTGACGTCGTAGACGCCGGGCGGCAGCGCGCCGAGCCAGTAGCGGCCGTGCGCGTTCGTCGTGGTCGTGCGCTCGTGCTGCAGCGCCTTCGACGTCACGGTCACCGTGACGCCGGCCGCGGGCGCGTTCGCGCTGCGCACGATGCCGGCGATCGCGGACGTGGTGACGACGGCGGCGCGCAGCGCCGGCGTCGTCGGAACGAGGGCGAGAGCGAAGAACAGCGCGGCGAGGACGCGTCGCATCAGCGGCTCAGCTGGCGGTAGCGGATGCGGTGCGGCTGCGCGGCGTCGGCGCCGAGGCGCTTCTTCTTGTCTTCCTCGTACTCGCTGAAGTTGCCGTCGAAGAACGTCACGCGGCTGTCGCCTTCGAACGCGAGGATGTGCGTGGCCACGCGGTCGAGGAACCAGCGGTCGTGGCTGATCACGATCGCGCAGCCGGCGAAGTTCTCCAGCGCTTCCTCGAGCGCGCGCATGGTGTTCACGTCGAGGTCGTTGGTCGGCTCGTCGAGGAGCAGCACGTTCGCGCCTTCCTTGAGCATCTTGGCGAGGTGCACGCGATTGCGCTCGCCGCCGGAGAGCACGCCCACTTTCTTCTGCTGGTCGGAGCCGGAGAAGTTGAAGCGCGCCACGTACGCGCGCGCGTTCATCTCGCGCGTGCCGAGCTGCACGAGCTCCGTGCCGCCGGTGATCTCCTCGAAGATGGTCTTATCGGGGTCGAGCGTGCGGCTCTGGTCGACGTAGCCGAGCTTCACGGTCTCGCCGACGCGGATCGTGCCGTCGTCCGGCTTCTCCTCGCCGATGATCATGCGGAAGAGCGTGGTCTTGCCCGCGCCGTTGGGACCGATGACGCCGACGATGCCGCCGGGCGGCAGCTGGAACTCCATGTCGTCGACGAGCAGCCGGTCGCCGAACGCCTTCGTGACGTCGTGGGCCTCGACGACGATGTTGCCGAGCCGCGGGCCGGGCGGGATGTAGATCTCCAGCTCCTGCACCTTCTCCTTGGTTTCCTGCGCGAGGAGGTTCTCGTACGCGTTGATGCGCGCCTTGCCTTTCGCGTGGCGCGCCTTCGGCGACATCTTGATCCACTCCAGCTCGCGGTCGAGCGTCTTCTGCCGGTTCGACTCCGCCTTCTCTTCGTGCGCGAGGCGGCCCTTCTTCTGCTCGAGCCACGACGAGTAGTTGCCCTTCCAGGGGATGCCTTCGCCGCGGTCGAGCTCGAGGATCCAGCCGGCGACGTTGTCGAGGAAGTAGCGGTCGTGCGTGACGGCGATGACGGTGCCGGCGTACTGCTGCAGGTGCTGTTCGAGCCACTGCACGCTCTCCGCGTCGAGGTGATTCGTCGGCTCGTCGAGGAGGAGGATGTCGGGCGCCTGTAGCAATAAACGGCATAGCGCCACGCGGCGCTTCTCGCCGCCGGAGAGCGTGGAGACGAGCGTGTCGCCGGGCGGGCAGCGCAGCGCGTCCATGGCCATCTCGAGCTTGGAGTCGAGGTCCCACGCGCCCGCGGCGTCGAGCTTGTCCTGCACCTTGCCCTGGCGCTCCATCAGCTTGTCCATGTCGGCGTCGGGATCGCCGAAGGAGTTGTTGATGTCGTCGAACTCTTTGAGCAGATCGAGCACCGGCTGCACGCCCTGCTCGACGATCTCGCGCACGGTCTTGGTCGGGTCGAGCTGCGGCTCCTGTTCGAGGAGGCCGACCGTGTAGCCGGGGGACAGCACGGTTTCGCCGAGGTGGTCTTTGTCGACGCCGGCGAGGATGCGCAGGAGGGTCGATTTGCCGGAGCCGTTGAGGCCGAGCACACCGATCTTCGCGCCGTAAAAGTAGGAGAGGTAGATGTCTTTCAGGACCTGCTTCTTGCCGTGGAACTTCGAGACACCGACCATCGAGTAGATGATTTTGTTTGGTTCGGGTTGCGCCATGGCGCGGGATTCTATCCGTAAACAAAAAAGCCGCGGCGCTGGCCGCGGCTTTCGTCGTTCGTCGATGCGAAAACTTACTGCTGCTGCTTGGGAAGATAGCGCGCGATGGCGTCGTGCGCGTCCGATTCCGGGATCGGCGTCGCGGACGAGACGTCCCACTTGAAGTTGAGCGTCGACTGTCCCGCGTCGAGCGTGGACTGCCCGATCTGCACGCCGCCGTTGCCGTAGAGCGTGAGCGTGACCGACACCTCGAGCGGCGGGCTGACGAGCAGCTGACCCGCGACGACCGGCGAGTGCGTAACGATGAGCAGCGACCCGCTGATCGCCTCGCAGGGCGGCATCTGCAGCTGCGCCACCTGCGGGTAGATGACGACCGTCGTCGTATTCGCGCCCGTGGGCTGGAAGGTGAATCCTCCCTGCGAGATCTGGAGCTCGGGAGCGGGTGAGATCGTGCAGTAGGCGTTGTGGCCGGTGCGGGCCGCGGCCATCGTCAGGCTGAAATAACCACTCGACATGATGTCCTCCTCTCTTTTTTGAAGCGGAGGCGGCAGGATAGCACGCGGCAGAGACCGACTGCCGTCAGTGCACCGTTTCCATCACGACGGCTTCGCTGATGTGCGGCTCCCGCGGCAAGACGTCCGCGGCGAGCTCCTCGAACGCGACCACGACGAGCGTCTGATCGTCTTCCGGCGGCCGGTTGCGCGTGAACTTGCGCACGGCCGTCAGCAGCGCTTTCTTCATCTCGTCCGCGGAGGCGCGTCCCGCCTTGACGATGGTCTCTTCGAAGCGCTCGAAACCGAATGGCTCGCCGTCGTCGTCGATCGCCTCGATGAGGCCGTCGCTGTACAGCACGAGCCGGTCGCCCGGCGCGAACTCGACGCGGTGCTCGCGGAACGCCTCGCGTCTCCGCACGCCCAGCGGAAATCCCCACGACGACAGCGCCTCGGTTTTTGCCGTCGCGGCGCGGTAGACGTACGGGTCGAGGTGACCGGCCGACGAGAAGCGGAGCGTCTGCGCGTGCGGATCGAGCACGCCGAAGAAGAAGGTCATCAGCATCCGCTTCGGCGCGGTCTTCTGCACGATCTCGTTGAGCACGTCGAGCACGGCGCGCGGCGCGGGATCGTAGTCGACCTGCACCATCAGCGCGGCCTTGGCCATGGCCATGACGATGCCGCTGGTGAGGCCGTGGCCGGAGACGTCGCCGAACGCGATGCCGATCTCGCCGCTCGGCAGCGGCAGGAAGTCGAAGTAGTCGCCGCCGATCTCGGTGGCGGCGCGGTAATGCGAGGCGACGGTCGCGCCGGCGAGCGACGGCGCGTCGAGCGGCAGGAGCGCGGCCTGGATGCGGTTCGCGGCGTCGATCTCCGCCTTCACGCGCTCGCGCTCGACGATGCGCTTCACGTGCGGCGCGAGGTCTTCGTACGTGTAGACGACTTCGCGCCGCGTCAGCAGCGCGGAGATCGCGAAGGCGATGAGGCCGAGGATCGGCAGCGCGAGGACGATGGTCAGCTCGCGCGCGAGCTCGCCGCGCGCGACGGAGAGCAGCGGAAGCACGAGCGTCGCCAGCGAGCCGCCGAAGAGCGCGGTGGTGGCCGTGAGGAGGTCGTAGGCGAGAAACGTGATGATGACCACGGCGATGCCGCCGAAGCCGAACAGCATCCGCGCGTTCACCGGCTCGATCGGCGGCGCGATCGCTCCGGCGATGACGCCGAGCACGAGCATCGCGAGGACGCCGAGCCAGAGCACGCGCCGCCGGTGCGACCACGCCAGCACGAAGAGCACGCCGCCGACGGTGACGAGCAGCGCCTCGCACGCCGCCTGCACGAGCGCGTACAGCGGACCTCCGCTGTAGAGGATCGCGCTCGTGCCGCCGGTCGTCGCGGTCGCCCAGCCCTGCTGCAACGCGATCGGAATCGCGCCGACGGCGAGCGCCGCGCCGGCCACGGCGGGCGCGAGGAGCGAGCCGCGCAGCAGCGACTGGCCGACGGTTGCGTTCAGCGGATCGCGGCGCAGGATCGCGTCGAACGCCGCGAGCTTCTCGCCCCAGCGCTCGCGCGCGTAACTCTCGCCGACGGCCCACGCGAGGAAGAGCAGAATCGCCGACGGCAGATTACCGAGCAGAAAGCCGAACGCGGTGACCGCCCACGAGATCGCCGGCGCATCGAGCGAGCCGAGACCCCAGCCATCCGCCATCGACACGCGCGCGAGCAATGCGCCGCCGATGAGGAGCACGATCAGCACGGCGAACAGAAACGCGCCCGTGTTCACGCCCACTTCGCCCGCGTGATACTTCCTGAGGAAGATCACGATGAGGATCAGCAGCAGGAGGAAGAGCGTCGCGAACTGCAGCAGGACGGAGGCGACGTCGCCGCCGGTGTCGCCGGTCAGCTGCGCGCCGTCCACGTACTCCTCGCTGAGGTCCCAGCCGGCCTGGCGGTCGCCGACGAAGTAGACGTTCAGATAGAGCGCGAGCTGCGGCAGCGGAAAGCTCGACGGCACGCGGTAGCGGAAGACCCAGTCGGTACGCGAGCGCAGCACCGTCGGCCGCGCCGACTCGAACTTCGGCGACGGTGCGCCGGCAAACGTCCGCGAACGCACGAACGCGTCCGCGCGCGGCCGCAGCTGCGCCTCGGTCGCCTTCGCGCCGGGATCGCCGTCGCGCAGCCGCAGCCGCGCCTCGGTGACCTCGCCCGTCCGCGCGTCGACCTGCACGGCGCCGTGCGGCGGATACTTGTCCTTGTTGAGGTAGTAGTACGTCAGCTGGTACGCGTTGAGTCTCGGGCCGAGGACCGGATCGTTCCACGCGTCGGCAAGATGCGGGCTGTTGCGCAGCTCTTTCTCGAGATACCGCGACGGATGCCAGATGTTCGTGGCCCACGTCGACCCGAGCGGGATCCCAAGCTTCTGCGCGGCGTCGTTGGCGATCCGGCGCGCCTCGGAGCGCGTGATGCTGATGCCGCGCGGTTCCGCCGGCCGATAGAACGGAAGCACCAGCAGCAGCGCGACGACTCCTGCGACGGCGGCCACCAGCGGAGCGACGCGTTTCATGGACGCCGTCATCATAACCGTGCTCTTCACGCGTCCTTTGATACGTTCATGCGGCGATTCGGTTGCTACACTTGCGCTCTCGCATGCAGAACAGCACCGCGATCAGCGACCGCCGCGCGACGTACGCGCTCGCGGTGCTGACGTTCATCAATCTCTTCAACTACGTCGACCGCTGGGTCGTGGCCGCGGTGGTCGAGCCGATGAAGCACGCGCTGTCGCTCAGCGACACGCAGCTCGGCTTCCTCAACCTCGGCTTCATCATCGTCTACGCCGCGGCCTCGCCGATCTTCGGCTCGCTCGGTGACAAGCGCGCGCGTCCGCCGCTGATCGCGATCGGCGTCGGCATCTGGAGTTTCGCCACGGGCCTGGGCGGCTTCGCGCGCGGCTTCTGGTCGCTCTTCAGCGCGCGCTCGACGGTCGGCATCGGCGAGGCAGCGTACGGCACGATCGCGCCGGCGCTGCTGTCGGATCAGTTCGCGTACGAGAAGCGCGGCCGCGTGATGTCGGTCTTCTTCTCCGCGATCCCGATCGGCTCGGCGCTCGGCTACGTTCTGGGCGGACTGGCGGATCGCCATTTCGGCTGGCGTGCGGCCTTCTGGATCGCCGGATTTCCGGGCGTGCTGCTGGCCATCCTGGTGCTCTTCGTGAAGGATCCGCCGCGCGGACAGAACGACGTGGCGACGATGCACCACGCGCCGCCAGCGAACGCGAACGCGTATCGCGAGCTGCTGCGCAACCGCCCGTACGTGCTGGCAGTGCTCGGTTACGCCGCATACACGTTCGCGCTGGGCGGGCTCGGATTCTGGATGCCGGCGTTCCTCGAGCGCGCGCGCGGGATGTCGCGGTCGGAGTCGACGGTGACGTTCGGCGCGATCGTGATCGTGACCGGCTTCACCGGCACCGCGCTCGGCGGCTGGCTCGGCGACAAGTTTCTCGCGCGGACGAAGCAGTCGTATCTGTGGGTCTCGGGGATCGCCACGCTGATCGCGACGCCGTTCACGTTCGTGGCGCTGACGAACCACGCGAAGCCGGTGTACCTCGGCGCGATCATCGTGGCCGAGGTGCTCATCTTCATGTGCACCGGACCGATCAACTCCGCGATCGTGAATCTGGTCTCGCCGCTGGAGCGCGCGACGGCCGTCGGTTTCTCGGTGCTGGTGATGCACTTCCTCGGCGACATTCCGTCGCCGCCGCTGATCGGCATGCTCTCGGACGCGAGCTCGCTCGAGCGCGGGTTCCTGGTCGTGCCGGTGGCGGTGCTGCTTGCGGGCGTGATCTGGACTTACGCCGCGTGGCGCACGCCGGCCGATGCGTAAGCTCGTCACCGCGTTCCTCGCGCTCTGCATGCGCATCTTCTACCGGCGCATCGAGCTCGCCGGCACGGAGCGCATTCCGGACGGGCCGGTGATCTTCGCGATGAACCATCCGAACGGGCTCGTCGATCCGCTGTTCCTCGTCTGCTTCGCGCCGCGTCCCGTGTCGTTCCTCGCGAAGGCGCCGCTGTTCCGCTATCCGGTCATCAGCTTCTTCGTGCACCTCTTCGACTCGATCCCGGTCTATCGGAAGCAGGACCACAACACGCGCGGCAGCAACGAAGAGACGTTCTCCCGCGCGCGCGACGTGCTGCGGCGCGGCGGCGCGATCGCGATTTTTCCCGAAGGCACGACGCACGACGACGCGCAGCTGCGCGAGCTGAAGACGGGCGCCGCGCGCATCGCGTTGGGCGCGCGACTCGAGGCCATGTCGGTGGTGCCGGTCGGCATCTACTACACGGCCAAACACGTCTTTCGCAGCTCGGCGCTGGTGGTGTTCGGCGAGCCGCTGACGGTCGCGTCGAGCGACGAGTCGCCGGGCGCGGTCGAGCAGCTGACGGCGGAGATCGATGCGGGGCTCGATGCGGTGACCCTGCAGGCGGACTCGCGCGCCGCGCTCGCGCTCGTCGCGCGCGCGGAGGACATCTTCTCCGCGACCGACGCGCTGCCGCTCCCCGCGGAGTTCGGACTGCAGCGGCGTTTCGTCGACGGCTACCGCTATCTCGCCACGCACGATCCGGCGCGCCTCGCGCGCCTCGAAACCGCGGTCACGCAATTCGAGGCCGAGTTGCGCCGCGCGGGCGTCGACGTGCAGAACCTCGTGCATCGCGGCGGCGCGGCGCGCGCGTTTCGCGTGATCGTGCTGCTGCCGCTCGCGCTCCTCGGCGCAATCGTGAGCTATCCGACGTATCGCCTCATCGGCGTGCTCGCGAAGCGCTTCTCCGGCGGCGAAGACGCGGTCGTTGCGACGATCAAGCTCCTCGCCGCGCTCGCGCTCTATCCGCTGACGTATCTCGCGATCGCGTATCTCGTCGGGATGCGTTTCGGCGTGCCGACGGGACTCGTCGTGCTGCTCGTGCTGCCGTTTCTCGCGTACCTCGCGCTGCGCGTGTTCGAAGACATCGACGAGGTGCTCGCCGACGCGCGCGCGTTCGCGCATCGCGACGACCGCGCGCGGCTGCTGCAGCAGCGCGAGGCGATCCGCAACGAGTTCGTCGCGGTGGCCGAAGAGATGGCCGCGCGGCGCTGAGGTCTACAATCGTCCATGCGCAACTCGATCGTGGCTCTCGCGGCTCTGACGCTCGCCGCCTGCTCGCAATCCACCGCGAACCTGCATCTGCAGACCGGCCCCGAGACGCACGCGATTGGCGGCGGCGGACGCACGGCGACCTTCGAATACCTCGGCGCCGGCGGCTGGCTGATCCGCCGCGGCAGCGACGCCGTGCTCACCGCGCCGTTCTTCACGAATCCGAGCTTCCTGCGCCTGCCGTTCCGCACGAGCAGCAATCACGCGGTCGTGCAGCAGCACCTCGATCGCCTCGGCAATCTCGACGACGTGCGCGTCGTCGTCACCGGACACGCGCACTACGACCACATCATGGACCTGCCGGAGGTGCTGCCGCGCGTGCCCGCATCCGCGCCGATCGTCGGCGGCGTCACCGTCTGCAACACGCTCGCGTCCGCGCTGGCGGGACACGCGTGCGAGTCGATGCTGACGCGCGCCGGCACACGCAACGCCGCGGCCACGCCGTTCAATGTGAACGCGCGCGTCCGCGTGCTGCCGTACTTTTCCGAGCACGCGTCGCACGTCGCACACATCCGCGCGCTCAACGGCCATTACGCGTCGCCGCTCGCGCACGTACCCGCCAAGCCGAACGCGTGGCGCGAAGGGGAGACGCTCGCGTACCTCATCGACTTCCTCGACGCGAACGGCGCGCCCGAGCTGCGCGTCTGGTACGTCGACGCGTCGCCGAACACGCCGTATGGCTTGCCCGACGACGCGACGCTGCACGACAAGCGCGTCGACGTCGCCATCTTTTGCGTCGGCAACTGGAACCAGCAGGCGGATTATCCGAAGGCGTATCTCGCGGCGCTCGCGCCGTCGTACGCGCTCCTCGGCCACTGGGAGAACTTCTTCCGGAGCGCCGATCGTCCGCCGCTCGCGTTGCGTGCGGCGGACGTCGGTGCGTTCGAGGCGCTCGTGGCGCAGGCGAACGTGCCGTACACGCTGCCCGATCGCCACAAGGTCATCACGATCCAGTATTAGACGCGCCGCGGATGAACGACACGAGATCGTCGTGCAGCTTCCGGTGCGCGGTGCGGTCGATGTACATCATGTGGCCGCCGGCGTAGTAGTGCAGCGTCACGTTCGGCCGCAGCTCCGGCTCGATCTGCATGCGCGCGAAGGTGTAGTTCGTCGCGCCGAAGGGCGTGGCCAGATCGTAGTAGCCATTCGCGACGAAAACCTTGAGGAAGGGGTTCTGCGTCATCGCGCCGCGCAGCGTTTCCGCGACGTCGAGATAGCGGTTCTGATAGCGGTCGAAGCTCCACGGCCGCGCTTTGTCGGTGAGGATCTCGTACGGCGTGTCGGTCTCGAATTTCAGCACGCGGCGCACGTAGTCGTTGAAGACGGCCGTGTACTCGCCGTAGATCGCGGAGTAGGACGGATCGTCTTCCGAGCTCTCGCCCGCGGCGTCGCGGTCGATGCCGATGAAGCGGCCGTCGAGACGTCCGACGGTGCGGCGGCGGTCGCGCAGGAGCTCCTTGTCGTAGCGGTCGATGTCGATGCGGAGGTTCGTGCGGTCGAGGTACTCGCGCGAGAGGCCGGTGAGCCGTGAGAGCCGCTCGATGATCGACGCGCGATCGGTGGCGCTGATGCGGTCGCCCTGCATCAGCGCGTGCGTGTAATCGCCGAGGGCGAAGGCTTCGGACTCCGCGACGGCACGCTCGACGCCGGCGCTCTGCAGATCGGCGGGAAGACGCTTGTGGTACCACGAGATCGCCGTGTACGTCGGCAGGAAGAGGATGTACGGCAGATCGGTGGCGGTGTCGAAGCGCGCGGTGGCGAAGTTGAGAATCGACGAGATCAATACGATCCCGTTGAGGTAGAAGCCCTGGCCGTGCAGCCAGCCCGCGAGTCCGGCCGCGCGCGTCGTGCCGTAGCTCTCGCCAGCGACGAACTTCGGCGAGCTCCATCGTGCGTTGCGCGTCGTCCAGAGGCGGATCACCTCGCCGACGGACTCGATGTCGGAGTCGACGCTATGAAACTTCTTCGCGTCCTCGAACGGAATGGCGCGGCTGAAGCCGGTCGACACCGGATCGATGAAGACGAGGTCCGTCGCGTCGAGCAGCGTGGCCTCGTTGTCGACGAGGTGATACGGCGGCGCGCCGGCGTGACCCTCTTCGTCGCCGTACGCGACGCGGCGCGGACCGAACGCGCCCATGTGCAGCCACACCGACGACGAGCCGGGACCGCCGTTGAACGTGTACGTCACGGGGCGTTTCGCCGGATCGGCGCCGTCGCGCGTGTACGAGACGACGAAGAAGCTCGCGCGCGGATCGCCCTTGTCGTCCTTGAGCACCATCGTGCCGGCGCGCGCGGTGTACGCGATGGTCTCGCCGCCCGCGCGCATGGTGCCGCTGGTGGTGACGATCTGGTCCGGCGGCACTTCTTTTTTCTCGCGCGGCGCGTCCGATTTTTTGTCGGGTTTGTCGGCCGGCCGCTCCTGCGCGGAAGCGACGCACGCGAGAGTCATCACGAAGACGGCGAGCAGTTTTTTCATACGGCGCAGAAACCTAACACAAACGCGCGGGAAGGGATCGCCGCACGGCGCGGTTCCAGTGCGGAACCTTCCGTCCAAGAGAGGACCCCATGCTCCGAGCCCCGCGACTCCTCGCGGCAGCCGTTCTGCTGCTGCTCCCGATCTGCGCTTTCGCCGCCGCCGATCCGACGTACACCGAACTGCGCAATGCGCGCCCCGACGGCCGCACGATCGCGCTCAGCAACTTCGTCTTCACCGACGACGCCTTCCGCTTCACGCTCACCGGCACGCTGCATCTCCTCGCGCCGGTCGCCGGCAAAACGCCCGGCGCCGTGTTCCTCGGCCAGGGCTCGTACGAGCTGACGCCCGCATCCGTCGCCGAACAGCGCCAGCTCGCGCTCAACGCCGGCGACGAGAAGCTGACGGCGCTCACCGACACCTTCGACTCCGCCGTCTTCCTCGGCACCGCGCTGCCCGCCGCCGCGGAGAAGACGTCCGCGCCGGTGGCCGGAGCGGCGAACGCCACCGCGACGGATCGATGGAACGACTACCTGAAGAAACAGCGGAAGGATTTCCATGCGAACGTCCACATCGACGTCCTGCGGGATCTCCTCGATTCCGCCTCGCGGCCGTTCTTCCTCGTCTGGCTGAACGGAAAGAAATACCCGCCCGCGCTGCTCTCCGTCGATCCGCACGACATCGAGCCCGCGTCGATGTCCGTGCTGTCCGACACGAAGGGCGGCGTCTGGTATTCGAGCGCGCCGGCGAGCGTCGTGCGCACGGGCGTGCTGCCCGGAAAAGAGATGCTCGTCGATCCGCAGCATTACCTCGTCGACGCCACGATCCGCGGCGCGGAGCTCTCGTCGACGTCCACGATGACGTTCCTGTCGCTCGCGAACGTGCGCGTGCTGCCGATCAATCTCTTCGGCAAGCTGCGCATCGCCGCGGCGGAGTTCGCGCCGGCGGGCGAAAACCCGTCGTTCGCGCCCGTGCCGTTCATTCAGGAAGACGAAGACGAGGATCCGAACGCCGCGGTCGTCTTTCCTCAGCCGCTGAAACAAGGCGAGACGTACCTGCTGCGCATCCGTTATGCCGGAAAAGATGCGTTGCAGAATGCCGGCGACGGGAACTTCTCGGTGGGCGCGCGCACGAGCTGGTATCCGAACGTGGCGGTGTTCGACGACCTCGCCGACTACGAGCTGCACTTCCGCACGCCGCAGAAGTTCCAGATCGTCGCCACGGGGACCGAAGTCGACGCGCACGATGAAGGCACCGACCGCGTCGCGACGTGGAAGACGACGGCGCCGATCCGCGTGGCCGGCTTCAACTACGGCAAGTTCAAGAAGCTCGAGCAGACCGACAAAGACAGTGGCATGACCGTGGCCGTGTTCACGAATCCGGGCACGCCCGACATCCTGCGCGAGATCAACGCCGCGCTCGCGGCCGCGAACGACGTCGACGGCATCATGTCCACCGGACCGACGCACCTCAAGGTCGACACCGCGTCGCTCGCGCAGTCCGCGCTCGTCGACGGCATGAACACCGCGCGCACCGGCAACGCGCTCTTCGGACCGCTCGCGGTGAAGAAGGTCGCCATCACGCAGCAGTCGGAGTGGGCGTTCGGCCAGTCGTGGCCGTCGCTCATCTATCTGCCGTATCTCGCCTTCATCAGCGGCACGGCCCGCAACACGCTCGGCATCAACAGCGCGAAGGACTTCGTCGACGTCGTCGGTCCGCACGAGTTCGCGCACCAGTGGTGGGGCCATCAGGTCGGCTGGGCGACGTATCGCGACCAGTGGCTGTCGGAAGGCTTCGCGGAGTTCACCGCCGCGGTCGTACTGCAGCAGACCGGCGGCCAGAAAAAGTACGACGACTTCTGGGAGCGTGCGCGGCGCCGGATCCTCGAGAAGCCGCGCGGCGCGGTCATCACCAACGACGCCGCCGGTCCGATCACGCAGGGCTGGCGCCTCGGCACGTGGCAGAACCCCGACGCGTACTCGGCAATCGTCTACGAGAAGGGCGCGTACGTCCTGCACATGCTGCGCATGGCCATGCAGGACCGGAAGACCGGCGACCAGGAGTTCATCGCGATGATGAAGGAGTTCGCGAGCACGTATGCGGGGAAGAACCCGACCACGCGCGACTTCCTGCAGATCGCGACCAAGCACGCCACGCCGAACCTGCGCATCACGAACGATCAGAAGATGGACTGGTTCTTCAACCAGTGGGTCTACGGCACGGCGATCCCGCGCTTCGACTCGAAGTTCAACATCAAGGACCTCGGCGGCGGCAAGTACAAGGTCACGGGCACGGTCACGCAGTCCGAGGTGCCGCCGAACTTCGCGTCGGTCGTGCCGGTGTACGTCTACTTCGACAAGAACGCGTTCGTGCGCCTCGGCGCGGTCACGGTCATCGGCAGCACCACCAGCCCGATCGATTTCGAGATCGCGCTGCCGAAGAAGCCGCAGAAGTTTGCGGTGAACGTGCTGCACGACATCCTGGCCCGCTAGACTGATGTCGTGACCTACCGCGAGCTCCGACCCACGGCCGCGCTGCAGCCGTGGGTCGAATGTTACTGGACGCGCGGCGAGGACGCGGACACGCGCGAGGCGAACCGCATCCTGCCGGACGGCTGCGCCGATCTCGTCTTCGATCTGACGCGGGAGGAGGCGTTCGCCGTCGGCACGATGACGACCGCGCTCGTGCTGCCGCCGTCGCCGGGACAGCGCTTCTTCGGCGTGCGCTTCCGTCCCGGACGCGCCGCGGCGTTCCTGCGCATTCCGCTCGCGGAGATCACGGACGCGCGCGTGCCGCTGCGCGAGCTGTGGCGCGACGTGCCGCGTCCTGACCGCATCAACTGTGACGACATTGAACGCGAGCTGCTGCGCCGTCTCGATCCCGAGCGCGACGCGCGCGTCGACGCGGCGATCGCGCGCATCATCGACAGCGATGGCGCGGAGCGCATCGAGCCGCTCGCGCGCGAGCTCGGCATCTCGCGGCAGCATCTCGCGCGGCAGTTCCTGCATCACGTCGGCGTCTCGCCGAAGACGTTCGCGCGGGTGATGCGCTTCCGGCGTCTGGTGTCGCGCGCGCACGCGGACGCCGACTGGGCGGACGTCGCGGCGCGACACGGCTACTACGACCAGTCGCATCTCATCGCCGAGTTTCGCGCGCTGGCGGGCACGACGCCGAACGCGTTCCATTTTTCCAATCCGTAGCGACGCGCGCGGCGCTAGATTCGGGGCATGAAAGTCACGCCGGTTCTCGTCGTTCCCTCCATCGAACCGAATCTGCCGCTGTGGGAAGCGCTCGGCTTCGCGCGTACGGCCGAGGTGCCGCACGGCGATGCGCTCGGTTTCGTCATCCTCGCGCGGGACGGCGCGGAGATCATGTACCAGACGCTCGACAGCGTGCGCGCCGACGAGCCGCGGGCGCTGGAGAAGGCGAAGCCCGGCACCGCGTCGCTCTTCGTCGAAGTCGCGGATCTCGACGCCGCCGTCGCAGCGCTGCCGGCGGATACGGACATCTTCGTCGCGCGCCGCACCACGCCGTACGGCGCGACGGAGACGTTCCTGCGCGACGCCGCGGGGAACGTGATCACTCTGGCGCAGTTCGGCTAGAAGAAAAAAACGCGGCGGCCGTTGCCGGCCGCCGCGTCGTAAACGAACTTCGTTGTTACTACGGAATTAGTACATACCGCCCATGCCGCCGCCCATTCCGGCAGCGGGATTGCCGGCACCTCCGCCCTTCTCTTCTTCCTTGATCTCGGAGACGAGGGCTTCGGTGGTGAGCATGAGGCCGGCGATCGACGACGCGTTCTGCAGCGCCTGCTTGGTCACCTTGGCCGGGTCGATGATGCCGTTGTCGATCATGTCCACCATCTGCTCGTTGCGGGCGTCGAAGCCCCACGTGCCGCCCTTCTGGCGCACTTCATTGAGCAGGACCGAGCCTTCCAAGCCGGCGTTGAACACGATCTGGCGGAACGGCTCTTCGAGCGCGCGCTTGATTACGTTGACGCCGACCTTGACGTCGCCCTCGGCCTTGACCTTCTCGACCGCTTCGACCGCGCGCAGCAGCGCCACGCCGCCGCCCGGGACGATGCCCTCTTCGACGGCCGCCTTGGTCGCGTGCATCGCGTCTTCCACGCGGGCCTTCTTTTCCTTCATCTCGGTCTCGGTCGCGGCGCCGACCTTGATGACCGCAACACCGCCGACGAGCTTCGCCAGGCGCTCCTGCAGCTTCTCACGGTCGTAGTCCGACGTCGTGTCCTCGATGGCCGTGCGGATCTGCTTGACGCGGCCGGCGATCGCTTCCTTGCGGCTCTTGTCGTCCGTGTCGGTGACGAGCGTGGTGTTGTCCTTGTCGATGGCGACGCGCTTGGCATCGCCGAGGTCTTCCCACTTCACGTTCTCGAGCTTCACGCCGATGTCCTCGGAGATGAGGCGGCCGCCCGAGAGGATGGCGATGTCTTCGAGCATCGCCTTGCGGCGATCGCCGAAGCCCGGCGCCTTGACGGCGGCGACGTTGAGCGTGCCACGGAGCTTGTTCACGACGAGCGTGGCGAGTGCCTCGCCCTCGACGTCTTCCGCGATGATGAGCAGCGGTTTGCCCTGACGCGCGACCTGCTCGAGGATCGGCAGGAGGTCCTTCATCGACGAGATCTTCTTCTCATAGATGAGGATCTTGGCGTTCTCGAGGACCGCTTCCATGCGCTCCGGATCGGTCACGAAGTACGGCGAGAGGTAGCCGCGGTCGAACTGCATGCCCTCGACGACTTCGAGGACCGTGTCGAGGCCGCGCGCTTCTTCGACGGTGATGACGCCGTCCTTGCCGACCTTCTCCATCGCGCCGGCGATGATCGAGCCGATCTCCTCGTCGTTGTTCGCGGAGATGGTGCCGATGTGCTGGATGTCCTTGCCCTCGACCGGACGGGCCATCTTCTCGATGGACTCGATCGCGGCGCGGACGCCGAGCTCGATGCCCTTCTTGATGTCCATCGGGTTCGCGCCGGCGGTGACGTTCTTCACGCCTTCGCGGAAGATGGCCTGCGCGAGCACGGTCGCGGTCGTGGTGCCGTCGCCGGCGATGTCGGAGGTCTTCGAGGCGACCTCGCGGACCATCTGGGCGCCCGCGTTCTCGAGCTCGTCCTTGAGCTCGATCTCCTTGGCCACGGTGACGCCGTCCTTGGTGATGGTCGGCGAACCGAACTTCTTCTCGATGACGACGTTGCGGCCTTTCGGTCCGAGGGTGACCTTGACCGCGTCGGCGAGCTTGTTCACGCCGCGCAGGATCGCCTGGCGCGCGTCTTCACTGTAGGTAATGCGCTTTGCCATTGGTGTGTCTCCTTATCCTTCGACGATCGCGAGGACTTCGTCTTCGCGCAGAATCGTGTACTCGACGTCATCGAGCTTGATCTCGGTGCCGGAGTACTTGCCGATGAGGACGGTGTCGCCCTTCTTGACGTCGAGTTTGATGCGCTTGCCGTTGTCGTCGAACTTTCCTTCGCCGACGGCGATGACTTCCGCTTCCTGCGGCTTTTCCTTGGCGGTGTCGGGGATGATGATGCCGCCGCGGACCTGCTCCTTCGCTTCCTTGCGGCGCACGACGATGCGGTCGTACAGCGGCCGGAGCTTCAGCTCGGATGCAACTGCTGCCATGACGTATCTCCTTTCGATGGTACTGCTTGAATGATTTTTAGCGGGGCGTGCCCGCATCCGGATTTCCTGAAGTAGAGAAACGCGCGTTTGGCACTCGCGTCTCTTGAGTGCTAACAATAGGGGCGCGCCCGTCATTCTGTCAAGAGGCCGGCCGCGAGCGCGCGCAGCCACCCGTGCGCGGGGTCGTGCTCGCGCCGCTCGTCCCACACCATCGACACGGCGAGCGGCCGCAGCGGGAGCGGCGGCTTGAAGACGCGCAGGCGATGCGAGCGCGCCGCGAGACGCGCCAGACGCGCCGGCAGGAAGCCGACGAGATCCGTGGCCGCGACGATCGGCGCGATCGAGAGAAAGTGCGAGACGGTGAGCGGCACGCGGCGCTTCATGCCGCGGCTGCGCAGGAGCGTGTCGATCATCCCCGCGCCGTGATCGCCGGGATAGTTGACGCGGATGTGATCGAGCTCGAGGAGCGCGCGCAGCGTGAGGCGGTGCTTGGCGCGCGGATGCCGCTCGCGCACGACGCACACGAGCTCCTCGCTGCCGACGCGCCGCGCGAGGACGCCGGTGTGCGCGCGGGAGACGTCGTCGAAGAAGCCGAGCGCGAGATCGACATCGCCCGCGTCGAGCCGCGCGAGCGGCGGCTGGAAGAGGAACTCCGTGCGCGTGACGTCGAGCGCGATGCCCGGTGCGGTCGCGCGCAGGCGGCGAATCAGCGGCGGCAGCAGCACCGCCTCGCCGTAGTCGGACGTCGCGATGTGGAAGACGCGCGCGGAGGTCGCGGCGTCGAAGCGCGGCGAGGTCTCGATCGCCGAGCGCAACATCGCCAGCGCCTGTCCCACCGGCACCGACAGCTCGCGGGCGCGCGCGGTCGGCGTCATGCCGTTGCGCCCGCGCGTGAAGAGCTCGTCGTCGAACACGGCGCGCAGCCGCGCCAGCGCGCCGCTCAGCGACGACTGCCCGAGCCCGACCCGCGCCGCCGCGCGCGTCACGTGCCGCTCCTCGTACAGCGCCTCGAACGCGAGCAGCAGGTTCAGATCGAGCGCGTTGAGCGATATCGGCTTCATCGATGATCGGTATCCAGGAAATCGATTGTACAGATGAGCTCTCTTTCCGTACCGTACGGATGTGCGCAAGCTGCTTCTCGCCGCCGCTCTCGTTGCTTCGCTGCCGCTGACCGCGGCGACGTTACCGCTCGACAACAAAGTCGATCGCTATCTCGCGCCGCTGGTGAAAAGCGGAGAGCTGCACGGCGTCGTGCTCGTCGCGCGCGGCGATGCGGTCCTCGCGCGGCGCGTCTACGGAAAAGCGGACTGGGACCTGAATGCGCCGCTCGCGCCGGAGTCGCGCTTCCGCGTCGCGTCGATCACGAAGACGTTCACCGCCGCCGCGATCACGCTCCTCGCCGACCAGCACAAGCTTGCGTACGACGATCCGCTGTCGAAATTCATCCCCGACTTTCCGAACGCCGACAAGATCCACATCCGCGATCTGCTGCTGCACCGCTCCGGCGTGCCGAATCCGGATGCGCCGTCGTGCGGCACGGCCACGCTCGACGATCTCGTCGCGGAGCTCGCGAAGGAGCCGCTCTGGTTCGAGCCGGGCAAAGGGTCGGGCTACAGCAACGGCGGCTACGCGCTGCTCGCCCGCGTCGTCGAGCGCGCGTCGGGCGAGTCGTGGGACGCGTTCCTGCGCCGCCATCTCTTCGAGCCGCTCGCGCTGACGGAGACGAGCGTCGATCGCCGCGCCGACATCGTGCCGAATCGCGCGCGCGGCTTCGTGCCCGCATCCGGCGCGGCCGGCGTCGAACATGCCGGATGCGAGGGCGCGTGGGCGGCGATCGGCAGTGGCGCCGTCGTCTCGAGCGCACGCGACCTGCTGAAGTGGGCGCGCGCCGTCCGCGACGAGACGCTCTTCAAGCGCCGCGCGCTCGAATATCCGTACGGCTGGGGCGTACGCAAGTACTTCGACCACGCCGCGATCGAGCAGTCCGGCATCCTCGGCGGCTTCGCGTCGTATCTCGCCGTCTATCCCGACGACGATCTCTACGTCGTCGTGCTCGCGAACGTGCAGACGGGCGCGCTCGTCGACGCCGGCAAAGGTCTCGCGGCGCTTGCTCTCGGCGCGGAGCCACCGAAGCTCGCCGCGTCGCCGCCGATCGTGAATGCGACAGCCGAGGAGCGGCGGCGGTGGGTCGGGCGCTTCCGCAACGAGAACATCGCCACGGTGGAACTCACGGACCGCGACGGCGTGCTGCGCCTGCGCTGGGGCAACTCGCCGGAGACGGTCTTCATCGGCAGCACCGGGCCGGCCGCGGCGTACGACCGCGAAGACTCCGTGGCGATGGAGCTCGCGTCGGGCGGCGATGCGCTGCGCATGCGGTGGGGGAGTGGTGAATGGCAGGAGTTCAAACGTCTTCCGGAGCCCAACCAATGATGACCAAAACCTTGCGCAGCTTCCTTCTCGTCGCATCGCTCGCGTTCTCCTGCTCCCTCTTCGCGGAGCTGCCGCGGCTGATCCCGCGCGAGGTGCTCTTCGGCGGCGCGACGCGTTCCGCGCCGAAGCTCTCGCCCGACGGCACGCGCATCGGCTGGCTGGCGAACGACGAGAACGGCGTCCGCAACGTCTTCGTGCAGACCATCGGCGGCAACGACACGCACGTCGTCACGTTCGAGCATCATCGCGGCGTCCCCGAGTTCTGGTGGGCGCTCGACGGCCAGCATCTGCTGTACATGCAGGACGGCGACGGCGATGAGAACGATCACGTCTTCCTCGCCGACCTCGAAGGGAAGAACGTCCGCGATCTGACGCCGTTCCGCGGCGTGAAGGCGACGAACCTTCTCGGCAGCCTGGCGCATCCGACGCAGATTCTGGTCGGCCTCAACCTGCGCGACCGCGGCGTCTTCGATATGTACCGCGTCGACCTCGAGACCGGCGCGCTGACGCTCGAGGCGAAGAATCCCGGCGACGTCCTGAGCTGGTCGACGGACCGGAACTTCGTGATCCGCGGTGCGACGACGTTCGATCGCGCGAGCGGCCGCACCGCCGTGCGCGTGCGCGACTCGGCCACCGCGCCGTGGCGCGAGCTGATCTCGTGGCCGTTCGAAGAGACGCCGATCTATTACGGCCAGGCGTTCGACGGCACGATGATCGTCAACTTCGCGCCCGACGGAAAAACGATCAACGTGCTCTCGTCCACCGGCTCGAACACGGTGCGCATCGTCACGCTCGATCTGAAAACCGGCAAGCAGCTGGCCGTCGTCGCCTCCGATCCGAAGTCCGACGTCACCGACCTCGGCGCGCTCACCTCGCCGCTCGTGCTCGTGAGCCCGGCCACCGGCAAGCTCGAAGCGGTCGCCTTCGATTACCTCACGCCGGAATGGAAGTTCCTCGACGACGATCTGCGCGACGACTTCGCGCGCATGACGCGCGTGGTGCCGGGGTTCCTGCTGCCGATCAGCGTCGATGCGAAACGCACGAAGTGGATCGTCGAGACGTATCGCAGCGATGCGCCGCCGGTGTACTACGCGTACGACCGCGCCACGAAGCAGATGACGAAGCTCTTCGCCGAGCGTCCCGAGCTCGAGCCGTACACGCTCGCGCCGAAGAAGGGCGTGGTGATCCGTTCGCGCGACGGGCAGGAGCTCGTGTCGTATCTCACGACGCCGCCGGGCGTCGACGCGAAGAACCTGCCGCTGATCCTGCTGCCGCACGGCGGCCCGTTCACGCGCGACTACGACGACTACGACGCGCTGGTACAGCTGCTCGCGAACCGCGGCTACGCGGTGCTGCAGGTCAACTACCGCGGCTCGGAAGGCTTCGGCCGCAAGTTCACGAACCTCTTCACGCGGCAGTGGGGTCTGGCGACGGACGACGATCTCATCGACGGCCTGCGCTGGGCGGTCGCGCAGGGCATCGCCCATCCGAAGCGCGTCGCGGTGCTCGGCGGCTCGGGCGGCGGTTACGCGACGCTGCGCGCGCTGACGCGCGACCCGGAGCTCTTCGTCTGCGGCGTGAGCATGGTCGGGCCGTCCGAGCTGAAGACGCTCATCGAAGCGTTCCCGCCGTATTGGGGTCCGTCGCGCGAGCGCTTCATCCGCCGCGTCGGCGACGTCATTCACGACGACGCGTTCAACCGCGAGATCTCGCCGTACTACCACATCGATCAGTTGCGCGTGCCGGTGCTGATCCAGCAGGGCGCGCACGATCCGCGCGTGCCGATCCGGCTCACGGACACGCTCGTGAAGACGCTGCGCGAGGCGAAGCGCGACGTGACGTACATCGTCTACCCGGACGAAGGGCACGGCCTCGGACGCGACGAGAACGAGATCGATTTCTTCGGACGCGCGGAAGAGTTTCTGGCGAAGTATCTTGGCGGGCGCGCCGAGCCGTGGAAGCCTGTCGCGGGAGCGAGCGCCGAGGTCCGATGAAGAGCGTCGTTGCGCTGCTGCTGTTGGTGTTCGTGCCGATCGTCGCATCCGCCGCCACGCCGCGGGAAGCGGCGCAGGCCGCGCGGACGTGGCGCACCGCGCACGAGCGCGAGATCGTCGCGGAGCTGACGTCGCTGCTCGCGCTGCCGAACCTCGCGTCGGATGCGACGAACATCGAGCGCAATGCTCAGGCGATCGTGGCGATGCTCGCGCGCCGCGGCATCACCGCGAACGTGCTGCGCATCGACGGCGTGCCGCCGCTCATCGTCGCGGACGTGAACGCGCCGCACGCGACGACGACCATCGGCTTCTACGCGCACTACGACGGCCAGCCGGTCGATGCAACTCAATGGCGCAACGCTCCGTGGCAGCCGGTGCTGCGCGATGCGAACGGCCACGACGTCGCGAACGCGGACAAGCTCGATCCGGAGTGGCGCGTCTACGCGCGCTCGGCCTCGGATGACAAAGGCTCGATCGTCGGCATGCTCGCGGCGCTCGACGCGTTACGCGCGGCGAAGCTCGCGCCGTCGGTGAACCTCAAGTTCGTCTTCGAAGGCGAGGAAGAAGCGGGCTCGCCGAACCTCGGCCGCTACCTCGCCGAGCACGCGCGCGAGCTCGCCGTCGACGCGTGGATGATCTGCGACGGCCCCGTGCATCAGTCGCGCAGGATGCAGGTGCTCTTCGGCGCGCGCGGCACGACCGATCTCGAGCTGACGGTCTACGGTCCCGCGCGTCCGCTGCACAGCGGGCATTACGGCAACTGGGCGCCGAATCCGATCGTGATGCTCGCGGAGCTCCTCGCGCAGATGCGCGACTCCGACGGGCGCATTCTCATTCCCGGCTTCTACGACGACGTGCGTCCGCTGACGGACGTGGAGAAAGAGGCGCTCGCGCGCGCGCCGAATCCCGACGATCAGCTCCGCGCGGAGCTCGCGCTCGGACGCACGGAAGGCGATGGGAAGAAGCTCAACGAGCTCGTGCTGCAGCCCGCGCTGAATCTGCGCGGCTTCGTCGCGGGACACGTCGGCGCGCAGGCGTCGAACACGATCGTCACCGACGCATCGGCATCGATCGACTTCCGGCTCGTGCCGGATGAAACGCCGGAGTCGGTGCGCGCGCGCGTCGAGCAGTTCCTCGTGTCCAAAGGTTGGTTCCTCGTGCGCGACACGCCCGACGCGGCGACGCGTGCCGCGCATCCGCGCGTCGTGAAGCTCGCGTGGGGCGCCGGTTATCCGCCCGCGCGCACGGCGATGGATCTGCCGCTCTCGCGGCGCGTGCTCGACGTGATCGCGGCGGGACGCGGCGAGGCGCCGGTGGCGTTGCCGACCATCGGCGGCAGCGTGCCGATGTACCTCTTTCAGGGCGCGGCGCACAAACCGGCCATCGTCATTCCGATCGCGAACCACGACAACAACCAGCACGCGGCGAACGAGAACCTGCGCCTGCAGAACCTGTGGGACGGCATCGAGGTGTACGCGTCGCTCTTCGCCGGGCTGCGGTAGCGCGTGGCAATCGCCTTGCTTTGCAGGGCGGCATGAACGATCAGCTCGAACGCTTCCGCGATCTCGTCAAAGACCTCGAGGTGGCCATGCTCACCACGCGCCGCGAGGACGGCCTGCTCGTGTCGCGGCCGATGGCGACGCAGGCGTTCGCATCCGGCGCCGATCTCTGGTTCGTCACCGAGAAAGGGAGCCCGAAGCTCGCCGAGCTCGCGCACGATCCGAACGTCAACCTCGGCTACTACAAAGACCGCACGCGCGAATGGATCTCGGTCGCGGGCAAGGCGCGCGTCGTCGACGACCGCGCCAAGATCCACGAGCTCTATCGTCCCGACTGGCGCGCGTGGTTCGACGACCGCGGCGGCGCGGAGAACGGCGGCCCCGACGACCCGCGTATGGTGCTGATCGCCGTCGACATCGCCTTCGCGCACTTCATGGAAGTGAACAAGCCGCAGGCGGTGCTGCTGTTCGAGCTCGCGAAGGGAATGGTCACCGGCAAGCGGCCCGACTTGCCGGACGTGCAGACGATCGATAGGACCGACGGCGGCGCGTCATAGCGCCTTGTGCTTCGCCTTCCGCCGTTGGCGTGGAAAGTCGATCCATCCTTTCCACCAGAACCAGATCATCATCAGGATGCCGATGGCGATCATGAGGCCGAGCGCGAACGGGTAGCCGTGGATCCAGTGCAGCTCCGGCATGTGCTCGAAGTTCATGCCGTAGATGCCGGCGATGAGCGTCATCGGCAGCATCATCGCGGAGAAGATCGTGAGCACCTTCATGATCTCGTTCGTGCGGTTGGCGACGACCGAGAGGTACGCCTCCATCGTGCCGGTCATCTGATCGCGGTCGACGTCGATCGTCTCGCTGATGCGGAACATGTGGTCGTACACGTCGCGGAAGTAGATGAGGTGCTGCTGCTGGACGAACTTCGCGTCGCCGCGCGAGATCTGGTTGAGCAGCTCGCGCTGCGGCAGCGACTGGCGGCGCAGCACGTTGAGATCGCGCTTGAGGTGCAGCAGCTCGTCGAGGTGCGCGTTGTCGGCGTCCTCGAAGATGCGGTCCTGGATGTCGTCGACGCATTCCTCGATCTGCTCGAGGAGCGGAAAGTACGCGTCGACCATCTGATCCACGATCGAATAGAGCAAAAAGTCGCCGCCGCGTTCGAGGAGGCGCTTGTCGCCGGGCAGGCGCCTGGCGACGTCGTCGATCGCGCGCAGCGGACAGCGGTGCACGGTGAACAGAAAGTTGCGGCCGAGGAACGCGGCGATCTTGAACGTCTCGCTGCGGTGCTCGGCGACGTCCACGTCGACGGTGCGGAAGATGAAGAAGTCGTACTGCGCGAAGGAGTCGTACTTCGGCAGCGTGTTCGGTGAGAGCGTGTCTTCGGCGGCGAGCTCGTGAAAGCCCATCCGCGTTTCGAGCAGCGGCTCGATGACCTCGTTGACGGGCTCCTGGATGTCGACCCAGAGGCGGTCGTCGGAGTCGCGCCGCCACGCGTCGATCAGTTCCGCCCCGCCGGAGCGGAACCGATCGTCCTGCAGCAGCGCGACGCGGATCGTCGTCGTCACAACAGCTTCGAGAGCTCCGTGTACTTCCGTTCCTGCGACGTCGCGACGGCCTCGTAGGTGATCTCGCCTTTGTAGACGTTCACGCCTTCGGCGAGGCCGGGGTTCTGGCGCACGGCTTTCTCGAAGCCGAGGTTGGCGAGGAGGCGCGTGTACGGCAGGGTCGCATTCGTGAGCGCGATGGTCGACGTGCGCGGCACGGCGCCGGGCATGTTCGCGACGCAGTAGTGCACGACGCCGTCGACCTCGTACACCGGATCGGAGTGCGTGGTCGGATGCGCGGTCTCGACGCAGCCGCCCTGGTCGATGGCGACGTCGACGATGACGGCGCCTTTCTTCATGTCGCGGATCATGTCGCGCGTGACGAGCTTCGGCGCGGCCGCGCCCGGAATGAGCACGCCGCCGATGAGCAGGTCCGAACGGCGCACGGCTTCGGCGATGTGCGCGGCGTTCGACGCGAGCGTCTGGATCGTGCCGCGGAAGATGTCGTCGAGCTGGCGCAGGCGGTCGAGGTTGTTGTCGAGGATCGTGACGCGCGCGCCGAGGCCGACGGCCATCTTCGCCGCGTTCGTGCCCACCACGCCGCCGCCGATGATGGCCACGTCGGCCGGCAGCACGCCCGGCACGCCGCCGAGGAGCACGCCGCGTCCGTTGTTCGGCTTGTGCAGGTAGTACGCGCCGACGTGCACGGACATGCGGCCCGCGACTTCCGACATCGGCGTGAGCAGCGGCAGCGTGCGGCGGCGCTCGTCGGTGATCGTCTCGTACGCGACGCCGGTGATCTTCTTCTTCATCAGCGACGCGGTGAGGTCGGGCACCGGCGCGAGGTGGAGGTACGTGAAGAGCAGCTGGCCGTCCTTGAGGCGCGCGAGGTCGGCCTCGATCGGCTCCTTGACCTTCACGATCATGTCGGCCGCGTCATAGACGGCATCGGCATCGGGAAGGATGCGCGCGCCGACGGCGGTGTACTCGTCGTCGGCGAAGCCGCTGCCGTTGCCGGCGCCCTTCTGGATGAGGACCTCGTGTCCGTTGGCGGTGAGGTCGGCGGCGCCGGACGGCGTCATGCCTACGCGGTATTCGTTGTTCTTGATTTCGGTCGGTACGCCGATCCGCATCGGTCAGGTCTCCTAACGCGAGAGTCGCGCGCGGAGGGCGCGCGCGCATAACGGCGCGCATTCTAGCGTAAGGAGCGCGGCACGCCGCGAGTCATTCCGCGCCGCGATTGCACGGCGCGGAATGACGCTCACATCACGGGCGCACGGAGCGATGGCGTCCCGGCGGCACGGGCTGCGTCGGCGGCAGGCCGAACGCGGACGGCTTCACCCACTTCGCGGCGGCGAGTGCATTGAGCTCGCCGAACGCGCTCTGCACGTCCCAGCCGGCGGGACCGAGGTCGGTCGCCGTCTGCACGAGGATCGAGCGCATCTGCATCGGATTGAGATCGGGCGCGAGCGAGAGCAGCAGCGCGACGACGCCCGTCGCATGCGGCGTGGCCATCGACGTGCCGTTCAGCGGACCGTAATCGGCGGCGCGATAGCCGACGGCGACCGGCGCGTTGACGGCGGTGCTGCGGAGCCGGAGCCCGTCGGCGCGCATGATGCCGACGGTGAGCGGGAACGGGTAATCCTTCCACGCCGGATCGACTTCGCAGACGCCGTTCTGGCAGGTCTCGAAGATCATCGTCCAGCCGGGGTAATCATTCGTGTGCAGCTCGTCGTTGAAGATGACCACCGCCACGGCGCCGGCTTCCTTCGCGTTGCGCGCTTTCTCGCGGAACGGAATCTCGCCGCGCTCGACGAGCGCGATCTTGCCGTGCAGGTTGAGGCCGACGAGATCGGCCGGACGGCCGAGTCCCGCGTCGACGAGCAGCGCGTTGACTTCGTTGAACGGCGAGCCGCCGACGCCCGCGCCGTCGATCAAGGAACTGCCGGACTGCACGTCGGCAGTGGTGTTCGTGCCGGTGCGCAGCGTCGAGACGACGTTGACGCCCGGCGCGCTCACGGCGACGTTGGTGCCGTAGTTCGAGAACGACGCGCGGTTGCCCTGATCGTCGATCGCGCTGATGGAGATCACGCCTTCGTACGAGCCCGGATAGTGCGGCGCGTTCGTGGCGTTGTTGCCCGCCGCCGCGACGACGATGACGTTGTCGGCGATCGCGCGCTCGCACGCCTGCCGCTCGATGAGCGACTCCTCGGTTGCGCCGAGGGACATGTTGATGACCCACAGGCCGCCGATCTCGTGCTTCTTCGAAATGACCCAGTCGATGCCCGCGGCGACGGTTTCGTCCGTGCCTTTGCCGTCGCTGCCGAGCGCCTTGACCGCCCACAGCTTGACGGCCGGCGCGACGCCGACCACGCCGAGGCCGTTGTCGAGCGCGCCGATCGTGCCGGAGACGTGCGTGCCGTGTTTGTTGTCGTCGAGCGGCTCCTTGCCCGGATCGTAGAAGTTCACGCCGCCCGCGTAGTTCCCGGCGAGATCGGGATGCCGGTAATCGATCCCGGTGTCGATCACCGCGACGTTGACGCCTTCGCCGCGCGTCACCGGCCACACCTCGGGCGCGTGCACCGACGGGATGCCCCACGGCACGTACTGCTCGACGTAGGTCTGCGCAGTCGGCTGCACCGGGCGCGGCCCGCTCGCGGGCATGCTGTCGATCGTGCGCTCGACGACCGGCCGAACGCTCTCGACCGCGCCGGAGCGCTGCAGCTCCGCGGCCTGCGCGTCGGTGAGCGTGGCGGCGAAGCCGGAGAGGTTCGCGAACGTGCGCACGCGCGCGTCGGCGGGCATGGACCGCAGCGCGTGCGAGGTCGCGACGCCGCGCTTCATCGTCACGACGTAGCGCTGCTGTGCGGCGAAGAGCGGCATGGCCGCGGTCAGAAGAACGGCGAGGAGCGTCAGTTTTCGGGTCATGTCGAGCTCGATTCTAGTCATCAGATTGCGCGTGTTCTGTTACGAGTCGTCATCGACGAAGGACCGGGCGTCCCGTGCGCGGCGGGAGCGACCATCCTTCATCGAGCAGTTGATCGAGCGTGAGATCGAGACCGTGCAGCAGGTCGGTGTTGATGCTCGGTTCCATGAGCAGGTTCGGCGAGACGGCCGTGTCCCAGTGATGCACCGACGACGTCGGCTGCAGCGAGCACGGCGCGTAGAGCCGCACGTCGCCGTTGCGCGTGGCGCCTGCGAGCTGCGTCGGATCGACGTGCAGCATCGCCGTGACCTGCGCGTGATCCGCGAGCTGCGCGCGCAGCGCGTCGGCGTCTTTCGGCGCGAGGCTGATCACCGGAATGCGGATCGCGTCGCCGCTGGTGCCGGCCGCGGAAAGCGACGGCGGCGTGCAGGTGTCGCGGCGGTTGTCGACGACGATGAGCGCCGCCGCGCCCGCCGCCTGCGCGTTCGCCGCCTTCGTCGTGAACGGACACGTGCCGCGGTCGACGAGCGCGAGATTGCCCGCGACCTCCCCGGCATTCACGAACGCGCTGCAGCCGTCGGTGGCCAGCGGACCGTCGGCGTTCTCGGCGTCGAGCGCGGGGACGATCGTGCCCGCGACGTTGCCGCGGTTCGCCGGCGTGCCGAAGGACGATGTGCCGATGTCGTAGTCGCGCGCGACGTCCGCGGGCGCGGTGACGGTGAGCGTCGTGCGCCACTGCAGGACACGCGGCGCGTTCGCGCGCACGTGCTCGCCGTCCCACGCGAGGTTGCCGGTGTTGACGATCGACGTCACGCGCTGGTCGGGCGAAAGCTGGTCCCAGCGCAGGCCGGTGGCGACGTCGAGCGTGTGCAGATCGAAGACGGACGGCAGGTCGTCGCGGAACGCCGGCGCGGTCGCGGCGCCGGTCAGCCCGAGGCCGTGCGCGAGCTCGTGCAGCACGACCAGGTAAAGGTCAATGTCTTTACCATGCTGCCCGTCGAGGCCGTAGTACCAGTTCGCGTCGCCGAGGCAGGTGCGGTTGTCGACGAGCGCGTTGAACTGCATGTAGATGTCGTCGGTGTCGGGCAGGAGGTCCGTGTGCGCGAACTGGTTCGCGAGCGCGCTCGGATACCAGACGCCGCCGCGCGGGGCGCCGGGGAAGTCGTCGATCCAGCGGATGGCGGTGGCCTGACCGAGCACGCCGTCGGTGGCGGTGCAGCCGGCGATGCCCATGAAGTTTGCGGCCACGCGGATGTCGACGGAGATGTCGAGCGCGTTTTCCCAACGCTCGGCGGCGGCGCGGAAGACGTTCATCCGCTGCTCGCCGAGCGTCGTCGCGGGATTGCCCGGCTGCGGCGCGACCGGCGTCCGATCGTTGAGTCCCGTGTTGGCCGGATCGAAGTTGATGATGACGATGTGCCCGGCGGCGAACGCATGCGTCGCGAGCAGCAGCCAGCCGAAAACGAGCACGCGGCGCATCATCGCTGTTCGTTCGACGCCGGCGGCGGCGGTGCGTTGAAGAACGCGCGCGCGTCGCGTTCGGTGCCGGCGCATCCGAGGACCACGCGGCCGCCGGAGTCGATGTGCGCGACGACGACGTCGGTCGAGCCTTCGGCCGCGACGCGCATGCCGTTCGCCGCAACGACGCTCGCGCGCGTCGCGCTCGTCTGCGTCATCGCGAAGAGCTGCGCCACCGCCTCGTCGCGCAGTTGCGCTTCCGCTTGTGCATCGCACGCGTTCGCATCGCACGCGTTCGCGTCGTCGGCATACAGCGCCGGCGCGGACAGCAACGCGGCGAGCGCGCATGCGGCGAGAGTTCGTCGAATCAACCAGCCTCCTCGATGTGGACCGTTTCCGGGAAAGGTTAGTTATTTTACACGATGCGGCGCGGACGCTCGATGCATAATCGCGCCGGCATGAATCCTCCCCACGGTCCGCGCGGACCTTTGCGCGGCGGCGCGCTGCTCAGTTTTCCGCGACATCCCGAGGCGTTCCTGCGCGTCTCGCGCAAATACGGCGACCTCGCGTCGTTCCGCGTCGGGAACCAGCAGTTCGTGGTCATCAATCATCCCGACCTCGTGCGCGAGGTCTTCGTCACGAAGCAGGACTCGTTCGTCAAAGGGTGGGGACCCGTCGCGGGCAACACGGTAATGGGACACGGCCTGCTGACGTCGGAAGGCGCGCTGCATCGGCGGCAGCGGCGCATCGTGCTGCCCGCGCTGCATCGCCAGCGCCTCGAGGAGTATGCGAATGCGGTCGTGCGCCACGCACGGCAACTCGTCGACGGCTGGCGCGATGCGCCGTCATCGAACATCCTCGCCGACGCGCGCCGCATCACGATGCTCGTGATCGCCGAAACGCTCCTCGGCACCGACATCGCGCCCGCCGACGCCGCGCGCGTCTCGCACGCGCTCGACATCATCTTCCGCCGCTTCGCCGGACGCATGCACGCGTTCGCCGGACCGCTGCGGCGGTTGCGCGTGCGTTCCGCGAAGATCGGCGCGGAGGCGGGACGCGAGCTGCGCGCGCTGGCGACGTCGCTCATGGATGCGCGTCGCGAACAGCGCGGCGACGATCTCGTGTCGCTGCTGCTCGACACGCGTGACGACGCGGGCGATCCGCTGCCGGACGCGCTGATCGTCGACGAGATCGTGACGATGTTCGTCACCGGACACGAGACGATCGCGCTCGCGCTGACGTGGGCGTGGCTGCGGCTCGCGCGCGACGCGCGTGCGCAGGCGCAGCTCGATGCGGAGCTCGATGCGGTGCTCGGCGGACGCGAGCCGTCGTTCGATGATCTGCGTCAAATGCCGTACGCGCAGGGCGTGATCGCGGAGTCGCTGCGCCTGCATCCGCCGCAGTGGATGCTGGGGCGCCGGGCGACCGAGCCGGTGAGCGTCGGCGGCGTTGATCTGCCCGCCGGCGTCAACGTGCTGCTCTCGCTCTACACGCTGCACCGCGACGCGCGCTGGTTCGACGACGCGGAGGCGTTTCGTCCCGAGCGTTGGGCGGCGGGCGTGGAGAAGAGCGCCGCGCCGTTCACGTATCTGCCGTTCGGCTTGTCGATCCGCCGCTGCGTCGGCGAGGGATTCGCGTGGATGGAGACGACGCTGCTGCTCGCGCTGACCGCGTCGCGCCTGCGCGCGTTGCCGCTGCCGCCCGGCGAGCTGGGGATGGAGCCGCTGATCGTGCTCCGGCCGGAGGCGAAGGCGCGGATGGCGTTCGTCGCGCGCGCGCCGGAAGCCGCGTCCGCTCAGAGCTCCGCGCCTTAGAGCTCCGCCAGCGCGCGTTCGATCGGCAGCACGTGCTCGCGATAGCGGATCGCGCGCTGGTACGTGCCGGCGGCGACGAGCTTCTCGCCGTAGATCTCGTAGAACGGCCGCTCGTCGTTCACCTCCGTCGCCGGATCGACGGGGATCAGGCATTCGGTCGCCAGCGCGCGCTCGTTCATGCCGTCGAGCGAGCGGTCGACGATGGCGGCGAGCTCGGAATGCTGCGCGAGGATTCTCCGGCTGCTGCCGAGGAATGCGGCTTCCGCCTCGGCGGCCAGCTCGGGGTAGGCGCGCGCGGTGGCGAGCTTGCGCTCGAGCTGCTCTTCGCCGAGGGTCTGCCACATCGCGGTTTCGCGTCGCTCGGGCGGACACTTCTCGTGCGGCGCGAAGAGGAAGAACGCGTAGTTCGCGATCGGCGCGCCGCCGCGGTTCGCGCGCGCGACCGCGGCGTTGATGATCATCCGGCAGATGTCGTGCGTCGGATTGAAGCCCTCGCGCGCGTCGCCGGCGACGTACGGCGGGCGCGTCGCTTCGAGATCGTCCGCGAGACGAGCGGCGATGTCGACGAAGAGCTCAACGTCTCCGTCGAGCACGGCGGAGTAGAACCGCGGATCGGAGATCACGCCGAAGACGCTGCCGGCGTCGGCGTTCGCGGCGCGCAGCACTTTCTCGCTCGAGGCGATGCGTGACGTGCCGGTGCGGCCGGAGCCGTCGGTGAGGATCGAGACGCGCGGACGCGCCGACTCGACCCAACCCAACACCATCATCTCGTGACCGGGATGCGCAACGATCAACGCGGGGCGGGACATGCGGGGACCTTCTAACATCGCACCCCCGCGTGCGCAACTGGACGCATGCCTGTGATTGCCGCAAGATGCCGCGCCGTGCGGGTCCTCATCACCAGCGGCGCTTTGGGCCAGGTCGGCGGCATGCAGGCCTACGTGCGCGATCTGGCCGCGTGGCTGCTCGCGCACGGACACACGCCCGTCGTCTACGGCCCGCGTCACGGCCGCACCGCCGCGCAGCTCGGACGCCTCACGGTTCCCGTCACCGACGATCTCGCCACGCTCGGCGCGGCGCCCGACATCATCCACGGCAACAGCGCGGTCGAGACGATGACGGCGCTGCTGCACTTCCCGTCGGCGCCGGCCGTCTTCGTCTGCCACGGCTGGCGCGTCGACGGTCCCGGCGTACCGCACTTCCCGCGCGTCCTGCAGTACGTCGCGGTGGACGACACCGTCGCCGATCGCGTCCTCTACAAGGAAGGCGTCGCGCCGGAGAAGCTGAGCGTGCTGCTCAACGCCGTCGACACGGAACGCTTTCCGCCGCGCGCGACGCCGCTTCCCGCGAAGCCAAAACGCGCGCTCGTCTTCGGCAACGCCGCGCACGCGGCCGGACACGCCGCGATCATCGAAGACGTCTGCCGCCGCTCCGGCATCGAAGTCGACGTCGTCGGCGAGTTCGCCGGCACCGCCGTCGACGCGCCCGAACAGATCCTCGGCCGCTACGATCTCGTCTTCGCGAAAGCGAAGTGCGCGCTCGAGGCGATGGCCGCCGGCGCCGCGGTCGTGCTCTGCGAAGGCACCGGCATCGGCGGCATGGTCACGACGGCGAACGTGGAGCGCCTGCGCCGCCTCAACTTCGGCATCCGCGCGCTGCAGACGCCGCTGACGACGGAGACGGCGTCCGACGCCGTCGCGGCATACGACGCGGCCGACGCCGCGCGCGTGGCGGCGCTGATCCGCGAGCGCGCATCGGCGGACGTGCTGCACGAACAGCTGCTCGCGCTGTACGAGCGGGTCGTCGATGACTTTGCGCGCGCGCCGCGCCCGTCGCACGAGGACGAGAGCCGCGCCGCCGCGAAGTTCCTGCGCGACTTCGTCGAGTCGACGCGGCCGTCCGAATCGAACCTCAACCTCGTCGCGCAGGCGACGCACCGCATCCTGCGCGCGCCGCTCGTCGGCCGCACGCTCACGCGCGTCGCGCGCTGGGTCGTCGAGCGCGGCAAGGACGGAGGCGACCTCTGAAGCATCCGTACCGCTGGTTCCGGCGGCCGATCTTCATTTATCAAATGGCAAAGGTCGGCTCGACGGCGGTGCTCGAGGCGCTGCAGCGCCGCCGGCTGCGGCCGTATCACGTGCACCGGATGAACGCCGAGCACATCGCGCGGATGCTCGCCGGACGCCGCGCAAAAGGCTGGTACGAGGCGCCGCTGCAACCGCACGACCGCTACGGTCCGCTGCTGCGCGAGAGCATCATCCGCCGCGGCAAACGCGTGCGCGTGGTGACGCTCGTGCGCGATCCGATCGCACGCAATCTCTCGTCGTACTTTGAACATCTCGATGCGATCTGGTCGACGCGCGACGCGCACGAAAAGATCGCCATGGACGAGCTCTGCCGCGGTTTCTTCGAGCGCTATACGCACGACGAGCCGCTGACGTGGTTCGACGACGAGCTGCTCCCCGTCCTCGGCATCGACGTCTATCAACTCCCGTTTCCCGCCGAAGGACACCTCGTCATCCGCACGCCGCAATGCGAGCTGCTCATCCTGAAAGCGGAGCTGAGCGACGCGCAGAAAAGCGCCGCGCTGTCGCGGTTCTTCGGCATGCGCGGCATCGACGTGCGCCGCGCGAACGACACGGGCACGCAGTCGAACGGCGAGGCCTTCCGACGCTTCATCGAGGCCATCCGCCTCACGCCCGACTACGTCGACCGCATGCTCGATTCGCGCTACACGCGCCACTTCTACGGCGACGAGGAACGCGTCGCGCTGCGACGCCGCTGGCTGCGCGCGTCTCCAGCGTAAACCCGCGCTGTACAATCGCGCCCGGCCCATGCGCGACTACGTGATCCTGCACGTCAACGGTGAGCCGGTGCGCGTCACCGGCGATGGCATCTTCGAAAGTCTCTCCCGATTCCTGCGCGTGCGCCGCGGCGCCGCCGGCACGAAGGTCGTGTGCGAGGAAGGCGACTGCGGCGCGTGCACGGTGCTCATCGGACGCCGCGACGGCGACCGCCTCCGCTACCGTGCCGTGAACTCCTGCATCCAGTTCGTGTTCCAGCTCGACCTCGCGCACGTCGTCACCGTCGAAGGTCTCGGCGCCGGCGCGCTCACGCCGGTGCAGGACGCGATGGTCCGCTGCCACGGCGCGCAATGCGGCTACTGCACGCCCGGCTTCGTCATGGCCATCGCCGGCATGTGCGAGGAAGAAGAGACCGACGCCGCGCGCGGCATCACCGGAAACCTCTGCCGCTGCACCGGCTACGAGCCGATCGTCAAGGCCGCGAACGAGAGCTTCGCGACGCAGAAGCGGATGGACGCCGTCTATCCGAGCGCGCCGATCCTCGAACGCATCGCCGAGCACGAGCGCACGCCGGTGCGCATCGCGAACTTCTTCAAGCCGAAGACGCTCGCGGATGCGATCGCATTCAAGAGCGAGCAGCCGCGGTGCGTCATCGTGCAGGGCGGCACCGACTTCGGCGTCTGGTGCAACAAGCGGAACTTCGTGCCGCCGGCCGTGCTCTCGCTCGACGGCGTCGAAGGTCTCAGCGACATCAGCGTCGATGGCCGCGAGCTCGTCGTCGGCGCGCGCGTGCCGCTCGCGGAGTTCGAGCGCGCCGTGCGCGACCTCGTCCCCGAGCTGCGCGAGATCATGGACCGTTTCGGCTCGCCGCAGATCAAGAACGCCGGCACGCTCGCGGGCAACATCGCCAACGCGTCGCCGATCGCCGACACGCTGCCGTTCCTCTACGTCACCGGCGCCACGCTCGAGCTCACCGGCCTCGCCGGCATCCGCCGCGTCGCGGTCGCCGACTTCTACAAGGGCTACAAGACGCTCGATCTCCGCGCCGACGAGATCATCACGCGCGTGCGCATCCCGCTGCCATCGGACGGCGACACGCTGCGCCTTTACAAAGTCTCGAAGCGCAGCCATCTCGATATCTCTTCATTCACCGCCGCGATGCTCATGCGCCGCACCGACGGCCGCATCGACTCGATGCGCGTCGCGTACGGTGGCGTCGGGCCGGTCGTGCTGCGGCTGGGGAAGACCGAGGAGTTTTTGAAGGGGAAAGCGATCAGCGCGGAGACGTTCGCCGAAGCGGGCGAGATCGCGCGCGGCGAGATCGCGCCGATCTCCGACGTGCGCGGCGCGCGCGAATTCCGCCTGCAACTGGCGGAGAATGCACTCTGCCGCTTCTACTACGACGCGTGCCTCTGACCGCCATGTACATCGGAAAGGACGTTCCGCACGACTCCGCCCTCGGCCACGTGACCGGGCGCTCGCTCTACGTCGACGACATGCCGCGCCTCGCGCACGAGCTCATCGTCGACTTCCTCTGGAGCCCGCACGCGCACGCGACCATCCTCTCGCTCGACGTCGAGCCCGCGCGCGCGATCGAAGGCGTCGCAGGCGTCTACACGTACCGCGATCTGCGGCACAACCGCCTCGGTCCCATCGATCAGGACGAGCCGCTGCTCGTCGAAGACACCGTGATGTTCCGCGGCCAGCCGATCGTCGTCATCGCCGCGGAATCGCGCGAGGCCATCCGCGCCGCGAAGGCCGCGATCCGCATCGAGTACGGCGTGCTGCGCCCGATCCTGACGATCGAGGACGCGATCGCCGCGAACAGCTACCTCGGCGAGTCGCGTTTCATCCGCCGCGGCGACGTCGACGCCGCATTCGCGTCGGCCGATCACGTCATCGAAGGCATCTTCGAGAACGGCGGCCAGGATCACTTCTACCTCGAGTCACAGGCCGCGCTGGCGACGCCGGGCGAGCTCGGCGCGCTGACCGTGCTCTCGTCGACGCAGCATCCCACCGAAGTCCAGGAAGTCATCGCCCATCTCCTCGGCCTCGACATGAGCCAGGTCGTCGTGCAGACGAAGCGGATGGGCGGCGGCTTCGGCGGCAAGGAAGCACAGGCCACGCATCCCGCGGTGATGGTCGCGCTGGTCGCGCAGAAGCTCGGCCGCCCCGCGCGCATCGTCTACGACAAAGACAGCGACATGCACGTCACCGGCAAGCGGCATCCGTTCCGGAACCGCTACCGCGCCGGCTTCACGCGCGCGGGCGAGCTCGTCGCGCTGCGCGTCGAGCTCTACTCCGACGGCGGCGCCTACGCCGATCTCTCGCCCGCGGTCATGGCGCGCGCGATGACGCACGCCGAGAACGCGTACTTCATTCCGAACGTCGACATCCGAGGAACGGTGTGCCGCACGAACATGCCGCCGAATACCGCGTTCCGCGGCTTCGGCGGACCGCAGGGCGTCGCGACGATCGAGAACGTGCTGGAAGAGATCGCGCAGTTCCTCGGCAAGGACGCGTACGACATCCGCCGCGCGAACTGCTACGGCGACGAGCCGCGCAACACGACGCCGTATTGCCAGGTCGTCGAGAACAACACGCTGCCGCGCCTCTTCACCGAGCTCGCGGACCGCTGCGATTACCGCGCGCGCATGAAGGCCGTGCGCGCATTCAACGCCGAGTCGAAAACGCAGCTCAAAGGCCTCGCGCTCACGGCCGTGAAGTTCGGCATCTCGTTCAACACCAAGTTCCTCAATCAGGCCAGCGCGCTGGTCAACATCTACCTCGACGGCAGCGTACAGGTCTCCACCGGCGCGACCGAGATGGGGCAGGGCGTCAACACGAAGATCCGCCAGCTCGTCGCCGACACGCTCGGCGTGCAGCTCGAGCGCGTGCAGGTGATGGTGACGTCGACGGAGAAGAGCAACAACGCGTCGGCGACCGCGGCGTCGAGCGCCGCGGACCTCAACGGCAGCGCCGCCGTCGATGCATGCAGCAGACTGCGCGCGCGTCTCGACGAAGTGCTCGAGCGCCACGGCGGCAACCCGTCGTGGGAAGAGCTGGTGATGCTCGCGTATCACGACCGCGTTTCGCTCGGCGAACGCGGGTTCTATGCGACGCCGCGCATCGATTGGACGTGGCTGTCGTCGGCGAACACCGGCGGTTACGGCCATCCGTTCCTCTACTTCACGATGGGCACCGCGTGCTCGGAAGTGCTGATCGATCGCTTCACCGGCACGATGAAGGTGCTGCGCTCCGACGTGCTCATGGACATCGGACGCCCGATCAATCCCGGCGTCGACCGCGGCCAGCTCGTCGGCGGCTTCATTCAGGGAATGGGCTGGGTGACGACCGAGGAGCTGCGGTACACGGAGAGCGGCGAGCTGCTGTCGCATTCGCCGACGACCTACAAGATCCCCAACGTCCACGACGTGCCGGAAGTGTTCAACGTCGACTGGATCGAGCACGAGAATCCGGTGAACGTCGCGGGCAGCAAGGCGGTCGGCGAGCCGCCGCTGCTGATGGCCATCTCCGTCTGGTGCGCGGCGAAACACGCGCTGTCGTTCGTCGCGAACGGCACGCCGGCGCGCTTGCGATTGCCGGCAACGAATGAAGAACTGCTGATGCGGATCACCGAGTACACGAAGCGAGGAGCCGCCGTCGCGGGATAAAGCTGAATGAAGAACGCAGAACGCAGAATGAAGAACGTTGAAAAGGGGACGTTGCTCCTTTCAACGTTCTTCATTCTGCGTTCTGCGTTCTTCATTCGCTTCTGACTTTTCCCATGTCTTACACAACACAAGAAGTTCTCAACCTGATCTTCCGCTGGATGCACGTCTTCTCCGGCATCATGTGGGTCGGCGCGACGTACTACTTCACGTGGCTCGACCGCCGCTTCCACACCACCGATCCCGAACAGGTGTGGATGGTTCACAGCGGCGGCTTCTACGTCGTCGAGAAGCAGACGCGCCCGTCGTCCGCGCACACGCTGCACTGGTTCAAGTGGGAAGCGGCCATGACGTGGCTGAGCGGCATACCGCTGCTGCTCGTCGTCTACTACTTCGGCGGCCTGCTCACCGACGGCGATCCCGGCAAGCCGTCCTTCGCCGTCGCCGCGACGATCGGCCTCGGCGTGATCGTCGGCGGCTGGATCGTCTACGACCTCCTGTGGATCTCGCCGCTCGCGCGCATCGAGCCGCTCGCGATCGCGATCTCGTACGCGCTCATCGTCGCGCTGGGATGGTGGCTGCCGCACGTGATGTCGCCGCGCGCTGCCTTTCTTCATGTCGGCGCGGTCCTCGGCACGCTCATGGCCGCGAACGTCTGGATGCGCATTCTCCCCGCGCAGCGGAAGATGGTCGCCGCCGTTCGTGACGGCCGCGAGCTCGATCCGCGCCTCGGCGACCGCGCGAAGTTCCGCTCGAAGCACAACACCTACATCGTCATCCCCGTCGTGCTCCTCATGATCAGCAACCACTTCCCGACCACGACCTACGGCTCGCAGTACAACTGGATCGTGCTCGCGGTGGTGACGCTCGTCGGCTGGGGCGCGGCCCACGTGATCAGGAAACATTGAACTTGATGACCACACCGACCCCGACTCTCTCCGATCAGGAGCTCGCCACGATGTCCGCGCCGCTCGAGCGCGCGCTCGTGCCGTTCATGCGCCGCTTTCCCGGCAGCGCCGGCGAGCGCCAGCCCGTGCACACCGTCTACGGCGGCGCGCATCTCTTCAAGCACGACACCGCGCGCAAGCTCGGCGAGAAAGCCGCGCAGGTGCTCGACGAGCACGGCATCGATCCGTTCACGTTCGCGCGCGCCGCGGGACTGCCGGAGATTCACGCGGACACGGTCTGGCAACGCGTGGTCGAGAAGCTCGCGCGCGAGCCGGTCGAGGATTTCCGCGTCGACTTCGAAGACGGCTACGGCAATCGCTCGGATGAAGAGGAAGACGGCCACGCTGACGTCGTCGGCCGCGCGTTCGCCGAGGGGATGAACGCGGGCACGCTGCCGCCGTTCATCGGCATCCGCATCAAGTCGTTCTCGCAGGAGCTCACGCGCCGCAGCCTGCGCACGCTCGACATCGTGCTCACGTCGATGACACGCGAGTCGGGCGGCAAGCTGCCGTCGGGCTTCGTGGTCACGCTGCCGAAGATCCAGCTGCCCGAGCAGGTCGCACTGCTCGCCGATGTCTTCGACGCGCTCGAGCCGCGCCTCGGCCTCGCGCCCGGCGCGCTGCAGCTCGAGTTCATGATCGAGACCACGCAGTCGATTCTCAGCGAGCGCGGCGAATCGAACCTCCCGCGCTTCCTCGACGCCGCGCGCGGCCGCGCCGTCGCCGCGCATTTCGGGACGTACGACTACACCGCCAGCTGCAACATCACCGCGGCCGAACAGCGCATGGACCATCCCGCGTGCGACTTCGCGCGGCACATGATGCAGGTCGCCTACTCCGGCACCGGCCTTCGCCTCTCCGACGGCGCCACGAACGTCCTCCCGATCGGCGACCGCGAGACCGTCCACCGCGCCTGGCGTCTGCACGTCCAGCACATCCGCCACTCGCTCGTGCACGCTTACTATCAGGGCTGGGACCTCCATCCCGCCCAACTACCGACGCGCTACGCGGCGGTGTACTCGTTCTTCCTCGAGAACCTCGCGCCCGCCACCGAACGCCTCCGGAACTTCATGGAGAAAGCCGGCCGCGCCACCCTCGTCGGCGACGTCTTCGACGACGCCGCCACCGGCCAGGGCTTGCTCAACTACTTCCTGCGCGGCATGAACAGCGGCGCGCTCACGGAAGAGGAAGCCCTGGCGACGGGACTCACGCTCGACGAGCTGCGTTCGCGTTCGTTCGTGAAGATCCTGCAGGGTAGGCGGGGAGGTTCCGCGTAAAGAGTTCCTCCTTACTTCTGCTATGCTGCGGTAAGGACGGCCGACATGCCTACCTCCACGATCACCAGCAAGGGACAGACGACCGTCCCGAAAGAAATTCGGGACGCGCTCAATCTCGAACCCGGCGACCGGCTGACGTGGGAAGTGCGCGGCGGCAAAGTCGCCATCACGACGGAGCGTCCCGCCTTCTATCGCTGGGAAGGCTTCATCAAGCACGGCCCCACCGACGTGGTGAAGGTGATCGACGAGGCGAGGAAGCGGCGAGGGCGCATCTGACGTGCAACGCGTAGTCGCCGACGCGAACGTCTTCCTCTCCTTCATCGTCCATCGCAACGACAAGCAGCGCGACCTCGCGAAAGCGCTGCTGGCGAAGGCGGAAGACGGCGAGTTGCTCGTCGCCGTGCTGCAGTTCGTCGTGTTCGAGATCGTGTACGTCCTGCAGAGCGCGTACAGCATCCGCGACGAAGAGCTGGCCACGCTCGTCCGCGATCTGCTGGCACTGCCCGGCGTTCAGTTCACCGACGACGCACCGTGGCGCCGCGTCTTCGACTTCTGGCCGCGGCCGCTCGCGTCGCTCGCCGACGCCTCGATCGTGGCCGTCGCCGCGATGAACCGCTACGACAGCATCGCGACGTTCGATCGCAAGCTCTCGAACAAGCTCGCGGCGCTCGGTCTCGCGTCGTACTGGTGAGCTCAGCTCCCCCGATACGTCGCATACCCGAATGGACTTAGCAGCAACGGCACGTGATGGTGCTGCGTCGCGTCGTCGATCCTGAACACGATCGACGCCTCGGGGAAGAAGCCGTTCGCGTTGTAGGCGCCGGTGTCGAACGTGATGCGGTACGTGCCGGGTTGCGTTGCCTCGGGGGGGAGGACGCGGGCGCGGCCGTCGGCGTTGGTGGTGCCTTCGAAGAGCAGCTCGTCGCCGCGATGGAGCGTGACGCGCATGCCGGCGGCGGGGCGGCCCTGGGCGGTGTCGAGGACGTGGGTCGTGATTCCGGCCATCAGAGCACCAGTCTCTCCAGGCGCAGCGCGGTGATCTTGCGTTGCTCTTCGGCGGCGACGCGCAGCTCGGTGTCGCGATCGTTGTGCATGCGCTCGTGCGCGTTGGCGAGCATCTCGTCGGCCGTGCGACCCGTCGCGCAGACGAGGTAGAGGAAGCCGAATTTCTGTTCGTACGCAGCCTGGGTTTCCGCGAGCGCGCGCATGGTGTCGTCGGACGCGGTGCGCGTTCCGGATTGCTCGTTCGACGACCAGCCGGCTTTGCGCTCGCCGATGCGCGGATGCGCGGCGAACGCCTCGAGCCAGTCGTTCGGCTCGAGCGAGCTCCAGACGCGGTTCGCGGTGTCGACGAGCGCGTCCCACGACGCGAACGGACGCGCGGCCGTCACGGCATCCGCCCACCGCTGCGAGCCGCAGACGCGGCGCAGCTCGCTCGTGTCGAAGAGCGCGTTCACGCGCTCGACGATCGCGTCGTGGCGTCCGCGTTCCGTGGCCGTGCCCCAGACGCGCATGCGGCTCACGCCGCCGTCGGGAAAGACGTTCAGCCGCAGATGCGTGAACGGTCCGTCGCTCATGAGCTCATCCATGAAGAAGTGGCGCGTGTGCGCCTGCAGCTTCGTGCGCGGCAGCAGCTCGGTCCACGTCTCGCCGTCGCGCGAACCGTCGATCGACGCGGTGTCGGGATAGTTGCCTTTGAAGTGATTGGTATCGAGCTCGATGCGGCGCACGCGGCCTTCGGTCGCGAGCTTCACGACGACCCAATCATTGCCCGACCCGCGGCGGCGGCGCGTTTCCCAGCCGTCGCTCATGTTGTGCGCGCGGCCGGGCATGATCAGGTTGTGCTTCGGACCGAAGAACATGTCGCTGCACGCGAGCACGTCCGCACCGTGTTCGACGGCGGCGAGATCCAGCTCATTCGCGAGTCCGCCGGAGAGGCGCCATTCGGGAACGATCGTGCCGTGCACGCGCAGGCGCGCGACGCCGCCGTCAGGAAAGATGTTGAAGCGGAGGTGCGTCACCGCGACCGCGCTGTCGATGGCGAAGAGGTTCTCGGAGTCGCCCTGCAGTTTCGACTGCGGCAGGATCGGGTGCCACATCGCCGCGAGCAGTTCCTCGGCACTCGCATCGATGCGCATCGACGTCGCCTCGATCGAGCAGGAGTCGGGATAGTTGCCGCGGAAGAACGCGGTGTCGACGACGACGCCGCGCACGACGCCGCGCGCGCCGAGGCGGATCAGCGCGAAGTCATGGCCGGGGACGCGTTTCCGGCGGGACTCCCAGCCGTCCATCCATTTCCCCCGATCGGTGTACTCGTGTTCTTTCCATACGGCCTTCGAGGGTTTGAGGAGGTTTTCCTTCTCGGCGAAATAGTCGTCGGTGGCGTAGAGCACGGAGCCGCCGAGGCGCTCGGAGGCGAGGTCGATCAAATCGCGGAAATTCACGGGCGCAGTTTATCGACTCCATGCACGTACGTCGCTTTCACCACGCCGCGCAACTCGGTGCCGAGGTAGGGCGTGAGCTTGTGGCGGTGCTCGATGATCGACGTGTCGACGACGAACGGCTCGTCGTGGGCGAAGACGGTGAGGCTCGCGTAGTTCCCTATCGCGATCGCGCCCTTGCCATCAAGCCGCGCGAGCTGCGCGGGCGCCGCGCAGCACCAGCGCGCGACGTCGTGCAGCGTAAAACCGCGCGCGGACGCGTGCGTCCAGACGATCGGCAGGACGAACTGCAGCGACGCGATGCCGCCCCACGCGCAGAGAAAGTCGCCGCGCTTGAGCTCCGGCGTGCAGGGCGAATGGTCGCTGACCACGAGGTCGAGGATTCCGTCGCGCAGGCCACGCCACAGCTCCTCGCGGTTCGCGCGCTCGCGGATCGGCGGCGCGCATTTGTACTCGGTGTGCGCGCGCGGCACCGACTCCGCGTCGAAGTGCAGGTAGTGCGGCGTCGTTTCCGCGCTGATCGGCAGCCCCTCGGCGCGCGCGTTCGCCAGGATCGCCAGCGCGCTCGCGGACGAGAGATGCACGACGTGGATGCGTGCGCCGGTGTCGCGGCAGACGCGCACGAGCAGCTCGATGGCCGCGTCTTCCGCGAGCGCGGGACGGGAGCGAAGGTACGTCGAGTATTCGTTCGGATCGCTGTCGACGGCGCGCAGATGTTCTTCGAGCTCCGCGTGCACGAGGAGCGGCGCGCCGGTGCCGGCGAGCTCGCGTGCGGCCTCGCGCAACGCGCGCTCGTCGACGTGCGGGAACTCGTCGACGCCGGACGGGACGAGGAAGCACTTGAAGCCGCGTGCGCCGGCGTCGAGCATGGGCCGCAGCTCGCTCGTGTTGCCGGGGATGACGCCGCCCCATAGCTCCACGTCGACGTCGCCGTGCGCGTGCTGTCGCTTGATGTTCAGCGCATCGACTGTCGTCGTCGGCGGAATCGAGTTGAGCGGCATGTCGACGATGGTGGCGATGCCGCCCGCCGCCGCCGCCCGCGTCGCGGTCGCGAAGCCTTCCCACTCCGTGCGGCCCGGCTCGTTGACGTGCACGTGCGAGTCGACGAGCGCGGGGAGGATGACAAGGTCGCCGTAGTCGACGTCGGCGCGCGTCGCGTGCGGTTCGATCGCGGCGATGCGCTCGCCGTCGATGGTGATGGTGGCCGGCGCGACACCGGTGGGAAGCACGACGCGCGTGCTGCGGATTCGCATGCGCGGATGGTAACGTGACGCGCGATGACCACCTTCTTCGAAGCGCAGAACGAGCTGCTCGAATCGGGCGCCGCGTTCGTGGCGGTCACGGTCGTCGACACGCTCGGCTCGACGCCGCAGGACCGCGGCGCGAAGATGCTGGTCACGGAGAACGGGCGTCACTTCGGCACGGTCGGCGGCGGCAAGATCGAAGTGCGCTGCATCGACGAGGCGCTCGGGCTCCTGCGCGATGCCGATGCGCCGCCGACGCGCTTCGTGCAGTGGAGCCTCGAGAAAGACATCGGCATGACGTGCGGCGGCATCGTGCGCGTCTACTTCGAGTCGTTCAACGCGCCGCGCTGGAACATCGTCGTCTTCGGCGCGGGGCACGTCGCGTCGGCGCTCATCGAGCTGATGCTGCGCCTCGACTGCCGCATCACCTGCATCGATCCGCGCGAGGAATGGCTGAGCCGTCTGCCGTCGTCGACGAAGCTGACGAAGGTGCTGACGAGCGACATGCCGGCGGAAGTGGCGAAGATCCGCGACGGCTCGTTCGTGCTGCTGATGACGATGGGGCACACCACCGATCGGCCGATCCTCATCGAGATTCTGCGCACACGAACGTTCCCCTACCTCGGCGTCATCGGCAGCAACGCGAAGGCGAAGCGGCTGCGGCAGGACGTGCGCGACGCGGGGCTTCCGGATGAGGCGCAGCGCGCGTTTTTCTGCCCCGTCGGACTCGAGCTCGGCTCGAATCATCCGCAGGAGATCGCCATCTCCGTCGCGGCGCAGATGCTGCAACTGCGCGACGCGAGATGAGGACTTCGACGCTGCGCGATCTCGCGCGACGTTTTTCCATCGAAACGAGCTATACGGACGCGGCCGGCGCGCGGCAGCAGGCGAGCAAAGCCGCGCTCGTCGCCGCGATCGAAAAGCGCTCCGGCATGTCGGTCGACGACGCCGCGAAAACGGTTGCGGAACCGCGCACGGTCGAGCCGGTCACGGTGGTCTGGGGCCATGCGAAGCCGCGGGTCGCGCTGCATGGATGCACGCGCGCCGAGTGGGATCTCGCGCTCGAGGACGGCTCGTGGCGCTCCGGCCGCGCGGACGTCGTCGACGGCGTGCTGACGCTGCCGGATGCGCTGCCGTACGGCTATCACACGCTGACCATCAACAACGCACACGAGACGCTGCTCATCGCCGCGCCGATGAAAGCGCACGCGCCGCGCGAGAAAACATGGGGCGTCTTCGCGCCACTCTACGCCGCGCATTCGCGTCGCAGCTGGGGCGCCGGCGACCTCGGCGATCTGCTCGCCTACGCAAGCTGGATCGACGATTACAACGGCGGCGTCGTGGCCACGCTGCCGATGCTCGCCGCATTCGACGACGAGCCGAGTCCGTACTCGCCCGTGAGCCGGCTCTACTGGAACGAGCTCTATCTCGACGTCACGCGTCTGCCCGAACTGCAGCCCGACGACCTCGACCACGGCGCGATCGCGCATCTGCAGCAGACGCCGCGCGTCGACTACGCCGCGGTGCGCCGCGAGAAGCGGCGCGTGCTGGAACGCTGTGCGGCGCGCTTCGCACGCAACGCCGACTTCGAGCGCTTCGCCGCACGTGCGAACGACTACGCGCAGTTCCGCGCGCGCATCGAGCAGCGCGACTCCGCGGCGTATCACCTTTACGTCCAGTACCGCATGGCGCAGCAGATGCGCGAGGTGGCGAACGCGGCGCGGCGGCTCGGCGCGGGGCTCTATCTCGATTTCCCGCTGGGCGTGAATCCCGGCGGCTACGACGCGCACGAATACGCGCACGTCTTCGCCAACGGCGTCGCCGTCGGCGCGCCGCCCGATCTCTTTTTCACGAAAGGGCAGAACTGGGGCTTCGCGCCGTTCGATCCCGACGCGGTGCGCGAGGATCGCTATCGCTACTTCCGCGCGGCCGTCCGCCAGCACGTCTCACACGCCGGCATCCTGCGCATCGATCACGTGATGGGCCTGCATCGCCTCTACTGGATTCCCGACGGCGGCGACGCGCGCGACGGCGTGTACGTGCGCTATCGCGCGGACGAGCTCTATGCGATCCTCACCCTCGAATCGCAGCGCCATGGCTGCGTCGTCGTCGGTGAGGACCTCGGCACCGTGCCGCCCGAAGTCCCGAAGATGATGAGCCGCCACGGACTGCGGCAGATGTACGTCGTGCAGTACGAAGTGAAACCGGATGCGCCGCTCCCCGCGCCGCCCGCGGCGTCGGTGGCGAGCATCAACACGCACGACATGCCGCCGTTCGCCGCGTGGTGGAACGGCAAGGACGTCGACGATCGCGTGGAGATGGGACTCCTCGATGAGGTCGGCGCGCAACGCGAGCACGCCGCGCGCGAACAGATGCGCCGCGCCATCGTGCGCGAGTTCGTCGACGGCCCCACCGAGAGCGCGCCGCGCGCGCTCGAAGTGCTGCTCGCGTTCCTCGCGTCGAGCGACGCCGAGATCGTGCTCGTCAACCTCGAGGACCTCTGGGGCGAGCGCGAATCGCAGAACGTGCCCGGCGTCCCCGAGCGCAGCTGGACGCAGAAATTCCGACTCGGACTCGAACAGATGCGCGCGGACGGCTCGATCCGCCGCGTGCTCACGAACGTCAGCGCCCGCAGGGCGCGGGCGTTGCTAGAAAACCAACACGAACAGGGAGTGAAGGAAGGCTGATGGCAGTACGAAAGAAGAAGACGGACGGAGCTGCACCGGAGGCGCCGAAGAAGCGCGTCTCCGCGAAGACGACCGCGGCGCCGAAGGCGGCCGCGGCCGCGAAAGCAGCGCCGAAGAAAACGACCGCGAAGAAGCCGGAGTCGCCGCGCAACGCCGCGGTCGACGAACTGCAGGCCGTCGGCGCGGACATCGTGCCGAGCGTGACCATCGAGGCGGAAGCCGCGGCGATCGGCAACGTCGAGCGCGTGGCCTCGACCGACGACGCGCAGCTCAGCGAAGGCGGACCGATTCTCGCGGATGCGCCGCCAGCGGATGCATCAGCAGCGGACGCGCCGGCATCCGAACCGGCCGCACAGGAACCATCCTCGGACGACGCCGTCGCGCCCGTCGTCGAGCCGCAGCGTCCCGACACGCTGCTATCTGACTGGGACCTTCACCTCTTCAACGAAGGCACGCATCACGGTCTGTGGCAGAAGCTCGGCGCGCATCTCGTGCCGGGCGGCGTGATGTTCGGCGTCTGGGCGCCGAACGCCGAGCGCGTCAGCGTCGTCGGCGACTTCAACGACTGGAACCCCGACGCGAACGTCCTCGCGCCGCGCGCGCTCTCCGGCATCTGGGAAGGCTTCATCCCCGATCTCGGCAAAGGCGCGCACTACAAGTACCACATCGTCTCGCGGACGAACGGCTATCGCGTCGATAAGGCCGATCCGTTCGGCATCCATCAGGAGACGCCGCCCGAGACCGCGTCGATCGTCTGGGATCTCGACTACGACTGGAACGACGCGGAGTGGATGGAATCGCGTCGCGCGCGCAACAGCTACGAGGCGCCGGTCTCGATCTACGAGGTGCACCTCGGCTCGTGGCGGCGCGTCAGCGACGACGGCGGCACGACGTGGCGCTCGATGTCGTATCGCGAGATCGCCCAGCCGCTCGCCGACTACGTGAAGAAGATGAACTTCACGCACGTCGAGCTGATGCCGGTCATGGAGCATCCGTTCTATGGCTCGTGGGGCTATCAGGGCACCGGCTACTTCGCGCCGACGAGCCGCTACGGCACGCCGCAGGATTTCAAGTTCCTCGTCGACACGCTGCACCAGGCCGGCATCGGCGTGATCCTCGACTGGGTTCCCTCGCATTTCCCCACCGACGAGCACGGCCTCGGCTACTTCGACGGCACGCATCTCTTCGAGCACGCCGATCCGCGCAAGGGCTTTCATCCCGACTGGAACTCGCTCATCTTCAACTACGGCCGCAACGAAGTGCGCGCGTTCCTCCTGTCGAGCGCGATGTACTGGCTCTCCGAGTACCACGCCGACGGCCTGCGCGTCGATGCGGTCGCGTCGATGCTCTACCTCGACTACTCGCGCAAGGCCGGCGAGTGGATCCCGAACGAGCACGGTGGACGCGAGAACCTCGAGGCCATCACGTTTCTGCGCCGGCTCAACGAGGATGTTTACAGCGTTCACCCCGACGTGCAGGTCATCGCCGAGGAGTCGACGGCGTGGCCGATGGTCTCGCGTCCGACGTACGTGGGCGGACTCGGGTTCGGCATGAAGTGGGACATGGGGTGGATGCACGACTCGCTGCGCTTCTTTTCCAAAGACCCGATCCACCGCCGCTTCCACCACAACGACCTCACGTTCCGGATGATGTACGCGTTCACGGAAAACTTCGTGCTGCCGCTGTCGCACGACGAGGTCGTACACGGCAAAGGCTCGCTCCTCGGAAAGATGCCGGGCGACGAATGGCAGCGCATGGCCAACCTGCGTTTGCTCTTCGCGCACATGTACGCGAATCCCGGCAAGAAGCTGCTCTTCATGGGCGGCGACATCGCGCAGTGGCGCGAGTGGAATCACGACGCGAGCCTCGAGTGGGACGTGCTGCAGAACCCGTTGCACGCGGGTCTCAATCGCTGGCTCGAAGATCTGAACAAGGCGTATCGCGACGTCGTCGCGCTGCACGAGCTCGACATGTCGCCGGACGGCTTCGAATGGATCGACTGCTGCGACAGCGAGAACAGCGTCGTGGCGATGATGCGCAAGTCGAAGTCGCAGCCCGACAACCCGGTCATCGTCGTGATGAACTTCACGCCGCTGGCGCGCTACAACTATCAGGTCGGCGTGCCGTTCGGCGGACGCTGGGACGAGATCCTCAACAGCGACGCGCTGCTCTACGGCGGCAGCGGACAGGGAAACATGGGCGGCGTCGACGCCGCGCCGATCCGCCTGCACGGCCGCCGCTCTTCCGTCACGCTGACGCTCCCACCGCTCGGCGCGGTGTTCCTCGCGCGTGCCCAGGAGAACGAACCGATTGACTGAGATCCCCGATATTCACGCCGCGAGCATTCCCGGCGAGGAGACGTTTCCGCCCGCGGGCGCGCAGCCGTTCGCGACCCCGCGCGGCATTCCCCTCGGCGCGCAACTGCAGCCCGGCGGCCGCTGCACGTTCCGCGTCTGGGCGCCGCAACGCGAGCGCGTCGAGCTCCACATCGTCGCGCCGCACGAGCAGCACGTGACGCTCGCGAAGAACGACGTCGGCTATCACGAGGCGACCGTCGACGACGTCGCCGAAGGCACGCGCTACTTCTTCACGCTCGACAGCACCGATCGTCCCGATCCCGCGTCGCGCCATCAGCCGGAAGGCGTGCACGGACCGTCGGAAGTCGTCGGCACCGACTTCACGTGGCACGACGAGGGCTGGCGCGGTCTCACGCTGGAGAGCTACGTCGTCTACGAACTGCACGTCGGCACGTTCACTCAGGAAGGCACGTTCGACGCGGTCATCGAGAAGCTCGACGCGCTGCGCGAGCTCGGCATCACCGCGGTCGAGTTGTTGCCGGTCGCGCAGTTTCCCGGAACGCGCAACTGGGGCTACGACGGCACGTACGTGGGCGCGGCGCAGACGTCGTACGGCGGTCCGCGCGCGCTGAAGCGGCTCGTCGATGCGTGTCATCAACGCGGCCTCGCCATCCTCCTCGACGTCGTCTACAACCACCTCGGTCCCGAGGGGAACTACCTCGGCGAATACGGGCCGTACTTCACCGATCGCTACAAAACGCCGTGGGGCCTCGCGCTCAACTTCGACGGCGCGCACAGCGACGACGTACGCTGGTACTTCATCCACAGCGCGCTGCAATGGATCGACGAGTTTCACTTCGATGGACTGCGCGTCGATGCCGTTCACGCGATCGTCGACCATTCCGCGGAGCCGTTCCTGCAGGACCTCTGCACCGCCGTGCGCACGCGCGCGGAGAAGCTCGGCCGCCGCATCTACACGATCGCCGAGAGTGACCTCAACGATCCTCGCGTGATCACGCCCGCCGGCGAATTCGGCCTCGGCTTCGACGCGCAGTGGGCCGACGACTATCACCACGTGCTGCACCGGCTGCTCACCGGCGAATCCGACGGCTACTACAGCGGCTTCTCCGACAAGGTCAGCGACCTCGCGCGCGTGCTGCGCAATGGCTATTTCTACGTCGGCCAGCATTCGCCTTATCGCGGCCGCAAGTACGGTCTCGCGCCGAAGACGAAAGACGGCGCGAAGTTCGTCGTCTCGATCCAGAACCACGATCAGGTCGGCAACCGCATGCTCGGCGAGCGGCTGCCGGAGCTCGTCTCGTTCGACAAAGTGCGGCTCGCCGCCGCGGCGCTGATCCTCGCGCCGTTCATCCCGATGCTGTTCATGGGCGAGGAGTACGGCGAAAAAGCGCCGTTCCAGTACTTCACCTCGCACTCCGATCCCGACCTCATCGAAGCGGTGCGCAAGGGACGCGCGGAGGAGTTCGACGATTTCTCCTGGGAAGGCGAGCCACCCGATCCACACGACGAGCAGACGTTCCTCAACTCGAAGCTGAACTGGAAGTCGCTCGAGCACGAGGAGCATCAGTCGACGCTGCGGTTGTACCGCCAGCTCCTCGCATTGCGCCGCGACACGCCCGCGCTGCGCACGCTCGATCTCTCCGCGATCGAGACGCACGCGGACGACGACCGCGGCGTGCTGCTGATGCGACGCTGGTCGGGACGCAGCCAGGTGCTCGTCGGCTTCAACTTCAGCGACAAGGCGCAGACGGTTTCCGCGCAGCTCGCGCGCGCGGCGTCATGGAAAGCGGCCATCGACACCGGCGCGAAGATCGACGGCGAGCGCGTCACGCTCGCGCCGGAATCGTTCGCGGTCTGGAGCGCCGAAGCGTGACGTTGCGCATTCCGTCGGCGACGTATCGCCTGCAGTTCAACGCGCAGTTTACGTTCAACGACGCGCGCGCGATCGCCGGCTATCTCCACGACCTCGGCATCACCGACATCTACGCCTCGCCGCTCCTGCGCGCTCGCAAGGGCAGCATGCACGGCTACGACGTCGTCGACGCGAATGCGCTGAACCCCGAGCTCGGCTCCGAGGAGGAGTTCAACGCGCTGCATGACGAGCTGCGCGCGCGCGACATGGGCCTGCTGCTCGACATCGTGCCGAACCACATGGCCGCGAGCGACGAGAACGCGTGGTGGATGAGCGTCCTCGAGAACGGTGCGCAGTCGCGCTACGTGCACTACTTCGACATCGACTGGCGCAACGACAAAGTGCTCCTGCCGATCCTCGGCCGCCCGTACGGCGAGGCGCTCGAGTCGGGCGAGCTGAAGCTCGGCTTCGACGCCGACGGCTTCTTCCTCTCGTACTTCGACAAGCGCTTGCCGCTCGCGCCGCAGTCGTATCAGATCGTGTTGCGGGAAGCCGTCGATGCCGTCGCGAACGAAGGCGTCGGCCTCGAGCTGCGCGATCTCGTGCAGACCGACGTCACGAACAGCCGCTTCGTCAAAGAGGCGCTGTGGCGGATGCGCGAGCAGTCGGAGCCGTTCCACGACGCGCTGCAGAACGCGATCGAGAAGTTCAACCGCGATCCCGATCTGCTCGACAGCGTCATCGCCGCACAGTGGTACCGCCTCGCGTACTGGCGCGCCGCGAGCGAGACCATCAACTACCGCCGATTTTTCGATGTCACCGATCTCGTCGGCCTGCGCGTCGAGAATCCCGAGGTGTTCGAGCTGCGCAACCGCCGCGTGCTCGACCTGATCGGCGAAGGAAAAGTGACCGGCGTGCGCATCGATCACATCGATGGTCTGTACGAGCCGGTCGGACATCTCGAACGGCTGCAACTGCGCCTCGGCGGCGAAGGGTTTTATGTGGTCGTCGAAAAAATTCTCGAGCACGGCGAGCCGCTGCCGGAATCGTTCCGCGTCGCCGGCACGACCGGCTACGACTTCCTCGACACCGCGAACGCGCTGTTCGTCGATCCCGCCGGACTCGATCGCCTGACCGCGTTCTATCGCGACTTCACCGGCATCACCACGACGTTCGAAGACCTCGTGTACGAGCGGAAGAAGCAGGCCGTCGACCAGCTCTTCTTCGGTGAGATGCGCGCCCTCGGCGTCCACCTCGGCGGGCTCGCCGTCGCCGACCGCAACGCGCGCGACTTCGCGCCGAGCGAGCTCCTCTCGGCGCTGATCGAGGTGACGGCGTGCATGCCCGTCTATCGCACTTACATCCGCGAAGGGGAGGTGAGCGACGCCGACCGCGCGTATCTCCATCGCGCGTTCGCCGACGCCCGGCGCCGCGCGCGCCAGCTCGACGCGCGGCTCTTCGATTTCGTCGAGCACGTGCTGCTGCTCGAACCACCGCGCTACATCGCGGGCGAGCGCGACAAGTGGCTGGAGTTCGTCATGCGCTGGCAGCAATTCACCGGGCGCGTGATGGCGAAGGGCGTCGAGGACACGGCGTTCTACAACGACCACCGCCTGATCTCGCTCAATGAAGTCGGCGGCGAGCCGGGACGCAACGGCGACTTCGATCCGGTCGGCGAGCTGCACGCGCGCAACGAGGCGATCGCGCGCGCGTGGCCGCACACGATGAACGCGACGTCGACGCACGACACCAAGCGTTCCGAGGATGTGCGGGCGCGGATCAATGTGCTCTCGGAGATCGCGGACGAGTGGGCCGGCGAGGCGCGGCGGTGGAGCGAGCTCAATGCGTCGCTCAAGCGCGATGGCGTCCCCGACGCGAACGAAGAGCTGCTCATCTATCAGACGCTGATCGGCATGTGGCCGCTCGACGAGCGCGAGGTCGCGTCGGTGCCGGAGCGTTTGTCCGCGTTTCTCGAAAAAGCCGCGCGCGAGGCGAAGACGCATTCGAGCTGGCTCGAGCCGAACGAGGAGTACGAGAACGCGCTGAAGTCGTTTGCGACGTCGATCGTCGAGCACGCGCCGTTCCGCGAGGCGTTCGCGCGCTTCCACGAGCGCATCGCGTTTCACGGCTTTCTCAACTCGCTCGCGCAACTCGTCGTGAAGCTCACCAGTCCCGGCGTACCGGATTTCTATCAGGGCACCGAGCTGTGGGATTTCAGCCTCGTCGATCCCGACAATCGGCGTCCCGTCGACTATGAGCTACGCGCGCGTGCGCTACGCGAGCTGCCGGCTGCTGCCGAATTGCTGGAACAATGGCGCGATGGTCGCGTGAAGCTCTTCGTCACCGCCCGTACGCTGGCGGCGCGTGCGCGTCATGCGGAAACGTTTCGCGACGGCGGCTACAGCGCAATCGACACCGGCACGCCGAACGCGGTGGCGTGGAAACGCGGCGACGACATCCTCGTCGTCGTGCCGCGGCTCACGACGCAACTGGTCGAGGCGCCGCAACTCCCACTCTACGAAGCGTGGAGTTCGCACGCGATTCACGCGGGTGGGCGGTGGCGAAACGTGTTCACGGACGAGACGCACGAGGGAGACACGCTCACGCTGCGCGACGTCTTCGCGACGTTCCCCGTCGTGGTGCTCGAACGGGCGTAGACTTTTCGTATGGAATCGCTCGCCGAAAGCACGAAGCTGACGTACGAGGATTATTGCGACCTTCCGGACGACGGCAAGCGTTACGAGATCATCGACGGAGAGCTGTACGTGAATCCTGCGCCGAATCTGAAGCACCAGCGGGTCATCGTGAACCTCGTTCTCGCCCTCGGCTTTTTCGTTCGCGATCACAAACTCGGAGACGTCTACGTCGCTCCCACCGACGTCGTTCTGTCGAAGACCGACGTCGTGCAGCCGGACGTTCTCTTCATCACGAACGAGAACGCCGACCGCCTCACGCGCGCGAACGTGCAGGGCGCGCCCGACCTCGCCATCGAAGTGCTCTCCGAATCGAACCGCCGGCACGACGAAGTGATCAAGCGCAAACGCTACGAAGGCTTCGGCGTCGCCGAATACTGGATCGTCGACCCCGAGCTCGAGCTCGTGAAAGTCTTCCGCCGCGGCGCCGACGACAAGTTCGAACGCCCGATGGAGATCAGTGTCGAAGAAGGCGGCGCGCTGACCTCAGCGCTGCTGCCCGGCTTCTCGATGCCGATCGCGGACGTGTTTGCGGATTGAACGCCACTAGTTAGTACAACTCGTGTCTCCTTCCAATGCGGCATGCGCCGCTGGAGGAGTCGTGGCCGAGCAGACGTTTTTGAATGAGAACAACGCGTATGTGAGCAACGCCCGAGTCGTCTTTCACGGCACAGCGTATGCGACGGCGAACATCGCCTCAGTCCGAGCGCACATGACGTTGCCCAACCGAGGAGGCGCCACGCTTCTGATCCTCGTAGGCGTGGGGTTGATCCTGGCGGGATTCGGCGCGGTGGCCGGCCAATCGGATGCCGCGGCTGGCCTGTTCGTCTTCGGCGTTGGCCTCTGTGTCGTCGGCATCGCCGCGTATCGGTCGCACAAGCCGACGTATCACGTGATGCTCGCGACGGGCGCTGGAGAGCGGCAAGCGTTGACCTCGAGTGATCGGGCGTTCATCGACCGCGCTACACACGCGATCGCCGAGGCGATCACGTTTCGCGGGTAATCACTCGCGGCGCAATCGATCACTCCACCGCCGCATACGCCAGCGTCCAGAAGTCGACGAAGACCTTCGGCGGTTCGGGCGAGTCCATCAGGCGTTGCGTGAAGAGGATGCCGATGAGGTTTTCGGCGGGGTCGGTGTAGGCGATCGTGCCGAAGCCGCCGGTCCAGCCGAAGCGGCCGGGGGAGGTGAAGAGATTGGTGTGGCGGATGTCGACGGCCATGCCGAAGCCCCAGCTGGAGTGCGTGCCGAAGAAGAGCTCCGCGCCGGCGCGTTGCTCGGGCGTGACCTGATCGGACGTCATCAGCGCGACGGATGCGCGCGAGAGGATCTGCTCGCGGCCGTGGCGTCCGTGATTGAGGAGCACGCGGCAGAAGGTGAAGTAGTCGTCGATCGTCGAGACGAGACCGCCGCCGCCGGATTCGAACGGCGGTTCGTCGAGCCATGTGCTCGTCGCCGCGCGTTCGAACAACGTGAGCGCGTTCGTGTGGGGATCCCAGCGGTAGAAATCGGAGAGGCGATCGGCGTTTTCGCGAGGGACGCGGAAGCCGGTATCGGTCATGCCGAGCGGCTCGAAGAGGCGTTCGCGCAGGAAGGTGCCGAGCGATTGTCCGGCGGTGCGCGCGATGAGCACGCCGAGCACGTCGAGGCTGACGTGATACATCCAGCGCTCGCCGGGATGCGCGAGCAACGGCAGCGCGCCGAGTCTGCGCAGCCATTCGTCGGTGGGTGGCCACTCGGATTGCAGTTTCGGACCGTCGCCGCCGATGTTGTCTTCGCGAATGCGCTTCTGGATCGGATACGTGTCGGGCGGCGCCATGATGCTGCCGAAGCCCATCGTCGACGTCAGGAGATCGCGCACGGTGATCGCGCGATGCGCGGGAACGGTGTCGTCGAGCTCGGACGCGAGCGACTTCAGCACGCGGCGATTCGCGAGCTCCGGCAGCCACGGCTCGACGGAGTCGTCGAGGCGCAGCCGGCATTCCTCGACGAGGATCATCGCCGCGGCGGCGGTGATCAGTTTCGAGATCGAGGCGATGCGGAAGATGGAGTCGCGGCGCATCGGCGCGGCGCCATCGAGCGTGAGCGTGCCGAGAGCATCGACGTGGACCTCGTCGTCACGCGCGACGAGCGCGACGAGGCCGGGGATCTCGTTGCGCTGAACGTAGCCCGCCAGCGTTTCGTGCATGCGCGAGAGTCGCGATCGGGACAAACCGTTCGAGGCCACACCGTTCTCCTTCGCGCGCAAGAGTAGACGAACGCCGGTTGGTCTTCGACCGATTTCGCGGCAGAATCGCACGCATGCGGACACGCGGCATCGCCGGACGCGCTCTCTTTGCGTGCGCGGTCGTGCTTCTCTTGCTCCATGCCACTCCGCGGAGTGAAGTGAGCAAGCGTCTGACAGCGCTGCGCGACGCCCGCGCGGCGATCGATCACGCGAAGGACAAGCACGCCGCCGCGCGCGCCTGGCTGCGGTTCCAGCACGCCGCGGACGACCTGCTGCGCGCGCTGCCGGAAACGCTGTCGAACGCTCGCTGCATTGACAGCAACCGTGCGGACGGTGTTTCCGATCGCTGTCCCGGCGTGGCCGTGTTCCGCGAAGCGCGCCGTCTCGGCGCCGACTTCGGTTACTGCGAGTCGGACGCGGCGTACGCGCCTGGCGACATCGGGTGGGAGAAGTATCTCGAGCTCTGGCCGGCCGGACCCGATGCGGACGACGCGTGGTGGTACGTGCACGTTGCGCCGCCGTGCTGCGATGAATGCGGTCCGGAAACCGACGCGGATGCGCGCGCGCTGTATGGCGATTTCCTCGCGCGCTTTCCGAAGAGCCGCCATCGCGACGAGGCGTTGCGCGCGCTGCGATCGCTCAAGTAGCGCGCGACGAAAACGTTTTTCCCATCAGCGCGAGCAGCGCGCACGGCAGCCACACCCATTTCAGTTCGCTGATGAACGTCTCGACGCCGCGCGCGCTGAAGAAGCCGGCGCCGATAGGCGAGACGGTGATCGGCGTCCACGGGAAGAAGTAGCGGCGATTGCTGAACGGCGAGAAGAACGCGATGCCGAGGCCGCCGTTCGTGAGCGCGTCGAGCAGCGGGTGCGACAGCGCGCAAAAGAAAAAGTACGCGAAGAGCGCGCGGCGATCGCGGCGGAACGCGAGCGTTGCGAGTGACGATGTCGCGAGCGCGAAGACGATCGAATGCGTGAAGCCGCGATGGCCGAAGGTGCTCTCGTACGGAATGCCCATCGCGAACGACACCACGTCGGCGTCCGGCAGCACGGCGAGCAATCCGCCGGCGAATGCGGCATGCACGGAAATGCGCGGAACCCACGTCTTCAGCGACGCGACGATCGGATGGCTGATGATCGTCGGCATCGTCGTCAGACGCGGCCGGTGATCTCGGCGAGACGCCGCAGTTTCAGCGCGAGCTCCTGCACGAGCGTCGTCGGCGGCAGGCGCCAGCTCCAGTTGTTGCTCTCGGCTCCCGGCGTGTTCATGCGCGCCTCGGCGCCGAGTCCGAGGACATCCTGCGCGGGCACGATGGCCAGCTCCGCGACCGACGTGTACGCGGCGCGGATGAGACCCCAGGCGATGTCGTCCGCGGTCGTGCATCCGAGGTAGAGGAGCGCCGTCTCGCGCTCCTCGTCGCTCGCTTGGGCGAACCAGCCGCGCGCGGTGTCGTTGTCGTGCGTGCCGGTGTAGACGACGGTGCGCGGCTCGAAGCGGTGCGGCATGTGCGGGCTGTCGTTCTCCGCGAAGCCGAACTGCAGGATCTTCATGCCCGGCAGCCCGACCGCTTTGCGCAGGTCGTGCACGGACTGCGTGATGAAGCCGAGGTCCTCGGCAACGAGCGGCAGGTCGCCGAGCTCCGCGCGCAGCGCGTCGAAGAGCGCGGTGCCGGGGCCGGGCATCCAGCGGCCGTGCACCGCGGTGGGCTCGCTCGCCTGAATCTCCCAGTAATCAGCAAAGCCGCGGAAGTGATCGAGGCGAATGAGATCGGCGAAGCGGAGATTCGTGCGCACGCGCGCGATCCACCAGCGGAAGTTCGCCTCGCGCATCACGTCCCAGCGATAGAGCGGATTGCCCCAGCGCTGGCCGGTCGCGGAGAAGTAGTCGGGCGGCACGCCGGCGACGACGGTCGGTCGTCCGCGGTCGTCGAGCTGGAAGAGCTCGGGGCGGCTCCAGACGTCGGCGCTGTCGCCGGCGACATAGATCGGCACGTCGCCCATGATGCGGATGCCGCGCGCGTGCGCGGCGTCGCGCACGACGTTCCATTGCCGGAAGAAGAGGAACTGCACGTACGTCCAGAAGCGGATCTCGTCGGCGTGACGCGCGCGCGCGGCGGCGAGCGCTTTCGCATCGCGGCGGACCAGCTTCGCATCCCACTGCCACCACGCGGCGCCGTTCGCGAACTCCTTCAGCGTCATGAAGAGCGCGTAGTCGTCGAGCCAGTCGCGCTGCTCGGGCGCGGTGACGAACGCTTCGAACGCGCTGCGCAGCTCGCCGCTCGCGTGCGTCTGGAAGCGATCCCACGAGCGGCGCAGCAGCGCGAACTTGTACGGCGCGACGCGATCGAACTCCACGTGTTCGTCGGAGAATCGCGGCTGTTCCACGACGTCGTCCGCGTCGAGCAGTCCGTCCTGCAGCAGGCGTTGCGGCGAGATGAGCAGCGGATTGCCGGCGAACGACGAGAGGCAGTTGTACGGCGAGTGCCCGTAGCCGGTCGGGTTGAGCGGCAGCACCTGCCAGATGCGCATGCCCGCGGACGCGGCCCAATCGAGGAACGCGATGAGCTGATCGCCGAGATCGCCGACGCCGTACGTGCTCGGCAGCGAGGTCGGATGCAGAAGGATGCCGGCGTATCGCGGCGTCTCCGGCTGCGGATGCGCGGACGTGTGCATGGGCGCGGAAGTTTACGCGAACGTCCGCCGCCGCGGCGCGTCGTTCCACGCGGTGAGCTGGAGCTGTTCGCCGAGCGTATCGAAGAGCTCGAGCCAGCGCAGCGCGGCGTCGCCGACGTTCGCCTCGATGGCGGGGCGGAGGGTCTTACGCAGGTGGTAGTAACGGTTCTGCGCGGGGCGCAGATCGACGGTGAGATCGTGGTCGCGCACGATAGTTACGAGCGTGGCAAAGTCCTGCAGCGGGTCGAGCTCCGCGGGACGTTCGCGGAAGCGCATGGCCGCGCGGTCGATGGCCTGACGGAAGGCGAGCAGCGTCGTCTCGTCGAGCACGACGGTTTCCTCGTGCGCCTCGCGCAGCCGCGACTCGATCTCGGCGACGGGCGGCGGCTCCTGTTCGAGCAGCCGGCGGATCTGCAGGTTGAGATCGAACTCGGCGGCGGTCTGCAGCACCTTCGGAACGGGAATGCCGAGGCGCGCGTGGAAGCGCATCAGAGGATCGTAGCGCTCATGCAGCTGGCGGAACGCGGACTCCGCTTCTTCGAGCGTCGCGACGATGAGCTGGTGGAGGATGCGGCGCTGCTCGTCGCGGAACAGCGCGCGGATCGTGAGCGGCTGTTCGCCGAATTGCTGATCGAGGAGGCGGATGAGACGCGGGATGCCGCCGGGCTGCATCGCCGTCGCGAGCTCGCGTTTCACTTCTTCGTAATCGGAGCCGTCGCGCAGCGGGCGGACGCCGCCGGTGAGCTCCGTTTCGCCGAGGTGCAGGGCGGCGAGCTCGAAGGACGCGGTCTCGTGCGTGATGCGCGAGCGGACTTCGATCGAGCCGACGGCGAGTCGCGCGCGGCCGCTCTTGTGGATCTCGAGATCGCGGCGGACGACGTCGTAGCAGTAGATGCGGGTCTCGTCGTCGAACGTATCGAAGAGCGACAGCACCGCGTAATGCGCGGCGACGCGCGGAAGGTCGAGCCGCGCGGGCATGACCTCGCGCTCGTAAATGTCGCGCGCGGTGCCGCGCTCGGCGATGTTGCTGCGCGCCGCGGCGAGTTGTTCGATGAAGCCGGCCTCGAGTCCGGTCGCGCCGCCGCGTTCGGCGAGCTGGATGACGCGGCCGGCGTAATGCAGCACCTGCACGGTCTCGATGCCGGAGACATCGCTGAAGAACCAGCCGCAGCTCGTGTACATCAGCATCGCGTTGCGCTGCAGCTCGAGCAGCTCGAGCGTGGCCGTGACTTCCGCACCGTCGCGAGCGTGCTTGTTCAGGAAGCGCGTCACGCACGGTTCGGAGCGGTCGAGGATGACGTCGATGTATTCGTCGCGCGCGAGCCACGGATCGCGCAGCAGCTCGCGGCCGCGTTCTTCGAAGACGCCGCGCGCGCGGTCGCGAAGCCAGTCGAGCGCGTCGCGGAGCGGCGTGCGCCACTGCTGATTCCACCCCGCGCCGCCGCCGGTGTTGCAGCCGCAGTCGCTGCGCCAGCGCTCGACACCGTGCGCGCAGCTCCACGACGTGTTCTCGACGATCTCCACCTCGTGCCGCGGCGGCGTGCGCGCGAGCTGTTCGCCGTAGTTCGTCAGCTGCGCGAGGCCGCGGTCTTCGATGTACTGCAGCGCGTACGCGAGCGCCATCTCGCCGAAGCGGTGATGGTGTCCGTACGTCTCGCCGTCGGTGGCGATGTTGACGAGCTGCGGATGCGCGCGCGTGTCGCGGAACGCGCCGTCGAGTCGATGGGCGAGGTTCTCGCCGCGCGCGAGCAGTTGTTCGAACGCGACGGCGCGCGAGATCGGACCGTCGTAGAAGAAGATCGCGATGCTGCGGCCCGACGGCAAGTTGCAGACATACGGCTGCGTCGGATCGAGGTCGCCGTTCGTATGCCACGCCGTATCGCCGACGGCGCGCCAGCGCGCGGCCTGATGCGGCTCGAGAATTGTGAACGCGATGTCTTCCGCGGCGAGCGCCTCGAGCGTGGCCACGTCGACGGCGGTCTCCGGCAGCCACATGCCTTCCGGCTTGCGGCGGAAGCGCGCCTCGAAGTCGCGCACGCCCCAGCGCACCTGCGTGCGTTGGTCGCGCGTGTTCGCGAGCGGCAGGATGATGTGGTTGTAGGCCTGCGCGAGCGCGCAGCCGTGGCCGGAGTAGTGGCGTTGCGAGACGCGGTCGGCCTCGAGGATCGCGGCGTAGGTTTCGGGCGCGGAGAGCTCGAGCCAGGAGAGCAGCGTCGGTCCGAAGTTGAAGCTGATGGACGCGTAGTTGTTCACGATCCTGCGGATGTGATCGTGCTCGTCCATGATGCGCGCGGTGGCGTTCGCCTCGTAGCACTCCGCGGTGATGCGCTCGTTCCAGTCGTGGTAGGGAAAGGCCGAATCCTGCGTTTCGACCGCTTCGAGCCATGGATTCTCGCGCGGCGGCTGATAGAAATGGCCGTGGATCGTGATGAACCGCTCGGGGAGCGCGGGCATGGGCGGCGATCGTATCAAACGTGTTCTGTGGCGTTGCCTTTGCTTATAGAGTCCGGTTCTTCGGTTTCGGAAGGAGTAGCAGGTATGGCGGAATCGCGAAACGACGCGCTGCTGCAGGTGCTGCGCGACAACGAACAGGAAATCCTCCGCGGGTGGCTGCAGCTGCAGGAGCGCGATCTCTCGCTCCGCAACAATCTGTTGCGCAGCGGAGAGCTCGAGCAGCAGAGCCGCGACTTTCTCGCCGCGCTGCGCGGCGCGCTGAGCGCGGGCGACACCGACATCCTGACATCTGAGGCGTGGGCGCCGGTGCGCGAGCTCATGACGTCGATCGCGCGGTCGCGCGCGCGGCAGGGGTTCACGCCGACGGAGACCGCGACGTTCGTTTTCTCGCTCAAGCAGCCGCTGTTCACGGCGCTGCGCGCTCACGCGAGCGGCGACGATCTCGCCGAGCAGATCTGGAGCTCGACGCTGCTGCTCGACTCGCTCGGCTTGCTGGTCACGGAGACGTATCAGAAGGGCCGCGAGGAAGTGATCGCGCGGCAGCAGCAGGAACTGCTCGAGCTCTCGACGCCGGTCGTGCAGTTGTGGGCGGGCGTGCTCGCGCTGCCGCTCATCGGCACGCTCGACAGCGCGCGCACGCAGGTGGTCATGGAGAGCCTGCTGCAGGCCATCGTTGACACCGGCTCCGCGATCGCGATCATCGACATCACCGGCGTGCCGGTCGTCGACACGCTCGTCGCGCAGCATCTGCTCAAGACCGTCGCCGCGGCGCGCCTCATGGGCGCGGACTGCATCATCAGCGGCATTCGTCCGCAGATCGCGCAGACCATCGTGCACCTCGGCGTCGAGATCAACGACGTGATCACGAAGGCCACGCTCGCCGACGCGTTCTCGATCGCGTTGCAGCGCCTCGGCCTCGCCGTTGTGCGCCGCACAGCGAAGGCGGTCTGATCATGGAACGCATCCCGATCCTCAAGATGGGGAGGTATCTCCTCGTCTCGATTCAGGTCGACATGGACGACCGCACCGCGCTCGCGCTGCAGGACGACCTCACCGCGCAGATCGTGAAGCATCGCGCGAAGGGCGTGCTCGTCGACATCTCCTCGCTCGACGTCGTCGACTCGTTCATCGGCCGCATGCTCGCGAACACCGCGGCCATGGCGCGCGTGCTCGACGCGGAGACCGTCGTCGTCGGCATGCAGCCCTCGGTGGCGATCACGCTCGTCGAGCTCGGGCTGTCGCTCAAGGGCGTTCGCTCGGCGCTGAACATCGAGCGAGGGATGGAACTGCTGCAGAGCGTCGCGCGTGATACCGAGGCGGAGACCGCGGATGCCGCAGACGAAGAGTGAGACGGTTCCAGTCCGCTCCACGTCGGAAGTCGTCATGGTCCGGCACATGGTCCGGCGTTGGGCCGTGGAGATCGGATTCAGCATCGTCGAGCAGACCAAGATCGTCACGGCGGCGAGCGAGCTCGCGCGCAACATGGTCGACTACGGCGGCGGCGGCGTGGTGGTGCTGGAAGCGCTCGACGACGGAATCCGCCGCGGCCTGCGCCTCACGTTCGAGGATAAAGGTCCCGGCATCGCCGACGTCGAACAGGCGTTGCGCGACGGCTACACGAGCGGCGGCGGCATGGGCCTCGGGCTCGGCGGCGCGCGACGGCTCTCCAATGAATTCGAAATTCGCTCGAAACCGGGCGAAGGCACGCGGGTCATGATCGCGCGCTGGAAAGGCGCTTCATGATTGCCGCGGGAAGAGTGGTTGGTGTTCGCGACGGTAGCGACGTCGCGCTTGCGCGCCGCGTCGCCGTGCAGTGCGCGGAAAGTCTGCGCATGGACGAGACGGTGACGGCGAAAGTGGCGCTGGTCGCGACCGAGCTCGCGACGAATCTCGTCAAGCACGCGCAAGGCGGCTCGATGCTCTTCGCGTCGGACGAGTCGCGTCCGCACGCGCTGACGCTCATCACGATCGACAAAGGTCGCGGCTTCGCGAACCTCAACGCCGCGATGCGCGACGGCTACTCGACCGCCGGCAGTCCGGGGACGGGACTCGGCGCGATCCAGCGCGCGTCGGACCGCTTCGACGTCTACAGCGTTCCCGATCGCGGCGCGGCCGTGCTCTGCACGTTCGAGAACGGCAGCAACGTGCCGGCGCCGCCCGCGAGCGGCTCGCCGTCGCGCATCGTGTACGGCGGCGTCTGCATTCCGAAGCCGGGTGAAGATCAGCCGGGCGACGGATGGGCGGCGATCCCGTCGCGCGAGTCGGTGACGATCGCCGTTGCCGACGGACTCGGACACGGTGGCGCCGCCGCGGACGCGTCCCATGCGGCGCTGCGCGTGATCCGCGCGCGCCCCGATGCCGATCCGGAGCGGATGTTCCAGGACGCGCACGGCGCGTTGCGCGCGACGCGCGGAGCCGCGCTCGCCGTGGCGCGCATCTACGCCTCGCTCGGCCGCATCGACTTCACCGGTATCGGCAATATCGCTGGTACGATCACCAGCGATGAGGGGACGCGGCGCACCGTGTCCACGCCCGGCATCGTCGGCCACGAGATGCGGCGGGTGCAGACTTTCTCGTATCCCTGGACCGCTTCCTCCGTGCTCTTCCTGCATTCCGACGGCGTTTCCACGAACTGGAACGCGACTCAATATCCCGGACTGATGCAACACGATCCCGCGCTCATCGCCGCCGTCATCTTCCGCGACTACTGCCGCGGCACCGACGACGCCACCGTCGTCGTCGCAAAGGCCTCGTAGTCCATGCCGAGCACACCTCTTTCATCGATCTCGCTGCACTTCGAGTACGACCTCGTCGCGGCGCGCCGCCGCGCGCGCCAGGTCGCGGAGCTGCTCGGGTTCGACGAACAGGATCAGACGCGCATCGCCACGGTGACGTCGGAGATCGCGCGCAACGCGCTGCGCTACGGCGGCGGCGGACGCGTGGAGTTCGGCATCGAATCACAGAGCGGAACGCAGGTGCTCACGATGACGGTGAGCGATCGCGGCCCCGGCATCGCCAATGTCGACGACGTCCTCGGCGGCACGTACCGCTCGTCGACCGGCATGGGCCTCGGCCTCATCGGCGCGAAGCGGCTGATGGACGATCTCACCGTCGATACCGCCGCCGGCCGCGGCACGACGATCAGGATGCGCAAGCGGCTCCCGCCATCCGCGCCGCCGCTCACGCCCGAGCGCCTCGCGCGGCTCGCCGACCAGCTCGCGCGCCAGCGTCCGGAAGGACCGATCGAAGAGATCCAGCAACAGAACGCGGAGCTGCTGCAGGCGCTCGGCGCGCTCAACGAGCGGCAGGAGGAACTGCAGCGCCTCAACCAGGAGCTCGAGGACACGAATCGCGGCGTGCTCGCGCTGTACGCGGAGCTCGACGAAAAAGCGGAGTCGCTGCGGCGCTCCGATCAGGTCAAGACACGCTTCCTCTCCGACATGTCGCACGAGTTCCGGACGCCCGTGAACTCGATCCTCGCGCTGACGCACCTGCTGCTCGAAGACGGCCTCGGCGTCGAGACGAAGAAACAGGTCATGCTCATCCGCCGCGCGGCGGAAGATCTCGAGAGTCTGGTCGACGATCTGCTCGACCTCGCGAAGATCGAAGCGGGGAAGATCGAGATCCGTCCCGCGGAGTTCGAGGTCGCGAATCTCTTCAGCGCGCTGCGCGGCATGCTGCGCCCGATGCTGCTCAACCGCTCGCTCGCGCTTGTCTTCGAAGAGCCGGAACGCATTCCGATGATGAACAGCGACGAGGGCAAGGTCTCGCAGATCCTCCGCAACTTCATCTCGAACGCGCTCAAGTACACCGAGGCGGGAGAGGTGCGCGTGGCGGCGGCGATGACGGACGGCGGCGAGAAGGTGCGCTTCTCGGTGACCGACACCGGCATCGGCATCGCGCCGGAAGATCAGGAGCGCGTCTTCGAGGAGTTCACGCAGGTCGACAATCCGATGCAGCGCACGCACAAGGGCACGGGACTCGGCCTGCCGCTCACGCGCAAGCTGGCCACGCTCCTCGGCGGCAGCGTCGGCGTGCGCAGCACGCCCGGCGTCGGCTCGACGTTCTGGGCGGAAATCCCCGTGCACTACGTCGGCGATACGAGGCCCGGGGTGCCGCGGACGGTCGCGCCGCCCGTCAGTGCGTCGGTGGCCGCGGGCGCGCTGCGCATCCTCGTCGTCGACGACGACGAGACCGCGCGCTATGCGCTGGCGAGCTTCGCCACGCGTCCCGGCACCGACATCATCGAGGCCGAGAACGGCACGCACGGCATCGAGCGCGCGCTCGCCGATCATCCCGATCTCATCATGCTCGACCTCATGATGCCGGGCATCGGCGGACACGAGGTGCTGCAGCGGCTCAAGAGCAACCCCGAGACCGCGTTGATCCCGGTCGTGATCGTCACCTCGCGTTTCGTCAACGACGACGAGCGGCGCCAGATCCTCACCAAAGCGGTTTGCGTCGTCTACAAAGGCGACCTCTCGCGCGAGACGGTCACGCGCGCGATCGACGAGGCGCTCGGCCGCATCGCGTCGTGACCGCTACGACGCGTCGATCGTGCTGCTGACCGACGCCACGAGCGCGTCGAGATCGACCGGCTTCCGCAGCACGCGGTGCACGAGCGACGGAAAGCGTTCCGCCAGCTCCTCGGTGGCCACGACGTCCTGCGGCGCGCCGGTGAGCACGATGACCGCCGGCGTCGCGTCGAGATGCTCGAGCGACGGATCGGAGGTCATCATGCGCAGCGACTCGAGGAAGTCGACGCCGCTCATGTGCGGCATCATGAGGTCGAGCACCACCACGCCATACCGGCTGGTCGTGACGCGATGGAGCGCTTCGACGCCGTCGCGCGCACCGTCGACCTCGAGCTTCGCTCGCTGCGCGAGCGAGTCCATCAGCAGGTGCCGGACGGAGTCGTCGTCCTCGACTACGAGAATGCGCGACATGCGTTCACCGCGCACGATTCGAAGCAGGAAGCGCGCCGTCAGTGCGTAGTCAGAGCACGCAGACGAGCTCGAGCTGGCGGATCAGCGGACGCGCGCCGGCAGCCTCGAGAAACGTAGCGATGCCGCGGTCGCGCTCGTCGACGTTCATGATGCGCAGCGGCTTCCCCGCACTCGCATGCGCCGCGCGCAGGAGTTGCGTGCCGCGCCCGCGGCGTCGCGCGTCGCGGCGCACGACCAGCCGCGGGAGATCGCCGTTCGACGGAAAGACGATCGCGCAGGCGTCGTCGTCGCCGAGGATGACGCGCGGGTCGCGTGTGCGCGCGAGCGAGGCGTCGGAGTTCTGCCACGACGGTGCGATGTCGCGTTCTTCATCGAGACGCGCACAACTCGCGATGCGCGGCGCGTCGGCGCTCACATCCGATGCGAACGTCCAGCATTGCAGTCCGCGCACGAGCGTGAAGCCGCAGGCGCGATAGAGCGCGTACGCGCTGGCGTTGGCGTCAATGACTTCGAGGACGTAGCGCGTGCAGCCGCGCGCGCGGAGGAGCTCGCACGATTCGTCCATGAGACGCCGCGCGAGTCCGCGGCGGCGGTGCGACGGCACGACGCCGGTGCCGCTGTCATAACCGGAATCGCCGTCGATCGCGTTGACCGTGAACGCGACCATGCGTTCGCCGTCGAATGCTGCGACGGACGCTTCCGGAATCCAGCCGCGGCGCGCGAGCATCTCCGCGAGCTGTTCGCGCGTCGGCGCGAGCTTCACGACGTAGTCGCTGAAGGCCTCGACGAACGCGGCGTGCAGCGCATCGAAGTCGGACGCGGTGAGCGTCCTGGTCGTGATCATCCGCGACAACTACCAGCCGTGACGTTCGCGCGTCGACGTGATGTGCGCGGCGTGATGCAGGCTGTGCCACGCGTACATCGCCACGAACTTGTCGAGCGAGAAGAGTCCCTCGTGCTCGGGATGGCGGAACGTGCGGCGGAAGTCGGCCGGCTCGAGCGTGCGCAGCAGACCGACCATGCGCGCGTGCAGCGACTCGAGCAGCGTCAGCGAGACGTCGATCGGCGTGATGCGCGAGTCGACGACGTCCGCCCACGCCGCTTCCTTGTACGGAAGGATCGTCGGATTGTCTTCGGTCAGCGCGAGCTTGAGGCGCACGTACGCGTTGACGTGGCTGTCGGGCACGTGATGCACGACCTGGCGGATCGTCCAGCCGCCGTCGCGGTACGGCGTGTCGAGCTGCGCGTCGTCGAGACCGGCGACGGCGGCGCGCAAACGCGACGGCGCCGCGGCAATCGTGTCGATGTGCGCGCGGCGCTCGTCGTCGGTGAGCTGGTCAACGGGTTGGAACTTGCCGACGGGATAGCGGGGATCGCTCATCACAGCCGCACGAGTCCGTTGTACGTTTCGGGACGACGGTCGCGGAAGAACTGCCACGTGTTGCGGACCTCGCGGATCTTGTCCATGTCGAGCTCCGCGGTCACGAGGGCGTCCTTGTCGCGATCGGCGACGGCGAGGAACTGTCCGCGCGGATCGCAGAAGTAGCTCTGGCCGTAGAACTCGCCGATGTTCCACGGCGCCTCGAAGCCGACGCGATTGATCGCGCCGACGAAGTAGCCGTTCGCGACGGCGTGCGCCGGCTGCTCGAGCTTCCAGAGATACTCGGAGAGGCCGGCCACGGTCGCCGACGGATTGAAGACGACTTCCGCGCCCGCGAGTCCCAATTCCCGCGCGCCCTCGGGGAAGTGGCGGTCGTAGCAGATGTAGACGCCGACTTTGCCGTACGCCGTGTCGAAGACGGGATAGCCGAGGTTGCCGGGGCGGAAGTAGAACTTCTCCCAGAAACCGGGCGCGACGTGCGGGATGTGGTTCTTGCGGTACTTGCCGAGGTACTTGCCGTCGGCGTCGATCACGGCGGCGGTGTTGTAGTAGACGCCGGTCGATTCCTCTTCATAGATCGGCACGACGATGACCATGCGGTACTTCGCCGCGTACTCCTGCATCAGCTTCGTGGTCGGCCCGTCGGGGATCTTCTCGACGGAGTCGTACCAGCGCGTGTTCTGTTCGGCGCAGAAGTACGGACCGGTGAAGATCTCCTGCATGCAGAGCATCTGCACGCCTTCCTGTCCCGCCTGATCGATGTACTGCAGCGTGCGCTCGAGCTGCGCGTTGCGAATGGTCTCGAGCGAGTCGGTGACGTCCGCCGCGAGCTTGGTCTGGATGAGGCCTGCCTTGACGATTCGGGACATGGGTTGGCTCCTTTTCGTGGTGCGCGGGATTCTACCGTGGAGAAAACGCGAGACCGCGCTTGAGGTATTCGCCGTGGCCGGGACGCCCGACGTATTCCCCTTCGTCGATCACGAGCTCGCCGCGCGAGAGCACGGTCTTCGTCACGCCGCGCACTCTGCGGCCTTCGTAGCAGGAGTAGTCGACGCGCATGTGATGCGTTTTCGCGCTGATGGTCTTCTCTTCGTTCGGATCGAAGATGACGATGTCGGCGTCCGATCCGACCGCTATCGTGCCTTTACGCGGGAAGAGCCCGAAGATCTTCGCGGCGGAGGTGGACGTCAGCTCGACGAAACGGTTGAGCGAGATGCGGCCGGCGACGACGCCGCCGTCGAAGACGAGGCTCATGCGGTCCTCGACGCCGGGGCCGCCGTTCGGAATCTTCGAGAAGTCGTCGCGGCCGAGCTCCTTCTGCTCCTTGAAGCAGAACGGGCAGTGATCGGTGGAGATGACCTGCAGGTCGTTCGTCTTGAGGCCGCGCCAGAGCTTCTCCTGATTCCACTGCTCGCGGATCGGCGGCGTCATCACGTACTTTGCGCCCTCGAAGCCCGGCTGCTCGTACACGCTGTAGTCGAGGAAGAGATACTGCGGACACGTCTCCGCGAACGCGTTGATGCCGGCGTCGCGTCCCCGCGTGATCTCGTCGAGCGCGTCGCTGGAGCTGAGGTGCACGATGTACACGGGGGCGTTGGCCATGTCCGCGAGCGCGATGGCGCGGTGCACGCCTTCCGCTTCCGCCTTCGTCGGCCGCGTGAGCGCGTGATACTTCGGCGCGGTGTGTCCCGCCGCGAGCGCGCGCTTGACGATGACGTCGATGACGACGCCGTTCTCCGCGTGCATGCAGATGAGGCCACCGTTCTCGCCGGCGAGCGTCATCGCTTTGAAGATCGTGCCGTCGTCGACGAGGAAGACGCCGGGATAGGCCATGAAGAGCTTGAAGCTCGTCACGCCCTGATCGATGAGCGACTTCATCTCCGGCAGCCGCTCATCGGGGAGATCGGTGCAGATGAGATGGAAGCCGTAGTCGATCGAGGTCTTGCCTTCCGCCTTCGCGTGCCACGTGTCGAGCGCCGCGTTGAGCGCCTGACCTTTCGACTGCACGGCGAAGTCGATGATGGTCGTCGTGCCGCCGAACGCCGCCGCGCGCGTGCCGGTCTCGAAGTCATCGGATGCGGACGTGCCGCCGAACGGCAGCTCCATGTGCGTGTGCGGGTCGATGCCGCCGGGGATGACCAGGCGCCCCTTCGCGTCGATGACGCGGTCGGCCTCGAAGTCGATCGTCTTCGCGATCATGGCCACTTTGCCGTCCTCGATGAGGATGTCGGCGTGGTAGTCGTCGACCGCCGTGACGATGCGGCCATTGCGGATCACCGTTTTCATGCACACTCCTCCGCGCAGCGATGAGCCGCCATTGTACTGTCTCGATCGTGATGCCTTTCCGCGACGCGGCGGCGACGCTGCCGGAGTGCATCGCCTCGATCGAAGCGCAGACGTTTCGCGACTTCGAAGTGGTCGCAATCGACGATCGATCGCACGATGATTCAGCCGCGCTCTGCCGCCGCGCGGGCTTCCGCGTGCTCGCCGCGAACGGTCTCGTCGACGCGCTGAACACGGGCCTCGCCGCCGCGCGCGGCACGTTCATCGCGCGCATGGACGCGGACGATGTGATGCATCCGGAGCGGCTCGCCGCGCAGCTCGAACTCATCGAACGCGGCGGCCACGACGTCGTCGCGACGCAGGTGGAGCTCTTTCCCGACGACGCGATCGGCGCCGGCTACCGCGAGTACATCCGCTGGCAGAACGCGGTGCTCACGCCGGAAGACGTCGACGCGAATCTCTACGTCGAGTCGCCGTTCGCGCATCCGTCCGTGCTGATGCGCCGCGGCTTCGCGTACGCGAACGGCGCGTTCCCCGAGGATTACGAGCTGTGGCTGAGGCTGCACGCGGAGGGACGGTCGACGGCGAAGGTGCCGCGCGTGCTGCTGCGCTGGCGCGAGAGCGCAACGCGCGCGTCGCGCACCGATCCTCGCTACGCACGTGCGGCGTTCGATCGCCTCCGCGCGCGCTACCTCGCGCGCGATCCGCGCGTCGCGAACGCGCAACGCATCGTGATCTGGGGCGCGGGCCAACTCTCGCGCCGCCGCGTGCGTTTGCTCGTCGACCAAGGCATCCGCTTCGATGCGTGGGTCGACATCGATCCGCGCAAGATCGGCCGGCAGCTCTGGGGCATTCCGATCCATCCGCACGACTGGCTCGCGGAACAGCGCACGTTCGTGCTCATCTATGTGACGAACCATCACGCGCGCGACTGGATCAGCGAGACGCTTACCGGCTGGGGCTATCGCATCGGACACGACTTTCTCGCCGTCGGCTGATAAGGTGTCGCCGTGCGCCCCTCGGTCCTGGACGCGATTCTCCCCGTTTACGTCTCTGCCGCGCGCCCGCCGCGCGACGCGCGCCTCGTGTCGTTCGGCGAACGCGTCGAAGGCAGCGTGCACGTGCCGCTGCGCCAGCTCGGCCGCGAGCCGCTCGTCGAAGCGTGGCGCCTCGACGACGACGTGCTCTTCGGCTCGATGAGCGTCGAGCAGGAGACGCAGCCGCTCGCGCAGATCGCGCACGACGTCTACGCGCGCCTCATCGCCGATGTGCGCGCCGCGGGGCATCCGTACTTTCTGCGGATGTGGAACCACGTCGGCGCCATCAACGAGCTTGATGAAGGTCGCGAGCGCTATCAGCTCTTCTGCGCCGGACGCCACGACGCGTTCGTCGAGGCCGGCTATCACCACGACGTCGATCTGCCCGCGGCGAGCGCGGTCGGCACGCACGGCCACGGCCTCGTCGTCTACTTCCTCGCCTCGCGCGAGCCGGGCGTGCAGGTCGAGAATCCGCGGCAGGTCGCCGCCTACGACTATCCGCCGCAGTACGGTCCGAAGAGTCCGTCGTTCTCGCGCGCGACGATCTGGCGCGACACGATCTTCGTCTCCGGCACGTCGAGCGTCGTCGGCCACGCGACCGTGCATGCGGACGTCGGCGCGCAGCTCGACGAAACGCTGCGCAACATCGAGACGGTGCTGCGCCGCGCGACGCCGAACGGCGGCCTCGCCAACATTGCCGCGGCGAAGACGTACATCCGCCGCGCCGCCGACTCCGAGCTCATCGCCCGCCGCCTCGAAGGCGTGTTCCCCAGTCACCTGCTCGTCGAAGCCGACATCTGCCGCGCCGATCTCCTCCTCGAGATCGAGGCGGTCGCCCGCGTCTGATGCTCGACTTCCGGTCCGACAACACGCACGGCGCTTCTCTCGAAATCCTCGACGCGCTCGCGCGCGCGAACGGCGGCAGCGTGACGTCGTACGGCGGCGACGCGATCACCGCGCGCCTCCGCGATCGCGTCCGCGAGCTCTTCGAAACGGACTGCGAGATCTACCCCGTGCTCACCGGCACCGCCGGCAATTCGCTCGCGATCGCGTCGATGACGCGTCCCGGCGACACGGTGCTCTGCCACGCCGACGCGCACGTCGTCCGCGATGAAGACGGCGCCCCGCAGTTTTTCAGCGGCGCGCAACTCGCCCCGATTTCCGGCGCCCGCGGCAAGCTCCACCGCGACGATCTCCCGTCCGGCGCCGCCTGCCTCAGCCTCACGAACGCAACCGAAGCCGGCACGGTCTACACGCCGGACGAGCTCCGCGCGCTCACCCGCGACGCGAACCATCGCGTGCACGTCGACGGCGCCCGCTTCGCGAACGCGCTCGTCTCGCTCGGCTGCACGCCCGCCGATCTCACCTGGCGCTCCGGCATCGACGTCCTGGTCCTCGGCGGCACGAAGAACGGTCTCCTCGCCGCGGAACTGCTCGTCGTCTTCCGCAAGAATCTCGACCTCACGACGCGCATCCACCGCGGCGGCCACCGCGTCTCGAAGATGCGCTTCGTCTCCGCCCAACTCGAGGCGTACCTCTCCGACGATCTGTGGCTCCGCAACGCCCGACACGCCAACGTCGCCGCACAAAAAATCGCGAACGGCATTCGCGACGTCGTCGAACTCGTGCAACCCGTCGAAGCAAACGTGCTGTTCGTCCGCCTGCCGCAACGTCCGAAGGATGTCCTGCTCTACGACTGGCCGATCTACGGCTCCGACGTGTACCGGGTCGTCACCGGCTGGAGCACGACGGACGCGGACGTGCAGGCGTTGATTGAAACGCTGACGAGGAGCGCCTCCGGCGGGCCGGCGCGGCCGGCAGCGCTGAGGGCCTAGCCAGTACGCACGTGCGTCTAGGCTAGGCCCTCAGCGCCGCCGGCCGCGCCGGCCCGCCGGAGGCGCTCCCGGTCGTCACCCTCACGCAAGCTCAATATTTCCCGCCGCACTCCGGACAGAACTTCGGCGAGCCTTCGGCTTCGTGGCCGCAGTCGTTGCAGGTCTTCTTCGCGCTCAGCGTCGTTCCGCATTCCTGGCAGAACTTCCCGCCTTGTGTTTTCGCGCCGCAGTGCGGGCATACCGCGCCGCTGACGGTGCGGATGTCGCGTTGCTTCGTCCAGTCGACGGTGCGGGCCTTCTCGTGGATCTGTTCGCGCGCGGCTTCGGCCTGGGCGGCGGCCATCTCCTCATCGAGATCGGGCGCGCAGTTCTCGCAGAGGCCGGCCTTCTTGTTCCAGCAGATCGGCTCGCAGACCCAGTTGCCGCAGCGCGTGCACTGCTTGAATGTCGGCGCGATTTCCTTGACCGCGTTCTTGAGCGCCGAATCGTGGGCGGGACCGCCGACGGCGCGTTGGACTTCGTAGGCGCTGTCGGCCACGCCGCTGAACATGCCGCCGAGGAAACCGCTGGCGACGCGGGCGGCCGAGCCGAGCATCCCGATCTTGGAAGTCTCGAACGACGACATGTACCCGTTGTGGCACTTCTCGCAATAGAACTTGAACTGATACCCGCGGTCGGTCGAGAGGTCTTCGTAGTTGCCGGTGAACGGAATGGCTGGAGGCATGGGAGTTTCTCCGGATCGTGTGATGAACGGCTGACGAATTATCATCGCCCGCGCATGAGCAGGCAACACGTGAGCGCGGCGCTCGTCTTCGCGGCGCTGTCGATCGCGATGACCTGGCCGCTGCTCCCGAACCTCGGCACCGCCGTTTCGGATCCCGGCGATCCGTACATCAACACCTGGATCCTCGACTGGGATTGGTGGGCGACGCTGCATCAGCCGCTGACGCTCTTCGATGCGAACGCGTTGTATCCGGCCAGGCTCACGCTCGCGTTCAGCGAGCACTTGTACGGGATTGCGTTGCTGCTCTTTCCGCTGCGGGTGATCGGCGTGCCGCCGCTCGCGGCGCACAACGTGGCGATGTTGATGGGGTTCGGGTTCTGCGGCTTCGCGATGTATTTGCTCGCGTGGCGGCTGACGCGATCGTGGGCGGCGGCGGTGGCGGCGGGTGTCTTCTACGCGTTCGTCCCGTTCCGGTTCACGCATCTGCCGCACGTGCAGCACGTGTGGGGCGGCTGGTTGCCGCTGATGCTGCTCATGCTGTTGCTGTACGCGGCCGAGCCGGCGCGGCGGTATGCGATCGCGTTCGCGGTGATGTTCGCGCTGAACGGCCTCACGAACGTGCACTACTTGTTCTTCGGCGCGTTCGCGTGCGGCGTCACGGCGGTGCTGGTGGTGCCGAAGCGCGCGTGGCGTGAGCTTGCGATCGCGACAGCGTGCGCGTGCGCGGTGCTCGTGCCGTTCCTCGTGCCGTATGCGCTGGCCGCGAAGCAGTACGGCTTGCAGCGGACGTGGGAGGAGACGTGGGGCTACTCCGCGTACGCGAGCGACTGGATTGCGGCGTGGGTGGCGCAGCCGGAGCGGCGGCTGTATCCCGGCGCGCTCGCGCTGATCGTCGCGGCGCTCGCATTGATCGTCGCGCGACGCGAGCGGCCGAAGCTGCTCCTCGGATTGTTGTGGATCGCCATCGGCTTCTGCGGCTCGCTCGGACTGCACTTCGAGTTTCATCGATTCCTGTTCGGCGCGGTGCCGGGATTCCGCGCGATCCGCGTGCCGGCGCGCTGGGCCGTCATCGCGTACGTCGGGCTCGCGATCCTGATCGCGCTCTTCACCGCGGTCGTCGAGCGGAAGCATCGCCGGGCGGCGCTGCTCGTGCCGCTCGCGTTCACGATCGCGCTGTGGCAGGCGCCGATTCGCTGGTACCTGGCGGCGCCCGCGGCGCCGGTGTACGCGTGGCTCGCGCAGGGACCGCGCACGCCGATCATCGAGCTGCCGATCGAGGCGGAGAACAGCGAGTATCGCGCGTATCTCCACGCGACGGTGCATCACCGCCCGATGGTCAACGGCATCCCCGTGCTGCCGGAGCGCGCGTCGCTTGCCGCGAAGTTCAATCCGGCGGTTGCCGACGATTTCGTCGACGCGCTGCATGCGATCGCCGTCGACCTCATCGTCGTGCACGCCGACCTCCTCGGCGCGCGCGCCGAGGAGATCCGCGCGTGGCTGCGGCGCGAGCTCGCACGCGGACGTCTCGCGTACGTCGCCGACTTCGACACGTCGATCGACGGCGACTGGGTCTTTCGTGTCGCGCCGCGCACGCGCGCCGCGAATCCGCCGCGGCTCGAGTCGTTCCTGCGCGGCGAGCCGCGCTGCGGCGCGTCGATGATGGGCGCGCTCGACGTGCCTTCGCCGGGAACCGCATTCCGCTACGACGGCATGTTCTCGGGATGGGCGATCTCGCCGTACGGCATTCGCAGCGTCGACATCTACCTCGAGAATCGCCGCGTGCACTACGCCGCGCACCTTGGACGCGACGCGGGGCTCGACGCGCGTTGCCCCGGTGATGAGCGCTACGCGCGCAAGCGCTTCGTGCTCGTGCTTCCCGCGCGACCCGCGGCCGTGCGGCGCGACACCGACGTCCAGGTCGACATCACCGACGAGCGTGGCGTCACGACGTCGCTCGAAGACCGCTGGCTTCGGTGGGAATGACGTTCTGCTAGCATCCGCCGCGAAGACGCAACCCTTAAGGAGGAACCATGCGGAAATTGATTTCGCTGCTGCTCGTGGCCTTCGCCGCGACGAGCGCGCTTGCGCAGGTGCGCACGCCGCGCCCGAGCCCGTCGGCGACGCTGACCCAGACCGTCGGCCTCACCGACATCACCATCAAGTACAGCCGTCCCGGCGTGAAGGGACGCACGATCTGGGGCGGACTCGTGCCGTACGACAAGGTTTGGCGTACCGGTGCGAACGAGGCCACGACCATCGCGTTCAGCGACGACGTCCTCGTCAACGGCAACAAGCTCGCGAAGGGCACGTACGCGATCGAGACCATCCCCGGCCAGGATCAGTGGACGTTGATCTTCAACCGCGTCGCCGATCAGTGGGGCGCGTTCCAGTACGACGCGACGAAGGACGCGCTGCGCATTCAGGCCAGGCCGCAGACGGCCGACTATCGCGAGTGGCTGACGTTCGAGATCCCGGAGATGACCACCGACACGGCCACGGTCGTGCTGCGCTGGGAGAAGCTTGCGCTGCCGTTCACGATCGACACGCAGTCGACCGAGAAGACGTGCGTGCTCTCAAGAACGCGATGCAGCCCGACTGGCGCACGCCGTATCAGGCGGCGAGCTTCGCCTTCGACAACAAGGGCGCCGCCAGCGACGCGGAACTGAACGCGTGGCTCGACCAGTCGCTGAAGGTGAACCAGAACACGAACAACCTCTGGCTCAAGGCGCGCCTCGCGCAGCGCGGCGGCAACCTCGCCGACGCGGTGCGCTACGGCGAGATGGCCGTCGCCGCCGCGACGCCGGCGCAGACCGATCTCGCCAACGAGATCCGCAAGACGCTCGACAGCTGGAAGAAGTAAAGACGTTGACCACCGTCCGGACGGGGCCGCGCGCGCGGTTCCGTCCGTTCCTTGCGGACCAGCCCGCCACCTCCGCAGAAATGCATTGACGTCCATGCTTCGCGACGCCTAACGTGACGCTCGCCCACACTGACCGAGCTCACCGCAGCGGCGTGCGATGCGCCGCACCTGAGGAGGCGTTCAATGCGACTGAACCCGTTTCTCTTCGTCCCGGTGGCCCTGCTCCTCGCTCTTCCGCTTCGCGCGCAGTGCGGCGTCGAACGCTGGTCGATCAAGACCGGCACCGACTCCGGCGCCTCCGCCATCAATCTAGGCAGCTACGTCTCCAGCACGATCTACAACATGCAGCAGTCGGTGCGGCCGGCGTCGATCCCGTCGACGACGCGCGTTGCGCCGCGCGAGACGACGCAGTACCAGGTGAGCGGCACGCTCATCAAGTACGCGAAGGAAAGCGACTCCGACTATCACCTCGTCATCAAAGACTCCGCCGGCCGCACGATGATCGTCGAGATCCCCGCGCCGAACTGCGTCGGCGCCGGCAGCCCGTTCGGTCCCGGCATCGCCAACGCGCGCCGGCAGTTCGACGCGCGCTTCACCGCGACGACGTCGTTCAAGACCACGTCGACCGCTGTCACCGTGCGCGGCGTCGGCTTCTGGGACTTTCTCCACGGCCAGACCGGCGTCTCGCCGAACGGCATCGAGCTGCATTCGGTGCTGAACATCACCTTCCCCGCGTCGCTGCTCGCGACCGGCGTGCAGTCGCTGCCTGGCGACGAGCCGGCCGCCGATCCGTCGGATGACGTGCACTATCCCGCCGACGTGATCGGCGACGAGGACGGCGGACGCGTGCGCGTCTACCGTGGCGGTGCGGTGTTGGGCGATGACGCGCTCTTCCACGGTGGCGTCGTCGTCGAAGATCCGTCGGTCGTCATCGTCTTCGCCGGCGATCGGTGGGACGCCGCGCATCGCGCCGCCGTACAGCGTGCCGTCCGCTCGATGAGCGCCGACGCCGGCTTCCGCGACCTCGATCGCTACGGCGTGCGCACGTTCGGGCTGCGCGTCAACGCGGTCCAGCTCCCCGAGGCGGGACGCGATCTCTCCGAGCTCGACGTGCAGCGGCTGCTCGCGAATGCGGTCGAAGACGGGCGCATCCAGCATGTCGACGAGAACGCGATCTATCTCGTGATGCTCGATCCGGCGATGGACGCCTCGATCGCGAGCGATCGCGACTGGCGCTCGTATCACTCCGAGTTCCATCCGACCGATCTCGCCATGCGCTACGTCGTGGCGCGCGGCGGCCTCGACGAAGCCGCGCTCGGCGACGCAATCCACGCCAGCGTCTACCGCGCGCTCGTCAACCCCGCGGGGAACGGCTGGTTCTGAGACTGCGCGTGCGCTTCGTCCGCCTCGCCATCGTGGCAACGGCCCTCGTGCTGTTGCCACGATGTACCGTCTCCGTGTCGCGCTACGCGTTCGAGACCGCGCTGAAAAATCAGGCGAACATCGACCGCATTCACATCGGCCAGACGCTCGCCGAAGTCGAGAAGATCATGGGCAAGCCGCCCGAACGCCGCAACGCGCGCGTCCGCTTCGACGGCATCTCCATCGAAGAGTGGAGCTACCTCACCGACTACGTCCGCCGCATGGACACGACCATCACCTTCGTCGGCGGCAAGGTCGACGAGATCCACGCGGCGGGTTGGGAAGAGGAGTGAGGGTCGATGCATTGCGCGGTTGACTTCGACTCCGGCGCGCGCGTACCCTGCCGCTTCCAATGACGATCCAGCAGCTCGTGTACAAACCCGATTTCGCGGAGATGCGCGAACGCGTCGCCGCGTATTCGGGTCAGCCTCGCTCGTCGCCATAGAAGGTCGCTCTCTCAAGATGTAATTCGAGCGACCCTTCACCGGGCCGCTTTTTTTTGGTCTGAACAACATGCTCCTGACAATCACCACCACGCATCGCCCGGCTACGGATCTGGGCTACCTGCTGCACAAGAACCCGGCGCGCCTGCACCGGATCGAGCTCGCGTTCGGAGAGGCGTACGTCGCATATCCCGAGGCGACCGAAGAGCGTTGCACGGCCGCCTTGGTCGTCGACGTCGATACCGTGGGCCTCGTGCGACGCGCGTCGGGAGAGCCTTCGCTCTTCCAGTACGTGAACGATCGTCCGTACGCCGCGAGCTCGTTTCTGAGCGTTGCGATGGTCAACGCGTTCCGCACCGCGATGGCGGGGCGGAGCAAGGACCGGCCGGAGCTCGTGGCCACGCCATTCCCGCTCGAACTGCGGATCGTCGGACTGCCGTGCCGCGGCGGCGAGGCGATCCTTCGTCAACTGTTCGAGCCGCTCGGATACGAAGTCGACGCTGAGCAGTTGCCGCTCGACGAGCGCTTCCCGGAATGGGGCGGCAGCCGTTTTTTCAACGTCACGCTGCGGGCGAACGTCACGGTGCGCGACGCGCTGTCGCATCTCTATGTCTGCATTCCCGTGCTCGATGCGGAAAAGCATTACTGGGTGGGCGACGACGAGGTCGACAAGCTCCTGCGTCACGGCGCGGGGTGGCTCGCCGCGCATCCGCATCGGAACGCCATCGCCCGTCGCTACCTCAAGCACAAGAAGGCGCTGGTCCGCGATGCGGTGCAGCGTCTCGTGCAGCAGGACATGGAGGAGGAAGACGAGCAGCAGGAGGCGAAAGCCGCCGAAGAGGAGACCATCGAGAAGAAGGTCAGCCTCAACGAGCGGCGTATGACGCGCGTGCTCGAGGCGCTCCGGGAGCACGGTGCGACCAGCGTCATCGACCTCGGATGCGGCGAAGGGCGGTTGCTGCGCAGCCTCATGCAGGAGCGCGCGTTCACGAAAGTCGGTGGCATGGACGTTTCGACGCGCGCGCTCGAGATCGCGCGGGAGAAGCTGCGCGTCGATACGATGCCGGAGCGGCAGCGCGCGAAGCTCGCGCTTTTTCAGGGCTCGCTCGTCTATCGCGACAAAAGGCTGCGCGAGTACGACGCGGCGACCGCCGTGGAGGTCATCGAGCATCTCGATCCCCTGCGCCTGTCCGCGTTCGAGCGCGTGGTCTTCGGCGAAACGCAGCCGCGACTGATGATCGTCACGACGCCGAACGTCGAATACAACGTCCGCTTCGAGTCGCTGCCGGCCGGCCGGCTGCGCCACCGCGATCATCGCTTCGAATGGACGCGTGCGGAGTTCCGCGCATGGGCCGCCCGTGTGGCGACGACGTACGGCTACGCATGCGAATGGCTGCCGATCGGCGATGAGGATGCCGACGTCGGACCGCCGACGCAGATGGCCGTGTTCACGAGGACCGTATGAAGATTCCTGAGCTTTCCCTTGTCACGCTGATCGGCGCATCCGGTTCCGGTAAGTCGTCGTTCGCGCGACGTCACTTCAAGCCGACGGAAGTCGTCTCGTCCGACTTTTGCCGCGGACTCGTGTCCGACGACGAGAATGATCAGGCGGCGTCCCAGGACGCATTCGACCTGCTGTACACGATCGTGCGCAAACGACTCGCGCGCGGGCACCTGACCGTCGTCGATGCGACGAACGTGGAGGAGAGTGCCCGCAGGCAGCTCGTCGCGATCGCGCGCGAATACCACGTGCTGCCGGTGGCGATCGTGCTCGACGTGCCGGAGCGAATCTGCCACGACCGCAATGCGTCGCGCGCGGACCGGCAGTTCGGCCCGCACGTCATCCGCCGTCAGACCGGTGCGTTGCGCCGTTCGCTCCGCAACCTCGGCCGGGAGGGCTTCCGCTATGCGTACGTCCTGCGGTCGGTGGAGGAAATCGACGCTGCGCAGTTCGTCCGCGAGCCGCTCTACAACAACCGCAAGCACGAGCATGGACCGTTCGACCTCATCGGCGACGTGCATGGCTGCTACGACGAGCTGGTCGCGCTCCTCGATCGCCTGGGCTACGAGCGGACGGAATCCGGGCTGCGCCATCCCGCGGGACGCAAGGCCGTGCTTCTCGGCGATCTCGTCGACCGCGGCCCGAAGACGCCCGAGGTGCTCGAGCTCGTGATGCAGATGGTCCAGGATGAGGCGGCGCTCGCGGTACCGGGCAATCACGACATCAAGCTGATGCGTGCGCTGCAGGGGAAGAAGGTGAAGGTCACGCACGGCCTCGCTGAATCTCTCGAGCAGCTCGCGCAGCGCCCGCCCGAGTTCCGCGAGCGCGTCGTGTCGTTCATCGACTCGCTGGTCAGCCACTTCGTGCTGGACGATGGGCGGCTCGTGGTGGCGCATGCAGGCATGAAGCAGGAGATGCAGGGTCGTGGCTCGGGTCGCGTGCGCGAGTTCGCGCTCTTCGGCGAGACCACCGGTGAGACCGATGAGTTCGGACTGCCGGTCCGCTACAACTGGGCCGCCGATTACCGTGGCCGCGCGCTCGTCGTCTACGGCCACACGCCGGTCGGCGAGCCGGAGTGGCTCAACTCGACGATCTGCATCGACACCGGCTGCGTGTTCGGCGGCAGGCTGACGGCGTTGCGTTACCCGGAGCGCGAGCTCCTCTCCGTGGAGGCTGCGCGCATGTACTACGAGCCCGCGAAGCCGTTGGCAGCGACGATCGAGGACGCGCACGCCAGCGGTGCCGCGCCGCGCCGGCGATCCGCACAGCAGGAGCTCGACGATGTGCTCGATCTCGAGGATGTCTCCGGAAAGCACATCATCGCGACGTCGCTGAAGCAGAACGTCGTGATCCGTGAGGAGAACGCGATGGCGGCGCTCGAAGTGATGAGCCGCTTCGCGGCGAATCCGAAATGGCTCGTGTACCTGCCGCCGACGATGTCGCCCAGCGACACGTCGAAGCGCGAGGGATTGCTCGAGCATCCTGAGGACGCCTTCGCGTACTTTCGCGCGTCGGGCGTGGCGAAGGTCGTGTGCGAAGAGAAGCACATGGGCTCGCGCGCGGTGGTCGTGGTGTGCCGCGATGAAGATGTCGCGCGTCGCCGTTTCGGCGTCGACGGTGAGGGCATCGGCATCGTCTACACGCGCACCGGCCGGCGTTTTTTCAGCGATTCCATGCTCCCACTCGAAGCGGAGCTCCTCGCGCATCTGCGCGATGCATTGACGCGGAACGACGCGTGGTCAGGCTTCTCGACCGATTGGTTCGTCCTGGACTGCGAGCTGATGCCGTGGTCCGTGAAGGCGGAGGATCTCGTGCGCGGACAGTACGCCTCCGTCGGCGCGGTTGCCGGCGCGGCGATGCATGCGGCACGCGAGGTCTTTCGGGCGTCCGCCACGCGGGTCGGGGAAGCGGCGGCCGTTGCGGAGGCATTCGACGCGCGTGCGGCGATGGTCTCGCAATACGTCGACGCGTACCGTCGCTACTGCTGGCCGGTGAGCTCGCTGCTCGACGTGCGTCTCGCGCCGTTCCACGTTCTCGCGACGGAAGGCGCGGCACACGCCGGCAGGGATCACGTGTGGCACATGGAGTCGATCGGCGCCATGATCGCCGGCGACGAGACCGGCATTCTCATGGCGACGCCGTATCGAGTCGTCGACCTCGCGGACGATGCGAGTGTCGCCGCCGCGACGGAGTGGTGGGAATCGATGACGGCGCGCGGCGGCGAAGGGATGGTCGTGAAGCCGCTCGACTTCATCGCGCGCAATGCGCGCGGCCTCGTGCAGCCGGCGGTGAAGTGTCGCGGCCCGGAGTACCTGCGCATCATCTACGGTCCTGAGTACTCGGCACCGCACAATCTGCCGCGCCTGCGCGCACGCCGTCTCGGCGGCAAGCGATCGCTGGCGCTGCGGGAGTTCGCTCTCGGCGTCGAGGCGTTGCAGCGCTTCGTCGCGCGCGAGCCGCTGCGGCGCGTGCACGAATGCGTGTTCGGCGTGCTGGCGCTCGAGAGCGAACCGGTCGATCCGCGGCTGTAAGGGGAGTAGCCTCGCGGCTACTCCCCCTCGTACGCCCGTCGGGCGTGTAGTCGTTGATCGTGTTGATCTTCGAGTTCGGAAAGATCGAGACGTAGAGGCGCGCGACGTCTTCGGCCTGGCTGTCGAACCGCAGATTCGGAGTGATGCGGTTCATCGGAGTCCTTTCTTCGCGTGGTGATGCGTTCACCACAAGAGACTCCGGCGCGCGCGAAAACTCATCGGTCGGTCGCAAAGAAATTTGCCAGAATGCCGCGCATGCATCGCTGCCGCGTTCTCGTCGCCGTTCTCGCCGTGCTCTCGATGGTGTCCGCGTTCGCGGCGACACCATCAACGAGCTACCTCCTGCGGCCGCAGCGCGTGTTCGACGCGCAATCATCCGCGACGCATGACGGGTGGGTGGTGCTCGTCACCGGCGAGACGATTGCGGCCGTGGGGCCGGCGGCGAGCGTGAACGCGCCGGCGGGGACGACGACCATCGACCTGCCGGGCATGACGCTGCTGCCCGGCCTCATCGACGCGCACTCGCACATCTTTCTGCATCCGTACAGCGAGACGCTCTGGAACGATCAGGTGCTGCACGAGGCGGTCGCGTATCGCACGATCGCGGCGACGCTGCACGCTCGCGACACGCTCCTCGCCGGCTTCACGGTGCTGCGCGATCTCGGCACCGAGGGCGCGGGATTCAGCGACGTCGCGGTGAAACAGGCCATCGACGAAGGTCGCATTCCGGGGCCGCGGCTCTTCGTCGCCACGCGCGCGATCGTCGCCACCGCGAGTTACGGGCCGGGGCCGGGCGGCTTCGCGCCGGAGTTCGATCCAGGCGCGCGCGGGGCGCAGGAGGCGAGCGGCGCGCCGGAGATCCTGCGCGCGGTGCGCGAGCAGATCGGCCACGGCGCCGATTGGGTGAAGGTCTACGCCGACTACGGCCGCGGCGGCAGTCCGGCCACGCCGACGTTCTCATTGGACGAGCTGAAGACGCTCGTCGACGAGGCGCACAGCGCGGGACGTCCCGTCGCCGCGCACGCGACGACGGCGGAAGGCATGCGCCGCGCGACGCTCGCCGGCGTCGACACGATCGAGCACGGCTACGGCGGCACCGACGAGGTCTTCAAGCTCATGGCCGCGCACGGCGTCGCGTATCTGCCGACGCTCACCGCCGAGGAGGCGTACTCCGAGTACTTTCAAAACTACAAGCGCGGCGCGAAGCCGTACACCGCGTCGATGGACAAGGCGCTCAACGCGTTCCGGCTCGCACTGGCGAACAACGTGACCATCGGCTGCGGCAGCGACGTCGGCGTGTTCTCGCACGGGACGAACTACCGCGAGCTCGAATGGATGGTGCGCGGCGGCATGACGCCGGCGCAGGCGCTCCTCGCGGCGACGTCGGTCGACGCGAAGATCCTTCGCCAGCAGGACCGCTTCGGCCGCATCGCGCCGGGACTCTTCGCGGATCTCATCGCCGTCGCCGGCGATCCGACGCAGGACATCACCGCCGTCGAGCACGTCGCGTTCGTGATGAAGGGCGGACAGGTGTTCGTCGCACCGCGCCGCTGATCGAAAAAAGTTTTCGCGGCGCCGATGAGTTTTCCGCGCGGCCGCGGTCTATGCACAACGGAGGAAGAAGAATGGACAGCGTGGTTCACTTCGAAATGCCCTACGAAAACCGCGACCGCATGAAGTCGTTCTACGAGACGGCGTTCGGCTGGCAGACGCAGACGCTCGGCCCGGAGATGGGGAACTACGTCGTGGTGACGACGACGGAGACCGACGCGCAGCGGATGCCGAAGAACCCCGGCGCGATCAACGGCGGCTTCTACGCGCGCACGGACGATCCGGCCAGCAATAATCCGTCGGTCGTGATCTCGGTCAGCGACATTCACGACACCGTCCGCAGGATCGCCGCCGGCGGCGGCACGCTCCTCGGCGAGCCGATGGAGATTCCCGGCATCGGCATGTACGCGTCGTTCCGCGATACCGAGGGGAATCGCGTCGGCGCGCTGCAGCCGTTCCCGCGTTGACGCGCGGCGCTTCGTTTTCAGCGCGCGGCGAGCGGATCCATCGACCGTATCGCCGCGCGCAGCTGCGCGTCGGTGAGCTTGTCGAGCTGCGGCAGCAGCGGCTTCGCCGCGTCGAGTCCGGCGATCTCGCGCGCGTGCGCCTTCATCCACGCGACGAGTCCTTCGCCGATGCGGTGATTCGCCTTGCCGTGCGGCGTGTTCGCGCCGACGCCGCCGCCGAGGATGCCGCCGGAGAGCGCGCGGCGCGGCGACGGCGCGAGCGCGACCTCGGAGAGCTTCGCGCGGAACTCCAGCTCCTCGCTGTCGTCGAGATGATCGTACTTGTGGTCGATCGCGTGGCGTCCCTCGTGCGCCCAGATCGACGACGCGAAGACGTCGTCGCGGACGCGCGCGAGGAACGCGTCGCGCAGCGCGTCGCCGGCCAGTCCCTTTGCGTGCAGCTCGGCGAGGAGCTCGTCGTTCGCCTGCATCCGCAGACGCGCGGCGAGGCCGGGGAACGGCGCGATCGGCGTCGTGCGTGCGAGCTCGTCGTCGCGCCGGGTCTGGTCCGCGACGTTCTTCGCGCGTTCGGCGCGCGCGGCCGGATCGGTGACGGCGAGCCACTCCGCGATCGCGCCGTCGGCGTATGCGGGCCGCACCTGATAGATGCCGGTCTCGTTCTGCCAGCCGCCGTCGCCGTTGTCGCCGTCGGTGGCCCATTCGAGAAAGCCGTTCGAGACCATCGCATCGAGCGCGAGGAAGCGCAGCCGCGCGCCGCGGCCGTACTGCTGCACGTCGCGGTTCTCGTCGACGATGATGTGGCCGAGGTGGAGATCGGGGACGCCGCCGGTCTTGCCGAGGTTTGCGTAGAGGCCGTAGCGGTGCGCGAGCTCGTCGGGCGTGAGGCCGAGCTTCTTCTGTTCGGCGACGAGCGCGTCGCGCAGCTCGTCCTGGCCGCGCGCGCCTCGCGCGACGCGGCGGTAGTGCGCTTCGGTGGCGTTTGCGACGGCGCGCAACGCGGCGGCATACGCGACGACCGCGTTCGACTCGCCGTCGTCGATGCGATCGGACGCGCATGGATCGTGGAGGACGTCCGCGGCCTCGTCGAAGAAGCGCGTGCCGGCGAGCGCGAGACCGATCGTGCGGCGTTGCGCGGCGGACGATGCGCTGCCGCGAAACGCCGGCAGTTCGGCGGCGAGCGTTGCGGCGGCGGAGGCGATGGCGTTCGGCGGCGGCGCGCCGGGCGTCACGCCGTAGTACCAGCGCCACGCGTCGAGCGCGGTGGCGCCGTCGCCCGCGAGGAGCGCGACGTCGAGCAAGGCGTGCGTGAGATCGAGGAACGGTCCGTCGCGCTCGATCGGGGCGCGCAGCATGGCGATCGTTTCGGTGAGCGCGGGATCGTTCGTGCAGCGTCCTGCGCGTCGCGCCTGTTGCAGCGGCAGCGTGACCGCGTGTGCGGCGGTGACGGCGGCGCGCACGCGCAGCTCGCGTCGCGTTGCGAGGCGCAGCGCGTCGAGCGCGGTTGCTCGCGCGCGAGCGAAGTCGCCGCGACGGAGCTCGCGACGCGCGCGTTCGGTGAGCGCGTCCGCGTCGGTGCGGTTTGCGAGCGTGCGTTCCGCGGCGGCGTCGTCGCCGAGGATCGCCCATTCGAGATGCGCGGCCTGCGCGGCGGCGCGGTTGCGCCGGTCGGGATCGGCGTCGCTCGTCATGGCCTGATGAAAGAGCTTCACCGCGCGCGTGAAGTCGTAGTCGGCGAGCGCGGTTTCCGCCGCGTCGTAAGGGGCCCGCGCGGCGCCCGAGCAGGCGGCGAGGAGGAGAAACGCGACGAGCGCGAGGCGACGCATGATCATCGAGCGTACGCAAGCGTCCGCGGGGCGTCTTGAACGCGGCTTGCGTCGTGGAAGCGGATCAGCGCGCGCGGCGGAACTCGCTCGGCGTCTGGCCGGTGAGGCGGCGAAACGTGCGCGCGAGGTGGCTCTGATCGGCGAAGCCGCAGTCGAGCGCGACCTCGCTCAGCGCGACGCCTGCGGCGATGCGGCGCTTGGCCTGCTCGACGCGCTGGTCGCGCACGAAGTCGCCGATCGTGCAGCCGTAGTGCTGGCGAAACGCGCGCGCGAGGTGCGCCGGATGCACGTCGAAGTGTGCGCCGAGCTCGCGGAGGCTGAGGTTTTCGGCGAAGCGCGACGCGACGAGCGCCCGCGCGGCGCGCAGCCACGCGGGCGCGTGATCCGTCGTCTCGCCGCGCCGCGCGATCTCGGCGAAGAGCTCGAGCAGCAGTCCTTCGATGACGAGCGGCGAGAGCGCGTCGCAGTCGCGCAGCTCGCGCAGCAGGCGCGCGCCGAGCGCGGCGACCGGCGGCACGTCGACGAGCGCGGGACGCGTGAACGCATCGCCACGCGTTGCGAGCGCATCGAGCCACGCGCGATCGAGTTCCACGTTCATGCAGCGCGCGGGATCGGCGAAGCGATCGGCGTGATCTTCGCCCGCGGGATGCACGACCAGCGCGCGCGGCGTGCAGTCGCGCGTCGTGCCGCGCAGCAACTCGCGATACGCGCCGCGTACGACGAACGTGAGATACGTCTCGTCGTGCGCGTGCCACGGCAATTCGCTGCCGCCCGCGTAGTCGGTCAGCGACAGCGTGAAGTAGCCGAACTGCTGAAACGTTTTCCGGCGGCCGAGGAACTCACCTCGAACAAGACGCGTGGCGCTCACGAAAGTATTTTACGAAGCGCCTCCGCCGGAGTTGCGGATGCGAGCGTACGACGGCAGGGTAGGATTCGCGCATGCGCCGCATGCGATGGTCTCTGCTCGCTCTCGCCCTGTCCATCTGCGGCGCGGCGTTCGCGGATGATGCGCCGGCGACCGCGCGCCTCGCCGCGCTGGCGCGCGTCTGGGGTTCCATCAAGTACGAGCATCCCTACCTCGGCCACCGCGATGCTGTCGAATGGGACGCGGCGCTCGTCTCCGCGATTCCAAACGTTCGTGGCGCGCAGTCGGCCGATGGTTTTGGCGACGCGCTCGCGGGAATGCTCGCGCGTCTGGACGATCCGCAGACGCACGTCGTCGCGGCGGAGCGGCCGGCCGATGCGCGCGCCGGCGCGTTCGCCGAACGCATGACGGACGACAACATCCTCGTCGTCACGCTGGGCGATTACTACGCGCTCTGGGGCGCGGACGCGCAGGCCGCGCTGCAGCAGGTGCTCGCCGCGGTGCCGCGGGCGCGCGCGGTGGTGCTCGATGCGCGTTCGGCGCGGCCGATCGATGCGTACGGCCGGCTGGAGATGCGGCAGACGGTCGCGCGGCTCGACCGGCTGCTGACGTCGCAGACGCTCGACACGGCGGGCGAGCGGCGGCGCGTCTGGTACGGCTTCGCGGGCAACCCGTCGCCGTTTGCATCGGGGCAGTACTACGGCGGTTGGTTCACCGAGCCGGGCCAGCGCATCGCGCCGGCGGCGGAGGGACGTGACGTTCCGAGCGTGGTCATGGTCGATGCGTACGCCGCGCTCCCGGAAGCGACGCTCGCGCGTCAGCGTGCGGGACTGACGCTCATCGTGTTCGACGGTGATCCGGCGACGAGCGACGTCGTGGCGACGAAAGCGATCGACGTTGGCGAGGGTCTGCGTGTCAACGTGCGCATCGCGGAGCCGGTGTTCGGCGACGGCACGAGCGCGAGGTTCGAGCCGGACGTCGTCGTCGACGGTGCGAAGGAAGAGGCGATCGAACGCGCGATCGCGGCGGCGCGCTCGTTCCGCCGGTCGGCGTTCGCGCCGGTGCCCGCTCCGGCGACGGTCGCGTCGATGCGAGACGACGCGTACGCGTCGATGGCGTATCCGGCGCTCGAGTACCGGATGCTCGCGCTGTTCCGCCTGTGGAATGTCATCGACCGTTTCGCGCCGTTCCGGCCGGCGGATTGGGACGACGTGCTGACGCAGTTCATCCCGCGGTTCGCCAGCGCGGCGAACTCGCGCGAGTACGCGCAGGCGATCGCGGACGTCGCCGTGCGCATGCAGGACTCGCACGCGTACGTCGCGGGCGATGCCTACGACGCGCTCGCCGGCAACGGCTATCCGCCGATCCGCGTGCGCATGATCGAAGGCGAGCCGGTGGTGGTCGCGCTGTTCGATCCGGAGGCTGCCGCGGCGGGCGTGCGCGTCGGCGACGTCGTGGTGTCGGTCGATGGAGAAGAAGCGCAAGCGCGGTTCGCGCGCTACCGCGGGCTGATCTCCGCGTCGACGCCACAGAGCTCGCTGGACAAGGCCGCGCTCGCGTTCATGAACGGCCCGATCGGATCGCGCGTGCAGTTGCGCCTGCGCGGCCGCGACGGAGAGCGCGAGGCGCGTCTCGTGCGGCGTGCCGAGGATTACACGACGCTGTATCACCGCGAGCGCACCGGCGACGTTGTGCGCATCCTCGACGGCAACATCGGCTACGTCGATCTCGATCGGCTCACGGCGTCCGGCGTCGACGCGATGTTCGAGCGGCTGCGCAACACGCGCGCGATCGTCTTCGACATGCGTGGATATCCATTGGATACGATCTGGACGATCGCGCCGCGGCTCACGAGCGCGCGCAGCGTCGCCGCGCGGCTGCAAACGCCGATGGTCGGCCACGGCATGCAGGACGCGGCCATGGAAACGGTCGAGCAGCGGATCGCGCCGACGCCGCCGGGCGCGTGGCTCTACACCGGCCGCACGGTCATGCTCATCGACGAGCGCGCGGAAAGCCAGGCCGAGCACACCGGCCTCTTTCTGCGCGCGGCGAACGGCACGAGGTTCATCGGCAGCCGTACCGCGGGCGCGGACGGCGAGGTGAACACGGTGAAGCTGCCCGGTGCGATCACCGTCGGCTTCACGGGGCAGGCGGTGCAGTTTCCCGACGGCACGCCGGTGCAGCGCGTCGGCCTCGTGCCCGACATCGAGGTGCTGCCGACGATCGCGGGCATTCGCGCCGGTCGCGACGAGGTGCTCGAGCGCGCGATCGAGGAGCTTCGTTCGCGCGACTGAGACCGAGCGGCGTGCGGCGCGTTTACGGCAGCGCTTCGACCGGCGTCTCCGCGGGCAGCACGGCTTCGATGAGCAGCGCGGCGACGACGCCCGCGACGCAGCCGACGACGTTCCACCAGAGCCAGGCCATGTTCGTGAAGAGCGAGCAGAGGATGACCGCGGTCTCCGCGAAGATCGCGCCCCAGAACGCGGCGGTGGCGCCGACGCGCTTCGCGTAGAAGGCGAGGAGGAAGATCGCCAGCATCGTGCCGTAAAAGTACGAGCCGATCTTGTTCACGGCCACGATGAGGGAGCCGAGCTGGTTCGCGTAGAGCGCGAAGAGGATGCAGAAGACGCCCCAGGCAACGGTCATCCACTTCGACACGACCACGCAGCGGTGATCGCTCGGCGCGTGGCGCGTGTGGCGGCGCCAGATGTCGACGACGCTCGAAGACGCGAGCGAGTTGAGTCCCGAGGCGGTGGCCGACATCGCGGCGCAGAAGATCGCGGCGAGCAGCAGACCGACCACGCCGCGCGGGAGGTTCTGCATGATGAAGGTGAGAAAGACGTAGTCGGTGTCCGCGGCGTCGGCGGTGCGATCGTTCTTGCGGATGAGGGCCGCGGCGGCGCGGCGCGTGTCGTCGTCGCGCTGCTGCAGCGCGTGCAGCTCGTCGCGCGTTTGCGTGATCGCGTGCGCGTCGCGGGCGCGCATCGCGTCGACGAGCCTCGCGGCGGCGCCGCGTTTCGCGTCGAACGTCGCGGCATGCGTCGTCTCCAACGCGCGGAACTCTGTGCCGTACGCGCTCGCGAGCACCTTCGCGCGCTGCACGGGATTGAAGAACACTGGCGGCGCGACGAACTGGTAGAAGACGAACACCATCGCGCCGACGAAGAGGATGAAGAACTGCATCGGCACTTTTACCAGCGCATTGACGAGCAATCCCAAACGGCTCTGCGTGACGCTCCGGCCGGTGAGGTAGCGCTGCACCTGCGACTGGTCGGTGCCGAAGTACGCGAGCGCCACCATCAGGCCGCCGAACAGTCCCGACCAGAAGTTGTACGGCGTCGTGACGTCGAAGTGGAAGTCGATCACGTTGATGCGGCCCATCGTGCCGGCGACGCGCACGGCGTCGACGAGACCGACGCGCGGCGGCAGCGAGCGGATGGCGATCACGAGCGCCGTGGCCATCCCGGCGAGGGCGATGAGCAGCTGGTGCGTCTGTGTCCAGCTGACGGCCTTCGTGCCGCCGGCGGTCGTGTAGAGGATGACCAGCGCGCCGATCACGAGCGTCGTCAGCTGCACGTTCCAGCCGAGGACCAGCGACACGATGAGCGCGGGCGCGTAGAGCGTGATCGCGGTGCCGAGGCCGCGCTGGACGAGAAAGAGCAGCGCGGTCAGCGTGCGCGTGCGCGGGCCGAAGCGCGTCTCGAGGTACTCGTATGCCGTGAAGACGCGCAGGCGGTGATAGATCGGCACGGCGGTGATGGAGAGGATCACCATCGCCACGGGCAGGCCGAGGTAGAACTGCACGAAGCGCATGCCGTCGGAGTACGCCTGGCCGGGCGTGGAGAGGAACGTGATCGCGCTGGCCTGCGTCGCCATCACGGACAGCGCGATTGTGTACCAGCGCATCTGGCGGTCGGCGAGCAGGTACTGCTCGAGGCGCCGCTGCCGGCGGCCTTTCCAGACGCCATACGCGACGATGGCCAGCAGCGTCGCGGCGAGAACGAGCCAGTCGAGAGCGCTCATGCGAAGGCGCGCGTCAGCGCGTAGAAGAGCGCGATCTCGACCGCCAGTGCGAAGAGCACCACGGTGTAGAGACGCGCCCAGCGTTGCGAGGTCACTTGGCGGACACCAGGTTCACGAACGCGCGGATCGCGCCCGGCACGCCGGCCGCGAGCTGGCGCCACCACGCGTAGGACGTGTAGATGTAGACGCCCTTGCCGTGGCGCGCGTACAGCTCGCCGCCGGCCTTCTCCGATTCGCCCGGATCGTTCGACGCGAGCACGGTCGCGTACTTTGCGTCCCAGTCGTTCGTGAAGTAGAGGCCGCGCTCCTGCACCCATCCTTCGAAGTCGGCGGCCGTGATCTTGTTCGGCGTCGTCAGCAGCGGATGGTTCGGATCGACGAAGCGGATCGGCGCTTCCTCGACGGTCACGCGGTCGCCGGAGATCTTGAACGGATACGGTCCCGCCGCGGGGACGGTGAGCTCGGCGGTGGTGTTGTATTGCACGACGACGGTGCCGCCGTTCGCGACGTACTGCATCAGCTTCTCGTGCGCGAGCTTGAGGCGCTTGCGCGTGTTGTACGCGCGGACGCCGGTGACCACCGCGTCGTAGGAGGAGAAGTCGCCGCGATCGAGGTCGGCGTCGGTGAGCAGCGTGACGTCGTAGCCGATTTGGCGGAGGATGTTCGGCACCTCGTCGCCGGACCCCATGATGTAGCCGATGCGATTGCCGCGATGCTGGATGTCGGCGCGTACGAGCCGCGCCCCGGCGTCGTTGAAGACGCGCTGCGCGGGGATGTGCGGGTATTCGATTTCGGTGAGGCCGTACGACAGCTTGCGGCCGTCCGCGAGCGTGACTTCGGCGCGCGCGTCGCCGGTGGACGCATTCGCGGGCGGCGTGACGGTGAACGTGACGCGCGTCTCGTCGCCTTTGCCGCTGAACTTCACCGGCGTCGACGCCGGCGTCGCGCTCCACGACGCGGGCAGCGCGAGGCGCACGGTCGCGTCGGTCGGACCGAAGCTGCGCAGCGCGACAGTGACGGGGCGCGGCTTCGCGTCGGGGAAGACGTAGACGCCGCTGGCGAGGTTTGCGGTGACGTCGGGCACGACGTCGACGTTGCGCGTTTTCTCGCCCGCGACGGGATCGGTCCAGCGGAAGATCGCGGGAACGGTGAAGATCAACGTATGGTTCGCCGCGTCTTCGATCGTGATCGTGAGCGGCAGCGCGAGCGGATTCTCCGGCATGCCGACGAGCTTGCGATCGTCGACGTGATACAGCCCTTTCGCCGGCGTCTCGCGCAGCCAGTACGGCTGCGAGATCGCGGCGTCGGCGGGCACGCGCAGCGACAGCTCGGTCTTGACCGGCTTGTTGTTCTCGAGCGGCGCGGCCACGGCTTTGCTCGGGTTCGCGTAGAGCGAGGCGACCATCGAGAGGCGGAACGGATAGTCGGAGCGGTTGACGACGTTAACGGTGACGGGAATGTCGCCGCCGGCGACGACCGCGGAGTCGCCCGCGCTGACGTCGATGGCGATGCCGGCGCAGTCGCGGATCGCGTCGAGGAGCTCGGCGCGCTTCACCGCCAGCCACGGGTTGCGGTTCGCGGTCCACGCGGGATTCGCGCGCAGTTGTTCGAGCGCGTTCCACGCCTGCAGCAGCAGCGGCAGCGACGCCTGCGGACGATCGCCGTCGAAGTCGTTCGCGGCCTGTTGCAGGATGCGGCCGACGGCTTCGCCGCCCGGATAGCGCGACCAACTCGTGTCGATGCCTTCGAAGAGATCGCTCTGCGCGGGAGCGCCGTTGCGGAGGTCGTAGTAGTTGATGAACGAGCCGCGGCGTTCGGCGGAACCGAAGCCCTGGCTCTTGTGCTGGCTGCGGCTCTCCGCGGCGATCTCGGTGTAGGCGCGGCCCAGGAGCGGGCTGTAGGCGCCGAGGTCGACGCGCAGCGACTTCGCGACGGACGGATCGTTCGGATCGATCGGCTTGCCGAACGAGAAGCGGTTCCAGAAGATCCGCTTCGGTTGCCAGACGCTCACGTACTGCAACTGCTCGGGGAACTTCGTGGCGTCGCCGGCGGCGGTGAACGCTTCTTCGGCGAGCATCGCCGACGCGGTGTGATGTCCGTGGCCGCCTTCGCCGGTGATCGGGAAGCGCGTGATGAGCACGTCGGGCTGGAACTTGCGAATGGCCCAGACGACGTCGGCGAGCACGGCGTCGTGTCCCCACGTCGCCAGCGTTTCCTGCGGGTTCTTCGAGTAGCCGAAGTCGAGCGCGCGCGTGAACATCTGCTCGGCGCCGTCGATGCGCCGCGCGGCGAGGAGCTCCTGCGTGCGGATGATGCCGAGGAGCGGACCCTTCTCGTCGCCGATGAGGTTCTGGCCGCCGTCGCCGCGCGTCATGGAGAGATAGCCGGTGCGGTAGCAGCGATCGTTCGCGAGCCACGCGAGCATGGCCGTGTTCTCGTCATCGGGGTGCGCGGCGACGTAGAGCGCGCTGCCGAGCACCGTCAGCTTGCGCAGCTGGAGGCGGAGTTGCGCGGCGTCTTTTGCGAATGCCGAAACGGTGAGAGTCAGCGTGAGGACGAGCGTGATCAGTCGGCGCATCGGGCGGATGGTCTCATAAAGTGCCGCGACGGCAGCGTCTCGGGAGTGTTACGGTCCGGCTGTGCAATGTGACTGCGACATCGCCATCGTCGGCGCCGGCGCCGCGGGCCTCACGGCCGCGATTTTCGCGACGCGCACCGCGCCGTCGCCGCGCGTCGTGCTGCTCGACGGCGCCGCGCGCATCGGCGCGAAGATCCTCATCTCCGGCGGCGGACGCTGCAACGTGACGCACGACGTCGTGACGCCGGACGACTTCAACGGCAGCCGCAACGCGATCGCGAAGGTGCTGCGCACGTTTTCGGTCGATGCCACCGTGCGCTGGTTCGAGGAGCTCGGCGTGACGCTGAAGCGCGAGGAAACGGGGAAGCTCTTCCCGACGACCGACAAGGCGCGCACGGTGCTCGACGCGCTGCTGCGCGCGGCGTCGCGCGCGGAACTGCGCGCCGGTCATCGCGTCGAGCGCATCGAGCGCAACGGATCGCACTTTACGCTGCACACGAGCGCCGGCGCGCTCACCGCGTCGCGCGTCGTGCTGTCGACCGGCGGATGCAGCGTCCCGAAAACCGGCAGCGACGGGCACGGTTACGCGCTCGCCCGTTCCCTCGGCCACACGATCGCCGACCCGTTCCCCGCGCTCGTGCCGCTCGTGCTCGCCGAAGATCACTGGATGACGAAGCGCAGCGGGACGAGCGCGGACGTCGAGCTCTCCGTCCGCGCGAGTTCCGGACGCGTGCTCGCGCGTCATCGCGGCGCGCTGCTCTGCACGCACTTCGGCATCAGCGGCCCGGTCGTGCTCGACGTCTCGCGCCACTGGATCGCGGCGCGCCGTGACGACGCGGACGCCGTGCTCGTCGTGAACTTTCTTCCGGGCGAGACGTTCGAGTCGTTCGAGCGCTTCCTGCTCGCGGAAGCGTCACGCAATCCGCGCGCGACGCTCGCCAGCGCGCTGCGCGGACGCGTGCCGGAGCGGATCGTCGACGCGCTCGCGGAAGCGCGTCCGCTCGCATCGCTGACGAAGGAGCAACGCCGCGCGCTCGTGCGCGCGTTCGTCGAACAGCCGCTCCCGATCGCGCGCGATCGCGGCTTCGATTTCGCCGAAGTCACGGCTGGCGGCGTGCCGCTATCCGAGGTCGACGTGGCGACGATGAAGTCCCGTCGTTGCGATGGTTTGTTTCTGTGCGGCGAGATCCTCGACGTCGACGGGAACATCGGCGGCTACAACTTCCAATGGGCGTGGGCGAGCGGGCGTCTGGCGGGAACATCCGCATCGACGCGCGCCGATCAGTTGCCGCCGGCCGCGCGCTCGAGCAGTTCCAGCGCGCCGGCCGAAGGCGAATGAAAGACGAGCGACGGCCATTCGGGCAGTAGACGGTCGACGGTCAGAAACAGCGCCAGTCCTTCGTCCTGCGACCAGTATTTGCGCGAGCCCAGCATTCGCTTGACCGCCGCATCGCGCTCCAGATGTCCGCCGGCCGGATCGGCGAGCCATGCATAGCCGGCCCACTGTCCGGCGCCTTCCATGGAAAGCCAGGTCGCGTCGAGCGTGGCGAAGACCGCGTTCTCGCCCGTGAACCAGCGAGCATGCCGGCTCTTCATCAGAGCGAGCGCCTGTTTTGCGTACGTGCGCGCCTCCGCCGTGGTCGGAGCCTCCGCGGCGCGATAGAGAGCGTCGCGTTCTTCGAGATACGCCGCCACGTACTCCGAGTTGGACGCAAACCGCGTCTGCACGATGTCGTCGTTGAGCTCCTCGGGGAACTTCCAGGCGGCATCGATCGGACCGATCACCGCGCCCATGCCCGCGAGCTGGCGCGTGTGAGAGAACTCGTGAAGGAACACGGCCGTGAGTCCCGGTTCCTGTCCATGTCCGGACTGCTGCCAGTAGGACGGCGCGGCCATCACGAAAAACGGCGTGCCGTTCTTATCGTTGTTGGTGAAGGACATCAGCTGCACCGGCGTCGTATCGCCGTTCGGCAGCGTGAATTTCCCGTCGTGCGCAACCGTCCACCATGGTCCCGGAACGCCGTGGATGGACTGGCCGCGTTTCTTCGCCGCCGCTCCGGCGGTTACCGGCGACGTCGTATAGACGCACCTCGCGTCATAGAAGACTAGCTGCGGGGATGGAGCGTCCGGCAGGTGCAGGATTCGGCGCGAGGTGAGGTTCCACGCGTCCTGCCAGTGCCGAATCCACACTTGCTGCGCCGCGAGATCGCACGAATCAGCCGCGTGTCGAGCGCCGGGACGCGAGGACGCGCACGCGGCGAGGCCGAACGAAACGACCGAGAGCACGGCGGTGAGAACGGCGGCGGATCTCGTGGAATGCATGCGGACAAATACGCGGGTGAGGTCCGCGGGTTCCCGTGTGGCGGGAACATCCGTGGCGGCTTCGCAAGTTCAAGCGGCCATGAAAACCCTTCGCAGCCTCGCATTGCTCGCACTGCTGGCGACGCCGCTCGCGGCGCAGACTGCAACGACCGAGACGTGGGTCGCCGATCCCGCGCATTCGGAGACGACGTTCAAGATCCGCCACCTGGTGTCGAAAGTCAGCGGCCGTTTCCGCGACTTCAACGCCGACATCAACCTCAATCGCGCGAACCCCGTCGCGTCGAGCGTGAACTTCACGATTCAGGCGGCGTCGATCGACACCGGCAACGGCAGCCGCGACGAGCATCTCCGCAGCGCCGATTTCTTCGACGCCGCAAAGTTTCCGACGATCACGTTCCGCAGCACGTCCGTCGCCGCGAAGTCGAAGAACTCGTTCGACGTCACCGGCGACCTCACGATGCACGGCGTCACGAAGCGCATCACGCTGCCGGTCACCTTCCTCGGATTCATGAAGGATCCGCGCGGCAACGACCGCGGCGGCTTCGAGATCGACACGACGCTCAACCGCAAGGACTGGGGCATCCTCTGGAACCGCGCTCTCGACGAAGGCGGCGCGCTTCTCGGCGATGACGTCGAAGTGCAGATCGCACTCGAAGTGGCGCGCAAGCCGGCCACGCCTCCGGCCGCGAAGTAACGTTCGCTCTCTGTTTTGACGAGGCGGCGACGGTCATGTCGCCGCCTCGTTCTTTTTGCGCGTTACTTAACGACCGTCAGCGCGCGCTCGGTCGCGCGCAGCAGCGCCGCGGCGCCGACCGGAGCGCCGGTGGCGTTCTTCATCCAGAGGTCGGGCGCGACGGAGCCGTACTTTGCCATCCGCTCGAACTCCGCACCGAAGTTGCCGGCCTTCTCCATCTGCTCCTGAATCTGAAACGCGATCAGGTGGCCGATCGGATAGTTCGGCAGGTAGAGGAAGCTGTCGATCATGTGCGCGTAGATGCCGAGGAGCACGACGTCTTTGCGGTTGTGAAAGACGGGCGCGTAGTAGCGGTTCCAGACATCTTTCGCGATCTGCACGGTGGCGTTCTTCAGCTCTTCCGGCGATGCCGAAGGATGGTCGTACATCCAGTGCCACACGCCCATGTCGACGAGGGCGATGCCGGAGATCTCGTACGTGTTCCAGAACTCGTTGAGCGTGGCCATGGCCTGCGATTCCGGCGTCGGCTTCGCGAGTCCGAGGAGCTCGAGGTCGCGGTTCTGGAACGTGAACGCGAGCGCCTCCGTGAAGGCGGTGTTCGGCACGCCGTAGAGCGAGTAGTAGTCGATGTTCTTGAGCGAGAACACCTGCTCGACGTTGTGCCCCATCTCGTGGATGGCGATGTTGTAGCCCTTGTAGTCCATCCCTTCCTTGCCGACGCGCGTGCGCAGATGCGGGTTGTCGGCGCGGCGGGCGGAGCCCATGGCGTGGCCGGAGCCGCGCGCGGGATCGACCTCGATGTTGGCGGCGAGGTAGTCCGCGCGCTCTTTCGTGAAGCCGAGATTCACGAAGAGGTTGGCCATGTCGGCCTTGTACGCCTCGGGCGTCGGGTACTTCTTGCGCGTGATGGCGTCGAGGTCGGCCTCGCTGTACGCGCTGTTCGCGCGGAAGCCGTTGTACCAGATGTCGAACGGCTCGAGCGGACGGCCGAGGCGCTTCTCGATCAGCTGCGCGACGCGCGGCACGAGCGGCGAGGAGACCATCTCCTCGAGCATCGAGCGCACGCGGGACTCGAGCATCTGCCGCCCTTCCTCGAAGCTGCGCTGGATGTACGTCGGCGCGGTGGGGGAGTAGGGATCGACGCGCTTGACGGCGCGGAACTCGCCGAGGAGCTTCGCGTAGCGCGTGTCCGGCTCGCGCGCGTTGGTGAGGCTCGCCGGCGCGGGCCGCCCTTCATTCGGCTCGGAGTCTTTCACCGCCGCCGGCGCGACCGTGTTCGTGTACGGGTTCCAGTCGACGTTCGGGTTGTCGATGACGGCCTGCGGAATCGACTCGTCGACGATGCGCTCCATCACCCGCTGGATCATGCGCTGCTTCGGCAGGCCGACCTTCGGATCGAGGCTGTAGTTGCCTTTGATCTCGTCGCGCAGGTTCCAGTGCTCGAGCAGGCGCATCTTCGCGGGGAAGATGCGGTTGCCCTTGTCGTCGACGAGGTGGTGCATCCAGATGTTGTATGTGGCGACGTACTGCGCGGCCTCGGCGCCGGCCTGCGAGATCGCGGCGTTGACGTCGGCGGGCACGCGCTTCGTGAAGCCGAGGGCGAGCGCGGCTTCCGCCCACTGGCGGCGCGTCCAGGTCTCGCCTTCCGTGAGGCGCTGCTGCAGCGTCGTCACCGGGAAGTTCAGCAGGACCACGAAGGCGAGCTTGTTCTGGAAGAGGTCGTCGCTGAAGTGCGCGGTCGGATCGTAGCCGGCCAGGATCTCGTCGAACGGATAGATCGGGCCGATGTCGAGATCGCTCTGCCGGCGCAGGTCGCGCGTGATCTCGGTCATGTGGCCGCCGTACGATTCGAAGAGGAACTCGAGGCGGTCGAACAGCGCGTCGAGCGTCGCCTGATCGCCGGCGAAGTGCGTGCGCACGAGGTCTTCGAACGCCGCGGCGTCGCCGTCTTCGGCGCGCCAGAACTGCGCGACCTGGTTCATGCCGCGCACGAGCCGCGGGCGCTGCGCTTCGCCGTATTTGGCGACGAGCTCGGTCTCGAGCTTTCTCATCGAGTCGGTGAGCGGAGAGGGTTGTTGTTGGGCGAGCGCGGGCATCGCGAGTGCGGTGATCAGCGCCGCCGCCGCAAACAATCGGGCCAAGGCGGATCTCCTTTCGCCGCGCATTCTATGCGCGAGGGCCTGCCTCACGCGAGTTGGAGTGCTGTTCGCCACGCGCCTGACGATCGCTAGTAAGCCGCCGGTTGCACGTTGTTGCATCTCCAGCGCGCGCAATGAAATACCGCCGAAAAGTTCACAACAATAGGGGTATGGAATTAATGCTGTCAGTCACTCCTAAACAGCGCGCGCAAGAAACAGGAAAGGACGACGAAAAACGTGGTCAATCAAGGTGCTTCAACCACGGCGCAAGCCGCTACACAAAACATCGCGTGGTCACTGCCCGCTGGAATTCCAGCGGAAATTCAACCGATTGTGACCAATCTCTCGTTTACAGGAGACAACTCCATTCTCCCGACCGTGCTGTCCGACCTTACGACGTTCGCCGAGACGATGGCCTCCTTCGCTCTGATGGCGGCCGGCCCGGTAGGAATGCTGGGCGCAGGCGTGCTCGCCGGTGTTCTGCAGATCCACAACAGCTCGCAGGCGCAGGCGGCGCAACAGGCGCTGCTCACGAACATCCAGAGCGACGTGACCCAGGCGATTCAAAACGAAGTCATTCGAGGCGCCGCGGCGACGATCGACAGCTACCGCACCGCGTTCAACACCAACCTGGCCGCTTTGCTGCAGCCATACCTCTCCGGAAAGCAGCCGATTCCGCCGGATCCCTCCAACACCACGAACCCGGAGTTCAACGATCAGTGGAAGAATTTCGAGCAGAGCCTGACGGGGGAGGGCAATGGACTGCAGCAGGCGCTGGCGACGCTGCAGCAGGCCGACTCCGTCACCACCGGCGTCAACTTTCAGGTCCAGGCATTTGCGACGTTCCTGGCCGGAGCCGCTCTTCAGGCGTACCTCTACGGCATTTACGTGGCGATGGTCAACGGTGCGAAAAACCGGCCTGCGAATCAGGGCGTAATCGATGAATATGCGGATTCGATCCTCGCGAACCTGACCGCTGCCGTGGCCACGGTGGACTACATCAATTCGCAGCTCAATCAGCGGATGGCCCTCATCTCGGACCTCACCAGTACCAACGGCGGCTGGTCATTTACGGACACCGGGGCTCCGGCGCCGCCCGCAGGATGGAACGCGTATAGCGCAGCCGGGCAATATTTCATCCCCGGAGGCGTGACCGGAGGCGCACAACGCGCGGCGGGCGATCTCAATACGTACAAGGCGTGGGTGTCCGCCCTGTTCATGCAGGACTACAGCATCAACGGACAGATGATCTCGGCGTTGTGCAATCTGCAGAAAACGTACGCTTCACTGACTGCGCACTCAGAAGGGAAGGAGTAACCGTGAATCATACGATCGGCATCATCGCGCACGCAGTCAGCGAGAAACCCATTCTGAATGGTCTGTTCAGGTCGGCGGCACAGCAATGGCCGGATGCAACTGTAGACTGGCATCAGGTATCCACGGTTCAAGGCGAGCCGTTCACGTCCCAGGCCCGGCAGTCGGTCATCCAGCAAACGGCCGACATCGTGACGAACGGTCATTACGGCCTGATTGCGCTGGAAGCGAATCTAGGAAACGCTGCCGGCCCGATAACCTTCGATACCGCGTTTTTCAATCGATTCCCGTCCGATCGCTTCGTGTTGTTCTACGGCGAGGGCGTCGACGCGCAGAGTTTCAATGCGGCGAAGCCGGACAATGTGCTGGCTCTGCTGCGGAAGCCGTTGCAGGTGCGGGATCTGACGCAGTTGGTGAATGCGCGCTTCGAGGAGGGACCTGGTTCGCCGGCCGACACGCAGGATGAAACCTCACTGGATCGGGCATTCTACGCCTCGAGCGAGGAGGAGAGCCGCGATTTCGAAGGTCTGGCCACGTTTCCAAACAACACGAAAACCAATACCGGTCAACCGATAACGAATCCGGGCGACAACGATCCCGAGATCGAAGGCGAATAGCGTCGTCTCGTCACAAAACATGTCGTATTGAACCGAAGGCCGATCGGCCTTCTCAGGAGAATTCTATGGATACCAACCTGCTCATCGTTGACGCCGGAAATTCGCCCTATTTGTGGGTCGCAGCGCAGAAGAAGAGCTTCGGCCTGAGCAGCAAGCTCGGCGGCTGGTCGTTGTCGGCGTTGATGTTCGATGCCTCCGGGGCGCTGTGGTGCGTGGGGAGCGAGCACAATGTCGCTCAATGGAGCGTACAACAGAATACGTGGGTCGGCGTACTGCAGACGCCATGGCATATCCGCGCACTCACGTTCAACAGCAAGGGCGACCTGTGGTGCGTCGGAACGGAGTTCAATGCGGCGCACTGGAACGCTCAGACGAACGACTGGGAACCGACGCCGTACGGGGCGGAGCAGCTCCTGATGTTCACCTTTGATTCGCATGATCAGCCTTGGGCGGTCGGAACGGACAACAATCTGTATTCGTGGACCGGAACGGCGTGGACCAAGGCGAACAATCGGGGTGGTCTGCAGATGGTCTCTTTCGCCGCCGACGACACCATGTGGGGTGTTTCCACGGGCGGGTCCATCGTCCAGTGGGATGGCGGGCAATGGCGGCCGGAGCCGCAGCTCACCGCGTTTCAGAACGTGAATTGGGTGACGCCGGTGAGATCGACAACGCTTTTCGGGTTCGCGCTTCCGTGAACGGGCCGGACGAGGTGGCGGATCGATCCGCCACCTCGTCGCGTCGTTCACGCCTTCCTTTTCGTTTGGTGCGTCGGCGTCGCGGTCCACGGATCTTCCGGCCATGGATGCCTCGGATAACGCCCGCGGAGCTCCTTGCGCACGTCCTGATAGCCGCCGTTCCAGAAGCTGCGCAGGTCTTTCGTGATCTGCACCGGACGCCCGTTCGGCGCGAGCAGCGAGAACGTGACCGGCGTCTGCCGCGGGCCGATGCGCGGCGTGTCGGCGAGGCCGAAGAGCTCCTGCAGTTTCGCCGACGCGACGACGGAGCCGTCGTCGCGATATTCGAGCGCGGCGGTGCGGCCGCTCGGCAACGCGAGGCGTTCCGGCGCGAGACGATCGAGGCGGCGCTGCAGGTCGTACGGCAAGTGCGCGGCGCCGGTCTGCTCGATGAGCGTGTCCCAGTCGATGTCGAGCTCCGCGAACGCGACGCGCCGCTGCAGCACGGGGTCGAGCCGTTCGCGCAGTCGCGCGTTGGTCAACCTGCGTACTTCTTCGGGATCGGGTGCGACGTTGACCTCGCGCAGCAGGATCTGGTCGTACCAGACGCGTTCGATTGCGCGCACGCGATCGTTGCTCATGGTGTGCACGACGTCGCGATGCGTCGGCGTGAGCCACTCGCGCTCGACGATGCTGGCGATGCGTACGAGAGCTTCCGCGCCGCCGGACACGTCGAGCACGACGAGGAACTCGCCGTCGTGCAGGTTCGCCTCGCGCGCGAGCACGGCTCCGGTGCCGCTGGAGAGCAGCAGGCGCGGCGAGCCCGGCTCGCGGCGCATGGCCACGCGATCGGGATACGCGGCGAGGAGCGCGCGGCGGACGGTCGTCTCGTCTGCGTTGCGCGGCAGGTCCGCATGACGCACGAGCCGCGCGAGCTCGCGCGCGGCGAAGTCGAGACGCGGCGAGTCGGCGAGTGCGAGCGCATCGCCCGCGCCGAGGCCGCGCACGTCTTCGGAGAGCAGCGCGCAGACGCGCACGGCGGCGTCGCCCGCTTCGACGAGCACGCGCGCGAGCCGCGGATGCAGCGGCAGGCGGCGCATGCGGTTGCCGAGCGGCGTGAGCGTGCGGCCGTCTGTCGCGCCGAGGCGTTGCAGCAATGTGAGCGCGGCCTCGATGCGATGCTCGGGCGGATGCTCGTACCACGCGAACGTGCGCGGATCGCCGCCCCATGCGAGGAGATCGAGCACGGTCGACGCGAGATCGACGCGGCGTACTTCCGCTTCGCGCTCGCGCCGCAGCAGCATGCGCTCGTCCCACAAGCGCGTCGCGCGTCCCGGTGCGGTGCGGCCCGCGCGGCCGGCGCGCTGATCGGCGGAGTCCTGCGAGATCTGTTCGACGATCAGATGATCGACCGCGGTCTCGGCGTCGAAGCGCAGCACTTTCTGGAGACCGGAGTCGATGACGTCGGTGACGCCGTCGACGGTGAGCGACGTCTCGGCGACGTTGGTGGCGAGGATGATCTTCGGCTCACGACTCGGCGCGAGCGCGCGCTCCTGCGCGTCGACGTCGAGCGAGCCATGAAGCGGAAAGACATTCGGCAGCGCGAGCTCGTTGCGCACGCGCTCGATCTCGCGCGCGCCGGGGAGGAACGCGAGGATGTGGCCGCGCGCGTCGCGGGCGACGTTGCGGATCGCGTCCGCCATCGACGTGTTCGGCGCATAACGAACGTCGATCGGGTGCGAGCGGGCGTCGATCGTCACGATGCGCGCGCCGAGGAAAGCGGCGACAGGTTCCGCGTCCATCGTGGCCGACATCACCACGACCGCGAGATCGTCGCGCGCGTCGGCCGCCTGCTTCACCAGCGCGAGCGCGAGATCGGCGTGGATGCTGCGCTCGTGAAACTCGTCGAGGACGACGACGTCGAAGTCGCCGAGGAGCGGATCGTGCTGTAGGCGCGCGGTGAGGATGCCTTCCGTGGCGACGAGGAGGCGCGTGCGGTCGGAAAAGCGGCGCTCGAAGCGGATCTGCCAGCCGATCTCCTCGCCGATCGTCCAGCCGCGCTCGGACGCGATGCGCCGCGCGAGCGCGCGTGCGGCGAGGCGGCGCGGCTGCAGGAGGATCGTCCGGGCGCGTTCAGCAAGAGCGGGCGGAATGCGCGTGGTCTTCCCCGCGCCGGGCGGCGCGACGATGACGGCGCGGCGTTCCGCGCGGACGAGGGAGACGATCGCGTCGAGCTGCGCGTCGACCGGGAGCGGCGTTTGCACCTTCGCCCGCATTATGGCGACTCGCAACAACGACGACGACATCGACTACACCGCGGAAGGCGCCGAGCCGCCGCACGAGAAACACGACTCGACCGACGAGGGCTACGACGAGGCCGCGCACAGCGGCACGGGACGCTACGGCGTGCCCGAAGGCCAGGGCGGCGTCTTCGGCACGACCGGCGGCGGCACGTACAGCGGCGGCATGCACGAGGTCGAGCGGCCGGTCATCGAGAGCGAAAAGGGTCCGGACGAGCACTGATCGCGCCGCAGCGCGCGTGTGTTACGCGATCGAGTCGAGAATCGCCTCGATCGTCGTCCGCCGGCACGTGTACATCGGCGTGTCGCGCACGGTGTACTTTGACGACTCCGTCTCGCGTAGCTCCTGCACGAGATCGAGGAACTCGTCGGCGGTGTCGGACTCGAACGCGACGACGAAGTCCTGATCGTCGAGGCCGAACGAGTACGTCGTGTTGATCTTCACGCGCGGGTAGTTGTGGCCGATGGCGATGTGCTCGTTCATGATCCGCTGCCGCTCGGCCATCGGCAGCAGGTACCAGTCGCGCGTCTTCACGAACGGATAGACGAAGAGGAACGGCTTCTTGCCGGGGACGATGCGCAGGCGCCGTCCTTCCTGACCTTCGTGCACGTGCTCGTCGACGTATTGCGAGTGCTTGGTCATGGCGAGATACGACTGCGGCACGTCGAGGTAGCGGCCGAGCACGGAGCGGTTGATGTCCGCCACCATCTGCTGGAACGGATCGAGGTCGTAGCCGATGCGCCAGAGCATGAAGTCGACGCCGGCCTTGAGTCCCACCGTCGTGTACGGCAGCACGAACATCGGTCCCTGATAGCGCGTGACGATCTCCGCGAGCTCGCGTTTCGCGTCCGCTTTCGCGTTCGCATCGAGCGCCCGGAAAGCGCGGTCGACGCGGAAGAACATGAAGTTGACGAACTGGCGTTGCACGGGCGCGGGACGCGTTGCAGCGGCTTGCGATTCGGGAGCGACAGTGGTGGTGGTCATGTGCGGATTCTAAGTTAGGATGCGGATCGTGGCGACTCGCGTTCCGCAGCAGCACGCCGCGCCTTCCACGGCGCGTTCGTACCAGCAACTTCTGACGAAGCTGCTGCGCCACGGCGCCTATCCGCAGCTGCGCAAAATCATCGAGAAAACGCTGCCCGCCGACCTCTCGCCGGTGCTGCCGCTGCTGCTCGAGGAAGACCGCAAGCGCATCCTCTCGCTGCTCATCGAAGCGGGCAAAGCGGCGCGCGCGCTCTTCGAGCTCGACGAAGCGGACCTGCAGGAAATCCTCGCCTCGCTCGACGATCCGACGCTCGCGTCGGTCTGCAGTTCGTCCGCGCCCGACGACGCGGCCGACCTTCTCGATGTGCTCGACGAGGAGCGCCGCGCGCGCATCCTCGAGCTCCTCGGCGCCACGCAAGGCGCGAAGCTCGAGTCGCTGCTCGAAGGCGAAGAGGAAACGGCCGGCTCGCTGATGAACACCGAGTTCTTCGCGCTCGACGAAGAGCTCAGCGTCGCGCACGCGATCGACATGATCCGGCAGTACCCGCGCAAGGAGTCGTTCTTCTACGTCTACTGCGTCGACGCCGACCAGCATCTCGTCGGCGTGCTGTCGCTGCGCAGTCTCATCCTCGCGAATCCCGGCGTGCTGCTCAAAGACATCATGGTCCAGAGCGTGGTGCGCACGCAGATCGACTCGAGTCCCGAGGAAGTCGCGCAGCTCGTGTCGAAATACGACCTCCTGTCGGTGCCGGTCGTCGATCTGCAGAACCGTCTCGTCGGCGTCGTCACCGTCGACGACGTGCTCGACGTCATCCAGGAGCAGGCGGAAGAAGATCTCCTCCACCTCGCCGGCGTCTCGGTGTCGGAAGGCGTGGCCACGCCCGCGAGCGAGTCGTTCAAGCTGCGCTTCCCGTGGCTCGCGATCAATCTCGCCACGGCGTTCCTCGCATCGTCGGTCGTGCGCCTCTTTCAAGGCACGATCGAGAAGTGGGCGGCGCTCGCGGTGTTCATGCCGATCGTCGCGGGGATGGGCGGCAACGCGGGCACGCAGACGCTCACGGTGTTCGTGCGCGGCCTCGCGCTCGGCGAGATCGACTGGAACTCCGGATTTCGGCCGATCTGGAAAGAAATGCTGGTGGGCTTCCTCGATGGCGCGGCGAACGGCTTGCTCACGTGCGTCATCGTCGGCTTCTGGACGGGCGACTGGACGCTGGCGATCATCCTGCTCGTGGCGATGTGCTTCAACCTCGTCATCGCCGGCGTGGCTGGCGGACTGGTCCCGCTCGTGCTCGATCGGTTCGGCTTCGATCCGGCCATCGCCTCGTCGATCTTCGTGACGACTTTTACCGACGTCGGCGGCTTCTTTTCCTTCCTCGGCCTGGCCACGATCGCCATGCGCTATTTCGCACATTGAGGCGGCCGCGGGTGTGACGAACCCGCCAACAGGACGTCAACGGCCGGTAATGCGCGCCGATTTTGGTGGGATCGCCTGTGCACTGTTCGAGAGATGACAGAGCGGCTCTTGTCAAGAGACGATTTCACATTGGTACGGATGAGGCCATTTTCGACTCAAGCCTTGTGTTTGCAGCGAGTTGGCTCAGTTGCTCAACACATTGTGCAAAGCGCTCAAACCCGCGATTTTTTGCGGCTCCGGCGCGTTTTCAAGGCGTTTTCCGCAGCGTTTTCCACACTTTCTGTGTAAACGAAGCTGCACTCTCGCGGATGAATCGCGGCTCACTGCCGGTAAGGTCCAGAATCGCCGAAGGTTCGCCCGTTCGGACGCCTCCGTCGACGATTCCGCCGACCGCATCATGCAAGTCGGATGCGAGCGCGTTCGGGCTCGTGACGGGCGGTTCGCCGCTGCGATTCGCGCTCGTCGAGACGAGCGGACCGGTGCGCTCGACGAGCGCGCGCAGCCAGTCGAGCGCCGGGATGCGCACCGCGAGCGTGTTCCCGCCACGCGGAAGGATGGCGGTGAGGGGGGCGGGCCAGATGGAAGCGAGGCGTTGCAGCAGGTCCGGATCGGCGGAGATGCCGAGGGCCGGAAATTGATCGATGGAGGAGGCGAGGACGATGAACGGCTTCCGCTCGTCGCGCCCTTTCATCTCCGCGATGCGCGCGACCGCCTCCGCGTTCGCGAAGGCGGCGTGGAGACCGTAGATCGTGTCGGTCGGCATGAGCACGATCGCGCCGCGGGTGAGCGTCTGCGCGATCTCGTGTAACTGCACGGACGTGGGCGCGTCGTCGATGGTCCAACGCTTCATGCGCGCACCTTTGTCGCGTGCGAACCGGCACGCAGGAGCTCGCGCGCGGACGCGGCGGCGGACGCGGAGACGGACTCGCCGCCGAGCATGGGCGCGATCTCGCGCAACTGCACGGACGTGGGCGCGTCGTCGATGGTCCAGCGCTTCACGCGCGCACCTTCGTCGCGTGGGAGCCGGCGCGCAGGAGCTCGCGGGCGTGCGCAATCGCGGACGCCGAGACGGATTCGCCGCCGAGCATGCGCGCGAGCTCGCGGACGCGGCGCTCGCCGTCGTCGAGGCGTTCGATGCGCGCGCGCGTGTGGCCGCCCGCATCTTCTTTCCAGACGTAAAAGTGTGTCGCACCGAAGCTGGCGATCTGCGGCAGGTGCGTGACGCACACGACCTGATTGCGCGCGGAGAGCTCCTGCAGTTTGCGTCCGACGACTTCCGCGACGCGGCCGCCGATGCCGGCGTCGATCTCGTCGAAGACGAGCGTCGCCGCGGCCGCGCGCGTCGACGCCTTGAAGAGCGCCGCGGCGATGGCGAGCTGGATGCGCGAGAGCTCGCCGCCCGAGGCGATGCGCTGCATCGGCTTCGGCTCCTCGCCGCGATTCGGCGCGATGAGGATGTCGATGCGGTCGATGCCGTCCGGCGACGCGTCGCGCGGCGAAAGCTCGACGCGCACCGTCGTGCGCTCCATCGCGAGATCGTCGAGCTCTTTCTGGATGGCCTGTTCGAACGCGCGCGCGGTTTTCTTCCGCGACGCCGACAGTTTCTCCGCCGCCTTGCGGAATGTCGTCTGCCGCGCGGCCTCGGCCTGCTGCAGTTTCTCGACGCTCGCCTCGTAATCGGCGAGGCGTTCGTATTCGTCCTGAATGCGGCCGAGGTGCTCGAGCGCGGCTTCGACCGAGCCGCCGTACTTTTTGCGCAGGCGCTCGATCGTGACGAGCCGATCTTCGATCTGCTCGAGCCGCTCCGGATCGAGGCGCGTGCTCTCGGAGAGATTGGCGAGTGTGCGGCTGAGGTCCTGCAGGCGATAGAGCGCGTCCTGCATGTCGCCGGCGAGCTGGCGCACTTCGTCGATCTGCTTGGCCAGCGGCTGCAGCAGATGCAGCGCGCGCCCGAGCTGCGCGATCGCGGAGCTCTCGTCTTCGTCGACGAGCTGAAACGCGCCGGAGGTCGTCTCGATGAGCTCGCGCGCGTGGCTGAGGATCGCGCGCTCGCCGCGCAGCGTCTCCTCTTCCGCCGGATCGAGCTTCGCCGCCGAGATCTCGTCGAGCTGATACTTCAGCAGATCGAGGCGCAGCGCGCGGTCGCGTTGCGCGTTCGTGATCTCCTCGAGTTGATCGGCGGCGAGGCGCCATTCGCGATACGCGGCGCGTGTCGCATCGACAAGCGCGTCGTGGCCGCCGTACTCGTCGACGAGCTCGCGGTACGTCTGTCCCGCGACGCGTTGCTGCGACTCGTGCTGCCCGTGAATCTCCAGCACCGCGTCCATCGCCGCCGCGAGCTCGCGCACCGCGATCGGCGAGCCGTTGACGAGCACGCGTCCGCGGCCGCTCGCCGCGATCTCGCGCCGCACGATGAGCTCGATCGCGTCGTCGTGCACCTCGGTGTCGATGCCGAGCTCTTCGAGTGCCGGCGCGAGTGCCGCCGGCAACTGCACCACCGCCTCGGCGGTCATCTTGTCGCTGCCGGCGCGGATCATCTCCGTCGAGCCGCGCGCGCCGCGCAGGAACTCGAGCGAGTCGATGAGCAGCGACTTCCCCGCGCCGGTCTCGCCGGTGAGCACGTTGAGCCCCGGCCCCGGCTCGATGGCGAGCTCTTCGACGATGGCGAGGTTCCGCACCTTGAGGTAGGTGATCACCGCCGCGAAGTGTAACCGGCAGAGGCTTTGCTTTGAATCGGGCTCATGAAGATGCGAAACGTCGTGATCGCGCTGCTGATGGCGGCGAGCGTCGCCTGCTCGAAAGAAGAGGCGAAACAGAAAGCACAGAACGTCACCGCGAAGGTGAAGAAGTCGGTCGACAACGCGCTCGACGTGGCCGTGCCGATCGGCAACCGTGAAGATCCCGCCGCGCGCGAGAAAGAGCGTTTCGACGAGAGCTGGCGCGGCGTGTTCCAGAACGTGAAGATGTCGGGGCAGCCGCAGGGTCCGGCCGCGCCGAAGGTGAATCTCACGTTCGCGCCGAACGGCAAGGAGTCGTTCAAAGGACTCGATGCGAACGCGATCAACACGGCGCCGATCGTCGTGCCGCTGAAGGGCGACGTCGCGGGGCCGTCGGTCTTGAAAACGCAGGTCTATCTCGACCGCGTGCATTACTCGGTCGGCGCGCTCGACGGGCGCTGGGGCCGCAACTCCGCGATCTCGCTCTGGTGGTATCAGCGCGCGCACGGCATCAACACGGCGGAGCCGGGAGCGGTCGACGAGCAGACGTTCCGCGCGCTCGCGGCGCAGGCGGGTGGCGTGCCGGCGCTCGTGCAGCACACGCTGACCGAGGAGGACGTTGCGGGGCCGTTCGTGCAGCTGCCCGATGACGTGTACGAGAAAGAGAAGCTCGAGTGCCTCTGCTACGAGACGAAGCAGGAGAAGCTCGCGGAGCTCTTCCACACGACACAGGACTTTCTCAAGCAGCTCAATCCCGACGCGGACTTTCCGTCGCTGACGGCGGGACAGACGCTGTGGGTGCCGAACGTGCGCGAGCCGCTGAGCGCCGATCAGCCGGACATCGCGCGCATCGTGGTGTCGATCCGCGGCAACACGCTCAACGCGTTCGACGCGAACGGCGCGCTGCTCTTCCACGCGCCGACGACGCTCGGCTCGAAGTACGATCCGTCGCCGAACGAGACGACCAAGGTCGTGAAAGTCGTCTTCGATCCGCACTTCCACTATCAGCCGACGCTCTTCCACGAGGTGCCGGATTCGGATCCCGAGGCGGAGCTCAATCCGGGACCGAACTCGCCGGTGGGTGTGGTGTGGGTGGCGCTCAGCAAGCCGCATTTCGGCATTCACGGCACGTCCGATCCGGAGTCGATCGGGTACGCGTCGTCGCACGGCTGCGTGCGTCTCGCGAACTGGGACGCGCGAGAGGTCGGGCATCGCGTGACGCCCGGAGTGGAGGTGGCGTTCGTCGATACGCGGGACGCGGAACCGAGCAGCGAAACTGCTGAAAAGCAATGAGTTAGCGCACTAAAAACGCGGCATTGATCTCGCAATTTAGGAACGTTCAGGAGGTGTACTGAATGTTCAGCAAGCGAATCCAGGCCGCGGTCCTCAGCGTCTCGTTGATGTTGCCGGCGAGCGGCGCGATGGCAGCGACGCATCACAAGCATCACCGTCATCATCGCCATCACTACAGCCGCACGCGCGGCACCGCGGTCGGCGCGGTTGCGGGCGCGATCATCGATCACCATCAGCCGCTCAAGGGCGCGCTGGTCGGCGCCGCGGTCGGCAATGCCGTGCAGGCCGTGCGCAACCACAAGCAGTAATCAGGCGAGCGCGTCGCGCAGCATCGCGGTCGTGATTCCGGGATCCTTGAGGTTGCCGAGCATCGTCAGGGAAACGGAGTCGGGATCGACGATGGTCTGCGCGATCGCGTGAATGTCTTCGAGCGTGACGGCATCGATCGCGGCGATGATCTCGTCGGGCGAGAACTGGCGACCGAAGTAATACTCCTGCCGCGCGATGCCGCTCATGCGGCTCACCGTCGATTCGAGCGAGAGCAGGATCGAGCCTTTCAGATGCAGCTTCGCCGCGGAGAGCTCGCCCGCGGTCACGCCCTGCGCCTTCACGGCGCGCATCTCCGCGAGCGTGATGTCGAGCACGCGGCGGAGGTTCTTCGGCGCGCACGCGGCGTAGACGGCCTCGTAGCCGCCGTGCAGGTAGCCGTTGTGATACGAGGCGATGCTGTAGACGAGACCTTCCTGCTCGCGCACGCGCTGGAAGAGACGCGACGACATGCCGCCGCCTAGAATAGTGTTGAAGAGCGCCGCGCCGAAGCGCTCCGGACCCTGCTGCGGATAACCGCGCGTGCCGAGGCAGAGATGCGCCTGTTCGAGCTCGCGCTTCTCACGAACGATGACGTGCTGGCGCGGTGACGGCGCGTCCCATTCGCGGCGGAACGGCGCGCGCGCGTCGGGCGGGAACTGCGCCTCGAGAAACGGGACGAGCTGCTCGGGTCGCACGTTGCCTGACGCGGCGAAGATGACGTTCGACGGCTGAAACGTTTCCTGGTAGTGCTCCACGATCTTCGCGCGCTGCAGCCGCTCGATGGTCTCCTCGGTGCCGAGGATCGGGCGGCCGAGCGGATGGTCCGGCCAGAACGCGGTGACGAAGATTTCGTGCACGAGATCGTCCGGCGTGTCCTCGACCATCTTGATCTCTTCGAGGATGACGCCGCGCTCCATCTCCACGTCTTCATCGCTGAAGCGTGGCGCGGTCACGATCTCGGTGAGCAGCTCGAGCGCGGTCGGCACCTGTTCATCGAGTACGTGCGCGTAGAACGACGTGTACTCCTTGCCGGTGAAGGCGTCGACGTCGCCGCCGAGGATGTCGATGATCTGCGCGATCTCGGCCGTGTTGCGCTTGTCGGTGCCTTTGAAGACGAGATGCTCGAGGAAGTGCGACGCGCCGCCGTGCTCTTCCGACTCGACGGCGGAGCCACTGCGGAGGTAGTAGCCCATGGCAACGGAGCGGACGTACGGCAGCGTCTCGACGAGCACCGTGAGACCCGAAGGAAGCGTGGTGCGGAAGATCGGATTCGCGGTGCGCGACATGCGGCGGCGATTGTAGCCTCACCGCGAGGCGTTACTTCTGCGAGAGCGCCTGTTGCCGCTGCTGAATCTCCGTCCGCAGATCCTGCACCGTGTACACCCACTGGTCGTAGTCTTCGATCCCGTTGAAAGAGACGTAGCTCTTGCCGCTGGCGTTCGGACGCACGGCCACGAACGGTCCGGTGTAGTCCTTCGGCGAGGCCTCGGGGATGAGGCGCGTGCCGGTGGAGCCGAGCGCCGGCGGCGCGGTGGCCTGCGGATTCGTCGCGGGGTTCGACGGATTGCTCGCGGGATTCGACCCCGTCGTCGGTGGTGGCGGCGGAAGCGGTTGCCCCGGCTGTCCCTGCTGCACGGCCGTCGGCGGCACGAGGATCCAGTCATCGACCTTGCCGGTGAGCGGGCACGGCCACTTGCCGCCTCCGCGAATGACGCGCGGCTGTCGCGCGTCCTGGAGTTGCTGGAGGCTCGTCGGCGACGCGCTGTGGCGCACCTCGAAGGTCATGATCGAGCGCGCAAACTGCTTCATGAGAAAGATCGTCTGGCGGTCGCGCTCGCGCTTGAGCACGATCGACCATTGCTCGGGCACGGTGAAGGCGATGATGATCGAGATGATCGTCAGGATGACGATCAGTGCCGCGAGCGTGAAGCCTTCTTGCGCGCGCCGCGCGTCAGAGATCTTTGTAGGGGACATCGTCGAGCGTCTTCCCCTCCGCCTTGCTCTTCACGTCGATGAGGCCGGGCTGGAGCAGGTTGTTCGGATCGGGATCAGACGACATGCCGTTCTCGAGGCTCATCGGATCTTCCATGACCGGATCCCAGTCGGGCTGCTTGGTGATGGGATCGGTCGGAATCTTGCGGAGGTAGTTCGGCACGAGCTCGTTGAGATCGGACGGATAGTGCTGCTTGTCGGCGTAGAAGTTGTCGATGGCCTTGCGCATCTCGAACAGGTTGTCCTTGAGCGCGGCCTCGCGCGCCTTGCGCGCGGCGAACTTCACGTTGACGATCGCCACGGCGGCGAGGATGCCGATGATCGTGACGACGACGATCAGCTCGATCAGGGAAAAGCCGGATTGGCCCGGTCGCCGGCGCAGCTTGCTCATACGCGTGATCACCATTCGTTGTAATGCGTCTTTCCGTCGAGCGCCAGCGCGGTCGATTTGGAGTGCACTTCGTAGACGTTGTCGCCGTTGCTGCTCGTCGAGTCGGGATCGTCAGTCGTGGAGAGCGTGTTCCACTCCTTGCTGCCCGTCATCGGATCGATGAGGTCGCGCTCGCGGATGAGATGCACGGTGCGTCCGTCGGACATCTGCACGCCCTTGAGCAGCTCATCGAGATTCTTCGGATAGCCGTCCGAGCCGAGCGCCTGCATCTGGGCGGGACCGACCGACGGCAGCGCGACCTGGCCCGGCTGCGGCGGTTGCGCGAGGTTCGTCTGCATGGTCATGAGGTCGTGATAGCGATCGATGGCGTCGGTGATCTTGCGCAGCCGATCGTGCAGCTCGATCTCCTTCTGCCGCCGGATGCCGAAGCGCGCCACGGGCAGCGCCACCGACGCGAGGATGCCGATGATCGCCACGACCGTGACGAGCTCCGCGAGCGTGAAGCCGCGGCTGCGGGTGCGGTTGCGCTGCAGCATCGGTGTCGCTACTGGACGCGCGCCCTTCCTCCCGCGACCGCGGCGACGATGGTGGAACCGTTGCCGTCGCGGAACTCGGGATTCGACAGCACGAGGAACGTTTCGCCCGGATTGCCGCCGTGCACGCGGATGGCCAGCACGTCGCCGCCGCCGACGAAATGCAGTCCCTTCCCGTCGCTCGAGGTCACGCGGATCTGTCCCGCGTTGTGATCGACGCTGACGATGGGCGGCCGCGCCGGATCGACGGCGATGGCGCTGCCGAGCGAAACGTCGGTGACGTCCATCGCACGCGGGTTGTAGCGCAGCACGATCTCCGGCGCGGTGAGGCCGTCGACGTCCATGGCGATGACGTTCCACACCTTCGTCTCGCCGGGCGAGAGGGCGATCGTCGACGGCTGCGCGGCGATGCGAGGCGCGACGCGGAGCGAGCCGCTGTCGTCGGCCGTCGCGAGCACCGTGGCCGCACGCGCGACGGGCGATGACGACGACGTCGGCGACGAAGTGCTTGCGGATGCGAGCGAGGCCGCGGGCGTTGTCGACGGCAACGCGAGCTCGTTGCGCGACTCCGGCGTCGGCGGCGGATTGTTCGGATTCGCGGGCGGCGGCGTGGACGGCGTGCGGAACGGATCGTTCGGCGCGGTGCCCTGCGTCGGCGCGGGCTGCGCGACGACGTCGCCGTTATCGCCGTTGTCGCTGTTGCCCGGCTCCTGGATGTAGTTGCCCGGCTCACCGTCGGCGAGGCGCTGGTTGTTCGGATTGAACTGCTGTTCCGAGCGGCCCGGGACGAACGGATCGGCGCCGATCTGCGACTCGATGCGCGGCGACACTCCGCGGAACGTGAGGTTGTTACCCGTGCCGACCCACATCGGCGCGAGATCCTCCTCGGTGATGTCCGGGATGCGGATGATGTGCGGCGTCATCGTGAGCACGAGATCGGTGCGCGACTCTTCGTTGTGCGAGTTCGTGAAGAGACGGCCGATGAAGGGAAGGTCGCCGAGGATCGGCGTCTTCGAGTTGCTCTCGATCTTGTTCGTCTGAATGAGGCCGGCGAGGAAGTTCGTCTCGCCATCCTTGAGGCGGATGGTCGACTCGATCGTGCGCGTGGCGAACGTCGGCTGGCGCTGGCCGCCGAAGTCGACCGGCGTACCGGTGTTCGACACTTCGACGGTGAGCTTGAGCGTGACCTCGCGGTTGTGGTGCACGCGCGGCTCCATCGCCACCTTGATGCCGACGTCCTGGTACTGGAACGACGTGTACGGTGTGACGAGCTGGTTCTGGCCGTTCGACGTCGTCCCCGGCGAGTAGCCGGCGACGGTGGTGACAGGCACCGGGATGCGCTGGCCGATGTGCAGCGTGGCCTTCTCGCCCTCGGAGATGCGCAGCTCGGGATTCGCGAGCAGCTCGCTGTTGCCGACGGTCTTGAGCATCGAGTACGTCGCGGTCGGCATCGTGAGGCTGAGGTTGTTCTTGATGTCGTTCACGCTGCCGAGGACGCGCGCGAGGTCCTGCAGGCTGCCGCCGGTGAAGGTGGCGCGTGCGCCGTCGGCGCCGGCCTGCGTGATCGTGGCGCGCGTGGAGGCGCCGAGCGAGCCGTCGGCGGCGGGGAAGCCGGCGATGGCGAGGCCGAGGTCGCGGATCTTGTTGAGGTCGAGCTGCACGAGCTCGACGGCGACGACGACTTCGGCGCGAGCCTTGTCGTTCGCCTCGATGATCTTCTCGGCGATGCGCACCTTGTCGGCGGTGTCGCGGATGGTGATCGCGTTGAGCGCTTTGAGCGGGAAGACGTTGCGCGCCTCGATCATCGTGCGCACGACGTTGGTCACCTGCTCGGCGTCCCCGTTCGACAGATAGAACGTGCGGATGACGAGGTCCTCGTAGTCGCGCCGCGCCTGCGGGTTGTCGGGAACGACGATGATCGTGCGCTCGTCGAGCACTTTGTAGAAGTGATTCGCGGCCTGCATGACGCGCTCGAGCGCCTGCTGCGCGGTGACGTCGCGGAGCTCGATGGTGATGCGGTCGTCCTTGACCGCCTGGTCGAAGAGGACGTTGATGCCGAACGCGTTGCCGAGAGCGCGATAGATGTCCTTGACCGGCGTGTCGCGCGAGAAGGTCAGCGAGATCGGCTCGTTGGACGCGGGGTTGAGCTGCGGCGGCTGCGCCTTGGTGATGGCCGACTGCGCGCGCTTCTTGATCTCGTCGACGGAGACGCTCTCCTGCGTCGCGCGCTGGATGTCGTTGATGAGGCCGACCGCCTTCGCCAGCTCCACGGCGGCGTACTGGTTCGTCGCGTCGAGGCGCACGGTGAGCTGCAGTTCCGTGGCCGCGAGCTGAGCGAGGCGGAGCTGATCGTTTCCCTTCGCCTCGAGCGCGGCGTTGCGCAGCGTCTTGCCCTTCTCGAAGTGCACGCGCGAGGATTCACGCTTGGCGCGGTCGAGCGCCATCTGGTATTCGCGGTTGGTCGGGCTGATCTGCAGCGCCTGCTCGTAGCCGAGAACGGCCGCGTCCCAATCCTTCGTTTCCTCCGCCGTCTTGGCGCGCTGGTACGCGTTGTAGCTCGCGCACGACAGCGAAACGAACGAGATCAGCAGGATCGCGGTGGTGCTTTTCAGTCGATTCATGTCTTCTTCCTGAGTCCTGATGCTGTGACGCCCGAATCGCGGAAACGTCACTGCCCGAGAGGGATGCGCTGCGTGACGTCCGGCGGGAATCCGACGAACCCGATCTCGGCCGACTCGATGCCGATGCGGCGCAGGATGAACTTCCCTTCGATGACGTCTCCGATGCGCGCGTTGACGATCTCGCCTTCACGCGCGAAGGTGGCGATCGGCGACTGCGGTCTACCGAACATGCCGATGAATTTGTAGTTGAACTGCGGCGGAACCGGCGCGGGCGGCGGAGGCGGAATCTCCGGCTCCTGTTCGCACGCGGTGCCGATGCCGTCGCCGTCGATGTCTTTCTGATCGGGGTTCGGTACCTTCACGCAGTTGTCGCGAAAGTCGGGGATGCCGTCCTTGTCCTGGTCGGGCGGCGGCGGTGGCGGCGCGGCGGCAGGAGGCGGCGGCGGTGGGGGCGGCTCTTTGTACGCGAAGAGATTGCGCTCGCTGCGATAGCTGCCGCTCTCCGGCTCGAGCAGGTCCGTGCGCACGGGCTCGACGCCTGGAACGACGTTCTGCGCGACGCGGTGCGCGCCGGGCGCGGATGACGGTGCGTCCGCCGACAGCTCGCCGTCCGCCGGTCCCGACGAAGCCGCGACGGGTGCGGGCGAGGAAGACTCGGGCGATGCGAACGTGTAGATCGCAAAGGCGGCGATGAGGAGCAGGGCCGCGGCGGTCCAGGGTTTCCAGTTCATCCAGTTCATCACAACCGGTTGTTCGCCGCCGGCGCGGCCGAGTCGTCGCGGAACAGCGTCTTGACGTGCAGATTGAGCGTGAGCTGATTGCCCTCGCGCGCGACGAGCGAGATCGAGTCGATGATCACGAACTGCCGCGAGAGCTCGAGGAGATTGATGAGTCGCCGCGCCTGATCGTATGTGCCGGTGACGCTGAAGGCGATGCCCACTTCGGTCGCGCCGATCGGCTCCGCGCGGCGGCGGTTGCCGGCGTTCTGCGCCTGCACGGCCGCGGCGTCGAACGCGTACGACGGCGGCACGAGCGCGCTGGCGACCGCGAGCCGCTTCACCTCGCCGATCATGGCCGTTAGGCGCTCGGCCTGCGTCGACCAGTGGTGATCGTAGATGTCCTGCACATCGCGCTCGATGCGGCGGTAGCTCGCGAGCGCGGTGTCCGCTTTCGCGCGATCCGCTTTCGCCGAGCGCAGCTGCGCTTCCGCTTCGGAGAGGCGCTGTGCCGTCGCGTCGAGACGGCTCTGGTACTGCACGCGATAGGTGAAGAAGAAGATCGTGTTCGCGGCGAGGATCACCGCGAGGACGATGAGCAGAACCCGTTTCTCGCGCCAGATCATCGCGTGGCTCCGGCGTGCGGCGCGTCGGGACGGTAACCGACCGTGAGCGAGAAGTGATACCCGCCGGTCGGATCGAGCGTCTCGTTGCTCGGGAACGGATGGTAGAAGCGCGGATCGCGGTTCATGCGGTCGATCGTGGTCAGCATGCCGTCGGCGGATTTCGAGTCGAACAGCAGCGAGAGCTGAATGCCGTTCGGCGTGAAGGCCGGCGTGACGGAGCTGAGGCGCACGTCATCGGAGAGCACCGACTCGAGCTCGTCGAGCAGCGCGCTCCACGAGAACGCGCGCTGGGCCAGCTTCTGGTTGATGAAGCGCGTGCGCTCGTCGAGACCGGCCAGGTCGAGGCTCTGCAGGCGCCGCTGCGACACCTGCGCGCGTTCGCGCTCCTGCGCCGCCTGCGACTCCACGGTCGCGATCTGCGCGCGCGTGCTCTTCGTCTCGTGCACGTAGCGGTAGTACGTGCTGATGTTGTTCAGCATCAGGAACGCGGCCAGCAGCGACATGAGCACCACCGCGGCGTACACCGGCCGGTAGTCCCGGTAGGGACGTGAGGCGAGGTTCAGATGGATCGGCTTCACGCGGTGAATACTCCTGTGCACGCGGTCAGTTCCGCGTCGAGGCCGGTGATGTCCGCCGGCGCGGCTTCCGCGTAGTCGCGCAGGGCGACCGGACGCACGGGCGTGTTGAATTCGGAGGCGAGCGTCTCGTGCACGGCCTGCGCGTTCGCGCCGGCGACGTAGCAGTTCTCGAACGTCTCGACCTTCAGCGAGTCGCGCAGGTAGTTCGCCGAGAGGCGGATCTCCTGATCGACGGTGCGGTTCTGGCTGAGATTGCGCGAGCGGATGAAGAGCGGCTGCGCGCCGCGGAACACCGCGGTGGTGAAGTCTTCCTCGCGTACGTACACGAAGAGGCGGTCGGCGTTCGTCTCCGCCTCGCGCACCGTGATGGCGTTCCAGATGTTGAGGCCGATCGGCTCGATGAGCACGACGTCGATGCCCGCGGCGGCGAAGACGCGCTCGATCGTGGCGAGCGTCGATTCCATCGCGCTCAGCACGAGCACTTTCGCGGCGCCGCTCTTTTCTTTCGACAGCACGCTGTACGAAACGCGCAGTTGCTCCGGCGGAATCGGCAGCGTGCGCTTGAGGCTCCAGCGCACGACGTCGAGCGCCTCGGCATCCCGCTCCGGGAGCGACGGCAGCTCGACGATGTTGATGCGGAACCACGAGTCGGGCAGCAGCAGCGACGCCTTGTCCCACTTGCCCGTCTCGTTCTTCAACCGCCGCACCGCCTCGGCGAGCGAGGCTTCGTTCGCCAGCTGCGGCGAGACCATCGACGGCGTGAAGGTGCCGGCGGCGAGACGATACGTCTTCGCATTCACGATGCGCGGACCGCTCTTGCCGCGGCCGAGGCGCGCGTGCAGGAGTCCGTCCGTATCGAGGAGGAGCACGTCGGGAGGAAAAGATCGCGGCATGACTACTCGACGAACGTCACCTTGTTGATCTCGCGCAACGTCGTCTGTCCTTCGGCGACCTTCAGCAGCGCGGACTCGCGCAGGAAGGTCATTCCTTCTTCCTTTGCCGCCTTCTTGATCTCCGAAGCGGGACGGCGGTCGAGAATCATGCCTCGAATACGGTCCGAGAGGTCGAGAAGTTCCGAGATGGCCGCGCGGCCGTGGAATCCGGTGCCGTTGCATTCGAGGCAGCCGGCGCCTTCGTAGAACGTGCGTCCGCGGTGTTCCGCCGGATCGAGCCCGGAATCGACGAGGAAGCCGTCGGTGTACTTCACCTCGCGCTTGCAGTAGTCGCAGATGCGGCGCACGAGGCGCTGCGCGAGCACGCAGTTGAGGGCCGACACGAAGTTGTACAGATCGACCTTCATGTTGAGGAAGCGGCCGAGGACGTCGACGACGTTGTTCGCGTGGACGGTGGTGAAGACGAGGTGGCCGGTGAGCGCCGACTGCACGGCGATCTGCGCGGTCTCTTCGTCGCGAATCTCACCGACCATGATCTTGTCGGGGTCGTGGCGGAGGATCGAGCGGAGGCCGCGCGCGAACGTGAGGCCTTTCTTCTCGTTGACCGGGATCTGCGTGATGCCGCGCAGCTGGTATTCGACCGGATCCTCGATGGTGATGATCTTGTCTTCCGACGACTGAATCTCGGAGAGCGCGGCGTACAGCGTGGTGGTCTTGCCCGAGCCGGTGGGGCCGGTGACGAGCACCATGCCGTACGGCTCTTTGATGAACTTGCGGAAGCGCGCCAGCATGGCCTGGTCGAAGCCGAGGATGTCGAGGCGGAGGTTCTTGAACTCCTTCGACATCGACTCCTTGTCGAGAATACGGATGACCGAGTCCTCGCCGTGCGCGGTGGGGACGATCGAGACGCGGAAGTCGATCGTGCGTCCGGTGATGCGGAGCTTGAAGCGGCCGTCCTGCGGGATGCGCTTCTCGGCGATGTCGAGCTCCGACATGATCTTGATACGGGAGATGATCGTGGAGTGATGGCGCTTGTCGATCGGCTCGAGCGCCTCGTAGAGCACGCCGTCGATGCGGTACTTGACCACGACCTCGTTGTCGCGCGTCTCGATGTGAATGTCCGACGCGCGGCGCTGGATCGCGTTGAAGACGATCGAGTCGACGAGCTTGATGATCGGCGACGAGTCCTGCTGCGTGATCGAGTCGATCGTCAGCGTCTCTTCGCCATCCTCGGTCTCCGCGACGAGCTGCATGCGGAAGCCTTCGGTCGCCTCGTCGAGCACGCGCTGCGTCGACTCCGACTTCTGCAGCTTGTCGCGGATCGACGCCGGCGAGGCCACCTTCACGCGCAGCGGCGCGCCGAGGAGCAGCTCCAGCTCGTCGAGGCGGAGCACGTCCGTCGGATCGCCGACCACGATGTTGATGTGGCCGTCTTCGCGATGCTCGGGGATGAACTGATAGCGGATCATCAGATCGAGCGGGATCTCGCTGAAGAGCTGATGGTCGACCTGGAAGTGCTCGAGGTCGACGAAGTCGAAGCCGTACTGTTCCGCCAGCCGGCGGGCGCGCGAGGCCTCACCCGCCGGATCGGCGTTCTTGTAGAGGGTGCGATTGGGATCTGCGACCATAAGTAGAAAGACCTCTACTGATCCTGTCCGACCGTTGAGAGCCGGAACAGCGGCAGGTAGAAGGCGTACAACAGCACGGCGATAACTCCGCCCATGAATACGAGAATGAGCGGCTCGATCGCCGCAACCATCCGGGAGAGTCTGGCCTCGATTTCCTCGTCGTAGAACTCGCTCACATTCGCGAGCATTTCCGTCAATGCGCCGGTCGATTCGCCGACTTTGATCATCTCCACCGCGAGGTCGCTCATGACGCCGGTGTTGTCGAGCGAGCGCCACAGCGGCTCGCCCTCGCGCACGTTCTGCACGATGCCCGAGATCCTCGTCGACACGAGCTGGTTCGTCACCGACTGCGAAGCGATCTCGATGGCCGGCACCATCGGCGTGCCGCCCGCGAGCAGCGTCCCGAGCGACTGCGTGAACTGCATGATCGCGAAGCGGTGCAGCACGCCGCCGACGAGCGGAATGCGCAGCTTGAAGCGATCCCACAGCAGGCGCCCGCTCGTCGCGACCCAGCGGTTGAGTAGGAAGATGGTCAGCGCGACGCCGAGCACGACCGCGATGATGTTGTTCCGCAGTCCGGTGGCGAGGCTGATCATGAACTGCGTGAACCACGGCAGCTCGGCGCCGAAACCTTCGAAGAACGTCGCGAACTTCGGAATGACGACGGTGATCATGATGAACACCATCGCGGACGAGAGCGTGATGAGGATGATCGGATAGACGAGCGCGCCGACGACTTTCTTGCGCAGGCTCACGATCATCTTCTGGTAGCGCAGGAAGCGCTTGAGCACGCCTTCGAGATCGCCCGAGCGCTCGCCGGCACGCAGCGACGTCGAGTAGATCGGCGGAAAGAGGTTGCCGTATGCGGCGAAGGCGTCGGAGAGCGCGACGCCGGAGGTGATCTTCTCGCGGATCTCGTTGAGCACTTCGCGGAAGCGAAGGTTCTTCTGCCGCTCGAGCATGATGTCGAACGACTGCACGATGGGAAGACCGGCGCGCACGAGCGCGAGCAGTTCCTGGTTGAACAGCAGGAAGCGCTCGGTCGAGATGACGCGGCGGGTCTTCGGCAGGAAGTCGCCGAGGGAGAGGGCGCCGCGCTTCGCCTCGAAGACGTGCAGCCCCTGGCGGCGCATCTCGTCCTGCGCGGCGCGCAAGGTCGCCGCGCGGACGTGTCGTTCGATCACGTCACCCTCGGGCGTTCCGACTCGGAGAATGAATTCGGGCATGTGGGTAAGTCGTTCCCTTCGCTTCGGCTTGGACGCGCTGAGCCTGCAAACGTTTCGACGAGCGGCGAGGATAACGGAGGGGCGGGAGCGACCATTTCCGCCACGTTCGGTGCGAAGATTGCAGCGCGGCGCGTATTTCAGCAGTCCATCGCGGCGTTTCTGGTGATGCACATTACGGCGGCGGGTGGCGGGTGAACGCATTCTTTAACCGGGTTTTCCGCGAAAAAGAAAGGGTTTTCTGCCCAAGTTGGTTTCATGGTGAACGTGAAACGCCTCATCATCGCCGCTGTCGTTGCGTCCGGCTTGCTGCTGGCCGGCGGACGCGCATCGGCGCAGACGATCTTCGTCAGTGACTCGTTCACCGTCGCGGCGAACCAGACGCTGCAGTCGCACACGCCGAACATCGGCGGCGCCTGGACGAACTTCTTCGGCGGCACGCTCACCATCAACGCCGCCGCCGACAACCTCAGAAACACGAACGCGGCGGACTGGAGCATCTACGCGAACGGCGCGACGCCGCCCTCCGCCGAATACGTCGTCGGCGCGAAGGTGACGTTCACGAACGCGAGCGCGACGAACCAGATCATGCTGTTCGGCCGCGGCGACCTCGCGTTCAACTCCGGATACGTCGTCGAGCTCAGCGGCGACGGGGTGGTGTCGCTGGTCTACTACCAGAGCTCCACGCGCAACGTGATCACGTCGACGACCATCGCCGGCTTCACGCTCAACACGGTGCACACGGTCGCGCTCTACATCCGCAACGCGCGCAAGGAAGTGTTCATCGACGGCGTCTCCCGCGGTTTCACGACCACGAACAACCTCGTCACGACCGCCGGCGTCGTCGGCCTGACCATGCAATCGCGCAACGTCGGGGAAGTCATCCTCGACGATTACTACGCCGGCACGTTCGCGCCGACGCTCGCGCGCACGTTCGACGCGACCGCGGTGCACGACCATGCGTCCGCGCGCACGCTGCTCACCTGGCGCACCACCGGCGAGGTCGAGAACCTCGGCTACCGCGTCTGGCGCGAGCTGAACGGCCGCCGGCAATTGCTGACGAAGTCGCCCGTCGCCGGCTCGTCGTTCCTCGCCGGCGCGACGACCACGCTCGGCGCCGGCAACACGTATCGCTGGCTCGACGCGACCGCGCGCCGCGACGCGCGTTACGTCGTCGAGGAAATCGACCTGCACGGCCGCAGCGTCTGGCACGGTCCGTACGCGGCGGAAGCGGGCGCGATCGATTCGCGCGTTGCGGTGTCGCGCGTGCTGTCGGAGCTGACGCGCACGTCACCGTCGATGTCCGCGACGCCGCATCCCGCCGCGCAGGAAACATCGAGCGCCCCGCGCCGCCGTGCGGTGCAGCCCGGCAGCACGCAACTGCAGCAGTACGCGCTCGCCGCGTCGAACGCCGTGAAGATCTCGGTCGCGACGCGCGGCTGGTATCGCGTGACCGGCAGCGAACTCCTCGCCGCGGGACTCGACGCGAACACCGATCCGCGCACGCTCGCGCTGTACGAAGACGGACTGCAGGTTCCGATCACTGTCGAAGGCGACGACGACGGGAAGCTCGACGCGCAGGACGCGATCCGCTTCTACGGCATCCCGCTCGACAGCGCGTGGTCCGCCGCGCGCGTCTACTGGCTCGCCGCGGGGCAGCCATCGCCGAAACGGATCGCGCACGCCGCGACGAGCGCGACGTCGAACGCGCAGACGACGTACGCGGCGACGCTCGTGCGCCGCGACAAGACGATCTTCTTCCCCGGCCTCACCACCGACGACGGCGACGGCTTCTTCGGACCGATCGTGAACGGCGACGCGCCGACGACGCAACAACTCGACGTCACGAGCGTCGCGCCGTCGACGCCCGCGCGCATCACGGTCGTGCTGCAGGGCGGCGCGAACATCGCCGGTCAGCCGCACCACGTCGACGTCTCCTTCAACGGCACCTACCTCGGCACGCTCGACTACGTCGGCTTCGACCGCGCGACGTCGACGTTCGCATTGGACGCCGGCGCGCTCCGCGAAGGTGCGAACGAAGTGAAATTCTCGACCAGCGGCGGCAGCGAGGACGTGAGCGTCGTCGAGTCGGTGACGATCGACTACACGCGCATCGATCAGGCGGTCGACAATCGCCTCGAGCTCTCCGTCGACGGCGGCCGCACCGCGCGCATCAGCGGCTTCACGGGGAGCGACATTCGCGTGCTCGACGTGACCGATCATCGCAATCCGATCGAGCTCGACGCGACGCGCGACGGCGACGCGGTGCTCGTCACGCCATCCGGCGCGGGCGCGCATCTCCTCGTCGTGCAGAGCGCCGATCGTTTTCTCAACGCGGAGAAGGTCGAGGCGAACGCGCCGTCTTCGCTGCACGGCGCCGCGGGCGCGGACGTCATCATCGTCACGCATCCCGATTTCGCCGCCGCCGTCGAGCCGCTGCGCGCGTTGCGCGAGTCGCAGGGACTGACGACGCTCGTGGCGACGACGACCGACATCTACGACGAGCTGAGTTTCGGCGCGAAAGACCCGCACGCGCTGCGCGCGCTCTTCGAGGCGTCGCGCAAGTGGGCGACGGTGCCGCGGTACATCGTGCTCGTCGGCGACGCGACGTTCGACAGCCGCAACTACATCGGCGGCGGCGCCGCGGACTTCGTGCCGACGAAGCTCGTGCCGACGAGTCTCATCCGCACCGCGAGCGACTCGTGGTTCACCGACTTCGATTTCGACGGCGTCTCCGAGATCAGCATCGGACGCCTGCCCGCGCGCAGCAGCGACGAGGCCGCGGTGATGGTGCAGAAGATCGTCGCGTACGAAACGGCCGCGCCGAACGCCGACTGGACGAACCGCGCGGTGCTCGTGTCCGACGCCGATCCCGCGGTCGACTTCACCGGCAACATCGCCGCGTTGCGCGATCCGCTGCCGGAGAACGTGCAGGTGGAGGAAGTGAACGTCGCTTCCGAAGGCGCGACCGCCGCGCGCTCGCGTCTCCTCGAAGCGTTCGACTCAGGCGCGCTGCTGATCGGCTTCGCCGGTCACGGCTCGGTCGAGGAGTGGACCGCGGCGAGCCTCTTCTCCCGGACCGACGCGCTCGCGCTCGACAACGGCGCGCGTCTCCCGCTCGTGATCGCGCTGACGTGCCTCAACGGCTACTTCCACGACGTCGTGAGCGACAGCCTCGCCGAGGCGCTGCTGCGCGCGCCGAACGGCGGCGCGATTGCGGTGTGGGCGTCGTCGGGACTCACGGAGACGCGGCCGCAGGAAGCCGCGGCGGACGCGCTGTCGTCCGCGCTCTTCCGCAGCACGGCCGCGCGGATCGGCGACGCGATGATCGATGCGCAGCGCGCCGCGACGGACGCGGACGTGCGCCGCACGTTCCTGCTGTTCGGCGATCCGGCGACGCGGCTCAATCGCGCGCGGTGAGAACGCGCCGCGGCGTTACGGCCGCGGCGGCGATACGGGAGCCGGCGGCGTGGCCTGCGGAGTGACGAGAGGCGTCTGCAGCGTTTGGATCTGTTGCGGAATCTCGGTCATCCGCTTCTCGGCGAGATCCTCGTCGATCTCGTTGCCGTACTGGTCGTCCGAGTCGTCGAACGTGCGCGCCTGCTCGTTCTGCAGTGTGGTCACCTTCTCCCGGATCTCGGCAGCGCTTGGACCGGTCGGCGGCGCGGGCGACGCTTCCGGCAGATCGGGATCGGTGGGGCGATAGATGGGAAGCGCGGCAGTCGGCTCGTTGGCCTGGAACATGTGGCCGCGGCCGACGACGTTGTTGTCGACCATGATGCGGTCGCGGCTGCCGTGACGCGCGGCGACCGCGCGCTTCGCGGCGCTCACCATCGGCGAATCGCCCGCCTGCACGACCGTGCTCGACGTGAGCGGCGGCGCGGTGGTGGCGTCGGCCGCCGGAGCGGGAGCCTGCGGACGAACGGCCGGCAGCGCGGTGAACTTCGGCGCCGCGGGTTTCGCCTTCGCTGGCGGCGCCGGCTTCTGCGCGGGGGTCACGGCCGCTAGCGTAATCGTGAGTGCAACGACGGCGACTTCGTGCATGATCGTTCTCCCAGGGTTCCAGCGTGGCAACAGCCGCGCCGTTCGCGGCATTTCGCGGTCAGAACGACCACTGCTGCCGCAATGCATCGTAGTACAGGATGCGAATCCAGTCGCCGCTGTCCGACGTCCTCACGAGCGCCTCGCGGTCGCCGCTGTGCAGGTACAGACTGCCCGGGCTGGCCGAGCCGTTCGGACCGAACGAGCAGAGCAGCGACGTCCCATAGCGCACCGCATTCTCGTCCGCGGCGATCCAGGTGCCGTCGGTGCCGCGCACGCCGCCGCGGATGAAGCCGGGCAGCGCGCCCTGGTGCGGCGCGAAGAGCACCTCCGGCCCGCGCACTTTGCGGTCGATGCCTTGTGCGATGTCGGCTACGAGGACGCCGTCGCCGTCGCCGTCCTCGTACACGCCCGCCAGCCAGGTGCCGTCGATGTTCTGAAAGCGAACCGCACAATGCGTCTGCAGCGCCATCGCGTGCTCGCGCGTCATCGTCATCAGCGTCGTCACGCGCGAGACCGACTGCTTCAATGCTGCTTCCGAGGCGAGACTGGCGAATGCCGGCACCACCACTCCCGCGAGCATGCCGGCGATGGCCACGGCCACGATCAATTCCGCGAGGGTTTGTCCGTTCTGTGAGTTCTCCATGCGTTCCTCCGGAGAGGGAGGAATGCATGGGGAAGATCACGGCGCGCTCGCGCGCCAAGTTGCTGACGCGCAACGGCTAACGCGATTCAGAGCGTTGCCGCGAACGTCAAAAAATCTTGCGTCACATGGTCTGTCGTGAGGCGGCGATGACTTCGGCCTCTTCGGAGTCCCAGCCGACGCCGCGGACTTCGTTCGTGGCGCGCGCCCGCATCTGCGCGCCGCTGTAGTTCGCCATGACGACCAGACGCGCGAGCGTTCGCTGCGTCGGTCCGACGCCGACGATCTTGATCTCGAGGCCCGACGGGAACAGCGGCGCGGCGCTGTTGTAGCTCGCGTACAGCGGAATGCGATGGCGGATCGGGAACTCTTCCGTCGTCGATTTGCGGAAGCCGATCGAGTAGTCGATCTTGCCCGTGATCGAGCCGCCTGTGAAATCGCGCTCCAGCGACTTCGTGTCGACGCGCGTGAGAACGGTGGCGTTGTTCACCGTCCACTTGCCGAGGTTCGCGCCGGCGGTGGTGAGGTCATAAAAGGCCGCGGTGATGTCCGTGCCCGGTGTCGGGTCCCATGACTTGGTGAGGCCGTTGGCCGCGAGGTAGGCGACGATCTGCGACTTTTGCGTGGCGGAGAAGGAACCGCCCGTCCCGATCAGCGGATTGAGCTGGAAGTAATCGGCGAATTCGACGCTGCGGAAGCGCACGATGTCGATCGGCGTGAGCGTGCGCGCGAAGCGGCGGCTGGTGTCGGGCCGCAGGTAATAGAGCTCGAACCGGTAGCGGTCGATCGGGAACGGCACAGTCGCCGTCGACGCGTCATTGTCGTGATCGTAATTGACGAACACGGGCGGGAGCTGCCGCGCGATGAGCAGACAGTTGCCGACTTGCGGCGTGGCGGGATCGTCTGGCGCGATCTGCGTTTCGGAAACGACGACCACCGGCAGGCGGGTATTGCCGAGCGGCGTGAAATCGGACGGGATCTGCGACGCGATGCGGGTGTAATACGACTGACCGATCGTGTCGTTGCTGAACACCGTGCGCGAATGAAGCACCGCGACCTGGAGGATGTTCACCGGCCGCTGGGCGAGCGTCGTGAGCGAGTTGCGCCCTTCAATGCGCATCGCCGTGCGCATCGACTCGCCGATGATGCCGTACGCGGCCAGGATGGCCACCCCGACGATGGCCACCACCACGATCAGTTCGGCGAGCGAATAGCCGCGTTCCCGTCTCATGACGTTCTCCTGACGTACGCCGTGAACTGATGATACGAGTAGTGCAGGCTGAAATTACTGCGATACGCCTCGACCCGGATGATGACGTTCCCCTCGGGGAAATCACTGGACGGCGTGTTCAGCGTGTACGTGGTCGTGCCGGTGAGGATGCGCGAGTCGCCGGCTGGGAGTCGCTGGCCGATGGGCCAGGCCGTGCCGGCCGTGCCGTCCTGGACGAATTTCCACGTGCTGCCGTTGTCCTGACTGAACAGTACCTGGTATTGCACGGCCTGCGTCTCACTGAACGTATTGCTGTAGGAAGGCGTGTATTTCTGGCCGTCCCAGCGTTTCCAGCTGAGCGACCAGTTGATGAGGATATTGGCCGGATCGACGATCTGCGTGGACGGATTCGGATCGACGAGCTGTACGCGCGGCAACTGCACGATACGGAACGGGCAGCCCGTGCACGACTCCGTGCCCGCGTAGAGACCGGCGTCCATGTAACTGTGAATGAGGCTGAGGAACGACCAGCGCGCAATGAACGCCGTACCGGAGTCGCCGGTCGGACTCAATCCATTGACGACGACGAAGGCCACGCGGTTCGTGGTGGTGTTTCGCAGCGAGATCAGTGCGCTGGCGCGGCGGTTGTTGTACGGATGCCGGTAGAACTCGCCGACCTCGGTCATGGTGTGCGTCGGCCCGTAGGCGGTATTGAGGAAGTCCTCCGGATTGTCGCCCGTCATGTTTAGATTGATATCAAAGGGGCGGTTCGACGGGATCGGATTGAGGAGCGGATAGTTGTAGCCGCTCGTCGCTCCCGCCATTTCCGTGCCCTCGTTGTACGGCGACGTCGTGGCCGTACTGGTGAGGTTCGCGAGATTGTCGTTCGGATCGTGGTGGAACGTGGATGACGCGCTGCCCGCCCAGAAGAGCGTCGTGCACCCCTTGCGTGCCGTACGCCGGAGAGCATCGATGAACGTCGTTCCGGGGGGCAGCGTGTTGTTGGTCGTCGGATTGATCGCCGAGCGGAGGACGCGCACGAACGAACTTGAACTGGTGCCCGTGGGAAGGTTGCCGGTTGTGCCATATCCCGACCCGCCGCTGTACTGATCGTCGGGATAGAGCTCTCCCAGCCAGCTCATGCCCCACCAATAGTCGGTGGAGGTCAGGCCGGAGCCGTATTGACGGATCACCTTGACGCCACCCGGCGAGATGATCGACTGCTCCGTCGAGTTGCCGCCGGAGCCGGTAAACGGCTTGCTGGAAACGGGGATGCTGTTGGGGAATCGGTTGGCGTCGTCATATCCGATCTCGCCGCCGATGCCGATGTAGTAGTACGAGAAGCCGGTCATCGTCGTGAAGAGGGCACGGGAGGAGACGATCGCCGTTCTCAGGATTTGATAGGCGCGCGGGACGTCGATCTCCAGGTATCCGTCGCCTGAATCCCAGCCGCCGTTATTGTAGACGGCGTCGTTTTTGATCCCCAATCCGTTGTTGTGGTAAAGGCCCCAATCGCCCTCATGGTTGCCATCGGTGCTGTCCTCCATGTCGTCGAAATAAGGATTGAACCCCATTCCGAGCGGACTGTTGGCGGTGGCGCCGGCAAACCCTTTCTTGAGGTCCGCGTAGGGACAATGACGCGGATCGCCGATGAACTGAAAGCGCTCCGTGATCGGCAGGTTCGGCGGATTCGCCTCAGTACCGTCTCCGTAGAGCCAGGTATTCGTGCCCCGCCAGAGGTACGTAACGGAATGATTCATCGGCTGAACTTCCGTCGGATACTCGTGCGACTCGGGCAGTCCGTCTATGCCGGTCGGCTCGCCGATCGACGTCTCGATCTGCAGGTGCGTATTGATCGGCTGCGACGCGGCAGTGAGAGTGCTGTTCAACGTCGCCGCGTTGATGTGAATCTTCCAGCGCGCCGTGTTCTTCTCTCCCGTTGTTGAATTGTCGGTGAGATCGACCGAAAACGGGGTTGTGCCACCGGACACGTTTTCGACCGGCGACGGGATGTAATTCATGTTGTAGAACCTGGCGGTCGAAGCGAGCCCTTGCCGGTTGCTGGTGCCGCAGTTGCTGTTGGTGCACTGCAATGCTCGATAAGGAGTCCTGTACAACTTGATCAACGTGCTGCCGGCGACATAGTTGACGGTGGCATACATTCGGTTCGGGGTCGGGAGGGAACTGGGGCCAGTGGGGGCTGTGCTCCAGACGTAATCCCATGTCCCGGTCGCGGCCGCGCCGGTCTGCGTGGTGCCGCCCTCCAGCCTTTGAACCGAAACCGCTCCTCCTGTCAGATTGACGCCGCGGATGACGACGCAGATGGGCGTGTTCGCGCCGAGGAACGCGTCCTGATCGTTGCCGCCCTTCTTCCCGGCGACCGTCTCGTACGCGTACACGCGCAGGTTCATGTCGGTGCCGGTGTCGTAGGCGAGATATTCCGGATGCGTGACGGCGCGGATGTAGCGGAGGTCGGGGCTGGAGGTCTGGCCCGGCACTTTCGCCGCGTCGGAGTAATTGCGGATGGGCGGGAAGGGAAAGAGCTCGCCGTGAAGGTTGATGATGATCGCGTTCGTGTATTTCGACGGATTCATCACCATGTCGTCGAGGAGCAGGCGATAGGTCGGCTCCTCGTCTTTGTAGGCTTTATCGCCGGAGGCGTTGGTGGCTGCAACGCGGCTGTCGTACAGCGCCTTTTCGTCGTAAAAGCGCATCGCGTGGTTGTACTGGTCCGCGAGCGCGTATGGATTTGGATTATCGGCGCTGTAGTCGTTAGGAAGGGAAGGGGTGTCGTCCGTGCGGATGTTCGCCTGGAAATCCGCGGCCGAATAATAGGCGGCGATGCCTGGAGGGTTCGCCGTGGAACTGCTCGGTAATTTCCCGGGATAGAAATAGACGCTGTTGATGTCCGCGTAGGAGTCGGCCACGGTATTGATGTACGGCCGGTATTCGAGATCGCGTCCGTAGGCGAGCTTCGTAATGAGGTGCGTGCGGAATTCGAGCCCGGGGTTGCGGGCCTGCAGTTCATTGATTGCGCCGGTGACGGCAGCCTGCAGGTTGACCTTGTAAACCCACCAACCCGGAACGTTCTCGATGGCGATGAGATAGACGTCATAGACCTGCGTCGGCGGCGTCACCGTGGATAACGTGCGGATGACGCTCGAGACCTCGGCGATGACGCGCGGCCCGGTCGGCTCGTTCTTGAAGATCGTCACCTGCACGCGCCGCACGCCGCGCGTGCTCTGGCCGGCGATCGGTGCCACCGAAATCTGGCGCAGATACAGCCACCGGCCGCGCAGGTTGGTGTTGCCGCTCAGTTTATCGGCGGGACTGGAAACGTCCTGGATCGTGAGCTCCGGCGGCGTGTTGATGCCGTCGTCGTACGCATCGAGCACGATGAGGCTGCCGGTCGTCGATTGTGCGACCGACTTGAGCTCCTCCATGATGGCAATGGCCTTCTGTGTGCCGAACTGCCGGTCGGAGTTGAAGCGCGTAAGCCGTTCGGTGGAGACCGTGAGCGTCGTGCTCGCGAAAATCAGGATCGCAAGGATGGCCACCGCCGCCATCACTTCCACCAGGGTCAAACCGCGTTGCCAGCGACGAGCGATTCTCATGGGTATCAATCCTCGAAGATCGACGATTTGCAGCTCGGGTCATTCGTGTTACACGGCATGTAGGCCGGCCTGCTGAACCGGTAATTGCCGAGTTGCAGAGCGATCTGCTGCAGGATGAAGCGGTCGTAGAAGAGCTCCGCGAAGTCCGACGAGCCGCGGATGGTGAAGGTCGAGGCAGCGCTGCCGAGCATCACCGTGCCGTTGATCGACGACGGTCCGACTTGCGTGTAGTTGCCGGTGACGAAGATGATCCCGTTGAAGCTGCAGTTGCCGCCGTTGATGGTGAGATTGCCGTTCACGACGAGGATGCCGCTGCCGTTGAGCGGGTTCGAGGAGTCGAACGTGGCGGTACCGGCGCCCATGTTGAGGACGATGATCGACGTCGTGCGGATGGGATTCGGGACGGCGGCGACGCTCGACGCGCTGATGTCGGCGACGGCGCTGAGATCGGCGATCGTCGACACGCCGAAGACGTTCGGGATCGTGAACGACGACGCGGCCAGGCCGTTGCTGCTGGCCGGCGTGCCGCTGAGCACCGACACCGGAGTGTCGACGATGTCGACGGTCGGCGCACCGCTCACGGACGCGACGCCGATGCCGGTCGAGCCGCCGATGACGCGTGCGCGCGAGTTGCCGGTCGTACCGATGCGAGCGCCGTTGAGGCCGGCGGCCTGAATGATGACCGCCGCGGCGGCCGGCAGGTTCACCGTCACGCGCTGGATTTCGGCGAGCAACGTGCGTCGCGCGATCACGATGTTCGGCGCAACGTTCCACGCCACGCTGGGGTCATTGCGGATGTACACGCCGCCCAGCGATTGAAGCTGCCAGACCGCGCCGGTGCCGGCGCCGCTCCCGCGGCGGTTCTGCGTCAGGTCGACGACCTGGTCCTTCCCGCCCGGAGTCCCGCGCACGACCTCGTAATGGCCCCAAATCCTGCCCATGCTGCTGATCTGGTACTCGCGGTTGATGGAAACGGGCGAAGTGACGACGTCGGTGTCGTTCACCGGCGGCGTCGCGCTCAGGTTGCGCTGCGGATTGAAGCTGGCGACCGGCTGGGTCGTCTGCCGGCGGAACCAGTCCAGCCCTTCGATCAGACCCGCGTGCGCGGCATTCAGTCCCTGTCCCTGATAACGAAGCCGCAACTGCAGCATGCGCGTCGTGGTGAGCGTATGCACCGACACCGTCATCAGGATCAGCAGGACGAACGAGATCGCGAAAATGGTGATGATGAGCGCAAAACCGCGTTCGGATGTTTTCTTCTTCACGATGGTCCTCGCGAAACCGCCGCGCCGCAGACGCAAGCGAGGTGCCCGCGCTGCCGGCGAGGAGTAAACGACTCGATCGGCTGTATGTTACCGCGCGACAGGGATGACCACGCGCGTCAGGCATTCGCGCAAGTTGTTACGAAAGGTATCACGCGATGTCGTCGCCGATCGCCGGAAGCTCGATCGTGACGGCGGCACCGCCGCCGCGCCGCGGCTCGAGCACGATGCGTCCGCCGTGAAAGAGGATGATCTTCCGCGCGAGCGCGAGTCCCAGTCCGTGGCCGCCGCTCTTGGTCGACTGGAACGGGAGAAAGAGCTTCGCGGTCTGCTCCGACGCGACGCCGACGCCGTTGTCGGCGATGACGACGCCGGATGTGGCGCCGCCGAAGATGGTGACGTCGATGACGCCGTCGCGTTCCGCCGCCGCAATCGCCTCGGCTGCATTCCGCAACACGTTCTCGATGACGCGCCGCAACAGCGCGGCGTCGCCGGCCACGCGTGCGTCGCCGCCGTGAAAGCGGAGGTCGATCGGCTGCAGCTCCGGCATCGCCTCGGCGACCTCGCGCACGAGCTCGCGCAGGTCGACCGGCTGCATGTCGGGATCGAGCGGACGCGCGAGATGCAGCAGCGACTGCACGGCCGCGGCGAGCGTGCGCGCTTCCGCCTCCGCCTGGCCGACGCGATGCTCGGCTTCGGGCGCGAGCGGCAACTTTCGCGTGAGCTGCAGATAGCCGGTGATCGTCGCGAGCGAGTTGCGGAACTCGTGTGCGATGCCGGCGGAGAGCTCGCCGAGATCGGCGAGCACTTGCATCTCGCGCACGCGCTGCTCGAGGTGGCGCGTCGGCGTGAGGTCGGTGAAGAGCGCGAGAAGGCCGAGGTACTGGCCGTGCGCGTCGAGGAGCGGGACGGTCGTGAGGCCGAAGACTTTCCCCGCGTGCGGCTCCGCGACTTCCTGCCGCTGCACGGCGGCGCGCGCATCGACGGCGGCCTGCAGCGCGTGTGCGAACTCGGTGTCGCCGAGGAGTTCCGCGATCGCGCGCCCGGTGACGGTGCCGCCCGCGGGCAGGTCGAGAAGCTCGCGCGCGGCGTGGTTGACATCGACGATCGCACCGTTCGCGTCGACGGAGATGAAGCCCGACGCGAGGTTACGGACGAGCGTCGCGGTGACGGTCGCGAGCTCGTCGGCGCGGCCTTTCAGAAAACGGATCGACGACTCGAACGACTGATACAGCGGCTGCTCTTCGATCGTGTCGCGACGCTCCTCCGCGTTGCCGAACGATCCTTTGCCGAGGATCGCGGCGGCGTTGATGGCGAAGAGGATCACGCTCGCGAGCGCGCCGGCCGTCGCGACGACGACGAGCGAACGCAGCGCGCCCGTCGGCGATCCCGGTGAGCCGCTGTAAAACGCCACTTCGAGCAACGCGCCGTTCACCGGACGATAGAGACGCAGCGCCCCGTCGCCGCGCGCGTGTGGTCGATCGACCAGTGCGAGCGAAACGTCGTGGTGCTGCCCGATCAACGCGATCGTCGACGGCGAGACGTCGCGATGAGTCGTCGCGGCGAGGCGGACTTCCGCGGCGCACGCATCGGCGATCGCGGCGCGCGCGTTCTGCCGGGCTACGGTCGCGGCGACGTACAGCGCGGGGACGGCGGCGGTGATGCCGATGACGAAGACGCCGAGGACGACGACCACCGCCGTGCGGTAGATGCCGCTCATCGCGTTGCGCGACTTCATCAGCCGCGAGAGTAACAGGGGAGAGGTTGCGAGGGGAGCGGAAGACGGCGGCGCATGGCGCCGCCGTCTTCCGGATCGGTTTCGATTACCGCAGCTTCATCGACGGATCGCCGAACAGGATCCACGACTTGCGCACGTCGTGATCGGCCGTGGCGGCCTTCGCGCGCGCGGCCGCTTCGCCGAGCGTGCGGTTCGACGGGAAGAGCTGGCGGAACATCTCTTCGGCGACGACCTGCTGCGAGTCGGGCTGCGTCAGCGCGGACGAGGTCCACACCGCCACCGCGCCGCCGTTCGGGTTCTGCAGAAGCGCTTCGCCGAGGCTGGTCTGGTAGAGGTCGTGGAAGTACGCGTTGAGGCAAGTCATCGCGAAGACGACCGGCTGCCGCTGCCCGTTCGTGAGCGCGAGCGCGTCGTTGCTGTCGAACGTGTTGCGCCACAGATCGACCGAGCCGTGGCCGAAGTAGGTCGCCAGCAGCTGGCCGGAGTTGAGCGACGAGAGGAGCGCCGTGCGGTCGTGCGCGATCGTCGTCGACGTGAGCGTGTTCGGCGTCAGCGCGCGCGCCGCGGTGGCGGCGCCGTCGAAGTCATAGCCGTCGTTGAAGTCGGTGAAGAAGAGCGCCTTCGTCGTCCACGCGCCGGCCGCATCGCTGCCGCGTCCGCGCTGGACGACCTTGTTGATCATCGTCTGTGCTTCGGATGCGTTGCGGGCCGGGAGGCGGCCGATGGCGACGTCTTCGATGTCGTCGCTGTTGAAGTCGGCGAGCCACGCATCGGACGCCGTCTTCATGACGTCGACCGGCACGAGTTTCGTCGGCACGAGATCGGGCACGCCGAAGCCGAGGTAGTTGCGCGGATCGACGTTCGCGTCCCCGACGAGCAGCGCGAAGCGCGGAGCGGTCTTCCACTTGCGCGCGCTGCTGAGGAAGTCGCGGATCGCGGACGGGCCGCGCACGCCGAAGTTGAACTCGTCGAAGAGCGACTCGACGTCGACGATCTTCGTGGAGATGCCTTCCGCGTCGCGGCGCGTCTTCAGCGGCGCGGCGGCGGAGGCGAACTCCGCGGGCGCGATGACGACCATGTCCGCGGTGTTCTTCTTGTCGTTCAGCGTCGAGGCCGGACGCGACACGATCTGCCGGGGCGCGTCGACGCGCGGGGCGCCGACGAAGAGCAGCGTGCGCTTCGCCGTGCCGGTGCGCAGCGCCGAGGCCGTCGCGGTGTACGTGCCGCCGGTCGAGGTGCGCACGACGAGCGCGACGTCGAACGGATCGAGCGAGTTGGTGACGTCGATCGCGCGGATCGCGTTCGTGGTGAAGCCCTTCACGGTGACGGACGCGCCGGGCACCGCGATGACTTTGAGCGCGTTGTTGTCCGCGACGAGCTTGTGCAGATACGTGAGGCGCACCGACTCGACGACGCTGACGTCTTCGTCGCCGCCGAGCGCGGTGATGCCGAGCGTGTTCGTGCCTGCCTGCAGCGCGGACGCGGGGATGCTCACCGTCTTGACGTTGCGCGTCATGCCGGTGAAGTTGTACGTCGTCAGCGCCGCACCATTCAGCGTCAGCGCGATCCCGTGCTGCACCTCGGTCGCCCCCTGCAGCGTGAGCTCGAGCGTGGCCGCGCCGCTCGCATCGAGCTGCTCGACCGTGAGGTCCTGCGTCACCGGCGCGGACGAGACGATCGCGCCGAAGAAGTTGTCGCGGTCGCCGTTGTTGACCAGCGCGGTGAAGAAGACCGTGCGCTCGATGCGCTCAAACGTGTAGCTCGTGTTCGACGGCAGCGCCGTGGCCGTGCGCGAGCCGGCGTCGGAGCGGAGCCGCAGCGGCAGGCCTTTGCCCTTCGTGACGAAGTACGCGTGGGCGCCGCTCGACGGCGTGTCGAGCGCGGTGCCGTAGAACTCGATCGCGTCGTTCGCGTCGAACGAGCCGTCGCCGCCGTCGGAGACGAAGATCGGGCATTCGTTGCCGTCGACGTACAGGCGCACCGCGTCAGGCACGGTGCCCGGATCGAAGCCGGCGGCCACGATCGCGCTCTTGGTGACGCGATACCACCCCTCGTGCGTGACGTAGAGCTTCGCGGCGGGCGCGCCGAGGATCGCGTACTGCTGATTGACGCGGCGGGTGTCGAATACCTGCGTGATCGGCTGCTGCGCCGCGAAGCCGCGCGCGGAGACGAAGATGCCGCCGTTCTCGAGCGGCGCGGCATTCGCGAGCGTCGGCGCGTCGACGGTCGCCATCGCGGCGGCGGTGAAGCCGCTGTGGACGACGGGCGTGATCGGGCCGTGCATCGTGTGCTCGCCGTTGAGGTCGACGTCTTCGAGCCAGTACTGCACGAACGAGCCGGCGTCGACGTTGTCCTTCCACTGATAGGAGCGGCCCGACTCGAGTCTGCGCGAGGCGGTGAAGAACGCGGAGCCGGCGATGACGTACGGGTTGATCTTCTCGCGCTCGCCGCCGCTGCGCTGGCGATAGAGGTTGAAGCCGAGATTGTCGGACTCGAAGCTGGTCTTCCAGGAGACGACCACGTGGCCGTTGCCGTCCTGCTCCGCGTCGAGCGAGAGCACGCGCGCGAACGTCGGCGCGGGCACGTTCGAAACGAACGACGCGCTGTTGTTCGTCGTGTTCGTCTCGGACTCGTTGATCGCGACGGTGGCCGTGTTGGTGACCTGCGTCGTGTTGACGGTGATGGTGCCGGTGATGGTGATGACCTGCGTTGCGTTCACGGCGAGCGACGCGTAGTTGCACGTCACGGTGCCGCTCGCGAACGTGCACGTCGGCGAGCCCGGCGAGACGTTGGTAAACGAGACGCCCGACGGGATCGGATCGCTGACGACGACGCCGGTGGCAATCGTCGGGCCGTTGTTCTTGGCGGTCAGCGTGTAGGTGATGGTCTGCCCGAAGAAGATCGGATCGGGGCTGCCGGTCTTCGTGATCTGCACGTCGGTCTTGTGGACCGTGGTGGTCGTGCTGGCGGTGTTGTTCGCCGTGTTCGTCTCGGGGTTCGTCGTCGCGGTCGTGACGCTCTGCGTGATCGTGGTCGGATCGGCGAGCGCGGTGGACGTCTTGACGACGAGCTGGAAGTTGCCGGTGGTCGCACCCGCGGCGAGCGCGGTGCCCGCGGCGATGGTGCAGGTGATCGTGCCGGTGCCGCCGACGGCCGGCGTGGTGCACGACCAGCCCGCGGGCGGCGTCATCGAGACGAACGTCGTGCCCGGAGGCGTCGTCTGCGTGAGCGTGACGCCGTAGGCCGGGATGTTCGTCGAGTTGTTCGTGACGGATTCGGTGTAGGTGATGTTGCCGCCCGCGCCGACGGGATCGGGCGAGTCGGAGATGGCGACGGAGATGTCCGTGCAGCCGGACTTGATGCCGGTGATCTGATCGAAGTCGGCCGTCGTCACGATGGTGCCGACCGCGCCCGGCTGCGCGCCGAACGTGTCGTTCGCATCGGTGGTGATGCCGGACGTGCCGCCGAGGACGCTCGAAGCGCCGTTCGGAGTGCCGTTGGTGGCGATGTAGCCGCCCGCACCGCCGCCGCCGGGGCCGTGACGCTCGCCGGGGTATCCGCCGTTCGCATGGCCGCGCCATGCGTCGCCGCCGTCGCCGCCGTCGGCGTGCATGGTGAGACCGTTGATGCCGCCGTTGTGCGAGAGCACGACGATCGAGCCGCCGGCGCCACCGCCGCCGCCGCCGTCATTGAGCGTGTCGTCGTAGGCGTCGGCGCCGTTCGCGTTGATGGTCGCGGTGCCGCTCAGGTTCGCGGCGCGGATGAGGACCATGCCGCCGCCGGCCGCGCCGGAGCCGCCGAGGTCGCCGGTTGCGTCGCTGTTGTTGCGCGCGCCGCCGCCGCCGCCGCCGCCGAGAACCGCGCGGCCCGGAGAGTCGAAGAACGGAGCGCCGCCGAAGCCGCCGCGCGCCTGATTGGACTGCCACGCGTTGCCGCCGCCGCCGCCGCGGCCCCAGTTGCCGCCGCCGCCGCCGCCGGAGTTCTGGTCGTTGACCGTACCGGTATCGGTGCCGCCGCCGCCCGCGTTCGCGGGAGCACCGCGGCCGTAGTCGCCATTGGGATAACCCTGCGGGCCGATGTCGAGCGTCGCGCCCGAATCGAACAGCAGCTCGGGCGAGCCTGCGATGCCTTCACCCTTGATGCCGTGCGTGTCGTCGGTGGCGATCGCGTTTCGATAGTCGTCCGGCTGCGCGGTGCCGTTGCCGTCCTGCTGGATGCCGGCCGCGCCGCGGAAGCCCTGGCCGTTCACGCTGACGGTGGCGCTGTTGAGCGTGAGCTGACCGGCGACGTCGATGGCGAGAATGCCGCCGGTGAAGCCCGTCGTGGTCGTGCCGCCCCACGGACGCGCGGTCAGCGCGGCGCCGAGCGTCGCGTTGAGATACTGCGGCACGCGCACGACCTGGAAGCGCCGTTGTCCCTGCGTCGCGGTCGCGGCCGCGTTCGTGTACGCGTACACGAGACCGCCGGAGCCGTTGACGCCGGTGAAGGTGATCGTGCCGCCCGCCGCGCCGATCGCGGTCGCATTCGTCGCGACCACGTATTCGTAGCGGCCGGCATTGTTCGCGTTGGTGTAGCCGGCGCCGATGCCGGTCACGCTGCCGGCGACGCCCGCGCCGTTGCCGTAGCGGTCGTCGTTCGTGCTGTCGATCGCCGCGTCCTGCATCTGGATGATGAGCAGCAGGTCGCCGGCGGTGATCGAGTTCGCGGCGCCGGTGCGCGTGCCGGCGGTGATCGAGGTCGCGCCCGCGGCGGCGCTGGCCGTGCCCGGCCAGTAGGAGTTCACGACACCCGTGATCGGCGCGGCGGGCGTGCCGTCCTTGCCCGGCTGCGTGCCGCAGACCGTGGCCTGCACGAGCGAGTAGGAGCTCGCGCTGGCGGTGTTCGGCGTGCCGGGGTCGACGGTGGTCGTCGTCACGGTCCCGGTGTTCGCCGCGATCGCGCCGCCGGTGAGCGGTGCGACGACCTGAATCGAAATCGAGGCGGTGGCGCCGTTCGTGAGCGTGCCGACGGTGCAGGTGACGGTCGTCGTGCCGCTGCAGGTTCCCTGCGTCGTCGTCGAACTGACGAACGTCACCGTGCCGGGAAGCGTGTCGGTGACGGTGACGCCGTTCGCGGCCGACGGGCCGTTGTTGTAGACGTAGAAGGTGTAGGTGAGAATCCCGCCCGGTGCGACCGGATCGGGAAGCGCGCTTTCATTGAGCTCGACGTCGGCCTGCGCGGGCCGCACGTTGACGGCGATGTCGGTCCAGCTGCGATTGGCCGACAGCGTCCAGCTCATCGTGGTCGTGCCGGCCGCGGCGGCGCGGCGGCTGCTGGCCGCCTGGACGTCGTTGTTCGACGTGCCGGCGTTGGAGATGTTGTAGTTCTGGGTTTGCGCGGCGTTGACGGTGAGCGTCACCGACTCGCGCGCGGAGACGAAGTCCACGATGGTGTCGTTCGTGGCGGAGGTCAGTGCGGTCGACGTCGCAGGACTCGTGGTGCCGGTGTTTGTCGACACGATCGTCGACGGCATCGTCTGATTCGCGCCGGAGTACGTGATCGCGCCGATCACCCCGCGGACGGTCTGGCCCGCGCCGACGCCGCCCATCGTCACACTCACATTGTTCGTTCCCGTGTTCGGATTGAGCAGGTACCACACCTCGGTACGCGTATCGACGGCCGCGTCCGTGATCGCTTCGAGCAGCGTCAGCGTCTGCGCGCCGTACGAGACGCTCGTCACCGTCGCGCCGGTCGGCGTGTTGACGTTCATGTGCACGCCGACGAGCAGCAGGCGATTGTTCGCCGTAGCTGCCGGGATCGTGTGCGCCATCGTGACGGTCGGCGCGCCGTTGGTGAAGTTCGCCGCCGCCGAGTTCTGCACGACGAGCGTGGCCTGCGCCATAGCGGACGCGGCAACGAAAAACGAGACGATTGCAGCAGGGATCAACCGGCGCAGCATGGACCTTCTCCTTAGGACGATGAGCGTGTTGAACAGCTTACGGCGCGAGGACGTTCCCGCGGCGCCTCTCTTCGCGACGTTATCCTGACCTAGTTCGCCGCCTCTGGGCGCTCGGCAGCCGTCAAGAAGCCGTGAAATGTGCCGATTTCCGGCCGCGCTTCGCTTAGAAGGCGATGCCGGGCATCAGCAACGGCTCGATGTCGCGTCCGAAGAACAACATGACGAGCGCCGCAAGTCCGAGAAAAACGCCGAAGGGCAATTCCGCCTTCATGCCCTTCGCGCTGCGCGCCGCGACGGTGATGCCGATGACCGCGCCGGAGACGGACGCGAGCAGTAGCACGGGAAACAAGGCCTGCCATCCGAGGATCGCGCCGAGCATCGCCATCATCTTCACGTCGCCGAGTCCCATGCCTTCGATCTTCTGCACGAGCTTGTAGGCGAGCGCGATGGCGAGAATGCCGCCCGCACCGATGAGCGCGCCGAGAATCGACTCGCGCAACGTCGAAGCGAGCGCGAGCTCCGGATGCAACGCGCCGAGATGCAAAGCGCCGATCGCCAGACCGATGGCGACGCCCGGAAGGTCGATCACGTCGGGGAGAATCTGAATGTCGAGGTCGATGTAGATGAGCGCGATGAGCATCGACACGACGGCCGCGACGAGCAGAAACGCGGGCGAGAGTCCCGTGCGCTGAAAGATGGCGAGATAGAACAGCGCGTTAGCGAGCTCGACTAGCGGATAGCGCGCGCCGATCGGCTCATGACACTCGCGGCAGCGTCCGCGGAGCCAGAGGTAGCTGACGATCGGGATGTTGTCGTACGGCCGGATCGGCGTCGCGCAATGCGGGCAGCGGCTCGGCGGAAAGACGATCGATTCCTCGCGCGGATAGCGATGGATGACGACGTTGAGGAAGCTGCCAAAGATCGCCCCAAGAGCGAACGCCACAACCGAAAAGAACAAACCCATACGCCACCCGATTGTAGGCCGGCACGGCCGGCTGCGCTAAGGGCCGAGCCGACCCTCACGTACGGCTGCCGCGCGAGTTCACGATGTGGCGGATGCACGAGAGACGGCGACGAGCTCGCGTGCAGCCGCGCCGGATGAAATCGCGCTGCAGCCGTACGTGCAACTGGGCTCGGCCCTTAGCGCACCGGGCCGCGCCCGGCGGCCGGCGGAGGCGTGTCGGAATCGAACCAACCTTTCGACGCTTCCGCGCCGAAACAACGGTTTTGAAGACCGCGGGAGCCACCAGACCCCATTCGCCTCCCGGTTTCCGGGCTGGCGACGATACCTGAAACGCGGCTCGCGCGTCGATGAGACCTGCTGCGCTCGATCGGTCGGGTGGTGTTGGCGACGGTAGGTGCGGGGGTCGTGGCGTTTCTCGTGTTCGCGGCGGTGTTACGCCAGCCGGTGCTCTCCGCGCCGCGGTATGGAGGTGCGCGTGCGAGCGCGGAGGTGCTTCGTCAACACGTTGACTTTCTGGCGAAGAGCGTGTTGCCGCGGAGTGCGGCGCATCCGGAGAACCTCGATCGCGCGGCGGCGTACATCGCGGACGCGTTTCGACGCGCGGGTGCGGAGGTCGTGGAGCAACCGTTCCGCGCGCGCGGACGCGTGTCCCGCAACGTCATCGCGCGGTTCGGACCGCGCGATGCGCGGCAGCCGCTGCTCGTGGTCGGCGCGCACTACGACGCGTTCGGCGAGACGGGCGCGCTGCCCGGCGCCGACGACAACGCGAGCGGCACCGCGGGTCTCCTCGAGCTCGCCCGCATCCTCCGCGACTCCAACGTGCACGCGCCCGTGGAGCTCGTCGCCTTCACGACGGAAGAGCCGCCGTTCTTCGGCTCGGAGGAGATGGGAAGCGCGGTCCACGCCGCGTCGCTTGCGGGACGACCGGTGCGCGGCATGATCAGTCTGGAGATGATCGGCGTCTTCTCTGGCGAGCAGACGTGGCCATCGCCGCTCTTCGCGTGGCTCTACACCGATCGGAGCGACTTCATCGCCGTCGCCGGCGGCTGGTCGGATCGCGCGCTTGCGCGTCAGGTGAAGCGCGGCATCCGCGGCGTGGGCGGCGTCGACGTCTACTCGTTCAGCGGTGCGCGAGAACTGTCCGACGCTTCCGACCAGCGCAGCCACTGGGCGCGCGGCTGGACGGCGGTCATCGTCACCGACACCGAGTACCTGCGCAATCCGCGCTACCACACGAACCGCGACACCGCGGAGACGCTCGACTACGCGTTGATGGCGCGCGTTGTCGACGGCGTCGCGAACGCGGTCATCACTTCGGCGGATCGGTGAGGAAGCCGACCTTTTGCGCGCCGGCCTGATGCGCGGTGTCCATCGCGGAGACGGCGAGATCGAACGCGAGGTTGTCCTGCGAGTTGATGAACACCACGCGATCGCTCGCGGCACGCGCGACCATCTGCCGCGCCAGCGCGTCGCGCAGTGCAGCGAGCGATGCCATCTTCTGCGAGTTCAAATAGAGGCCGTCGGACTTCACGATGATCACGAGCTGGTTCTGCTCCGTCGTCGGCGGCGGCGCGACCATCTCCACTTTCGGCGGCACTTCCACGTCGAGTCCCATCTGCAGGATCGGCGTCGCGACCATGAAGATGATCAGCAGCACCAGCACCACGTCGACGAGCGGCGTGATGTTGATCTCCGAGCGCGTGCCGCCGCCGGTGTTTCCGCCGAATCCCATGTCGCCTCCTACTGCCCGCCGCCGGCCATCTGCCTGCCCGCCATCTGGTTCTCGGTGAGGATTGCCACGCCGCGGAACTCCGCCGCGTTCGCCGCGCGCATCACCGTGCGGATCTTCCCGAAGTTAATGCGCTTGTCCGCTTTGAGCAGCACCGCGCGCGTCGGGTCCTTCTGATATTCGGCTCGCAGATACGTGTCGAGCTGTTTGTCGGGAATCCAGTTCTGGCCGACGAAGACCGTGCCGTCCGACTTCACGGAGATGATCAGATCGCTCGGCTGCCCCGGCTTCTTCTCGGCGTGCGGACCCGCGGGCAGCAACACGTCGACGCCCTGCTGCAGCATGGGCGTGACGACCATAAAGATGATGAGCAGCACGAGGCAGACGTCGACGAGCGGCGTGACGTTGATCTCGCTCCTGACTTCGTCGGGGCTTCCGCCGCCGGCTCCGAATGCCATCGCTCGCTCCTACGTCGTGGCCCGCGCCCGCGCGCGCGCTTCGTTCTTGATGAAGTAGTCGATCAGCTGCGACGAGGAGTTCGACATCTCGACCTGGAATCGCTCGACCTTGTTGAGGAAGTAGTTGTACATCCACACCGCGGGCACGGCGACGAAGAGGCCGAGCGCGGTCGTCGCGAGCGCTTCCGCGATGCCGGCCGACACGGCGCCAAGACCGCCCGAGCCGGAGATGGCCATGCCGCGGAACGCGTTGATGATGCCGATGACGGTGCCGAAGAGACCGACGAACGGCGCGGTCGTCGAGATCGTGGCGAGGTTGCCGAGGCCTTTCTTCATCTCCGCCGTCGTCATCAGCGTCTCACGCTCGATCGCCCTCTTTCCCGACTCGACGATGTCGAAGTCCTCGGGGAGCTCCTGCGACGACTGATACTGAAACTCCGTGAGGCCCGCCGACAGCACGCGCGCGAGGTGGCTGTGGCGGAAGCGGCGGTCCTTCGTGAAGTTGATCGCCTGATCGAGCTTGTGATCGCGCAGCAGAGGCGTGACGCCGAGGGCGACCTGCAGCGACTCTTTCTTCGCGCGCTGGAAGCGCCACAGACGCTCGACCGCGATCGTGAGCGACCAGATCGACATGAGGAGCAAGACCGACGCGACGCCCTTGCCCAGCAGCGTCATCGACTGCCACATGCCCAAGATACTGAAACTGGCGTCCATCCCTTCCATGCTGCACGTCTCCTCTGCTATTCGATTTTGAAGTTGATCGTGAGGTTGTAATACACCGGCACCGCCTGTCCGTTGAGCGTGCCCGGTCTGAACTTCCACTGCCGCAGCGCGTTGAGCGCCGTTTCATCGAGCCCCATCCCAAGACTCTTGAGGATGCGCGCCTCGGTCACGTTGCCGTTGCGATCGATGACCGCCTCGATGATCACGAATCCCTGCACGCGCGCACGCCGCGCGACGTCCGTATACAACGGATCTACGCGTTTGACGATCACCGGCGCCTTGACGTTCCCTCCGACGCGCACCGGGACGTCGCCGGTGCCGCCGACCTGGCCGCCCAACTGCCCGCCGAGCTGACCGCCGACCACGCCGCCGACGACACCACCCACCACGCCACCGACGACGCCACCTTCGACGCCGCCGACCACGCCGCCTTCCACGCCGCCGGTCGTGTCGGTGTCGGCGGAGGTCTCGGGGACGTCGGGCACGTCCTGCGGGACTTCGGTCGGCTGCCGGAACGTCGGCTGCTTCGGCGTCTCGTGCGGCGTCTCGACTTTCGGTTTCGGATGCGAGGCGCCCGACGCGGGGGCGGGCGGCGGCGGGGGTGGAGGCGGCGGTGGGGGCGCGGAGGTGACGATGAACGCCGCGATCGGTTTCTCGACGGTCTCGGGATGCTCGTGAACGTACATCCCCGCCGCCACGACGGCGCCGACGATGCCGAGGTGAATGACCGCGGAAATCACGGCGGTGATCCACCCGCCCTTCTTCTTGTCTTTCCCCGCGGATTCGATGAGCACATCGTCGAACATCGCGAATCCCCTTTGTTTCGAGGACAACGGCCTGTGCTGAAGTAGTGCCAAACGGTTCGACACCGCCCGCTCGCGGGGAGAAACCGGCGCCGGCGTTGCCGTTACGGGCGGTTCGCCGCCCGCAGCAAGGCGAGGAAGCGCTGCGCGTCGCGCACGCGCGGGACGTTGTTGAACATGACGTAGGTCTCGGGCGTCCGCGGCAGCCGCGCGATGAGCGTCCGCAGCTCGTCGTCCGTGTAGACGTGATACGCGTTCCCGATGCCGTGCAGCCGCCAGTAGGTGAGCGGCTGCTCGATCGCGTCGCGGTCGAACGGATCGACGACATGCGTCAGCGCGAGCTCGCCGCAGAGTTCCGCGATCAGCTCCTGCGGCCACGGCCCGCGCGGCTCCCACAGGAACCGCACGCCGTCCGGACGCTCGACGTTCGTAAAGAAGCGTCGCAGGTTTACGACGTTCGCGTCTTCCGCGCGAAAACTCGCCGGACATTGAAAGAGAATCGCCGTCGCGCGCAGGATCCGCGCCGCCTCGACGGTCGAGTCCCACGCGCGCCGCAGAATGGGCGTCCATTGAAAGCCGCCGCATTGTGCGCGCTCGTCGTCATTGAGCGGCGTGCGCAGACGCCGATAAGTGCGGCTTGACGAGCGATGCGTAATGAGCTGCCAAGCCTTGATCGTGAATTCGAACCCTTCCGGCGCCTGCTCCCGCCACCGGAGCATGGTGCGCGGCGCGGGCGGCTCATAAAACGTCTGCTGCACTTCGACGAGTGGGAAGGTCTCGAAGTAGTCGCGGATGTTCATGGTGAAGCCGCAGAGGCCGACTTTGATCATGCGCAGCGTTCAGGGAGCAAGAAGGCCGCCCATCAACAGCGCGCGCGGCGCGCAGTCGGAAAAACGAAAAGCGCCGGTCATGCCTGACCGGCGCTGCATCGTCTTCGGGAATTGGTGGAGCCGATGAGGATCGAACTCACGACCTCCTGAATGCCATTCAGGCGCTCTCCCAAACTGAGCTACGGCCCCACGTTCTCGTCGCGCGACCGAGGCGCGAAGAGCAACGCCGCTAACGCGGCGGCACCTGAAAAATTTCAGGGCGGGCGCATTCTACGGGAGTGCGTTAGCATTCGGCAATGCGCAGGGGAAAGCCGAAGTTCGGTCGCCAGCGATCGGCCAGCGGAGCGTTCTCGCTCTCCCGTTCCCTCCCCGCGCTCAAGCTGCCGCGCTCCGCGGCGGCCGCGTCCGGTGCCCGCCCGAAGCCGCGCATCGGGAAGCCCTCACCGGCCGGCGGTGTTAGGGGCGGCCGGAATGGATGAACAGGAACCGTTGCACCCGGCCATCCGCGGTCTGAAGACCGTCTGCCGCTGCAACAACATCAAATACCGCACGATCGAGCGGGCCATCCGCGAGGGAGCGCACACGCTGACGCAGGTCGCGAACCGCACCACCGCCACGATGGGCGAGTGCGGCGGCTCCTGCACGCCGGACGTTCAGGCCATGCTCGACGAGCTGGCCCCCGCGTATACGCAACTCCCGAAAGCCGCCCCGGCGGCAAATCCGGATGCATGGTGGGTACGGAAGAAATGACGAAAACTCTCGAGGTCTACCTCAAGCCTTCCTGAACGAGCTGCCGCAAGGCGGTGGCCGACCTGGAAGGTCGGGGATACGAACTGGTGAAGCACAACCTCGCGAACGACCGCCCGAGCCGCGAGCTCCTCGCGCGCCTCATCGACGAGCACGGACTCGACTCCGTGATGAACGCGCGCAGCCCCGCCTTCAAAGCCCGCAACCTCGGCGAGCGGAAGCTGGACAAGGCGGAAGCGATCGCGCTGATGCTCGAGGATCCGAACCTCATCCGGAGGCCGCTCGTCCTCGGCAAGCGCCGCGTCGTCTTCGGTCACAAGCCGGAGGAGTACGACGGCCTGTGACGATGATTACGCCGTCGGCGATGGCCATCGCCACGATCACGGTGATGCTCTGGATCGTCTGGAGCGACACGATCCGCGCGAAGCGGCCCGCGCCGATCCTCTACGCGGTGCGCGTGGCGCTGTATCTCATCGTCACCGGGCTCTTGATCCTGAACCTCGTGCGCTACCCGCGGCTGTACAGCAGCGGCGCGCGCGCCGTTACCATCGTGGCCGCTTTGACCGGCCTCGTCGGTGCAGTGTATTTCGCACGGAGGCTCGTAAAGCGTTAGTTGTGTGGAAATGGAAACCTTTCCGAGTCTTAGTTCCGTATCAGTAGACAGTGCGGAAAAAATGCACTATGATGCTTCTGGGTTCGGTGAGGGTTGGCAGCTCTCCGAAGCGGATCTGACGAAGTCGCGGGGCCTGCGAATCTCTCTCTCTCGATCTCCCACGACGATACGGCTACCCACAAGCCGTCCTAGCGTCGATCCTCGGCCGGACCCACTTTTTTGCTGATGATTCGGAGCCGCGATTCTCGCGGCTCTTTTTTTCCTCCACGGAGCGCGGCTCCTGTCCGTTTTGCGACAATCCCCCCGTTTCATGCCGCTTCTCCTTCATTCACTCGCCGCGCTCGCGCTCGTCGGTCTCGCGCATCGCTTCGTGCGCCCGCTCTCGCGCGGCGCGGCGCTCGTCCTCTTCGCGCTGCCGTTCGTCATCGCCGGCTACGCGCTTCTGACCTCGCGCGTCCTCGCGCCGGTCGACCTCGCGTATCAGACCGTGCCGCTCAACTGGATGAAGGAGACGTACGGCGTCAGCGACGTGAGCACCGGACTGCACAGCGACGTGCTGTCGCAGTTCATCCCGTGGCGCGCGGCCGTGCGCGACTCGCTCGCACGCGGCGAGTGGGGCCTCTGGAACCGCTACGCCTTCGCGGGCGACATCCTGCTCGCGGGCGAGCAGCCGGCGGTCTTCTCGCCGATCACGCTCCTCGCGTGTCTGCTGCCCGCGGCGCTGAGCTTCACCTTCACCGGCGCGCTGACGCTCTTCATCGCCGCGCTCTGCGCGTTCCTCCTCGCGCGCGAACTCGATTGCGGCGAGCCGGCGGCGCTCGTCGCCGCGGCGTCGTGGTCGCTCGCGACCTCGCTCGTCGTCTTCGTACTCGTGCCGCTCGGCGCGACGTGGGCGTGGGCGCCGCTGCTGTTCGTGAGCGTCCAGCGTCTCGTGCGCGCGCCGCGCATCGCCTCCGCCGCGCTGCTCGCGTTCACGTTCACTGCATTGCTCGCGGCCGCGCATCTCGAATCCGTGTTGCTCATCGTCGCATTGGGCGTCGCGTACGCGCTGCTCGAGCTCGCGCGGCGGCCGTCGGTACGCGCGGTCGCGCTCGCGGCGGGCGCGGGCGTCGTCGCGCTGCTCGTTTCGGCCGTGCATCTCCTGCCGTTCTTCGAGGCGCTGCCGTGGACGATGGAGTACGCGACGCGCGACCTGTTCCGCGACTCGGCGCGCGGCGTGCCGCTGCCCGACGCCGCGCTGCGGATGCTGATGACGTTCTTCCCGTACCTCAACGGACGGCCGCCGGTGACGTCGTTCATGAACGGCGCGATCGGCAGCATTGCCACCGCGCTCGCGCTGTACGCGCTGTGGCGCGTGCGCTCGCGCGCGACGTGGTTCTTCGGCGCGACGTTCCTCGCCTGTCTCGTCATCGCGTCGGAATGGCGTCCCGTCGCGACGCTGCTCGGGCGTGTGCCGCTCTTCGACATCGCCATCTTCGACCGCATGGCCTTTGGCGCCGCGCTATCGCTGGCCGTGCTCGCCGCGCTCGGCGCCGAAGCGCTCGCGCGGCGCGGCGGCGATCGCGCGGCGGGCGCGACGCTCGCGGCGTGGTTCGTCGTCGTCGCCGCCGGCAACTACGCGTTGCTGCACGCGGCGTCCGTTCCGCGCGGTCCGGTGAAATTCGGCGAGCACGTTGTCGCCGCAGAGCTCGTGCCGCTCGCGTTCGCAGCGGCGCTGTTGTTTCGCAAACGTGCCGCGCTGCCCGCGCTGCTCGCGCTCATCATCGTGCAGCGCTGGCTCGCGGTCAGCGACGCGCAGAAGTCGTTTCCGCGTCGCGCTGCCTATCCGCCGATCCCGATCCTCGAACCGCTGCGCGCGATCCGCACGCCGTTCCGCATCGTCGGCCACGGCAACGCGCTCATCCCCGGCACGGCCACGCTGTACGGACTCGAAGACGCGCGCGGCTACTCGGCGATGACGCTGCTGCGCTACCGCGAAACGTACGGCCTGTGGTGCGTCGAACAGCCGGTGTGGTTCAACCGCGTCGACGATCTCTCGCGGCCGTTCCTCTCATTCCTCAACGTCCGCTACGCCATCACGTGGGACCGCGCGGTGCCGCCGCCGGGATGGACGGAAGTGGCGCGGCAGCGCGGCGCGATCCTGCTCGAGAACCACAACGCGCTCGATCGCGCCTTCGTGCCGCGCGGCGTGCACGTCGGCGCGAGCACGAACGTCACGCTGATGGAGATGGCGCTCGCCACCGACTTTGCCGACCGCGCGTGGATCGAGGCGAACGTTCCCGCGCCGTACGACTCCGCGAACGGGCCGGGGCGGCTCACGATCGCTAACGCGCGCCTCGGCTACGCGATCGACGCGGACATGCAGAACGACGGCTGGATCGTGACGTCGATCGCGGCGTGGCCCGGCTGGCGCGCGTACGTCGACGGCCGCCGCGTCGACACGAACATCGCCAATCATGCGTTCGTCTCGGTGCGCGTCCCGCGCGGACATCACCGCGTCGCGCTGCGCTACTTTCCGGACGGCTTCGCGGTGGGAAGGACGATCAGCGCGGTGACGCTCGCGCTGATCGTCCTCGCGTCGCTACTGTTTCATCGCCGCAAGCCGCTTCTCGAGGCTGGCGATGCGGCCGTCGCTGCGCTGCCCCTCGGGGAGTGACTTCGCGTAGTCGATGGCCTGCTGCATCGTCGCGCGCGCGGCGGCGGTGTCGCCTTTCGCCGTGTAGATGTCGGCGCGCGCGGTGAGCACGACCAGCTTGCGCGGACCGTAGACGCGCGCGAGCGCGCGGTCGGACGCGGCCAGCGCCTTGTCGTACTCCTTCATCGCGTTGTAGGCGAGGGCCAGGCGCGCCGGCGGGTTGTAGTCGTCCGGGAAATCGCGCTGCGACTGCTCGAGCATCGGGATCGCCTTTTCCGGCGTGCCGAGGTCGAGGTAGGCGGCGAGGCGGTGCGAGTCGTAGACCGCGCGCTGTTCGGCGGTCTTCGCCGCGGCGGCGGACTTCTCGAGGAACGCCGCCCATTCGCCGCGCAGCTTCTTCGCGCCCGCTTCGTCTTTCGCGTCGTCGCGCGCATCGATGAGCGACATGTACAGACCGGAGCGGTCGTCGCCGGAGAGCGTCAGCGTGTGATCGTCGAAGACCTCGCGCGTGTCCTTCTCCAGCGTCGCGATCCACTGCGCGCGCTTCGGATTCTTCTCGTCGACTTCGATCGCGCACGAGAGCCCGCTCGCCGCGACGCCGGCCGCGGACGACGTGCCCTTCACGCGCGGATACAGATCGAGCGCGCGCGTCGTGCAGCGTTCCGCGTCGCGGGCCATGCTCAGCGAGAAGAGCAGCGACTCCGCGGTGCGGCCGTAGCCGTTCCATCCCTTCGGCGCATTGCCGAGGGCCTGGTCGAAGAGCTTCGCGGCCTCGGCGTCCTTCCCTGCGGAGGCGAGCGCGTTCGCGCGGGCGAGAAGCTGATCGGCGGACGAGAGCGACTTCGCGCGATACGTCTTCTCCGCGTCGTCGAGCATCTTGCGCAACTGCGGCACGGTCGCGCCGCCGACGTAACGCATCGTCACCGCGTCACGCTTCGCGTCGAGCACGAGCAGCGTCGGCAGCGCCGGGATCGGATACTTTTTGAGGAACGACGCGCTCTTCGCGTCTTCCGTGTTGAGGCTGAGCCAGACGAACCGTCCGGCGTACCGTTCGAGCGACGCGTCCGTGAGCACGTACGCGCGCATCGAGCGGCAGGTGTGTCACCACGGTGCCCACGCCTCGACGAAGATCGGCAGATTCTTCGTCTTCGCGCGGGACACCGCCGTGGCGTAGTCGTTCTCGATGAAAGGGAGAACTTCTTTCGCATGCGCGGCGACGCTCGCCAGGAGCACCGCCGCGGCCATGAGCATGTTTCGCATCGTAATAGTCTACCGTGCGCGCCTCACATCGGACCGGGGGTGACCCAGCGACGTAACCATTCGTCCACCTCGCGGTAAAACACGCGCGAGTTTTCGGCGTTGAGAATCCAGTGGTTCTCCTCGGGCCAGACCAGCAGTCGCGACGGCACGCGCAGCCGCTGCAGCAGCGACCACGCTTCCAGCGTGTTGTTCAGCGGCACGCGGAAGTCGTGCTCGCCGACCGACAGCAGGATCGGCGTCTTGAACTGCGCGGCGAAACGCGCGGGACTCTGCGTGCGCCACACCTCGCCCTGCTCCCACACCGGACCGTTGTTCATCAGCTCGCGGCCGTAGATCGTGTCCGACGTCGCCCACTGCGTTTCGAGATTGATGAGCCCCGCGTGCGCGACGAGCGCCTTGAAGCGATCGCCCGACCACGCTTCGAGCGCGTACGTGAGATGCCCGCCGTAGCTCGCGCCGCCGGCGACCTGCCGCGTCGCGTCGATGAACGGATAGCGTTTGATCGCCTCGTCCGCCGCTTCCATCAGCTCGTCCGCGGGACCGCGCAGCGGATCGCCCTGAATGAGCTGGCCGAACTGCTCGCCGAAGCCGGTTGAGCCGCTGTAGTTCGTCATCAGCATCACGTACCCCGGCTTCGCGAGCAGGTGATAGTTCCAGCGCAGCGAGATCGCGTCGCGCCACATGTTCGCGGCGCCGCCGTGGATGAGCACGAACAGCGGGTACTTCTTCGACGCATCGAAGTTCGCCGGCAGGACGATCATGTTGTGGATGCGCCGGCCGCGCTTCGACGTGAACCAGAAGTGCTGCGGCGGCTGCCAGTCGATCGTCTTCGCCTGCTCGACGTTGAACGACGTGAGGTTCGTGTGCTTCTTCGCGTTCAGGTCGACGCGCACGATCTCGATCGGATTGACGGACGAGCCCCACTGCGCGACGACGACCGGCGCGCGTTCGGCGACGCGTAAGGACGTGTAGACGCCGCGCTGCGGATCGACCGCGAGCTGCGCGTCGCCGCCGGCCGCGGGCACCGAGTAGATCTTCACCAGCCCCGCGTCTTCGGCCGTGAAGTAGATCGTGCGGCCGTCGCTGGTGACGCCGAAGTCGTCGACGGAGCGGTCGGTTTTCGCGACGACGCGCTCGTTCTTCATCGACGGCCAGTCGAACGCAACGAGGCGGTTGAGGTTGTAGACCTTGCCGTTGTTCGGATTGAACGTCGCGAAAAGCGTCTTTCCGTCGGGACTGAAGTCCGGGCTGCCGTAGCCGCCGTTCGCGGTCGTGAGCTTCTCCGGCTCGCCGCCGTTCGCCGAGACTCGATAGAGATCGAACGAGACTTCCGCGTATGCGCCGGTGTTGCGCGTGCTGGTCGCGGCGAAGACGAGCCACTGTCCGTCGGGCGACCACGCCGCGTCGAGCGACTCGCGTCCCTCGCCGCCGCCCGTGCCGCCGAAGCCGGCGCTCGCGACGAGCTTCGTGCCGGCGAGCACGTCCTTCGCCGGCGCGCCGGGCGTGAGCGACTGCACGAAGACGTGCGCCTGTTTCTCGTCGAGCCAGCGATCCCACGCGCGCACGGGGAAGCTGTCGTAGACGCGCACTTTGTCCTTACGGTCTTTCTCCGCTTTCGCTGCCTTCTTGTTGGCGTCGTCGTCGAGCGCGCCGGGATAGACGGTGCTGACGAACGAGATCGCGTTGCCGTCGGGGCGGAAGTGCGGGCGGCTCGCGCCGGTGGAGACATTCGTCACGCGCAACGCCTCGCCGCCGCCGGCGAGATCGAGGACGTAGATCTGTGCGGCGTCGTCCGTGTCGCGTTTCGCGGCGAAGGCGATGCGGCGGCTGTCGGACGACCACGTCACGTCGCTCTCGCCGGCCTTCGTGTTCGTGAGGCGGCGCGGCTGCGCGCTGCCGTCGGCGGGGACGAGCCACAGATCGCTGAGCTGATCTTTCTCGTCGTACGCGGGCTCCGTGAGCGAGAAGACGACCCACTTGCCGTCGGGGCTCAGCGCCGGCGCGCCGATGCGTTTCATCAGCCACATCGTCTCGTGCGTGAGCGGCACGCCCGCGGCGAACGCGGCGGCGGAGAAGAGAAGGAGGAGTGCGAGAGGGAGAAGCCGGACTCGTCTCATGCAGTTCATTCGGGAACTTGACAACGGTGCGTTCGGCGGCAACGATTCCTGGCCTCTGCCGGCATTGCGACGTTCGAGGAGGAACGATGAACGTGCTCTCCAGGATGATCGGTTTCCTGACCACCACGAAGCCGGACGAAGCGCGCGCGTTCTTCGGCGACAAGCTCGGCTTCCGTTTCATCGACGACGACGGCTTCGCGCTCGTCTTCGACGCGAACGGCACGATGCTCCGCATCGCGAAAGCGAAGGCTTTCACGCCGGCGCAGGGGACAGTGCTCGGCTGGCAGGTCGCCGACGTCCACGCCGCCGCCGCGCAGCTCGCCGCGCGCGGCGTCGTCTTCGAGCAGTTCGGCCTCCCGTTTCTGCAGCAGGACGACGCGGGCGTCTGGACCGCGCCGAACGGCGACGCCGTGGCGTGGTTCAAAGATCCCGACGGCAACACGCTCTCCATCTCCAGTCACGCCGCGAGCGCGCGGTCATGAAGCAGACCGCTCTCATCACCGGCGCGTCGAGCGGCATCGGCCTCGATCTCGCGCATCTCTTCGCGCGCGACGGCCACGACGTCGTGCTCGTCGCGCGCAGCGGCGACAAGCTGCGCGCGCTCGCGCACGAGCTCGAAGTCGAGCATCAGGTCCGCGCGCATGTCGTCGTCGCCGATCTCGCGCAACCGGATGCGCCGCGCGCGATCGCGGACGCCGTGCGCGCGCTCGAGATCGACGTCCTCGTCAACAACGCCGGCTTCGGCCTCACCGGCGCGTTCGCGGAGACGCCGCTCGCGAGCGAGCTGGAGATGATCCAGGTCAACATCACCGCGCTGACGCAGCTCACGAAGCTCTTCCTGCCGGCGATGCTCGCGCGGAAACGCGGCCGCATCCTCAACGTCGCCTCGACCGCCGCGTTTCAGCCGGGACCTTTGATGGCGGTCTACTACGCGACGAAGGCGTACGTGCTGTCTTTCTCGGAAGCGATCGCGGAAGAGCTGAGCGGCAGCGGTGTCGCCGTGACCGCGCTTTGTCCGGGACCGACGGCGACCGGCTTCGCGGATGCCGCGGCGATGCACGACCGGCGGCTCTTCAAGATGATGCGGCCGATGACGTCGATGGACGTCGCGCGCAGCGGCTATCGCGCGCTGCAGCACGGCAAGCGCGTGGCCGTCACCGGCGCGCGCAACAAGCTGCTCGCGCAGGCGGTGCGCGTCAGCCCGCGGCGGCTGACGGTGAAGATCACGCGGGCGATGCAGGAAAAGGTGTGAGGCCGCGGCGCGTCGCCATCCAGCCCGACAAGCTTTGGCGCGAGGACAACCCGCGCCACCAGTCGTACTCCGCGCGCTGGACCGAGCTCCTCACCCGCGACGGCCACGAGGTCGTGCCGGTCGATGTTTTCGCTCCCGAGGCGTTCGAGCGCATCCGCGCGTGCGAGGGCTTTCTGTGGTGGTTTCCGCCGCTCCCGTTTCCGCGCGACGCGGCGAAGCGGATCATCCTCGCGCTCGCGCATGCGACCGACGTCGTGCTCTTTCCGGACTGGAAGGAAGCGTGGCATTACGACGACAAGATCGCGCAGACGTACCTGCTGCACGCCGCGCGGATTCCGATGCCGGAGACGCACGTCTTCTGGCGTTACGGCGATGCGGTCGCGTTCCTGCGCGACGCGCGCTATCCGCTGGTGATGAAGCTCGCGGCGGGCTTCTTCGCGCAGCGCGTGACGCTCATCCGCAATCGCGCGGAAGGGGAGAAGTGGGCGCGCTGGCTCTTCAGCTCCGGGCTGTCGAATCTCCATCGTCCGTTCCGCCGGCTCGTGCTGAAAGAGTTCGTGAGTCTCTGGCGCCGTCACGCGCGCACGCTCGACGTTTCGCACGGCGGCGAGGAGCAGGGCTACATGCTGTTGCAGGAGTTCGTGCCGGGGAACGACTTCGACACGCGCGTCACCGTCATCGGCGACCGCGTCTTCGCCACGCGCCGCTACAACCGCCCGAACGACTTTCGCGCGAGCGGCAGCGGTCTGCTCGACATGGATCCGGCGAAGATCGATCGCGACGCGCTCGCGCTCGGACTGCACACCGCGCGCACGCTCGGCGCGCATTCGCTGTCGCTCGACATCCTGCGCCACCACGGCCAGCCGGTGATCACCGAGGTGAGCTTCGGGTACGAGGCCGCGCAGGTGGCGATCCGGCCGGGACACTGGCGCGGCGACGCGCTCACGTGGAGCGAAGGCTCCGTGCGCGCGGAAGACGCGCTGCTCGAAGACTTCCTCTCACGCCTCCCGGCGTGACGCGGAGAAGCGGATCACGACGAGCGCGATCGCCGCGCCGCAGAGATCGAGCAGGACGTCCTGCGGACGTCCGGTGCGCATGCGCGTCATGCTCTGATGGATCTCGTCGATCGACGCGACGACCAGCACGATCGCCAGCGCGATGCCGGCCCAGCGCATCGTGAAGCCGCGGCGCTCCGCGCGCGCGGCGCGGAAGCCGAGCGCGCCGAGGAAACCGTATGCGGTGAGGTGCGTGGCCTTGCGGATGAGGATGTTCACGAGCTCGATGGAGCGGTCGGAAAGGAACTGTCCGATGAACTCATGCAGCCAGCCGTGCGTGTGCGACGACGAGAGCCGATCGTTGCCGGCGGAGACGAGGCACGCGGCCCACACGATGACCGGCAGCCAGTAGCGGAGGAAGCGCATGCGGCGCGTACAATACCGCCTCCGCATGGAAGCCCCGACGATCCGTCTCGTCCTTCAACAGCCGAGCCTCGCACCGACGAACCTCGAGCTCCGCGGACCGGTGATCACCCTCGGCCGCGCGAGCGACTGCACGGTGCCGATCCGCGACCGCTACCTCTCGCGCCATCACGCGGAGATCGCGTTCGAGTCGGGCGCGTGGCTCGTGCGCGACCGCAACAGCGCGAACGGCACGCTGCTCAACAACGTGAAAGTCGACGGCGGCTCGCCGCTGCGCCCCGGCGACCGCATCGTCCTCGGCGATACGCAGATCGTCTTCGATCCGCCGGTCGAGCCGTCGCTCTCGCAGATCATCCCGCTCGACACCGACTCGCAGGCGAAGAACCTCGCGCTGCCGGCGGAGAAGGTCGTCGCCGGCGACACCGCGCGCGCCGGCGTGCTCGCGTCGCTCGCGCTGGAGTTCATCGAAGACCGTCCGATGGACGACCTCTTCGAGTTCATCCTCAGCCGCGTCGTCGAGCTGCTCCATCCGTCGCGCGCGGCGCTCGCGCTCCTCGGTGCCGGCGGCTCGTTCGAGCACGTGCATCTGCGCCGCCGCGACGAGAGCGACTCCGCCGATCTCTACATCTCGCGCACGCTCCTCGGCGAAGTCATCGAAGGGCGCAACGTCATCTCGTTCGTCGACACGTCCGTCGACGAGAAGCTCGCCCGCGCGCAGTCGATCATCGCGCAGGACATCCGCTCGGCCGTCTGCGCGCCGCTGCTCGTCGGCGACGCGGTCCTCGGCGTGCTCTATCTCGATTTCCTTTCCGCGCATGGCTCGGTGACGCAGGACGACGTGCGTCTCATCGCGCAGATCGCGCGCTTCGCCGCGGCCAAGCTCGAGACGACGCGGCTGCGCGAGGAAGCGATCGCGAAGGCGAAGCTCGACGAGGAGCTGCGCACCGCGTACACGATCCAGAGCCGCCTGCTGCCGGTCGAGCTGCCGAGCGTCGACGGCTACGACCTCGCGGGCTCGAACCGCCCGTGCCGCACCGTGAGCGGCGACTTCTACGACTTCATCGTGCGGCCCGACGGCCGCATGTACTTCATCATCGCGGACGTGAGCGGCAAGGGCATCACCGCGGCGCTGGTGATGGCCAGCCTCGCGACGGCGTTCGACATCTTCGTCAGCCGCGATCCCGATCCCGCGGAGCTCGTGTCGCAGATCAACAAGACGCTCGCGCCGAAGACCGCGCCGACGAAGTTCGTGACGCTGGTCGCCGGCGTCCTCGATCCGCGCAGTGGGACGATCGACTTCACGAACGCCGGCCACGTGCCGCCGCTGCTGATCACGGCGTCTGGCGTCGAGCGGCTCGCGTCGACGGACATGATCGTCGGCCTCTTCGCGCACGCGCGCTACCGCACGCAGCGCGTCACGCTCGCGCCGCACGACTCGCTCGTGCTCTTCACGGACGGCGTGACGGAAGCGGAGAACGCGGACGAGGAACAGCTCGGCCTCGACTCGGTGGCGACGGCCGTCGCGACGTTGCACGGCACGCCGGCGACGCGCATCCTCGACGCCATCGACGCGCACGTGCAGGCGTTCGCCGGACACACCGCGGCGAACGACGACGTGACGCTGCTCGCCGTCACGCGGAACGTCTGACCATGCAGAACTACACGATCCTTTCCCTCGACGGCGGCGGCATCCGCGGCCTGCTCACCGCGAAGATCCTCCAGAGCCTCGGCAACAGCGTCGTCGCGAACACGACCGTCCTCGCCGGCACGTCGACCGGCGGCATTCTCGCGCTCGCATTGGCCGCGGGCATCGACGCGCAGCAGCTCGTCGATCTCTACTCGAAGCGATGCCCGAACATCTTCGGCGCGCAGTTCTCGCCCGCATCGTCCGACGCGCAGATCCGCGAGTACCTGCATCTGCTCACCGGCAACGCGATCGCGGCGAACACGATCTGGGGCGTCATCGAGATGGGGCTGCTGAAGAAGGATCTCTTCTCCGCGAAGTACAGCCACGACGGACTCCGCCAGCAGATCACGAACGTCCTCGGCACGCACGCGACGACGCTCCTCAGCCAGCTGCCGCGCCGCGTGTTCGTGACGACGTATCAGCTCGACGACGGCAACGGCGCGTGGACGCCGATCTCGCTCGACAACTTCGGCTCGCCGGAGTCGCACGACAGCGCCATGCTCGACGCCGCGCTGTCGAGCTCCGCCGCGCCGACGTACTTTCCGCCGTACGAGCATCCGCTGTGGGGACCGTGCGTCGACGGCGGCATGTTCGCGAACGATCCGGCCATGTTCGTGCTCGCGCGCGTGCTGCAGCTCGGCGTCGATCCGAAGTCGATCCGCCTGCTGTCGATCGGCACCGGCGAAACGGTCGACGGCGTGCCGCGCGCGTACTTCAACACCGTGCCGCCGGAGATGTGGGGCGCGGTGCAGTGGCTCGACCCGATCAAGGTGAAAGGCACGCCGCTGTCGAAAGGCCTGCTGCTCAATCTGCTGATGGACGGCTCGTCGGAAGTCGACGACGAACAGGCCGGGACGATGCTGATGACCGGCAACTACCTGCGCGTGCAGATTCCGCTCAATCAACCGATCACGCTCGACGACTGCAGCTGCACGCCGGAGCTCGAGAAGGTCGCCGACGCGTTCGTGCAGGGCTCGCAGTGGCCGGCGATCCAGCAGTGGGTCGCACGCAACTTCGTCTAGCGCGCTCGCGGTAACCGCAGCCGCGCCACCGCGCCGCGCGCGCCGTCGCGGTTCTCGAGCGTCAGCGTGCCGCCGTGCGCCTCCGCGATCTGGCGGCTGAGCGCGAGTCCGACGCCGCTGCCGCCGGCCTTCGTGGTGAAGAATGGTACGAAGAGATTCGCCGTCGACGCGATGCCGGCGCCGTCGTCTTCGATCGCGACTTCGACTTCGTCGCCGCGCGTGGCGCACGCGATCGCGACGTAGCCTTCGCCCGCTTCGAGCGACGCGTCGACGGCATTGCGCGCGAGGTTGATGAGCAACTGTTCGAGTTGATCGCGGTCGACGTCGACGAGGACGTCCTCGTCGCACGTCACGCGCAGCGGCAGCCGCTGTTCGAGCTCGGGCAATCGCGCGACGAGCTCCGCGATCGGCGTGCGTCGCAGCACGGGACGCGGCAGCCGCGCGAGCCGCGCGTAGCCGTCCATGAAGCGCGCGAGACCGGCGGTGCGCGCGCCGATGACGGCCAGTCCGCTGCGCACATCATCGAGCCAGTCGTCCGGCCGTGCACCGGCGTCATCGTTCGCGAACAGTTCGGCGAGACTCAGTGCGATGGAGCGGATGGGCGCGAGCGAGTTGTTGAGCTCATGGCCGAGGACGCGCAGGAGGCGCTGCCACGCGATGCGTTCTTCTTCGCGCAGCGTGCGGCTGAGATCGGAGAGCACGAGCAAGCGATGCGGCACGCCGTTGTCGCGGAAACGCGAGCGGCGCACGAGCCAGCGTCCCGACGCGCCGGGCAACGCGAGCTCCGCGGTCTCGGATTGCGCGCCGGCGAGCAGCGGCGCGAGCCCGAGCTCTTCGGCGCTGCGGCCGAGGAGCTGCTCGGTGTTGCGCGCGAGCAGGCGCTCGCCGGCGTGGTTGACGAGCTGCAGCCGCTCGCGCGCGTCGAACGCGAAGATCGCGGAGTCGATGCCCGCCAGGATCGCGCGCACGAGCGCCGCGGATTCAAACGCTTCCAGTCTCCGCGTCCGCAGCGCCTCGGACAACCGATCCAGATCCGCGATCACCTCCGCCATCGCGCCGCCGGACGCGCGTCGCACGCGGAACGAATAGTCCTCTTCGCGAATCGCGCCGATGAAGCTCGCCAGCGTGCGCAGCGGATAGACGAGCTGCGCGCGCACGGCGATGACGTAGAGCGCGCACGAGATGACGCACGCGCCGAGGAGCAGCCAGCGCGCGACGCCGTGCAGTTCCTTGAACGCGAGCACGAGCGCGACGGCCATCAGCGGCACGAATGCGCCGAGGCCGAGGAAAAGCACGTTGCGCTCGAAGCGGAACAGACGCATCGCTCAGAGATTGTGCCGCTGCATCCTCCGGTACAGCGCGCTGCGGCTCACGCCCAACGCTTCGGCGGCGCGGCTGACGTTGCCGTCGTAGCGCGCGAGCGCCTTGCGGATGAGCAGCGCCTCCACTTCCTCGAGGGTCATGTCGTCGATGCGCGGCGCGCGGTCGCCGAGCGGCTGCAGTCCGAGGTCCGCGGCGGTGACTTTGTTCCCCGCGGCCATCAGCACGGCGCGCTCGATGGCGTGATCGAGCTCGCGGATGTTGCCCGGCCACGAATGCACGAGGAGGCCGCGCATCGCGTTCTCGTCGAAGCCGCTCAGGGTCTTGCGGTATCGCGTCGCGTAGCGCGAGAGAAACTCGCCGGCGAGCAGCGGAATGTCGTCGCGGCGCTCGCGCAGCGGCGGCAGGCGGATCTCGACTGTCCGCAAACGAAAGAAGAGGTCCTGGCGAAAACGTCCCGCGTCGACTTCTTCTTCGATGCGCGCGTTGGTCGCGGAGATCACGCGGACGTCGGATTTCCGCGTCATCGACGAGCCGACCGGCTCGAACTCGCCGGTCTCAAGCACGCGCAGGAGCCGCGCCTGCTGCGCCGGCTGCACGTTCGCGATCTCGTCGAGGAACAGCGTTCCGCCGCTGGCGAGCTCGAAGCGTCCGGCGCGATCGGCGCGCGCGTCGGTGAACGCGCCCTTCACGTGGCCGAACATTTCACTTTCGAAGACCGTCTCCGCGAGCCCGCCGACGTTGACGGAGACGAAGCTGCGCGCGGCGCGGCGCGAGACGGAATGCAGCGCGTTCGCGACGACGCCTTTGCCCGCGCCATTCTCGCCGGTGATGAGCACCGCCGCGTCGGACGGACCGACGCGCGCGACGAGGTCGAGCACCGGCTGCATCGCCGGCGAGCGCGCGAGGAGCGGCAGTTGTCCGTCGCGGCGCAACAGACGGTTCTCCGCTTCGAGGCGCCGGCTCTGCCGCAATGCCCGTCCGACTTCGACCGCGGCGTTGAGCGTGGCGAGGAGGCGCACGTTCTCCCACGGTTTCTGTACGAAGTCGCGCGCGCCGTGACGCATCGCCTCGACCGCGAGCTCCACGCTGCCCCACGCCGTCATGACCACGATCGGCAAGAGGTCGTCGTACGCGTGCAAGCGTTCGAGGAGTTGCAGTCCTTCGACGCCGGAGGTCGTGTCGCGCGCGTAGTTGAGATCGATGAGCACGACGTCGAACGGACGCGCGCCGACGGCGCGATAAACCGCCGCGGGCGACGATGCCGTCTCGATCGTGAAGCCCTTGTTCTTCAGCAGCAGGCGCAGCGCCTCGAGGACGTCGGGCTGATCGTCGGCGAGGAGGATGCGCGGGCTCTCGTCGCTCATTCGACCCTCAGCGCCAGCGCGGGATCGAGCGCCGCCGCGCGGCGCGCCGGCACCCACGACGCGACGATCGCCACCGCGAGCAGCGTGAGCGCGACCGCCGCGTACGCCGCCGGATTCGTCGCCGTGACGGCGTACAACACGCTGCCGAGCGCGCGTCCTGCCGCGAGCGCCGCGATCACGCCGACGACGACGCCCGCGAGCGCGAGTCGCAAGCCTTCGCGCAGCACGAACCGCAGCACCATGCGTTCATCCGCGCCGACCGCCATGCGCACGGCGAGCTCGCGCCGCCGCTCGGTCACGAGATACGCGAGCAAACCGTAGATGCCGACCGCGGTGAGGAAGAGCGCGACGAGTGCGAACGCGGAGAGCACGGCCGTCCCGAAGCGCGGCTGCGCGAGCGACGCCGACACGTACGCGTCCATCGGCAGGATGCGGTCGACCGGCAGCGACGGATCGATCGCATGCACGGCCGCGCGGATCGACGCGACGAGCGAGCTTGCGGGTAACGCGCTGCGCACGACGTACGTCATCGACGAGTCCGCGGCCTGCAGCGCGTCGAAGTAGACGTGCGGCACCGGGCGCTCGCCGAGGCTGCCGTGGCGGATGCTGCCGACGACGCCGATGATCGTGCGCCAGCGGATCTCCTGTGCGTCGAGCTCGGAGTAGGTGATGCGTTTGCCGATCGGATCCTGCCCCGGCCAGTAGCGCTGCGCGGCTGCCTCGTCGATGACGGCGTAGCGCGGCGACGACGGCGTGTCGCGCGCGTCGAACGCGCGTCCGCGCACGACCTTGATCCCGAGCGCCGCGGGAAAGCCGGGCAGCACGCGGCGGTACTTGCCGGACGGCATGCCGTCTCCCGGCGCTTCCGGACGTCCTTCGATGTGGAACGTCGCGGTGTTGTCGTCGCTGCTGAGCGGCAGGACCGTCGTTGCGGAAACGGCCGTGACGCCCGGCAGCGCCGCGATGCGTTGCTGGATGCCGCCGAAGAGCGCCACGAGCCGCGCGTTGTCGCCGCGCATCGACTCCGGCGCGGCGATGCGGAACGTGAGCACGCCGTGCGGATTGAAGCCGGGATCGTTCGCGGCGAGCCGCCGCAGGCTGACCAGCACCAGCGCGCCGGCGGAGAGCAGCGCCGTCGCCAGCGCGATCTCCACGACAACGAGCGCGGAGCGGAAGAAGCGCACCGCCAGCGTGTCGCCCGCGGTCTTCACCGCCTGCGGCCGCCAGCGCGTGAGCGTGGCCGCGCCGAGCGCGGGCCCGAGACACGCCGCGCCGAGAAGCGCGAGCAGCGCGAACGCGAAGAGAAGCACCGGAGCGTCGACGCGAATGACTTCGACGTGGCCGAGGAGCGTCGCGCCGTTGCGCACGATCGCGGCGACGACCGCGTACGTGAGCGCGAGACCGAGCGCGCCGCCGGCGGCGATGGCTACCCACGCCTCGAGGAAGCGCGTCGCGGCGGCGCGGAGCGGTCCGGCGCCGAGCGCGCCGCGCACGTCGCTCTCGCGGCGGCGCGCGATCGCGCGCGCGAGGACGAGCGCGAGACTGTTCGCCGCGCCGATGATGAAGACGAGCGCCGCGGCCGCGAAGAGCAGCAGCAGCGGACGCCGCAGGTCGGCGACGAGATCGTCGTGCAGTCCGGCGAGCACGATGTGCCAGTGCGTGTCGAGGAGGAACTGGCGGCGGCTCGCGACGCGATCGACAAGGCGGCGCGAGAGCACGTCCGCTTCCGCCTGCGCGCTTTGCAGCGTGGCACCGGGCGCGAGCCGCGCCAGCATCTCCAGATACTCGCTGCCGCGATTCGAGTCGTCGTACGCCGACGGCGGCAGCACGAGCGGCTCCCACAGCTCGACGTCGGCGTCGGGAAACGCGAAGTCGCGCGGCATCACCGCGGCGATCGTGCGGCGGCGTCCGTCGAGGACGAGCGTCTTGCCGATCGCATCCGCGCCGCCGAAGCGCCGCTGCCACGTCGCGTAGCTCAGCACGACCGCGTCATCGTCGTTGGACCAGCGCCCGGCGAGCGGCGCGACGCCGAACGTCGGGAAGAAGCCGCGCGTGACGCGCGCGGTCGTGAGCCGCAGCGGCTCGCCGCCGCCGAGAACCGCGGAGCTCTTCTGCCACGCGCCGGAGGAGATGAACGAGCGCGAGGCGGCGCGGTCCGCGACGTCGGGCGGCGACATCGAGCCGCCGCGATCGTTCGACATCCCGTAATGGTTGTAGAGCCGCACGAGGCGCTCCGCGTGCGCATAGGGCAACGGCCGCAAGAGCAAGCCGTAGGTCACGGCGAAGGTCGACGTGAGGATCGCCGTCGACAGCGCGACCGTGGCGATGAGAGGGAGCGCGTACGACGGCGCGCGGAGCAGCGCGCGAATGGCCCAGCGAAGATCGTTCATGGCATCCTCCGCATCAGCGCAGCTCGAAGCCGCTCTCGCGGATCGCCTGTTCGGCGAACGGCAGCGGCAGGTCTTCGACGACGGCGCCGTCGAACATGTGGATGGTGCGGTCGGCGTGCTTCGCGTAACGCGGGTCGTGCGTGACCATGCAGATCGTCGCGCCTTCGCGATTGAGCTCGCGCATGAGGTTCATCACCGCCTCGCCGTTCTTCGAGTCGAGGTTGCCGGTTGGTTCATCCGCGAGCACGATCGACGGCTCGCCGACGATCGCGCGCGCGACGGCGACGCGCTGCTGCTGTCCGCCGGAGAGCTGCGCCGGATAGTGCTTGACACGGTGCGACATCCCGACGCGCTCGAGCGCGGCGTGCACTTTCGCGCGGCGTTCCGCCGGCGCCATGCCGCGGTAGCTGAGCGGCAGCTCGACGTTCTCGAACACCGTGAGATCGCCGACGAGGTTGAAGCTCTGGAAGATGAAGCCGACCTGGCGGTTGCGGATGCGCGCGCGCTCGAACGACGTCAGCCGCGCCACCGGCTGTGCGCCGAGGTCGTACTCGCCGCTGGTCGGCGCGTCGAGCAGGCCGAGGATCGAGAGCAGCGTCGACTTGCCGCAGCCGGACGGGCCGGCGATGGAAACGTACTCGCCGCGCTCGATCGCGAGATGCACGCCGGAGAGCGCGTGCGTTTCGACGTCGCCGGAGTGGAAGATCTTGGTGAGTCCTTTGAGATGAATCAGTGGCTCGGTCATGACGCTCCTCATTGAATGCGTACGCGCCGCGCGTCGCTCCACGCGGACATGTCGGACAGGATTACGCGATCGCCCGCGGCGAGGCCGGAGCGGATCTCGACTTCGTTGACGGATGTGCGGCCGAGCGTGACCGGCGTAATGGCCGCCTCGCTGCCGTCGGGGCTGAGCTTGAAGAGGCCGATCGTTGCGCCATCCGCGGCCTGCACCGGACGGCCGACCTGCAGGACGTTCGCGAGCCGCTCGAGCTCGATCGTGCCGTCGACGGTGAGGTCGGGACGCGCGCCGCGCGGCAACGGCCCCGGGATCGTGACGTCGACGACGACGTTGCCTTCCTGCGATGCGGGATCGATCCGGGAGACGTTGCCGCGGACGATGCCGTTGCGCGTGTCGATCGCGACGGCTTGTCCGACCGCCACGTCGCGCATCTGCGTCTCCGCGATGCGCAGCTGCGCTTTCAGCGGCGCCGGCTGCGCGACGCGCGCGAGGTTCGCGCCCGCCGCGACGCGCTGCCCCGACTCCGCGGCGAGCACCTGCAGCACGCCGTCGATGCCCGCGCGCACGTGCAGCGACGCGGCCTGGCTCTCGCGCAATGCGTGCAGCGCGCGCAGCTGCTCGACGCGTGCGCGCAACGCCGCGAGCTGCGCGTCGCCGGCGCGCGAGGCCATCGCCAGCCGCTGCTGCTCGATCTCGTTGCGCGTGCGCAGCTCCTCCGCGCGCGAGCTGGAGAGCTTCACGGTGAGCGGCGAGGTGAGGCCGTTCTGCGCGAGGTCGCGGTCGACGTCCGCGCGCAGACTCGCTTCGACGAAGTCCGCCTTCACGCGCGCCGCCTCCGCGCGCTGGTTGAGAAACTCGCTCTGCAACTCCACGTTGCGCCGCGCGAGATCCGCCTCCGCGGCCTGCAGCTGCAGCGCGGCGTCCTTCGCGCCCTGCGCGACTTCGGCGTTGTCGAGCTCGAGGATGATCGTGTTCGCGGTGACGGCCGTGCCGGGCCGCACGAGCACGCGGTCGACGCGACCTTCCGTCGCCGCGGCGATCCAGCGGATGTTCTCGGGGACGAGCGTGCCGCTGCCGCGCACTTCGCGCACGAGCGTGCCGCGACGCACGGTGTCGATGACGACGGCGGAGCGGTCGACGGTGGGAGCGGCGGGACGCAGCCGCGTGAGGCCGAACGCGGTCAGCGCGAGGGCGAGGATCGCGGCGGTGAAGAGCAGGCGTCGCCGTCGCGTACGTGCGGCGGCGAGCTCGGGTCGGACGATATCCATGGACCGCGCCTCGTGCGCAAGGCCACTGCCACGGGTCTCCGCCGGCGACAAAGTGCTCACGTCCGGCTATTTACGACAAATTTCGTACTTGGGTTCAAGGATTCCGCGTGTGCGGATGTGGGATTCGACTGTTCGGATCCGAACAGCGGACTGGCGCTTGACAGCAATCGGTAGTTGATTGATCATTCAACCAAGTCATGGACACCCGCGAGAAACTCCTTGCCGCCGCGGCGCGGCTCTTCCACGAGAAAGGCTTCACCGCCACGTCCGTGGCCGAGATCCTCGAGCGCGCGGACGTCAACAGCGGGAGCCTCTATCACTTCTTCTCCGGCAAGGAAGAACTGCTGCGCGGCGTCCTCGAGCGCTACCACGCGCTGCTGCCCGACGAACTGATCGCGCCGGCCGAAGCGACGACCGAGGACGGCGTCGAGCGCGTGTTCGCGCTGCTCGCGCTCTATCGCAAGGGGATGGAGATCACCGGCTGCCGTTACGGCTGCCCGATCGGCAACCTCGCGCTGGAGACGACCGACGCGTATCCCAACATCCGCCCGCTCGTGGAGGCGAACTTCGTCCAGTGGATCGGCCACGTCGAGCGCTGGCTCGCGGCCGAGGGAGCGCGCTTTCCGCGCGGCACTGACTTCCACCGCCTCGCGCAACTCGTGCTCACGACCATGGAGGGAGGGCTCATGCAGACGCGCGCGCGCCGCAGCCTCGCTCCGTTCGACGAATCCGTCGCCGCGTTGCGGCACTACCTCGATCTGCTCATGGGAAAGAAAGGAAAAGGAAATGCTCCATCCCGTACGACTCACCGCCGCCCTTCTGCTCCTCGCCGCAACAGCCGCTCCGCTCGCGGCCGCTGACACCTCCACGGAGACGACGACGCTCGCGGGCCACGTGCTCGTCGTCACGCGCACAACCCCGGAAAAGCGTCTCGAGATGCGCGTCACCGTTCCCGCGCCCCTCGGCGAAGTGTGGAACGCGTTCGCCACGCGCGAGGGCATGCAGACGTGGCTCTCGCCCGAAGCGAAAGTCGAGATGCGCGCGGGCGGCGACTGGCTCGTGAGCTATCCCGGCGCGGCACCAGGCGGTGGCAGCGTGCTCGCGTTCGTCCCGCGCGAGATGCTGTCGCTCTCCGCGATGGCGCCGGAGGCGTATCCGACCGTGCGCAAGGAACGGACGATGGCCACGTTCTTCTTCACCCCGAAGAGCGAGCGCGAAACGGAAGTGCGGCTCGTGCAGGTCGGCTGGAAAGAAGGCGCGGAGTGGGATCGCGCGTTCGACTATCTGTCGAAAGGCAACGCCATGCTGCTCAACGGTCTGCACCAGCGCTTCACCGACGGGCCGGTCAACTGGAGCGCGCTGCTGCAGAAGCACTGACGCGCGCGAGGGAGCCGCGCGGCGCTGCACGCGCCGCGCGGCTGCTGCTCAACGCGGGAACGCTTCCTTCACGCCGCCGTCGACCGGCAGCATCGCGCCGGTCGTTTTCGCCGCGCGCGGTCCCGCGAGAAAGAGCGCCGCTTCGGCGACGTCGTCCGCGGTCACTTCGACCTTGAGTAATGTGCGGTTGCGATAGAAGTCGGGGAGGCGCTCGGTGTCGACGCCGTACGCCTGCGCGCGCATCGTGCGCATCTCCTCGCTCCAGAAGCGCGAGCCGCCGAAGATCGCGTCGGGATTGAGCATGTTCGCGCGGATGCCGTGCTCGCCGCCTTCGAGCGCGACGATGCGGCAGAGCTGCGCTTCCGCGGCCTTGCTCACGCTGTACGCCCCGAACTCTTTCCCCGGCGCGGTCACGTTCTTCGACGCGTTGAAGACGATCGATCCGCCGAGTCCCTGCGCCTTGAGCACGCGCAGGGCGGCGCGCGCGACGAGGAAGTGCCCGCGCGCGTTGATGGCGAAGCTGCGGTCCCAATCCGCGGTCGCGAGCTCGTCGAGCTTGCCGAACGACGAGATGCCGGCGTTGCTGACGACGACGTCGACGCCGCCGTACGCGCGTACGGTCTCGTCGAACGCGCGCTCGACGTCGTGCTCGTCCGCGACGTCGAGCCGCAACGCGATCGCGCGGCGCAATCCATGTTTGGCGACGATGCTCTTCGCGACGTCTTCCGCGAGGCCGAGGTCGATGTCGGTGACGACGACGTGCGCGCCTTCCTCGGCGAACCGTTCCGCCACCGCCCGCCCGATGCCGCTCGCCGCGCCGGTCACGAGCGCGATCTTGCTGGCCAGCTCTTTCTCCTTCGGCAGCAGCGTCAGTTTGTAGAGCTCGAGCGGCCAGTACTCCGCGTGAAACGCGTCGTCGTCGTCGAGCGTTTCGTAGCCGCCCGCGTCTTCCGCCGCGGCGAGGATGCGCATCGTATGGCGATAGATGTCGCGCACGATGCGCGCGCCGCGCGCGTCCTTGCCTGCCGTCCACATGCCGACGCCCGCCATTAGGACGATGCGCGGTGCCGGATCGAGCATCGCGAACTCACTCGGATGCGCGCGGTAATGCGCGGTCGCGCGTTCGACGTAGCCCGCGAGCGCCTCGCGCAGATCGTCGCTCTCGCGCAGAAAGAGCGGGAAGCGCTTCGTGTGCAGCAGGTGATCGGGCGTGGCCGCGCCGATCTGCGTGAGCTGTTCGGCATCGCTGCGCGCGAGGAACGAGAGCGTTTCCGGCGAGTCGTCGAATTCGAGAATGCGTCCGCCGAGCGCGCCGCGGATCGCGGGCGGCAGCTCGCGCGGCGCGGGACGCGCGACGGCCGTCGCACGCGGACGCGCCGACGTGCGCGCGAACTCTTCCGCGCGCGTCACGAGCTCGATGTGGCGGTCGTACGCCGCGCGCGCGTCGTCGCCCCACGTGATGAGGCCGTGGTTCATGAGCACGAGTCCCGCGGCGTCCGGCTGCGCGTCGAAGCGATCGGCGACGTCGCGGCTCAGACGAAATCCGGGCCGGCGGTACGGCACGAGGATCACCGAGTCGCCGAAGCAGGCGCGCACGGTCTTCTCGCGGCCGCGCGTGTTCGTCAGCGCGAGGATCGCGTCGGCGTGCGTATGCAGCACCGCCTTCGCCGGAAGGAACGCGTGCAGCAGCGTCTCGATCGACGGCCGCGCGCTGGCCGGATCGACGAGACAACGCGCGAGATAGTCGACCATCTCCTGATCGCTCATGTCCTCGACGCGCTGCCGCAGCGGCGCGATGTAGTCGAGGCGCACGCCGGGGAACTGCTTCGGCACGATCGACTTCATGTCGCTGCCGCTGCTCTTGATGTACATCACGTCGATGGGATTGCCGAGGAGATCGGCGGCGCGCGACTTGATCGAGTTGTTGCCGCCGCCCCACAGCACGAGGTCTTCCTCCATGCCGACCAGACGCGATTGATAGACGAGACTCTCCAGTTCCGATTGCGGCGCTTCGGCCCAGCGGTTCTGCATGACGCGCGGATTATGCTCCACGGTATGCTCTCGTCATGACCATCAGTGCACGCGAGCGCGACCGGCTCGTCGAGAACCTCGTCGACGAGTTGAACGGCGCCGCGCTCTACGACGCGCTGGCCGTGGCGGAGAAAGACGAGCGGCTCGCCGAGGTGTACCGGCGGCTCGCGAATGTCGAGCGGCGCCACGCCGATCGCTGGCGCGCGAAGCTCGAGGCGGGCGGCGTCTCGCTCCCGCGCTTCAAGCCGTCGTGGCGCACGCGCACGCTCTCGTGGATGGCGCAGCGCTTCGGCACCGGCGCGGTGCTCCCGTCCGTGCAGAACCTCGAGCGCACCGACACGACCAAGTACGCGTCGCAAGCCGACGCGCGCGACTTCCACGCCGACGAGCGCTCGCACGCGCGCGTCATTCAATTGATGTCGTCGATGCGCGGCGGCTTCGCGGGCACGCAGGTCGCGCGCATCGAAGGCCGCCACCGCACCGCCGGAGGCAACGCGCTCCGCGCCGCGGTTCTCGGCGCGAACGACGGGCTCGTGTCGAATCTCAGTCTGGTCATGGGCGTCGCCGGCGCCGCGCTCAACGAACGCGCGATCCTCATCACCGGCCTCGCCGGCCTGCTCGCCGGCGCCGGCTCGATGGCCCTCGGCGAATGGCTTTCCGTCCAGAGCTCGCGCGAGCTGTACGCGCATCAGATCGAGACCGAGCAGGAAGAACTGGAGACGATGCCGCGCGAGGAAGAGGAAGAGCTCGCGCTGATCTATCAGGCGCGCGGCCTCGCCGAGGAGCAGGCGCGCGAGTTCGCGGCGAGCGTGATGGCCAATCCGGAGACCGCGCTCGATACGCTGGCGCGCGAGGAGCTCGGCATCGATCCCGACGAGCTCGGAGGCTCGGCCTGGGTCGCCGCGTTCACTTCGTTCTGTCTCTTTTCCCTCGGCGCGATCGTGCCGGTGTTGCCGTTCTTCTTCGCCGGCGATCGCACGGCGGTGTTGCTCAGCGTCGGCTTCAGCGCGATTGCGCTCTTCACCGTCGGCGCCGCGATCACGCTCTTCACCGGCCGCTCGGTGTTCTTCTCGGGCTCGCGCCAGGTCGCGTTCGGCCTCGCGGCCGCGGCTCTCACGTTCGGCATCGGACGCCTCGTCGGCGTCTCGATTGGAGGATGACCATGCAGACGCTTTTCGACGAGGCCACGCGTTCCACGGTGCTCGCGCGCATCGACCGCATGCAGAGCGGCACCGCCGCGCGGTGGGGAAAGATGAACGCCGAGCAGATGCTCGCGCATCTCGTTCAGTCGCTGCAGATGAGCAGCGGCGAGCTGCCGACGAAGTCGAAGCGGCTGCCCATCCGCTTCTTTCCGCTCAAGCAGCTCATCGTCTATCTGCTGCCGTTCCCGAAAGGCGCGCCGACCGCGCGCGAGCTCATCCCCGGCGCGAACCCCGGCACGGTGGAGGAGAACAAGCGGAAGCTGGCGCAGAAGATCACCGCGTTCGGCGCTCTCGCGAACGCCACGTCGTGGCCGGAGCATCCGGCGTTCGGCCGGCTGTCGGCGCGCGCCTGGGGCGTGCTCACGTACCGCCACGTCGATCACCATCTGAGGCAATTCGGCGTCTGACGTTGACAGCGGCGACGTTCCGGCCTACTGTATTAGTCAACTAATACAGTGAAGGAGAACATCATGCTTCGACGTCTCACCGTTTCCCTCGCCGCCCTCGCTCTCATCCTTGTCTCGCTTCCGCTCGCCGCCGACTCCGGCTCCTGTCATCGCAAGCTGGTCGACCACACCGGCTTCTGCCTCTTCACGCTCAGCGACATGCGCTCGGTGCAGATGGCGGTGGACGCGTATTGGGCCGACCACAACGCGTATCCCGTCGCCGCCACGATGGCCGAGCTGCAGCACGCGCTCGAGCCGGTGTACATCGCCCACCTGCCGGCCAAAGACTTCTGGGGCACGGAGTTCCGCTACGTCGTGGCGCGGGACGGTAAGAGCTATCGCCTCGTGAGCGCCGGCTCGGATCGCAAGTTCGACGAGAGCTCGTGGAGCGCGTACGGTCTCACCAGCGCCTCATCCGACGACGCGGTGCTGGCCAGCGATCACGAGCGGCAGTGGACGATCCAGGAATGACGCGCGCGTGACTTCGGCACAGGCGGCGCGTCTGAAGCCTCGAAGGAGACTCGATGCGCCGCCTGTCCGTGCTGTTGGTTCTCGCTCTGCCGCTGCACGCCGACGTCGTTGCCGACGTCCGCACCGCGCTCACCCGCCTCACCGCGCGCGATCCGATCCACGCGACCTACGAAGTGCAGCGCGCCGTGAAGAACGAAGGGAAGTTCGACAACGACTCGTTCGACGGCCGCGCCGCCGTCGAGCTCGAAGGCGACGCAAGCGGCTTCCGTGTCATTGTGCCGCGCGCGCTGGTCGACGTGATGGAGCGCGAGCTCCAGTCGCACGCGCACAATCCCAAACAGCCGACGCCCACCGTGAACGCAATGCGCGACTTCGGTCCGGTCGACACCGCCGACGCGATCGACTTCGCGCCGACGCTGCTGCAACTCCTCGACGGCGCGACGCTCGCGTCGGACAAGACGTCGGCGTGGCAGGGCAAGCCCGCGCGCGCGATCACGTTCCGCCTCGCCGACCGCCGCGAGTCCGACGTCGGCAAGGAGACGATCGCCGAGAACCGCCTTACGCTCTGGGTCGGCACCGATCTCATCCCCCTCGGCGCCGAGCACGTCCGCTCCTCGAAGTTCTCCTTCCTCATCTTCCACGGCGAAGCCACCACCCGCCGCCTCTGGACCCTCGCCCGCCTCGGCGACCGCCTCGTGCGCGTGCGCCGCGAAAGCTCCGAGAGCGGCTCCGGCATGGGCCAGAAGAGCAACGAGCAGTCGGTGGCGGTGGTGAGGGTGCACTAGCGTCGCTCGCCCCGCGATGCAGCTGCCGGAATGGGAGCGGTATCATCTTTGTCGACACGTCCATGAAAGCGCGCATTCAGAAGTGGGGCGATAGTCTCGCGCTACGTATCCCGAAGCCATTCGCGGAGGAAGCGGGACTTGGCGAAGACTCCACCGTGGACGTGACGGTCCGCAACGGCAATTTAGTGGTGGTCGCCGTCGAGGAACCGCACGAAACGCTCGAGACGCTCGTGGCGCGGATCACGCCTGAGAACCGTCACGACGAAACGGACATGGGAAAACCGGTTGGCAACGAAAGCTGGTAGCGGCTACGTTCCCGAGCGCGGGGATCTCATCTGGCTGTCGTTCGATCCACAGGCTGGGCATGAGCAGGCCGGACGCCGGCCGGCCGTGGTGCTGTCGCCCGCTTCCTACAACCGCAGCTCCGGCTTGGCGTTGGTCGTCCCCGTCACGTCGCACATCAAGAGCTATCCATTCGAAGTGCTCATTCCTGCCGGCGGGCACGTCTCGGGCGTCGTTCTCGCGGACCATCTGAAGAGCGTTGATTGGCGGGCTCGCAAGGCCGAACGCATCGCAGCGTTACCAGAAGTCACTTTGAATCAGGTACTGAAGAAGGCCGCGTTGCTTTTGACGTGACCGCTCGCCCACGCGATGCAGCTGCCGCTACGCGCAGCTGATCGCCATGTCCGTCGCGATCAGCCGCGCGCAGCGCCGGCTGCCTCGCGGCGAGCGACCGCGGCGGCGACGCCGTCCGCGCGTCGCGTACACTGGAAGCATCGGCATGCGCTTTGGCCCATACGAAGTCGTCGACCGCCTCGCGGAAGGCGGTATGGGTGAGGTGTACAAAGCGCGCGACACGCGGCTCGACCGCACCGTCGCACTGAAAGTCCTCCCGCAACATCTCTCCAGCGATCCCGAACTGCGCCGGCGTTTCGAGCGCGAGGCGCGCGCGATCTCCGCGCTCTCGCACCCGCACATCTGCACGCTCTTCGACATCGGCAGCGACGGCGGGCAGGACTTCCTGGTGATGGAGTATCTCGACGGCGAGACGCTCGCCGAGCGCGTCACGCACGGCCCGCTGCCGATCGCCGACGTCATCCGCTACGGCATCGAGATCGCCGACGCGCTCGAAAAAGCGCATCGCGCCGGCATCGTTCACCGCGACCTCAAGCCGGGCAACATCGTCCTCACGCGCAGCGGCGCGAAGCTCCTCGACTTCGGCCTCGCGAAATGGCTTCCGCCGGATGCGTCGTCGGTGCTCGGCCGTTCCGAGGACGTCACGAAGACCGCGCCGCTGACCTCGCAGGGCACGCTCCTCGGCACCATTCCGTACATGGCGCCCGAACAGCTGGAGGCGAAAGAAGTCGATGCGCGTACAGACATCTTCGCCTTCGGCGCGATCCTCTACGAGATGGCCACGGGCGTGCGCGCGTTCAGCGCCGGCTCGAACGCGAGTCTCATCGCCGCGATCCTGCGCGAGGAGCCGCCGCTGCCGTCGCGATTGCGCGCGCTCGCGCCGCGCGCGTTCGATCAGATCGTCCGCACGTGTCTGGCGAAGAATCCGGACGATCGCTTCCAGTCCGTGCACGACGTGCGCATCGCGCTGGAGATGCTCGGCGCGAGCGGCGACGACGCGGACGCGGAAGAAGAACGCGCGCGCAGGCCGTGGCTCGTCCCCGCGATCGCCGCCGCCGTGGCCATCGTGGCGATGATCGCCGCCGCGGCGTTCTGGCTGCGTCCCGCCGCAACGGCGCGCGTCTACCGCTTCACGATCGCGCCGCCGCAGGGCTCGACCTTTCCGACGCTCGGCGAAGGCGGCGCGCTCGCGCTCGCGCCGGACGGGCGGCAGCTCGTCTTCGAGGCCACGACGCCGGAAGGGCGCACGTATCTCTGGCTGCGGTCGTTCGAATCCGAGGTGCCAGAGATGCTGGAGGGGACGGAAGGGGGCGAGTATCCGTTCTGGTCGCCGGACGGACGCGCCATCGCCTTCTTCGCGGACGGAAAGCTGAAGCGCATGAATCTCCCCGACGGTCCGCCGCAGACGTTGTGCGACGCGCCGACGGGACGCGGCGGCTCGTGGTCGCGCGGCGGCACGATCCTCTTCGCGCCGGCGAGCACCGGACCGCTGTATCGGGTCTCCGCGTCGGGTGGACAGCCGGAAGTCGCGACCGCGGCGCCGCGAGGCGTGTACTCGGAGCGCTGGCCGCAGTTCATCGACGACGACCGCTTCCTCTTCGTCGTGCAGAGCCAGCGTCCCGCGCTGCGCGGCGTCTTTGCCGGCTCGCTGAAATCGCGGGGGATGAAGAAGCTGCTGCCGACCCCGCTCAGCGTCGCGTACGCGCCGGGGCGCCTCTGCTACGTGCGCGATCATGTGCTCGTCGAGCAGCGCTTCGACGGCGACGAGCTCGCGGGCGACGCGCGCGTCATCGCCGACGCGATGGTCTACTACGCCGATCGCGCGTACGTGCCCGTCACCGCGTCGGCGGATGTGGTGGCCTTCCGCCGCAACGCCGCCGCCAACATGCGCGTGGCCTGGTTCGCGCGCGACGGCCGCCGCCTCGGCGCGATCGGCGAGCTCGGCGAATTCGAGGGTCCCGCGCTCTCGCCCGACGGCACGCGCGTCGCGTTCGGGTACTTTGATACCAATGAATCGCTGAACCACATCGCGCTGGCCACGCTCAGCGGCGGCGTCCCGCGCCGCTTCACCTTCGCGCACGGCAACCAGTACTCGCCGGTCTGGTCGCCCGACGGCGCGCGGCTGGCGTTCAGCGACGACGAGGCCGGCGTCGACACGCTTTCGTCGAAACCGTTCGCCGGCACGAGCAACGAGCGCCCGCTCATTCCGCCGCCGCCGAGCTCCACGTACGCGCAGAGCTGGTCGCCCGACGGCGCGCACATTCTCTATCGCGTGCAGGACGCGAAGAACGGCTTCGACATCCGCGCGCTGTCGCTTCTCGACGGCAAATCGGAGCTGTACGTGAGCGGTCCCGCCGATCAGTCGCAGGGACAGTTCTCGCCCGACGGCCGCTGGGTCGCGTACACGTCGACCGAGTCGGGACGCCACGAGGTCTACGTGCAGCCGTTCCCCGCAACGGGCGCGAAGTGGCAGGTGTCGGTGAGCGGCGGCGAGCAGCCGCGCTGGCGCCGCGACGGCAAGGAGCTCTTCTACCTCGCGCCCGACCGCTCGCTGATGGCGTTGCCGATCGCGGCGATGGGCGCGTTCGACGACGCCGCGCCGCAACGCCTCTTCGCGACGAACATCCCGTTCGGCGACATCAACGTCTCGCAGTCGTACGACGTCAGCGCGGACGGCGAACGCTTCGTCGTCGCGGCCGCGGATCCACTGTCGCCGCAGACGCCGATCAGCGTCATTGCAGGACGTTAGTGAAGCGCGGCACGTGCGGCAAAAGGCTCAAGAATTAATGCCGTGCAGGGTCAATTCCTGAAACACGGCACAATCGCTAACCCACTGTAAATCCTGAAACCGCCTTGTAACTCGCGCGTTTTGTACGACATGGTATTTTCCCGCCGCGTGGCAATCGCATTGCTCCGCGCAGTCTGTAATGAATGATGCACTTCGCGACGCCGCACGCGTCATCGTGACCGCCGACATCGCGTTGGGACCCGGTGAGGTCTTCTCCGTCGCCATCGACGACATGGCCGCATCGCTCCCCGAAGAAGAGTGCTTCCGCTTCGCCCTCCACTATTACGCGCGCGTGCTGTACGAGCTCGCACAATCGCAGCGGTCGATGCATCGCCTCCCCGAATGGACGGCGCGCGTCGCGCAGACGGCCGTCGACCGCGACACCGATTGCTTCGCCATCGCCGGCACCGGCGGCACGCTCGTCCAGTCGATCGAGCGTCCGCTCGCGCGCGTGCACGTCGCGATGCGCACCAGCGGTCTGCGCGACCGCGAGGTCACCGGCGATCTCGCGCCGCTGCGCGGCTCCTCGCTCGCGCGCTCGGTGCTCGCGGTCTGTCAGGCCGTCCTGCCGCGCCTTTCGGACTCCGTCCGCGCCGCGCTGCCGTCCGCGCTCGCGAACATGAACGCCTCCTACGAGCTCGCGCATCACTACGCCGACCCCGACAGCCAGCGCCACGTGCCGTCGGTCGCGTATCTCGCGGCATCGTTTGTCTGACATCCGCCTGCTCTTCGCCGCGCGCATCGTGCGGCTCTTCGCCTACGGCTTCCTCTCCGTCGTCCTCGTGCTCTATCTCTCCGCGGCCGGTCTCGACAAAGAGCACATCGGCCTGCTGCTGTCGCTGACGCTCGTCGGCGACGTGCTGATGTCGCTTTACCTGACGACGCGCGCGGACGTCTTCGGACGCCGCCGCACGCTCGTCGCCGGCGCGGCGCTGATGTTCCTCGCCGCGGTGGCCTTCGCCGTGACGCGCGACTTCACGCTGATGCTCCTCGCCGCGACGATCGGCGTGATCAGCCCGAGCGGCAACGAGGTCGGCCCGTTCCTCGCCGTCGAACAGGTCGCGCTCGCGCAGCTCGCCGGCGCGCGCGACCGCACCAGCCTCTTCGCCTGGTACAACCTGAGCGGCTCGTTCGCCACCGCGTGCGGCGCGCTCGCCGCCGGCGCGTTTACGACGCGTCTCATGCGCGGCGGCTTCACCGCGGTCGCGAGCTACCGCGTCGTCATCGCCGGCTACGCGCTCCTCGGCATCGTGATGGCGCTGCTGTTTCTCCGCGTCTCGCGCGCCGTCGAAAACCCGAACGACGCGGCGAGCGGCGCGCCGCCGGCCGCGAAGTCGCTGTTCCGCATCAGCGCGTCACGCGACGTCGTCACGCGGCTCTCGATCCTCTTCGCCGTCGACTCGTTCGCCGGCGGTCTCGTCGTGCAGAGCATCGTCGCCTACTGGTTCTTCCATCACTTCCGTGCCAGCCCCGCGCTCATCGGCTCGATCTTCTTCGGCGCGAACATCCTGGCCGGCATCTCCGCGCTCGCCGCCGCGCGCATCGCGCGCCGCATCGGTCTGCTGAAGACGATGGTCTTCACGCACCTGCCGTCGAACGTCCTGCTGCTGCTCGTGCCGTTCATGCCCACGCTGCCGCTCGCGATCGCGGTGCTCCTGCTGCGCTTCTCGATCTCGCAGATGGACGTGCCGACGCGGCAGTCGTACGTCATCGCGGTCGTCGATCCATCCGAGCGAACGGCGGCCGCGGGAATCACCGGCGTCGCGCGCACGACCGGTGCCGCGCTCGCGCCGGTCATCGCCATGCCGCTCATCGCCGGCATGCGCAGCTGGATTCCGTTCGTCGCCGCGGGCGTGCTGAAGATCGGCTACGACCTCGTGCTGCTCCACGGCGCGCGCCGTCACACGATGCCGGACGACTGATCGACGACGCGGCCGCGGTCGAGCAGCACGAGCTCTTCGCAGATTGCCGCGACTTCCTCGCGCTGATGCGTGACGTACAGCATCGGGATGGGGAACGCGTCGCGCACGCGCACGAGGTACTCGAGCACGCGGTCGCGCAGCACCACATCGACCCCCGCCAGCGGCTCGTCGAGGAGCAGCACCTCGGGACGGCTGAGCAGCGCGCGCGCGAGCGCCACGCGTTTGCGCTCACCGCCGGAGAGATGCGCGACGCCGCGGCCGAGGAGCGGCTCGAGCTCGAGGACGTCGACGACGTGCGCGAAGGCGAAGACGTCATCGTCGCCGTCGCGCGTCGCGCCGTACGACACGTTCTGCCGCACGGAGAGATGCGGAAAGAGCGCGTCGTCCTGCGGCACGTAGCCCACGCGGCGCGCGCGCGGCGGCACGAACACGCGTTGCGCGGCGTCGAACACGACGCGTTCGTTGAGCTCGATGCGTCCCGTCGCCGGCGTGCGCAGGCCGGCGATCGTTTCGAGGAGCGAGGTCTTGCCCGCGCCCGACGGGCCGTACAAAGCGGTGATCCGCCGCGTCGTCGCGAACGAGACGTCGAGCGTGAACGGCGCGAGCGGCAGCACGACGTCACGCAACACGATGCTCACAGCGCGCGCCTCCCGCGGCGGAGAAAGGTCTCCGCGATCCACACCGACACGAACGCGACGAGGACGGCGATGAAGAGCAGGCGAAACGCGTCGGCGTCGCGGCCGAGCTGCACGCTCTCGTAGATCGCGAGCGAGAGCGTCTGCGTGCGCCCCGGGATGTTGCCGGCCACGAGGATCGTCGCGCCGAACTCGCCGATCGCGCGCGCGAACGCGAGCAGCAATCCGCCGACGATGCCGCGCGCGGCGAGCGGCAGCGTGATGGTGGCGAAGACGCGCGCGTTCGTCGCGCCGAGGGTGCGGGCGATCTGTTCGAGTCGCGGGTTCACTTCCTCGAAGGCCACGCGCGCGGCGCGCACGAGGAGCGGGAATGACATCACCATCATCGCCAGGACGACTGCACGCCATGTGAACACGAGCTCGAGTCCGAACGAGCGGCGCAGGCGGCCGAGTCCTTCGAGGAGGAGCAGCCCGGTCGCAACCGGCGGCATCACCAGCGGCAACGCGACGAGCGTCTCGACGAGCGACTTGCCGCGCCACTCGAACCGCGCGAGCAGCCACGCGACGGCGAGTCCGGGGACGAGGATGAGAAATGTCGAGAGCGATGCCGTGCGCAGCGTCAGCCAGAGCGGCGTGAGCACGTCGTGTTTCGTGACGTTTGACGCCGGCGCGGGCGCGGCGTTCGTGATGAAGCCTTCGCGCGCGAAGACCGGCAGCCCCTCATGCGTCGCGTACGCGAGAAACCGCTGCGCGCCGGCGCGGTCGTGCGCGTGCGTCAGTACGGCAAAGGCGTACGCGATCGGCGGCGCGTCGTCGCGCGGCACCTCGTACGCAACGCGCACGTCATTCGTCGTGAGCGCGTCGGTGCGGTAGACGATCGCCGCGTCCGCGCCGCCCGACGCCACCGCGCGCAACGCGCCGCGCACGTTCTCGGTCGGAATCACGTGCGGCGCGAGCGCGGTCCAGAGTACCTTACGCTCGAGGTACGTCCGCGCGTAAATGCCGGCGGGAACGGTCGACGGCTCCGCGAGCGCGAGCCGCCGCACGCGCAGCAACTCGCGCGGCGAGGTCATCGCCGGCGCATCGCGCGGCACGACGACGACGAGCGCGTTCGACAACACGCTGACGCGCGTGCCGACGTCGACGAGCCCGCGCGCAACGAGGCGGTCCATGGTCGCGTTGTCGGCGGAGAAGAAGACGTCCGCCGGCGCGCCTTCCTCGATCTGCCGCGCCAGCGTCGGCGAGCCGGCCGCGTGCACCAGCACCCGCCCGCCGCCCGCCCGCGCGTACTGCGCGCCGATCGCCTCGACCGCATCGGCAAGGCTCGCCGCCGCGAACACGCGCACCTCGTCCGCATGAAGCGCGAACGTCAGCAGCAACAACGCGAAGGCGAGGAATCGCCGATGCACGCGCGGATCATAGTCGCGCCGCTACACTGACAACGATGCGCCGCACTTTGCTCGCTCTCGCCTTCCTGTCCGTTCTGACGTCGTGCACGACGATGCAGCCGTCCGCGCCGATGCAGGTCGTCGACGACGACCGCCTCTTCTGCGGCCTCTCGATTCCCGACGGCGGCACCGTGTCCGAGCGCGACCTCGCGCAGTTCCTCGACGAAGTCGTCGTCACCCGTTTCCCCGACGGCTTCAGCGTCTTCCACATCGACGGCCACTACAACGACACGCGCAAAGGCCCCGTCGCCGAATCGAGCATCGTCATCGAGATCATCCACGTCCACGACGCGAGCAAGGACCAACTCGTCCGCGAGATCGCCACCGAATACCGGCGCCGCTTCCGCCAGCAAGCCGTCCTGCGCATGCACGCGTCGGGAGCGATGGAGTTGATCGAGGAGAAGAGCGCGTCAACCGAATGAGCTCGGTGGCAGGAACCGCGGAAGGATCGCCGCGGCCACCGCGAGCGCGCCGAGCAGCATCGTCGCCATGATCTTCGACGGCTTCAGCACGCGCTCGCGAAAGGTGACGTTCTTCTCGCCCCAGCCTTTCCAGTGCGAAGGCAGCCGATACGGTTCCTCGAACAAGCCGAGCGCGGATTCGATCGACGCGATCACCTTCTGCGTTTCCGCGAGAAAGCAGCGCTGCTTCAACTGCCACTTGATCGAGAACACCGTGACGATTGCCATCGCTGCCGCGGCGAGCCCCGCGCCGACACCGGTCTGCAACAGCAGCCCGCGCTTGTCGCTCGTCAGCAGCAGCGCGGCGCCGATGAAGCCGACCAGAATCGCCGAGCTCCAGTTGAAGATCTCGTTCTCCCGCGCGCGCCGATACTCCAGCTGCTTGAGCTGCGCTTCGTAAAGGTGCAGCAGGAGCTCGTGGTCGGGCATGGCCACGATGATACGGCCCCCTCACCACCTCCGCGGCATCTTCACCCCCTCCGCCCCGCACAGCTCCGCGTGGCGCTCGAGCGCGGCCACGATCGCGGAGCGATCGTCGCCGCTTGCGCGCGCGGAGCGATCGTCACCGCTCACCGTTGCCGCATCTTCGAGCCAGAGTTTGGAGACGACGAGACGCTTGCCGTCGATGCGGGCGTCGAGGCGGCCGAGGAAGCGGTCGTGGTGGAGGAGGGGGCAGACGTACCAGCCCCAGCGCCGTTGCGCGGCGGGTTTGTAGACTTCCCAGACGTATTCGAAGGCGAAGACGTGGCGGACGAGGTCGCGGTCCCAGAGGAGCGGATCGAGTGGGCCGAGGATGCGGACGCGGTCGTCGTAGCGCGGGCGTGGGGTCGTGAGGAACGACGGCACGGCGAGGTAGCGGCGGGCGGAGTCTTCGATGGCCACTTCGACGAGCTCGCCGTCGGCGAGCATTGCATCGACGACACCCGACGTCCGCACGTTGCTGAGCATCGACCACATCGCGCCGCTCGCGCGCGTGAGGAGGCCGGCGGCGTGCGCGCGTTCGCGCAGCGCCCAGCGGGCGAAGTCGCCGCGCGGTTTCTCGGTCGCGACGTCGCGGCCGAGGGCGCGTTCGGGGACGTCGTAGAGCTTCGCGCCGGATGAGGTGCGGCCGGCGACGACGACGTCGCAGCGCGTCCACAAGACTTCGAGCGCCATCGACGTCGCCTTCGCGGTGCCGCGCCAGCCGGCCCAGTCGATCGGCTCGACTTCGCCGTGGTCCGTGAGATCGCGCGCGGTGAGCGGGCCGCGGGCGCGCACTTCCTCGAGCACTGCCGCAATCAAACGCGGCGCGAGGCGCTGTTCGCGTTCGCCGTGCCGCCACCACGGCGTCTGTGCGGCGTGTCCCTGCACGCGATACCACGGGAACGCGGACGCGGGGAGGATGCAGCGCTCCTTGGCGAAGTGCTCGAACGCCTCGCGCGGAAAGAGATGCCGCCAGACGTCGCCGCGCGCCACGCCTTCGGTGCGCGCCATGACCACGAGATCCGCATTCGTGCCGATCGGATCGAGCGGATCGAGCTGAATGCAGCGCAGGCGGTCGAGCACCTTGCGCGTGCCGGCGCGGCCGCGTCCGAGCGAGCGCGCGAGGCCGAGGTGCGCGACGAGCAGGCGGCGCGCATCGGCGCGGGAGAGCGTCTCCATGCGCGGCGCAGGGTCGCATAACAAGCGTCGAGGAATATCGTGATAACGACTATCGTTGCGCGGCGACAGAAAGGAAGTTCGCATGTTTCGAAAACTGATCGCTACCGTTCCCGACGGCGCCGTCGCCGTGCTCCGCGTCGTCCTCGGCATCGTGATGCTCGCTCACGGCCTGCAGAAGACCTTCGGCCTCTTCGGCGGCTACGGCTTCCAGGGGACGATGGGCTTCTTCACGCAGCAGATGCACATCCCGGCCGTCTTCGCGTTCCTGGCCATCGCCGCGGAGTTCGCCGGTGGACTCGGACTGATCGTCGGTCTCCTCGGGCGCGTGGCCGCGTTCGGCGTGGCCGTGAACATGCTCGTGGCGATGATCCTCGTCCACCTGCCGGTCGGCTTCTTCATGAACTGGAACGGAAACCTCAAGGGCGAGGGCTACGAGTACCATCTGCTCGCCATCGCCATGGCCGTCGCCATCATGCTGCGCGGCTCCGGCGCGGCGTCGATCGATCTCGCGCTGTCGCAGAAACGATGACCAAACGAACCGTCGAAGAGCAGGCGTTTCTCAGCATCCTCCGGACCGCGGACTCTCTCGTCCGCGGTCTCGATGCGCTGCTCAAACCGCACGGGCTCACGACGACGCAGTACAACGTGCTGCGCATCCTGCGCGGGGCGGGGGAGGACGGCGCGACGTGCACCGCCATCGCCTCGCGCATGATCACCGCCGATCCCGACGTCACACGCCTGCTCGACCGCATGGAGAAGCGCGGCCTGCTCGTGCGGCGCCGCGACGATCGCGACCGCCGCGTGGTGCTGACCTCGATCACCGACGCGGGCCGCGCGATGCTCGAGGAGCTCGACGACGCGCTGATCGAGCTGCATCGCAACCAGCTGCGCGGCGTGCCGAAGACGCGGCTGCGCGAGTTGATCGCGGACCTCGACAAGATCCGCGGCGTCGAGTCGTAGCTACTCCGGCCGCGTGATCCCCAGCGCCGCGATTTTCTCGTGCAGATACGTGCGCTGCAGATCGAGCAGCTGCGCCGCGCGGCTGACGTTCCACTGCGTGCGCCGCAGTACCGACTCGATGTACTCCTTCTCGCATTGCGCCTTGAACGCGCGCAGCGGCATCACCGGGGCGCCCTCGTCGATGCGCACGATCCCGCTCTCCGACACGCCCGGCGTCAGCACCGACGACGGCAGCTGATCGACGGTCAGCGGATCGGTGGCGAACACCGACAACCGCTCGGCGAGGTTGCGCAGCTCGCGCACGTTGCCCGGCCAGTCGTAGCGCTGCAGCGCCGCGTGCACCGCGGGATCGACCGACAACGCGCTGCGCTGCCCGCGCGCGCAGAAGCGCTGCAGGAACGTCGTGAAGAGCAGCGGCACGTCGTCGCGCCGCTCGCGCAGCGCCGGCACGTGCAGCGGGACGCTCGCCAGGCGAAAGAACAAGTCCTCGCGAAAGCGGCCGTCCTGCGCGAGGCTTTCGACGTCGCGATGCGTCGCGGCGAGGACGCGCACGTCGACGACGCGATCGGTGGTCTCGCCGACGCGCCGCACGCGGCCGTCTTCGACGACGCGCAGCAAGCGCGCCTGCAGCGCGAGCTCCATGTCGCCGATCTCGTCGAGGAACAGCGTCCCGCCGTCCGCTTCCTCGAAGAGCCCGCGCTTCGCAGTCTTGGCGTCGGTGAATGCGCCGCGTGCATGGCCGAAAAGCTCGTCCTCAATGAGATGCGACGGAATGGCCGCGCAGTTGAGCTTCACGAACGTGCGCGACGCGCGCCGGCTGAGGCGATGGATGGCGTTCGCGACGAGCTCCTTGCCGGTGCCGCTCTCGCCGCGGATGAGCACGCGCGCGTCGGTCGGCGCGACTTTCTCGATGGCGGCGCGCAGCGATTTCACGGCGTCGGAACGTCCGACGATCTCCTGCCCCTGCGCGCGCAGCTCGCGCACCTGCATGCGCAGCGACGCGTGGTCGAGGCAGTTGCGCACGGAGCGTAGGAGACGCTCGCGGCTGAACGGCTTGTCGATGAAGTCGTGGACGCCGAGGCGGATCGCTTCGACGGTTTCGGCCATGGTGGCCTCGCCGGACATCACGATCGACGGCGGCATGACCTCGCCCGCGACGCGCACGAGATCGACGCCGCTCATGCCGGGCAAGCGCACGTCAAGGAGCGCCATGTCCGGCTGCACGTTTTTCGCGTCGCGCACGTACGCGAGCGCATCCTCGGCATTGCGGAACGCGACCACACCGAAGCCTTCCTCGCGCAGCCGCAGCGTCACGTTCGCGGCGATCTTCTCGTCGTCCTCGACCAGCAGGATCAGCTGCATTCCGCGTCTCCGAAGACGAGGCGGAAGGTCGTGCCCGCGGCGGACGTCGCGACGAGCTGCAGATCGCCGCCGTGGTCGAGCATGATCTTGCGCGAGATCGAAAGACCCAGTCCCATTCCCTCTCCCATTCTGCGCGTCGTGACGTACGGATCGAAAATCCGCGCGCGCAGCGACTCGGGGATGCCGGCGCCGCTGTCGCTGACGTCGAGGGCGACCGGCGCATTCGCGCGCGCGATCGCGAACGTCACCGCGCCGCCGCCGTTCCCTTCGACGGCGCGCGCGCTGTTGGTACACAGGTTGACCAATACCTGGCGCAGCAGGTCGCCGTCGGCGCAGACGCGCGCGTCGCCGCCGGACCATTGCAGCGTGAGACCCGGCCACGCGTTGCCGAACGTCGCGCAGAACTCCTCGACGACCGCGCGCAGCGACAGCGGCCGCAGCACCGGCGTGCCGATCGCCGCGAACGACGCGAACCCGCGCGTGAACCGCGCCAGCCGCTCGAGCTCCTCGGCGATGCTCTCGCCGGCCGCGAGCACGTCGTTCTGCGGCGCGCCGCGGCGCACGCCGTCGCCGAGGCGCTCGAGCTCGAGGCGGGCGGCGGTGAGCGGACCTTTGATCTCGTGCGCCTGACGTCGCGCCGTTTCCTGCAGCGTCGCCACGCGATCGAGATACTCGCGCCGCTCGCGCGCCTGCGCTTTTCGCGCGCGCAGCGAGATCCACGTGGCCGCCACCGCGGCGCCGGCGACGAAGAGCGCGAGCAGCGTCAGCTCGAAGCGCTGCTGCATCTCCGCGCGATTGAGACGAATCACTTCGAGCCGCCGCAGCAGCAGGTTCGTGTTCTCGAAGCGGCGGCGATACGCATCGCGATGTTCGTCGTCGAACGCGCGCAGCCGCTTCTGATCGTTCAGCGATTGTTCGAGCGCCTCGCGCACCTCGGGGCGTAGCGCGACGTCGAGCCAGAGTCCCGAAATCTGATGGACCAACAGCCAGAAGAGCAGCGTCGCGCCGGCGATGGCGACGAGCGTCGCGGCGAGAGACCGCGCGCGATTCATCGGAACGCCACCTCCGCGTTCCAGTGATACGCGCGGATCGGTTTCGCATCGAGCGTCGTGCCGATGAGCGCGGTGACGAGCGGCGAGCCGCCGCCGGGCGTGCCGAGGCCGCCGGACTTCGCGATCCATTGCCGCGCGTCTTCTCCTTCGGCGATGGAGAACGGCAGTACGGACAGCGTCACGCGCAGTGCGACGCGATCGGCATTCGCGGCGAAGAGGCGCACGGGCACGCGCCACCATTTGTCGAGCGCGTCGCGCGAGGCGAGCCGCTGCCGTTCCTCTTTGCCGTCGAACTCGATCCGCCGCACGAGCCACACTTCATCCCACAGGTCGAAGCGCACCTCGACACGCGCGGCGCCGCGTCGGTCGGACTCGCGCGCCTGCGCCGAGAGGAGGAACGTCGTCGTGAGGCCGCTGGAGATCTGCTTCTTCACCTCGCGCTCGTCGAGGAGCGACGACGGCAGCGAGACGGCGACGGTGCGGCCCGGCTGCGCGACGAACGACGGCCGCGGCTGCGCGAACGCGAACGCGGGCAGCAGCAGCGCGACGAGCAGTGCGGAGACGCGCGTCGCCGTCACTTCCACGTGTACCCCAGCCCCAGGCGCAGCGTGCCCCAGACGTTGCGGCGCACCCACGCCGCGGAGAGGCGCATGCCTTCGTCGCTGTTGAGATCGACGAAGCGCTGGCCCTCGCGGTCGTAGTCGCCCTGCCGCGCGACGTACTGCGCGTCGAGCTCGACGCGCGAGTCGCCGGCTTCTTTCGCCGCGTCGGGACGCAGGTTGTACGACCAGCCGCCGCCGATGAGGGCGTAGAGCGGCTGCGCGCGGATGACCTGCGGTGTGAGGAGCTGGTTCGCGCGCTCCTCGGTGTTCGTCCAGCCGGCCTGCAGCGTCGCGGAGACTGAGTCGCGGTCGGAGAGCTCGAAGTAGCGCGCGGCGATTGCGTCGACGCCGTAGCTGTTGAAGTGGTCGGCGTACGCATCGACGCGATCCGTGCCCGGGATCATGATGAAGCGCGAATACGAGGCGAGGTCGCGCGACGACCATTGCGGCGCGATGCGCACGAACGTGCCGCGCGTCGGGACGAACGGCTGGTTCGTCGTGTTGTACGCCCACGCGAACGACACGATCCGCTCGCCGTCCTGCAGCGTGTACGGGGCGTCGTTGATGAACGTCGTACTGCGGCTGAAACGCGTCTCCTCGTAGTCGAGCGTCAGCGTGTGCTTCGGCGTGAGCGGAATGCCGACGACCACCTGCGGCGACAGCGTCGGATTGCGCGCCGGCTCGACGGGCCAGCGGAGATTCACCGTGGCAAACGCGCGCGTGCCGAAGAGGTCGTACTGCGTGTAGCCGATGGCCGGGGCGCTGTAGTCGGTGGTGAACTCCTGCCGGTCGCGCCGGCTGGTGATTCCGATGTGCGCCACGCCGCGGCGGCCAATGAACTTGCGGTAGCCGATCGCGGCGTCGCTGGTGTCGGCGCCGAGGGAGCCGGCGTAGTCGACGGCGGTCCGGCGCTGCTCGTCGTTGAGGATCGGACGCGCGTCGATGAAGTAGAAAAACGGCTTCGTCTCCGCGACGGTGATGACGAGCACGTGCCGCCCGCGATCGGAGCCTTTCTCCAAGGCGAAGTCCGCCGAGAGCAGATACGGCAGGCGATTGAGGCGCAGCGACGCCGCGCGCAGCTCATCCTCGGTGTACTCGGCGCCGGCGCGCAGCAGCGACTCCGAGACGATCAGATCCGCCGACACGCGATGCGCGTTGCGCACTTCGATGCGCTCGATGAAGAAGCGCGCGGGCGCCGCGTCCTGCGCCTGCAGCGGCGCGGCGACGACGGCGGCCAGAGCGAGAGCGATGAGAAACGTACGAGTCATGGAAGCGCTCGTAAGGCGGGCCGGATGCCATCCGTTCCGCGGCGGGCGATGTTGGTCAAGTCGTTTACTACTCGGGAGTTCGCCGCCGCGGGCGGTCTCCGGCACGCGCGGCAGTGTATGCGAAACCGGACAGCGCCTGTCGGTTCGACCGGACGGCCACACCGGCATCACGCTGAAGAGCAGCACCGCGCTGCCGGCCGCGAACGGCAGCATCGCCACGAGGTTCCTTCAACCGATGCGCACGCTCAGCATCGACACCGAGCCGCCGTCGACGCCTTCGACGGGAAACGTGACCGCGTCACCTTCGCGCTGCAGCGCCGCGACGTAGAGCAGCGGCAGGTAGTGATCGGGCGTCGGCGCGGCGAGCTGCGCGTCGCGGCCGAGCTCCTCGTAGTCGATCAGCGGATCGTGATGTCCGCGCAGCAGCAACTCGCGCGCGAGCGTCTCGAAGCGCACCGCCCAGTCGAACGGCTCCGGATGATGCCGCCCCCACGCGTACGTATGCAGGTTGTGCACGAGGTTCCCGCTGCCGATGACGAGCACCTCTTCGTCGCGCAGCGGCGCGAGTCGTTTCGCGAGGTCGTAGTGAAAGCGCGGCGGCTGCGTCTCGTCGATGCTCAGCTGCACGACCGGGATGTCGGCGTCCGGATAGACATGCACGAGCACGGACCACGTACCGTGATCGAGTCCCCATCGCGTGTCGAGTCCGGCGTCCACCGGCGCGAGCAGCGACTGCACGCGCGCGGCGAGCTCGGGATCGCCCGGCGCGGGGTACTGCACCTCGTACAGCGGACGCGGGAAGCCGCCGAAGTCGTGGATCGTGCGCGGGCGATCCATCGCCGTCACCAGCGTGGCCGGGAGATACCAGTGCGCCGAGACGGCGAGGATCGCGCGCGGGCGCGGGAGCTCGCGTCCCATCCGCGCCCACGTCTCCGTGTACGCGTTGCGCTCGAGCGCGTTCATCGGATTGCCATGGCCGAAGAAGACGACGGGCATTGCCATGGCGAGAGAGTCTACGCCCGCGCGCTACGCGGTCACGGGCACCTGCTTCACCGCCTGCACCTCGACCTCGATGCGCACTTCGTTCGCGACGAGCACGCCGCCCGTCTCCAGCGCCTGATTCCACTTGAGGCCCCACTCGCGGCGATCGATGCGCGCCGACGCGCGCGAGCCGGCGCGCGTGCCGCCCCACGGATCCTTCCCCGTGCCCTCGTACACGCAGTCGAGCGTCACTTCCATCGTCGTGCCGCGGATCGTGAGATCGCCGATGACGCGGAAGCGATCGCCTTCCTGCTTCGCCGCGCCTTCGACGCGCTTGCTGACGAACGTCAGCGTCGGATGTTTCTCGACGTCGAGGAAGTCGGCGGAGCGCAAATGCGCGTCGCGATCGGGGCTGCCGGTGTCGATGCTGTTCGCCGTGAGCTCGACGTTCACGCGCGAGTTGTCGGGATTGCTCTCGTCCACTTCGATCGTCCCCTTCACGTCCTTGAAGCGGCCGCGAACGGTGGTGAACATCATGTGTTTGACTGCGAACTCGACGCTCGAATGCGCCGGGTCGATCTGCCACGTGGTGGTGTCTGCCATGGGGTGATTCTCCTCGTGCGCAACGGCTGCAATGAACGTGCGCATGGATATTTAGAATTCAATCCATATTGAAGTATGATCGCCACGTGGCCGAGTTCGATTACGTCGTGGTCGGATCGGGCGCCGGCGGCGGCACCGTCGCGGCGCGTCTCGCGGAGAACGGCTTCACCGTGCTGCTGCTCGAGGCCGGCGGCGATCCGTTGCAGATGCGCGGCACCGGTCCGGCCGCGGAACCGCCGGGGCAGAACCGCCTGCCCGACGATTACCTCGTGCCCGTCTTCCACGCGAACGCCGTCGAGAACGAGGCCATGCGCTGGGACTTTTTCGTGCGCCACTATCGCGACGACGCGCTGCAACAGCGCGACGACAAATACCGCGCGACCTACAACGGCCAGCCCGTCGACGGCGTCCTCTATCCGCGCGCCGGCTGTCTCGGCGGCTGCACCTCGCACAACGCGCTCATCACCGTCTACCCGCACAATCAGAACTGGGACGAGATCGCCGCGCTCACCGGCGACGCGTCGTGGTCCGCGGACAACATGCGCACGTACTGGCAGCGCCTCGAGAACTGCCACCATCGTCCCGGCTGGCGCTTCCTCGAGAAGCTGACGCGCTGGAATCCGACGCGCCACGGCTTCGGCGGCTGGCTGCATACCGAGGCCGCGATTCCGAAGGCGGCGTTGGACGACGGCAGCCTCAAGACGTTCATCATCGATACGGTCGCCGCGTGCACGCGCGAGCTCGGCAACTCGCTCGTCGAACGCATCCGCTGGTTCCTCCTCGGCCACGGCGATCCGAACGACTGGCGCCTCGTGCGCGAGAACGCGGTCGGCCTGCGCTACCCGCCGCTGGCCACACATCGTCACGTGCGCAACGGCACGCGCGAGCGCGTGCTCGCCGTCGCGAAACAACATCCGTCGCAGCTCACGATCGAGCTCAACGCGCTCGCGACGCGCGTGCTGTTCGACGACGCGAACCGCGCCATCGGCGTCGAGTACCGCAAAGGCGCGCGGCTGTATCGCGCGCACGCGCAGCCGAGCGGCGAAGAAGGACAGCTCAAAAAAGTCTTCGTGAAACGCGAGGTGATTCTCGCCGGCGGCGCGTTCAACACGCCGCAGCTGCTCATGCTCTCCGGCATCGGTCCGCGCGACGAGCTCGAGACACACGGCATCGACGTGCGCGTCGAACTGCCCGGCGTCGGCGCGAATCTGCAGGACCGCTATGAGGTCGGCATCGTCAACCGGATGAACTTCAAGTCGTGGTGGATCCTCGACGACGCGCGGTTCGCCGCCGGCGACAAGCCGTACAAACAGTGGAAGAAACGGCGCAAAGGCGTGTACACGACGAACGGTGCGGTCGCCGCGGTCATCCGCCGCTCGCTGCCCGAGCGTCCCGTGCCCGACCTCTTCGTCTTCGCGCTCCTCGGCAAGTTCTACGGCTACTTCCCCGGCTACTCCGCGCTCTTTCCGAAGTACCGCAACTATCTGACGTGGTGCATTCTCAAGGCGCACACGCGCAATTCCGCGGGACGGGTGCGCCTGCGCTCGACCGATCCGCGCGACACGCCGCTGATCGACTTCTCGTATTTCGCGGAAGGAAACGATCGCGCCGAGGAGGACTTGCGGTCGGTCGTGGCGGGCATCCGCTTCGTACGCGAGCTCACGCGGCCGCTGCGCGAGCGCGGCCTGATCGAGGAAGAGGAGCGTCCCGGCGAGGCACTGCAATCGGACGAGGCGTTGAGCGATTACGTCCGTTACAACGCGTGGGGACACCACGCGTCGTGCACGTGCCCGATCGGCGACCGCGCGAACGGCGGCGTCGTCAACGGCGACTTCGAAGTGCACGGCACGCGCAACCTGCGCATCGTCGACGCGTCGGTCTTCCCGAAAATCCCCGGCTTCTTCATCGTGAGCTCGGTCTACACGATCGCGGAGAAGGCGGCGGATGTGATTGCGCGCGCGGCGCGGTCAGAGCCCTGAAGCGGTGCGCGCGCGATACCGCGCGATGACGTCCGCCGCCGGCCCGTCCGCCACCACCCGCGCTTCCTCGACCCAGATCACGCGCGAGCAGAGGCTGGCCACGACGTCGAGCTCGTGCGAGACGACGACGACGGTGGCGCCGTTCGTGACGAACCGTTCGATGCGCGCCTGGCACTGACGGCGGAACGAGGCGTCGCCGACGGCGAGGATCTCGTCGAGCAGGATCGTGTCCGCTTCGATGGCGGTGGCGACGGCGAAGGCGAGCCGCGCGACCATGCCGGTCGAGTACGTGCGCAACGGCGCATCGATCGACGCGGCGATGCCGGAGAAGGCGATGATGTCGTCGGCGCGCGCGCGCATGTAGGCGCGGGAGCAGCCGAGGAGCGCGCCGTTGAAGAAAATGTTCTCGCGGCCGGAGAGCTCGGCCTCGAAGCCGGTGCCGAGCTCCATCACCGGCGCCACCGTGCCGCGGCTGAGCGCGGTGCCGAGGGACGGCGGGATGATGCCCGCGGCGACGCGCAGCAGCGTCGACTTGCCGGCGCCGTTCGGGCCGATGATGCCGACCGCCTCGCCGTGAGGAATGGCCAGCGTCACGTCGCGCAGTCCGTAGCGGAACTCCGACTTGCGATGCGCGGCGAAGCCGCTCACGAGCGCGGCCTTGAAGCTGTGGATCTTCGCCGCGCGATAGCGCACGCTCACGTTCTCGAGCTCGATCGCGTTGTCGGCGGCGTTCATGATCAGAGGTGCGCGTGGAAGCGCGGCGCCATGTGGCGGAAGATCATCCAGCCGATGCAGACGGCGCCGAGCGAGATCACGATGCTGACGCCGAGCGTCTCCGGCGTCGGCAGGATGCCGTAGTAAATCGGATCGCGAACGATCTCCACGATGTAGACCAGCGGATTGAGCTTGATCAGCCACCGGAAGCGGTCGGGGATGATCGAGATCGGGTAAATGATCGGCGTCAGATAGAGGAGCGCCGGCATGCCCGCCTGCACCATCTCGCGCACGTCGCCGAAGAAGATCGACGCGGCGGTGAGCGCGAGCGCGGTGCCGAAGGTGAAGAGGCCGACGAGCAGAAGACTGATCGGCAGGAACCAGAGCGTCGCGTGCAGCGGCGCGCCGACGACGAGCATGATCGCGAAGAGCACGAGCAGCGAGAGCCCAACGTTGACGAGGCCCGAGATCGCGATCGAGAGCGTGAAGATCGACTGCGGCACGCGGACGCGTTTCATCAGCGGACCGTTCCAGGCCACGCTGGCCATGGCGTTGACCGTCGTCTGCGCGAAGAAGTTCCACGCCACGTACGCGGAGAGAAAGTACGTCTCGTAGTGTGGCGCGCGCTCGCGGAACATGGTCGCAAAGACGACCGTGAAGATGAGCATCAGCAGCAGCGGATGCAGCATCGTCCACAGAAACCCGAGCACCGAGCGTTTGTAGCGGACGGTGAGGTCGCGGTGCACGAGCTCGTAGAGGAGGCCCGCGTGCGCGCGCAGGTCGCGCAGCTCGCTCGTCCACCGCAGCGGCTCGCCGGCGACGGTGCGGCGCACGAGGGCATGGCTCGCGCCGAAGGACGATGCGGTGGACACGGCGCACCTTGTACGCGAGCAGCGGGGGGCGAAGCAAGCCTTCTACAATCCGCGGAGTGCAGTGGATCCGACCGCTCGACTGGACGCGCGGCGCGCATCGTCCGCCGGCCGCGCCGCCCGAGCGCGTCGACGTGATCGTGCCGGTCTACGGCGCGGCCGCGGAGCTCGCGGCGTGTCTGGCGAGCGTCGTGGCGCACACGGACCTCGCGCGGCATCGCGTGGTGCTGGTCGTCGACGGACCGCAGGACGCGGAGGTGGAGGCGGTGGTCGCGCGGGATCCGCGGATGCACGTGCTGCGCAATGACGAGCGGCTCGGCTTCGCGGCGTCGGTGAACCGCGGCATGGCCGCGTCGGCGACGGACGTCGTGCTGCTCAACAGCGACACGGTCGTGACGGCGCGGTGGCTGGAGAAGCTGATCGACGCCGCATATGCGTCGGGCGATACGGGGACGGTCACGCCGCTGTCGAACGACGCGACGCTCTGTTCGGTGCCGCGCGCGTTCGCGGAGAACCTCCTGCCCGCGGGCTACGACGTCGCGTCGTTCGCGGAGCTGGTCGAGCGCGCGTCGGCACGCGCGCGGCCGCTGCTGCCGACCGCGGTCGGCTTCTGCATGTACATCCGCCGCGCGTTGCTCGACGACATCGGGCTCTTCGACGCGCAACGCTTCGGCGCGGGCTACGGCGAGGAAAACGATTTCTGCCTGCGCGCGCTCGCGCGCGGCTGGCTGCACGTCGCCGACGACGCGACGTTCGTCTACCACGCCGGCCATCGCAGTTTCGGCGCGTCGCGCGCGGAGCGGCAGCGCGCCGCGCGCGCCGCGCTCAGCCGCCGGCATCGACGCTATCTGGCCACGATCGCGGAGCTCATGCGTCGTGATCCGCTCGCGCCGGTGCGGGCGCGCATCGAGTCCGCGCTTGCCTCGCAATCGGACGGCGAACATCTGCGGGTCGTGCACCTCGTCCACGGCTGGCCGCCGTTCCAGCACGCGGGCACCGAGCTCTACGCGTACTGGCTCGCGCGTCGGCAGCGTGCGATGCATGACGTCGCGGTGTACGCGCGCGCCGCCGATCCCGCGCGCGCGGACTGCGAGGCGGTGGAGCTCGTCGACGGCGGCATGCGCGTGCGCCTCGTGACGAATCACTTCACCGCGCGCAATCCGCTGCGGCGCAATGCCCTTCGCAACCGCGCGCTCGAACGTGACTTCGCGCGCTTTCTCGCCGAGACGCGCGCGGAGCTGTTGCACGTGCACCACCTCGCCGGCCACGCGTTCTCGCTCGTACGCGTGGCGCGGCGGATGGGCATTCCGATCGTGCTGCAGATTCAGGACTGGTGGTTCGTCTGCGCGCGCGTGAATCAGTTTCACCGCGACGGCGTGCGTTGCGCGGGACCGGCGCCGGAGAAATGCGCGCGCTGCGTGACGCTGACGCGCGTGCCGCCGGCGATGCTGACGAACCGCCTCGTGCATGCGCTGCGTCGCCGCGAGGCGCGCGCGGCGCTCCGCGCGGCGGATGCGTTCATCGCCGGCTCGCAGGCGATCCGCGACGACTACGCGAAGGTCGTTCCGCGCGCGACGCCGTTTCACGTGCTGCCGTACGGCGTGGCCATCGAGCGCAACGACGCGCCGCGTCCGCTGGCGCGCAGGCCGTTGCGTTTCGGCTACGTCGGCTCCATCGCGCCGCACAAGGGCGTGCACATCGCGGTGGAGGCAATGCGCGGCATCGAGCCGTCCGACGCGACGCTGCACCTCTGGGGCGACGCGGCCGCGTACCCCGACTACGTCGCGTCGATGCCGCATGGCGCGAACGTGGTCTTCGAGGGGCGCTTCGAGGAAGGGGACAAGCCGCGCGTCTACGCGTCGATGGACGTGCTGCTCGTGCCGTCGATCGGCCTCGAGTCGTTCGGCCTCGCGCCGCGCGAGGCGATGGCCTCCGGCGTGCCGGTGATCGCGACGAGCGGCGGCGCGCTGTCCGAGATGTTCGCGCCCAACACCTGCGGCGAGTTCGTCCCGCCCGGCGATGTCGCGGCGCTGCGCGTGCTGCTGCAGCGCGCGATCGCGGAGCCGTCGATCGTCGACGCGTGGCGCGCGCGCCTGCCTCGGCCGAAGAGCGAGGAGGCGCACGCGGAGGAGATCGAGCGGGTGTATCGGGAGGTGGTGGGCGGCGCCGGCGCGGAGCGTACGCGGCGATGATGCGCGCGCTCGTGAACGTCCTGCGCGGCGAAGGCTTCGCCTCCGCCGCCCGCCGCGCGAACGAACGCATCGACGAAGCCGCGCGTGCGGCGGTTTTGCGCGCGCGCGGGCGGTTCGTGTCTGTGCCGCGTGTCGACATCCTCAACCTCTCCGCGACGAGCGTCGCTCCGCGCACGGGCGGCGTTGCGGTGCAATTGCGCGCGCGGCTCGACACGGAACGCGCGCTACGGCCGGTCGCGCTGCTGCATCCGGGAGGCCTCGAGTGTTCGGCGCCGGTGCCGCACGCGCGGGCGGGCGGGTGGCGGAGGGCGGCGGACTTCGACGTCGCCGTGCGCGAGGCGTTGACGCGCAGCGGCGCGAACGCCGTGCACATCGAAGGCACGAGCGAGTTGCCGCTCGCGGACGTGCTGCGCTGGATCGACGCGGGCGTCGCGGTCGTCGTCAGCGTGCACGATCGCACGCTTCTCGACGCGCAGCCGCGCGCGCTCGCGCTGCAGCTGCTGCGCGACGCACGCGGTTTGATCTTTCCGTCGCGCTTTCTGCTCGACGCGTATCGCGTCGAGTTCGGATTGCCGCTCGCGCATGCGCGCATCGTCGCGCCCGCGACGCCGGTGCCGCGCGCCTTCACGCGTGCGAACGCGCCGCGCGGCGTTGCGTTTGCGGGGAGTGTGCAACGTCACAAAGGCGGCGCGTTGCTCGCGGACATCGCGCGCGCCTTGCCGGCGCAGCTCCATCTCTTCGGCGGCGGCGACGTCGAGTTGCTGCGCGGCTTGCGCGCGCTCCGCAATGTCCGCGTGCACGGCTACTACCGCGCGGGCACGCTGCCGTCGCTGCTCGCGCGGCACGGCATCGGGCTCGTGCTCCTGCCGTCGATCGTGCCGGAGTCGTATTCGCTCGTCCTCTCCGAATCGTGGCTCGCCGGCGCCGACGTCCTCGCCTTCGACCTCGGCGCAACCGCCGATCGCATCCGCGACGAAGGCGGCGGCCTCCTCGCGCCGCTCGCATCCGGCGCCGACGGCATCACGACGCTCGCGCGTCGCTGGCTCGACGGCGAACGTCCGCCGCATCGCGCGCATGCGATCGCATCGCCGCTCGACGCCGCGCGCGCGCACGTGGCGCTCTATCGCGAATGGGGCTTGTTGCCCGGCTGAACGCGCCAGAGCTGCGCGGCGCGGTCTTCGTAGACGAGCTCCATACCGCCGTTCGCGCGCGGCGGCGGGCAGACGCGTTTCGCGACGAGGAACGATTCGATCGCCAGCGGACGCAGGCGCGCGGCGATCGCGTCGGTGTCGTGCGCGTCGCCGAGGACGCGGGCGATCGAGAATGGTCCGACGACGTCGCCGAGGAGCGAGCCGCGCGCGTAGTCCTTCAGCTGCTCGCCGCCGCAGACGTAGACGCGCGTCGTGCCGGCGCGCTGCACCGCGGCGTACTCGGGCACGTGCCGCGCGAGGAACGCCTCGCGCGCGGCGGGAGTGAGTGGCGGCGGCCCGAGGACGACGAGACGATAGATGATGTAGAGCACGCCGGGCGCGACGGCGATGCAGGCGAGCGCGTTCACGAGCGAGGGACGCCGCGCCGCGATGGCGGCGGCCGCGGTCATGCTCAGCAGCGGCAGCAGCGGAACGAGATAACGCGAGTCCTGCGGCAGGAACGTGAAGATCACGACGTACGCGGCGCAGAGGATCGCCACGCAGCGCGCGCGTAGGTCGCGCATCGCGGCGGCGAGCACGACGATCAGCATGACCACGAGCAGCGGCGTCACCGGCGGCTGCGCGTTGACGTATTCGCGCGCGACGGTCGCGTCCCATGTCAGCCGCGCGATGCGCAACGCGCGCGCGCCGGCTGACATTGACACCATCGGATGCGACCAGACGTTCGCGCCGAAGACACCCGGCAGAAACGGGAAGACCGGATTGCCGCTGTTCGCGACGAGCCAGAGCGTCGTCGGCAGCGCGCACGCGAGCATCGTGATCATGAGCGTCGGCGCGGCGCGCACGCGGTCGCGCGCGAGGATGAGCACGATGACGAAGGCCGCGACGGCAAAGTAGCCGCCGAGGTACTTCACGCCGCACGCGGTGCCGCAGAAGACGCCGGTGAGGAGGAGGGAGAGGCGGTCGTCGCGCTCGAGAAAGCGATCGAGGCAGACGAAGCCGGCGGTGACGAACATCGCCAGCGCGGCGTCGACGTACGTGAGCGTGCCGAGGTGCAGCACGAGCGGACTGCCGAGGAAGAGCGCGGCGGCGAGCAGGCCGATGCGCGGGCGCCACGCGACGAGCAGCGCGGCGGTGACGATCAGCTCGGCGAAGGCGACGAGGTGCGTGGCGGTGTCACCCGCGAACAGGAGCACCGGCGCGCAGAGCAGCTCGTGCAGCTGCGGAAAGAGGGGGAAGCGCAGCTCCGGCTGAAATGCGAGCGTGCCCGAACGCGCCAGCGCGCGCACGAACGGCAGGTGGTACAGCGTCTCGTCGAACGCGAGCGGCGGAAAGAGCGCGAGCGGAAAGAGCAGCGCGAACAGCGCGATGCCGGCGCCGGTCGCGACGTCGGCATGCGGCACGCGCAGTCCACGCCGAACGCCGCCCGCAATCGCGATGACGAGCAGCGCGACGACCGCGCCCGCGCGCAACGCGCCGCAAAGTGCGAGCGCGAACAGCGCGTGCGCGAAGAGCGCGAGTCCGAGCGCGCAGCGCGTTGGCAGGTCGCAGCGCGTTCCGACGGCGAGCGTGCCCGCGCCCGCGGCGGCGAGCAGCACGAAGCACGGCACCGCGGCGCAAGTCATGACGAAAAGCAATCCGGCGTTCACGCGTCGCGTATCATGCGCGACCACTGATGAAAACGGCGCTGATCTTCGGCGTGTCGGGGCAGGACGGCGCGTATCTCTCGCGGCTGCTCCTCGACAAGCAGTACGCCGTGCACGGCACCTCGCGCGACGCCGCGCGGCAGCCGTTCGCGCGCCTCGAAACGCTCGGCATCCGCGACCGCGTCACGACGCACACGCTGTCGACGACCGACGCCGCCGCGCTGCGCCGCCTCATCGACGAAGTGCGCCCCGACGAGGTCTACAACCTCAGCGGCGTGAGCTCGGTCGCGCTGTCGTTCGCCGACCCCGCGCTGACGCGCGCGTCGATCGTCGAGGCGCAGACGCTCATCCTCGAAACGATCCGCACGCAACTGCCGTCCGCGCGGCTCTATCACTCGGGCTCCAGCGAGTGTTTCGGCGACCGGCCGTTCGGCACCGCGAGCGACGAGGAGACGCCGCTCGCGCCGCGCAGTCCCTATGCTGAAGCGAAGGCTGACGCGCATCGCGCGACCATTGCGTATCGCGAGCGCCACGGCCTGCACGCGTCGTCGGGCATCGTCTTCAATCACGAGTCGCCGCTGCGCGGCGAGACGTTCGTGACGAAGAAGATCGTCGCCGGCGCCGCCGCGATCGCCGCCGGCCGCGCCGCCGACAAGCTCCACCTCGGCGATCTCTCCGCGTCGCGCGACTGGGGCTACGCCGCCGAATACGTCGAGGCGATGTGGTGCATGCTGCAGCAGGACGCGCCGGACGATTACGTGATCGCGACCGGCGAGAGCCATACGGTCGAGGAGTTCGCGTCCGCGGCGTTCGCGGAGCTCGGCCTCGACGCGCGCGAGCACATCGTCAGCGATCCGTCGCTCCTGCGCCGCGCGGAACTGCACTACAGCCGCGGCAACCCTTCGCGCGCGCGCGACATCCTCGGCTGGGAAGCGCGCACGAAGTTCCACGCGCTCGTGCGCCTGCTCGCCGGCGCCGCGCGCTTACAGTAGATCGAGCAGTGCGAGTCGTTGGCGAATACGCAGCCCCGCGGCGCGCGGACTGAACTCCGCGCGGATCGTCTCGCGTGCACGCGCTCCGATGCGCGCGCGAAACTCCGCGTCGTCGACGAGACGGCGCATGCAGTGCGCGGCGTGATCGACGTCCGGCTCCGCCCACCGTTGTCCCGCGGCGTACGGCCCGTGCGCGCGGTCGAGCGTCACGAGCTCGTACGCGACCGGACACGAGTTGCCGGCGTGCATGAAGTCCATGTTGCCGGACCACGCCGTCGCGATCACCGGCTTTCCGAGGTCCATCGCTTCCGCGAGCGTCAGCCCGAAACTCTCCGCGCGATGCAGCGACACGACGGCGTCGCACGACGACAGCAGTCCATGCATCTGTGCGCGCGGCAGCTCGCGATCGACCCGGTAGACGTTCGCGATGCCGCGCACCGCCTCGGTTAAGTCCGTGTTCGTGGTCTTCACGAGCAGCGCAACGGAGTCGTCCTGCGGAAACGCGCGGCGAAACGCCTCGATCGCGGCGAACGGATTCACGCGCTCGACGACGTCGTCAAAGTCGAACGTGCAGAGAAAGGTGAAGCGCCGCGGCGGGACGCCGAGGTCCTGCGGCGTGCACGGTTCGACGTCCGTCACGGCAACGCCGGGCGGCATGTGCACGACGGGAATCGCCACCTTGCGGCCGATCGCGCTCTGCACGAACGCGCTCGGCGCCCAGATCTCGTCGAGCGCCTCCGCCGACGCGATCCACGTGTCGGGAAGCTCCGGCAGCTCCCAATGCCAGCCGCCGATCGTGTACGCGCCGGAGCGGAACACGCGCGGCCGTTGCTCGCGGACGGCAGGCATGCGATCGCCGTTCACGTACACGAGCGTCGCGCGATAGCGCGGCTCGGCATCGCCGTCGATGAGCTGATGCGCGAGTCCGCCTTCGTCGCAGGCGCGTGCGACGAGCCGCGACTCCGGCGCGTCGCCGGCGATGTTCAGTCCCGTCGCGAGCGATGTCTTTGCGTGCGTAGCCAGCGGCGCCCCTTCCTTGCGACCGAGGAGAAACTCGCGCGCGGACTTGCGCAGGGAGCGCGGCAGCAGCGTCACGAGCGGACGCACGCTTGAGAGCGCGCGATAGGAGTAGAGCGCGGCCCGCGCCGCGACCGCGTTGCGCCGCGCGTCGCGATGTTCCGCGAAGAGCTCGGGATGCGCGAACGGATCGTCGCCGGCCGCGGCCTGCAGTTCGGGCGAGTGCCGGTAGGCGATGCGCGCGCGGTCGGGAATGCGCGTGCCGTCGACGAAGTGCGCGTAGCGATACGGCGCATCGCGGAACGTCTGCGCGCCCGCGGCGCGCAACGCGTCGCCGTAATCATCGATGAGCGGCGCGGCGTCGCCGGCGTGCGCGAGCAACTGCCGCGGATCGTTCTTCGAAACGTTTTCCGGACGCGCGGGATCGTAGCCGCTGAAGTGAAAGAAGCGCAGCGGCGCACCGTTCACCGTGATGTCGTCGCCGTGCCGTTCGATCGTGCGCTGCGCGAGATTCCAGTAGGCGACGTTGTAGCCATCGTGGCGGAGGACGGCGACACCGGGGAAGAGTCCGGGCACGAGGTCGATCCACTTTTGATCGACGAAGAGGCCGCGCGCGACGTCGACGACGCACTGGTACTCGAGCTTCTCCTGCCACCACGCGAGAAACGGCGAGAGCTGCGGGCGCTGACGCGCGGCGAGAAACCCGAGGTTGTAGGCGCCGGCCTGCAGGATCGTGCGCTCGCTCGGATGCTCGTCATCGGTGCCGATCGAGCCGGTGAGATGCGGCGTGAGCGTGAGGAACGCCTCGTCATCCGTGCGATCGAGCTCGTCGAGCCGGCTGAAGAGGCGAACATCGGGATCGAAGTAGATGACGCGCTCGTAGCCGCGCGCGAACAGCTCGGCGAACATCCACGGTTTGACGGCTGTATTCAGCTCGAGGATCGTGTAGCGGAAGCAGAACTCGCGGCGCCGCGGCAGCGGCAGCACGTCGAGCGGCACGATCGTGAACGGCTCGCGCGCGTCGTCGGCCGTCACGTTGCCGCCGACGAGCAACACGAAGCGATCCCACTCCGGATGCTGCTCCGCGACCGACGCCATCAGCACGCGCGCGTAATGCCGATAGTTCGGCGAGACGATCGAGAACGCCGCGGTCTTCATCGGCCCGTTCCCGCCAGCGATGACGACACCGCGCGCAACATCAGCCTAAAGTCGAGCCACACCGACCAGTCGCACATGTACAAGAGGTCGTACCGCAACTTCACCTCGGGACGCGTGTCGTATTCCGACGAGACCTGCGCGAGGCCCGCGATGCCGGGACGCACGAGCGCGCGCAGATCGAAGTCGGGGACGTCGCGCAGGATGCGCGCGACGAGCTCGGGACGCTCCGGCCGCGGGCCGACGAGGCTCATCGTGCCGGTGAGCACGTTCAGCAGCTGCGGCAACTCGTCGACGTGGTAGCGCCGCAGCAGCGCGCCGATGCGCGTCAGCCGCTCGCCGTGCATCGCGATCGCGTCCGCCGCCGCGAGCGGCTCGTCGTCGGCGGGGCCGCGCATCGAGCGGAACTTCCACATGCCATACGCGACGCCGCCCGCGCCGACGCGCTGTTGGCGGATCAGCACCGCGCCGCGATCGTCGAACCAGATCGCGAGCGAGACGACGATCCACAACGGCGCGCTGACGACGATCAACAGCAGGCTTCCGACGACGTCGATGGCGCGCTTGATCGCGGCGCTGATGCCGTAGCCGCAGCCGACGTCCACTTCGACGAGCGGCTGATCGCCGATCCAGCCCGGCATGCGCGAGGCGAGCAGCGCGTCGACGTGCGAGGCGAGCATGAGAAAGCCGCGCGGGCCGCGGATGCGCAGGAGGTCGAGGCGCAGCTGCGCGCCGGCGTCCGGCGAGACGAGGATGACTTCTTCGACGTCGCGCACGAGCGCGCGCATCGCGGGATCGCGCAGCTGCTGGGGCGCGACTTCGCTGCTAACGCGGATGCGACGATCGCCCGCCCGCTGCAATCCCGCGAGCGCTTCCGCGACGTCGTGCGCGTCGCCGAGAAGGATCGTTTCGCGCGGACGGATCGGCGCGAGCGCGCGCAGCAGGCGCCGCCACAGCGGCAGCGCGAGCGCTTCGAGCAGCGGCACCGCGAAGAGCACCGTGCGCGGAATCGGCCGCACGAGCAGCGTGCCCACGATCGCGACGAGCGCGGCCTGAATCACGATCGCGGTGAGGATCGACGGGCGCGTCCGCGGCGTGACGCGGTCGTGGTAGAAGCCGCTCAGCGCGAGCGCCGCGACGAGCGAGAGTGCGAAGAGCGAGAGGTTCGCCGCGTCGAGCACGAACTTCCCCACCGGCAGCAGCGAGTCGGTGAACGAGAGCTCGACGTTGCGGCGGAATTCGACGACGCCCGCGAGCGCGCCCGCGCCGATGAGCGCGTCGCCGAGGATGAGGATGCCGAACCGCAGCGCGCGTTCTTTCGAGCGGGGGCGGATCACGGGCGGGGCTCCGCAGTCGCGTGGGGCACGATGAGCGCGGCGAGGCGCGCGAGGGTCGTGTCGCGCGCGTAGTGCGCTGACACCGCGGCGCGCAACGCGCGTGCGGCGGTGATGCGCGCCGCTTCATCATCGAGAGCCGCCATCGCCACGCGCGCGAGTCCTTCGGCATCGTCCGCGAGGAACGCGTGCGCGGCGAGCGGAGCGAGTCCGCGCAAGGCCTGCGGCGTCGCGGCGATCGCGCATCCCGCTTCGGCGGCTTCGAGCGCTTTCGTCGATTGTCCCGAGCCGTAGCGCACAGGAAAGAGCGCGATGCGGATCGAGCGCGCGAGCGCGGGCATGTCGTCGACCGGCGAACGCAGCGTCACGCCGTCGCGGCCGTCGTGCGCGCGCAGCGTCCGCGGCGCGTCGGCGCCCGCGATGACGAGCGTCGCCTGCGGACGCGCGGCACGAATCCGCGGCCAGACCTCGTTCAGCAGCCACGACGCGGCATCCGCGTTCGCAAAGTAGGCCAGGCGTCCCCAGAAGCCGAAGTCGAACGCGCGCGGCGCGTGCTCGTCGAGCGGCGCGATCGGCACGCCGTTCGAGATCACCGTCGCGTTGAGCTCCGGCGACTCGTCGTCGCTGACGACGAGCACGCGATCGTAGGCGCGCGCGGCGTCCGCTTCCGCCCGCGCGACGCGCCGCGACTCCGCGCGCCAGAACGGGCGCAGCGGCGGCGCGGCTTCGCGCGCGCGCTCGAACATGCTCCGGCGCAGCGAGTCGATCGCGTCGAGCACGCGCGTCCCTTCCGGCAGCAGCGCGCGCACCCACGGGTCGAGCCGCGAGAGCAGCACGATCGTGGCGTCGAACGGACCGGCGTCGGCGCGCGCGCGCGCGATTGCATCCGCCCAGTCGTACGGCGCCGCGAGCAGCGCGTGCACCGGCGCGCCGGCCGCGACGCGCAGCGCCGCCGCGAACGCGCGCGACGCCGAACGCGCGGCGGCGTGAAAGCGCACGTACGGCGCGTCCGCGGGCACGCGGCCGTCCGGCGCGACCAGCGCGACGTTCGCGTGCGGCGCGAGCGCGGAGAGCCAGATCGTCGCGCGCAAACGGTCACCCGAGAATGGCGGCCAGGGAAAGCGCGACGAGAGAAGGAGGACGTTCACGACGCGCGCGAAGCCTATCAGACGCGCCGCGCGGCGAACCGCCGCCGCGGATCGCCGTATCATCCGCCGCGGCCGTGCGCATCCTCCTCCTCACGCCCCGACTGCCGTGGCCGCCGCGCGACGGCGGACGCGTGGCCATGGCGCGCCTCGGCGAGTCGCTCGCCGCGTGCGGCGCGAGCGTCGAGGTGCTGTCGCTCAATCCGCGCAAACATCGCGCGGCGCCCACCGGACCGTTGCCGGTGAGCGCCGTCGACATCGACACCGATCGCATCATCGCGCCGGTGTCGCGCGCGCTGACGAGCGACACTCCCTACCTCGTCGCGCGCTTCGTCTCCCGCACCTTCCGCGAGCTCCTCGGCGCGACGCTGCAACGCTTCGCGCCCGACGTCGTGCAGATCGAGAGTCCGTTCCTGCTGCCGTACGCGCAAACGGTTCGCGCGCAGAGCCGCGCGCGCGTCGTCCTCCGCTCGCTCAACGTCGAGTTCCGGATCTGGGAAGGTCTCGCGCGCACCGAACGCAATCCGCTGCGCCGCCTCGCTCTCTCTCTCGTCGCCGCCTTGCTGCGCGCGTACGAGCTGCAGCAGATGAACGCGCTCGACGCGATCGTGCCGATCTCCCGCGACGACGCCGCTGATTTTCTCCGCCTCGGCTGCACGCGACCGATGCACGTCGTGCCGTGCGGTATTGCATCACTGCCCGACGTCGATCAGGCGCCGGAGCCCGGACGCATCGTTTTCATCGGCTCGCTCGATTTTCGTCCGAACCAGCAGACGGTCTCGTGGATCGTCGACGAGCTTTGGCCGCGCGTGCGCGAGCGCGCGCCGGACGCGCACCTCGCCATCGCCGGCAGCGCGCCGCCCGCGTGGCTCCGCGACCGTGCGCGCGAACGCGGCGTCGAACTGCACGCGAACGTCGCCGATGCGGATGCGTTCCTCCGCCGCGCGAGCGTCGTCCTCGCGCCGCTCTTCGCCGGCGGCGGCATGCGCATCAAAGTGCTCGAGGCGATGGCACACGCGAAGCCGGTCGTCGCGACCGCGATCGGTGCCGGCGGGATCGACGTCGATGACGGCACCGACATCCTGCTCGCCGAAGACGCGCCGTCGTTCGCCGACGCCGTCGTGCGCCTGTTGCACGATCCCGCGCTCGCCGCACGCATCGGCGCCGCCGCGCGCGCGAAGGTCGTCGCGCGCTACGACAGCGACGCGCTTGCGCGCGGACTGCTGCGGTTCTACGAGACGCTGTAAAGCAGCCGCCGCGTCGCGCGCCAAAGCGCGGGCGTGGTGTCGTCGCGTCGCAGCGGCGATCGCACGATGCGCGCGCCGATGCGGAGCAGCGCCGCGATGACGAACGCGATGCGCGCGAATGCCGCCCATGTCCGCCCGTACGCGTCGCGACCCCACGTCAGGAGATCGGACCAGAGGCGTTCGGGATCGTGCGGCAGCGCGCGCGTCGCGGCGATCGTGCGGCCGAGGCCGTGGACGACGCGCGCGTCGTCGACGATGCGCACGTTCCAGCCGGCGCGGCGCGCGCTCAGACAGAAGTCGATGTCCTGACAGTAAAAGAGAAAGCGCTCGTTGAGCGGACCGGCGTCGCGCCAGACCTCGCGACGGAACGCCATCGCCGCGCCGCTGACCCAATCGACCGCGCGCGACGGTGCAGCATTGCGCCGCCGCACGAGTCGCGCGAGCGGACCCGCGCCGCTGACGACGCCGAGCATCCACGCGAGCGTCGGCGTGCGTCCGCCGCTCCACTGCGGCGTGCCGTCCTCGTTCAGCAGCCGCGCGCCCGCGATGCCGAGACGCGCGTCGGCGTCGAAGGCCGCGAACAACGCGTGCAGCGCGCCGGCGCCGACGAGCGCATCGCTGTTGAGCAGCAGCACGATGTTACCCGTCGCCGCCGCGACGCCCGCGTTCGCGGCGGTGGCGAACCCGCGGTTCGATGCGAGCCGCACGACGCGCACCGACGGTACTTCGCGCGCGAGCAGCTCCGCGGTCCCGTCGCGCGAGCCGTCGTCGGCGACGATGGCTTCCGTCGACGGCGGCATCGACGCGAGCAACGCGCGCACGCACCGCAGCGTCATCGCCGCGGTGTCGTAGGTGGGGATGACGACGGAGAGATCGGGCACGGGCGCTACGTTACCGGAACACGCTTCACTTCTTTCCCCCTCATCCACCACGCCCCCGCCACGCACACCGCACATCCCACGATCGACAGCAGCGACACGCGCTCGCCGCGCACGACGACGCCGAGGAGCAGCGCCACGCCGGGGATGAGAAACGTCGTCGCCGACGCGCGCGTGGGACCGACGCGGCCCGAGGCAATGGTGATCGTCACGTGCGCGATGGCGGTGCCGAAGGCGCCGAGGGCGAGGAGCGAGAGGAGCGACGTCGCGTTCCAGTGCGCGTGCAGCACGTCGCGCACGCCGAGCGGCGCGGTGAGCACGACCGCTACGGCCTGCGCGCGCCAGATCACCGGCAGTGCGCCGTAGCGTTGCTGCAGCGGCTTGGCGATGCCGAGGGCGAAGCCGTACGACACGAGCGCGGCGAGGATGAGCACGATGCCGATCGTGCTGCTGCGTCCTTCGTGCAGCGACGGCAGCGCGAGCAACAACGAACCGAGGAGGCCGACGCCGACGCCCGTGGCGATGCGCCGCGACGGCAGGCGGCGCTCGATGGCAGTGGTCACGAGCGCGACGAACAGCGGGTTCGCGGCGTTGAGCATGCCGGTGAGCGCGGACGACACGCGTTGCTCCGCGAACGGGAACATCGTCAGCGGAAACGCGAGCCAGACGATGCCGAGGAGCGCGACCGCGGGCCAGTCCGCGCGCGCGATCGGGCGCCAGCTGCCGCGGAACAGCGCGAGCGTCGCGAAGCCGATCGCGATGCGGCCGAACGTCACGCCCAGCGGACCGACGGCGCGCAATGCCTCGGCGATGAAGAGAAACGACGCGCCCCAGATCACGCCCGGCACCACGAGCAGCAGCCAGTCGGGCGCCGCGGCGCGCGTCGTGTCCGGAGCCACGGCAGGGGAGGCGACGGCCGTCATCGCGCCGCTCCTTCCGCGACCTTCGCCGGCTGATACGTGCCGGGCACGAGCCGCGCTGCGATCGAGAGGCGGTTCCACGCGTTGATGGTAGCGATGACGAGCGTCAGATCGCACAGCTCCTTCTCGCTGAACTGCGCGCGCGCCTCCTCGTACACGTCGTCCGGCGCGTGTCCTTCGATCCGCGTCACCGCCTCGGTCCACGCCAGCGCCGCGCGTTCGCGCTCGCTGTAGAACGGCGTCTCGCGCCACGCGTCGAGCGAGTAGAGGCGCTGCTCGTGTTCGCCGAGGGCGCGGAGATCCTTCCAGTGCATGTCGAGACAATACGCGCAGCCGTTGAGCTGCGACGCGCGCAGGCGGACGAGGTGCAGCAGCGGCTCCTCGAGGCCGCAGTGCGCGGCGTACTGATCGAGCGCGTCCATCGCGTCGTAGATCGCGGGATCGGCGTTGCCGTAGCGGAGTCGTGTCTTCATGGCGGTTCCTTTCACGAGCGGAACTGTAGCTCCACGGTGGTCCACGAAACAGGTCCATTTACGCTATTCTGACTGGACCACTTTCATGGGCAAGAACACGTCCGGATTGCCGTTCGTTCTGCCGCGCCGCGGAGCCGGCGTAACGGCCACGCGCTGGCTGTACGAGGCGCTGCGCGCGGAGATCCTCGAAGGACGCCTGCGCCCCGGCGCGCGGCTGCCGGCCACGCGCGAGCTCGCGTCGCAGTATCGCGTCGCTCGTGGCACCGTCGTCGCCGCGTTCGAGCAGCTCGCGTCGGAAGGCTACGTCGAAGGCAGCGTCGGCTCGGGCACGTTCGTCAATCGCGTACTGCCGGACGAACTGCTCGAAGTCGGACGCGCGAGCGCCGCGCGCGGCGTCGTGGCGACGCAGGCGAAGCGCCGCGTGACTGCGATTGCGAACACTCCGTTCGACGGCCTCGACGTGCGCCGCCCGCGCGCATTCCGCACCGATCTACCCGCCGTCGATCTCTTTCCGACGACGCTCTGGGCGCAGCTCACCGCGCGACGCCAGCGCCGCGCGCCCGCGTCGTTCTTTCTCGGCTGCGAGGCGCTCGGCTATCCGCCGCTGCGCGCCGCGATCGCCGACTACCTCACCAGCTCGCGCGGCGTGCGCTGCACCGCCTCGCAGATCGCCATCGTCTCGGGTACGCAGGAAGCGCTCGATCTCACCGCGCGGCTCGTGCTGCAGCGCGGCGATCGCGTCTGCGTCGAGGATCCCGGTTATCCCGGCGCGTGGTCGATCTTCGCCGCGGCGGGCGCGCGCGTCGTCTCCGTGCCGGTCGATGCGGAAGGATTGCAATTGCGCGCGCGGCTGCTGCGCGGCGCGAAGCTCGTCTACCTCACGCCCGCGCACCAGTTTCCGACCGGCGCGACGATGGGTCTCGCGCGGCGGCTCGAACTGCTCGACTGGGCGCGCGATGTCGGCGCGCTGCTGTTCGAAGACGACTACGACAGCGAGTATCGCTATTCGGGACGCCCGATCCCCGCGCTGCAGGGACTCGACGCGCACGGCCTCGTGCTGTTCGCCGGCACGTTCAGCAAAGTGATGTTCCCGTCGCTGCGCCTCGCGTATCTCGTCGTGCCGCCCGATCTCGTCGCCGCGTTCGCGGGCGCGATCTCGCTCACGCGCCGCCATGCGCCGCTGCTCGAGCAGGCCGTGCTCTGCGACTTCATCGTCGACGGCCACTTCGGCCGCCACCTGCGCCGCATGCGGCAGATCTACGGCGAACGGCTGTCGGTGCTGCTTGACCGCGCGCGCGCCGAGCTCGCGGGCGCGCTCACGTTCTCGAACGTCGAGGCGGGACTGCAGACGTCGGCGTGGCTCGCGGACGGCATCGATAGCGAGCAACTCGCCGCGGCCGCGGCGTCGCGCAACGTCGAAGTCGGCTCGCTGAAGCGCTACGCGCGGCGGGCGCTGAAACGCGACGGCGTGCAGCTCGGCTTCGCGGCCGTCGACGCGGCGGAGATCCGTCGCGGGGTGCGCGAGCTGGCGATTGCGCTGGAACGGCGGAAGTGACACGATGCTGCGTTAAAACCGACCGGCCGGTCGGCAACTAAGCGAACCTGAAGGAGAACCCGTCATGCGGCATCGCGCGCTCGTCCTCGCCCTTCTTCTCCTCGTCTCCACCGCCGCCTTCGCGCAGCTCTCCGGCGATCCGGCCGTCGGTCTCACCACCGACTTCCGCAACTGGCTGACGGCCAACGGCTACGGCTCGTACAACTTCCAGCGCTCCGAGATCGCCGGCGGCAGCTACGGCGGCCGCACCAGCGCCGGCCAGGCCGTCGTCAACCAGCCGGTCATCTTCATCCACGGCAACTCCGACTCCGCCCTCGGCTACAACTCCGCGGAAACCGGATGGACGTCTTCCATTCAATATTTCAAGTCGCAGGGCTATACATCCGCAGAGCTGTACGCGACGACGTGGGGCCCCGCGAACGCGCTGCTCGCCTCGAACCAGTACCACTCGAAGGACAACCTCACGCGCATCCGCGCGTTCATTCAGGCAGTGAAGGCGTACACCGGCGCGACGAAGGTTGACATCGTGACGCACTCGATGGGGGTGACGCTCGCGCGCAAGGCCATCATCGGCGGCAGTGCGTACGATTCCTCCGCCGGCGGCAACTACTCGCTCGGCGCGGCGCTCACGTCATCGGTCGATACGTTCGTCGGCATCGCCGGCGCGAACCGCGGCCTCGTGGCCTGCTACAACACCGGCCCCACGACGCCGACGTGCAGCGACATCAACGGCCTCTATCCCGGCTACCTCATCGGCATCACCGGTCCGTACGACGTGTCTTCGATCCTCGTCGACATGAACTCGGTCTCGCACCGCGAGGGCTCGTTCGTCTACACGATCTGGTCGAGCGTCGATGAAGTGATCGGCTACGGCACGATCGTCTACGGGACGTCGACGTGCCGCATCCCCGGCCAGAACGGCGAGAAGACGTTCTCGACGGTGCCGTACGGCCACATCGGCTCGAAGGATCAGACCGCGTACTACCAGCTGCGGATGGTGAAGAACCACGTGACGAACTGAGGTCGCGCGAGCTAACCAGTCGGCGCGACGCGCGTCTCATCGCCATGCGCGTTCGTCTGCCGTTGGCTCTCGCTCTGTCTTGTTGCATCGTCGCGGGCAACGCCTTCGCGGCGGCGGATGCGCCTGATCCGCGCGCCGCGCGCGTCGATGCGCTCTTCGCGCGGTACGACCGCACGCCGTCACCGGGACTCGCGCTCGCCGTCGTGCGCGACGGCAAGGTGCTCCTGCGGCGCGGCTACGGTCTCGCGAGCCTCGAACACAACGTGCGGATCACGCCGGAGACGGCGTTCGACATCGCGTCGCTGTCGAAGCAGTTCACCGGCCTCGCGATGGCGATGCTCGTGGAAGAAGGAAAGGTGCGGCTCGACGACGACGTCCGCACGTATCTCCCCGAACTGCAGTTGCCGCGGCCGATTACGATCGAGCAGCTGCTGCATCACACCAGCGGCATTCGCGACTGGGCGGGCACGCTCGCCGTCGCCGGCTGGAGCTTCGACGACGTGATCTCGTTTCGCCAGATCCTCGACCTCGCGTTTCATCAGCGCACGCTGAACTTCGCGCCCGGCGCCGAGCACCTCTACTCGAACACCGGCTACAACCTCCTCGCCGAAATCATCCAGCGCGTGACGAAGCAGCCGTTCCCGGATTGGATGCGCGCGCACATCTTCGCGCCCCTCGGCATGTCGAACACGCGCGTGCGCGCCGAGCACACGGAAGTCGTTGCCAATCGCGCGTACGGCTACGCGAACGATGCTCGCGGCACGTGGCACGTCACGCCCGACAACCTCACCGCGTACGGCTCGAGCTCGATGTTCAGCACGGTCGATGACCTTGCGCGCTGGCTGATCAACTTCGGCGACGCGAAAGTCGGCGGCGCGTCGGCCATCGCGCGCATGCGCACGCCCGGACGCCTCACCGACGGCACGACCACGCCGTACGGCTTCGGCATTCTCGGCGGGACGTATCGTGGTCTGACGATGTTCACGCACAGCGGCGGCTGGGCATCGTTCGATACGTACGACGTCTGGTTCCCCGACCAGAAGTTCGGCATCGTCGTCCTCGCGAACGGTGAGTCCATCGACGCGCAAGCCGCCATCATCAAGATCGCCGACATCTACCTCGCGGACGAGCTTGCGCCCAATCCGCCTGCCACCGCGGAAGCCGCCACCCCTCCACCCGCCCCGCACGCGATCCCGCGTCCCGCTCCGCCGTCCCCCGCCCAACTCGCCGCCTATGCCGGCACCTACGAAAGCGACGAGCTCCAGACCACCTACCGCATCACCATCCACGACGGCGCGCTCGAGCTCCACCACAACCGCCTCGGCAACGTCACGCTGACCTTCGTCCACAACGACGAGTTCACGACGCCGCTGCCGTACCTCGCGTCACTCGTCTTCGAACGCGGCGCCGATGGAAGCGTGCAGTCGCTGCGCGTGAACGGCTCGGAGCGCAGTCGCGACATTCGGTTCTCGCGGCGCGCGTGACGGCGCGCATCACGGCGGCATACGTCGTGAACCGCCCATCCGCGGTGGAGGAGGAATCAAAGCTCGTCGTCATTGCCGCGATCGCCGCGAACGTGGTGATTGCGACGGCGAAGTTTACGGCGGCGGTCGTGACGCGGAGCTCGGCGATGTTGTCCGAGGGGATTCATTCGCTCATCGATAGCGGCGACGGGTGTCTGCTTCTGCTCGGCGCGCACCTCGGGTCGCGGCCTCCGGACGAGTCGCATCCGTTCGGACACGGGCGCGAGGTCTACTTCTGGTCGTTCGTCGTCGCGGTGATGATCTTCGCGGTGGGCGGCGGCGTGTCGATGTACGAGGGCGTGCTGCGCGTGCTGCATCCGGAGCCGCTGCGCAGCGCGGTCTGGACGTTCGCCGTCCTCGGCGTCTCGTTCATCTTCGAAGGGACGTCGTTCCTCATCGCGGCGCGGCATTTCGCGAAGCTGAAGAAGCCGGGCGTGTCGGCGCTGGCGGCGATCCGACGCAGCCGGAATCCTTCCGACTTCATGATCGTCCTCGAAGACTCGGCCGCGCTGATCGGCATCCTCATCGCCGCGGCCGGCGTGACGCTCGAACTCGTGACCGGCAACGCGGTGTTCGACGGCGCCGCATCGATCACGATCGGCCTGCTGCTGTGCGTCGTGGCCACGCTGCTCGCGATCCAGACGCGCGGCCTCCTCGTCGGCGAAGGATTGCTTTCCGAGAACGCGGCGGCGATCCGAAGCCTCATCGAATCCGACGCCGCCGTCGAACGCGCCGCTCCGCCGCTGTCGAGCTACCTCGGCCCGGAGACGGTGGTCATGAACGTGCGCATCCGTTTCTGCCGCGACCTCCGCACGGACGAGATCGAGGACGCGGTCGAACGGATCCAGCAAGCGATCCGCGAGCGCCATCCGATCGTGAAGAAGATCTTCATCGCGCCCGGGCGGATCGAGCCCTGAACGTCGCCACCGACCATGCGCGGATGCACGCCGGGAAGCGGCGGCAGGACGGCCACGCGGACGAGCGCGCCCTGCTTGAGCCCGAGCACCAGCCCCGCCGCCCACGTCGCGTGCCCGAGCGACGCGAAAAGAGCGCGTAGAGCAGCGCCAGCGCCTACCCGACGATGAAGTGCAGCGCGTCGCCGGCCGTCTTCGCGCGGTCGCGGTTGAGCGTCACCATCGTCCCGAGCACGAACGGCATGTCGATGCGGGTCAGCCCCAGCGACTGCGCGGCCAGGATGGCCGTCGTCAGTACGACTGTCGCGCCGAACCCCCACAGCGCGACGTCGCCCAATCGATTACATGCATGTTCATCGTGGCCGTCGTGACGGATGCAATTCACGCCTCGGTTGGGGTAGTGCGAGATGCATGGTGGGCCATGTATTGTGGCGACATGGCCCGAGGAGCCAGCGACTTGTGGATCACGGCGGGGGAAAATTCTGGTTCGCGATCCGAAGTTGGTCGAGCGTATGCGTCGACCACGGCTGCGGTGGGTACGTCGACTTCGTCGAGTAGTGCAGGCCGAGGCTGAATGCCTTGCTCGCCCACGCGCCCACGGCGCCGGGCGTTCTGTCCGCGTCGCCGACTCCGTCATCGTTGATGATGAGGAATGCGTTCGGGTTGTACGTTGCCGCGCGTCGTTTCGCGTCGAGGATGTTCTCCTGCAGATCGCGCGACTGCGGCGATGAATCGATGCCCCACTGTCCGGCGTGAAAGTCGAAGAACGAGAACGGGATGTTCCGCAGCGTCATGGATTCGTTCGTCACGCCGGTGCTCGTGGTGATGAGCGGCGAGGCTCCGACGACGTTCACCAATGCGTCTTTCATGATCTGGATCCAGGCGACGAGGTTCTGATTGTCCACGTCGCCGCAACCCCCGCCGTCCATGCGGAGCTCGTTGCCGATTTCCCAGAGCACGTTCGTCTTTGTCTTGAGGCGATTTCCGACCGCCGCGATCAGCTCTTTCTGTTTGTGCGTCGTCGCATTCTGCGAAGGCTGGAAGAACGTCTGGAGCCGCCCGCACAGAGTCGTTCCGGTTCCGTACGCCGGCAGCAACTCCGGAGGACAATCCTCCGGCACTTCCTCGGGGAATTTGCACACGTGGTAGTTGAAGAGACAGACCTGGACCCAGAACCCCTTCGCGGCCGCGAGCTTGACGAGCAGTTCGAGGTTGTCGAGATAGGTCGGGTTGATGGTGTGATCCGGCTGATACAGATGGATCGCGCGGTCCGGAGGCAGCGTGTCGGCGGTCGAACGGCGAAAGACCCACACGCGTACGAGATTGATCGGCCAGCCGCCGTCGGCGATGTATTGGAAGTAGTTGCGCGTGTCGCCGCCGCCCACCGCCCCGAGGTTGCGATCGTTCGCGAGGTTGTACGCGCCGTAAGCGATGAAGCGCCGCGGAAGTGTCATGTCAGGGAGAGGCGGTTTCGCGCCGAATCCCTACCCGGAGGGGTCGCGATGCTGAGTGATTGAGCGGGGGCGTTTGGTAGCGCATACGGGATTCGAACCCGTGTTACCGCCGTGAGAGGGCGGCGTCCTGGACCCCTAGACGAATGCGCCGGATGGGCGAGGGACGCGGAAGATACCTTCGGGAGCGCTTCGCGTCAAGGCGGTTAAGTAGCGCGGCAGGAGCGAAATTCCCCGCGCGTCAGCGGGGGACGGCGATGTCGGCGGCGGAGGTGTTCGGGAGCTTTAGCAGCTCCGACGGGGCGAGGCGGACTTTGCTCGAGCGGTTGCCGCCGCCGATGATGACGCGCGGGGCTTCGAGGACGCGCTCATCGATGTAAATCGGGACCTCGGCGGGCAGGCCGGGGAGGGTCACGCCGCCGATGAGCATGCCGGTCAGTTCCGCGGTCTCGTCGGCCGACGCGAACGACATCTTCTTCGTGCCGGTGATCGCCACGAGCTTGCGGTTGACGTCGAGCTTCGTGTCGGCGCGCACGAGGCAGGCGACGTAGCCGCGCGGGTTCGTCTTCAGCGCGACGAGGATCGCGTTGCACGCCTCCTCGGCGGCGATTCCGTAGTGGCGGCAGAACTCCGCGGTATCCGCGAGCTCGGGCTCGCAGGCGAGGACTTCGTAGGTGATGCCGGCGGCGTCGAGGGCGGTGCGGACGCGTTCGTGAAGGAGTGCAGGATCGCTCATCGCCGGTCACTTTTACCTCATCTGCCCGGCACGCTTCACGCATTTATTGCGCGCGGAGGACATACGCCAATGCCGAATGCAATCACGATGTTGAAAGCGGACCATACGACGCTCAAGCGCATCCTGCGCGAGCTCGATGCGACCACCGAGCGCGCGACCAAGCAGCGCCAGTCGCTGGCCGCCGAGTTCGAGCGCGAGATCAAGATGCACGCGCAGATCGAAGAGGAAGTGTTCTATCCCGCCTTCAAGGCCGCGACACGCGGCACCGAGGCCGAGGACATGTTCTACGAGGCCGCCGAAGAGCATCACATCGTCGACATGGTTGTGCCGGCGCTGAAGGCCGCGAACCCGAAGTCGCACGAGTTCGGAGCGAAGGCCAAGGTGCTCAAGGAGCTCGTCGAGCATCACGTCAAGGAAGAAGAGACGGAGATGTTCGCGCACGCGCGCAAGGTCTTCAGCGACGAGCAACTGCGCGAGCTCGGCGAGCTGATGCAGGCCCGCAAGGACTCGCTCATCGAGATGTGGGACAACCCGATGCTCCGCCCCGTCAAGAAACTGCAGAGCGTCGCGCACAAGTTCCTGCCGACGAAGGTCAAGACCGCGAAGGCCGCCGCGATCGCGAAGTCGCCGGCGATCTCGAAGATCGTCGACCAGGACGAAGCACGCTAGGTTTTCTTCCCGAATGCGGGGCTCGCGCGCAGCGAGCCCCGCGCCGCGCGCCCGCGCGATTGCGCTGGCCGCTATTGCGCTGAACGTTGGCGCGGGGCGTCCGTCTGTACCCGCGGCTTGAGCTCCATCGTCCTCTGCATCCAGCGGCCGGTCTCGCGGTCGCGCTCGAAGAGGCTCCGCACTTCGCTCCACGCCTGCGTCTGCGCCGTGCGGAAGCGCGTCTTCGTCTCGGCCGCATGCTGCCACGCGCGATTGAACGCCTCGCGATACACGCGCAGCGCCGCCTCGGGGAGATTGATGCGGCAGACGTACGGCAGGTCCTCGATCGACTCGTACATGGCTCTCCCTCTCCTCAGTAGTATTCGTGGCCGAGGTGCGTCAGCGTCTCCTCGCCCATCGCCCAGCGCATCGTGTTCTTCAGCTTCATCAGCTGGATGAAGAGGTCGTGCTCGGGATAGAGCTCGGGCGCGGTCATCGGGCATTTGAAGTAGAAGCTGAGCCACTCCTGAATGCCGGACCAGCCGGCGCGCTGCGCGAAGTCGAGCAGCAGCGCGAGGTCGAGCACGATCGGCGCGGCGAGGATCGAATCGCGGCAGAGGAAGTCGATCTTCATCTGCATCGGATAGCCGAGCCAGCCGAAGAGATCGATGTTGTCCCATCCTTCCTTCGCATCGCCGCGCGGCGGGTAGTACTCGATGCGCACCTTGTGAAAGAGCTTCCCGTACAGCGATTGGTAGATCTCGGGTTGCAGGATGTAATCGAGCACGCCGAGCTTGGTTGTCTCTTTCGATTTGAAGGATTCCGGATCGTCGAGCACTTCGCCGTCGCGATTGCCGAGGATGTTCGTCGAGAACCAGCCGCGCACGCCGAGCATGCGCGCCTTGAGCGCGGGCGCGACGACGGTCTTCATCAGCGTCTGGCCGGTCTTGAAGTCCTTGCCGGCGATGGGCACGCCTTCGCGGCGCGCGAGCTCCCACGCGGCGGGGAAGTCGACGGCGAGGTTCGGCGCGCCGTTCGCGAATGCGACGTGCTCGCGCAGACACGCCCACGCGTAGAGCTGCGCGTTAGAGATCGTCGGATCGTTGTGCGCGAGCGCTTCTTCGAACGACTCGACGGTGTGATGGCAGCCGTTCGCGGAGACCCACACTTCCGTGCTGCCGCACCAGACGGCGACGGCGCGCGTGCAGCCGTTGTCGCGCTTGAACGCGCGGATGTCTTCGCGGAGCTGCGCGACCATCTCCGCTTTCGTCTCCCCCTTTTTCACGTGCGTGCCGTTGAGGCGGCGCACGTACTCGGGATAGAAGACGCCCGGCATCGGACGGATGGCCTCGAGCTCGTCGCGCACGACATCGAGGTGCTCGCGCGTGAGGACGTCGGCGTGGATGGCAGACTCGTACGCGTTGTCGGGAAAGATGTCCCACGCGCCGAAGACGAGGTCGTCGAGCTTCGCGAGGCCGAGGAAGTCGTCGATGCGCGGCGCTTTCGCATCGGTGCGTTTGCCGAGGCGGATGGTGCCCATCTGCGTCAGCGAGCCGACGGGCTCGGCGAGGCCGCGCCGCGCGAGCAGCACGCCGGCGATCATCGTGGTCGAGACGGCGCCAAGACCGGGCAGGAGAACGGCCAGCTTACCGGACGCTGGCGTCACGACTTCGGGTTGTTTCACGGTACCGGCGAGGCGAGCAAAACACGGGCCACGCCTTTGCATAATGTGCAAATGAAGAATGCTCGAGGAAGTCACGGTCGTCGCTCCGCACGAGCCCAATCGGGGAGTGTTGCTGGCGCAGCTGGCGGCGGAGTTTCCGTCGATCTTCGCGCGCCTCGACGGCGACGCCGCGGAGGCGCCGCACGTGCGCGCGTCGGAGTGGCGCCGCGCGGACTTTGATACATGGTCGTTCGACTGCCGCGTCGACGAGCTCGCATCGGCGCCGTTCACGCTCACGCTCGCACACGATGCCGACGACGCGCCGCGCTTTCCGATCGAAGTGCTGAATCGCTGTCAGCGCGCGATCGGGCGGCGCAACCGGCACTCGCAGGGACAACTCTTCACGCGCGTGCTCGAACGCCATCGCGCGCTGCACGACGTCGCGAAGCCGCTCGTCCGCGCCGACTACAACCACGCGCGCGACGCGTGGCAATGGCTGCTGCGTCTCGATGCGGAGGCCTCGCTCGCGGTGCAAATTGCGGCGCTTTTTCACGATATCGAGCGACTCGCATCCGAGTCCGACGCGCGCGTCGAGCACCATGCGGACGACTACCAAACGTTCAAGGACGCGCACGCGCGCGCCGGTGCGGCGATGACGGATGCGGTGCTCGCGGAGGCGGGTGTGAACGCGAGCATCGGCGCACGTGTCTGCGAGCTCGTCGCGCGGCACGAGCGTCCGTCGGACGACGCGGAGCTCGCGCTCCTCAACGACGCCGACGCGCTGTCGTTCCTGTCGCTCAATTCGCCCGGCTACGCCGACTACTTCGGCGCCGAGCAAACCAGAAAGAAACTCGCGTACACGTGGAATCGCATGCGCCCGAGCGCGCGCGCGAAGCTGGGCCTCGTGCATCTGCGGGACGACGTCGGCGCCTGGTTGCGTGAAGTCACGGAGCGGGAGGTCAGGGATGGATCTGTCGGCGCATGAGATCGAACAACGTGTGCGCTCCCTCGGACAGTGGTTCCACAATCTCGATTTGCGCGGCGTGAAAACGGCGCCGGACCACTTTCTGGGCGATTACCCGAACATCAAATGGCAGCGGTTCGCGCACGCGATTCCGGCCGATCTCACCGGGAAATCGGTGCTCGACATCGGCTGCAACGCCGGCTTCTATTCGATCGAGATGAAGAAGCGCGGCGCCGCGCGCGTCGTGGGCGTCGACTCCGACGACACGTATCTGAATCAGGCGCGCTTCGCGGCAGAGGTGTCGGGATTCGGGGATATCGAGTTCAGGAACCTCTCGGTGTACGACGTCGGCAAGCTCAGTGAGCGCTTCGACCTCGTCATCTTCATGGGCGTGCTGTATCACCTGCGGCATCCGCTGCTCGCGCTCGACACGCTGTACGACACGGTCGTCGGCGACCTGCTGCTGTTCCAGAGCATGCAGCGCGGCAGCAGCGACGTCGCGCGTGTCGAGGAGAACTATCCGTTCTGGGACACGTCGGTATTCGAGCAGGACGGCTATCCGCTGATGTACTTCGTCGAGTCGCGCTACGCGAACGATCCGACGAACTGGTGGATCCCGAACCGCGCCTGCGTCGAGGCGATGCTGCGCAGCGCCGGTTTCACCATCGAGGCGCATCCGGAAGAAGAGGTCTATCTCTGCCGCCGCGGCGTTCGGCCGTCGTTTGGAGACGCGTAGATGCCCGTCGAAGCGGTGATGTTGTGGAACGAGCCGAACAACCTCTCGCACTGGGATTTTCAGATCGATCCCGAATGGCAGGTGTTCTCCGAGATGACCTGTCTCGCCGCGCAGGCGGTGAAGTCGGTCAACGCGACGCTGCCGCGCGTCCTCGGCGGCATCTCGCCGATCGACGCGCACTTCATCAATCGCATGAAGCGGCAGTGCGTCATCGACAACGTCGACGTCGTCGCCGTGCACGGCTTTCCGCTCGACTGGAACCACTGGCAAATCCAGGAGTGGCCGGCGAAGCTGCAGGAGATCCGCGAGGTCACTGACCTGCCGATCTGGGTGAGCGAAGTGGGCGTGTCGACCTTCGGCGCGGAAGAGGTGCAAGTCTTCGGACTCGAGAAGACGATGGAGCTGATCCTCGAGGCCGTGCCGCGCGTGCACTGGTACTCGCTCTACGATCTGCCGAAGGCGTGGCCGGCGACGACGCGTCATCGCGAGGCCGAAGGCTCGTCGTATTACCGGCACTTCTACATGGGCGTGCTGCGCGAAGACGGCACGCCGAAGCTCGCGCTCGATGCGCTCGCGAAGTACACGCCGGAGCTCGGCGTCTGCCAGTGGTTTCATTACGAGGATCACCGCCTCGACGACGCCGTGCGCTGGCTGAAAAAGCTCGGCGTGAAGCGACTACGCACGGGCCTCAGCTGGGCCGATCATCACCGCCCGAACGCCTTGGAGTGGTTCGATAAGCAGATGAAGGCGCTCGAACCGTTCGACGTGACGCTGACGTATTGCTTCACGCCCGGCTCGCGAGGCGTGCGCGATCACTACACCTCGCCGCCGCAGGTGGTGGAGGAGTTTGCGGAGTTTTGCGCGGAGATGACGCGGCGGTACGCGTGAGAACGTTGAACGCCAGCCGGTCGACAGGCTCACACCAAACTCAGGCGCCGACTACTAAGTATTCCGCAAACGCCGTGCTCTGCGGGATCGGCAAGCCATCCTCGATCAGTCCTTCAATATGCAACTGTATGGCCTCATACATGTTCCGCTCGGTCTCTTCATGGGTGGCACCCGTTGCAACACAGCCCGGCAGATCCGGCGAATATGCGGAGTAGTTCTCGCCAGCCGCTTCGATCACGACCAAGAACCTGTGCATGTTCATTTCAGCCCCGCCTGTTTGAGGATACTGTTGAAGGTTCCCGGCGCGAGATCATCGCTCATTTTCCCGGAAATGGTGACGCGTCCCGGCTTCGTCGGATGCTTGTACTGCCGATGACTCGTCCCGCTGGTCGTTTTCACCTGAAGCCAACCGTCTTCCTCGATAATTCTGATCGCCTCTCGCACTTTCGTTGGCACGCCGCGATTCTAAGCTCCGGCTGCGGCAACTCGTACGGCGATACAGTAAGTTACTGAACTGTCGAAGGTTGCCGAGGAGCCTGTCGTCCTTCCGACGCGCGTTGCTCATCTCTACGTTCTTCTGCGTTCTGCGTTCTTCATTCAGCTAATCTTCGCGGCGCATGCCGTCTTCCGCATCGTCCGCTCCATCGCTCGCCCGCCGCCTCGGCGCGTTCGACGCGACGATGCTGGTCATGGGCGGCATCATCGGCTCGGGCATCTTCGTCAACCCGTCGGTCGTCGCGCGGCACGTCGCGAGCGCCGGGCTGATCCTCGGCGTTTGGGCGGCGGGCGGGGCGATCGCGCTGATCGGCGCGTTCGTTTACGCGGAGCTCGCCGCGCTGCGTCCCGAAGTCGGCGGACAGTATGCGTATCTGCGCGACGCGTGGCATCCGTCGGTCGCGTTTCTATACGGCTGGTGCATGTTGCTCGTCGTGCAGAGCGGCGGGATGGCGGCGGTGGCGGTGACGTTCGCGCGCTACGCGTCGGAGCTCACCGGCACGTCGCTGCCGGAATGGCTCGTGGCCGCGGGGACGCTGGCGATTCTGACGCTGATCAACTGCTTCGGCGTGCGCAGCGGGACGAACACGCAGAGCGCGCTGATGCTGCTCAAGCTCGCCGCCATCGCGATGCTCGTCTTCGTCGGATTGCGCGTCGCGCCGCATGCGCCGGTGTCGATCGCGCGCGCGTCGGAAGGCGGTTCGCTCCTCTGGTCGCTGGCCGCGGCGATGACGCCGGTGATGTTCGCGTACGGCGGCTGGCAGACGGCGAGCTTCATGTCGGGAGAGCTCGTGCGGCCGCGGCGCGATCTCGCCATCGGTCTGCTCGCGGGCGTGATCGGCGTGATCGCGGTCTATCTCGCGGTGAACTTCGTCTGCGTCCGCGCGCTCGGTCCCGCGGGACTGGCCGCGACGACGACGCCGGCGTCGGCCGTGATGCGACTCGCGCTCGGCGAACGCGGTGCGACGCTCATCGCCGCCGGCATCGCCGTCTCCACGCTCGGCTTTTTGAGCCAGGGGATGCTCACCGCGCCGCGCGTCTACTACGCGATGGCGGAGGACCGGCTGTTCTTCCGCGCGATCGGCCGCGTGCATCCGACGACGCGCGTGCCGGTGATGGCCATCGCGCTGCAGGGCGTCGTGGCGATCGTGATCGCGCTGTCGGGCACGTACGAACAGATCCTCAGCTACGTCGTCTCGGTCGACTTCATCTTCTTCGGCCTCACCGGCGCGGCGCTGTTCGTCTTTCGGCGCCGCCACGCGTCGGCGGAGTTCAAGATGTTGCCGACGGAGTCCTTCCGGACTCCAGGCCACCCCGTGACGACGCTCGTCTTCACCGCCTGCTGCTGGCTCGTCGTGGCCGGAACGTTCGTGCGCTCGCCGGTCAACAGTGCGATCGGCCTCGCGATTTTGCTGGCGGGGTTGCCCGCGTACGCGTTCTGGCGTCGAACGAAGTAGATGTACATCCACGAGCAGCCGGAGGATCGCCGCCGCGCGGACCTCCTGATCCGCCAGTCGTTCATCATCACGCAGAGCGGCGTGTGGATCGTGGTGTTCCTCTTCGTCTTCGTCGTGACGCCGCTCTGGACGCGCGACGTCTGGCCGCTGCTCGATCAGCCCACCGCATGGTCCGCGCAGAGAGCCGTGCCGCGCGAGCACGATCACTTCGTTTCGGTGCGCGCGGATGGCGCGTTCTTTTTCGACGAACGGCGCGTGACGGCCGGCGATCTCGTCGCAGCGTTACGCGCCGCGCGCGCCGGGCGCCGGACGTGGGGTACGTTCATCGAGTTCGATGACGTCTACGTACGCGCCGATCGCGCGGCGCCGTTCGGCGCGGTACGCAACGTGATCCGCGCCGCGCAGGCGGCTGGTTGCCCGCGCGTGACGTTTCTGTTTCGCCGTGACCCGGATGCTATCGTCGTGTGGGAATGAAACCGGCCGCGATTCTCTCGCTTCTCCTCTTCACGTTCGTCCTCGCCGCCGCGGAAACGCCGGCGCCCGCCGCGGATGATTTCGCATTCGTGTTTCTGCGCCGTCCGCCGAACGCGCCGCAGCTCGATGCGGCGACGGCCGAGCGGGTCCAGGAAGGGCACATGGCGAACATTCGCCGGCTCGGCGGTGAAGGGCATCTCGTCGCGGCCGGTCCGTTCGGCGACGACACGACGCTGCGCGGCATCTTCGTCTACAAAACGGCGAGCAAGGCCGACGCGGACGCGTGGCTTTCGACCGATCCCGCGGTGAAGGCGGGGCGGCTCGCGGGCGACGCGCACTTTTTCCGCGCGCCGGCGTCGACGTTCGCCAAGATCGCGGCTGACGCGCCGTTCGTGCCGGAGCAGTATGCGATGGTGGTCGCGCCGCGGAGCGCCGATGCGCGCGCGGTGCAGCACGCCATCGACGACGCGCGTGCCGCGGGGACGCTCGCATTCGGAACCGCGTTCGCGGACGGCGGCGGCGTGCTGATCCTGACGGGCGGCGTCGACGACGCGAAGCCGGTCGCGCCGGCGCTGGGCGCCGAGGTGCATCCGTGGCTCACGCAGAAAGGCGTGCTGGCGCGGTAGGAGAGCTTTAGTACCTCATCCGCTCGACCAACGGCCACGTCGCGTCGGGATCGTCGAGCGGGAACGCCCACGTGTCGTCGTACTCGCGGCGCGGCTCTTCGGCTTGTCGTTCGTCGTGCGGCGGTTCGTTCTCGCTTGCCATCGCCTCTGGACTAATTCGACGATCGTGCCGATTTTGAAACGCATGAGAAACGCCGCGCTCGCCGTTTTGCTCGTGCTCGCCACGTCGTTGCACGCCGCGCCGCTGCAGAAGGCCGCGTTCGCCGCCGGCTGCTTCTGGTGCGCGGAGGCGGCGTTCCAGGATCTGCCCGGCGTCGTCGACGTGGTGTCCGGCTACACCGGCGGCAGCGTCCCGCATCCGACGTACGAGCAGGTCTCCGCCGGCGGCACGGGCCATCGCGAGGCGGTCGAGATCACCTTCGATCCGGCGAAGATCACCTATGGTCAACTGCTTGACGTGTTCTGGCGGAACATCGATCCCACCGATCCGGCGGGGCAGTTCTGCGACAAGGGGCAGCAGTACCTCGCCGCGATTTACGTGCGCGACGACGCGCAGCGGCAGCTCGCCGAGCTCTCGCTGCGCAACGCGAAGAAGCGCTTCGGCTACGTCTTCACCGACATCCTGCCCGCCGGCCCGTTCTATCGCGCCGAGGAGTACCATCAGGACTACTACAAGAAAAATCCGTTCCGCTACCACTTCTACCGCGCGGGCTGTAAGCGCGACGAGCGGCTGAAAGAGGTCTGGGGCCGGCGCTAGGAGCGCGTGCATGTCCGATTGGATCGATCTCGGTCCCACCGCGGAGCTCTCGCAGAAGCCGCTGCAGCAGCTCGTCGCCGGCCGCAACCGCTTCGCGGTGTCGTATCGCGACGGCGCGTTCCACGTCGTCTCCGGCGTCTGCAATCACAGCGGCGGTCCGCTCGGCGACGGGCGCCTTGACGGCGACTACATCGTCTGCCCGTGGCACAACTGGAAGTTCCACGCGATCACCGGAGAAGGGGAGCCGGGCTTCGAGGAGGATCGCGTGCCGCGCTACGACTCGCGCGTCGAGAACGGGCGCCTGCTCGTCGATCTCGCCAGCGCGACGAAGCGCACGAAGAAGCCGCATCCGCCGCATCCGCTCGCGCGTCCGGTCGTGCGCGCGCCCGGCCCCATCCGCGTCGCCGGCATCTCCACGACGGTCATGGATGCCGCAAACCCGCGCTACTCGACCTCGGACGCGCTGCTCGAAACCGCGATCGCGCACGCGACCACGATGCTGGCCGCCGAGGGGCGGCTGGTGAAGCTCAACGAGCTGCACTTCCGCGCGTGCGAGGGCTACTACTCGAAGTCGGCGCAGGCGTGCACGTGGCCGTGCTCGATCACGCAGATGGATCCCGACGATCAGCTCGACCGCGTGTACGAGGCGCTCGTGCATTGGGCGGATGTGATCCTCGTGTCGACGCCGATCCGCTGGGGCGCGGCCAGCTCGCTCTACTACAAGATGGTCGAGCGGATGAACTGCATCCAGAACCAGGTCACGATCCGTAACCGCGTGCTGCTGAAGAACAAGGTCGCGGCGTTCATCATCACCGGCGGCCAAGACAACGTGCAGGCCGTCGCGGGACAGATGCTCGGCTTCTTCGCGGAGATCGGCTGCACGTTCCCGCAGTTCCCGTACATCGCCCATTCGCGCGGCTGGTCGGCCGAGGACATGGAGCGGAACATCGCCTTCGTGCAGAAGAGCGACGAGCTGCACGACGCGGCGCGGGCGCTGGTGACGCGCGCGTTCGACACCGCGCAGTTCCTCGTCGCGCATTCCGAGGAAGAGGCGATGGTGGGCGTGCGCGACGCGTTCGTGCGCGCGGGACGGAAGGCGTCGATGAGCGTGAAGGAAGAGCTGCGCGTCGCCAGCGCGCCGATGCCGTCAACGATGTCGTCATCTTCGCCGGCGCCCGCGCACGAACACGAAACGCGGCTGCCTCCGCCGGCATCGAAGGAACCATGAACGACACGCGCCTGCAACTCCATTACGCGCTGCAGTCGGCGGCGGGCGTGGGACGCACGCTGCTGCCGAAGCGTCCCGACGACTCGCACAGCAGCTTCATGTGGGATCACGCCACGGGCGCGCTGGTGCAGGACCTCGTGGGCGGCGAATACCGCGCGGGGCTGCGCCTCTGCGACATGACGCTGCTGCTGCTCGACAAGCAGGATCGCGTGCAGGCGAAGTATCCGCTCGAAGGACGCACGCTCGACGACGCCTTCCGCTTCTTCGAAGAGCACGCCGGACGCATGCTCGAACGCCCGTGCGAGGCGCTGCCGCCGCATCCGGTCGCGGACGGCGCGACGTTCATGCCGGCATCGTGCGATCTCGAGTCGCTCGCCGCGATGTACGCGACCGCGTCCGAGGTGCTGGAGCGGTTCCGCGTGAAGCATCCGAACGCCGGTCCGGTGCTCGTGTGGCCGCATCACTTCGACATTGCCACGCTGCTGCGGCGCGGCGAAACCTCGACGATCGGCATCGGCATGGTTCCCGGCGACGCCACGATCGCGGAGCCGTACTGGTACGTCTATCCGTGGCCGGAGCCGAAGCCGCTGCCGCCGCCGCTGTCGATCGGCGAATGGTTCACGAACGGCTGGGTCGGCGCCGTGCTGCACGAGACGCGCGATGCGGCGCGGATCGAGTGCTTCCTCGAGGAAGCCGTCGCCGCGCTGACATGATCCTGCGCAACTGCGTCGTCAGCGTCGTTCTCTGGATCGCGCTCGTCATCGGCTACACCGCGTTTCTGCAGCGCCGTTCCGTCGCCTGGCCGTTCGCCGGCGGCGTGGCCGCGGGAACGGTCGCGGCCTTCGGCCTCCTGCTGCTGCACGGATCGCTGTACGCGTTCCGCGACTTCGGCGCGCGCAATCGGCTGGCGCGCGGCGAGCGCCCTCACGATGGCGACGTCGTCGCGGCGATCGGGACGATTCATCCGACGTCCGGCGCTCCGCTGCAGTCGCCGCTGAACGGCGTGCCGTGCGTGCTCTACTCGTATCAGATCGGAGCGCCCGACGACGATCGCAAACGCGGCGGCGTCGCGCGCGCGATCACCGGCTTCGGTCTCACGCGCTGCGCGATTCGCACGCCCTACGGCGAATACATCCTCGGCGCGTGGCCGTCGCTGGAAGGCTTTCCGAAGCGGCGCGGCGATCGTGAGCGCGCGGCGGAGCTGCTGCGCGCGACGCCGTTCAAGACGTTCGGCTTCACCGCGTACGGAAAGGCCATGATGCGTCTCTATGCGACGGCGCCGCCGCTGCGCGAAGACTGGCGGCTGAGCGACGCGGAGCTCGACGTCGCATCCGCGGAGCTGCTCGAACAGATCGTCGCGCCGGGCGAGACGGTGACCGCGTTCGGACGCTACGCGTCGGCGACGAACTCGATCGTCAGCAACGCGAGGACGGAAGGCTTCGTGCGGCTGAAAGCGGGCGGCCAGCTCCGCCCGCCGCAGGCGATTCCGTGGGAAGGCTTGCTCAAAGCATTCGGCGGCCTCGTCGCGCTGGCGCTTCCGAACGCGCTGATTTACCTGCTGCTCATGCGTTGACGTCGATGACGATGCGCCCGCGCACGCGGTTCGCGAGTAGCTCTTCCGCCAACTCGCGGATGCGCGAGAGCGGCTCGGTGCGCGAGAGCTCTGCCAGCTTCGCGAAGTCGAGGTCGGACGCGAGGCGCGACCACGCGGCGACGCGCTTCGGGAAGGCGGTATGGATGGAGCTCACGCCGAGCAGCGAGACATTTCTCAGGATCAGCGGCCAGACGGTGGTGTGGAGCTCGTGCCCTCCGGCCATCCCGCAACACGCGATCGCGCCCTCGTACGCCGTCTGCGCGAAGAGCGTCGTCAGCGTCTGGCCGCCGACGGTATCGACGCCGCCGGCCCACCGCTCCGACTGCAGCGGGCCGCCCGCTTTCGCGAGCTCGTCGCGCGAAACGATCGACGTCGCGCCGAGGTCGCGGAGATACGATTCGAGCTCGGGACGGCCGGTCGAGGCCGCGACGCGATGGCCGCGCTTCGCGAGCAGCATCACCGCGAGCGAGCCGACGCCGCCGGCCGCGCCGGTCACGACGAGCTCGCGCTCCGAAGGCTCGACGCCCGCCTGTTCGAGCGCGAGCACGCAGAGCATCGCCGTGAAGCCGGCCGTGCCGATCTGCATGGCCTGCTCGAACGAAATCGCGTCCGGCAGCGGCACGAGTGCGTTCGCCTGCACGCGCTCGCGTTGCGTGTAGCCGCCCCAGTCGGTCTCGCCGAGCCCCTGCGCCATGCCGACGACGCGATCGCCCGGTTTGTAGCAGTCGTCGTCGGATGCGGTCACGGTGCCGGCGAGATCGATGCCGAGGATCATCGGGAAGCGGCGGATGATGCGGCCGCGCGCGGTGACGGCGAGGGCGTCCTTGTAGTTGAGCGACGAGTAGGCGACGTCGATGGTGACGTTGCCCTCGCGAGGGAGCGCGCCGTCGTCGAGCGTCTCCAGCGCCACGGTGTACGACGAGCCTTCGGATGCGCGCGCGACGAGTGCCTGAAACGTCATGCGGCGCATTCTCTCACCGCGCGCGACTAACGTCCGCGCCGCGCCCGCGTCTATCGAAATGATGAAACGCGCCGCCTGCCTCGCGATTCTTCTCGCCCAGCTCTTCGCCGTCGCCGCGTACGCCGATGCACTCGACGACCTCGCGGGACTCTGGAAGGCGAAGAAGCGCTTCGGCCCCGACGCGCGCGGCACGCTGCTGATCGAGAAGGATGGTGATGCATACATCGCCGACTTCGCCGGCTGGCGCGTGCCGCTGCGTGCCGACGGCGACGAGCTGACCTTCGCGCTGCCGAACGGCGCGGGCGACTTTCGCGGCAAGTTCGAGAACGGCAAGCTGCGCGGACACTGGATCAAAGCGGCCACGGCGGGGAACTCCGACCGCGCGGTGACGCCGGTGCTGCTCGCGCCCGACGGCGCGCAACGCTGGCGCGGCACCGTCGCGCCGCTCGAAGACGAATTCACGTTCTATCTGCTGCTGCAGAAACGCGCGGACGGCACGCTCGGCGCGCTGCTGCGCAATCCGGAGCGCGACGCCGGCACGTCGCAGTATCCGGCCGATCATCTGACGCGCGACGCCGCGAACGTGACGTTGATCGGCAAGCGCGGCGGCAAGGACGTCGAGGTCTCGCACGGGACGTACGACGCGGAGCGCCAAGTCTTGACGTTCGTCTTTGCGGGGCGCGGCGGCACGTACGACTTCGAGCGCGAGGACGACCGCAGCGAGTTCTATCCGCGCGGCAAACATCCGGCGCGTTACACGTACCACGCTCCGCCCGCGCTCGACGACGGCTGGCCGGTCGCGACGCTCGCGGATGCCGGCCTCTCGCGCGTCGCCGTCGAGCAGTTCATCCAGCACATCCTCGAGCTGCCGATGGAAGCGCCCGACGCCATTCAGCTCGACGGCATCCTCGTGGCGCGCCACGGCAAGCTCGTGCTCGAGGAGTACTTCCACGGCCAGAACCGCGAGCGCCTGCACGACACGCGCTCCGCCGCGAAGAGCCTCACCGCCGTCGTCATCGGCGCGGCGATGCAGGCGGGCGCGCCGTTGCATCTCGACAGCCGCGTGTACGAGGTGATGAACGCCGGCAAGTTTCCGAACGATCTCGAGCCGGCGAAGAAGACGATGACGCTCGAACATCTGCTCACGATGTCGTCCGGCTACTTCTGCGACGACACGAACGACGCGGCGCCCGGCAACGAAGAGACGATGACCGATCAGACCGAGGAGCCGGATTTCTATCGCTATACGCTGCGCGTGCCGCTGGTCACGCCGCCCGGCGAGAACTCCGTCTATTGCAGCGCGAGCCCGAACCTCGCCCTCGGCATGCTCGGCGCCGCGACGAACGAGTCGCCGCTCTACGCCTTCGAGCGCCTCGTCGCCGCGCCGATGAAGATGACGCGCTACTCGTGGTTCCTCGACCCCGCGGGCCATCCGTACGGCGGCGGCGGCGCGCGCGTGCTCCCGCGCGACTTTCTGAAGCTCGGGCAGCTCATGCTCAACGGCGGTACGTGGGAAGGAAAGCGCATCCTCAGCCGCGAGTTCGCCGCGCGCGCGACCTCGCGCCTCTATCACCTGCGCAACGTCTACTACGGCTATCTCTGGTGGAACTTCGACTATCCGTACAAAGATCGCTTCTTGCAGGCGTACGCCGCCCTCGGCGCGGGCGGGCAGACGCTCACCGTCATCCCCGAGCTCGACCTCGTCGTCGGCACGTGGGCGGCGAACTACGGCAGCGGCTCCGGCACGCGCGAGGCGGGCACGAACCTCATCCCGCGCCTGCTGCTGCCGGCGGTGCTCGAGGCGGGCGACGATCCGAACACGTCGCTGCGCGAGCACGCGTTCAAGAATCCCTACGGGCCGTCGAAGGACGGCAGCCGCGTGAAGGAGTGAGCTACTTCTTCACGGTGCGCGCGAGATAGTCGCGGATGTGCGCATGCGTCTCGGGCGCACTCCAGAGTTCGCGCACGTCGCCGTCGAACTCCGCGGCGTAGTGTTTCGCGCGCGAGATCGCCGCATCGCGCAGCTGGCGCTTCGTCGCGGCGAATGCCTGCGCCGGCACCGACGCGAGCTGGCGCGCGACCGCGCTCGCGCGCGCGGGCAGCTCGTCGATGGCCACGACTTCGTCGACCAGACCGACGCGCAGCGCGTCGTCCGGCGGCAGCGTGCGGCCGCTGTAGATCAAGGCCTGCAGATGCTGCGGCGGGACGACGAAGCGCACCGCCTCGAGCACGCTCGGCGGAAACGGCACGCCGACGAGGAGCTCCGGCATGCCGATGCGGCCGTTGCCCTGCGCCATCAGCCGGTAGTCGCCGGCCAGCGTGAGGATGCAGCCGCCGGCGATGGCGTGGCCGTTCGCCGCGACGACGAGCGGCTTCGGCAGCGCGAACACTTCGAGCAGCATGCGCGAGAGCGCGGGGACGAACTGCTCGGCGTACGCGCGTCCGCCGTCGGTGAGGCGGAAGAGATCGACGCCCGCCGAGAAGATCGAGCCGGTGCCAGTGAGGATCGCCACGCGGATGCTCTCGTCCGCCGCGACTTCCGCGAACGCGCGGGCGATGCCGTCGACGAGCTCGATATCCATCGCGCTCGCTTTTCCGTGCGCGAGGCGAAGCGTGGCGATGGAGTCGGCGTCGGTGCGTTCGATCATGCCGCGGATTCTACTGGGCGCGCATCAGCTGCCGGTAGAAGCGGATCGCGTCGAAGTAGCCGCTCACCGCCACGCGCTCGTTCGTGCCGTGAATGCGGTCGAGGTCGGGCTCGCGCAGCGGCAGCGGCACGAAGCGGTAGACGTTGCGCGTGAGCGGCTCGAAGTGACGCGAGTCGGTCGCGCCCATCAGCAGATACGGCGCGACGAGCGCGTCGGGATCGACCGCGCGCACGGCGCGTTGCACGCGTTGGAACTGCGGCGCCGACGGATCCGCCACCGGCGACGGCTCCCACGCCTCGCCGAAGAGACGCACGCGCGTGTGCGGATCATCGATCGCGCGGCGCACGTGCGCGACGACGTCCGCGATCGTGTCGCCCGGCAGGGTGCGGAAGTTGATGACGGCGCGCGCGTACGCGGGGATCACGTTGTCCTTCACGCCGCCGCCGATGATCGTCGGCGCGATGGTGGTGCGCAGCATGGCGTTGATCGAATGCGACTCCTTCGCCTGCAGCGCCAGCAGCGGCTCGAAGAGCCAGAGGTTCGCGAGGACGATGCGCGGCCCGAATGCCACCTCCGGCGCGAGCCAGCGGAACATCTCCGCCGCCGCGCCGCGCACGCCCGCGCGGAACGGCGCGTTCTGCACGCGGTCGACCGCGGCGGCGATCGCGCCGACTTCCGTGCGCGGCGGCGGCATCGACGAGTGTCCGCCTTTGCCGCTCGCGCTCAGCTCGATGCTGGCGAGTCCCTTCTCCGCGATGCCGATGAGAGCGACCGGCTTGGTCGTTCCCTCGATCGCACCGGTCATGATCGCGCCGCCTTCGTCGAGCACGGCGTCGAGCTTCACGCCGCGCGCGGCCAGCAGTTTCGCGATGCGCGCGGCGCCGCGCGAGCCGCCGAGCTCCTCGTCTTCGCCGAACGAGAAGAGGAGCGTCCGCCGCGGTCGCCATCCTTCGGCGAGCAGCGACTCCGCTGCTTCGAGGATCGCGATCACCGTCACCTTGTCGTCGAGCGTGCCGCGACCCCAGACGTAGCCGTTCGCGACCGCGCCGCTGAACGGCGGCTGCTCCCACCGCGACTCGGTGCCCGGCTCGACCGGCACGACGTCGTAGTGACCCATCAGCAACTGCGGCGCGAGCGACGGATCGCTGCCGCGCCACGTGTAGAGCAAACTGCGCCCGACGACCTCGCGCTGCAGCGACGCATGCACGCGCGGATACGCCTGCGCGACCCAGGCGATGAACGCGGCGTGATCTGTCGGTTGATTTTGCTCTTCGAACGAGATCGTCCGGAACTGGATCGCGCGCGAGAACCGCTGCAACGCGAGCGTGCGATCGATCGTCAGCGGCGGCGCGGGCGTGGCCGGAAGCTGCCGCGACGCCAGCGCAAACGCGCGCGTGATGAGGATGCCGCCGAGGACGACGACGATCAGCAGCAGAATCGCGAGCAGCCGTTTGATCACGCCGGCCGCGCCTCGATGTACGCCATCGGAATCGTCAGCGTGAGCGTGCCGTGCGCGTCGAGCCGCGTCCGCAGCTCGCGAAAGACGTCCTGCCGTTCTTCCCGCGCGACGTCTTTCCACGCTTCCAGAAAGCCGAGCTTGATGAAGTAATGGTCGAGCAGCGCCGTGCCGCTCGCGAAGCGCATCGTGCCGCGGCGCTCGACCACGCGGACGACGTGGAAGCCGCCGTCTTCGAGCAGCGTGCGCACGCTGTCGACGGTCGCGCGATGTTCGACGTGCTCGTGCAGGCGCTCGATGGCGCGTTCGTCGTTCCGCGCGCGCAGCACGTCTTCGAAGACGGCGTAGAACTCCTGCATGTGCCCCTGCAGGTTCGTCGTCAGCGCGAGCGTGGCGCCCTCGCGCGCGACGCGGCGGCATTCGCGGATCGCGCCGGCGCGGTCGTCGAAGTTGTTGAGGCCGAGGTTGGAGACGATGAGGTCGAAGGCCGCGTCGTCGAACAGCATCGACGACGCGCTGCCCTCGTGCAGCACGACGTTGGGCGTGCCGCGGTCGGCGAGCTTCTGCCGCGCGCGCTCGAGCGCGGCGGTCCACGGATCGAGGCCGTGCACGGTGGCCGCGGATCCGAGGCGATCGGCGAGCTCGATCAGTGGAAAGCCGGTGCCGCACCCAACGTCGAGCGCGTCGCGTACGTTCGCGAGCGGGACTTCATCGAGCAGCAGCAGGCCGAACATCGCCGACCAGAGCGGCAGCTCGTCATAGCTGCGGACGACCGCGGGCGACGAGAAGTCGGCGACGAAGTCGAGAAACGCGAGGTCGTCCACGCGTGCGATCGTATCGCACGCGTGGAACGTCGCCCGCGAGGGCGCGTTAGAACAGGCGAAGCGCGTTAGAGGCCGGCGCGAATCTGGCGCGCGCGGTCGAGGTGGCTCGCCACCGCGGCGCGCTGCGTCTCGAGGAGCGTGCGCATCTCGCCGCGCGAGGAGGGGATGAGCACCGTGTCCATCGTCGTGAGCAGCCACTGGTGCACGTCCACCTGCGACTGCATGTACATGCGGTCGAATGCCGCGCCGTTGTACGTCGCGAGGTTCGTGACCGTGCGCTGCGCGCCTTCGCGCAGCGTGCGCATCGTGTCGTTCTCCGCCGGCGTCACGTTGTTGCGCGCGAACGCGTCGCGCGCCGCCGTGAGTGCCGCGGTATGGTCGCTGACCATCATCTGCGCGAACGCGCGCACCTCGGCGGACGTCGCCCGCGGCGCGGCCGCCTGTCCTTCCTGAATCTCCCCTTCATTCGCCGTCGCGACGATCCCCGCGACGTCATTCGCCGATAGCGCGCCCGGCATCGTGGCCATGTTTGCGTTCGAGTGCATGCTCCCGCACGCGGTCGCCAGCCAGAGCATGGGCAGGCACAACAGAACGACTGTTCCCTTCTTCATTTCGCTGACTCCTCCTTCCACGCGTCGGAGCAAGCCCCGCGCCCGCTGTTGCGCGGCACGCAAACGCGTCCGAAGACCGGTAGCGAAGCAACCCCGAATGTTCGCAGCGGTTTTTGCGCGGTACGCGAACTGCAGGCATACAATGCCGTGATGCCTCCGCCCTCCCCCTCGATCGGAGACAACCTCCGCCACGCCCGCTCGGAGCTCGGTCTTTCGCTCGCGAAAGTCGCCGCGCAGGCGGACATCAGCGTGGCCACGCTCTCGCGCATCGAGACCGACAAACAGAACCTCGACGTCGCCCTACTCACGAAGCTCGCCCACATCCTCGGCACCGCCCCCGCGGCGCTCTTCGGACAAGCCGACGACGGCGACCGCACGAAAGTCACCCGCACCCTCGCCAGCCTCCCGCCGCGCGAACGCGCCCGCGTCTTCTTCGACGCCTCCCGCCGCGACGGCGTCTCGATCGACGACCTGCTGTCGATGATCGACGTCCTCCGCGACGAGCTCTCCCGCCTCCAGCGCAAGAGCCGCGTCCGCCGCCGGAACTGACCGCGCGCCGCGTGCTAGAATCGCGGTCCCTCAAGCGGGCATAGCTCAGTTGGTAGAGTAGGAGCTTCCCAAGCTCTTGGTCGCGGGTTCGAATCCCGTTGCCCGCTCCAATCGATCCACGCTATCGCCTGCCGGCATTGCCACGCCCGCAGCTCGATGAACACGCACTACTCACATTCATCGATCTCGCGAAGGGCGCGGCGCCGGTCGGCGTCGTTACCGCGCCTGCGCGCAATGTCCGCTGCCGTGGCGAACGCGCGCCTGGCGCGCGCCTTTTGCCCCGCGTCGCGCAGCACAATGCCGCGATTGAAGTAATTCGTCCAGAGCCACGGGTCGTTGTGCTTGCGGAGCGTGGGAGCGGCGGTCGCGAGCTCCGCGATCGCCGCATCGATGTCGCCGTCGAGAATCGCCGTCAGCAGCGCGCGCTGCGTCAACGTCCGCGCTCGTTCCACGCCGCCTCTCTGTTGCGCGAGCACATCTGCAAGGTGTTCGTCGCTCTCCTCGAGCTTGCGATATACCGCCGGCGCCATTCCTTTGCGATCCCGCAGCACGAGCGCCTCTTCGTAGAGAAGCCACGCGAGATTGACGCGGACCGCGCGCACCAGATCGGAGCTTCCAGCGACCTGGGCATACGGAAGTGCGCGACGGAACGCGCGCTCCGCGTCGCGGAATCGGTGCTGGTGAAGCGCGAGGATGCCCGCTTCATTCAGAGCACCGCCGACGCCGTTCCGGTCGCGGAGCCGTGCGTACAGCCGTGCTGCCCGCCGGTACGCATCCTCGGCCTCCGCGTGCTTGCCGCGGTCGCGAAAGAATGCAGCGAGGCGGTCGTACCCGCGTGCTTCTTGCTCGGGCTCGTTCCGCGACAGAGCGATCGAATGGCGGAACAGTCGTTCCACTCGCTTCGCCGGCGCACCCGCCTCGAGTTCCATTTCGGCCAGCCGGCGTGACGCGGCGGCAGGCGTGCCGGGCCGCGTCGAACGGAGTAGTGCGCGGTAGATGGAGCGCGCGAATGCGCGGTCACGTTCCTCGTTGTAAATCGCGAGGTTGTACCGGTAATCCTGGAGCGTCCACGGGTCACGGCAATGCGGAACGTGGCGCTCGCAGCGGCGCAGCATGCGACCAACGTAGCGGTCGTCCCACAGGCGCATGCTGGCCATGTTGCTGCCAATGCGCAGCGCGATGCACGAGCGGCCATGTTTCTCAGCGAGGCGGAGCATGCGGCCGCCGACGCGGGCGTAATCACGGGCCAGGCCGCCGGTCCAGAACATCCGATCGTTGTTCATGAAGACGTCGAGCTTCTCGTCCGCGGTGCGCGCCGCGGCGACCCGCTTTTCCAGCGCCTCGACCGCGCGCGACTTCTCCTCGGCGAGACGATTGGCCCGCCGCGCTGGTGCGAGCGCTGCGAGGAACGCCGTGATCATCGGGTATTCGCCGTCGACGTACCAGATCGGACGGATACCGAGGCGCGCCAGCGCCGCCGCGCGTTTCTTTCGCGACGCGTCGCCCGCGGGCGCGGGAAGAATCGCAAAATGCTGGCGCCGGCCGGCGCGGCGGATCAGGCGCAAATACCGGTCGCTTTCGACGCGGCAGCCGAGGAACAACACTGGTTTTGCAGAGAACAGCGCGACCAGCATCTCCGCGAGCTGCGCGTCCTCGGCATAATGCTGGTCGTACTCGCTCCGCGTGAGCACGCGTCCACGCGGCGTTCGCGCGTCGCCGTGAATCTTGATGAGCACGTGCTGTTGCTCGCGCAAGGCCCGCTTCGCCAACAACGGAAGCCCGCTCCAGAGCTCGTGATCGAACGGCAATTGCGCGTGTAAGAACACCTCCTCGAGGACGTGATCGAAATTAGTGGTGACGACAGCGCCGCGTGCGAGCCGCGGCACGAGCTCCGCGGCGGTGTCGCGCTGCTTCCGCGGTGCTTTGCCGAAGATGCGTGAAATCTCACGGTCGAACCACGCGCGGCCGCGCGCCGCGAGGATGTCCTCGGCCGCCTCCTCGAATTCACCGCGGGCGATGCGTTGCCGCACATCGACGGCGGCCTCCGCGCTGCAGTCTCTGAGGAAACTCGCCCACAGGGGGAAGCCGTACGGAAACGACAAGCCCGCGCCGACGAACGGCGTCACACCCGTGCGCGTGATGGCCGAACGCAACGCTGGAATGGCCCGCCCGTTACCAGGAAACTCGTCGATCGGCGTCACTGAGGAATCTCCGCTTCCACGACACGCGGCTGATGAGGAGCAACACCGCGGCCACCGCGATACGAGGCATTTGGGCGCACGCGTCGGCTCCGCGACACCCCATCGCACACCTCTTGCACCCGCTGCAACGCATGAAGCGCACACTCGTTTTTCTCGTCATCTTTGCCGCGGCGTGCGCGTCCGGGAATCAGTCGAATGGCCCGAACGTGCAGGTGGCGTTGCAGCAGACGACCTCGGGGTCGAACATCTTTTACTTCCCGGGGCCGGTGAACATTGAATATGTGCTGTCGGTGATGAATCCGACGGCGCAGACGATCACGCTGAAGCGGGTCGATCTCGCGACGCGGGGGCAGGGGGCGTATCAGTTGCGCACGTCCGGGAACATCAATCTGCGCGTGCCGCCGAACTCCACGGCGTCGCAGGCGATTTACGCGTGGGGGCGTTCGCGTGGCGGCATGCTGATGTCGGGCGAGCCGGTCACGATGCAGATCACGGCCGTGTTCGACGACGGCACGGGGCGCACGTTCTCGCGGCTCGCGTTGCAGAATCTCGCGCAGCCGTGAGCGGCCGGCGCTAATGCGGCGGCGCGGAGGTCGACGCCGGGCAGTAGCACGTCATGAACGACGACGCGGTGAGCATGCGGAAGCCGCACGCATAGCCCTGCCAGCTCGCGAGCGCGTCGGCGGCGCTCTTCGGCGCGCCCGCGGCCATGAACGTGAAGAACTGCGTGCGCATGGTCGTGTTGTCGTGCATGGCGGAGTCGATCGCGGCGAGCGACGCGGTGTCGTAGCGCCGCTGGCCGTACGCCTCGTCGAACGCGTACTCGCGCGCCCACGGCGCGGTGACGTTCGGGAGGTGGTGGGCGGTGTAGTCGAGCACCTCCGCGTTCTCGTTGATGTGCACGATCTCGAACGCGGGGTTGTTGCCGAAGACCGGCGAGATCGACGGCGTGATGTGGATGAACGCGCCGTTCGCGATGCGGAACTCGTCCTGATGCGTGTGCCCCGCGAACGAGCCGCGGATCGTCGCGCGATGATTCGCGGTGATGCGGAGGTACGGCTCCTGGTACTGGTCTTTCCAGAACGTCTGCGCCTTCACGCCGGGGCAGCTGCCGCCGTACTCCATCGTGTCGTAGACGTCCATGCCGGGCGGGATGTGAAACAGCAGCCACACGCGCTTGTGCTCGTCGCGCGCGAGGCGCAGCTCGTCGTCGAGCCAGCGCAGTTCCTGCAGGCCGGCGTCGGGACCCGGCTTGCCGCACGGGTTCTTGTAGTCGGTCGAGAAGAAGTTCGTGTTGATGGCGATGATGCGCAGGTTCCGCACGCCCGGCACGTCGGCGTGGTAGTAGCCGCCGGTCGGGAAGCGGCGGACGAACGAGCGCGAGTCGACGGCGGGGCTCCAGATGTCGCGGAAGTTCGCCAGAAAGATCGAATTCGGCGCGACCGCGTAGTCGCCGCAGTCGGAGTCGTTGTTGCCGAGGGTCGGATAGATGCGGACGTGTGGGAAAGCGTCGCGCAGGACGGAGGCCACGTACGCGACGGTCTTCGTCACGAACGCGGTGTACGCGGTCTGGCTCTTGTCGGTCGCGTACTGCTGGTACTTCTGCTGAAACTTGTGCGCGAGGAAGTCGCCGGAGATCAGCACGAACGCGGGCTTCGGCAGCTGCGTCTTCATCTCGGCGACGGCTGAGCGCAACAGCGGATCGTTGACGTCGCTGCCGTAGGTGCTGAACGTCGTCGTCGACGATGACGCGAGAATCGCGGGCCACTGCGCGACGTTGGCTGCCTCGAGTTTCGGCACGAGCGACGGATCGGCGAACGGATCGAAGTGGATGTCGGAGACGGAGAGGAAGGTCTCCGCGTGCGCGCTGAACGTGAGGCCGATGAGCAGGGCAACTGCCGTCACGAAATTCTTCATAACGCGGATGGTAGTGCGGATCGGCTGGTCCGGCCTCACTCGCTGCGATATCGTCGCCGCATGACCGACGACGAGGTCCGCGCGCGGATCGCAGCGATTCCGCACTGGTATCACCCGATCGAAGTGCGTCCGGGAATCGTCACGCCGGGCGCGAACGCGGCCCGGCTGGTGCTCGGGACGCTCCAGCTTCCCGCCGATTGCCGCGGCCTGCGCGCGCTCGACCTCGGCACGCGCGACGGCTTCTTCGCCTTCGAGCTGGAGCGCCGCGGCGCCGAGGTCGTCGCGGTCGATTACGTGGCGAAGACCGACACCGGATTCGCGCTCGCCGCCGAGCTGCTCGGGTCGCGCGTCACGTACCTTCAACGCAATCTGTACGAGCTCACCGCCGCCGAGCTGGGCACGTTCGACGTCGTGCTGTTCCTCGGCCTCCTCTATCACTTGCCCGATCCGCTCGGTGCGCTGCGCATCGTGCGCAATCTCACGGCGCAGCGCATGTATCTCGAGACGCTGGTGCTCGATTTCGGCGCGGAGATGAACGAGCTTCCGCTGATGCGGTTCTTCGCCGGCTCGAGCTGGGCCGGCGATCCGACGAACTACTGGGGACCGAACGTGCGCTGCGTCGAGGACATGCTCGGCGAGAGCGAGTTCGCCGCGCGCCGCGTGGTGCGCCTCGGCGACCGCTGCGTCTTCGCATGCGAGGCGATCTCGAGTCCCGCCGAAGCGTATTACCTCGAGATCGCCACCGGCCGCCGCGTGCCGGAGAGCGCCGGCTCCTGAATCACTTCCGCAAGTCCGCCAGCATCTTCGCGACGTCGGCATCGCGCGGATAGAGCTCCGCGGCGATCGTGAGGAGCTGGATCGCGAGCGGCTTCGACGGACCGGCGGCGAGGAACGTCGCGATGCGGACCGCGTTGGCGGGACCGAAGTAGCCGGTGGGATTGAGCGCCGCGGAACGGCGGATGGCCTGGTCGCCGCCGGCGCGATCGCCGGTGAGCATGAGCAGCACGCCGAGGAGACCGTTGGCTCCGTCGGAGTCGGGGTAGAGCGAGGCCGCGAGCTTCGCGTCGCGCAGCGCCGTGGCGATGTCGCCGCGCATGGCCGCCTGCTGGCCGGTGCCGACGAGCTCTCCGCTGAAGTTCGGAATGACGGTGGCGGTCGCGAGTGACGGCGCCTCCTTCGCGAGCGTGGCGACGTTGGCGATCGTCGACGTGCGCTTCCAGTCGGCGTTCCATTGCGCAAGGAGCGCCTTCAGCGGCGCGGCGAGCTTCGGCGCGGCGTCGTAGTCGTGGAAGAACGCGAACGCGCCGTCGCGGTGATAGCGATCGAGATCGGCGGCGGCGAGCTTCGACGCGACGTACGAGCCGGCGGCGACGAGCTGTTCGCGCGACGGCTGCTTGCCGTCGAGCGTTCCGCTGAGGGCCGCGAGCGCCGCGTCGACGATCTTGCGATCGTTCGTCGACGGCTTGCCGTAGCGGTCGTAGTACGCGAAGCCTTCGTTGAACGCGGCGATCACCGCCTTGCCCGCGGCCTGTTGCGCGGGCGTGCCGCGGAACGCGACGCGCTGCGACCAGTCGTCGCCGAGAAAGATTTGCGCGAGGCGGTCGGCGAACAGCTGCAGGTTCGCGCCCTGCATGTTCGACGCGAGCGCGATCGCGAACTGCTGCTTCGGAATGTAGATGAGCAGCGTGTTCGTCTCGGTCTGCGAGCCGTCGTGCGAGACCGCGAATCGTCCGGCGACCGGCGTGAGGTCCCAGCCGAGTCCCCAGTCGATCGTGGCGCCGCTCTTCGTCGTCTGCCGCGTCCACATGCGGTCGAGCGATGCGGACGAGAGCACTTTGCCCGCGGCGACGCCGCGCACGAACGTGAGCATGTCGAGGACGGTCGAGCGCGTGCCGCCGGCGGCGAAGCGGCTGCTGACGTCGACGTATTCCGCGTTGCGCAGCTTGCCGTCGCGCAGCTCGTAGCCGCGCACGCGATTCGGAATGAGCGCGCGCGGATCGTCCATGCGCGTCGCGCTCATGCCGAGCGGCCCCCACACTTTCTCGCGCATCACCTCCGCGTACGGCTTGCCGGTCGCGCCTTCGATCGCGGCGCCGAGGAGCACGTAGCCGTAGCTCGAGTAACTGAAGCGCGTGCCCGGCTCGGCGACGAGGTCGAAGTCGCGGAAGACGGCCAGCGCCTCGGCGGTGTTCTTCGGCTCGCGGAAGTGCAGCTCCGCCGCGACGTCGCGATAGTGGCTGATGCCGCCGAGGTGCGCGAGGAGCTCGCGGAGCGTGATCGGCCACGGCTTGCGCGGAAACGACGGCACGTATTTCTGCACTTCGGCATCGAGGTCGATCGTGCCTTCTTCGGCGAGCTTCAGCACCGCGACGGCGGTCATCGGCTTCGTCACCGACGCGAGGCGATACGACGACTCGGCGGTCGCGGCGACGTGGTTCTCGAGATCGGCGAAGCCGAAGCCGTGACTCCAGACGAAGTCGCCTTTCATCACGGCGACCGAGAGTCCGGGCAGCGGCGCGGACGCGACCTGCTGCTGCGCGAACGCTTCGAACGCGCGGAGCTGCTCGTCGTACGGTTGCGCGTGCAGCGCCGCGGAAACGAGCAGACAGACGGAGAGTGCAAGCAGCCGAAGTGCTTTCAAGAGAAGCCTCCTCGAAGGGTCGGTGTCGGTTAGCGAAAGAGGCCGCGGAAGAAGTTGCGCGTGGTGTTGCGCACCGTTTCGCGGAAGCGCGCGCGGAGCTCGTCGCGCATGCGGAAGAACTCTTCGTTCGATTGTTGCTGCTGCTGATGCAGTTGCGCGGCGGCGTACGGCGGCGGCGGGTATTCCTCGTCGGTCATCGCGGTGGTGAAGATCGCGCCGGCGACGAGCAGCGCGAGCGCGAGACGCGTGATGAGACGCGAGCGGCGGCGCTTCGGTGAGGCGAGGATGGCGTCGATGCGCGGGCTGAGCGCACGTCCGTCCAGAATGCCGCTCGCGAGCGCGCGGCAGCGCGTGCCGGTCATCGTGCGCACGAACTCGAGGATGACGCTCGCGTACGCGTGACGGTCGCCGGTGGTCGCTATGGCCTCGCGATCGGCCGTCTCTTCGGCGATGCGCTCGATGGCGGCGGAGGCGAGCCACGCGAGCGGATGGAACCAGCAGAGCGCCGCGGCCGCGCGGCCGATGCAGCGCCAGAGCGGATCGCGCCGCGCGACGTGCGCGCGCTCGTGCGCGAGGATCGCGGCGAGCTTCTCGTCGCTCCACGCCGGCGCGTAGGGCGGCAGCAGGATCGCCGGCGAGACGAGACCCGCGGTCACCGGCACGCGCAGCGCGTCCGCGAGATACGCCTCGCCGAACGGACGCGCATTGCGGCGCAGCCTCCGCGCGGCGTTCGCGGCGAACGCGAGGCGCGCGAAGAGCGTTAGCGCGATGGCGGCGTACACGAACGCGATCGTCGGAAACGAATCGTCGGTCGGCAGTTGCGGCTGCGAACGGAACGGCAATGTCGGATCGGCGCTGAGCAGCGGCAGGCGAAAGCCGATGTCGACTTTCGGCAGCAGCGTGACGAACGGCGTGACGAGCAGCGCGAGCGCCATGAGGCGCCACGCCGCTTCTTCGAGATCGCTGCGGAAGCGGCGCGCGACGAGAGCGACGGCGAGCAGCGGCAGCGCGACGAGTGTCGAGGCGACGATCATTTCTTTTCCTTTCGCGCGTCGGCGCGCACTTTCTTGACCAGCGCGTCGAGCTCCTGCTGATCGACCAGCTCGTCGTTGACGATGCCAACGAGCAGCGCTTCGACGGAGCCGCCGAGGAAGCGGTCGAGGATGTCGCGGATGCCGCTCATGGCGACGCGCTGCGGCTCGAGCACCGCGCGATACACGTTCGTGCGTCCCTCGGCATCGTGCGCGACGAATCCCTTCTTCTCCATCCGCCCGAGGATCGTACGGACCGTCGAGTCCTTGAGTTTCTTGCGGCCGGGAAGGGCGCGGGTGATGTCGTCGACGGTGGAGGGGCCGCGACGCCAGAGGACGTTGATGACTTTCGTTTCGAGCTCGCTGAGATCGACCATGCGCTACACAATGTAGCGCTACAAGTTGTCGCGGTCAAGTGGGGGCGATGGATGCGCGACCGTTCGCCGCGCCGGATCGACCGTTCGCAAACGCTTCGTTGTCAGCCATGAGGCGTGCGGCGGACACTCCCGCGCATGGCGAAATCACGCATCGACTCGCTCGATGCGGTGCGCGGTCTGGTAATGATCCTCATGGCGATCGACCACGTTCGCGTATACGCGGGCGTGCCGGCCGGCGGACCGACGGCGGGCATTTTCTTCACGCGCTGGATCACGCATTTCGTCGCGCCGACGTTCGTCTTCTTCGCCGGAACGGCGGCCTGGCTGCACGGGCGCAAGGTCGCGGACCTCTCCCGTTTTCTCGTCATCCGCGGCTTGTGGCTGATCGCGCTCGAGCTCACCGTCATCCGCATTTTCTGGACGTTCAACTTCGATTTCGCGCACTACGTTCTCGCGGGGGTGATCTGGGCCATCGGCTGGTCGATGATCGTCCTCGCCGCGGCGCGATATCTGCCGACGAAGATCGTGGCGGTGCTCGCGGTCGCGATCATCGCGTTGCACAACCTCATTCCGCCGATGCGCGATCCGAGTGCGCTGCTGCGGATCCTCTACTACGGCGGCGGCATCGGACCGCTGGCGATCCTCTACGTGATCGTGCCGTGGGCGGGCGTGATGATGGCGGGATACGCGTTCGGCTCGGTCATGGAACTGCCGCCCGAGCGCCGGCGCGCGATCGCGTTCCGCATCGGCTCGCTGGCCACGGCGCTGTTCGTGGTGCTGCGCTGGCTCGACGTCTACGGCGATCCCCGTCCGTGGCGCGCGGGACACCTCGGCCCGGCGTTCGTGCGCTTCCTCAACACGACGAAGTACCCGGCGTCGCTGCTGTTCCTGCTGATGACGCTCGGGCCGATCCTGCTGCTGCTGGCGTGGGCGGAGTCGTGGGACAGCAAGGTGCTGACGACGTTCGGCCGCGTGCCGATGTTCTATTACCTCCTGCACATTCCGCTGATCCACGCCGCGGCGTGCATCGTCTCGCTGATCCGCGAGCGACGCGTCGATCCGTGGCTCTTCGGAAATCATCCGCTCGATCCGCCGCCGGTGCCGCCCGGTTATCAGTGGTCGCTCGGCCTGCTCTATCTGGTCTGGGCGATCTGCGTCGCGCTGCTGTTCGTGCCGTGCCGCTGGTACGCGCGCGTCCGCGCGACGTCGTCCTCGAAGTGGCTCCGGTATCTTTGATCGATGCGGGCTCGCCCCTGGATGTTCGTGTCGGCGGCGTGGATCGGTCCGGCGCTCCTGGGCGCGATCAACGAGATCGCGCAGCATCGCCTCAGCGGCGAGCCGATCGACGTGCGCGCGGTGTTGTTCACGAGCCTCGACTGGCTGCTCTACGCGTTCCTGACGCCGTTCGTCTTCGCCCTCGCGGCGCGCTGGCCGCTGGTGCGCCCGCACCTCGCGACGCGCGCGCTGCTGCATCTCGGTTTCGCGCTGCTCTTCTGCGCGTTGTGGGCGGGCGCGGGCACGTTGCTGAAGATGACGTTGCAGCCGGACGCGTTGTGGGGAACGCCGGCGGTGCACTTCACGCGCTGGCTCTTCATCACCCTTCCGTTCGGCGTCGCGGTGTATCTCGCGGTGGTGGGCATCGAGCACGCGATCCGCTACTTCGTGGCGACGGCGCGGCTCTCGGAGCAACTCTCGAGCGCGCGGCTCGCGGCGCTGCAGGCGCGCGTGAATCCGCACTTTCTCTTCAACACGCTGAACACGATCGGCGTGCTGGTGCGCGACGGCGATCAACCGGCGGCGACGCGCATCCTCGAGCAGTTCAGCGACGTGATGCGCCGGACGCTGCGCCGCCGCGCGCACGAGGTGCTGCTCGGCGACGAGCTGGAGCTCGTGCATCAATACCTCGCCATCGAGCAGGCGCGCTTCGCGGACCGCCTGCGCGCGGAGTTCGAAATCGACGATGCGGCGCTCTCGGCCGCGGTGCCGAGCTTCGCCGTCCAGCAGCTCGTCGAGAACGCGATCCGCCACGGCATCGCGAAGAGTCCCGAAGGCGGAACGGTGCGCGTGCATGCGCGGCGGGAACGGGACATCGTGATCATCGAGGTCATCGACGACGGCGCGGGGCTCACCGGCGATCCGTACGTCGCGGGACACGCGATCGAAAACACGCGCGAGCGCCTGCGCGCGCTGCACGGCGACCGCGCCTCGCTCGTCATCGCGCCGCATCCGCCGCGCGGCACGATCGCGTCGATGCGCCTGCCGTATCGCGAAGTGGTGCTGGAGGCGGACGTTGGCTGAGCGCCGCGTGCTCATCGCCGACGACGAGCCGGCGGCGCGGCGCGGCGTCCGCCAGCTCCTCGGTCGCTACGAGCGTTTCGTCGTCGCGGGCGAATGCCGCAACGGCGCCGAGGTGCTGGCCGCGCTCGACGCGGTGCAGCCGGACGTCATCTTTCTCGACGTGCAGATGCCGGGTATCGATGCGTTCGAGGTGATCCGCCGCCGCACGCCGGCACGGATGCCGATCGTGGTCTTCCTCACGGCGTACGACGACTATGCGATCCGCGCGTTCGAGGTGCAGGCGCTCGACTATCTCGTCAAGCCGGTGTCCGATGCGCGCTTCGCGGTGACGATGGAGCGCGTCGCGCGCCAGCTCGACGCGTCGCCGGCGCAGCCGCCCGGCTTCGTCATCACGACGGCGAGCGGCGTGACGGTGCTGCCGCTGCACGACATCGACTGGATCGAAGCGGCCGGCACGTACGCGCGGCTCTGGAGCGGCCGGCGCAGCTATCTGATCCGGCAATCGCTGCGCGACCTCGAAGGACGTCTCCGCGCGCACGGCTTCGCACGCGCGCACCGGCGCGCGCTGGTCTGCCTCGACCGCATTCGCGCGCTCACCGCGCGCACGGCGGTGCTGGCGTCAGGCGCGGCGATCGAGGTCTCGCGCCGGCAGCGCGCGGCGTTCGCCGAGGCGCTGCGCGCGCGCGGCAACGTTGCGCGTCGGTGACGCCGGAATCGCTCGCGTGCACTGCGTGCGATACGATCCCGCGCCGTGCGCCGCCTGATTCCTCTTCTCCTCGTGCTGCTCGCTGCCTGTTCCGCGCCCTCCCCGCAGCCGGCGGTCATGGCGCCGCCGCCCGCCGCGCCCGCGCCGCCGCCATTCGAGGAGCACGTGATCGGCAGCGTGCGCGTCACCGCGTCGGCGCTCAACGTGCGGCGCGAGGCGAACGTCGACGCCGACGTCATCGTGCAGAAGAAGAAAGGCGACGCGCTCGACGTCCTCGCGAGCGACGAGAGCTGGACGAAGGTGCGGCTCGAGGACGGTACCGTCGGCTGGGTGGCGTCGCGCTTCGTGAGCTCGGGGAGCGTGGCGACGAAGACGAAAAGCGCGTCCGGCGCGAGCAAGCGCAAGAGCGGGTGCCCCGCGGATTCCGACTACGCGTTCGTGCAGGCGCCGGTGCTCGCGTTTGCCGAACATGGCGCGCACGGACTCGTGGTTGTCGAGGCGAACGTGAACGCGAGCGGCAAAGTGACGTCGACGAAGATCGTCTCGAACTCGACCGGCGACGATGCGCTCGGCCACATGGCCGAGCGCGAGATCGCCACCGCGAAGTTCTCGCCGCCGATCCGCAACTGCGTCGCGCGCCGTTTCATCTTCACGTACCGGCGCACGTTCTGACGCGAACCTATTCGCGCTCGATGGTGATGTTGCCGTTCGAGCTGCGCAGATCGAGGCGGCAGCCGCCGCGGCCGATCGTGCCGACGAGGCTGTCTTCGCGCGCCGCGTTCGTCGTCACCGGGACGGCGCTGGTGATGTGGCCGAACGTCGTGCGCGCGTTGAGGTCGTAGCCGACCTCGCCCGGCACCGCGACCTTGATCGAGCTGAAGCTCGTCTCGAGCGAGACCGGATGGCAGCCGCCGCGCAGGCCGCGCACGGAGATCGCGCCGTTCGAGTTGTCGACGTCGACCGCGCCGCCGATGCCGTCGAGGAACACCGAGGCGAACGAGGTCGAGACCTTCGCGCCGCCGGAGATCTCCTGCAGCGTCACGGTGCCGTTCGCGTTGCGCACGTCGGCCGAGCCGCGCACGCGCTCGGCGTGCACGCTGCCGAAGCGGTTCTCGGCGTTGAAGGTGCCGTTGATGTCGCTCGCCTTCACGTTGCCGTTCGCGTCGGTGATCGTCGCGGCGCCGGCGTTCTGCACGGTGATGCTGCCGAAGGTCGTGTCGATGCGCACGCTGCCGCCGATCGTCTTCGCATCGACCGACGCGTTCTCGCCGTTGACCGTGAGGCTGCCGCGCACGGAGTCGACCTTCGCGGTGCCGAACGTGTCGCGCAGCGTGGCCGAGCCGGTGACGTTCGACAGGTCGATGCGGCCGTTGACGGACGTGACGTCGGCGTTGCCGCTGACCGTCGACGCGCGCACGTTGCCGAACGACGTCGACGCTTTCAGCCCGCCGGTGACGTCCATCGCCTCGATGTTGCCGTTCGCGTTCGTGATCGTCGCGCCGCGCTGCACGTCGGAGACGACGATGTTGCCGAAGCGATTCGACACGCTCAGCGCGCCGTCGACGGTGCGCACGGTGACCGAGCCGTTGCTGTTCGTCACAGCGAGCTCGCCGTGCGTGTCGGTGGCCTCGATCGCGCCGAAGGAGTTCGTCAGCGTCAGCGGTCCGCGCGAGTCGTCGACGCGGATCGAGCCCTGGCTGTTGCCGAGCGTGCTGGTCGCGGCGAGGCCGCGCGCGTCGATGTTGCCGAAGCGGTTCTGCGCGCGCAGCGGCGCGTTGGCGGGCAGCGTCACGCTCATGTCCACCGAATACGAGATGTTGCCGTGGAAATTGTGCAGCTCCGGGAACTCGGTGCGGATCGAGACGCCGCTCGCGCTCGAGCCGGCGACGATGTGAATCCGTTTGCCGATCTCGGGATCGGACGAGCGGATCGTGGCGCGCACCTCGACGGTCGCCTCGCTGTGCGTGCGCACCGTGAGCGTGCCGAAGCGGTGATCGACGTCGACGCGTCCGCCGGTGAATGGAAAGTCCTTGCCGTACTTCAGCTCGAAGCGGCCTTCGTCGAGATCGTCCGCCGCGCGGAGCGGCGCGGCCGCGATGAAGAGGAGAAGCAGCGCGGCGAGCGCGCGCAGTGCATTACTGGTTCGAAACATGGTTGTCCTCCCGCAGCACGTCCTGGAGCGTCTGCTGTTTTTCCGAATACATGGCCAGCAGCTGCTTGCGGAGATGCGCGTTCTGTCGGTTGCGGTCGATGTTGGCCTGGCATTCGGCGATGGCTTCATCGAGCAGCATCAGTTTTTCCTTGTACGAGACGATGAGGGGCGACTCGGCCTCTTCGAGCTTCGGCGCGGCGAGGCGTTCGAGCCGGTGGATGGCGGCGACGTGCGTGTGCTCGGCGCGTTCGACCTCGTCCATCGCCTCGCTGCGAAGGATGGCGTTGTCGAACGAGGTCTCGTGCACCTGCACGCGCAGCGCGTAGTACAGCGGTCCGCCGAGCACGGCGAGCAGCGCGGCGGCGGCGGCGTAGCGTCGCACGCGGCCGAGGGGCGAGCGCCGGCGCTCGTCCCGCAGCGCGCGCTCGATGCGCGGCCAGAGCAGATCGTTGTCCCAAGTCGCGTGGAGCGACGCCGCGGTGGTGGAGAGCTCGTTCCACTCCCGCAGTTTCTCCGCGCACGCGGGGCAGTCGTTCGCGTGCCGCGCCGCCGTCTCCATGGCGAGGGGCGAGGCGTCGAACAGCAGGTCGTCGAGCTGCGAGCAGTTGATGTTCATTGGGGTCGCTTCCACTTCTCCTGGAGCTCTTTCTTCGTGGCGAAGAGAATCCATTTCGAGTTGCCTTCGGTGATGCCGAGGATGTGGCCGATCTCGGCGTGGCTCAGCCCTTCGATCTCGAAGAGCGTGAAGACGCTGCGGCGCTGCTCCGGCAGCTCGCGCAGAAGCTTGAGCAGCGTGATGCGTTTCGCGTCGTCGACGGTGAGCGCGGTGCGCGTGAGCGATTCGACTTCTTCTTCGAGCGGCAGGTCGTCGAGGCGGCGCTTCCGCTTGCGCAGCACGTCGTAGCAGGTGTTGACGAGGATGCGGTACAGCCACGTGGCGAACGAGGCCTCGCCGGTATACGTTTTCGCCGCGCGGTGCACTTTGAGAAACGTCTCCTGCACCGCATCCTCGGCATCGGAGACGTTGCCGAGGTGGTTCCAGGCGATGCTCTTCATCTTGTCGCCGAAGCGGTGGTAGAGGTCCTCGAAGACGCGCGTGTCGCCGGCGGCGCACGCAGCCGCGAGGCGCTGGTCGTCCGCGTTCGCGGAGGAGCCCGCGGGTGGGACGGAGACGAAGCCGGTCATTGCCGCCTGAAGCATGTCTGGTCGAGTAGACGTGCCGTCCGGCGAAACGTTAGAAGATGGCGCCTACAGCTCATCGATCGACTTCGGCCAGTCGCCTTTCAGCAGACGCGAGAGCGCGCGATCGGCGAGAAGGCGCCCGTCGGTCTGGCAGCGCGCGCAATAGTTCGTCTCGTTCTCGGCGTAGACGATGCGCTGCACGGGCGAGCCGCAAACGGGACACGGCTGGTCGTAGCGCCCGTGCACGGCCATCTCGGGGCGGAACGCGGTGACTTTCTCGGGGAAGCGTTCGCCCGCGTCGGCGCGCAGGCGATCGGTCCATTCGATGAGCGTCGCGCGCATGGCGTCGTAGAGGCGCGCGAGCTCGTCGTCGGAGAGGTTCGTCGTCAGCTGCACCGGCGAGAGACGCGCGCGATGCAGCAGCTCGTCGGAGTACGCGTTGCCGATGCCGCTGAAGACGTGCGGATCGGTGAGCGTGCGTTTGAGCGTGTGGCGTTCGCGCGTCAGCGCGGCGCGGAACGTGTCGAAGTCGATTTCCAGCGGCTCGAGTCCTCCCGGATCGAGCGCGCGCAGCGCGTCTTCGCCGCGCACGATGTGAATCGACGCGCGCCGCTTCGAGCCCGCTTCGGTGAGGACGAGCGTGCCGCCATCGAAGTCGAACGCCGCGAGGCCGAGCTTTCCCGGAACTTTCGCGCCGGGAGGAAGCCAGCGAAAGCGCCCGGCGATCATCAGATGGATGACGATGAAGAGCTCGTCTTCGAGCGCGATGACGATGCGCTTGCCGAGCCGGCGCAACTCGCGGACGCGCTTGCCTTCGACATCGCGCGGACCAGGCTCGACGGTGCGCAAGACGAATGGGTTGGCGAGCCGGACCTTATGGAGCGTCGTGCCGGCGATCCGCGCCGTCAGCGCCTCCACATAGATCGTGACATCGGGAAGTTCAGGCACTCGATCTTCATTATCAGTCTCATGCGCACATTCGGGGTACTGCTGGCCGGCTGGCTCGTCGGCGCGGGTGTCGTCGTCGCACTCGCGGCGCCGCGGCGTGCGTCCGCGCCAGCACCGGTCGCGCACGCGCGGCTCACCGTCGTTTCGGCGGCGCCGCCGGTCGCATCGACGGACAACGGCGCCGAGCTGCTCATCCCGGTGCGCGGCGTCGTCGCGAGCGAACTGCACGACACGTACGCGCAGGCGCGCAGCGGCGGACGCGTGCACGACGCGATCGACATCCTCGCGCCGCGCGGCACGCCGGTCATCGCGGCCGTCGACGGCACGATCCGCAAGCTCTTCACGAGCAACGCGGGCGGGCTCACGATCTACGAGTTCGATCGCGACGCGCAGCGCGTCTACTACTACGCGCATCTCGACAGCTACGCGGACGGACTCGCGGAAGGTCTCGTCGTCACGCGCGGCACGGTGATCGGCTACGTCGGCACGACCGGCAACGCGCCGGCGAACACGCCGCATCTCCACTTCGCGATCGAAACGCTGCCGCCGACGAAAGAGTGGTGGAAGGGTACGCCGCTCAATCCGTATCCGCTGCTCACGACACGCGCTGCAACGCTTCCTTGACCTGCGCCGAGTCTGGCGCGAGCGCGAGCGCTTTCCCGTAGCTCTGCTTCGCCTCCGCCTTCTTTCCCATCTTTTCCTGCAGACGTCCGAGCCAGTACCACGCGCTGGCCAGATTCGGCTCATCCATCGCCGGCGTGTACGCCAGATACTTCCGCAGCGACTCCTCGGCACGCGCGTAGTTCGTCTCCGCGTTCACGGCGTTCTGGCCGATGCGAAAGTACGCGGGCATGTACTTCGGGTCGAGCTCGAGGGCCATGTCGAACTCGTGCAGCGAGCCGCTCCAGTTCTTGTCGTTGCTCATGAGGAACACGCCGAGGATGTAGTGCGCTTTCGCGGACTTCGGCTGCTCGCGGACGGCGTCGACGACTTCCTTGCGCGCAACGTCGGGCTTCTTCTGATGGAGATAGACGCGCGCGAAGGCGCGGTGGCCGTCGAGCGCGTCGCGCTTGCGGATCTCGCCAGCCTGCGCGAGCGCCTTCTCTTCGCTGCCGCCCATGAAGCCGGGCGCGAAGAGGTAGTAGTCGATGAGCGACATGCGCGCGTCGATGAGATTCGGATCGAGCTGCACGGCGCGCTCGAATTCTTCTTTCGTCTTCTTCGCGAGTCCCGCCTTGCTGAAGAGACTGGCCTTCTGCGCGAGCGTGCCGTACGCCTCGCCGAGCATGAGGTGATAGCGCGCGTTGTTCGGATCGGAGGCGACGGCTTTCTCGTACGCCGCGGCCGCGGCGTCAGCGTCACCGCGCATCAGCGCCGCGTTTCCCGCCGCGGCAAGCTCAGGAGCGGTCGCCGCGGCCAGGCGGACGGAGAGCAGGCAAACGCCGACAACGATGAGCTTGCGCATGTGTCGTGTACGTAATTTGCTGATGTCTGGTTTCACCATAGAATGACCGCCCCGCAGATGACGACGGAGACGCTTTCCCGTACAGAGACCGGCGAGCGCGCGACGATTCCCATTCTCGACGCAGCCGCGGTCGCGCAATCGTCGGAACAGGCACTCGCGCACGCACGCGAGCTGCTCGACCGCATCGCCGCCGCGCCGCTCGACGGCGCGAACGCCCAGACCGTACTCGACGCGTGGGACGACACCGCGCGCGTGCTCGAGGACGCATTCGGCCCGATCTCGCTGCTCAACAGCGTGCATCCCGACAAGAGCGTGCGCGACGCGTGCGACGGCGCACTCGTCCACGAGTCGAGCTTCCTCACGGACGTCTTTCAGAACGAGGCGTTCTACGAGCGCGTGAAGCGCGTGCATCCGCACAGCGTCGCCGAGCGCGAGCTGCAGAAGCACCTCATCGAGGCGTTCGAGGACAGCGGCGTCTCGCTCGCGCCGGAAAAACGGCAGCGCTTCAAGGAGATCTCGGAACGCCTCACGGAGCTCGGTCAGGAGTTCGCGAAGAACATCCGCGAGAACGGCGAGCGCGTGCGCTTCACGGCCGAGGAATGCCGCGGCCTGCCGCAGGCGTGGCGCGACCGCCAGCCGCGCGACGAGCAAGGCAACATCGTGGTCGGCTTCGACTATCCCGACTACGTGCCGTTCATGATGAACGCGCTCGACGAGGACGCGCGGCGCCGCTACTGGACGGCCAATACGCTCCGCGGCACGCCGCGCAATCTCGACGTGCTCGACGAGATCGTGTCGCTGCGCAAGGAGATCGCGGAGCTCTACGAGGTCCCGAGCTTCGCGCACTATGTGACGAAGCGCCGCATGGTGGAAAATCCGGAGACGGTCGCGCGCTTCCTCGACGACGTCCGCAGCGTGGTCACCGAAGCCGAACTGCGCGACCTCGGCCGCCTCGCCGAACTGAAAGCGGAGCTCTCCGGCGTCGACGTCGAAGACGCACGCGTCCAACGCTGGGACATCTCGTTCTACCGCGAACGCCTCCGCGAACGCCGCTACGCCATCGACCAGGAGCAGCTGCGGAAGTATTTCCCGACGGAATCGACCGTGCGCTGGATGCTCGACATCAGCGAGCGGCTCTACAACGTGCGCTTCACCCGCGCGGACGTTCCCGTCTGGCACGACGAGGTGATCTACATCGACGTGCACGACGCCGCCACCGGCGCCCTCATCGGCGGCATTTATCTCGATCTCTATCCGCGCGACGGCAAGTACAAGCACGCCGCCGCGTGGCCCGTCCGCGGCGTGAGCCGCCGCACCGGCCGTAAGCCGATCAGCGTCCTCGTCACCAACTTCAATCGCCAGGGCCTCACGCACGACGAGCTCGAAACGCTGCTCCACGAGTTCGGTCACGTGCTGCACGGCGTGCTCTCGAACACGCATTACCTCGCGCACGCCGGCACGTCCGTCCAACGCGATTTCGTGGAAGCGCCCTCGCAAATGTACGAGGAGTGGGCCAGCCGCATGGAGAGCCTCTCGCTCCTCCGCGCGCACTGCGCCGATTGCCCGCAGATCGATCAGTCGCTCGTCGAGCGCCTCAAATCCGCGAAGAAATTCGGCGCGGGCATCGACTACGGCCGCCAGCTGCTCTACGCCTCGTTCGACATGGAGCTCTCCAACGAACATCCCGGCCGCTGCCTCGAGGTCTGGGCGCGCATGGAAGGCCTCACACCCATGGGCCACGTCGACGGCACGCAGTTCCCCGGAACCTTCGAGCACATCGCGTCCGGTTATGCCGCGGGCTACTACGGCTACATGTGGGCGAAGGTGATCGCCCTCGATCTGGTCTCGGCGTTCGGCACGGACCTCATGAACCGCGAGACCGGCCGCCGCTTCCGCGAGATGATCCTCAGCCGCGGCAGCGAAGAACCCGCCCGCGATCTCATCGAACGCTTCCTCGGCCGCCCCGTCGCCAGCGACGCGTTCTTCTCGCACATCATCGGGTCGTGACGCGGTCGCGGTGGCGACAGAGAACCGGACCGGGAGCGCCTCCGGCGGGGCGGCACGGCCGCCAGCGCTAAGGGCCTAGCCTAGACGCACGTGCGGTCGCGGTTAACGTCGTTGACTGCAGCCGCACGTGCGTACTGGCTAAGCCCTTAGCGCTGGCGGCCGCGCCGCCCCGCCGGAGGCGCTCCTCGTCAGGGTCTCAGTTCCACCTCCGCGACGCCTGTGGCGATGATGTGCACGACGATCGCGGTTGGTGTCGCAGTGACGCGTTGCGGTTCGATGGCGTCGGCGTGGCCGCGGAGTTGGACGTTGGGGGCGAGGGGGCGGGTGAGGGCGCGGGTGATCTCGTTGCGGGTCGCGGCGATGCGGGGGCCGACGGGGAAGCGGGCGGACTCGCGCATGCGCTGGCGGATCGTGTCGTGGGCGGCGCGTTCGGCGATGCGCACGAGGAAGCCGCGGCGTTTCGGATCGAGCGAGTATTCGAGATCGGGGACGGTGATCGTGGAGGAGGCGGCGTCGAATTGCGGAGTGCCTTCGAGGAACACCGCGCCGTGATAGTTGCGGAGTACGCCGCCGCGGTAATCGATCATCGCCTCGACGGCGACGCGGTTGTTCGGGGCGGGGGAGAGCTTGATCGACTCGATCGTGAGCGGGCGGCCGTTCACGTTGTACTTCTGGCCCGCGACTTCAGAAGAGGCGAGGCGCGTCGCGTCGTCGTAGGAAAGCTCGAGATCGAAGGGCACGCGGATGCCGGTGGGCGTCTTGCCGGTGGCGACGCGGAGCGTGGGGAGCGGTTTGCGTGCGGGGGTGGGTTGGGGGCCGACGACCACGCGCGTTTGCGCGCGCATCGAGAGCGTGCTCGTCACGATCGTGCCGGAGCCGGTGATCGGGCCGAGCGCGACGTCGATGGGATCGAGCACGAGCCACACGCGATCGGCGAGGGCGACGGGTGTCTGCAGCGCGTTCCACATCTGCTGCGCCTGCGGGCGGATGCTGGTGAGGGATGGAGTGGTGCGGTCGATCGTCTTCGCGGCGAGGTTCAGTTGCTCCTCGACGACGGGAGCGACGAAGCGCGGCGTGATGTCGAAGCCGAGCCAGTTCGTCTCGCACGGCTTCGCGTAGTTCACGGGGAGGAGTCGCGTCGTCGAGCGAAGGCGCCACGCGGGATCCCAATCGAACTTCGCGTGCAGGGTGACTTCCGCTTCGCGTCGCGCCTCGGCCCAGCCGCAGGAGATGCAGGGGAAGCGGCCGCGGCACGCCTGCAGGCCGTACTTGACGGTCGTCGAGGCGTGCAGTCCGCCGCCGATCATTTGCAGGCGCAACGGTGCGCGCGCGACCGTGTACTCGATGTCGATGCCGCGTTCCGTCGTCTTGTCGGAGAACGTTTTCGGCACGCGCGCCTCGATCTCCGGGACGAGCGGCGCGAGGTTTGCGCGGATCGGCACGGCGATCGTCGACAGCTCGGCGGGCGCGGCGGCGGGTGCCTGGGCCGCGAGACGTCCGGCGAGGAGAACCGTCAGAGGGAACAAGAGACGGGGGAATCGCGCGTTACCTCGTATGATCGCAACGAGAACCTTGTTCATGTCCGCACTCGCAACCGGCCGTCGCCTCGGAGTCATCCCCTGAAGCGGATCTCATTCCTTCCGCTCTTCTTCACGGCGCTCGCCATCGTCTTCGCGGTCGCGGTCTGGATCCGCATCCGGACGTTCGACCGCGACGAGGTCAGCGACGCGACGACGACCTCACTTGCGCGCACGTCGACATCGGCGAGCAGCGGCGCGGCGAATGCGGGCGGCGAGAACACGATGACGGTCGTTCCCGTCGGCGATGCGAATGCGCCGACGAGCCTCGAGGCCGCGGCGCGTGCGCGCGAGCAGCGCTACAACGAACTGCTGCGCAGCCAGCCGCCCGCGGCGGCGCCCGCGCCCGCACCGGCCGCGCCGTCGCTCTTTCATCGCATCGTCGCGCCGATCGCGAGTGCGCTCGGCATCGGGGCGAAGCCGACGCCGCCGCAGCAGCAGGCGCAGTCCGCGACGCAGCGTCCGGTGGCGCAGCAGCCGCCGCAGCCGGACGACCATGCGCGCACGCCGCAGGAAGAGCGCGATCCCGACTCCGACGTCACGCCGCCGCAACTGCGCGGCTGCGAGTTCACGCCGGCGCAGGTGCAGGACGGCGACGACACCATCTTCAGCGCCATCGTCGTCGACGACCTCTCCGGCGTGCGCAGCGTCTCGGGCGTCATCGCCAGCCCGTCGGGCGCGCCGCAGGGGTTCGCCGCGCAACGCGAAGGAGAGAGCGACCGCTTCGTCTCGAAGATCAGCATTCCGAAGGAAGCGGCGGAGGGGATCTGGACGGTCAAGTACTTGACCTTGTCCGACAACGCCAGCAACAGCATCAACCTCAACGCGGCGCAGGGGCAGCTGCCGGGCAGCGCGGCGTTCCGCGTCACGTCGTCGCGCTCCGACTCGACGGGGCCGGCGCTCAAGGCCATCTGGCTGGACCGGCCGTCGATGAAGGCGGGGGATCAGAACACGATCTTCGTGACCGCCGAGGATGACAAGTCGGGCGTGGCGCTGGTGAGCGGCGTGTTCATCAGCCCGTCGAAGCAGGCGCGCATCGGCTTCGGCTGCCGCGCGGGCAACAACCCGACCACATGGGAGTGCGCGGTGGCGCCGCCGACGTGTCTCGACTGCGGCACGTGGCAGCTCGAGCAGGTGCAGCTGCAGGACAAAGCGAACAACACCTCCACGTTCCGAGGGGACAACCCGATGGTCGCGCCGGTGCATCTCGACATCGCGGGCGAGAGCTGCGATGCGGGTGCGCCGTCGGTGTCGTCGCTCACGCTCGATCCGCCGGTGGTGTCGAATGCGGAGTCGACGGTCATCAACGTGCACGCGATCGTGGCGGACGACGGCTGCGGCGTCGCCAGTCTCAGCGGCCAGGCGGCCGGTCCCGCGATATCGAACGGCGCGCGGCTCTACTTCTCGTTCGATCCGTCGGCGGACGGCACGAACTTCATCGGCCACATCACCGTGCCCAAGCATGCGGCGAAAGGCGTGTGGACGATCGCGTGGATTCAGGCGCTGGACAAGGGTCACAACCTGCGCGCGTACGCGGCGAACGATCCGGTGATCGCGAGGGTGACGTTCCGCGTGGAGTAGAGGAGAGCGCGGAAAAAGTTAAAGACTCGCGGTCTCTGATTCCGCGAGTCCATTCCTCGGTCCGTTAACAGCGATCAGAGCGCATTCGAACCGAAACCATTCCGAAACGCCTCTGCCTCTCGGAACGAAACGCAAACCGTTGACAGCTGCAGAGGAGCATCCGGTTCGCTCGCCTCGGCATCCAGCAACCCCGAAGCGCCCCTCAGCCCGTTGACATCGTGCATGGCGCGTTCGAACTGAGGTGAGCATCAATCTGAGTTCGCGGGTTGCGATCGTCAAGTGGGTCGACAAAATTTTTTTTGCGACGGTTTGGTTGACGACTTGGCTCGGTCGTGACGCCGCTCGGAAATTCGAGTAGGATACGCGTCCCAACCGTTCTCGCGGCCGAGAACCAATCACTGAAAGGTACGCAGGAAATCCCCATGAGTCAGTCGAGAGAGAACGCCGAGGCTACGTCTTTTGCCGAGGCGATGGAGAATTTGGACCTCAAAACTCCCCAGCAGGGCGAGCTGCTTCGCGGGACGATCGTCTCGATTTCGGGAGAGGATGCCTACATCTCTTACGGTGGCCCCTCGGAAGCGGTGATGGACACCGCGGAGCTCGAGGGCCTCGACGTCGGTGACTCCATCGAGGCGACGGTCGTCAAGACGTCCCCCGAAATCCGCGTGTCGCGGAAGCTGATCAAAGGCAAGGCGTCGCTCGAGCAGTTGCGCGGCGCGTTTGAAAATCGCCTTCCGGTCGAAGGCCGCGTCACCGGCCGCAACAAGGGCGGCTTCGAAGTCAACATCAGCGGCCTGCGCGCCTTCTGCCCGCTCTCGCAGATCGCGCTCGGCAAGATCGAGAACCCCGACTCGTTCGTCAACCAGACGGTCGAGTTCCGCGTCACCGAGCTGAGCGAAGACGGCCGCCGCATCGTCGTCTCGCGCGCCGCGCTGCTCAAGGAAGCCGCCGCCGAACGCGCCGCCGAAACGCGCGCGCGCATCGTCCCCGGCGCCGAGCTCACCGGCCGCGTGAAAACGCTCACGCCCTTCGGCGCCTTCGTCGACCTCGGCGGCGTCGACGGCCTCCTCCACGTCTCGGAGATGAGCCGCCGCCGCGTGACCGATCCCAAAGAAGTCGTCCAGATCGGCCAGGAAGTCCACGTCAAGGTCATCAAGATCGAGAACGACGGCAAGCGCATCTCGCTGTCGATGAAAGATCAGGAGCCCGATCCGTGGTACGACGTCGCCGAGCGCTACGCGCCGGGCACGCCGTTCTCGGGCCGCATCGTCCGCTCCACCGACTTCGGCTACTTCGTCGAAGTGGAGCCGGGTCTCGACGGACTCGTGCACGTCTCGCAGCTGCCGCACGGCATCAAGCCGGGCGATACGGAAGTCGCCATCGGCTCGAACGTCCAGGGCTGGGTCCGCGAAGTCGATCCGTCGAAGAAGCGCCTCTCGCTCTCGCTCCGCGCGGTCGCCACGAGCGATCCGTGGGAGTCGGCCTCGCAGCGCTACGGCATCGGCCGTGTCGTCGAAGGCACCGTGGATCATGGCGGCGCGCCCGGCATCTTCGTCGAGCTCGAGCCGGGTCTCACCGGTCTCATCCCGAACTCCGAGATCTCCGTCGCGCCCGGACAGGATCCGTCGCAGGCGCATCAGCCCGGCGAGAAGCTGATGGTGCGCATCATGAGCATCGACGCGCAGCGCAAGCGCATCTCGCTCAGCCACGAGGCCGCGAAGGCCGCCGCCGAGCGCGAGGAGTACACGAAGTTCATGGACGAGCGCGGCGACGACAACGCCGGCGAGAGCGCGATGGCGCTCGCGTTCAAGCGCGCCATGGAAAAGAAGAACCGGTAGTCCACACGTTGACCGAATCCGAAGCAGGCCGCCCCGAAACGGGCGGCCTTTTTGTATTGCGAGGAGACCTCATGCACATCTTCATCACGGGAGCCACGGGTTACATCGGCGGCGCGGTCGCGAAAGCGCTCCGCGGCGCGGGACACGACGTCGCGGCGCTGGTCCGCCCCGACGCGGAAACGCGCGCCCTCCGCGACCTCGGCGTCGTGCTCGTCACGGGCGATCTCGAGTCGCTGCCGTCGCTCGCCGACACGCTCGGCAGCTACGACGCAATCGTCCACGCGGCGTTCTCGAACCGCCAGGGACCCGACACCGACCGCATCGCCGTCGACGTCTTCACCGCCGCCGGCAAGCCGCTCGTCTACACCTCCGGCGTCTGGGTTCTCGGCAACACGACCTCGGCCAACGAGTCGACGCCGGCGCAGCCGCTCGCGCTCGTCGCGTGGCGCGTCGGACACGAAGAGCGCGTGCTCGCCGCCGGCGGCACGGTGCTGCGTCCCGGCTGCGTCTACGGCGGCAAACAGTCGCTCCTCGCCGACTGGTTCGCGGCCGCGGAGCAGAACCGCGCGCTGCAGCTCGTCGGCGACGGCACCAACCGCTGGGCGCTCGTCGACGTCGACGATCTCGCCGATCTCTACGTGCGCGCCGTCGAGCAGCGCACGGGCGGCGTGCTGCACGGCATCGACGACTCGCACGAGCCGCTCGAAGCGTGCGCCCGCGCCGTCGCGCCGAACGGCACGATCGAGAAGACGCCGCTCGCCGCCGCGCGCGAGAAGTTCGGCCCGTTCGCCGACGCGCTGGCCGTCGATCAGGTGATCTCCAGCAAGGAGACGCGCGCGAAGACCGGCTGGTCGCCGCGGCGCACGTTCGTGCAGTCGATCGACGAGCAGTGGCGGGAGTGGCGCGAGTCACAGCGCGCGTGATCAACGATTCCGCGCGCGCCGCGTATAACGCTGCGTGAACCTGCGAACGCTCGCGTCTCTCCTGCTTTTCGTGGCGTGCGGTTGCGTCTCCTCGGCGCATCGCGCGGATCGACTGGATCGTGCGGATCGAGTGTTGCGTACGCTGCCGCCCGCGGTCGTCGTCGCCGGACGTCCCGTGCCGCATGCGACGCTTGCCGATCGCATGGCGGGCGCGCACATCCCCGGCGTCAGCATCGCCGTCGTCGAGAACGGACGGATCGCGTGGGCGCGCGGCTTCGGCGTGCAGGAAGCCGGCGGCCGCGACGCCGTCACGGCGCACACGCTCTTTCAGGCCGCGTCGATCAGCAAGGTCATCGCGGCGACGATGACGCTGCGGCTCGTCGACGCGCAGAAGCTCGATCTCGACGCGGACGTGAACCGCGCGCTGCGCTCGTGGCAGGTGCCGGAGAATGCCTTCACCGCGACACAGAAGGTGACGCTGCGCCGCATTCTCAGCCACACCGCCGGCCTCACCGTGCATGGCTTCCCCGGCTACCGCCCCGACGGCGCGCTGCCTTCCGTGCTCGACGTGCTCGACGGACGCGCGCCGGCGACGAACGCGCCGGTGCGCGTAGACACCGTTCCCGGCTCGACGACGCGCTACTCCGGTGGCGGCATCGTCATCGAACAGCTCCTGCTCACGGACGTCACCGGCCGCGCGTTCCCGCAGCTCGCGCGCGAGCTCGTGCTCGATCCGCTGCAGATGCGCGACAGCACGTTCGAGCAACCGCTGCCGCCGCCGCTCGCGGCGCGCGCCGCACGCGGTCACGATGAGGACGGCGGCGTGATCCCCGGCGGCTGGGCGATCGGTCCGGAGATGGCGGCGGGCTGGCTGTGGACGACGGCGGCGGATCTGATGAAGTGGGCGATCGCGATCGATGCGTCGCGCGCGGGAACGTCCGGCGCGCCGCTCTCGCGCGGACTCGCGTCGCAGATGCTAACGCCGCAGAAAGATGTCTACGGCCTCGGGCCGGTGCTCGAGGGCAGCGGCCGCGCGTTCCGCTTCAGCCACGGCGGAAACAATCCCGGTTACACGACGCAGTTCATCTACTTCCCGGAGACGCATCAGGGCGCGGCGATCCTCGTGAACCGCGTCGGCGCGGATCAGCTGATCGACGAGCTCACGCGCGCGATCGCCGAGGAGTACGACTGGCCGGCGCTGAAACCGCTGCGCGTCACGCCCGCGACGCTCGCCGACGCGGCGATTGCGAACCTCACCGGTGCGTACGCGCTGCAGTTCCCCGGTTCCGATCCGCCGTCGCCCGCGACGATCGCGTGGAAGAACGGACGGCTCGCGCTCGATGCGCCGCCGATCATCACGGACGACGAACTGATCCCGATTTCGGCGACGGAGCTCGTCAGTCCGGCGTGGGGCTATCGCATCCGCGTCGCGGGACGCGGCTTCACGCTGACGTACAACGGAACCGACATGACCGCGACGCGCGTCGAGCGCTGAGCGGCGACTACGCGCGTGCGAATGCGAGCAGCAGCTCGTTCACGCGTTCCGCCGCGTCGTGCTGCACGAAGTGGCCGATGCCGTCGATGCGCTCGAGGGTGAGGTTCTCCACGAACGCGCGGCTGCCTTCGAACGTCTCGGGCAGGAACACCGGCTCGCGCGTGCTCCAGATGAGCAGCGTCGGGACGCGGATCGGCTGCATCGACTTGCCGATCGCGCCGCGCGACTTCCGCATCGCGCGGTAGTAGTTGAGCATCGGCGTCAAATGCCACGCCGCGATGCGCGCCTCGATTTCCTCGGGCGTGAAGCGCGCGGCGCGGCGCAGGAATGCGCGGCCGATGAGACGTAGCGTCAGCTCGGGGAGCAGCGGCAGCTGAAAGAACAGTTGATAGAGCAGGCGCACCTTCTGGCGGAAGCTCTTCTTCATCACGCGCCGCAGCGACGCGGGATGGGGGATGTTGAGGATGACCAGCTTGCGCACGAGCTCGGGGCGCATCATGGTGAGAACCCACGCCGTGACGGCGCCCCAGTCGTGGCCGACGAGGATGCACGGTGCGCCGAGGGATTCGATCAGCGCGGCGACGTCGCCGGCGATTTCCTGCAGGGTGTACGCCTCGACACCTTTCGGTGTGGGCGAGTCTCCATATCCGCGGAGGTCGGGAGCGACGGCGCGAAATCCAGCGCGCGCGAGCGCCGCGAGTTGCGGGCGCCACGTGATCCGCGATTCGGGGAAGCCGTGAAGGAGGACGACGAGCGGGCCGTCGCCCTCCGAGTCATACGAGAGGTGTTCGATCAATCTTTGTCGCGATTGACCGCAGCGTAGATGAGTCCCGCGCCGAGCGCCAGTGCGGCGACGCCGGCCGCGACTTTTCCGGGGTTGTCCTTCGCGTAGCTGGTCGCGCGCGTGGAGCCGTCCTTCAGATAGTCGCGGGCGGTGTTGAGGTACTCATCGATGTCGACGTTCTGGAACTGACCTTTGAGGTTCCCGATCATATCCTCGGTGATACCGAGGCGGCCGAGGAACTGCTCGAGTCCGCCGCTGCCCTTCAGCGCCTGGCCGCAGTGCGGGCAGAGGCCGCTGTCGGTGTTGTTCTGCGTGCCGAGCGCGCCGCCGGACGAAACGCCGGTGCCGGTCGACGAGCCGCCGCCGAGTCCGGAGGTGCCGGAGCTGGTGCCGAAGCCGCCCGAGGCGCCGCCGCTCGAGCTCGTGCCGAGACCCGCGCCGCTGCTGCTGCTGTTCGTGCCGAGGCCCGAGCTGCCGGAGCCGAAGCTGCTGCCGCCCGATGTCGAACCGCTGCTGCTGTTCGCGAGCGAGCCGCCGCCAGCGTTCGTGCCGCCGCCCATGCTGCCGCTCGTGCCGGTGGTGCCGAGGCCGCTCGTACCGCCCGGCTTCGACGCGCCCGTGTCCGATGCGCTGTTCCAGTTGTTGGTTGGATTGTCCTGAGCCATGTTTCTGTCCTCCTTCAATCTCGCGACGTGCCGCGCGACTCTTCCGGTTCGTAGGTGCGCCCGTGCGTGCCGATGCGCGGGTCGCCCGATTTGTTCGTGAAACGGTCCTCGTCATTCCAGCGGTCGTCGGCGACGCCGCGGCTGAACTCCTGATCGCGTTGATGGTCCGCGCCATCGCTGCGGAAGCTGGCCTTCGAGCTCGTCAGCGGCGGAACATAGGCGCTGTCGAGCACGTCGATGGGAATGTCGGTCTGCGGTCTGCGCGTCGGGCGGGCCTGTTGCGCTAGCTGCGACGGCTGCGTCTGCTGCTGCGACGAGCGCGCCTGCTTTCCTGCTGACGGTGAGACCTCCGCGGCGTCCGCCTTCCCGTGACCGCGCGTGAAGAATCCGCGCACGGCTCCGGCGATGCGTCCGAATCGAGTCGTTTCTCCCGTTGTCGTTTGCTGCTTACGTGGCATGCGTTGCTTCCTTTCTGGTGCAACTTCGCACGCCTTCTCACATTGCAATTCAGGTGCTGGAAACGCCTCACTTCGCGTACGTCACGCGCCAGATTGCGCCCGCTCCGTCATCGCTCACGAGCAGCGATCCGTCGCGCAGCACGACGACGCCCGCCGGACGTCCCCAAACCGTCGCCGCCTCAGGATCGCCGCTCCAGCCGACCACGAAATCGTCGTAGCCGCCGGCCGGCTTGCCGTTGCGGAACGGAATGAAGATGACTTTGTAGCCGGTGCGCTGCGTGCGGTTCCACGAGCCGTGCAGCGCGACGAAGAGTCCGCCGCGATACGACGCGGGGAACATCTTGCCTTCGTAGAAATTCATGAGGATCGGCGCGGAGTGCGCCTGGATCAGCAGCGACGGCACGATCGACTTCGCGACGAGCTCCGGATGTTCGCCGGTATGCCGCGGCTCGGGATGTTTGCCGATGTACGCGAACGGCCAGCCGTAGAACGCGCCGCTCTTCACTTCGGTGGCGTAATCGGGAACGAGATCGTCGCCGAGGCCGTCGCGCTCGTTGACGCACGTCCAGAGCGTCTGATCGGCGGGATTCCACGCGAGGCCGATCGGATTGCGCAGTCCCGAGGCGAAGATCCGCTTGCCGCTGCCGTCGGGATTGAACTCGGTGATCGCCGCGCGCATCGGCTCGTCGGTCTCGTCGTTGACGTTGGAGTCGGAGCCGACGGCGACGTACATCTTCGAGCCGTCGCGATTGAAGATCACGTTGCGCGTGGAGTGTCCGCCTTCGGGCAGCGCGGCGAGACGCACGGGCGCGCCGCTCGCGGCGGTCTGGCCGGATTTGTACGCGTAGCGCACAATCGCGTTGCCGGTGCCGACGTAGAGCTGATCGCCGCGGAACGTGAGGCCGAACGGCTCGTCGACGTCGCTCGCGAACGTGAAGTGCTGCTCCGGTTTGCCGTCGCCGTTCGCGTCGCGATAGATGAGGATCCGGCCGCCGGCGGTGTCGGTGACGAAGACGTCGCCGTTCGGCGCGACCACCATGTTACGCGGATCGCCGAGATCCGTGGCCCACGTGTCGATGTGAAAGCCGGGCGGCAGCGCGAGCTTCGCGCCGGCGGGACGGGTGCGTACGACGCGCGGCGGATTGCCGGCGCTGTGCGTCGCGTACGGACGCGGCATCGACTCGGCGCGGATGTCGTAATGATGCAGCGCCGGCGGCGCCGCGGGCTGTGCATCGCCGCGCGCGCACGCGAGGACGACAGTGGTAGCGAGGATCATGCTCGCGCTCTTCATGATTGAGTAGTATGCAAATCATGAGACCGCGCGCCATTGCCTTGCTGCTCGTTTCCGCCGCGATCGCCGTTCCGTCGTTCGCGCAGCGCACGCAGAAGCCGCCGCTGCATGGCGCGCACTGGATGGCCATCACCGGCAAGCCGCTCTCCGCGACCGCGGGCGCGATGATGTTTCAGAAGGGCGGCAACGCCGTCGACGCGGCCGCCGCGATGCTGGCGGCCGTCTGCACGCAGTGGGACACGCTCTCGTGGGGCGGCGAGACGCAGGCGCTCATCTACAACCCGCACACGAAGAAGGTGATCGGCATCGACGCGCTCGGCGTCGCGCCGACCGGCGCCACCGCGCAGTACTACCTCTCGAAAGGTCTCAAGGTGCCGCCGGAGTACGGCCCGCTCGCCGCGCTGACGCCCGGCACGCCGGGCGGTCTCATGACGATGCTGGCCGAGTACGGGACGCTGTCGCTCAAAGACGTGCTCGCGCCGGCGATCCAGATGGCGGACGGCTTTCCGATCGAGGCGCAGCTGGCGAGCACCATCGAGAAGAACAAGTCGTGGCTCAAGCAGTGGCCGTACTCGCGCACGACGATGCTCACGCATCTGCGCGACGCGAACGCGAGCGCATCAGCGAGCGCAACGACCGCGTCGACGCAAAGCAGCGTGACGCCGGCGCACGACGTCGTGGGCGGCGCGGCGTCGTCGCCCGCATCGACGCGCGAGGCGCCGGAGCCGGGCGAGATGTTCCACCAGCCCGAGCTCGCGGCGACGCTGCGCAAGCTCGTCGACGCGGAGCAGCAGGCCTTGAAGCGCGGCAAGTCGCGCAAGGAAGCGATCTACGCCGCGTATGACCGTTTCTATAAGGGCGACATCGCGCAGGAGCTCGCGCGCGGGACGCAGGAGCAGGGCGGTCTCATCACGACCGACGATCTCGCGCGCTGGCAGGTGAAGATCGAAGAGCCGGTGATGACGAACTATCGCGGCGTCGACGTCTACAAGCTCACCGTCTGGACGCAGGGTCCGTCGATGCTGCAGGCGCTGAACATCCTCGAGAACTTCGATCTCAAGTCGATGGGCTACAACAGCGCGCGCTACATCCATACGCTCTATCAGGCGCTCAACCTCGCGTACGCCGATCGCGACTTCTACTACGGCGATCCGTACTTTCCGCCGGCCGAGCCGGTGCGCGGACTGCTGTCGAAGGACTACGCGCGCGAGCGCGCGAAGCTCGTCAATCCCGAGCGCAACGATCCGAACATCGGACCCGGCGATCCGTATCCGTATCAGAACGAGAAGAATCCGTTCCTCGACACGCTGCGCGACTGGAACGCGACCGCGGCAAAACCGGTCGCGAGCTTCGAGCGCTTTCACGAGCAGTTCCTCGCCGGCACGACGTCGATCGAAGCCGCGGACGAGGAAGGGTGGGTCGTCTCCGTCACGCCGAGCGGCGGCTGGGTTCCCGCGGTGATCGCGGGGCACACGGGCGTCGGTCTCTCGCAGCGCGCGCAGAGCTTCGACACCGATCCGAAGCAGAACCCGTTCAACGTGATCGAGCCGGGCAAGCGCCCGCACGTCACGCTCACGCCGACGCTGGCGATGAAGAACGGCGCGCCGTTCCTCGCCTTCGCCGTGCAGGGCGGCGACACGCAGGACCAGAACCTTCTGCAGTTTTTCCTCGACGTCGTCGAATTCGGCATGACCCCGCAGGAAGCGACCGAGGCCGCGAACTTCAACACGTTCCAGGTGCGCAAATGGCTCGGCGACCGCCAGTCGGTTCCCGGCCGCATCCTCCTCAACGACCAGACCCCGCCGTGGGTGCGCGGCGAACTGCAGAAGATGGGCTACACGCTGACGTTCGAAGACCGCACGTCCGGCCCCATCAACGCGATCGAGTTCGACCAGAAGCACGGCACCATGTGGGGAGGGAGCTCGAATCATGGGGAGGACTATGGGATTGGATGGTGAGTCAAAAGCTGAATGAAGAACGCAGAACGCAGAATGAAGAATTGAGAAAAGGAGAGAGCGCGCGCTTTGCGCGCGCGCCGTTGGTCCTCATTTCTACGTTCTTCATTCTGCGTTCTGCGTTCTTCATTCAGCTTCTAAATCCAGTTTCCCGCCGCACGCGTACCGTCTGGCATGAACGTCTTCCTCACCGGCGCCTCCGGCTACCTCGCCTCCCGCCTCATCCCCGAGCTTCTCTCGCGCGGCCACACCGTGCGCGGGCTCGTGCGGCGCGGTTCGGAGCGGAAGCTGCCGCGCGGCGCGGAGGCGGTCGTCGGCGATGCGCTCGATGCGTCGACGTACTCGCATGCGATCGCGCCGTCCGACACGTTCGTGCATCTCGTCGGCGTCGCGCATCCGTCGCCGGCGAAAGCGGCGGAATTCCGGAGCATCGACCTGGTGTCGATCCGGCAGGCCGTCCATGCGGTACGCGGGAGTTCCGTCCGGCATTTCGTCTATCTCTCCGTCGCGCAACCCGCGCCGGCGATGTGCGAGTACGTCGCCGTGCGAGCGGAAGGGGAGCGGCTCGTGCGCGACAGCGCTCTCGCCGCGACCTTCGTCCGCCCGTGGTACGTCCTCGGCCCCGGCCACCGCTGGCCCTACCTGCTGCTCCCTGCGTACTGGATCTGGGGCGCGTTTCCGTCACAGCGCGACACCGCGCGCCGGCTGTATCCCGTGAAGCTCGCCGACGTCGTGCGCGCGATGGCCGACGCGATCGAGCATCCGCCGAGCGGCGTGCGCGTCATCGAGGCGCCGGAACTGCGCGCGCGCGAGCCGCTCACGCCGGCACGCGTCGTCACGACATAACGCGTCCCGACGTTCGCGCGCGCAACGCCGTATCAACGGACATGCATCGCGCCACACTCGTCCTGCTCGTTCTCCTGCTCGCCGCGTTGCCGGCATCGGCCGGCTGGTGGCCGTCGTTCAGTCCGCGCACGCTGCAGCTCGAGGTCGGCGATCAGACGTCGGTCGAGGTGCATGCGGTGTGGAGTGGCCTCGTCGACTACGGCAACGGCATCCACTGGACGTTCCGCAGCGACGACTCATGGGTGGCGACGGCGAACGCCAGCGTCAACGATCAGGGCTCGCACCTCGTGCCGATCGAGGCGGTCGGTCCGGGCACGGCGCGCATCTGTCTCGGCAACAGCGGCGACTCGTGCTACGTCACGATCTTCGTTCGCTGCGGCGAGGAAGCGCCCGTGCGCGCGGCGCAGCCGGTCCTGCGCGCCGAACTGCACCAGCCGGTGACGCTGTCGGTGGTCACGCCGATCGCGCAGCGCACGCACTTCACGTGGTTCCGCGGCCGCATGGGCGACCGCTCGCAGCCGCTCGACGCCGCGAGCGCCGAGATCACGTTCGCGCCCGACGCGTACGACGCGCAGTACGTTTGGGTCTCTGCCGTGACGTCGTGCTCGACGAGCAGCGCGGAGTTCCGCATCGACGTGCCGCGTCCGCGCCAGCACGCGGTGCGTCACTAACGCGACGTACGCAACACCGACTCGAGCTCGTCGGGCCGCGACGAGCGCACGCGCGCGTCGTCGATCGTGATGAGGCCGTCCGCGACGAGCTTCGCCAGTGAGTCTTCGAGCGAGATCATGCCCTGCCGCTTGCCGAGCGTGATCTCCGTGGCGAGGTTCTGCAGGCGCTCGTTGCGGATGTGATTGCGCACGGCCTGATTCGCGAGCAGCACTTCCACGGCGACGGCGCGGCCCTGATTGTCGGCGCGCGGAATCAGCTGCTGCACGACGATGGCGTTGAGGCTGAGCGCGAGCTGTTGCTTGATCTGCGTCTGCTGCGCCGGCGGGAAGACGTCCACAATGCGATGGATGGCCTGCGCGGCGTCGCTCGTGTGCAGCGTCGAGAGGATCAGATGTCCCGTCTCCGCGGCGGTGAGCGCGGTGGCGACGGTCTCGAGGTCGCGCATTTCGCCGACGAGGATGACGTCGGGATCCTGCCGCAGCGACGCGCGCAGCGCCGCGGCGAATGAAGGCGCGTCGCGTCCCACTTCAACCTGCTCGATGATCGACTTTGCGTTGCGGTGCTCGTACTCGATCGGGTCTTCGATCGTGATGACGTGCCGCGCGTCGTTGCGATTCACCTCGCCGACGAGCGCCGCGAGGGTCGTCGACTTGCCCGAGCCGGTCGGGCCGCAGACGAGCACGAGTCCGCGCGTCGGCTTCACCAGTTCGCCGAGCGCCGGCGGCAGACGCAGTTGCGTGAGCGTCGGCACTTCCGTCGGCAGCGCGCGCACCGACGCCGCCCACGTTCCACGCTGCCGGTGCACGTTGACGCGGAACCGCCCCGCGCGCCGGTCATCCTCGGATGCCGGGCCCGCGAGCCGCAGCGAGAAGTCGGCGGCGCCTTCCGCGTCGATCTTCTCGCGCAGCCGCAACGTCAGAAGGCTGCCGAGGAGATTGTGGATGTCGTCGGAGGTGAGCGGAGCGTCGGCCGTGCGCGCGAGACGTCCGCCGACGCGCAGCACCGGCGGCACACCGGCGACGATGAGCAGATCGCTCGCGCCGCGCTGCGCCATGTCGATGAGCAGCTTCTCGAGCGGATTCCCTTCCGCGACGGTCGCGGACGGCCACGCCGCCGCCGGAGTGGCGGCACGCGCCTCGTCGGGCGCCGGCTCGACGTCGTTGAGCTCGCGCACGAGCTGCTCGAGTTGCGGATCGCGAATCAGCTTGGCCATGCGCTCTCGTGTACGAACGAAGCGTGCCACAGGTCACGCCGCACGTTCACCGCTCGTTTGCCGCGCGCGGTTTCGTTTCGCGGAACGCGGGGGTCGAACGATGACGAGGAGGAAGTCATGTTCGAGACCTCAGTCATCCGCGCCCAGGCCGCCGCAGCACGAGGCCGCGTTCCGCTGCTCGGCATCTCCATCGTCGCGCACAGCGCCGTCGTGATCGGCGCGGTCGCGGTCAGCATCGCCTCCGTCAGCTTCCCCATGCACGCGCCGAAAGAGTTCGCGCGCGCGCCGCTGCTGATGCAGGTCAGCGTTCCGCCGCCCCTCGGCAATCCGAACGCCGGCGCGCCGCACAAGCCGCAGCAGCCGCAGCCCGCGCAGAAGCCGCAGACGCCGCCGCCCACCGCGATCACCGCACCGCCACAGACGCCCGCGACCATCACGCCCGCCGCGCAGCCGCCATCGACCGCGTCGAACGATGCGCCGGCCACCGGCAGCGGCACCGAATCCGGCCCCATCGGCCAGCCGTGGGGCGTCGCCGGCTCGCTGGGCGATCTCGATGCGCCGCCCGCGACGTCCACGATTCCCGCGACGCCGCCCGTCGAAGAGCGCGTCTATCGGGTCGGTGAAGTGAAAGCGCCCGTGCTGCTGCGCCGCGTCGAGCCGACGTATCCGCCGATGTTCGTCCGCGCGCACATGCCGGGCAAAGTCGCGCTGCACTGCATCATCGACAAGAACGGACGCGTGCGCGACGCGCAGGTCGTGTTCGCGACGAACAGCGCGTTCGCCGACGCCGTGCTGCGCTCACTCGACGGCTGGCGCTACACGCCCGCGTCGCTGCACGGCGAAGCGGTGGATTGTTACCTCGATCTCTCCGTCGACTTCGGCGTGCACTGATGTACGGAAGCGGCGCTCATGACTCCGGCGCCACTTCATCCGCGGACACGATCGGCGGCTTCGACCACGACGTCACGTACACGACGCCGACGATGCCGCCGATCGTGAGCAGCGAGCCGAAGGCGGCGAGCGCGGTGATCGGCTCGTGGATGAGCGTCGCGCCGAGGATCATCGAGACGATGACGGCGAGCTGCGAGATCACGCCGACCGTCATCGCGTCGACCCAGCGCAGCGAGAACGTGAGCAGCAGCTGCGCGGCGATGGCGAAGAGCGACGTCGCCGCGAGCGAGGTCCACTCGTCGCCGCGCGGCGTCTGCCACGAGGAGATGCCGCCCGGCGCCGTCGTGAAGAGACCGAGCAGGCAGAAGCTCGCATAGACCGCCCACGAGTTCTCGCCGCGCCGCGCCGCGCGCATCGCCGTCACCGCCACGCCCGACGAAACCGCCGACATCACGCCGACGAGCTCCCACCGTCCGAAGCCGAGGATGTCGCCCGGCTGCGCGTGCGCATGCACGACGAGGAAGACGCCGGCCAGTGCGATCGGCGCGGGAATCAGCACCTTCGCGCTGATGCGCTCTCCAAGAAAGAGCATCGAGAAGATCCCGCTGAAGAGCGGCGCGGTGTAGTTGAGGAGCGTGGCCACGCCGACGCTGATGTGCGCGATGGCGATGAAGTAGCAGAGCACCGCGATCCCGCCGAAGAAGCCGCGCAGGAACAGGAGGTCGAGCCGCTGGAACGTGAGCGCGCTGCGGCGGTAGCGCGGCACGAGCAGCGCGGGCAAGAGCCCGACCGCGAAGCGGATCATCGCCACCTCGGAACCGGACAGCCGCGCCGAGGCGAGCTTCGCCGCGAATGCCATCGCGCCGAAGCACGTCGCCGATGCGGTCATGAGCAGGAGCGCGCGCTGCGTCGCGCGCACGTCGCGAGGCGGATTTGCTATCGTCAACCGGGGGGAGATTATCCATGAGCGAAGTGCTGGTGCGCGCCGCGAGTCGCGACGATGCGCCGACGATCGTCGCGTTTCAGCTGGCCATGGCGCGCGAGACCGAGGAGCTCGCGCTCGACGTCGACGTGCTCGCGCGCGGCGTCGAAGCGGTGTTCGCCGATCCGTCGAAAGGCCGCTACTTCGTCGTCGAATGCGACCGCGAGGTGGTCGCGTCGCTGATGATCACCTACGAATGGAGCGACTGGCGCAACGGCACCGTCTGGTGGATCCAGAGCGTCTACGTCCTTCCCGCGCAGCGCAAGCGCGGCCTCTACGCATCGCTGTACCGCCACGTCCAGTCGCTCATCGCCGATGACGCGAGCGTCCGCGGCATCCGCCTGTATGTGGACGAACGCAACGTTCCGGCACAACAGGTTTACGCGAGGCTGGGGATGAATGGGGAACACTATCGCGTGTTCGAGTGGATGAAAGAGATGAAAAGCTGAATGAAGAATGCAGAACGCAGAATGAAGAATTGAGAAGGGGAGGCCGGTCCTCTTTCTACGTTCTTCATTCTGCGTTCTGCGTTCTTCATTCAGCCTCTAAAAGGAGTTCCATGCGCCGCCTCCTGCTGATTTCCGTGCTCCTCGCCACCAGCGCGTTTGCGCTGCCTCCCAACGTCGAGCAGCTCGACACCTACAAAGGCGTCACGCAGTACCGGCTCAAGTCGAATCAGATGACGCTGCTCCTCGTGCCGGATCACACCAGTCCCGTGTTCACGTTCATGGTCGTGTATCACGTCGGCTCGCGGAACGAGGCGCCGGGGAACACCGGCTCGGCGCATCTGCTCGAGCACATGATCTTCAACAAGTCGACCGAGCATTTCGGCCGCGCGAAAGGGCACAAGACGTTTCAGGAAGTGCTCTACGAGGCGGGCGCGGACTTCTCGTCGACGAACATGACCACGTGGTACGACCGGATGAACGGCTACTCGACGCTGCCGTCGGACAAGCTCGAGCTGGCGATGCAGATCGAGGCCGATCGTCTCGGCCGCGCGCTCATCATCGACACGGAACGGCAGTCCGAGATGTCGGTCGTGCGCAACGAGTACGAGATCAGCGAGAACAATCCGTTTCAGGTGCTGCTGAAGTCGACCGTTGCCGCCGCGATTCAGGCGCACCCGTATCACTGGTCGACGATCGGCTACCGCTCGGACATCGAAGGCGTGTCGACCGATCAGCTGCGCGCGCACTACAAGAACTTCTTCTGGCCGAACAACGCGGAGGCGGTACTCGTCGGCGACTTCGATCCCGACGCCGCGCTGGCATTGTTCGATCGCGAGTTCGGCAGCTTCGCGCCGTCGCCGCAGCCGATCCCGCGCGTCATCACGGTCGAGCCGCCGCAGGAAGGGGAGCGCCGCGCGGTCGTGCAGCGTCCCGGCACGATCGGCATGGTGATGCTCGGCTACATGCGTCCCGGCGCGTCGCATCCCGACTTCATGCCGTTCGAGGTGCTCGCGTCGATCCTCAGCGACGGCGTCAACGCGCGGCTCAACCGCGCGCTCGTCGAGACGGGCCTCGCGACGAGCGTGAACGCGAACAACTTCGCGTTGCGCGATCCGTATCCGTTCCTCGTCGATGCGACGCTCGCCGGCGGCAAGACGCACGCGGAAGTCGAGAGCGCGCTGAAGGCCGCGCTCGCAGACGTGGCCACGAACGGCGTGACGGATGAGGAGCTGAAGCGCGCGCAGAAGCAACTCGAGCTCGCCGTCACGCGCGGCCGCGATGGCACTTACCAATACGCCGCGAACCTCGGCGAGGCGATCGCGTCCGCGAACTGGAAATGGTTCCTCGACTACGTCGACGCCGTCAACGCCGTGACGAAAGACGACATCAAGCGCGTCGCCGCGACGTACCTCATCCCGAACCACGCCACCGTCGGCTGGTTCGTTCCGACCGCGAACACGAAGACCGCCGACGCCGCCGTTCCCGCGACGCCGGCCGCATCGCCCGCGCGCATCGGGAGCGCTTCGTCGACGGAGACGGCAACGACGAAGGCCGCGAAGCCCGCGCCGGCGAAGACCACCTTCGCGCAGCGCACCACGCATCGCGTGCTGCGCAACGGCATCACGCTCGACATCGTCGAGAACCACGCGCGGCCGACCGTCGCGCTGCGCGGCGTCGTCTTCGCGGGGGACACCGCGGCTCCGGCGAATCAGCCCGCCATCGCCGCGCTCACCGCGAAGATGCTCGAGCGCGGCACGAAGACGCGCACGAAAGAAGAGATCGGACGGCTCATCGACGACGTCGGCGCGACGCTCTACTTCACGCCGGCCGCGACGGAAGTCTCGATCGTCTCCACCGGCATGGCGCGCGATCTGCCGCTCGTGCTCGACGTCCTCGGCGACGAGCTGCAGCATCCGGCGTTCGCCGCCGACGAGCTGGCGAAAGCGAAGAAGGAGTACGAGACCGACGTGCTGCGCGCCGACGACAACACGTCGCAGCGCGCGATGGAGCGCCTGAACCAGCTCGTCTATCCCGAGGGGCATCCGTATCACCCCGCGGGGCGCGAGAAACTGCTCGCCAGTAGCAACGCCATCGGCGCGGAGCAGCTGCGCGCGTTCCACGCCGCGCACTACAACGGCGCGGGGCTGATCCTCGCCATCGTCGGCGACGTCGACACCGCGAAGACGATCGCGCTCGTCGAGAAGTTGCTCGGCGGTCTGCCGAAAGGCGAGCGCGTCTCATTCACGCAGCTCGCGCGCACGAATGCATCGACCGGCGGCGCGCGTGAGGCGCTCACGATGCGCGGCAAGGCCAACATGAACATCGTCATGGGATCGGCCAGCGGGTTGCGCCGCACCGATCCCGACTACGAGGCCGCGCTCGTCGCGAACGCCGCGCTCGGCCAGAACGCGCTCTCCTCGCGCATCGGCAAGCGCGTCCGCGACACGGAGGGACTCTCGTACAACCTCTTCTCACGGTTCGGCGCGGATCTCATCGACGGCCTCTGGTACGTCAACGTCAACGTCGCGCCGCAGAACCTCGCCAAGGCGATGCAGTCGACGCGCGAGGAGATCGACAAGTTCGCGCGCGAGGGCGTGACGGACGAGGAAGTCGCGGCGCAGAAGAGCTTCTTCGCCGGCAACTATCAGGTCGGCCTCGGCTCGAACGGCGGCATCGCGGCGGCGCTCGCGAGTGCGGAGAAGTACGGCTTCGGCCCGAAGTACCTCGACGAGTTCCCGGCGCGCGTGCGCGCGGTGACGAAGGATCAGGTCAACGCGGCCATGCGCGCGCATCTCTTCGCGGACAAACTCAATCTCATCGTTGCCGGAGATCTGGAAAAGCTGCCGTAGAATGACGGTGTCATGTCGTTGCTCGGCTTCGTGCGCATGTTTTTTCGTGGAGGTTCGCAGATGCTTCAGCCCGGCGACACCGCGCCTGACTTCGATGCCGTCGATCACAACGGCAACCGCGTGCGGCTGCGCGACCTGCGCGGCAAGAAGGTCGTGCTCTGGTTCTATCCGAAAGCCGACACACCCGGTTGAACGCGTGAAGGTTCCGGGTTCCGGGACCTCGCGGGCGAGTACGAGAAAAAGAACGCGCGCATCCTCGGCGTGAGCTTCGATACGCCGGAAGAGAACCGCAAGTTCGCCGAGAAGTTCAAATTCAACTTCCCGCTCCTGTGCGACACCGACCGCAAGATCGGGCTCGCGTACGGCGCGGCGACGAAGGCATCGGACGAATACGCGAGCCGCATCGCCTACGTCATCGACGAGAACGGCAAGATCGCGCAGGCGCACCCGAAAGTCGACGCGTCGAGCTATCCGGCGATGCAGCTGAACGACTTGTAACAGCGTTCGCTGCAACTATTTCCGCTCTCGAACGAATACAGCCTCCAGACAAGCTCTCGGAGGTCTGTACATGAGCGCGAAGCGGAAACGGAAGATCACCATCGTCTCGGTCATCCTGCTGATCGTCGTCATCGGCGGCGCGGTGGCCATCAAGGCGAGCACGAAAGACAAGAAGGCGCCGGAATCGCCGGTGAAGACCGGCAAGGCGGAAGTGGCCGACATTCAGGTCAAGGTGACCGAGGTCGGCACCGTCGAGCCGGAAGTGAAAGTCGACGTCAAGTCGGCGCTCTCCGGAAAAGTCGTCGAGATCCTGCATCGCGACGGCGACGTCGTGCGTCGCGGCGACGTTCTCGCGCGCGTCGAGCCCGACCTCAATCAGGCGCAGTCGCTCGCCGAGACGAAGAGCTCCCTCACCGCGACGGAGATCCGCTTCAACGAGGCGAAGAAAAACTACGAGGCGGACAACCAGCTCTTCCTCCAGGGGCTGCTTGCGCCGAAAGCACATCGCGACACCGAGACCGCCTACTTCGAAGCGCGCGAGGAGTACGACAAGGCGCGCCAGAAGTACGCCATCGTCGAGAAGAGCGGCATTCCCATCAGCCAGTCCGCCGAGAACTTCCAGGGCTCGAACGTCGTCGCTCCGATGGACGGCGTGGTCCTGACCAAGAACGTCGAGATCGGCGAGTCGATCACCTCCGGCGTCTCGTCGTTCAACGCCGGCACCGTGCTCTTCACGGTTGCCGACACCTCGCGCATGATCGTGAAGGCGGGCGTCAACGAAGTCGACATCGGCAAGATCCACGTGGCCATGCCGGTGAAGGTCACGCTCGACGCGTATCCGAAAGTCGTCTTCAAGGGCAAGATCGACCGCATCGCGCCTGCCGTGCGCATCGACGACAAGGTGCGCGTGTTCGACGTCGAGATCCGTCTCGACGCGCAGGGCCGCGAGCTCCGCTCCGGCATGACCGCGAACATCGAAGTGATCGGCGAGCGCAAGGACAAGGTCCTCAGCGTGCCGGTGGAATCGGTCTTCAAGCGCGACGAACAGGAAATCGTCTACGTGAAGAAGGCGGTCGATCCGAAGGCGCTGGCCGCGGAGCCGAAGAAGCTCGAAGGCGAAGCGAAGAAGCAGGCCGAGAAGGACGCATGGAAGAAGTTCTTCGAGAAGCGTCCGGTGGTCACCGGCCTCGCCGACAACGGGCGCGTCGAGATCCTCAGCGGCGTGAAGCCGGGCGACGAGATCGCCATCGAAGATCCGACCGTCACCAAAGACAAGAACGACGACAACGACGATTAGTTGCTGACGCTGGCGCGATCGCGCGTGGCCGGCGGGCACCGGGCAAACGCGCGATCGCGACAGCCGAGGCGACGGAGCACATCATGAGCGCAGTCTTCAAATTCGAAGCATGGCGGGAAGCGGAACCGGTCGTACCGACCGCGGCCGCGACCGGCAAGAGCCTCATCCAGCTCGAGCGGATCACCAAGACGTACGACTCCGGCGAGAACGCGGTGCAGGCACTGCGCGGCGTCGATCTGCGCATCGAGCGCGGCGAGTTCGTCTCCATCATCGGACCGTCCGGCTCCGGCAAGTCGACGCTCATGCACATCCTCGGCTGCCTCGACTCGCCCAGCGAAGGTCGCTACTGGCTCGACGGCGAAGACGTGGCCTCGATGTCCGCGCGCGCGCTCGCACGCGTCCGCAACCAGAAGCTCGGCTTCGTGTTCCAGACGTTCAACCTCCTGCCGCGCGCGACGATCCTCAAGAACGTCGAGCTGCCGCTGCTCTACGCCGGCATCGACAGCGACGAGCGCCGCACGCGCGCGTTCGAAGCGCTGAAGCGCGTCGGCCTCGCCGAGCGCGCCAAGCATCGCCCCAGCCAGCTCTCCGGCGGCCAGCGCCAGCGCGTCGCCATCGCGCGCGCGCTCGTCAACGAGCCGTCGATGATCCTCGCCGACGAGCCGACGGGCAACCTCGATCAGAAGACCGGCTCGGACATCATCAAGCTCTTCGAAGAGTTCGCGTCGTCGGGACAGACCATCATCCTCGTCACGCACGATCCCGGCATCGCGCGCCGCACGCCGCGCCGCGTGAAGATCGTCGACGGCGTGATCGTCGACAACGACACCCTCGACGAACCGGGCGCGGAGGAGTAGGCCGTGCTCATCCTCGAAGCCATCATCGACGGCATCCGCGACATCAAGGATCACTTCGGCCGCACGCTGCTGCAGCTCCTCGGCATCATCCTCGGCGCCGGCTCCATCGTCGCGACCTTCTCGCTCTCCGTCGCCGGCAAGGAAGCGTCGATGAAGTACTACCGCGTCAGCGGCGGCATCGAGCGCATCTGGATCGGCAACAAGCCGACCGGCAAGGTGACTCTCGACGCGAAGGCGCTGGCGTCCCAGGGGCTGACCTACGCCGACGCGATGGCGCTGCGCTCCGAAAGTAAAGAGATTGACCTCGTCTCGCCCGTCTCGCAGGGGCAGATGGACGTCGGCTACGAAAAGCTCACCAAACGCCGCGATGTCATGGGCGTGACGCCGGCGTACTCGCCGATCAGCTTCTTCCACGTCGACCGCGGCCGCTTCATCACCGACACCGACCTCGCCACTGCCGCCCGCGTCGTGGTCCTCGGCACCACGCGGGCCACCGAGTTCTTCGGCAGCGACGACCCGATCGGCAAGACCATGACCATCGACGGCGCCGGCTATCTCGTCGTCGGCGTCATGCAGGAGAAGTACTTCAGCTTCGATCAGAAGCACAACGCGCTGCGCTGGATGAACCGGCAGATGTACATCCCGATCACCACGATGATGACGCGCAAGGGCGAGCCGCTGAAGCAGGGCAAGATCTCGTTCATGCACGCGCGCATGAAGGACGTGGCGCGGCACAAGGAAGCGGTCGCGGAGATCGAGCGCATCCTCTTCCGCCAGCACGGCGTCAAGGACTTCGACGTCTTCTCGCGCGTGGCGAACCTCAAGCGCAACGAGAGCGAAGGGAAGATGTACGACGTCACCTTCATGATCTGCGGTCTGATTTCGCTGCTGGTCGGCGGGATCGTGATCATGAACATCCAGCTGGCCTCGTTCAACGAGCGCGTGCGCGAGATCGGCACGCGCAAGGCCGTCGGCGCGACGCCCGCGCAGATCTTCTTCCAGATGCTCACCGAGTCGGTGCTCGTCTCCGTCTTCGGCGGCGTGATCGGCATCTTCGTCGGGCGCCTCTTCACGCAGGGCATCTCCGCGCTCACGCGCAACCCGGCCATCATCACCACCGGCGTCATCATCAACGCGCTCGTCTTCGCGGCCGGCACGGGGCTCGTGTTCGGCATGTATCCGGCCATCCGCGCGTCGCGGCTGAATCCCATCGAAGCCTTACGTACGGAGTAACGACCATGCAAATCGGCGAATCGATCCGGACGTCCTACGAGGAAGTGAAAGCGCATCCGCTGCGGTCACTCTTCACGCTCGTCGGCGTCATCCTCGGCACGCTCGCGCTGGTCGTGGTGATGTCGGTGCTCGACGGCATCGATCGCTCCGTCAAGCAGGGCATCAACGACCTCGGGCTCGACGGCGTCGTCGTGGCCTCGCCGCGCACGCCGGTCGACCGCATCGAGAAGGCGAAGGCGCACCTCTCGCGCGGCCTGCGCGTCGAAGACCTCAAGGCGTTCGACGGCACCGACAACATCAGCGACATCGCGCCGGTCGGCGAGACGCGCGCGGTCGTCACCGCCGGCACCGTGACGCGCCGCATCGAGGTCTACGGCGTGACGCCGGAGTTCGCGGAGATCCGCAACCGCCTCACCTCGCAGGGCCGCTTCATCAGCGAACGCGACAACCTCGCCACCGCGCCGGTCTGCGTCATCGGCTTCAAGCTGAAGTCGCAGCTCTTCGGCGGCGAGGAAGCGATCGGCCAGAAGATCAACATCGGCGGGCGCCGCCTCACGGTCGTCGGCGTGGGACAGAAGTTCGACATGAACTTCGTCGACGACGACGACATGCGCAAGGAGATGGGCGGCGCGTACATCCCGTGGACGGTTTATCGCGACATGTTCGGCCGCACCGACGCGGTGTCGTACATGCTCGCGAAGGCGATCACGCCGAAGAAGAGCGTCGACGCCGAAGACGAAGCCACCGCGCGCTTCCGCCAGGCGCACAACGGCATCGGCGACGTCAAGATCGACAACCCCGGCAAGGAGATCCTCAAGGAGCGCGGGCAGATCGACATCATCCTGCGCAACTGGCGCATCGTCTTCTTCGCCATCGCCGGCATCTCGCTGCTCATCGGCGGCGTGGGCATCTTCTCGGTGCTGAAGATCTCGATCTCGGAACGCCTCTTCGAGATCGGCCTGCGCAAGTCCCTCGGCGCCACCGACGCGGAGATCTTCGTGCAGTTCCTCATCGAGTCGGTGACGCTCTCGTTCGTCGGTGCCGCGGTGGGACTCGCCGGCGGCTCGGTCCTCGTGAAGGTGATCTCCGGCTTCTTCCCGGCGGGACTGCCGGTGTCGAGCTTCGGCCTCACGATCGCCAGCAGCTTCGCCATCGCGGTCGGCTTGTTCGCGGGGTTGTATCCGTCGCTGACCGCGTCGCGGCTGCAGCCGGTGGACGCGCTGCGCGGCTGACGCCGCGCAGCGTGTCACCATCGCATTACCGCGTCAGCGCCACGAAAGCCGCGGCGGCCAGCAGCATCGCAAGCAGGAGCAACCCGCGCGTATCGAGCGCCGGAACCGCGGTCGTGACTGCCGCCGCGGCGGTCGTCGACGAGAACGTGTCGGAGACGCCGCCGATCGTCAGCACCGTGTTCGTCGTGGTGCTGTTCGTGGCCGCGGACGTGTGCTGCACGCGCACGCTGTCGCCGTTGTTGACCGTGCCCGCGACGGACGTGAACGCGCCGCCGTTGATCGAGTAGGCGCCGCCCGCGACGGAGATGGGCGCGGCGCCGTTGATGCCGCTGACGGTGATGCTGTTCGACGTGATCGTCGAACTGAGCACTACGTTCGTCTTATCGATGAAGATGAACGCATCGGGCGTCGTGTCCTGCGCGAGCGTCGTGGACGTGAACGTGTCGGAGACGCCGCCGATCGTGAGCGTGGTGTCGGTGTTCGTCGAGAAGCTCGCCGATGACGTGTGCTGTACGCGCACGCTGTCGCCGTTGTTGACCGTGCCCGCGACGGACGTGAACGCGCCGCCGTTGATCGAGTACGCGCCGCCCGTCACCGAGATCGGCGCGGCGCTGTTGATGCCGCTGACGGTGATGCTGTTCGACGTGATGGTCGTGCTCAGCGGCACGTCCGTCTGATCGGTGAAGGTGAACGCATCGGGCGTCGTGTCCTGCGCGAGCGTGGTCGATGTGAACGTGTCGGAGACGCCGCCGATCGTGAGCGTGGTGTCGGTGTTCGTCGAGAAGCTCGACGACGAGGTGTGCTGCACGCGCACGCTGTCGCCGTTGTTCACGCTGCCCGCGACGGACGTGAACGCGCCGCCGTTGATCGAATACGTGCCGCCGGCGACGGAGATCGGCGCGGCGCTGTTGATGCCGCTGACCGTGATGCTGTTCGACGTGATGGTCGTGCTCAGCGGCACGTCCGTCTGATCGGTGAAGGTGAAGGCGTCCGGCGTCGTGTCCTGCGCGAGCGTCGTGGACGTGAACGTATCCGAGACGCCGCCGATCGTCAGCGTGGTGTCGGTGTTCGTCGAGAAGCTCGCCGACGAGGTGTGCTGCACGCGCACGCTGTCGCCGTTGTTCACGGTGCCCGCGACGGACGTGAACGCGCCGCCGTTGATCGAATACGTGCCGCCCGTCACCGAGATCGGCGCCGCGCTGTTGATGCCGCTGACGGTGATGCTGTTCGAAGTGATGGTCGTGCTGAGCGGCACGTCCGTCTGATCGGTGAAGGTGAAGGCGTCGGGCGCGGTGTCGGGCGGCAACACCACCGTCGCGTCGATCTCCATCATCTCGAGATTCGTGTGGCCGCTGAGCGAGATCCAACTCGCGCCGCTGGTCGTGCTCGCGGCGAACGTCGCCGGAATCGTGCCGCTGCCCGCGACCGTCGTGTCGCTCGTCGAGCTCCACAGGCCGGTGTTGATGTCGCCGGGCGCCATGACGATCCAGTAGCTGGTGCTCGGCGACAGCAGCATCGCCGCGTTCGGCGTGACGCTCTGCGTGCCGAGGGTCGCGGTCAAGGTCGACGTGTCGAAGCTGCCGAGTTGCGCGAGCGGCTGATCGCTCCCCGAGTCGCTGTAGAGAAAGATCGAATACGGCTGGCCGGCGTTGTTCTTCGCGCCGCGGAACTGCAGCGTGGTGACGTTCCAGCTCTGCGCGTCGGTGGTGAACTTCTGCGCGAGCCAGAACGTGCTCTGCGGCGAGTCGTTGCTCGCGGGCGTGTTCGCCATCGTGGAGACCAGCACGGCGCCGCGGGCCGACGCGGTCGCGAAAACGAGAATTGACAAGACAAACCGGATCCGTTGAAGCACACGAACCTCCTGCTCTCTCTCTCCTGCGGATGGTTGGGGATCTCGATCGACGCGATCGTATCCGCCGCCCGCCCGGCGCGATGACAGGCTTTCGTTACATTGCGCGCGGCGCCGCTCAGAACTTGAAGAGGAGCGCGGCGAAGAGCGCGCCGCGCGCCGCCTCCCCACGTCACGCGCGCGATAGACTTTCCGCCGATGCGCAAGCTGATCCTCGCACTCGCCACCGTTGCCGTCGCTGCAACCGCGGTCGTAGCGGTCGCCGCGTCCGCGCGGCAGCCGCCGGAGCCCGCGCGGCGCGATCCGCGCTTCGAAGTCAAAGTCACCGACGAGATCCGCCGTCACAGCCGCATCGAGGAAACGCTTTACTTCGCCGGCACCGCCTACTCCCTCGGCGTGCTCGTGCTGCTCCTCGCGAGCGGCGCGGCGCCGCGGATGCGCGATCTCTCGTTGCGGCTGACGAAGAAGCCGTTCGTCGTGGCGATGCTGACGGTGGTGCTGTTCGTGCTCGCGACGACGCTACTCGAACTGCCGCTCACGTACTACGCGGACTTTGTCGTGCCGCATCAGTTCGACCTGTCGGATCAGTCGCTCGGCTCCTGGCTTCTCGACGGCGCGAAAGGGCTCGCGGTGAGTCTCGTGCTAAGCGCCATCGTCGGCGCGCTCGCGCTCGAGGCGATCCGACGTTACCGCCGCTGGTGGCTCGTGCTGTGGCTCGGCAGCATTCCGCTGATCCTGCTCATGGTGGTCGTGCAGCCGATCGTGCTCGATCCGATCTTCAACAAGTTCGAGCCGCTGCAGAACCAGCAACTGAAGACGAAGCTGCTCGACCTCGCCTCGCGCGCGGGCATCGAAGGCGGCCGCGTCTACCAGGTCAACAAGTCGAAGCAGACGAAGACGATGAACGCGTACGTCAACGGCATCGGCCCGACGAAGCGCATCGTGCTGTGGGACACGCTGCTCGCGAAGATGACCGACGACGAGATCCTCGCGGTGATGGGCCACGAGATGGGCCACTACGTGCTCAATCACATGTGGAAGGGCCTCGGCTTCGGCCTCGCCATTTCATTCGTCGTGTTCTTCGCCGGGCAGAAAATCTACGACCGCGGCATCGAGACGCGCGGCGCGCGCTGGGGCCTCACCGGCCGCGGCGATCCCGCATCGCTGCCGTGGCTCCTCCTCATCGCCGGCGTGATCGGCTTCTTCCTCTCGCCCGTGACGAACGGCTTTTCGCGCCACATCGAGCACGAGGCGGACGTCTTCTCGCTCGACCTCACGCACCTCAACGAGCCGATGGCCCGTGCGTTCGTCAAGTTTGCCGAGGACTCGAAGCGCGACCCGGATCCCAACCGCTTCCTCGAGTGCTGGCGCTACTCGCATCCGGCGCTCGGACGGCGCATCGACTTCGCGCTGGCGTACAAGCCATGGGAGGAACGGAAGACGCGTTGAAGTGAGCGCCTACGCCGCGAGCGCCTTGCGGAGCGTGCGCAGGCCGATCGACACCTCGACGCCGAAGGCCACGAGCAGAATTGCCAGCGCGGCGAGGATGATGTCGTAGCGCGGCGTACGCGAGTCGCTCACGTAAAACGCGCAGCCGCAGATTCCGACGACGATGAGCAGAAGGTACCGAATGCGCGCCTCCACGTGCACGAGCGCGCCGCCGTTCGGACCCGTCTCGATACGGCCGTGAAGGATCGGGTTCACGGAGTGGGAGCTCGGGGCGCGCTTCAGGCGGAAGGTGTTCTCGCCGACTTCACCCTGAAACGCGGCGCGCTTCGCGGATGGCATCCGCGGCCGGATCAGCGCCCGCACGCGCGCCATCGCCTCTTCCGGCGGCAGCGGCGTCTCGATCGTCGTGCGCCAGTACACGCGTCAGACTCGCCGCGAGACGTCGCGCAGGCGCTCGACGAGGAGCTCGCAGAGCGCGACCGCGAACTTGGCGAGGAGTTGCGGGTCGAACGCGAGCGCCTCCGACAGCGTCCGCTTGTCCCACGCGCGCACGACGGCGTCTTCGCCGGCGACGACAGAGACTGTCCGCGGCGAGTCGTCGAGGAAGGAGACTTCGCCGAGGACGTCGCCGGGACCGACGGTGGCAACGGTGACGGAGTGGTTGTCGCGTTGGGCGACGATGTCGAGGTGTCCGTCATCCACCGCGAACAAGGTCGAGTCGTTGTCGCCGGCGCGGATGAGGAACTCGCCTTCGCTGACGCGGCGCAGTTCGGCGATGTGCTCGATGCGCGCGCGCTCGTCGTCGGTGCAGTAGCGGAACAGCGGATGATCGGATTCGGCGGGGAAGATCTTGTTCATTGCCAGAGCACGTCCCACTCGCAGGCGTCGGCGCCTTTGGCCGCGCACTGCGTCTGCCGCACGACGACGTTCTTGACGCCGGTCAGCTCCGCCATCCGTTCGATCCAGCCGGTGACGCGCGAGCAGCCGGCGAGCTCGCTCGGGAAATTCACGAGCCGGATGTGCGCGCTGGTCGCGGTCTGCTTCTCGACGCGCAACTCGCCGCGGTTGTAGAGCGAGCTCCACATCTGCGACGCCTTGCCGAGCAACGCCGTCGGCGTCATCACCAGCGCGAAGAAGCGGTAGATCCCTTTTACCGCGTCGCCCGCGGCCTCGCGTCCGGCGCGGCGCGCGAACGTCTCGACCGTTTCGCCTTTCGCGTTCGCGGCTTCTTCGGTGAAGACGTTGAGCACGTGCACGGGGACGGTTTCCGTCGCGAGCATCGGGCTGCGAAAGCGCTTGCCAAACTCGGCGGGCAGCGCGCGGAAGACGGTTTCGCGCTGTTCCGGCGTGAGCTCCGCATCGATGAACTTCTGCAGGCTGCGCACGGGCGAGCCTTTGACCGTGACGCTCTCGTCGATCATCACAGAACCCTCATCTTGTGCTCGGAAAGTTGCTGACCGGCGACGAGTATAATCCGCTTTCTTCGTTGCCCCGCCGCCCCAGCTTTTGGAGGATTCATGACCGACTCCACGCCTGGCAGCACCGCCGCCGAAGGTGCCGCCGCGATCGCCGACGCAGAAAGCAGCAACCGTCCGTCGCTGTCCGGCAAGCGCGAGCTCGAAGAGCTCTGCGTCAACACGATCCGCTTCCTCGCCGTCGACGCGGTGCAGAAGGCGAACTCGGGACATCCCGGCACGCCGATGGGCATGGCGGACATGGCCTTCGTGCTGTGGACCGAGTTCCTGCGGCACGATCCGCTCGAGCCGCACTGGCAGAACCGCGACCGCTTCATCCTCTCCGCGGGCCACGCGTCGATGCTGCTCTACTCGCTCCTCCATCTCACCGGCTATCCGGACATGACGATGGACGAACTGCAGCACTTCCGGCAGTGGGGCTCGAAGACGGCGGGGCATCCCGAATACCGCCACGCCACCGGCATCGAAGTCACGACCGGCCCGCTCGGCCAGGGCTTCGCGCACGGCGTCGGAATGGCGCTCGCGTCGAAGATGCTGCGCGTGCGCTTTACGACCGAGGATCCGTTCACGCCGGTCGACAACCACATCTACGCGATCTGCTCCGACGGCGATCTGATGGAAGGCATCAGCTCCGAAGCCGGCTCCATCGCTGGCCACCTCGGCCTCGGCAATCTCATCTACTTCTGGGACGACAACCACATCTCGATCGAAGGCGACACGCGCCTCGCGTTTTCGGAGGACGTTCGCAAGCGCTTCGAGGCTTTCGGGTGGCACGTGCAGTCGATCGACGGTCACGATCGCGCCGCGGTGCGCAAGGCCATCCGCAAGGCGCAGCGCGAGACGGCGAAGCCGTCGCTCATCTGCGCGCGTACGGTGATCGGCTGGGGCAGCCCGAAGTATCACGGCACCGCGCGCGCGCACGGCGAGCCGCTCGGCGCGGACGAAGTGAAGGCGACGAAAGCGGCGCTCGGCTGGCCCGAGGAGCCGGCGTTCTACGTGCCGCCGGAAGTGCGCGAGGAGTTCGCGAAGCGGACGAAGAAGCTCGCGCGCGAACGGAAGAAGTGGGACCGCGAGATGACGGGCTGGCGCGCGCGCAACCCGCAGCTCGGCGAAGAGTGGGATCGCTACTGGTCGCAGTGGCTGCCCGACGGCTTCGACACGGTGCTGCTCGAAGGCGCGAAGACCGACAAGCCGATCGCGACGCGCGCGCTGTCGGGACAGGTGATCCAGAAGCTCGCGGAGATCGCGCCGTTCGTCGTCGGAGGTTCCGCGGATCTCGCGCCGTCGACGAATACGCTGATCAAAGACTCCGGCGACATCGCCCGGCCCAAAGAAGAAGAGAAGCGGCCGCCCGCGGACGTGCTGTTCCTCAATCGCAATCTGCACTTCGGCATCCGCGAGCACGCCATGGGCGCGATCGTCAACGGCATGACGCTGTACGGCTCGTGGCGCTGCTACGGCGCGACGTTCCTCATCTTCTCGGACTACATGCGTCCGTCGGTGCGTCTCTCGGCGCTGATGGGCATCCCGTCGATCTTCCTCTATACGCACGACTCGGTCTTCCTCGGCGAAGACGGTCCGACGCACCAGCCGATCGAGCAGCTCTGGTCGTTGCGGCTCATCCCGAACCTCTTCCTCTTCCGTCCCGCGGACGGCGCGGAAACGGCGATGGCGTGGGTGCGCGCGGTGCGCAGCACGGACAGCCCGACCGCGATCGTGCTCACGCGGCAGAAGCTCGATCTCCTTCCGCGTCCGCTCGACTTCGATCCGCAGCGCATCCTGCGCGGCGCGTACGTGCTCGACGGCTACGAGAACGGCGACCTCACGATCATCGCGACGGGATCCGAAGTGCCGCTCGCGGTGAAGACGGCGGACCTCCTGCGCGGCGAGGGCGTCAACGCGCGCGTGGTCTCCGCGCCATGTCTCGATCTCTTCGACCAGCAGCCGGCGTCGTATCAGGACGAGGTGATGGGCGACCGCGCGCGCGTCGTGGCCATCGAGGCGGGTCGCAGCGACGGCTGGTACAAGTACGTCGATCGCGACGCGCTGGTCATCGGCATCGACCACTTCGGCGCGAGCGCGCCGTACGAGCAGATCGCCGAGCATTTCGGCTTCACGCCCGAGCAGGTCGCGGCGCGCATTCGGGACTGGCGGAAATAAATCAATTGCACCGGGGGCGTGACGCGGCTCACAAACGCCGCGTCACGCCGTTCGTAGAATCCGCGCGCGAGTCCGGGAGTGCGTGTATGAACGAACGACTGAACGGTGAACGGGTGTCCCTGGTCAACTACGACCTCCTGCGCGAGCTGTGCGACCAGTGCCGCAGCGAGCGCTTCCACTTCGTGCCGATCGGCGCGGCGCCGGCCACCGGCGCGTGCCGCCAGTGCGGCGCGGAGTCGAAGCTGGCCGACGTGAGCGACACCGGCATCTGGCGGCTCATGACGCAGCCCGACGGCGAAGTGGTCATCGTTCCGCTGATCGCCAAAACTGCGTAGGCTTTTACGCGCTCGGAGAGCGGCCCCTCATCACCTGACGGGGTGCGGAAAGGACAGGCGCCGCGGCCTGTCCTTTCGCGTTTTTACGCGTCCATTTCGGCGAAGTTGACGGACACGAGCCGCGAGCAGCCCGCCTCTTCCATCGTCACGCCGTAGAGCACGTCCGCCGCTTCCATCGTCCGCCGCGAGTGCGTGATGACGATGAACTGCGTGTCGCGCGACATGTCGCGCACGAGGCGCACGAAGCGCTCCGTGTTCACCTCGTCGAGCGGCGCGTCGACCTCGTCGAGGATGCAGAACGGCGACGGCTTGTAGCGGAAGATCGCGAACAGCAGCGCGATCGCGGTCAGCGCGCGCTCGCCGCCGGAGAGCAGCGCGATGGACTGGTTCTTCTTGCCCGGCGGCTGCGCCACGAGCTCGATGCCGCTCTCGAGCACGTCTTCCTCGTCGAGCAGCTGCATGCGCGCGGTGCCGCCGCCGAAGAGCGACGTGAAGATGTGCGTGAAGGACTCGTTGACCTGCGTGAACGCTTCGCGGAAGAGATCGCGCGAGGTGAGGTTGATCTTGCGGATGGTCTGGCGCAGCGACTCGATCGACTGCACGAGATCGTCGCGCTGCGTGCGCAGGAACGACTCGCGCGTTTCGAGCTCGGTGTGCTCGTCGATGGCGAGCACGTTCACAGGGCCGATCTTCTCGATCTGATCGCTCAGCTTCGCGACGTCGCTCTCGAGCGTCGCGCGCGACTCCTCGTCCGTGGGCGGCTCGACGTCGGCGAGCGCGTCGATGCCGGCGTGGAGATCGAACGAGATCTGCTCGCGCAGGATGTCGAACGCCGACTTCGCGCGGTCGACGCGGCGTTCCGCCTCGAAGAGCGCGTCCTTCGCCGCCGTCCACTGCTCGCGCGAGCTGTGCGCGCGCGACTGCAGTTCCGCGACGCGCGCGTCGAGCTCCGCGACTTCGGCCTCGACGCTGGTGCGCAGCTCGCCGAGCTCTTGCAGCTTGGTCGCCGACTGCGCGAGCTGGCCGCGCGACGCTTCGAGCGCGACGCCGGTGTCGCCCTGACGGCGCACGAGCGTTTCGATCTCCTGCTGCAGCTGCGTCGCGCGCGATCCGAGCGACACGACGATGCGCGAGAGGTTCTCATGCTCGCGCTGGATGGAGTTCACGTTGCCGCTCGCGGTCTCGACGTCGACGCGCGCTTTCGACGCCGCCTCCGTCACTTCCTCGAACGCCGTGCGCGACGCGGCGAGCCGTTCTTCCGCGACGCGGATCTGCTCGTGCAGTTCCGCCTCGCGCGCCTGCAGCTGATCGACGTCCGCGATCGCGGCGTTCTTGCGGCCGAGGAGCTGTTCCTTTTCGTCGGCGTAAAGAGTCTGTTCCTCGGAGGCGACGGCGAGGTCTTTCTCGAAGCGTTGCAGCTCGGTCCCGGCGCGCTCGCGCTGGCTGCGTTTCTCGCGCAATTCCTGATCGGCCGTGCGCGCGCGCTCGTCGGCGATGATGCGCGCGTCGTCCGCGGCACGCAGCTCTTCTTCCAGCGTCTGCAGCTCCGCGGCGAAGCCGCTCGCGCGCGACTCTTCGCTGCCCGCGAGCGCTTCGAGATCGGCGATCTCGCGCTTGATCGAGAAGACGCCCGGCGTCGCGCCTTCGGTCTTGCCGCCGATGACGAGCGGTCCGCGCACGATGTCGCCTTCGAGGGTGACGAACGTGGCGCTCGGGCGTTCCTTCGCGCGCTCGATCGCCTCGGAGAGCGCCCCGACGATGTACGCCTCGGGGATCGCATGGCGCACGGCATCGGCGACGCGTCCTTCGCCGACGACCGAATGCGCCGCGTCGCCGCGACGCGAGCCTTCGCCGGCCGGCTGATAGTCGAGGAGGATGAACGCGCCTCGGCCCGCGCCGCGTTCGCGCAGACGGCGAATCGCTTCGGAGGCGGTGGCCGTGTCGTCGACGACGATCGCCTTCGACACTTCGCGGAGGAGCGTGTCCAGCGCGGCTTCGAAGCCTTCCGCCGCGCGCACCGATTCCGCGGCGGCGACGGCGTTCGGGATCAGCTCGAGGATCGCGCGCCGCACGTCTTCGTCCTGCGCTTCGAGCGAGACCAGCAGCGTGCGCAGCGAGTCGATCTTGTACGTCGTCTGCGACACGCGGTCGCGCGCGCCGGCGAGCGACTCGCGGAGCGCATCGCGGCGCGCGAGCAGCTCGTCGCGCCGCGCGACGGCATCGCGCGCGTTCTGCTGCGCGGTGGCGAGCGCCTGTTCGGCGTCGCGCACCGACTGCTCCCATTCGTACATCTGCGCGCGCGCGCCGTCGCGGCTCTCGGCCGCCTTGCGCGCGCTCTCGGTGAGCTTGGTGAGATAGAACTCGCACTTTTCGACCGCGATCTCGATCTGGTGCACCTGATTGCGCGCTTCCGAGATGCGGGCGATGGTGCGCATGAGCGACTCGCGCGAGTCGGCGAGCGATTTCTCGTGCTGCCGCACCGCGTCGCCGCGCTCCTGACGGTCGCGCTCGGCCTGATCGGCGATCTCGCGGAGGCGGTTGCGCTCCGCGCGCGCGGCTTCAAGCTGCTGCGTCTTCTCGTCGAGCGCGGCCTGCTGCTCCGCGCCCTCGGCTTCGAGCGTCGCGATCTGCGCGCGCGCGTTGTCGACGCGCTGCACGAGATCGCCGAGGTTCGTCTCGGATTGCTGGAGGAACGAGCGGAGGCGCTCGACTTCGCCGGTGAGGCCCGCGAGCTCCTCGCGCACGTGCGACGCGCGCGAGGCGCGCGTGGCGTGCAAGCCGCGCGTTTCGTTCAGCTCCGACTCCGCGCCGCCGAGCGTCGCCGAAAGCTCGCTCTCGCGCTGCTGCGCTTCCGCGAGCGCGGCGGAGGCCTGCTCTTCTTCGAGCTGCGCCGCAACGATGCGTCCTTTGTACAGCGAGCGTTTCGCCGTCGAGAGCTGGTCCGCGAGCTCTTTGTGCCGGCGCGCCTTCGAGGCCTGGCGCTTGAGCGAGTTGAGATTCCGCGTCACCTCGGAGAGCGTGTCGTCGATGCGCAGGAGGTTCTGCTGCGTCTCTTCGAGCTTCAGCTCCGCGGCGCGGCGCTTGGTCTTGTACTTCGTGATGCCGGCCGCTTCTTCGATCAGGCGGCGGCGATCCTGCGGCTTGTTGGAGAGGATCAGATCGATCTTGCCCTGCTCCATCACGCTGTAGTTGCGGATGCCGAGGCCGGTGTCCATGAGGATGTCGGAGATGTCCTTCATCCGCACGCGCTTGCCGTTGAGGCGGAACTCCGACTGCCCGTCGCGGAAGACGCGGCGGTTGATGGTGATCTTGCCGTCGTCCGCCATCGGATGGTTGCCGTCGCCGTTGCTCGTGCCGAGCGTGAGCGTGACTTCTCCCATCGACAGCGCGCGCTTGCGGGCCGAGCCCTGGAAGATGACGTCTTCCATCGTCTCGCCGCGGATGTGGGAGGCGCGGTTCTCGCCGAGGACCCAGATCAGGGCGTCGCAGATGTTCGATTTCCCGCAGCCGTTCGGGCCGACGACGGCCGTCATGGCCGCGGGGAAGGTGAGGTGGGCGGGGTCGTAAAACGACTTGAAGCCGTGGATGTCGAGCTTTTCGAGACGAAACATTTTGATGTGCGGGTGGTCCGACTAGCGCGCGATCCTAGCAGGGAAACCGCGGTGCCGATACACACGAATTTGGCTCGTGTAAACCGCTGACGCCAAAGGGAAATTCGCCGTTGACAGCGCGGACGCGCAGCGGTTCCTGTGCAGTGGGCCCGGTCGTCACTGCTCGTACAATCCCGCCTCGTGACGCTCGACGACTTCCTCCTCCGCGAGATCGAACTCGGCTCGTTCCCTGCGGCGGCGTATGCGATCGGGACCGTCGACGGCGGCATCGAGCGCGAGCGCGCGTTCGGCGAGGCGGTCGCGGTGCCGCTGCGGATTCCCGCGCACGTCGACACGATCTTCGACTGCGCGTCGATCACCAAGCCGCTCATCACCGGCACGCTCGTGCTGCAGGCGGTCGCGGAGCAGCGCATCGCGCTCGACGACGAATATCGCGGCTTCACGTTTCGCGAGCTGCTCACGCATACGTCTGGATTGAAATCGTGGCTGCCGCTCTACGCGCTCGGCGATTACCTGCAGGCGATCGAGGAGCGCGGGCGCGAGCATCCGCGCGGCGCGGTGGTGACGTACTCCGATCTCAACTTCGTGCTGCTCTACTTCGCGCTGCAGGAGCTCTTCGGCGATTACATCGAAGCCGCGCGCACGCGGATCTTCGCGCCCCTCGGGCTGCACGACGCGACGTTCCATCCCGCGCCGTCGCTCCTGCCGCGCATCGCGGCGACGGAGTGGGGACAGCGTTTCGAGTACGGCATGTGCGCGACGCGCTCGATCGCGTTCACGGGATTCCGCCAGGGCCTCATGTGGGGCGAGGCGAACGACGGCAACTCGTTTCACCACGGCGGCACGTGCGGCAACGCCGGCCTCTTCACGACCGCGCGCGAGGTGTTTCGCATCGCGCAGGGTTTCGCGAGCGGCGAGCTCGTGCCGCGCGAGCTCGTCGTCGAAGCGACGCGCGCCTACAAAGAAGATCGCGGCCTCGGATGGCAGCTCGCGGGTCCCGGTTTATCGGAGCGCTCGTTCGGGCACATGGGCTTCACCGGCACGTCGGTGTGGGTCGATGAGGGACGCGTCTACGTGCTGCTGACGAATCGCGTGCATCCGTGCGCGGCGCCGATCGCGATGCATCGCATCCGCGGCACGTTTCACGAGCTCGCGCGCCAGCCCCAGCGTTCGGCCTGACGCCGCAGCGCGGTCGCGCGCTCGGTCTCGCCGTTCGCCTCCGCCAGCTTGGCGAAGAGAAAGAGCGTCTCGGAGAGCAGCGGATCGGGATCGGTGTAGTCGTCGCGGAAGCGCGTCTCGAGGAGCTCGACGTTGTCGCGATAGAGGCGCAGCGCGGCGTCGCGGTCGCCGGCGCGCAGGAGGATGTACGCGAGCGCGAGCGCCTGGAACTCCTGGATCTGCGGACACTGCGCGATCTGCAGTTCCATGAGCCGCCGCGCCTCGTTGAGGTCGCGCCCGAGGTGGGCGAGGGAGAGCGCGATGCCCTCGCGCGCGGCGGGATCGTCGGATTGCTGATACGACGCGATCGCTTCGTCGAAGCGGCCGAGGAGCTTGAGCGCTTCGGCGCGATGCAGCGCGTCGCCGGTGCGATTCGCCTCGAGCACCGCGTCTTCGTAGCGGCGCTGCTGGATGAGCTGCTGCGCGTTGGTGATCGGCTTCTGCGCGAGCATGTACGCGACGAGCCAGCCGAGTCCTGCGATGGTGAGGAGCAGGACCCAGAACCACGCGCTCATCGCGGATGCGCGGCCGGCCGCGGAACGCCCGGACGGGCGGGCTGCGGCGCGACGCCGACGCGCGCCGGCTGCGGTCCGGGACGCGCGGCGCCCGGCGGCATCGGCTGCGTGCCGGGGGGCACGGCTCCGGCGGGCGCGGGAGCGGCAGCGCCGTTCTTCGCCGCGGCCGCCGCCGCGGCTTCCTGCTGGGCCGCCTGTTGCGCGGCGATCACCTCGGGCGGCGTGACCGCGCCCGACTCGACGACGAACGTGCGCATCGTCTGCGGGCGTCCCTCGTACTGGAAGTCGAGATCGGGCATCGACATCGGCGCGGTCTCGTCTTTCTGATTCGCGAGATCGGTGACTTCCGTGAGCGGCACCGCGGGCGCGTCGCTGACGTTCGAGAGGTTGCGGCGCATCACGATCTGATGGATGCCGGCGAGCAGCAGAAACGCGACGAGCAGCGAGAGCACGATCACGATGCCTTGGCGCTGCCGCGCGTATTCGAGCACGCTCTCGGACTTTGTCACGGTGCGCGGCTGAAAGACTTCCTGCAGCAGCGCCTGCGTGTCGATGCGCTCGCCCGTGGCCGGGTTCGCGCCGCAATACGGGCAGAGTTTCGCGGCGGCGTCGATCTGATGGCGGCACGCGGCGCAGACTGCGGAGCTCATCATCGGAATGATATTTCAACGCTGTACGGCGACGCGACAGGCTCGCCGTTCTCGGTGGCGGGCTTGAAGCGCCAACCCTGAATCGCGGCGATCAGCGAGGGAAGGTTCGCGCCGCCCGACTGGCGGACGTTGACTTCCTTGACGCGGCCGTCGGCGCCGATGAGCAGATCGAGCCGCACCGGTCCGTTCGCGCGGAGACGCGGCACCGGCTGGAACTGCGGCACGGGACGCGTGCGGATCGCGGCGCGCCGCGGCGCGCTGTTCTGCGCGCCGTTCTGTGCGAACGGCGGCGGCGGCGGCGCGGCGTTGCTCGCGCTGGTCATCGACGGCGGCACCATCGCGGGCGCCTGTCCCGGCATCGCGGCCACGGGAGCCGGACGCGGACGGCGCGGCGGCAGCGCGCCTTGCGCGTAGGCGGCGCCGGTGATCGAGCGCGGATCGACGAGCGCGGCCATGCGGCTCTTCTCCGCCGCGGCGCGCTGCGCCATCTGCGCGTACTCGGCCGCGGAGACCGCGGTCGCGTCGGTGCGTTGATATTCGGCCGGGACGCCTTCGGCGGGTGCGGCGCCGGTGGGCGCGCTGGTGATCGGCTGTTCGATGCGATCGACGCCGCCGCTGTCACCGACCGGCACGAGCGGCGTATCGGCACGCTTCACGGCGGGCACGCGCGCCTGCGCCTGCTGTTGTTGCTGCGCCTGTTCTTCCGGCGTCGGCGGCACGACTTTCGGCGCGCCGTCGCGATTGATGACGTAGCCGATGGCGAACGACGCCACGAGCAGCACGGCGCCGGCGATGCCGAAGAGAATCCGCTTCCGCAGCTTCTGCTCGGCGGGCGGTTTGTAGTCGACGATGGGGGCGGGTGCGCTCTGCTGCGCCGTCACGGGCTCCGCCTGGTTCCAGTTGCAGAACGGGCAGATCGTGGCGATCGCATCGATGGCGCGCGCGCAGCGGACGCACGGTTTTCGTTCCGTCATGGCCGCTCCAAAGTGCAACCGACGTACCGTCACGGGACGATGCGGACGCGGCCGTTCTGCCAGAAAGCGATTCCGCCCGCCGTGAGCGCGTACGCGCCGGGGGCGATGCCGGTGGCGACGACCGTGCTTTTCTGCCTCGTCACGCGGTACAACGTACCGCTGCTCGAGTCGTACGCGAGCCACCGCGAGCCGCGCGCCACGACGCGATCGATGCCGGTCGGGAACTCCGACGAGCGGTTCGCGAAGAGGCCGAGCCCGAGGACGCCGCGCAGGAAGCCGCGGGCGACGGCCTGCGTCATCGACTGCGTGCCTTCGGTGAGCCAGACTCGCTTGGCAGATGGATCGGCGACGGCGAGGATGGGCGCCGTCAGCGCGCTGCCGCCGCCGGCGAGCGCGACATCGACCGGCACGGCACCGGCCGCGAGCGTGTCGCTGACGCGCAGCGTTCGCAGATCGACGACGCGGACGCGCGCGTCGCGTGGAAAGAGCAGATACGCGTTCGCGCCGTCGACTTCGAGGTCCGAGGCGAACGGCGCAATCGTCGCGCGCCGCACGACGCGGTCGCGTTCGATCTCTTCGAGCACGCCATCGACGCGCGAGTAGACGTAGAGCCGGCCGTTCGCCGCGCGCACGAACGCGGGATCGGCCGCGAGCGGAATCGACGCGCCGCCGACGTGCTGCAGCACGCGCGCGTCGCGCGCGAGGACGTACAGCTCGCCGCTCACGAAGAGCGCCGCGATGGGCGTCTCCGCGGTTGCGACGCGCGTGACGCGTCCGCTCGCGAGCTCGACGATGACCGCTTCGTTGTGCAGCGCGTCGAGCACCGCGACGCGATCGGAAGATGCAGCGATGGAGGTGGCGTTTGCGACGCCGTCGACGCGCCAGCGATCGGCGAGCTCGACCCGCCCGTCGTGCGCCGCGACGACGCCGCGCGGCGTGTCGATGAGGAGTTGGGCGGTGGCGAGGGGGGCGGCCAAGAGCGCGAAGAGGAGCACGAGTTTCTTCATCGCCCGCCCTCGACCCGCACCGGCTCGAGCAGCAGCGCGTCCTCGTCTCCCGCCCGCGTCACGCCGAGAATCCGATACGTCAGGCGCAGCGGTGCGGACGTGTCGAACGTGCCGGCGAAGATCGTCGGTTCGGAGAAGCGGAACGCGACGCCATAGATGGTGCCGCTCGCGAGCGTCGTCTGCGCGTTGGCCACCTGCGCGCTTTCGAACGTCGCCAGGCTGGTGAACGTCATCGCATCGAGGGCGACGCGTTGCTCCGGCGCGAGCGCGTCGTACCCATCGCGCAGCGCGCGTAGTTCGGCGGCGGTCGGATTCGGCGACGGCAGTGCTGCGATGCTCGCGTTCGCGTGCTCGGCTTCGACGCGCAACGTCCGCAGCGTTTCGTTCGCGGGGAACTTCGCGAGCAGCGCGTCGAGCGTTTCGCGCGCCGCGCGCGATTCGCCGCGGACGAGCTGCGCGATCGCGCGCCGCACTTCGCTGCCGGTCGAGCCGTTCGATGCCGGCGTCGCCCGCGCGCTCGAGTGCAGAAACGCGCGGTATTGCGCGACGAGCTCGCGGTCGAACGGATTCGCCTCGAACGCCTCCGCGAACCGCCGCTCGCGTTCGTCGCTCGACGTGGCGAGGCGCGCCAGTCCCGCGAGCGCGGTGGCGTCGTCGCTGCGCGCGTCGAGCACGCGCTCGTACGTGCGCCGGGCGAGCTCGTTGCGCCCGCGCTCCTCGTACAGCCGCGCCAGCCGCAGCTGCGCGCGATTCAGCAGCGAGACGTATGCGGCGACGTCGCCGTGCGCCGAGCTGTAGATCTCGAACGATTCCTGCCGCGCAACGTCGTTCCGCAGCGACGCGAACCGTTCCGAGCGCAGCGACTCCGTCAGTTTCACCAGCAGCGTCTCCGCCTCGGCGCTCTCGCCGCTGTCGAGCAGCGCGGTCGCCAGCGCGTACTGATCGACCGCTACGTCGAGCGGCTTCTTCGCCAGCGTCACCGCGTTGCGCGCGGCGCTTACGGCTTTCCTTGGATATCCAAGAATGCGCATCGCGGAGGCGTAGAGGTTCCACGTCTCCGCGTCGTCGCTCGCGTAACGCACGGCTTCTTCCGCGAACGCGAACGCCTCCGCGTCGCGATGGAGCTTCGCGGCCGCGAGCGCGGCGTACGACGTCGCCGTCGCATAGCGCGCCAGCTGCGCGTCGCGCCGCGCGTCGAGTCGCTCGCGCGCGGCGAGGTCGTACGCGGTGCGGTACTCGCGCGAGGCGAGCGACGGCTCGTTGCGCGCGGCGCGGACGTCGCCGAGGTTCGCATGGCCGGACAACTGCGCCTCGAAGCCGTGCGCGGTCGCGAGCTGCTTTTCCATCTGCGCGAGCTCGAAGTCGGACGCGATGCGCGATTCCGCGAGGAGCGACGATGAAAGCGCGAGCAGCAGCAGCACTCGTCTCATTCGGCGAAGTACTCCTTGCGCGCGCTGACGATCGTGAGCCCCGCGCGGCGCGGCGTCACCTCGATGCGGCGCCAGCCCGGCCGCGTGCCCTGGCTCTGATAGACGACGAGATAGCGGCTGTTGATGTCGGCGAGCAGCCGCGCGAGCGCATCGTTCACGGTCGCGCGCGACGCGGCCACCACCGAGCCGCCGGTGTTGCGCGCGGCGCGGTCGAGAAAGTCCGTGTGCGAGTTGCCGAGAACGATCGCGTGCACGATCGTTTTCGTGGTGCTGATGCGGCGCAGCGCCGCCTCCTCGGAGAGCGCGCTGTTGCGATCGCCGCCGTCGGTGATGACGATCGCGTACGTGCGCTCGTCGCTCGCAATCGACGCGAGCGCATCGCGCAGCGACGTGCCGCCCGACGGAACCGTGCTCGCGAAGAGGCGCGCGAGATCGTCGCCGCGCGCGATCGGACGCGCGGCGGCGACGTTGTGGTTGAAGAGGACGAGCGACGCGCGATCGCCCGCGCGCAGTTGCCGCAGCTGCTCGCTCACCGCGTGCAGCGCGGCCGCGAGCTTGCCGTCGTTCATGCTCAGCGAGCGGTCGACGACGAACGCGAAATGCGCCGGCGGACGTTCGACGCGCACGTCGCGCACGGTCTGCTCGACGCCGTTCTCGCGCACGCGCAGGTCCGACGCGCGCAGCGTTTGCGACGTCCGCACGCGCAGCGGCAGCTCGACCAGCGTCACGTTCAGCGTGTCGTTCGCCGACAGTGCGGCCGTGCGCACGCGCGCGTCCTCGCGGTTGCGGTAGCCGTTCGACCAAACCGTCGCCTCGATCGTGCGCGCGGCGAGGCTCTGGCCGAAATCGAACGCGATGCGATACGGCGGCTTGCGCGCGACGCCGGCGAGCGCGCCGTCGACACGGAAGTCGACGCGATCGACGTTCGCGGCGTCCGTCGTCACTTCGATCGCCGTGGGACCAAGCGCCTGCGCGCCATCGAGAGGCGAGATGAACGTCACGCGCGCCTGCCCGGCGAAAGCGAAGGCGAACGCGAGGAACAACGCTGCGAGAAACGGGAGCCGGCGCACGGGACGCAAAACGTCTCCGGCGCATAAGTGATTTCGCTCGTATGGGTTGACGCCTGCAGCGGACGCGATCGTCCCCGGCCGGAGACGTGGAGGGGCGGCATTCCGGCTATACTGCCGGCCATCCTGTGAGTCGAAACGATACCCGCTACGGCGTCACGATCTGTGACCGCTGCGCCGACTGCCAGTGGCGCGCCGACAGCTTCTTCTGTCAGTTCGACGCGGACATCCTCAAGGCCTTCGACGCGATCACGTTCACCAGCGTGCATCCCGCCAGCGCGCTGCTGTACGCCGAAGGCGAGGCGCCGCGCGGACTGTTTCTCTTGTGCCACGGCGGCGCGAAGCTGAGCATCTCGTCCGGGAGCGGCAAGACGCTCATCACGCGCATCGTCGAGGCGGGCGAAGTGCTCGGCCTCTCCAGCGTCCTCTCCGGCAACGCGTACAAGTCGAGCGCCGAGACGACCGCCCCGTCGCAGGTGAAGTTCGTGCGGCGCGACGATTTTCTGCGCTTCTCCGAAACGTATCGCGACGTCTCCTTCAACGTCGCGCGCCAGCTGATCGAAGAGTGCGAGTCGGACGCGAACCAGATCCGCGCCCTCGGCCTGGCGAACTCCGCCGCCGAGCGGCTCGCGCAACTGCTCCTCGCGTGGTGTCAGGAGAACGGACAGCCGTCTGCGAGCGGCATGCGCTTCCCGGTCGTCATGACGCATGAAGAGATGTCGCAGATGATCGGCACCTCGCGCGAGACGGTCACGCGCCTGCTGAAGAGTTTCCGCGAGAAGAAGATCCTGACGGTGCGGCGCACGTCGATGACTCTGCACAAAAAGTCGGAGCTCGAAGACCTCATCGTCTGACGCGCGGGTCTTCTCGACGCAGCGGATACAATCGCCGCCCGATGCCGCTCGATCCGATCGCGCTCGCCCGCCAGCTCATCGACGCGCCGTCGCCGACCGGCGAAGAAGCCGCCGTCGGCGAGCTCCTCGACGCGCAGCTCTCCGCGCTCGGCTTCACCACGCGCCGTCACGCCGTCACCGACACGCGCTTCAATCTCTTCGCGTCCGCGGGCGGACGCCCGCGCGTCGTGCTCAACTCGCACATCGACACCGTGCCGCCGTGGTTCGCCTCGCGCGAAGACGACGCGCACGTCTACGGCCGCGGCGCGTGCGACACGAAAGGCATCATCCCGGCGATGCTCGCGGCAGGGGAGCGGTTGCTCGCGCGCGGCATCCGCGACTTCGCGTACCTCTTCGTCGTCGGCGAAGAAACCGACTCGATCGGCGCGAAGACGGCGAACGAAGCGTTCGCCGATCTCGGCTCGGAATTCGTCGTCGTCGGCGAGCCGACCGAGTCGAAGTTCGCGCGCGCGTCGAAAGGCGCGTTCACCGCGACGGTGCGCTTCGCAGGCGTCGCCGCGCACTCCGCGTATCCGCACCTCGGCGACTCGGCCATCAACCGCATGGTCGCCGCGATCGACGAGATCAACCGCTTCGCGGACTGGGGCGCGGACGACGTCCTCGGCAACGCCACCGTCAACGTCGGCGTCGTGCGCGGCGGCGAGAAGCCGAACATCGTGCCCGCGTGGGCGGAATGCGAGATGATCTTCCGCCTCGTCACGACCCCTGAGGATGTGCGGCAGAAGCTGGAGACGCTCGTGGCGCGGCATGGTGGCGCGATCACGGCCGCGCGCGGCAATCCGCCGCAGCGGATGATCGTGCCGGCCGGCCAGCCATCCGCGGTGGTGGCGTTCAATACTGACGTCCCCTGGCTCGGCAACCTCGGGCAGCCGCTGCTCTTCGGTCCCGGCTCGATCCTCGACGCGCACGGCGTCGACGAGAAGATCGGCAAGCGGGAATTGCTCGACGCGGTCGCGACGTACGAGTCGATGGTGATCTCGCTGCTCGAAGGGAACGTGACGTAACGCATGCCGCAGCTGAAAGAATCGATCTATCTCATCGCCGCGCTCCGCACGCCGATCGGCAAGTTCGGCGGCGGACTGGCCTCGCTCACCGCCGCGCAACTCGGCACCGCCAGCGCGAACGCCACGCTCGCGCGCAGCGGCATCGACCCGCACGCGATCGACGAAGTGATCTTCGGCAACGCGCGCCAGGCCGGCGTCGGCCCGAACGTCGCGCGGCAGATCGCGATCAAGAGCGGGCTGCGCCACGAGGTGCCGGCGTACACCGTGAACCAGGCCTGCGGCTCGGGCCTGCGCGCGATCATGAACGCCGCCGATCAGATTCGCTTGGGGCAGGCGAGCGTCGTCCTCGCCGGCGGCACCGAATCGATGTCGAACACGCCGTACCTGTTACCGCGCGCGCGCTGGGGCTACCGCATGGGTAACGACGAGATCGTCGACGGCATGGTGCGCGACGGCTTCCTCTGTCCGCTCGCCGACGAGATGATGGGCTCGACCGCGGAGACGCTCGCGGAGCAGTACGGCATCTCGCGCGACGAACAGGACCGCTACGCCGTCGCCTCGCAACAGAAGGCCGCGCGCGCGTACGACGAACACCGCTTCGCCGATGAGATCGCGCCGGTGACGGTGGCCGGTAAAAAAGGCGACGTCGTCATCGACACGGACGAACATCCGCGCTTCGACGCCACGCTGGACAGCATGGCCAAACTGCCGCCCGTGTTCCGCAAGGGCGGCAGCGTGCACGCCGGCAATTCCTCCGGAATCACCGACGGCGCGTCGAGCATGCTCGTCGCGAGCGAAGAAGCGGTGGCGCAACACAAGCTGACGCCGATGGCGCGCATCATCGGTTACGCGCAGGCGGGCGTCGATCCGAAGATCATGGGCATCGGTCCCGTGCCGGCGACCCGCAAGCTGCTCGACGACACGCGGCTCTCGCTCGACGACGTCGATCTCATCGAGCTCAACGAAGCATTCGCCGCGCAGGTCATCGCCTGCGACCGCGAGCTGCACTTCGACCCCGCGAAGCTCAACGTGCACGGCGGCGCGATCGCCCTCGGGCATCCGATCGGCTGCACCGGCGCGCGCATCACGACGACGCTCCTGCACGCGCTGCAAACGCGCGAGCGGAAGCGCGGGCTGGCCACGCTCTGCATCAGCGGAGGCATGGGGCTGTCGCTGCTGGTGGAGCGCGTTTGATGCGCTTCACCGATTCGCATTGCCATCTCACGATGTCCAACCTCGACGCGAACCTCGCCGCGGCGCGGGCGGCGGGCGTGCGCGGCTTCGTCGTGCCGGCGACGAAGCTCGACGACGCGCCGCAGGCGGTGGCGATCGGACAGCAGCACGACGACGTCTGGTCGGCGGTCGGCTTCCATCCTCATGAAGCCAAAGACTGCGACGACGACGCCTTCCGCGAGATCGCGCGCCTGGCGAAGATGCACCGCGTCGTCGCCATCGGCGAGTGCGGCCTCGACTACCACTACATGCACTCGCCGCGCGACGTGCAACGCGAGGTTTTCGAGCGGCATCTCGCGCTCGCCAAAGAGCTCGACAAACCGATCATCGTCCACAACCGCGAGTCGACCGACGACATGCTGGAGATCCTCACGCGTGCCGGCGCGCGCGGCATTCTTCATTCGTATACGGAATCGCTCGACGTCGCGCGGCGTCTCGTCGACCTCGGCTACTTCATCTCGTTTTCCGGCATCGTCACGTTCAAGTCCGCCGAGTCGCTGCGCGAGGCCGCGCGCGGACTGCCGCACGACCGCGTGCTCATCGAGACCGACACGCCGTACCTCGCGCCGGTGCCGTACCGCGGCCGCGACAATGAGCCGGCCTACGTCATCAAAGTGGCCGAACTGCTCGCCAGTCTGTGGAACGTTTCGCTCGAGGAAGTGGCCGCGCAGACCACCGCAAATTTCGAGCGGGCCTTCTCGGTTACACTCCCGGAACCGTGAGCGAGGCGCCTGATCTGTCGGTCGTCTTCCCCGTCTACAACGAGGAAGAAAACGTCCCTCTGCTGCTGCGCGAGATCGCAGCGGCGCTGCAGGGGCGCGGCTGGACGTACGAGATCGTGGCCGTCGACGACGGCTCGACCGATCGCAGCCTCGCCATTCTCCGCGAAGCGCGAAAAGACTATCCGACGCTGCGCGTCATGGCGCTGGCGAAGAACAGCGGCCAGACCGCGGCGCTCGATGCCGCGTGGCGCGCCGCGCGCGGGAAGCTCGTGGTCTCGCTCGACGCGGACCTGCAGAACGATCCCGCCGACATCCCGCGCATGATGCAGCGCCTCACCGAGAGCGGCGCGGACATGGTCATCGGCGTGCGCGTCAATCGCCGCGACACGTGGAGCCGCAAGATGCAGTCGCGCATCGGCAACGGCGTGCGCAACTGGATCACCGGCGATCGGATCACCGACACCGGCTGCTCGCTCAAGCTCGTGCGGCGCGAGGCGATCGATCGCGTGCGCCTCTTCACCGGCATGCATCGCTTCCTGCCGACGCTCGTGCGCTACGCCGGCTACCGCGTCGTGGAGATGCCGGTCAACCATCGCGCGCGGCAGTTCGGGACGTCGAAGTACGGCGCGATGAATCGCGCGTTTCGAGGGTTGGCGGATTGCTTCGCGGTGCGCTGGATGGGCAAGCGCATGCTCAACTACCAGGCGCGGGAAGACGCATGAACTGGCATTGGGACCTCTGGCTGATCTTCGGATTCGCCGGCCAGTTCCTCTTCGCGGGACGCTTCCTCGTGCAGTGGATCTCTTCCGAGCGCAAACGCGAGAGCCACGTCCCGATCGCGTTCTGGTACTTCTCGCTCGCGGGCGGTCTGGTGATGACGGCGTACGCAATTCACCGCAGAGACCCCGTGTTCATCATCGGGCAAGGTTCGGGTCTCATCGTCTACATCCGCAACCTGATGCTCATCCATCGGCAACCCCAGCGCGAAACCCATGTTGACCCCGCAGCAACGCCGGCAGCTCCTCCGGATCGCGCGTGACACCATCACGGCCGCTCTCGAAGGGCAGCGCTACGCCGTCGATCTCGCCTCCGTCGACGAAGATCTGCAGCGTCCCGCCGGCGCGTTCGTGACGCTCGAGAAGCACGGCGATCTGCGCGGCTGCATCGGCTCGATCGAGCCGGTCGCGCCGCTCGCGCAGGCGGTGTCGTCGAGCGCGATGAGCGCGGCGTTCCGCGACCCGCGCTTCCGTCCCGTGCGCGCGGACGAGCTGCCGCAGCTCGACATCGAGATCTCCGTCATGGGGCCGATCGAGCGCGTTAACGACGTCAACACGATCGAGGTCGGACGCGATGGCCTCATCCTCTCGCGCGGCTCGCGCGCGGGGCTGCTCCTGCCGCAGGTGGCGACCGAATACGGGTGGGACCGCGACACCTTCCTCCGCCAGACCTGCCTCAAGGCGGGGCTTCCGCCCGACGCGTGGCGTGCCGCCGACTGCCGGATCGAGAAGTTTTCGGCGGAAGTTTTCGGCGAGCAAGACACTGCGCTGTAAGCACTTAGCGGCTCTTGCGTCCTGATCCGTAATATTCCCGGAGGCCGCGGGGTTTTGACGTGTCCATTCGGAGAGTGTAAGGTTATTCGACTTACAATAACTCGGAGGAAGCGCCTGATGCAGAAGCCTCGTCCCGTCGTCGACAGCCTCTCGACCCGCGTCGCCCGCGCCCGCAAAGCGGCGGAAGGGCATCGCTTCATGCGCATGGTCGGTGGCCGCGGCGCGGCCGCGCTCCTCCTCGGCACGGCACTCTCCGTCGGCGGCGTCGCCGAGACGCTCGACCACGTGCACTTCCTGGTGCAGAAAGACCTCGACGCCGTGCGCGTCGTCCGCCAGAACGGCAAGGCGGAGACCGTCGTGGCCAGCCTCGACGGCGGCTTCACCGGCAACACCGTCTTCAAGCTCGCGCAGGTGCTTCCCGAGCGCTACGTCTCGCGCGAGCGCGCGCTCTTCGACGACGCGTGGCTGCCCGCGCCGGCGTCGGAAGGCGAGCCGCACGCGTCGCCGCGGAAGCACGACCTCTTCTTCGACGAGATGCGGCGCATCAACGAGGCCATCCGCGCCGACTTTTTCGCGAGCTCGATTCCGTACGGCGAGCTCATTCACGAGAAGGCGGCAAAGTACAAGGTCGATCCCGCGCTCGTCGCGGCAGTGATCGAGCAGGAGTCGAAGTTCCGCGCCACGGCGAAGTCGCAGGTCGGCGCGCGCGGGCTCATGCAGCTCATGCCGCGCACCGGCCGCTGGATGGGCGCGCGCAACCTCTACGATCCCGAGCAGAACATCGACGCGGGTGTGCGCTACATCAAGTACCTCAACGAGCGCTTCCACGGCGATCTGCGCCAGACCATCGCCGCGTACAACGCCGGCGAGGGCACGGTGAAGCGCTACCGCGGCGTGCCGCCGTTCGGCGAGACGCGCCAGTACGTGAAGAAGGTCCTGCACAACTACGACAAGCGCAACAAGGAGCTGGAGAAGTACAAGAACGAACAGCTCCGCGGCGGCGGCTCGGTTCCGGAGCCCGACGGCACGCTCACTCTGCGCTGATTGACCGCTTCCCCCATCCTGCGCTAACTTGTTGAGCTGACTCCGTCAGCTACGAAGACGAGTCAGGCAAAAGGACCTGGGAGGGGACAATGGTCAGTGTGCGCAGGGTGGCTCCCTTTCTCCTTCTCGCGTTCGCGGCAACCGCGTTCGCGCAGAAGCAGTCGTCAACGCCGCCGCGCGATCTTCATCGCGCCGGCGATCACTGGACGGCGTACAACCCTCCCGATCCCGCCACGTATCCCGCCGGTGCGAAGACGCACACGATCAAGAGCGGCGACACGCTCTGGGCACTCGCGCAGACCTACTACGGCAACGCGTATCTCTGGCCGCAGCTGTGGGAGTCGAACACGTGGGTGACCGACGCGCACTGGATCTATCCCGGTGACGTTCTGCTCGTCGAGGGCGAAGGCAACGCCGCGCCGGCGACGGCGAGCGTCACGAACAGCACCACCACGATGACCGCCGAGACGTCTTCGATGCAGGCGACGGCGACCACGGCCCCCGCGACCGCGAACGCCGGCGAGGCGGACGAGGGCTTCGCGTCGGAGGAGGTCGAAGGCGGCATCCCCGTCGCCCGCATCGCGCGCGACAGCCGTCCCATTCCGCTCGCGACCGAATCCGACATCTACTGCTACGGCTACATCGGCGATCCGAACGAGTCGCTGCCGAACTACTTCGAGTCGATCGAAGACACCGAGACCGGCTACCTTCCGCACGCGCCGGGAACCACGGATGCGGCCGCGTTCGTCGCCCAGGGAGATCTGATCTACATTCACGGCGGCTCGGCGACGGGCCTCGTCGCCGGCGAGACGTACCTCGCCGTGACGCCCGGAGATCTCGTCTACCACCCCGTCACCGGCAAGCTCCTCGGCCGCCAGTATCAGTACGCGGGACAGGTCCGCGTGCTGTGCACGGAGCCGAATCGCTCGCGCGCGGTGATCTCGCAGTCTTGCCGGGAGATCGACATCGGCGCGCGACTCAAGCCGCTGCCGCAGTTGCCGATCCCGATCGCGCGCATCCCGGAGTCGGCCGCGTGGTGCGACGCGCCGACGGGCCGCACGGTCGGCACGATCGTGCATTCGCTCGGCTGGGACGTCGGGATGGTGCAGGGCAATCTGATTCAGATCGACCTCGGCGCCGAGGACCAGTTGCAGCCCGGCGACTTCATGACCGTCTACCGTCCGAGCCCGCGCGCCGATCAGCCGCGCGTGGTCCTGGGCGAGATCGGCATCCTCACCACGCAGGCGCACAGCGCCACCGCGATCATCGTCCAGTCGCGGCGCGATATGCAGATCGGCGATCAGGTGGAGATGCGCTAGAATCGCGCGTCCGGGTCCATAGCTCAGCGGTTAGAGCTACCGGCTCATAACCGGCAGGTCCCAGGTTCGAATCCTGGTGGACCCACCTGAACGTTTGATGCAAAGACTCCACAAGAACATCCAGTACTGTCCCCGGCGCGGAGAGCATCCGTTGCCCACAGGCGTTCCGACCATGGAACGCCTTTTTTGTTTTCGGAGGAATCGTTGAGCGAAGTCGACAAACTGTGGGAACTGCAGACCGTTCTTTCCGCGCTGAACGAGCGCGAGAAACAGATGGCCGTGAAGCCGGAAGGATTCGCCGCCATCGACCGCGAGTATCAGTCGGCCAACGACGAGATGTCGCGGCTGCAGGAACAGCTCGACGGTCTCGGGCGCGAACGCCGCCGCGTCGACGGTGAGCTCAGCGACCAGCAGGAGACGCTCCGCAAGTATCAGGGGCAGCTCATGCAGGTGAAGAACCAGCAGCAGTACGCTGCGGCGTGGAAAGAGATCGACGCCACGCGCAAGCACGTGAAGGACCTCGAGGAGTCGGTGCTGCGCAACATGACCGAGGCGGACGGGCTGCAGCAACAGCTCGACGGGCGGCGCGGCGGCCACGGCGAGCTCGAGTCGCGCTACAACGTCGCGCACGACGAGTGGCAGCATTCGCTCGGCGATCTGAAGAAGGAAGCGGAGGAACTGCGCAAGCGCGCCGAGGCGCTCGAGGCGACGCTTCCGCCGCGGCTGCGCAACGAGTTCCAGCGCATCCTCAAACAGCGCAACGGCGTCGCCGTCGCGCGCGTCGACAACAACACCTGCTCCGCCTGCCGCACGCGCATCCGCCCCGCGCTCGCGCAACAGCTCAAGCGCGGCGACCTCGCGTTCTGCGAAGGCTGCCACCGCATTCTCTACATGGAGAGACCGTCATCCTGAAGATCACCGCGTTCATCGACGGCGCGGCCCGCGGCAATCCCGGGCCCGCCGGCTACGGCGTCTACATGACCACCGACTCCGGCGAGATCCTCGAGATCTGCGGCTACCTCGGGCGCACGACGAACAACGTCGCCGAGTACGCCGGCCTGCTCGAGGCGCTCACCGTCGCGCGCGAGGAAGGCGCGACCGAAGTCGAGATCGTCTCCGACTCCGAGCTTCTCGTGAAGCAGATGCTCGGCGTCTACCGCGTCAAGCATCCGAACCTTCTGCCGCTGTACGAGCGCGCGAAGACGATGGCGCGCGGCTTCGGCCGCTTCCGCATCCGCCACACGCTGCGCGCGGGCAACAAGGACGCCGACCGGCTCGCGAACCGCGCGGTCGACCACGCGCGCGAAGGACGGCTCCTCGAGAGACGACGTGCCGAGAGCTGACGAGATCCGCGCGAACGTCGCGGACGTCGAGGCGCGCATCGCCGCCGCGTGCGCGCGCGCGGGCCGCAAGCGTTCGGACGTGCGGCTGGTCGCGGTGACGAAGACGTTTCCCGCGTCCGACGTCGAGCACGCGATCGCCGCGGGCATGAGCGACGTCGGCGAGAACAAAGTGCAGGAAGCGCGCGACAAGCAGCCGGAGGTGCACGGCGCCGCGCGCTGGCATCTCATCGGACACCTGCAGTCGAACAAGGCGAAGGATGCCGTGCGGCTCTTCGATGTCATCCAGACGGTCGACTCGTTCGAGCTCGCGGAGAAACTCGCGCGTCATGCCGAGGCGGCGCGGAAGACGCAGGATGTGCTGCTGCAGGTGAACATCGGACGCGAGACGCAGAAGAGCGGCGCGGAGATCGACGACGTGCCGGCGCTGGCGAGACGGATGGCCGGGCTGCAGTCCATCCGTCTGCGCGGGTTGATGGCCATCCCGCCGGCCGGAGAGCCGGAAGCGATGCGAGCGTTCTTTCGGGAATTGCGCGCGATGCGCGATGATCTCGGCCTGGACGAGCTGTCGATGGGCATGACCGACGACTTCGAGGTCGCGATCGAGGAAGGGGCGACGATCGTGCGCGTGGGAAGAGCGATCTTCGGGAGCCGCGGCTAATGGACTTTCTCCGCATCCTCTTCAGCGGCATCGCGCTCATCCTGGACATCCTCCAGTGGACGATCCTCGTCTGGGTCATCCTCTCGTGGGTGCTGTTTTTCCTGCGCAACGCGCAGTTCCGCTGGCGGCACCGGCAGCTGTACATGGTGCTCGAACAGCTCAACGACATCTTCGAGCGGATGACGCGGCCGTTCCTGCGGCCGTTCCGCCGCTGGCTGCGGCGCTTCGACACGGCGGGCATCGACTGGTCGCCGATGCTGCTCATCCTCGCCATCTGGCTCGTGCGGCAATTGCTCGCGGTGCTCGAGGCGAGGCTTATACTCTCCAGATAACCCGGTGGGTTGGGAGGGCGTCGATGCAGAACCTCACTCCGCTCGAGATCCAGAAGCAGACCTTCTCGCGAGCGCTCAAAGGCTACAACCCGGATGAGGTGCGCGCGTACCTGCATCTCGTCGCTGAGGAGATCGAGCGGCTCGTGCGCGAGAACGATCGCCTCACGCGCGACTCCGCGGTGCTCCGCGAAGATCTCGAAGATCACTCGAACCGCGAGCGCATCCTCAAGGACACGCTGCTCTCCGCGCAGAAGGTGGCCGAGGATCTCACCGTCAACGCGCGCAAGGAAGCGGAGCTCATCGTCAAGGACGCGGAGCTCCTGTCCGAGCGCCTCATCGCGCAGGCGATGCAGCGCGTGGGCGATCTCGAGAAAGCGATCCAGGATCTGAAGATCGAGCGCCGCGCCGCGCGCAACAAGCTGCAGGCGACGCTCGACACGATCCAGCAGATGGTGGTGCTCGACGCCGAGGAAGAGGCGAACGAGCAACCGCTGACGGGACTCTTCCGCCAGCGGCTGCAGTCGTAATGGCGCTGCTGGTTCGCAATCTCGCGCAGATCGCGACGCCGTCGGGCCGCACCGCCGTGCGCGGGCGCGCAATGCGCGAGCTGACGCTGTACGAGAACGCGGTGCTCGTCGTCGACGGCGGGCGTTTCGCGTTCGTCGGACGCGAGAGCGATCTGCCGAACGATGTCACGATCGACGACGACTTCGACGCGCGCGGCATGACCGCGGTGCCCGGCTTCATCGACACGCACACGCATCTGCCGTTCGCGGGACTGCGCGAGTCGGAGTTTAACCGGCGGCTGCGCGGCGAGTCGTACGAGTCGATCGCGGCGTCGGGCGGCGGCATCGCGTCGACGGTGCGCGCGACGCGCGCGGCGACGCAGGAGGAGCTCGCGCAGAACGTGCTCGCGCGCGCGGCGACGATGGCGCGCTACGGCACGACCACCGCGGAAGCGAAGAGCGGCTACGGCCTCACGCGCGACGACGAGCTCAAACAGCTGCGCGCGATCCGCGACGCGAACGCGACGTCGCCGGTGCGCCTCGTGCCGACGTGCCTCGCCGCTCACGAGTTTCCGCCGGAGAGTCGGGGCGATGAATCCGCGCGCGATGCATATGTCGATGCGATCGTCGACGAGATTCTCCCCGCCGTCGCGCGCGAAGAGCTGGCCGTGTTCTGCGATGCGTTCGTCGAGCGCGGCGTCTTCACGCGCGCGCAAGGCGAGCGCGTGCTGCGCGCGGGCCGCGAGCTCGGCATGAGCCCGCGCCTGCACGCGGACGAGCTCTCCGACACCGACGGCGCGCGTCTCGCCGCGGACCTCGGCGCCGCGTCGGCCGATCATCTGATGCAGATCTCCGATGCCGGTGTCGCCGCGCTCGCCGCGTCCGACACCGTCGCGAACCTGCTGCCGGCGACGAGCTTCTTTCTGATGTCGACGAAGTACGCGCCCGGCCGTGCGCTCATCGACGCGGGCGGCATCGTGTCGCTGTCCACCGACTGCAATCCCGGCACGTCGATGACCGAGTCGATGCAGATCGTGATGCAGCTCGCCACGCTGCAGATGAAGCTGACCGTCGAGGAGTCGCTCACCGCCGCGACGCTCAACGGCGCGTACTCGCTGCGCCTCGCGCACGAGACGGGCTCGATCGAAGCGGGCAAGCGCGCCGACTTCGTGCTGCTCGACGCGCCGTCGTACCTCCACCTCGTCTACCACTTCGGCGTGAACCTCGTGCGGCACGTCTTCCGCGACGGCGTTCAGCTGCCGTAGAACGCGGCGATCTTCTTGAACAGCCGCCCGCCGACGTCGCTCTTCACCTCGAACGTGCAGCCGCCGACGTGCGGCGTGAGGATGAGGCGCGGATCGTCGGGGAACCCGCCTTCCGGCGGCTCGGGATCGAAGACGTCGAGCGCGAGTCCCGCGAGCGCGTTCGCCGCGAGCGCGTCGAGTGCCGCGCGCTGATCGAGCACCTCGCCGCGCGAGGCATTGATGACGTACGCGCCGCGCGGCAGCCGCGCGAGCTCGCGGGCGCCGACGATGCGCCGCGTCTCCGGCGAGAGCGGCACGTGCAGCGTGAGGATGTCGCTCGACGCCAGCAGCTCGTCGAGCGTCGCCGCGCGCGCGGCGTTGCGCTCGACGAAGTCGGCGTCCGACAGATACGGATCGAACGCACGCACGTCCATGCCGAAGACGCGCGCGAGCCGCGCCACGCGCAGGCCGACGTTGCCAAGTCCGACGATGCCGAGGCGGTGGTGGTGGAGCTCGTGGCGCGTCGCGCAATCCTCGCGCGGCCACGCGCCGCGGACGACTTCGCGCGTGTAACACGGCACCGTGCGCGTCAGCGAGATCATGAAGCCGAGCACCAGCTCCGCGACCGCGTCCGCGTTCACACCGGGCATGTGGAGGACGCGGATGCCGCGCTCGCGCACCGCGTCCGCGTCGATGTTGTCGATGCCGCTCGTGCCCTGCGCGATCAGCTCGAGATTGGGCGCGGCGTCGAGCACACGGCGCGAGACCTTGTTGTACGCGCGCGTGACGAGCACCTGCGCGTCGCCGACGATGCGCGCGAGCTCGTCCTCGGTCCGCACCGGGTTGCGCGTCACGACGAAACGGCCGTCGGCTTCGGCGCGCGCGTCGAGCGAGCGGTCGATGTCCGCGGCGATCAGAAGGCGTTTCATGGCTTCACTGTAAACTCTCGCCGCTTGCTGCGCTTCCTCCGCAAACACCGGATCGCGCTCATCGCCATCGCGGCGTACAACTTCGTGCTCTTCTTCCCCGTGCTGTTCATGGGGCGCGCGATCTCTCCGAACGACGTCTACGGCAACTTCGCGCCGTGGGCGGCCGTGCGCGGCGATCTCACGCACGCGCAGAACTCGCTGCTCAACGATCCGCCCACCGCGTACTTCACGCTGATGTCGCTGGTGAAGAACGACTGGCGCGCGTTTCACTGGAACCCGTACGTCGCCTCCGGCATCCCCGGCTTCGGCTCGTCCGCCGCGGCGATGCTGTCGCCGTTCATCCTCCTGCCGGTGCTGCTCGTGCCGCTGACGTGGGTCTACACGGCGATCGTCTTTCTGAAGCTGAACGTCTCGTTTCTCTTCGCGTATCTCTGGCTGCGCGAAGAACGCCTCGGACGCCGCGGCGCCGCGATCGGCGCGCTCGTCGTCGCCGGCGCGGGCGTCTACGCGGTGCGCTGGCTGTGGCAGATCACGAACGCGACGACACTCTATCCGGCGCTGCTCTGGCTCGTGAGCCGCGCGCGCCACGGCAAGCGGACGTCGATCGCGCTGACCGCGTTCGTCGCCTTCGCGTTCGCGCTGGCCGGTTTCCCCGCGGCGATCGCGTACGGCGCATATGTGGTCGTCGCGTACGCGCTGCGGCCGATGCGCGTCTCGCTCGTCGCGCGCAATCTCGCGGCGGTCGTCATCGCGCTGCTGCTCGTGCTGCCGTCGCTCGTACCGTTCGCGCAGCTGCTGCAGCGCTCCGGCTATCTCGAAGCGCGGCAGTCGACGAGTCTCGCCGGCGTCTATCCGGTTTCGCACTGGCGCGGCTTCGTGCAGCCGGACCGCCTCGGCAATCCGTCGTACAAGAACTTCACCGGCGATCCGCAGCTGGGCGTGATGAACAACTACGTCGAGTCGACGATCTACCTCGGCCTCCTCACGCTGCCGCTCGCGCTGCTCGGCCTCTGCAACCGCCGCGCGCGGACGCGCTGGTTCTGGCTCGCCGTCGCCGTGCTCGTCCTCGGCTGCATGTTCGGCGCGCCCGGCATCGCGCCGTTCTTCGCGAGGCTGCCCGGCTTCAAGTACTCCGCGCTCGCGCGCGTCGGCTTGCTGCTGCCGCTGCCCGCGGGCTATCTCGCGGGTGCCGGCGCGGCGTGGCTGCGCGTGCGTTTTCGCGACGTCGCGGCCGGCGCGCTGGCCATCGCCATCGCCGCGGACCTCGCGCTCGTCGCGGGCCGCTTCCATCCGTACCTCACTCCGGAAGAAGCGGCAATCCCGCAGACGCCGACGCTCGCGTTTCTGCAGCACGACCGCCCGCCCTTCCGCATCGCGCCGTTCTTCAATTACCTCTGGCCGAACACCTCGGAGCTCGTGTGCCTCGAAGACGTACGCAGCCACTTCGGTTCGGAGGCGGCGTATCGGAAATTGTTGTTGCGCATCGATCCGACGTCGTGGGGCGGCAGCTCGACCGTCATCACGTTCAACAGCCTGAAGTTCAATCTCACCGATCCGCTCGTGCGCTTGCTCGGCATCCGCTGGTTCATCGAGCATCGCGACATCGACATCGTGAAGTGGACGATCTTCCAGAGCACGGTGCCGGGCGTGAAGGAGACGGGCACGTTCGCGCTGCGTCCCGGCGCGGTGCTGCAGCGGACGATCCGCGTGGACGCCGAGCCGTTCTGGGCCATCGAGGTGCCGATGCATCTCGACGCCGCGCGCGGTCGCGTCGACGTCATGCTGCTGAAGAACGACGCGGTGGTGTGGTCGCGCGCGTTCACGCAGGACGACGTCAACTTTCTCAGCAAGATCTACGTGCCGCTGCGCCCATACGCGCGCCTCGGCGAGAGCGTCGTGCTGCGCGTGCGCGCGCACAGCGCGCGCGGCTGGATGCTGCAAGGGGAGAACGCGAACGCGGCGGAGGCGCCGCTCTTCTACGGCCGCGTCACGATTCCGATCGTCTTCGACCGCGCGTTCATCGACGGAAAGCTCTTCCGCAACCTCGGCGAGCTGCCGCGCTTCCGCGGCGTCGCGCATCTGCGCAAGCTGAATGACGACGAGTTCCTCGCGACGAAGGACGTCGACTTCGAGCGCGAGTCGGTCATCGGCGACCAGCGCTATCAGCCGCCGGAACTCGCGGATACGCCCGCGCGCGTCGCGCTCGCGTCATACGCGCCGAACGAGCAGCGCATCGTCACCGACGCATCGAACGCGTTCTTCCTCGCGTCGTCGGAGAAGCTGACGCCGGAGCTGCGCATCACCATCGACGGCAAGGCCGTGCGTCCCGTGCGCTGCGACCTGCTCTTCGCCGGCACGATCGTGCCCGCGGGACATCACACCGTCGTGTACTCGCGGCGCATCGCGCGCGGCTGGTGGCCGCTCGCGATCGTGGGATTCGTGGTGTGGGTATTCGTCGCGATCGCGGAAGGAGTGCGGCGGCCGCGCCGCCGCACTCGCAGGATCGCGGTTACATCCGCCGCGTGAACCACACGCCCGCGACGGCGAGCATGAGTCCCATCACGAGAAGCGCGAAGCCGCTCGCGGTGGGCACGGGCGTCACGAGCGCGGGCGCGATGACGACCGGCGCGGCCGCGCTGTTCGCGGGCGTCGGATCGTCGGCGTCGCTGGTGACGGTGGCGGTGTTCGTCTGCGTACCGGAAGCGATCGCGCGCACGCTGATCGAGCGCGTGGTGTTCGCACCGTTCGCGAGCGTCGGAATCGTGCACGTCACGGTGCCGGACGACTCGCTGCAGCCGCTGTCGGCGGAGACGAACTCGAGGCCCGCCGGCAGCGTGTCGGTGATGACGACGTTCGTGGCGTCGTCCGGACCCGCGTTCGTGACCTTGAGGTCGTACGAGATGATCGAGCCGACCGTGTACGGCGGCGGCGTGGTCACGGTCTTCGTGATCGAGAGATCGGCCGTCGTCGCGGCGATGACGCACGCCGGCGGCGCGGAGAGGAACGGATCGAAGTCGACGTCGCCCTCGATCTTCGCCGCAATGGCCGCGGCGTTCGTCGTGCCCCAGTAGTTGTTCTCCGCCTTCACGGTCGCAACGCCTTCGTTGATCATGTTGAAGCCGCCGTTGTCGTGAATCGAGTTGTTGCCGGGCGAACGGCCGCCGCCGCCGAAGTCGGGCGGAACGTCGTCGCTCGCGGCCGTGACGGCGTCTCGGGAGTTGTTCGCGAAGAGATTGCAGGAGATGCTCGGTGCGAGCGACGTGTAGGTCGTGGTGCCGATGAAGAAGGCGTCCTCGTTGTCCTCGACGTCGTTGCCGGTGGCCTGGATGTCGTGCGGCGGGAGCGTGGCCTGCGCGTGCACGCCGCCGCCGGTCACGACCTCGCTGTCGTCTTCGACCTGGATGCCGAGTCCGCCGTTGGCGCCGCTCACCTCGTTGTCGCGGAACTCGAGCTGGTCGGTGGTCGTGCTTGCGCCTTCGATGACGCCGAAGAAGGACACGATGCCGTAGCTGCTGCTCTCCGTCGGAGGAGCGTCCAGCGTCACATGATTGCCGGTCACGCTCAGTTGGATGTTCGAGTCGCCGCTGCTGTAGAGGTACTGATACATCACCATGCCGCCGAGGCCCGCGTCGGTGACGGTGTTGCCGGAGATCGTGACGTCGTACGCGACGTCGCCGGCCGCGGTCGTGTGCACGGGATGCGCGGCCGCGCGTTTGGCGGCCGCGCGCTTCGGGGCCGTTCGCTTCGCGCTTTGGCGCGCCTTCATCCGCTGCAGCTGCGCGGCGAGCGACGCGCGATCCTTCGGGATCGAGAAGCGTGCCGTCGCGGACTTCGCGGTGACGCTGACCGGCGGCGGCGTTTCGCCGAAGGACGGTGCGCTGAGAAGGAACACGGCCGAGGTCGTGGAGTGGTTGTCCGTGAATGACGGCGAGAACTGGCGCGCGCCGGCGCCGTCGTACACCGTGCCCACGTCGATGAAGTTCGACGTGAAGGTGTTGTTCTGAACCACCGGCGCCATGATGCCGGCGTTGCTGTCGTAGTTGTACGGGCCGGTGCCGATCAGGGCGATGCCGAGACCGTTTCCTTCGAACGTGTTGCCGCTGATCGTCGGCGCGATCGTTCCTTCCGCCGGTCCGACGGCGTGCGTCGCCGGCGCGTGCACGTCGCTGCCGCCGGCGATGAACGTGAGGGCGACGCCGCCCGCGAGCGTGGCTGCCTGTTGTGCCGAGGGACCCGACTTCGCGGCGCGCGTCGCAGTTGGCGGTGGACCGGCGTCCGCGACTCCGCCGAGACCGGTGAAGTCGTTGTTCGAGATCGTGGGCGTGAAGGTTCCGGGGATGTTCGCGTCGAACACGAACGCGGCGATGCCGGTGTCCTGCTCGTCGGGATAGCCGACGAAACGGTTTCCGTCGATGACCGGCGACTGCACGGAGTCGGAGATGAACACCATCAGCGGATCGTCCGCGCCTTCGCCGTCATGCCGCAGCTCGAAGCCGTGCAGGTACGTCGTTGCCGAGAGCGTGTCTTCGTTCTCGAACACCGGCACACCTTCGGGCGCGACGATGCTCGTCGCATCGCGGTCGGCGCCGACGATCCGCACGCCGTCTTTCAGCGCGAGCGGAAACGACTCGCCGCTCGCGGTGTCGTACGTGCCCGGCGCGACCTGAATCTCGTCGCCGGACGATGACGCCGCGAGCGCCGCGGTGATGGTCGTGTAATCGGGAGTGCCGCTGTGCGCGACGGTGCGGATGGCAGCAGATACGGTGGGACCGAACGTGAACGAGAACATCAGACCGAGACCCGCGATCGCGCGCGCGTGACGCGCACGTTCGCCCTGGGAAAACAGGCCCATGAACCCTCCTCTTTTTCTGCGATGTCTCCGGTGGGGAACCCTGCGCAGCGATGCTAGACGCGCGGAGTGAGTACGGTCAACGGGAATCCGGCGGATACAGCAGCGTTCGCAATCCCGCATCGCGCTCGGCGACTTCGACGAGCGGCGTGCCGACGAGCGCGATGCCGCGCCGCAGCGCATCCTGCGCGCGCTCCCGATGGCCGAGCTGCAGTTCGAGCGAGGCCACTTTCGCCCACGCGCGCGGCTGCCGCGCCGCGACGTCGCGCCACATCGCGACCGCGCGCGTCGTGTCGCCGCTGCGCTCGAGCGCGTACGCGAGACGCATGCGCGCGACGAGGAGATCGGGCCGCCGCCGCGCCGCGTCCGCGAGCAGCGGGATCGCGGCTTTCGGCTGATTCGACTCGAACAGCAGCGCGCCGAGGTTGTAGGTTGCGTCGACGTTGTCCGAATCGAGCCGATGCGCTTTCGCGATCGCGGCGAGGGCTTCGCGGCGATGTCCGGTGCGGTCGAGCACCGAGCCGAGGTTGTTCCAGCTCATCGAATGCGAGGGATCGGCGCGCACGGCGAGCGTGTACATCGCCAGCGCGTCCGGCAAGCGCTGCGCGCGCTCGTAGAGAACGCCGAGGTTGTACGCGACGGCGTGATTCTTCGGATCGCGGCGGTGAGCTTCTTCGAGCAGCTGCAGCGCCTCGGCGGACTTGCCGCTTCGATTGAGCACGTCGCCGAGCGCCGCGGCGATGGCACTCGAACTCGGATCGAGCCGCTGCGTCTCGCGCAGCAGCGCCTCGGCTTCAACGAGACGTCCTGCATCGCGCAGCAGCTCCGCGCGCGGAATGACGAACGCGGTGTTCGACGGCTCGCGCGCGACAGCGTGCTGCAGCACGGCGAGCGCGTCGTCGCGATGGCCGCCGAGCGCGAGCGCCTGCGCGAGCAGCGAGGCGACGGCGTTGCTCTGGGATTCGCTCGCTTGCAGCGCGCGCAGCTCCGCCGCGGCGGCGTCGAACTGGCGCGTGCGGAGCAGCTCCTGCGCGTGCCCGTACGACTGCCATGCGGCGATGCGGTCTTTCGGATCAGCGGCGTTTGTCGCGTCGCGCGGCGCGGTGCTGACGATGTAGCCGAGGGCGGCGAGCTTGCGCCGCGTCTCCTCGTCGACCGGCGCGCTCGCGTTGCCGCGGAACGCGTCGGATGCGGCGATCGCATCGAGCTGCGCGAACAGCGAGCGCGACTCGCGCGAGAGACTCGCGCCGTAGAGGTTGTGGCGTTCCGCGCGGTCGCCGCGCACGTCGTACGCTTCCGCGCGCGGCGCGCGAATCACGCGCGCGGCATCGCTGCGCAGCGAGCGCAGCTCCGACCAGCCGAAGTTCATGCGGCCGGCGAAGGTCTCGCTGTACGCGCGGCGCGCGGACTTGTCGGCGAAGAGCGACGTGCCGTCGAGGTTCTGCGCGTTGATTCCGAGGAGGTCGAGGATCGTGGGCACGAGGTCGACGTGGCGCGCGACCGTGTCGATCGTGCGTCCGCGCGGCACGTGCGGGCCTGCGAAAAGCAGCGGCACGCGCGTGGTCTCGTCGTAGACGAAGAGACCGTGTCCGCGCTCGCCATGCTCGCCGAACGCCTCGCCGTGGTCGGAGGTAAAGACGACCAGCGTGTCGTCCAGCGCATGCGCGGCGCGCAGCGCATCGAGCACGCGTCCGAGCTCGCGGTCCGCGTAGTGGATCTCCGCGGCGTACGCGTCATTCGGAAACGCCCACGCGACGTCGGCGGGCGGCGTGTACGGCGCGTGCGGATCGTAGAAATGCAGCCAGAGAAAAAACGGCCGCTCCGGCTTCTGCAGCGCGAGCCAGCGCAGCGCCTTGTCCGCGATCGCGCGCGCGCCGAGCTCGCGTCCGCCGCCGAGGTCGTCGTCGTACGCGTCGAAGCCCTGGTCGAAGCCGAAGCGATGATCGAGCACGTACGACGCGACGATCGCGTGCGTGGCGTAGCCCGCGTCGTGCAGGCGCCGCGCGAGCGTCGCATGCGATGCGTCGAGCACGAACGCGCCGTTGTTGCGCAGGCCGTGATGGAACGGCTGCAAGCCCGTGAGGATCGACGCGTGCGATGGCGCGGTGAGCGGCTGCGACGCGATCGCGGTCGTGAACGCGGTGCCGGTTTTCGCGAGCGCATCGAGCGACGGCGTCACGCCGGGATGTCCGCTCGCGAAGGCGCCTGCGAAGCCGACGCGATCCGCGCGCGTGGTGTCGAACGTCACGAGCAGGACGTTCGGCCGATGCTTCGCGCACGCTGCCGCCGTCAGAAGTGCGAGAGCGAGCAGCGCGCGGCGCACGGCGTTCAGGCTTTCTTCGCCACCAGGATGATCTGGTACGCGAACATCGATCGCCACAGCCGCGTGACCCACGAGAGCACGCGTTCCATCGCGCGCAGCAGCGGCTCGGGCGTGAAGCGTCCGAGGATGAGGCGGATCGGAATCGACGAGCCGCGCACCTCCAGGATGCGGAAGCCGGCGCGCTCGACTTCGCGGCGGATCGTGCGCAGCGTGTAGAAGCGCAGATGCGTCGCGTCGAGGATGCCACGCTCGCGATACTCGAAGATGCCGAAGAGCAGGCCGAGGCGCGTGGTGATGTTGGCGATGTTCGGCACGGAGATGAACGCGTGGCCGTCGGAGGCGAGCGCCTCGCGCACGAGGCGCAACGCGGCGGCGGGATTGCGGAGATGTTCGAGCACGTCCGCGAGCACGATCGCGTCGACGTTCGGCGGCAGACGCTTCACGCGTTCGAGATCGGCGACGACGACGGAGTCGAAGCGCCCGCGCAGATCGACGAGACAGTCGGCGTTGTATTCGAAGCCGACTGTGCGCGTGAACTGCTCGCGCAGCGCGGAGCCGAGCTCGCCGCCGGCCGCGCCGAGGTCGAGGAGCGAGCCGCCGCGCGGCGCGTGCTTGCGCACCAGCTCGAGCAGAATCCGATGGCTGCTGCCTTCGAAATCCTTGAAGGTGTAGACGTTCGGCATGTCAGAAGTCGGAGTACGGCTTCCCCGCGCCGCTGTGCACGTCGGTGATCGCGGTGTCGCTCTTCGCCGCGGCCGTCGTGAAGTCGGCGCTCGGCGCCACCGTCTCCTCGGTATCGAAGCGCCATGTCTTCGCCGAATTCGTGATCGGATCGACCGGCACGCGCGGCAGATACTTCGGCACGAGCTCGTCGAGCGCGTGCGGATAGCGTCCCGTGTCGTGATGAAACCGCGCGATGGCCGCGCGCATTTGCGCGAGCATGGCGCGCAGCGTTTCCGGCCGGCGATCGACGTGCTCGCGGCACGCGATCGCGAGCAGCAGAGCGATGCCTGCCGCGAAGCGATGCCTGCCTCGTGACTCCTGCAGCTTCATGATGGAGATCAGTGCGATCCGATGGTGCCGACGTTCTTGAGGGTGATCGCGATGCCGTAGCTCGACAGCGAATCCTCGGTCGTTCCGAACACGAGATACCGGCGGTATTCGAGCGCGACACCATAGCACGAGCCCGTCCACCCGGCGAGGTAGCGCTGCTCGAGGAACTTCCCTTCCTTCGCGTCGAAGTTCAGCTGGATATCCGCGCGGAAGCGGTCCTTGATGAGCGACGAGCCGGTGTTGAGCCGGATCTGGCTCGCGCCGTCCGTCGTGATGCCCGGCTGATGGAACGACGCAAAGTACGTGGCGCCGAGATACTTGTCGCTGTTCGCGCCCGTGCCGATGAGATTCGCCGAGAAGCTCACCGAGTCCGTCTGATGCGAGACGTTGCCGAACGTCGCGTTCGCGTCGACGGTGATCGACTGATACGGGTTCACGCGCAGCGTCGCCGTCAACGGCGTGAACTTCTGCTCGCCGGTGGTGATCGTCGAAGACGAGGTCGCGGACGTGAACGGCTCGGAGAGCGCGACGCTCTGCCGCAGCGAGAACGACATCACCTCGCGCGCGTTGCCGTTCGGCCCCGTTTCCTTCCCGATCAGGCGCTGCGTCAGCGAGTACTCGACCGAGTTGCGCACGATCGGGAGGAACGGCGAGTCGACGGTGTCGAAGCGGATGATGCGTTCCTGGTTCGCGACGTTCGACGTGTAGACGTAGCGGAAGCGCGGCTCGATGACGTGCTTGAACTTCGAGAAGCCGCCGAGCGAGCGGTTGAAGACGCGCGAGAACGACGGGCCGACCACTTCGACCTGCCCCTGCGCGTAGAAGCGGTCGAGCGATTTGTCGTCCGCGACGCTCTGCGTGGTCTCGTCGAGGCTCGCCGAGTAGAACGTGTCGCGCACGGAGATCTGCGGCTTCACGGAGAGCCACGCCGGCGTGCGTACCTGCATCGACACGGTGGGGAAGACGTCGGTGCGCAGATAGTCGGCGACGATGGTCTCGACGCCGGTGCTGCTCACGCCGCCCGACCGCAGGCGCGACGACGACGATTCCATCGAGAAGTAGAACGGTGTCGGCCCGATGCGCTGCGGATACATGCGCAACTGCAGCGACGGCAACTGCTCGAAACGCTGGCGCGTGCCGAGGAAGACGAGGTCGCGGCGGTCGGCGAGGATGTTCAGCGAATACTTCGGACGGTTGCGCGTGAGGTACGCGGACGAATAGATGTTCGACAGCGTCTGCAGGCGCGAGTCGTCGTCGTACTGGCGGAAGAAGTCGAGGTCGGAGTAGTCCTGAATGTCGATGACGCCGCGGAAGCCGCCGGGCAGGTTGTCCTGCGCGTGCTGATACTGGTACTTCCACTCGACGCGTCCGGAGACGGGGTTGTTGACCGCGTGCGCGCGCAGGTCGCCGATCTTCACGTTGTCGGACGGCACGTAGCGGATGTCGACGCCCGCGCCGAAGTACCGCTGCGTCGAGACGTCGCCGTAGATCGTGGCATCGATGGAGTCGCCGAACGGCAGAAAGTACGCGTTCTCCAGCCGCGCCCCGAACTTGTTCGTGAAGCGCACGCGCGGGATGAGCAGCCCCTGCGAGCGATCGCGTTTCGTCGGCCAGATCAGACGCGGCGCCCAGAACACCGGCAGGCCGCGCGCGCGGAACGAGATGTTGCGCATGTACGCGTAGTCGTCGAGCGTGACGTCGGCCTCGCCGACGTGGAACGACCACGCCGGACGATCGAGATCGCACGACGTGAAGACGCCGTTGGTCATGTGGTACGTGTCTTCATCGACCTTCTCGATCTTGTCGCCGGAGAAATACATGGCCGGCTCCATCGTCGCCGTGGCGACGAAGAACGTGCCGGTCTTCGTGTCGAGGTTGTAGACGGCGTGGTTCGCGGTGAGGCGCGTGGGACCCTGATCGATGATGACGTGGCCTTCGGCGACGACGTCGTTCGTGCGCAGGTTCACCGACACCTTGTCCGCCTGCACCTTGATGTCCTGATAGTCGACGTGCACGTCGCGCTCGAGGAGGACGTATTCGCCTTTCTCGTATTCGACCGTGCCGTTCTCGGCGACCGTCCACTTCACTTCGCCGCCGCCCGGCTTCGGTCCCGGAATGAACTGGAACTTCGGCGTCTGGATCTTGGTCTTGGTGGCGGAAGTGGTCTGTGCGAGCGCGGAACCGGCGAGCAGGAGACAGAGGAACAGGCGGCGCATCGTCCCCGGCATTCTAAGGAACCTCCGCGGAAGTCGGAAGCGTGGCGTCAGAGGCGGCGCCGCGCCGTCTGCCGCGCCGTCGCTCCTCAGCGATGTCCCGCATCGCCTGCGTCGCGACGGCGCGCAGCCGGCACGGCGGCGCCTCTGACGCCATCGCTTCCGGCTTCCGCGGAGGTTCCTAACGCGCCGCGTCCGCTGCCGCCGCGCGCATCGCGCGGTCGATCCGGGCCATCTCCTGCAGTTCCATCCGCAGCTTGATGACCTCGAGCTGATACAGCCGCGCGACGTCTTCGGCGCGTCCGCGCTGCTGCCGCTTCCGCAGCGCGACGCGGTTGGCGATGCGCACGAACTCGCGATGCGCGCCGGCGTCGTGCCATCCCGCGCGCCCGAGTCGCCGCAGCGGATGCGCGGTCGCGCGAACGTCTTCCTCGTCGATGACATTCAACGCCGCTTCCTCGGTCAGCTCCGCGCGCACCGCCGGCCACTGCTTGAACACGACCGCGACGACGAGCAGCGGCAGCAGCGCGGCGACGGAGTAGGCGAGCGTGCGTTCGCCGGTGCGCGCGCGGAGGAGCGATGGCAGCCACGCCGCGCCGATCGCGGCGATCGCGGTCACGGCGTCGATCGCGGCCTGGCGCAGCTTGTCGCGCACGTGCGTGAGTCCGAACGTGATGCCGTAGCCGGCGACCGCGCCGGCGGCGACGCATTCGGCGAAACGCAGCAGCTCGTCCTCGCCGCGAAAGACGAATGTCGCCGCCGCGGCCGCGCCCATCATCGCGCCCAGGGTCATGCCGTCGGCCGGCTCGCTCTCGCGTCCGGTGAGACGCACGTACAGCGCGGCAACCGTGAGGATGATGCCCGCGAGGATCGGATGCCACGCCGCTTCGCCGGCAGCGAGGCGGATGAGGATGCCGGCCACGATGCCCGCCACGACCGGCACGCGCGCCTCGCCGGCCAGCGTGCTGTCGAGCGTCTTGAAGTACGACGCGGCGGCCATCGCGGCGAAGAAGGAGACGATCAGGATGATGGCGAGAACCGGGTCGGTCATGCGGGCCGGGAAATGCTACGACAGGTCGGCGTTGCGGCTCATGACAGATCGTCGTCGAACGTGCGGTCGCTCATCGGAATCGGATGCTGCAGAAACCAGCGCCGCGAGCGCTCGATGTCGTTGCGGATCTGGTTCGTCAGCTCGAGCGCGGAGCGGAACTGCTGCTCGCGCCGCAGCAGCTTGTGAAACGAGAGCCGCACGGTGTCGCCGTAGACGTTGGAATCGAAGTCGAGGATGTGGCTCTCGATCGTGGTCGCGTAGTTCTCGTACAGCGTCGGCCGCACGCCGATGTTGGTCACGCCTTCGAACGAGCGCGAGAAGCTCTCGAAGCGGCACGTGGTGATGTAGACGCCGCCGCCGGGAAAGAGATCGTTCGCGGGATCGACGTTGACGGTCGGGAAGCCCATCTTGCGCCCGAGGCGGCGGCCGGTCGCGACGCGCCCGTCGATGAAGTACGTGCGGCCGAGGGCGAGCGTCACGACGTGCATCGCGCCTTTGGCGATGGCGTCGCGCACGATCGAGCTCGAGACGCGCATGCCGCGCAGCTTCACGTCGTCGATGCCGTGCACGTCGAAGCCGAAGCGCGCGCCGGCGGCGGTGAGCTTGGCGAGATTCCCCTCGCGTCCCGCGCCGAAACAGAAGTCGCGGCCGATGCGCACTTCGGCGACGCGCAGCGCGTTGACGAGGAACTCTTCGATGAAACGGTCGGCAGTCCAGCGCGAGAACTCGTGCGAGAAGGGGACGATCAGCAGCGCGTCGACGCCCATCGCGCGCAGCAGCTCTTCCTTCTGCGCGAGCGTGAGAATCTGTTTCGGCACGCGGTCCGGCGCGACGATCGACAGCGGATGCGGATGAAAGGTGATGACCGCCGACGGACGCCCGAGCTCGCGCGCGCGCGCCACGACGCCCGCGACGATCTTCTGATGTCCCACGTGCATCCCGTCGAAGTTGCCGATCGTAGCGACGCAGCCGCGCGGCAGATCGGTCTGACGGAGTGGGTCCTGGATGACGAGCATGTGCGGCCGCGCGGAGTGTAGCAAAGGCCCGTCTTATGGCTGGGCATGCCAAGCCCAGATTCGCTATGTTAGGCTGCGGAAGTCCACAATTCATTACAGCGGTGATTCCTCCTTGGAGGCGAAGATGGAGAAGCCTTCGATGTTCATCGGCTCGTCCCGCGAAGCGTTGCCGATTGCTGAGGCGTTTCGCAACGGACTGAAGGACCACGTTCAGGTCACGCTCTGGAGCGATCTAGGAGTGTTTCCTCCTGGATTTTTCCCGCTCGAGTCACTCGAGGCGGCGGTCAATGACTTTCCGCACGCGCTCATCGTCTTCAAGCCCGAGGACTTGACCACGAAGCGCGAGATCACAAAGTTCACCGCGCGCGACAATGCCGTTTTCGAACTGGGGCTCTTCGTCGGCCGCCATGGCCGCCGCTCCGCGTTCGTTGCCGTTCCACAGACCGCGGAGATGCATTTCCCGTCCGATCTGCTCGGCCTTGAACCGGTGCGGTACCGCGCGGTCGACAAGGACGATAAGGTCGAGTCGTACGACGTGAAAGAGGCCTGCGACGCGATTCTCAAAGCGTTGCGTGCGATTCCGCCGAAGCCGCGCACGCACCCGCAACCGTCGCCGTTCTGGGACGTCCTGTCCAATCAGATCGTGATCCTCTATGGCGTGGAACACGAGATCAATGTGCATCCACATCCGCGCCACCGCATCTCTCTTCGCGACCTCGGCACGTCACTCGAGATCCGCGACTTTCTCCAGCGTCAGTACCCGCACAAGATGGTTCGGCTTCTGCCGGCGTCCCAACCAGGGCTGCCGCAGCAGATGCACGGCGCCGACTTGATTATCGTCGGCGGCTTCGTGACGAATGCCGAATTTGCGAAGCACCGCCACCGATACGAACACTACTTCCGTCTGAAGATGGGACGGCTGTGCGTTGTCGAAGGGCAACGTATCCATGTACCGGAGTTTCGGCCGCCGGACGGCAGCACGCCGCCGGACGTCCGCGATCCGCAGGGAGTGGAGGACTTTCCGACGGAGTGGACGGCACAGGATTTCGGACTCGTCTTCAACGGTCCCCTCCATATGTACGGTCAGAACCGCCGCGTCGTCGCGATCGCGGGCGTGAAGGGACACGGCACGCACGGCTCGGCGACGTATCTCATCGGCGATTCACCGGCGGTCGACACACAACTGCGCGAGCGGCCACTCGAATCGAGAGATACGCTGGAGATCGTCGTCGGCGTGGACGTCGTCAACGACGCGGTCAACCGCTCCGAGGCGCTGACGGTCCGATTCAACGGCGAGTGCGTCTTCGATGCGCCGAGGTCGCCGTCGCGGCCGTGCGAGTTGAACCGGCCGTGCGACGGCTGCGACTTCGGCGTGAAGCCGGTGGTGCATCCGCGCCTGCCGTCGAAGATGCTGACGTCGCAAATCCGCGCGATCGTATTTGATCTGGACGACACGCTGATCGATACGTTCGGAACGTTGATCATGCCGCTCGAAATGCAGGCAGCGCGGCTAATGATCGCCGCGCCAGGCGCACCGATGACGGATGAGAACGCGCTCGCGGCGGCGTTACTGCGTAGCCGTCGCGTGGCGCCGCAGACCCTCGAGGCAGATTTGAGGAAGCGCGGATTTCCGCGCGACGTCCTGCAACTTCGCCACGATCTTCTGGAGAAAGTGTCGCTCGAGAACCTCGTGGTGTCGCCGGAGGTGCGGCAGTTACTCAAGGAACTGGAAGCGCGCTTCGAACTGTACTTGTTGACGGCAGGCAAGCGAGAGTTCCAGCGTGCGAAGATCAAAAAACTCGCCATTCGCAGCCACTTCGCGGGCGTGAACATCGTCTCGAACTCTTCCTCCGATGCGAAGAAAGGAATGATCGAACGTCTCGCCGCGCGCCGCGACTATAAGAGCGAAAACGTACTGATCGTCGGGAATCGGCTGGACAGCGAGATCGCCGCGGGCAATCGGCTGAATATGCCGACGGTTTGGATTCGTCACGGTGAAGGCGCCGATCTCAAACCGGGTCCGCATACGGGCATGCCTGATCACGAGATTCGGAGCGTGCTCGATCTTCGTAAGGTTCTGTGGCCGTGGTCGTGACCTGGGCATCCATGGGCCGCGCGGAAGTCATGTCCTAACGAAGAACTCGTGCCCGGTCGGCGTTCACGCTCTTTCACGCTCAACCCGCAGCAAACAGCGCGTGGCGCCGCGGTGCATGCAGTGCGGCTCGCGGATGGCGATCGCTTCGCCGAAATGCCGCGAGAGGCCGCGGATGATGCCTTTCGCGACGAAGCAGAGGCGGCGTTCGGACGTGTAGCGGATCGTGATTTCGGTCTCGCTCTCACGCGTCGCCTCGAGGTACGGCGGCGTCGCGCCCGGCTGCTCGACGCGCACGGCGCGGTGCGCAGTCTCTTCCACGTGTTCGAGCACGTCGAGCGTGCGCCACGCCGGCTTCAGCAGATGGCGGTACATGGCGATGAGGTGCGGCGCGACGAACTCGCCGAACGACTCGAGCAGCGCCGGCACTTCCTGCTGCGTCGCGTGCGCGGCCGCGACGACGATCGCCGTCAGTTCCTCATCCGGATACGACGTAATCGGCAGATAGACGTGCGAGCCGAGCCCCGCCGCCGCGAGGACTTCCGTCCACGCCGCCGCGCCGTACCGCTCCTCGGTGAACTTGCGGAGATGAACGAACATCGTGCCGTGCATGCTCCATGAGAGTGGAGACGCGGGCGAACGGTGACAGCGCGCTACTTCGCGGTGAGCTCGTAGTCGAGCGTGCGGTCGAACGTGTCGAAGATCGCCGCGTCGCTCGCCTCCGGCTCGATCACGGAAATGTGCACGTCGACCCAGCGGTCGTGAAACGCGAAGTAGTAGTTCGCATTGTGCTGGTGCACGGTCTGCCCCTGGAACTTCGTGACGAGGTCGTACGTGACCTTCACGTACTTTGACGTGTCCGAGACCTTGACCGTCGGCTGCGCGATCATCGGATTGCGCGACGCCTGCGGCCAGTAGAAGTCGTAGACCTCGCGATTCGTGCGGCCGTTGCCCGACGGCGGCTCGACATAAAACGAGACATTGAAGCGCCCCGAGTTGGCGAGGAACGCGTAGGCGCCGTCGTCGCGATGCGAGTCCTTTTTCTTCAGCAGCGGTGGCGCGTCGAACGAGATCGCCCACCCCTCCTTCGGGATCGGAATGCTGACGGGATCGGCGAGCGCTCCCGACGCGACGAAGAGAACGGCGGCGGCGAGCAACGCGAGTTTCGCGGGTTTCATCGGATTGTTCATGCGAGATGCAGCATCGGCGCGGGACGCGAGATCTCGTCCCACGCGGGCGCGGCGGCGCCGAGCATCGACGCGAACGCCTCGACCATCTGCGGATCCCACTTGCCGCCCGCGGCCTCGCGGCGCAGCGTCGCGATCGCGGCCTCGTGCGTGAGCGGTGCGGGGCGATACGCGCGATGCGAGGTGAGCGCGTCGTACGCGTCGACGATCGACAGCAGGCGCACCTCGTACGGGATCGCGTCGCCGTGCAGGCCGTCGGGATAGCCGCGGCCGTCGTAGCGCTCGTGATGGTGGCGGATCAGCTGCAGCACGGACGTGAGCGTCGTCAGCGGACGCACCATCTCCTCGCCGATGACCGGATGATCGATGACGCGCATGAACTCCTCGCGCGTCAGCGGCCCCTGCTTGTTGAGCAGCCGCTCGGGCACGGCGATCTTGCCGATGTCGTGCAGCAGACCGGCGATGCGGATGCGCTCCGCGTCGTTTGCGCTGATGCCGACGTGCAGGGCGAACTTGCGCGCGAGATCGCCGACGCGCTGCGAGTGGCCGCGCGTGTAACGATCCTTCGCTTCCAATGCCAGCGCCAGCGCGCAGATCACGTTCTGCGTCTGCTCGAGATCACCGTGGTACTCCTTGATGCGCAGCAGCGACTGGATGCGCGTGACGAGCTCGAGTCGATGCAGCGGATAGTTGATGAAGTCGTCCGCGCCGGCGACGATCGCCTCCTGGCGCATCGCGCTGTTGCGGTGCGAGGTCAGCACGATCACCGGCAGGAACTCGAAGCGCGGATCGGCGCGCAGCTGCGCGAGCGTCGACGCGCCGTCCTGCACCGGCATCACCAGGTCGAGCAGCACGACGTCGATCGGCTCGCGCTCGAGGATCTCCATCGCCTCGCGGCCGTTTTCGGCGAGCGTGAGCTGCATCCCCGCGTCGCCGATCGTCGCGGCCACGAGCTCGCGGTTCATGGCGTTGTCGTCGACGCAGAGCACGCGCGGCTTCGGCCGCGGGCGCGGACGCATGTGCTTCGCCGTGACCACGCGCGGCAGCTCCTCCGTGATCGCGGCCGCGAAGAGCTTCACGAGCTCGGGGTCGAACGCGCCGCGCTGCGCCTCGTCGGCGAGCACGGCCATCGCTTCCGGCTCGCTCACCGCGCGCTCGTGATGGATCTCGTCGAAGCGGTTGGCGATGCCGACGATCTGCGCCTCGAGCGGAATCTCCGCGCCGCGCAGACGATCGGGATAGCCGTCGCCGTCCCACCGCTCGTGATGCCAGCGCACGATCGGCACGAACTGGCGGAAGGTCATCATCGGCTCGAGGATCGACGCGCCCATGCGCGTGTGGTCGGCGACGCGGCCGCGCTCCTCGTCGTCGAGCGCCGTCGCGCTGAGCAGATGATCGGGGACGCCGATCATGCCGAGGTCGTGGAGCATCGCGCCTTTGATGACGGTCTCTTTTTCGTCGGCGGACATGCCGAGCTTGTCGCAGAGATGCGAGGCGTACGACGCGACGCGCTGCACGTGGCCGATGGTGTGCGCGTCCTTGCTCTCCAGCGCGCTGGTGAGCGTCATGATGATGTTCTCGCTGGAGTCGAGCTCCTTGCGCAGATTGCGGATCTTGATCAGCGAGCGGATGCGCGTGCGCAGCTCCTCGCGATTGATCGGCTTGTTCAGGAAATCATCGGCGCCGCAGTCGAGCGCGCGGATCTTGTCGTCCGTGCCGGTGAGCGCCGTGAGCATGAGGATCGGGATCGTGCGTCCCGCGGGCGAGCGTTTGATGAGCCCGCACGCCTCGTAGCCGTCCATGTTCGGCATCATCACGTCGAGCACGATGATCGACGGGTTGTGGCGCGGGTAGAGCTCGACGGCCTCGCGCCCGTCGCGCGCGAGCACGACGTCGTAGCCCCAGCTCCAGAGATACTCCTCGAGCAACTGCAGATTCTGCTCGTTGTCATCGACGGCGAGAACGACATCCCGCTCGACGGCCGACGGCTGGACTGCGGCGCTCGACATGATTGGAGGGTTCCTGCTGTGCGCCGATTATACGAACATCTTCGCCTGCGGCGGCGGATACGTGAGCCGCACGCCGTCGATACACGCCATCGGATTGAGCGCATGACGCTTGAAGGAGTCGGGTCCGACGATGTGCACGACCTCGACGCCACGCCGCACGAGCTCGTCGGAGAGCAGGTTCCGATGACAGCGCCACGGCACCGCTTCCGCGCACATGACCGCGGTCGCGCGCTCGGACTGCAGCAGCGCATCGAGCGCGCGCTGGAACTCGGGGCTGGCCATGTGATCGGCGTAGCCGCGGAACTGCTCGTTCTCCCACGCGCCGTTCGGCGAGTCGCGCCGCGGCCTGCGGCGTCCGCCGAGGGCTTCGACGTGGACGTATTCGATGCCGTGCTCGGGCAGCGAGACCGCGAGCGATTCGCCGGAGAACTGCGGATGGCGGCGCGAGCCGGGATAGCGGCGGCTGTCGGCGAGACGCGCGACGTCATGCTCACGGAGCAGTGCGACGAGCTCGTCCAGGGTGCGCGTCGAATGGCCGATGGTGTAGATACGGTCGAGCATGAGGAATGCGGGTGGCGGAATGACAGACGCCGCTCATCTGCTTGAAGATGGTTGCGACGCATGGCCTACTACGCCGACCACGCTCAGGACCTGAAACGCGACCTCGCCCGGGAGATTCCGGTCGACGCGCTGCGCGAGCTGCACCGCAAGCGGCCGCTGCTGCACGCCTTCATCGCGCTCGCGAACCTCGGCGCGCTCGTCGGTGCGGCGTTCGCGGCCGTGCACTTCACGGTCTGGTATCTCTGGCTGCCGTTCGCGTTCGTGATCGGCTTCGCCGTCTTCAACTGCACCGTGCTGCTGCACGAGGTCGTGCACCGCGCGGTGCTCGAAGTCTCCAGCGAGCGCGGCTATCGCATCCTCGGCCTGCTCTACGCGATTCCCAGCGGCATCTCGTCCTCGCAGTTCACGCGCTGGCATCTCGATCATCACGCCGGCCTCGGCTCCGACGACGACGATCCGAAGCGCCACTACCTCTCGCCGAAGATCAACGCGCGCTGGCTGAAGTTCCTCTACTTCACGCCCGCGCTCTTCCCGATCTACTTCCGCGCCGCCGCGAAAGAGACCGCGGCGTACGAGCCGGAACTGCGCCGCCGCATCGCCCGCGAGCGCCTCGGCACGATCGCGTTCCAGCTCTCCGTCCTCGCCGTCGTCGCGTGGCTCGGCGGCGGGTACGTCGCCTGGAAGCTCTACCTCGTCCCGGTCTTCTTCATCTTTCCGATCGCGTTCGCCCTGAACCGCCTCGGCCAGCACTACGACATCGATCCGTCCGATCCCGCGAAGTGGTCGACGCTCATGAAGGCGTCGTGGTTCTGGGATCCGGTGTTCCTCTTCTCGAACTACCACCTCGAGCACCACTACTTCCCCGGCGTGCCGTTCTACAACCTGCCGCGGCTGCAGAAGCTCCTCGGGCCGTTCTATGAGAAGCGCGGCATGGTCGCGCGCGGATACGGAGAGCTCGTGTGGCGGTATCTGATCCTCAACCGCAAGCCGCACACGAACTGGGTCGAGAGCGCGCCGTCGAGCGTCAGCCCAGCAGCCGATCGTATTCCGCTTTGACCACGTGGTAGCACTCGCAGGCCGCGGCCTCGAGTCCCTCGCGATCGACGATCTGCACGAAACCGCGCGAGTAGCGGATGAAGCCATCCTCCTGCAGTTTCACCGCTGCGATCGTCACGCCCGGACGGCGCACGCCGAGCATCGCCGCGAGGTACTCCTGCGTGATGCCGACGTCATTCGAGTCGATGCCGTCGCTGCTCATGAGCAGCCACCGCGCGAGCCGCGCCTGCACGTCGTGGCGGCGGTTGCACGCGGCCGACTGCGACGCGATGACGAACAGCGTGTGCACGTAGCGCTGGAGGAGCGTCGTCACCGCGGGGTTCGTGTCGAAGAGGCGCTTCATCACGCTCGCCGGCGCGCGCAGCGACTCGCCCGCGATCTGCGTGACGGTCTGCATCGGCGTCGTCGGCTCGCCGAGGAGGATGGGAATGCCGACCATGCCCTCGCGGCCGACGGAGCCCGCTTCGACGGTCGTGCCGTCTTCGAGCACGGTCACGAGCGACGCGAGCGCGCTCAATGGGAAGTAGACGTGCTGAATCGGCTCGTTCGGAACGATGAGCGGCTGCCCGTAATCGAGCGTGACCCGCTCCAGCGAGCTTTGCAAATCCTGTAAAGCGTCGGCCGGGAAATTTTGCAACAGGCGGTTGGTCACAGTGCGCGCAGTCTATCCCACCGCGCCGCGCGAGGAGCCCGCCGCTACGAAGCGGCGAGCTCTTTCAGCGCGATTTCCATGCGGCGGATGCCTTCCGCGGCTTCTTCCATCGAGAGGTTCAGCGGCGGACGGAAGCGCGCCGACTGATGTCCCGACGCGAGCACCATCACGTCGTGTCCCATGAACGCGCGCAGCGCCTGATCGCGCACGTCGCCGCTCGGCAGATCGAACGCCGCCATGAGGCCGCGTCCGCGTACGTTCGAGACGAGCTGCGGGAACTCCTGCGCGAAGCGTTCGAGCTCGCCGAGGAAGAACGCGCCGACGCGCGCGGCATTGTCGACGAGACGCTCCTCGTCGATGATCTCGAAGTAGCGCTGCGCGCGCACCATGTCCGTGAGGTTGCCGCCCCACGTCGAGTTGATGCGCGAGGAGATCGTGAAGACGTTCTCCGGGATGTCGAAGATGCGCTCGTTCGAGACGAAGCCGCACACCTGCGTCTTCTTGCCGAAGCAGAACATGTCCGGCTCGATGCCGTAGTGCTGGTACGCCCACATCTTCCCGGTGATGCCGACGCCGGCCTGCACCTCGTCGAAGATGAGGATCATGTCGTTCTCGTCGCAGAGCTCGCGCAGCGCGCGGAAGAACTCGGGACGGAAGTGGTTGTCACCGCCCTCGCCCTGGATCGGCTCCATGATGAACGCGGCGACGTCGTCCTTGCGCTCGACGAGGAACTGCTTGGCCTGTTCGAGCGCGGCCTGCTCGCGGCGTTTCGCATCGGCGAGCGATTCCTCCGTCAGCGGGAAGCGCAGCTTCGGGTTGTCGACGCGCGGCCAGTCGAACTTCGGGAAGTACTGCGTCTTGCGCGGATCGGCCGTGTTCGTGAGCGAGAGCGTGTAGCCGCTGCGGCCGTGGAAGCATTCGCGCAGGTGCATGACCTGCGTGCCGCGCTCGGACTGATAGCCCTTGCGGAAGTTCTTGCGCACCTTCCAGTCGAACGCCGACTTGATGGCGTTCTCGATGCCGAGGGAGCCGCCTTCGACGAAGAACATGTGCTTGTTGAGCGTCGGCGGCACGGCCAGGCGCGCGAACGTGTCGACGAACTCCGCCATGTAGGTCGTGTAGATGTCGGAGTTCGCGGGCTTGTTGACCGCGGCGTCCGCGATGCGCTCGCGGAACTCCGGCGTGTTCATCTTCGGATGGTTGTAGCCGATGGGAACCGAGGCGAAGTTGGTGAAGAAGTCGAGGACGTTGCGTCCGCGGCGCGAGTCGAAGACCCACGACCCTTTCGACTTCTTGAGGTCCATGACGATGTCGTAGCCGTCCGCCAGCATGTGGCGCGAGAGGACGTTGTGAACCTCGGCCGGCTGGACGTGGATCCGGCGATCGGTAATGGTGGAGATGGAGGACATGCGGAAGACTCCTAGCGTCGTGTTCGGTGCAGCGGTTGCGGGCGGGCGATTCTATCAGCCCTGTGATAGAACTGCGATCCATGAAAGAAATCGTCATTCTCGGCGGTGCGCGCACGCCGATCGGCTCCTTCCTCGGCACCCTTTCCTCGCTCCCCGCGCCGCGGCTCGGCGCCATCGCCATCAAGTGCGCGCTCGAGAACTCCGGCGTCCAGCCGGACCAGGTCCAGCAGGTCATCATGGGCAACGTCCTGCAGGCCGGCATCGGCCAGGCGCCCGCGCGCCAGGCCGGCATCTACGCCGGCATTCCGGTGAACGCCGGCGCCGTGACCGTGAACAAGGTCTGCGGCTCGGGAATGAAGGCGGTGATGTACGCGGCGAACGACATCCGCTGCGGCGAGTACGACCTCGCCGTCGCCGGCGGCATGGAGTCGATGTCGAACGCGCCGTACGCGCTGCCGAACGCGCGCAGCGGCTACCGCATGGGCAACGGGCAGATGCTCGATCTCATGATCCACGACGGTCTGTGGGATCCGTACGGCAACAAGCACATGGGCAGCTGCGCCGAGTCGTGCGTGCAGAAATACACGTTCACGCGCGAGGCGCAGGACGACTTCTCGCGCGAGTCGTACCGCCGCGCGCAGGACGCCACGCAGACCGGGAAGTTCAAGAAGGAGATCGCCGTCGTCGAGATCGAGACGAAGAAGGGCAAGTCGGTCGTCGTCGACGACGAGGAGCCGTTCACCGCGCCGCTCGACAAGATGGGCAAGCTCAAGCCCGCGTTCCTCAAGGAAGGCGGCACGGTCACGGCCGCGAACGCGTCGAAGATCAACGACGGCGCCGCGGCGCTCGTCGTGACGTCGGCTGACTACGCGGAGCAGCACAACCTCAAGCCGCTCGCGCGCATCATCGCGCAGTCGACGACCGCGCAGGAGCCGGAGTGGTTCACCACCGCGCCCGGCGCCGCGATCGAGCTCGCCCTCCAGCGCGCGAAGATGAACGTCGGCGACATCGACCTCTTCGAGATCAACGAGGCCTTCGCCGCGGTGGCGATGGCGGCGATGAAGGACGCGAACATCCCGCACGACAAGCTGAACGTCCACGGCGGCGCCGTCGCGTTGGGACACCCGATCGGCGCCAGCGGCGCGCGCATCCTCGTCACGCTCATTCACGCGCTGCAGGAACGCGGCGGCAAACGCGGCCTCGCCGCGATCTGCATCGGCGGCGGCGAAGCGGCGGCGATGATCGTGGAAGTGGTTTAGGCGGAGATCAGCCGGGCGGCGTCGGAAGAAAAATCTCCGCCGCCGTCCCTCCCCCCTCCCGCGTCAGCGTCAGAGCGGCGGACGCAGACACCGACTGCAGCCGCGTGCGCAGGTTCGCCAACGAGCGTTTCGCGGCGAAGGGATCGTCGAGCGCCAAATCGCCGTTGTCCTTCACGCGCAGAAAGAGTCCGTCCGCCGCGCGCATCGTTTCCACGCGAATGTTGATGTGCGCGCGCCCGCGCCCGTGCTTGATCGCGTTTTCGACCAGTGGCTGCAGCACGAACGTCGGGACCTGCACGTCCATCGCCGCGGCGTCGAGCGACCACTCCACGCGCAGCCGGTCGCCGAGGCGCAGCGCCTGAATCTCGAGGAACAAGGCGGCGAACCGGATCTCGTCGCGGACGCGCGCCAGCGGCTCGCTCCCTTCGTAGGTCATCATGCGGAGCAGCTCCGACATTCCTACGAGCACTCTCTCGGCCTTGCCCGGATCGCTCGTGACCAGCTCAGTGATCGAGTTCAGCGTGTTGTACAGGAGGTGCGGCTCGAGCCTGGCGCGCAAGGTCCGCATCTGTTCGTCCGCGAGCTCTTTCTTGAGGACGGCGGAGGCGCCGGCGTCGCGCGCGAGACCATTCCAGCGATGCAGCAGGATGCCGAGCGCCGCGACCTGCCACGCCTGCCACAGCGCGTCGTGAAACCGGAAGGACAATCCCGCCGCGTACGGATCCGGATTGTGGATCTGCCGCCACGGTGGCGCGGTATGGATCTGCAGCCACGTTTCCGCGAACGTGATGCCCAAGGTCAGCCCCAGCGCCGTCACCGCGAGCAATAGAAGCGCCGGCAGCCGGCCCCATCGCCTTGTTTCCATGACGTCCACGACGGCGAACAGCGCGAACGTCAGAGCGATCCACGCCAGCGTGCCGCCCGTGTACATCGTGAGCATGCCCAGCACTCCACTGTGCGCGGTGATGAACATACTGCGGACGTGCTCCTGCGACAGACCGTAGATCGCGAGCAGGAACCACGAACAGAACACCGACACCACCACACGCCGGTCGCTGATGAGACGCGGCGGGAGCGCGGCCGGTTCGGGCGCGGACTGCAAATTCATCGTAAGCCGGCAGCATAGTGGCCCCGCGCCCTCGACTTGCCAAACGATCGGTGACAGATTCCGTTGCTCCGCCGCTGTCCATCGCTCCGCAGTTCGTACAGCGTGCGAACGACCGGCAATTCGCCACGGCATTTCCCCAATCCATCCCGCGATTTCGGGCAAATTACCCGCCGGCGTTTGCAGACGCACGAGGAGCATCTAGCGTTCGTGAATCCTTCGGCTGAATACGGAGAGACTCACAATGCGCGAGAACGTTCGTCGACCCGGTCGTTCGCCTTCCGTAAGGACGGTGCGAGCTTTTCTGGTATGCGTCGCGATCACGTCGTTTGCGGCGATTGCCATCGGTCAGGTCTGCGGCCCGATTCGGCCGCCCATCACCGCTCCGCCGCCGTCACCGGTTGGCGTATCCGTCGACTACACCGTCGCCTGCATCCCGCCGCCACAAGGACAGTCGTCGACGCTCAGCAACTGCACGTTCACACCCGTGCTGCCGGAGGAGTCGCGCGCCTATCTGCAGCAATACGAGTGGACGATGGGCATCCTTCCGGCCGACAACTTCAAGCCGGTATTCTTCACCGTGCAGCCGTATACGTTCCAGTATCCGAACGCCACCGCCACCTATCACACCGCGATCAAAGCCACGTTTTCCACCGGCGAAACGCGCATTGTGACCAAGGACGTGACGGTGACGGAGGTGCTAGACCCGCCGTTTTTCGCGTCCAACTCCAATACGTTCTTTCCGAGCGGGAGCGTCACGGGGCTCTGTACTGAGTTTGCCACCACGTACGGCGGTCCGCTTGGAGTCCAGGAGTACCGGTACGCGTGGGATTTCGGCGACGGCACGACCTGGCCGTACGGGCCGGTCAAGACCATCTATCACACGTTTCAGAATCCCGGCATCTACAACGTCACCCTGAAAGTGGTCTCCATCGACAGCGGCCAGGAAGTGACGTACTCGCAATCCATCGTTGCGAGGAATGCCGCCCCGTTACCGGTGGTCAATGTCCGCCGCGATGCTCAGGACTCCGCATTGTGGACGTTCGACGCATCCGGCTCGCGCGATGACCCGAACCCCGGAAGCGTGACCACCGGACCCACCTGTGGGTACAACACGAACAACGGCATCGTTTCGTACGAATGGGATTTCGGCGACGATCATGTCGGCCGCGGCTCGAGCGTCGCGCATCGATTCGCGCACGGCGGCACCTATCCGGTGAGCCTGCGGCTCACCGACCGTAATGGACTGACGGCGGCGACCACCGTCACCGTGACGGTTCCCAATCAGCCGCCCGTCGCCGCGTTTTCCTTCGACTGTACCCCCGGCACGACCTGCACGTTCGACGCGAGCGCGTCCAGTGACGACGGCGGCGTGGCATCGTATCTCTGGACGTTCCCTGACGGCACGCAGAGCACGGCGTCGCCCACGCTGCGCAAGACATTTACCGCGCCCGGCGCGTACAACGTGCAACTGGCGGTCTCGGACGGCTCGCTGACGTCTCCCGTCATTGCGAGAACCGTTCGCGTCGTGGCCGGCGGTCCGCCGCCGCCGTCCGTCTACTACGCCCTTCCTCCGTGCCGTCTGTACGACTCCGGCAGCGACAGCCCATTGAAGCCGTCGGAGACGCGCACGATCACCGTTGCTCCGAATCTTCGCTGCGGCATTCCGGGCAATGCCGTCGCCGTGGCCGCGACGGCCACGGTGATCAATCCGAGCGCGGATGGCTCGCTCAGTTACACGTCCCGCGCGAACGGCGTGCAGTCGTCGCTGAATTTCAACGCCGCCCGAGGGTCGCGCGCGAACGGAGGGATTTACCCGCTCGACGCCGGGAACCTGTCCGTCCTCAATGACTCCGGCGGAACGGCCGGACTCACGCTGGACGTCAACGGCTATTTCGCGGCGGTCACCAAATCGACGAGCGCGCAGGCAAATGCCATGACGTTCGTGCCATCTCTCGACGGTTGTTCACTGTTCGACGCGCGGACTACACCGGAATTGCGGCTCACCGGTACCGCGACCGCGCGCCTGCAATTGCGCGGGACCTGCGGACTGCCGCGCGACGCGGCCGCGCTTTTCGTGAATTTCGGCGTCGTCCGTGCCTCGGCCGACCCTCCCGGAATGGCCGGCCTCGCCGCGCACGGTGGAGCGGCGCTGTTCGCGCCGGAGGCGGGCAGCGCATTCACCTCGGCACGGCCGCCGACGTGGACGACCGCGGTGAACTCTCCGTTCGTCCCCGTCAGAACCAGCAGCGTCGTCGAGCTCGGCGAGCCGGGCGGTCCCGACGCATGGATGGAGTTCTACGGCGGCGAAGGCTGGATCGATCCGGCCGCCGACCTCGAGGGATATTTCACGGCGTCGACGACGGCCGGCGGACTTCGCTATTACCCGCTGACGCCGTGCCGCGCCGGCGCGGTCGCATTACAGCCGTCCGCCGCGCGGACGCTGCAGGTTCAGGGAAATTGCGGCGTACCGCGCGGCGCGCGGGCGGTCGCGGTCAACGTCATCGCCGCGAACCTGCAGTCCGCATCCGGCGGCAATGTCTGGATCGCCGCCGCCGGACGTGATTTCCCGTCAGGACCGGCCGTGGCCTATCAGCCCGGCGAGTTCGCAGTTGCGAACGGCGCAATCGTGCCGCTCGCCTCCGGCCAGTCGGATGACCTTGCAGTCGTTTCCGACGGCAATCCCGCTGTGATCGTCGACGTGTACGGGTACTTCGCACCGTAAGGGTGCACGAGGAAGCGTTATGAAGAGACTACTGTGGGTGATTTGTGTCCTCGTGTTGGTTCCGGTGGTGGCGCGTGCGAACGACGACCCGGCCACTGCGCGCGGGTTCAAGGCGAACGCCGTGTACGACTCGCACGACATTGACTCCGTCAATGCGATGAACGGCACGCTGTCGGTCCATGTGCCGATCGGCGGCCGGTATCCCAGCAACGGAACGCTTTCGTATCAATTCATGCTGTCGTACAGCTCGAATTTGTGGGACTGGCGCAGCCACTCGGGAGTGGAACTGGTGAGCCTCGCACAATTCGGCGACGTGTTCGGCGGTGGAGTGGACAATCCGCCGGCGCCGTCGACCGACGGCCTGGAGAGCTTTCCGGCCCGCGCGTTCAATGCCGGTATCGGCTGGATGGTGTCGCTTGGTGAAGTGCGGGAAACGGTCGGCTCGCTGAATTATCAGTACGAGTACATCAGCGAAGACGGCGCCGGGCATCCCTTCTATGCGACGCTGCACGGCGACAGCCCATTGCCGGCGCCGGCCGGCACGGACGTGTTCTATACGCACGATTCGACCTACATCCGCATGCTGGTTCTGGCTCGCGACGCGCAGCGGCGGCCGATCTCGTTCGAGGTGCAGCTGCCGGACGGCATCCATAAGCGATTCGTCCGCTACGCCTGGCCGGGCGACTCGGAACTGGATCACCGGTTCCTGCTGACGTCGATCGCCGACCCGTTCGGAAACGTTTTGTACGTGGAGCGAAGCACGCCTCCCGGCACGCCGGCATTGACGCGGCCGCCGGTCGGCTCGACCTGGGTGTGGACGTACAAACAAGCCACGCTCGCGAACGCCGACCGTTATGCAAATCCCGATACGGATTCACTGTCGCCATTCCGCACGCACGTGCTGACGTATGCCATCCCGCACTGGTACGAATTGCAATTGAGCAGCGTGCAGCTGGCCACGGCGGGCGGGCCGGCGACGTACCAGTTCACGTACGATCCGGCCAGCGTGCTGCGCGCCATGAACTCGAACTGGGGAGATCCCGGCACACAATACGTGCCGTTCGACAGTCAGGGCGGAGTAGCGACTTCGCTTCTGCGACAGATCGACCTGCCGGGAAATGGCGGCTCGTGGGCCTTTCGGTATTACGAACGCGTCTGCCGCAGCGGCTCCGGGCCGTGTTATCAGGCGGACGCGTATCCCTATCGCTGGAGCTCGACGTTCACGTACTCGATGAGCAACCGCTCGGGGAGACTGGCCGAAGTCGACCTGCCGACCGGCGGCGCCGTCAGCTATGAATACGATCGTACCGCCATTCCGACGCGCGGCTGCAATAGCCAGCAGCAGGCGCGGGAAGGTTTGGGCGTGTCCACTGTCGGCGTTTCGCAGCGCACGGTATGGAAGCACAAACCGAATGGTTCTCCGTCGGATGCGACGAACATCGACGGGGAATGGCGCTACGTTCGCACGCCCGGCGCGTGGGTTGCGCTCGATGGCTCGGCATGTAAGTGGCCGAAGGAATTCCTCGCCGCGACGATCGATCCGCAGGGTACCGTCGCGCTGTCCTTTTTCTCGACCTACATCTCCGATCCGGTGAATCCTGCCGGAGGTTGGACGAACCCGCGCGGATGGGACGTCCGCGAATGGGGCCTGCCGTTCTCCAGATACGAGTCGGACAACGCCGGCGCCTTTGTCTCGCAGCAGACGTTTGCGTGCGGAACGGCTTTTCCGGAAACGCTCAGTGCGTCAGACCTGCGTGACGGCGTCCGTAATCTGCTCCCACGATACGCGTCGACGACGACGTGCGGCGCGCCGGTCCGTTCGTATTTCGTCCGCTACGACCTCTCCAGCGGCTTCGATTGCAGCGCGAACGACAGCGACATCGTCCGCTGCACGCAGCCCAACAGCCGCGCGTACACCACTGTGACTCGCTATGACGACGACGGCAGTCCGTCAGCGCGGCCGATGTCCATCACCGTCTCGGACGTCTCGTCGTTCGACGGCTTTGGCCACTATCGCTCGACGTTCCAGACCAGTACGAACTTTCATTTCGCATCGCCGCGGACCGAGATTACGAACTGGAACCCGCGCGGCGACTCTCCGAATTGGATCCTCAATGTCTACGACAAGACGGTGCAGACGGAGGCGATCGAGGGATCGCCGCAGAATCCGAAAATCGAAATCCGCAAAACAGCGTACACGTTCGACGAAACGACCGGGTGGCTCAAACAGAAGCACGTATTCGCCACGAACCGCTTTCCGGCATCCAGCCACGTGTCGCCGAGCGACGATCCGGTAGCCGAGTCGATCAACGATGTCGTCGAGACTTACGACCGTTGCCGCGGAGCCGCCGCGCCGTGCTCGCCTGCGGCGAACGCCGCCAGCGTGGTCATCCGCGAACAGTCGAGCGGCGGCGACGGCAGCCGCAGCACCACGGCGGGCGCCGAGTTTCAGCGGTTCCGGCAGCTTCAATACGGCGGCCAGGCGGCATTGCGGTACGAGAACAACGGCTCGTCGCTCGTCGTCGAGACGAATACCGTCGATCCCGCGTCCGGAGCCGTTCTGGCGTCGACCGACACCGCCGGACTGACGACGCGCTATTCCTACGACGCGCTCGGCCGCATCACCGGCATCAGTTACGACAACGGCGCGAACACGAGCGTCGCCGCCGGAGCGGCGACGACCATCAACTATTACCCACCCGACGACACGATCAGCGCGCGGGTGACCGTCGACCGCGGCAGCTTCGAGTCCTCTGAATATCGTTACGATCACCTCGGCCGTCTCAATGACGAACGTCATCAGATTCCACAGGCGGCGGCCGGCGATCCGCAGTTCTCGCAGAAAACCCGCCAGTACGATCCGCTCGGCCGCACGACGTTCGAATCGACGGTCGCCGCGCTAGGCGATACGCCCTCTGGAACGCAATACGACTACACGGACGCCACCACCCATCGCGTCGATCCGTTCGGCCGTCCGCACCGCATGACCCTTCCCGACCACAAGACGATCGACTTGACGTACAACGGCGTACAGGTGGTGAAGCGCCTGGTGAGGATCGCGAGCGGAGATCGCACTCTGACGGACGCCGCGAGTTGGACCCACTATGACGCGCTCGGACGGCTCAGGAGAACCGAGGAGTACGACGCGCCAGGATCCTTGAATACCACGCCGACGGATTACACGTACGATGCAGGCGGGGAATTGGCGGTGGTGGACATGGCCGGCCAGAAGCGGCGATTCGATCGGGATGGCCGCGGCCTCGTCACCAGCGAGACGATGCCGGAGCTCGATCACTCGGTCGGCTACCGGTACGACTCGATGGGCCACCCACTCGAGAAGAATTACGGCGGCACCGACTTCGACCTGGCGTTCACTTACGACGTCGCTGGGCGTCCGCTCACCGTTTACCAGCTCTCCAGCGGCAATCCGCTGAAGGCGTTCGACTACTACGCGACGAACAACGCCTGTGGAGAAAACGCCGGTTTCGCCAATGGCAAGCTGTACTCGGCGACGCGCTACAACTACATTCGCGATCCTCATGCATGGTCGAGCTACTTGCCGTCGCTCAATGTGACCGAGGTGTACAAGTACAACGGCACGAACGGCGCACGTTCCGACGTCGAGACGAGACTGGGCAGGGGCGAGGTACTGCGCACTTCGTTTGGCTATGACGCGGCGGGAGAACTGACCAGCATTCAGTATCCGAAGTGCGTTGCCGGCTGTACGGCCGTGAACGCGCGGTCCGTGACGATGGCGTACGATCATGGACGCCTCACCAGCGTCAACGGCTTTGCGTCGCTCCGCTACTTCCCGAACGGCATGATGAGCCGCGTGATCCACGCGAACGGCGTCCACGACGTCGAAGAGATCGCCAACGGTATGCCGCGGCCGGCGGCGCTGTATACCGAAAACGTGGCCGGCGGCGCGAACTGGAACGCGCCGGACGCGCTCAATCAACGCATGAATTACTCGTACGACGGCGCGGGCAACATCGCCGGCATCCAACGCCCGTCGGGCGTGGGGGATTGGTACGCCTACGATCGCGTTGGACGCCTGATCAAAGCGAACATCGCCGGCGATACGCCGTCCGCGGGTGGTGGCATTACGCAGGATTTTGCATACGACACGTGGGGCAATCTGTTGTCCACGACGACGAGCGGCGACCCTGCGCCCTCCGCGGCCGCGGTGAATTCCGCGACGAATCGACTCGCCAACGGAACGTATGACGCCATGGGGAATCTGACCAGCTTTCAGGTGCTCCGCTACGAATACGATGCGCTCGGCGACCTGACGTTCCTGCGCAGCGTGACCGACACGACTCCGGTCGGCAAGATCTTCGTGTACGGCCCCTCCGACGACCGCATCGGCGTGTGGAACTTCCGCACGTCCGACAACACCGTGCGCGAGCTCTGGAGCTTGCGCGGAAACGGTGGCGAAGTCCTCCGCGATTTCGAAAAGGCCGGCGACGGCGCCTGGACCTGGAGCAAAGACACCGTCTATCGCGGACCAGCGCAGCTCGCAACGATCTCCGCCGCCGCCGACGGCACCGTCACCCACCACCTCACCATCGATCACCTCGGATCCCCACGCATCGTCACCGACGCCAGCGGCCACCGCGTCGGCACCCACATCCTGTCGCCCTTCGGCCGCGAGCTCACCACGCCCTCGGACGGCGAACGCCTCCTCTTCACCGGCCACGAGCGCGACGAAAACGATCCGCGCCCGGGAACGCAGCTGGCGGACATGGATTACATGCACGCGCGCTATTACGCGCCCGTGCTGGGGCGGTTTTTGTCGGTGGATCCGGTACTCGATCAGCAGTTCGCCGCGAAGAATCCGCAGGCGTGGAGCCGCTACTCATACGTCCGCAACAACCCGTTCAATAAGACCGATCTGACTGGAAAATGTGAGGATCCTGGGGGAGCGGGCACGCGACTGTGCATCGCAACATTCATCCCGCAGAAAACGTTTGGAGGCTTCAAGGGGGACAATCGAGGACCGAACCCGACTGGCGGAACGTTCAGGACACAGCAGACGATCAACGTCACGAAGCCCAGTCTCAGGGGCGTGATTAAAGAGAAGTTCACACCGGGAGTTTCTGTCTTCGGTAGCAAAGCGCGCCAGGCCGAGGTTGCCGGGCAGGAGGTCTCGCCGAGTTCGAAAGGTATCGTTGCGAAAGCCCAAGCGAGCGACGGGTTGTTGTATGGAGTGGCTCCGAATCTAGAATACGATCTCACTTTTGAGCCGACGGGAGACGGGGGCCTGAAGGTGACGGGAACGCACACGGCATTTCCTTCGCTGGAAGTGTGGAGATATGAAGATGGCAAAGTGCCGCAACTGCTATATCACTACGATGCGTCCGGCAAGGGATTTATGGGTGGCTTAATAGGTATCAACCAGACAATTGAGGTGCCTGAAGATGAGCCGTAGGCGCGCTATGGTGCTCATCGCGCTACTGACGCTTCTCGGCTGTCGTGATAGCGTCAGAATCTATGAAATCCCCAACGGCTACGAAGGGTGGGTGCTGGTCACCTACGATTCGCGATGTGTTACGAGTACGACGAGCAAGAACGGCACTGAGATATCGGTGAAGAACAATGGCACGGCGTGCGCGACCGAGAAACCTGCGCCGAAATCGTTCTACCGCCGATTTTACTACGTTAATGCGAACGGTCAACGAGTTCGCGAACTTCGCGCGACCGGATGGGGGCGGGGAGGCGAAATTTGGAATGAGTCTTCTACTGTCGACGGCGGCGAGTATCGATTCTTCGTTGGGCGTGAGGACGTGTTCAAGCGATCATATGAGTCGGCGACGATGCAAAAGTAACTGCGGCCGGATACAGGCTGCCGTCTACACGAGTGACAGCGTCGGAATCCGCGCGGCATGGCAAGTACGGAGATGCGTTAACCCTGGCTTGCTGTTCCTTTTCACGGTCGTGGTGCTGACTGGGGCTGCGGTCTAAGCCCTTCATTGCTGAGGCCACCAGCGGCGACGCTGATCGCGTGAAAGTTCAATCCGGCGACACCATGGTTCAGCGGTGAAAATTGCGGGCTACGAAGAATGTGCGCGAACGTCGAAATGAGCCATCGCCCATGATCCGAACCGCCATCATCGACGACGAACCGATCGCGCGCGACCGGCTGCGCCGGCTGCTGCACGCGCATCGGGATGTCGACGTGGTTGCCGAATTCGAGGGTGCGGCGGAGACCGTTGAGCGGTGGCACGAACACGATGCCGCGATGGTGTTTGTCGACATCCGGCTCGGAGAGGACTGGGGCTTCGACGTGATCCGGCGCGTGAACGCGGCGGGCGCGTTCACGCCGGCGATCATTGTGGCCACCGCGCATCGGGAGCATGGGCAGGAAGCGTTCGAAGTCGGGGCGATCGACTATCTGGTGAAGCCGTTCGATTCCGCGCGTCTCAGTATTGCCATGAGTCGCGCCCGGCGCTGGCTCGCGGAACAATTCACCGGCGCCGGGCGTGACGAACCGCTCCCCGCGCGGATCGCGGTGCGGCAGCGGAATCGGATGCGCGTCATTCACATCAGCGAGATCGACTGGCTGGAATCGGCCGATAATTACCTGGAACTGCATGTCGGCGGCGAGACGCTGCTGTACAGGGCCACCATCGCGCAGTTTGCCGAGGGGTATGCGGACCACTTTGTCCGTGTCAGCCGCTCCACGCTTGTCAATCTCGACCGCATCAGCGTGGTCCTGCCGACGGCCGACGGAGATTGCGAGGTTCTGCTGCACGACGGTACGACGCTGGCGCTGCGCGCGCCGTATCGCGCGAACCTGCGGGCACGGATTCCCGGTTTTTACTGAGCCAGCAGGTCCGCCAGCCCCGCCAGATCGCGCAACTCGTACGTGGGCGTTCCGCCCGGGAGGGCGGGACGCGCGTGGCGGTTGATCCACGCCGTCGGGATGCCGAGGGCGTTGGCGGGGACGATGTCGTGCACGTTGCTCTGCGCGGCGTGCAGCCAGCGCTGGTCGCCGATGTGCTGCTGGCGCGCCGTCAGAAAGTGCGCGTAGCCGGGCTTGTACGAGCGGACCTGCTGCGCGGTGACGATGATGTCGAAGTCGACGGTAAAGTGCCGACGCGTGGCGGCGAGCAGCACGTCGTCGATGTTCGACAGGATTCCGAGCTTGTAGCCGGCGTCGCGCAGGCGTTCGAGCGCGGCATTGGTGTCGGGGAACGCGCACCATTCCGGCAGCGAGCTGGCGAGGAAAGTGGCGCGTTCGTACGCGAGCGGCCAGCCGAGTGCACGCGCGACGCGCGTCGCGGTTTCCGTCAGCACGTCGACATACGGCCGGTACTGCTCGTGTTCGACGACCTCCTCGGTCTCCGCATACGCGCGCAGCACTTCGTCTCGGTCGAGCGTCACGCCGTCCTCGGATGCCGCGCGCACGAACGCGTCGCCGATGCCGGTCTCCCAGTCGATCAGCGTGCCGTAGCAGTCGAAGGTGACGACGTCGTATTGCCGAGGCATGGCGTGAGGGATATCACAAAACCGGCGGCGGACCGCGGTGTTAAGCTGGCGCGGGGTCACATGCAGGAAACAGTGGCAGCTCGCAATCTGCGGACGGCGGAGCGATTCCTCGTCTCGCCGCCGCTCGCCGCGAAGTACGGCGGCGCGCCGGTCGCCGTGTGCGATCTCTCGGAGAAAGGCGCGCGTTTCCGCCACGAACAGCCGCTCGAGACCGGCGCGAAGGCGCTGCTGCAGCTCGAGGTCGAAGGACGCGCGCAGCCGCTGACGATCGAAGGCGTGGTCGTGTGGACGCAGCCCGAGGGCACGCGGTTCGTGTCGGGCGTCCGGATGTACGGCTCTCAGGAGCTCATGACTGCCCTCCTCGCGCAACTCCAGACCTCCCGCCGCGCGAAGCGGGTGGAAGAATTGCGTTCCACCGATCGCTTCGCCGTCGCGCCGCCGCTCATCGGCATGTGGGGCGAGCAGGCGGTGCTCATCGAAGACCTCTCCGCGCGCGGCGCGCGCATCGAGGTCGCGAACGAGCCGCTGCGCGGCGACAGCGGCGAGCTGCGCTTCCGCGTCCCCGAGTCGTCGCTCAAGCTCGAAGTCGCGGGACAAGTCGCGTGGACGGCGGTGAAAGCCGTCGGCGCCGCGACGAGTTTTCGCGCGGGGCTGTTCATCAATGAGAAGCCGGAACAACTGCGCCTCGCGATCGGTCGTCTCTGCGACACCGGCCGCGCCGCGCTCGACACGCAGTCGCTGCGCCTCAAGCTCAAGATCATCCGCGCCCGGGCCCGCAACCTTGCCGCCGCGCAACCCCATGCCGAGTCGTTCGGCATCCCCGCCGAGCAATACCTGCTGATCCAGGGCGTGCGTGAAGAGCTGCGCCTCAACGCGGAAGAGGCGATGTACTGGTACCGTCGCGCGCGCATGATCATCAATGACCCCGCCACCCGCGCCGCCGCCCCGCCCATCGCCAGCCACCCCGACGCGCTCGCGGTGTGGGAGTACCTCGACCGGTCGGTCGATCCGTCGATCGTGGGACGGGCGTTCGAGCTGCCCTGAGCTGAGCGCACGCCGCGCGTATCATGACTGCATGAAGCTGAAGATCGTGCTCGAGGCCAGTGACGAAGGCGGTTTCACGGCGTACGTTCCTGCACTGCCGGGCTGCATCAGCGAGGGCGACGATCGAGACGAGGCGCTGCGCAACATTCGCGAGGCGATCGAGCTCTATCTCGAGCCGGTGGAGGACGACGTCGTCGCGCACGAAGGCTTGGAGATCGCGGAACTGGTCGTGTGAGCAAGGTTCCGTCGGCCGCCGCCAGTGCAAGCCGAATCAATCGCTTCAACTCTCGCCAAAATCCCGGTCGACGCCGACGCAGTTCTCTGCTTGTTGTAACGAGCTGCCCTGACGCGTCCCATTCGCGAGACAATGTCCCCATGGCCGACGTCACCTTCGACAACGTCGCGAAAAAGTATGGCGAGGTCTCGGTCATCGAGAGCCTCAATTTGCACATCGACGACGGCGAGCTGATGGTGCTCGTCGGGCCGTCGGGGTGCGGGAAGTCGACGGCGTTGCGGATGATCGCGGGGCTCGAGGACGTGACCGGCGGCACCATTTCGATCGGCGGGCGAGCGGTGAACGCGCTGCCGCCGCGCGACCGCGACATCGCGATGGTGTTTCAGAGCTACGCGCTCTATCCGCACATGTCGGTGCGCGAGAATCTCGCCTTCGGACTGAAGATGCGGCGCGTGGCCGCAGCGGAGATCGAGAAGCGCGTCACGTCTGCGGCCGAGATCCTCGGCATCAGTCACGTGCTCGAGCGCAAGCCGAAGGAGCTCTCGGGCGGACAGCGGCAGCGCGTCGCGGTCGGGCGCGCGATCGTGCGGCAGCCGGCAGTGTTTCTCTTCGACGAGCCGCTCTCGAATCTCGACGCGAAGCTGCGCGTGCAGACGCGCGGCGAGATCACGCGGCTGCAGCAATCGCTCGGCACGACGTCGGTCTACGTCACGCACGATCAGGTCGAGGCGATGACGATGGGGCATCGCATCACGGTGATGCGCGACGGCAAGATCCAGCAGGTCGGCACGCCGCGCGAGGTGTACGAGCGTCCCGCGAATGCGTTCGTCGCGCAGTTCATCGGCACGCCGCCGATGAATCTCATCCACGCGACGGTCGACGGCGGCTCGCTGCGCGCGCCGTCCTTCGCGATTCCCCTCGGCGTGCAACTCGCGAACGGCACGCGCGTCCTCGCGGGCATTCGTCCCGAGGACATCACGCGCGGCGATGCGATCCATGCGACGGTGGATGTGGTCGAACCGGTGGGCCACGAATCGATCGTCTACGCGACGGCGGGGTCGGAGAAGCTCGTGGCCATCTTCGAGCCGCGCGAGGCGCCGCGCGCGGGCGAGACGATCTCGCTCAGCGTCGCACCGGAGCGCGTGCATCTCTTCGACGAAGCGGGCGTGCGCGTCAACTGATGCGCGTCAGCCTTTGACGCTGCCCTGCATGATCCCGGCGATGTAGAAGCGCTGCAGCGCGATGAAGAGCAGCAGCACCGGCAGCACGGTGACGACGGAGCCGGCCATCATCAGCTCGACGTCCAGCACGTGCTCGCCGGAGAGGTTCGCGAGCGCGACCGGCAGCGTGTAGTGCGTCTGATCGGAGAGGATGATCAGCGGCCACATGAAGTCGTTCCACGTCGACATGAACATGAACGTGGCCAGCGTCGCGAGAATCGGCCGCGCCAGCGGCAGCACGATGGTCCAGTAGATCCGCCATTCGCTCGCGCCGTCGAGCCGCGCCGCCTCGAGCAGATCGTCCGGCACGCTGAGCATGAACTGGCGGATGAGGAAGATGCCGAACACCGTCACCATCGACGGGATGATCGCGCCCCAGTAGCTGTTCACGAGGCCGAACGTCTTCATCAGCAGAAAGAGCGGCAGCATGCCGACCTGCGGCGGAATCACGAGCGCGATGAGCAGAAGGCCGAAGATTCGCTGCTTGCCGCCGAAGCGGAGCTTCGCGAACGCGTAGCCGGCCATCGAACCGAAGAGCACCGAAAAGATCGTCACGGCGATGGCCACGATCGCGCTGCTGAGAAACGCGCGGCCGATGTTGAGGCGCAGGAACAGCTCGCGGTATTGCGCGAGCGTGCCGTGATGCGGCAGGAAATGCGGCGGAAACGTCGTCGCCTCGCCGGACGTCATGAACGACGCGGACAACATCCAGAAGAGCGGGAAGAGCGTGATCAGGCCGCCCGCGATGAGGACGCCGTGCAGCACGATCGTGTCGACGCGCCGCGTCATCGCTTCTCCTGCATCTTCAGCTGCACCAGCGTGGCCGCGCCGATGACGAGGAACAGCACGAACGCCACCGCCGCCGCGTAGCCCATCTTCCAGAACTTGAAGCCCTGCTCGTACATCAGCATGACCATGGTCACGGTCTTGTTGAGCGGGCCGCCGCGCGTCATGACGTACGGCTCCGCGAAGATCTGCAGCTGCCCGATGGCGACGACGATGCCGACGAAGAGAAACGTCGGCGCGAGCAGCGGCAGCGTGACGTGCCGGAACTGTTTCCACGCCCCCGCGCCGTCCAGCCTCGCCGCCTCATACAGCTCCTCGGGGATCTGCTGCAGCCCCGCGACGAAGATGATCATCGTGTAGCCGAAGCCCTTCCACACCGCGAGGATGATGATGGCCAGCATCGCCAGCTTCGGGTTGCCGAGCCAGTCCGGCTGCGGCAGGCCGAGCGTGTCGAGCGCGCGGTTCAGCATGCCGAAGCGCGGGTGGTAGATGTACTTGAAGACGATCGACACCGCGACGAGCGTCGTCACCACCGGCGCGAAGTAGACGGTGCGGAAGAGCGCCTTGAAGCGCGCCGCCTTCGCGTTGATGAGCAGCGCCGCCGCGAGCGAGACCGCGACGGTGAGCGGGCCGCCGACGAGCGCGAAGTACATCGTGTTGACGAACGACGTCCAGAAGATGCTGCTGCCGATGAGCTCGCGGTAGTTGTCGAAGCCGACGAGCCGGATGTTGTGCGGATCGCCGATCGTGTAGAGATCGAAGTCGGTGAGGCTGAGCGCAAAGCCGGCGACGACCGGCGCGAAGAAGAAGACCGTGAGCAGCACCAGCGCGGGCGCGAGAAAGAGCAGCGCGGCGCGGCGTTCCGATTTCACGAGCGACCTCGTTTCCGCGACACGATCCAGCGGCGTTTCTCGAGCAGCAGATCGGCGCGATGGTCGAGCTCCGCGACGGCGGCGGCGACGCTCGTCGTGCCGCGCGCGGCCGCTTCGCCGCGGTCGTAGATCGCCGTGGCGATCTGTTCCCACTCCGGCACCTGCGGCAGCGGGCGCACCGACTCGAGTTGCGTGCGGAACGCGGGGAAGCGCGGCTCGGCGACGAGCGCGGGCGCCGTCCACGCGCTGCGGCGCGCGGGGAGATCGCCGGTGACCTCGAAGAAGCGCACCTGCTGCGCGGGCTCGGAGAGGAACTCGATCAGCTTGCGCGCGGCTTCTTTGTGCAGCGACGCGCGGAAAACGACGAGGCTCGAGCCGCCTGCCATGGAGACGCTCGGCGTCTGTGCGTCGCGCGCGGGCACCGGTGCGGTGGCCCACTTGTCCTGCATGTCCGCGGGCAGGCGGCGGCGGAACTCGCCGACGTTCCACGGGCCGGTGATGTACATGGCGAACTCGCCCTGCGCGAATTGCTGGTAGAGGTTCGCGATCTGCGCGTTGCTCACCGACGGCGCGTAGCCGCGATGAAAGAGGTCGATGTAGTACGCGAAGGCGTTCGCGAACTGCGGCTGCCGGAACGCGCCGCGCGTGCCGTCGGGCGTCAGCAGCGTCGAGCCGTTCGACATCGCCAAGACGACCGGCGGCTCCCACTCGTTCGTCGGCATGAGGATCGCGAAGCGGCAGCGCTTCTCCGCCAGAATGCGACGGCTCGCCTCCGCGAACTCCGCCCACGTGCGCGGGCCGTTCGGATAGCCGACCGCCGCGAGGATGTCGCTGCGGTAGAAAAGTACCCTGGTATCCACGTACCACGGTACGCCGTAGAGCGCGCCGCCGACGACGTTCGTGGCCCAGATGCCGGGGAAGTAGTCGCGCGCGTCGAGCGTCTTCGATTGGGCGACGAACGGGTTGAGATCGTCGAGCGCGTTCATCGCGGCGAATTCGGGGATCCAGGTGTTGCCCATCTGCGCGACGTCGGGCGACGCGTTGCCAACGTGCGCGGTGAGGAGCTTCTCGTGCGCGGCCGTCCACGGGATCTGCTGGACGACGACGTCGATCTCGGGATGGCGCTTCTCGAAGTCGGGGATCATCTCCGCGACGACTTCGCCTTCGCGCCCGAGTCCCCAGAATTCGATGCGCTCGACGCCGGCGCGCCCGCGGTCGCGCGTGCCGCACGACAGCACGAGGAGCGCGATCGCCAGCCAGCGCAGACGCGTCAATGACCCTCCAGCCAGCCGCCGGTGAAGCCCGCGCGCTGCAGGCCGCGCACGATGTGCGGACTCTTGCGCATCATCCGCCACACGAGACCGCTGCGGTGGTTTTCGATCATGGTGATGATCGGTCCCTGGTCGATGCCGAGGTAGTCGTCGTCGAACCAGCCGATGCCGGGGACGACGGCGCCCTGAGGCGTTTTCATGTCGACGTTCAGCGTCTCGTTGAACGCGTCGATGTAGCCGTAGCGGCGATAGACGTGCGCGCCGAGGCGGCGGTTCATCTCCTCGATCGCGGGGATGGCGATCTCCGGCGCGAACGCGACGGACGACACGGCGGCCGTCGGCGCGATGGTGCCGTCGTCGTTGATCTCGCCCGCGGCGGCGCCGCGCGCGGTGTAAGTCTTGAACTGCCGCTCGCGGCCGTCGATGGTCACGCTGCCGTCGAGCGGACCGTCGCACGCAGTGAGTCCCCAGAGGTTCCCGCCGTAGCCGCGGAAGCCCGCCGGATTCGCGGTCGCGTACGCGCGCTGCGCGTACGTCGCGCGGCGCGAGTTCTCGAAGTAGTCGATCCCTTTCTCGCGCATGTACGCGTCCTGGATCCCGCGGAAGTCGATCCAGACGTGCGAGTACTGATGGCCGAAGAGCGGCGGGAAGTTGACGTGCGATTGCCCGTAGAACTCGGCCCAGCGATAGGTCTTCTGATAGGCGGTCCACCCCGCGGGATCGACGGGATGCGTCGGCGATCCGAGGGCGAGGATGTAGAGGAGCATGGCCTCGTTGTAGCCGGTGTAGTCCCAGTCGTGGAGGCCGTGCTCGGGCGTCCAGCCCATGCTGATGAGCGGCGGGCGTTCGTGGAAGAACGTCCACTCCGCGTTGCGATACAGCGTCTCCGCGAGCGCGCGGATCTCACGCTCCTTCGGCGTATCGCGATCGAAGTACTGCTCGCAGAACAGCGCGCCGGCGAGCATGAGCGTCGTATCGATGGTCGACAGTTCGACGTCCTTGAAGCGCGCGCCGGTGTCCATGTCGAGGAAGTGGTAGTAGAAGCCTTTGTACGACGTCATGCCTTGCGGCGCGTCACCGGACTTCGCGTCGCGGAAGAAGCGGAGCGTCGTGAGCACGCGGTCGGCCGCGGCGTCGCGCGTCACCCAGCCGCGTTCCGCGCCGATGCCGTACGCGGTGAGGCCGAAGCCGACGGCGGCGATGCTGGAGAACGACTTCGTCGGCCAGCGGTCGGGCACGAGTCCGTTCTGCGGATTCGCGTTGTCCCAGAACCACCGGAAGGTGTCGTGCTCGATGCGGTCGAGCAGCGCGTCGGCATTCGCGGTTGGTAGCGGCGGCGGCGCGGCAGCGGACGGCGGCGGGGTCGTGCCGCACGACGACGCGAAAAAAAGGAGAGCGGCGAGTGCCGCTCTCCCGATGGAACGAACAGTCATGCGACGTTAGAACGCAACTCGCACGCCGAACTGGAAGCGGCGCTGCGAGCCGCCGACGATCGCCGTCGGCTGGCCGAGGTTCGGATTGCCTTCCGGACCGTTGAAGTCCTGGAAGAACGCATCGCGCTCGGCATTGGTGATGTTGAACGCTTCGGCGATCACGCCGATGCTCGCGCTGCCTCCGACGCGGAAGTCTTTCTCCGCGCGGAGATCGATGGTCGTCCATGGATCGGATTCGCCGGTTCTCGGCTGATAGCAGCCGGTGCAGAAGCCGCGCGAGAAGTCGTTGATCCTGAACTTGTCGCCGGAGCTGTACTGCAGGATGCCGCCGAGGCGCACGCCCCACGGAATGCCGACGGTGGCGTTCGCGACGACGCGGTGATCGGCGGTGCCCGGCGTGCCGTAGCGCGGCCAGTCGGCGACGGTCGGCAGGTCGAGGCTGAAGAGATCGCCGCCGATCTGCTCGGCGTCGGACCACGTGTACGCGACGTTGAAGCCGTAGTGCGAGGCGTCGGTGTACGGACGGTCGAGCGTCACATAGACGGCGTCGTACCACGTGCGCACGTCGTCGGACGAGATCAGCACGTTGCTGTAGTGCGGGTCGAACACCGGGCAGCAGAAGCCTTTGCCCCACAGGAACGTGAAGCCGTTGTAGCTGCGCACGTTCGCGTAGCTCGCCGAGGCGACCATGCTGCCGAACGACTGGCGCACGCCGAGGTTCCACTGATCGGAGTACGGCACCTTCGTGTCGTTCTCGATGAGGAAGACTTCGGGCAGGCCGGTGATGCCGGTGGCCTGCAGCTCGCGCAGACCTTCGACGGTGAGGTACTTCGGATCCCACTTCGCGGCCGGATGGCCGAGAACGGGCGAGCCGTCGGCGGAGAAGAAGAACTCGCCGACGGAGTGCTGGAGGCGGAAGCGCTCGTCGAGCGTGTTGTTGAAGAGGTTGCGGTCGTAGTAACGGCCCGCGCCGCCGAAGATCACCGTGCGGCTGTTGCCGGCGATGTCGTACGAGAAGCCGAGACGCGGCTGGAACATGTCCTTCTTCGGCGAGCGGTCGTTGCCGTCGGTGAAGTAGTTCGACGGGAACTGGCTGCCGAGACGCTGCACGATCTCCGGCGGCGTCACGTAGTCGGTGTCGAGCATGTTCGTCTCGTAATCCCAGCGCAGGCCGAGATTGAGCACGAGCTTGTCGTTCACCGCCCAGTCATCCTGTCCGTAGAGGCCGTATTCCTCGTTGCTCGCGGAGAGATCGGGATTGCCGAAGCCGAAGCGCGCGCGATACGGATTGGCGATGCCGAGGTCTTCGCGGAAGAAGAAGTGCGGGTTCTCTTCGAAGAACTTGGTGACGGTGTAGTCGAGGAACTCCGCGTTCGCGCCGACTTTCAGCGTGTGCGTGCCGGCGGCGCGCAGCGTGGCCATGGTGACGTCGTCGCGCAGCGCGAAGCGCTTCTGGCCGATGCGCTGTTCGGTGTCGCGGCCGCCGACGCGCAGCAGGTTCTCGTATTCGAAGCTGACTTGATCGGGATTGAGCGGCTTCGGATTCCAGAGGTACTTCTGATACGCGGCGGATGCTTCGTTGAGCCACGAGCTGTGCGTCAGCTGATGGCGCAGCGTGGTGCTCCACGCGGTGTTCACTTTGTTCTCGGCGGTCTCGAAGCTCGTGCCCTGGCCGAAGCCGGAGACGTCCGTTTCGTGGCGATAGCTCGTGCTCCACTCCGCGACCTGCGAGCCGGTCGGCTGCCACGAGAGCTTGCCGAACGCGAGGTCGGAACGGAACGGCTGCACGAACGTGCCGCCGTACTGCGACTGCAGCTGCGCGCGCAGCTGCGGATACGCCTGGAAGCCGCCGTTGAGGATGACCGTCGATTCGCGGTCCTGATCGTTCGCCTCATAGGAGCCGAAGAAGTGCAGCCGGTCGCGCACGATCGGGCCGCCGACGCTCACGCCGTACTGATTCCTCTTGTACTGCGGGTTATCCGCATGCGTCAGCGGATCCTCGGCCACCAGATTCTTGTTCTGATAGAAGAGGAACGCGTCGCCGGTGAGCTCGTTCGTGCCCGACTTCGTGATGGCGGTGATGATCGCGCTCGAGGCCTTCTCGTATTCGGCGCTGTAGTTCTGCGTGATGACGCGGAACTCCTGCACGGCGTTCTGCGGGAACGGATTGCCGCGGCTCGAGTCCTGGCCGATGACGCCGCCCTGCGTGACGTCGTTCTTGAAGCTGACGCCGTCGATGAAGACGTTGACCGCGGACGAGGTCTGCGCGCCGGCGCGGACTTCCTTGCGCTGCTCGTCCGTGCCGAGGACGACTCCGGGCGCGAGCGCGGCGAAGTTGAGGAAGTTGCGGTCGTTCTGCGGCAGGTTCTCGATCTGGCGGCGCGTGACGTTCGTCGCGACTTCCGACGAATGCGTCTCAACCGGCGCGTCGCCGACGACGGTCACCGATTCCGTCACGACGGTGTCGGGACGCAGACGGAAGTCGAGGTCGATGGTCTGGCCGACGAGCAGCGTGAGCTCGCGCGAGGTGGCGCGATACGCGGGCGCGACCACTTCGATCTTGTACGGCCCCGGCGTGAGGCCGTTGAGGATGAACGCGCCGTCGCTCGCGGCGGTGGCGGTGTGGCGGAAGCCGGTCGCGCTCTCGACGGCGGTGACTTCCGCGGTCGGGAACGGGTTGCCGCTTTCGTCCATCACCTTGCCGCGCAAGGTGGCGGTGGTGATTTGCGCGAAGGCGCCGCCGGCCGTGACGAGACACGCCAGCAACACCATGCAGATGAGAAACGTTCGATGCCTGAACCTGAAGTCTCCGGGCTGCCCTCTCATGGATCTCTCCTCCTTGGCTGCTATCCGTTAGCTGCTGATTCGTTTGCGTGAAGGTTTGCGCCGCGCCGCCGCCGCGCGCTGGACCGGCGCGCTGCACGACTCGCGGACGACGAGACTGGCGGGGACGATGTTGTGTTTCGGCGCTTCGCCGCGGCCGTCGAGAAGCGCGAGCAGCGACTCGACGGAACGGCGGCCCATCTCCGCGATGTCGACGCGGACGGTGGTGAGCTGCGGCGTGAGATAGCGCGCCATCGGGATGTCGTCGAAGCCGGCCAGCGAGACGTCGGCCGGAATGGCGATGCCGCGCTCGCGCAACGCGCGCAACGCGCCGACGGCCATCGAGTCGTTCGCGGCGAAGATCGCGGTCGGCCGCGGCTTCATCGACAGGATCTCCGCGACGGCGCGGTAGCCCGAATCGTCGGTGAAGTCGCCGGCGCATTCGAGGCGCGGGCGCTTCTCGGCGTCGACCGCGGCGCGATAGCCGCGGCGCCGTTCGGCGGCGTCGGTGTTGTGCTCGGGACCGTTGATGAAGGCGACGGCGCGGTGGCCGAGCGCGAGGAGGTAATCGGTCATCGCGCGCGCGCCGGCGGCGTTGTCGATGCGGATCGTGGCGCGCGAGCCGGCCGCGGAGTTGAGCAGCACGACCGGCAGATCGGCCGCAATCTCGCGCGAGAGCGGGCCGAGCTCCACGTTCGGGAACATGACGATCAGGCCGTCGACGCGGCCGCGCAGCGTGCGCAGCACCGCCGACATCTCCTGCACGTCGCTGTGCGAGCTGGAGACGAGGATGTGGTAGCCGCGGGCGCGGGCCGCGACGTCGATGCCGCGGATGAACTCGGAGAAGAACTGGCCGTGCACGTCGGGGAGCAGCACGCCGAGCGTGTCGCTGCGGCGGATGCTGAGGCTGCGCGCGGCGGCGTGCGGCACGTAGCGGAGCGCGCGCGCGGCGGCGAAGACGCGTTTGGAGGTGTCGTCCTGCACGGGGCCGATGCCGTTCAACGTGCGGGACACGGTGGCCACGGAGACCCCGGCCCGCGCGGCGACGTCGCGGATCGTGGCGACGCGCGACGCGCGTGCGGAAACGCGCTCGGAGCTTGCACCGCGTGTTGTGGACATTCTGATGTAACCGTTTACATGAACGGCGTTACACTAGCGCCGCCGCCGCCCGAAGTCAATTCGCGGTGTGCAGACGGAAACGTTTCAGCGAATGAACCGAGCAAACGACGAGGACCTTTTTCCCGAAAGCTTTCTCTGGGGAGCGTCGACTTCCGCGTATCAGGTCGAAGGCTCTCCGCTCGCCGACGGCGCGGGCCCGAGCATCTGGCACCGCTTCGTGCGCACGCCCGGCCGCGTCTTCGGCGGACAGACCGGCGACGTCGCGTGCGATCACTACAACCGCTACCGCGAAGACGTCGCGCTGATGAAAGAGCTCGGCCTCACGACGTACCGCTTCAGCATCTCGTGGAGCCGCGTGCTGCCGGAGGGCACCGGTCGCGTGAACGAGCGCGGCCTCGACTTCTACCGGCGACTCGTCGATGAGCTCCTCGCCGCCGGCATCGCGCCGAACGCGACGCTCTATCACTGGGATCTCCCCGCGGCGCTCGACGACCGCGGCGGCTGGCTCAATCGCGACGTCGCGGACTGGTTCGCCGAATACGGCGAGGTCGTGTTCCGCGCGCTCGACGACCGCGTGACGATGTGGGCCACGCTCAACGAGCCGTGGGTCGTGACCGACGGCGGCTACCTGCACGGTCCGCTCGCGCCGGGTCACAAGAATCTGTGGGAAGCGCCGCGCGCGACGCACAACCTGCTGCGCGCGCACGCGCGCGCCGTCGCCGCGTACCGCGCGGCCGGCCGCAATCGCATCGGCCTCGTCGTGAATCTCGAGCCAAAGTACGCGGCCTCCGATTCGCCCGAAGACGCCGCAGCCGTCGCGCGCGCCGACGCGTACATGAATCGCCAGTATCTCGATCCGGTGTTCTTCGGAACGTACCCGCAGGAGCTCATCGACGGCTTCGGCGAAGCGTGGCCCGAGTTCCCCGCCTCCGACCTCGATGAGATCAAAGCCCCCATCGACTTCCTCGGCATCAACTACTACAAGCGCGGCATCACGCGCGCCGACGACTCGGTGATCGTCGAACGCGCGACACGCCTCGACAACGACCGCGCGACCGTCACGGAAACGGGATGGGAAGTCTTCCCCGAGGGGCTCACGAACATCCTCACGTGGACGCGCGATCGCTACGGCGACGTCCCGATCTACATCACCGAAAACGGCGCGGCGTTCTACGACCCGCCGGTCGCGTTCAACGGCCGCGTCGAGGATCCGCTGCGCGTCGACTATCTGCGCGAGCATCTGCGCGCCGTGCGCGCGGCGATGCAGCAGGGCGTCGACGTGCGCGGCTATTACGTCTGGTCGCTCCTCGACAACTTCGAGTGGGCCCTCGGGTACGCGAAGCGCTTCGGGATCATTCACGTCGACTACGGCACACTGCAGCGCACGCCGAAGTCGAGCGCGCGCTACTACGCCGAGGTCATCAAGGCGCGGAAGGTGTTGTAGCGCTGCTGCGCAGCACGAAGCCGCGCGGTGGCTTCGCATCGCCAGTGACTGCTGCGACGCCGTCGCGGATCGTGACGTTGACCGTGCCGTACGGCGTCTGAATGCCGCGCACGATCGCGCCGCGGCCGCGCGTCCACGCGAGCGGCACGCCGGCGTTGATGACGAGCGCGCCGTCGTCTTCGTAGACGAAAAGATCGAGGATCGATCGGATGAAGTCCGAGCCGACCCACGTATGCGGCATGTCGCCGATGAAGCTCGGATGCCGCGCGTCGCGATACACGACTTCCGACCACTGGTTCCACGCCGCCGGACGCGTGTGCTGCATGAAGAACGCGATCATCTCGTGCGCGCGCTCGCGCCAGCCGAGGCGCACGAACGAGCCGACCGTGCGCCATTCGTACGGCGTGTAGCCTTCCCACTGATTCGTCGCGATGCGCTGCATCGACTCGCGGTAGTAACGCTCGAACGTCGCATTGAGCGCGTCCGCGTTCAGGTGCGTGCGCTCGTTGGCGGGATAGAGGGCGATGGTGGTGGAAGTCGCGTCGAAGTCGCCGAGCTCGACGCAGCCGGGGATGTAGTCGATGTGATGCATCGCGCGCGCGGCTTCGATCGACGCATGCAGATCGCGATGGAACTCCTCGGCGCGCCGCGCGTAGTCGGTCGACTTGCCGAGCGCGCTCGCGAGGAACGCGGCGTCGTCGAGTCCGCGCGCGATGAAGAAGTCGTCCCAGTACGAATGCATCGGCTTCGCGGAGTAGCCCTCGTGGCTGATCGACTCGGGGACAAGCCCGTAGTACGCGCGCTTCTCCGGCGTCTGGTACTCCGCGGTCTTGCGCTGCGCGGTGAGCGACTCGATGTACGCGACGTCGTTTTCGACGTGCGGCCAGAGCTGTTCGACGAGCGCGCGGTCGTGCGTGTAGCGAAGGTATTCGGCGAGGAGGAAGAGCAGCTCGCCGTGGCTGTCGTTTTCGGGAACGGGATCGGCGCCGCGCGCGTCGACGCAGCACGGGACTTTGCCGTTCGGAAATTGGAACGGCGTGTACCACGCGACGAACGGCCGCACGAAGTCGGAGTAGCCGAGGCGCAGGAGCGCGTCGGAGGTGAGCGAGCCGTCGCGGATCCAGCTGCGATCGTACGAGCGCGAGCCGGGCTGAATTGCGGGGCCGTCCTGATTGATGAGGATCCACGCGACGTTGCTCTTCACCGCGCGCGCGACGGCCGCGCCTTCGTCGCCGTCGAGCTCCAGTGTGAAGCGGCCGAGGCGTTCGGTCCATTCGTGCGTCGCATCGGCGAGCAGCGCTTCGGCAAGTGCGGGCGTCGGACGATCGTCGGTTTCGCCGGAGGCGATGTAGACGTCGCGCGTGCCGTTCGCGGGAAGTGCGAGGTCGTAACGCAGCGCACCGGAGGCGGCGCCGAAGTCGTCGTGCACGCGCTGCGCGGCGGGCAGCTCGTTGCGCGCGAGCCATTCGGTGATGTCGCCGGAAGCGAACGCCGCCGCACCGAATCCATTCGCGGGCGTCGCCGTCGCGACGCGCACGTCTTGCGCGCGCACGACGCCGTTGGCGCACGCGAGCTCGTTCACGGTCGCGACGCCGCCCGGCACGTTGAGGAACTGGAAGGCGGAGTTGACCTGGAACGGACGCACGGCGAGAAAGAGCGTCGCCTTGCGCGTGGTGCTGGCCGCGTTCGTGATGCGGTAGCGCGCGAAGATCTGCTTCGCCTGCGCGTACGCGGTGATCGTCAGCGTCAGGTCGCGCGCGCGCCAGGTGACGCTCGGGATCGGCAGGATGTCGTTGGCGAGCGACTGCGTTTTCTCCGCGTCGTCCCACGTCACGAGCTGGCCGTCGACGAAAAGGAACGGCTCGACGGATGCGGACGCGCGGTCGAGCTCGATCGCGCCGTCTTCGTTGAGGAGCGCCTCGCGCTCGTCGTTCACCGCGCCGACGACGGACCAATATGACTCCTCGTTGTGGAAGTAGCGGGGATAGAGACCGCGGCGCGTGTCGCCGGCGAGGTGCGTGAAGAACGCGTTGCGCGACGACGAGAACGACAGCGGCTGGAAGGTGAGGCCGCGCAGCGCGAACGGTTTCGGCCCGCGCAGCATGTGGATGCGCAGGTAGCGCGCGTCGGAGTCGGGGAGGAAGAGCGGATCGCGGCCGCCGTTGCTGCCGCGCACCTTTGCGATCGTGTCCCACTGCTTGCCGTCGTCCGAGGTCTCGACGTCGTAGTCGGTCGCGTGCGATTGCCAGTCGAGCGTGAGGCCGCCGAATTCGAACGGCCGGCCGAAGTCGGCGGTGTACGTCGCGTCGCGATTCGTCTTCGCGCGCCAGGCGCCGCGCGGCGGTGGCGGGGCCTCGGGACGCGCGGCGCGCGGACTGAAGGTGAGGTCGTCGATCCAGACGCTCCCTTTGCCGCCGCTGCTGGCCGTGATCACGAGCTCGAGCGCGGACGTCTGCGTGAGCGGCGCGCCGTTCGACGGACCCCAGGCGAACTCGAGATGGCGTTTGAGCACGCGCTGCGTTTGCCACTCGCGCGGAAACGTGAGGTTGCGGCGGTTCACCCACCAGACGCTCTCGCCGCTCGGATCGAGCAGCTTGAACTCGAGCGTGTTCGGCGGCGTCTCGCCGCGCAGCCGGTACGTGAACTGGTAGTCGGACGGCAGCGTGAGCTTCAGCGGCTTGCGCGCGATCGCGTAGCCGGCGCCGCCGTGGAAGTCGAAGTCGAGGCGCATGGCGCCGTGGTCTTCAACGATGTGCAGCTCGACGCCGTCGGACGCCGCGGCGATCCAGCCGCGGACGTCGTGAAAGTCGTCGAGCACGGCCGCGTGCAACGGCGCGGCGAGCAGCAGCACGAGGACGAGGGCGGCGCGGCGCATGTCCGCGATTGTAACCGTTTACATGGAGCCGACGAGGAGCGCCTCCGGCGGGCCGGCGCGGCCGGCTGCGCTAAGGGCCTAGCCAGTCCGCACGTGCGGCTGCAATCAGCCGGACGTGCGGCCAGGCTAGGCCCTTAAGCGCAGCCGGCCGCGCCGGCCCGCCGGAGGCGCTCCCGGTCATCCCCATGTAAACGGATCCGCGGCATGCGCGAGCTCCGCGGCGGGCGCCGCGTTCTCGCTGAAGATCAGCGGGCAGACGAGGCACGCCCGCGTTCCCTCCTGCGTGAACCAGCGGCAGTCGGCGCGGATGCGGCACGGCGGCACGGCGCTGACGCGGTCGAGGTCGGAGGCGACGAGCTTCTGCGCGAGGCGGCAGTTCGCGCCGTCGAAATGCGCGCACGCGTCGGTCGCGCACGCGGCGGCGAAGCGGAACACTTCTCCCGGCGGCGCCTCGCCCGCGAGCGCGAGCAGTTCCGCGGTCACGGGCAGAGGTTCCGCGAGATGCTGCACGAACGCGCGGCCGTCGATCTCACGGCTCACGCCGAAGACGACGCTCCCCGGCATCTCCGGCCGCGCGCTCGGGCACTGCAGAGCATCAGCCGGCATTCGGCTTTCCGATCGTTTCGATCGTGTGCGGATCGCGGATGATGATGCCGACCCAGATCGGGAACGGCTTGAGATCCGGATCGCGCCTCGTCGCGCGCATGGCCGCCGACGTCGCCGCCTCGATGAAGTCCTCGAACGACAGCGGACTTCGCGGAGTTTCCTTCACATTGCTCATGAGAGCCTCCTCATGAGCGGTAGTGCGGCGAGCGCGAAAAACGTTACAGCGATTCGATATTGCGCTGCATGCCGGCGAGCTTCGCGCGCTTGATCGCGCTCTTCGCGAAGAGCGCCGAAAAGTCCGCCTGCGCGAAGCGGAAGAGATCGGTGACCGGCGTCGCGCGATACGCCTCGCGCGGCGCGAACGCGGGATGAGCGTCCGCCGGCGCGTGATTCCACGGGCACGCTTCCTGGCAGACGTCGCAGCCGAAGGCGTTGCCTTCGAGGCGTTCGGCGACGAACGCGTCGAGCGCGCCGCGATGTTCGATGGTCGCGTAGCTGATGCAGTGCGCGGAGTCGAGCGTGCGGTCGGGAAGGATCGCGTTCGTGGGACAGGCATCGAGACAGCGCGTGCAGGCGCCGCAGCGATCGGCCACCGTCGCGGCTTCGACGTCGTGCTCGAGCGCGGTGAGCAGCGTGCCGATGAAGACGTACGAGCCGTGCTGCTCGTCGATGAGCATGCCGTTCTTCCCGATCCAGCCGAGCCCCGCCTGTGCCGCGTACGCGCGGTCGGAGAGCGGCCCGGTGTCGACGTAGCGCCATGTCTTCACGCCATCGAGCGCCGCCTCGAACTTGCGGAGAATCCGATCGAGCACTTCGTGGTAGTCGTCGCCGAGCGCGTAGCGCGCGATGTGATGACTGAGAGCGCCGGGCGGCGCCGCCGGACGTTCGCCCGCGTACGGCACGAGAATCGAGACGACGGAACGCGCCCACGGATAGCGCTCGCGCGGCCGTTCGCGCACGTCCGCGTTTTTGGCGAGGTAGTGCATCGACGCATGGCCGCCGCGCGCGAGCCATTCCGCGAACAGCGCCGCGTGCTCGTCATCGATGCCGCTCGCGCCGAGGCGCAGCACGCCTTCCGCGCGCGCCACGCGCTCGAGGTCAGGCCAGACTTCGGAGAGTCTCGTGGGAGTCATCGAGGGACCGCCGCAACACGAACGTCGCGACCTCCGGTTTGCACAGGATGCGCAGCGGAGGAATCGCGCCGATGCCGCGGCTGACGTAGAGCAACACGTCGTCGACGCGATGAAATCCGGCGGCGTAGCGGGCCTCGTGCTTCGACGGCACGACGATCGAGCCGAAGAACGGGAAGCGGATCTGGCCGCCGTGCGTATGGCCGGCGACGAGGAGATCGATCCTGCGCCCGCCCAGGAGATCGACGACGTCGGGATGATGGCTGAGACCGATGCACGGCACGCGCGGATCGACGCGTGCGAACGCGGCGTCGACGTCGGGCTTGCCGCGGTAGATCTCGTCGACGCCGGCGAGCGCAATCGCATCGTCGCCGCGGCGGATCGCGATCGAGCGGTTGATGATGAAGCGCACGCCGCGCGCGGTCATCGCGGCGATCACGCCGTCCGCATCCGCCCAGTAGTCGTGATTGCCGAGCACCGCGTACACGCCGTCGCGCGCTTCGAGATCGGGGAGCAGCACTTCCGCCATCAGCGGGATGTGGCGCGCGAACGAGACGAAGTCGCCGCCGAGGAGCACGAGGTCGGGATCGAAGCGCCGCGTCTGCGCGACCGCTTCGCGATAGAGCCCGCGGCGCATGAACGAGGCGACGTGCGTGTCGGTGAGGAACGCGATGCGGTAGCCGTCGAACGATGCGGGGAGGTTCGGCACCGCGACCTCGTGTTTCGTCACCTCGAGGTCGTAGACGTCGTTGTGCGCGCCGAGATTGCGCACGAACGCGAACGGCACGTGCGCCTTGCGCAGCTTGACCGTGTCCGACGCCAGCGTCCGCGTGCCGGGCACCGGCACGTCCTTGAACGTCTGCATGCGGAAGCGGTCGAGGATCCAGTACGCGCCGACGCTCGCGGCGATGAGCAGCCACGTCGCGCCGATCTTGGCGAGCGTCAGCGACGTCAGCACCGACTCGATCGGGTCGGGCGTGATGCGCTCGACGAGGCGGTTGTCCGCGAGCACGGCGATCCACTGATGCAGCGGCCAGAAAAGCAGCGTGAGCACGACGAGCAGCGGCGGCACGGCGAACTGCAGCCAATGCAGCGGCGGCTTTTCCTCGCGATGGCTGCCGAAGACGATGCGGTTGAGGACGAAGAGAAAGATGCGCGCGTCGCCGACGAACGCGAGAACGAGAAGCGCGAAGAAGAGTGGGCGAAGCACGCGCGGCTACACGCGTTCCAGAATGGGGCCAATCATCGACTCGGGGACGCGGATCGTGCCGAGGGTCTCGGTCTTCTTCACCGCGCCATGGTCGTCGGAGCCGCCCGTCGTGAACTTTCCGCGGAAACGCGCGAGGTTCGTGTAGCGCTCGCGGTTCAGCGCGTCGACGTCAGGGTGCATGACTTCGATCGCGTCGACGCCTTCGTCGAGCAAACGCGGCACGAGTTGTTCGTGATCGGGGTAGAGCGTCGGATGCGCGATCGAGGTGACGCCGCCCGCGTCGCGGATGAGCGCGACCGCCTCGGTGATGCGGAAGCGCTCCTTCTCGACGTACGCCGGCTTGCCGGTGCCGAGGTACTTGTCGAAGGCCTCGGAGACGGAGGCGACGTAACGCTTCTCGACGAGCGCGCGGGCGACGTGCGGGCGTCCCATCGCGCCGCCGGCCGCGAGCTCGTCGACGCGCTCGGGGCGGATGTCGAAGCCGAGCGCGCGCAGCTTTTCGACCATCGCGTAGCCGCGGCGGTGGCGCGACTCGCGAAAACTCTGCAGGCGTTGCGCGATGCGCTCGTCGTGCGGCTCGAAGGCGTACGCGAGCACGTGCACGTCGATCCCTTCGAAGCCGCAGGAGAGTTCGATGGCGGGGACCAGCGTCACGCCGACCTCGTCCGCGTACGGTTTGGCTTCGTAGTACGCGGCGAGGTTGTCGTGATCGCTGATGGCGAGGATGGTGACGGCGTGCGTGCGCGCCACGTCGATGACCTCACGCGGGGAGCGGGTGCCGTCCGAATGAAACGTGTGCGTGTGCAGGTCTGCGTAGCGCACGCGCGAGATCAGATTTTCTTCGCCGCGCGGTGTAGGCTCTTCGCGCCCGCTTCGAGCGCGTCTTTGGCCGCGTTGCGCGCGGATTTTTTCACCGACTCGATGACCGGTTTCGCGGCCTTCTTGAGCGCCTTGACTTTCGGCTTGGCCGCTTTCTCGACCTTCTTCATCACGGGCTTGGCGGCCTTCGCCACCTTGTCCGCGGCGTCGGACGCCTTCGCCTTCACCTGTTTCACGGCCTTGGCCGCGGCCTTCTTCACCTGCTTGCTGCGAACGACCACATCGTCCTCCTTCTGTTCGGGAACGAACGTAGTGTAGCAGTCCCGTCAGATCGTCGGCTGGTCCGGCACCGCGAGCGCGTCGACGACGTCCTGGCAGCGCGCGCAGAGATCGCCGTCGTTCGCGACTTCCTCGCGGTACTGCCAGCAGCGCCCGCACTTGCGTCCGCGCGCGCGCGACATGGTGATGCCGATGCGTCCGGCGCCTTCGAGCTCGACGAAGTCGGCGATCGAGTCGTCGGCGGGCTTCACGTCGACGTGCGAGACGATGAAGAGCTTCGCGAGATCGACGCCGAAGTCTTCGACGTTGCCGTGCAGCGCGATGTCGGCTTCGAGCGACTGGCCGATCTCCTTCGCCGCGCGCGCGCGTTCGAGGACGGAGAGCACGCCGTCGCGGAGGCGCAGCACGCGCGTCCACTTCGCGGTCTCGTCGTTGCCGAGGAGCGGCTCGAGCTTCGGGATGTCGGTGAGATGCACGGACGCTTCCTTCTCGCCCGGCATCGACTCGTAGATCTCGTCGGCGGTAAAGGTGAGGATCGGCGCGAGGACGGCGGTGAGGCCGCGCAGCACCTCGTACATCGCGGTCTGCGCGCTGCGGCGCTCGCGCGAATCGGGCGCGTCGGAGTACAGCGTGTCTTTCGACGCGTCGAGGTAGATCGCGGAGAGGTCGACGGTGCAGAGCTCGAGCACGCGGTGATAGACGACGTGGAACTCGTACTCTTCGTACGCTTGGCGGCAGCGCGCGACGGTGCGCGCCGCGCGGTCGAGGATCCAGCGGTCGATCGGCAGCAGCTCCTCGTGCGGCAGCGCGTGCGTCGCGGGATCGAAGTCGGAGAGATTCGCGAGGAGATAGCGGGCGGTGTTGCGGATCTTGCGATAGCCGTCGCTCGTGCGGGCCATGATCTGCGGACCGAACGGCATGTCGTCGGTGTAGTCGCTGACGGCGACCCACAAACGCAGAATGTCGGCGCCGCTCTGCTTGATCACGTCCTGCGGCGACAGCGCGTTGCCGCTCGACTTCGACATCTTGTCGCCCGACTCATTGAGCACGAAGCCGCACGTGACGACCTGGCGGAACGGCGCGCCGCCTTCGATGGCGGTGCCGACGAGCAGCGACGAATGAAACCAGCCGCGATGCTGGTCGTGGCCTTCGAGATAGACGTCGCACGGCCAGCCGAGCTCCGGACGGCGTTTGAGCACGGCGATGTGCGAGCAGCCGGAGTCGAACCAGACGTCGAGGATGTCGGTCTCTTTGCGGAACTCCGTGCTGCCGCACGTGCACGGCGCGGTGTGAAAGTCGCTGACGGGACGCTCGTACCACGCGTCGGCGCCTTCGGCCCGGAAGATCTCCGCGACCTTCGCGAAGAGCTCCGGCGTCGCGACCGTCTCGTTGCACTGGTCGCAATACAGCACCGTGATCGGCACGCCCCAGAGGCGCTGGCGCGAGATGACCCAGTCGGGACGGTTCTCGATCATGCCGTAGATGCGCTCGCGTCCCCACGCGGGGAACCACTGCACGCGATCGATCTCTTCGAGCGCGCGCTTGCGCAGCCCGGTCTCGTCCATCGACACGAACCACTGTTCGGTGCCGCGGAAGATGATCGGGTTCTTGCAGCGCCAGCAGTGCGGGTACGAGTGCGTGATGGATTCGCCGAGGACGAGCGCGCCGGTCTCGCGCAAGTGTTCGACGATCAGCGGATTCGCTTTGAACACGTGCAGCCCCGCCCAGCGCGGCACGTCCTGCGTGTACTCGCCGCGGTGATTGACGGGCGTGTAGATCTCGAGGCCGTACCGGCGGCCGGTGGCGAAGTCGTCGGCGCCGTGACCCGGCGCGGTGTGCACGAGGCCCGTGCCGGCGTCAAGCGTGACGTAGTCGCCGAGGACGAACGTGCCTTCGCGATCGAGGAACGGATGCTTGTAGCGGAGATGCTCGAGCGCGGAGCCTCTGAACACCTTGCCGCCGCGCGCGTCGGTCCAGCCGAACTTCTGCACGACCTGCGGCAGGAGCTCGATCGCGACGAGGTAGTTCTCGCCGTCGTGCTCGACGACGACGTACTCGAAGTCGGGCTTCACGGCGATGGCGAGGTTCGCCGGCAGCGTCCACGGCGTCGTGGTCCAGATGATCGCGTAAAGCGGCTTCTCGATCGGCAGGTCGAGCTCGCGCACGGCTTCGTCGAGCATGCGGAAGCGCACGTAGATCGACGGCGACGTATGGTCGCGGTATTCGACTTCCGCTTCGGCGAGCGCGGACTGGTCGTACGTGCACCAGTGCACCGGCTTGATGCCTTTGTAGACGGCGCCGGTCTGGAAGACGCGGCCGAGTGCGTCGGCGATGTCGGCCTCGTAGTCGAACGACATCGTGGTGTACGGATGGTCCCAGTCGCCGAAGACGCCGAGGCGGACGAAGTCCTCTCGTTGGATATCCACGTATTTCGCGGCGAACTGGCGGCAGGCGCGGCGGATCTCGGCGGCCGGCATCTCCGCGCGCTTCGCGCCGAGCTCCTTGCCCACCGCGTGCTCGATGGGGAGACCGTGGCAGTCCCAGCCCGGCACGTACGGCGAGTCGAAGCCCATCATCGTGCGCGACTTGACGACGATGTCCTTGAGCGTCTTGTTGAGTGCGTGGCCGATGTGAATGCGGCCGTTCGCGTACGGCGGTCCGTCGTGCAGCACGAACTTCGGGCGGCCGGCGGACTTTTCGCGGATTCGTTCGTAGAGACCGAGTCCGCGCCAGTGCTCGAGCCGCTTCGGCTCGTTCTGCGGCAGGTTCGCCTTCATCGCGAAGGTGGTCTGCGGCAGATTGAGAGTCTTCTTGTAATCGCTGCTGTCCGCCATGGGACCGCGAAACTAGCAGCCGACGCCGCGCATTTCAAGGACGCGCGGCAGCCCAGTCCCACAACGTCGCCGCGAACGGAAGCAACTGGAGCGCGTCTTCGGACGACATGTAGCGGTCGTTCATCAGCTGCAGCGTCGCGCTGGTGATGCGGCCGAGGTAGGCGTCGCGGCTCGGATAGCGCTGCGCGATCTGCTCCTTCGTGAACGGGAACATCGAGCCGGCGAAGCCGAGGCGATCGCCCTCGAAGCCGGTGCCCGGCGCGCGCAGATTCCAGCCGGTGTACGCCGCGAGCGGCACGGTGAGGAACGGAGCGCGCACGCCGGCGAGCTCGTTGCCGTCGGCATCGACCTGCGGCACGAGCGTGACGTAGTTGCCGGTGACGCGCGGCGGCTCGCTCGACTGATCCGCGCGCACCGGCGCGTAGGCCCATTTCGGAAACGCGATCTGTTTCGCGGCGAGATCTTCGACGCGGACGAGCGTGCCGTCGGCGATTTTGGGATAGCGGCTCGGCGGCGGCTCGGTGCCCTGCGTCACCCACGCGTTCATCGCGTCGATGAGCGCGTGCATCGTGAAGTAGTAGCCGATCGGGTTCTGCAGCGCCTGGCCGCCCGCCGCGACTTCCGGCGGCCACGGGCCGTCGATGTGGCCGGTGCCGGACACGAAGTAGAGACGCGACGTCGGAGGGAACGGCACGTCGCTCTTGCCGTCGGCGGTGGTGTGGATGAGCGAGCCTCCGCGCGACCAGTACTCGTGCGCGGTGTTGACGTAGAAGATCTTCGGCACCACGTGATCGGCGGTGGCGCGGTCGAGGAGTCCCGCGGTCACGCCGGTGACGGGATCGGTCGTCGGCAGATCGGTGAACGGAAAGACGTCGACCGGATACGCGTACGGCACCGGCGTCAGAATCGCGCGCGACGGCTGCGCGAAGCGGTGATTGAAGTTGCCGCGACCGCCGCCCGGAACGTACGACAGCACGCCGTCGAAGACCTGCTGCCCGTTTTCATCCGCGTTGAAGCCGTCGTAGACGAAGTGGCGGAGGAAGCGGCCGGTCTGGGAGATGCCGAGCGCCAGCGCGTGTTTGACCGGAATCGGCGACGCCGGATCGTGCTTGGCCCACGCCACGAAGTCGCGCGTCGCGGCCATGCCGGCGCCGACGACGGCCGGGTCCGCGGCGGTGTAGACGATCTCGTAGATCGTGTGCGGTTGAAAGCCGCCGTCGAGCGCGATGGTGCGGTCGTCGGTGAAGTGCCACTTCGCGCGTGGAATCGTGCGGCGCGCCGCGCCCATGCTCTCGCGCTGGGTCAGAACGTTGTCGCGGCCGTTGCGGTCCGCGACCGGGTAGCCGATGCCTCCGAGCTGGCTCATGACCTCGTGGCCGTACGACGCGTCGACGATGTTGCCGATCGTGTACGTCGGCGCCGGCTTCTCGACGATGAAGTCGGAGCGCACGCGGCCGCGCACGCCGCGCGCGATGGGCGCGTCGAAGTGCAGGAGCGTGGGATCGGGCCGCACGTCGAACTGCCACGCCAGCCACACCATCGTGTAGCCGCGGCGGAAGAGCGTGTCGTCGTTTTTCGGATCGGCGAAGAAGCCGATGCCGCCGCGGTTCGGGACTTCGAGATAGAGCGTCTCGTTGCCGCCGCACTTCGGGCGAAGGATCACGACGTCGGAGGTGAAGGTGACTTCTCCGTGCTCGTCGCGCGGCGCTTTGTCGAGATCGGTGACGATCTTGTTGTGCGGATTGTTCGGATCGACGGCGAAGAGGACGCGGCCGGTGATCTTCTCGTAGCGGTCGCCGACGTCGGTGCGCGACGCGATGTCGAGGCGCACGACGCGGGCGGAGGCGGAGACGGCGGCGAACGTGAGGAGAGCGATCGCAAACAATCGGCGCATGGGCCGAGTCTACGAAAAAGATCGTGGGATGTTTACATGCCGCCCGCGGTGAGCGTCCTGGGCGCGCTCACGCGCAGCCTCTGGCCTTTGTGAATCGTGGCGCTCTTCGACAGGTCGTTCAGCTCGCGCAGCTCGGCGACGCTGAGGCCGTTCTTCTTCGCGATCGAGTAGAGCGTGTCGCCCTTGCGCACCGCGTAGTAGAACTCCTCGTCGTCGCTGTGGGCGAGGAGCGCGCCGAGCTCGCGCGCGCGGACGGGCACGTAGATCGTGTCGCCGGCGCCGACGCGCGCGGCTTCGTCGAGGTCGTTGATGGCGAGCAGCGTCTCCGGCGTCGTGCCGAGCTTGCGCGCGAGGCGCTTCACGTTGTCGCCGTCGCGCAGCGTGAACGAGCAGAACTGCACGTATGCGTCTTCCTGGCGCAGCGTGTCGGCGCGGGCGGCGAGCGTCTCGGCCGCTTTCGACGGCACGACCACCGACGCGCGTCCGGGCGGCACGACGCCGCGGCGGAGCGAGGGATTCAGCGCGCGCAAAACCTCCGGATCGACGCCGACGGCCTCGCTGATGTACTGCAGCGAGACCGGCCCGCGCACGTCGACGCGTTTCTCGTCGAGGTCGGTCGCCTTGCCGAGCGTGAAGCCGTAGGTCTGCGGGTCGCTGGCGATGAGGAGCGTCGCGAAGAACGTCGGCACGTAGCCGCGCGTTTCCTTCGGCAGCGCGGCGTTTTCCTGCAGTTCCCAGAACGTCGTCGCGCCGTTCTCGGCGAGCGAGCGTTTCACGCGGCCGGGGCCGCAGTTGTATGCGGCGACGGTGAGCGCCCAGTCGTCGAACATGCGATAGAGGTCTTTGAGGTACGCGGCCGCCGCGCGCGTGGAGCGTTCGGGATCGGCGCGCTCGTCGACCCACCAGTCGACGCGCAGTCCGTACTCGCGCGCCGTCTCGGGCATGAACTGCCAGATGCCGTGCGCGCCGGCGGTCGACGTGAGCGTCGGCACGTACGCGCTTTCGATGACCGGGAGGTAGGCGAGACCTTTGGGCAGGTTCTGATCGGCGAGCGCTTTGTCGATCAGCTTCTTGTAGCGCGCCGAGCGGATCAGCGACGTCTGGATGCTGTCCTTCATGTCGACGCTGAAGAGGCGGACGGCGGCGTCGATGGTGCGGTGTTGCGGGATGGGAATCGAGGCGGCGGCTTCGAGGTCGACGGCCGGCGCGTTCGCCGGGACCTTGTCGTTCGCGCGCGCGACGATCTGCGCGTACGCGGCCTCGAGCTCGCGGCGGTATTCGTCGGCGTCGATCTGCGAGGAGACTTTCGGCGCGGCGGCAGCGGTGGGGAGCACCTTCGGCGCGGGCGCCGAGCTCGCGCACGCAACGGCATACAACGCCACCATCGACAACATCGCTGTGTTGCGCATCGCGCACCCCCTCGCGTCCCGGCCGTCGCGGCGGCCTATGTGAGATCGATCTTCAGGTTGACCGAAAGACTCTGAACGTTGGCGGTGTCGCCGAGGTCGACGGTCTGGTCGTCCGTGCGAACCACGCCTTGCCCTTCGTCTTCGAACGTTAGTGTAACCCGAACGGATTTGGCGCGAGGGAGGACGTCGGGCGGGACCTGCAGATGAAGGGTGCGAACGATGTCGCGTCGGGGCTGGAGCGCGGAGAGCTCGGCGAGCACGTCGCGCTTGGGCGGCTTCGGGGTCGTGGTCTGCGTCGCGCGTTTGCGCAGCGCCTCGAGCTCCGCCATGACGTCGACGGAGGAGCGCACCTTCACCGTCTTGACTTCCGGTTGCGCTTTCTGCGGCTTCTCCGTTTCGGCGAAGCGGATGTCGGGCTCGGGCACGGACGGCGGCGCGATGACGTCGGGTGCGAGCGGCGCGGACGCGCTGAACGGCGGCGCGACGAGATCGTCGAGCGACATGAGCGGCGCGGGCGGCGGCTCGGGTGCGGCGGGCGGCGGGGGAGGCGTCAGTTCGGCCTCGGCGGCGAATGGTTCCGGCTCGGGCTCGGGCGCGGCGTCGATCGTCGTCTCGAGCTCTTCATGCTGCGCGGGCGGCTCCGCGACCGGCACGTCGAAGAGGATGCGGCGGTCGATCGTCGTCGCCGCAACGGTGGCTTCGGGATCGAACGCGTCTTCCATCGGCGCGGACATGGGCGGCGCGGACATTGGCGGCGCGGGCATCGGCGGCGCGACCGGCATCGGCGCGGTGACCGGCTCCGTCATCGTCGTCGTCGCGGTGGCGGCGGCGGCCTGCACGAACGTCGGAGACGACGACGCGCTTGCGGCAAGCGATGGTGCGATCGCGGGAGCGGGCGGTGGTGGTGCGGACGCGGGCGTGGGCGTCGCGGTCAGCGTGCGCGCGGGGCTCGGCGCGTTCTCCTGCACGCGGAACTGCGCGACACGTGCGGGCGGCGCGGGGCGCGCGGGCTCGTCGCCCGTCATCCTGCGGCGCAGCGTGCGCAGCGTCAGCTTCGAGATCACCTTCAGCGTCTCGAAGACGCCGGTGCCGGCGGAGGCGACCGACTCCACGTGCTCGAAGCGGCGCTGCGGATCGAGCGCATCGAGCATCGTCTCGACGGGCGCGATGTTCGGCAGATCGCGTTTGTTGAGCTGCAGGACCATCGGGATCTCGTCGAGATCGAGGCCGATCTCGGCGAGGTTCTCGCGCAGGTTGCGCAGGCTCTCGACGTTCGCGTCGAGCATCGCCGTCTGCGAGTCGGCGACGAAGACCATGCCGTCGACGCCTTTCAGCACGAGCTTGCGCGTGGTGTTGTAGAAGACCTGCCCCGGCACGGTGTAGAGCTGCAGCCGCGTCTTGAAGCCGCCGATCACGCCGACGTCGATCGGCAGCAGATCGAAGAACAGCGTCCGGTCGGTCTCCGTCTCGAGACTGACCATCTCGCCGCGGCTCTGCGGCGAGGTCTTCGTGTAGATGTGGTGGAGGTTGGTGGTCTTCCCGCAGAGACCCGGACCGTAATACACGATCTTCGCGGCCATCTGCATCGTCGCGTAGTTGAAGAAGACCATCGTCGTGTTCCGAGGCGGGCGATCGTAGCACCCGCTACTTCAGGCTAGCAAGGTTCGGTCCGCCGAGCACGCGCGCGAGAAGTGCGTACAGTTCCGCGACTTGCGGATCGTCGGCGAGCGCGGCGAGATGGCGCTCGAGGACGTCGCGATCGCCGCGCACAGCCGGACCCGTGAAGCGCCGCGCGTCGGTGTGCTTCCGCCAGTTTTCGATCGCGGACAATGCCAGCGCGACAAGGTCTTCGCGCACGTCGCCGACGCCCGCGCGCTCCATGAGCCGTTGCGCGACGTCGAGCGACGCGGCGACGTAGTTCGAGCCGAACACCGCCGCCGCGTGATACAGCGCCTTCTGCTCCAGCGCGACTTCCGCGAAGCGCGCGCCGACGGCGGCCGCGATCAGCTTCGCCGTCCGCTTGTGCGCGCCTTCGAACACGAGCAGCGTGTTGTCGAGGTCCGACGGCTCGCCGACCGGCGGCAGCGACTTCAGCGGATGGAGCGAGAAGCCGCCGCGCAGACTGGCCAGCGCGCCGCTCGCGTGAAAAATCAGCGCGTCGGATTCCGGCACCTGCTCCGCCACGAGCGGTATCGCGCGGTCGCTCACGGCGACGAGGAGGAGCTCCGACTCGCGCGCGAGATCGCCGAGGTCCATGCGGGCGGTGCCGAGCAACTCGGCGATGCGGCTGCGCGAGGCGTCGCGCAGCCAGACGCCGGAGAGCGGCCAGCCGATCCGCTTCCACGCGGAGCCGAAAGCCCATGCGGCGCGGCCGCCGCCTAAAATGCCGAGGCGCATAATGAGCAGGACGATGCGAACTGCTGCTGCCGTGATTCTCGCACTGATCGGGACGGTTGCCTTTGCCGCGCCGCCGTCGACGTGCAACCTCGAAGGCGATTACGCGCGCGCGCTCTGTGCTTACCAGCACCGCAACTTCGGCGAGGCGGAGAACGGCTTCCGCGCGCTGATGGAGCAGACCGAGCAGACGCCCGAAACGATCCGCGCGACGTACTTTCTCGCGCGGACGCTGATGAAGACTGGCCGCTTCGACGAGGCCAGCGCGCTCTTCGTCAGAATCTACTCGCTCGACAAATCGTTTTACGACACGTGGAACTGCGACTATCTCCTCGGCGAATGCAGGAAGGCGCTCGGTAAGTAATGCCCGCCGCCTCGCAATTCGAACTGCGCCGCAAGCTGCTCCAGCTCGAGGCGCTGTACGACGTCGGACGCGCGCTCAACACGCTGCGCCCCGAGGACGATCTGCTCGAAGAGCTGATGCACCGCGCCGTGGCCGTGCTCGACGCGACCCTCGGCTTCGTCTTCTCCGTGGATGAAAAGCTGAACATCCAGACGCACTTCACCTTCGGCATCGACAACGCGCCGCCGGAACAGCTGCTCGTAGAGCCGCCGATCAAGCAGGTGATGGCCTCGCGCGAGCCGATGATGGTCTCGGTCTCGAAGTTCCTCGGCGGCGCCGGCAGCGATCTCCTCATCGCCCCGATGATCGCCGGCGACGCGATCCTCGGCATCATCGGCGTCGGCGGCAAGGAAGTGCGCGGCGCGTCGACGAAAGGCGCATTCGCCGAAGAGGATCTGCGTTTTCTCGAATCGATCGCGTCCATCGGCGGCGCGGCCATCGACAACACGCGGCGCTTCCACAAGCTCGACCTCGTGCGCGAAACGCTCGAGGACGAGAACCGCGCGCTCAAGCAGCGCATGCTGCGCGAATACTCCGATCGCCTCATGGTGGGCGACTCGCCCAAGATGCAGCGCGTCATCGATCTCGTCGCGCGCGTCGCCGACTCGCAGGCGAGCGTCATCATCCGCGGCGAGTCGGGCACAGGCAAAGAGATGGTCGCACGGCTGATTCACGGCAACTCGCCGCGCAAAGACGGACCGTTCGTCGCCATCAACTGCGCGGCGTTGCCCGAGACGCTGCTCGAGTCGGAGCTCTTCGGTATCGAGCGCGGCGTCGCGACGGGCGTCGAGGCGCGTCCCGGCAAGTTCGAGCTCGCGAAAGGCGGGACGATCTTTCTCGACGAGATCGGCGACATTCCGCTGACGCTGCAGGCGAAGCTCCTGCGCGTCTTGCAGGAGCGCGAGATCGAGAAGCTCGGCGGACGCCGGCGCATCCCGGTCGACGTGCGCATCCTCTCGGCGACGCACCGCAATCTCGAGGAGATGATCGAGAAAGGGGAGTTCCGCCAGGACCTCTATTACCGATTGAAGGTCGTCGAGATCGTGCTGCCGCCGCTGCGCGAGCGCAAGGACGACATCCCGAAGCTCGTGCGCTTTTTCCTCGACAAGTACGGCAAGCGCGAAGGGCTGAAGGACGTCCGCATCACGCAGGAGGCGCTCCAGAAGCTGATGCGCTATCCGTTCCCCGGCAACGTCCGCGAGCTCGAGAACCTCGTCGAGGGCGCGCTGGCGCTGACGACCGATCCGGTCATCGATCCGGGCGACCTGCTGATGCCGGAGTCGGCGTCGGGAACGGGGGAGCGGGAGCTCTCCGGCGATCTGCCGACGCTGGCCGATCTGGAGGGCCGCTACATCGCGCGCGTGCTCGCCTTCACGAAGGGGAACATGTCGAAAGCGGCGAAGATCCTCGGCGTGGACCGGAAGACGCTGTACCGGAAGCGTGACGACTTGTCCCAACTCGCCCCATCTGCTGAATCTTGGGACATTCACTAGTAAATTTAACAAAATGAGCAGCTTGCAAGTGGCGCGCGGCGGATTCAAGGCGAATTGTGGCGAAATGCCGCAGGTGCTCATCCGGTCACAAAAAGCGGCTCTCTCGTGTAAACTGCGCCGGAACATGCACTTAGGCGTCGTTTCGCGAAGCTGGCGCACGTGGCAGTCGCGTTGCTCAAGGGTGGCCCCGACACATGAGGGGGGCAACGATGAACAACGCAGCGCAAACCCGCACCAACAAGCTCGAAACCGCCGTCTCGGCCGCGTACGCGCTGCCGGCGATGCTCGCGGCGAACACCGTCGCGCTGCTGGCTCTCGACCAGCTCGGCGGCATCCCCCACTGGATCAAGACCGCCGTCAGCCTGTTCCTCTCCTTTTAGCCGGAGTCGTGCGGAGGATCATCACCCCATGACTGCGACTGCCGAGCGGCAGATGGAGCTGACGCTCCCGATGGTGCCGGACATCGAGATCGCGGCCGCACGCGCGGCCGGGAACCTCGCCCGGGAGCTCGGGATGGCGTCCGAATCCGTCGACGAGATGACGCACGCGATGATCGAAGCGTGCATCAACGCTCGGGAGCACTCCGGTAGCAAAGACCGTCGGATCTATGTAAGAATCACCGGCACCTCGCTCGCCGAAGGCAACTCGCGCATCGATATCTGGATCACCGATCACGGCCAGGGATTCAACGTGACCGAAGCCCGTTCGCGCCGCCAGAATCTCGGCGCCGTCCACAAGCGCGGCTGGGGCCTGCAGATCATCGAAGCCCACATGGACGAGGTCGGAATCACGACCGGAGCCGAAGGCACGACGATCCACATGGTGAAATACGGGAAGAAATCATGACGGATGAATTGAGAGTCGCGGTCGATCGGCGCGGTCCGGACGGCGCGGTGCTGTACACGAAGGGCTACATCAACAACGTCGGCGGCGAGGAAATCGCGAACCGCGCGTACGAGATGATGGACGCCGGCGTGCGCACGCTCCTGCTCAACCTGCGCGAGACGAAGATCGTCAACTCCATCGGCATCAGCATCCTCATCGAGATCATCGAGAAGATGATCGACAAAGGCGGCCGCATCGCCTTCTGCTGCCTCACGCCGGTCATCCTCAAGACGTTCCAGATCATGGGGCTCGCGAACTACGCCTCGATCTTCGCCGACGAGGAATCGGCCGTGAGCGAGCTCGGCCTGAAGTAGCCCGTTCCGCGGTTTCCCCTTCCTGATATTCTCCTGCGCGCCTATGCCCCCGGTCCGCTCGTTCACCGACCTTCTGCATGCGTTGCAGGCGATCGAACGCTCGTCGGCGGCCGTGCAGGGGCCGCTCATCCTCGACGCCTTCGCGCGGCACACGCGCTTCGACGCCGGCGCGCTGTATCTGCGTGAATCGCGCGGCTCGGAGCTGCGTCTCGCCGCGAAGTCGCGCCACTTCGTCGCGCCGGAGATCCTCGACGCGCAGGCGCGTGCCGAGGAGTTGCTCGAGCCGAGGCCGATGCTGGTGATGCCGCTGCAATCGCAGCGCGAGCCGTTCGGAATCCTCGCCCTCGGCACGCTCGACCACGTCGCGCACGACAGCGACGGTGCCAGCGAAGAAGAACTGGCGTTCATCCGCGCGGCGACGGCGTTTCTCTCGACGCTGATCACGAATCAGCGCCTGCTGCAGGAGACGCGCGAGGGCGACTTTCAGCTCAAGTACCGATTGTGGGAGCTCGAGTCGCTGTATGACATCGGCCTCTCCATCGCCTCGACCCTCAATGTCGACGAGCTCGCGGACGAGATCCTCTTCCGCATGATCTCGCTCACGAACGCGCGGCGCGCGGCGCTCTTCCTGCGCGAGCCGGCGGGCGGCTTCACGCTCTATCGCTCGTTCGGCGAGGTGCGCGAAGACTTTCTCGAACGCGAGCTGAGCCAACAGCTCATGCGCGAAGGAAAGCCGCTGACGTTCGAAGGCGGCGGCGACTGCCTCTTCCCCGAATGCGAGACGTTCGTCGCGGTGCCGATCAAAGGCAGCAACGACGCGGTCATCGGCGTCCTCGCCGCGGCCGATCGCGAGACGCGCGAGGGCGGCATCGGCGCGTTCGAGGACAACGAGCTGCGACTCTTGTCGCTCTTCGCGAACCAGGTCGCCATCGCGCTCGAGAACGCGCGTCTCCACCGCGAGGCGCTGCTCAAGCAGGCCATGGAACGCGAGCTCGAGCTCGCGGCCACGATCCAGCGCGACATTCTCCCCAAAACGATTCCGACCGTCGAAGGCATTGACATCGCCGCGCTCTCGCGTCCCGCGCGCCAGGTCGGCGGCGATTATCACGCGTTCTTCCTGCGCGACGGCGTGCTCACCGCGCTCGTCGCCGACGTCGCGGGCAAGTCGATGCCGGCGGCGCTGCTTGTGTCCGCGCTGCACGCCGTGCTGCAGCTGCTGTTCGCGGAAGGGCGCGAGCTCGGCGAGATCGCCACGGAGCTCAATCGCCACATCCACAGCTGGTCGGCCGAGAACAAGTTCGCGACGATGATCATGGTCTCGATCGATCCCGAACACGAGACGCTGCAGTACGTGAACGCGGGACACAACCCGTGCTATCTCCTGAGCGACGGCCGCATCGATCAGATGAAGTCGCATGGCCTCCCGATCGGCATCCTGCCGCAGACGCGCTACGCGACGCAGACGCGCCCGTTCCCGGCCGGTTCCGCGGTCGTGCTCTACAGCGACGGCATCACCGAGGCGGAGAACGTGGCGGGCGAAGAATTCGAGAACGAGCGCCTCGAAGCGCTGCTCCGCGAGCACGCGGACGCGCCGACCGCCGAACTGCGCGACCGCATCGCCGAAGCGGTGGACGGCTTCGTGGGCGAAGCGCCACAGAAAGACGACGAGACGCTCGTCGTCGTACGACGCGCGTAAACCGCGCGCGCTACTTTTTCGCGAACGCCGCGATCTTCGCCTTCGCCTCGTCCGACGCGAAACACTGCAGCTGATGCTCGGCCTCGAGCTCGAGCTGCGCGCGCAAGTCGTTCCGTTCCGACGCCGCGAGCGCGCGCTTGATCCCCTGCACCGCGAGCGGTGAGCCGCCGGCGATCGCCTGCGCGAGCGCCGCCGTCTCGCGCGCGAGCTCCGCGGCGGGGACGACGCGATCGACCATGCCGATGCGCTCCGCTTCCGCGGCATCGACCATGCGGCCTGTGGCCATCAGCTCGAGCGCGCGTCCGTTGCCGACGAGCCGCGGCAGGAGCCACGTGCCGCCCCAGTCCGGATGGAGGCCGATGCGCACGAACGTCTCGCCCAGCTTCGCGACATCCGAGGCGATGCGGTAGTCGCACGCGAGCGCGAGGTTGCAGCCGGCGCCCGCGGCCACGCCGTTGATCGACGCGATCACCGGCTTGGCCATCGACGCGAGCTGCAGCACGACGTCGCGTCCGGCGTCGAGCAGCTTGCGGAACGACGCGACGTCATCGCTCTCCTGCAGCTTCGCCATGTACTCGACGTCGCCGCCGGCGCAGAACGCGCGACCCGCGCCGGTGATCACGACGACGCGCACGCGCTCGTCGCCGTCGCACGCGCGCAACGCGGCGAGCAGGTCCTCGCGCATCGTGCCGCTGAACGCGTTGAGCTTCTCGGAACGGTCGAGCGTGATCGTCGCGACCGCGCCGTCGATGGCGGTGCTGATGAAAGTCATGGCGGGCGTCAGGATAAACTGCGCGCGCATGAAACGCGCGCTCACATGGGTCAGCTACGCCACGATCCCGCTGGCGCTCTATCTCCAGTTCTTCGCGACCGAGCGCATCGTCCTGCAGTTCATCTTCTCGTGCCTCGCCGTCATCCCCATTGCGTCGTGGATCGGCCACAGCACCGAGCACCTCGCGTACCGCATGGGACCGACGTACGGCGCGCTGTTCAACGCCACCTTCGGCAACTTCGCGGAGATGGTCATCGCCGTCTTCGCCATCCGCGCGGGACTCACCGACGTCGTGCGCGCGTCGCTGAGCGGCTCGATCGTCGGCAACCTGCTGTTCGTCGCGGGACTGGCGATGCTGATGGGCGGGTGGAAGCGCGAGTCGCAGTCGTTCAACGATCTTGCCGCGGAGGCGCAGGGCGGCCAGCTGATTCTCGCCGTCGCGTCGGCGATCATCCCCGCGCTCTTCTTCCGCTCCGCCGTCAGCGCGCGCCATCCGGAGCTGATCCACGAAGTCTCGCGCGGCACCGCGGTGATCCTCTTGATCTCGTACGCCGCGGGACTCTGGTTCTCGTTCCGCACGCACCGCCACCGCTTCGCCGCCGCGAATGCGGAAGACGAGCTTCCCGCCGATACGTGGCCGGTGAAGAAAGCCGCCGGGATCCTCCTCGGCGCGAGCGTCTTGATGGGCATCGTCGCGGAAGGACTCGTGCACGCCGTCCACGCCGCCGGCCGTGCGTGGGGCATGAACGAAGTCTTCCTCGGCTTCATCGTGCTGGCGATCGTCGGCAACGCGGCGGAACACTCCACCGCGGTCGTGCTGGCCATGCGCAATCAGATGGACACGGCGCTCAACATCTCGATGCAGTCGAGCGTGCAGATCGCGCTCTTCGTGACGCCGGTGCTGGTCTTTCTCTCCGTGCCGCTCGGGCATCCGCTGGATCTGCTGTTCACACCGTTCGAGATCCTCGCGATCACGATCGCCGTCGCCGTCTTCGCGTATCTCTGCATCGACGGCGAGACGAACTGGTACGAGGGCGTGCAGCTCCTCGCGGTGTACGGGCTCATCGCCGTCGCGCTCTACTTTCTTCCCGCGACTCCGCAGCCGGCGCCCGCCGCGCACTGACGCTCGTGAAGCGCCCGTATTTCTTCGAGCTCTTCACGGTCGCGAACCTCGCGGCGTTCGCGCTCTTCGCGCACGCGTCGTCGCCGCTCGCGAATCCGCTGCTCAACTGGCTCTCGTTCAGCTTCGGTCTCGCGCTGCACGCGCTCGCGGGCATCGCCGTACGCGCGTCCATCGCGAAGCTGCGCGGCGACCGCACGTACGTTGCGATCATCCGCAAGCCGGCATGGCTCCTCGACACGCTGCGCCTCGTCCTCGCCGGCGGCCTCGTCGTCGTGACGTACGGCTGGATCAAGCTCGTGGTGCCGGTCTATCACCCCACGCGTTTCGACCAGCAGCTCTGGGATCTCGATCAGACGCTCGGCCTCGGCTTCTCGCCGAACATCCTGCTGCTCGATCTCTTCGGCCGGCCGCTGTTCCTGCACGCGATCGACTGGCTGTACGCGAACGTCTTCTTCGTCAGCTCGATGATCGCCTTCGCGTACTTTCTGTCGGAGCCGAGCCGCCGCGTGCGCATCGCGTTCGCGAACGGCAACGCCGTCCTGTGGATCGCCGGCGCGTGGCTCTACTTGCTCGTGCCGTCGGTGGGTCCCGCGTACGGCTTCCCCGATCTCTGGCTCGCGCACGAGGCGGCGCTCCAGCGCACGCAGAACTTTCAGGCGCTGCTGATGCGCAACTACCAGAACGTGCTGCGCGCGGCGAGCGGGCAGCGGCCGACGGCGCCCGTTCGCATCATCTTCGGGATCGGCGCGTTTCCCTCGCTTCACGTCGCTTTTCAGACATATGTCTTTTTCTGGATGCGCCGCATCTGGACCTCGGGCGAGGTGCTCTTCGCGCTGTTCGTCGTGACGATCTTCATCGGCTCGATGGTCACGGGCTGGCACTACATGATCGACGGCCTCGCCGGCGCCGCGCTCGCGTTCGCCTGCTACGCGTGCGCGTGGCGCGCGGCGCGGCTCTCGCGCTGGCAGCAGCTGCGGCATTAAGTCCCGTCGCGGACTGTTTTTTCACGTATGTCCGCGATTCCCTCTTCACCGACTCTCGGCGACGTGCTCGCGAAACGCACCGTCGAGGGCGAGCTGTACGAGAAGCTCGAAAACAAAGCACTGCGCTGCTTCTCGTGCGGCCACCGCTGCAAGATCCTCAACGGCCTCAAAGGCATCTGCAAAGTCCGCTACAACGAAGACGGCGTGCTGAAAGTGCCGCGCGGCTATGTCGCCGCGCTGCAGGTCGATCCGATCGAAAAGAAGCCGTTCTTCCACGCCTATCCCGGCGCTCTTGCGCTCTCGTTCGGCATGCTCGGCTGCGACTACCACTGCGGCTATTGTCAGAACTGGGTCACCTCGCAGGCGCTGCGCGATCCGATGGCCGTCGCGCCGCCGATGGACGTCGAGCCTTCCGTGCTCGTGCAGCTCGCGAAGAAGCACGGCGCGAAAGTGATCACCTCGACCTACAACGAGCCGCTCATCACCTCCGAATGGGCCGTCGAAGTCTTCAAGGAAGCGAAGCAGGCCGGCCTCGTCTGCTCGTACGTTTCGAACGGCAACGGAACGCCGGAAGTGCTCGACTACATCGCGCCGTATCTCACGATGTACAAAGTCGATCTCAAAGGCTTCGAAGACCGTCACTACCGCGACCTCGGCGGCACCTTGCAGCCGGTGCTCGACACGATCAAAGGTCTCAAGCAGCGCGGCATCTGGGTCGAGATCGTGACGCTCGTCATTCCCGGCTTCAACGACTCCGACGGCGAGCTGACGAAGATCGCCGAGTTCCTCGCCGGCGTCGACCGCGACATCCCGTGGCACATCACCGCGTACCACGAGGATTACAAGATGAACAATCCGAGCACGACCGCGTCGCATCTGCTGCGCGCGTACGAGATCGGCAAACGCGCGGGCCTGCGCTTCATCTATCCCGGCAACATCCCCGGCGCGTTCGGCGACAAGGAATCGACGCATTGCCCGTCGTGCAGCGCGCTCGTCATCGGCCGCACCGGCTTCCGCGTGACGTCGTTCCGCCTCGTCGGCGGCAAGTGCCCCGAATGCGCGACGCCGATTCCCGGCGTCTGGGACGGAGACGCCGCCGTCGGACGCAGCGGCGTGCCGCGGCCGGTGCGAGTGGCGCGCTAAAGGTGATAAGGTCCGCCGCCGTCGTGGACTCGTTCGTTGACATCGGCAACATCGCGGAAGTCCCAGTAGGGCGCACGAAAGCGTACGTCGTCGGCGGACGCTCCATCGCGCTCTATCACACCGCGCGCGGCTTCTTCGCCACCGACAACACGTGCCCGCATCGCGGCGGTCCGCTCGCGGAAGGCGATTTGATCGGCGACGAGATCACGTGCCCGTGGCATCTGTGGGGCTTCGACGTCGCCAGCGGCGTGTGCACGGGAAACGCAGAGGTCTCCGTCGCGGCGCATGAAGTTCGCGTCGAAGGGGAACGCATCATGGTGAGGCTGTCGTGAATCCGAAACCGTTGCGCCACGTCGATCTCTACAGCAGCGCGGGCAAGCTCGAGGCGCTCTATCGCGAGCTGCAGGATCCCGCCGGCGTTGCCGTCGTCTGCCATCCGCACCCCCTCGGCGGCGGCACGCTGCACAACAAAGTCGTCTTCCGCGCCGCACGCGGACTCGAGGCCGCGAACGTGGCCACGCTGCGCTTCAACTTCCGCGGTGTCGGCGCGAGCGGCGGACGCCACGACGAAGGCGAGGGCGAACAGGAAGACGTCACCGCCGCGATCGAGTGGGTGAAGCGCAAGCATCCGGGCAAGAAGCTCTTCGTCGGCGGCTTCTCGTTCGGCTCGTGGGTCGCCTCACGCGTCGCGTGCGAGCGCACCGACGTCGACGCGATGTTTCTCATCGGCACGCCGGTCAACAAGTACGACTTCGGCTATCTGCGGCATTGCGAGCGTCCGATCCTCTTCGTGCACGGCACGCAGGACGAGCACGGCGACGTCGCGAAGCTCGAGAAGCTCATCCCGCACGTGCGCAACGCCGAGAGCGTGATCATCACCGGCGCCGATCACTTTTTCACCAAGCAGCTGGAAGGTTTGGAAGAGACGATCCGCGCCTGGGCCGAAGAGATCATCGAGGGTTAATCGAGGTTCGGCTTGCCTCTTATGCTGTTATCCCATAGAATGCGTCTGCAGGTGCCCCGGGGCTAACTCCTCCTTGCGTGACCCCCTTCTCCTGTTGGCGCTTCCAACCCGGGGCACCTCCTTCACGCAAGCGCTTCGGCGAGAAAGCGCAGCCCCAGCGTCGTCCGCGTCCCGTGCCACGTGAAGAGATGTCCGGGGAACGGACCGATGACGCGCGGACCGCGAATCGCACGCGCATCGTCTCCCGTGAAGAGGTACGGCTCGTCGGGCAGGAACACGACGTCCGGCCGCAGCGCGAGCACGTCTTCGAGCGACAGCTGCGGATAGCGCGTGCGATCGCCGAGGATGTTGCGGCCGCCCGCGCGCGTGACGAGCTGTGAGACGTAGGTATCGCCGCCGCACCACATCCACGGCTGCTTCCAGATCGGCACCGCGAACGTGAACGCGCGTGACGGCAGCGCGCTCTCGGCGTCGCGCAGCTCGCGTACCAGCGCGTCCGCGCGTTCGCCGCGTCCGTGAATCGCGCCGAGCTGCGCGAGGAGCTCCGCGACGTCGTCGACGCTCTTTGGCTCGCTGACGAAGACGGGCGCGAACGCCTCGATCGCGTCGCCGTGGCGTTTCAGATTCTCCTCGAGGTTCATGTGCACGAGGTCGGGCGCGAGCGCGCGGATCTCGTCGACGCGCGGGTTCTTCGTGCCGCCGACGCGCGGCAGCGCGAGAGCCGGCGGAAAGATGCAGAAGTCGGTGATGGCCACGACGTCGTCGCCCGCGCCGAGGTCGAAGAGCGTCTCCGTGATGGAAGGAACGAGCGACACCACGCGGCGCGGCGGCGCGTCGAGCGCGAGCGGAACTCCGCGGATGTCGCGAATCATCGCCGCGAGAGTATCGTGCTCTCCTTCGCTTTGGTGACTCGTCTCGTTGCGTCGTTCCATCATCCGCGCGCGTGGCTCGTCGCGCTGATGGCCGCCGTGGCCGCCGCGCAGCTTTGGCTCGCGCATCACTTCGACGGCTTCCTCACCGGCGACGAAGTGGAAGTGTTGTCGGAGGCGTTCCGCGTCGCGACCGGCGCGCCGTACGGCCTCTGGAACGTGCGCTCCCGCTTCGTGCCGCAAGTCATCGCCGCGCCGCCGCTCGCGCTCTTCACGCACCTCGGCATTCACGATCCGTCGACGCTGATCTGGCTCGCGACGCTGCCGTTCGTCGCGGCGTCGGTCGTCACGATTCCGCTGGTGTATGCGCTGGCGAAGCGCTGGTCGGACGACGAGCTCGCCGCGCGCGCCGCGACGCTCCTGTTCGCGCTGCACTGGATTCCGCTCGGCTTCGGCGGCACGACGTATCCGCGCGTCGTTGCGATGGCGTGTCTCACCGCGGCGGCGTGGCTCGTCGCGCGGGAGACGAACCTCGCGTGCGTCGCCGCCGGCGCCTTCGCCGGCGTCGCGTTCGCCGACCGCTTCAGCGAGATCGTATTCGTGATTCCGCTCGCACTCGCCGCGCGGCGCCGCGGCGCGTACATCGTCGCGGGCTTCATCGCGAGCGCATCGCTCACCGTCGGCGCGTACGACTGGCTGACGTGGGGCGCGCCGTTCGCGAGCCTGCGCAACTTCGCGCGCGTGACGCTCGTGGTGCGCGACTTCTCGTCGCGCGTCAAAGTCCAGTCACCGCTCTGGTATCTCGAGACGCTGCCGCGCTGGTGCGCGCTGACGCTCGTGCCGTTCTTCTGGCGCGCGCGCCACCGCGACGCGTGGCTGTACGTCGTCATTCCGCTCGTCGTGCTCTCGTGCATCGCGCACAAGGAGCTGCGCTATCTGCAGTCGCTGATCCCGTTCCTCGCGATCCTCGGCGGACTCGGTTTCGCGTCGCTGCTGCGCACGCGTCCGCGCGTCGCGGCCGCGTTGCTCGCGCTGTCGCTGACGTGGAATCTCGTCGGCCTGCGTTTCGTCGAGCGCCGCTCGATGGCTGCCGTCGACGCCGCGCGTTTTCTTGGACGCGAGCCTTCGCTGCACACGCTCGCCATTCCGCAGGTCTGGGCGTTCGGTGACAAGCACTACCTCGGCCACGACCGCCGCGTCTTCGACATCGGTTCGCCGCCGCACGATCTCGCCGCGGCGCTCGATGCCTCCGATGCCGCCGCGATCTACGGCAGCGATCTGACGCCGGCCGTGCGCGCGGAGCTCGCGCAACGCGGCTTCGCGCTGCGCGCCGTGTTCCGCCGCGCGCGTTCGCGCGACGTGGTGGTGTTCGTCAGAAGTCTTTCCGGTACTTCGGATCGAGCGCGTCGATGAGACCGTCGCCGAGGAAGTTGAGGCCCATCACCGCGAGCATGATCGCCGCGCCGGGGAAGATCGCGAGATGGTTCGCGAGACCGAGGTAGCGGCGGCCCGCGGTCAGCATCGCGCCCCACGACGGCGTCGGCGGCTGCACGCCGAGTCCGAGGAACGACAGCGAGGCCTCCGAGAGGATCGCGCCCGCGAGCCCGAGCGTGGCCATGACGATCACCGGATTGACCACGTTCGGCAGCACGTGCCGCACGATGACGCGCGGCGATTTCGCGCCGAGCGCTTTTGCCGCGGTCACGTACTCCATCTCGCGCACTTTCAGCACCTGGCCGCGCACGAGCCGCGCATATCCGACCCAGCCGATCGTCGCCAGCGCGAGGATGACGTTGTTGAGACTCGGGCCGAGCACCGCCACGAGCGCGATGGCGAGGAGGATGCCGGGAAACGCGAGCAGGATGTCGCAGATGCGCATGACGATGACGTCGGCGGCGCCGCCGAAGTATCCCGCGATCGCGCCGAGTGTCACGCCGAGGAGCGACGCGAGGATGACCACGCTGAAGCCGACGCGCAGCGACACGCGCGCGCCCCACACGATGCGCGAGAGCACGTCGCGCCCGAGATCGTCGAGGCCGAGGAGATGTTCGTGCGACGGCGCTTCCAGCCGCCGCGACGTGTCCTGCACGTCCGGGTCGTACGGCGAGAGCAGCGGCGCCGCGAGCGCGGCGAGCACCAGCAGCACCGTCAGCACGAGGCCGAACGTGAACGCGAAGTTGCGCAGTAGCCGCTTGAACCGCTTCATTCGAGCTTGATCCTCGGGTCGACGACGCCGTACAGCAGATCCGAGAAGAAATTGACGAGGATGTACGTGAGCGCGATGACGAGGATCGACGCCTGCACCTGCGGATAGTCGCGCGTCGTGATCGACTGCACGAGCAATCGTCCGAGTCCCGGCCACGAGAAGATCTGTTCCGTGATGATCGCGCCGGTGAGCAGCGATCCAAACTGCAGCGCGAGAATCGTGATCACCGGGATCAGCGCGTTCTTCAGCGCATGGCGGAAGATCGCCTTCGCGCGCGTCACGCCTTTCGCGATCGCCGTTGTGACGTAGAGCTGGTTGAGCTCCTCCGCGAGGCTGACGCGGATCATGCGCGTGAGAATCGCCGCGAGCGCGAGTCCCATCGTCACCGACGGCAGCACGATCGACTTGAAGCCTCCCTCGCGTCCGGATACGGGGAACCACGGATGGTTGATCGCGAACGCGATGATGAGCAGCGGCCCGAACCAGAAGCTCGGCATCGACACCCCGATCAGCGCGAAGAAGCGGGCGACGTTGTCGATCCACGAGTTTCGATAGATCGCGGAGATGATGCCGAGCGGAAACGCGACGAGCAGCGCGACCAGCATCGAGCCGAGCGCGAGCTGGATCGTGGCCGGGTAGCGGTCGCGGATCTCTTTCGCGACGCTCGTGCCGGTGCGGAACGAGGTGCCGAGGTTGCCGTGCGCAAGATGGTCGAGATAGGTGATGTACTGCTTCCACAGCGGCTGATCGAGGCCGAGGGCCACGCGCACCGCGTGCACATCCTCGGGACGCGCGCCTTCGCCCGCGATCTGCACGGCCGGATCGCCGGGGATGAGGTGGATCAGCGAAAAGATCAGCGTCAGGATCCCGAGCGTAATCGGGATCATCTGCAGCAATCTGCGGATGATGTACTGCGTCATCGGATCGAGTTCACCCTGAGCAACGCGAAGAGTCTCCGGTGCAGCAGCGATGAGCGTGCCACATTCGGCGCCGTAGATCCCTCGGTGCGGTCACGATGAACTTCCTCTCTCCTGTTTTCCCGTGATCGTCCAGCCGCGGATCTTCGCCACCGGCGCGCGCGTGCCGCCGAACATGTTGTACCAGGTGCCGACGGTGCGGCGCTCGCGCGAGAGCGATTCGACGTTCGCCAGCGCCTCGACCATCGACTGCGTCCAGCGCAGGTTCGGCAGCCGCGCCACGACTTCGCCGTCGCGGATGAGGAACGTGCCGTCGCGCGTGGTGCCGGTCATGAGCGCGGTCTTCGGCTCGAGCAGGCCGTTGACGTAGTTGAAGCGCGTCACCCAGATGCCGTGCTTCGTGGAGCGGATCATCTCCTCGCGCGTGGCGTCGCCGCCGGACATCGACAAATGAAACGCCGCGCCGTGCTCGGACGAGCCGAGCGACCACGCGTTCGCGGTCGGCTGCATGCCGAGGCGGTCGGCCCACGTCTTGTCGAGCACCGGCGTGCGGAGTACGCCGTTCTCGATGAGCGCTACGCGCCGCTTCGGCAGCCCTTCCATGTCGAAGGGGAAGGGGAGGAAGCCTGCGTCGAGCGAGTCGTCGGCGATGGTGACGTTCGTACCGAGGAGTTGTTTGCCGAGGTTGCCGACGAAGAAGGACGAGCCGTCCTCGAACGACTGGCCGGTGAACGCGATCATGTTCATCCAGTCGAAGACTTCCGCGAGCGCGGGCGGTTCGAGGATGACGTCGTATGCGCCGGGCGCGAGGTCTTCGCTGCGATCGGTGCAGAGCGTGGCCTTGAGCGTGGCTTCGTCGCCGAGCGCCGCGAGATCGAGCTGCGACGCGCGCAACGCGCGTTGCGTGGCATAGCCGGATCCGTGCGCGCCGATCGCGATGACGGTGGCGTCGTTGAACGTGGTGCGCGCGAAGCGGCGGACGCCGTGCGTGTTCCCGGCGGCGACGCTGACCGCGCCCGTCGCGTGCGCGCCGGCGAACTCGATGTGATGCTCGCGTCCGCGATCGAACATCGCACGCAACGCGGTGGCTTTCTGCGCCGGCGCGATCGAGGCCGTGGCGTCGTCGAACGAGTCGATTTCGGGGAGCGGCTCGTTGTCGCGATAGAGGCCGCGGAAGCCGGGCACCGGCTGCGAGTGCCGCGCCGCTTCGCGCGCGAGCTCGGCCGTGCGCGCGATCTCGTCCGCGTCGAAGCTCGTCGTCGTCGCGACGCCCATCGCGTTGTTCACGATCACGCGCAGCGTCAGCGACGCGCTCTCCTCCGACATGTTCTGGTGGAGCTGCGAGTTCGCGAAGCGGGAGATGTTCTGGTCGACGGCGACGTACGCGGCATCGGCCTCGTTCGCATGCGCTGCGTCGAGCGCGCGGGCAATGACGTCCAGAGCAAAGCGCTCGTCGTTCATCCCATCTCCACGTTGCGGAACCGCGCGGCCGGCGCGCCGTGCGCGACGCGCATGGTCTGCATCGGATCGCCTTTGCCGCAGTTCGGCAGGCCCCAGATCTGCCACGAGGCGCGGTCGCCGACGGCGTCGCACGAGCGCCAGAAGTCCGGTGTGTTGCCGGTGTAGAGCGGGTTTTTCAGCAGCCGCGTGAGTCGCCCGTTCTCGATCTCCCACGCGACCTCGCAGCCGAACTGGAAGTTGAGCCGCAGGTCGTCGATCGACCACGACTTGTTCGTCTCGACGAAGATGCCGCGCTTCGTGTCGGCGATGAGATCCGCGAGCGGCGTCGTGCCCGGCTCGAGGTTGATGTTGGTCATGCGGATGATCGGGATGCGCGCCGCGGTCTCGGCGCGGACGGTGCCGTTCGAGACGCGGCCGAGGAACGGCGCGGTGTCGCGGCCGGTGAGATAGTCAACGAACGTACCATCGCGCACGAGGTGGAAGCGCTGGGCGGGCACGCCGTCGTCGTCGAACGCGAACGAGCCGATCGAGCCGGGGATGGTGGCGTCGGCGACGATGTTCACGAGGTCGGAACCGTAGCGGAAATGCCCGAGCATCTGCGGCTGGAGGAACGAGCCACCCGCCAGCGAGATCTCCAGTCCCATCGCGCGATCGAGCTCGGTCGGATGGCCGCACGACTCGTGAACCTGCAACGCGAGCTGCGCGCTGCCGACGATGAGGTCGAAGCGCCCGGCCGGTGCTTTGGATGCGGCGAGGAGTTGCAGCGCCTCGTCGCGGATCTCCAATGCTTTCTTCGGCAGATCGAGCCGCTCGATGAACTCCCATCCTTCGGCCTGAAAGTCGCCGCCGAACGGATTGGGATACGTCCGCCGCTGGAACTCCCCCTCGTCGATGGCCACGGCTTCGATGCCGCCGCCCATCTGCGTCGTGGTCTGCTCGATGAAGCTGCCGATCGTCGAGGCGAAGACTTTCTCCTGGCGATAGCAGGAGATGTCGCCCGAGACCTGATGGATGCGCGGATCGCCGCGCATCGGCTCGGTCGCGTTCATCAGATGCTCGAGCTTCTTCTCGATCGGCACCGACCACGGATCGATCTCGTAATGCGACTCCCACCGCGCCACGTGCGGCTCGACGTCGCTGAGCGTGATGATCTGCGTCGAGGCGAGATTGCTCGCCGCCGCGACTTCGAGCGCGCGCCGCGCCGTACGCCGGATCGTCTCTTCCGAAACGTCGCTCGTCGCCGCGAACCCCCAGCCATTCCCGACCAGCACGCGCACGCCCACCGCGCGATCGACGGTCGAGGCGAGATGATCGACCTCGCCGTTGCGCACTTTCACGTCCTGCGCGTGCGTGGCCGTGTAGCGGACGTCCGCGTACCGCACGTCGCCCAGCGATCGAAGAACATCCTCCAACTGCGCCCGCTCCGGTGTCATGGGCCGGCGATTATAGAATTGCCGCGACAGGCTTCCTCATGGGCATCGACGAAATCCTCGGCGACAAACGCGAAGAGATCCTCCGGATCGCCAAGAAACACGGCGTGACGAGCATCCGCGTGTTCGGATCGGTCGCGCGCGGGGAGGCGGGGCCGGAGAGCGATGTGGACTTTCTCGTGGAGATCGGCGACTGGATCAGCCCTTGGTTTCCTGCGGGGCTGATTCTCGATCTGGAGGAACTGCTCGGGCGCCGTGTCGATGTGGCCACGCCGAAGGGGTTGCACTGGTACATCAAGGATCGCGTGCTCGCGGAGGCGGTCGGGTTGTGAAGGAGCACGACGACCGGTTTTACCTGCAGCACATGCGGACGTGCATCGCCAACATCGAGGACGACACGTCGCGCGGTCGCGCGGAGTTCGAGCAAAACCGCACGGAGCGCGACGCGGTCATGCGCAATCTGCAACTGCTCGCGGAGTCCTCGATGCGGCTCTCCGATGAGACTCGTGCGCGTTTCCCGGATGTCGAATGGCGCCAGATGCGCAAGTTCCGCAACGTCGTCGTGCACGACTACACCGACATCGACTACGACGTGATCTGGCTCATCGTCTCCCAACACGTCCCGGCACTGAAGCCGCAGATCGAGCGCATGTTGAAGGAGTTGTGAGGCGAGAGGCGCAGGCGCGGAACGTAGAATGGCGCCATGGGCATCGACGAAATCCTCGGCGACAAACGCGAAGAGATCCTCCGCATCGCCAAGAAACACGGCGTGACCAGCATTCGCGTGTTCGGCTCGGTGGCGCGTGGGGAGGCGGGGCCGGAGAGCGATGTGGACTTTCTGATCGACGCCGGCGCCGAGGTCACGCCGTGGTTCCCCGGAAGCCTCGTCGCCGACCTGCAGGAGTTGCTCGGACGCGAGGTCGATGTGGTGGAGACGGTCGCGCTGCATCAGCGACTGAAGCCGTACGTGCTCGCGGAGGCGGTCCCGCTTTGACGCGCGATCCGCGCGTCTACGTGGAGCATGTCGCGGCGGCAATCGCGCTGATCGAACGCTGGACGAGCAGCGGACGTGAGTCGTTCCTGCGCGATGAGCTCCTGCAGTCCGCGGTCATTCGCAAGCTGCACGAGCTCGCGGAATCCATCCAGCGACTCGAGCCGCTCGTCAGCGCGCGTTATCCGGACGTGCCATGGCGCGACGTGGTTGCATTCCGGCACGTCATCGTGCACGACTATCTCGGCCTGAACGTCGACCGCATCTGGCTCATCGTCTCCCAACACGTCCCGGCACTGAAGCCGCAGATCGAGCGCATGTTGAACGAGTTGTGAGGCGAGAGGCGCAACCATGAAGATTCTGGTCACGGGCGGGGCGGGGTTCATCGCCTCGCATGTCGTCGACGGGTATGTCGCGCGCGGTCATGACGTCACGGTCGTCGATGATCTGAGCAGCGGGCGGCGGGAGAACGTCAATCCGCGGGCGGAGCTGGTCGTGGCGGATCTGCGCGATCCGCGCACGGTCGAGCAGTTGCGTGGGCGGGGGTTCGACCTCGTCAATCATCATGCGGCGCAGATCGACGTGCGCGTGTCGGTGGCCGATCCGGCGGCGGATGCGGAGCTGAACATCGTCGCGGCGTTGCGGCTCTTTCAGGCGCTCATCGACGAGGGGCCGCGGAAGATCGTGTTCGCGTCGAGCGGCGGGGCGGCGTACGGCGAGCCGCAATACGCGCCGCAGGACGAGCGGCATCCGGTCGCCCCGATCTCGCCGTACGGCTGCGCGAAGGCGGCCATCGACTCGTATCTCTACTACTACCGCATGGTGCACGGCGTGCGCGCGGTGTCGCTGCGCTACGGCAACGTCTACGGGCCGCGGCAGCGCAAGGACGGCGAGGCGGGCGTCATCGCGATCTTCGCGGGCTTGCTCCTCGACGGCCAGCGGCCGCGCATCAACGGCACCGGCGAGCAGACGCGCGACTACGTGTTCGTCGAAGACGTCATGCGCGCGAACATGGCCGCGTCGGAGCTCGACCTCGACGGCATCTTCAACGTCGGTACCGGCGTCGAGGTGTCGGTCAACACGCTGTACGACGAGCTGCGCAACGCGATTGGCGTCGACCTCGACGCGGAGCACGGTCCCGCGAAAGCGGGCGAGCAGATGCGCAGCGTGCTCGATGGGACGAAGCTGCGGACAGTGGCGAAGCTGCCGGAGCCGGTGAAGCTCGACGAAGGTCTGCGCCGCACCGTGGAGTGGCTACGCTCGGCTGCTCGCTAAGCACGAACAACTCTGGTGTCCGGTAGCTGATCCGCCGGCACCACGTTCCGCGTATCGACGACGAGCTTCGCGCCGCGATACAGCGCCGCGTCCTTGAACTGCGCGTGCGGCGTCGACAGCAAAATCGCGTCGTACTTTGCGAACTCCTCGGCCGTACACGGCACCGACGTCATCTGAAGGTCGTACTTGCGCACGCGCCGCGCGACCGGGATGAACGGATCGCAATACGCGACCTCCGCGCCGCGCTCGCGCAGCAGCTCGATCAGCTCGAACGACGGCGACTCGCGGTCATCGTCGATGTTCGGCTTGTACGAGAGGCCGAGGACCAGGATGCGCGCGCCGCGGACGGAGACGCCGCTGTCGTTGATCGCTTCCACCGTGCGGTCAACGACGTAACGCGGCATGAACGTGTTGATCTCGCCGGCGAGCTCGATGAAGCGCGCCCACGTCCCGTGCTCGGCCGCCTTCCACGTCAGGTAGAACGGATCGAGCGGGATGCAATGGCCGCCGAGGCCGGGGCCGGGGTAGAAGGGCATGAAGCCGAAGGGTTTCGTGCGCGCGGCTTCGATCACTTCCCAGACGTTGATTCCCATCCGCTCGAGCACGATCTTCATCTCGTTCACGAGCGCGATGTTCACGGCGCGGAAGATGTTCTCGAGCAGCTTCGCCGACTCCGCGACTTCGGGCGTAGACACGGGAACGATGTGATCGATCGCGGCGCCGTACAGCGCGGACGCGAGCTCGAGCGACGGCGCGTCGAGGCCGCCGACGATCTTCGGGATGTTCTTCGTGTTGAACTTCTCGTTGCCCGGATCCTCGCGCTCGGGTGAGAACGCGAGGAAAAAGTCAGTGCCGCAGCGGAGGCCGCGCGCTTCGAAGCGCGGCAGCAGTTCCTCGCGCGTCGTGCCGGGATACGTCGTCGACTCGAGCACGACCAGCTGTCCGGCGCGGAGATGCTGCGCGATCGCGTCGGCGGTGTTGCGGATGTACGAGAGGTCGGGCTCGCGATGGTGGCCGAGCGGCGTGGGGACGCAGACGATGATGGCGTCGCATTCGCCGAGGCGTTCGAAGTCCGTTTCGGCGGACGCGCGTCCGCCGACGAACGCGTTCGCGATGCGCTCGGCGGCGATGTGGCGCAGGTACGACTGGCCGCGTTCGAGCGCTTCTTTCTTGCGCGGATCGATGTCGAAGCCGACGACCGTAAATCCTGCTTCCGCAAAGATGAGCACGAGTGGCAGGCCGACGTAGCCGAGGCCGATCACGCCGATCGTCGCGCGCCGTTCGCGGATCGAATCGAGAAGCGAGTTCACGTCAGCCATCAGCGAACGAGCGACTCTCCGGTGCGCGCGGTCCACGCGCGCGTGCCCTGCCCGCGCATGAGCTGCAGCAGGCCGACGAACGCGGCGGCGTTGACGAAGCAGAAGTAGTACGGCACGGAGAAGATCCGCCAGTAGCCGGCTTTCTTCTCGCGCAGCGCGGCGCCGGCGAGCGCGAGCAGATACACGGCGAGCTGTCCGGCGAAGAGCACGCGATAGAAGTTTGAGCGCGTCGCGAGGACGGCGCTGGCGAAGAACATCGGGATGAGAAAGTACGGAATCATGTGCCGCACGACTTTGTGCGACAGCACTTCGAGCGAGTAGAAGCCGGACGTGAAGAGGCGCCGGCCGTGTCCGAGCATCGCGCGCGTGCAGCGGTTGGCGATGCGCACTTTGCGGCGGAACTCCTGCTTCGCGTGGATGGTGCCGTTCTCCCACGCCGTCGCCTTCGGCTCGAAGACGAGGCGATAGCCCTGCAGCGGGATGTGCGTGGAGATGGTCATGTCGTCGCCGCGCGAGGGATCGGTAAGCGGGACGAAGAGCTCCTTGCGGATCGCGTAGAGCAGGCCGTCGGCGGCGTAGACGCTGCCGATACGGCTCTCCAGGATTTTTTGCAACTTATCCCAGCGCACGTAGAGGCCTTCGCCGTCGCCGGTCGCATCGCCTTTGCGCGTGATGCCCGGTTTGCGCGCACCGGATACGCCGCCCACCTCGGGATCGGCGAACTTGCGCGCCATGAGGCGCAGCGTGTGCGGGTCGAGGAAAAAGTCGGCGTCGCTGAAGACGAGGATCTCGCCAGTCGCGTTGCGGGCGCCTTCGTTCACCGCTTCCATCTTGCCTGGCCGCTCGAGCGCGATGAGGCGGACGCGCGGATCGCGCGCCGAGAACTCGCGCACGATGTCGTTCGTGCGGTCGGTGCAGCCGTTCGAGACGACGAGCACTTCGACCTGCTCGGCCGGATAGTCGAGCGACAGCGCGTTCTCGATCTTCGCGCCGATGACCTCCTGCTCGTTGAACGCGGCGATGATGAACGTCGCCTTCGGCGTCACGTCGCCTTCGCGCACGGGACGCGTTTTGAAGCGGCTGATGAGCCAGAGCAGCGACGGGTAGCCGAAGTAGATGTAGGTCACGACGGCGAAGCAGAGCCAGAAGACGACGGCGGCGACGATCACGACGCCTCCTGCGTGGCGGCCTCTTGGTCGAGGCGCGCGACGAGCTGCGCGACGATGTCGTGGATGTCGAACTCGCGGCGGATGCGCTCGCGTCCGCGCTCGCCCATCTGCCTCGCGCGTTCCGGGTCTTCGATCAGCTTGCGCATCGCGTCGGCGAGTGCGCGCGCGCTTTCGGGCGGCACGAGGAAGCCGGTCTTGCCTTCTTCGATGAGCTCGGGGATGCCGGCGATGGTGGTGCTGATGACGGGGCGTCCGCCGGCCATCGCTTCGATGAGCGCGTTCGGCATCCCTTCCATCATCCCGTCTTTCTGAATGATGCTCGGAAGCACGAAGAGATCGGATTCTTTCGTCAGCCGCGCGACTTCCGCTTCCGGGCGCGCGCCGAGGAGCTGCACGACGTCGCCGAGGTTGCGGTCGCGGATCATCTGCTCGAGCTCGACGCGCATGGGGCCGGTGCCGACGAGGTTGCAGACGAACTGCACGCCTTCGTCGCGGAGCATGCGGCAGGCCTCGATCAGATACGGCAGCCCTTTGTACGGACGGTGCGAGGCGACGCACAACACGGTCGGCACTTTGTTCGGCATGCGCAGCGTGTTGTCGACGTAGAGGTCGGGCTCGACGCCGTAGTGGATGACGATCATCTTGCCGCGCGTCTCGTGCGGATAGAGCTTCTCGAGCAGCTTGCGATTGAACTCGGTGCATGTGCGGACGAAGCGCGCCTCGTCGATCTTCCAGTCGAGGAGATTGCGGAAGACCTGGATGTCGTGCGCGTGCACGGTGATGCTGTAGGTGATGTTCGAGAACTTCGAGACGATCAGCGCGAGCGTCGCGGGATGCGAGGCCCAGTGCACGTGCAGGTGGCGGATGCCTTCGCGCTCGAGCTCGCGGGCGAGGTAGATCGACTTCGGGAAGAGCGCGAGCGTGGCCGCGAGCACGACCGGGCGATCGATGGTGCCGAGGATGAGGCGCGCGAGCAGGCCGAAGTAGCGCAGCGGATGCCGCGCGAGCGCGGCGAGATTCGCGGCAAGAATCGACGGCGAGAGGAACTTCGTGTACAGAGCGCGTGCGGTCCACGGCTTCGCGGCGTCGTGGAGCACCGGAGGCGACTCCTTGATCATCGGCACGAGCCGCACCGGTTGTCCCTGCGCTTCCATCTCCACGAATTCGCGGAGGATGAAGGTCTCAGTGACGGTCGGGAAGCGCGAGAGGACGACTGCGATCGGGCGGCGTTGCGGTCTGGATTCGCTCAACGGTTGGGCGGCGGACATGGTCGTTCGGTTGACGCCCTGAGCAAGTTTGCTGCCGGTCCTCCATCCACGCCTGCAGCATGAGCACGGCCCACAGATGATCCTGCCAGCGTCCGCGTCCCGCGAGCTGCTCAGCCCACGCGTGGCGGATCGGCGCCGGATCGACGAGCCCGTAGTCGCGCAGGCGCCGCTCGCTCAGCAGCTCTTCCGCCCAGTCGCGCAGCGGACCGCTGAGCCACGCGTCGATCGGGACCTTGAAGCCCATCTTCGGGCGGTCGATGAGCGACTGCGGCACGTAGCGGTCGAGGATGCGGCGCAGGATCACCTTGCCCTGGCCGCCGCGGACTTTCATCGACAGCGGCAGCGACCACGCGAGCTCGACCACGCGATGATCGAGCAGCGGCTCGCGCGCCTCGAGGCTCGCGGCCATGCTGGCGCGGTCGACCTTCGCGAGGATGTCATCGGGCAGATAGGTGATCTGGTCGAGGTACATCATCAGCTGCACGGAATCGAGGCGCGGCCACGCGGCGCGATCGGGCGGTGGGACCGCGACGCCGGGCACGACGTCGTTCCAGTGCGCCATGACTTCGAAGTAAAGCTCGCTCAGCTCGCGCGCGCTGAGTACGCGGCCGAGCTTGTGGAGCTGCGCGCCGGCCTGCGGCTCGCGGAAACGGCGCGGCAGCAGCGGACGCGCGGCGCGGAAGAGGCGATCCCACGACGACGGCGCGATGCGCGTGAGTCCGTGGCCGAGCGCGCGGCGCAGCGGCGGCGGCACGGGACGGAACGCGCGCAGCAGCCGCTGTCCTTCGAAGTAGCGGCGATAGCCGCCGAACACCTCGTCGCCGCCTTCGCCGGAGAGGCTGACGGTCACGTGGCGGCGCGCCATGACGGAGACGAGATAGGTCGGGATCTGCGAGGAGTCGGCGAACGGCTCGTCGTAGAGCCGCGGCAGTTTCGGGATGACGTCGAGCGCGTCCTGCGGCGTGACGTACAGCTCGGTGTGCGCGGTGCCGAGGTGCTTTGCAATCGCGGCGGCGTACTTCGCTTCGTCGTACGCGTCCTCGTGGAAGCCGATGGTAAACGTCTTGACCGGTTGCGACGCCTGCACCTGCATCAGCGCGGTGACGAGCGAGGAGTCGATGCCGCCCGAGAGGAAGACGCCGAGCGGGACGTCCGCGACCATGCGCAGGGCGACGGCGTCGCGGAGGAGCGTGTCGAGCGCCGCGCATGCGTCCTCCTCGGAGCCGAGGAACGGCCGCGCGACGCCGCGTTCGGCTGCTTCCTTCGCCGACCAGTACGTCGTCGTCTGCAGCGAGCGGCTGCCCGGCGTCACCGTCACGATCGTGCCGGGAAGCTGCTTGAAAATCCCGCGGTCGATGCTGAGCGGCGCGGGCACGTAGAGGTTGCGCAGGTACGCGGCGACGGCGTTGCGGTCGACGTCGGCGTCGAAGTCGGGATGGCGCCGCAGCGCCTTCAGCTCCGAGCCGAAGACGAACGTGTTTCGTACGAAACCGTAGTACATCGGCTTGACGCCCATGCGGTCGCGCACGAGGTGCAGCCGCCGCTCGCGGCGATCCCACAGCGCGAACGCGAACATGCCGATGAAGCGCTTCACCGCCGCCTCGACGCCCCACTCCTCGAACGCGGCGAGCATGACTTCCGTGTCCGAATGGCCGCGATACGCCTGCGGCGGCAGCTCCGCGCGAATGGCCTCGTAGTTGTAGACCTCGCCGTTGAACGCCATGACGAAGCGATCGGACGCGGACGTCATCGGCTGATGGCCGGCGGCGGAGAGGTCGACGATGGCAAGCCGGCGGAAGCCGAGGGCGAGACCGTTGGCGGCATCGACGAAGTGGCCGTCGTCGTCGGGGCCGCGATGCACGATCGCGGAGGACATCGCCCGCACCGCCGCCGTCAGTTCGTCGGCGGGCGCGGGCGTGGAGAGGAAGCCGGTGAGGCCGCACATGGTCGCGGCTGCACGGAGCAACCCTCACGCCACGCGCGAGAGATGGCATGCGGCGCGCAACGCGCCGAGCTTGTCAGTTTCTACGCAGTGGCTTTACCCCAACGACCTCAAATGCGAAAGGCACTGCAGCCGTGGCACTCACACGTAACAACCGCATTGCTACTCTCCTGATTGCCAGCTTGTTCGTTTGCGGCTCCGCGCTAGCGCGGCATCGCGCCGTGCGCGTGCCGTCGCCGCCGTTCGACGTCCGCTGGACCGAGGGAGGGTACGCGGACCGGATGAGCGTCGCGCAGGGATCGACGATCACGTTTCACATCGCGTCGAGCGTCAATCCATTTCACGTCCAGGTCGTCAACCTCGCGGACATGAGCGTCGTGCTCTCCGACCTCGGCCCGTTCAACTCGACGCCGCAGAACTGCTCGGGCGCGTATCGCACCGGTTGCGGCTGGCTGCCGACGACGACGTTCGCGATTCCGCGCAACTGGCCGAGCGGCTACTACGCGGCGCAGTTCCCGACGGCGTTCGGACTGCGGCGCATCATCTTCGTCGTGCGTCAGGCGCTACCGGGCACTACGGCATCGACGCTCATCGTGGCTGCCACGAACACGTGGCAGGCCTACAACGACTTCGCCGGCAACAGTCTCTTTCCGTCGAATGACGACGACCGCGCCACGCACCTCTCGTTCGACCGCCCGTTCTCGACGGGCGCGGGCATGGGACGCTTCGACGGCTGGGAGCGGCTCTTCCTCAACTGGATGACGAGCGAGCACCGGCTCTACGAAGTCGTCGCTGACAGCGATCTCGACGACCCGACGCTGCTCTCGCACTACAACGTGGTGGTCTTCGTTGGCAGCTCCGTCTACTGGACGAGCGAGGCGCGCGCGAATCTCGAAACGTACAGCACCAACGGCGGGCACATCGCGATCTTCGGCGGCACGACGATGTGGTGGCACGTGCGCTACGAGGACAACGGCCGCCTGCTCGTCGGCTACGAGGACGCGCTGCGCGATCCGCTGTACACGACGCAGAGCGCGCTCGTGACGACGAACTGGTTCGACGATCCGCTGTACCGCCCCGAGAACGGCATCACCGGCGTCTCGTTCCGCTACGGCGGCTACGCGAATCGCGTCCCCGACCCGAACGTCTATCAGCTGATTCCGCTCGAACAGCGCACCGGCTTCACGGTCACCGACGCGTCCACGTGGGTGACCTCCGGCACCGGTCTCACGAAAGGGCAGGCATTCGGCCAGGAGATCAGCGGCCTCGAAGTCGACGGCACGCTCTTCAACTGCAGCACGAACGGCGACCTCCTCGGACCCGACGGCTCCGACGGCACGCCGCTCAACTTCCACATCGTCGCGATCACGCCGGCGTCGGACGGACACGGCGTCATCGGCTACTACACGAATGCTTCCGGTGGAATGGTCTTCAACGCCGCGACGCAGGAGTGGGCGACGGGACTCGTCAACGATCCGATCGTCCAGCGCATCACGCGCAACGTGCTCGACCGCCTCGGCACAGGCCAGCCGCAGCTCTACGATCCGGTCTCGACGCCGGTGCTCACGCAGGAGCTCTTCAACTGCCCGCAGGACACGCCCACATTCCTTCCCGGATGGCACGGCACGCGCGCGGGCGCGCAGGTGACGCAGTCGTGCGCGTATGAAGGCCCCGCGGGCATCGAGCTCGCGGGCGCGGACGCGATCTCGCTGCGCCGCGACTTCACGCTGCCGAACGCGCCGCGCAAAGATGCGAACGTGCGCTTCTACCTCAACGCCGATGCGTTCGAGAACCGCGGCGCCGTGCCGACGCCGATCGTCACGCTCGACAGCTACATCCGCGATCAGTTCACGCAATCCGCGCTCGTCGAGCTGTGGAAGGAAGGCTCGACGCCGCAGATCCGGCTCTCGCGCCGCGGCAACGACGAGTCGTTCACCGGCGGCACGTTCGTTCCGCTCTCGCCCGGCTGGCATCTCGTCGAGGTGGCGTGGTCGTCGCCAGGCACGATGTCGCTGCAGGTCGACGGCGGAACGCCGGTGACGATGGAGAATCCGTTCGGCGATCAGATCGTGACGTCGGTCGTACTCGAGCTGTTGCATGACGACGCGGGGAAGAACGGACGCGTCTGCATTGACGCGCTCGCGGTCGGCACGACGGAGCTCGGCGGCGTTCCCGCATTGCATTAGCGAGCGAGCTCGACGCAACCTCATCGTGGCTGTGGCATGCCACGCGCAGGGCACGCTTCACGTCGTCTGCAGTCGCTTCAGTCACTTCAATCCACCAGGAAAGGTCCCCGCAGCCGTGACTCGTATGAAACGAATCGCTCGCGTTCATTTGCGTCAGCTGTCAGTTTTCATTTTTCTTCTCGCGTTGTGCGCGCCCGCGTTCGCCGCGCGGCGCCATTCCGTGCGCATCCCCGGCGCACCGTTCGATGTGCAGTGGACGGAAGGCGGATACGCGGACAAGACCAGCGTCGAGCAGGGTGGAACGATCACGTTCCGCATCGCGACGAGCGTGAATCCGTTCACGGTCACGATCGCGAACCTCGCCGACCTCAACACCACGCTCACGCAGATCGGCCCGTTCACGTCGCGTCCGCAGAACTGCTCGGGCGCGTATCGCACCGGCTGCGGCTGGGACGCGACGACGACATTTGCCGTGCCTGCGAACTGGCCGAGCGGCTACTACGCCGCGTCGTTCCAGACCGCGTTCGGCGTGCGGCGCATCATCTTCATCGTGCGCTCGGCGACGCCGGGCGCGCTGTCGAAGACGGTCATCGTCGCCGCGACGAACACGTATCAGGCGTACAACTCGTTCGGCGGCGAGAGCCTCTATCCCTCCGACGATCCCGATCGCGCGACGCATCTCTCGTTCGATCGTCCGTTCGCCGCCAGCGCGGGGCTGGGACGCTTCGACGGCTGGGAGAGCCTCTTCCTCCACTGGATGACGTCCGAGCATCGCGCGTACGAGGTCATCTCCGACAACGATCTCGAGGATCCGACGATCCTCGCGCACTACAACCTGGTCGTCTTCGTCGGCCATAGCGAGTACTGGACGAGCACCGCGCGGCAGAACCTCGAGACGTACAGCCACAACGGCGGCCACATCGCCATCTTCAGCGGCACGACGATGTGGTGGCGCGTGCGCTACGAGAACAACGGCCGGCTGATGGTCGGCTACAAGGACGCGCTGCGCGATCCGCTGTACGACACGAACCCGTCGCTCGTCACGACGAACTGGTGGGCCGATCCGCTGTACAACCCCGAGAACCGCATCGTCGGCACGTCGTTCCGCTTCGGCGGTTACGCGAACCGCGATCCGGAGGTCCTCTACGATTTGCTGCCGCTCGAACAGCGCACCGGCTTCTTCGTCGCCGATCCCACCAGCTGGGCGTTCAGCGGCACAGGGCTGACCAAAGGCCAGGAGTTCGGCAAGGAAGTGGCCGGACTCGAAGTCGACGGCGCGCTCTACAACTGCAACACGAACGGCGACATCCTCGGTCCCGACGGCTCCGACGGCACGCCGCTCAACCTGCACATCATCGCCGAGACGCCGGCCACCGAAGGCCACGGCATCATCGGCTACTACACGAACTCCGCGGGCGGCATGGTCTTCAACGCCGGCTCGCAGGAATGGGCGACCGGCCTCGCCACCGATCCGGTCGTGCAGCAGATCACGCGCAACGTGCTCAATCGCCTCGGCACGGGGCAACCCGAGGTTTACGATCCCGTGTCGTCGCCGATCCTCACGCAGGAGCTCTTCAACTGCCCGCAGGATTCGGGTCCGTTCCTGCCGGGATGGACGGGCACGCGCGGCGGCGCGGAGCTCACGAACGCGTGCGGGTACGAAGGACCGCACGGCGTGAGCCTCGCCGGCGCGGACGGCATCGCCATGCGCCGCGACTTCGCGCTCGGCAACGCGCCGCGCAGGGACGCGAACCTGCGCTTCTACGTGAATGCGGATGCATTCGAGAACCGCGGTCCTTTCCCGACGCCGGTCGTCACGCTGGTGAGCTTCATCCGCCAGCAGTTCAAGGAATTCGCGATCGTCGAAATGTTCAAGGAAGACGGCCAGCCGGAGATCCGCCTCGCGCTACGCGGCAGCGACGGCTCGTTCCACCCCGGCACGTTCGTGAAGCTCACGGCGGGCTGGCACCTCGTCGAGGTGTCGTGGATCTCGCCCGGCACGTGCTCGCTGCAGGTCGACAGCGGAACGCCGGTGACCATCGACAACACGTATCTCGATCAGGGGGTGACGTCGGTGGTGCTCGAGTTCGCACCGGATGAAGCGGCGCAGAACGGCCGCGTGTGCGTCGACGCGCTCGCCATCGGCACCACGAAGCTCGGCGGAGTGCCGGGGATTCGGTAAGTCCGTCGTCAAGCGAGACGCGCGGTGATGATCCGCGCGATCGCGTCCCACCCGAAGTCGGTGCGCGCGTCCTCGGCGGCGCGCGCGCCGAGGCGGGCGGCGAGTTGCGGATCGTCGAGCAGACGTTCCAGTGCGCGCGCGAGCGCATCCGCATCGCCGGTGGGCACGAGCAGTCCCGACACGTCGTTCTCGACGACGTCCTGCATCGCGCCGACGGCACTGGCGACGATCGGCACGCCGAACGTCTGCGCGACGTGAATGGCGCCGCTCTGGTAGATGTCGCGATAGGGAAAGACGATCGCCGACGCGAGCTCCATCCACGCGGCCACTTCGGCGGAGTCGATGTACTCGGGGACCCACGTCACGCGATCGGAGATGCCGAGGCGCTCGGTGAGCTCCTGGTGTTTGCGGACGTCGAAGTCGTGGAACGGGAAGCCGGCGAGCACGAGGCGCGCGCGGTCTTTCTGCCGCATGCGCGCGAACGCTTCGATGAGCACGTCCGTGCCTTTGTAGCGCGAGAGCGTGCCGAAGAAGAGAATGACCGGCTCGTTCGCGGGGAGGTTGAGGCGCCGGCGCAGCGTGTTCGCGTCGACGCCGGGCGCGCGCAGCTCGCGGAAGATCTCCTCGTTGCCGTGGTAGATCACGTCGACGCGGCTCGCGGGGACGGGGAACGAGCGCACGAACTCGTCGCGATTGCGCGCGAAGTGCACGAACACGAAGTCGAACAGGCGATAGATGCGCCGGTAGAAAAACGCGCGCCGCGCGGAGCGGTCGAAGAGCCCCGCGGACTTGCCGCCGGCGGAGAACGGGTGGACGTTGTGGCAGATGTCCGCCAGCACGCGCGCGTTGCGGCGCAGCAGCATCAGCGGGAAGAGATCGAAGGGAAAGCGGATGTCGCCGAGAAGCACGAGATCGGGCGCGAGCTTGCGCACGCGGCGAGTCATGCGCAGCCATTCGCGGTAGTAGCGGACCGCGCGCGTCACGCGGCGCGTCTTGCGCCACGCCACCGCCCACCACGCCGTCGACACGCGACCGCTCGGCTTCGGATCCCACAGCTCGATGGTCGGCTCGACGCGGAAGTTGTGCGGCAGCGAGGCGAGCTCGTAGCTCTTCTCGGTGATCAGCGTGACGTCCGCGCCGGCGTTGGCCATGGCGCGGCAGAGCTGAAAGGCGTAGTGGATCATCCCGCCTTTGCCGGACGGCTCGATGAACGCGATCTTCAACGCGCGGCCTCCTGATACACGGCATCGAGCCGGTCGATCCAGACGCGCGTCGAGAAGCGTTGCCCGGCGGTGGGTCGTGTTGCGCCGCGCATCCGCGCGTGCGTCGCGCGATCGGCGAGCAGCGTCGCGATCGCGCGCGCGAGCGCGTCGGCATCGTTGGCGGGCACGAGACGGCCGACGTTCGCGTCGACGATCTCCGGAATGCCGCCGACGTTCGTGGCGACGATCGGTACGCCCGCCGCGAGCGCTTCCATCAGCACGGTCGGAAACGCGTCGTCGAGACTCGGCAGCACGAACAGCTCGCAGCCGGCGAGGAGCGCGGCGACGTCGTTGCGGTAACCGGCCCAGCGGATGTGGCGTTCGACGCCGAGCGCGTTTGCTTGCGCCGTCCACGCCGCGCGCATCGGACCGTCGCCGACGATCACGAAGCAGGCATCGGGCACCTGCGCGACGACGTGCGGAATCGCGTCGAGCAGCACCTCGATGCCTTTGCCGGGACGCAGCACGGAGACCGTGGCGACGATGCGCGCGGAGTCGGGGATGTCGAGATCGCGCGCGAGCAGCGCGCGGCTCTCGCGCGCGTCGCGCGCGAAGCGATCGACTTCGATGCCGTTGTGCACGGTGATGATCCGCGACGGCGCGAGACCGCCGCGCTCGAGGTAGCGGCGGCGCAGCGCGTCGGAGACGGCGATGACGCGCGACGACCAGCGGTTCGTGACGAAACGCATCAGGCGGTCGCGAATGGCAAAACGACCATCGGCCGGCGGCGCCACGTGCAGCGTCGCCACCGACGGGATTTTCGTCAGCCGCGACGCGACCGCGGCCCAGATCGAGGCGTAGGTGAGGTGCGCGTGAATGAGATCGATGCGCTGCTCGCGGAGAAAGCGGAGCAGCTTGCGGAACGCGCGGAGGTCGCGGAGATTGCGCGCGCCGAGGTTGAGGACCTCGATGTTCGCGGCGCGGAGCTCCTTCTCCAGCGCGTTGCCCTGGATCGTGGCGAGGCAGCAGAGAAAGAGCTCGTAGCGCGACGGATCGAGCTGCCGCGCGAACGGCACGATCAGCGACTCGGCGCCGCCGACGGTCAAGGAGTCGATGAGCCAGAGGAGGCGGATGCGCTTCACTGCGAGTCGATGACGAGCTTGCGAAGCGCGCGCCGATGTGCCCCGCCGCCGTGCGCGAGCAACTGCAGCGCCTTCGTGAGCGTGAAGAGCTGCAGCGCCGCGTCGTCGACCGGACTCGCGTAGCCCTCGAGGAACACGGCGCGGAGGCGTGCGCGCTGGCGGCGCAGGAGCGAGACGTCGGTCTCCAGCTGGAGATGCAGCAGCAGCTGCGCGACGTCTTCCATGGCCAACCCTTCGCGGAAGCCGCCGAGGTCGACGACTTCGACGCGGCGGTCGCCGATGAAGATGTTGGCGGGGATGTAGGAGCCGTGCTGCCCGACGATCGGCAGCGGACGCTCGGCGACGGCCGCCTCGAGTCGCTGCAGGCGCTCGACGATCGACGCGTGGTGACGGCGCAGCGTCGCGTCGCCGGCCGCGGCGAGATCGAGATCGCGCAGCGCGAGCAGTACGAGAGCGGTGAGCACGTGCCGGCCGTCGTCGGCGCCGCGCGTGCCGTCCTGCATCATGCGCAGCCATGTGCCGGCCTTGTGCAGCGCCGCGGCGAGCCGCGTCACGCGTCCGCGTCGCGCGCCCTGCAGGTAGCCGGCGAGCGACTGCCCGTCCGCGCGCGCGAGCACGATCGCGGCGTGCGGCTCGTCGAACATCAACACGCGCGGCACCGTGTAGATCGTGCCGCCCATGCTCATGTCCTCGGGCTGCAGCGTCTGGCGCAGCAGCGAGAAGTTCTCGAACTCGTGACGCGCGCGGGCGAGCGGCGTGCGCTCGTCGTCGCCGTCGCGGTGCTGCCGCACGATGACGTCCCTGCGCGTGATGCCGTCCGTGATCGCGACTTCCGCGACGAATGACTCCTGCGCCTCGTAAATGCGCCGCACGCCGATCGCGCACGCGTCGAGACGCGACCAGTTGAGGCGCGCGATGCGTTCCGCCGCGCGCCGCGGCGTGTTGACCTCACCGTGGCTGTCGAGCAGCGCGATCAGCTTCGCCGCGTTCTTCCGCACGTCGAACTCGCGGCGCACCTTGTCCTGTCCCGCGCGGCCCATGCGCGCGCGGAGGTTCGGATCGGAGATCAGCCGCTGCATCGCCGCGGCGAGACGCGACGGATGCGCGGAGTCGACGAGGATGCCGCTCGCCTCGTGCCGTACGAGCTCGGGGATGCCGGAGATCGCGGACGCGACGACCGGCTTCCCCGCCGCCATCGCCTCCATCAGCGAGACCGGAATGCCGTCCATCTGACCGTCGACCGCGATGATGTTCGGGAAGACGAAGAGGTCCGACTCCGCCATGAGCTTCGCGACTTCGTGTTGCGGCAAGAGTCCGGTGAGCTTCACGTTGTCGGCGAGCTGGTGATCGGCGATCCACGCTTCGGTCGAACGGCGCAGCGGTCCTTCGCCGACGATCGTGCATTCGAGGTCGGTCCCGCCGCGCACGAGCCGCGCGCAGGCGTCGACGAGAAACTCGAAGCCGCGGCTCGGCAGCAGCGCGGCGACCGAGAGAATGCGCGGCCGCGTCTTGGGCGGACGCTCGACCTCTTCCGCCGCGCGCGCGTACACGTCTGGATTCACGCCCGTGTGCACGACCTCGAGCTTTCCCTCGGTCAGCGCGGGATAGAGGCCGCAGAGAAATGCCTTGTTGAACGTCGAGATGCAGCGCACGAACGTCGCCTTCTCGATCTTCTCCGGCAGCAGCAGCCGGTGCACGAAGACGTCCGGACCGTGCACGGTGAAGCTGTACGTGATCTCGCTGAGCGAGGCGATGATGTACGCCATGGTCGTCGCGTGCGAGGCAAAGTGCGAGTGCAGGTGGCGGATGCCGCGTTTCGGCAGCACGAGCGACAGATGCACGGCCTTCGGGAAGAGCGCGAGCGTGCGGACGAGCGTCGACGGACGCAGCATCGTCGCGGCCATCAGATGCAGCAGCAGGTGCACGTAGCGGCGCGGGTCTTTGAAGAACGACCGGACGTTCGAGAGCAGGATCTCCGGCGAGAGGAGCGGCAGGTAGAGAGCGCGGCGCACCCACGGCTTCGCCTCCTCGTGCACGACGCGGCCGCGATCGCGGAGCAGCGGCACGACCAGCACCGGCTGCCCGTGGCGCTCGAGCTCGTCGATCTCGCGGAGGATGAAGGTCTCGTCGATGCGCGGGAAGCGCGTCATCAGGACGGCGATGGTGGTGCGGACGCGAGGATCCGCCGCCGGCGTTTGCGTGGCGTCCGCCGCCGCGGAAACGTCCAGCGCGGCGGTCATGACCGTCGCGGCGCGGGCGTCTCCGTCATGCCGCGCCTTTCCCCGTCAGGACGACGTCGACCGTCTGCAGCAGGATGTGGAAGTCGAGGGCCAGGCTCCAACGGTCAACGTATTGACGATCGAGCTGCAGGCCGCGATAGCCGACGCACTCGCTGCGTCCGCTGACCTGCCAGAGGCCGGTGATGCCCGGAGGCGTGGCGAAGCGGCGCACGGTGCTGCGCTGCGGCAGGTTCTCGAGGTCGCATTCGCGCAGCGGACGCGGGCCGACCAGGCTCATCGTCCCCTCGAGCACGTTGAAGAGCTGCGGCAGCTCGTCGAGGCTGTACTTGCGCAGGATGCGGCCGACGCTCGTGACGCGCGGGTCGTTCTTCGGCTTCACGAACGCGGCGTCGGCGGTCTCGACCTTGTCCGCGCCGACGACCATCGTGCGGAACTTGTAGATGTCAAATAGATTGCAGCGGAAGCCGATGCGCCGCTGCCGGAAGATGATCGGTCCCGGGCTGGTCAGCTTGATCGCCGCCATGATCGCGAGGAACAGTGGCGCGGCGAAGGTGATGGCGGTGAGCGAAACGAGGATGTCGATCAGGCGCTTCACGCGCGCGCCGATCGGATGCCGCGTCACGAGGTCGTAGTAGTAGGCGCCGGAGCCGGTGTCGTCGAAGAAGAGGATGCCTTTCGCGCGCTTGACAGACTGGTGCTTGCGGCGCGAACGGCCGGAGAGAAGGGCACGGTACTGAGAGATTTCGTAATCGAAGTGATAGGCCATGGGGCGTTTTAGTTTTTCCGTCAGAAGCTACCGACTTGCAATCGCTGCAAAACGACCGCCAGTGCTGACGCCGGTGGTGACGCGCGTCACACGCGCTGTGCAACAAAGACGGCGTCGGGGCAGAACGGCACGAGCGGCGGGAACTTCGAGACCGGCTCGAGCACGCGCACGAGCGGCGAGCGGAACACTTCCGGCCGGTCGAGCTTGTAGCGCACCAGCCAGAAGCCGATGCCGTACGACGCCACGATCTTGAAGCCCGCCTCGCGCAGCAGCCGCCGCAGCTTCGTCCACGTCAGATCGACGCGCTCGCCTTTGCCGCTCATGCGCAGCAGCGTGTTGTGGATCGACCACGGGTTGAGGTGGTTGTTGAAGACGAAGTAGCCGCCGGGAACGAGGAGGTCGTGGATCGCTTTGAGCGCGCCGCGCCGCAGCTCGTCCTGCGCGTCGCCGAGGAATCGGAACGAGGTCACGAGGTTCACCGGCGCGATGCCGGCGGAATCGCGCGTGAGGTCGCGGACGATGAACGTCGTGCGCGGGCACTTCAGCCGCGCCTGCTCGACCATGTTCGCGGAGACGTCGACGCCGTACGACTCGGCCGCATGCGCCGACACGCGCTGCGTGATGCGGCCCGTGCCGCACGCGAAGTCGAGATAGCGCGGAATGCCGCCGGGAAAGAACTTCGCGGCGATGCGCTCGAGGATCTCTCCCTCGCGCTCGGTCATGTACGTGTTGAAGTCACCGCGCGAGAGGTCGCGGTCGTAGTCCGCACCCTTGTGCAGATGCGACTGCCGGTAATCGGTCGCCACCGGATCAGAACCCATAAGCCACGGTGGCGATGGCGACGTCGTAGTTGAAATCGCGTCCCGGCAGCGACGAGGTCACGTCTTCGCGCGTGTAGTAGAGGATGCCGCGCAGGTGATCGGCGAAGCGATACACCGCGACCGCGCTCCACTGCGGACGCGTGTCGCTGCGGCCGAAGTTGCTGTCGAACGGCAGGTCAGTCTGGTAGTCGCGCGTGCCGTGTCCGTACCGCGCGCTCACATACAGCCGGTTCTGCGGCACGTACTGCGGGATCCACGCGATCGACGCGTACCAACGGTCGTCATCGTAGCGCTCGTCCGTCGCGTCGGTCGTGAGATGCGCTTTCTGATAGCCGACTTCCGGAACGATGCGCCAGCCCCAGCCGCGATAGCGGATGCCGGCGCTGAAGAGCGTGTAGTCGTTGTCGAGGTTCGTCTGGAAATTGAAGCGCTGGCGCTCGGTCGACGCCGCGAGCGCGACCTGCCAGCTCGGGACGAAGCGATACGCGTACTCGCCGGCGAACGAGGTCACGCTGGCTTGGCCGACGGTGTTGCCGACGTTGTACGACGCGCGGTTGCTGGCGTGATCCGCGTAGACGTTGTACTCGTGGATCTCGCCCTCGTGAAAGAGGCCGATGCGCTCGCTGACGCTGGCCTTGCGTCCGCGCTGGTCGTAGTTGAGGTATCCGAGGTGTCCGTAAACCTCGGGGACGAAATTGTTCGGATGCCACGCGACGCGGTACTCCGCGCCGATGGCGTTGACGTTCTGCCGCTGGCTCTCGATCGTCGCCCAGTTGAAGTTGTGGAAGACCCAGTCGGAGACGCGGACTTCCTGGCGGAACGACCCCGGGTCGCTCTTGCCGAACGGCTGAGCCGCGAGCGGCAACGCGAAGGCGAGGAGCAGCAACGCGAGACGAATGGGCTTGAGTCTCATCGGATCGCGTCCTCAGCAAAAGCGGGACCAGCGCCGTCTGCTACGAAAATACCGAGCTCGTCGCGCTCTCGAACCGCGCCAGAAAGCGCGGCCACGGCAACGCGCGCACGCCGGCCAGCGCCTCGCCGTCCGCCGTCATCGTGCCGCGCGTAGCGAGGAACTCGCGAAACGCCACGGCGAGCTGCGAGGCCGGCATCCGCGTGCGCGCCGCGTACGTTTCAAAGTACGCCCGCACCGCGCGCGAGACGTGGTTGCGCTCGAGGAACGTCCGTGCGAACGCGACCTCCGGGTCGGCCATGCGATAAGCGCTCCACGGATAGTTCACGCCGTACGTCAGCGGATAGTGGAAGAGATCGACCGCGCAGGGCGCCGATGGCGCGAAGTGCTCCCAGTCGACGACGGCCACGCAGTCGTCGCTGCGCAGGACGTTGTGCGCCCAGTAATCTCCGTGCCGCGCCGCGACGTGCTCGCGCTGCCGCGTCGCCTCGTGAAACGCTGCAAGCCAGCGCGCCGCCGCGCGAAAGTGCGCATCGATATAGCGCGACGGCGCGAGGGCCGACTGCATGTCCGCGTACGCGGAACGCCCGCGCACCGCGCTGCTGACGAGCACCTCGCCGCGCGGCGCGGTGACGTAGTGCAGCACCGACGGCACGGTCGCGCGCAGCGGCGGCGGCAGCATCGCGTGAAGCCGGCGCAGCGCGTCGGCTTCCGCGTCGAGCGAGCCGTTCACCGCATCGTTCTGCGCTTTCGCGACCGCGAACGGCGCCGCGCTGTCGCCTTCGAACAAAAACGCGAGCAGTCGCCGCCGCCCGCTCTGGTCGACGTCGTCCAGCACGATCCAGCGCAGGCCGTCCATCGACGAGCCGCGCACGACCTCCGCGCGTACGACGTCCAGCAGCAGCGCCGTCAGCGAGTCGTTGAGATCGACGTCCGGCGGCCGCACCGCGATGCCGAGGCACGCGCGCAGCAAGCGCTCGCGCCGGCTCTTCGGCACGTTGACCGTTCGCTGAAAATAGAGAAGCGCCGCGCCAGACCTCGGCAGCGGCGCAAGCGGTTCAGCCGGTGCAAAGTCGACGCGCGCCACCGTCACGTCGCGACCTCGGCGCTCCCGCGCGGGAAGAAGTGATGCCGCGCCGCGCGCACCAGTTCCGGATCGAGGAGCGCCACGACGATCGCGTGCACGAGCGCGCCGATCATCACGCCGCCGGCCACCTGCACCGTCAGCGCGAGCGAGTCGCTCGCGCGCATCCAGAAGATCAGCGGCGCGATCATCGCCGTGCCGCCGGCGATGCCCGGCATGAACGCGTACGCCATGTCGCGCGTGCTGACGCCGATGACCGGCGCGGTGATGGCGAGGTTGACGATCGTCGTCAGCGCCGTCGCCACGACCATCCCGGCCGCGATCGCCACCGCGCCCCACCGTGCGCCGGCGATGCACGCGATGACGACGAGCACCGCCTTCAGCATCGTGAAGTTCGCGAGCAGCCGCGCGTGTCCCGTCGCCTTGAGCACGTCACCCGCCTGCGCCGTGAGACAGCGCAGCGCCGCGGCGATGGCGAGCATGCTGAGGATCGGCGCGGAGGCGATCCACTGCGGACCGAAGAACGCGACGACGATCGGACGCGAGAGCACCGCCAGCCCGATCGCCGCGGGAATCGTGATCGCGGAGATGTAGCGCGTAGTCATGAGGAACGGCCGGCGCATCGACTCGCCCGCGGCATGCAGCTTCGCAAAGGCCGGGAAGAGCACGCGCGCGAGAACCCAGAGCAACGTCATGACCGTCGTCTCCGGGATCTTGCTCGCCATCTGATAGAGGCCGAGGACGGTCGTGCCGAGGACGTGGCCGACGACGACGAGATCGGTATTGTTCGTGATCGCGGCGACGCCGTTGATCATCAGGATGCTGCGGCCGTACGCGAGCATCGGCCGCACGAGATCCCACGGCACGCGCAGCGACGGACGCCACGGCACCGCCGCCCACAGCAGCAGCGTGCGGCAGACCGTGCCGGCCAGGCGGCCCCACACGAGACTCCACGCGCCGAAGCCGAACCACGCCAGCGCGAGCGCCACCGCGGCGTTCGCGAGCGCGAGGCTGAACTCGGGGATCACGTGCACGTGGAAGCGGAGGTCCTTCTGCGCGAGCGCGTCGTGCGTGTTCGCGAGGTAGCGGATGATGAACGTGAACGAGAGCGCGCGTACGATCGGCGCGCCGTTCGCGGCGTGGAAGAAGTCGGCGATGAACGGCGCGAGCAGCAGCGTGATGCCGCACCAGAAGATGCCGGAGGCGATGCTGACGAGGAACGTGACCTGCGCGGCGTCTTCGCGGCGGTCCGGCCAGTAGACGAGCGCCATGCCCGCGCCGAGGTCGCCGATCGTGTCGGCGTACGTCATGTAGGCGAGCGCGAACGCGAGCAGGCCGAACTCGCGCGGCGCGAGCAGTCGCGCCAGCAGCGCGAGGCCGACCAGCGTGATGACTTTCGCGCCCGCGGTCGCGACGAACGCCCATCCCGCCGCACGCGCGGCCGAGCGTCCGACGGTCATCCCTCGCTCCGGAGCATCGTGCACGCCCTGAGCGAAAAACAGGCCATCACGCTTCGACGGTGCGCTCGCGCGTGAGCCGCGCGATCCCGGCGATGAATCCGAGGTACAGGCCGGGATAGCGCAAGTGCGTTTCGTGCAGCACGAGACTGGCGGCGAGGTAGCCGCAGATGGCGATGCCGAGCCCCATCGCGAGGATGGCGTGCTCGGCTTCTCCGCGCGCGAGGAGCATGTTGCGCGAGCGCCAGAGCACGACGAACGCGGCGAGCAGCGTCGCGCCGAACGTGGCCAGGCCGAAGAGCCCGCTCTCGGAGGCGATCTGCGTCGCGAGCGAATGCGGATCGCCGGAACTGCCGGCGTCGGAGTAGTCGTACAGCGCGGAGCCGACGATGTTCGCGTACTCGTAGTAGTGGCGCGTGAACTGTCCCGCGCCGACGCCGAACAGCGGATGCTCGGCGAACATCTCGATGCCGGAACGCACGAAGAGCTTGCGCAGTTCGACCGAGCCGTCGACGGGCGCGGTGCTTTCCGCGCCGGGCAGCAGCGTCTTGAGCGTGCCGAGCCGCTGCTCGATGAGCTCCGCGGGAAGGAAGAGCAGCACGATCGCGAATCCCGCGGCGCCGAGGGCGACCGTCTTGATGCGCACTTTCGCGGCGAAGAGCATCAGCACCGCCATGCCCGCCATGGCCAGCATCGCGCCGCGCGAGTACGTGACGAGCGTCCCCGCGGTGGCCATCGCCGCGGCGGCGAAGTACGCGAGCCGGTTGCGCGTGCGGCGCTGCGCGAGGCCGAGGGCGACGGCGAGCGGAATGGCGACGAGAAGAATGCGCGCGTAGAAATTCGGATCGTCGACGGGGGGTCCCGACGCGCGCGGCAGATCGACTTCGCCGTAGATGTTGCCGGTCTGCAGATCGACCATGCCGCCGAGAAAATCGGTCATGCGTCCGGTGAGCACCTGCACGACCGAGATGGCGGAGAAGACCGCCGCCGCGCCGACGAGCGCGGTCATCGCCGTCCGCAGCGCGTGCCACGACGCGGCCAGACTGCCGGCGAGGATGCAAATCATCACCGCCTTGATCGCCTCGCCGACGCGCTTGTCGGCGAGCTGCTGATCGGTTGCCCAGATGGTCGTCGAAAAGAGCACGTACGCGTACGAGGCGAGCAGCAGCGGTACCGCCTGCATGACGATCGTGCCGGGACGGAAGCTCGCGCGATGTTTCCAGACGACGATCGCGAGCATGGCGATGATCGGCTGCAGCAGCGACGGCACGGGATACCGCAGCATGATCGTGTTCGAGATGTCGGTGTAGACGACGAGCACGAGGAACGGCAGCCCGAGCGTGAACGGCAGCGACGGCGCGGTGGCGGGCGCGCGCGCCTCGAACTCCGGCGGCGCGGGCGGCAGCGCGAGACGCGGCGGGACGCGGCGCGCGGCGCGCACGAACGCGGAGCCGGTCGCGCCGACCGCGGCGAACGCGGTGAGGAGCGTCGCGTCGACGGTGTTGCCGAAGCAGATCGCGAGCGCGGCAACGGAGTACGCCGTCGCGAGCAGCCCCGATTCTTCCTGCGCGAGCCACGCGGAGATCGCGACGGCGCCGAGGTACGCGCCGAAGATCGCCACGGGCGACGACGGCGCGAGGTACGCGATGCCGGTGGCGATGACGACGAGATCGAGCGCGACCGCGTGACGGATCAGCGTGCGGCGCGTGGCGGGAGTCATGATGCCGCGCGGTGGCGGCGGTCGAGGAAGTACGCGGTGGCCATCGCCAGCACCGCGCCGAGGACGAAGCCGGCGATCAGCGCGCGTCCGGTCCGCGGCAGCTCGGCCGCGTCGGGTGCGAGCGCGGGAGAGAGCAGCGTGACGGTGTAGATCTCGTACATCGCGTGCGTCTGCTCGCTGACGGCGGCGGGGATCGCATTCGCGACGGCGCTGATGCGGCGCGGGTCGGTGCCTTCCACGGTGATGCGGAAGAGGTTCGTGGTCGGCACGACGACGGCGTCGACGTGGTCTTTCGGATCGGCGTGCACCTGCCGCAGCGTCAGCGGCGTCGAGACGAGCGCGGCGACCGTGGCGACGACGACGCGGCGTTCGAGCGTGTCGACGCCGTGCAGCACGTCGCCGATCTGCATCTGCTTGACGCGCGGCGCGACCGCGCCGATGGCGACCGCGCGATACTGCTTCGGCTGCATCGCCGCGGCGAGATACGCGAGCAGCGCGACCGCGAGCGTGATCAGCGCGACCACCGGCCAGTGACGCCGCGCCGCGCGCAGCATGTCGTCCGCGACGTTGCGGAACAGCGGACGCGGCCCGTCGCCAATCCGCAACTGGCGCAGTGCCTCGGCGTCATTTCGTGAATCGGCGTAGCTGGGTGTGTCCACGGCTGAGCCCCGCGCCGTGCAAGGGAAACGCCAGCGAAGTCAGCGCGGGCGGTAACGCAGCCCGTCGATGACCACCGCGTCGCCGTCGATGTTCAGCGTGTGCGTGCCGATCAGCTCCGCGTTCCAGTCCGGCTCGATCGTGCCGGCGGCGCGCTCTTCGTACGCTTCCGTGGTGAGCGTGACGATCTCGCGGAGCGCGATCGAATGGCCGTAGCGGCGCGCGCCGTTTTGCGCGGGACGCAGCAGGCGTCCGTCGCGGAGGAACGGCCGTCCCGCGCAACGTCCCGCCGTGACGTCGATCATCAGCGGATTGCGCGGATGCGACGTCCACGGACCGAGCGGCGAGTCGGCGTGATAGAGCGAGAGCTCGTCGTAGGTCTCGCCGTCGGGGGCCGTCGAGACGTAGAGCCACCAGCGGCCCGCGTGCTCGAAGAGCGTCGCGTCGACGGCGCGCAGTCCGCGCATCAGCGTCGCGTGCGGCTCCCATTCATACGGAAAGTTCGTCGCGCGATACAGCTCGATCGTTTCGTTCTCGCCGGTCTCGGGAAGCATGTAGTGCGCGCCGTTCCACGCGAAGACGCACGGATAGGAGAGGTGATACGGACGGGTGAGGACGGTGCGCGGAGATGACGCGGTGCCGTCGCGCCGCAGCTCCATCACCGCGATCGTGCCGCGGTTTTCGGCGAAGAGCATCTCCTCGACGAAGAGCCACGTGTGCGCGCCGTCCTGGAAGACGAACGGATCCGCCCAAAGACGATCGTCGGGCGGCAGCAGCGCGTGGAACTTCGCGTAGTCGTGATGGCCGAAGCCGAAGGCGACGAACCACTGCTCGTTCATGGTGCGGTCGCGTTTCCGCTGCCGCAGGAACGCGCGCGCACGTTGCGCGAGCACGCTGCCGCGCGACGTTGACGGTTTCTCCGCCGGCAGTTCGAGTCGCGGCGGCAGCTCCTGCGTGCGATGCAACCGCGCAAGCTCGGAGATGATCAGCGACGCGGCTTTCGCGAAGAGGCGGCTCGTGCCGCGGCGGAGCGAGATCGCATCGACGGCCGCGCGTGCGCTCGCGATCGGACGGCCGTCCGCTTCGAGAAGCGCGAGCGTGGTGTCGCGCGCGGACGCGAGCTCCGCGAGCGCATCGGACGTACGCAGCGTCCAGACGCCGAAGCGTGGGGCGAGGTCGGGGAGCCGCGTGCCAGGCGCGAAGTCGAGAACGACGTCGACGTCGTCGTTGTCGTTCGCATTCAACGCGATCTCCCGCGGCTCGAACGCGGAGCCCGCGCGGCGAAACACGACGTCGTCGAGCTGCTCGTACAACGTGCGCCGTTCGCGCGCGCGCGGCGCGCCTTCGACGACGCGCACGATGCGCGCAAAGTCGGCGTCGCGGATGGCGTCGACGACGCGCGCGATCCACGCCGGCTGCGGCGACGGAGCGATGCGGACGGCGACGCGCAGCGGGGCGTTCGGCACGCGGGCGCGGCGGTGCAGAAGTGACGCCAGTCAGAAAAGACGAATGAAGAACGCAGAACGCAGAATGAAGAACGTAGAAAAGAGAAACGGGCGACGTGCGGATTCGCGCGTCGCCCGTTTCAACATTCTGTGTTCTGCGTTCTGCGTTCTGAATTCAAGCCGCGCAGCGGCGTCTTTCTAAGACGCGCGGCGCTTCGCGGCCGCCGTCTTGGTCGTGCCATACGTGCTGGCGCGCGGCGACGTGTTGCCCGACCCGTCGACCGCTTCGAGCGCGTAGGTGTAGCGCGTGCCGGAGAGGAGGCCGGTGTCGACGTACGACTGCGTCGTGATGCGCGCGATCTGCACGCCGTTGCGATAGAGCACGTACGCGGCGATGCCGACGTTGTCGAACGACTTGCCCCACGACAGCGAGATGGACGTCGTGGTGACGGCGGCGGGGCTGAACGGCAGCGGGATCGTCGGCGCCTGCACGTCGCCGGTGCCGGGGTTCGGCGCGGACGCGACGGTGGCCACGGCGACGGTCGCGCTGCGCGCGGACTCGAGGCCGTTCGTGCCGATCGCGGAGACGGCGTAGGAGTACGTGGCCGCGGAGGCGAGGCCGGTGTCGACCCACGTCGTCGAGGCGGTGGTGCCGAGGGCCACGCCGTTGCGGTACATCGTGTAGTTCTTCACCGAGCCGGTGGAGGCGCTCCAGTTGATCGTGACGGTCGTGCCGGACGCGGAGCCGGTCACGTTGACCGGAACGCTCGGAGCCACCGGCGCGGGCGCGGAGGCGCTGCTGAACTCCTGCGCGCCGATGTCGTACGAGCTCGTGCGCGCCACGCCGAAGTAATCGTTCGTGACGGTGGCCACGTCGGCGCCGCGGCCGATGAGCGGCGAGGTCGAGGTCAGCTTGTAGTCGGCCGCGGTGACGCCGCCCGGATTCACGAAACCGGGGTTGAGCAGCACGTCGCCGATGCCCGCGGCCACGCCGGCGATGCCGCCGTACCACGCGTTGTTCTTGAAGGTCGTGCCGGCGCCTTCGATGTTCGGCGTGTTGACGCCGCCGTTCTGGTAGAAGACGTTGTTCACGAAGAGATTGTTCGCGTGCGCGTCCTGCGCGATCCAGATCATCTGCTGCGCGGACTTGTAGAACGTGTTGTTCGCCACGACCGCGTTCTTGAGGCCGCCGCCGTTGTCGTACGCGCCGTAGAAGAAGCCCCAGCGCGTGTTGACGACGATGTTGTTCGTCCACGTGTTGTCGGACGACGGGAGCGAGCTGTCGTAGACCTCGTTGGCCGTGCCGAAGCCGCAGGCGGGCATGCCGTCGCGGAAGTAGCGCGAGAGGCCGGTGCTGTAGATGAGGTTCGCGTTGGTGGTGATGAAGCGCGAGTTGTCGACGTAGACGCCGACGCTGAAGTTGTCGCGGATGGTGTTGTTCTGGACGAGATCGTTCTGCGCGAGGATCGTCACCACGCCTTCGCCGTCGTTCTCGTAGATCGTGTTGTTCGTCACGCGCGAGTCGTTCGTGCGGACGAGCGAGACGCCGGTGGCCCAGCCGCCGTTCCAGTTGTGCGCCTGGTTCTCGATGACGTTGTGATAGACGGTGTTGCTGTCGACGGAGTTGTTGTAGCTCTGGCCGAAGCCTTCCGCGCCGACGTAGATGCCGTTGCGAAAGTTGTCGTGGACGGTGTTGTTGATCAGCGTGACGTCGTGCGAGCCGTAGCTGCAGAGGCCGATCGAGACGCCATTGCGGATCTCGAAGCCGCCGAGGGTGACGAACGCCGCTTCCGAGACGGTGACGACGTTGTTGCCGGTGCCGACGTTCGCGCCGTCGAAGATGACCTTCTCGTTGGGGTAGGGCTGGAAGGTGATGCGCGCGGTCGCCGTGCCTTTGGAGCCGATCATCACGCGCTCGCTGTAGATGCCGCCGCGGACCTGAACCGTGTCGCCCGGTTTCACCGCGTACGAGGCGCGCGTCACCGTCTTGAACGGAGCGGCGAGCGAGCCGGCGTTGGCATCATTTCCGCTGGTAGCGACGTAGTAAGTCGCGGCGTGGGCGGTGGCGGTGGAGAGCACCGCGAAAAGGACTGCGGCTACGGCAACTTTGAACGAACGCATCAGGGCCTCCTGGTGCGGATCACCTCGCGCCGGAACGCCCTGACTTCAGGGGAACAGAAGAAACATGCGCGGCGTCTTGCCGCCGCCTCATGCATCACCTGATCACGTTCGGTAGCCCGGCTTTCTGGCTCGTCCAGATCCGTGGCTTTGCGTCCCTCCGTCGCCGGAGGTTTGCCTTTATCGTGCGACCGCTAAATTGTTATTCGGCGTAACGAATCTGCTGCGCCGATATTCCGGGAGATCGTGTAAGTCGTTGAATCGAATGGCGAACTCGACGATATACGCGATTTCCGAGTGAGCAAATAATATAGCACGGTCGCGCTTCGCGCGTGACGCGGATCACAGAACCGACAAATGAGCGAGGAAGCCAATCAGCGGATGATCCGCGACCAGATCGTCGCCCGCGGCGTCGCCGACGCGCGCGTCCTCGCCGCGTTCCGCGCCACGCCCCGCGAGCTCTTCGTCCCGCCCGCGTTCCGCCAGTCCGCGTACGACGACAACCCGCTGCCGCTCGCGCACGGGCAGACGATCTCGCAGCCGTTCATCGTCGCGCTGATGACCGAGCTTCTGCAGCTGCGCGGCGATGAGAACGTTCTCGAGATCGGCGCGGGCTCCGGCTACCAGACCGCGATCCTCGCGCGGCTCGCGCGCACGGTCTACAGCGCCGAGCTCGAGCCCGATCTCGCCGTGGCCGCGCGCGACCGCCTCGCGCACCTCGGCATCGACAACGTCGAGCTGCGCGCCGGCGACGGCGTGGCGCTCTTTCAGGAGCACGCTCCGTTCGACGCGATCCTCTCCGCCGCCGCGCCAGAATTCTTTCCGGAAGCCCTGATCGACCAGCTTGCGGAAGGCGGGCGTTGCATCCTTCCGGTCGGCGCGGCCGACCTGCAGCATCTCTGGCTCGTCGAGAAACGCAACGGCCGCGTCGACCGGCAGCGGCTCGATGCCGTGCGCTTCGTCCCGCTGCGTGAGGGACGCGATCGGACGTAAGCGATCAACCGTAGGGTGCGATCAGCCGTAGTAGTGGCAGCGCGAGGTGCAGGTCTCCTCGATCGTCACGCGATGAAGCTGCGGGACGAGCGACGCGAGCCGCGACCAGATCCACATCGCCAGCCGCTCCGACGTCGGGTTCTCGAGTCCGGCCAGGTCGTTGAGCAGATAGTGATCGAGCTCGTCGACGATCGGGTCGACGGCGCGCTTGAGGTCGGCGAAATCCATTACCCAGCCGAGGTGCGGGTCGATGGGGCCGCGGACGGCGACCTCGCCGCGGAACGAGTGTCCGTGGATGCGGCGGCACTTGTGTCCCTCCGGCACGTTCGGGAGGAAGTGCGCGGCCTCGAAGCGGAAATCCTTCACGAGCTCGACGACGTCGCTCACGCCGCGGAGTGTATCGCCATGGACGTGCAAACTCCGATCTGGTAAACGTCTTGCTGACGGACGTTCTCGTCATGAGCGATTTCAGCGCAGCCGAGCAAGACCGGTCCCTCGGCACGATCATCAAGGACCTCACCGCCGATCTCTCGACGCTCTTCCGCAGCGAGATCGCGCTCCTCAAACTCGAGATCCGCGACACGCTCGCGAAGCTCGGCGGCGGCGCGGGTCTTCTTGCCGGCGCGCTGTTTCTCGGGTTCGTCGGACTCGCGTTTCTCTTCGTCACCATCACTCTCGGCTTGGTCGCGCTCGGCGTGCCGGCCTGGCTGTCGGCGCTGATCGTCACGGTCGTGCTCTTCATCGGCGCGGGCGTGCTGGCCATGCTCGGCAAGAAGAAGCTCTCGGGCGTGCAGTTCGTCCCGAGCCAGTCCGTCGAGCAGATCAAATCCGACATCGACACGATCAAAGCGGACATCGCCCGCGTGAGGAGCAGGTAAATGGCGGTCATGGATGAAAAGGCGAGCATCGAGCACGAGATCGCCCGCGCGCGGAACGACTTCGGCAATCGCATCGACGAGCTCGATCGCACGTTGCGCACGAACTACGATCCGGGCACGCTCGCGCGCCAGTACGCGCCGCAGATCGTCGCCGGCGGCGCGGTCCTCGGCGTCATCGTCGGCTTCGGCCTGCCGAAGGTCTTCCGCAAGCTCGTGACGTGGGGCGTGCCGCTCGCGATCGTCGGCATGACCATCAAGAACGTACGCGAGCGCAAAGACGCCGAAGAAGCGCGCACGATGGTCGGGCTGGCGTAGGCGCGTCAGGCGGCGATGCGAGCAGCAACGGACTGCGTGCGATCGAACGCGGGCGGCTTTCGCCTGCGATCGAACAGCGTCCGATCATCGTCTGCGATCCGGGGCTGATCGATCCGCGGCCGTGCCGTGGCGGTTACGCCGTGGCGCTCTGCATCTCCGCGAGCGCCATCTCCAGTGCGGCGCTCTTGAGCTGCTCCTGTTCGCTGAGGTACTCGACCTCGGCCTGGCGCGTGGCGGCGGAGGAGAGCTCGCGTTGGCCGAGGATGCAGGACCAGACCAGGAAGACGTCTTCGAAGGCGACCCAGCCGGCATGTTCGAGGAAGCGCCACCATTCGGGGTTGGCGACGCCGTAGACCGACTCCGGCCAGAGGATGCCGCGCAAGAAGTGGTCGGCGGCGACGACGATAGTCGCGGTCAGAATGACGGTCCAGTCGAGATAGAACGCGAGGAACGCCAGCGACCCGAAGACGTGAAAGTGCGTTTCGATGCGGCCGCCGGTGAGGTGGATGAGCAAGGCCGACGACAGCATCTGCGAAGCGGCGATGACGTGGCGCGTCATCAACCTTCCGGGCCGCAGGAGCGCGAGCAGCACGGGCAGGATCGTGATTCCCGCTCCGGCGAGCACCGCCACCCAGACGTGCATGTGCAGCGCGCGCTCTTTCCCTTCCCATGCATAGGGCGAGACGACGAGCGCGCCGATGATGCCGGCGACGTACTGCACGACGAGGAGGACGGCGAACATGCGGTCCACTTTCGCGCGGCGGAGTGTCAGTTGCGCGTCGCGCAATTCCGCGGCACGTTCGGACGTGTGCGCATTGCCGGCGCCGGACATCGAGTCGCTCATCGAGTCTCCTTCTTTTCGATCGCGCAACCGAACACGGGATGCGCACCGTTGCCGTTGCCGGACGTCGCGATGCGGATCACGTCCTCGCGCCCTTTGTTGATGCCGCTGTGACCGCGCAGCGACGTGATGCCGCCAGCGAAGCGCAGCCGCGCCTGACGGTCGTACAGCAGGATCGTGCCGGACGTGTAGCCGCCGAATCGCTTCGCCTCTTTGCCGTCTTCATCGATGATGACGTGGACCCTGCGCAGGCGCGAAGCGGCGTCGAGGACGGAGCCGCGTTCCCAGCCGGGACGCGCGTCGTGAGGGCGATAGACGAGGACGTAGGGTTGGACCGCGGGCGATTTCTCGAGGATAGCCTCGAGCTCCTCCATGCTGGCGCGGCTGCAGGAACAGCGCGGATGCACGAGCATGACCAGCGTCCATTCACCGCTGTGCCGCGGCACCACCGTGGACGAGGGCCACGCGGCACCGGCGACGGCGGCTTCGCCGGGCGTCGTTTCGAAATGGCGGATGGCGGCGAACGCCGTCGCGATGGTGACGGCCCACAGCAGCGACGCGGCGACGATGATGATGCGGGCGAGCGGCGTTCTCATTGTCGTTTCAGGGCCAGCAGCGGCGACATCGGCTGCTTGTCTTTCTCGAACTTGATCCGGCTCGCGGTGAGCAGCTCGATGCGTTGTCCGAGCGGGATGGCCGCGAACTCCGCGGGCGTCAGCTTCGCGATCCGGCCATCCGGATACGTGATCGTGGCAACGTCAAAGTTCATCGACCACTCCGGAGCTCTCTCTTGGGCGGGGTGCAAAGCAGTGTAAGAGAACGATTCCCGACGTGCAAGCGCGGCTGCAACCTCCTCACTTCACCCGCACATACCGCGCGCCCGGCAGCGCGCGGATCCAGCCTCCGAGCTCGAGCTGCAGCAGATCGTTCGCGAGTGAGGCCGACGGTTTGCCGCCGAGCTTCTGCGTGAGCGTGTCGATGTGCGCGCCCTCATCGTGCGTGAGCGCCGCGAGCACGTCGGCGAGGGCGGGCGGCGGCGGCTCGGGCGGCGGCGCGGATGCGAGTTGGAAATCGCCGGGGAGTTCTTCGACGATGTCGTTCGCGTCGTGCACGAGCTTCGCGCCGTATTGAATCAGCCGATGCGTGCCCTCGGAGCCGGCGGAGAAGATCGAGCCGGGGACGGCGAAGACTTCGCGTCCTTGTTCCGCCGCCATGCGCGCGGTGACCAGCGAGCCGCTGTGGCGCGTCGCCTCGACGATCACCGTGCCGAGCGCGAGTCCGGAGATGACGCGGTTGCGGATCGGGAAGTGCTCGCGCTTCGGCGGTGCGCCGGGCGGGAACTCGCTGACGATCAAGCCTTCGCGTTCGATGCTCCGGAACAGACGTGCATTCGAGCGCGGATAGACGACGTCGATGCCGGTGCCGAGCACCGCGATGGTCTTGCCGTTCGCGGCGAGCGCCGCGTGGTGTGCGGCGGCGTCGATGCCGAGGGCGAGCCCGGAGACGATCGTGAGTCCGGCGGAGGCGAGCGCGCGCGTGAGGTGTTGCGCGGCGTTGATCGCGTACGGCGACGCGCGGCGCGAGCCGACGACGGCGACCGCGGGCTTCGCGAGCAGCGAGACATCGCCGCGCACGTGCAGCACGAGCGGCGGATCGGCGATCTCGCGCAGCAGCGGCGGATACGCATCATCGACGAGCGTCACCACGCGTTCGCGCAGCGCGTCGACGAGCGGCCGTGTTTTCGGTGTTAACGGATTCCTTACGTCTTCGGCTTGCGCCGGAGTTACGCTCAGCAAACCTTCGATCGTGCTGGATGAAGCCTGTCGAACGGAGTCGATCGGTTCGAAGACATCCAGCAGCAGGCGAGTCCGATTCGGGGTGAGAAAGGGGAAGAGCGAGAGCGCGATGAGGATGTCGCGCGCGGCGGGATCGTTCATGCGTTGCGTGAGGGCGCCGGAAGGCGCGCGCGGACGGAACGTCCACGGCAGCGGGAACGGCCGCAGTATAAACTCTTCGCTCGACAGAAGGAGACTGGGATGAAACGGGCGTTCGCGTCATCGATCACCATCGTCGTTCTCCTGGCCTGCGTCGCCGGCTGCCGGTCGAGCCGCACCGATGCGACCAGCGCCGATTCGCAGCGCCGCTTCGGCGTGCGCATGGCCAAGATGAATCTCTGGCGCGAGGCGCAGTTCCGCTTCAAGCGCGCCGTCGACATCGACCCGAAAGACGCGATGGCGCACAACAACCTCGCCGTCGCCTACGAAGCCAACGGCGACTTCGACAACGCGCTCAAGGAGTATCGCGAGGCGCTGCGCCTCGATCGCGGTAACCAGTACATCCAGAAGAACTACAGCCGCTTCGTCGAGTTCACCACGAAGAGCAAGAAGAAGCCGCCGACGCGCACGGCCTCGGGAACGACGCTGAGCTCGCCCACGACCACTCCGATCAATACCGGCGCCACGCCGCCGTCGATCACGCCGCCGTCCGTGTCCACGCCCGCCGCGCCGAACGCGGGACCGCTCGCGCCCGCGCCGCCGCCGTCATCGATCCCGACACCGGCCGCTCCGCCCGCCACCAGCACCAATCCACCACTGGGAGATCTGTGATGAAACGCGCTGCAATCACCGTTGCTGCCGCCGTGCTGTTCCCGCTGCTGGTTCCCGCGGCCGCGTCCGCGGACGTGATGGAAGTGAAGCTGAAGCTCCCGGTCAAACCGAAACTGCAGATCACGGGCGACGAGAAGATCGCCGTCGCGCCGTTCATCATCGCGTCCAACGGCGAGAAGAAAGCCGATCGCGCGGCGAAGGTGGACGTGCAGACGGAGTTCAACCGCTATCTGCGCAAGCAGCTGACGAAGTCGACGAAGCTGCGTCTGGTCGACGTGCCGAAGACCAAGCTGCCGGGCAACGACATCCGCTCGCTCGAGGCCGCGCGCGACTACTGGAAAGACCTCGGTGCGCAGACCGGCGCCGACTACATCGTCTCCGGCATCGTCGACTTCGACATCAACGACAAGTCGGGCTACAAGACCGAGGAGTACACGTCACCGGCGGACGGCCGCGCGTTCTACCGGCAGGTGCTCGTCGAGTCGACCGGCTTCGTGTTCGACATCGACCTGGCGGTGTTCAACGCCGACACGGGCGAGATGGTCCTCGAAGAGAACTTCCGCGACTTCAAGGAATTCGATCAGCGCAACTACGACGAGATTCTCGGCCTTTTCGAAAATCTCCGCTCGCTCGAGAGCCAGCTCGTCGGCATTTTCGTCGCGCAGGAAACCTCGGCCACCCGGTACGTCTTCGCGAACTGATTCGATCGGTCCACGGGCAATTCGAAAGTTGGAGGCTCACGTGAAGCGAGTCATCGCCCTGCTCTTCTTTGTCCTTTCGGTCGCCGCGCCGGCGTATCCGTTCGGTCAGAACAAGATCGTCTACGACAAGTTCAACTGGAACGTCTACCACTCGACGCACTTCGACGTGTACTTCTACGAAGAGGAGCGCGGGTCGCTGCAGCGCGTCGTCGACTCGGCCGAGACGGCGTATCTCACGCTCTCGCAGCGCTTCAACTTTCAAATCTCGAAGAAGATCCCGCTCATCTTCTACGCCACGCACTCCGCGTTCGAGCAGAACAACGTCATGCTCAACTTCATCCCGGAGGCGTACGGCGCGTTCGCCGAGCCGGTGCGCAACCGCATGGTGCTGCCGGTCGACGTGCCCGACGACAAGCTGCTGCAGCTCGTGCAGCACGAGCTCACGCACGTCTTCGAATACGAGATCCTCTTCCAGGGCAAGTTCGGCAAGAACGTCACCGCCAATCCGCCGACGTGGCTGATGGAAGGTCTCGCGTCGTACATGGCGCAGGACGAAGACTCGCGCGACCGCATGGTGCTGCGCGACGCCGTCGTCAACGACCGCATCCCGAAGATCAACCAGAACCCCACCGGCTACTTCGCCTACCGCTTCGGCCACGCCGTCTTCACGTACATGCAGCAGCAGTACGGCTGGGAAGGACTGCGCGACTTCGTCTACGAATATCGCAACACGCTCGGCAACAGCGTCGATCGCGCGCTGAAACGCGCGTTCAACACGACGCCCGACGAATTCGACACGCACCTCCGCTCGTGGCTGCGCAAGCAGTACCTGCCGGCGCTCATCGCCAAAGGCGAGCCGGCGGAGTACGGCGACGTCTTCAAGATCGATCCGAACAATCCCAGCGATGAGATCGCGCCGTCGCCGTCGCCCTCGGGCGATCTGCTCGTCGCCTTCACGACGTACAAGGAAGACGTCGACCTCGTTCTCTTCAACAATCCCGAGCGCCGGCTGCTGAAGAACCTCACCGCCGGCTACACGAGCCGCTACGAGTACGCGGTCGTGCAGTCGTTCACGACGGGCGCGGTCATGGGACGCGACGTGGCGTGGGCGCCGAACGGCGATCAGGTGGCGTTCTTCGTCAAGAAAGAGCGCGGCCGCAATCTCATGCTGCTCAATCCGCTCAACGGCGAGATCGAGCGTTCGATCGAGATGCCGGTCGAGCAGCAGCTCAGCCCCACGTACTCGCCCGACGGCCGCACGATCGCGTTCTCGGCGATCCACGGCAACCAGTCGGACATCTATCTGTACGACATCCAGAGCGGCACGCTGACCAATCTCACGAACGACACGTTCTTCGACGGCGCGCCCGTCTATTCGCCAGACGGCAAGTGGATCATCTACTCGTCGATCGGCGAGCAGTACGCGAAGCTCTATCGCCTCAACCTCGCCAATCCGAAAGAGCGCTATCAGCTGACGACAGGCGACTGGAACGACATCGACGCGTGGTTCAGCCCCGACGGCAAGCGTCTCTTCTTCTCGTCGGACAAGCAGACCGGCCGCAACATCGGCGTCGCCTCCGACATCCTCGAGGCGGCGGAGAACGCCGCGAAGCGCGAGAACGACACGCCGAAAGCCGATCCGACGAACTTCGCCGCGTTCAACATCTACTCGCTCGATCTCGCCACCGGCGACGTCCTGCAGTACACCGACGTCATCGGCGGCTGCTTCAACCCGGTGGTCTTCATCGGCGCGAACAACAAGGAGCGGATGGTCTTCTCGTCGTACTACAAGGGCGACTGGCGCCTCTACGAAACGACCACGGACAAGCCGCTGCACGCCGCCGAGAAGACGACGCTGCCGTCGGGACCGATCGCCGCCGAGTCGCGCACGTCGTTCCACACGACCTCCGAGTTCTTCATCGACGAGGAGAAGATCGAGAAGTCGCACAGCTCGCGGCTCTTCATCGACGACGTGCAGGTGGCGGCGGGCGTCAGCTCCGATCAGCTGTTCGTGTCGCAGTCGACGATCTACATGAGCGACATGCTCGGGAACCACCGCTTCATCGCGTCGCTCGACTCGGTGTCGACGTTCTCCAACTTCGACTTCCTCTATCTCGACATGCACCGGCGCCTCAACTGGGGCGCGCGCCTCTTCGACGACCGCTCGTTCTATCTGACGCAGGACCCCGACACCCTCCGGATCGAACGGCAGCAGGGTTACCGGCAGACCGGCGCGATGGGCCTCCTCAGCTATCCGTTCACGCGCTATCACCGCATCGACGCCGCCGCCGGCTACGTCAGCCGCGATTACTTCTACCCGCACTTCTTCCCGAATCCGCTGCCGGGCGAGCCGGATCTCGTCGCGTTCCAGCATCGCCGCGACAGCTTCCCGACGGTGAGCACGACCTTCACCGGCGACAGCACGCAGTGGAAGTTCTTCGGGCCGATCTCCGGACGCCGCTACGAGCTGAGCGCCGCGTACGCGCCCGACGTGAAAGACGGCGGCACGCTGAGCGGCGACCTGTCGATGGACTGGCGCGAGTATCACCAGCTCAGCTCGCGCACGCTGCTCGCGACGCGCGTGTACGCGACGTGGTCGGACGGCAACGCGCCGAACTTCGGCTACTTCGGCGGCCTCAATACGCTGCGCGGCTACGACTTCCGTACGCTCATCGGCCAGCACGCCGGCTTCGCGAACGTGGAGTTCCGCTTCCCGCTCGTCGACGTCCTCGCGACGCCGTTCATCGTGCTGCAGCAGGTGCGCGGCGTCTTCTTCTTCGACATCGGCGCCGCGCATTTCGACGGCCGCCCGTTCCGCTTCATGCAGGACGGACGTCTCGTCGACCCGAAAGCCTCGCTCGGCTGGGGTTTCTCGTTCAACCTTCTCGGTCTCAATCTCAACTGGGATTTCGCCAAGCGCTTCGACTTCAAGCAGACCGAGGGCGGGTTCCGGACGAGTTTCTGGATTGGGGATACGTTCTAGGAAAAGCTGAATGAAGAATGCAGAACGCAGAATGAAGAATTCAGAAAGCGCTCCGCGTCTGCGGTCCTCTTTCTGAATTCTTCGTTCTGCGTTCTGCGTTCTAAATTCGCTTTTTCTGAATCACGCCGCGCGCGGCCGCTTGCGGCGATCCGCGATCGTCTCGCGGAGGAACTTCAGCAGCGCTTTCTCTTCCATCGACAGACCGACGCGCACGACCGGGCTGCCTTTGCGCGTCTTGCGCAACGTCTCCAGCGGCCGCCCTTCCATGTACTCGTCGAGGAGGCGCGGGCAGATGTACGACGAGCGGCAGACCGCGGGAGTGTTGCCGAGCTGCTCGGCCGTGGCCACGATCGCCTTGCGGACGCGGCGCTTGCGCTCGGTCTTGCTCTCGCCCTGTCCCTGCATCGCCAGCGCGATCGAGCAGAGCAGCGTCCCGGCCCACGTGCGAAAGTCTTTCGCGGTGAACGCATCGCCGATGATCGACTGGATGTAATCGTTCACGTGGCGGTCCTTCACGTCGACGATGCGGCCGTTCTGCGCGAACTTGAAGAGCTCCGCGCCGCGCGTTTTCTTCAGCTGCGCGACGATGGTCGCGACGTCCGGGTCTTTGATCGCGCGTTGCTGTTTCTTCCGCCACTTGCCGACGTAGTCGAACTTCACGACCTTGCCGTCGAGCTTCACGTGCGAGCCGCGGATCGTCGACAGTCCGAACGTCGACTCGGCCTCGGCACTCTTGTCGTTGCCGATGCGGAAGAACCCCTGATCGATGAGCCGCACCATCGCCGCCAGGACGCGCGCCCGTTCGAGACCGTCGCCGCCGAGGTCCGCGCGGACGCGGCGGCGGAGCGCGGGGAGGGCTTCGCCGAATTCGACGACGCGGCGGAACTTCTCCTCCTCGCGCTGCGCTCGGAAACGCGCGTGGTAGAGGTATTGCGTACGCCCTTTCTTGTCGACGCCGACGGCCTGCAGCGGCGCGGTCTCGCCGCGCGCGATGCGCACGTCCTGCCACGCGGGCGGGATGCGCAGCTTCGCGATGCGCGCGAGCGTCTTCTCATCCTCCACGAGCGCGCCGCCCGGCAGACGATAGGCGAACCCTCGCTCCTTCGTCCCCTCGCGGCGCATGCCGTGCAGGTCGAGAACCCAACGGCGACGAACGCCTTTTCCGGCCATGCCTGGGCCGCGGATTTTGCGAGAATGGTGCCCTGTCGCCGCTCACGCCGTTCGAACGCCGCGCGGTCGCCGTCACCGCGCTCGCCGTCGCCGTCACCCGCGTCTTCGCGCTCTCGCGCACGTTGTGGGACTGGGACGAGGTGCAGTTCTGCGCCGCGCTGCGCGAGTACGACGTGCCGCTGCACCACCCGCACCCGCCCGGCTTTCCGCTGTTCGTGCTCGCCGCGAAGTTCGTGCGCCTCTTCGTGCGCGACGACTTTCATGCGTTGCAGAGCGTGACGTTCATCGCCGCGTGCGCGCTCTTTCCGCTGCTGTTTTTCGTCGCGCGCGCGCTGCGGTTCGACTTTGCGACCTCGTACGCCGGGGCGCTGTTGTTCGTCTTTTTGCCCGACGTCTGGTTCTACGGCGGCACCGCCTTCAGCGACATCACCGGCATCGCCGCGATTCTCACCGCGGTGGGCTTGCTGCTGTGGCGCGACGAGACGTTCCTCGCCGGCGCGGCGATGCTCGGCGTCGCCGCGGCGATCCGTCCGCAGGCGATGCTCTTCGGCGTCGCACCGTTTCTGCTCGCGGCGTGGCGCGCGCGCCAGCGTCCCGGACGCGTCGTCATCGCGGGCGTGCTTGCCGCGACGATCGTCGTCGCGAGCTACGCCGGCGCGGCCGCGGCGTCGTCTTCGTTCACCGGCTACCGCGACTCCGTGCGTGGCGTGAAGACGTGGGTGCGCTCGGTCGATGCGTTCACGAATCCGGCGCGTCCGCAGCTGCTCTCGCTCGCCGCGGACTTTTTCGTGCACCCGATGGGCGGCGGCCGCATCGCGTGGGTGCTCGTCGCGCTCGCGTGCATCGCGCTCGTCGACCGACGCTCGTGGCTCGTCGTCGCGATCTTCGCGCCGTTCGCGGGTTTCGCGTGGCTGATGCTCGATCACTACTCGATCCATCGCTATGCGACCGCGTACGTCGCGCTGCACGCGCTGCTCGCCGCGCGCGGCGCGCAAGTCGTGCTGCGCCGCCGCGCGCTGCAGGTCGCGGCGATCGCGCTGATCGCGTTGCGGTACGCGTGGTGGACCGCGCCCGCGCTCGCAACGGCGCGCACGACGCCGTCGCCGACGTACGCGGGGATGCAATGGTTGCGCGCGCAACGCGTCCCCATCTACGTGCACGGCTCGCTCGGTCCGTTCGCGAATTACTTCCTGTACGATCGCCCGGTGCTCGTGCTGCGCGACCTGACGACGCTTCCGCCGGCCGCGCCGCCGCACGCGCTCGCCGCGACGGAAGGCCTCGTCGTCGGCGCGCGCGCCACGTTCGTGCGGCCGTTCGGCCGCCTCTACGAGCTCGCACGGCAGCGCTACTTCACCGTTTCCGTGCTGCCGCTTTCGAACGTCTGGCAATTCGGCGACGGCTGGTACGACGCGGAAGAAGACCCGCCGCAGATGTGGCGCTGGATGAGCGCGCGCAGCGTGACCACACTTCCCGCCTTGCGCGCCGCACGCGGACGCTTGACGCTCGCGCTCGCGGCACCGAAGCACGAGCAGGCCGACGTCGAGGTGCGCTTCAACGGCGTGCTGCTGGAGCGCTTCCACTGCACGGATATCGCGGTGCCGCGGTCGTGGAGCGTCCCGTCGCGCGCCTCGAATACGCTCGTGCTCGCGGCGTCGCCGGCGCGGCGCATGGGCAACGATCGGCGCGTGCTCTCCGTACAACTGGTCGGGCTCGGATGGGAATGACGGAACGCCAGCGGCGGATCCTGCTCGTCGTCGCGATCGCGGTGGCGCTGACGCGGTTCCTCGCCGTCGCGCACAACCTCTTCGACTGGGACGAGGGACTTTTCTGCGGCGGCGTCGTCGAATACGACGTCGCGAACCATCATCCGCATCCGCCCGGCTATCCGCTCTTCATCGCCGCCGCGAAGCTCGTGCACCTCATCGGCGTTCCGCCGTTTCGCTCGCTGCAGACGATCGTCGTCCTCGGCGCGCTCGCGCTGTTTCCGGCGACCTTCTTCTTCGCGCGAGCTCTCGGCTTCGCGTTCGCGACCTCCGTCGCCGGCGCCGCGATCTACTGCTTTCTGCCGAACGTCTGGATTTACGGCGGCACCGGCTTCTCCGACATTCCCGCGACCGCGATCGGCTTCGCCGCCTGCGCGCTCCTGCTGCGCGGACGCGGCGACCGCCGCGCGTACATTCTCGGCGCGATCGTGCTCGGCATCGCCGCGGGCTTTCGTCCGCCGAATCTCTTCATCGGCGCGGTGCCGGCGCTGGTCGCCACGTGGTCGCGCATCCGCGCGCGCGACTGGCGCGCCGTCGCCACCGCGCTCGTCCTCGGCGGCGCCATCGCCGGCGCGAGCTACGCCGGCGCCGCGCTCGCATCGAGCTCCATCGACGGCTATCTCGGCGCGCTCCGCTCGCAAAGCAAGTGGGTCCACGACATCGACTCGTGGCACAACCCGCATCGCGCGCCGCTCTCCGTCGTCGCGCGGATGTTCTTTCTCTGGCCGGTCGAACAGCACGCGCAGATGTTCGGCCTGGTCTGTCTCGCCATCATCGGCCTGCTCGGCGCGCTGTTCGCCGCGAACAGCCGCCGCGCGGCGCTCCTCGTCGTGGCGACGTTCGTGCCGCTCGCGATCACGACGTGGCTGAACCTCGACGTGCAGGCCGCGGGACGCTACGCGATTCCGTATCTCGTCGTGCACGCGCTGCTCGCCGCGGAAGGCTTGCGCTGGATCACACTGCAACGCACCGGCGTGCAGGCGGCGCTCGCCGGCGCGATCGTGATCGTCTTCTGCGTCTGGACCTGGCCCGCGCTCACGCTGCAGCGCCGCCGCGACGCGCCGCCGGTCGCCGCGCTGAACTGGATTCGACGCAACGTTCCGCGCGACGCAAAGGTCTACGTCCACGGCGGACTCGGGCCGCTCGCCGACGTCGTGCTCCACGATCGCCTGCCGATGTACTTCGACTCGCTCGACCAGATCTCGCTGACGAACGGCGACGCGTGGGTGGTCGATCTCAACATCGCGCCGGGCGCGCACAACTTCGTCTGGCCGCGCCAGCAGCTCTGGAAGATTCTGCGGCGCCGCAACTTCGAGGCGTCGATCAGCCGCCTCTCCGCGCACCTCGTCTTCGGCAGCGGCTTCTATCCGCAGGAGGGGAGCGGGCTGGACATCTTTCAGTGGATGGGGAAAGAAGGGCGCATCGAGATGCCGGCGTTCCACGGAGACGGCCGGCTGCATCTCCGGACCTACGTGCCGATCAACACGCTGCCGGCGCATCCGACCATCGAGGTCTGGATGAACGGCAAATTGCTCGATCGCTTCCTCGGCGACCGCGACGAGATCGACCGCAGCTGGATCGTGCCGTCGCGCGCCGGCGCGCCGAACGAGCTGCGCATCACCACCAGCGGCGTGGTCAATCCGAAAGCGCTCGGCAAGTCCGACGACGCGCGCGACCTCGGCCTGCGCATCGACGTGCTCTCATGGACGCCGGTGCGCTGACGCCGCGCGAGCGGCAGGCGTTCGTGCTCGCGGCGCTCGCCGTCGCGGTCACGCGTTTCCTCGCGATCTCGAAGACGCTCTGGGACTGGGACGAGGCGCTCTTCGCGCTCGCTGTGCGCGACTACGACGTCACGCGTTACCACCCGCAGCCGCCCGGCTTCCCGCTGTTCATCGGCGCCGCGAAGCTGCTCGTGCAACTCGCGCACGTCGACGGCTTCCGCGCGCTGCAGACGCTGACCGTGCTGTCCTCGCTGTTCGTCTTTCCCGCGGCGTTTCTACTCGCACGTGCGCTGCGGATGCCGTTCTTCGCGTCGATGGCCGCGGCGCTGTTGCTCGCATTCGCGCCGAACGTCTGGTTCTACGGCGGCACCGCGTTCAGCGACGTGCCGTCGATGGTGCTCGTGCTCTTCGCCTGCGCGCTGTTGCTGCGCGGGTCGACGCTCGGCGGCGCGACGCTCCTCGGCATCGCCGCCGCGATTCGTCCGCAGAGCGTGCTCATCGCGTTCGTGCCGATGCTGCTCGCGTTCCGCACGCGCCGACGCACGGCGTTACAGGGTGCGGCCATCGTCGCGGCGATCGTGATCGTCAGCTACGGCGCGGCGGCGTACGCGAGCGGCGGCTGGGACGCGTATCGCGCCGTGCTCGCGCGGCACGAGCAGTACATCCGCGGCGTCGATTCGTTTCTCAGTCCGATCCGGCCATCGCTGCTGCGCGTCGCCGACGACTTCTTCTTCTGGCCGTATCGAGCGCCGCTGCTGAACGTCGCCATCGTCGCCTTGGCGCTCGCCGGACTCACGCGGCGCCGCGCGTGGCTCGCCGTGGCGATCTTCGCGCCGTTCGCGCTCTTCGCGTGGCTCTATCTCGACTTCCACAGCGTCAGCCGGTTCTCGATCGGCTACGCGCCGTTGTACGCGCTGCTCGCCGCCGAAGGAATCGACCTGACGCGCCGCGCGCGCGGCTTCGTGCTCGCCGCGCTCGTCGGATATGCAGTCGTGCTGATGATGCCGGCGCTCGCGGTCGTGCATCGCACGCCGTCGCCGCCGGTCGCGGCGATGACGTTCGTGCGCGCGCGCGCGTCGCGGGCGTCGAGCGTGCTGCTCGTCGACGAACGGCTCGCCGCGCACGCGGAGCTTCTCCTCGCCGATTACGACCGCGAGCTTGTCGCGCTCGCCGCCACCGCCCGCCCGCCCGCGACGATGCACGCGCGCGCCGACGTGCTGGTCGTGCGCGAAGACGCTGCCGCCGGCGGCGTCGCGTTCATGCGCGCGCGGGCGCCGCTCGCGTCACTCGTGCGTCCGCGCTACTTCGAGACGTCCGTCGCGAACGCGCGACGCATCACGTTCGGCGACGGCTGGTACGGCGAGGAAGGCGCGCCGCGCGCGCCGTGGCGGTGGATGGGGCGCGCGTCGCGACTCGAGATTCCCGCCGGCGCGTCGCGCATCGACATCCGCTTCGCGGTGCCGCTCCCGACGACGATCGTGATCCGCGCGGACGATCGCATCATCGACCACATCACGACGACGCCCGCGACGGTCGAGCGCACGTGGCATGTCGCGAACGCGCGCACGCTCACGATCGAGACGAGTGCAATCGCGCACGGCCCGCACGATCCGCGCGAGCTCGGGCTGCGCCTCGATGAGCTCGAGGCGCAGTGAACGCGTGCAAGCTTATGGGCGGAACTCGATCGACTGCGGGAACCACGTGCGCACGTGCTTCCCGTCCTTCACCGGCGGCGTGAAGCGTGTGGAGCGGATGGCGCGCATCGCGGCCTCGTTGAGGCCGAAGCGCGGCTCGCCGCGCAGCACCTTCACGTCCAGCACTTCGCCGTTCTCGCCGATGAACGCGCTGAGGATGATCGTCGCCGAGACCTTCTGCTGCGCGGCCATGGCCGGATACATCGGCCGGATCGCGCGCGTGGGACGCGGCAGCGTGTCGAGCGCCGAAACGTCGACGACGTCGCCCTCGTGGACGCCCGCCGTCTGCGCGGCCGGCGCCTGCGTCACGACCTGCTGCACCGGCGCGGACGACTGCGTCTGCGCGGGCGCGGCCGGCGTCGGGTCGACCGGCGTCGTGCGCGCGGGCGCCGATTCACGCCGCTGCTGCTGATCGAGCTGCGCCGCGGACAGCGACGGACGGTCGTCGCTCACCGCCGGGGCGGGCGTCGACGATGCGACGCTGACCGGCGGCGCCGTGACCACCGGCGCGTTCTTCGACTGCTTCTGCCGCAGCTCCGCGTTGAACTGGTTCTGCAGCTTCATCATCTCTTCGTTCATCTTCCGCCGCACCGCGTCCTCGAACGCCTTCTTCTGCGCCTCGGCATCCGTGGTCGCCGGGGCCGCGGGCGTGGCGGTGGACGTCTGCGGCGACGCCGACGCGACGACCGGCTCGGAGATGATGCGGTGCTGCGCGGGCTGCTGCTGCGCGGTCACGCCCGGGAGCACCTGCGCGGTGCTGAGGGGCGCGGGGGCCGCGGCCGTCGTCGAGTGCTTCGACATCATGTAGTACGCGCCGAGACCGACGCCGGCGACCACGAGCGCGGCGGCGGCGACGAGCGGCAGCTTGCTCTTCGACTTCGGCGCGTCAGCCGAGGCGAACATCGACGGCGCGGGGGACGGTTCGTAGGCAGGCGCGGGAACGGCGACCGGCTTCGGCGCCTCGAGATACGGCAGGACGTTGACCTTCGACTCCTTGTCGCGGTCGAGCGCTTCGGCTTCCAATTCTTTCTTCAGCAGATTGCTGAGATAGAACGCGAGATTGAACGTCGTCGCCGAATACTTGCCGCCGTGCGCGAGGCCGGAGATGGCTTGCTTCATCTCGCCGATCGACGCGTAGCGCATCGACGGATCGATGTTGAACGACTTGTCGAGGACGACGCGGATGTCGTCGGGCACCGGCGCGCCGGTGAGCGTCTTCGCCGCGCGCACGGCTGCGCCGAACGCGCTCGCCGTCGCCGCGTCGGGCGGCTCCTGGCCGGTGACGAGGAGGAACAGGATCGCGCCCATTGAATAGACGTCGGCGTTTTTCACCGGCTGGGCGGCATTGCGCGATTCCGGACAGAAGTAACGCCCGATCTCCGCCGCGACGCGCGCGTCCTGCAGCGAAGCGAGCATGCCGGCGCCGAGTTGCTGGCCCGCGACGCGGATCTCGCCGTCGTCGCTGATCCAGATCATCTGCGGCAGCAGCGCGCCGTGCGAGAGACGTCCGCCGCCGCTGCGCAGGTCCGCGGTCGTCGCGAGAGACAGCGCGACTTTCTCCGCGATCACGATGGCCTGATCGATCGGCAGCGGATTGGGAGGCGTGTCTTTGCCGCCGCGGCCGCGGTCGATGATGTGGCGCAGCGAACGTCCGCCCGCGTAATCCCACGCGACGAACGGCACGCCGTCGGCGACGCCCGCGACCTGCTCGCGCGCGAACGAAGTGCCGGTGAGCTGCGGCAGGATCTGCGCCGCCGCTTCCGCGCTCGCGGTGAGCGCCGCGCGGTTGCCGCCGGTGAGGCGCCGCAGCGCAACCGTCGGTCCGAGCTGCGCGCCGTCGATGCGCCCGGCGCGCCAAAGCTCGCCGATGGCGTCCGTTTCGAGTTTCTTGAAAAGGATGTACGGACCGAACGAATCGTACGGCTTGTTGCGCGCAGCCATCGTGATTGAACCCCCGAGTTATTTGTGGACGGGGAAGGATACCACCAATTTGGGCGCGCGAGCGGGCGTCAACGCGCGGGCGAACGCGACTGTTCGCTCCACGTACAGAGCGTCTGCACGTCCGCGGGCGAGAGTTTCGCCTGGCGATGCACGAGCGTGTACGAGCCGATCGGCATGTCGCCGTGCTGCACCTGATCGCACACTTCCTCGAGCTTGCGACTCTGCTTCTTCGCCGTGTACGTCGCAAAGACCGACGCGTTCAGCTCGCGCCGTCCTTCGTTCACGTGATTGACGAGCCACCACGAGAGCGGCGAGATGTTCGTGTACCACGGCCAGCGCGTCTCGTTGGAATGGCAGTCGCGGCACGAGCGGTCGAAGATCGCCTGCACGTTCGCCGGCATCGTCAGCCGCTTCGCCGGATCGACGGGCGGATTCGTGCGCGCGGGGCGGATGAACTGCGCGACGACAACGAGAATCACGAGCACGAGCAGGATGCGTTTCAACATCGTCATTTCGCCTGCGGCTGCTGCTGTTGTTGCTGTTGCGCGCGACGGCGGTCGCGGAAGTACTGGCGCTGATAGATCTCGACGTTGCGGTTGTGATCCGCGGCGTTCGTCGCGAAGACGTGCGAGCCGTCGTTGCGCGCGACGAAGTACAGATACGGCGAGGTCGCGGGTGCGGCGGCGGCGCGCAGCGATGCAAGTCCCGGATTCGCGATCGGACCGGGAGGCAAGCCCGGAAAGCGGTACGTGTTGTACGGCGACGCGATCTGCAGATCCGCCTTGTGGATGTTTCCGTCCCAGCGTCCGGCGAGCTTGATCGCGTAGATCACCGTCGGGTCCGCGCCGAGGAGCATGTGGCGGTGGAGGCGGTTGACGTACACCGACGCGACGATCGGACGCTCCTGCGGCAGCCGCGCCTCGGTCTCGACGATCGACGCGAGCGTCACCGTCTGGTGCACGTCGAGTCCCGTCGCGATCAGTGCGAGCTCGCCGCCCCAGTGCTTGCGGAAGTTCGCGACCATCGCGCGCACGATCGTCGTCGCCGGCGTGCCGGGATCGAACTTGTACGTGTCAGGGAAGAGGTAGCCTTCGAGCGACTCCGCGTTCGGCGCGATGTCGCGGATGAGGTCCGGATCGCCCGTCGCCTTCTTCCACTCCGCCTCGGTGCCGAGCTTCTCGTCGGCGAAGAGCTTTCCGATGGCGAAGCGGTCGAGCCCTTCGCGCACGGTGACAGTCTTCAGGATCACGTCGCCGCGAATGAGCTTGTCGAGCACGTCGACCGGCGCGAGCGGTTTGTCGAACTGATAGACGCCCGCTTTCAGCGAGTCGCGCCCGCGGAATATCTTCATGTAGACGAGCGGGATCCACTCGTCGCGCACGACGCCGTCGCGCTGCAGTTGCTGCAGGATCGTCGCCGTGCGCTGGCCGCGCCGCACTTCGACGCGTTTCGCCGCGCCGGTCCAGCCCTGATACGGCGTGCGCAGCGCTCGCCAGAAGAACCAGCTGCCGGCGATGCCGAGGATGATCGCGAAGATGAGGATCGTGAAGAGCGACTGCGCGTATTTGCGGCAGCCGCGGCGCTGCCGGCGTGCTATGGCGTCCTCCGCTGCTCACGCGTGCGCGCGTCGAGCCACGACTGCAGGATCACGGCGGCGGCGTGCATGTCGATGTCCTTCTGTGCCTCGCGTCGATTGCGGCCCGCGGCGCGCAGTTGTTCCATCGCTTCCACCGTGGAGAGACTCTCGTCCCAGAGCACGACCTCTTTGCAGGTTCGCTGCCGCAGCGTGTCCGCAAACGCGTGGAACTTCTCCTCGGACGACGACGCGTGCATGCGGCGCGGGATGCCGAGAACGAACGTCGCGGCGTCGAGCTCGCGCGCGAGACGCTCGAGCTTCGCCACGACGTCGCCTTCATTCCGCAGCACGGAATGCGGCGTGGCCACGACGCCGGAGTCGCTGACGGCGATGCCGATGCGGCGCGCGCCGAGGTCGATGCCGATCACGGACACGAAGCGGGATTGTAGCCGCTACAATGGCGCCGTCAGCGAGGCTTCCCTCATGAAAAACTTCAACCTCGACGCGATTCTCGAGGCGATGCTGAAGATCTCGGATCGCGTGTCCGATCTGAACTTCTCCGTCGGCCGGCCGCCGCAGGTCGAAGTCGACGGACAGCTCGCGCCGGTGAACTTCCCCGGCCTGCCGCGACTCACGCCGTTCCAGACGGAGATCATCGCCATGCACATGCTGCGCGGCGACCGCGAGCTGACGCGCACGCTGATGATGAACGGCAGCGTCGACCTGTCGTACTCGATCCCGCAGAAGACGCGCTTCCGCGTGAACATCTTCTCGCAGCGCGGCACGTACGCGATCGTGCTGCGCGTGATCCCCGAGGGCATTCCGACGCTCGAGTCGCTGAAGATGCCGCGCGAGCTGTTCAACGTCGGCAAGCTGAAGAACGGCATCGTGCTCGTCACGGGGCCGACCGGCTCCGGCAAGTCGACGACGCTCGCGGCGATCATCAACCAGATCAACCACGAGCAGGCCGTGCACATCATCACCATCGAGGATCCGGTCGAGTACATGCACCGGCACGTCAAGTCGACGGTGAACCAGCGCGAGGTCGGCTCCGACACGAAGACCTTCTCGCTCGCGCTGCGCGCCGCGCTGCGTCAGGCACCGAAGGTGATCCTCATCGGCGAGATGCGCGACGTCGAGACGATCGAGATCGCGATGGAAGCTGCGGAGACGGGACACCTCGTGCTCTCGACGCTGCACACGATCGACGCGGCGAAGACGATCGACCGCATCGTGGGCGTCTTTCCGAAAGATCAGGAGCCGCAGGTGCGCACGCGGTTCTCGCAGTCGTTCCGCTACGTCATCTCGCAGCGCCTGCTGCCGAAAGTCGGCGGCGGACGCGTGGCCGCGCTGGAGATTCTCAAGTCGACGATGCGCACGCGCGACTACGTGCTGAAAGGCGAGACCGAAGGGCGCTCGCTCACCGACGCGATGCACGACGGCCAGGTCGACGGGATGCAGGCGTTCGACGACGAGATCGAGAAGCTGTGGAACGACGGCGTGATCTCGAAAGAGACCGCCCTTGCGTACGCGACGAATCCGACGAACCTCGCGCTGCGCATGACCGACGAGCCGACGGGGATTCCCGCCGCGGGTGCGAGCGACGACGGCGACTCGATGCTGTCGCTGCTGGAGTAGCCATGATCCGCATCACGTGCACGAGCTGTCAGAAACCGCTCTCGCTCGACGAGACCAAGCTGCCGATGCGCGAGGTCTCGTTTCCGTGTCCGGTCTGCAAGGCGAAGCTGACCGTCGACCGCAGCAAGCTCGAAGGCGCACAGCCGCCGAGCGGCGACGCGCCCGACACGCATGCCTCGCACGGCGCGCACGACGACGATCACGAGAACGACTTCGGCGCGAAGGCGGTGATCGTCGGCAAGGACGATCCCGCGCTGCGGCAGGCGGCGAAGCTGGTCGGCTTTCTGCCGATCGTGCACGCCGAGCCGGCGCGCGCGCGCGACTACCTCATGCAGGAGTCGCCGCAGCTGGTGTTCATCCATCCGCCGCAGCTCACGCCGCCGCCGCTCGACGGCATGGCGCCGGTCATCGCGCTGCCGCCGGTCGATCGCCGCAAGACGTTCCTGGTGCTGGTCGCCGACAACCTGCGCACGCTCGACGGCAACGCGGCCTTCCTCTACGGCGTGAACCTCGTCGTGGCGACGAAGGACCTCGGGCAGTTCCCGCAGATCTACCGCGATGCGCACGCGCACCACGAGCGGTTCTATGCGAGCGTGAACGCGGTGACCCGCGAGAAGTCGGCCTGAGGCGGGGAGGGGGCGACGGGCTGCCGAGTTACTGCGCCTGCAGCCCGTCGGGGTACTGCACGAACTGCCCGTTCATGAAGATGATGTCGCAGTCGAACTTGTGCGTGCCGCCGCCGGTGACGCTGGCATCGGGAACGCCGTCGCGGCCGTACGAGCGGATCATGTAGGACGCGCCTTCGGCGTCGACCGCGAACTGCAGGTCGTGGCGCCAGCCGTCGGTGCGGATCATTTCTTTGGAGAACGTCGGCACGAGGATGTTTTCCATCATTTCGATCGTCATGGGCGTCGTGCAGCAGATCGACAAGCCGGCGCCCGAGTACTTGCCGATGTCGGTCGCCCGCGCTTCCCACGCCGTCGCCGCGGCACGGATGTCGGCCATCGTGCGCTTCTGACGCGAACGCTGCATCACGGTGATGAGGTTCGGGATGGCGATCGCCGCGAGGATGCCGATGATCGCGACGACGATCAGCAGTTCGATCAGCGTGAAGCCTCGTGTTCTCTGCATGCGTGAGCTCCCGTCAAGTACGACGGGCGCTGTCTCCAGCGCCCGTCGCATCGCAGTTGCTGTTGCGAAGGTCCTTACTGGACCTGCACACCTTCCGGATACACGACGAAGCTGCCGTTCGAGAAGACGATGTCGCAGTCGAACTTGGTCGTCGGACCGGCGGACTCGGAATCGTTCGACTTGTTCTTGCCGTACGACTCGATCGAGTACGACTGACGGTCGGTGCTCACACCGCCCGCGTAGTTCGTACCCCAGCCGTCCTTCGTCGGGACCTGCTTGATGTAGGTCGGCGAGAGGATGCCCGGCAGGGTGTTGGCGACGTAGTCCGCCCCCGTGCTCGGCCACGTCACGGTCGCGCCGGCGGCGCCGTACTCGTTGACGTCCGTTGCACGCGCTTCCCACGCGGTGGCGCAGCTGCGCATGTCGGCCATCGTTCTCTTCTGACGCGAACGCTGCATCGCGGTCAGCAGGTTCGGAATGGCGATCGCTGCGAGAATGCCGATGATCGCGACGACGATCAGCAGCTCGATCAGGGTGAAACCTTTTTGCTTCCTGGTCATAGAAGCCCTCCTTTGAGGACTTCCACTAAGGCAATCGCAACGCCAAGGCGCACCAGAACGCAACCGACTGACCGCGCAGAGTTTACTACCGGCCGGGGCGGTGCCGGAGGAGCGGTTCTGACACATTTGCGTACGGGTTGGTGACAAATATCGTCAGGGCTGCCGCGCCCACGCCCGCACGACCTCGCGCAGGTAGTCCACGCCCTGCATGAAAAAGTCGAGACGGATGCGCTCGTCGGCGTGATGAATCGCAATCGACTGGAAGTAGTCGATCGGATACGGCGCGATGCCGTAGCAGAGAATCCCGCGCGGCCGCAGAAAGCGCGCGTCGGTCGCGCTCTTGTACAGCACTTCGACCCCCGCTTCCGTGCGATAGCGCCTGCGTCCTTCCGACGCGAGCAGCGCGAAGAACGGCGTGCCGTCGTCCGAGAGCGGCACCATCCCTTCTTTGCGCAGCACGCGATCGAGCCGCGCGCCGAACGGCTGCACGACCGACAGCGCCCACGCGATGCGCGCGTCGGGATGTTCGTCCGGCAGATTCACGAGCCGCAGCTCCATGATCCACCGCCCGTTCTCCTGCCGCGGCGCCTCCACCCACAGCGTGTTCTGCGTGAGATCGCGATAGCTGATCGGCAACTTCCAGAACGTGCCCTTCGCGATCGCGCCGTCGATGTCGGTGAGGATGCTGCGGTATTGCGTGCGCGTCGGCGCGAGTCCGCGGAACATCTTCCGCACCGCGGGCAGCACGCGATAGGCATCGCGCTGCACGACCCACGGCTCGAGCGCGATGCGCGCGCGTTCGAGCTGCTCGCGCGAATCGGCGGTGACGGTGAATGCCTCGTATTGCTTGCCGCCGACCTCGATGCCGAAGTACGTCATGCGCTCGGAGAGCATCTCGGTGATGCCGCCCTCGGTCACCCCGTACGCGATGTTCGCGAAGACGTCGGGACGATGCGCGAGCAGCCACTGCATGCCGAACTCGCTGCCGGTCTCCTCGTCCGCGGTCGCGAGAAACACGAGATCATGCTCGGGCGGTTCGCCGCTATGCGCAAGCTCGGCGAACGCCCAGAGCTGGCAGAGCGCGAGCGCCTTCATGTCGATCACGCCGCGGCCGTAGAGCTGATTGAGCTCGATGACGCCGGCGAACGGCGCGTGCGTCCAGCCATCGCCCGGCGGCACGACGTCGATGTGGTTGAACAAAAGCAGTCCGCCGCCCGGCTTGCGTCCGCGCAGCCGCGCGTAGACGTTGAACCGTCCCGGCGCGGACTCGATGAGCTCCGCGGCGACGCCGCGCGCGGCGAACTGCGCGACGAGCCAGCGCGCACCCGCGGCCTCGCCCCGCGGCGTCGAGGTGTCGATGCGCACGTAGTCGCGCAGCTGCAGCACTTCGCGCGTGATCGTCTGCTTCTTCGGCACATACACTTGCTCGTGCGCGATCCGCTCCTCCTCGGCGCGATTCCAGCGGAGGAACGCGACGACGCCGGCGCCCAGGATGAGCACGAGCGCCGTCGCCGCGATACGCTCGTTGCGATGCCGCCGGCGTTTGCGCGCGGCGTCCGGCGACTCGTGCGCGTTCATCGGCGACGCCGGACCAATGCCGCGCCGAGGAGCAGGACCGCCGCGGCGATCGAGAGTTTTGCGCCGTTCGCGGCGAGATCGTTGCGGTAGCTCATCGTCACGCGATGCCGCCCCGCCGGAACCACGACGCCCTGGAAGCCGATGTTCGTCACGATCGACTGCGCGGGCTGCCCGTCGATCGCGACGCGCCAGTACTTGTGGGGCGTGACGCTCATGACGAGGAACGCGCGGCCTGCGGCGGTGACGTCGATCGACGCGGTGTTCGCGGTTTCGACGTAGTGCGTAACGGCGCCGTTCGCGGGCACGAAGGAGGGCCCGGCGACGAACGCCACGCGGTCGGTGTAGCCGCCTTTCACGAGGCGCTGCACGAAGTCCTGGCGGTTGCGGATCGTCACGACCTGGTCGGCGAAGTAGTAGCGCGGGTTGTGCGCGATCTCGACGAAGTCGACCGCCTGCGCGTTCTTGAGATTGCCGCGCACGCGCTTCTGTTCCGGCTCGAACGGACGATAGACGACGCGATACCAGACGTTCGCCATCGCCGTGACCGGACGCCACCAGTCCGTGCGTCCGTTGCGTTTGATGTCCCACACCGAGTCGGTGAAGTCGATCGTCGGCAGGAGCGCGGTCTTGTCGTAGTCGCGCTCCATCACCATGCGCAGGCCGTGGCCCGCGGGCGTCATCGGATAGAGGCCGTTGCGCACGATCCAATAGACGGCGTCGCCGCTCGAGAAGTATCTCCGCGCAATCGTGTCCTGGCCGTACCAGTCAGCCTCGTGGAAGATGCGGAACGGCTCGCGGTTGCGCGGCAGCGCGCGCGATGCGGGCGGCTCTTCGCGGAAGAAGCGCGCCGGCATGCGCGGGTTGAGCTCGTGCACGACCGGGAAGAGATCGGCGACGACGAAGATGCCGAAAAGAGCGATCCAGAGAGGGCGCCTCACCGCGCGCATCGAGCGCAGCAGCGCGATGAAGAGCGCGCCGCGCACGAAGGCGATGATCCAGCCGGTGCGCGCGAGCGACGTCATGCGATCGGCGGCGGCGCCTTTGCCGAGTCCCCACGTGTAGGTGAAGAGCTGGCCGAAGTAGTGCGTGAAGCCGGAGAGCGCGAGGATGCCGGCGACGAGCGTCGTCGCGAGCACGAAGCCGGTCGCCGCGTCGCGCAGCGCGTCGTCGCCGTCGAGCATCCGCTGCAGCACCTGCGAGGCGAGCAGGATCGCCGCGAAGCAGGCCATCATCGCGAACTTCTCGGGATAGCGGATCGACGTCGCGATGTGCGCGTCGTAGAGCCAGTGCAGCAGCGGCGTATGTCCGCCGAGGGCGAGGAGGAAGGAGACGGTGCAGACGAGCAGCACGAAGCCGCTGCCGCGCGGGCGGACGAACGCCGCCGCCATCGCCAGTGCCGTCACCGCGAGCCCGCAGTAGATGCTGAAGAGAAACGGCGAGCCCATGCCGGTGTAGAGGCCGCCGCCCCAGTACCACATCACGCGATCGATGGAGATGTGGCCGAGGAAGTTCGGGTAGATGAACTCCGCGAACTTCGCCCACGGGAAGCTCCACGCGCTGACGAGCGAGAACTCGAACGCGCGCGAGCGCGCGGACTCCGACGCGTGATCGATGGCCGGCATCATCTGCGCCGCGCCGACCGCGATCGCACCGAGGGAGATCAGCGCGATGAACGCGACGCGCGCGAACATCTCCGGGATCGCGTGGCGTCGCGGCAGCTCGGCGTCGCGCGTCGCCTGCCAGCCGCGGTACATCGCGTAGAGGCCGATGAGCAGGCCCGTCTGCACGATCGTCGTCGGCTCCGCGACGAGGAACTGCAGGCCGAGAAAGAGCGACGCGAGCGCGAAGTCGCGCAGGCGCGGACGGAGCAGAAAGCGCCGCACGTACAGACACGTGAGCGGCAGCCACGCGGCGCAGAAGAGGATCGGCAACAGGTTGATGTACGAGAGGTACAGGCCGCCGAGTCCCCACGACAGCGCGCCGAACGCCGCGGGCACCGCGCGCAGTTCCATCGACCGCAGCAGCGCGTACATGCCGAGGAGGCCGATGTAGATGTGAATGAGGATGTGCAGGCGGAAGCCGAGGTCGTAGCTCGGGAGAAGAATGAGCCACGTCAGCGGATAGAAGACCTCGTGCTCGGGATTCGCGGCGAGCGGCTGGCCGGCGGAGAAGTAGCGATTCCAGTACGGGAACTCGCCGTGCTGCACGATCTCGCGGAGGATTTGTTTGGCGGGGTAGTAGTAGCGCGTGAGATCGCGCATGTAGAAGTTCGCCGTGCCCGCGAGCACGTCGGCGAAAAGAAGAGTGGCCAGCAGCGCGAGGATCGCGACGGCGATGATGTCGTGGCGGCGGGCGTCGGTCATCGCGCGCGGAACGCTACCGCACCGCCGCGACGGGAGCCGGCGTGCCGACCCGGTCGCGGAAGATCGGGTGGCTCCAGAGCCCCTTCTTGTGCAGCTTGTAGTAGATCATCGTCTTGAGGATCGCCAGGCCGTAGCGCGCGCCGCGCCAGAAGCCGACCTGCGAGGCCTCGTCGAAGTAGCGCGTCTGGATCGGCACCTCGCGGATGCGCATGCCCTTCGCGACGCCCTGCGCGATGATCTCCGTGTCGAAGACGAAGTCGTCGGAGTTCGCCTCGAAGTTCACCGACTCGAGGAAGCGCTTCGAGTACGCGCGGAAGCCGGAGTGATACTCGGAGAGGTAGACGTAGAACGTCGCGTTCTCGACCATCGTCAGGAAGAGATTCGCGAAGTACTTCCACTTCGGCATCCCGCCTTCGATGGGGCGGCCGCCGAGCATGCGCGAGCCGAACACCGCGTCCGCCTCGCCGCGCAGCAGCGGCTTCACGAGCTCGGGGATGATCTTCGGATCGTACTGATGGTCGGGGTGGACCATGACCATGATCTCGCCGCCCAGCTCGTCGATCGACGTGCGATAGCAGGTCTTCTGATTGCCGCCGTAGCCGCGGTTCTTCGCGTGCACGACCGTGCGCAGGCCGAGCTGGCGCGAGAGCTCGACGGTGCGGTCTTTCGAGCAGTCGTCGACGAGCAGGATCTCGTCGACCCAGTCCTGCGGGATGTCGTGGTACGTCGCCTCGAGCGTGCGCTCGGCGTTGTACGCCGGGAGGACGGCGATCACTTTCTTCTCGTGGAGAGGCATGGTCAGGCTTCTACTTTCTGCATTCTGCTTTCGACGCTCAGCGCCGCGCGGAGGCGATCGCTCACCGGCACGCCGCTCTCCTCGCAAGCCGCGGCGATCTGCTCGTACGCCTCGCGGCGGCGTCCCTGCCGCAGGAGGTCGAGGATGCCGCGGGCGAGAATGCCGTCGAAGAAACGCTTGCGATCGACGTCGCTCGGCAGCACCGCTTTCGCGCCGTCGCGCAGCGTGCCGAGAACGTCGTTGACTTCCGAGTATTCCGGTCCGACGACGCGGAGGAGATCTTCCTTGAGCGTCCGCGCGATCGCCGGCGACTTGCCGCCGGTGGAGATGGCGATCGTGACTGAGCCGCTTTCGACGATGGCCGGCACGATGAACTCGCAGAGCGGCGTGACGTCGACGACGTTCACCGGGATGCGGCGGCGCCGGCAGTCGGCAGCGATCTTCTCGTTGACGTGCTGGTTGTCGGTCGAGGCGATGACGAGGTTCGCGCCGTCGAGATCGCGCTCGTCGTAATGCTTGCTGCGGATGATGAGCTTTCCTTCGGCCGCCCACTCCTCGAGCTCGCGCGTGCATTCGGGCGAGACCACCGTGACGCGCGCGCCGTAGCGCAGCATCGTCTCCGCTTTGCGCGTGCAGATCTCTCCGCCGCCGATGATGACGACGTCGCGGTCCTCGATGTCGAGGTAGATCGGATAGTACGGATACTGTTTGCTCACGGCATCAGTAGATCGGGAACCGATCGCACAGCTCCTTCACGTCGTGTTTCACTTCGGCGATGACGCCCGCGTCGCCTTTCGCGTCGAGCACGCGCGCGATGAGCGTCGCCAGCGTCTGCATGTCCGCCTCGCGCATGCCGCGCGTGGTGACCGCCGGCGTCCCGATGCGGATGCCCGACGCCACCATCGGCTTGTTCTGATCGAACGGAATCGTGTTCTTGTTGACGGTGATGTTCGCCGCCTCGAGCATGTTCTGCCCGTCTTTGCCGGTGATGCCCTTCGAGAAGACGTCGGTCATGAAGAGGTGATTGTCGGTGCCGCCGGAGACGATGCGGAAGCCGGTGTTCGCGACCGCCTGCGCGAGCGTTTTCGCGTTGCGCGCGACCTGTCCCTGATACTCCTTGAACTCCGCCGAGAGCGCTTCCTTCAGCGCGACCGCCTTCGCCGCGACGATGTGCACGAGCGGACCGCCCTGCACGCCGGGGAAGACCGATCGGTCGAGGTCCTTCGCGTACTTTTCCTTGCACAGCACGAGTCCCGCGCGCGGGCCGCGCAGCGTCTTGTGCGTGGTCGTGGTGACGAAGTCCGCATACGGAACGGGGGAGGGATGATGGCCCGTCACGACGAGGCCCGCGATGTGGGCGATGTCCGCCATCATCAGCGCGCCGACGCCGTCCGCGATCTCGCGGATGCGCTTGAAGTCGATGACGCGTGAGTACGCCGACGCGCCGCAGATGATCATGCGCGGCTGCGCCTCTTCGGCGATGCGCTGCATCTCGTCGTAGTCGATGAGCTCATCCTCTTTGCGCACGCCGTACGCGACGACCTTGAAATCGCGGCCGCTGTACGAGAGCGGATGGCCGTGCGTGAGATGGCCGCCGTGCGAGAGGTCCATGCCCATGATCGTGTCGCCCGGCTTGAGCATGGCGAAGTAGACGGACATGTTGGCCTGCGAGCCGGAGTGCGGCTGCACGTTCGCGTGCTCGGCGCCGAAGAGCTCTTTCGCGCGCTGGATGGCGATGGTCTCGACGACGTCGGTCGGTCCGCAGCCGCCGTAGTAGCGCTTGCCCGGATAGCCTTCCGCGTACTTGTTCGTGAACACGGAGCCCATCGCGGTCAGCACCGCTTTCGAGACGTGGTTCTCCGACGCGATCAATTCGACGGTGTCGTTCTGCCGCCGCGTCTCGGTCTCGATGGCCTGCGCGATCTCCGGATCGACCTCGGCCAGCGGGCGGTGGAGAAAATCGTGTCCCGTCGCGGCGAGACGCTCGTCATTGAGGATGGTCATGGCTGCGCGATCTTATCGAAAAATGCGATGGCCGCGCCCGCGAGATAGAGCGATCCCGCGACGACCACCGACGCCTCCGGACCTTCCAGCGCCGCCGCGAATGCGTTCTCCGGTTCGGCGATGGCGGTGACGTTCGCGCCGCCGAGCTTCACCAGCGCCTCCGCACGCATCGACCGCGGCGGATACGGCTCCGTGGCGATGACGCGATCGAACAGCGGAAAGAGCGCGGCCACGACGTCGTGCACATCCTTGTCGCTCATGATCCCGAACACGAGCAGCCGCGGACGCGGAATGCGTTCGAGAAACGGCTGGATCGCCGCGACGGCGTGCGCGTTGTGGCCGCCGTCGATCCAGATGTCTTTGTCGTGCACGCGCAAACGCTCGAGCCGTCCGCGCCAGCGCGTCGCGGCGACGCCGCGGTCGATCGCGTCTTCGTCGATGCGCGGCAGCTGCTTCACGAGCGCGCGCGCCGCGGCGACCGCGAGCGCGGCGTTGCGGCGCTGAAACTCGCCGGCGAGCGGCGTGTCGTGCGTCGTCGTCACGTGCACGACCGGACTCCCGAACTTCCGCGCGCGGCGTTCGATGACGTCGAGGACTTCCGGATCGTCGTTCGTCGTCAGCACGATCGCGCCGCGATGGATGACGCCCGCTTTCTCCGCCGCGATTTTGCGGATCGTATTGCCGAGGTACTCCATGTGATCGAAGCCGATGGGCGTGATCAGCGCGGCCAGCGGACGCACGACGTTCGTGGCATCGAGCCGCCCGCCCATCCCGACTTCGAGCACGACGACTTCGCACTTTGCGCGCGCGAACGCGATGAAGGCGAGCAGCGTCAGCGCCTCAAAGTACGTCGGCGTGATGCCCGCGCGTTCCGCCGCTGCCTGCAAGACGTCGATCGCCTCGTCGAGCGCCGCCGGCTCGATCATCGCGCCGTCGATCGTCCAGCGTTCGCGCAGCTCGACCAGATGCGGCGAGGTGTAGAGACCGGTGCGATAACCGGCCGCGCGGAGAATCGACGCGAGCGTCGCGGACGTCGAGCCTTTGCCGTTCGTGCCCGCGACGATGATCGACGGACACGCGTGTTGCGGACGTCCGAGCGCGCGCAGCAACGCGCGCATGCGGTCGAGCCCTGGACGGATGCCCGAGCCTTCGAGCGACGCGAGCCAGTCGAGCGGCGTCACGCTACTGCCCGCGGAAGATGCGGAGGAAACGGCCGATGGCCGGCTTCATCTCCGCGCGCGGCGTGATGAGATCGACCATCCCGTGCTCGACGAGGAACTCCGACGTCTGAAATCCCTCGGGCAGCGTCTGGCGGATCGTCTGCTCGATGACGCGCGGTCCTGCGAAGCCGATCAGCGCCTTCGGCTCGGCGAGGTTGAGATCGCCCAGCATCGCGTACGACGCCGTCACGCCGCCGGTCGTCGGATCGGTGAGCACCGAGATGAACGGCAGTCCCGCTTCGGCGAGACGCGCGAGCGCCGCGGAGATCTTCGCCATCTGCATGAGCGAGAGGATGCCTTCCTGCATGCGCGCGCCGCCGGAGCAGGAGACGATGATCAGCGGTTCTTTTTTCTCGAGCGCGCGCTCGGCGGCGAGCGTGATCTTCTCGCCGACGACCGACCCCATCGAGCCGCCCATGAAGTTGTACTCCATGGCGCAGATCACGACCGGAATGCCTTCGAGCTTTCCTTCCGCGCAGAGCACCGCATCGCCCTGGCCGACGCGCTGCTGATAGACGCGCAGCCGATCGGCGTAGCGCTTCGTGTCGCGGAAGCCGAGGGGATCGCCGGAGCGGATGTCGGTCGCGAACTCCTTGTACTTATCGTCGTCGAAGAGGATCTCGAAGCGCTCGCGCGCGGTGAGGCGGAAGTGATGGCCGCACTTCGGACAGGTGTTGAGGTTCGCCTCGACTTCCTTCCGGTAGACGATCTCCTTGCAGTCGTCGCACTTGAGCCAGAGGCCCTCCGGGATCGCGACCTGCTTTTCGACCGCCTCTTTCGGCTTTTTTTCTTTGCGGAACCAGGCCATGGGCGAGGCGACTCTACCTCAGATCTCCCGGAAGATGTGCGGACGCAGCACGTCCATCCGCTCGTCGACCTTCGACGCATCGAGGTAGCGCAGCGTGGCCGCGACCGACGAGAGCAGCGAGTTGCCGTCCTGCGGCGTGTAGCAGAAGCCGACGATCGTGCGCGCGTCGGGCATGGCGATGGTCGACAGCGGCACGACGGTCTGCGAGAGGATGCGGCCGTAATAGCCGTGGTCGCGGCCGAACGAGAAGATCTGGTTGACGGAGCGCTTGTTCGTCGTCGCCACGCGCGCGTTGTTGCGCAGCAGCGTCTTCGCTTCCTCGAGCGTCGTCTCGTGCGCGAGACGCAGCGTGAACCAGAGCGTGTGCATGTACTGCGTGTTGATCTTGATGGCCGACGAGAAGAGGTTCAGCTTCTCGCCGAGGGTCTGGAAGATGTGGTACGCGTCGCGGGCGTGATGGGTGCCGAACTCCGGGTCGTCGTGCTTGCCGGCCTGCGGCGCGGCGAGGAACGACTTCGCGTCGGAGACGTCGTTCGCGCGGCGCATGCAGACGAACTGCGCGGCGTCGAGGCTCATCTTGCCGTCGACGGACGCGAGCGTCTTGAGCAGCACGGAGATGTTGTGCGTGTTGCACGAGACGATCTGCACGAACCGCTCGTCGGGACTCTGCACCTCGTCGTTGATTCCGAGCGCGTACGGCTTGCCGAAGCCGAACTCGGAGCCCTGCGCGAGAAAGCCTTTCGGTCCTTTGACGCGCTGATAGCACGTCACCTTGTTCTCGTTGCCGGCGGGCGTGCAGTCGACGACGACGGTGGCGCGTTCGATCGCTTCGTCCGCGGTGTAGGAGACGCGGTGGCCGAAGCGCGCGAAATCGTCGCGGGCCTGCTCGTCGGCCACGAGGCGCGCGCCGCGCGCGAGCAGCGAGTTGATCATGGCGCGGTCGTCGCCGCTCGGCGTGCGCTTGTGAAACGTGACCTCGTCGATGCCCCACTTCTCGCGGAAATCGCAGAAGAGCGCGATGAGAGGCTCGCCGATGGTGCCGGTGCCGACGACGTGGACGATGTTCTTCTTCGTCATGACTGAAGTCCCTCTGGTGAAATCGGGCGCGGATTGTATGATCGCGCCCCCATGGCCGCCAAGCCCGAGTCCGGCGAGAAGTTGATCGCCTCGAACAAGAAAGCGCTCCACGACTACTTCGTCGTGCAGAAGTTCGAGGCGGGGCTGATGCTGACCGGTACCGAGGTCAAGTCGCTACGAGACGGCAAAGCGAACCTCAAGGACGCGTACGTCATCTTCAAGAACGACGAGGCGTTTCTCTTCGGCGCGCATATCTCCCCTTATTCGCACGGCAACATCGAGAACCACGATCCCGAGCGCACGCGCAAGCTCCTCTTGCACCGCCGCGAGATCGACAAACTGCGCGCGCAGACGACGGAGAAGGGGATGTCCGTCGTGCCGCTGCGTCTCTACTTCAAAGGCAGCCGCGTGAAGACCGAAATCGCGGTCGTGCGCGGCAAGAAGCAGTACGACAAGCGCGAGACCGAGAAGAAGCGCGAGGCCGATCGCGAGGCCGCCGCGGCGATGAAGACGCGGCGCTGACGCGCGACACTGTGGTTGCACAACCACAGTCGTGACCTCGCCACGCGACAGAAGTCATGCGTCCACGCACGCGGCGAAGAAGGCGTAAATTGCAGTAACAGAAGCTGTTTACGCCATGTAAGGCAGCCGCGGCAGCGCGTGGCACTTCCCTCGCTCTTTCCGCGCGCAATGTTCGTTCAACGCAGAACCATCAACACTGACGTCAGCATCACCGGGATCGGGCTGCACTCCGGCATCTACACGACCGTCGAGCTCCATCCCGCGCCCGCCGGCAGCGGCATCACCTTCGTCCGCGCCGATCTCAAAGGGCTGCGCATCCCCGCGCTGCAGGCGTCCACCACCGCGCTCGATTACGCGACCACCGTCGGCAAGGACGACGTGCAGGTCGGCACCGTCGAACACCTCCTCTCGGCGATCATGGCCTGCGGCATCACCGACGTCGACATCCACATCGACGGCCCCGAAGTCCCCATCATCGACGGCAGCGCGCTTCCCTTCATGCACCTCATCGACGCCGCCGGCGTCCGCGACCTCGGCAGCGAGATTCCGGTCCTCCGCCTCCGCGAGCCGATCGAGGTGACGCACGGCGACAAGTCGATCCGCATCACGCCGGCGAATCGCCTCATCATCAAGTACCGCATCGACTTCGATCATCCGAGCATCGGCCGCCAGTCCGCGCACTTCGACTTCGGCCACGACAACTTCCTCCGCAAGATCGCGCCGGCGCGTACGTTCGGCTTCATGCGCGACGTCGAGAAGATGCGCGCCGCCGGCCTCGCGCGCGGCGGCTCCGTCGAGAACGCCGTCGTGCTCGACGATCGCGGCGTCGTCAACGGGCCGCTGCGCTTCCGCGACGAGTTCGTGCGCCACAAGGTGCTCGATCTCATCGGCGACCTCGCGCTCATCGGACGCCCGATCGCCGGCGAGATCACCGCGCATCGCGCCGGTCACGCGCTGCACTCGCGCTTCGTCGAGCAGATCCTCCAGGCTGCCGCGGCGCAGGAAGCCGAAGCGGAAGCGCCGCTCGGCCAGCGTTCGATCCAGCAACAGTTCGCGTAAGCAACCGTTTGTCGCGAGCTTGATTTACGCGCGGTGTGGTAAAAACGCCACACGGTGCGTGCGCTTCTCTTCACGTTGTGCGTTGCAGCGTTCGCGACGACGCTCGCGGCCGCACCGCGTCCCGACATCGAGAACCTCGCCGCCACCGCCGCGCGGGGCAAGGTCAGCGTGAAGTTCACACTGCGCGCGGCATTCTCCAACAGCGAGATGGTCGAGGCGCTCAAGAGCGGCCTGCCGACGACGTTCACGTACGTCGTCGAGGTCTTCCGCGATCGCCCGAACTGGTTCGACGACACGCTCGATCGCGCGCGCATCGAAGTCAGCTGCACGTTCAACTCGATCACGCGCGAGTACCTGCTCAGCTATCGCCGCGACCGCCATCTCGTCCGCTCGGAGTCGTTCACCGATCTCGCCGCGCTGCAGCAGCGCATGACCACCGTCGACGAGCCGGACCTCTTCGACGTCGACGGCTACAAGCCGTACAAGCTGAAAGTCCGCGCGAAGGCCGACCTCATGCGCGGCTGGCTGTTCTACGTGATCCCGTGGGACGTGACCACGCGCTGGCGCGAGGCGCGCGTGAAGGCGGCGGAGTGACGCGATGAAGCTGCGCGACGCACTGCTGCGCTATCGCAAGGATCCGCGCTTCATCATCTCGGTGCCGCTGGTGATCCTCGCGGCGACGAGCCTCGTCTACTACGCGACGCAGCAGGCGAAAGAGCTGTCGCCCGAGGCGTTGAGCAGCCAAGTGCTGCTGTTCGTCTTGTCGAACATCAACCTGCTGCTGATCATCGGCATCCTCTTCGTGCTGCTGCGCGGGTTCGTCAAGCTCGTGCTCGAACGGCAGCGCGGCATCATCGGCTCGCGGTTCCGCACGAAGCTCGTCGTGACGTACGTCGCCACGTCGCTGCTGCCGGTCGTGCTGCTCTTCCTCGTCGCCACCGACCTTCTGCGCGTGTCGATCGACCGCTGGTTCGCGACGCCGGTGCGGAAGATCCTCGAGAACAGCGAGGCCATCGCGCAGCGCGCGCAGGATCAGGCCGCCGACATCGCCACCGGCGCCGCGCGCGAGATCGCCGCGAATCCCGCCGCGCGCGACGCGGCGCACATCGACGACGTGCTCGCGCACGTGCGGCAGTTCCACGGCGTGGACATGGTCGGCGTCTACCGCGGCGGCATTCTCGTGAAGGCGCAGGCGAATCCGCGCGCGCCGATTCAGGAAGTCACCGATCCGTCGTCGCGCTTTCTCGAAGAGGTCGCCCAGAAAGGCCGCGCCGTGAAGATCGACGTCATCGCCAGCGGCAAGTGGATCCGCGCCGGCGTGCCCCTCGGCGGCGACGCGCAGGACGTCGCCATCGCCGGCGTGTTCATCCCCGCGTCCGTGTCGCGGATGATCGACGAGTCGATCATCGCCCACAAAAACTTCCAGCAGCTGCACTCGCAGCGGCAGACGCTGAAGGCATCGCAGACGATGCTCTTTCTCGCGGTGACGCTGGCCATTCTCTTCGGCACGTTGTGGACCTCGATCTACGCGTCGCGGCGCATCACCGTGCCGATCAAAGCGCTCGCCGAGGCGACGTCGCTCATCGCCGAAGGCGGCGTCGGACATCGCATCGAGGTCGCGGCCACGGACGAAGTCGGACGCCTCATCGAATCGTTCAATGACATGTCGTCGCAGCTCGCGTCGCAACGGCGCGAGCTCACGGATACGAACCGCTTCATGACCACCGTGCTCGAGAGCGTGAGCACCGGCATCCTCGCGTTCACCGACGAGCTCGAGCTGCTGTCGATCAACCGCGCCGCGCTGCAGATGCTGCAGCTCGATCCGCCGCTCCCCGGCACGCCCCTCGGCACGCTGCTGCGCGGCGAGCTCGCGCCGGTGGCGATGGCGCTGCAGGAGCTCACCGTCGGTCCGCCGCGCTCGCGCGAGGTCGCGCTCATCGTGCACGGCGAGCTGCACTACCTCGAGCTCTCCGCCGCGCGGCTCTCCGGCGGCGGCGGCTCCGGCTGGGTGCTCGCCATCGAGGAATCGACGCAGCTCGTGCAGGCGCAGAAGCTCGCCGCGTGGAACGAAGCCGCGCGCCGCATCGCGCACGAGATCAAGAATCCGCTGACGCCGATCCAGCTCTCCGCCGAGCGCATGGCCAGGAAATTCGGGAAGAACGAGCCGGCGATCGAAGAAGGTTGCCGCACGATCGTCACCGAAGTCAGCCAGCTCACGCGGATGGTCGACGAGTTCTCGCGCTTCGCGCGCATGCCGGCCATTCATCTGCGGCACGCGCAGCTCGCGGACATCCTGCAGCAGGCCGCGAGTCTCTATCGCGACACGAAGCGCGGCGTGAGCATCGCCGTCGACGTCGCGCCGGACCTCGAGCTGCTGATGGATCCCGAACAGATCCGCCGCGCGGTCGGCAACCTGCTCAAGAACGCGGTCGAGGCGACCGACGCCGGCGAGATCCGCGTCTCCGCGCGGCGCGCGCCGCACCGCGTCGTCATCGAAGTGGCCGATCCCGGCCGCGGCGTTCCCGACAACGACAAGGACAAGCTCTTTCTCCCGTACTTTTCGACGAAAGGGCGCGGCACCGGACTCGGCCTCGCCATCGTCCATCGCATCGTCCGCGACCACGACGGACAGATTCACGTGCACGACAACCATCCGAAGGGAACGCGCTTCGAGATCGAGCTCCCCGCGTAAGTCATGGCCAGAATTCTCATCATCGACGACGAGTCTTCGATCCGCTCGACGCTCTCCGGCATCCTCGAAGACGAGGGACACCGGACGACGCTCTGCGAGTCGGGCGAAGAAGGCATCGCGCAGTTCGCGCGCGACGAGTTCGATCTCGTCTTCCTCGATCTCTGGCTGCCCGGCATCGACGGCCTCGCCGTGCTCGAACGCCTGCGCAGCGCCGGCGCGCCGCCGGTCATCGTGATCTCCGGCCACGGCAGCGTCGACACCGCCGTCCGCGCGACACGCCTCGGCGCGTACGACTTCCTCGAAAAGCCGCTCTCGCTCGAACGCGTGCTGCTGACGGTGAATCACGCGCTGAGCGACCGCCACCTGCGCGAACAAGTGCGCGATCTGCGGCGGCATCTGACGCTCGAGGAATTGCTCATCGGCGAGAGCGAGCCGATGCAGCGGCTCGAACAGCAGATCCGCAGCGCGGCGCCGGCGTCGACGCGCGTGCTGATCACGGGCGAGAACGGCAGCGGCAAGGAGATCGTCGCGCGCACGCTGCATCGTCTCTCCCTGCGCGCCGATCAGGCGTTCGTCGACGTCAACTGCGCGGCCATCCCCGAGGAGCTGATCGAGTCGGAACTGTTCGGGCATCGCAAGGGCGCGTTCACCGGCGCGATCGACGACCGCAAAGGCAAGTTCGAGCTCGCTGACGGCGGCACGCTCTTCCTCGACGAGATCGGCGACATGAGCCTCAAGACGCAGGCGAAAGTGCTGCGCGTCTTACAGGAGCAAACCTTTCAGCGCGTCGGCGGGCAGCAGACGATCAAAGTCGATGTACGCGTGATCGCCGCGACGAACAAGGATCTCGAAGCGGAGATCGCGAACGCGAGCTTTCGCAGCGATCTCTATTACCGCTTGAACGTCATCCCGATCGAAGTGCCGCCGCTGCGCGCGCGCGGCAACGACATCATCCTGCTCGCCGAGCACTTCCTGCGACGCTTCGCCGCGGAGACGGGGCGTCCGAAGAAGAAGCTCTCCGCGGGCGCCGGCGCGAAGCTGCGCGGCTACGCGTGGCCTGGCAACGTGCGCGAGCTGCGCAACGTCATCGAGCGTCTGGCGATCCTGCTTCCGAACGACACGATCGAGGCGGAAGACATCCAGCTCGGCGCGCGCACGGAAGCGCCGGCGCAGATCGCGATGAATCTCACGCTCAAGGAAGCGCGCGACGAGTTCGAGAAGCAATACATCCTGGCGCGCCTCCGTGAGTACGCGGGGAACGTGAGCCGCACCGCCGACGCGCTCGGCGTCGAGCGCAGCAATCTGTACCGAAAACTGCACGCGTACGGCATCCGCGTCGAGCGTCCGTGACGTGAAATAGAGCCCGCGGGCGACGCGTTAGCGGCGTTGCTTGACAGCGGACCAGTCGCTGACTAAAGTTCGCCGTCCAACGCGGGAATAACTCAGTTGGTAGAGTGCAACCTTGCCAAGGTTGATGTCGCGGGTTCGAGTCCCGTTTCCCGCTCCAAACACCGATGATCCGAAGGGCCGCGACACGCAAGTCGCGGCCCTTCGCGTTTCGGGAGGTGGTACCTTCATGCTGCCGCCATGACGGAACGGGCGAGCGGTTCGCGCTCCCGCAGCCTTGCGCCGGGGTTTCTCGTCGACGGGAAGTACGAGATCGTCGGACTTCTCGGAGCCGGAGGCATGGGCGAGGTCTACAAAGCGCGCCACGTGCACCTCGGCGCGTTCCGCTGCATCAAGGTCATGAAGCCGAGCCTCATGGCCAACGAGACCTACAAGCAGCGCTTCCTGCGTGAGGCGCGCCTCGCGACGCAGATCCACCATCCGAACGTCGCGGCGATGCACGACTTCTCGATCCTCGGCGACGGCACGAGCTACATGGTCGCGGAGTTCATCGACGGCACGACCGTGCGCCAGTGGGAAACCGCGAACGGCCGCTTCCCGCTCGCGCTCGCCGTCGAGGTGGCCGTGCAGGTTCTCAGCGGACTCGATCACCTCCACCGCCGCGGTCTCCTGCATCGCGACATCTCCGCCGACAACGTGATGCTGTCGTTCGACACTGACGATCGCCTGCTCGTGAAGATCATCGACCTCGGCGTTGCGAAAGACGTCTCGCGCGGCCAGGATCCCGACGCGAACCCCGACACGACGCAGGCCGGCGTGATGATCGGCAATCCGAAGTACATGTCGCCCGAGCAGCTCGGCGAGCTCGAACCGGGCGAGACGCTCGACGGCCGCACCGATCTCTACTCCCTCGGCATCGTGCTGTACGAGATGCTGACCGGCGTGCCGCCGTTCTCCGCGCGCACGTCGAACGGCTACATCATCAAACATCTCACCGAGGCGCCGCCGACGTTCGCGGATGCAAACCCGGGCCTCGATCTTCCCGCGGGACTCGAGGCCGTCGTGCAGCGCGCGCTCGCGAAACATCGCAATCAGCGCTTTCCGAGCGCGCGCGCCTTCTCGGATGCGCTGTCGCGCTACGCGTCGCCGGCGCAGGAAGGCTTTCTGCGTACCGAAGTGCCGACGCCCGGCACCGGCGCGGAAGAGGCGTGGCACAAGGCGACCGCCATCGACACGTACAACGCGCTGCGCGACTTTCGCGCGCGCTTTCCCGCGCATCGCGTGGAGGAAGCGACGAACGCGCTCGCCGAGCGACTCGGCTTCGACACCGCCGCGGCGATCGACACCGAAGACGCGTGGCTCGACTATCTCGAACGCTGGGGCGAAGACCGGCACGCCGCGCAGGCGCGCGAGCGGCTCGAGCACGTGAAGGCGCGCGAGGCGACGGCGTACAGCGTCGCGGTGGAGATGAAGAGCGCCGCCGCGTGGCGCGCGTACCTCGAGGAGTTTCCCGACGCGCGGCGCAGCGGCGAGGCGGAGTCGCATCTGCGCGAGGCGCTCGCGTTCGAGGAAGCGCGCGGCGTCGACACCGTCGCGGCGTGGGGACTCTTCCTCCTCAACTATCCGGCGGGCCTGCACGAGTACGCCGCGCGCGAGCGGCTCGAAACGCTCGAAGCCGCCGACGAGCGCGCGTGGGAAGACGCAAAAGCGCAGACCACGCCGGCGGCGCTGCACGCGTATCTGCAGGGACGTCCTGGCGGCAAGTACGCGGGCGACGCGGCGCGCGCGCTGGGACGCATGGCCATCGTCGAAGGCGACTTCGACGCCGCGTGGGAGAAGGGCACCGTCGCCGCGTGGGACGAGTACATCGCGGCGCATCCCGACGGCGCGCGCATCGACGATGCACGCACTTGCCGTCAGGAAGCGCAGGAGTACGAGCTCGCCGCGAGCATGAACACGAAGGTGATGTGGCGCGCGTTCCTCAAGGCGTGGCCGCAAGGGCGGCATCGCCTCGACGCCGAAGTGCGGCTGCGCAGCTGACCGACATCACGCGCGCCAGACCCACGGCCGCTGCGCGTCCGCGATCGGGCGAAACGCGTCGGCGTAGTGCGTCACGCGAAAGCGCCGGCCGGTCCAGTAGAGCGACAGGATGTCGTAGCGCAACTGCAAGTCCGCGTACTTTGCGGCGTAGCGATCGCCGAGGCGGATGAGGCGCTCGCGTTTTGCACGATCGACGGCTTCGTGTCCTTCGCCGGCACGCTCGGTCTGCCGCGTCTTCACCTCGGCGATGACGAGCGTCTTGCCACGGCGCACGACGAGATCGACTTCGCCCGCGTGCGAGCGCTCGTTCCGCGCGACGATCGCGTAGCCGCGGAAGCGATAGAACCACGCCGCGCGACGCTCGCCGCGCCGGCCGAGGATTGCGGGCGGAAGCGGCTTCGCGCCAAACATGGCTACTTGCGGTGAAAGTGGCGCTCGATGTCGAGGTGCTTGATGTCGACGATGATCGGGCGTCCGTGCGGACACGCGAACGGATTCGACGACTGCAGCAGCTCCGACACCACGCGCGCCATCTCTTCGCCGGACAGCGGACGATGCACTTTGATCGCCGCCTGACACGCGAGCGACGCGGCGATGCGCTCGCGCACGCGCGTCACGTGCGACGCTTTCTCCTCGCTCGACGCGTCGATCAGCTTGTGCAGGAACGAGTCGACGTCGTTGCGCAGCAGCTCCGCCGGCAACGCCGTGATCGCGAACGCGTTGCCGGAGAAGCGCTCGATGTCGAAGCCGACGTCGCGCAGCTCGCCGACGTGCGAGTCGAGCACCGCGCATTCGGCGGCGCCCGTCTCGTAGAGGATCGGCGTGAGGAGCTGCTGCGACACCGGCGCTCGCGCTTCGACGCGCGAGAGGTAGCGGTCGTACAGCACGCGCTCGTGCGCGACGTGCTGATCGACGAGCCGCAGTCCGCCCGGCGCGTCGATGAGGATGTAGCTCAGGCGGTACTGGCCGATGACGCGCCCCTTCAGATCGCCGAGCTGCGGCGCGGGCGCTTCGTCCTCGATTTCCACGGCCGCGCGCGGCGGCTGCACGATCGCTTCTTTCTGAAAGAGCGGCGTGAACTCCGGCGTCCAGCGCGGACCGCGCTCGTCGTAGCGCTGCGCTGGAAAGAGCTGCGGCGCGTACGCGGCCGAAGTCTGCGACGCGCCTGAGCGCGGCGCCTGCATGTCGAACGGCGACGGCGCGCTCTCGCGCAGCAATGCCGCGCCTTCTTCCGCGCCGCCGAGCGCGCGCTTGATCGCCTGCTCGACCGCGACGTGCACCTGCGACGAATCGCGGAAGCGCACTTCCGTCTTCGCCGGATGCACGTTGACGTCGACGAGCTCCGGCGGGACGTCGAGAAAAAGAACGATCGCCGGATGTCCCTCGAAGTCGAACTGCTCGGCCGCGCGATTCGCGGCATGCGTCAGCACGCGGTCTTTGACGAGGCGCCCGTTGACGAAGAAGAACTGGTGGCGCCGCGAGCCGTAGCGCAGGCCGCGCGTCACGAAGCCGCTCACGCGCGCGGCGCCGATCTCCGAGGCGATCTCCTCGAGGTGCGGCGCGGCGTCGTTGCCGAGGATCTGCAGGACGCGCTCGCGTCCATCGGCGGCGGGCGCGAGGTCGAGCACGACGCGGCCGTTGTGCTCGACGCGGAACGCGCGCGAGGGGAGGGGCAGCGCGTACGACGAGACGACGCTGACGATCGCGCGGAACTCCGCGTCGGCGCCGCGCAGGAACTTCCGGCGCGCGGGTACGTTCTCGAAGAGCTCGCGCACGGAGATCGTCGTGCCGCGGTCGCGCGCCGCGGGACGCACGCCGCGCGCGGCGGTGAGCGGATCGCATTCGATCTCCACCGCCTCGCCGCGCTCGTTGTCGGACGTCGTCAGCGTGAAGCGCGAGACGCTGGCGATCGACGGCAGCGCCTCCCCGCGGAAGCCGAGCGTGCGCACGCGCGTGAGGTCGTCGAAGACGCGGATCTTCGAGGTGGCGTGGCGTTCGAGTGCGAGCAGCGCGTCGTCGTGTGACATGCCGCAGCCGTCGTCGCGGATCTCGATGCGTTTGCGGCCGCCTTGTTCGAGGAGGATGTCGATGGTCGTGGCGCCGGCGTCGATCGCGTTTTCGACGAGTTCTTTGACGACGGACGACGGGCGTTCGACCACCTCTCCCGCCGCGATCTGATTGACGAGATCGGTCGGCAGGACGTGGATGCGGGGCATGCCGCGATTCTACAGGCACATCCGTTGCTGCCTCGGCACGCATGCGCCGTCTTGCTGCCGCCGTCGGAATCGTGCTCGTCCTCGCTCTCGCCCTGACACTGCTCTGGTGCGTCTACGTGCACCACTCGCGCGCCGAGCCGTTCGAGCACGAAGACCGTGCGGTCGTGGCACTACCTTCGCGCGCCGCGTGAACAGCAAAAATTTCCCGCCGCTGCGCTAACTCTCTCGTAATCCTGATTCAGAAAAGCTGGCACGCTCGGTGCTCTATAGGCGATCAGGAGATACGAATAACATGAAGCGCATGATCGTCAGAGCCGCCGCAGCCGCCGCCTTTCTCCTTACGCTGAGCAGCGTGGCGCTCGCAGCAGAGCCAACCGCTCCCGCCACTACCATCGATCTGACCGACTCGTTCCGTGACTCCGCCACGGTCGACGGTCTTCAGGTTTACCAGCTCGCCGGCATCCTCATCATCCGCGGCCGTACGACCGATCCCGCGCAGGCCGCGCTTCTCGCCGACCGCGCCCAGCAACTCGGTTACGCCCGCGTCGCGAACCTCGTGCAGACCGTGCATGAGAGCGACGACAGCGCGCTGACCCGCGCGGCCGAACGCGAGCTGGCCATCCACCGCGCTCTCGACGGCTGCCAGTTCACGGTGCACTCCGAAAAGGGTGTCGTGACGATCGCCGGCCGGGTGCGGCACGAACTGCAGAAGGACGTCGCGGTGCAGGTGCTTCGCGGCATCGACGGCGTGCGCGCCATCGAAACGGATCTCCAGAAGTTCTAATCAGCCCAAACGAACGAACGAAGGCAGTAAGGAAAGGCAGGCCGCCGGGCCTGCCTTTCTCCTTTTGTCGAGATTTCTACCGAACCGTCCGGATGGAGAAGCGCACCTTGGTTCCGGCGTCGATGTCGTCGGGGTGTTTGAGCGTGTGCGCGACGATGAGGCTGAGGTAGATGTCGTAGTCGCGAAACGCGAACGCCGACTCGGTGCCGAGGCCGACGTCCGCGACGAGGCGCTTGCTCTTGACCATGTCGGAGTAATTGAAGCCGACCGCGCCGGCGCCGAAGTACCCGACGGCGTAGGCCGTGTTCCAGTAGAGCGAGCCGAGGTGATAGTCGCGATTGCGGAAGACCGGCACGAAGAGCTCGTGCGTCATGTGCGTCTCGTGCGTGCCGATCTCGAAGCCGTTCGTCGCGATCGAGCGCAACGCCTCGCGTCCGCCCAGGCGGAAGAGCTCGTACTGCGGGACGTCGTAGAACTCCCACGGCTCGAGCGGATCGATCTTCATGTCGCCGTCTTTGTCGGTCGGCACGGGCGGCGGCTCGATGAGGTCGCGCTTGAGGAACGCGCCGACGTGCAGGCGTGAGAAGACGAACGACGTCGGCGTCAGATCGAAGCGATGCAGGCCTTCCGCCTCGAGCTTCGTGTACTGATAGTCGCCGTTGGCGACGCGGCTCGACTGCGTGATCGCCGCCGCGAGGCCGGTCTTCTGCGGGCCGATGTCGCGGAAGGCGGTGAGCACCGGTGTAATGCGGCCGCGCTGTTCGCCGACGATGGCGTTCATGCGCTCGTCGAACTGCGTGCCGTACTGATAGCCGATCTTCGTGTAGATGTTGTTCTTGAGATTGTCGGGACGGTTGATGCCGAAGGTGAGGCGGTCGTCCTGCAGCAGGAGAAAGTAGCGGTTGTTGTAATCCTTCGGAATGCCGAAGAGCAGCAGGCCGCCGCGCACGCGCTCGAATTCCTTCTGATCGTCGGAGCCGACGTCGGGAAACGAGATCGAGTCGAAGACACCGAGGCGATAGGTGTAATTGCGCGCGTAATACTTGTAGCGGAGGAAGGTCGAGATGTCGCCGTTGACGAAGCGATAATCGATCTGGCTTTCAAAGAGGACGTTGCGGATCAGTTTGCGCAGACGGATGGACGCCTGGCCCTCCGGAAGGTAAATATTGACTGCCGGAAGGGAGTCTCGCCGTTCGTACGTGGCGCTGGCGGCATCGGAGAGGACGGAGGGCTGCGTCGTCGTGACGGAGGTTGGAGGCGGCGCGGGAGGCGGTGTTTGCGGGTCGGTCGCCTGCGCGAATGCGAGGCGGCTGAGCGCAAGAATTGCCGTGATCGAAGCGAGAAAACGCGTTTTCGACATGTGCAAAGTCCGTCCTTTTCGAGGGTGGCAGCTTATACCTCGTGACTCAAGCTATGGTAAAGTCAAGCACTTGAAGTCTTTACGGGAAAGGTTGTCCATCGCTCTGGCATATGTTTTGTAGCGGCGCGAGCAACGTAGCCGCGAACCGTTACCGTGCGAAGCAGTTTAGGAGGTGTGATTTTGTTCAAGCATCGGCTGATGTTCCCACTGCTGTGCTTCCTGGTGGCAGGAGCCGCATTCGCTCAGGATGCGGCGATGACTGTCGCCCCAACCCGTGACGACCAGTTGCGGATGTTTGCCCCCACCGTCAGCGGTCCGACCGGACTGTTCGAGACCGTGGCCGCGGACACTCTGCACCGCGGTGACTGGTCGTTCGGCATCTACTACAACAACTACGACCTCGAAGCCGGCAGCGCGCCCGATCTCGCTCCGCCTTCGGCGCGCGATTACAAGGACATGGGGTACGACTTGTATCGCCTCAGCGCCTCGGTCGGCTACGGTCTGACGGACCGCTGGGAGTTCACGGCGATGGTCCCGTGGGACCGCATCGTCGCGCACGGCGGCGACCGCGTCGGCTTCATCAACGGGTACCTCTATCGGGGCTCGTTCACCGACAGCGGCATCGGCAACGTGCGCCTGGCCACGAAGTTCGGCCTCACGCCGAATGACGCGCCGACGCGCTTCGCCCTCTCGCTCTTTGCCGATCTGCCGACCGGCGACGACGACGGCGGCATCGCCACCGGCGGTACGGACTTCGGCATCGCCGGACACCTCACGCACGGAATCGTGTCCGCGGATCTCGGCTACATCGCCCGCGGCGACCGCAGCAACAACTCGAGCGTCGTCACCGGCTTTCCCGAGGTCAGCATCCCGAACGAGGTTCGCCTCAACGCCGGTCTGAACATCCCGGTGGGCTTCTGGGCGACCACGAACTGGATCAACGAAGTCAACACGATCTGGTACACCGGCGGCGATCGCACGCCGGACAATCCGATCTTCCTCGTCAGCGGACTGCGCCACTGGTTCGGCAACAGCGGCTGGGCGCTCAACGCCGCCGCGCGCTGGAACGTGACGAAGTTCGGCAACGACAACGACGAATGCCGCTTCACGGAGCTCGACGACTGCGGTCTGTCGGGTCTCGTCGGCCTGACGTTCGCGCCGCTCCATCTGGCCGCTCCCGCGCTGCCGCCGCCGGCCCCCGCGCCGGTGCCGCCGCCGCCGCCGGCTCCGGAGCCCGCTCCGGTTCCGCCGCCCGAGCCGCCGGTCGCGCCGCCCCGACAGCCGCAGGAGCTGCGCACGGACGAGATTCACTTCGAGCCGGGCTCGGCCCGCCTCACGAACATCGCCAAGGCCATCCTCGACGAAGTCGGCCTGCGCATGAAGCAGGAACCGACGGCGACGGCGCTCGTCATCGGCTACACCGATGACCGCGAGCAGACCGGCGCAAACCGCGATCTCGATCGGCGTCGTGCCGAGGCCGTGCGCGACTACCTCGTGACGCGCCACGGCATCGATCCGTCGCGCATCACGGTCGAAGGCCGCGGCACGCAGGATCCGGTCGGCGACAACACCACCGCGGAAGGCCGTCTGCGCAACCGCCGCGTGGTGATCCGCCTCATCCTGCCGTAACGCTCATTCACGCTCTCTCCACCAGCCCCCGCGGACTTCGGCCGCGGGGGCTTTTTTCTTGCTGTGAGCTTCTCGACATGCGCCGTCTTTCTTTCGTTGCCGTCGTTCTTCTCGTCCTCTCCGCCTGCGCGTCTTCGCAGTCGACCTCCACGTCGACGACGACCTCCGCGCAGCAGCAGACGCAGCCCGCGCAACCCGCGCACTCGCCGAATGCGCTGACGCCCGTCGCCGCGAACCCGCGCGCGATCGCCGAGCCGCGCATCCGCGTCGGACTCCTCATCGATCAGTCGACCGTCGCGTTTCCACGCACGACCGACGGCTACGTGCTCGTCGGCGAAAGGGGACCGATGACGCTGCGCCGCGGCTTCACCGCGACCGCGCCGCTCGCGAATGCGACCGTGCGTTACGCCGTGCAGATGGCGGCGGTGTCGGATCAGTCATCGGCGGAAGCGCTCGCGCAGCGCGTGCGCAGCGAGACGGGCTTGCGCGTCGACGTCGTGTTCGATCCCGCCGGCGGTGCGTACCGCATCTTCGCCGGCGATTTCGCGACGTCCGATGAAGCGACGCCGACGCGCGCGCAGCTCACCGACCGCGGCTACGGCAAAGACATGCTCGTCGTGCGGCGCCCGTCCGACGAGAAGTTCACGCCGCACATCGAGATCGTCGACGACGAAGGCGAGAGCGCGACGTTCAACTCCGCGACGCTCGACATCTTCCCCGCGAGCGGCGACACCGTCACCATCGACAAGCAGCCGTACCGCACGTCCGCGCGCCTCTTCGTCAATCCGCGCGGCCTGCTCAACGTGCTCAATGTCCTCAATCTCGAGGACTATCTGCTCGGCGTCGTCCCCGCGGAGATGGGACCGTCGATCTACGACGAGGTGGAGGCGCTGAAGGCGCAGGCCGTCGCCGCGCGGACGTACGCGGTCCGCAACCTCGGCCAGTTCGCGAGCGAGGGCTACGACATCTGTCCCGGTCCCGCGTGTCAGGCGTACAAAGGCTTCTCCGGCGAGGCGGATCTCTCGACGCGCGCCGTGCGCGGCACCGCGGGTCTCATCGCCACGTACGAAGGGAAGCCGATCGACGCGCTCTACACCGCGACATGCGGCGGCGAGACGAGCGACGTCGGCGTGATGTTTCCCGGACGCGACGAGCCGTATCTCAAGCGCGCGCGCTGCATCGAGCTCGACATGCTGACGCTCGAAGGCCGCGCCGACTCCGGCCTTCTCAACGACGCGCAGGTGAACGCGCGCCTTTTCGCGGCGATGGCCGGATTGCCCGACACGTCGGCGGCGTGGGCGGCGGGCGACGTCGCGCGTGCGGTCGCTGCGGCGCTGCAGCTCGCCGGCGCACCGGCGCCGAGCGGCGCGCCGGCATCGTCGCGGCGCGGCGACGTGCTCGCGTATCTCGCCTCCACGCTGCAACTCGAGCGCTTCGGACGCGCGCTGACGTTTCCGGAAGATCGTGAATACTTCTTTCCGCAGACGCCGAATTCCGAAGATGCGGCGTATGCGGCCGCGGCGTTCCTCATCAAGTACGGCATCAATCCGTCGCAGTCGCTCGATCGCGTGAGCCTCGCGCAGCCGATGCCGCGCGAAGAGCTCTACGCGCTCCTCGGCTCGTGGGTCCGCGAGCACAATCTCGTCACCGACGCCGAAGGGAAAATCCTCCGCGTCGACGGCCGCAAGGTGACGCTCAAGCAGAAAGGGGAGACGTCTTCGTACACGCTTCCCGCGAACATCCCCATCTTCCGCCGCCTCGGCGACCGCACGCAGGAGTACGCGAGCGTGCCGGTGATGCTCGGCGATCGCGCGACCGTCATCGTGGGACCGGGCAAGCGCGTCGCGGCGATGATCGTGCAGGCGAACTACGACGGCGCGGCGTTCGACCGCACGTCGAGCTTCTCGAACTGGACGCGCAGCTATCGCGCCGACGAGCTGGTGACGTCGATCAACCGCCGCAATCCGATTCGTCAACTCATTGACCTTCGTCCGCTGACCGTCGATGCCTCGCAGCGCGTCGCGGAGCTGGAAGTGACCGCGGAGGGCGGGCGCAAGTTCACGCTGAAAGGCCTGCCCGTGCGTTGGTCGCTCAACGTGCCGGACAACCTTTTCGTGTTCGAGAAGACGAAAGATACCGATGGGATGGATCGCTACACGTTCTATGGCAAAGGCTGGGGCCACGGCGTCGGCATGTGCCAGACCGGCGCGTACGGCATGGCCTTCCGCGGCTGGACGTACGACCGGATTCTGAAGAACTACTACACGGGGATCGACATCCAGCCGATCGCCGCGACGGCGACGCCGGCAGCGACGACATCCGCGTCGACGCCGTAGCGCTACGGCTCGCGCCCGAGGATCAGCAGCGCGAGGGCGACGGCGACGCGGCGGTCGAGCGCGTCGCTCGTCAGCTCGAGGCGATCGACGGCGCCGCTCGCGGACGGGCGGCGGACGATCGCGCCGGCGGCGAGGCCGCCGAGCTCGAGGCGGAGATTCGATTCGGAACGGCGACTGAACTTGCCGAAGAGCTTGCGGCGGACGGCGCGGACGAACGACTCCTCGACCGCCTGGCCGACGAAGCGGTTGTCCTGCACGATCCACCAGCGGTCGCGGCCGAAGCGGGACAGCGCGCGGTGGCGCAGCTCGGCGAGCCGCGTGCCGTTCGGCGTCGCGACCACGAACGTGCGCGGCAGCAGCGAGCGTTGCGCGATCGTGAGCGCGGGATGCGCGTCGTCGTAGAGCGTCACGTTCGTGCGCGGCACGAGCAGCGCGATCGCGCACGCGAAGAGGACCGTCAGCGCGAGCGCCGCGAACGCGCGGAACGGCGCGGCTTCGAGCGCGAGGAACAGCGTGGCCGCGAAACCGGTGAGCAGCACGATGCCTGAGACGAGCGCGGCGAGGATGCCGACGACGGACGCGAAGCTGCGATACGAAAGCAGAACCGCGCCGTTCGCATCGCGCACGTGCGCGAGCTCGCCGGCGCGCAGTCCGGTCGTGAAGCGATACGTCGTGCCGGCGAATGGACCCGTCGGCGGAGCGACAACGGGTGGCGCGGCAATCGCGGGCGCGAGCGGCGCGACGTCGAACGGCTTCGCATCGACCACCGGCTGCGCAGCTTCAGCGCGCGGCGCGGCGAGTGACGGCGTGAATGGCTCGGTCGGTCCTTCCGCGGGATCCGCCAGCGCGACCGCCGCGGCTTCCTCCGCTACTCCACTTTTTTTTTTAGCTCGGCGGAGAGCGCGGCCGCATCGAGCTTCTCGTGCGGCACGGTCTGCAGGTTCACGCGCTCGTGCGGCGAGGTGGGGCTCACGAGCTGGCTGAGATCTTCGGTGGGCGGCGGCGGCACCGGCTGATCGAACGGCTCGGCCAGCGGCGCGGCTTCGTTCTCCGTCGGCAGCTCCTCGGAGAAGCGCCCGTACGTGTTGCCCATGCGCAGCTTCGCGCCGTGCGTCAGCGGAGCGACGCGAATGCGTTTGCCGTTGACGTACGTGCCGTTCGCGCTCGCGAGATCGTGCAGGACGAAGAAGCCGCGCTCGAACACGATCTCCGCGTGATGGCGCGAGACCTTCGGGTCGCGGAGGATGATGTCGTTGCCGGGATCGCGTCCGAGCGTGAACGGACGATGCGTCTGCAGCCGGTAGCTTTTCTCCGCGCCGTCGAGGCCGACGAAGAAGATTTTCGCCATTCGGCGGCGATTCTAGCGTACTTGACTATTGCCCAGAGGCTTGGGCATGCGGGCGCGTGATCTCGCGCACCAGCTCGTCGACGGTCAGCGGCTTGGTCAGCCACGCGCGGACGCGCGGCGGCAGCGCCGGCGGCTCGGGCTGCCCGCTGATGACGATGATCTCGATCTCGGCGGTGCCGTCCTCGTGGTCGAGCCGCTCGACGACCTCGCGCCCGTCCATGAGCGGCATCATCCAGTCGAGGAGGATGTAGTCGGGGCGTTCGCTGGCGACGCGATCGACCGCTTCCGCGCCGTTGGCGGCCAGCTTGACCTCGAACCCTCGCTGGTTGAGGCCGATTGCGTACAGCCGCCGGACGTCCGCGTTGTCCTCGACCAGCAGCACTTTCGGCTTCATGCCCATGAACGGGGCAAAAGTGCAGGTTGCAGGCCACCTTCGTGGTATTCTGCGCCCGCCTTCGCGGACCCGCGCGGCCTTTCCGATTATGAATGTGAAGAAGCGTTTGTTGGATGGCGCGCGGATGAACCGCGCCATTCGTCGCATGGCCATCGAAGTCGTCGAGCGCAACCGCGGTCTCGACGATCTGATGATCGTCGGCATCCGCAGCCGAGGGGTTCCCATCGGCGAGCGGATGGCGAAGGAGATCGAGGAGATGGAAGGGCAGCCGGTCGCGTTCGGCATCCTCGACATCACGCTCTATCGCGACGATCTCACCACCATCGCGCCGCAGCCGGTCGTCAAGCCGACGAAACTCCCCGAGCCGATCGACGACAAGAACATCGTGCTCGTCGACGACGTGCTCTACACCGGCCGCACCGTGCGCGCCGCGCTCGACGCGCTGATCGACTTCGGCCGCCCGCGCAGCGTCATGCTCGCCGTGCTCGTCGACCGCGGCCACCGCGAGCTTCCCATCCACGCCGACGTGATCGGCAAGACCGTTCCCACCGATGCCGACGAAGTGATCAAAGTGAAGCTCGCCGAGACGGACGGCGAGGATGAAGTCCTGATCATGGAGAAGTGAGGTTGCGCACCGAAAGCTCGGTCCTTCGCAGCAAAGACCTCCTCGGCATCGAGCCGCTCACTCCCGAAGAGATCACGCTGATCCTCGACACCGCCGAAGGGTTCAAGGAAGTCAGCGAGCGTCCGGTCAAGAAAGTCCCCGCGCTCCGCGGCCAGCTGGTGATCAACCTCTTCATGGAGGCCTCGACGCGCACGCGCGTGTCGTTCGAGATCGCCGAGAAACGCCTCTCCGCAGACACCCTCAACTTCTCCGCCTCCGGTTCCGCCGTCGAAAAAGGCGAGACGCTCATCGACACGGCCGAGAACCTCGTGGCCATGCATCCCAACATGATCGTCATCCGCCACAAGCATCCCGGCTCGCCGAAGATGCTGGCGGAACGCTTCGAGAACATCGCCGTCATCAACGCCGGCGACGGCGCGCACGAGCATCCGACGCAGGCGCTTCTCGACGCCTTCACGATCCGCGAACGCCTCGGCCGCCTGCAAGGCGTCAACGTGGCCATCGTCGGCGACATCAAGTACTCGCGCGTCGTCCGCTCGAACATTCATCTGCTCACGAAGATGAAGGCGAACGTGACGCTCTCCGCGCCGCCGACGCTCCTTCCCGCCGAGATCGAGAAGATGGGCGTGCGCGTCGTGCACTCGCTCGATGAAGCGATCGAAGGGGCGGACGTCGTGATGATGCTGCGCATCCAGCTCGAGCGGCAGGGGAAGCTCAGCTTCCCGTCGCTGCGCGAGTACTACAACACGTTCGGACTCACGCGCGAGCGCCTGCGCCGCGCGAAGGAAGGCGTGCTGGTCATGCACCCCGGCCCGATGAACCGCGGCGTCGAGATCGCCTCCGACGTCGCCGACGATCCGCGCTACTCGGTGATCCTCGATCAGGTGACGAACGGCGTGGCGGTGCGGATGGCGGTTTTGTATCTTCTCGGCGGAGCGCACGCGAGCGAGTAAAAAAGATGAATGAAGAACGCAGAACGCAGAATGAAGAATTGAGAAAGGGAGACCGTCCTCCTTTCTACGTTCTGCGTTCTGCGTTCTGCGTTCTTCATTCAGCTTCTACGTTATGAACCTTCTCATCACAAATGCGCGTGTAGTCGATCCGTCGCAGGACCTCGACGGCACGCTCGACGTGCTCATCGAAGGCGGCACGATCGCGCGCATTGACAAGCGCATCAAAGCGAACGACGTCGACGTCATCGACGCGAGCGGTCTCGTCCTCGCTCCCGGATTCATCGATCTGCACACGCATCTGCGCGAGCCGGGGCAGGAGCATAAGGAAACGATCGCCACCGGCACGCGCGCCGCGGTCGCCGGCGGCTACACCGCCGTCTGCGCGATGGCGAACAGCGTTCCGCCGAACGACGAGCGCGCGGTCACGGAGATGGTGCTCGCCGAGTCCGCGCGCAACGGCTCGTGCCGCGTCTATCCCGTCGGCGCGGTGAGCAAAGGGCTCGCGGGCGAAGAGCTCGCGGAGCTCGCCGATCTCCGCGCGGCCGGCTGCGTCGCGGTCTCCGACGACGGCAAGCCGGTCTACAACGCGCAGCTCATGCGCCGCGCGCTCGAGTACTGCTCGATGCTCGGCATGCCGCTCATCGCGCACGAGGAAGACGCGAACCTGAGCGACGGCGGCGTGATGCACGAGGGCTACTTCTCGACCCTCCTCGGCATGCGCGGCATTCCCGCGGCATCGGAAGAGACGCTCGTCGCGCGCGACGTCATCCTGGCCGAGCTCACCGGCGCGCACGTGCACATCGCGCATCTGTCGACCGCGGGCGCGGTCGAGATCATGCGGCAGGCGCGCGAGCGCGGCGTGCGCGTCACCGCCGAAGTCACGCCGCATCATCTCGCGCTCAGCGACGCCGACGTGCAGTCGTTCTCGACGTACCTCAAGATGAACCCGCCGCTGCGCAGCGACAAGCACCGGCAGGCGATTCTCGAAGGCGTCGCCGACGGCACGATCGACGCCATCGCCACCGATCACGCGCCGCATCATTTCGATGAGAAGAACGTCGAGTTCGACCTCGCGCCGTTCGGCGTCATCGGCCTCGAGACCGCGTTCGGCGTCTGCTACGAACAGCTCGTGCGCGAAGGCGTGATCGGACTGCCGCGTCTCATCGAGCTGCTCTCCACCGGTCCCGCGCGCATCTTCAATCTCCCCGGCGGCACGCTCCGCGCCGGCTCGCTCGGCGACGTGACGCTGCTCGATCTCGACGCGCAGCAGCACGTCACGAAGCAGTTCGCATCGAAGGCGGCCAACTCGCCGTTCATCGGACGCACGCTGCAGGGGCGCGTCGTCACGACGATCGTCGGCGGCGTGGTGAAGTACGACATCCGCGAGCCGAAGAAAGCCGCGGCACCGCAGCGCAAGCGCAAATGAGCGACGCCCGCACCAAGCGCGTCGTCATCGTCGACGACTCCCCTTCGTACTGCGACCTCTGGTCGAACTTCATGCTCGAGCGTTATCCCGACATCGCCAAGGTGGAGACGTACAGCCATCCGTACGACGCGCTGCCGAAGATCGATGCGACGATCGACCTGCTCATCGTCGATCTCGAGATGCCGGGCATGGACGGGAAGAAGTTCGTCGACTACGCGCGCGCGAAAGGACTCTCGCCGCGGCGCATCGTGGTCACGTCGTCGCATTCCGCCGACGAACTGCACCAGCGCTTCCGCATCGGCGAAACGATCGCCGTCATCAACAAGACCGAAGCGAAACAACAGGAGGCGTTCCTGATGATTCTCGATTCGGTGATGCGGCGCTAACGTTCGTATAATCGCCGCCGTGACGGTCGCTCCCGAAGCGCATCAGGCCCCGGCGTTCTCCCTCAACGACCTGCTGATCTACATGGCCAAGCAGCAGGCGTCGGACCTTCATCTCAAGCCGATGCGTCCGCCGCTCGTGCGCGTGCAGGGGAAGCTGATCCCGATCAAGACCGACGCGCTCAAGCCGGCCGATCTCGAGAAGATGCTGCTGCCGATCCTCAATCGCGCGCAGCGTGAGAAGTTCGACGCGCAGATGTCGGTCGACTTCGGCTACGGCGTCCCGGGCGTGGCGCGCTTCCGCGCGAACATGTACATGCAGCGCGGCACCGTCGGCGCGGTCTTCCGCCGCATCCCGATCCAGATCTCGACGGTCGACGCGCTGGAGTTGCCGACCGCGGTGCGCGAGATCACGGAGATGCCGGACGGCCTCGTGCTCGTCACCGGCCCGACGGGCTCGGGCAAGTCGACGACGCTCGCGGCGATGATCCTCGAGATCGCCGAGCGCGAGCCGCTGCACATCGTCACGATCGAAGATCCGATCGAGTTCCTGTTTCAGGACCGCACCGCCGCGATCTCGCAGCGCGAGGTCGGCACCGACACGCCGACGTTCCGCGAGGCGCTGCGCAACGCCATGCGCCAGGACCCCGACGTGATCATGGTCGGGGAGATGCGTGACGTCGAGACGATGCAGACCGTGCTCACCGCCGCGGAGACGGGCCATCTGGTCTTCTCCACGCTGCACACCAACAACGCCGCGCAGACGCTCGACCGCATCGTCGACGCGTTCCCGCCCGAGCAGCACAAGCAGATCCGCGCGCAACTCTCGCTCGTCCTGCGCGGCATCATCTCGCTCAAGCTCGTCAAGACGAAAGACGGGCGCATGACCGCTGCGGTCGAGGTGCTGCGCAACTCGCCGCGCATGGCCAAGCTCATCGAAGACGGCCACACGAAGGACATCCTCGAGGAGATCGAGACCTCGGTCGGTCTCTATCGCATGCAGTCGATGAATCAGTCGCTCATCGCGCTGCTCGTGCACCAGAAGATCACGTATCAGGACGCGATGGCGCTGTCGAGCGATCCCGACGATCTCTCGCTCAAGTTGCGCAAGCTCTTCCCGCAGATCGAAGAGCGCGTCCGCCAGGGAGGAGACATGGCTCCGAGCTACTCCGATTTCTCGCAGATCACCGAGCTGATGGACATCAAACGGCTCTACGAAGAACAGGACGTGCAGTGGCGGCAGCGCCTGCTCGACAAGGACGAGGACATCCAGAACCTCCGCCACGACGTCGAGTACCTCCGCTCGCAGCTCCAGCAGTTCCAGGGCGGGCAGGGACAGAAGGACGAGGAGATCGCGCGGCTGCGCGGCGAGTCCGAGCGGTTGCGTGCGGACGCGCAGGCGAAGATCACCCAACTGCAGGAGCGCATCAAGGAGCTCAATCAGAAATTAATGGCGGCAGGCGCGGTTAAACGCTGACGTGGCCACGAAGCCGTCGAAAACAATCGAGACGTTCCCGAACCCGAACCCCGAGCGCGACTATGAGATCGCGTTCGAGGCGCCCGAGTTCACCTGCCTCTGCCCGATGACCGGGCAACCCGACTTCGCCACGATCCGCATCCGCTACACGCCCGACACGACCTGTGTCGAGCTCAAGTCGCTGAAGCTCTATCTCTGGTCGTACCGCGACGAGGGCGCGTTCCACGAGGCCGTCACGAACCGCATCGCGAACGATCTCATCGCCGCCGTCGACCCGCGTTTCCTCGAAGTGGAAGGCGACTTCTACGTGCGCGGCGGGATTTCGACGAAGGTGAAGGTTTGTCATCGAAAAGCTGAATGAAGAACGCAGAACGCAGAATGAAGAATTGAGAACAGAGAACGTGCGCGCGCAGCGCGCCACCACAATTCTTCATTCTGCGTTCTGCGTTCTAAATTCTTCATTCGGTGTCCCGCGAAAAAGCCGCCACTGCTCGTTGACGTACCCCGCGAACCCCGCCTCTCCGCCGTTCAGCCATTCCGTCAAAATATCCACACTGACGTCGTCGAGTCCGCCGACGATGCCGAGGCTCGCGGCTTCGGCAATGCGCGTCAGCGGCTTATCGAGATCGGCGACGGCGCGCGCGGAACGGGCGATGAGGCCGGCGAGATCGAGGTCGTGCTCCATGGCGATCATGCGGGACGCGGTGAGCGTGAGCAGGATCGCGGCGTTCCAGTTCGAGCGCTCGTTCCAGCGCGGCGGCAGGATGAAGTCGTGCATACCGCGCGCGTGGGCCAGCGCGGCGATGTGGCGTTCGGTGGCGATGTGGATTGGCTCGACCGCGGCGTGAAAGAGCAGTTCGTAACGGTCGTCGTCGCCGGAGAGGTCGAGCATCCGCGCGAGCGCCTGCTTCGCGGTCGCTTCGACGTCGATCGCGACCGCCGCGAAGAACGACGCGCCGTGTTTCTGCGCGAGCTCCGCGAGCGCGTCGAGCAGCGCGAGATCCGTCGTCACGGGATAGATCACCGGCACGGCGACGCCCCACGTTCCGCGCGCGGTTGTGAAGAGCGCTTCGAGCCGCGCGAGATGGGGCGGCCACGCGGCGATGGCGACGGTCGCCGCATTCGAATCGGGCAGCGCGCCGTGGGTCGACGTGAGAAAGAGCGCGTCGCGTTCGCAGAACGCCAGCGCTTCCGCGCCGCGGCGGAAGACGACTTCCGCGGCTTCGGCCGCGTCGATGAGCACCGGCGGCGCGAGTTGTTTCGCGCGTTCGAGGTCGTCGCGCACGTGCTCCGCGACCGTTACCTCGAGCTTCTCCGCGCCGCTCGCGCGCAACGCGACGTAGTCGACGGCGATCGGCGTGGCACGTTTCGCCGCGTACGGCGCGATGGTCGTCGCGCACCAGAACGGCGGCGCGGGCGCGCTCGCGCGGCGGATGCGAAGCGGCGCCGCTTTGCGGTAGAGAATCACGACGAGAGCTTCGCGAGGTAGGGCGCGACGAGCTGCCGGATGTACTTGGCCACGACGTCGAACTCGAGGTTGACGCCGCCGCCGATGTGCGGATTGCCGAGGTTCGTGCGGCGGAGCGTCTCCGGAATCAGCGCGGCGCCGAACGAATTGGCGTCCGGCTCGACGACCGTGAGCGACACGCCGTCGACGGCGACCGAGCCTTTGTCGACGAGGAGATCCGCGTAGTCGCGCGGCACGCTCCAGCGATACACCGCGAAGTCGCCTTCCTGCGTCACCGAGAGCAGCGTGCCCGTCGCGTCGACGTGTCCCTGCACGAGATGTCCGCCGAGGCGTTCTCCGACGGCGAGCGCGCGCTCGACGTTCACCTGCATCCCCGCGCGCACATTCGCCAGCGTCGTACGCGCGAGCGTTTCCTCGGATAAGTCGGCGACGAGCGCGCCGTCGTCGTCGGGCAGCACCGTGAGACAGACGCCGTTGACGGCGAGGCTCTCGCCGCGCGCGAACGGTTCCGGATCGGTCGTGCGCAGGCGCAGGCGCGCGCCGCCGCCGGCGCGCTCGAACGCCTCGATCGTGCCGCGATGAACGATGATCCCGGTGAACATTCAGGAAGGGTAGGCGACGAGTTTCAGGTCGCCGCCTACGAGCTCCGCGCGATCAAACCGAAAGCGGTACGCGTCTGTCAATCGCGAGATCGGTTCGCCTTGCAGCAACGCAGGCGCGTCGCCGCCGCCCACGAGCATCGGCGCGACGAAGAGAATCATCTTCTGCCACAGCCCGCGGCGGATGAGCTCCGAGTGCACGACCGCGCCGCCTTCGACGAGCACCGATTGGATCCCGCGCGCGTGCAACTCGCCGAAGACGCGTTCGAGATCGGCCAGGCCGTCGATGCGCACGATCTCGAGCTCCGGCGACGCGCTGTAACGATCGGGCGCCGACGTGAAGAGGATCGTGCGCGCGCCGTCGCGGAAGAGCTGCGCGTGCGGCGGCGCGTTGCCGTCGCCGTCGAGGACGACGCGTGTCCACGGCACGACGCCGTTTGCGATGCCGAGGCGGCGCGTGAGTCGCGGGTTGTCCGCCGCGACGGTGCCGCCGCCGACGAGGATCGAATCGTGTTCTTCGCGCAACGCGAGACTCGCCTCACGCGCCGCTTCCGCGGTGATCCATTGCGAGTCGCGCGTGACCGTCGCGAGCTTGCCGTCGAGCGTGATCGCCGCTTTCAGCACGACGAACGGCAGTCGCTGCGTGATCGCCCAGATGAAGACCTCGTTCATGCGTCGCGCGTCGGCTTCGCGAACGCCGGTCGTGACCTCGATGCCCGCCGCGCGCAGTTTGTCGATGCCGCGGCCGTCGACGACGTCGTGCGGATCGCGCATGGCGATGGCGACGCGCGCGATGCCTGCGGCGATCACGGCGTCGGCGCACGGCGGCGTGCGTCCATGATGCGCGCACGGCTCGAGCGTGACGTACATCGTCGCGCCGCGCGCGTCGCATTGGCGTAGCGCATCGATCTCCGCGTGCGGCTCGCCGGCGCGGCGGTGCCAGCCTTCGGCGAGCACTTCGCCGTCGCGCACGATGACGCAGCCGACCATCGGGTTCGGGCTGACGGAACAGCGTCCGCGCTCCGCCAGCGCGAGCGCGCGCCGCATGAAGTCGTCGTCGGTCACGGGCGCGATTGTATGCGCGCGCGCAAAAACAAACGGCGGACCCGAAGGTCCGCCGTTCGTCGTTCGATGCAGAAAGGCTTACGGCGTCTGCACGATGCGGTACGTCGACACCGGGCCCGTGCGCGTCGGCGTGGTGATGTAGATGCGGATGCGCTGGCCCGAACGCGCGGCGTCGACCGCGGTGCGGAACTGGTCGACGTTGTCGATGCGCTGCCCCTGCACCTCGCTGATCACATCGCCTTCGCTGATGCCCGCGTCGGCGGCCGCCGAGACGTTCTTCACGTCCGTCACGATGACGCCGTTCGTGGTCGCCGGGACGTTGTACTGCCGGCGCAGCTCGGCCGTCAGGTTCTGCACGGACATGCCGAGCTTGTTGCGCGTCGGCTCGACCGTCGCGCCGCCGTTCTCCGTCTCATCCGGCTCGCCGTCCGGCGGCCGCTCGGCGGTCTTCGCCGTGACGGTCTGCCGCTGGCTGTTGCGGAGCAGCGTGATGTGCACCTCGGTGCCGACCGGCAGGTACGAGATGTAGTCGATCAGCTCGCGGTTGTTGCGGATCGGGCGGCCGTCGATCTCGACGATGACGTCGCCGTGGCGGATGCCGGCGCGGTCGGCCGGTTTGTCGGGCGTGACGTCCTGCACAAGCGCGCCGCGCGCTTCCGGCAGGTTGAACGCCTCGCGGGTCTCTTCGGTCACGTCGGTGATCGACATGCCGAGGAAGCCGCGGGTGACCTTGCCCTTCTTCAGCTGCGGCAGGAGCGTGCGCGCCGTGTTGATCGGGGTCGCGAAGCCGATGCCCTGCGCGCCGCCGCCGCGGATGGCGGTGTTGATGCCGATCACCTCTCCGGCAATATTGAGGAGCGGACCTCCGGAGTTGCCGAAGTTGATCGCGGCGTCGGTCTGGATGAAGTTCTCGAACGAGCGGGTCTGCTCGCTGAGGCCGAGCGAGCGGCCTTTCGCGGAGATGACGCCGACGGTGAGCGTGTTCTCGAACGTGAACGGATGGCCGATGGCGATGGCCCAGTCACCCTTGCGGATGCGGTCGGAATCGCCGAGGCGGATCGAGGGGAGCTCGTGGTTCACGTCGATTTTGAGAAGCGCGAGGTCGGTGGCGGGGTCGTGGCCGACGATCTTCGCGTTCGTGGTCTGGCCGCCGTTGCCGTTCTCGTCGGCGCCGTAGTGCACGACGACGGTCGAGGCGCCTTCGATGACGTGGTTGTTGGTGAGGATGTAGCCGTCGGGAGAGATGATGAAGCCGGAGCCGCCGCTGACCTGGCGTTGTTCGTCGTCATCGCCGTTGTCGTCGTCGCCCTGGCCGCGCTGCTGCGGACGCTGTTGCTGCTGGCGCGGGTCGGGGAAGAAGAATTCGAACGGATCGATGCCGAACTGGCGACGGCGCTGATCGCTCACTTTGATGACTTCGGTCGAGCGGATCGATACGACGGCCGGCATGACGCGCGAGGCGACGTCGGCGAACGAGGGGACCATCACCGATCCCACGCTGCCGGCCGGTGCGGCCGCCATCGTGGAAGTGGTTTGAGCTTTCGACGTCTTCATCAAGCCGAGATCGGCGCTGATGAGCACGCCGAACGCCACTGACGCGATCACGATCGCGATCGTCGACAGAATGCGTTTGGTGGATTGATTCATAGACTTGCTTGACTCCTCCTGGTGTGACCAATGGATGAAGCGGGGATCGACATTCCCGCACCGATTCAGACGTGCAGCGCGGTGAAATGTTCCGCACCCGCGGCGTTACGTTTCGTCAAACGAAAAAAGGCCTCGCCACGCGCGAGGCCGGGATGGAGAGGTCAGGAGAAGTCTCGCGGCGCGCCGTCAGACCACGCGGCGCCGGCCGACGATCAGCCGATAGATGAACAGCAGGACCATCGCGCCGATGATCGAGCCGATCCAGCCTGCTGTCTGCTGATCGCGGCCCATCAGCGTCGTGGCCAGGAAGCCGCCGACGAACGATCCGGCGATGCCGAGCAGAATCGTGACGATCCAGCCACCCGGGTCGCGGCCCGGCATGAGGAACTTGGCGATGGCGCCGACGACGAGACCAAACAGGATCCATCCAATGATGTTCATGCGCTTTTTTCCTCCAGTTGAAACGGCCCCCCCGCGGGAGCCTCCGGCGTTACGGATGAGCAACAGGCATGCCGTGCTCGGCGCGCGCCGGAGTTCGCGCGGAGTTGCGGTACTCTCCGCCGCCATGAAACGCATCGGGATCCTCACCGGCGGAGGCGATTGCCCGGGCCTCAACGCCGTCATCCGCGCAGCGGTGCGCACGCTGATTCGCGATCATGAAATGGAGGTCGTCGGCATCCAGTCGGGCTTCGAAGGTCTGCTCACGAAACAGATCGTGCCGCTGACGCTCGACTCGATCCGCGGCATCCTGCCGAAAGGCGGCACGCTGCTGCGCACCACCAACCGCGGCAACCCGTTCGAGTATCCGACCGGCGACGGCGGCTGCGAAGACCGCTCGCAGCTCGTCGTCGACAACGCGCGCGAGCTCGGCATCGACGGCGTCATCGCCATCGGCGGCGACGGCACGCTCAAGATCGCGCAGCGGCTCTGCGACATGGGCATCCCGATGGTCGCGGTGCCGAAGACGATCGACAATGACCTCGCCGCCACCGACTACACCTTCGGCTTTCACACCGCGGTCGCCGTCGCCACCGACGCCGTGGATCGCCTGCATTCAACCGCCGAGAGCCACGACCGCGTGATGATCCTCGAGGTGATGGGGCGCAACGCCGGCTGGATCGCGCTCTACGCCGGACTCGCCGGCGGCGCCGACATCATCCTCATCCCGGAGATGCCGTATCGCCCCGAGGTGATCGCGCATCAGGTGCGCGATCGCCAGGCCGAGGGCGCGAAGTTCGACATCATCGTCGTCGCGGAAGGCGCGAAGCGCGTCGGCGGCGAAGAAGCCTACCTCGACAAAGCGACGCGGCGCCTCGGCGGCATCGCGTATCAGGTCGCGGCCGACATCCAGCAGGAGATCGATCTCGAAATCCGCGTGACGGTGCTCGGCCACATCCAGCGCGGCGGCTCGCCGATTCCGTTCGACCGTATCCTCGCCAGCCGCTTCGGCAAAGTCGCGGCCGATCTCGTCGCGCGGCAACAGTTCGGCGAGATGGTCGCGCTGCGGCAGGAAGAGATCGTCTCCGTGCCGATCAAAGATGCAGTCTCCCGCCCGAAGTACGTCGACCCGCACGGCCAGGTCGTCTCCACCGCCCGCTCCCTCGGCATCTCGTTCGGCGACGGCCTCTAACCTCGAATGAAAAAACTGACGGCAGTCTTTTTTCTCACGTCCCTCGCTGTCTTCGCCGCCTCGCTCGTTTCCGTGGACGTGCACGTCACGCCGCCGCAGCCGGTCGCCGCCGGCGGAACGATCCACTACAACGCGACCATCAACAACGAAGGTCCGGACGACGCGGCCGATCTGACGTTCACGTTCACGATCCCGTCGCAGGCGACGTTCGCCGGCCTCACCGCGCCCGCGGGCTGGACGTGCACGACCGGCGCGACGGTCACGTGCACGAAGCCCGTGCTCGGCGTCGGCTCCGAGTCGTTCGTCATCGACGTCACGACACCGCCCGATCTGCCGCCGTCGACGATCACCGCAACGGCGAACGTGTCGACGTCGTCGAGCGACCGCGATCTCGACGACAACACGCAGACGGTCCACGTGAACGTGACGCCGCAGAGCGATCTCTCCGTCACGCTCGCCGGAGCTCCCGATCCGGTCGTCGCGGGCGAGGACCTCGACTGGACGTTCGACGTCACGAACCACGGCCCGAGCACCGTCGCCGACGGCAGCGTGTCGCTTCCGATTCCGGCTGGACTCACGTTCGTCTCCGTGAGCGCACCGGCTGGGTGGAACTGCGACAGCAGCGTCACGTGCACGCAGACCGCGTCGCTCGCGCCGAACGGCGTCGCGCATTTCGTGGTCACGACGCACGTCGCGTCGTCGACGCCCAGCGGCACGACGTACACCGCGACTGCGACGGTGAGCTCCGCGCTCGACACGATTCCGGGCAATGACACCGCGAGCGATTCGGTGACGACGACCGCCAGCACGAACGTCACCATCACCAAGAGCACGACCACGACGAGCGCCACGCCCGGCAGCGCGGTGCATTACGACATCGACGTCGCGAACTCCGGTCCGAGCGACGCGGCGAACGTGACGATGATCGACACGCTGCCCGCGGAACTGCAGTTCGTCTCGCTGACTCCGCCCGCGAGCTGGTCGTGCACGACTCCCGTCGTCGGTGCGAGCGGCACGATCACGTGCACCGCCGCGACGCTCGCCGCGAGCGCGACGGCGCACTTCGATCTGGAGACGACGGTCTCCGCATCCGCGGCGCCGGGCACCTCGATCGTGAACCGCGCCAGCGCCGGCGGCTCCTCCGATGCGGCGGACGCGGTGACGATCGTCGGTCCGACGGACGTCACCGGCGTGAAGTCGGTCGAAGGTCCGTTCGGTCAGGGCGCGCTGATCACGTACACGATCGTCCTCGCGAACCACGGCGACGTCGCGCAGCCCGACAACCTCGGCGACGAGCTCGTCGACACGCTTCCCGCCGGGCTCACGCTCGTCGACGCGAGCGCGGACAGCGGCACCGCCAGCGCGGATCTCGCGCTGAATCGCGTACGCTGGAACGGCGCGATCGCCGCGGACGGAAACGTCACGATCACCATTCACGCGCGCATCACCGGCGGCGGCTCCGGAACGCAGATCGCGAACGTCGCGACGATTGCCTTCGACGCCGACGGCAACGGCACGAACGAGACCACGCGCAACACGAACGTCGTCAAGTTCGCGGTCGAAGCCGCGGTGCCGGCGCTCTCGCCGATGATGCTCGCGCTGCTCGCGGCGCTGCTCGCGTTCGTCGGCATCGGACGCCGCTTGTAGAATGCGCCCCATGGCCGGAACTCTCGTCGACTATCGAGTCGAAAAAGGCGTGGCGATCTTCGAGCTGAATGATCCGCCCGCGAACACGTACACCTACGAGATGAACCGCGAGCTGGACGACTGCATCCTGCGCGCGCGCATGGACGACGAGGTGCACGTGATCGTCCTGCGCGGCGCGGGGGAGAAGTTCTTCTCCGCGGGCGCGAACATCCGCATGCTCTCGGAGGTCACGCCGCAGTTCAAGTACTACTTCTGCCTCCACGCGAACGAGACCATGAGCCGGCTCGAGCAGACGCCGAAGCTCGTCATCGCCGCGCTGAACGGCCACACCGTTGGCGGCGGTCTCGAGATCGCGCTGGCGGCCGACATCCGCATCGCGCTGCAGGGCGCGGGCAAGCTCGGACTGCCCGAGGTCTCGCTCGGCGTGCTGCCCGGCACGGGCGGAACGCAGCGCCTCTCGCGGCTCGTCGGCAAGAACAAGTCGATGCAGCTGATGATGGAGGGCGGCCTCATGACGTTCGAGGACGCGCGCGAGCTCGGCATCGTCAACTACGTCTGGCCGGCCGAAGAAGACGGGAAGAAGTGGTGGGAACGCGTGATGGAGTACGCGTGGAGCTTCTGCCCGCCGAACAAAGCGTCGAAAGCGGTCGGCCGCATCAAGCGCGCGGTGCAGACGGGGTGGGAGATCCCGATCGAGACCGGACTCGCGCTCGAGCGCGAGCTGCAGCAGCAACTCTTCCAGAGCGACGACGCGCGCGAAGGGCTCGCCGCGTACAACGAGAAGCGGAAGGCCAGCTTCTCGGGAAAGTAAACAGGTTGACCACCATGCGCTACCGCAAACTGCACGGCACCGAGCTCTCGCTCTCCGAGCTTGGGTTCGGGACGTGGACGCTCGCCACCGGCTGGTGGGGGACGTACACCGATGACGAGGCGCGGCGCCTGATCTCGATCGCCGTCGACCGCGGCGTCAACTACATCGACACCGCCGACGCGTACGGCAACGGCCGCGGCGAGACGATGCTCGCGCCGCTGCTGCGCGAACATCCCGAGCTCATCGTCGGCACGAAGTTCGGCTACGACTTCTACAACAACCCCGAGCGCCCGCGCGGCCAGCGCGAGCTGCCGCAGGACTTCACGCCGCAGTTCATCCGCTTCGCCTGCGAGCAATCGCTGCAGCGCCTCGGCGTCGACCACATCGCCATCTACCAGCCGCACAACCCGCGCGTCGTGACGCTGCTGCAGGACGAGCATTGGGAGACGCTCGAAACGCTCAAGAGCGAAGGCAAGATCTCGTCGTACGGCCCGTCGCTCGGCCCCGCCATCGGCTGGCGCGACGAGGGCATCTACGCGAACGCCGTGCGCCACGCGCCGGTGACGCAGATGATCTACAACCTCCTCGAGCAGGATCCGGGACGCGAGTTCATCCTCGCGGCTGAGCGCGGTCCGTCGTACGCCGGCGTCGACGAAGCGCGGCGCGGCGAGGCGAACAAGAAGCTGTGCGCGCCGAGCAGCGCGTTCGAGCACGAGTTCCGCGCGTGGAAAGCGCATCCCGCGCCGCAGTTCCTCATCCGCGTCACGCATTCCTCGGGCATGCTCGAAGGGAAGTACACGCTCGACACGAAGTTCGATGAGAACGATCACCGCTCGCACCGTCCGCGCGCGTGGCTCGTCGAAGGCGTGCAGAAAGTCGAGAAAGTCGAGCCGCTCTGCCGCGAGCGCGGCGTCACCATCGGCCAGCTCGCATTGCTCTGGCTCTACGCACATCCGTCCATCGTCTCCGCGCTGCCGAACATCTACGACGAAACGCAGCTCGACGAGTTCCTCGGCGCCTCCGAGCACGCGCCGCTGAATGACGGCGAGATGGAGCGGATTCACGCGCTGTACGAGCGCAACTTCGACGTCGTGCCGTACGTGGAAGAGCGCGTGACGGCGTAAAGACGTCTACCGCGCCGGCTGAAACAGCGCACGCCACGCGGCCGGCGTGAAGCCCGTCTCGGCGCGAAAGCGGTTCGTCAGATGCGACTGGCTGGAGAAGCCGGCGTCGAGCGCGATGTCCGCGATCGGCTTGTTGCCACGTGCGAGCTCGCGCTGCGCGCGCTCGACGCGCAGCGTCTGCACGTAGTCCGTGATTGTGACGCCGAAGCGGCGGCGGAACGCGGCCGACAGATGCACGGGATGCACGCCCGCGCTGGCGGCGGCGATGTCGGCGAGGCGCACGTTCGCGGTGTAATGCGCGTCGAGATACGCGCGAGCGGCGTCGAGCCACGTGCTGCGCAGCATGGGGGCGACCGTCTCGCGCGTGCGCGTGGCTTCGAGCACGAGGAGTTGTGTCAGCGTGGCGGCGTCGTTCGGCGAGAGCTCGTGCTGCGCGGCGAGGTAAAGCCGCGCGGCGATGCTCCGCGCGCGGCCGCGCACGGCGAACGACGCGTTCGCAGGCAGCGACGCGCCGAAGCGCGCGAGCGCGTCGCGTCCCAGCTCGACGGAGAAGAGACGTCCGCCCTCCGCGCCAAACTGTTCGCTGTGCGGCTCGCGCGCGGGATGAAAGAACACGCTGCCCGGACGCCGCATGCGCTCGCCGCTCACGGAGCGCTGGCGGCTCTCGCCGCCGAGGACGAGGCAGAAGTACGCCTGCTCGTGCGCGTGGGGACGCGTGGCGTGATGCGCGTCGAACCGCACCGTGCGGTAGCGCACCGCATCAACTTCCGCCTCGGCCACCGTCGTTCCGTGAAAGCTCACGCGCGCGCCGCCTCGCTCATCGTCCATAGGACCTCTGCACTCGTGCAGAGGTTCCGCAGCATCGCACGGCTGCGGCTTGCGCTAGAATCCGCCTCATGCGCAACAAAGCTCTGATTCTTTCCACCGCGATTCTCTCCCTCGTGCTCATGGGCTGCCCGCCGAAAACGGGAGAGACCGGAGGCGCGGCCGCCACGACAGACGCCGGCGGCGAGATCCTCGTCGGCGAGTTCGGCTCGCTCACCGGTTCCGAAGCCACGTTCGGACAGTCGACGCACAACGGCATCATGCTCGCGATCGACGAAGTCAACGCCGCGGGCGGCGTGAACAACCGCAAGATCCGCGTCCTCACCGAAGACGACCAGTCGAAGGCCGAGGAAGCCGCGAACGCGGTGACGAAGCTGATCTCGCAGAACAACGTCGTCTCGATCCTCGGCGAAGTCGCGTCGTCGAACTCGCTCGCCGCCGCGCCGATCTGCCAGCAGAACAAGGTGCCGATGATCACGCCGTCGTCGACGAACCCGCGCGTCACCGAAGTCGGCGACTACATCTTCCGCATGTGCTTCATCGACCCGTATCAGGGCGAAGCCATGGCGAACTACCTCACGAAAGAACTGAAGCTCAAGCGCGCCGCGATCCTGATCGACGTCAAGAGCGACTACTCGACGGGACTCGCGCAGTACTTCGAGCGCACGTTCACCGCGAACGGCGGCCAGATCGTCGGCAAGCAGAGCTACTCGAAGGGCGACAGCGACTTCCGCTCGCAGCTCACCGCGATCAAAGCCGCGAACCCGCAAGTGATCTTCGTCCCGGGCTACTACAACGACATCGGCCAGATCGCCATCCAGGCGCGCGACCTCGGCATGTCGCAGCCGCTCGCCGGCGGCGACGGCTGGGAATCGCCGAAGCTCATCGAGATCGGCGGCAAGGCGCTGGAAGGCTGCTTCTACTCGAACCACTATCACGTCGACGATCCGGCGCCGGCCGTGCGCACGTTCGTGCAGAAGTATCAGGAGCGCTACGGTGCGAAGCCGGACGCGCTCGCGGCGCTCGGCTACGACAGCGCGAAAGTGCTCGCCGAGGCGATCAAGCGCGCGGGCAAGACCGACGGTCCGGCGCTGCGTGACGCGATCGCGCAGACGAAGGGCTACCTCGGCGTGACCGGTCTCATCAACCTCGGGCCGGACCGCAACCCGGTCGGCAAGAAGCTGGCGATCCTCGAGATCCGCAACGGCCAGACCGCGCTCAAGGGCATCGTCGATCCGAACGCATCGGCCGGAGCCGCCGCGGGAGCGACCGATACGACCGGCACGACCGCCAGCGCGGCGACGACCGGCACGACCGGCTCGACGCCGACGACCGGCACCACGCGCACGCAGTAAGCGCTACATTCCTCTTTACATTACGGGGTCCGGCGAGTAGTTTTCGCCGGACCTTTTTCTTTGCATGCAGACTCTGCTTCAGAACCTGCTGAACGGGATTGCCTCCGGCTCGATTTACGCGCTGATCGCCCTCGGCTACACGATGGTGTACGGCATCCTGAAGCTGATCAACTTCGCCCACGGCGACATCTTCATGCTCGGCTCGTTCGTCGGCTTCTACGCCGGCAACTTCATCGCCAAACAGAACGGCGGAGGCTCTTCGCCGCTCAGCGCCGCGCTGGTCATGCTCCTCTCGATGATCGTCTGCGGCGCCTTCGGGTACCTCAACGAGCGCATCGCCTACCGTCCGCTGCGCAACGCGCCGCGCATCGCGTCGCTGATCACGGCGATCGGCGTGTCCTTCTTCCTCGAGTTCGGCGGCCAGTTCGTCTTTGGTCCCGATCCGAAGTTCTTCCCGACGCTGATCGACAAGCACGTCATTCAGTTCGCGGGCGTCGTGACGACCAACTACCAGCTCATCGTGCTCGGCGTCGCCATCGCCTTCATGGCGCTGCTGCAGTACATCGTCTACGGCACGAAGTACGGCCGCGCCATGCGCGCCGTCTCGTACAACTTCGAGACCGCGTCGCTGATGGGCATTCCCACCGATCGCGTGATCTCGACGACGTTCGTCATTGGCTCGATGCTCGCCGCGGTGGCCGGCATCCTCTACGGCCTGTCGTATCCGAAGATCGATCCGCTGATGGGCGTCATGCCCGGCCTCAAGGCGTTCGTCGCCGCGGTGCTCGGCGGCATCGGCAACGTCCCGGGCGCGGTCGTGGGCGGGCTGCTGATCGGCATCATCGAGTCGTTCGTCGGCGGCAGCGCGTACTCGAACTATCGCGACGCGATCGCGTTCGTGATCCTCATCGTGATCCTGTTGTTCCGGCCGAGCGGCTTGTTTGGGAAGTATCAGGCGGAAAAAGTCTGAATGAAGAACGCAGAACGCAGAACGAAGAATGAAGAAATGGGCCCGGCGTGCTCATTTCTCAATTCTTCATTCTGCGTTCTGCGTTCTTCATTCCGCCTCCCCGGAGGCGGGTTCTAATGTTCCGCCGCTGGTATCTCCGCGACTTCATCCTGCTCATCATCTACATCGCCGTGCTGTACGGCGCGTGGGTCGCGCTCGAATACGCGGCCGTGTACTGGCCGTCGATGCGCTACTACAACCGCATCCTCGTGATGATGGGCATCAACATCACGCTCGCGGTGTCGCTCAACATCATCAACGGCCACGCCGGACAGTTCTCGCTCGGCCACGCCGGGTTCATGGCCGTCGGCGCGTACAGCGCGGCGTATCTCTCCGTCTACTACTTCGGTCCGTACGTCGCGAAGATGCCGGACGGCAGCGCGCAGCAGATCGTCTGGCAGAACCTTCTGCTGATCGTGGCCGTGCTCGCGGGCGGACTCATGTCCGCGATCGCGGGCTACATCGTCGGTCTGCCGTCGCTGCGCCTGCGCGGTGACTATCTCGCCATCGTCACGCTCGGCTTCGGCGAGATCATCCGCGTGCTGATCCTCAACATCGAAGCGATCGGCGCGGCGCGCGGTCTCAGCGGCATCCCGGCGTGGAGCAGTTTTTTCTGGGTCTTCTTCTTCTGCGGACTGACGATCCTGATCTCGAACCGCCTCGTGAGCTCGTCGGTCGGCCGCGCGTTCCTAGCCATCCGCGAGGACCAGATCGCGGCCGAGTCGATGGGCATCGACACGACGCGCTACAAGGTGAAGGCGTTCATCATCGGCTCGTGTCTCGCCGGCGTCGCGGGCGGGCTCTTCGCGCACTACACGCCCGCGTATCTGAATCCGACCGGCTTCACCTTCATCCGCTCGTTCGAGGTCGTGGCGATGGTGGTCCTCGGCGGACTCGGATCGATCTCCGGCTCGATCGTCGCGGCGATCATCCTCACGCTGCTCCCCGAGGCGCTGCGGCCGGTGAAGGACTACATGCCGGGCGGCCGCGATCCGCGCATGGTCATCTACTCGATCATGCTCATCGTGCTGATGCTCACGCGGCCGCAGGGACTCTTCGGCCGCAAGGAGCTGTGGCAGTTCCTGCCGCGCCGCAAGGACTCGCTTCCGAACGAGGCGCGTGATGAAGGCAACGCGGACGACAAGCTCGATCGCGACGCCGCGCCGCCGGTGACTTAGACGCTCATGGCCAACGACGCTTTGCTGCAGGCGAATCACGTCACCATCCGCTTCGGCGGACTGACGGCGGTCTCCGACTTCAATCTCGACGTTCAGCCGCGCGAGCTCCTCGGCCTGATCGGTCCGAACGGCGCCGGCAAGACCACGATCTTCAACATGCTCACCGGCGTGTACAAGCCGACCGAGGGCGACATCGCCATCGGCGGCGTGTCGACGCGCGAGATGAAGCCGTACCAGATCACGAGCCTCGGACTCGCGCGCACGTTCCAGAACATCCGCCTCTTCAAAGAGCTGACCGTGCTCGAGAACGTGAAGATCGGCGGCCACATCCACTACAAGTACTCCAGCACCTCCGCGGTGCTGCACACGAATCGCTTTCACGAGGCGGAAGCGGAAGCGGAAGCGCAGGCCATGAAGCTGCTCGACATCTTCGACCTCCGCACGCGCGCCGATCACGCCGCGAAGAACCTGCCGTACGGCGATCAGCGCCGCCTCGAGATCGCGCGCGCGCTCGCCGCGCGTCCGAAGCTGCTGCTGCTCGACGAGCCCGCGGCGGGACTCAACGACAGCGAGACCCGCGCGCTCATGGGCACGATCCACGACATCCGCGACCGCTTCCAGATCGCGATCCTGCTCATCGAGCACAACATGGAACTGGTGATGGGCATCTGCGAGCGGATCGTCGTGCTGAACTTCGGCAAGACCATCGCCGTCGGGACGCCCGCCGAGATCCGCTCGAACGACGCGGTCATCGAGGCTTACCTCGGCGAGCCGGTGTCGGAGGCGCACGCATGACGTCGATCCTCTCGATCCGCAACCTCGAGGTCGGCTACGGCACGATCGCCGCGCTGCACGGCATCGGCCTCGACGTGCAGAAGGGCGAGATCGTCACGCTGATCGGCGCGAACGGCGCGGGCAAGACCACGACGCTGCGCACGATCTCGGGCTTGCTCAAGCCGCGCAAAGGCGAGGTCACGTTCAACGGCCAGAACATCAGCGGCGTGAAGCCGCACATCATCACCGGCAAAGGCGTGTCGCACGTGCCCGAGGGCCGCGGCATCTTCGCGAACCTCAGCGTCGCCGACAACCTCGAGCTCGGCGCGTATCTGCGCAAAGACAAGATTCAGAAGTCGGAGTACGACCGCATCTTCTCGCTCTTCCCGGTGCTGAAAGAGCGCATCAAGCAGAACGCGGGAACATTGAGCGGCGGCGAACAGCAGATGCTCGCGATCTCGCGCGCGCTGATGGCCAAGCCGACGGTGCTTCTCCTCGACGAGCCGTCGCTCGGCCTCGCGCCGCAGATGGTGCAGACGATCTTCCGCGTCATCCGCGAGATCAACGCCGAAGGCACGACGATCCTCCTCGTCGAACAGAACGCGCACATGGCGCTCGTCACCGCGCACCGCGGCTACGTCATGGAAACCGGCCGCATCGTCGTGAGCGACGAGACGAAGGCGCTGCTCGCCAGCGACCGCATCAAGAAGGCGTACCTCGGCGGCTAGCCGCGCGCGCGTTACTCTCCCGCCGTCTTCCGCGCCACCGCGTTCTGCAGCGAAAGCCACTCGTCCATCTCGCCGGCGCCCCGCGGGATCTCGCCGAGGCGCTGGGAGATTTCGAGCGCGTTCTTCGCGCAGTCCCAGTTCTCGAGGCGCACGTGCGAGCGCGCGATGTGAAAGTACGGGTAGTAGTCGATGAGCCACATGCCGTACATGCGCGCCTGCTTCTGCGGATTCGGGCGGCGGGCGACGGCGTCGAGGAAGCGCGCCAGCGCGCGCGGATAGTCGCCCTTGCGCTCGAGCTCGAGTCCGAGCTCGTAGTTCGCGTACCACGGCGCATCGCCGAGCTTCGTGCTCGCGGGAAGGTTGCACTTCTCCAGCACGTCGTCGCGCAGCCGCTGGAACTCCGCGTCGCTGAGCACGGGCGGCTTCTTCTCGAAGCGCGCATATCGCGGCGAGCGCGCGGTGGGATCGCCGCGCAGCAGCAGCTGATAGGCGACGAGCAGCGGACGTCCGACTTCGCTCTTCGCCGCGACGCCCGACGTTTCCGCGAGCGCGAGCTCGCGGCGCGCGCCGTCGACGTTGCCGGTCATCTGATGGGCGATCGCGAGATAGAGATGCGGCAGATAGTCGAGGTACTGCTGCGGCGCGGCCGGCACCTGCAGCCCTTCCTCCGCGCGCCCCGCGAGCGCGGCCTCGAGCTCCGGCTTCGCCTCCGCGGCGCGTCCCTGTTCGATGAGACGGATGCCTGATTCGTAGTGGCCGAACCACGAGCTGGCCGCGAGCAGCGAGACGGCGAGAAGGATGTGCATGGCGGGATGCTAACTTTCGGCGCGCGCCTTCGTCTATCGCGGTGAAAGGGGACCTCGTCATGCGTCGCATCGCACTCGCTCTTGCCCTCGCCTCCCTCGCCACCGCGGCCTACGCGCGGGGCAACCATTACGGCAGTCACGTCCGTTCGGACGCCGACCGCTGTTCGGCCGACGACATCCAGTTCGACGACGGCGACACCTACGTCGAGAAACAGGTCATCGACGCGGGAACTCTGCGCTCGCTGAAGATCGCCGGCGACCGCTCGCCGATCAGCGTGACCGGCGGCAGCGGTTCCGGCTACACCGTCACGGTCTGCAAGGCGGCGAACAGCCCCGAGAAACTGCGCGACATCAACGTCTCCGTCGTCGGCGGCGAAGTGAAGACGAGCGGTCCCTCGTCGACGCACAACTGGACGGTGCTGTATCACATCACCGTGCCGCGTGGCGCGAACGTCGACGTCTCCACCGAGAACGGTCCGCTCGCGCTGAGCGACGTCGACGGCACCGTCGTCGCGCGCGCGGAGAACGGTCCGCTGTCGCTTGCGAACGTCTCCGGCGAAGTCGACGCGCAGACGATCAACGGTCCGATCAGCATCGACGGCGGCGCCGGCCGCATGACGGTCAAGGCGTCGAATGGTCCGCTGTCGATCGCGCTCGACGGCGACGGCTGGAACGGCTCGCTCGAGGCATCGACCAAGAACGGTCCGCTCAGCATCAGCGTCCCGCGAAACTTCAACTCGGGGGTCGTCGTCGAATCAGACGGACGCGGGCCCATTTCTTGCCGGGCCGAGGGATGTGACCGCGGCTGGCGCATGACGCGCGATGGTGGTGACGACGGCGATGAGCCGCGCCGCATCGAGCTCGGTCACGGCGCCACGGCAGTGCACGCAACCACGGTCAACGGCCCAATCACGATTCGCGATACCCAGTAGCCACTCGGCGAAAGTGGCGTAGTCCCCCGGCGGGTTGGGAGATGGCGGGCACCGGCTCCCAACCCGCGGTGGCGCGGGCAAAAGCGAATTGAGAATGCAGAACGCAGAATGAAGAATTTAGAAGTGCGGTGGGCCGCCTTTGGCGGCCGCGCCTCTTTCTGAATTCTTCATTCTGCGTTCTGCATTCTGCATTCATCGTCCCTTGGTAGACTGTGCGCGCCGCGAAAATGCCGGTCTCCACCGACACGCCCGAACCGCTCCCCCCACGCGGGCAACTGCTCGCGGTCCTCGGCGTCGGCTTCGGGCTCGCGGTCACGATCGGCAACGCCATCGGCGCCGGCATTCTCCGTACGCCGGGCGACATCGCCACGCACCTGCAGACCTTCTGGCCGTTCATCCTGGTCTGGCTCGGCGGCGCGCTCTACGCGTTCCTCGGCGCGAACGCGCTGGCCGAGCTCGCGACGCGCGTGCCGCGCTCCGGCGGGCAGTATGTTTTCGTTCGACACGCGCTCGGCGACTACGCGGGCTTCGTCGTCGGCTGGAGCGACTGGATCTCGACGTGCGGCACGACCGCGGCCGTGGCCATCGTGGTCGGCGAATACACCGTCGCGCTGATTCCCGCCGCGCGCACGCAACAGGTCATCGCGCTCGCCGTCGTCGCGATCCTGACGATCGTGCAATGGCTCGGCGTGCGCGCCGGCAGCGCCGTCCAGAACGTCACCAGCGTGATGAAAGCGCTGGCGCTGCTGTTCTTCATCGGCGCGTGCCTGTGGCTCGGCGCGCGGAATCCGATGGCGCCGACGGTGGTGAACGCGGAGCGCGAAGGCTCGCTCTTCCTGCCGTTCGTGCTCGCGCTGCAGTCGGTCATCTACACGTACGACGGCTGGTCGGCCGTCATCTACTTCTCCGAGGAAGTGAAGGACTACGCGCGCAGCATTCCGCGCGCGATGTTCTCGGGACTCGCGTCGGTGACGGCGATCTATCTTCTGATCAACATCGCCATCCTGCGCGTCGTCTCCGTGCCGACGATCGCCGGGGAAAAATTCGCGGCGGGCGTGGTGATGGAGCGCCTCTTCGGCGCGAACGGCTTCAACGTGTTGCGCGCGCTCGTCGTCGTGCTGCTCCTCAGCGCGGTCAGCTCGAACGTGCTCATGGCGCCGCGCGTGCTCTACGCGATGGCGAAGGACGGCCTGTTCTGGCGTGGGGCGCGTGAAGTGAATCGCGGTGGCACGCCCGACATCGCGCTGCTGATCAGCAGCCTTCTCGCCGGTGCGTTCATCGTCACCGGCACGTTCGAGACCGTCATCGCCAAGCTCGCGTTCTTCTTCGTCGCGAACTACACGCTCTCCTTCGCCGCGCTCTTCGTCTTGCGCCGCCGCGAGCCCGGCGCGCCGTTCCGCGCATGGGGACATCCGTTCACGACCTGCCTCGCGCTGCTCGCCTCGCTCGCGTTCCTCATCGCCGCGACGCTCGGCGATCTCGCGAACAGCCGCTGGTCGCTGGGACTGCTCCTGCTCACGGTTCCGGTATATTTCGGGGCGAAACGGTTCTCCCGACGATGATCGATCCGCGCCTCGAATCCGCCTCCACGCTCTCTGCCCGCTACTACACCGACGCGGCGGTGCTGGAGGAAGAGAACCGCCGCATCTTCGCGCGCACGTGGCAGCTCGCGGGGCGCAGCGAACAGGTGGCGGAGGCGGGACAGTTCTTCACGACGACGATCGCGGAAGAGCCGGTGCTCGTCGTGCGCGGCAACGACGGCGAGCTGCGCGCGCTGTCGAACGTCTGCCGCCATCGCGCCGGTCCCGTCGCGACAGGCGAGGGAAAGCGCCCGGTGCTGCAATGCGGCTATCACGGCTGGACGTACTCGCTCGACGGCCGCCTCGCGCGCACGCCGGAGTTCGACGGCGTCCGCGACTTCGATCGCGAGCATTGCGCGCTGCCGCGCTTTCAGGCCGCGGAGTGGAACGAGCTCGTGTTCGTGAATCTCGATCCGCGCGCCGAGTCGTTGCGCGACTTCCTCGGCACGCTCCTCGACGACATGCCGCGCCACGACTACCGCGGCTTCCGTCTCGCGCACCGCAAGGCGTGGGAGCTCGACTGCAACTGGAAGGTCTACGTCGACAACTACCTCGAGGGCTACCACATCCCGATCGTGCATCCGGGACTCTTCCGCGAGCTCGACTACGCGAACTACCGCACCGAAGTGAAGCGGACGTACTCGATTCAGTTTGCGCCGACGAAGAAAGCGGAGCGCATCCGCACGAGCGGCGGCGACGACGAGGTGCGCTACTTCTGGATCTTCCCGAACCTCATGCTCAACGTCTATCCCGACAATTTCTCGACGAACCTCATCCTGCCCCTCGGCCACGGCCGCACGCTCACGCTCTTCGACTGGTACTTCAAGGATCCGAGCGCGGTGAAGCGCGAGATCGACGAGACCGTGCAGTTCAGCGACGAGATTCAGGTCGAGGACATCGAGATCTGCGAGACCGTGCAGCGCGGCCTGCGCTCGTCGACGTATGACACGGGCCGCTACTCGCCGAAGCGCGAGAACGGCGTGCACCACTTCCACTGCATGTACCAGGAGCTCATGGGGCTGGTCGCCTCGCCCACGGCGCGCCGGCCCTGATCGTCCGCGCGTACACCGGACAGTCTTCGTCGTGTGCGCCGGCGAGGTAGCCGGTCGACAGCAGGAACGAGCCGGTGATCTCGCCGCCGGTGAAGACGAACGTCTTCTTGAAGAGCTTCACCCACTCCTCTTTCGTGCGCGGATGATGCGCGTCGAGCCACTGTGCGAACGAGCCGTGCGTCTTGCGCAGCGCGCGGATGCGTTTCGCGTTCTCGATTGCCGCGTCGACCTTGAGGCGATTGCGGATGATGCCTTCGTTTTCGAGCAGGCGCGCGCGTTTGCGATCGTCGAAGCGCGCCACGCGATCGACGTCGAACCGTGCGAACGCGTCGCGAAAGGCATCGCGCTTCTTCAGGATCGTCAGCCATGACAATCCGGCCTGATTGATCTCCAGCACGAACCGTTCGAAGAGGCGGTCGTCGTCGCGGACGGGGAAGCCGTACTCCTCGTCGTGATACGGGCCGTGGAACGGATGGCCGGGCGCGATGGTGCAGTAACTCATGGGCGCATTTTCTCTTGCAAGCACAGCCCGCCATGCACAGACTTGCGCCCGAACATGCAGCCCATCGAGATCCTCGTCGCCGCGGCGCTTCTGGCCGCGGCCGTGCTGGCCCTCGTGCGCCAACTCGCGGCGTCGCGTTCCGAGCGCGCGCTGCGCGACTCCGACCGCTTCGCGAGCGAGATCCTCGAAAACGCCGGTGAAGGCATCGTCGTCTGCGACCGCGACCTGCGTTACGTGCTCTGGAACCGCTTCATGGAAGAGCTCTCCGGCATGACCGCGGAAGACGTGATCGGCCGCAGCGCGCCCGATCTCTTTCCGCACATCCGCGAGCAGCACGTCGACGAGCTGCTGCGCCGCGCGCTCGCGGGCGAGACCGTCTCGTCGCCCGACATCCACTACTACGTCCCCGGCACCGGTCGCGAAGGATGGATCTCCTCCGTCTACCGCCCGCACTCCGACGCCGCGGGCAACATCATCGGCGTCATCGGTCTCATTCGCGACATTACCGAGCGCAAGAGCGCCGAGCAGCAGATCGAATATCAGGCGTACCACGACGCGCTGACCGGTCTCGCGAACCGCCGCCTCTTTCAGGAGCATCTCTCGCTCGCCCTCGCGCTCGCGCAGCGGCGCCACACGCTCGTCGCGGTGCTCTTCCTCGATCTCGATCACTTCAAGCTCGTGAACGACTCCCTCGGGCATTCGGTCGGCGACGCGCTGCTGCGGCAGGTCGCGAAGCGGTTGAAAGCGGCGGTGCGCGAAGGCGACACCGTCGCGCGCGTCGGCGGCGACGAGTTCACGATCGTGCTGCAGGAGCTCTCGCGCCGCGAAGATGCCGCGCTCGTCGCGCAGGCGGTGCTGCGCTGCGTCTCCGAGCCGATCGAAGTGAACGAACACAAGCTGTACGTCACGACCAGCATCGGCATCACCGTCTATCCCGACGACGGCGAAGACGCGGAAGCGTTGCTCAAGAATGCCGACACCGCGATGTACCGCGCGAAATCCGAGGGGCGGAACACGTTCCAGATGTCGACGCAGGAGCTGAGCCGCACCACGCATGAGCGGATGACGGTCGAGAACGGCCTGCACCGCGCGCTCGAGGCGGAGGAGTTCGAGCTGCTGTATCAGCCGCAGATCGAGATCGCCACGATGAACATCGTCGGCATGGAGGCGCTGCTGCGCTGGCGTCATCCACAGCGTGGTGTGATCGCGCCGGAAGACTTCATCGGCGTCGCCGAAGAGCGCGGTCTCATCCTCGACATCGGCCAGTGGGTGATCCGCGAGGCGTGCCGCGCGGTGCGGCAGTTCCAGAACGACGGCCGGCCGCATTTCCGCGTGGCCGTCAACATCTCCGCGCGGCAGTTCCGCGATCCGTCGCTGATGGCGAACATCGAAGAGGCGCTCGCGGAGTCGCGCATCGATCCACGGACGCTGGAGCTGGAGATCACCGAGACGGTCGCGATGGAAGACGTCGAGCTGACGATGTCCACGCTCGCGCGCCTCCGCAGCCTCGGCATCACCATCGCCATCGACGACTTCGGCACCGGCCATTCGTCGCTGAGCTACATCAAGCGCTTTCCGATCGACGCGCTGAAGATCGACAAAGGCTTCGTCGCCGATCTCCCCGACGGTTTCGAGGACGCCGCGATCGTGAGCTCCGTCATTCAGCTCGCGAACGGGCTCGGACTGCGCGTCGTCGCGGAAGGCGTCGAGCGGCACGAGCAGCTCGAGTTCCTCCGCGACTCCGACTGCCGCGAGGTGCAGGGCTTCTACTTCAGCTACCCGGTGCCGCTCGACGAGATCGAGAAGCTGCTGTCAGCGGCTCCCGCGCAGTAGCTCGCGCGCCGCGCGGCGTCCGCTCTCGATCGCGCCCGCGACCGTGCCGGTCTCGTCGCTGCTCGTCGCCTCGCCCGCGAAGAAGAGCGTCTTGCGCAGCGGCTTCGCCAGCGCGTCCGCCGCGTGACTGCCGCCGACGCCCGCGTACGAATACGCGCAGCGGCTGAAGGGATCGCTCTGCCAGTCGTGCATCCACGTGCCGGCGAGGAGCGCGTCGACGCGCTTGCGCGGCAGTTGGAACAGACGCGCGAGCACGCCCAGGCCGCGGTCGATCATCGCGTCGTGTCCCTCGGCGAGCAACGCGTCTGCCGCGCTGCCGCCCGCCCAACCGATCAGCACCGGCGAGCGAAACGGCGCGACGGTCCACCACGTCGGGAAAAAGGGATCGTCGCTGTGCGCGAAGTTCAGCGGCGCGCCGCCTTTCGTGGGGCCATGTTCTTCCCAGAACGGCTCGCGGAAGCGGAACGCGATCTTCACCACATGCCCCGCCTCGAGATGCGCGATCATCGATTCTTTCTCGCGCAGCGGCGGATCGAAACGCACGCTGCCCGCTTTCAACACGCCGATCGGCAGCGTCAGCACCGCGGCGTTCGCGCGAATGCGTTCGCCGCGCGCGGTCTCGACGCTCACCGCGCCCTGCGACCATTCGATCGCCGCGACGGGCGTGCCGAGGCGCAACTCGCTCGTGTCGGGATCGAGTCCGGCGCGCAGCCAGTCGATGAGCGCGTGCTGTCCGCCTGCGAGCCGGAACTGCGGATTGCCTTCGGCGTCGTCCTGTTCTTCGTCCGCCATCTGCAGCACGAGCGCGCTCATGCGCTCCGCGTGCGCCGCGTGGTAACCCTCGACGAAGCTGCGCGCGAGCTCGCACAGCCGCGGCGGAAAGCGATGCGCGCGCAGAAACTCGGCGAAGCTCACGTCGCGCGAGAGCTTGCCGATCTTCGCGCGCACGGTGTTGATGCGCTCCCAGAAATCGCCGATGCGCTCCCACTTGCCGTTGCGCGACCACCAGTGGTTGTCGGGCAGCTGCGCCACCGCGAGCGACGCCGCGTCGACGATGCCGAAGGTCGTCTCGCTGCGCCCGTGAATGAACTCCGCGCCCAGTTCGACCGGCACCGGCAGATCGGGCAGTTGCAGCGAGTAGATGCGGCCGCCGATGCGCTCGCGCGCCTCGAGCACGCACACGCGCTTCCCCGCGCCCGACAACACGCGCGCCGCGGAAAGTCCCGCGGCCCCGGCACCGATGACGACGACGTCGAACTTCAAGCGAGCGGACGAGGTGCGGATGACGTGCCCGCTTGGAATCATGAAGCGAGCTTACGCACGAACGATGTCGTGCTCGATGGGCGCGCCTGTCGCCTGCTGGAGCGAGGTACAGCGGGAGTGATCGCGCGCGATGAACGTCGAGCACGCGCTCGGATGAGGTGGGTCTATACGAACGGCGATATCTCGCCGGCGATGATACGGCCTGGCGCCGCGATCACGCCTCGCCGGCGATGATGCTCCACGGCAGCTTGCGCACCTGCTGCACCTTCTCGTCGATGTCGCCCTGGGTGGCCTTGTCGCCGAGGACGCGGCGGAGGTATTCGACCTCCGTCGAGACCAGCTTGTTGTGCTTCGGCAGGAGGCGGATGGCGGCGCTTTGGAGGTTGCGTTCGGAGACGGTGACGAGCTTCGGGGTTCGTTTCAGCTGCTCTTCCATATGTTCGGCAACGAACAAACGCGCCGAAATCATCCTAGTGCTGAGCTTACCGTTTCCGCGGGGCTGGCGCGGCGCGCGCCGGCAGCGCCGAGCGGAAGCTCAACGCCTGCTGGACGAACTCCTGCCGTTCGGGGACGCAGCCGCACAACGCGCACCGTACGCCGTCGAGATGCGCGGCTTTCGAATGGCCGCAATGCTCGCACCGTTTCATCGTCGCCTCCACGTTAGTTATTTAACTCAAACGCCGTGCCCGGCTCATTCAGACTAAGGCCGCGGATTGCGAACTCGACGTTTTCCTAACCGCCGTAGAATCGCTCGATGGTTGCGATCAACCCCGGCGCCGCGGACCTCGGCCGCATCAACGCGGTCCTGCACGGCCGGAACGCGCATCGCTACGAGCATCGCTTCACCGGTCCGCTCTCGGTGAAAGCGGTCATGCGCGGCGTGGCGACGTGGGAGACGCGCGCCGGCCGCTACGAAGTCGGCCCCGGCACCGTGCTGCTCCTCGAGGACGGCGAGGAGTACGAGATCACGATCGACAGTCTGCAGCCCGTAGAGACGTGGTGCTTCTTCTTCGCCCGCGGCTTCGTCGAGGACGCGTGGCGCGCGGCGACGACGTCGTCGTCCGCGCTGCTCGATGCGCCGGAGGACATCGCACGCGCGCCGCTCGCGGAACGCCTGCATTTCGACGCGCCGCTCGTCGCGGCGATGCAGCGCGCGCACGCGATGCCGGACTCGCTCGACGCCGCGTTCTTCGCGACGGCGAACGCGATCGTCGGCGTCCAATGCGACGTGGCCGCGCGGGCGGAACGCCTGCCGTCGCTGCGCGCGTCGACACGCGAAGAGCTCGCGCGGCGGCTGCGGATCGCGACGGCGTTCCTGCACGCGAACGTCGGACGCCGCGTTACGATCGACGAGGCGGCGCGCGAGGCGTGCCTCTCGCCGTTTCACTTTCATCGCCTGTTCGCGTCGTTCCACGGCACGACGCCGTATCGCTACCTCACGACGCTGCGCATGCAGCGCGCGCGCATGCTGCTCCGCGCGACGGACCGCCCGATCGCCGACGTTGCCTTCGACTGCGGCTTCGAATCTCTCGGCTCGTTCACGACCCTCTTCACGCGCGTCGCCGGCGTGCCGCCCGCGCGCTTTCGCAGGAATCGAGAAACGGACGCGCGCATCGGCGCGATAGCATCCTCCGCATGAGCGTGCTTACCGATGCGATGAAGACGGGCGACGCGGCCGCCGTCGCGCGCCTGCTCGACGCCGACCCGTCGCTGCTGCAATCGGCCGAGAACGGCGTGACGCCGATCCTCTTCGCCTGCTACATCGGCAAGCCGGAACTGGCGCGGCTCTTCACCAAGCGCGGCGCGCGGCTGACGTTCGCCGAAGCGTGCGCGCTGGGAGAGGAAGGGGAGGTGGAACGCCAGCTCGACGCCGATCCGTCGCTCCTCCATTCGCCCTCTGCGGATGGCTTTCCTCCCTTAGGGCTGGCGATTTTCTTTCGTCACCCCGCGCTCGCGCGGCTGCTCATCGAGCGCGGTGCGGACGTCAACGCCGCCGCCGAAAACGCGCAGCGCGTCGCGCCGCTGCACGCCGCCGCCGCGGTCCGCGATCGCGAGACCATGCAACTGCTTCTCGAACGCGGCGCCGATCCGAACGCGCGTCAGCAGCTCGACTACACGCCGCTCCACGGCGCCGCCAGCCGCGGCGACACCGAGCTCGCGGAACTGCTCCTCACGCACGGCGCCGACCGCGACGCGCGGGCGGCAGACGGCATGACGCCGGCGGACGTCGCGCGCAAGTACGGACAGGACGCGTTCGCGGAGTGGCTCGCGCGCCAGGGCTGACTCAACGCTCGGCGTGCACGCGCTGCGCGAGCTGCACGACCCAGTCCTGCGCCGCGGTACTTAGATATCCAACTTCCTCGCCCGATCGCGCATCGTAGATGTGACGGCAGATCAGATCGACGAGCAGGTCCATCGATGCATCGCCTCGTGACAAACGAACGCCGATTCCCGCGTCGCCACAGCCAAAGTGCGCGTCCGTGTACGACTCCGGCCTCGTGAGCACGGCCGCGAGCTCGGCGGCAGCATCCGCGGACAGCACCGCCGATTCCGCCACGTGGCGGCCATGAGCGTTCGACGCGTCCTGCTCATCGAAGCGGTACAGCGTCACCTGCAGCTCGTTCCGGTTCGCCAGGAACGCGGCGATCCGGTCCGGGACGGCCGCGGGGCCGTCGCCGTGGACGTCGGTCGCAACGGGCGGCGGTGGCGGAACTCGCGTGTCGACGTGTCGACAGGAGAGAACGGTGAGTGCGATCAGCGGCAGACACGCGCGCGTCATGCGGGGATTCTAACCGCCGCCTTCCGCGCCGCCCACCGCACCTTCACCTCCGGGAACGAGCCTCTCGCGAAGAAGACGTGCTCGGCGACGCCGCGCAGCACAGGCGTGCGCAGCGCGGCGAGGGCGAGCTCGGCGAGCGCCGGTGTGGCGATGGCGTTCATCGCGCGGCGCATCCAGCGGCGGGTGAGGAAACGCGCGCGGAAGCGCGAGCCGGTGTAGGCGCGGAGCGCGTCCGCGTCGCCGCGATCGAGGTACGCGGTGATGACATCGGCGGCGAATTCGGTGAGGCGCAGCGCTCCGTCGAGACCTCCGGCCGTGAGCGGCGAGACGGCGCCGGCGGCGTCGCCGATGAGGAGCCCGCGTTTGCACGCGATGTTGCGCAGCATGCCGCCGACCGGAATCAAACCGCCGCGGCGTTCGATGGCGCGGCCGGCGCGGAACGGGAGGGTGTCGCGAAACGTGTGCAGTGCCTGCGCGGCGTTCCAGCCGCGTTTTCCCGACGTTCCGGCGAGGCCGACGTGCGCCTCGTGGCCGTCGTTCGCGACCCAGCCGATGTAGCCGGGGGCGAGGCGCGGGTCGACGAAGCAATGCAGCACCGGCTCGCGTGCGATCGGCGGCACGATCTCCTCGATGCCGGTGAGGAGCTCGCGATGCGTGTCGAGCCCGAGGAGTTGCGCGGTCGTCGAGCGTGCACCGTCGGCGCCGACGACGAAGCGCGTTGTGATCCGCTCGCGGCGTCCGTGGCGCAGCACCGTGATCGCGTCGTCATCGCACGCGACGAGCCGCGCGCCGGGGAGCCACGTCACGCCGGCGCGGACGCATTGTTCGACGAGGTGCAGGTAGAGCCACGACATGCGGCCGAGGCGAAACTCGTCGTGGCGGGCGCGCAAGGTGAGCGGGCGGCGGGCGGGGGAGTAGAGCACGACGTCGCGGATGCCGGGGCCGAGTTGTTCCTCGGGCAGCGGGAAGTCTTCCCACGTCTTGCGCACGAAGATGCCGGTCGTCTGCACGGGGCCGGCGATGGACTCCTTGCGGTCGATGAGCAGGACGCGGAAGCCGCGGAGGGCGAGGAGGCGGGCGCAGTGGAGACCGGAGAGACCGGCGCCGATGACCGCGATGTCGGTAGTCATGAAAAGAACTTTACTATAAAAAGCGGAATGAAGAATGAAGAATGAAGAATGCAGAACGCAGAATGAAGAATTGTCGTGGGCGCTGCGCGCCACGTTTGTTAGCGACTAGTCGTGGCGCGAGAAGATCAGCGTCGCGTTCGTGCCGCCGAAGCCGAACGAATTCGACAGCACGTGGCGGACTTCCTTCTGCCGCGCCACGTTCGGCGTGTAGTCGAGATCGCACTCCGGGTCGGGGTTCTCGTAGTTGATCGTCGGCGGCAGGATGCCGTGTTTGACGACCAGCGCCGCGATCGCGGACTCGAGACCGCCGGCCGCGCCGAGGAGGTGGCCGGTCATCGACTTCGTCGAGCTGATGGCGACGTTGTACGCGGCGTCGCCGAACACGCGCTTGATCGCGATCGTCTCGGTCTTGTCGCCGACGGGCGTCGACGTGCCGTGCGCGTTGATGTAGCCGATGTCGGTCGGCTGCAGCCCCGCGTCCTTCAGCGCACGGCCCATGACGCGCGCCATGCCGTCGCCATCTTCCGACGGCGAGGTGATGTGGAACGCATCGCTCGACATGCCGTAGCCGGTGAGCTCGCAGTAGATCTTCGCGCCGCGCGCGAGCGCGTGCTCGCGTTCCTCGAGGATCAGCACGCCCGCGCCTTCGCCCATGACGAAGCCGTCGCGTTCCTTGTCCCACGGGCGCGACGCGCGCTGCGGCTCGTCGTTGCGCGTCGAGAGCGCGCGCATCGCGGAGAAGCCGCCGACCGCGAGCGCGGTGATGACGGCCTCGCTGCCGCCGGCGAACATCACGTCCGCCTCGTCGTAGCGAATGACTTTCGCCGCGTCGCCGATCGCGTGCGCGCCGGTGGCGCATGCGGTCGCGGGCGCGGAGCTCGGTCCCTTGCAGCCGAAGCGAATGGAGATGTGTCCCGCGGCGAGATTGACGATCAGGCCGGGGATGAAGAACGGAGAGATGCGGCTCGGTCCGCGCTCGAGGAGTTTCTTGTGCATCTCCTCGATGAGCGGCAGTCCGCCGATGCCGGAGCCGATGATGACGCCGACGCGGTCGGGATCGTCCTTCGACGGGTCGTAGCCCGCGTCGTCCACCGCGAGCTGCGCGGCGGCGACGGCGTAGTGGATGAAGGTGTCGGACTTCTTGACTTCCTTCTTCTCGATGAAGTCCTCGGCGTTGAAGCCGTGGACTTCGCCCGCGATCTGGCAGGCGTAGGCGCTCGCATCGAACTTCGTGATGCGGCCGACGCCGGAGCGTCCCTCGATCAGTCCCTGCCAGGTCGGCTCGTTGCCGACGCCGAGCGGGGAGATCATGCCGAGACCGGTGACGACGACACGACGTTTGGTCAAACCACTCTCCTAAAAAAGGGCTGAGTGCTGGATGCCGGGTGCCTCGCGGCACTCAACACCTGCAGCACTCAGTACTCGTTGCGCGGGCAGCGCAACGCGGACGTCACTGAGCCTTGGCGCGCTTGTCGATGTACTCGACGGCGTCGCGGACTTTCCGGATCTTCTCCGCTTCATCGTCCGAGATCTCGACGCCGAATTCCTCTTCGAACGCCATGATCAGCTCGACGGTGTCGAGCGAATCGGCGCCGAGATCTTCGACGAACGAGGCGTCTGGCGTGACCTCCTCGGCGTCAACGCCGAGTTGCTCCACGATGATGGACTTGACCCTATCCTCTACCGACATCGGTATTCCTCCCTCGTGAGTATGCAAGGCGGGTTTTAGCACAGAGGTACGGAAAGTTGAACTTAGAATTCGCGCGTGCCGAAATTGATCTGGACCTACGAACAGGCCGCGGCGATGCTCCCCGAGGTGCAGCGCATCACCGCCGATGCCGTGAAGCGCGTCGATGCGTTGAGTGAAGAAGAAGGATCGGAGTCGGAGCGCGTCGTCACCGAATGGGCCGAGTCGATCCTGCGCCTCGGCATCGAGGTGAAGGGACTGTGGCTCGTCGACTTCGACAGCGGCGGCGGCTACTACTGCTGGCAGTATCCGGAGCCGGCGCTCGAACACTTCCACGGATACGAGGAAGGGTTCGGGGGGAGAGTGAAGCTGGTTTGATCCGAGCCGTCGCATTCGATCTCTGGGAAACGCTGATCACGGACACGCCCGATCTGTCGCGGAGTCAGGAGCGGCTGCGCACCTCGCGCATGGAAGCGATCCTGACCGCGCGCGGCTACGGCGCGCTCGCCGATCGCATCGAGCACGCGTATCGCGCGCTGTGGCGCCGCTGCCACGAGCTCTATTGGTCAGCGGACCTCGACGTGCCGTGCCGCCGGCAGATCGAGCACTTTCTCGAAGAGCTCGAAGTGGACGTGCGCGAGTTCGACGAAGCGATGCTCGCGGAGCTCGAGCACGCATACGCGCACGCGGCGGTCGACGTGCCGCCGGCCGTCGTCGCGGGTGCCGCGGAGACGCTGCGCGCGCTCAAGTCGCGCGGCCTCGGCGTGGGTCTCATCAGCAACACCGGACGCACGCCGGGCTACGCGTTGCGGCGGATTCTCGACGTGCTCGGCCTCGCGTCGTCGATCGATGTGATGGTGTTTTCGAACGAACACGGCGCGTGCAAGCCGCAGCCGTCGATCTTCGAGGAGCTGCGGCGCGGTCTCGGCGTCGCGTACGACGAGCTGGTGTTCGTCGGCGACAACGCGTACGTCGACGTGCACGGCGCGCAGCGTTGCGGGATGCGGGCGGTGCTGTTCGAGCCGCCGGTACGCGGCACCGCGGTCGCGCCGCCGGTCGAGCACGGACTGACGATCGTGCCGGATGCGACGGTGCACGCGCTGCCGGAGCTCGTGGAGGTCATCGACAGCCTTGGCGCACGCGGATAAGGATTTCGTCGAGCTGCGCACGCAGCATCTGACGATCGACGGACGCTCGCGCGCGGGGCACGAGACGTACTTTCGCGTGCGCGAGCTCGGCGTCGCGCTCGACATCGGACGCTGTCCCGATCTCGTCGTGCCGCTCGCCCACGTCTTCATCACGCACGCGCACCTCGATCACGCCGCGGGCATTCCGTTCTACGCGGGCCAGCGCAAGCTGCAGGGGCTCGACGGCGGCACGATCTACGTGCCGCGCGAATCGGCGGACGACGTCCGCGCGCTGCTCGCGATCCAGGAGAAGCTGACCGGCGCGGAGTTCGAGGTCGAGGTGATCGGCGTCGCGGCGGGCGAGGAAGTGCGCGTCGGGCGGCGGCTCTTCGTGCGGGCGCATGCCGCGCCGCATCGCGTGGCCGCGCGCGCGTACGAATTCATCGAGTCGCGCCATCATCTGCGCGAGGAGTTCGCCTCGCTCGCCAGCGACGAGCTCGCGCAGCTGCGGCGTGAAGGCGTCGCCGTCGAGGAGGAGTTCCGGCGTTCGGTGCTGCTGTACACGGGCGACACGGATCGCGGCTTCCTCGAGCGGTGCGAGGCGGCGTTCACGGCCGAGGTGCTGATGATCGAGTGCTCGTTCGTCGCGGAAGGACATCAGGACCGCGCGGCGCGGTACCGGCACATCCACATCGACGATCTCGCGGATTTCGCGGATCGTTTTCAGAACGAGGCGGTGATCCTCACGCACTTCTCGCGGCGCTACTCGCGGGAGGTGATCCGGGAGGCGGTGCGGCAACGGCTGCCGCATGCGCTGCGCGAGAAGGTGCGGGTCGCTCTGCCGTAGCACCATCTTTGCACGGTGGGCGCACGCAGAAAGGTATTCTTCGCCGCAATGACCGTTCGTGGCTCGCGCCTGGTTGCGCTCCTCGCAGTTCTGCTGATCGCGCTGGTGGATCCCTCCGCCGGCGCGGCGACGAAAAAGAAAACAACGAAGAAGTCGACGCACCGTCGCGCCGCCGCGACGCGCAAGGCCGCGCCGGCACCGGTCGAAGCAGCGACCGGCGCGACGTTCGAGGAGCGGCTCGCATCGCTCGTGAACGGCCGGACGTCGGCCAGCGCCGACACGAGCATCCAGGTCGTCGAGCTCGAGTCGGGACGCGTCGTGGCCGAGCGCAATCCGCACATGGTGCTCGCGCCGGCGTCGAACATGAAGCTCTTCACGACGGCGGCGGCCATCGACATCCTCAAGCCGTCGTTCGAGGTGACGACCGGCGTCTACGCGCGCGGCGACATTGACGCGAGCGGCACGCTCAACGGCGATCTCAAGTTCGTCGGCCACGGCGACCCGACCATCGGCGGCCGCTTTCACGACGGCTCGGCGACCGCGGTCATTCAGGACTGGGCCGCGGATCTGCGCCGCGCCGGCATCAAGAACGTGCACGGCAATCTCGTCTTCGAGTACGGCTACATGGACACGGAGTACATCCATCCGACGTGGCCGGTCGATCAGCTGGTGAACTGGTACGAGGCGCCGGTGTCGGCGTTCTCGATGCAGGAAGGGTGCGTCGAAGTGCGCGTGCTGCCGAGCCGCGCGGGACAGCAATGCGTCGTGCAGCTCGAGCCGCCGACGGCGTTCCTCAACGTGCAGAACAGCTGTCGCACGGGCGGCGGGCTGCCGTTCATCACGCGGCAGCGCGGCTCGAACACGATCATCGTGCGCGGCGGCGTCCCCGCGCGTTCGGGCGCGACGGAAGTCTTCGTCACCGTCGAGAATCCGATTCAGTACTTCGCGTCGGTGACGAACGAGGCGCTGCAGCGCGCGGGCATCAGCATCAGCGGCACGATCCTCCTCACGCCGCGCGACGCGCGCACCGACTGGCGTCTGCTCACGAAGCATTCGACGCCGCTCAGCATCCTCGTCTACGTGATCAACAAAAAGAGCCAGAACCATTACGCCGAGCAGGTCGTGAAGATGATCGGCGCGGAGCGGCGGAACCAGGGCTCGTGGGCGAGCGGCACGGCTTCGGTGAAGGAGTGGCTGACGACGAAAGTCGGCGTGCCGGAAGGGGAATTCTCACCGACCGACGGCAGCGGTATGTCGCGCAACAATCGCGCGTCGTCGTTCGCGTTCATCCAGCTGCTGCGTTACATGTGGAAGACGCCGTGGCGCGAGGAGTTCGTCAGCTCGCTGCCGTACTCCGGAGATCTCGACTCGAAGTTCGGCCATCGTCTCCGGAATCCGCCGTACGCGCGGCAGGTGTACGCGAAGACCGGCTACATCTCCGGCGTGATCGGCTTGTCGGGCTACGTCCACGCGCAGAGCGGCAAGGTTTACGCGTTCTCGTTCCTCTTCAACCGCTATCGCGTCGGCGTGTTCGCGGTGTACCGGCTGGAAGATGAGATGCTGAAAGAGATCATCAAGAACGGCTAAAAGCTGAATGAAGAACGCAGAACGCAGAACGAAGAATTGAGAAAAGAGAGACGTGCGTGCGCTAAAGCGCACGCCACCACAATTCTTCATTCTGCGTTCTGCGTTCTGAATTCTTCATTCAGATTCTCATCCCGGACGAGCTCGCCGGCGTGAACTGCAACGTATACACGCCGCTCTCCTTCCGCACCGTCGCCACGGCCTGAAAGCCGGGGAACTTCAGCACGCTGCCGATGATCTCGGCATTGTCCTCTTTCACGAAGACGCGCACGGCGTCGTCGATCGTTTCGGCGTCGCAGGTGTGGAACTCGACGGCTTCGCGTGCAGCGACAGGACGGCCGTGATCGTCCGTCAGATGCCGTTCCTCGATCGTAAACCGCATCATGGCCGCGACATGTGCCTGCAATTCCGGTGCTTACCTCCACGTTCTATACTCCGTTCAGGAGGGCGGACATGAGCGACGAACGTGTATTGCGCGACGTGCCGGTGATCGGCCGGGTGGAGATTCATGAAGTCGAGAAGCCCGAGCCGCTGCCGTCCGACCGCTTCGCGGAAGGCATACCGGTCGCGCTCACGTTCGACGACGTGCTGCTCAAGCCGGCCAAGTCGGAGATCCATCCGAACTTCGTCGACGTCTCCACGCGCCTCACGCGCGACATCCGCCTGAACATCCCCATCCTCTCCTCCGCGATGGACACCGTGACCGAGGCGCGCCTCGCCATCGCGATGGCCCAGCACGGCGGACTCGGCGTGATCCACAAGAACATGTCCGCGCTGCTGCAGGCCGAAGAGGTCGACAAGGTGAAGCGCTCGGAAGCGGGGATGATCGTCGATCCGGTGACCATGCGGCCGTGGCAGTCGATCGCCGAGGCGCTGCAGGTCATGGAGAAATACAAGATCTCGGGCGTGCCGGTGACGGATGCGAACGGAAAGCTCGTCGGCATCCTCACGAACCGCGACCTCCGCTTCGAGACGCGCTTCGATCTGCCGATCTCCGAGCGCATGACGAAAGACAGCCTCATCACCGCGCCGGTCGGCACGACGCTCGAGCAGGCGCGCGAGCTGTTGCACCAGCATCGCATCGAGAAGCTGCTCGTCGTCGACGCCAACGGCGATCTCAAAGGTCTCATCACCGTCAAAGACATCCAGAAGGCGCGCCGTTACCCGCAAGCCGCGAAAGATCCCCTCGGACGCCTGCGCGTCGCCGCCGCAATCGGCGCCGGCAAGGACGGCATCGAACGGGCGCGCGCGCTCATCGACGCCAAGGTCGACGTCATCGTGCTCGACTCCTCGCACGCGCATTCCGCGGGCGTGCTCGACACGATCCGCCAGTTCAAGAAGCTTTTCCCGACGACGCCGCTCATCGCCGGCAACGTCGCCACGTACGAAGGCGCGCGCGAGCTCTGCGAGCTCGGCGTCGACGCGATCAAGGTCGGCATCGGACCCGGCTCGATCTGCACGACGCGCGTCGTCGCGGGCGCGGGCGTGCCGCAGATCACCGCGATCCTCGATGCGGTGCGCGCGGCCGAGAAGTTCGACGTGCCGGTCATCAGCGACGGCGGCATCAAGTTCTCCGGCGACATGACCAAAGCGATCGCCGCCGGCGCGCAGGCGGTCATGATCGGCTCGCTCTTCGCGGGCACGGACGAGGCGCCGGGCGAGACGATCCTGTATCAGGGCCGCACGTTCAAGGCGTATCGCGGCATGGGCTCGATCGGCGCGATGCAGCAGGGCTCGAAGGACCGCTACTTCCAGGAAGACACCGACGAAGTGACGAAGCTCGTGCCGGAAGGCATCGAAGGCAAAGTGCCGTACAAGGGCTCGATCGGCGCGATGATCCCGCAGCTCGTCGGCGGCCTGCGCTCGGGCATGGGACTCACCGGCTCGAAGGACATCGAAGACCTGCGCACGAAAGCGCAGTTCGTCCGCATCACCGCAGCGGGTCTGCGCGAGTCGCACGCGCACGACGTCACGATCACGAAGGAAGCGCCGAACTACCGCATCGAGTCGAAGGAGTAGCGACACGTTGAGCGCGGACGCCGGCGAGGCCGTGACCGACTTTGCAGTGCGCGTCAACGACGAGCACCGCATCGAGTTCGTCAGCGCGTCGCGCGGACGGCTGGCGAGCTTTCCCGCGTGGGAACACGCCGACCGTGATCTGCGCCACTTCGTCGCCGCGGACGTGCCGCTCGGCACGTTCGACGCGCCCTACGAGGACGCCGACGAAGGGTGGCGCATCGCCATCTACGAGCACGCCGGCTGGGTGTACGTCGACGAGAACGGCGTCTCATTTCGCGTGCCGCGCGAGCGGTACCTGCGCGCGTGGGCGGCGGTGATCGATCAGTTCAATCCGATCACGCCGCTGGACGACGGCGATTCCGGCGATCCCGCATAGAATCCGCGCGCCATGGAATCGCGCGCCTACGCTCACGCGCTCGTCGACCTGCTGTTCGATCACGTCGAGAACGTCGCCACGCGCCCCGTCGTCGAGTGGACGCCCGCGCGGGAACTGCGCGACCTCGTGCGCATCGACGGCACGACGCGCGATCCGCTCGCGCTCGCGCAACTCGTCGCACGCTACTCGATCCAGCTGCACCATCCGTCGTACATGGGGCATCAGGTCTGCCCGCCGATTCTCGACGCCGCCACGACCGATCTCCTGATCTCGTTTCTCAATCAGTCGACCGCGGTGTGGGAGATGAGTCCGATCGGGACGGTCATCGAGAAAGAGATCGTGCGCTGGCTGGCCGATCGCGCCGGCTATCCCGACACCGCCGAAGGCACGGCCGTCTCCGGCGGCTCGGCGGCGAATCTCACGGGCCTCCTCGCGGCGCGCGCGCGATTCGACGCGACCAAACGTCCGATCGTCGTCGTGGGCGCCGACGCGCATTACTCGATCGCGCGCGCGGCCGCGATGATGGGCATTCCGCCGGCGGATGTGCTGAAGGTCGCCACCGACGACGCGCATCGCATGGACGTCGCGGCGCTCGAAGAAACGCTCGCCGCGGTGGAAGCGCGCGGCGACGCGGCGGTGCTCGCGATCGTGGCGACGTCGGGCTCGACCGCCACCGGCGCGTTCGACAAGCTCGACGAGATCGCGCTCCTGCGCGACCGCTACCGCACGTGGCTGCACGTCGACGCGGCGCACGGCGCGTCGGTCCTGTTGAGCGACTCGCTTGCGCATCTCGTGCGCGGCCTCGAACAGTCCGACTCTTTCTCCTGGGATCCGCACAAGATGATGTGGATGCCGCTCTCCCTCGGCAGCATCCTCGTGCGCGACGGCGTCTGGCTGCGCCGCGCGTTCGAAGCGGATGCGCCGTATCTCTTCCACGCCGGCTCGGAAAACCTCGGCGAGATGACGATCCAGTGCTCGAAACGCGCGGACGCGATCAAGCTCTGGCTCGTGCTGCAGTCGCGCGGCACCGCGCCGATCGTCGACGCCATCGAGCGCACCGCGGCGCTGACGCGCTATCTCTACGAGCGCATCGTCGCTTCGGACGACTTCGAGCCGGTGCACGAGCCGGCGCTGAACATCCTCTGCTTCCGCCGCCGCGGCTTCGACGACGAGCAGACCGCGGCTCTGCGCGAGCGATTGCTGCGCAGCGGCAAGGCGTGGATCACGACGACCGTGCTGCGCAACGAGCGCGTGCTGCGCGTGACCATGATGAATCCGCGCACGACCGAGCGCGACGTGGATGCAATGCTCAACGCGCTGAGGGAGTGACGTGCTGCGCGTCGTGCTGGTCGAGCCGCGCGAGGCGGGGAACGTCGGCGCCGTCGCGCGCGCGATGAAGAACTTCGGCTTCGACGAGCTCGTGATCGCCGGCGAGCATCCGCAGCTGCTTCCCGTCGCCGGCTGGTGGGCGAGCGGCGCGGACGATCTCCTCGCAAACGCGCGCTTCGTACCGACGCTCGCCGATGCGCTGGCGGACGCGCACGTCACGGTCGCCACGACGTCGATGCGCGGCCGCACGAATCCGGTCACGTTCACGCCGCGGACGCTCGCCGAGAAGTTCGCCACGCTCGCGCGCGAACAGACGCTCGCGCTCGTCTTCGGCCGCGAGGACAGCGGTCTCACGCGCGATGAGCTCGTGCTCTGCCAGTACACGGCCGCGATTCCGGCGAACCACGCGTTCCCGACGATGAACCTCGCGCAGGCGGCGTGCGTCTTCTGCTACGAGCTCTCGTCGATCGCGCCCGCGGAGACGTCACGCGCGTTCGCCGACGCGGGCTCGGTCGAGCGGCTGCACCAGCGCGCGCGGGCGCTGCTGCTCGAGTCGGGGTTCCTGCACGCGAACAATCCCGACCGCATCTACGACGACGTGCGCGCGATGATCGCCCGCGCCGATCTCGACGCGCGCGAGGTCACCATCGCCCTGGGGATCATTCGGCAGCTCGAGTGGAAACTCCGGAACGCTGCTCGCCCGTCTGATGCAGGCGATTGAGACATTCGGAGATGATCTCGATGAACGTGTCGAGATCGAACGGCTTCAAGATCGAGTTGCAGACCGCGCTCGGCGGGATCTTGTCGACGCCGCGTTTGCCCGCGGCGGTGAAGACGATGATGTGCGGCCGGTCGTCGGGCGCATACTTCTGCCCGATCTGCTCGATGAACTCGTAGCCGTTGAGGCGCGGCATCATCAGATCGAGCAGGATCAGATCGAACGCGCCGTCATGCTGCAGTTTGTCGAGACCCGCCGCGCCGTCTTCCGCCAGCGCCACGTCGAATTTCATCCGCCGCAGAACCGCCTGCAGCAGCACTCGGATCGCAAGGTCATCGTCGATGACCAGAATCCGTCGTCCTGTGCCGTCAATCTTGTGTACGGGCATGGCGCTCGCGCTCGTCCGAAAATGCGAAAGTCATACCGGCCTGAGGTGTTCTCACAATCAGATTACACCGAACCGCAAGCCGAACGTATCGCCGGAGGCATGTTACGTCCGATGCAAACGAAATGATCTTCGCGTTTCGCCCGTGGGTCCGGCGAGCAGGACTGTCGATCGTGCTCACCGCCGCGGCCATCTCCGCGGCCATCGCGCTCGCTCTTCTCTTCGTTCCCGGCGCGCGCTACGGCTGGATCGGCGAACGCTTCGTCTGGGTCTACATCGGCACGCTGTGGCTCGGCGGACTGAAAGTGTGGCTCGGCACGCGGCGCCCGATCGCGGAGGTGCGCGACGACACGTTGACGCTGCGGCCACTGCATCAATTCCGGACACGTGTCGTGCGTTGGGACGCATTGCGCGGCACCGAGCAGCTGACCGGCGGCGATCGTCTCATCGTTTATTTCGAGACGCCGCGCGGTCTACGCTTCGTGGCGCTCAATCTCAACCTCGTGAAGGGACGCCGCGACTTTCTCGCGCTCATGGACAAGCGACTCTACGCCATGCAGTTCGTCGAGAAGATCGTCGACCGCTCGCGGTATCTTTCCCGACCGACATGAGCGTGAAGCAGGACATCGAGCGCCTCCGCAAGGAGCTCGAACGCCACAACCGCCTCTACTACCTCGACGCGACGCCGGAGATCAGCGACTTCGAGTTCGATCAGCTGCTCCGCCGCCTCGACGAGCTCGAGAAGGCGCATCCGCAATACGACGATCCGAACTCGCCCACGAAGCGCGTCGGCGGCGCGCCCATCGACAGCTTTCCCACCGTCGTGCACGAGCCGCCGATGCTGTCGATCGAGAACGCGTACACGCTCGACGAGCTGCGCGAGTGGCACGAGCGCGTGCTCCGCGGCCTCGGACGCGAGACCGTCGAATACGAGGCCGAGCTGAAGATCGACGGCGTATCGATCTCGCTGCTCTACGAGAACGGCGCGCTCGCCTGCGGCGCGACGCGCGGCGACGGCGTGCGCGGTGACGACGTCACGCCGAACGTCCGCACCGTCCGCGCGCTCCCGCTCAAGATCGACCGCAAGGTGAAACGCCTCGAGGTGCGCGGCGAGATCTACATCTCCAAGCGCGACTTCGCGCTGCTCAATCAAGACCTCGACGAAGAGGAACAGCTCGCGAATCCGCGTAACGCCGCCGCCGGCTCGCTGCGCCAGAAGGATCCCAAGCTCGTCGCCGCGCGGCGCCTCAGCGCGTACCTCTACCACGTCGTGAGCGTCGACGGCCGCCAGCCGGAATCGCAATGGGACGCCTACGCGCTCCTCGAGCGCCTCGGTGTCCCGACCAATCCGCAGCGCGCGCTCTGCGCGACGCTCGACGACGTCGTCGCGTTCATCGAAACGTGGCGCGAACGCCGCCACGAGCTCGACTTCGACATCGACGGCATCGTCGTGAAAGTGAACCGCCGCGAAGAGCAGCTCGAGCTCGGCGCGACGTCGAAGGCGCCGCGCTGGATCGTCGCGTTCAAGTACCCGCCCGAGGCGGCGCAGACGATCGTGCGAGCGATCAATCTGTATGTCGGGCGCACCGGCACCGTGACGCCGGTGGCCGAGTTCGACCCGGTGCGCATCGGCGGCACGAAAGTCGTCAACGCGTCGCTGCACAACTTCGACGAGCTCGCGCGCAAGGACGTGCGCATCGGCGACTCGATCGTCGTCGAAAAAGGCGGCGACATCATCCCGAAAGTCGTCGACGTGTTGCTCGACAAACGTCCGGACGGCGCCGAACCGTTCGCGGTGCCGGAGCACTGTCCGGTCTGCGGCGAGCCGCTGCATCGCTTCGAAGGCGAGGTCGCGATCCGCTGCATCAACCAGGGCTGTCCCGCGATCGTGCTGCAGTCGATCACGCACTTCGCCTCGCGCAAGGCCATGGACATCGAAGGCCTCGGCTGGCAGACCGTGCAGGCGCTGCTCGACGCGAAGCTCGTCTCCGACTACGCGTCGGTCTACGAGCTCACCGTCGAGCAGGTCGCGGCGCTGGAGCGCAAAGGCGAGAAGTCGGCGTCGAAGCTCATCGAGAACATCGAGCATTCGAAGACGAATGAGCTGTCGCGCCTCATTTTCGGATTGGGCATCCGCTTCGTCGGCGAGCGCGCGGCGAAGCTGCTCGCGGAGCATTCCCGCTCGCTCGACGCGCTGATGAACGCGACGGCGGAAGAACTGGTCGGCATTCGCGAGATCGGCCCGAAAGTCGCGGAGGCGGTGACGTTCCACTTCTCCGTCCCCGCTAATCGCGAGCGCATCGAGCGCATGCAGCGCCTCGGCGTCGCGCCGGTGCACGTCGCGACGGCGACCGGCGACCGCCTCGCGGGGAAGAGCGTCGTCGTCACGGGAACGCTCACACGCTTTTCGCGCGACGAGATTCACAAGCTCATCGAACGCGAAGGCGGCAAGCCGGCGAGCGCCGTGTCGTCGAAGACGAGCTACCTCGTCGCCGGCGAGTCCGCGGGCTCGAAGCTGGAGAAGGCGAGGTCGCTCAACGTGCCGGTGCTGACCGAAGACGAGTTCCTCGCGCTGATCGGCGAGGGGTGATCGAGCGCGAGAACCATCTCGCGATAGGCAGCGAGCGCATGCGCGAACTCGCCGCGCGCGATCGCGTCGACGCAGAAGCGGATCACGCGATCGATCGATTCGAGGATCGCCTCGCGCCGCGGTGACGCGTCGATCGCGGCGACGATGCGCGGCGCGACCGCGTAGTAATGCGCGATGAGCACCTCGCCCTCCGGCAGCGCCCGCACGTACGAGTCGCGGAACGCGCGCAGCGTCGTCAGCTCGTGGCAGTCGTCCGGCAAGCCGCGCCACGCGACGCACGCGGTGGTGAGGAAGCAGCCGCTCTTGCTGTTGTTGTTACTGCTGCTGCTGCTGCTCGACGATTCGGCCGGCTTCCAGTGCGTCCGCATTTTCGCGTGCGAGACGGTGAAGAGGTCGCGCGTCGTGACGACGGATTTCGATAGCTTCTCGGCATCGCTGGCGTCGAAGCCGAGGGACTCGTAGATGTGCACCGCCGCGAGATTCCGATTCGCTTCGGCTTCGGCGTCGGCATTGTGCTCCAGTTGGGCTTTCGTGAGGTTGGCCATCGCCGATTTCCGGGTGACGCCGGTGCCGATGTAGATGCCCAGCTTCAGATGTTCCAGCGCGTCGGCGGCGAAGTGATGAAACAGCAGATACCCCGCGCGCGTGCCGCTGGGCATTCCGTACGCTTCGACGTGCAGCATGTAGGCGTGAGGCAGGTCGTTGTCGAACGAGTACTCCATCCACGCGAGCGGATCCTGGCCGCCTTTCGCGAAGAGCTCCAGCTTCGTCCCTTTGCTGCTGGCGTTCTTCGTGAGGATGTACTCCGTCCTCGCGGTCTCGCTGTACCACGCCCAGTTGCCCTGGATGACCTGTCCGTGCCAGAGCGGCGACGGCCCGGATGCGACTTTGCGTTGCGCGACGCGCGTGTTGCGCGCGAACTGACTCGCCAGCCGCTCGGCTTCCTGTTCGAGATGCTGGTCGTGCACGATGGCGACGCCGCCGCCGTACGGATTCTGCACGCGGCCCGCGCGCTGCTGCACGACGTGCGCAAGCTCCCGCGCGAGCAGCCGCTGGCCGTGCGGTGTCGATGGGCTGTACGCGCCGGGCGCGAAGTGGATGTGCGAGCCGTGCGTGAACGAGAGCGCGCCGATCGACGCGGCCTCACCGCCGACGTGCACGCGCACGTCCTGAAAGCTCGCGCCGAAGTGCGCTTCCATCAGCTGCCGAACCGCCGTCGGCAGCATCTCGCCGCCGCCGGGCGGAAGCCGCGTGACGTGGGCGGGCAGCGGCTCGCGGCGCACGCCATGTGGAAAGAAGCCCTGGATGACCGCTCCGCGCATGCGGAATGATAGATCAGCGCGAATCGATCATTCCGGCGATGTGCTCGGCGAACGAGAAGGAACACGTGAACCCCGGAGAGACGGCGTTCAGCACGTGCAGCGAGCGGTCGTCGCGCTCGATCACGAAGTCCATCTCGAGGGCGTTCCGGCGCGTGTCGTAGAGCTGCGCGCGCACGCCGGGCGTGCCCCAGCGCGTGTAGTCGGCGCGGCGCACGCCGGTGGCGAGGCGCGAGGCGAGCGTGACCAGATGCGCGCGGCTCATCTTGCGCAGCTCGGCCCACGCGTGCTGGCGCAGCTCGCGGTTCATGACGAGCAGTCGCGCGCCGGTGAGCCAGGGCGGGCGCGCGGTCGGGCCGATCTTCACGGTGCCGTCGACCTTCACGGTGAGGTGCACGCCGAGGAACGGGAAGCGCGGATCGGGGACGGGGTAGAGGTGCGTGCGCAGCGCGCCGGCCGGCTCGTTCGAGAGCACGTACGCGCCGCGGAACGGGAGCATGCGGTAGTGACGCGCGAAGCCGAACTGTTGCGCGATCGCGACGGCGCCGAGGCCGGCGGCGTTGACGACGAAGCCGGCGCCGTGGTGGCCGCTGAAGGGTGTGCCGAGGAGGACGTCGATGCCTTCGTCGCGCGCGTCGCGGAGGAGCGAGTCCATGACCGTGTGCGGATCGACGGTCGACGTCGTCGGCGACCAGATCGCGCGCTGGAACGCCTTCGCGCGCGGCTCGATGGCGCGCGCGTCGTCGGCGTCGATCATCGAGAGCTGCACGCCGTTCGCGACGCCGCGGCGATGGAGCTCGTCGAGACGCGGCAGTTCCTCCTCGCACGTCGCGAGCACGAGCTTGCCGCACTGGCGGATGGCCAACTTGCGCTCGAGGCAGTACTGCGTCAGCAGCGCGTTGCCGGTGCGCGTGAAGCGTGCCTTCAGCGAGTCGGGCGAGTAGTAGAAGCCGGCGTGCAGGACGCCGCTGTTGCGGCCGCTCGCGTGCACGGCGACGCGCGGTTCTTTCTCGAGCACGACCACGCGCGCGCCGCGATGGCGGCGTTTCAGCGCGCGTGCGACGGAGAGACCGATCACGCCGGCGCCGATGACGAGGAAGTCGGGCCGCGTCAGCGCCACGCGTAGATGTCCACGTTCGCGCGGGCGCGCAGCTGCGTCGTCCACTTCTCGATCTCTTCCTGCAGCCGCGAGCTCTGCACCGCGGCGCGCACTTCCTCCCGCACCTGCGCCAGTGCGGGGATCGGCAGGCCGCGCTCGCGGCGCTGCGTCGCCCACGGGCCGCGGTAGTACGCGTCGATATCGTCGTTCGAGATGAACACCAGCGGCGCGAAGCGCTCCTTGATGTATGCCTCGACCTGCAGCTGCCGCTTCACGAGCGCGCGCAGCTCGTCGAGCGTCAGCTCCGCGCGCGCCAGCGCGGCGTTGAACTCCTCGATCGACGCGAAGCGGCGCTGGATCTCGACGAGCCGCGCCTCGATGGTGTCGGCGGAGATGTCCTGCGCGCCGAAGCGCTCGACGTCGCGGTAGCGCAGCGCCTGCGCGATCAGCGCGTCGAGCACGTCGCGGCGGTAGTCGTCGTCGCTCTTCGCCGCGCGCGGAAAGAACCGCAGCTCGACCATCTGCGTGACTTCGCTGACGGTGAGCACCTGCTGATCGACGATCGCCGCGATGCGGTCGACCGTCACCGCCGAAACCGGCAGCGCGGCGAGAACGAGGATGGCGAGCGCGCGCAGCATGCGGGTCCGATTATTCACGAAACGTCCGCGCGGGAGAATCGCCGCGGCGTTCGTGTATGGTGAGCCGCGAGCATGCAACGGAGATCGGACCGCGCGCGCTGGGACCGCATCGCCCGCGTCGCGCCGTACTATGCCGTCCTCGCGCATCCGCGTTTCCTCGGCGACGTCGACGCCGCCTCGCTGCGCGCGTTCTTCGATTCCGGCGACGCGTACGTGAGCGACCTGCTGACGCGCGTGGCGACGTCGATCGGCGAGCGCGGACTGCAGACGGTGCTCGAATTCGGCTGCGGCCCCGGGCGGCTCGCGTGCGCGTTCGCGCGGCGCGGCTTCACCGTGACGGCGGTGGACGTGTCTCCGGCGATGCTCGCGCTGGCGCGGCAGAACGCGGAAGCGCGCAACCTGCGCGACATCGACTTCCGGCTCGTCGACGACTTCGAGCGCGGCGACGCGCGCTTCGATCTCGTGAACGTGACGCTCGTGCTCCAGCAGATGCCGCCCGAGCGCGGCCGCGACGTGCTGCGCGAGCTCGCGGCGCGTGTCGTGCCGGGCGGCTATCTCCACGCGCAGGTGCCGTTTCGCAGCGACCGCAGACTCGCGTCGCGCCTCGGCATCGCCGCGCGGCGCCGCGTTCCGGCGATCAATCGCGCGGTCAACCGCCTGCGCCATCGTGGCGGCGAGGTGCCGCTCCTCGCGCCGTACCTCTACTCGATGGACGACGTGCTGCGCATCCTGCGCGAGGGCGCGCTCGACGTCCGCGCGGTCGAGCTGACGAAGGAGAACGAGCTCGAGGTCGCGACGATCGTCGCGCGCCGGCACTATGAGCATGCATTCGCGCACGCCACGCCGGCGGAAGAGCAAACGTCCCGCGATGATGCTCCGGCGGCGGACGCGATCGACGTGCGCGAACTGATTCGCACGATTCCGATCGAGGAGCTCAATCGCCGTGCCGAGGAGTACTTCGCGACGACGGAATCGTTCGAGGCGCAGCTCGCGAAGCCGTTCTCGAGTCCCGCGGACGCGCCGCCGATGCTGATGAGCCTCGGCGCGTTGCTGCACGGTCTGCAGCTGTTGCCGGGACACGACGTGCTCGACTTCGGCGCCGGTACCGGCTGGCTGTCCGGACATCTCACGCGCATGGGCTGCCGGATGATTCTCGCCGACGTTTCGGAGACGGCGCTGCGCGTCGCGCGCGAGCACTTCGAGCGCATCGGTCTGATGGCGCTGCCGAACGCGCCACGGTTTCTGCATTACGACGGCGCGCGGATCGGGCTGCCTGACGCGAGCGTCGATCGCGTCGTTTGTTTCGACGCCTTTCATCACGTGCCGAACCCGGACGCCGTGCTGCGCGAGTTCGGGCGGATTCTGCGGCCCGGCGGCATCGCCGGCTTCTGCGAGCCGGGGCCGAATCATTCGCGCTCGCCGCAGTCGCAGTACGAGATGCGCACGTACGGCGTCATCGAGAACGACGTCGACCTCGACGCGATCTGGAACGACGCGCGCGCGAGCGGCTTCGCGGACCTCGAGGTCGCGGCGTTCAACGGCGATCCGCCGCGCATGCCGCTCGAGCGGTTCGAGGAAATCTTCCGCGGCGGCGAGGCGCTCGCGAATGCCGCGCATGCGATGCGGCGCTTCCTCGAAAGCACGCGCGTGTTCTTTCTGCGCGCCGCGGGCGAGGCGTGCGTCGACAGCCGCACCGCCTCCGCGCTCGCGTGCGACCTTCGCGTGGCGCTGCGCGACGCGCCGCGTGCGGGTGCGCCGATCGCGGTGCGCGCGACGGTCATGAATACGGGGACGGCGACGTGGCTGCCGTCGGCGACGATTCCCGGCGGCGTGTCCCTCGGCTGTCATCTGTACGCGAACGGCGCGTTGCTGCGGCACGACTACCATCGCATCGCGTTCGATCGCGAGCTCGCGCCGGGCGAGAAAGTGATCGTCGACGGCGAGCTGCCCCCGCTCGACGCCGGTGTGTACGAGCTCGAATTCGACTGCGTCGCCGCGGGCGTCGCGTGGTTCGCGCAGGTCGGCTCAGCGCCGGCGCGCGTGCGGGTCGACGTCCGCGGCTAACCACTCGCGTCGCCGCCAGTCCAAGGGAACATGCGCATCGCGAAGATGGCTCTCGTCCTCACTCTGCTCGCCGGCGTCGCCTCCGCGGCCTCCTCACGGATGGCGTATCTCTACAAGCACAACGGCCACTCCACGATCTCGGCGAACGGCATGTCGCTGCACTCCGTCGTACGGAACGCGGAGCGGTGGGACGGCGACTTCATCTGGGCGCACGTCGACGGGCAGTCGTACGTCATCCGCGACCGCGGCGTCCTCGACGAGGCCGCGCGTATCTACGACGCCGCGGACGCCGGTGCACCGGCGGTCGAAGACGCGGCGCGCAAGCTGCGCCCGCTGGAGGAGCGCGTCGACGACCTCGACGAGCAGATCGACGACGTCAGCGATTCGCTCGACGACGAGTCGCTGTCCGACGCCGAGCGCGAGCGCCTGGAGACGAAACTCCGCGAGCTCGAGCGCCAGCAGCGCGACGCGGAAGCGGAGATGCGGCCGGTCGAACGCGAGAGCGAGCGGCTCGAGCGCGAGCACGATCGCATCGAAGACGAGGCCGACGCGCAGCTCGAAGCGCTCGTGCGCCGCGCCATCGCGAACGACCGCGCCGAGAAGGTCGCCGACTGAGCGCGGCCGCTACGGCGTCCGGCTCGCGCGCGCATCCGCGAGTTCACTCTCCGCGGTAATGCAGAGATCGAGATCGCGCAGCAGGCCGTCGGCGATGTCGTAGATCCAGCCGTGTACGGCGAGCTTCTGCCCGCGCGCCCACGCGTCGCGCACGATCGTCGTCTGGCTCACGTTCACGACCTGCTCGACCACGTTCAGCTCGCAGAGGCGCCGGTGCCGCGCGCGTTCGTCGGCGAGCGTCTCGAGCTCCGCGGCGTGCTTCCAGCGCACGTCCTGCACGTGGCGCAGCCAGTTGTCGATGAGCCCCAGCGAGTCGCCGCGAAGCGCGCCGAGGACGCCGCCGCAGCCGTAGTGGCCGCAGACGATGATGTGCTCGACACGCAGCACCTCGACCGCGAACTGGATCGTCGACAGGCAATTCAGATCCGTGTGCACGACGACGTTCGCCACGTTGCGGTGCACGAACATCTCGCCCGGCAACAGGCCGACGATCTGGTTCGCCGGCACGCGGCTGTCCGAGCAGCCGATCCAGAGATAGTCCGGCGCCTGCTGCCGCGCGAGGCGGCTGAAGAACTCCGGGTCCTGCCGCGTCATCTCGGCGGCCCAGCTGCGGTTCTGCGTGAGGAGGTTCTGAAGACGCGGCATGCGCGCGCGATTCTAGTGCGCGTGCGCCGATCGCGTCACTGCCGATCGCGTCACTGCGAATGCACCGGCGGCGTGCCCGCCGTCAGAAACGCGCGCAGGATCTCCATGCGATGCGGGCCGAAGACGTCGCGGATCGCCGGCGAGATCGCGTAGCGCGTGTTCGGTCCCTCTTCGCCGTCTTCCATGCGCAGCTCGGTGATCTGCTGATGACCTTCCGCCGGATGCGGGAACTGGACCTGTGCGCCGACGCTGCCGCCCATGAAGTGGCATCCCATGCAGTTCTGCGATTCGGCGCGCGCGAGGAGATCGAACGGCGCGAGCGGACTGTGGAGCTGCTGGAGGATCGCCTTCAGGTCGTTGTTGAACTGGATGCCTTCGTCGGTCGAGAGGCCGTTGAGATAGAAGCGCGTGGCGAGAAAGCCGCTGCCGTCGCCGTCGGGATCGGCGTCGCCCGCGAGGAACTCCGGAGGGATGCGCATGAAGTAGAGGTTCACGTCGTTCGTCGCAAGCGTGGGGACGTTCTCCAGGAACGCCGCGCGCAGCCGCCGCGCGCGATCCGACTGATCGTGCGAGTCGAACAGCGGCGCGAACGGCAGGTTCTCCAGCACGTCCGGCGCGAACCAGAGCCTGCACGCGCCGCGCGTGCAGTCGTCCATCACGCGGAACTGCGTGAAGTTCACCACGAGCGTCGCGTCGTTGCCCTGCATCGTCCGCACGCCGGCCGGCGCGTGGCGATAGTGATGGGGATGGATCACCGGCTCGTAGCCGGCGATGCCGTCGAAGAAGAAGCGCTCGACGCGCGCGCGGCGCTCCGCGAGCGAGTCCACGGTCGAGAGATCCGCCCAGAACTGCGCGGCCGCGCGGCAGCCGGTGAGTCCCATCTCCGGGTGCGGATTCGGCAGCACCGCCTCGAAGATGATGTGCAGCGTCGGCAGCGGCTGCGGCGCGATGCGCGCGAAGACGATGCGGTATTCGCCGCAATGCGCGCCCGCGGGATCGGCGAGATCGAAGCGGTTCGTGACCGCGATCGGGATGAAGTCCTCGTCGCGAAACGCGGCCGTGGCGAGCAGGCCTTCCGATGCCGGACAGCGGCGCGGCAATCCGTTCAACGAGGTCCGGCCGCCGGTGTGCTCGTCGTCGCAGTGCGGCATCGACGCGTCGAGTCCCGGCTTCGGATTGCCGGTATCGAACCACTGCCGGTACAACGCCTCGGCCGTCATGTCCGGCGCGCTGCTGCGCGCGATCAGCGTCTCCAGCACGCGCTGGAAACGAAAGTGGACCAGCATCGACTTGTCGGTGATGACGAACGAGCGCTCGAGCGACAGCGGCGCGGGACCGCGCGGCGTCACCGACCGCCGTTTCGCGCCGACGGCGACGAAGAGGAGAAGCAGGGCGAGCGCGATGCGGAGCACGCGATGACCGCGTGAGGTCTGTGCGACGTTCATGGCTTGTGAGCGCACGGTAGCACGCGGTCACGGCCGAGCCGGCGTGCGTTGCCGGAAGTTGACACGAGTGCATCGCCGCCGACGCGCGAAGCGCCCGCGCACCCGCGGGAGTTGACATCGCCCAACGCGTGTTCCTACAGTGACCTGGCACTCCGCAGCTTCGAGTGCCAGGCGCACTCCGATGCCGGCGAAACACGACTTTCACGAGCTCGACCTCGACCCGCGCGCCCGCGAGGTGCTGCGCGAGATCGTCATGCAGCACATCGAGTCCGGCGACGCGATCAGCTCGCGCACGCTGGCGAAGTGCGGCCGCTTCGACCTTTCCCCCGCGAGCCTGCGCAACGTGATGGCCGATCTCGAAGACCTCGGCTACCTCGCGCAGCCGCACACGTCGGCCGGCCGCGTGCCGACCGATCGCGGCTATCGCTTCTTCATCAACCACCTGATGAAGTCGCGGTCGCTTTCGGCGCGCGAGCGCGAGGTCATCGACGATCAGGTCAGCCACGCCCACGAGATCGACGAGGTGCTGCACCTCGCCTCGAACCTGCTGTGGAAGCTCAGCGATCAGGTCGGCGTCGTCTTCATGCCGACGCTGCTGCAGTTCGCCATCCGCTCGATGGATTTCGTCCTCGTCGCCGAGAACAAGATCATGTGCATCCTCGTCGGCGTGAACGGCGTGGTGGTGAACAAGATCGTCGAGACGCGCTTCCGCTTCACGCGCGACGAGCTCGAGAAGATCAGCCGCTTCAGCACCGCCGAGTTCTCCGGCTGCACGCTCGACCTCGTGCGGCGCCGCCTCGTGCGCATGACCGAGCAGGAGCGCGCGCAGCACGACGAGATGCTGCAGAAGACGATCTCCCTCGGCATCGAGGCGGTGAACGCGCCGATCGACCACGACCTCTACGTCGAGGGCGCGGAGTCGATCCTCAACAAGCCGGAGTTCGCCGACGCGGCGCTGCTGCGCAAGACCTTTCTCGCGCTGCAGGAGAAGGAACGGCTCGTCGAGATCCTCGAGTCCTGCCTGCAGGCCGAGGGGCTGCAGATTCTCGTCGGGAGCGAGAGCGACTTCACAGGGGATCACAACTTCAGTATCGTCGCTCGCCGGTACGGTTCGCAGTCCACCCCCAACGGCATGGTGGCCATCATCGGTCCCATGCGCATGGAGTACGCGCGCATGGCGCCGCTGGTCGATTACCTCGGCCGCGCGCTCAGCCGCAAGATCGAAGAACAGGAGCAGCCACGCTGATGGACGAGAACAGACGCAACGGCGAAGAGGCCGAGGACGGCGCCTACGTGATCGAAGACACGGGCGGCTCGATCGAAGAGCTCGAGGCGGAGATGGAAGCGACCGCGCAGGAAGCCGCCGGCAGCGCGCCCGCCGGCGACGGCGGGTCGTCGCAGGAAGGCGAATACCGCGACCGCTACCTCCGCGCGCTCGCCGATTTCGAAAACTTCCGGAGACGCTCCGAACGGGAGAAAGCGGACTTCTATAAATATGCCGTGACGGGGCTCATGAAAGAGCTCCTTCCGGTGCTCGACAATTTCGACCGCGCGCTCGAGCACGTGGACGAGAACGACGAAGTGCACAAAGGCGTGCTGCTGATCTACAAACAGCTCTCCGGCGTGCTGCAGCGCAACGGCCTGCGCACGATCGACGAGGCCAACGTGCCGTTCGACCCGAACATCCACGAGGCCGTCGTGCGCGATGAAGACGACTCGGTCCCGTCGCACACGGTCGTGGCGGTGATGCAGAAGGGCTACTTTCTCAACGACCGGCTGCTGCGTCCCGCGCTCGTGAAAGTGGCCGTCGGAGGACCCGAGCGAGCCGCCTAGCGGTTCGATCCAATGCCGAAAATCATCGGAATCGACCTCGGCACGACGAACTCCTGCGTCGCAGTCGTCGATGTCACGACACCTCAGGTGATCCCCAACCGCGAGGGCAGCCGCACCACGCCTTCCGTCGTCGGGTTCACCGAGGATGGGGAGCGGCTCGTCGGCCAGATCGCCAAGCGTCAGGCGATCACGAACCCGTTCAACACCGTCTTCGCCATCAAGCGCCTCATCGGCCGCAAGTACGACTCCGACGAAGTCGCGCACGCGAAGAAGATCCTGCCGTACAACGCCGTCTCCGGCTCCAACGGCGACGTGAAAGTGAAGATCCGCGAGCGCGACTACTCGCCGGAAGAGATCTCCGCGTTCGTCCTCGGCGAGATCAAATCGTTCGCCGAAGAATTCCTCGGCGAGACCGTCACCGAGGCCATCATCACGGTGCCGGCGTACTTCAATGACTCGCAGCGGCAGGCCACGCGCGACGCCGGACGCATCGCCGGACTCGAAGTTCTGCGCATCATCAACGAGCCGACGGCGGCCGCGCTCGCGTACGGTCTCGACAACAAACAGAACCAGCTCATCGCGGTCTACGACCTCGGCGGCGGCACGTTCGACATCAGCATCCTCAAGCTCGAAGACGGTCTCTTCGAAGTGCTCTCGACGTCCGGCGACACGTACCTCGGCGGCGAGGACTTCGACAAGCGGATCATGGACTGGCTGATCGAGACCTTCCAGCGCGACTCCGGCATCGACCTGCGCGACGACCGCATGGCGCTGCAGCGCCTCAAGGAAGCAGCCGAGCGCGCGAAGTGCGAGCTGTCCATCGAACAGGAGTCGCGCATCACGCTGCCGTTCATCTCCGCCGACGCGACCGGACCGAAGCACCTCAACGCCGTGCTCACGCGCCGCGAGTTCGAGCGCATGGTCGAGGACCTCATCCAGAAGACCATCGATCCGGTGAATGACGCGCTCAAAGCCGCGGGGCTGAGCGCGCGGCAGATCGATGAAGTCGTGCTCGTCGGCGGCCAGACGCGCATGCCGAAAGTCATCGAGGCGGTGCGCAACGTCTTCGGCAAGGATCCGAACCGCGACATCAATCCCGACGAGGTCGTCGCGGTCGGCGCCGCGATCCAGGGCGGCATCCTGCGCGGCGACATCAAGGACATGGTGCTCCTCGACGTCACGCCGCTCTCGCTCGGCATCGAGACGCACGGCGGTCTCTTCACGAAGCTGATCGAGCGCAACTCCACGATTCCGACCAAGAACTCGCTCGTGTTCACCACCGTCGCCGACAACCAGAGCAAGGTCACCGTGCACGTGCTGCAGGGCGAGCGCGAGTTCGCGCGCGAGAACAAGTCGCTCGGCAAGTTCGACCTCGTCGGCATCCCGGCCTCGCCGCGCGGCGTGCCGCAGATCGAAGTCACGTTCTCCATCGACTCGAACGGCATCGTCAACGTCACGGCGCGCGACCAGGCCACCGGCGCGTCGCAGGGCGTGCAGATCAATCCCGCCGGCGGCCTCTCGAAAGACGAGATCGACCGCATCATCAACGAAGCCACCGCGCACCAGCGCGCCGACTCGCAGCGCCGCGAGATGCGCATGCTCCAGAACAAGCTCGAGGGGATGATCTACACGAACGACAAAGTCTTCCGCGAGTTCGGCAAGCTCCTCAACGAGACGGACCGCGACCGCGTGCAGGCCATCCTCACGCGCGCGAAGGAAGCGGTGAACGCCGAACAGAAACAGACCATCAACGACGCGATCTTCGAGCTGCAGGGCGCCTCGCGCATCCTGACGAGCGTGATGCTCTACAACCCGCTCAAAGTCTCGTCCGCGTCCGACACGAGCGGCAGTTGAAACCGACCATGGCCACGACCGAAAAACGCGATTACTACGAGGTGCTCGGCCTGCAGCGCGGCGCGAGCCTCGACGACATCAAGAAGTCCTACCGCAAGCTCGCGGTGAAATATCACCCGGACAAAAATCCGGGCGACCCCGAGGCGGAGGAGAAGTTCAAGGAAGCTGCGGAGGCGTACGGCGTGCTCTCCGATGAGGAGAAGCGCGCGCGCTACGACCGCTTCGGACATCAGGGGATGTCCGGCATGGGCGGCTTCGATCCGAATCAGTTCTCCGACTTCGGCGACATCCTCGGCGATCTCTTCGGCTTCGGCGACTTCTTCGGCACGCGCGGCCGCCGCAGCACGCGCGCCGCGCGCGGCAACGATCTCCGCTACGACCTCACGCTGGAGTTCAACGAGGCGGTGTGGGGGAAGGAGATCACGCTCGACGTGCCGCGCTCCGCGACGTGCACGACGTGCAGTGGCAGCGGCGCGAAGCCCGGCACGCAACCGGTGACGTGCACCGGCTGCGGCGGACGCGGCCAGATCCGCTACTCACAGGGCTTTTTCGCCGTCGCGCGCACGTGCCCGCAATGCGGCGGTGCGGGCAAGGTGATCAAGGACCCATGCGCGACGTGCGGCGGCGCGGGACGCGTGCGCGAGGAGAAGCAGATCTCCGTGAAGGTGCCGGCGGGCGTCGACGACGGCTCACGCCTGCGCGTGGGCGCCGAAGGCGAAGCCGGCTACAACGGCGGACCTCCCGGCGATCTCTACGTGTTCATCAACGTCCGCGAGCACGAGAAGTTCACGCGCCGCGACTACGACATCCACAGCGAGCAGCCGATCACGATGACCCAGGCCGCCCTCGGCGGCGAAGTGCGCACCGACACCATCGACGGCGCCGAATCGCTGCGCGTCCCCCCAGGAACGCAACCCGCGCAAGTCTTCCGCCTGCGGGGCAAAGGCGTCCCCTTCCTCGACGGCACCGGCCGCGGCGACCACTACGTCCACGTCGCCGTGCGCGTCCCCACGTCGCTCAACGACGCTCAGCGCGCGCTGCTCGAGCAACTCGCCACGCTGGAAGGCGAAACGCCTCCGGGTGAGAAGCGGATGCTGGATAAGGTGAAGGACTTTTTTACGAACTGAGGGACCCGGGGGAGCCTTACTTGGCCGACAGCTCGTGGAGTAGCTGTTCTACCGTTTCGGGTACCGCAACCGGGACGAACCACGCTTCCGGATACAAGTAGTCCTCACCCGATTCGTCGATGACCCGAACAAAGTTGCGCTGCGCAGCCACAGCATCATCGAGAACTTCGTAGACTTTTCGGAGTTCCAACGTGCCCGCATAGGGGCCGTTATGGATGCAAATCGCAAAGTGGGTGTTAGAGCGCATAGGGCTAATCGAGAAAACGCTTAATTTTCACCCACCGCATTCCGATGCCGTCGGCCTCATACCAGTGAAGCTCGGCTTCCTGCATCGTACCATCGCCGAGGCGCACGGTTGCGAGCCCCTTCAGCTTGAGCCAGTCGCCCGTGCCGAAGCGTTCCTCGATGGCGACAAGATCGCGAATCTCTTCGCCACGCGCGATCACCTGAATTCGACGGATCGACCCCACGATCTCGAACGAATCCCACACGTCCACGTGCAGGAGCGTAGCACGCGGCAAACTCGTGCGCTGGCTCCGCATCCTCATCACCCCCCCGCGCTACAATCCCGCCCCATGCCCGACCGCAGTTTCTCCCGCTGGCGCCCGCATCCGTGGCATGGTCTCTCGGCCGGGGACGAGGCGCCGCGCGTGGTGAACGTGTATGTCGAGATCACGCCGTTCGATTTGATCAAGTACGAGATCGACAAGGCGAGCGGGTATTTGCGCGTCGATCGGCCGCAGCGCACTTCGTCGCAATTGCCGGCGCTGTATGGATTCATTCCGCAGACGTATTGCGCGGAGCGGGTGATGCGGCTCTCGGCGGGGGCGACGCAGGGGGACGGGGATCCGCTCGACATTTGCGTGTTGAGCGAGCGTCCGATCTCGAAGTCGGAGCTGCTCGTGCCGGCGCGCGTGATCGGCGGGCTGCAGGTGCAGGATCGCGGCGAGGCGGACGACAAGATCGTCGCGGTGCTGCAGGGCGACTACGTCTGGGGGGAGGCGGTGGACCTCGACGATGTGCCGGACGTGCTCATCGAACGGCTCGAGCACTACTTCACGACCTACAAGCTCGTTCCCGGCGAGGCGCCGCGCATCCGCATCATCGGGCGTTACGGCTACGACCACGCGGCCGCGGTGGTGCAGGCGGCGATGGAGGACTATCGCGCGCACTTTGGCGGCGGCGATGCGTGATTACCTCCTCGAGATCTCGTTCGACGCGCGCGACACCGCGCTCGAGGACGAGATCCAGTCACGACTATTTCTCACCGCGACGACCGGCAGCACGTCGAACGATGTCAACGGCACGCTGACCATCTCCGCGTACTTTGACGAGCCCGAACAGCGCGACGCCGCAATGGACGCGCTGCGCGACGTCGATGCCATTGAGCTGCACGCGACGGAACGCGAGCGCGTCGATTGGCTCGATCTCTATCAGCAGTCGCTCGAACCGCTCGTGATCGGCACGCGCTTCATCGTCGCGCCCGACGCCGCGCTGTTGCCGGATGCCGTTGCGCACGGCGCCGACCGCCTTACGATCGTCGTGCCGCAGGAGCAGGCCTTCGGCTCCGGCTCGCACGAGACGACGTCGCTTTGCATCGAGCTCCTCGAAACGCTGCCGGTGCGCGGCGCGCGCGGTCTCGACATCGGCGCGGGCAGCGGCATCCTCGCCATCGCCATGCATCGTCTCGGCGCGGCGAAGGTGATCGCCTTCGACAACGATCCCGACGCGTACGGCGCGTTGCGCGACAACCGCATCCGCAACGAGGTCGCCGAGTCCGCGCTGCCGCTCTTCATCGGCAGCGTCGAGGCGTTGCGCGCGGGTGCGTTCGACGTGCTGACGATGAACATCATCCCGGAGGTCATCGTGCCGATGCTCGGGGACGTCGTGAGGCACATGGCGCGCGACGCGCGGCTGCTCGTCAGCGGCATCCTCGTCGTCAAGCGCGACGAGGTCGTCGCCGCGGCGGGCGCGCACGGCCTGCAACTGATCGATGAACGTGAGAAGGGCGAGTGGTGGGCGGGCGTGCTCGGCATGTTATGAAGTGCGCATGCACTTGATGCGACGCGCGGTTCTCGTCGTTCTTCTGGCCACGCTGTCGTTGCACGCGCAGGACTCGCCGCTCGCCGCGGCGTTGCGCGCGAACGGCGTTCCGTTCACGATCGAGAACGGCCAGCTCGGCGGCGCCGGCGCGGCGTTCTTCCGCCAGCTCGCGCGCGAGCATCAGTTCATCATCATCGGAGAAGACCACGGCATCCACGAAGTGCCGGAGTTCGTCGGCGCCGCATTCGATCTCGCGCGCCGCGACGCGAACTACCGCCACCTCGGCATCGAGCTCGGTCCCGAAACGGCGCGCCAGCTCGAGACCATGCTACGCAAGCCGAGCGGACAGGACGACCTGAAAGCGTTCCTCACGCGCTACACCGGCTTCTCGCTGCCGTTCGCGAACTGGCGCGAGGAAGCGCAGCTCTTCCAGCGCGTCGTGCAGTCGCTGCCGGACGAGAAGCACGTGCTGTGGGGACTCGATCAGGAGTTCATCGTCGCGCCGTCGTATTTGTTCGAGAGCCTCGCGCGCATGGCACCGAACGATGAAGCGCGGACGCTGGCGACGAATCTCGCGGCGTCCTCGCTGGCGTCGGACCGGCGCATGATCGCCGAGGCGAATCCGCAGGCGGTGTGGATGGTCACGTCGACGGATGCGGACGTCGCGGCGTTGCAGAAGGCATTCGCGAACGCCACGCCCGCGGCGCGCGCGCTGCTCGACGAGATCGTGCAGAGCCGCGCGATTTACCGCGCGATCTTCAGCGGCAAGAACTACGAGTCGAACCGCGACCGCGCGGAGCTGATGAAGCGGCACTTCGCCGCCGAGTACGAGGCGGCGCGCCGCGCCGGAGAAGCCGCGCCGCGCGTGATGCTGAAGTTCGGCTCGAACCACGCGTTTCGCGGCGTGAGCGGGACCAGCACTTACGAGCTCGGCTCGTTCCTGCCGGAGCTCGCGATCGCGAACGGCTCGCATGCGTGCAACGTGCTCCTCGTGCACACGCGCGGCACGCAGAACATGTACCGCCCGTTCGGCAGCAAGCTCGAAGACCAGGCGAAGCCGTTCGCGGACGGCGGGAGCGACTCCGACAACGACGTGCTCGACGTCCGCGCCGCGCGCGCCATCGCGGGCGACGCGATGATGATGTTCGATCTGCGCCCGGTGCGCGCCGCGGCGCAGAACCGGAAGCTCGGGAAACTCGATCCGCCCGTGCTGCGGCTGCTGCAGGCGTTCGACGTCGTGGTCGTGCTGCCGGTCGTGCACGCGTCGGCGCTGATCGTGCCGCCGGCGGAACCGTCGCACTGAAGGCGCGGCGCTCGCGGCGCCGCGCAATGCCTCAGCGCTGGTCGATGGCGACGTAGTCGCGGCGCGGCGCGCCGGTGTAGATCTGCCGCGGACGCGCGATCTTCTGATCGGGATCGCCGAGCATCTCCTGCCACTGCGCGAGCCAGCCGGACGTGCGCGGGATCGCGAAGAGCACCGTGAACATCTCCATCGGGAACCGCATGGCCTGATAGATGAGGCCCGAGTAAAAGTCGACGTTCGGGTAGAGCTTGCGCTTGATGAAGTAGTCGTCCTCGAGCGCGATGCGTTCGAGCTCGACGGCGATGTCGATCAGCGGATTCTTGCCCGTCACCTCGAACACCTCGTACGCGACCTGCTTCACCAGCTTCGCGCGCGGGTCGTAGTTCTTGTAGACGCGGTGGCCGAAGCCCATGAGGCGTCCTTCGCCGCCCTTCACGCCCTTGATGAACTCGGGGATCGCGCTGACGGAGCCGATCTCGAGGAGCATGCGGATGACGGCCTCGTTCGCGCCGCCGTGCAGCGGGCCATAAAGAGCCGCGGCGGCCGCGGCGCCTGCCGAGTACGGATCGACCTGAGAGCTGCCGACGGCGCGCATGGCGTTGGTCGAGCAGTTCTGTTCGTGGTCCGCGTGGAGGATGAAGAGGATGTCCAGCGCACGCTCGAGCACGGGGTTCGGCGTGTACTTCACCTCCGTCATCTTGTACATCATGTTGAGGAAGTTGCCGGCGTACGAGAGCTCGTTGTCGGGATACGCATACGGCATCCCGATCGTGCTGCGGTAGTTGAACGCGGCGATCGTCGTGACCTTCGCGATGAGCCGGTGGATCTGCTTCTGCCGGCATTCGGCGTCGAAGATGTTCTTCGATTCCGGATAGAACGTGCCCAACGCGGCCAGCGACGCGATGAAGCGGCCCATCGGATGCGCGTTGTAGCGGAACGAGTCGATGAGCTTGCGGAAGTTCTCGTTGAGGATGGTGTGGTGCGTGACCGAGTGCTGCCATTCGGCGAGCTGCGTTTGGTTCGGGAGCTCGCCGTTGAGGAGGAGATACGCGACTTCGAGATAGCTGCTCTGTTCCGCGAGCTGTTCGATCGGATAGCCGCGGTATTCGAGGATGCCCTGGTCGCCGTCGATGAAAGTGATCGCGCTGCGGCACGACGCGGTGTTCATGAACGCCGGGTCGTAGGTCATCATCCCGAACTCGTCGTCGGTGACTTTGATCTGGCGAAGGTCGAGGGCTTTGATCGTGCCGTCGTTGATGGGGACGTCGTAGGTTTTTCCGGTTCTGTTGTCTGTGATGGTGAGGGTCTCGGCCACGAACGGCACCTCCAATAGCGGAGGCGTAATCTACTACAGATCCCCGAAGCGGGAAGCGATGACGCTCAGTGCGACGATCGCTGCCGTTTCGGCGCGCAAACGGCGCGGTCCGAGGCGCATGAAACCGCAGCCGAAGTCGCGCGCGCGGCGCAGTTCGTCGTCGCTCCAGCCGCCTTCCGGACCGATCAGCAGCGTGACCTCGTTCATGCGCTCGACCGAGGTTGGTTCGGCATCGGCGTCGAAGAGAAGCTTCACGCCCGGACGCGCGAGCACTTCATCGAACGACAGCGGCGCTTCGAGCCGCGGAATGCGCGCGCGTCCCGACTGCTTCGTCGCCTCGAAGAGGATCTTGTTCCACCGCTCGAGCTTTCCCTGATAGCGCTCGCGCCGCACTTCCGTGTGCTCGGTTTCCATCGGAACGATCGACGCGGCGCCGAGCTCGGTCGCCTTCTGCAGCACGAGCTCGAACTTCTCGAGCTGAATGACGCTCATCGCCAGATGCATCACGAGCGGCGACTCGCGCGACGGCAGCGCGTCGCCGGCAACGATGATCGCGCGATCGCGTTCGATGGCTTCGACGACGCCGCGCGCGGCACGACCCTCACGATCGAAGAGCTCGACTTCCTCGCCCGCGCGCACGCGTACCACGCGGATCGAATGATGGAACTCGTCGCCCGCGACTTCCGTGCGCGGCGCGATGGCGTCGACGAAGATGCGATGGCGCATGGCTGGTTAAAATACCGCAGTGACCCTGGAGCTTCTCCGTTCCTCTCGACGCATCGGCTTCGTCTTCTCCGGCGGCTCGTCGCGCTGCGCGTTTCAGGTCGGCGCCGTCGAGCGCCTCTCCGCCCTCGGCATCCGCGCGGCGGTGACCGTCGGCGTGTCGGCCGGCTCGTGGAACGCCGCGATCGTCGCCGCGCGCTCGGAAGATCGCATTCGCTATTTCTGGAAGTCGTTCATGCGCATGCCCGCCTTCGACGTGCGCAATCTCTTCCGCGCGCATCACTCGCCGTGGCGTTACGCGGAGATGCATCGCCGCAACTTCGGACGCTTCATCGACAAGCGCCTGCACGATCGCGACGCGCTGCCGTGCCTCGTCTCCGTCACGCGGCTGCGCGACAAGGCGAACGCGATTCTCGCGGCGGCGGACGTCGACGATCCGCTGGAGCTGCTGCTCGCGACGAACTACCTCCCGCCGTTCTACACGCACGCGCCGCGCATTCAGGGCGAGCGTTACGGCGACGGCGGCGTGACCGACAACGCGCCGTACGAGGCCGCCTTCGCCGCCGGCTGCGACGCGGTCGTGCTGATCACGATGAAAGGCGAGTCCGAAGGCGGCATCTACAAAAGCACGCGCGACGTCGATCACGTGATCCCGCCCGCCTTGCGCGAGCGCGTGGTCGTCATCCGCCCGCGCCATCGACTTCCCTTCAGCTTCACCGAACGCCGCTGGGAGAAGCTCTCCGAGCTCATCACCCTCGGCGATCTCCGCACGCGCGAGCTGCTCCTCGGCGAGCGCCATCCCGAGACCGACGTCCGCGCCACCGGCGAGTCGCCGACCGTGAAGGTCGTGCGCGCGCTGCGGAAGCTACGCGTCGGTGACGACCGTCGCCGTCCCGCGGACGCGTTCGCGGATCAGCGGGAGGAGCGCGAGCCCTGGTAGCGCGAGCGCGGCGGTGAGCCAGTAGTAGCGCGCGTAGCCGAGGTCCTGCGCGAAGAAGCCGCTGACCGAGCCGGCCAGCGTGCGCGTGAAGCCGAAGACGGCGCTCAGCATTGCGAACTCCGTGGCCGCGTTTTCCTTGTCGCAGACGAACATCAGGAACGAGAGGAACGCCGCGATGCCGAGGCCGCCGCAGAACGTCTCGATGACGGCGGCGCCGTACAGCGCGGAGCGGCCCGCGCCCGTGGTGGCCACGAACGCGTAGCCGAGGTTCGAGAGCATCTGCACGAGACCGAGCCAGAAGAGACCGGCGAAGATGCCGAAGCGCGCGACGAACGCGCCTCCGGCGATGGCTCCCGCGATGGTGCAGATCATCCCGAGCGTCGTGGTCACGTTGCCGACTTCCGTCGCCGTGAAGCCGCGCGCGATCCAGTACGGCTTGATCATCGGCGAGAGCGCGGAATCGCCGAGGCGATAGAGCAGCACGACGGCGAGCAAGGGAAGTGAGCCGGGACGCTGCAGCCACGCGACGAGCGCGCGCAGCGGATTCGCGTGCGCGTCCGCGCGTCCGGCCTCGCGCGGCAGCGCGGTGAGGAGCGCGACGATGATCAGCAGCGGCAGGATGGCGGAGACGAGGAATGCGTGGCGCCAGCCGATGCGATCGGCGAGGACGGCGATGCCGCCGCCGGCGAGGATGATGGCGACGCGATACGACGTGACGCGCGCGGAGTTCACGATGCCGAGCTGCTCCGGCGGCGTGATGCGGATCGTCAGCGCGTCGATGGCGATGTCCTGCGTCGCCGACGCGAGCGCGAGCACGGCGGCGACGATCCAGAACGGCGTCGTGGCGGGCGTCACGAATCCGAGGGTTGCGAGCGACGCGGTGATGACGACGAGCGCGCCGCAGATCCACGCGCGATACGTTCCCGCGAGATCGACGGCGGGCGCCCAGAAGAGCTTCAGCGTCCACGCGAGGCCGACGCTGCTGAGCAGGCCCACCTGCGCGAGCGGCGCGTGCACCGCGGCGAGGTAGAGGTTCAGCGTCTCGGTGACGACGCCGAAGGGAAGCCCCTGCGAGAAATAGAGGATGCTGGCGAGCGTCGGGAGGAGCCAGCGCGATCGTGCAGGTGCGGACAAGCGCCCGCGATTCTAGTGTGGCGAGCGGCTATCTCGACGAGTACACCGTCACCGGAAACTTCATCTGTCCGATGGGGGTGTTGTAGTACGCGTTGCCGCGGATCTCGTAGCGCGCGCGGTTGCCGCGCACGACGTCGGCGATCTCGGTGAAGATCGAGCGGATGTTCTGGTAGCCGATGCGCGTGGAGAGGCGCACGTCGCCGCGGCCGTTGGCGGGGATGCGGATGCCCTGCTGGCTCACCGAGTCGAGGACGCGCGTGTCGTTGATGAAGAGGTTGAAGTCGATCTGGTCGAGCCGCAGCCCGACGGAGTTCGGATTGTCCACTTCGAGGGCGAAGTCGACGTCGATCGAGGACGCGGAGAGGGGGAGCGCGATGTCGACGCGCGGATGGATGTCGCGGATGCTGTAGCGCGGGTTCTCGATGTTGAGCGCGCGGGCCACGCTGCTGCAGCCCGAGAGCGTGAAGCAGGCGATGCCGGCCACGATGCTCAATGCCGCGAGGAGGCCGCCCAGGGTCAGGTTCCGTTTCATCGCGCAGCGAGAGTGCAAACGGCTCGCCCGGCGCGCGCCTGCCATCAAGTAGAATCCGCCGTGGTCTGGCCGTTGCAAACCCGTCGATCACGATGTCTCTGGAGGCAGAACGCTTGAGGACCACCGCCGTAGTCGCGGCGTACAACGAAGAAAAGACCATCGGCGACGTCCTCCGGGCGCTCACGTCGACGGACCTGATCGACGAGGTGATCGTGGTGAGCGACGGCTCGGACGACCGGACCGTCGAGATCTGCCGCGGCTTCGAGCGCGTCCGTACCATTGCTCTCAGGGAGAATCACGGCAAAGGGTTCGCGATGGCGGTCGGCGTCGCCAACGCCTCGCATGACGTGCTCTTCTTCTGCGACGGCGACATGTACAACGTCACCGAGGAGCACATCGCCGCGTTGCTCGAGCCGGTCGTGCGCAACGAATGCGACATGAACATCGGCATCCGCGACCGCGGCGCCGTCGCGAACTTCTTCCACCTGCACCTGAAGTGCGGCCCGGTGCTGTCGGGCATCCGCGTCATGCGCCGCTCGGTCTTCGAGACCGTGCCGCCGCAGTATCAGGCGCACTACAAGATCGAGGCGGCGCTGAACTGCTTCTGCGCGGCGGCGGGCTTCCGGCAGCGGCAGACGATCATCCGCGGGCTCGACCACGTGATCAAGGAGTCGAAGCGCGGGCTGCGCGACGGCCTCTACGCGCGCTGGCACATGATGCGGCAGGTGTTCCTGCTGCTCTTCGATCTGTATGTCTTCGAGACGTGGCGCTGGACGCCGCGCAGCGAGCTGCCGGTCGCGGAGTACGACCTCTTCGAGTAGCCGCGGAGCGGCGCCGGCATGCATCAGCACGACTCGATCGACCGCATCACGCCGACGCTCGAGCCCGACCAGCCGGTGCTCATGCATCAGGACTGGCACCATCTGCTCTTCCTGCATTGGGAGATTCCGGCCGCGGAGCTGCAGGCGCTCGTGCCGCCGCGGCTGACCGTCGACACGTTCGAAGGAAAGGCGTACGTCGGACTCGTTCCGTTCACGCTGAGCGGTGTGCGCCCCGTCATGACGCCGCCGCTGCCGTGGATCTCGCGCTTCCATGAAGTCAACGTACGTACTTACGTGCATCTCGACGGGCGCGATCCCGGCGTCTGGTTCTTCAGCCTCGACGCGTCGAGCACGATCGCCGTCGCCGCCGCGCGCGCCGCGTACAAGCTGCCGTACTACGACGCGCAGATCGAGCTCATGACCAGCGGTGACGCGCTGCCGGTCATCGACTTCCGCTCGCATCGCACCGACCCGCGTGGCCCCGCGCCCGCGCATTGCCACGCGCGCTACCAGGCAGTGGAAGGTGCCGCGAGCGCGTCGGCGCCCGGCACGCTCGAGCACTTTCTCGTGGAGCGCTACATCCTTTACGCGGAGGACGAGCAGCATCGCCTGCACCGTGCGCGCGTCCACCATCAGCCGTATCCCGTGCAGCGCGCGGACGTGCTCGCGCTCGACGAGACGGTGGTGTGGGCGGCCGGCATCCGCCGCAACGATTCCGTCCGGCTGCGGCACTACGCTCGCGAGGTGAACGTGAAGGTGTATCCGCTCGAGACGGTGTAGCGCTCACCAGCCGGCGGCGATGCGGATGACGGTGACGCCCGCGATTCCGCGAATCTTTCTAGCAGGCGTGCATCTCAGCGCGGCGCTGCTTCCGCCGCGCACGATTGTCATCCTCAGCGATTCCATCGTGCACGGCGCCGGCGACGAATCAGGGCGCATCGCCGCCGGGGCGCGTCACGAACTCGACATCAACGGCGCGCGCAGGCGAAATTCTTCATCGCCTCGCCGATCCGTGCATGCGCGCCATTGTGCAACGCGCGGACGCGATCATCATGCTTCGATCGGCGGCGACGATCTCTTCGGCGACGTGCCGTCACGATTGCTCGCCGTCGCCGCGCCGCGCTTCGCCGAATGTCGCACAGCACTGCGCGTAGGCACACTGCGCGACGCGAACGCCTCCGCACGCGTCTCCATTTCGGCGTGTAAACCCGTGTCGCACGTCGTCGCAAACGTCATGATCGCGACCGCGCCGGCGACGAGCGCGCGCTTCATGAACTGCGATACGCGCGAGCCGCGGCTATGTTGCGGACGCGTTCGCGCCGTTCACTGCAGCGTCGTCGTGCACGCGCGGCAACGGCGCGCGGCCGCGGGGATCATCTCCAGGCACTCGGGACACTGCTTCATCGGCTCCGCGGCGGGAGCCGGCGCGGGCTTGACGAGCGAGCGCACGATGAGGAACGTCACGAACGCGATGATGATGAAGTCGATGACGACGCCGAGGAAGTGCCCGTAAAGCAGCGCGTTCTCGACGACTTTCCCGCCTTTGGTCGTGCTGCTCAACACGACCTTTGCCTCGCGCCAGTCGCCGCCCGGGAGCAGGAGACTGATGACCGGCATGAGGAGATCGGCGGCGAGCGCGCTGACGACGTTCCCTACCGCGGCACCGATGATGACGCCGACGGCAAGCGCGAGCGCGTTGGTCTTCGTGAGGAAGCCTCGGAATTCAGCGAGCATGATTCGACCTCGGCTCCGAGTTTACAGCAGAGCCCGGCCGCACGAGCAGCGTGTACTGCCCGTCGAGCTCTCCGTCGCGCAGCAGCTCCAGCGCGTAGCCTTTCGCGCGCAGGAGCGTGCAGCAGCGCTCGTGCGTCTCGTAGCCGTGCGTCGAGAGCAGCAGCGTCGGCCGGTCGCGTGCGAGGATCGTCGCGGCACCGGTGAGGACGTCGTACTCCGCGCCTTCGACATCCATCTTGATGAAGCGCGGCGGCGGAATCGTTCCCGATGCGACGAGGCGATCGAGCGTCTCGACGCGCACGTCGACGTCGCCTTCCGCCGCGAGCCTGCCCATCGACGCATTCATGCCCGACGCGAACCGCGCCACGCCCGGCTTCGATGACAACGCGAGCTCGAGCACCTGCACCGTCGACGCGCGATTGAGCGCCACGTGTTTGCGCAGGAACGCGAGATTCCGCGCGACCGGCTCGAACGCGTAGACGGCGCCGCGCGCGCCGGCGCACTTTGCCGCAAGCAGCGTGAAGAAGCCGGCGTTCGCGCCGACGTCGTATACGACGTCGCCGTCGTGCACCGCGTCGCGAAACGCGCGCTGCGCCTCCGGCTCGTACGTCCCCAGCCAGCAGCCGTGCGTCGCCGCGCCGGCGATCCACTTCGAGCCGCGCAGCTCACCGCTCAGCACGCGCATGGTCGCGCCGCGCGGGACGAGACGGAGCGGGGCGCGCAGGAGCCGCGAGAGGAAGTTCACGGCGACTGATCCAGCCGGAACACCTTCACCGCGTTGTCGTGAAACACCTGCTGCCAGTACTTCCGCGGAATCGCGCGCTGGAACGACGCGATGTCGACGAGCGGCCAGTCCGTGCCGAACATCAGCTTCGACGGGTCTTCGATGTAGCCGAAGATCCACCGCAGCGGCTTCGTCACGTACTCGTCGGACCTGCGCGCGCGGGAGCCTGGTCATGTCGCCGACGAGGAACGCCGAGCCGTCCAGGTACACATTGGGATTCTTGTACGCGACCTCCGCCGCGGACTCGATCCACGGATTGCCGCAGTGCGCGATGACGAAGCGGACGCGCGGATGATCGACGGCGACTTCGTCGATCGTCAGCGGATCGGCGTACTTCAGCTTCGCGCGCGTCGAGTCGGTGTCGCCGGTATGGAAGACCACCGGCACGTCGTACTTTTCCGCGAGCGCGTAGACCGGTTCGTATTGCGGCTCGCTCGCGAAGTGATGCGTGTAGCCGAGGTAGATCTTGATGCAGCGATAGTCGCCGCGGCGCAGGCCGGACTCGAGCGTGTCGAGATGCGGCGCGTCGAAGATGCCGGCGCAGTAGATCGTGTTCGGCTCGCGCGGCTCCGGCAGCCGCCCGTCGTCGGTGTGCAGGATGCCGACCGCGTACACGACGTGCGCCTTCCGCCGCTGCTCCTCGTACGACGCCGCCGAGCGCGTGCCGTTCGGCTGAAACTCGGGATGCGTGTGCACGTCGATGATCGCGAGCGGCTTCGACGCGCACGCGAGGGTGAGGGTGGTGAGGAGGGCGAGCGCGGCGGGTGTTGCGCGTCTCATGACGAATGCAGACGTTGCTAGTGCGTAGAGGCTTCGAGGCGCTCGACGCGAGACTGAAGATCGACGAGCGCACGTTCGAGGACGCGGACGCGGCGATCGAGCTCGGCGTAGGAAAACCGGCTTGTCTGACGCTCGTCTGCGAAACCGGCGTCGCTTTCCGACCTCGGTCCTTCGCTCAGCTCGTCGTCCATTACTTCGTTCATTTTACTTCTTACACCGCGCCCCCAACCGATCGTTTACCATGCCTAACGATCGTCCCGTGTCGGAGCCCACCTCTCTCCGCAACCGCAGTGCTTCCCGCGTCGACGCGTTGCTGCGCGAGGCGGAGGGGCGGTTGCGCCGGCAGAACAACGTCCTGGTCGATCTCGCGCGGCGCGCGTCGCTGCACGCGGGCAATCTCGCCGAAGCGTTGCGGGAGATCGCGAGCGCGGCGGCGCCGACGCTCGACGTCGGGCGCTTCAGCGTCTGGTTCTTCACGGCCGACCGGCGCGCGATCCGCTGCGTGGAGCTCTTCGACCGCGAGCAGCATGCGAGCGGCGGTGAGATTCACGCGGCGGCGTTTCCGGTCTACTTCCGCGCGCTCGAGTCGGAGCGCACGATCACCGCGGACGATGCGAACCTCGATCCGCGCACGAGCGCGTTCGCCGAGGCGTCGCATCATCCGTTCGGCGTGACCTCGCTGCTCGACGCGCCGGTGCGGCGGCTCGGACAAACCATCGGCGTGGTCTGCTTCGAGCACACCGGACCGCAGCGCGCGTGGACGGTCGAGGAAGAGAACTTCGCCAGCTCGATCGCGGACCTCGTGGCGATGGCCGTCGACGCGCAGGAGCGGCGGCAGACGCAGGAAGCGCTGCGGCACCGCGTCGACTTCGAGAAGCTGGTCGCGAGCATCTCGTCGCGTTTCGTCAATCTCGCGCCGGAGGAAGTCGACCGCGCGATCCGCGAGACGCTCGAGGCGATCGCGACGTTCGTCGGCGCGGAGCGCGGACACGTGTTCATGCTCGCGGAGAGCGGCGACAGCGCGAAGCTCACGTACGAATGGAGCGCGCCCGGCGTCGCGTTGCGCGCGGACGCGTACGGCGAGTTGCCCACCGCGGCGTTCCCGTGGTGGGTCGAGCAGCTGCGGCGGTCGGACATCATCAACGTGACGACCCTCGACGATCTCCCGCCCGAGGCGATCAACGAGCGGCGGCTGTTTGCGCGGCACGGGATTCTGAGCGCGGTGTTCGTGCCGATGGTGGTGAAGAAGACGCTCGTCGGCTCGGTCGGCTGTAGCAGCGTCACGCGTGAGATGTCGTGGTCGGAAGAGACCATCGCGCTGCTGCGCATCGCCGGCGAGATCTTCGTCAGCGCGCTCGAACGCGGACGCGCGTTGCGCGCGCTGCGCGCCAGCGAGATGCGGCATCGCATGCTCTTCGAGCGCAACCTCGCCGGCGTCTACCGCAACGGCGTCGACGGCCGCATCCTCGAATGCAACGAGGCGCTCGCGGAGATGCTCGGCTTCCCGTCGAAGGACGAGTTCATGCGCAACAACGCGCGCGATCTCTACTTCGATCCGTCGGAGCGCGAGCGGTTCATCGAGCAGCTGCGGCGCCACGGCGGCATCCGCAATCGTGAAGTACGCCTGCGCCACCGCGCCGGCCATCCGATCTGGCTGCTCGAGAGCGTGCACATCGTGCCCGCGGAGAACGGCGACGAAATCCTCGAAGGAACGGTCATCGACATCACCGACCGCAAGCTCGCCGAGACCGCGCTGCGCGAGAGCGAGGCGCGCTACCGGCTGATGGCCGAGAACTCGACGGACCTCATCTCGCGCACGACCGGCCGCGGCGCCTTCCTCTATGCCTCGGATGCGGTCCGCAGCCTCCTCGGATACGAGCCGTCCGAGCTCGTCGGCCGCAGCGTCTTCGAGTTCGTCGATCGCGACGATCACTACCTCATCCGCCGCTTCACCGACACGCTGCAGGAGTCGCCGCGCAGCGTGAGCTACCGCGCCATTCGCAAGGACGGCACGCGGGTCTGGTTCGAGACCACGAGCCGCGCGATCGCGGGCGACGACGGCGCGATCGCGGAGATCGTCTCGGTCTCGCGCGACGTCAGCGAGCGACGCCGCGCCGAAGAGCAGATCGAGTATCAGGCGTACCACGACGCGCTCACCGGATTGCCGAACCGGCTGCTGTTCCGCGACCGTTTGACGATCGCGCTCGCGCACGCGAAGCGGAAAGAGATGCCGCTCGCGGTGATGTTCCTCGATCTCGACCGCTTCAAGTACGTCAACGACACGCTCGGCCACAGCCTCGGCGACGAGCTGCTGCGCGCGATCGCGTCGCGATTGCGTTCCGTGCTGCGCGACGGCGACACGATCGCGCGGATGGGCGGCGACGAGTTCACGATCCTGCTCGCGGATCTCCAGCAGCCGAGCGACGCGGCGAAGATCGCGCAGAAACTGCTCGAGGTCGTCGCGCAGCCGGTGCGCGTCGAAGGGCACGAGCTCTACGTCACGACGAGCATCGGCATCGCGCTCTTTCCGAACGACGGCGACACGGCGGAGACGCTGCTCAAAAGCGCCGACAGCGCGATGTATCGCGCGAAGGAGTCGGGTCGCAGCTCGTATCAGCTCTGCACGGCCACGATGAACCTGCGCGCGGCGGAGCGGCTGTCGGTCGAAGGCGCGCTGCGGCGCGCGCTCGATCGCGACGAGCTCGTGCTGTATTACCAGCCGCTCGTGCACGTCGCCACGCGGCAGGTCGCGGGCGTGGAGGCGCTGCTGCGCTGGAACCGGCCCGGCAGCGGCGTCGTGCCGCCGGCGACGTTCATCGACATCGCCGAGGAGACGCGGATGATCGTGCCGATCGGCGAGTGGGTGCTGCGGGAGGCGTGCCGGCAGGCGAAGGAATGGCAGAAGCGCGGCACTCCGTCGTTACGCGTCGCCGTCAATCTGTCTCCCCGTCAGTTTCAGCAGAGCGATCTGTGCGACGTCGTGCAGCGCGCGCTCGACGAGAGCGGCCTCGCCGCGCATTTCCTCGAGCTCGAGATCACGGAGACGACGGCGATGATGAACACGGAGCGTTCGATCGCCACGCTCGCCGATCTCCGCACGCTCGGCGTGCGCATCGCGCTCGACGACTTCGGCACCGGGCATTCGTCGCTCAGCTACCTGCGCCGCTTCCCGATCGATCGCGTGAAGATCGACCGCGAGTTCATCCAGGACCTCGAGCACAGCCGCAGCAACCGCGCCATCGTCGCGTCGGTGGTGTCGATGGCGCACGGACTCGACCTCGCCGTGACGGCGGAAGGCGTGGAGACCGAGGAGCAGGTCGGGTTCCTGCGCGACCAGAAGTGCGAGGAAGTGCAGGGCTACCTGTTCGGGCGGCCGGTGCCGCCCGAACAGAATGAAGAACGCAGAACGCAGAACGCAGAATGAAGAAAGCAGCGTGGCGCGCGCTCGTGTCAGTTCTACGTTCTTCATTCTGCGTTCTGCGTTCTTCATTCAGCCTTTCGTCTTAATCCCGCCACAACTCGCGCCGCACAATTCCTCGACCGCGCCACTGCAGGTGCGGGCTCATGTGCGTAGACTGCTCGCGTATGAAGAAGGCCGTTGCCGCGCTCCTCTTTGTTCTCGCCGCGCCGTCGCTCCTCGCCGCGAACCTGCGGATCGTCAGCGCCGGGCCCGTCGGAAAGATCGCCTCGCTGGCGGAAGCGAACGAGATCCGCGTCGTCTTCTCGGAGCCGATGGTGGCGGTGGGACGGATTCCGCAGCCGGTGACGGCGCCGTTCTTCCGCATCGCGCCCGCTGTTGCCGGCGCGTTCCGCTGGTCGGGCACGACGACGCTCATCTTCACGCCCGACAAGCCGCTGCCGTACGCGACCGAGTTCGCGGTGTCGGTCGACGCGTCGGCAAAATCGGTCGCGGGGCACACGCTCGATCAGCCGTATCGCTGGACGTTCACCACGCCGACGATCCAGTTGATCGCGACCGACTGGTATCGCAAGTCCAACGGCGCGGTCGTGATCGGGCTGCGCTTCAACCAGCCGGTCGATGCGTCGGCGGTGACGCCGCACGTGCATCTCACGACCGCGACGCGCGCGTTCACGCTCGACCCGCTGCCGGAGGCCGGCGCGGCGCGCCTCAAGAAGCTCGAGCCGCAGGCCCTGCAGGCGTTCGAAGCGAAGCGCGCGAAGGCGCAGGCGAATGCGAACTCGAACGGGCAGACCGTCTTCTCGTTTCTCGCGACGGAATGGAAGAAGGAGCGTTTCGCGCCGGGCAAAGACCTCGTCGTGCTGGAGACGAAGCCGGGGATTCCGCCCGACACGGCGATCCTCGTGACGCTCGACGCGGAGCTTGCGGCCTCGCCGCGCCACGTGCGCAGCGGCTCGGCGCAGACGTACACCGTCGAGCTCGAGCCGACCTTCTTCGTGAGCTCGATCACGTGCGTCGAGGAATGCGACCCCGAGTCCCGCAACTCGATCGAGTTCCGCATCGGCAGCGGCGTTCGCTTCGACGAGGTGCGCAAGGCGGTGACGCTCACCGACATCACCGATCCGACTCACGAGGTCGCGGTCAAGCCGAAGAAAGTCACGACCGAGTACGACTATCCGAACAACGCGTACTCGCTCGACGAGCTCGGGTTCAGCGTGACGCCGGGACATCGCTACGCCGTCCGCGTCGATCCGAGCCTCACCGCGGAAGACGGGCAGAAGCTCGGCTACGCGTGGATGGCCGTCGTCGACTACTGGCACGCGTCGGCGTTCGTCAGCTTCGGCGCGGGGAACGGCGTCTGGGAATCCGACGGCGGATCGATCCTGCCGTTCTCCGCGCGCAACTTCCGCAGCGTGAAGCAGTGGCTCGCGCCGCTGAAGGTCGAGCAGCTCCTGCCGATCATGCAGCAGATGCGCACGAGCGGCTTCAATACGCCGCCGCCCGACACGAAGCCGACGACGCGCACGCTCAATCTCCCGCCGGATCGCATCGCCGCGGTCGGCTTCGATCTGAAGCCCGCCATCGGCGCCGATAATCGAGGCATCGCGTGGGCGGCCATCGAGCCGGGCGAAGAGCTGCCGAAGTCGAAGGTCTACGCCAAGAACGTCGTCGCCACGCTCGTGCAGTCGACGAACCTCGGCATCAGCGTCAAGGACAGCCCGCTCAACACGCTGATCATGGTCACGCGTCTCGACGACGCGAAGCCGGTCGAAGGCGCGAAGGTCACGATCCGCGACCGCAACAACAAAGTGTTCTGGACCGGCACGACCGACGCGAACGGCATCGCCGTCGCGCTCAACACCGATCTGCGGCGCAAGAAGAAGGAAGACAAGAAGCCGGAAGAGATGGACTACGACGAGTCGTGGTCCGCGCTCAGCGAGCTGCACTTCCTCGTCAGCGCGGAGAAAGACGGCGACGTCGCGTACATCGGCAGCGACTGGAACGACGGCATCGGCCCGTGGGACTTCGGCGTGCGCTTCGATCTGCACGAGGCGGAGCCGCAGCTGCGCGGCACGGTCTTCGCCGACCGCGGCGTCTACAAGCTCGGCGAGGAAGTGCACCTCAAAGCGATCGCCCGCGCCGACACGCCGAACGGCATGCAGCTCCTCGCCGCCGGAACGCAGCTCCACATCGAGATCCGCGACAGCCACAACATGAACGTCTTCGAGAAGACGGTCGCGGTGAACGCGTGGAGCAGCGCCGAGCTCACGTTCAAAGTGCCGCAGGAAGCGCCGCTCGGCACGTACAGCATCATCGCCGCGACGACGTCGCAGACCGGCACCATCGACGGCGACTTCCTCGTCGCCGCGTACCGCCGTCCCGACTTCCGCGTCGACACCACGCTCGACGGCAACAGCACCGTCGCCGGCACGAAGCTCACCGGCGTCGTCACCGGACGTTATCTTTTCGGCGCGCCGATGTCGGGCAAGCCGGTGAGCTGGACGTACTCGCGCACGCGGATGACCGACATCCCCGAGAAGATCGCCGACCGCTGGCCCGAGGAGCGTTACGCGTTCCTCGGCCGCGACGAGAGCGACGAATCGGGCGACATCGTCTCGATCGCGCAGAAAGAAGAAGCACTCGACGCGAAAGGGCAGCTCACGCTGAAGCTCGATACCGACCGCACGCTCGGCGAACCGTGGCAGTACGCGCTCGAAGGCGTCGTCACGGACGTCACGCGCCAGGAGATCGCCGGCCGCGCCTCGTTCCGCGTCGATCCGGCTCCGTGGTACATCGGCGTGCATCGCCCGCCGTACTTTGCCGAGGCGCAGCAAGGCATCGACACGGACATCGTTGCGGCGGGGCTCGACGGCCTCGCTGTTGACGGTGTCAACGTCAAGGTCGAGCTGAAGCGCATCCAGTGGGTGAGCGCGCGTCAAGCGGAAGGCGACGGCTTCTACGACTGGCAAAGCGAGCGGAAGGAAGTCGACGCCGGCCACTGGAACGTGACCACGAAGACCGAGCCGGTGCCGCTGCACATCCCCATCAGCGAAGGCGGCGAGTATCAGCTCATCGCGCGGGCCGAAGATGGGCAGGGACGCTCGACCACGACGCGCGTCTGGTTCTACGCGGTGGGCGAGGGTTACACCGCGTGGGAACGCTACGATCACATGCGCATCGATCTCGTTCCCGAGAAGACGACGTACAAGCCGGGCGACACCGCGCGCATCATGATCAAGTCGCCGTGGGAGCACGCCACGGCGCTGCTCACCACCGAGCGCGAAGGCGTGCGCACGTGGAAGCCGTTCGAGCTGACCTCGACGCAGCAGACCATCACCATTCCCATCACCGAGAAAGACATCCCGAACGTGTTCGTCTCCGTGCTGCTCGTCAAAGGCCGCACGAAGAAGGATCCGGGTAAGGACGGCAGCGATCCCGGCAAGCCCGCGCTGCGCCTCGGCTACGTCGAGCTCGCGGTCCAGGACTCCGCGAAGCGTTTGCAGGTCGACGTGCACGCGAACCGCGACGAGTTCCGCCCGGCGACGAAGGCGAAGATCGACGTCACGGTGAAAGACCGCGCGGGACAGCCGTCGCCGTCCGAGGTCACGCTGTGGGCGGTCGACTACGGCGTGCTCTCGCTGACCGGCTACGAGACGCCCGACGTGTTGAAGCACATCTATCTGCAGAAGGCGTTGCAGGTCGCGAACGAAGACTCGCGCGAGAACATCGTCAGCCGCCGCGTGATCACGCCGAAGGGCGCGGATGAGGGCGGCGGCGGGGGACGCGACGCGGGACCGGGTACGCTGCGCAAGGACTTCCGCGTGCTCGCGTTCTGGCTCGGCTCACTGACCACCGACGCGAAAGGCCGCGCGCATACCGAGGTCACGCTGCCGGAGTCGCTGACGACGTATCGCATCATGGCCGTGGCGGGCGACCGGCAGTCGCGCTTCGGCTGGGCGCAGAACGAGCTGCGCATCAACAAGCCGCTGATGCTCACGCCGGCGCTGCCGCGCTTCCTCGCGGTCGGCGACCACGCGTCGTTCGGCGGCGTCGTGCACAACCAGCTCAAGCAGGGCGGCAAGGCGACCGTGTCGATCGAGTCTCTCGATCCGAGCGTGCTCGAGATCAAAGGCTCGCAGACCGTCGACGCGAAGCCGAACGCGCCTCTCGAAGTGCGCTTCGACGGCGTCGCGAAGGCGATCGGCGATGCGCGCATCCGCATGCGCGTCCAGATGGGCCGCGAGAACGACGCGTTCGAGGAAGTGCTCCCCGTCCGCGCGATCGTGACGCCGGAGACGTTCGCCGCGTACGGCGAGGCGAGCCCGCACGCGGAAGAGAAGCTCGAGATTCCGAAGGACGTCGTGCCGAACTTCGGCGGGCTGCGCATCGATCTCGCGTCGACGCAGCTCGTCGGCCTCGGCGAAGGCGCGCAGTACCTCATCGAATATCCGTACGGCTGCGCGGAGCAGCGCTCCTCGCGCGCGCTCGCGCTCATGCTCGCCGGCGATCTCGGCGCGACGTTCAACCTCGGCGGCATCGACGCGCCGAAGGCGAAGTCGACGGCGCAGGAGACCATCGCGGACCTCGGCCGCTTCCAGTGCGGCGACGGCGGGTTCGCGTTCTGGGCCGGCGACTGCTCGATGAGCTCTCCGTATCTCACGAGCTACGTGCTGCACGTGCTGCAGCGCGGGCAGAAGCTCGGCTACAAGGTCGACGCCGACATGCTCACGCGCGCGTACACGTACCTCGACGGCAAGCTCGGCGAGCCGAAGCCGGAGAACGAGGGCTACGTGCCCGCGTACACCGCGTGGCAGTCGTTCGCGACGAAGGTGCTGGCCGAGGGCGGGCGCAACGTCGACTCGCACGTCAACCGCTTGTACGCGTATCGCGAGCGCATGCCGCTGTTCGGCATCGCGTACCTGCTCGACGCGCTGCAGGCAAAGAAGGAAGGAGGCGAACGCGCCGCGGATTTACATCGGCGCCTCACGAACGCCATTCTTCCGGAGGGCGGCACCGCGCACGTCGCCGAGCTCGCCGATCCGTACCTGATGTGGTTCTGGAATTCGAACGTGCGCTCCACCGCGATCGTCCTCGGCACGCTGACGCGCGGCGGGCAGGACGAAGAGCTCGTGAAGCGGATGGTGCGCTGGATGATGCAGGTCCGCGAGGACGGCCGCTGGGGCAACACCCAGGAAAACGCGTGGGCGATGGAAGCGCTCGTCGACTACTACCGCAAGTACGAATCGGAAACGCCCGACTTCCTCGCCAAGGTCGCGCTGGGCGGCGAGACGCTCGCGAACGAAACATTCAAGGGCCGCTCGGCCGACGCGCGCACGAAAGGCTGGTCGATGGCGGACGTGCTCAAGCGTCCCGGAGGCACAGTGACGTTCGACAAGCAGGGCGCGGGCACGCTCTTCTACATGATGCGTCTGCGCTACGCGCCGAACGCGCTGCATCTCGACGCGATGGACCAGGGCTTCCGCGTCGAGCGCTCGTATCGCGTGCAGGGCGCCGACGCGTCGGCGACGACGTTCAAAGCCGGCGATCTCATCGAGGTCACGCTGCATCTGCGCAACACGAAGGAGCGCCGCTTCGTCGCGGTGACGGATCCGATCCCCGCCGGCACGGAGCCGGTGGAGACGTGGTTCGCGACGACGGCGTCGGCGCTCGTCGAGGCGCAGCAGAACAACGAGGCCACGAGCTGGTGGATGTGGTGGGAGCGCGGCGGCTGGGATCACGTCGAGCGTCACGACGATCGCGTGAATCTCTTCGCCACGCGCCTGGGCGAAGGCGACTCGTTCTTCACGTACCTCGTGCGCGCGACGACGGCGGGGACGTTCGTCACCGCGCCGGCGCACGCCGAGGAGATGTACGAGCCGGAAGTGTTCGGCCGCACCGCGACGATGACGATCGAGGTGAAGAAGTGAAATGGAAGTGGCTCGGCGGCGCGGGCGCGGCGGTGGTCGCGCTCGCGCTGTACGTGCGCCTCGGGCCGCTCGCGCCGATCGACGCGAATCAGTTCGAGTCGCTGACGGTCGTCGACCGCCACGGCGAGGTGTTGTACGAGCCGCTCGCGTCGACGGGCAACCGCGCGCTGTGGCTGAAGGCGGACGAACTGCCGCAGCCGGTGATCGATGCGACGCTGGCAGCCGAGGATCGCAGATTTTTCTCGCACGTCGGCGTCGATCCGCTGGCGATCGCGCGCGCGGTCGTGCACGACGTGCGCGCGTTGCGCGTCGTCGAAGGCGGCTCCACGATCTCGCAGCAGGCGGCGAAGCTGCTGCTCGGCTCACGCGAACGGACATTGACGCAGAAGCTGCGCGAGAGCGTCGTCGCGCTGCGCCTCGAACATCGTTACTCGAAGCGCGAGATCCTCGCGCTGTACCTGAACCTCGCGCCGTACGGCAATCGCATCAACGGCATCGCGCGCGCGAGCCGCGCGTACTTTGGTTGTCCGCCGCAAAACCTCACGCCCGCGCAGGCCGCGTTTCTGGCCGCGCTGCCGCAGCGTCCGGACGCGTTCAATCCGCTCCGGAACCCGCGCGCCGCGCGCACGCGGCAGCTGGCGGTGCTCGCGCGGATGCCGCTGTCGCGCGACGACCTCGCACACGCCCGCGACGAACGGCTGCGCTTCGCGACGAGCGCGCAGCCGGCCGTCGCGATGCATTACGTCGAGCACGTGCTCGCGCACGCGCCGTCGCGCGGACGCATCACGACGTCGCTCGACGCCGGCCTGCAGCGCGACGTCCTCGGCATCATCGCCGCCCATCGCGACGATCTCGTGCGCCACGGCGCGCGCAGCGTGGCGGTGGTCGTGTTCGACAACCGCAGCGGGCAGTGGCTGGCGTGGGAAGGCTCCGGCGACTATTTCGGTAGTAGCTTCGGCGGCGCCATCGACGGCGTGACCACGCCGCGCCAGCCGGGATCGACGCTCAAGCCGTTCACGTACGCGCTGGCGTTCGAGAGCGGCGAGTCGCCCGCAACCGTGCTCGCGGACGTGCCGTCGCATTTCCCGACCGCGGAAGAAGGCATCGTCTACACGCCGCGCAATTACGACGGCCGCTATCGCGGACCGCTGCGCGTGCGCGCCGCGCTGGCCGGCTCCGAGAACATCCCCGCCGTGGCGATGCTGGCGAAGCTCGGCCCCGAGTCGCTGCTGCGCCTCTTGCGCAACGCCGGCTTCACGACGTTCGACCGCACCGCCGACTACTACGGCCTCGGCCTCACGCTCGGCGACGCGGAAGTCACGCTCGAACAACTCGTGCGCGCGTACTCGGTCTTCGCGCGCGACGGCGTGGCCGCGAACGGACGGCGTGTCGTCGCGCCGCGCACGGCGTTCTGGATCACCGACATCCTCTCCGACCCCGACGCGCGCGCCTACGCGTTCGGCACCGGCGGCAGTCTCGATTTCCCGTTCCCGGTCGCGGTGAAGACGGGGACGTCGCAGGCGTATCGCGACAACTGGACGGTCGGCTACACGCGCGACGTCACGGTCGGCGTCTGGGTCGGCAACTTCGACCGCACGCAGCTGCGCGGATCGAGCGGCATCACCGGCGCCGCGCCGATCTTTCACGGGGTGATGCTCGCGGCGATGCAGCGCGCGCGCGGACGGCTGCCGATCGGCGACACGACGCCCGTCGTCGCGCCGCCGGCGAACGTGACGTCGGTCGAGATCTGCGCGCTCAGCGGCCTGCGTCCGTCGCCGTACTGTCCGGCGGTTCGCAAGGAATGGCTGCCGTCCGAACAGCCCGCGCGCTTCTGCGCGTGGCATCACGCGGACGGAGCGATCGACTGGCCGGGCGAGTACCGCGCGTGGAACCGTGCGGCGCAGCCGGCGCTCGCCGCGCGCGGCGAAACCGTGCATCGCGCCGAGACGCTGCGCATCGCGAACCCGCCCGACGGCGCGACGTATCTCATCGACCCGACGCTGCGCGCGCCGTTTCAGTCGCTGCGCCTCCGCGCGATCGCGACCTCGCGCGTCGCGTGGCAGGTCGACGGACGCCGTGTCGCGTCGACGGAATGGCCGCTCGTCCCCGGACGCCACGAGATCACCGCCGTCGACGCCGAAGGGCGGAGCGATCGCGTGCGCATCTTCGTGAAGTGACGCGATGCGGACGTTCGCGTATCTCTGCGCGCTCGTGCTCCTCGCGCCGCAGCTCGCGTTCGACGCCGCGTTCCTCTCGCTCGATCGCGTGACCTCCGGCCACACGCTCGGCGCGCTGCTCAGCAATGCGCTCGACTTCGTGAGCCTGCTCTTCGGCTGGGGCGGCGTGGTCGCGCTCGCGGCGATCGTCGGCGCGATCGTTGCGGCGTTCCATCGCCACTCGCGCGGCGTGGCCGCGATCGTGGTGGCGCTCGCCGGCGTCGGCACGGCCGTCGACTTGCTGCGCCGCATCGGCGTCCCCGCGAGCATCGACGTCGTGCTGTTCTTCGTGCCGGGAGCGCTCGGCATTGCATTGTGCGTATGGGTCGCGTGGCGCGAGCTTGCGCCCGCGCGCGCGGCGTGATGCGTCGTGTCACGAATTCCGCCGCGACGCTACTTCGTTGGCGGAGGCAACGATGACCAGCGACACGATGGAATCGGATGTACTGCTCGCGCGCGGCGGAGACGACGCGGCCTTTCGCAGACTCGTCGATCGATGCAGCCGCATGGTGTGCTCGATCGCCTTCGCGATCGTGCGCAACGTGCACGCGAGCGAGGACGTCGCGCAGGAGGTCTTTCTCGCCGCGTGGGAAAACCTCGGCAAGCTGCGCAATCCGGCGAGCTTTCTGCCGTGGCTGCGGCAGGTCACGCGCAATCAGGCGCATGTCTGGCGGCGCGAACACGCGCGCGAGTTCACGGACGACGCGGCGCTCCTCGCCGCCGTCGACGCGCGGCCGTCGCCCGCGGACGACGCGATCGCGGCGGAAGAACAGCGTCTTGCGCGAAGTGCTCGACGGCATTCCAGACGACGCGCGTGAAGTGATCGTGCTGTATTACCGCGAGTCGCGGTCGACGCGGCAGGTCGCGGCGCTCCTCGGCATCAGCGAGGCGGCCGCGCGCCAGCGGCTCTCGCGCAGCCGCGCGCTGATCCGCGAGGAAGTACTGGAACGCTTCGGCAGCGCCGCCGCCGCGACCGCGCCCGGAGCGGCGTTCACGCAGGCGATCGCGCTGCTCGTGCCCGCGGCGCCCGCGCTCTCAGCGGGCATCGCCGCGAAAGGCGCGGCGTCCGCGTCGACGCTCGCGAAAGCGACGGCCATCGGCGCGGTGTTCGGCTGGATCGGCGTGCTGCTCGGCATGCGCGCGCTCGAGCCGGCGCTCGACGAGCGCGAAGCGCGCCAGCTCCGGCGCTTTCGCAACGTCGTGCTCGTCGTCGTGACGCTCGGCTGTGCGGCGGTGGCGATGAGCGTCTCGTCCGCGGTGCGTCTGCTGATCGCGCTGCAGTCGTTGTACGTCATCGTCGCGGCGCTGTACGTCATCTGGCTGCCGCGCATTCTGCGGCGGCGGTTCGAGTCGCTGCACGCGGTCGATCCGGTGAATGCGCGCGCGCAGCGGCGTCGCTGGCTGCGGTCGATGATCGTGCCCGCGGTCGGCGCCGCGATCGCCGGCGTCCTGTTGATGGCGGTGGTGCTGATGTTGCGCGGCTGACGTTACTCCGACCGATCCTCGCCGAAGTAGATCGTGTGGCCCTGATCGTCGAGGATCACGAACTCGCGCGTGGCCCAGGCGGTGTCGTGCACGTCCTCGACGAGCGCGACGCCGTTCTGCTTCACGAATGCGGCGGCGGCGGTGGCGTCGTCGGTTTGCAGGTAGAGGTGGAAGTGGTCGCCGTGGCTGACCCAGTCGATCGACGGGTCCTTCTCGTCGACGCGCTTGAGGTGGAAGATCTGATTGCCCGCGCGGATGCCGGCGTAGAAGTCCTCGTACTGAAAGACGAGCTCGAGTCCGAGCTTCTGCGTGTAGAAGCGGATCGACTCGCCCAGATTGCGCGTGCGGAGCTGCGGAATGACGCCGGTGATCTTCACGACTCCGCCTGCGCCAGCCGGCGTTCGTGCGCGCGCAGCAGATCGCTGCGCGTGAGGATGCCGACGACCTGGCGCGGGTTGCCGCGCGCGACGACGGGGAGGCGACCGACTTTCTCGCGCACCATCGCGTCGGCCGCGTCGCGGAGCGAGCTGTCGAGATAGATCACGACCGGCGGGCGCGTGACCGCTTGACGCGCTTTGAGCGTCGACGGTTTCGTCAGATCGAAGACGTCGCGCCGCGTGATGACGCCGATCAGAACGCCGTTCCCGTCGACGACGGGGAAGCCTTGATGCGAGACGTCGTTCGTGCGGAGCGTCCCGAGCTCGTCGTCCGCGTTCACGGTCACGACCTTCGTCGTGCACGCGTCGGCGACGTTGATCAGCGAGAGGAAGTCGGCCGCGTATTCGGTCGGCACGCGCACGCCGCGGCGCGCGAGCTTCTCGGTCATGATCGTGTTGCGCATCAGCAGCGACGACACGAGGTAGCCGGCCGTGCAGCCGCCGAGGAGCGGCAGGAGGCCGAGCGGCTGCAGCGTCGTCTCGAACGCGAAGAGCACCGACGCGAGCAGCGCGCGCGACGCCCCCGCGAACATCGCCGCCATGCCGACCAGCGCGCAGATGCGGACGTCGATGTGCGCCCGCGGCAGCGTCGACGCCGCGAGCTCGCCGAGGACGATGCCGGCGCCGCCGCCGATCGTCAGCAACGGCGCGAGCGTGCCGCCCGACGTGCCGCTGCCGAGCGAGATCGACCACGAGATGAACTTCATCAGACACAACACGAGCGCCGCGGTGCCGAGGAGACGTCCGCTGACGAGGTCTTCGATGTTCGTGTAGCCGACGCCGAGCGTGCGCGGCGCGTACAGACCGACGAGGCCGACCGCGATGCCGCCGATGGCGGGCCACCACATCCAGTGCACCGGCAGGTGCTCGAAGAGGTCTTCGATCCAGTAGACGACGCGCGTGACGTAGACCGACAGCGTCCCGATGATCGCGCCGAGGACGACGTAGCTCGCCAGCGCGGCCTCGCTCGGCTGCTGGATCGGTGGCATCGCGAACGCCGGCACGTAGCCGACGAAGGCGATGCGCACCGCCGCCGCGGTGACGGCGGCGAGCGACACGGCCACGATCGAACGCGGGCGCAGTTCGAACAGCAGCAACTCGATGGCGAGCAGCACCGCGGAAACCGGACTGCCGAAGATCGCGGCCATGCCCGCGGCCGCGCCGGCGGCGAGCAGCGTCTTGCGCTCGAGAGCGCTCGTCTCGACGAACTGCCCGAGGACGGAGCCCATCGCGCCGCCGGTGGCGATGATCGGACCTTCCGCGCCGAACGGACCGCCGGTGCCGATCGACACCGCCGCCGACAACGGCTTGAGGAACGTCACGCGCACCGGGATGCGGCTCTCGTTGAGCAGCACCTGCTCCATCGCCTCGGGGATTCCATGTCCGCGAATCGCGCGCGAGCCGTAGCGCGCCATGAGGCCGACGATGACGCCGCCGACGATCGGCACGAACAGCGCGAGCCAGCCGAGGTGATTGCCCGCGGGCGAGGCGGGCTGCACGGAGAAGCGGCCGTAGTACGCGAGGTTCGTCACGAAATGAATGATCGTGACGAGCAGCTGCGCGACGACACCGGTCACGAGCGCGAGGCCGATGCACATCGCGCTGATGAAGACCGAGCGGCGGTCGAGCAGCGTGACCTCGGCCGGCGTTTGCGTGCGTTCCATCAGCGCACCCATGGAGGGAGCGATGGGAACGCCTTCAGTTGTGGCTGCGTTTTCGAGAGCTTCGGGTGGTGCGGCAGGATCCATCACCGCGAATATATCGTGATAGTTTCAGTCGCCAATGACCCCGACCCGCAGCGCGGAACCGTATGACTATGACTTTGCGATCGCCGGCGGCGGACCGGCGGGCTGCGCGACCGCGATCCGGCTGCGGGAACACGGGCATTCGGTGGTGCTGCTCGAGCGCGACACGTTCCCGCGTTTTCACATCGGCGAGTCGCTGCTGTCGACGGCGAACGACGCATTCGTGACGCTCGGCGTCGCGGAACGCATCGCCGCGGCAGGCTTTCCGGAGAAGTGGGGCGCGCGGCTCGTGACGCACGACGGCAAGAGCGGGCGCGGCGTGAACTTCGGGACGGTCCGCGAGGTGCGGCGTCCGCAGACGTATCAGGTGTCGCGCGCGGAGTTCGACATGATCCTGCTCGACCGCGCGCGCGAAGTCGGCGCCGAGGTGCGCGAAGGCGTGCGCGTGACCGGCTGCGAGTTCACGCGCGACGCGGCGCACGTCGACTATGCCGACGAAGGCAGCCCGGGACGTCTGCGCGTGCGCGCGCTCGTCGATGCGACGGGGCGCAATGGCTTGCTCGCGCGCAAGTTCGATCTGCGCGCCGACGAGCCGCTGCTCGCGAACATCGCGATCTATTCGCACTACAAGAAGGTGCCGCGGCTCGCCGACGGCTGTCCGAACGACATCCGCATCATCGCGCGGGAAGACGCCGGCTGGTTCTGGTTCATCCCCATCTCGGACGAGCTGACGAGCGTTGGCGTCGTGCTGCCGCAGTCGCTCTTTCTGGCGATGGAGGAAGCGACGCCGGAAGAGCGTTTCGACCGCACGCTGCGCGACACGATGGCGGTGGCGGAGCTGATGCGCGACGCGGAGCGGGCGTGGCCGGTGCGCGTGGAGAAAGACTTCTCGTACAGCGCATCAAAGTACGCGGGCGAGCGCTGGATTCTCGCCGGCGACGCGGGTTCGTTCCTCGATCCGGTGTTCTCGACCGGCGTCTCGATCGCGCTCGAGTCGGGGATCGAGGCGGCCGACGAGCTCGATCGCGCGCGGAAGACGAACGACTTTTCGGAGAAGCGCTTCGCCGCGTTCTCGCGCCGGCAGAAGAAGCGCTTCGAGATCTTCCGCCGCTTCGTCATCGGCTTCTACACGCCCGAGTTCCGCGACCTCTTCTTCCAGCCCGATCCGCCGCCGACGCTGTTCCGCTCCGTCACGACGGTGCTCGCCGGCCGCTGGGACCCGAGCCTGCGCATGCGTTTGCTCAACCGCGTCTTCTTCGCGCTCGTCGCGGTGCAGAAGCGCTTCGCCATCGCGCAGCGCGCGTTCCGCCGCGACGCGGGCGCCGGCTATCCGCGCTGATCACAGCTGACGCTTCGCCAGCGCGCTCACGCGGTCGCGGAGTTTGTGCGCGAGCGAGCGCTCGTTCCAGCGCGCAAGCGTCCACGGATCGGCGTCGATGAGATCTGCCTCGAACGCGCGCACGAGCTCCTGTGCGACGTTCTCGTCGTAGATCGCGACCGTGATCTCGTCGTTGATGTTGAACGAGCGCGGATCGAAGTTCGTCGAGCCGATCGTGCACCACGCGCGGTCGACGATCATCACCTTCTGATGCATGCCCGAGCGCGTGTACTCGTGGATCGACGCGCCGGCCTGCAGCAGCGGCCCGTACGCGTAGTGGCTGGTGTGCTGCACGATCGGGAAGTCGCTCGTGGCGGACGTCGGCAGCATCAGACGCACGACGACGCCGCGGGCGCACGCGGCGCGGATCAGCTGCACGGCGTGGCGGTCGGGGACGAAGTACGGGTTCTGCAGGATCAGCTCGCGCTTTGCCGACGCGATGGCGAGGTAGTAGAGACGCTTGACGGCGCTGCTCGTCTCCGGCGGAGCGAGATACGCGACGTGCAGCGGCGTCGAGCCCGCGCGCGGCAGCTCGGGAAAGTACGCGCGGCCGGTGAGCGCGCGGCGGCGGATCTTGAGCCAGTTGTCGAGAAACGCCGTCTGCAGCTCGTTGACCACAGGACCTTCGAAGCGCGCGGCCGTGTCGCGCCAGCCTTGCGGCTGATCGGCGGACGGACCCCACATGTCCGCGACGCCGTGGCCGAACGTGTAGCCGATGCGGCCGTCGATGATCGCGATCTTGCGATGGTCGCGGTTGTTGTACCAGCCCAGTTCGCGGAAACGCGCGCGGTGATACACGCGGAAGTCGACGCCGGCATCGCGCAGCGTGCGCCACACCAAAGGCGAGGTCGTGATCGCGCCGCGATGGTCGACGAGCACGCGCACTTCGATGCCTTCGCGTGCTCTCGCGGTCAGCGCGGCGACGATGCGATCGGAGACGAAGCCGTTCTGCCAGAGGAACGTCTCGAGATGCACGTGATGCGTCGCGGCGGCGACGTCGTCGAGGAGCGCGTCGAAGAAGGCGCTGTTCTGCACGATCGTGACGCGGTTGCCTTCGATGACGCGGCCCCACGTCAGTCCCGCGAACGAGCGCATGAGCGCGTGCGCGTCTTCATCGGGCGGCACCGGCAGCTCGATGTGACGGCGCCGCGTGCGCGCCCACAAGAGGAACGCGACGACGACGGCGGCAATCGTGACGAGAGCGAAGGCGGCGCGCATGCGCGCGTCGCTGTTCTGCAAGTTCTGCGCGCTGGCGCGAGTTCAGCAATGGCCACGCGCGTGGCCAAGCGGAAACGGAGCCCCGCGCCGTACTGGCTCGACTCCCGCGAGCGCACCTGCAGCACCTGCGGGCAGACGCACGCGTATGCGGTCGAGGCGCGTTGTCTGGAATGTGATCGACCGTTCTGCCCGCTTTGCGTCATCATCGTGCGCAACGAAGTCTTGTGCTCCGACTGCCACGGCAAAGGAGGGACGTCGCGATGGCGGCGCGCGCGATCTGGAAAGGCATAGTCCACGTGGGCACGCTGCAGGTGCCGGTGAAGTTGTATTCGGCCGTGCAGGATCATTCGATCCGCTTCCGCCTGCTGCACAAGACCGATCACGCCCCGGTCAAGCAGCAGCTCGTCAGCAGCGTGAGCGGCGACGTCGTCACGTACGAGTCGGTGCGCAAGGCGTTCCCCATCGCGCGCGGACGCATGGTCATGCTCGCGGCCGAGGAGCTCGAGAAGCTGACGCCGGAAGAGTCGCGTGACATCGAAGTCGCGCGCTTCGTCGACAGCGGCGCGATCGATCATCGCTGGTACGAGCGCGCCTACTACCTCGGGCCCGACGGCAATGAGCGCGCGTACGCCGCGGCCGCCGAGGCGATGGAGAAGAAGCAGAAGGAAGGGTTGGCGAAGTGGGTCATGCGCGGCAAGTCGTACGTCGGCGCGCTGCGCGCGGAAGACGGCTACCTGATGCTCATCGCGCTGCGCCACGCGGAAGAAGTCATCGACGCGGCCGCGCTCACGCCGCCGACGGGACGTCCGCTCGCGGAGCGCGAGCTCGAGATGGCCGAGCAGCTCCTTTCCGCGCTGCACGGCGCGTTCGATCCGGCGCAGTTCCACGACGAATACCGCGCGCGCGTCATCGACCTCGTCGAGACGAAGGCCGCCGGCAAGAAGCCGAAGATCGCGAAGTTCCAGCCGCGCAAGACGAAGGAAGACCAGATCACCGACGCGCTCGAGGCGAGTCTGGCCGGCATGAAGAGGAAAGCCCGTGGCTGACGAAGACGACGACCTCGAACAACCTGCCGGACTGCGCCCGTTCTGGAGCGGCACGATCACCTTCGGACTCGTGACGGTGCCTGTGGCGCTCTTCACCGCGACGCGGCCGCGCGGCGTCTCGCTGCGCATGATCGAGCCGGAAACGCAGTCGACGATCCAGCGGCGCTACGTCTGCTCGAAGGACGAAGAGCCGCTCGACAACGACGACATCGTGCGCGGCTACGAGATCGAGAAAGGGAAGTTCGTCGTCGTCACCGATTACGAGCTCTCGGCGATCGAGCCGCGCAAGTCGCGCGAGATCGACCTGCGCCTCTTCGTCGACCGCGACGAGATCGATCCGATGTACTTCGAGCGCGCGTACTTTCTCGTTCCCGCCGGCGGCACCAACAAAGCGTACCGGCTGCTTGCGGAGGCGATGCAGCGCACGAAGCAGGCCGGCATCGCCACGTTCGTCATGCGCGCGAAGGAGTACCTCGTCGCGATCCTCGCCGAGAACGGCATCCTGCGCGCGGAGACGTTGCGCTTCGCCGACGATCTCCGCTCGCCGGAAGACGTCGGCCTCGACGACATCCCGAAGCCCGCCGGCGCCGACGTGAAGAAGTTCGAGGAGCAGATCGCGCGGCACACGAAAAAGCAGGTCGACCTGCACGATCTCCTCGACGACTACACCGAACAGCTCGAGAAGCTCGTCGCGCAGAAAGAGAAGAAGGGCGACCACGTCATCGGCATGCCGGAGGAGTCCAGCGGCGGCGGCGGTGCGGGCGGCGGCGGCGCGGAGGTCGTCGATCTCCTGCAGGTGCTCAGCCGCAGCCTCGGCGAAGCCGGCGCGGTGCGCAAGTCGCCGAAGAAAACGACCACGACGGCGAAGCGCAGTTCGGGGACGAAGCGCGCGTCGAGCACCAAGCGCACGTCGAGCGCCAAACGCGCGTCCGGCACGAAACGCGCGCCGACGACGAAGGCGCGGAAGACCGCGGGCGCGAAGAAACGTTAGGCTTTTCGCATGACCACGAAACCGCTCATCGGCATCGGCTCCGACATCAACAGTCCCGCGGGACAGCGCGAGAAAGCGTTCGCGTACCTCACGTACACCGAGGCGCTGCGGCGCGCGGGAGCGATCCCGGTGGTCATTCCGCCGCAGCCGGAGAACGCGGCCGCGCTCGTCGAGGCGCTCGACGGCGTGCTGCTCGCCGGCGGCGACGACTGCGATCCCGCCGCGTACGGACAGGAGCGCCATCCGAGCGTCGAGCCGATGGACCCGCGCCGGCAAGCGAACGACCTCGCGCTCGCGGAAGCGGCGCGGCGCCGCGGCATCCCGACGCTCGGGGTCTGCCTCGGACTGCAGGTCATCAACATCGTCGCCGGCGGCTCGCTCGTGCAGGACATCGACTCGCAGGTCGACACCGAGATCGTGCACGCCAGCAAGCCCGAGGATCGCGCGCGGCACGATGTGCTCGTCGAGCAGGGGACGCAGCTCGCGTCGATCGTCGGCGAGCGCGAGCTCAACGTGAACTCCTCGCATCACCAGGCCATCGGCGACGTCGGCGCGGGGCTGCGCGTCACCGCGCACGCGCCGGACGGCATCGTCGAAGGTCTCGAGGATCCGCGCCTGCCGTTTTATCTCGGAGTGCAGTGGCATCCCGAGGACATGAACGGCGAGGAATCGGCGTCGACGCTCTTCGGCGCATTCATCGAGGCGGCGCGCCGTTACGCCGCGGAGAAGCGCGAGCGCGCGCTGAAACAAGAGGCCACGGAGCTGTCACCGGCCGTTAGCGAACCGCGCTGAGACGCGGAATAGGGGTAGAACACCTCCCGTTTCGACGCGGCGGAGGCCCTCTTGAACCGACGAATCGCTCTGCTCGCCGTCCTGGCGCTCACGCTCGCGCCCTCCACGTTCGCCGCCGGCACGTGGCTCAAGACCGTCGGCGCAGCGCAGACGGCCGCGAAAGCGAAGAAGCAGCTCATCCTCGTCGACATGTTCGCGGAGTGGTGCGGCTGGTGCCATCGGTTCGAGCGCGAGGTCTTTCCCTCCGCGATCTTTCAGACCGCGACCTCCGACATGATCCTGCTTCGCCTCAATACCGAGGACAACGGCGAGGGGACGCAGTTCGCGCGCAAGTTCGGCGTGACGTCGCTGCCGACGTTTCTCATCCTCGACTCCGACCTCTCGCTCGCCGGCTTGATCCGCGGCTACGCGCCGCCGACGGACTTCGCGAACTCGCTCAAGGACAGCCGCACGAAGTACGCGATGTTCATGAACCGCGTGAAGAACGAGCCGAACCTCGGCAAGGACTACATGGCGCGGCTCGATCTCGCGAAAGAGTTCCTCAGCCGCAGCGCGTGGGACAAGAGCGATCCGCGGCTCAAGAAGCTGATGACGGAGAAGGGCGTGCCCGCCGCGATCCGCGATGAGGCGTACTACCAGCTCGCCGTCAGCTACGCGGTGCAGAACAAGAACGAAGAAGGTCTCAAGACCATCCGCGCGCTCAATCAGCTGAGCAAGCAGGGCGAGTCCCTCGAGCGTGCGCTGTATCTCGCGGGACAGATCTACATGCAGCAGGGCAACCTCATGGCCGCGGCGAACGAGTTCCGGAAGTTCAAGACCACGTTCCCCGCGTCGCCGCTCGTCGAGAACATCGACGTCGTACTGCCCGAGCTCGAGCGCCGTCTCTCCAACGGCGGAAAATAAACCGACGTGAAAAAGCAGCTCGTCGTACTGCTGTTCGCCCTCTTCGCTACCCGTGCGTCGTTCGCGCAGTTCGGGATGCCGGACGCGACGCCGAAGGTCACCATCGACGGCTCGCTGCAATCGCGCAACGGCGATGCCGTGACCGGAACGATCCGCGCGCACGTCGCCAGCGGATGGCACGTCAACTCGCACACGCCGTCGGAAGAGTTCGCGATTCCGACCGTGCTCACGCTCGAAGGCGCGGAGCTCGTGAGCGCGCAGTATCCGGCGCACGTCATGAAAGCGTTCGAGTTCACCGGCGGCAAGCCGCTCGCGGTGTACGACGGCACGGTGTCGATCGCGTTCACCGCGAAGCTGCCGGCGAACGCCGCGAAGTTCCGCGCGAAGCTGCACTATCAGTCGTGCAGCGACCGCGTCTGCCTGCCGCCGAACGATGCGTTTGCCGACATCGACGCGAATGCCATCGTTGCCGCGCCTGCGACCACGGTGGCAGCGCCGACGCCCGCAACCGGCAGCTTCACACCGTTGTCTTCCGCGCCGAAGAACGCCGCGCCGCCGAATCGACTCGCGGAAGCGTTCGCGTCGAAAGGCATGGTGCTGACGCTCGGCCTGCTGTTCCTCGGCGGACTCGCGCTCAATCTCACGCCGTGCGTCTTTCCGCTCATCCCGATCACGCTCGGCTTTTTCGCGATGCAGAGCGACGGCCGCCGTTCGAGCCGTTTCGCGCTCTCGCTGATGTACGTGCTCGGCATCGTCATCACGTACTCGGTGCTGGGCGTGCTCGCCGCGATCGGCGGAAAGCTGTTCGGCGCGTGGATGCAGCTGCCGGTCGTGCTGATCGGCTTCGCGCTGCTGATGCTCGTGCTCGCGTCGTCGATGTTCGGCGCGTTCGAAATCCAGGCGCCGCGCTTCATCGCCAACCAGTCGCAGGGGCGCGCGGGACTGGTCGGCGCGCTGTCGATGGGACTCGTGATCGGCATTGTCGCCGCGCCCTGCGTCGGCCCGTTCGTCATCTCGCTCATCACGTACGTCGCGCAGCTCGGCGATCCGTTCCTCGGCGGCTGCATGTTCTTCGTGCTCGGCTTCGGCCTCGGCTTCCCGTACCTCGTCATGCTGAACGCGCTGCCGCGTCCGGGCGAATGGATGCTGACCGTGAAGAAGGGGATGGGCTTCGTGCTCGTGGCGATGGCGTTCTACTTCCTCCGCGCGCTGGTGGGCGAGAACGTCTTCCGCTTCGGCGTCGCGGCGAGCCTCATCATCGGCGCGGCGTATCTGCTCTTCTCGCGCACGCGCGGCGCGCGCGCGCTGCAGCTCAGCGTCGCCGCGCTCCTGCTGGTCTGCGGTGTCGCGTTCGCGCTTCCGCACAAGGAGAGCCGCGTGACGTGGGAGCGTTACGACGAGCAGGCCATCGCCGCCGCGAAGAACGCGCACAAGCCGGTCATCGTCGACTTTTACGCCGACTGGTGCATCCCGTGTAAGGAGCTCGACCAGAAGACGTTCAGCGACGATCGCGTCGCCGCGGAGCTCGATCGCTTCGCGCGTTTCAAAGGCGATCTCACGACGCCGGACAGCGCGACGACGAAGGCGCTCACGAAGCAGTACGCGATTCTCGGCGTGCCGACGATCGTGCTCATCGACGCGAACGGCAACGAGGTCGCGGCCGCGCGTCTGACCGGATACGAAGCGCCGGACGCGTTCCTGCAACGCCTCCGGCAGGTGAAATGACATGGCCGCACTGACGAGCAAGCAACGGCGGTTTCTGAAGGGTCTCGCGCATCCGCTCTCACCGATTGTGCGCGTCGGCAAAGGCGGCGTGACGCAGGCGGTGATCGCGGAGACGCAAAAGTCGCTCGACGCGCACGAGCTCATCAAGGTGCGCATCGACGTCGAAGACAGCTCCGAGCGGCGCGCGTTCGCCGAACAGCTCGCGACGCAGACCGACGCGCAGCTCGCCGGCACGATCGGCAAGATCGCGATCCTCTATCGCGAGCGCGACGAAGAGCCCCAGATCGAGCTGCCGGGGTAGCGCGCGATTACTTCTGCGTTCCGCCGTGCGCGGCCACGGTGACGTGCGCGGCGGTCGATGCGGCCGCGGGCGTCGTCGTCGCGGGCGGGGCGGGAGGTGCCGGAGGCGTGGGGAACTTCAGCAGCCACGACGCCTCGACGCGTTTGCCGGTCTTCATGTCCGTGCCCCACACGACCGCGCGGTGATAGCGCGCCTTCATCGAGTCGAGCGCGTCGCGGAGCACGAGCGTGATCGAGCCGCTGCGAGGATCGTACGTGTACGGAATCGCGGAGCCGAGCGAGAGGAGCGCCATGCCCACCGACTTCGGGTCGAGCTGCTGATAGCCGGGGATCTTCGCCGAGATCACGGTGACGCCGGCGTCGAGCGGCTTCGTCGGCGCGGGCGTGACGTCGGCGAGCTGCATCGGCGTCGCGCCGAGGTAGTGGCGGAAGGCGGCAAAATCCATGCGGTCGTCGATCACGAAGCGGCGCATGCGCAGCGGATCGGAGCCGCGACGGACTCTGCCGAAGTCGCACGTCAGCGCCGCGGAGTAGCCCGCCTGCGCGACCGCCTTCGTCAGCTTCTCGTCGTAGTCGCCGTACGGATACGCGAGGAACGATACCGTCTTGCCGGTCTCTTTCTCGAGAAGGCGCTTGCTCTCGACGAGCTCGTGCTGCACCCACAACGCGTACTCGGTGTCGTTGAACGAGCCGTGGCGGCGGCGGGTGAGGTACGGATGCGAGAGCGAATGGCTCTGGATGTCGACGCCGGCGTCGGACATCTCGCGGATTTGCTTCCAGGTCAGCGCGTTCGCGGTCTGCCCGATGATCTTCGGATAAACGAACACCGTGAACGGAAATTTGCGTTTCTGCAGCTCGGGGAACGCCTCGGTGTACGTGCTGCGCCAGCCGTCGTCGAACGTCAGCACCACCGCGTTCTTCGGCAGCGACGCGCGTTTGCCCATCACGTACTCGTACAGATGCTGCAGCGGGATGACGTTGTAGCCGGTCATCTCCAGGTACTGCAGATGCTGGCGGAACGCGCTGCGGCTGATGAGCATCCGCGGCGCGGACGGACCTTCGACGATGTGATAGCAGATCACCGTCGCGCCGGAGAGATCGGGCGTGGGTACGCTGGGAGGCGCGGCGAAAGCCGTCGCGGATAGAAGAACGAGAATCGTGGCCAGGTTCGCGCGCCGCGCGGTCATGGTGCTCCCGAATTGCCGAAGATCGATGACGTACCGAAGGTTGAAAACGTGGTCGGGCCCACTGCAACTTCAATGCCCCGGAGTGCGCTGCTTTTCCGGCGGGAACCGACCCGCGGACTATTGTAGCTCCGTTGACGGTTCTTGCGGCCTACAGTAGAGTCGCCCCTCTTCAACACGGAGGCTTTTCCCACCCATGGACCGTCAACACCGTTACGATCTGAAACACGACAGGTTCGTCGATGAAATCGGCGCCCTCTCGTCGAAAGCACGCGCCAACCAGCGCCTGCTCCTGACCATCGCCGCCGGCGCGGTACTCATCGCCCTCGTCGCCTTCGGCGTCTATTTCTACCGCTCCACGCGTGAGGACAACGCCCAGCAAGCGCTCGCCGAGGCGATCGACACGATCGAGGCACCGGTGGATCAGCCGGGACAGCCCGCGCCGAAGACCGGACCGCACTTCAAAACGAACGAAGAGCGCAACGCCGCCGCCGAGAAGCTGTTCAAGGACGTGCAGGCGAAGTACTCCGGCACCAACGCCGCCGATCTCGCCGAGCTCTTCCTCGCGCGCATCACCGTCGCGCGCGGCGACAGCGCCGGCGGCCGCAAGATGCTCGAGTCGTTCATCGACGATCACAAGAAGAGCATCCTCGTCGGCGGCGCGCGCTACAGCCTCTATCAGCTGCGCATCGACAACGGCGAAGCCGCGCAGGTGACCGTCGAGCTGAACGCCGAGATGGCGAAGGCCGATCCGGTTCTGCCGGGCGACTCGATCCTCTCGCTCCTCGCGCATGCGTACGAGGTGCAGGGCAACCCGGCCAAAGAGCGCGAGGCGTATCGCCGCATCGCGAACGAGTTCCCCGACTCGCCGTACGCCGTCGACGCGCAGCGCAGAGCGGGAATGGGACCGGCGTAGCATGCGGGCGCGCTCCGCGCTCGCATGAACGCACTCGCGACCGTCGTCCTCATCCTCTGGCTCCTCGCCCTCGGGCGAACGATTCTCAACCTGCTCTTCGTCCCGCGGCTGCGCGCGGCCAGTCCCGCGCGCACGCCGCTCGTGTCGGTGATCGTCCCCGCGCGCGACGAAGAACGCGCCATCGGACGTTCGGTGCGCGCGCTCCTCGCGCAGACGTATCCCGCGCTCGAGGTCATCGTCGTGAACGATCGCTCGGTGGATGACACCAGCGCGATCCTCGCCGCGATCGACGATCCGCGCCTCGTCGTGGTGAAAGGCGAAGATCCGCCCACGAGCTGGCTCGGCAAACCGTGGGCGCTGCATCAGGGCAGCCTTCGCGCGCGCGGCGAGCTGCTGCTGTTCGTCGATGCCGACGTGCTGTACGAAGAAGGCGCCGTTTCCGCCGCGGTGGCGCAAATCGAATCGCGCGGCGCGGCGCTGCTCGCGCTGTTCCCGCGCTTCGTCATGCGCGGCGCGTGGGAGCACATCGCCATGCCGAACCTGCCGCTGACGGCGTTCGTCGTGCTGCCGCTGTGGCTCGCCAACCGGACGCGCATCCGGACGCTCGCGATCGGAGGCGGCCCGGGGAATCTCATCCGCCGCGCCGACTACGACGCCGCCGGCGGACACGAGGCGCTGCGCGACGCCGTCGTCGACGACATCGCGCTCGCGCGTCTCGTGCGGCGCGCGGGCCGCCGCACGGAGATCGTGCGCGCCGACGACTTCGTCTCCGTGCGCATGTACCACGGCCTGCGCGAGATCGTCGGCGGCTTCACGAAGAACTTCTTCGCCACGCTGAGCCGCAACTATGTCGCGGCCGCGCTGTCCGCCGTGCTTCTGCCGCTGATGTGGATCGCGCCGTACGCCGGCGCGTTCGCGGGCAACCGCATCTGGCTCGCGGCGCTCATCGCGATGACGCTCGTGCGCGTCGTGCTCTTCGCCGCCCTCGGCTATTCGATCGCGAGCGCGCTCTTCGGTGCGATTCCGATGGCGCTGGTGTGGCTCTGGATTCTCGTGCGCTCGACGTGGAAGACCGGCATTCGCCGCCAGCTGGACTGGCGCGGCCGCACGTACGACGCGAGCCGCACGCGCTTCGGCGCGGACTGACGCGGGAATGCGGGTTTGTTCTCATCAGTGAGATGAACCCTCTTCACGGAATCGACGAGGCGGCGTCTCTCACGCCGCCGTTTGCTCCTCCCACCGAAGACGAAGCGATCCTCGACGCGTACTCGCGCGCGGTGATCGGCGCCACCGAGCGCATCATGCCGTCGGTCGTGAACATCGACGTGCACGCGCAGCGCGGGCGCGGCGGCGGCTCCGGCTTCCTCTTCACGCCGGACGGCTTCGTCATGACGAACTCGCACGTCGTGCACGGCGCGACGAAGCTCGAGGTCGCGCTCGCCGACGGCACGCGCTGCGGCGCTACGCTCGTCGGCGACGATCCGCATACCGATCTCGCCGTCATCCGCATCGAAGGCCCGCGCCAGCCGGCCGCGCAGCTCGGCAACTCCGACTCGATCCGCATCGGCCAGCTGGTCGTGGCCGTCGGGAATCCGTTCGGCTTCCAATGCACCGTCACCGCCGGCGTCATCAGCGCGCTGGGCCGCACGATGCGCGCGCAGAGCGGCCGCGTCATCGACAGCGTCATCCAGACCGATGCCGCGCTGAATCCCGGCAACTCCGGCGGACCGCTCGTCAACGCGCGCGGCGAAGTCGTCGGCGTGAATACGGCGGTCATTCGTCCCGCGCAGGGGATCTGCTTCGCGATTCCGGTCAACACCGCGACGTTCGTCGCCGCGCGACTCATCCGCGACGGCCGCATCACGCGCAGTTGGATCGGCCTCGGCGGCCAGAATGTGCCGCTGCTCACGCGCGTCGTCCGCTTCTACGATCTGCCGGTCGCGAGCGGCATCCTCGTCGTCTCGGTCGAGCCCGACGGACCGGCCGCGAAGGCCGGGCTCGCCGAAGGAGACCTCATCGTCGGCTTCGATGAAACGCCGATCGCGAGCATCGACGATCTGCATCGGCTGCTCACCGAAGAGTACGTCGGCGTGAGCGCGGAGCTGACCGTCATCCGCCGCACGGAACGGCTGTCGCTGACGGTCGTTCCGCTGCCGGCCGGCGACCGGTGAGGAACGGGAAATATGATAGATTTCTGACGGTTCTCACGCAGACGCACTATGTCCAAACCTGCCGAACGGTACACCCGCATCCTCGATCAGCTCATCGGTCCCTTCGACCTCAGCCACGACTTCGGACGCAAAGGCGCGTACGAGGCCGCGATCGACTATGCGCGGCAGAATCTCATCGACGATCCGCACTGCAACGAGTTCCTGCTCGCCGCCGCGAAACGCCTCGGCTTCGCCGCCATCACGCGCGAGGCGCTCGAGAGCCGCATCAAGCTGCCGAAAGAAGCGTGGCTCGACGTCTGGATCTCCGACGAGGACGATGAGGTCGCGCTCACCGGCACGCGCGAGGGCATCCAGTACCTGATCGATCTCCTCACGCAGCTGCGCGATGCGAGCGATCCCGAACAGCACATCCACCTCGACCGCGGCGCGCTGCCGATGACGGAGAACTCCGCGAACCTCGTCCTCTTTAAGGAAGACGAGACGTGGTTCACCGGCGTGGCCGGCGAAGGCGCGCAGGATTTCCCCGAGCGCGAGATCGATCCGAAGTCGATCTATGCGATCCAGTTCATCCACTATCCGCCCGACGATCTCCCCATCAGCGCGCACCGTCTCTATCGCGTGCTGAAGGTGGAAGAAGACCGCGGCAACGCGTCGAACATCAAGGAATTCGGCGAAGGCAGCGAGACGCGCTATTACCGCTTCACGTTCCTCGCCGACAATGACGAGCGCTTCACGTACACCTTCCACCTCGACGACCCGGCCGTGAACTACTTCACGCATCGCGAGATCCTCTCGCTGGCGATGAAGGCCGTTTAATCACGGTCGTCGTTCCCGCACAGAACTGTAGGAATGCGCCGCCTCAATGGAGGTGTGTCTGCCCGCTTTTCTTCAGCGGGTAGGGAAATCAGGCGTGCCGTCACTCCTTAAAGCGAGAGTGCTCTGAGACAAGAGGAAGTGTCGCTGTGTGCCGGCGACCGCGACTGCGACCGGCACCCATGATTCGTTCCGAAGGTCGTATTGGCGCGCTGCGGCGCCAAAAAGGAGCAACGACATGAAGACGGTGATGTTTGTTGCATTGTTCATGACGTCCTCACTGTCCGCCGATGAATTACCGGCGCTGCCGGCCTTTGCGCGCGTGCGCGCGGCCTCACAGGCTCACGACGGACAGGCAGTCGCGGCGTTGAAGCGCTTCTATGAAGGACGCGCGCTCATTGTGGGCGATTTTCGCTCGACGAACGATGCGTTGGCGCTGGCGGACGCCATTGAAGCAGCAGGCGGCCGTATCGATCAGATCGTCAATGACCGCGCTCTCGTGGGATTCATCCCCGCGGCCATCGATGAATTCGTGCGGCATGCACCGGGCGTGCGTTTTTTCTCGCGAATTCCTGTCGTCGACCTGACAGCCGTCCCCTTCAATGACGATGAGGGCGTGCGCGGCGCGGTGCGACATTTCAATCGCACGCTCGACGGCTCGGTCCTCCGCGATCTGATGACCAGCGAGTTTCTCCCGCCGGACCGCGACGTCATTGTGGCGCCGGAATCGAGCGTGCCCGTCGTGAGCACGCAGGACGTGCACGCGCAGGCGGCCGTGCGCAATGTCTCGATGACCGGCCGCATCGGCATTACGTTTCATTTCGTGGAGAGCAACGGCGCCATCGACGCGGACGAATTCACCTGGACGCCGGCCGACCGCGGCACGATCATCACCCGCGCGCAGGACGGTTACGACTGGTGGCAGTCGCAGGCGAACGCGCGCGGCAAATCGATCCTCTACACGATCCGCTTCCTGTCGACGCCAGGAAACGCACAGGAGTACGAGCCCTACGAGCCGATCCGCCATCCCGTGAATCACAAGAGCTATCTCTGGGTGAACCCGATCATGGCCAACTTCGGCTACACGATGACGGACCCGGATCAGGAGATTCAAGCGCTCCGCCGTGTCGATGCGTACAACGAGGCCTTGCGCGCCACGATCAACGCGCAGGCGACCTTCTCCGTTTTCGTCATCTACAACCCGAGCCCGGCGCCGACGACGCACACGGACGGTTTCTATACGCTGACGTATTTCGGCGGGCCATGGATGGATCACCCGTTCCGGCCGGGCGGCTATCCGACGTCGTCGTGGGGCTGGGTGCTGGCACACGAGATGGCGCACGTCTTCTGGGCGTGCGACGAGTACGCGCCGGTCTGCACCACGTGCAGTTACTGCTTCCCAGGGCAGGGGCCACGTCCGACGACGCCGAACGGAAACTGCGACAATCCATGCAACACGACTCCGACCGCCTGCATCATGCGCATTGTGAACCCGAGCCAGCCGGTGTGCTCGTATACGGCGACGCAGATCGGCTGGTGAGAACGCAAGGAGGCAAGTCATGCGACGTTTGATGGTCACGGCACTTCTTCTGATCGCGGTTCGCCTCCACGCCATCGAGTTCGAACGGGTCCTGCTGCCCATCACGGTGCTGGACGTGCCGGGCGCGTACGGTTCGTTATGGCGCTCCGAGGCGTGGGCGGACATTCGGGAATCCGGCGTCACGATTCTGCTCGTGCGGCAGACGCATGCGAATCCGCAGCCTCCCGGCAGTCAGCAACTGTCGATCTTTTTCAACGGACCGGGACAAGAGCCTGGCCAGTTTCTCCAGGTGACGCGCGGCGCCCAGATCTCGTTCAACCTGCGTATTCGAGATCTCTCGCGTGCTGCCGAGACGTGGGGCACGGAAATCCCCGTCGTGTGGGAACGCGACTTCCGCACGACGGTCACGCTGCTCCCCATTCCGGCGAACGACGAGTTTCGCAGCACGGTGCGCATCTATGGCGGCACCGCGGGCGACGTGCGCGTGCGCGTCACGGATCTCGAGACATCAGCCGTGTTATCGGACGACGTGATCTCGCTGCCGGCGACCATCTCCGAGTACCAGCCGCCCTACGCCGAACTGAATCTCCCCACGAACGCGAACCTCATGCGCGTCGACGTCGACGCGGTATCGCCCGATCTGCGCTTCTGGGCGTTCGCCTCCGTGACGAACAACGCGACGCAGCACGTGACGACGATCTCGCCGCAGTGAGGGCATCGCGCCGCAGAATGAGACAGACGGTTATGCGACGTTTGACGCTTGCAGCACTCATCCTGATCGCCGTTCGCCTCCATGCGTTCGATGCCGAGCGGGTCTTGCTGCCGATTGCGGTTCAGCAGGTGCCGGGCGCATACGGTTCGCTGTGGACGTCCGACGTCTGGGCCGATATTCGCGCAGCCGGCGTGTCGATCGTCCCGCTACGCATTACAGACACGAATCCGCAATTTCCCGGCAGTCAGGAACTGCCGGTCGTGCTGTTCGAAGCTGGCCATCCACCAGGCCTCTTCCTCGAGGTATCGCGCGGCGCGGCCATCACCTTCAATCTGCGTATTCGAGATCTCTCGCGCGCCACCGAAACGTGGGGTACGGAAATCCCGGTTGTTTGGGAACGTGACTTCCGCACGACGGTCACGCTGCTCCCCATTCCGGCGAGCGACGAATTTCGCAGCACTGTGCGCATCTACGGCGGAACCGCGGGCGACGTGCGCGTGCGCGTCACGGATATCGAGACCTCCACGGTGTTGTCGGACGACGTGATCTCGCTGCCGGCGACAATCTCGGAGTTCCAGCCGCCCTACGCCGAACTGAATCTCTCGCCAAACGCGAACCTCATGCGCGTCGACGTCGACGCGGTGTCGCCCGATCTGCGCTTCTGGGCGTTCGCCTCCGTGACGAACAACGCGACGCAGCACGTCACGACGATCTCGCCGCAGTGACGTCGCTGGCGTCGACTCTCGTGCTACGATCCGCTCCCTTCAGGAGGTGCAACATGCGCAAGCACACTGATTACGAGAACCTCGCTTCCTTTTGAGCGGTCGAGCAAACGGAGGAAGGGGATATCCATCCGAAACGAACGTGCGGCGAGGGCCGCGCGTCGTGCACGGCGACAAGGTTCTGCTCGAGAAGCTTGGACGCAACGATCCCTGCCCCTGCGGCTCCGCACGCCGGTTTCAAACACTGCTGCATGAAGACCGGCGACTTCGACGGGCAGCGGCGCGATCACTATGAACGGTAGCCACCGCGGCCGCGGGCGAAACACGCCCGCGGCCCGCGACGCGTGCGATACACTTCGCGGCCGATGATCCGGCAGATTTCCGTTCTCGGCACCGGCACGATGGGGCGCGGCATCGCGTATCTCGCGGTCGTCGCGGGCTACGACGCGGTGCTCTTCGACGTCGACTCCGCGGCGCTCGACGCGGCGAAAGCGTCCATCGAGTCGCTGCTCCGCAAGGCCGTGGAGAAGGGGAAGCTGAAGGATGGAGACGCCGCCGACGCGGGGGCGCGCCTGCAGCTCGTCCCCGAGCTCGAGCCGGCGGTGAGCGGCGCGGATCTCATCATCGAGGCGGTGCCGGAGATCGCGGAACTGAAGATCGATCTCTTCGCGCAGGCCGATCTCTTCTGCGGCGTCGACACGATCCTCGCGTCGAACACGTCGTCGATCTCGATCACGCAACTGGCCTCGAACGTCGAGCGTCGCGACCGCTTCGTCGGGATGCACTTCTTCAATCCGCCGCACGTGATGAAGCTGATCGAGATCGTACGCGGCGAGCGCACCAGCGACGCGACGGTCGATCAGGTGCGCGCGGTCGCGGAGAAGATGGGCAAGACGCCGATCGTCGTGCGCGACAGTCCCGGCTTCGCCACCTCACGCCTCGGCGTGGCCATCGGACTCGAGGCGATTCGCATGCTCGAAGAAGGCGTCGCCGAGGCCGAAGACATCGACCGCGCCATGGAGCTCGGCTACAACCATCCGATGGGACCGCTGCGTCTCACCGATCTCGTCGGCCTCGACGTGCGCCTCGGCATCGCGGAGTATCTCGCCGCGACCCTCGGCCCGCGCTTCGACCCGCCGCAACTCCTCCGCGACAAAGTCGCGGAGGGGAAGCTGGGGAAGAAGACGGGCGAGGGCTTCTATCGCTGGCCGAGCGACTGAACGCGCCGCTGCGCGAGCTCGTACGTCGTGCCGCCGCCCTTGCGCTCCGGCTTGACGACGCGCTTGTACGCGGCGAGCGCGGCGTCGTTCGCGCCGTAGTTCTCGGCGATGCGGCCGAGGACGTACCAGTCGACGCTCGACGGCTCCTCGCGGCCCGCGGCGTCCATGCATTCGAGCAGCTTCGTGCGCGCTTCGAGGCTCTTGCCCGCTTCGGCGTATGCAGACGCGAGCGTATGCAGCGCGGGCCAGCCGCCGCCCGGCATCGACGTCGCCTGATGCGCGTCGTCGATGGCCTTGTCGTACGCGTTGCCGAGGAAGAGCTCGGCCCAGGCGATGGCGTTGTAGTCGTCGGACGTCGCGGACGACTGATCGATGAGCTGGCGGAGATACTTCGACGCGGTGTCGTACTGCCCTTTGTCCTCCGCGACCTCGGAGAGCAGCCGCAGCGCATCGCGGTCGTTCGGCATTTTTTCGAGACGCCCCTTCGCGACCTGTTCCGCGCCGGCGGCGTCGCCGCTGCTGATGAGCGCGTGCACGAGCGCGGTCAGCGCGCGCGGTGAATCGGGATACGCGGCGCTGATGCGGCGCGCGACGGCGAGCTCGTTCGCGTCGTCGCCGTTCTGCGCGTACGCGGTGAAGAGCGCGATGTCGATCCAGATGCGCGAGGCCTCGGGTGTCTTCTCGCGGACTTCCGCGAGGAGCGGCGCCGCGGCGGGCGCGTAGTCCTGATCGGAGGTGAGCAGGATGGCCGCGGCGGCACGCAGCTCGTCGGCGGTCGCGGTGCTCTTCGCCTTCGGCCAGAGCTCGGCGAACGGCGCGCCGCCGAGCGGATCGTCGCCGCCGCCGGCGGTCATGTCTTCGCGAATCCAGTTCAGCCACTGCCGCGCGGTCTCGAGCTCGTTCTTCTCGACGAAGTGCAGCACGGCGACGCCGATGCTGCCCGGCTGCGTGCGCGTGCCGGCGACGGCGAGGCGATCGTTCTCGCGGACGACGAACATCGCTTCGCCGGCGGCCGCGAAGCCGGAGAGTCCTGCCTTCGCGCGGAGGCGAATGCGATAGCCGGTGGCGTCGCTGCCGTCCTGCAGCAGGTCGATCGCGGCGATGCCGAGCTCCATCACGACGCGCGGGGACAGGTCATTGTCGGAGCTCTTCATGCGCGCGCGGGTGAGCGGATCGGCGCGCGGCGTCTCGTTCGTTTTCGCTTTTGCCTTCGCCTTTGCCTTCAGATCTTTCTCGAACGCCGCGATGTACGACGCCTCGTACTTGTCGAGATCGTCGGAGGTGATGCTGTCGTCGGCGAAGAGCGACATCAGCTGCAGCGTGAGCGCCTTCGGATCGTCCTTCGCGAACTGCATCTCCTCGAGGCGTTTCGTGTGGCGCAGCACGTCGACGAGGCTGCGCACCTGCGTCGCGTTCGGCGCGCCCTGCGCGGACTGCTCGAGCAGCGCCGCCGCCTGCGGGTAGTAGCGCAGCTGCGTGAGCGTCTGCGCGGCGCCGGCGAGCACGCGGCGGCGCACGGTCGTGTCGACGGACGCGGCCTCGCGGAGCGCGCCGTCGACCCCTTCGGTCGCGGCGGCGGCGACGACGAGCGCCATCATCTTCTGATCGGCGTCCTTCACGTCGCGGGCGCGCGTCTTCATGTCGTCGAAGCGGCCGGCGTGCGCCATCGTCAGCAGCAGCTCGCCCTCGTAGCGCTCGTCCTTCAGATCCGTGACGATGCTCTTGTACTCGTCGATCGCCTCGGCGAGTTTCGCGTTGCGGCCGAACGCGACGCCGTCTTCGCCGCGCGTGAGGAGCTTCGCGTATTCGCCGCGGATCTCGACTTCTTTTGGGGCGAGCTCTTTCGCCTTCTTGTACTCGGCGAGCGCGCCGGCGAGGTCGAAGCCCTTGCGGAACTCGCGCGCGAGAAGGTCGTGCTGCAGGACGACGCCCATGAAGCGGTGCGCGGGCGCGTAGTTCGGCTCGAGCGCGATGGCGCGTTTCAGTTCGTCGCGCGCGACCTCGCCCATGCCGCCGCCGAAGTACGCGCGCGCGATCTGCACGTGATGCCGCGCTTCCTTCGGATGCAGCGCCGCGAGCTTGCGGAACTCGGCGAGCGCGCCGCCGATGTCGCCGTTCGTGAGCTTCGTCCAGCCGAGCGAATCGAAGCCGAGGATCACGGCGTCGCTTTTCGATGCGGCGACGATGGCTTTGCGCGTCTCCTCGAACTCCGCGGGCGTGAGGCGGCGCTTGCCGCTGTCGAAGCGGATCGTCGCGACGATCGCGCCGTCGGGTGCGACTTCGTACTTCGACGTCAGCGTCGCCGCGCCGAGCTGGCGCGTGTCGCTCGGCGGCAGCGTACGCGCGACGAAGCCGGGAGGCGGCACCGCGCGGTAGACCCACTCCTTCACGTACGGCGACGGGTTCACGAAATCGTGGACGCGCGTCTTCTTCGCTTTCTTGTCGTTCTCGTCCGGCTCGTTGTGCAGCGACCACGGCAGCGCATTCGCGAGCTGCTGCGGGAACAGCGCGACCGCGGCGTCGACGTCGCCGGTGCGTCCGCGGCCCGCGTCGGTCGCCTCGATGTTGATGTGGAACGGCGCGGTGAGATCGCGCGGATCGGTGTGATCGACGTTCTTCACCGCATCCGCCGCGTACTCCTGCTTCGCGTAGTTCTCCATCGCCTCGCGATAGTTCTTCTTGCTCGCGCCGGCGGCGTAGCGGCGCATCGACGAATCCTGCGACCCGGTGCCCTCGGTGAGCTCCGCGACGACAGCCTTGCCTTCGTCGGCGAGCGTGAACGTGCGCGTCTCGCGGATGAGGTTCGCGGACGACTCCGCGGCGGGCGTGCGGATGAGCGCCGTCGTCGCGGCTTCGGCGACGAGCACGAGGCGATCCTGATCGGAGATCGGCAGCGTGCCGGCGGGGGAGAACTCGTCGGTCGGATCGACCCACATCGGCTGTTCGCCGCCGACGCGCACGATTACGTGATTGAAGCCGCCGAGGCTAGGGAGATCGCTGTCAACGTCGAGGGAGGTGCCGGCGCGGAGCAGGACCACGTTCGCGGGAATGCCGGCGGAGCGCAGCATGGCCACGAGCAGCGTCGCCTTGTCCTTGCAGTCGCCGTACTTGAGATTGATGACGTTCTGCGGCGCGCGCGGCACGATCGAGCCTTCGCCCACTTCGATGCCGGCGTAGCGGATGTTCTTCTGGATCGCCGCGAGCGCGCGCGCGACGACTTCGCGGCGATCGGTGGCGTTGCCGATCGCGTTCTTCGCGAACGCGGCGACGCTCGACGCGTCACCGATCTGCTTCTCCACGATCTCGTTGTAGCGGCGCGCGACTTCCTGCCACGAGCGGCCGGTCGAGAACGCGACGTACGGAACGTTCGATTCATCCGGCGGCAGGTTCCATTCGAGGTCCTCGAGCGCTTCCATGCGTGCGGACTCGAAGACGATGTGCTGCCGCCCGTCCTGCTCCGTCTTCAGCGGCTCGAGGTGCGGCGCGGTCTTGTTGACGAAACGCATCGCGAGCGCCGACGGCGCGTCGATGACGAGCCGCGCCTGCTGCACTGGCGCGAAACGGCCGAACATCATGCGACCGCTCGTGCCCGCGTCGTACAGCGGATTGCGGTCGTGATAGGTGATGAGCTGCTCGACGACCGCGCCCGCGGCCATGCCGGGGAGCGGCGCGCGCAGGATGCGGTTGTCGCTGAAGATGTCGTCGGACTCGTCGCCGGCCGCGGTTTCGGTAATCGACTTCGGATCGAGCGTCTGCACCGAGCCGTCTTTCGCGATCACGCGTGCTTCGAGCGCCGGCTTCTCGTAGTACCAAGGAGCCCAGTCGGCTTCGACGGTCGACCAGTCGTCGACCGCGGAGGCGTCGGCGATGCGAAAGATCAGGTGCTCTTGGCGTGTGGCGCGGCCGTCCGCGTCGAACGTGTAATGGAGCTCGTCGAGCAGCACGACCGCGGGCGCGTCGCCGGCGGGAACGGCTTCGGCCGCGGCGACGATCGCTTTGGGCTCGCCGGAAAACGGCGCGCCGTTCCACGGCAACTCGGCCGCCGCGAGAGGAAGCGCAAGACACACGACCGCCGCGAGCCGGGCGCGCAGGATGAAACGCAACATGAGAGCTCCTGGTGGGTTATTTGAACCGTTGACGATGGTAGCACGCGATACGATGCGGACGGACGACCTCGATGCATTCCGAAGCCTATGATGCGTTCGCTTACGCCTACGACGCCGCGCTGGGACGAAGGTTCTTCACCGCCGCGCGCGCGTTGCTGCACGAGCTGCTCGATCGCTATCCCACGCCGAAGCGCTCGCATCTCGATCTCGCGTGCGGCACCGGCCTGGCGATGGAGTTTTTCCGTTCACAGGGGTGGCGTCCGACGGGCGTCGACGCCTCGGTGCCGATGCTCGAGATCGCGCGCGGCCGCGTGCCCGACGCGCGTCTCGTCGCCGGCGATCTGCGCGCGCTGCCGCTGCGCGGACGCTTCGCGCGCATCACGTGTCTCTACGACAGCCTCAATCATCTGCTCGAGCGCGAGCAGCTCGTCGCCGCGTTCCAGGGCGTGCGCGGCGTGATGGATCACGACTCGCTCTTTTTCTTCGACATGAACCATCCCGACATCTATCCGGAGGTATGGGGACTGGCAGAGCCGTACACGTCGCGCGGCGAAGATCATCAGCTCGAGATCGCCACGACGTATCGCAAGCGGCAGAAGCTCGCGACGGCAATGGTGCGCGGTTGGGCGACGATCGGCGGTACGCGCGTCACGATCCGCGAGCAGCGGCTGCAGCGCGCGTACAGCGAGAAGGAGATCGTAGGCGCGCTGGAGGAGGCGGGACTCGCGCCGGTCGACGTCATCGACTTCGATCCGTATCAGGAAGCCGATGACGTCGACGCGGCGACGGTGAAACTGTTCTTCGTTTGTGCGCCGGTCAGTGTTGGCCGAGCACGGCTTTCTTGAAGTCGTCGCCGGGGCCGGGCTTCGGGCCGATCCACGTGTTGAGGATCGCGTCGGACGTCGCTTTGCCGCCGAGCGTCCCCTTGCTCTTGCCGTTGACTTCGACGGTCGTGCCGATGCCGGGGACGTACGTCAGCACGATCGTGTGACCGCTCGGCACGTCTTCCATCCACGACTGCAGCGTCTTGAATGCCGTCTTCACCTCGGGCGACGCATTCGGCGTGTTGTCCTCGAGCCCTTCCTGCCACGCGTCCGCCATCTGCGACTTGCTGACGCTGAAGAGGAAGTGCAGCACCATGCGGCGCGGCGCGTCGGTGGCGATCACGGTCGCAGCGCTGGTCTGCTTCGCCGGCAGATAGAGTCCGCCGACGTAGACCTTGATGAAGAGCTTCTTGCGGAGCGCCGCGCCGTTGAGCACGAGCGTCTGGTTGTTGACCGAGGTCCGGTCTTCGAGCGTGACACCCGCGACAGTGGCGGCGTTTGCGGCAGCCGCTGCCAGGACGAGGGTTGCGGCGAGGAGCAGCTTGCGCATCAGTTCGATTCCTCCGTGCGGGATTGTAACCCGCGGCATCGACGTTAAACTCCGTCCAGTGACGAACCACCTCGAACGCTCGTTCTCGATCGGCGGCGTGCACATCGCGCAGCCGCTCGCCCTCGCGCCGATGGCCGAGGTGACGGACACGTATTACCGCTCGCTCATCAAAGAGCTCGGCGGCGTGGGGCTCGTCGTCTCGGAGTTCATCTCCGCGGAAGGGCTGACGCGCAAGAACGACCGCAGCCATCAGATGCTCGCGTTCAACGAGAACGAGCGGCCGGTGGCGATTCAGATCTACGGCGGCGATCCGGAGCGGATGGACGACGCGGCGGCGATCGTCGAGGCGCAGGGCGTCGACATCGTCGACGTCAACATGGGCTGCCCGGTGAAGAAGATCGTCAACAGCGGCGCGGGCTCGGCGCTGCTCAAGGACTTCGACAAAGCGGCGCGCGTGGTCGAGAAGATCAAAGCCGCGGTGAAGATCCCGGTCACGGTGAAAGTGCGCAAGGGGTGGGAGTCGAACGACGTCATCCCGCTGCTCAAGCGCTTCGAGGACATCGGCGTCGCCGCGATCGCAATCCACGGCCGCACGCGCAGCGAGGCGTACACCGGCGCAAGCGACTGGAACTACATCGCGCGCGTGAAGAGCGAGCTCACGATTCCGGTGTGGGGCAACGGCGACGTGAAGACCGCCGCCGACGCGATCCGCATGTTCGAGACGACCGGCGTCGACGGCGTGATGATCGGCCGCGCCGCGCTGCACAATCCATTCATCTTCCGCGACATTCACGCGTACGTGCGCGGCGAGCGGATGATCGAGAACGAAGTCGAGCGCCGCATCGACGCGATGCAGAAGTACCTCTCGAAGATCGACGCCGCGCCGCAGATCGACCGCTGGAAGCTGCACAAGGCGCGCACCGTGATCGGCTGGTTCTCGAAAGGCATCCCGCACGGCAAGGACATCCGCATGGGACTGCAGGACATCGCCTGCGTCGCCGACGCCCAGCGGCTGCTCGAGCTCGCGCGCACGCGCATGAACGCGTACGCCGCGTGAGCTTTCCCGAGCATCTCGATCGCATCCTGAACGCGTACGGCGTCGCGGCGGACACGAAGGCCGCGCTCTACGATCTCTATCTCTCGCTCGGCGATGAAGTGCTGGAAGTCTTCAGCGACATCGCGGAGACGTCGGCTTCCGTCGCGTCGCTGCGTCCGGAAGACACGACGACGATTCGCGCGCGCGTCGTCGAGCGCTATCTCGCGCGCAATCATCCGCGCTGGACCGCGGGCCAGCCGACCGCGAGCCTGTGGCATCCGCGCGTCGCGGAAGGTCGCGCGTCAGGCCTGGCGATTCCGCTCGGCGAGCCTCCCGAAGCCGCGCGTCGGGCGGTGGGCGAGGGGCAGTCGGTCCCCGACGGCTTCCTCATGCTCGGCCGCAACGCGCACCTCGGCGGACGCGCGGATACGATCTCGTTCGACCTCGTGGCGACCTCGCTCGACGATGCGCTCGCGCTCGCGCGCGCCGAAGGGCAGCAGCACACGTTGCCCGGTTCCGCGGGCGAAACGAGCGGCACGTTCGACAGCCAGCGCGGTCTCGCGCTGCTGTGGGAAGTGCAGCCGAACGTCTACAAGCCCGCGGGCGAGCGCAATCGCGCCATCGCGCGGCTGTACCGGCGGCATCGCAACTGGCACCTCGCCACACTTGCATCCGCGCTCGACTGGCTCGCGCAGCAGCGCTGCACGACGTTCATCCTGCGCGGCGATGCGCTCGCGGCGACGCACGAGGTGAATCCCGAAAAGCCGCTCTCGCCGGCGATCGCCGCGCTGCACGACCGCACCGTCGAACGCGTCACGCGCGCGCTCGCGCTGACGCTCGAAGCGCCGTCGCCGCTCGACGAGCTGCAACTGCTCGATTCGGCGGTCATGAACCACGCGCTGCGGCGTCACGTTCTGCAGCACGGCGCGGCGGGCGCCGTCTGGCGCGTGATGGGAATGCCAGCTTAGCCGCGCGGGAAGCGTGCGCGGCATGTTCCTGTTGCTAGCAGTTCCATGACCGTTGTCGCACCCGAAAAGCCTGTCCGCCGCGTGGGGATGATCTCCCTCGGCTGCCCGAAGAATCTCGTCGATGCCGAGATCATGCTCGGGCAGTTGCAAGCGGAGTCGGACGTCGTGCTGACGAACGACCTCGACGATGCCGACGTCGTCATCGTCAACACCTGCGGCTTCATCGATGCGGCGAAGCAGGAGTCGATCGACACGATCCTCGAGGTCGCCGAGAAAAAAGGGCGCGGCGTCGAGCGGCTCATCGTCACCGGCTGCATGGTGCAGAAGTACCGCACCGACCTGCAGCAGTCGATCCCCGAGATCGACGCATTCGTCGGCCTCGATCACCTCGAGAAAATCACCGAAGCGGTCACCGGTGTCGTCGATGACGCGGCGCCGGTGAAGCGGAAGATGTCGGTGCGGTTGTACGAAGATCTGCCGCGCGTGCTCACGCACGGTACCGCGCACGCGTATCTCAAAGTCAGCGAAGGCTGCTCGAATCCGTGCACGTTCTGCGCGATTCCGCAGATGCGCGGCAAGTTCCGCTCGCGCAGCATCGAGTCGCTCGTGCGCGAGGCGCAACAACTCCAGGCCGCGGGCGTGCTCGAACTGAACCTCGTCGCGCAGGACACGACGCGTTACGGCGAAGACCTCGGCCACGCGCACGGGCTCACGCAACTCGTGGAGACGCTGCTGCGCGAGACCGACTTCCGCTGGATCCGTTTCCTGTACGCGTATCCCGGCTCGCTCGACTGGAGCCTCTTCGAGCTGATGGCGCGCGAGCCGCGCTTCGCGTCGTACGTCGACATCCCGCTGCAGCACGTCTCCGCGAACGTCCTCGGACGCATGCGTCGTCCCGGGTCGCCGTCGGAGTATCGCGAAATGATCGCGCGCATGCGCTCGCTCGTGCCGGACCTCACGATCCGCACGACGTTCATCACCGGACATCCCGGCGAAACGCCGAAGGATTTCGGCGAGCTCTATGACTTCGTCGAATGGGCGCGCTTCGACAACATGGGCGCGTTCGTCTATTCAGCCGAGGACTCGACGATCGCCGCGCGCATGCCGGACGTGCCGACGCGCAAGACCGCGGAGCGCCGCCGCGCGAAGCTGATGGAACTGCAGCAGCAGATCGCGCTCTCGCGCAATGAAGCACGCGTCGGGCAGACGTACGACGCGCTCGTCACCGGCGTCTGTGAGGAGACCGAGCATCTGCTCGAAGGCCGCATCATCGGCCAGGCGCCGGAGATCGACGGCCGGCTGCTGATCAACGACGGCATCGATCGCCTGCCGAAGTCGCTGCCGGCGTTCGCGCGCATCGAGATCACCGACGCGCATCCGTACGATCTCGTCGGCGCCGTCGTCGCGTAACGCGTCGCCTGCCTCCTAGGGAACGGACGGCGGTTCGACGCACGGCAGCACGTGCGCGGCACGTCCGCCGGCCTGCACACCGACGAGGGCACCGAGCGTCGGCGCGAGATCGATCGGCGACGCGTCGCCGTCGTAGCGTCCCGGCTTGATGCCCGCGCCCCACAACAGCAGCGGCACGTGCAGATCGTTTTCGACCGGCTGCCCGTGCGTGGTGCTGTTGACGCCCCAGGTCCAGATCCAGCCCGGGCGCAGCGCCATGAGTACGTCGCCGCTGCGGTCGCTGCGATACGACGCGCGCATGAACTGCTCGGCCTGCGTGGCGTTCGCGCGCGGCTCCAGCAGGTCGGTGCTCGTCCACGCGTCGGCGATGCCGATGTCGCTCATCGCGCGCACGGCATCGCGCACGATGCGTTTGACGCGATCGTGGTCGAGGCCGAGCGCGTCGATGCGACGCCAGTTCAGATATAGCGACGGCTCTTCGAAGAAGTAGACGAACGCGTCGGTGAGCGGCGTCTGCTCGTCGATGCGAATGCCGAGCTTCTGCGCGACGGCGCGCTCGATGGCCACGCGCGCGGGCGGCAGGTCGCCGAGGACGCGCGCCTTCGGATCGGCGTTGCGCAGATCGGTGCGTCCGACGTCGGCGTTCGGATCGCGCAGCTTCACGATCTCCGGAGTCGACTGCACGCCGTGATCGGCGGTGAGCGCGACGACGACACGATCGCCGAAGCGGCGTTCGAGCGCGTCGAGGAAATCGGCGAGCGCGCGGTCGAGCCGCACCATGCTGTCGGCGACTTCCATCGAGTCGGGGCCGTAGTAGTGGCCGAGGTAATCGGTCGAGGAGACGCCGACGAAGAGCACGTCGGGCGCGTCGGCGTGCGTCCCGAGCTGTTCCGTCGTCAGCACGTGCAACGCGAAGTCGAGCAGCATCTGATGCGCGAACGGCGTGTACGTGAACGCGCGGATGTCTTTCGCGGGATGCGGGAACGTGCCGCCGTAGCGCGTGTTCTTCAGCGGCCACGCGGCGGGCGGATCGAACGTCGCGCGCTCGAGCTCCGCGGGCGGAATCGACGGCAGCAGGCGCCACTCCTGCGACGCGGGGAGGTAGCCGGGAATGCTCGCGTTGAACGAGAAGACCGCCGGATCGTAGTGGTAATACGTCGATGAGATGAACGCGGGCAGCTTCCAGTCGAACCAGTACGCGGCGTCGGCGCGGCGTCCGCCCATCAGGATCGCGGCGCGATCTTTCAGCGCGACGGACATCACGCGCGCGGTCGGATACCGGTTTTTCACGCGATCGCCGAAGCCATCCTCGGAGAGCGACGCCGGCGACATGCCGTCCGTCGCGCCGGCGGTCGGCTTCACGTGCGCGTCGTAGACGCAGTAGCGCGGCGAGCCGCCGTTCTTCCACCACCAGTCGCCCTCGTAGGTGAACGGTGTCAACCTGATGGTGGGCGGACGCCACGGCGTGGTGTCGTCGAAATACCACTCCCACTTGCGCGGGTCGATCGGCGCGTCGCGCTCGAACCACGTGTTGCCGATGATGCCGTTCTCCGTCGGCAGGCGTCCGCTGCCGATGGCCGCGTGTCCCGGTCCGGTGAACGTGACGGCGTGGCGATAGCGCGCATTCGTGAACACCGCGCCGTTGCGCGTGAAGCGCGCGAAGCCGCGCGTCGTGAACCACGGCGCGAAGCGGTCGACGTAATCGAAGCGCTGCTGATCGACGGAGATGACGACGATGAGGCTCGGCCGCTCGGCGGCGTACGCCGCGAGCGACGCGAAGAATGCGAGGATGGCGACGAGGCGGCGCACGCTATTTCCTGAGCGCGTTCACCTTCGTCTGCAGTTGCGCGCACGGATTGTCGCCGCCCTGGAACGCGCGCTCCCACGAGCCGTAAATCGGATTGGGGATGATGATCCAGCGCGTGCCCCAGCGGTCGCGCGTGTTCTGGATGATGGCGTCGCGCTCGGCCGCGGATTTCTCGCGCGCGTTGGTGAAGTCGTTGAGATCGTCGCCGAGGAGCAGCAGCACGCGATGCGTCGACGCGACGAACGCGCGGCGCGAGGTCTTGTCGGACGTCCACTCCTTGCGTTCCTCGCGCATGAGCAGCGTGTCCTCGGTGTCGCTCAGCGGGAAGCCGAGCGTCTCGAGATTGCGGCGCACGTTCGCTTCTTCTTTTTCGAGGCGGTTCGTGACGTAGTACGGCGTCACGCCGCGGCTCTTCGCATAGTTGAGAAACTCGGCGGCGCCGGGGATCGCGCGCGCGGCGCTCTCACCCGACCACGTCGCCCACGTCGCATCGAACGTCTTCGGGTCGTAGTCGGCGCCCTGTTCGATGAGACGCGCTTCGAACGCGGTGTTGTCGATCGCGGTCTCGTCGAGATCGAGCACGATCACCGGCGGCTGCGACGGATCGTCGTTCTTCTCCTCGTCGGCGCCGGTCCACGACTTGTCGGCGAGCGCCGCGTCGAGCGCGCGGCGCGCGGCGGCGTAGGCCTGCAGCGCGGAGGCGCGGTATTCGGCCGACTGCTGCACCCACAGCGTCGAGCTGAGGATCGCGTTCACGGTGTTGCACGGCACGGTGGCCGTCGATGCGGTGGACGTCGACGACGATGATGCCGTCGTCACCGCGGCCATCGGAACGTCGTTCGCGTCGGCCGTCGGCATGGTGGTGTGCGCGCAGGAAACAGCGAACAGGAAGGCGAGAGCGAAGGTCAGTTTGCGCATCGAAGAGCCGCCCCCTCACGGCGGCGGGATCATCGCACGCGGCGGTACAAAGAAAAAGGCCGCCTGTCGCCAGGCGGCCTTTTCTTTACAGCGGATTGATGCGGAATTAGAAGGTGATGCGGAGTCCGAGGCGACCCTGCCAGCGCGACTGAAGGTTCGCGGTGGAGTACTGGTTGCCCGGGGTGAGGCGGCCGGCGGCGGCTTCGCGGTAGACCGGAAGTCCGGACGTCGGATCCTGACCCGAGTAGATCACCGGCTGATACGTGTTGTTGAGGACGAACTTCTCCACGCCGGCGTTGTCATCGAAGAGGTTCAGCAGGTTGAGGATGTCGGCCTCGATCGACACGCGCGTGCCGAAGATCTGCGGCAGGCCGAGGGCGTAGTGGAAGTCCAGGCGGCGCGTCCACGGCTGCGACAGCGTGTCGCGCTTCGGCGTCTGGCCGGTGCCCGGCTCGTAGCCGACGGACTGGAGGAAGTTGTTGAAGAGCGACTTGTCGAGGGCGGTCGTCGTGTTGCCGTTCGACAGGCGGCACGGCGCGGTCGCATTCGGCGCGCTGGTGGCGTTGGACGGGCAGAGGATGAGGTTCTGCGGGATGAAAAGCAGGTCGTTGTTCGACGAGCCGTCGCGGTTCGGATCGCCGCCGAGGAGCAGCGAATACGGCTGGCCGGCCTGCGCCACGTAGAAGAGGCCGAAGTTGTGGGTGAAGGGGCCGGTGGCGAGGTCGTACGACGCGCCGATGTTGAAGCGGTGCTCGATCTGGAAGACCGACGTCGTCAGCTCGGGCGTGAAGATGTCGCCGCGGGTGATGTAGCCGAACTGCCAGTTGGAGCTCGCGGTGCTCGAGGTCGGATCGCCGATCGACTCGGCTTTCTGGTGCGCGTAGGAACCGGTGAGCTCGAGGTGGCCGAGGCGCTTCTCGAGCTGCAGCGATTCGGTCAGCTCGTGACCTTCGGTCGAGTTCGTGAGGAAGTAGGCCTGGCCGATCTGCGTGCTGACCGACGCGTACGTCGGGCGGCCGTCGAGCGGGCTGGTGCCCACCTGATGCTTGTTGACGTTCTGGTAGAAGACGTCTTCCTGGCTCTTGGAGTAGAGCACTTCGGCGCTGGCGCGCACGCCCCAGAACAGCTCGCGGTCATAACCGAGAGTCGCGCGGAGCACGCGCGGGAAGCGGAAGTCGGAGTCGGAGAGCGAGATGTCCGGCACGGCGCCCGCGCCGAGGTTGCGCGGCTGCGTGTCCGGGTTGGGGTTGAACGTCGGGGGCGTGCAAGCGGGAGCGACGCAGCCGAGAGCGACCGTCTCGACGCCGGTGCCGCCGTAGTTGTTGGAGATCCAGACGAACGGCGTGCGGCCCTGGAAGACGCCGACGCCGCCGCGGAGCTGCTGCTTGCCCGCGCCGCCGATGTCCCAGTTGAAGCCGACGCGCGGCTCCCACGTGATCGACTCGCTCGGGATGTCGGAGGTCGAGAAGCCGATCGCGGACTGCACGGTCGGGTTGAAGGACGGCGTGGTGTCGAAGCGCGGCTTGTCGGCGCGCAGGCCCATCGTCAGCGTGACGTTGTGCGGGAGGTGCCACTGGTCATTGACGTAGAGGCTGTACTGCGCGGCCTTGAACTCCGTCGCGCGGCGCGGATCGTTGCCGGTGGCGAAGCCGATGCGGTAGATGTCCGGCGTGCCGGCCTGCAGCGCGGCGAAGTCGCGGAAGTGGTAGTAGCCGTAGAAGTCCGCAATGAAGAGGTTCGCGAACTTGAACATCTCGTTGTGCGTGCCGACGATGATGTTGTGGTTGCCGTGCACCCACGTGAAGTCGTCGGTCACTTCGAGGATGTCCTGGTCGAGCGCGTTGGCGCCGGAGAAGCGCTCGATGCCGGCCTGGATCGTACCGGTGCGCTCGCCGCCGCCGATCTCGATGGTGGGGAAGATCGAGCCCGGGGTCTCGCGGTGCTCGCGGATGGTCTGGAAGCCGACGCGGCCTTCATTGAACATGTTCGCGCCGAAGACGCTGTTCAGCTGCGCGACCGTCGAGTTGGTCTTGCTGGGGAAGAGGTAGATGTTGTTCGGGTAGTAGAAACGCGTGGTGCTGCGGACGAAGCTCGACGGCGCGTTGCCGTTCGTGGCGTCGACGTAGTTGTGACGGAGCGTGAGGTTCTCGGACGAGCTGAGGTTCGCGTCGAGGCGGCCGAAGAGCAGCTTGCTCTCGGTGCCGAACACGAGATCGCCCAGTGGGCCCGGATCGTAGTTGTAGGTGGTGCGGAGGAAGTTCGCGACGTCCGCGGCGCTCGGCGTGCCGGTGTAGATGGTGCCCGTCGAGGTGTCGGCGGACGTGCCGTTCGGATCGTTGCGCTTGTTCGATTCGCCGCTGAGGAAGAAGAACAGACGGTCCTTGATGATCGGACCGCCGATGCGGCCACCGTACTGCGTCTGGTCGAACTCGCCGATCTTCGTGCCGCTGGGACCTTTGCCGACGTAGTCGGGATTGCGCTTCGTGCCGAAGACCGAGCCTTCGAAGTCGTTCGTTCCGGAGCGGGTGACGGCGTTCACGCCGCCGCCGGTGAAGCCGCTCTGGCGGACGTCGTACGGCGAGATGAGGAGCTGGATCTGCGAGATGGCGTCGAGCGAGATCGGCTGCGTGCCCGAGCCGCCGCCCGGCGTGCCGGAGGAGGAGAGACCGAACAGGTCGTTGTTGACGGCGCCGTCGATCTGGATGTTGTTGTAGCGGTTGTTGCGGCCCGCGACGAACATGAACGTGCCGTCGCCGGTGAGGCTGCTGACGAAGTACGGATTCGTGCGTGCGAAGTCCTGGATCTGGCGGTTGACGGTCGGCAGGGTCTCGAGCTGCTGCGTCGAGACTTCCGAGGTCGAGCCGGTGCGGTTCGGGTTGATCACGTCATCGGCGCTGGCCGTGACGGTGATCGCCTCGCTCACCGCGTTGAGGCGGAGATTGACGTCGAGGTCCGCGGTCTCGCCGAGCGCGACCTGCACGTTGTTCACGTCGAAGGGCTTGAAGCCTTCGAGGTTCGCGGTGACGTGGTACGGACCGCCGACGCGCACGTTCGGGATGGTGAAGCGGCCATTCGCGCCGCTCACTGCCTGATAGTGCGTGTTGGTCGGAGTATGGACGGCTTCGACGGTCACGCCCGGAAGCGCGGCGCCGTCTGCGCCTGTGACCGTGCCGGCGATGTTGCCGGTCGTGGTCTGTGCCTGCATCATCGGCGCGAACGCCAATAACGCCACGGCAATCAACAACAACAATCGGTGGGGAATACGCATGAATCCTCCTGATTTGCTGAACGCGGACATGGACGCGCGCCGTCGGACGAACGGCGCGCTGAACGAAACCTGATTTTGGTCGGACAGTTTAGATCAGTCGGCACTGATCGAGTAAAGATCGTGCAAAAAAAAGCGTTCCTCAGAAGCTCTTGAGGAACGCCTCGTTCGACGGAAACTTCTGCAGCCGTTCGAGCAGCATTTTCATGGCCGTCATCGGATCCGTTCCCGCCAGCGCCCGGCGCAGCGTGTGGATCTTCGGCAGCACCGTCGGCGGCAGGAGTTTCTCTTCCTTGCGCGTGCCGGTCTGGCCGATGTTCATGGCCGGGAAGATGCGGCGCTCGAAGAGACCGCGGTCGAGCACGATCTCCGTATTGCCGGTTCCCTTGAATTCCTGAAAGATCACTTCGTCCATGCGCGAACCGGTGTCGATGAGCGCCGTCGCGATGATGGTCAGCGAGCCCCAGTCCTCGGCGTTGCGCGCCGCGCCGAAGAAGCGCCGCGGCTTCTCCATCGTGCGCGCGTCGATGCCGCCGGAGAGGATCTTGCCGGAGCCGCGCTGCTCGTTGTTGTACGCGCGCGACATGCGCGTGATCGAGTCGCAGAGGATCACGACGTCTTTCTTGATCTCGACCAGACGCCGCGCGCGCTCGAGGATGATCTCGGCGAGATGAATGTGGCTGTCGGCCGTTTCGTCGGAGCTCGACGCCACGACTTCGCCGTTCTCGACCGAGCGCCGGAAGTCGGTGACTTCCTCGGGACGCTCGTCGACGAGCAGCACGAACAGCAGCACGTCGGGATGGTTGCGGTTGATGCCGTGGGCGATGTCTTTCAGCAGCGTCGTCTTGCCGGCTTTCGGCGGCGCGACGACGAGGCAGCGCTGCCCCTTGCCGATCGGCGCGAGCAGATCGAGGACGCGCGTCGTGAGGCGCTCGGGCTCGGTCTCGAGCTTGAACATCTCGTTCGGATCGATCGAGATCAGCTCGGAGAACGGACGGCGCGACTCGCGGTACTCCTCGAGCGGCACGCCTTCGACGGTCTCGAGTCCGATGAGCTCGAGGCCGTTGCCGGTGCGGCGCGCGGAGCCGCCGAGGAGAAGGCCCGCCTGCAGGTGGAGGCGTTCGATCGTGGAGCGCGGAACGATCGCGTCGCCCGGCTGCGGGTAGTAGTTGTTCGCGGGATCGACGAGCACGCCGGCGCCGTTCGGCTTGATGAAGAGGACGCCGCCCGTGGCGACGAGCTCGCCCGGCGCGATGTCGATCGGCGGAGCGCTGCCGTTTTCCTGCGGCATCGGACGGCGGTCGCTGCCTCCCGGCCCGCTACCGCTGCGACCGCGGCGCCGGCGGCGGCGTCCGCCGCCTCCACCGTAGTTGCCGGAGGGATTTGCTTCGTTTCCTGGTGACGGGCCGTTGCCGTTGCCGTGGGGCGGCTGCCCCTCCGGTCCGGCACCGCCCGGGCGGCGTCTGCGGCGACGCCGCTTACGCGGAGTGCGGTTGTCTGGTGTCATGCAAATTCATCAACTCGACTCAATCTGATGAGGCGAACCTTACTGAGTTTTCACCTGCGAGTCCCGGGAACCGACGACGTCGGGGCGGAGAGTCAAGTCTCAACGCCCGGCGGGATGCGAAACGCAAAATCGTCGCGCTAGGTGCGCGCGTAGTATGCGAAAGGTGGAAGGCAAATGCAAGCGGCGACGAAAAGCGAATGAAGAATGCAGAACGCAGAATGCAGAATGAAGAATTGTGGTGGCGCTGCGCGCACGTTTCTAAATTCTTCATTCTGCGTTCTGCGTTCTGCATTCTTCATTCGCTTTTCGTTCTCTTTTCCCTCCGCCTGTGCCAAAATCCCCTCCCGAAACCCCCAACCTGACGATGGTCCTGCATGTCTGAAAACATTCTCGTGGTGGAGTACGAGCCCCGCTATACGGACCGCGTGCGCCAGGCGCTGTCCGGTCAGCCGTTCACGCCGACCTTCGCCCGCGACGGCGAGGAAGCCATCCGCGTGCTCGATTCCCAATCGCAGCCGCGCCTGATCGTCCTCTCCTCCGTCGTCCCGAAGATCAGCACGACCGAGCTGATTCGCGCGATCCGCGGACGCAAGCCGCTGCAGGAAACGCCCATCCTGCTCACCGTCTCCGGTTACAACGGCAAGAGCCCGAAGGCGGACGCACAGCGCGTCGGCGCGTCCGACATTCTTCCGAAGCCGTACTCCGAAACGGAGTTCCTCGGCAAGGTGCAGCAGATGCTCGGCGTGCGCGGCGAGACGCCGTCGCCCGCCTTCGATCCCGACTTCACCGTGCGCGCTTCCGCGCCTGCCGCGTCGGGCCAGCTCACCTCCAACGAGATCTTCGGCGACCTCTTCGAAGAGGACAAACCGAAGAAGCCCGCGTCGAAGACGGCGTCCACCGATGTCGACAAGATGCTCGCCGACACGCTCTCCGGCGTGCGTCCCGCGCGCAAGAAAGAAGCCGCGCCGACCGTCGTCACGCCACTGCCAACTCCGGCGCCCGCACCTGCACCGCCGCCCGCGCCGAGCGCGCCCGCCGCGAATGCGCGTCCCGCCGCTCCGGCACCGCAGCCCACCGCGCAGGCGAAACCCCGCACCTCGTCCGCGGAGCTCGACAAGATGCTCGAGGACACGCTCTCCGGCGTCCGCAAGCCGACGAGCAGCGGCAACGTGCCGCGTCCCGCCGCCGCGCCCGTACCGCCGACGTCCGCGCCCGCGCAGGACAATAAGCGTTTCAACACCGAGCGGCTCGCCGCGTACGCGCCGACGGTTGCCGACCGCGTGCCGGTCTCGCAGCCGGTGATTCCCGCGGCCGAGCCGCATCGCGCCGTCGAAGACGACGAGCCGGTCGATGGCGTCAAGTTCGGGCAATACGTCCTGGTGGAAAAAATCGCCACGGGCGGCATGGCTGAAGTGTGGAAGGCCCGCATGCGCGGCGTGGAAGGCTTCCAGAAGATCGTCGCGATCAAGAAGATCCTTCCACACCTCTCCGACAATCAGGACTTCATCGAGATGTTCGTCGATGAAGCGAAGCTTGCCGCGCAGCTCAACCACAACAACATCATTCACATCTACGACCTCGGCAAGATCCAGAGCTCGTACTACATCGCCATGGAGTACATCGATGGGTACGACCTCAAGACGATCCTGCGCCGAGGCGAGGAGCGCGACCATCCGATGTCGGTCGAGCTCGCGCTCTTCATCGCATCGAAGATCGCCTCCGCGCTCGACTACGCGCACCGCAAGAAGGATTTCGAAGAGAAGGAGATGGGGCTCGTCCACCGCGACGTCTCGCCGCAGAACGTGCTCATCTCGCAGGAAGGCGACATCAAGCTGTGCGACTTCGGCATCGCCAAGGCGGCGTCGAAAGCCTCGCACACGCAGGCCGGCGCGCTCAAAGGCAAGCTGCAGTACATGGCGCCGGAGCAGGCGTGGGGCCGTCACATCGACCGCCGCAGCGACATCTTCGCGCTGGCGACGGTGCTCTTCGAGATGCTCACGAATCGCAAGCTGTTCACGGGCGACAACGAGCTCTCGATCCTCGAGCAGGTGCGCGAGGCGCGCGTCGTCCCGCCGTCGCAGTTCAACGACGAGGTGACGCCGCAGATCGACGCGATCGTGCTCAAGGCGCTGCAGAAGGATCCGGCGAACCGCTACCAGACCGCCGGCGAGATGGCGCGCGACATCGACGCGGTTCTCTACAGCTTCCGCCCGACGCCGACGAGCGCCGACCTCGCCATCTACATGCACCGCCTGTCGAGCCCCGAGCCCGCCGGCCTGCATCCGGAGCCGATCGCGGAGATCCCCGCGCCGGCGCCCGCGCCGCACATCCCGCCGCCGGTGGCCGCGGCTCCGGTCATCGCCGCCGCGCCGGTTGCGGCCGCCGCACCTGCCGCCGCGCCGTTCGCGCCCGCCGCGATCACGTACGACGAGCCGCCGAAGAAGAAGACCGCGCTCATCGCCATCGCTGCCGTCGTGCTCATCGCCATCATCGCCGGCGCGTTCGTGATGACGCGCAAGAGCAGCACGGCGGCGACGCCGGTGCAGACCGCGAGCGCGTCGACCGCGCCCGCGGGTGCGCCGCTCACGACGACGGCGCCGCTCGCGAAGACGACCGCCGCGTCCAGCACCACCGCGGCGACGTCGACCGCGCCGGTCATCGACAACAACGCCGTCGACGCCGAAGTGCAGAAGCGCATGGCCGCCGAACGCGCGCGGCTCGAAGCGCAGGCGCGCGCGCAGCAGCAGGCGCAGGCGAACACCGAGACGCCCGCGCCCGTGCGCAGCACGCCCGCCGCGCCGGTGACGCAGGCGCCCGCGCCGGTGCAGCAGGAAACGCGTCCCGCGCCCGCGCCGGTCCAGCAGGAAACGCGGCCCGCGCCGGCACCCGTACAGCAGCAGCCGGCCGAGCGCGAGCCGGCGCCCGCGCCGTCCACGCCCGCCACGCGCGAAGGCGATCTCGTCGCCGCCGGCACCGACGGACTCGTCGCGCCGCGGCTGCTCCGCCGCGGAGTCGTGGCCTATCCGCCGATGGCGCGCATCCAGCGCGTCGAGGGGACGGTCGTCACGAACGTGCTCGTCTCCGAGACCGGCCAGGTCCTCGAGGTGCGCGTGCTGCGCGGCATCAATCGTCCCGTCGGCCTCAACGAGGCGGCCGAGCAGACCATGCGCCGCTCGACCTTCGCGCCCGCCACGAAAGACGGCGTGCGCGTCAAGTCGTGGGTCACGGTCCCGGTCGAGTTCAAGCTATGATCGAGCAAATTGATTTGGAGGATGTCAGATGCCGGTGCTGACCGACCAGCAGCGCAAGTTCTACGAGACGACGCTTCAGGTGACGAAGCAGGAGATCAGCGATCTCAAGGACCAGATCGAGGAAGAGCTCGCGAAGGTGAAGGACCGCATCGCCGAGTTGCAGTCCGCGATCAACGCGTCGAAGCAGATGTACGGCGCCGCGTGCTCGCGCCTCGGCGTGAACAACGATCTCGACGAAGACGACGGTGGCGAAGCGTAGTCTGCTGACCGGCGACGATCGACGACCGCGGCTTCACGCCGCGGTTTTTGTTTGTCTGCTCGCGTTCGCGTCCTGCCGCGCTCCCGAGCCGCTCGCCACGCAGCGCGACGATCTCGGCCGCGCGGTGGCGATGCCGCGCGACATCACTCGCGTGGTCTCGCTCGCGGCCAACGTCACGGAGATGATCTACGCCGTCGGCGCGGAGGAGAAGCTGGTCGGGACGGACGACTTCTCGAACTATCCCGCCGCGGCGCGCGCGCTGCCGAAAGTCGGCGGCATGCAGCCGAACGTCGAGCGCATCATCGCGCTGCGTCCCGATCTCGTCTTCGCTTCGAGCGAAGGCAACATGCCGAACATCGAGCCGCCGCTCAAAGCGGCCGGCATTCCGATCTACGTCGTGCGCACGGACCGTCTCTCCGAGATTGCGCCGGCCATGGAGCGCATCGGCGCACTGCTCGGCGCGGAGCAGCGCGCGATCGCGGCCACCGAGCTCCGCCTCCACATCGCCGCGCAGCGGCGCATGCGCGTGAATCATCCGCGCGTGCTGTTCGCGGTGTGGGCCGATCCGCTGTACGTCGCCGGACGCGCGACGTTCACCGACGATCTCTTCGCGCTGGCCGGTGCACAGAACGCGGTGCAGGTCACCGGCTGGCCGCAGTATTCGCTCGAGTCGCTCGCCGCCCATCCGCCCGACCTCGTGCTCCATCCGCGCAAGTCGGTGACGCGGGCGGAGATCGACGCGATGCTCGCGCGCGTGCCCGGCGTGCATCCGCGCGTGGTCGCCGTCGATGAGGACATCTTCCAGCGTCCCGGCCCGCGCGTCGTCGATGCGGCGAAGGAGCTCAATGCGATACTGGATGCGCAACGATGAGAGCTGAGCGATGAACGATGAACGCACGGCGGCAGGCTCGCCGTCATCGTTCATCGTTCATCGTTCATCGTTCGGCGTCGCGCTCCTGGCGTTGTCCGCGCTGCTCGTCCTCTCCATCGCTCTCGGTGTTCGCTTCGGCGCGACGCCCATCCACTGGAATGACCCCACGTCGCGCACGATCCTCCTGCAGATCCGCCTGCCGCGCGTGCTGCTCGCCGCGGCCATCGGCGCGGCGCTCGCCGTCGCGGGCGTGACGTTTCAGACGCTGCTGCGCAATCCGCTCGCCGACCCGTTCATCCTCGGCGTCTCCGGCGGCGCGGCGTGCGGTGCCGCGGTCTCCGCCGCGCTCGGACTCTCGCGCATTCCCGGACTCGTGCCGCTCATCGCCTTCGCCGGCGCATGCGGCGCGACGGCCGCGGTGTTCCTGCTCGCGCGCCGCCGCGATCACACCGATCCGACACGGCTGCTGCTGTCCGGTCTCGTGCTCAACGCGTTCTTCTCCGCCGTGATCCTGATCTCGTTCGGACTCGCGCGGCAGAGCGATCTCACCGCCGCGCTCCGCTGGATGATGGGCACCGTCGCCGGCGCGACGTGGACCGCGGTCGCACTCGTCGTCGCGTTTCTCGTCGTCACGATGCTCATCCTCGCGTGGTTCGCGAACGATCTGCGCATGCTGGCGTTCGGTGAGGAAGACGCGAAAGCGCGCGGCGTCGACGTCGAGCGCGTCACGCTCGCGGGCTTCGCCGCCGCCTCGATCGTCACCGGCGCCGCCGTCGCCGTGAGCGGCATCATCGGCTTCGTCGGTCTGCTCGTGCCGCATCTCATCCGGCTGATCTGGCGCCGCGACTTTCGTTTTCTTCTTCCGCTCTGCGCGCTCGGCGGCGCGGCGCTGATGGCCGGCGCCGATCTCGTGTCGCGCGTCTCCGTTCCCGACGCGGAGCTGCCGATCGGCGCGTTCACGGCGATCCTCGGCGTGCCGTTTTTTCTGTCGCTGCTGCGGAGAGCGCGCTGATGCTGGAGCTGCGCGACGTCGCGTACGCGTACGCCGGCGCGCCCGCGCTGCGCGACGTCACGCTGCGCGTCGGGCAGCGCGAGCTCGTCGCGCTCGCGGGGCCGAACGGCTCCGGCAAGTCGACGCTGCTGAAGCTCATCGCGCGGGTGTTCGCGCCGCAGCGCGGCACGATCGCGTTCGAGGGCACGCCGCTCGCGCAGTGGCTCGGCAAGGACTACGCGAAGCGCGTCGGGTATCTGCCGCAGGATCCCGATCCCGCGTTTCCGATGCGCGCGCTCGACGTCGTGGTCACCGGCCGCGCGCCGTATCTCGGTCGCTTCGCGTGGGAGTCGGCGCGCGACTGGGACGAGGCGCGCGCGGCGCTCGCGCTCTGCGACGCGGAGCATCTCGCAGAGCGTTACCTCGACGAGATGAGCGGCGGGGAGCGCAAGCGCGTCTTTCTCGCGCGCGTGCTCGCGGGGCAGCCGCGCCTCATCCTGCTCGACGAGCCGCTGGCCGCGCTCGACCTCGCGCACGTGCAGCAGTTCGCGGCGCTGCTGCGCGACGTCGTCGACCGCACCGGCGCGACCGTGCTCTTCGCCGCGCACGACCTCAACTGGGCCGCCGCGCACAGCGACCGCATGCTGGTGATGCAGCAGGGCGCGCTCGCGCTCGACGCCGCGCCATCCGAGGTCATGCGCGCGGAGGTCGTGCGTGCTCTGTTCGGGCTGGAGGTGGAGACGGTCGCGCGCGACGGCAGAACCTGGATCGTGCCGCGCGTTACGTAAACGCGCGAACGCGGTCGCGCGTCGATTCGGTATGAATCGATTGGTCCCCATCGCCGCGCTCGCGCTTCTCGCGGCCGCGCCGCAGCCGCAACAGCTGACCGAATCGCAGCGCGCGTTGCACGCGCTGAATCGCCTCGGCTTCGGCGCGCGTCCCGGCGACGTCGAGCGCGTCACGAGCATCGGCGTCGACCGCTGGATCGAACAGCAGCTCCATCCCGAACGCATCGACGACCGCGCCGTCGACGCGCGACTCGCGCGCTACACGACGCTGCAACTCTCCGACGACCAGGTGATGCAGCAGTTCGCGAAACCGATCCTCGATGCGCGCAAGCAGAAGAAGCAGCAGCAGCTCAGCGCCGAAGACCTCGAAGCGATGCGCGAGAAGATCCCGCCGTCGCAGCGTCCGCGCCGCCTCGTCGCCGAACTCTCCGCGCAGCGCCTCGTGCGCGCCGCGGAATCGGAGCGTCAGCTCAACGAAGTGCTCGTCGACTTCTGGATGAACCACTTCAACGTCTACGCCGCAAAAGGGCTGGACCGCTATCTCATCGCGTCGTACGAGCGCGACACGATCCGCCCGCGCGTGTGGGGCCGCTTCGAAGACCTCTTGCTCGCGACCGCGCAGTCGCCGGCGATGCTCTTCTACCTCGACAACGCGCGCTCGCGCGCCGGCGCGATCAACGAGAACTACGCGCGCGAGATCATGGAGCTGCACACCCTCGGCGTCGACGGCGGCTACATGCAGAAAGACGTCACCGAGCTCGCGCGCGTGTTCACCGGCTGGAGCATGTCGCGCCCGCAGGACGCGCGCATGGAATTCGTGTTCCGTCCGCGTCTGCACGACCGCGGCGCGAAGACGGTGCTCGGCGTGCGCTTCGCGCCGAACGGCGGCATCGACGAAGGCGCGCGGATGATCCGCATCCTCGCGCGGCATCCCGCGACGGCTCATCATCTCGCGACGAAGCTCTGCCAGCGCCTGGTCAGCGACACGCCGTCGGCCGCGCTCGTCGAGCGCGTCGCGCAGCGCTACCTCGCCACGAACGGCGATCTGCGCGAGACCGTGCGCGCGATCGTGACCAGCCCCGAGTTCTGGGACGCGCGCAACTACCGCGCGAAAGTGAAGTCGCCGTTCGAGTACGCCGTCTCCGCGATCCGCGCGACCGGCGCCACGATCGAGAATCCGCTGCCGCTCGCGCGCGAGCTCAAGACCATCGGCGAGCCGCTCTACTTCGCGCAGCCGCCGATCGGATACTCCGACAAATCCGAGGCGTGGGTGAACAGCGGCGCGCTGCTCGCGCGGCTCAACTTCGCGCTCGCGCTGGCCGGCAACAAGATGCAGGGAGTGCGCGTCGACGTCGCGAAGCTCGGCACGTCGACGGACGCCCTTGCTCGCGTGCTGACCGGCGGGCAGCTGACCGACGAAACGAAGAAGACGATCGCCGCGCGCGGCAACGATCCGCAGCTCGTGGCGGGTCTGATTCTCGGAAGCCCGGAGTTCCAACGCCAATGAACCGACGCTTTTTTCTCAAGTCCACCGGCCTCGTGCTCGCCGGTTCCGCGCTCACGCCGAACGTCTTCGCGAAGATGGCGAACGTCTCGTCGACGCGCGGCAAACGCGTGCTCGTGGCGATCTTCCAGCGCGGCGCCGTCGACGGTCTGAACATGATCGTGCCGCACGGCGAGCGCGCGTACTACGCGGCGCGGCCGTCGATCGCGATCCCGAAGGCGAACGTGCTCGACCTCGACGGCTTCTTCGGCGCGCATCCCTCGCTGCAGTCGCTGATGCCGTTCTGGCGCGACAAGTCGCTCGGCATCGTGCACGCGGCCGGCAGCCCCGACGCGACGCGCTCGCACTTCGACGCGCAGGACTTCATGGAGTCGGGCACGCCCGGCGTCAAATCGACCGAAGACGGCTTTCTCTCCCGCGCGCTGATGACCGAGGCGCGCGCGAAGTCGCCGCTGCGCGCGGTCGCGATCTCGCCGTCGATGCCGCGCATTCTCTCCGGCAGCGCCGGCGCGATCGCGACCACGAGCCTCGCCGATTTCGCGGTGCGCTCCGGCAAGTCGAGCGCGGACGCCGCGGCGTCGTTCGAGTCGATGTACGGCGAGGCCGTGGCCGGTGCGCTCGGCGACACGGCCAAAGATTCGTTCGAGGCCGCGCGGCTGCTGCAGTCAGTCGACACCGCCGCGTCGAAAGATGGATATCCAAGGAATCCACTCGCCGACGCGCTGCAGCAGATCGCGACGCTCATCAAGAGCAACGTGGGACTCGAGATCGCGTTCGCCGACGTCGGCGGCTGGGACACGCACGCGGCCGAAGGCGGCGCGCAGGGCCAGCTGGCGAACAATCTCCGCGGCTTCTCCGATGCCATCGCCGCGTTCGCGAACGACCTCGGATCGCGCATGGCCGACGTCACGCTGGTGACGATGTCGGAGTTCGGGCGCACGGTGCACGAGAACGGCAATCGCGGCACCGATCACGGGCACGCGACGGTGATGCTCGCGCTGGGCGGCGGCGTCAACGGCGGCAAGGTGCACGGACACTGGCCGGGACTCGAGACCTCGCAGCTGTACGAGCAACGCGATCTCGCGGTGACGACCGACTTCCGCGACGTCTTCGCCGAACTGCTCACGAAGCGGCAGGGCGTCACGTCGCTGGCGAGCGTCTTTCCGCGCCATCAGCCGAGAGCGGTCGGACTCGTGGCCTGAGCGGCGTCCGCGCGCGGACGCGCGGCGTAGGCGAGCGACGCGGAGAGAATGCCGCTCGCGCCGCACGCGAGCCAGAGCAGCGTCTCGTTGTACGCGTAGAGCACCATGCCGATCGCGGGACCGAGGAGCATGCCGCACGACCACGTCATCAGCCAGAGGCCCATGTAGCGGCCGCGATAGCGCTCCGGCGCGAGTCCGGTGACGAACGCTCCGGTCACCGGCGCCCACGTCATCTCGCCGAACGTCCAGAGCACGACCGTCGCGCCGATGGCGACGACGTTGTGCGCCAGTCCCGTCATCGCGAAGCCGACGCCGGTGAGCCCGTAGCCGAGCGCGATGAGCAGCTGCGGCTGAAACCGCTGCGACCACGACACGATCGAAAGCTCGAAGCAGACGATGAGCAGACCGTTGAGCGAGATCAGCGTGCCGTACGTCGACGGCGAGTAGCCGGCCTTTTCGATGTGCAGCGGAAGCGTGGAGTGGTACTGGAACTCGATCCACGTCATGCACAGCGTGGCGAGGAGAAACGTGACGAATGTACGGTCGCGCAACGCGACGCGCACCGCCGCCGCGGGCTCTTCATCGTGCGCGCTCGAACGGAGTCCGTGCGGCAGCGCGAAGAACGCCACGCAGCCGAATGCGAACGAGGTCAGCGCGTCGCCGGCGAAGAGCAGAAAGAACGAGCGGTTCGCGAGGAAGCCGGCGGTCGCGGGTCCGGCGGCGAAGCCGAGGTTCACGGCGAAGCGATACATCCCGAACGCGGCGATGCGCTGTTCGGGCGCGACGAGATCGCCGAGGAGCGCGTTCGCGGCGGGACGATAGATCTCCCCGATCGCGCCGACGGCGAAGGTGAAGATCGCGATCAGCGGCAGCGTGCGGGCCTGCGAGAGCGCGAGCATCGTGGCCGCGGAGCCGAACATCGACAGCGCGATCGTGTTGCGGCGCCCGATGCGGTCCGCGAGATGGCCGCCGGCGATCGACGCGATGAGATGCCCGGCGCCGTACGCGCCGATGGCGATGCCTGCCTGCGCCGGCGTGAAGCCGCGGCGCGTGAGGTAGATCGCCAGGAACGGCATGACGAACGTGCCGAAGCGATTGATGAACGCGCCGCCGAAGAGCACCCACGCGGGGCGGGGGAGGGCGCGGAGGTTCTGGCGGAGCGTGGGCACGCTCGCAGTGTAGATGAGCGGCGGGCGCCGCGCGCCCGCCGCTCATCGGGGAAGGGTTACTCGAAGAAGAAGCGCGCCATGAAGGCGCGGAACTGCGACTTCGTGGTCGCGCCGATCACACCGCTGTCGGCCTTCTCCCATTCCTCGCGCGTGAGCACTTTGATGGGATCGAGCTTCTTCGCGGCGAGGGTTTTGTTGACGGCGTCGACATCCTTCGCCGCCGCGTCGAACGCCGACTGCTTCTTCGCCAGCTCGGCCGCCAGCGCGTCGGCCTCGGCGAGCTGCGAGTCGGTCGGACGTCCGTCGAAGCTGTTCACGGCGCCGTAGACGGAGCCCATGCGCTCGCGGAGCTGTTCCTCGCCGGAGAGCCAGCCGCCCTCGCGCGTGGCGACGAGGGTCTTGTACTGCTCGTCGAGCTTGTTCGCGAAGTCGGTGAGCTTCTTCTTGTCGGCGCCGGAGAGCTTGGCCGCGCGCGCGTTGGCTTGATCGCGCAGCGTCTTCACGCGCTCGGTGAGGAACGTGAAGTCGGCCAGCATGTCGTACAGCCGGCGCACGCTCTTCTGCTGCAGCGCGCGGTCTTCGGCGCTGTACGTCGCGCGCGTGTCGGGCACGAGATCGATCGTCGAGGTGTACGTCTCTTTCCCCTTGATCAGCTTCACCGTGTACTTGCCGGCGGGCGCGCGCGGACCGGTGAACGAGCCGCCGGAGAAGATGACCGAGCTGCCGGCCGGCATCTTCGGCGCCTTCAGGCGCATCGGCCATTCGACGTGATTGATGCCGCGCCGTTTGCCGGCGGGCAGCGTGGAGATGAGCTTGCCGTCGGCGTCGTAGATCTCGATCTTCGAGTCGCCGACGATGTGGCGCTTCTTGAAGTAGTACGCGATCGACGCGACGTCGCCGACGTCATCGGAGGAGAAGACCGCGTCGCCTTCCGAGCGCGACTCGAATGCGGGGATCTTCAGCGCCGCGGCGCGGCTCGGCAGCATGACCACGTCTTTCGCGAGCGCGTCGGGCGTGAGCGCGCGGAGGGGCGTGATGTCGTCGATGACGTAGATGCCGCGGCCGTGCGTGGCGACGAGGAGATCGGCGTCGCGCGGATGGAGCTGGAGGTCGAACACCGGAACGGCGGGGAAGTTCTCGCGGAACTGCGCCCAGCTCGCGCCCGCGTCCAGCGAGATCCACAGCCCCGCCTCGGTGCCGAGGAACAGCAGGTTCGGGTTCACGAGATCTTCGCGGACGACCTGCGCGTAGCCTTTGACGTCGCCCGTCGCGAGCGGCTCCCACGTCTTGCCGCCGTCGCGCGTGCGGTAGACGTAGGTCTTCATGTCGCCGGTGCGGTGGCCGTCGAAGGTGACGTACGCGGTGTTCGCGTCGGCGTGCGAGGCGTCGACGCGCGAGACCCACGTCTTGGCCGGCACGCCCTTCACGTTCGCGACGACGTTCGTCCAAGACTTGCCGCCGTCGCGCGTGACCTGCACGTTGCCGTCGTCGGTGCCGACCCAGATCGTGTTCGGGTCCTTCATCGACTCGGAGATGGTGATGATGGTCGTGTAGTTCTCGGCCGACGAGTTGTCGATCGAGAGGCCGCCCGACTCGAGCTGCTTCTGGTGGCTCTGATCGTTCGTCGTGAGATCCGGCGAGATGCGCTCCCACGAGTCGCCGCGGTCGCGCGAGCGCATGAGGTACTGCGAGCCGAGGTAGACCACGCCCTTCTGCGTCGGGCTGGAGTAGATCGGCGTGTTCCAGTTGAAGCGCAGCTTCTGCTCGTCCTTGCGCGCGTACGGATAGATCTCTTTGTTCTCGCCGGTGGAGCGGCGGACGCGCACGATGCGGCCGCCCTGCGACTCGACGTAGACGTAGTCGGGCTCGACGGAGTCGATGGCCACCGCGAAGCCGTCGCCGCCGCCGATGGGGCGCCAGTGGTGGTTGGTCACGCCGCCGGGATACTGCGACGGGCCGGTCCACGTGCCGTTGTCCTGCAGGCCGCCGTAGACGTGGTACGGCGTGTCGAGGTCGTAGGCCACGTGGTAGAACTGCGAGACCGGCAGCACCTCGAGATGGCGCCAGCGCTGCGCTTTGTCGCGCGACTGGTAGACGCCGCCGTCGGTGCCGACGAGGATCTCGTTCGGATCGCTCGGATTGATCCAGAGCGCGTGCAGATCGGGATGCATGGCGTTGCCGAACGAGAGGATCGAGCCGGAGAACGTCTTGCCGCCGTCGTCGCTGAACGTGAGCGAGTATCCGGGCTTGTAGACGCGGTTGTGATCCTTCGGGTCGACGATGATGTTGGCGAAGTAGAACGGGCGCACCTGCACGTTGAACGAGTCGTTCATCTCGCGCCAGTGCTCGCCGAGGTCGTCGGAGCGGAAGAGCGCGGTCTTCTTCGCCTCGACGACGGCGTAGACGGTGCTCGGCCGCGACGGCGCCACCGCGACGGCGATGCGTCCGAGGTTGCCTTCCGGAAGTCCGGTCTTCAGCTTCTCCCACGTGTCGCCGCCGTCCTTCGAGCGGTAAAGACCGCTGCCCGGACCGCCGGAAGAAAAGAAGTCCGGCTGGCGGCGGAACTGCCACATGCCGGCGTAGAGGATGTTCGGATCGCCCGGATCGAGCGTGACGTCGGCGCAGCCGGTGTTGGTGTCGACGTAGAGCACTTTCTTCCACGTCTTGCCGCCGTCGGTGGTGCGGAAGAGGCCGCGCTCTTCGTTCGAGTTCCACGCGTGGCCGGTGGCGCAGACGTAGACGGTGTCGGATTTCTTCGGGTTCACGACGATGCGCGCGATGTGCTCGCTGTCGCCGAGGCCAACGTTCGTCCACGTCGCGCCGGCGTCGGTCGACTTGTAGACGCCGTCGCCGACGGAGACGCTGTTGCGCACCCACGACTCGCCGCTGCCGACCCAGACGGTCGACGGATTGGCGTCGTCGATGGCGATCGCGCCGATGGACTGGATGTGATCGTCGAAGACCGGTTTGAACGTCGTGCCGTCATCGGTCGACTTCCACACGCCGCCGCTCGCGGCGCCGATGTAGATCGTCGACGGCGAGCCGGCCGTGCCGTCGATCGCGGCGATGCGGCCGCCCATGACCGCGGGGCCGATCGCGCGCGCGCGAAAGCCGCCGAAGGTCGACGAGTCGAGTTTGACCGGCTCGTCGCCGAAGAGCGGTGTTGAGAGAGGCAGCAAACCAGCGAGGCACAACGCAACTACGCTTTTCTTCACCCGTTCTCCTTATTGCGGTTTGGCCGCCGGCGCTTCCGCCGTCTTCGCCGGGATCGCGAACAGCGCGTCGGCGACGACGGGGTTCACCTCGACCTTCGTGATGTTGATGCGCTGGCCGCCCGGCTGTCCCGCGCGTTTGACTTCGAGCGAGTAGGCGAACAGCACTCCGTTGACTTCCTGATAGTTGCCGATCGAGGTCTGCGTCTCGACGTCCTCGCCGTGCATGTGGCGCCGCGAGTCGGCGCGCACTTCGAGAAACGAGTCGGCGTCGATGTAAAGCGTGCGATCGACGGTGCCTTCTTTCGAGACGTGCAGCTTGTAGGCGGGCGTGCCTTCGATCTCGCTCTTGCCGAGGAGCTCGAGCTTGTAGCCCTTCTTCGCGGCGTCGACGATCGCGCCGTCGAAGTCCGCTTCTTCGCGGATCTGATCGAGCAGTTCGCCCGACAGCACTTCCGGATCCTTCTTGCCCATGAACGGCATCACCGCCCAGCCGGTCGTGCCGTCGTACGCGCGCGAGCCGGTCATGCCTTGCAGCGTGAAGTCGATGCGCACTTTCTCGGGGCGCTTCTTGGTGATCGTGAGCGGGACGTCGGAGCCGTGCATCGACATCGTGCCGGTGAGGCGGAGCGTCTGCACGGCGTGCAGTTTTTCGAGACCGCCGCGCGCGGCGGCGTTGCGGGCGAGGATGTCGTCGAGCGTGAGCTCCGCCGCGGACGACGTGACTGCGATGGACAGAGCAACAGCGAGGACGATGAGATTGCGTTTCATCGGAATTCTCCTTCGGCGTTCATGAGGTCGAGAGCAGAACGCGCGAAGGCGGGGAAAGTTGCAGCGGCGCCGCGAATCACACCACTTCGCGGCGCCGCCGCGGTTCGAATGCTACTGCTGCGGCTTCGCGGCCGGCGCCTCGGCCTTCTTCGGCATCTTGAAGAGGTCGTCGGCCATCACCGGGTTCACCTCGATCTTCTCGACCGTGATGACCTGCGAGCCCGGCTGCCCCTTCGCCTTCGACTCCATCGAGTACGGGAAGAGCATGCCGTTGACTTCCTGGTAGTTGCCGAGCGTGGTCTCGGTCTCGACGTCCTGTCCCTGCATCTTCCGCTTGCCTTCCATGCGGATCTCGAGGAACGAGTCGGCGTCGAGGTAGACGAGGGTCTCGTCGCCGTCCTTGGTCACCTTCAGTTTGTAGGCGGGCGAGCCTTCGATCTCGGTCTTGCCGAGGAGCTCGACCTTGTAGCCCTTCTTCGCGGAGTCGATGAACGGGCCGTCGAAGTCGGCCTGCTCCTTGGCGTCCTTGAGCATGTCGCCGGAGAGAGGCTCGGCGTCCTTCTTGCCCATGAACGGCATGAGCATCCAGCCGGTCGAACCGTCGTAGGCCTGCGAGCCGGTCATGCCCTGGATGGTGAAGTCGACGCGCATGTTCTCGGGGCGCTTCTTCGACATCGTGAACGGCGCTTCCATGCCGCCCATGTTCATCTTGCCGCTGTACTTGATCGACTGGACGGCTTTGATCTTCTCGAGGCCGCCGCGGGCGGCGACGTTCTTGGCGATGATTTCATCGAGGGTCAGCTCCGCCGCGGACGCGGTGACCGCGAGGCACAGAGCTGCCGCGAGAGACAAAATGAGACGTTGACGCATTGAGGTTCTCCTTCTTTGGACACACGTTGGACGCACTGACTCCGTGCATTGTACGAGAGCGCCCGCGGAAGGTTGTGGCGAAAGGTCGAAAAAGGCGCGCGCTCAGCGGGGCGTGACGCGCCAGATCGTGTTGCCGACGTCGTCGGCCACGAGCAGCGCGCCCGCGCGGTCGAAGACGACGCCGACGGGACGGCCGCGCGCTTCTTCCTTCTCGTCGACGAAGCCGGAGAGCACGTCTTCCGCCGCTCCGGAAGGATGGCCGTCCGTAAACGGCACGAAGAGCACTTTGTAGCCGCTCAGCGGCCGGCGGTTCCACGAGCCGTGCTGGCCGACGAACGCGCCGCCGGCGTAGTGCGCGGGGAAGAGCGTGCCCTCGTCGAACGCGAGCCCGAGCGAGGCGGTGTGCGGTCCGACCGCGTAGTCGGGCACGAGCGCGCTGGCGACGAGGTCGGGCCGCTGCGGCGTGACGCGCGCGTCGACGTGCTGGCCGAAGTAGCTGTACGGCCAGCCGTAGAAGCCGCCGTCTTTGACGGAGGTGATGTAGTCGGGCACGAGGTCGCTGCCGATCTCGTCGCGCTCGTTGACGGCCGCCCACAGCGCGCCGGTGCGCGGCTCCCACGCTAGGCCGTTCGCGTTGCGCAGGCCGGAGGCGAAGATCCGCGAGCGGCCGCTGGCGAGATCGATCTCGAAGATGTCCGCGCGATTCGTCTCGACGGCCATCCCGTGCTCGGCGGCGTTGCTGTTCGAGCCGATGGTCGCGTAGAGCTTCGCGCCGTCGCGGCTGGCGAGGATGTTTTTCGTCCAGTGATGGTTGCGCGTGCCGGCCGGAAGATCGGCGACTTTCATCGGCGTCGCGGAGATCTGCGTCGCGCCGTCGGCGTACGGGAAGCGAACCACGGCGTCGGTGTTCGCGACGTAGAGGTCGTGGCCGACGAGCGCCATGCCGAACGGCGAGTTGAGGCCCTGCAGGAAGACGGTGCGCGTTTCGGCGACGCCGTCGCGATCGGCGTCGCGCAGGAGGGTGATGCGGTTCGCGCTCGGCGTCGCGGAGCCGGCGTGGCGCATGAAGAAGGCCATGAACTTCGCCTTGATGCCCTTCTGTTCGTCCGGACGCGGCGGCGCGTTCGTCTCGGCGACGAGCACGTCGCCGTTCGGCAGCACGTACAGCCAGCGCGGGTGATCGAGGCCGGTGGCGAACGCGTTCACGGTCAGTCCCGCCGCGGGCGTCGGCATCACGCCCGCCGGCCACCCTTTCGCCGGCGCGATCTTGACGGTCGGGATGAGCTGCGGATGCGGCGCGGGCAGTTCGGGACTCGGTCCCATGCCCGCCTGTACGGGCAGCCGCGCGGATTCGCTGCAGGCGGCGAGGCCGAGCACGACGATGAGCGAGAGAGCGAGTTTGCCGCGCATGGAGAAGCGCGCAGCAAGAGGTGAGCCTGCGAGCTGAATCAGCCAGCTACGCCGTCATCGCCGGCAGCATCGTGAGGAACCGCTCGATGAGCGCGGCGTCGAACTGCGTGCCCGCGCCTTCGCGCAGCTTCACGGCGGCGCGCTCGCGCGCGATGGGCGGCTGATACGAGCGCTCGGAGGTCATCGCGATCCACGCGTCGGCGATCTGCAGGATGCGCGAGGCGAGCGGGATCTGCGAGCCGCTCATGCGGCTGGGATAGCCCTTGCCGTCGACGCGCTCGTGATGGCGGAGCACGGCCTGCGCGACGTCGCTGCCGAGGATCGGCTCGACGAGCGCGGCGCCGACGACGGGGTGCTCCGCGAGGCCGCGCAGTTCATCGCTCGTCAGCGCGGGGCGTTTGTACAGACGCTCGTAATCGAGGAGGCGCAGCCCCGCGTCGTGCACGAGCGCGGCGATGCGCACGGTCTCGATCTGCGTCGCGGGCAGTCCCAATGCTTTGGCAAAGCGCCGCGAGAGCTCGGAGACCGAGCGGCAATGTTCGGCGAGCTCGGGGAACTTCTGGAAGTCGGGCTCGAGAATGCGCTCGGCGAGGAGCTGGCGGTCCTGCCGTCCCGACGCGGCTACGAACGCGGCCTCGATGAACGGCTCGATCGACTTGACGAAGAGCTGCACGCCGCGCTGCGCCTGCACTTCCGTGATGCGGTCGAACGCGACGGTGACGAGCAGGCCGTCGATGGTCTGCGCGTTGAGCGGCGCGGTGACGATCGCGCCGACGTTGGCCATCGTGATCGGCACGCTCTGCGTTCCGAACGGCATCGACGGCTCGATGCGCGTCGTCGCGTGCGGCTGGTTCGCGCGTTTGAGGCCTGCCTGCAGATGCTGCTCGATCGCGGTCATGGCGTCGTCGGCGACGCCCGAGCGCGCGGCGACGGCCTGCGGGTTCTGCAGCTGGCCCATGACGCTCACGCACGCGACGACCGCGTACGGGATGCCGAGGGCCGACGGCAGCAGCAGGCGCAGCACGTCGAGGTCCGACTCGACGATCGTGCGCTTGCCGCTCGGCGGCGCGACGAGCTGCCGCTTCGAGAGGTACTGCCGCGCCGCCTCGATCGCGCGCAGCGCTTCCGGCGAGAACACCTGTCCCGCTTGCGCGGGTCGCGGCGCCGCGGGCTCCGGTGTCGGGCGCACGATGTTGGCCGGATCGAGCGGGCGCGTCGGGTCTTCGACGAGCGCGATCGAGCCGAGGCCGAACAGCTTGTTCGTGGCGAGCACGGCCAGCATCTGATCGCTGATCCTCCTCGCCGCCTCGACGTCGGGGACATCGAACGGCTTCTTGCCCGCTTTGTCGCGCATGTCGATGAAGCCGACCATGCGGCCGCGCCCGAAGAGCGGGGCCACGAGCAGGCGGTCGTTCCCCTGGCGGAAGAGCATCTCCGCGAAGCGCTGATCGGCGCTGAGACCGTTGACGTAGAAGGGGTTGCGCTTGACGGCCATGCGGTCGACGAGATCGTCGTTCGCGCTCACCACGCGCCGGTCGGCGACGTTGTACTGGTAGCTCGTCACGATCTCGAACGTCTTCGCGTTGAGGTCGTGCGTCGACGACAGATACAGCGCGGCCTTCGTTGCCTGCACGTGCTCGACGCAGCCGTAGAGAATCTGCTTCAGCTGCGCCTCGATCGACTTCACTTCCGGGAGCATGGTGGACGGGACAGATTACTCGAATTCGAAGCGCACGCGCAGCCGTGCATGGCCGAGACACGCGCCGGCCACCGCACCGATCGTGTTCCAGATGACGTCGTTGATGTCCGCCACGCGCGAAGGGAGGAAGTATTGCCATCCTTCGATCGCGAGAGAAAGGGAAAAACCGATGAGAATCGTGAGGATGTACGTCTGCATCGTCGGCCTCTCCACGCTGTAGAGCAGGATGAACAGAAAGAAGCCGAACGGGAGAAACAGCAGGACGTTGGCGATGATCGGCACGACCAGCACGGCCAGGATGTGCGTCGAGATCGGCCGGGCTTCGACGCGATGGATGAGAAACCGCACGTCGTCGAAGGGAATCGGGTCGAGGTTCGCGTAGCTCTTGCCCGACATCCATACGGTCACCGTCGCGATGACCACGATCGTCGCGAGCAGCAGCAGGACGGTGACGGGACGGCGGATGACGACTTGCGCGGGCATAGAAGCCGGACGGAACTCGCCCGCTGTTTTACCATGCTCCTCATGAACCTCGGCGAACGCGTGCGCATCCGCAGAGTGGACGCCGGCCTCACGCAGGCGCGCCTCGCGCGCATCGCCGGCGTGAGCCGCCGCCATCTCGCCGCGCTGGAGAAAGGCGCGAACGTTTCCCTCCTGGTGCTGAAGCGCGTCTCCGACGTCCTCGACGTTTCGCCCGCGACGTTCTTCGCGAGCGACGCGCCGCGCGCGGCGTTCACGCCGCGCTATGCGTCCGTATTTTTGAGCTACGGCGGTCCCGACGAGGCGGTCGCGCGACGCATCTACGAGGAGCTGACGTTCGCCGGCGTGCGTTGCTTCTTCTTTCCGGTGAGCGCGATTCCCGGCATCCGCCTCCACCGCACGATGTCCGAGGCCATTCGCCAGTTCGATCGCGTGGTGCTGCTTTGCTCGGAGGCGGGGCTGCAACGTCCGGGCGTCGCGAACGAGCTCGAACAGGTGCTCGCGCGCGAGGCCGAAGAAGGCGGCGCGGAGCTGATCATTCCGGTGGCGCTCGACGACGTGCTCTTCCCCGCCACCGCCGCGCGGCATCACGTGCTGGCGCAGATCCGCCAGCGCGTCATTGCCGACTTTCGCAATGCGCTGAGCGACGACGAGGCGTGGCGGCGCGGAATCGATCTGCTTCTCAAGTCGCTGCGGGAGCGGTGACGGCGTGCCCGAGGAAACCGCTGCGCGCTACCGCAGCGTGATGGCGTGGCAGACCGTGCACAGCATGGCCGTCCGAGTCTTGCCGGCGCGCACGAGCGTCCTTCGTTCGCCATGCGGCGGCGCGAACACCAGCCGGCGTACGGACTGCTTCCAGCTCACGAGCGCCCGCCAGCCGCTGCGCTGCACGCGCACGACGCCGAGGATCACCTCGGCCGCGCAGAGGGGCCTCGGCCCAGTTCGCCCGCAGCTCCGAGAAACCGGCGTTCAGTTCGCTGCCGCAGAACGGGCACGGCCGCGTCGCCACTACGACTGCGGCACCTGCATGTTGTAGTAGAACGTCGCGGTCACGCGCTCGCTCGGCTTCGGGAACTCCTTCGGGAGCGCGTTGAGCGGGGAGGAGAGCTCGATCGCTTTCTTCGCGGCGTAGTCGTACGGCGGAATCCCGGACGGCCGCACGATCGTGACGTCGGTGATGCGGCCGTCGCGCTGGATCGTGAAGCGGATCGAGACGAAGCCCTGCATGCCCGTCTTGAGGATCGGCGGCATGTTGCCGTACCAGTTCACGCGGATGCGGCTCACCATCGACTGCGCGTAGTCGCCCCAGTCGAACCACGACGTCTCGAACGAGATCGGTCCTTCTTTCGCGAAGCCTTTCTCGCCGCCGAGCTCCGGCGCGTCGACGCCGTCGCCGCGCGCGCCGCCGGGCGCGATCACTTTGCTCACCTCGCGAATCGCGGTCTTCCAGTCGACGGGCCCGGCCGGCGCGGCCGCGGCAGCTTTGGTCGGATCCTCGCGATACGTGAGGCCGTCGGGAAGCGGCTGCTGCTGCGCCTGCGGCGCGCTCTGCGTCGGCGGCGCGAGGTTCGGCGACGCGCTGCGCGGCTGCATGGCCGCGCGCGGGGTAGGAGCGCTCGTCCGCTGCTGCATCGGCGGTGAATAGACGCCGCCGTTCTCGCCGGGCCGCATCGTGGGACGATCGCCGGTCGGATGCGGCATGCTCGCCTCGCGGTTCGCGTCGGACGGCGGCGCCTGCAGCGGCTTGCGGTCGATCTGGTGTCCCGGCGCCTCGGTGAACTGCTGCGGGTTCTGCTTGATCAGCTCGACGTAGCGCGCGATCGGCACTTCCGCGGCGCGCGGCGCAACGCGCGTCGAACGGATGAACCAGACCACCAGCAGCGAGTGGACGATCATCGAAACGACGACGGCGATGCTGAGGCCTTTGCCGGTCTTCGGCTCCTCTTCCACAGCAACGAGATCGATCGGGTCGTCCAAGGTTCGCTACAACATTGACGGACCACGTTTCTTCCAAGTTACGAGGTGTACACTCCGGCCATGTCCGACGTGCCGTTCACCCCCGAGCCGCCGTCTCCGGTGCCCCCTCCGCCGCCTCCGCCCACCGCGCCGGCAACGCAGGAGTTCGACTTCGTCAAGCCGTTCTCGTTCGTCTTCGACGATCCGCGCTGGGTGAACAAGATCCTGCTCGGCGGTCTCTTTTATCTCGCCGGGTTTCTGCTCGTCGGCTGGTTCTTCATCCTCGGCTATGTCGCGCAGCTGATGCGCAACGTGATCCTCGGCCAGCCGCGGCCGCTTCCGGAATGGGACAACCTCAGCGACTACTTCGGCGAAGGCGCGCTGCTCTTCGCCGTCGGCTTCGTCTGGATGCTGCCGATCTTCGCGCTCGTCGGCATCATCATCGTGCCGGCGATCGTCAGCGGCGCGCTCGACGCGCACCACACCGCGGCGGCGCAGGCGGCGAGCTTCATGACCGCGGGCGTCACGGCCGTCTTCTCCTGTCTCATGGTGCCGCTCGGTCTGGCCGTCACGGTGTTCCTGCCGGCGTCGTTTCTCTTCGTCGTCGTCGAGCGGCGTTTCGGCGCGGCGTTCGAGTTCGCGCGCATCTGGGCGTTCATCCGCAACAATCTCGCGAACTATCTCCTGGCCGTCGTCGTGTATCTCATCGCGCGCTTCCTCGCGGGCTTCGGGATCGCGCTCTGCTGCATCGGCGTCGTCTTCACCGGCTTCTGGTCGTTCCTCATTACCGGCTACGCGTTCGCGCAGACGTATCGACTCGCCACGACGCCGCGATGATGCGACGCGACACGAAGATCGTGTTCGCGCTCGTCGGCGCGGTGCCGGTGTCGATCCTCGCGGCGGCGACGTTGTGCTCGTGGGCGATCGCGCGCGGCGCGTCGATGCAGTGGCGCTTGCTGTTCCGCATGCTCTGTCACGGCATTCCGCGGCGCTGCTTCGAGCTGTTCGGCGCGCCGATGCCGATCTGCGCGCGCTGCACCGGGATCTACATCGGGATGCTCGGCGGGATGTGCGCGTTTTTGCTCCTGCCGGCGGTGCGCGAACGGTTCGCGCGGATCGCTGCATTCGCGGCCGTGACGCCGCTCGCGATCGACGGTCTGACGCAGCTCGCGGGGCTGCGCGAGAGCGTGAATCCGCTGCGTCTCGCGACCGGTCTCGTCGCCGGTTTGGCCTTTGGATTCTGGATTTTGACCGCGGTCGAGCATCGCGATGACGCGCTGTTGACCAATCCTTGACCTGTCAAGATCGCTGGGTTACGCTTCAGCGACATCCAACGTCATGGCATTCCAAGGCTCCCTCAAAGAACTGCCGTTGCCCGACATCATCCAGCTGGTGAGCGTGTCGGGAAAAACGGGCAAGTTCACGCTCACACGCGACGGAGACCGCGGGTTCATCTACCTGAAAAACGGGCAGATGGTGCACGCCATCGTCGGCGATCTCATCGGCGAGGAAGCGATCTACTCGCTCGCCATCTGGAACCAGGGCGAGTTCCAGTTCAGCCCCGGTGAAGAGCCCGATCGCCAGACCATCACGAAGTCGAACACGAACCTGCTGATGGAAGCCGCGCGCCGCCTCGACGAGTGGCGCGTGCTGTCGAAGAAGATCCCGTCGGTCGATCACGTACCCGAGCTCCTCGCGCGCGAGAACCGCCACGAGCAGGTCACGCTGAACCCGCACGAGTGGATGCTGATCACGAAGATCGACAGCCACCGTTCCATCGCCGAGATCGGCCGCGCGCTGAACCTCTCCTCGTTCGACGTCGCGAAAATCCTCTACGGGATGATCACGGGCGAACTGGTCCAGCTAAAAAAAAAAATTGATTTCGGCGACGACCGGGAAAACGGAGAGCTCGTCGACCTTGCCGCACGCATTCGCGCGGTAGCCGAGGAGTTCATCGGCGACAGCGCGCACAAGACGATCGAGAAACACTTCCTCCACGCCCTCGACTCGATCATGAACGGCAGCGGCCCCGGCGCCGTCGAGACGATGGTGCAGGAGTTCGAGAAAACCGCGTCGCTTCTGCGCGGCATCGCCGTGACCGAGAAGCTGCGGTCGCGCATCGCCGAAGTGCGGCAGCTGGCCAGCTGACCACACGCGCCCGTTGTTAACCACTAGCCGTCCGGCGGGTTGTATCCGCCATGAGCACGGCTCGCACCCTCGCCATCCTCTTCATCGCCTTCACGGTTCGCGCTGACGTGACGGCGACGCTCGACGACTACTTCACGCGCGCCGCCGCGCACGGCTTCTCCGGCTCGGTGCTCGTCGCGCGCGGCGACGAGATCCTGCTGCGCAAAGGGTACGGACTCGCCGACCGGCGCGCGCGCATCGCCGCGACGCCGCGGACCGCGTACAACATCGCGTCGCTCGACAAGCAGTTCATCGCCGCGGCGATCCTGAAGCTCGAAGAGAGCGGGAAGCTCGCGACGACCGACACGCTCGCGCGCTTCTTCGACTTCGCTCCCGACGACAAGAAGAACATCACGCTGCATCAGCTGCTCTCGCACACCTCGGGACTGCCGAACGATTACTGGGACGAGCACGCGGAGCTCTCGCGCGAGCAGTTCGTGCGCTTCGTGCTCGCCCAGCCGCTCGAGAGCCGCCCCGGAACGGAGTGGAGCTACTCGAACTCCGCGTTCATCGTGCTGGAGCGGATCATCGAGCTCGCGTCCGGGGTCGCGTACGAGCGCTACCTGCACGACGCGCTCTTCGCGCCGGCCGGCATGGCGTACACCGGCTTTGCGATTCCGAAATTGAAGCCGCATCAGGTGGCGCACTACGACTTCTGGACCGTCGACACGAAGTCGCTGCCCGGCGACGTCGCGTTCGACGATCCGCTCCAGCGCCCGCCCGCGCGGCGCGTGCTCCTCTCCAGCGTCGACGATCTCCGCGCGTGGCACCAGCAACTGCCGTCGCTCCTCGGCCGCGCCTCGCTCGCGAAGCTCTACACGCCGGTGATGAGCGACTACGCGTACGGCTGGAACGTCGTGCGGACGACGCGCGGCACGCGGCTCATCCACCACGGCGGCTCCGACACGAACACCGGGATGCTCGTCACGTATCGCAACTACGCCGACGAAAACGTCTTCTTCGTCATCGCCACGAACAGCATGCAGCCGTCTCTCGTCTCCGATTACATGGCCGCCGACGTCGAGGCGATGCTCTTCGGCGGCGCGGTCACGTTCCCGCCCGCCGCGCGACCGAACCGCGACGCGCTCGCCGGCAAGTACGGCGCGTACGACGTCGTCGCCGTCGACGGCGGTCCGCTCGTGCTGCGCACCGAGGATCGCACGGCGATGCTGGAGCTTCGCTTTCCCTCCGCACCGGCGGCGCAGGACGACGCCGCGAACGACCTCGTGCGCGCGGCGTTCGCCGGCGACTCCGCGACGGTCCAGCGCGCGACGCACGCGGGCGACGCATTCATGCAAACCGTCCGCGAAGGCATCGCGCAGTGGAAGCAGGCGTATGGAAACGTCACGAACATTCGCACCGTCGGGCAGCGCACGTTCGTCTTCGAGGCGGAGCCGGAGATCCAGTCGTACGTCCGCGTCGACTTCGAGCGCGGCGCCGAGATCCTGCGCGTCATCCACACCGGCGCGGGACTGCTACGCCTCGATCGTCTGAAGATGCCGCCGTTCCTCGAAATGGTCCTCGCGCCGGCCGGGCCGGGGAAGTGGACGACGTGGGACTTCAAGCTCGGCACCGGCGCGATCGTCAGCCGCGACGGCAGCCGGCTCGTGCTTCAGGGACAATGACCGCCCATGCGCGCGTATCAAGTCGACAATCTGATCGCCATCACCGCGTCGTTCTTCATCGTGCTGACGATCACGCTGATCGTGGTCCGCGCGTGGCGCCGCGCGTTCGAGGCGCAGCACGAGCTCCGGCGGCAGCTGATCGACCGCATTGCTCCGGACGACCTCGCGCGCATGCTCGAGAGTCCCGACCGCGCGCGCGTGATCGCGGCGCTCACCGGCAGCGGCGAGGCGTCCGGCGCATCCGGCGCCATCGGCCGCGGCCTCATGCTGCTGCTGATCGGCGCGGCCCTCGGCGTCTCCGCGGCGACGTCGCACCTTCCTCTCGTCGGGATCGCCGGCATGGTCGCGTTCGCGGCCGGACTCGCGCAGCTGATCGTCGGCGCGCTGATGAAACGCGAACGCGAACGGCATTCGTGAACGAGCAGGAGCTCGAAGAGCTCTACCGCGCGACGGCGCCACGCCTGCGCCGCTACCTCGGCCGGCTCGTCGATCACGCGGACGATCTGACGCAGGAGACGTTCTATCGCTATCTGCGCGCCGGCTACACGGCGAGCGGCGAGGATCGAGTGCGCATTCTCTTCACCATCGCCACGAACCTCGCGCGCAATGCGTGGACACGAACGCGCACGCATGAGGAGTTGCACGAACGAACGCGCGCCGTCGACGCCGATCCGATCGAGCGCATCGATCTCATCGCGGCGCTACGGAATCTCTCGCCGCGCGAACGGGCGCTGCTTTGGCTCACGCATGCCGAGGGCTACGAGCATCGCGAGGTTGCGCGCATGATGGGAATGGCACAGGCCAGCGTGCGCGTCCTGTTGTTTCGCGCGCGCAGGAAGCTCGCGCGGCTCATGGAGCGGGAACGATGATCGACCTCGACAAAGCATTCGCCGCACTGCCGCCCGCGGAAGCCGATCCCCGCGACAGCGGCACGGCGCGCGCGATCTGGCTTCGCGCGCGGATGGCTGCAATGGTCGAGGAAGACGCGCGCGCCGTGCGTCTCCGGCGGCTGCGGTTCGCGAGCGCCGCGCTGTTCGTCACGGCGATGGACGCGATCGCGCTGCTGGTCATCGCGTCGGTATTCACGACGAGCCGTTAATCGAGCCGCCCGCGCAGTCGCTTCGTCTCGCCGCGCCGCTTCTTCTCCTCGATCCGCTTTTGCTTCGCCGCCCGTGACGGACGTGTTTTCTTCCGCGGCTTCTGCTCTTCGAGCGCGGCGCTGAGCAGGTCTTCCATGCGCGCGAGGGCGCGGTCGCGGTTCTCGCTCTGGCTGCGCGCGATCTGCGAGGTCACGCGCAGGACGCCGTCGCGGTTGATCCTCGATGCGAGACGCTCGCGCACGAGCGTTTTCTTCGCGTCGTCGAGCGGCAGGCGATCGACGTCGGCTTCGATCGTGACACGCGTCTCGACCTTGTTCACGTTCTGGCCGCCGGGACCGCCGCTGCGCGAGGTCGTCACGCGCAGCAGGTCCGCGGGAACGACGGTGCCGTCGGCGAGGACGAGGTCTCTCATCGCGTCACGCGGTGCAGCACGGCCTGTCCCGGTTTCGCGCCGGTGTGCTCGCCGTCGCGCAGCACCTGCGTGCCGTTGACGAACACGTCGACCATGCCCGTCGCGTACTGGAACGGCCGGTCGTACGTCGCGTGCGCGGCGACCGTCGCGGGATCGAAGACGACGACGTCGGCGTAGTTGCCGGCGCGCAGCAATCCACGATCGGCGATGCCGAGGTTCGACGCCGGTAACGCCGTCAACCGCCGCACCGCTGCTTCGAGCGGGACGATCTGTTCGTCGCGCACGTACTTGCCGAGGAGGTTCGCGAAGTTGCCGTACTCGCGCGGATGCGTGCTGCTCTTGAGAAACACGCCCTCGGGCGCGGACGCCGCGGCATCGGAGCCGAAGCTCACCCACGGTTTGCGCAGTTCCTTGCGCAGATTGTCTTCGTCGATGATGAAGTAGACGGTGCCGATGGGACTCTCATCCTCGATCACGAGATCGACGATGGCGTCCTCGGCGGACACGCCGCGCATGCGCGCGACCTCCGCGAGCGTCTTGCCGGTGAGCGGCTTGAGCTTCTCGCTCTTGAAGCCGGTGAGCAGCACGCGCTCGGGCGAGCCGGAGAGCAGCAGCAGGTTCTCCCATGCGTCGCTCGGCGTGCGCATCTCGCGGATGACGCGCTCGCGCACGGCGGGATCCATGAGCCGCTGGCGCCACGCCTTGAAGCCGCCTTCCTGCACCCACGGCGGCATCGTCGCGCCGAGCGAGGTGGCGCCGGCGGTGTACGTGTACATGTTCGCGGTGATGCGCTGCCCGCCGGCGCGCGCGGCCTCGATCTTCGCGAGCGTCGCGTCGAGCTTCGGCCAGTTCGCCTGACCGGCGGCCTTGAGGTGATAGATCTCGGCGGGGACGTTCGCTTCCCTTGCAATCGTCAGCAGTTCGTCGACCGCTTCGTCGAGGCGGTTGCCTTCGCTGCGCATGTGCGAGATGTACATGCCGCCGTACGGCGCGGCCGCCTTGCACAGTTCTACTAATTCCGTAGTTTTCGCGTAGAAGCCGGGCGGATAAATGAGCGCGCTGGCGATGCCGAACGCGCCGTCTTCCATCGCCTGGCGGACGAGCGCGCGCATCTGATCGAGCTCCTGCGCGTTCGGCGCGCGATCGACTTCGCCGAGGACGTAGATGCGGACGGTGGTCGCACCGAGGAAGGAGGCGACGTTCACGGAGACGCCGCGGCGGACGAGCGAGTCGAGATACTGACGCAGCGTCGTCCAGTCGACGGTGTACTTGATGTCGCCCTGCTGTTCCTGCGCGTCGCGCTTCATCGCGTCATTGAGCGGTCCCATCGACCACCCTTCGCCGAAGACTTCGAGCGTCACGCCCTGCTTCACGTCCGCCATCGCGCGGCCGTCGACGATCAGCGACTCGGTGGCCCAGCTGAGCATGTTGATGAAGCCGGGCGCGACGGCGAGTCCGTGCACGTCGACCTCGCGCGCGGCGTGCCCGCGCACGTGGCCGATCGCGGCGATGCGCTGGCCGCGAATGGCGACGTCGCCGTGCACCGGCGGACCTCCGCTGCCGTCGTAGATCGTGCCGTTGCGGAGGATCGTGTCGTAGTGCGCGCAGGCGGGGAGGAGCAGCAGCAGGAAAAGCAGCTTGCGCATGAAGCGTGAGTATAGTGGCGCGCCTCATGTGGACGATCGAGCCCTCATCCCTCGGCCGCATCGCCGTTCCTCCGCAAATCCCCGACGGCTTCGCCGTCTTCTGCACGACGCGCGACTATCCGGGGAAGATCGTCGCGGACGAGCTCACGCGCGCGATCGCCGAACGCTTCAGCATCGACGCGTCGCTCACGACGTGCGTGCAGGTGCATGGCGCGCATGTGGTGCGCGCGCGTCGCGAAAACGCGTGGCGTGAATGCGACTCCTGCGACGCGCTTTGGAGCGACGAAATGCATACCGCCCTCGGCATTAAGGTTGCAGATTGCCTCCCGGTCACGATGATCGATCCTCTGCAGCGCGTCATGGCCAACGTGCACTCCGGATGGCGCGGCGCGGTGCAGCGCATCACGGCGGAAACGCTCGACGCACTGACGCGCGAAACGCGGTTCGACGCGGCGCAATCCTTCGCGTATCTCGGCCCTTCGATCCGCGCCTGCTGCTTCGAAGTCGGCGAGGAAGTGGCGTCGCGGTTCGACGAGCAGTTCGTCGATCGCAGCCGCGCGAAGCCGCACGTCGACCTCGTCGCGTTCACCGCGGCGTTGCTGCGCGAGCGCGGCGTCACGCGCATCTCCGACTCCGAGCTCTGCACGCGCTGCGACGGTTCGATCTTTCATTCGTTTCGTCGTGACGGAAAGGGCGGCGGCCGCAATCTCATGCTCGTCGCGCAGTAACGACCGATGACGACGATTCCTCCGACGACCGACGCACCCGCTCCCGCCCCCGCACCGCGTCCCCGCCGGCGCCGTCCGCGCGTCACGCGCCGCACGGTGTTCCGCGCGATCTCGTGGACGGTCGGCGCGCTGTTCCTCCTCATCCTCATCCTCGGCGTCTACATCTACCGCTCCGCGGTCGGCCGCTTTCAGGTGCGCAAGCTCCGCCTGCCGACGCGCATCTACGCCGACTTCACGCCGCTGCAGCCGGGCACGCGTCTCCACGCCGACGACGTGCTCGAGAAGCTCGACCGCCTCGGCTACCGCGAGGCCGAGCGCGTCGAGAAACCGGGCGACTTCCAGCGCTCCAACGACGGGCTCGACATCTACACGCGCGCGTTCAACCGCGCGAACGACGACTATCCCGCGGTGCCGCTGCGCGTCACGTTCAACGGCGACGGCATCGAACAGGTCGTGTCGCTGAAGGAAGCGCGCCCGCTCGCGCGCGCGGCGCTCGAGCCGGAACTGCTGACGTCCGTGCTCAGCGAAGAGCTCGAGAACCGCAGTCCTGTGACGCTCGATCAGGTGCCGCAGTCGCTGCAGGACGCGGTCGTCGTCACCGAGGACGTGCGCTTCTGGCATCACCCCGGCGTCGATCCGATCGGCATCTTCCGCGCGGTGTTCCGCAACGTGAAAGCGGGCGGCGTCTCGGAAGGCGCGTCGACCCTCACGCAGCAGCTCGTGAAGAACTACTACCTCACCAGCGAGCGCACGTTCAAACGGAAGATCGTCGAAGCGTTCATGGCGGTCATCCTCGACGCGCGCTATTCGAAGCGCGAGATCCTCGAGGCGTACCTCAACGACATTTACCTCGGCCGCAATCGTTCGATCTCGATCCTCGGCGTCGGCGAAGCGGCGCGCTTCTACTTCGGCAAGCCGGTCTCGGAGCTCAACATCCAGGAGTCGGCGACGCTCGCCGGCATGATCCGCAGCCCGAACAACTACTCGCCGTTCAACAACCCCGAGCTGTCGATGAAGCGCCGCAACACCGTGCTGCAGCTGATGCTCAAGGAGAAGAAGATCACCCAGGCGCAGTACGACGCGGCACATGCGTCGAGCCTGCCGCGCAAGCCGTTCCGGCAGAAAACGGGACTCTCGTCGATCCCGTACTACGTCGACCGCGTGCTGCAGGAACTGCAGGATGACTACGGCATCGACGACGTCAAGGGGCGCGGACTGAAGATCTACACGGCCATCGACCTCGGCGCGCAGGACGCCGCCGCACGCGTCGTCGAGGCGAGCCTGCAGAGCATCGAGAAAGGCAACCGGCGGCTGCGCACGCATACGCCGGCGTTGCAGGGCGTGCTCATTCACGTCGACGTGCCGACCGGCGAGATCCGCGCGCTCGTCGGTGGCCGCAACTACGAGCGCTCGCAGTTCAACCGCGCGCTGAAGTCGAAGCGCCTCGTCGGCTCGCTGTTCAAGCCGTTCGTCTATCTCACGGCCTTCGAGCCGAGCCTTTCGAATCAGAACATCACGCCGGCGACGATGGTCAGCGACACGCGTTTCGTGCTCAAGCGGCGTTGGTCCGAGGACTGGTCGCCGCGCAACTACGACGGCCACTACGAAGGCAACGTGACCGTGCGCGAGGCGCTCGAGCATTCGCTCAACTCCGCGTCCGTGCGCATCGGACTCGCGTGCGGCATCGCGCCGATTCTCAAGACCGCGAAGACGCTCGGCGTCGACACGGAGCTCGACGACAGCAACCCGTCGATCCTCCTCGGCGCGGTCGGCATTCCGCCGATCGAGATGGCCGAGGCGTATTCGACGATCGCGCGGCAAGGCGCGCGCATGCCGCTGCGCGCGATCCGCTACGTGACGGACGATCGCGGCCGCGCGCTGAGCGGGCCCGAGGATGCGAAACCGTCGCAGGTGTTCCCGCAGCGCGACATCTATCTCATCACGCACGTGATGGAAGGCGTCGTCGAGCGCGGTACGGCAGCGGGGGCGCGGTCGATGGGCTTCCGCAAAACGGCGGCGGGCAAGACCGGCACGACGAACGACAAGCGCGACGCGTGGTTCATCGGCTTCACGCCGCAGACGCTCACGGCGACGTGGGTCGGCTTCGACGACAACACGCCGACGGGCCTCGCCGGCGGCGACGCGGCGGTGCCGATGTGGACGCGCTACATGCTCGCGGTCACGGCGAACGAGCGAAACGCCGCGTTCCCGGTGCCGCCGGGCGTGACGTTCGCGGAAGTCGACAAGATGAGCGGCGGACTGGCCACGCCGTACTGCCCCGCGAACGCCGTGGTCAACGAGGCGTTCAAGGAAGGGACGCAGCCGACGCAGGCCTGCTCGCTCCACAGCGTCACGAATCCGAACCCCGTCATTCCGATGTACGACGAGTTCGGGAACCTCATCACCACCAACACCGCGCCGCCGCCTCCGCCGGAGCTGCCGCCGTCGTCCGCGACGGAGCCCGACTCGACGCTCACCGGCGGCATCTTCCGCACCGACACGAATCCGGCCGCGCAGGAGCCGCCGCCGGCGTCGCAACCGCCGCAGCAACGGCCGCCCGACCGTCAGCCGCCGCCCGAACGCCAGCCGCCGCCCACCACGACCGAACCGCCGCCCGAGCCGACGCAGACGGACACGGACGCGGAGCCGCCGCCGACGTCGACCGACACGATCGGCGGCAATGCCGGTCGCAATCCCGATCGCACGGTGGCGGACGTATCATGGCCGCATGGCGGACGAAGTGAAGAACAGGCTGCGCAACTGGGGCATCGACGTCGACCGCTTCGAGGAGCGCGCGAAGGAATCGCTGCAGAACGCGCGCGGTGATCTCTCGGAGATCACCGGCACGCTGCGCCACACGCTGATCGAGGCGAAGGACGTCCTGGTCGGCCTGCACGCGAACGGCGCGCCCGTCGCCGCCGAGCTGAAGTCGGGCTTCGAGCGCGCATGGCAGGAGATCGAGCGCGCGTTCTCATCGGCGCGGCAGAAGGCGAAAGATGCTGTGCATTCTGATGACGCGCCGCCGCTCGACGAGACGACGGGCGAAACGAACAACAACGATGAACGCTGAAGAAGCGTTCGCTGGTTGCTTCCGTTCGAAGGGACGCTGATTCCCTTGTTTGACTTCTCTCCGTACGTCATGTTCTCCTTCCGATATCCGTCCGAAGGATCCTCTGCACCGTTGCATGGCTTTCATCGCTGTGCCGTTGTTCCTCTCCACGATCTCGGCGTTCGCGGTGGTACCCGAGGTTGTCTTTCCCGTTCTCGCCGGCACGATTGACGGTCGGACGTACCGCACGACCGTCGATGTCCGTGGCGCCTCGGCCGCCGACTGCACGTTCGAGCTCGTACGACCCGGTGGCGCGATTCTCCGTTCGGTCGTACACATCGAGCCCGATGAGCCGAAAGTGTTCGACGAATTTGCCACCGACTTTCAACCGCTCGCGACGACGGTCCGCGTGTCCTGCACCGGTGCGGTCGATGTTCACAGTCGCATCCACGAGTCGACGGACGGCGGCATTACGTTCGACGACGGTGCGCTGTATCGAGCCTCTGCTGCCGAACCTTTCGTTGCAGGTCAAACCATCGCAACGCCGATCACGGGTGACTTCATCGTTGCCGAAGTCGGCGGCGCACCCGTTCGCGTCGCGGCGACGTTGACGGCTACGGTATCGGGGCGCGTTTTGGAGCGAGTGTATGAGTTGGGTCCCCGCGCTCAGCACTCCGTCGCGATCGTGGCTGCGCTCCGAACCCTTGGCTCGATCGATGGGCGATTTGCAATCGAAGGCGAAGGACGAGTGATCGTCTTCCGCGCCATAACGGATATCGCCGTGGCGAACATCGCTCAACGTGGCCGCAGCAGGCAGGGAATCGCGTCAGATCCTCAGCCGCCGTCGATGACGAGGCAACTATTGATCTCGTCCTTCAAAGCGGCTCCATTCCAGGAACCGGCGACGGGCCTTGTGTTTATGCGCGGTCGCTGGTACGACCTTTCGACCGGGACGTTTCTCACGCCCGATCCCCAGGGTTTCGCCGATTCATCCAATCTTTACGCCTTCGGCAAAGGCGATCCTGTGGACACGAGTGATCCCACCGGCCGCCTGGTGCGATTCACCGGCAAGGATCCATGGGGCGATTTTTTCCTCTTCCGCGGCAGCCTGCACAATCCCGCTGCAGCGGCACTCCTTACGCTTCAGGGAGACTCGAAACACGGGTACGTTCTGGGGCTGCGACCGGGCGTTACGAAAGCTCAGTTTCTTGCAACAGCGATCCCGGATCCACCTACCTATCGATCTGATCTCGCGGCGCAGGGCATCCCGCTTCCGAAGGACCGCCGAACCGTCGAAGAGAAAGTCTTCGACCTGATCAGCAGTATGCACATCACCGAGTTTGAAACGGGGGACAGTCTTACCCGTCTGTCTTCGTGGCCGTTCTCCTGGTTCGCACGGACACGCACATTTCAGGAAGCCACGAGTCGATACGGCGGCGCAATGACGCTCGAGCCATCCGAGACTCCGTCCGGCAACACCGCCATTGCCGTCAATCCTCTGGAAATCAACAATGGGAGCGCGTGGGCAGCGACCGCCGCGTATCACCTGGCCTATGACCCCGAAATCGCAGTCATCCACGAGTTCGGCCATGCGCTTGCCTATCACGACAACAACGTGCCGTGTTTTCAGATGTGGTCCGTTTACTTCGAGAATCAGGTTCGCGCGCGGCGCGGTGAACGGCTCTTTCGCACATCGGAACGTCCTCTCCGGAACGATCCAAAGACGCTAATCTGTCCCTGATGCGTCGAGCATTTACCTGGCTCGGTACACTCCTGAACGCCGCGCTGATCGGCGTGTGCATGTGGCCCGCCGAGCACTCGCTGCTACTCTTCGCTGTGGTCGCGGCTGCCGTTCTCGTGAGCCTTTCATGCGACTCCACGATCCTGGAAGCGTCTGCGACGACGCTCGGAGTCGTCGCGGCCACGGTGCTCGCCGAGCCGGCGCTCGCCATATCCCGCGGTTCATTCGATGTGCGCATCGCATGGGCAGCGATCCTCGCAGCGGTTCTTTTTCGCTCCAACCCCAGGATTCGTGTGCACAGCCTCGTCACCGCCGCAGTCATTGCGGTGACGATCATCCCGCCGTCCGATACGAGTCTCCTCATCGTTTCGCCGCCGGTTCTTCTACAGGTCGTCGTGTGTTTGGTCGCGATCTCGCTGCAAGCGTTCGATCACCGAACGCGCCGTTGGTGGCCAGCGTATCGAATCGCGGAGCCGCTTCTCGTGGTGGCTCTCGCCAGCGCATTCGTTCTGCCCTTCGCTCACAACGGCCTCACGCTTTCCGAGCTGGTTGCGTGGCATGTTTACGTCGGTGTTGCCGCTTCGCTCATCGCGTTCGTCGACGAGCTGCTGATGCGCTTCGGACCACGCCAGCAGTCGCGCGCAGGAGAATGACGCCCTGCCGCCCTTCCTCCCTCATCGTTCCTCGTTCATCGTTACAATGAGCCATCCCGATGCTCACCCGCGCCAGCACCCTTCTGCTCGCACTGCTCGTGCTCAACGTGCTGCTGGGCGTGGTCTGCCTCATCGTCGCGCGTGGTGAGCGGCGCTCGCGCGCGCTGCGTTTGTGGGGGTGGGGACTGCTCGTGTATTCGGTGGGCATCCTCATCACGATTCCCGCATCGCTGCCGTTCGATCTGCGGAAGATCGTCGGCAACGGGCTGATCGCGTTCGCGCCGATCCTCACCATCGAAGGCGCGATCTCGCACACGCGGCATCGTCTGAACCGCCGCTGGGTCGGCGCCGGCTTCGCGCTGACGATGCTCGTGCTGCTGTGGAACCACTTCGGCGGCCACTACGAGGTGCTCGTCGACATCCTCGCGCCGGCGCAGATCGCGAACATCCTCTTCGCCGTCGCCGCGTACTGGCTCGTCACCGATCCGCCGTCGGATGCGAAGGCCGCGTCGCGTTTCGTGGCGGCGTCGTTCGTTTCGTCGATCGCGATCTGGTCGCTGCGGATGTATAGCATCTGGTCGTCGATCGGCGTGACGAACGACCGCGAGCGCGCCGATCTCACCATCGCCCTCTTCGGCATCGCGCAGATGGTGATCGCCGTCGGCACGACGCTCGGCCTGCTCTGGATCGAAGTGCGGAAGATGGAGGCGACGCTGCGGCGCCTCGCCGATCTCGATCCGCTCACGGGCTTGCCGAACCGCCGCGCGACCGTCGCGCGCTTCGAGGATGAGGCGCGCCGCGCGGAACGGATGCGCCGCGACTTCGGACTCGTGGTCTTCGACGTCGATCACTTCAAGCAGGTCAACGACACGCACGGACATCTCGTCGGCGACGCCGCGCTGCGCCACGTCGCGGCGGTGCTGCGCGATCACGTGCGCGGCGGCGACGTGGTCGGTCGCATCGGCGGCGAGGAGTTCGTCGTGTTGATCACCGACGAGCGCGCCGACGGCGCCATCGCCGCCGCCAACCGCCTGCGCGCCGCGCTCGAGGCGACGCCGCTCAACCGCGGACTCGCCATCACCATGAGCGGCGGCCTGGCGATGTTTCCCGCGGACGGCCGCGACTGGGACGAGCTGTTCGGCGTCGCCGATCAGCGGCTCTACGCGGCGAAACACAACGGCCGCAATCGCGTGGAAGCGCCGGTGCGGCCCGCGCTCGTCGCCAGCGCCTAACCGCGCTACGCGCTACGCGGTGCGCTGCATCAGCCGCTCGAGCTCGCCGATGTCGAGCGGCTTGTAGAGCAAGCCGGAGACGACGTCTTCATCCGCGACGCTGAGCTTCTGGTTCTTCACGCCGGTGACGATGTAGATGCGCTGCGGCCGCCCGGTGGGACGCGTGCGCAGGAAGTCGAGCACGCCCCAGCCGTCGACGCGCGGCATGAGCAGGTCGAGAAAGATGTAGCCGTACTGGTTCTGCTTGAGCAGCTTCACCGCGTCCGCGCCGTTTGTCGCCTCGTCGACGTCGTACTCGTAGCGCTGCAGCACGCCGCGCAAGAGGAAGCGCGTCGCCGGATCGTCGTCGGCCACGAGCGCGCGGCGGATGGCGGCGCGCGGCACGGGCGTCGACGACGGCAGCGGCGTGCGTCGCGGATCGGGCGCGGGCGTCGCGCCGGACGGCGTCGCGGGCGATGATGACTGCGACGGCTGCTGCGCGCGCGGCGGCTCATCGTACGAATCGCTCTTCCGCACCGCGATCGTCGGCACCGACGACTGCCGCGCGCGGCGCGGATCCTCGCGTACGGCGGCGAGCGCGGCGCGCAGTTCCTCGCACGAGGCGAAGCGGTCCTGCGGCTCTTTCTTCATGCAGCGCCGGACGATGGCCGCGAGCTGCGACGGAATGCCCGCCGCCGCGATGGCGATGTCGCGCGGCTCGTTCATCACGATCTTGAGCAGGATCTCGGTCAGCGCCTCGCCGGTGAACGGCTTCTGTCCCGACAGCATCTCGTACAGCACGACGCCGAGGGAGAAGATGTCCGTGCGCGCGTCGAGCGTGCGGCCGAGGGCTTGTTCCGGCGACATGTAGTGCGGCGTGCCCACCACCATCCCGCCCTGCGTCAGCGACGGATCGGCGGTGCCGCCGACCTGCTTCGCCACGCCGAAGTCGAGGATCTTCACGTGACGCGGCGCGATGATGATGTTGTCCGGCTTGATGTCGCGGTGAATGATCCCTTTCGCGTGCGCCTCGGACAACCCGTCCGCGACGTGCACGCCGACGCGGATCGCATCCTCCGGCAGCAGCGGCCCGCGCGCGATCATCGCGCCGACCGACTCGCCTTCGACGAGCTCCATGGCGATGAAGAGCGTCTCCCCTTCTTCCTCGATCGCGTAAATCGTGGCGATGTTCGGATGATTCAACTGCGCGACCGTGCGTGCTTCGCGCAGGAACCGTTCCTTCCACTCCGGGTCCGCCGCCAGCTCGGCGGGAAGAATCTTGATCGCGACGGCGCGCAGCAGCTTCTTGTCTTCCGCGCGCCAGACGTCGCCCATGCCTCCGGTGCCGAGGCGCGCAATTAGTCGATACGATCCGAGGTCTGCCATGTCCCGAAGTAACGATAGCGGAAAACGAGTCAAACCTCGGCCGCGCGATGGCCGCCGCTGCGACGCACGATGCCGTCGTACGCCTGCATGACGCGCCGGAACTCGGCGCCGAGCTGTTCGATCGCCGCGTCCGCGGCCTCGAGCCTTCCCGCGCGCGCGGCCTGTTCGAGCGCCGCGGCGGCCGCGTACATTCGCTTCGCGCCGACCGTGCCGCTCGAGCTCTTGAGCGCGTGCGCGGCGAGCGCGAGGTCCTGCGGATCGCCCATCGCCGCGGCCGCGCGCAGCGCGTCGAGCCGCGCCGGCACGTCCTGCCGGAACGTGCGCACGAGCCCTTCGAGAAACCCCTGCTGCGTGCGGCTGATGGCCATGAACGAGCTGACGCGCTCGCGGTCGAGGACGTAGTGATCGTCCGCTTCCATGAGATCGGGCGCGGCCGTGGGACTCGCGGCGGACGTCTTGCTCGCCCACAGCCGGATCACCGCGCCGAGCTGGTCGAGCGACACCGGCTTCGCGAGATGATCGTTCATCCCCGCGGCGAGGCATTTCTCGCGCTCGCCGGGCAGCGCGTGCGCGGTGATGGCGATGATCGGCACGTGGGCCATCGCGCCGTCGAGCTTGCGGATGCGGCGCGTCGTTTCGTAGCCGTCCATCTCCGGCATCATGCAGTCCATCAGCACGAGATCGAACGCGCTCTCCCGCACGGCCGCGAGCGCGTCGGCGCCGTTTGCCGCGACGACGGCCTCGTGGCCGAGGCGCCGCAGCTGGCCGATGGCGACGAGCTGGTTGACGGTGTTGTCCTCGACGATGAGCACGCGCGCGCGCTTCGGCGGCTCCGCGTCGGCGGCGTGCGGCGGCGCGGCCGCGAGCTCGCCGTTCAAGAGGCGCGAGACCGTCTCGCAGAGTTGCGTGCGGCGGATCGGCTTGATGAGGAACGCGTCGATGCCGGCCGCGCGGAATGCCTCGACGTCGTGCCGCCGCCGCCCCCACGCGGTGAGGAGCAGCAGGCGCGTGCCGTCGAGCGCGCGGTCGCGGCGCACGGCGCGCGCGAGCGCGAGGCCGTCCTCGTCGGGTAGTTGCATATCAAAGAGAATGACGTCGTACGGGCGGCGATACGCGGCGGCGAGCGCCTCCGCGGTCGACGTCACCTCGTCGAAGGCGATGCGCGTCGCGCCGAGGTGCTGCGCGAGCATGAAGCGGTTCGTCGCGTTCGCGTCGGCGATCAGCGCGCGGAAGCGGCTCAGGTTCCACGAGCGCGCGGGCGTCACCGCGGCGAGCGGATCGCGGCCGAGCGGCAGCTCGACCCAGAACGTCGAGCCTTCGCCTTCGATGCTCATCAACCCGATCTCGCCGCCCATCGCCTCGGTGATCTGCTTCGAGACCGCGAGCCCGAGGCCGCTGCCGCCGTACTTGCGCGTGGTCGTACCGTCGGCTTGCGTGAACGGCGTGAACAGCCGGCGCTGCGCGGAAGGCTCGATGCCGATGCCGGTGTCGGTGACGAGGAAGCGGATCGTGACGTCGTCGTCGGTCTGCTTCGGCTGCATCACCGTGAGCACGACTTCGCCGCGGTCGGTGAACTTGATCGCGTTGCCGACCAGGTTGAAGAGCACCTGGCGGATGCGATGCGCGTCGCCGCGCAATGCGCGCGCGACTTCGGGCGCGACGTAGTAGCGGAAGCGCAACCGTTTCGCGGCGGCGCGCGCTACGAACTGCTCGGCGACACTTTCGACGACGTCGTCGAGATCGAAGTCGGCGGATTCGATGGTGAGCTTGCCCGCTTCGACGCGCGAGAGATCGAGCACGTCGTTGACGAGCGCGAGGAGCGTCTCGCCGCTGGAGCGGATGGCCTCGACGTAGTCGCGCTGCTCGGGGGTGAGCCCGCTGCCGAGCAAAAGTCCGGTCATGCCGAGGACGCCGTTGAGCGGCGTGCGGATCTCGTGGCTGACATTCGCGAGGAACTCCGACTTCGCGCGCGTGGAGCGCACCGCGGCGTCGCGCGCGCGGGCGAGCTCCTCTTCCACGTCCTTGCGCTGCGTGATGTCGCGCGCGACGGCCTCGTAGCCGAGAACGCGCTCGCCGTCGAGGATCGTGAGGACGTTCTGTCCCATCCAGATGCGCGCGCCCGATTTCGTGATCAGCGGAAACTCGAAGTACGTGCTGCGCTCGCGCGTGCGGAACTGGTGCGCGTAAAAGTGCGCGGCCGCGTCGCGGAAGTCGGGCGCGATGAGCTCGAGGTAGCTGCGGCCGATGAGCTCGTGCTCGTCGTAGCCGGTGAGGCGCATGGCCGTGGGATTGACGTAGGTGAAGCGGCCGCCGGCGTCGGCGCGGTAGATGATCTCGCTCGCGTTTTCGACGATGTGGCCGTAGCGCTCGAGGCTCTCGTCGAGCGCGCGCTCGCTCCAGCGCTGCGCGGTGATGTCGCGATACGAGCAGAGCACGCCCGCGATTGCGTTCGCATCGTCGCGCAGCGGTGTGGCCGCGACTTCGAGCGAGACGCCGCGCACGCTGAGGTCGCGCACGACGACTGGCTCGCCCGCGAGCGCGCGGCGCTCGGGCAAGCGCGCGGCCGGATACGGTTCGTCGGTTCCGTCGATCGACGTGACCGCCGACGCGACGTCGTCGCAGCCGAGCAGCGTGCGCGCGGCGGCGTTCATCCACAGCGTCTCGCCGGTCGTGCCGAGGACGGCCAGGCCGAGCGGCAGATGCTCGAGCCACGAGTTTGCGGCGACGGGCGGTTTCAGCATGGAGGGATGTGCGGCAATTGTAGCGCGCGCGGATTCGCTCGCGCCGCGCGCGTCAGGCGCTCGCGTCGCGCAGCCACGTGCCGGTCGTGGTCTCGTCCGCGACGCGGACGCAGTTGCGGCCGGAGTGTTTCGCCGCGTACAGCGCGCGGTCCGCGCCGGCGACGAGGCTCTCCGCCGCCATCCCCGCGCCCGGCACGAGCGACGCGACGCCGCAGCTCGCGGTCATGCGTCCGCCGCCGTTGCCGTACGGAACGCCGAGCTTCTCGATGCCTTCGCGCAGCGATTCGGCGACGCGCAGCGCGCCGTCGCTGTCGACGCCAGGCAGCAGGATCGCGAACTCCTCGCCGCCGTAGCGCGCGACGACTTCGCCGCTGCGGCGGATCGTCTCCGCGAGAAACGCGCCGATGCGGCGGAGGCAGTCGTCGCCCGCGGGATGTCCGCGCCGATCGTTGAGATCCTTGAAGTAGTCGAGGTCGACGAGGATCAGCGCGAGCGGCTGCTCGCGGCGGCGCGCGCGGTTCCATTCGTCGCTCAGCGCGCGCTCGAACGAGCGGCGGTTCGCGATGCCGGTGAGATCGTCTTCGAGCGAGAGCGCCTCGAGCCGCGTGTTCGCTTGTTCGAGCAGCAGCACGGTCTCGCGCAGCTCCGCCGTCTTCGCCTCGACGCGGCGGCGCAGGCGATCGGCCTGCATCGTGAGAGCAGCCGTTCGCACGCGGATGATCGCGAACAGTACCGCCAGCGCGAGCAGCGTCCACAGCGCGTACGCGGCGGGCGTGCGATGCCACGGCGGCTGGACCGTGAACGACCATTGCGCCTCGCCGCTCGGCAGCATGGCCGGGCCGCGCGCGCGGAGGCGGAAGGTGTAGTCGTTAGCCTCGAGCAGCGTGTAGTCGATGAACGGCTGCTCGGTCCATTCGCTCCAGTTCGCGTCGATCGGCTCGAGGCGGTACTGATACGCGACGCCGGGGCGGTACGACGCGGGCGCGAACTCGATGCGCAGGCGGCGGAAGTCGTGCCGCAGCGTGACGCGCTCGCCCGTCGACGCGCCGCCGAAGAGCACGCGGCTCTCGCCGGCGACGACGCGCCGGATCAGCGGCGGCGGCTGCGCCTCGAGCTCCTGGGCCGCAAGCGCCGGTTCGTAGCGGAAGAGGCCGCGGTCCGCCGCGAACCACAGCACGCCGTTCGCGTCGCGGATCATGTTCTGGATGTCGGACGCATTCACCGCGACGAGCGGGCGTCCTTCGCGCGCGTACGTGCCGTTCGCGTTGCGCGTGAAGACGCGCGGCGGCGTGGAGTTGATCCAAACATCCCCGCGCGCATCCTCGGTCAGCGTGAAGAAGCCGCCCGGCGCGGTGAGGTGGCCGAGGAGCGGATCGCGGACGAGTGTTCCGTTCTTGCCGATCGATTCGACCGAGCCGCCGCTCGCGCGCACGAACACCGTGCGGCCGCCGATCGAGAAGACGTTCATCTCGCCGTCGCCGTACTGCTGCACGCGCTGTTGCGCCGTGCGCGCGTGGTCGATTCGGATGATGCCGTTGAAGACGGTGCCGCACCAGAGCGTGCCGTCGCGTTCCTCGAGCACCGAGCCGGCGTACTCCGGCGTAGCCGGCACGCCGCCTTCGTCGCGCCACGTCGTTCCCTCGCGGCGCATGCTGCGCAGCCCCTGGCGCGTGGCGAGCCAGACGCGCGCGGGATCGGTCGGCGAGCGCAGCATCTCGTACATCTCGCCGCGCAGCGGCACGAGTCGTTCGAGCGCGTCGCCGTGCAGGCGGTACATGCCTTTGGTCGTGCCGACGAGCAGTTCGTCGTCCACGACGAGCAGCCGCCACACGCCGTCGCCTTCGACGTCGAACGCGCGCGTTTTGCCGTTCGCGATTTCGTACAGGCCGTGCGAGCTGGCGACGTAGAGCGCACCATGAAAGTGCGCGACGTCGCTCGAGCTGCCGCGCACGCCGCGCCGCGCGTCGAAGAGCGTGACCGGCGACGCGAGATCGATGCGCACGATCGGCCCCGACATCGTCAGCCACAGCGCGCCTTCGCGATCGACGCGCGCTTGCGTGACGACGGCGTCGGGCAGTCCCGAGTTTTCCTCGATGACCTGTTCGAGCTCGCCCGTCGCGCGCACCACCGCGACGCCGTGCTGCCGCGAGGCGAGCACGATGCGGCCGTCGTGCAGCACGCAGCCGCCCGTGATGATTTTCCCGCGCATCCACCGCGAGCCGTCGGGCGACCACGGCGTGACGTTCGCGCCGTCGACGGTGAAGAGTCCCCGATCGCGCACCGCGGCGAGGAGCGTCGTTCCGCTGCGCAGGACGAGATCGACGCGCTCTCCCGCGAACGCGACCGGCGTCACGCGGCTCGTGCGCGGATCGAACCGCTGCAGCCCGCCCGGTCCGCGCAGCAGCACCGCGCCGCCGTCGGACGTGCAGCCGTGCGGCGCGCTCTCGAGCGGCGCGTCGTTGACAACACGCGCGGTGCGGCCGTTCCACGCGATGACCGTGCGCTCCGCGACGAAGAGGAAGCCGCCGGGCATCGCGCAGACGCCGCGCACTTCGCCGACCTCACGCTGCGTCTTCGGCAGCAGCGGCACGAGCGAGCGGTATTGCGGCGCGCCGTGCGCGTCATTCGCGAGCACGCCGAAATCGTTGATGAGGCCGAGGGCGACGCCGCCGCGATCGTCCGTCGCGACCGCGAACGCGACCTGCTCCTCCGGCAGCTTCATGAGGTTCCACCACGCGCCGTCGTACGTGAGCAGTCCGTGGAGATTGCCGAAGTAGAGGATGCCGCGGCTGTCCTGCGCCACATCGAACGTCTGCGGCCCGGCCTTGTGCGCCTCGGCGGGAAAGACCGTGATCAGCGGAACGCCGCGCTCATCCGCGCGCGCGCCGCACGCGAAGAGCAGCACGAACGCCACCGCGGCCCGCAACGGCCGGGCCACGCGCGCTGCAAAGCGCCGCCACTGATTCCCCATGTCTCTCGAACCCGCACGACCTTAACACGGCGGTGCGGTCTCTGTTGAGACGGGGCTCGGGCGCACAAGGTGCTGCGCGCCGCCCGTCGCCATCCAGTCGTCGCGCTGCGCGCGAAACGGCAGCGCCGTGATCGCGGCGAGCGTGACGTCGGACGCGCGCGCGTACGCCGGGACGCCGATGTCGATGGCGTTCTGTGGGACGTCGAGGCGCAGCGTGCCGTGCAGCCGATCCCACCAGGAGAAGAGACTCGACCAGTTGCTGTCCGTCTCGTCGCGATAGTCGGAGTGATGGATGCCGTGCATGCGCGGCGTGACGATCCAACGCGCGAGCCGCCGCTCGAGTTCCGGCGTGAGGCGCAGGTTCGAGTGATGAAAGGCGATCGAGACGAGGAGCAGCGTCTGCCAGAGCGAGAGCGTGAACGCGTCGACGCCGAAGAGACGCACCTGCGCCATGCGGTAGAAAACCGAGAGCGACAGCTCGCCGAAATGAAAGCGGATTGCGGTGGACGCGTCGAGATCGCGATCGACGTGATGCACGAGATGAAAGCGCCAGAGCGGCGGCAACTCGTGATTCGCGCGATGCCACCACCAGAGCGTGTAGTCGAGCAGCAGCACGCCGAGGAGCGTGCGCACGGAGCGCGGCAGCGGAAGACGGTGAAGGAGGCCGAGGCGGTCGCGTGTGACGCGCGCGACGAGCGGCGCGAGGAGCGGCGCCTGCAGCGCGGACGTGATCGCGGCGGTGAGCCCTGCGGTGGCGAGATTGCGCGCGGTGTGCGTCGCGCGCCGCTCGCGCCGGCGCCGCAGCGGACGCCGCGTTTCCGCGAACGCGATCAGCGCGAAGGCGCCGGCGACGAGAAGCGGCGTGAGCCAGCGTGGCGGCTCGCGATCGTCCGATTCCTCGCTCATGACGGACCGGCGCGTCAGTGTCCCGCGTACCAGTCGTAGCCGCGCTCGCCCCAGAAGTCGGCGGGGCGCACGTTCGTGTAGCGGATCGTGCCGATGCGCTTGAGGTTCTTGATCCCGTACTTCACCGGGATCGCGAGCCGCAGCGGCGCGCCGTGATCGGACGTGAGCGGCGCGCCGTTCATCTCGTAAGCGAGGAGCGTCTGCGGATGAAACGCGCTCGCGGCGTCGAGGCCGACGTAGTAGCCGCGTCCCGGCGTTTCGAGCGCGACGTACCGCGGGCGTTCGACCGGCGGGAACTTCTGCATGACGTCCGCGAGCCGCGAGCCCGCCCACTGCACAATGATCGACCATCCTTCGATGCAGCGGAGTTCGGTCACCATCTCGCGGCGCGGAAACGCCTTCACGTCGTCGAGCGTCAATGCGACGGGCGATGACGCGCCTTCGATGGAGAGACGCCACGCGTTGAGGTCGACCGGCTTGTCGAGGCCGATGTGCCCGTTGACGCGCGCGCGGGTGATGTCGGACTTGCGGAAGTTCGGACTGAGCCGCGCGTCGCGAAAGTACGACTCCGCGAGCGACTCGTTGCCTTGGAGCACGCGCCGCAGCGGCCACGGCACGTCGCCTTCGCGTGGCCGCGTGCGCAGCCAGCTCCAGCCCGCGTAGCCCGCGCCCGCGGCGACCGCCATCGTCACGAAGCCGCGGCGCGTGAGGCGCTTCAGCTCGCGGTCGACCTGGGCGTCGTTCGCCGCGACGATGTCGACTTCTGTTTCGTCGCGTACCTCGTCAGTCATGCATTACCTCGACTCCGATCACCATCGCGCGGAAGTTGTTCCACCCCGCGCGAATGACTTGCGCCACGTGCACGACGAAGAAGACCACGTAACCGACGGTGAGCCAGAAGTGAAAGAAGCGCGACATCGCGTAGCCGCCGAAGAGCGACGTGAGCCACGCGAACTGCACCGGCTTGTAGATGGCGATGCCGGTGAGCAGCGAGCCGAGGCCCATGAAGATCACCGTCGTGTACGCGAGCTGCTGCGCGCCGTTGAACTTTCGCGCGGGCAGCGGCTCGCGTCGGATGCGCAGGTCATGCAACAGGACGTTCCAGGCGTCGCGGAACGAGTGGCGGTTCGGCACGAGCTCGCGCCATTCGCCGGAGACGAGCGTGTAGAGGACGTACAGCACGCCGTTGATGCCGAACAGCCACATGAAGAAGAAGTGCAGCGCCATCCCTTCGGCGAGGCGGTTGTTGACGTGCAGCGCGCGCCAGGTGGTCTGGTCGAGGTTCATCTTCGCGAGCGTGAAGTCGCCGATGCCGAGGCGGTAGGCGGGGTAGGCCCAGTAGATCAGCGTGCCGCTGAAAATCATCAGCGCGAGCAGCGGAAAGTTGAGCCAGTGAAACCAGCGGATCGCGAGCGGATGCTTGTTCACGAGGCGTTTCATCGTTCGTTCGATGCCGGTTGTGCGTCGCGGGTTTCCGCCTCATAGTAACGGCAGGAGGTCCCCTCATGCCTGCACTGGAGGAAAAGATCCGCCACGTGGTGGTGCTGATGCTCGAAAACCGCTCGTTCGACCACATGCTCGGCGCGGTGAAGTTTGCGTCGAAGGTCGAACAGCCCTCGGGAAGCGAATTCAATCGCGACTCCGACGGCAAGAAGGTGCCGATCTCATTCGACGCCGAGCCGGGCATCGAGGTCGGTCCCGATCACGGCCACGTCGGCGTGATGATGCAGCTCACCGGCAAGAAGCCCGCGAAGAAGCCGCCGCTCTTTCCGCCGCCGGTGAACCTCACGATGGACGGCTTCGTCAGCAGCTTCGAGGACGTGTCTCTCAAGGCGAAGAAAAAAGGCTACGGCAGAAACATCATGCGCTGCCATCCGGAGACGGACATCCCGGTGCTGGCGACGCTCGCGAAAGAGTACGCCGTCTGCGATCGCTGGTTCTGCTCCGTGCCCGGCCAGACGTGGCCGAACCGCAACTACGCGCATGCGGCGACGTCGGACGGCGAGACGAACATCGTCAAGCGCCTCTACAAGAATCGGACGATCTTCGAGGCGCTCGACAAAGGCGGCAAGCGCTGGCGCATCTATCACGACGGCGCGCCGCAGACATGGGTCTTCCCGAACCTCTGGACGAGCCTCGTCGCGCGCGGGCGTTTCCAGAAGATCGAGCGGCTCGAGGAGCACGTCGCGGCGGACAACATGCCGGCGTACACGTTCATCGAGCCGCGCCACTTCGGCAAGAGCGCGAACAGCCAGCATCCGGAGAACCCCGCGAACGAGAGCTCGTTTCACGCCGGCGAGGCGCTCATCAAACACGTCTACGACACGCTGACGTCGAACCGCGCGCTGTGGGAGTCGACGCTGCTCGTGATCACGTACGACGAGCACGGCGGCTTCTACGATCACGTGCCGCCGATGCCCGCCGCGCGTCCCGACAAGAAGGCGTCGGGCGAAGGCTTCGTCTTCGATCTCACCGGCGTGCGCGTGCCCGCGGTGCTCGTCTCGCCGTGGATTCCGCGCGGCACCGTCGACTCGACGCCGTACGATCATTCGTCGATCCCGGCGTCGCTGCGCGAGCTGTTCATCCCCGACGCGCCGCCGCTCACCGGACGCGATGCCGTCGCGAACACGTTCTGGCGCAATGTCTCCCTGGGCGCACCGCGACAGGACGTGCCGCCCGTCGAGATTCCGGTGCAGGCCGCGGCGGCGCTCGACGTGCGCTTCCCGGTGCGCGCGGTCGCCGCGATGAAAGGCCAGAAGGTCGCGGAGGATGAACTGCCGGAATCGGAGGAGCCGTGGGCGTGGCTGACTTACAACGTCGCGCGCGCGCTCGAAGCGGAGAAGCCGATCCGCGCCGCGGCCGCCGCCGCCGGCAAGCCGCTCGACAACATCCCCCTCGGCACGACCTTCTGGGAGTCGACCGAGGGACGGCTGATCACCAAGCGGCCGCCGCTGGCGAAGAAAGCGGCGGCGGCGATCGCGCCGATGGCCGCCGCGGCCGGCGGTCCCGCGCCGATCATCATCACCGGTTCCGACGAGCTCTCCGCGTTCGGCCTGCAGGTCTCCGACATGTTTCACGAGTCGGCGATCGAGGAAGAGCCGGTGCCGCCGGACGACACGCCCGCGCCCGCGCCGCGGACACGCACGCGCCGCCGCGCGGTGACCTCGTAACCCGCGTTGCGACGTGCCGGCCGCTCACGCGGCCGGCACGTCCGCGATTCAGAATGATGGAAGCGGATGCTTGCGACGAAGAGTCAGCGCGCGCGCCGATAGTGCATGGCGACCGCACCGTTGCGGAGCGGCTTCGCCGAGACCAGTTCCAACCGTCGCGTACTCGGCAGCCCGCTCTGGTACAGGGTCGGGCCATGCCCGGCAATCCTCGGGTGCACGAGAAAGTTGTACTCGTCGATAAGATCCAGCCGATCGAGTTCGGTTGCGAGCTTGCCGCTACCGAGGAGCACGCCGGCCGGCGTCGCGTCCTTGAGCTTCTGCACGCCCGTGCGCAGGTCGCCGGCGAGATGGTGGCTGTTGGTCCACGGGAAGTCGTTTCGCGTCGACGACACCACGTACTTCGGCTTGGCCTCCAGCTTGACCGCCCACTCGCGCATCGCCGGCGGCGCCTCCTCGTCGCCGCGGGCGACTGCTGGCCAGTAGCTCTCCATCATCTCGTAAGTGACGCGGCCCCACAGCATCGCCCCGCCCTCATCCATGAGGCGTGTGAAGAAGGCGTGTGTCTCGTCGTCGGCGATACCCTCCCGGTGGTCGACGCAGCCGTCCAGGGTGACATTGATGCTGAAGGTCAAAAGTCCCACGGAGCGAGTCTAAGCGATCCAATCGCCGCCGCGCGGTGACCTCGTAACCTGCGGTGCGACGTGCCGGCCGCTCACGCGGCCGGCACGTCCGCCTCGACCAGCAGTCCGAATCTGTTTCGATATCCCTCGATCGCGTAGTAGAGCGCCATGCCCGGAGGCGCGTTCGCGAACGTCATGGCCAGCACGAAGACGAGCGTCGGGTAGTTGAGGCCCGTCTTCTGCGCGCGCCGCGCGATCCATGCGCCGGCGATCATGTCCATGGCCAGGATGTCCAGCCACGCCACCAGGAGCAACCCCTGGTTCTCGAACATCCACTGCACGCCCGGCAGGCTGCTGAAGCGCTTCGCGTACGTTTGGAGGAAGGTCATCCCCTCCGGCTGATCCCAATACGCGACCAGGAGGTAGCAGTACGTGGTCGACATGACCACCGGCGTGAGCACGCCGCACAGCCACCAGTTCACGAAGTGCTTCCGCGGGAAGAGGAACAGCGCCAGCCAGCTCGCGGCCGCGAGTCCCATCGACAGGTAGAACAACAGCTCGGGGATCGTTTTCGGAGGAGGGAGCATACGACCTCGCTCCATCCATTAAAGAGGATTTAAGTCAGAAAATCAATAAAGACTTATCGCTCGACGAAGCGCACGCGGATGTCCTTCAGCACGATCTCGTCGTCGGCCGCCGGCTCGAAGACGAGGAAGTCGCCGGCGATGTGATGGCCGTCGACGGTGATCGTGCGTCCCTCGCGCGTGACGTCGAGACCGCTCTCCAGCAGTTCGTCGTCGATGCGCAGGCGCAGCCGGCCGCCCGCGCGCGTGCCGACGTCGTCGCGCGCGTAGAAGCGGATCGACTCCACCGGCCGCCCGTGCAGGGCGATGCTGATGCGCGCGTGCCGCCCGCCGCACTGCGAGCCGCCGATGCAGCCGCCCTCGTCCGTCACTTCCGACGGACCGTAGTGCGACGGTCCCTTGCCGTACACGTCGTGGCCGAGCGAGCTGCCGCGCGCGCCGTAGAGCACTTCGATCTCGCTGACCTCGACCTCGTCGTCGCTGGCGGTGGCGATGGTGAGGCGCGTGCCGCGGATGTTGTCGACGTCGAACTGGTGGCGCTTGCCGTTGCGCTGCACGTCGACGTACGAGGCGACGGCCTTGTCGTCGATCTTCACGGTGAGCTTGCCGTCCGCGCGCGTGCCGATGTTGTCGTGCGCCCAGAAGCGGATGCCGAGGACCGGCGCGTTGTCGAGGGCGATGGTGATGCGGTTGCCGTTCTTGCGGCACTCGTCGCCGCCGATGCAGAGCTTCGCCTGCGGATACGAGCGCCAGCCGCGCGCGTGCGGATCGCGGTCTGCGTCGCGGTCCCGCGGACGCACGCCGCCGCCGCCGCCGGTGCGACGTCCGTACAACACGGCGATGTTGTCGATCTGGACTTCGTCCTTCTCCGCCGGCTCGAAGATGAGAGCGCGCCCTTCGAGCTCGTCGACGTCGAGCGTGTAGGTCTGCCCGTTGCGCGCGATGTCGAGGTACGAGGTGATCGTGTTGCCGTCGATCTTCACGCGCAGCGCGCCGCCGGCGGTCTCGCCGATGTTGTCGCTCGCGTGGAAGCGCACGGCAATGACGGGGCGGTCCTCGATCGGAATGCGCAGCCAGCGATCGGCGCAGCGGCTCCCGCCGATGCAGCCGCTGCCGGGCAGCGATGTCCAGTCACGCTGCGCGAATGCAACCGTCGGAACGAATGCGAGGAGGAAAAGCAGACGACGCATGCGCGGATTCTAAACGCTCGACGCCCACTCTTTCGCGCGCCCCACCGCGCGCCGCCACGTGGCGAGCTTCGCCTCGCGTGCGTCGACGGAGAGGCGCGGCGTGAAGACGCGGTCGGGCTGCCACTGCGCGTCGATGGCGTCGCTCGTCTCCCAGACGCCGGCGGCGAGGCCGGCGAGATAGGCGGCGCCGAGGGCGGTCGTTTCGGCGACGCGCGTGCGGACGACGGGGATGCCGGCGAGATCGGCCTGAAGCTGCATGAGCAGGTCGTTGGTCGATGCGCCGCCGTCGACGCGCAGCTCTTCGAGCGCGATGCCGGAGTCGTGGCGCATGGCGTCGAGCACGTCGACCGTCTGCAGCGCGATCGACTCGAGCGTCGCGCGCGCGAGGTGCGCGGCGGTCGTGCCGAGCGTCAATCCGACGATCGTGCCGCGCGCGTGCGGATCCCAGTGCGGCGTGCCGAGTCCCGTGAACGCGGGGACGAGCACGACGCCGCCGCAGTCGGGCACCGACGCCGCGAGCGGCTCGATGTCCGCCGCGGTGCGGATCAGCTGCAGGCGATCGCGCAGCCATTGCACGGCGGCACCCGTGACGAAGATGCTTCCTTCGAGCGCGTACTGCAGCGGCGCGTCGCCGAGCTGCCACGCGATCGTCGAGAGCAGTCCGTGCCGCGAGTCGACGACGCGCGTGCCGGTCTGCATCACCACGAACGAACCGGTGCCGTACGTGTTCTTGGCCATCCCCGCGCGCGTGCAGCGCTGCCCGAAGAGCGCGGCCTGCTGGTCTCCGGCGATGCCCGCGATCGGAATCCCATCTTCCGTCTCGCCGTACTTCGCGCTCGACGCCCTTACCTCGGGCAATACGGACGCCGGGATGCCGAGGAGGTCGAGGAGCTCGTCGTCCCAGGCGGCGCGGTGGATGTCGAAGAGCATCGTGCGCGACGCGTTCGTGACGTCGGTGGCGTGCACGCGTCCGCCGGTGAGCTTCCACACCAGCCACGTGTCGATCGTGCCGAAGGCGAGGCGCGCGGGATCGACGTGCGTACGCTCGAGCAGCCAGCGCAGCTTCGTCGCCGAAAAGTACGCGTCGAGCACGAGTCCCGTCTTCGCGCGGATGCGTTCCGCATGCGGCCGCAACGCGTCGCACATCGGCGCGGTGCGTCGGTCCTGCCAGACGATCGCGGGCGCGACCGGCTCGCCCGTCTCGCGATCCCACAGCACGGTCGTCTCGCGCTGGTTCGTGATGCCGATCGCGGCAACGTCGTGCACGCGCGCGAGTACCTCCTGAAGAACAGCGCGTTGTGTTTCCCAGATCTCGTTCGCGTCGTGCTCGACCCAGCCGGGCTGCGGGTAGAACTGGCGGAACTCGCGCTGCGCGACGACGAGCGGCGTGCCGCGCTCGTCGAACGCGATGGCACGGGAGCTGGTGGTGCCCTGGTCGAGCGCGATGACGGTGGCCATCGCGCCCGAGTTTACTGCGCGGGCGGCGCTCCGTACGGCGGGCGTTGCGGCCTCACCGGCGGATGCTTCGCCAGCTCGTCGTTGAGGATGGCGATCCCGCGCTCGAGCTGCGGATCGCGTCCGGCGGCGACGAGGTCGGGGCGGTTGTCGACCTCGACGTCGGGATCGACGCCGTGGTTCTCGACGATCCACGTGCTCTTGCCGTCGACGACGTCCCACGCGGAGACGAACGGCACGGTGACGCGGCCGCCGTCGATCATCGGCAGCTCGTCGCCGATGCCCATCAGCCCTCCCCACGTGCGCTTGCCGACGATCGGACCGAGCGCGTATTTGCGGAAGTAGTCGGCCACCGAGTCGCCGCCCGAGCCGGCGTATTCGTTGATGACGAGCACCTTCGGGCCGAGGATCGCGGCGGCCTGGTATTCGACGTCGGCGCCGTAGCGCGGCGCGTCGTACTCGAGGTGCCGTCGCGCGAGGTGCTCGAAGTAAAAGTCGGGGATCTCGCCGCCGTTGTTCCAGCGCGCGTCGAAGAGCAGGCACTGCTTGCCGGCCTGCGCATAGAACTGCCGGCCGAACTCCGCGATGCCGCGCAGGTGCGTGTCGGGGATGTGGATGTACGCGCAGCGGCCGTTCGTCGCGGCGTCGACCTTGCGGCGGTTCGTCTCGACCCAGTCGCGGTAGCGCAGCTGCTCTTCGCTCTTCACCGGCACCACCACGACGCGGCGCGCGCCGTTCTCGTTTGGCTTGTCGTTCACGAGCAGCGCGACCTGGCGTCCGGCCGTGCGGTCGAGCGCGGCGAAGATCGACATCGGCGCGCGCAGCGGACGTCCGTCGATGGCGAGGAGGTAGTCGCCTTCGCGGACGTCGATGCCGGGCGCGTCGAGCGGCGAGCGCGTGGCGTCGGACGCGTTGTCGCCGCGATAGATCTTGCGGATGCGATAGAGGTCGCCGGCGACGTCGTAGTCGGCGCCGAGGAGGCCGGTGGTGGCCGCGGGCGTATCGACGGTGTCGCCGCCGGACGCGTTGATGTGCGAGATCCCGAGCTCGCCGTTCATCTCGCCGATGAGGATGTTCACGTCGTTGCGCAGCGAGACGAACGGCAACTCGGCCTCGTAGCGGCGCTTCATCGCGTTCCAGTCGACGCCGCGCATGGTCGGATCGTAGAAGCCGTCGCGGAGCATCCGCCACGCCTCGTCGAAGATCTGCTTCCACTCCGCGCGGCGGTCGAGCTGCATCTCGAGGTGGGCGAGGTCGAGCGCGCCGTCGCCGATCTTCGCGTTCGACTTCGCGGCGTCGAGAATGCCGACGGTGTCGCCGGCGCGGTAGACCAGCTTGTCGCCGTGCGCGTCGAGCGCGTAGCTGTCGATGTTCGCGACGATCGTCTTCTCTTCAGCATCCGCGAGCTCGAACGATTTCAACGTCTTCTTGTCGTCGTCATCGCCCGCGAGATAGAAGACCGCGCCGTCCGCGGCGGCGAGGCTGCTGTACGCGCCGGCATCGATCGGGAGCGGGAGCACGCGATGATCGATGCTCGCGAAGTCGATGCGGAACGGCACCGCCGCCGGCTTCGTCTCCGTGGCCGCACCTTCCTCGTCCGACTTCGGCGCGAACGGCGACGGCGTGTCGCGGCGCAGCGGGATGAGATAGACCTTCTGCGAGTCGCTGAAGTCGAACGTCTTCTCGAAGTCGCTGAAGTGCGGCGCAAAGACGCGGCGCGAGAGGAAGAAGAGATACGTACCGGTGGGATCGATGCGCGGCTGGCGGTCGTCGGTGAGGCCGTCGGTGATCACGGTCGATTTCGCGTCCGCGAGCGAGTACGCGAAGAGCTGGCCGAAGTTCGTCAGGAGCGGCTTCGCGTAGACGAGCCACTTGCTGTCGGGCGACCACGAGAAGCCGGCGATCTGGTCGGCGTCGCTGCGGTCGACGGTCGTCACCTTGCCGCTGTCGACGTCGACGAACGCGAACGAATGGTCGAGCTGCGCGAACGCGATCTTCTTCGCGTCGGGCGACCAGGTGAGATTCGAGCGGAAACCGGCGCCGAGATTCGTGAGCCGGCGTTCGTCGCCGCTGCCGTCTTGCGCCCGGAGGTAGATCTCGTATTCGCCGTTGCGGTCGGAGGCGTACGCGATCCAGCGGCCGTCGGGCGACCACGCGGGCCAGAGCTCGCGCGCGCCGGAGCTGTTCGTGAGATCGCGGATCTCGCCTTCCTTCGCGGGAACGGTGAAGACTTCGCCGCGTGCGCCGAGGAGCGCGCGGGCGCCGGAAGGGGAGAGGGCGACGGTCTGCAGCCACTTCTTCGCGTTGATGGTCGTGACGCGCTCGCGCGGCGCGTCGGTGCGGACGCGGATCGGCACGCGCGCGGATGTTTCCTTCGCGATGTCGAAGAGATAGATCGCGCCGCCGTTCTCGTACGCGATGCGTCCCGAGCCGTCGCTGGCGAGGCTCGGCCACTTGATGTCGTAGTCGCGGTAGTGCGTGAGCTGCCGGATGGCGCGCGAGGCGAGGTCGTAGCGATAGAGGTTCATCACGCCGTCGCGATCGGAGAGGAAGAAGACCGCGTCGCGGAACCACATCGGAAAGAGCTCGCCGGCGTCGCCGTGCGGGATCTCTTCGTACGCGTGCGTGCGGAAGTCGTACATGGCGATGTGCGACTGCGTGCCGCCGCGGTAGCGCTTCCAGAAGAACGACTCCGTCGCGACCGGGTTGTACGCGATCTTCGTTCCGTCCGGCGAGAACGCGTTCATGCCGCCGCTCGGCAGCGGAACCTCGACCGGCACGCCGCCGCCCGGCGCGATGGTGAAGAGCTTGTCGAAGTTGCGCACGACACTACTGCGCTTGGACCGGAACACGATGCGCCCGTCGGGCGTCCAGCCGGTGACGCGGTCGAGGAGCGGATGCCACGTCAGCCGCTTCGGTTCGCCGCCGCTCGCGGGGATCGTGTAGACGTCGCCGCCGCCGCCCTCGTACTCCGCCGTGAACGCGATGGTCGTGCCGTCGGGCGAGATCCGGGGCAGCGACTCGTAGCCTTCGTGCGAGGTGAGCCGGTGTGCGTCGCCGCCCGACGCGGAGACGGACCACAGATCGGCCGCGTACATGAAGACGAGCTGGTCTCCATGCACGTCGGGGTAGCGCAGCATGAGCGTGGTGTCGCTCGTCTGAATCTGCGCGTGCGCGAGCGTCGCGCACGACAACGCGAGAAGAAGGAGCCGGAGTCGCATGCGCGCACTCTACGCGCGCGCCGCGTGCCTCGTCTTGCACGCGCTTAATGCCGCTGTCCCGCGCTTCATCAGAGCGTGCAGGATCCGCCGGGACACGAGCCGGCGTGCTGCGGCGGCGCGTAGAGGCCGCGCGCGCCGCTCTTGCTGGAGTTGCACGAGGTGCACGCCCACTGCAGGTTCGAGAGGTTGTTGTAGTCGTCCTGCGCGTCCTGCCACGGCACGCCGTCCCAGTGATCGCTGCCGTCGCAGTAGGTCTCGGTGGCGAGGCTGGACTGCGTGGTCGCGAAGTCGACGATGTGGTCGATGCCGCTCGCGGCGTTGCTGCAGCTGCCGATCGCGCAGCCGTTCGCCTTCGTGCCCGCCATCGCGGACTTCGTGGCCGACGTGAAGGAGAGCGTGTTGCGCCGGCCGTTCCAGTAGTAGTTCCCGTGCTTGTCGATGGTCTGGAAGAACTTCCGGATGCCGTTGATGATGCCGAGGATCGAGTGCGTGTAGCCGGTGGAAGCGATGCGTGCCGATTTACGCGTCAGCTGAATCGCGCCGCGGTAGGCCGCGGCCTTCCGCTGCACGGCGCGCGGTTGCACGCGCGGCGGCAGTTGCCGCTGCGGCGGCAGTTTCGCCTGCAGCGCCGCGAACGGTTTCGCGGGCACTTTCGGCTGCACCGGCGGGCGATGCGTCATCGCGCGCTGCGCGAAACGATCCGCCTCCGTTTCGAGCATGCGGTCCTGCACGACGGCGACGCCGCTGCCGAACGGATTGCGCACGCGGCCGGCGCGCTGCTGGACCACGTGCGCGAGCTCGTGGGCGAGGATCTGCTGGCCGCGCGGCGTGCGCGGGTTGTAATGGCCGGGGGCGAAGTGGATGTCGCTGCCGTGCGTGAACGCGAGCGCGCCCATCGACGCGGCCTGCGGTCCGACGTGCACGCGCACGTCGCCGAACTTCGCGCCGAACACGCTCTCCATCCGCTGGCGCACGTCGGGCGGAAGCGGCTGACCGAGACCGGTCGCGAAACGCTGCATCGGCGCCGGAAGCGCGACCGCGCCGGGATTCGCCGTCAGCGGTTGCCGCGCCACGGGCGGGCTCGCGATCCGCGACAGTCCCCCTGGAAAGAATCCTTGAATGACCGGCCGGAATGCCATTGTTCCGCGCCTCCGTACAGCGGCAGTGTACGCCGATTCCCCGTCAGTGGCTCCCCACCTCGGCTGGCGCATGACGCCGGAAGATCCGCTTCATCAGCCGCGACATCCGCGCGCGGAAGCCGTCCAGGATCTCGTAGACGGTCGGGATCACGAGCAGTGTCAGCAGCGTCGACGTGATCGTGCCGCCGATGACGGCGCGTCCCAGCGGCGCGCGGAAGTCGCCGCCTTCGCCCGCGCCGATCGCGACCGGGAGCATGCCCGCGATCAGCGCGAACGTGGTCATGAGGATCGGCCGCAGACGTACGCGGCCCGCCTCGATGAGTGCCTCGCGCAGCGGCTTGCCCTGCTCGTGGTTCCACTTCGCGAAGTCGATCAGCAGGATCGCGTTCTTGGCCACGATGCCCATCAGCAGCATCACGCCGATGAGGCTCATGAGGTTCAGCGTGTCGCGCGTGACGATCAGCGCGAGCACGACGCCGATCAGCGAGAGCGGCAGCGAGATCAGGATCGCGATCGGATCGAGGAACGACCCGAACTGCACGACCAGGATGAAGTACATCAGCAGCACCGCCAGCGCGAGCGCGGAGAGGATGCCGCCGAAGACTTCGCTCTGGCTCTCCGCCTGTCCGCCCTGCGTGATGTACGTCCCCGCCGGCAGCTTGACCGTTTTGATCCGCCGCTGCACTTCCGCGAGCACGTCGCTGAGCGGGCGCCCTTCGACGTTCGCGCCGACGGTGATGATCTTGTCGCGGTTGTAGTGATCGATCGACGTCGGCCCGAACGCTTTCGTCGTCGCCGCGAGATGCGAGACCGGCACGGTCGGCGTGCTCGTCGCCGCCGGTGACGCGCTCGCGCCGGTGCCGCCGCCGGTGCCGGCCGCGAACGTGGCGATGGTCGACGCGGTGCGCGAGACGAGCGGCAGGTTCTCGACGTCCGCCGCCGACGAGCGCGCGGCCGGCGCGAGACGCACCGTGACGTCGCGCGTGCGGCCCGTCGGATCGACCCATTCGCCCGCTTTCACGCCGGCGAAACCGGAGCGCAGCGCGTTGGCCACGTCGGACGGCGTGAAGCCGAGCGTCGCCGCGAGCGAGCGGTCGAGCTCCACGACGAGCTCGGGGCGCTGCCCTTTCGTCGAGAGGCCGATGTCGGTCGCGCCGGGCACCGAGCGGATGAGGTTCTCGATCTGCGTGGCCGCGGCATTGAGCGAGGTGAGGTCGTCGCCGCGCACCTGCACCTGCACCTGTTTGCCGCCGCCGCCCGGTCCGTTGCTGGCGAGATACGCGTCGGCCCCGGCGATCGTGCGGATCTCTTCGCGCAACTCGGCCGCGATCTGCTGCTGGCTCTTCGTGCGGTCTTTCTTCGCCTTCAGCTTGAGGTAGATGCTGCCGCTGTCGACGGTGCCCGAGCCGTCGCTGCTGCCGACCGTGCTGTACGCGTACACGACTTCCGGATGTTTGCGCGCCTGCCGCGCGATCTCTTCCGTCTTTTCGCGCGTGTAGTCGAGCGTCGATCCCGGCGCGGTGTCGACCGTGATGGTCAGTTCGCTGTTGTCCGTTTCGGGGACGAACGCGCTGCCGCCGATCGTCGCCTGCAGCACGATCGCGCCGGCGAACGACAGGATGATGATGCCCACCATCCACCAGCGGTGATCGAGCGCCCACGCCACGATGCGCGTGTAGCGGTCGATCATGCGGTTGAACCAGTCGTTGAACCGATCCAGCGCGCGCGTGATGAAGCCGCGCTTGTGCGCTTCGACGTGCGGATCGGGCCAGTACGCCGACAGCATCGGATCGAGCGAGAACGAGACGAAGAGCGACACCAGCACCGCCGCCGCAATGGTCAATGCAAATGGCTTGAACCACTGTCCCGCGAAGCCGGGCATGAACGCGACAGGCACGAACACGGCGACGATCGAGAGCGTGGTCGCGGTGACGGCCACGCCGATCTCGTCGGTGCCGTCGTGCGCCGCCTGCACGTGGTCTTTCCCCATCTCCACGTGCCGCACGATGTTCTCGCGCACGACGATCGCGTCGTCGATCAGGATGCCGATCGCGAGCGAGAGGCCGAGGAGCGACATCGTGTTCAGCGTGAATCCGAAGACCAGCACCGGGATGAACGCGGCCAGCACCGACACCGGCAGCGCGAGTCCGGTGATCACCGTGGAACGCCAGGAATTCAGGAACAGGAACACGACCAGCACGGTGAGCACCGCGCCTTCGACGAGCGCCTCCTGCACGTTGCTCACGGAGTTGCGCACGCGGTCGCCGGAGTTGCGGATGACGTCGAGCTTCACGCCCGGCGGCAGCGTCTTCTCGACCGTGCCGAGGCTCGCCAGCACCTGATCGGCGACATGCGTCGTGCTGACGCTCGGCGATTTCGTGATGTCGATGCCGACCGACGCCGCGCCGTTGAGCAGCGCCGCGCTGCGCGGCTCGGCGGTGCCGTCGATGATGTCGGCGACGTCGCCGAGGCGCACGAGCTTTCCGCCGCGCGAGCTGACGATGACGTTCGCGAACTCGCGCGGGTTTTCGATGCGGCCGAGAAAGCGGATCGAGCTTTCCTGAAACTGTCCCGTTACTCGTCCCGCGGGCGTGGAGATGTTCTGCGTCTGCACGGCCTGCACGACGTCGGAGATGTCGACGCCGGCGGCGGCGAGATCGGCCGGCCGGACGTTGATCTGGATCTCGCGGTTGATGTTGCCGGAGAGGCGCACTTCCGCGACGCCATTGATGCCGCGCAGCACTTTCGTGATGCCGGGATCGGCGATCTGCGTGAGCTCCGGCGTCGACAGGCGCGTCGACGAGAGCACGAGCGAGACGATCGGCAGCGCGTTGGGATCGTACTTGTGGATGATCGGGTCGAGGATCGTCGTCGGCAGCTGACCGCGGATCGACGACATCGCGTCGCGCACGTCCTGCGCGGCCTGATCGGCGCTCTTGCCGAAGACGAAGATCGCGGTGATCGTGGCGAAGCCGTCGACCGCCTTCGACTGCACTTTGTCGATGCCGGAGAGCGCGGTGAACTGCTCTTCGAGCGGATCGATGACGTCGCGCTCGACCTGATCCGGCGCGGCGCCGGGATACGGCACGAGCACGGTGACGACCGGCGCGTCGATCTCCGGGAACTCGTCGACCTCGAGCTTCATCAGCGCGAAGAGGCCGAAGACGACGAGGATGAGCATCGCCACGACCGTGAGCACCGGTCGTTTGATGGCCGCGTCGGAGATGATCATTTCGCGGCGTCTCCCGCCTGTTGCGCCGCGGCCGGAACTTCCGCGCGCGTGCCCGGCGCGAGCTGCTGCGCCGCGCCGACGAGGAGGATGTCTCCCTCATTGACGCCCTGGCGGATCTCGACGCGATCGTTCTGATCGTCCACCACGCCGAGAACGACGTCGAAATGCTCGACGACTCCGTTGCGCACACGCGTGACCGCGGGCGTGGTCATGCGATGATCGATCGCCGCCGCCGGCACGATCACGCCGATGCGCGTGAGGTTCTGTAAACGCCCTTGCGCGAAGAGACCGCTCGCCAGCGCGCCGCCGTTGTTCGGGATCTCCGCGAACACTTTGATCTGCCTCGTCGTCGGATCGGCCTCGGGATTCACGCGCGCGATGCGGCCGCCGAACACTTTGCCGTCGAAGCCCTGCACCTGAAACTCGATCGGCGTGCCGACGCGGAGATCCTGCAGGCTGTCCGCCGCGACGGCGGCTTCGAGCTGCATCTCCGACGGATCGATGATCGTGTAGAGCGTCGCGCCGACCTGCACGACGTCGCCTTGAGAAACCCAGCGCTTCGTGACCACGCCGCTGAGCGGCGCTTCGACCGTCGTGTCGCGCGACTGCTCGTTAGTGGTCGCGCTCTGCGCCTGCGCCTGCGCCAGCTGCGCGCGTGCGGCGTCGACCTGCGCGCGCGCGGCGTCGACCGTGGCTTTCGCGACGATGCCCGAGCGGAACAGCGACTGCTGCCGCGCCAGCTCTTTCTCCGCGAGCGCCACGTTGTTGCGCAAGCTGGCGATCGCCGACGCCTGGGAGCTCTGCTGCGCGCTGATCGCCCCCGGCCCAATGCGCGCGAGCAGCTCGCCCTTCGTGACGCGCTCGCCTTCGTTGACACGCACATCGACGAGCGGCCCCGCCACCTCCGCCCGCACGTTCGCTTCGGTCTGCGCCGAGAGGTTCCCGCTCAGCGTCGGCCCGGTGGTGATCCGCTCGCGCCGCGCGATGACGTAGTCATTCGCCCCAATCTTCGCGACGTTGTCCGCCGCCGGCTGCGGCGCGGCGCGTTTGCACGAGGCGAGGACGAGAGCGAGGAGAACAAGGACGCACTTCTGCTTCACGACCTCGCGTCGATTGCAGGCGGTGAGCCAGCGATGGGGGAGCGAGCATGTCAACGGCCGCCGTCGTTCCGCGAGCGCGTCCGCCGGAACTCCGCGGGCGTGACGCCGAACAGCCGGCGGAAGACGCGCGTGAAGTGGCTTTGATCGCAGAAGCCGGCGCTCGCCGCGACGTCGGCGATCGGGGTGTCGCTCTGCCGCAGCGCGCTGCGCGCGAGCTCGAGCCGGCAGCGCCGCGCGTATTCGCCGATCGAGACTCCTTCGAAGGCGCGGAAGCTGCGCGCGACGTGACTGGGGTGCATGCCGAGGATTGCGGCGACGTCGCGGAGGGAACGCTGCTGGCGCGCGAGACTCACCGCGTCGTCGACCCACGAGGGACGGCGCTCCTCGCGCTCGCTCATGCGCGCGAGATAGCCGAGACCCGAAACCACGAGACCTTCGACGACGAGCGTCCAGCCCGGCTGCTGCAGCTGGGTTTCGGCGAGAACGTTCAGAGCCCACGCGCGCGCGGTGCGCTCGACGACGGCCTCGGGCAGCGCATAACGCGGCGGGATGTCGATCGAGAGCGTTTCGACGGCGGTGAGGCAGACGCCGCGCGGATGCGCGCCGGTGGGCGTGTAGATCGCGCTGCCGGTTTTCAGGCGATGTTCGCGTCCGCGAATGATCACGCGCACGCTGCCGCGTCTGAGGATCGAGAGCGTGGCGGACGCGCTGCCGCGCGGCGGCGCGAACCGCGCGTCGTTCTCATGGCCGCTCGCGAAGAACGTGAACGGGCCGGCCGAGAACGCGTCGTCGTGCACCGTCACGCGAACGACGGTATCACCGGCTCGCGACGGCGGCGATGGCCGATTCGTAAAAGCTGCGCGTGTCCGCGTCGGAGGCGCGGTCGCGCAGCCGGGTGAGCGCGAGACGGTGAGCGGTTGCAAGCGCGTCCGCCGCGGACGTGGCGATGTCGGGCGGAACGCCTTTACCCTCCCAGTCGACCGTCCCCTCGATCGCGCGCGCGACCGGCACGGACACGGCGAATTGCGGATCGATGGTCATCCAGCGCGCAGGATGTGCGCCGCCGCGCGTGGTCTCGCCGACGAGCGTGGCGTGCGCGATGCGCCGCATGTGCTCCGCGAATCCCTCACCGGCCGACCAGGTGCGCGCGCTTGTGAGCACGTACACGTCTCTGCCGGTGTAGCGCGGCGGCGGCACGAAGGCGAGCGTCCACTGTTGTGCCGTCGTGTTCGTGAAGCGGTTGAACATCGTCGAGACGTGCACCGGATCGCCCTCCGGCACGAAGTAGGAGAGAAGCAGCAGCACCATCTCCGGCGAGCCGCCGTCGCTCGCGCGCAGGTCGATGATCAGCGCGTCCGTCGACTGCAGCAGCTTCATCGCGGTCACGACCGCCTCGCCGGCGAGCGCAGGCTCGTAAAACTTCGTCCACGTCAGCAGCCCGATGTTGCCGTCGAGCCGCTGCACGCCCGCGATGCCGAAGCCGTTCCGCCGCGCCTCCTCACGCGCCTCCGCCGCCTCGGCCGGCGTCTCCGGCGCATCCTCCGCGCGCGTGTCCGCGACGGCGCTGTAGCCGAAGCGGAGGTGCTCGTCGTGCACGGCCGACTGCAGAACGCGATTGACCACCGGCACGAGTGCGAGCGCGGTCGTGGCCGCGGCGACCTCCGGCGACGACTCCGCGTCCCGCAATGCCTTCGCGATCAGCACCGCCTTGTCCGGAAAGACATAGAACTTCTCGATGCGCTCCGCCGCCGCGTCGAGCAACCGTGCGCGGAGCTCTGGTGTGAGCGGCAGATCGGGAGGCCGCTGCGCGTGAACGCGAGCCGAGAGGAGAACCGCGAGCGCGAGAACGATCCGCCGCATGTCCGGCAACGTACGCCCTCGACGTCGCGAACGTCTTGCAGCGCAGTTGCGCCACTGGAATGAGAGGTGCGGCGGCGCGCACTCGCGCGTCCGTCCGGACGCCCTGGCGTTTTTCCATCCCGACGGCGTTAAGATGCGCCGCATGGTCCGAATCAAAGAGCGCGATCTCGATGCGAAGTACAACCGTCTGTTCGGCCGCATGGCCGGGTATCTGCCGCCGAATCGCAGGGCTGTCGATGCGTATGCGGCGGGGGTGCGGAAGGAGGCGCTGGCGAAGCGCAAAGGTGCCGGCGGCGACGACTGGAAGAGTCCCGGCGTGCGCGCGTTTGCGACGCTCATCGAGAACGACGGCATCGTGCGGATGTATGTCGAGGAGATGATCCGCGAGCAGGCGCGCGGGCATGCGTCGGTACATTCCGTCGACGAGATGCTGGCCACGCTCGATCACATCGTGGCGACGGCGCCGCTCTACAACCCCGACAAGGCGAAGCAGGTCTTCTTTCCGATGTCGGCGCTCTTCGCCTACATGATGATGACCACGGCCGGCTACGCGGCGTTCCGCTATCCGGCGATCAACGACGTGCTCGTACGCATCCTCAACGAGTGGTGCCGCTTCCTCGACAGTCCCGAATCGACGTACGTGCTGAACACCACGAAGTACGGCTGGCTCTCGAAGCCGGCGTACATCCAGTACGAGCTCGAGGACTTCATCATCCCCGACAAGGGCGCGCCGCACTGGGGGTGGACGTCGTTCAACGCGTTCTTCCACCGCCAGATCCAGCCGGAGAAGCGGCCCATCGCGAAGCCGGGCGATCCGAAGGTGGTGGTCTCCGCGAACGACGGCACGATGTACAACATCATGCGCGACGTGCAGCGGCTCGATCGCTTCTGGCTCAAAGGCGAGCCGTACTCGCTGCTGAACATGCTGAACGGCCACGCGTACGTCGACCGCTTCGCCGGCGGCGACGTCTTCCAGTCGTTCCTCAGCGGCGCGAACTATCACCGCTGGCATTCGCCGATCGCCGGCACCGTGCGCCACGCGGAGATCGTCACCGCGCTGACGTTCACGGAAGCGGAATCGGCCGGCCCCGATCCGAGCGCGGGCACGCTGTCCCTCGGCTACGAGACCGCCACGAACGTGCGCGGACTGGTCTACGTCGAAAGCGACGATCCGACCATCGGCCTCGTCTGCGTGATCCCCGTCGGCATCACCGAGATCTCGTCGGTCACGATCGAGGTGAAGCCGGGGCAGCGCGTCGAGAAGGGCGACGAGCTCGGATACTTCAGCTACGGCGGCTCGACGCTGGCCATCGTCTTCCAGCCCGGCGCGATCAAGAAGTTCATCCCGAAGAATCCGCACGCGAAGAATCCGAAGAATCCGGCGACGATCCAGGTGAACGGCGCGATCGCGATCGCGAACTGAGCGCTGCAACCCGAAGCGCGCTCGCTCCGTATCGCTCGTGGGATGAGCGAAGTCTCGACGCATGGTCTCGCGGTGCGGACGTGGACCGTCGGCGCACTGCATTCGTTCGAGGCGGACTACGCGCCCGGACTGACGATCGCGACGCACGCGCATCACGGCGACGCGTTCGTGAATCTGGTTGTCGCCGGCGTTCTGCGCGAGACGCGGGGGCGCGAGACGATCGAGTTGCCCGCGGCGACGCTCGTCTTTCACGCCGACGGCGAAGAGCGGAGGAACGTCTTCGGTCCGCACGCCACGCGGCTCTTCACGCTGCGCCTCGATCCGGCATTGCTTGACCGCGAGCGCGCGTTGCCGCGCCGCCGGTCGCGCGTGCTCGGCGATCCGCTGCTCGTGCGTCTCGTGCACCGGCTCCGCACCGAGTTATGGGCAGGCGAGGCGGCGCCGATCGTGGTCGACAGCCTGGCGGCGGAGTTGGTGCGGCTCATCGCCGGCGCGCGTGACGGGCATCGCGTGCAACCGCGCTGGCTGAAGGACGTGCGCGACATCCTCCACGACGAGTGCGCGGAGCGCCTGACGCTGCAGGAGCTCGCGTCGCGCGCCGGCGTCCATCCGATTCATCTGCACCGCACGTTTCGCGCGCGGTACGGCTGCACGATCGGCGACTACGTGCGCCGCATGCGCATCGAAGAGGCGTGTCTGCGTCTGCGCCGGACGCCGTCATCGCTCGCGCAGTTGTCGCTCGATCTCGGCTTCGTCGATCAGGCGCACTTCTCGCGCGTCTTCAAACAGCTCGTCGGCGTGACTCCCGGCCGCTACCGGCGCGACCGAGGCTAATCGGATACAAGACGCGTTGTCGTGCAGCGGCTACGCTCGTCTGCATGCGACTCCTCGCCGCCGCTCTCGCACTCTTCGCCGCGCAGGTCCTTCTCGCCGCGGAGCCGATTTCGCGGACGATCACCGTGCCGCTCGACTACACCAATACCGCGCTCGGCCACGCGGAATTGACGATTGAATTCGGCGCGCCGTTCGACCGCACGAAGCCGACCGTCATCGTCGTCGCCGACGGCCAGCAGTTCTATCTGCAGCGCGGCTCGGTGGCCGAACTGCAGACGCGGCGCTTCGGCGACGCCTTCAACGTCGTCGGCATCCTCGGCCGCGGCGCGACCGACGCCTTCATCGCCGCCACGCGCGGCGAGGGCGGGGCGACGGACTGGCGGAAGGCCTGGCAGATCTTCCGCGCCGAACAGTGGATGGGCGACATCGACGCCGTACGCCGCGCGCTTGCCGGCGACGACGGCAACTTCTACCTCTTCGGCGCGTCCGGCGGCGCCGATCTCATTCATCAGTTCCTGCTGCGCTACGGGCGGCACGTGCTGCGCGCCTACACCGGCAGCCCGGGGAACGATGCGCTCGCGCGCGAGCTGCGCCTGCGGGATGAAGGCACGTGGGATGAGCTGAGCAGCGATCCGTCGCTCGAGGTGAAACTGCAGAAGGTGCTCGCTGACCATCCTGCCGAACGCGCCGCGATCATGACGGCGCTGCAGCGCCAGCATTTCTTCGTCTCCGCCGCCGATCTCCCTCGCGAGCGCAGCGCGCTCATCGACGCGCTCGCGCGCTGGGACGTCGCAGCATTTGCGCACGCGCGCGAGACCTATCAGGTCGACGCGATTCTCGAGCTCGAACGCTCGCCGCGCGGCATCGCCATCGCCGTCCGCGAATTCGAATTCCTTTACGCCTCGGGTACGTACCGGCGGCTCGGTGATGGTCATCTGCATCCGTCGATCGAAGCCGTGTACACGAGCACGAAACCGCTGATCGAGCTCGCCGAACGCGGCGACATCACGCCGCCGCGGTTCGATCTCACGCCGGCGCACGCATTATCGACCGAAGTCTTTTTACTCGCCGCGCGGTGGGACGAGGCGATCGACTACCGCATCTCGATCGCGCTCGCCTACAGCTATCCGCATCACGAGCTGTTTCTCGCCGACGACAACCACATGTTCGGCAACGCGAAGGCCGGCGAGCTGCAGTCTCGCATCGTGCAGACGTTTCTTCGCTACGGCCTCGGCTCGCCCGAACTCCGCAAGCTGCTCGACGAGATCGAGTGGTACCGCTGGCACGAGTAGCGGTGCGAGCTCACGGCTGCGATGCAGGCGGTTCGGGTTCGCTCCAACCGCCGCCCAGCGCGCGATACAGATCCACGAGCGCCACGAGCCGGTCGCGCCGCAGTTGCGCGAGTCCCGTCTCCGCGGCGAGCAGCTGTTCCTGCGCGTCGAGCACCTCGAAGTACGCCGAGAAGCCGGATTCGTAGCGCAGCGTCGCGAGCCGCACGGCATCGCGATCCGACGCCGCGGCTTTCGCGCGCAGCGTCTCCGCCTCGGCGAGCTTTTCGTTCGACACGAGATCGGTCGACACTTCGCCAAGCGCGGCGGTGATCGCGCGCTCGTACGCGGCGCGCGCTTCGTCGAACTGCGCGAGCGCGACGCGGCGCTGATTGCGCAGGCGTCCGGCGTTGAAGATCGGTCCGAGCAGGCCCGCCTGCATGCTCCAGGTGTGACCGCCGCCGAGGAGCGTTGCGAGCTCGGGGCTTTGTCCGCCGAGGAGACCGGTGAGGCTGAGCGTTGGATAGAACGCGGCTTGCGCGACGCCGATGTCGGCATTCGCGGCGATGAGATTCTGCTCGGCGCCGCGGATGTCGGGACGCCGCAGCAAGAGCGCCGACGGCAGTCCCGCGGGAACGCTCGGCGGCAGCGGCTGTTCGCTCAGCGCGAGGCCGCGCGGAATCGGAGCGGGCATGCGGCCGAGGAGCAGGTTGAGCTGATTCTCCTTCGCGACGATCGCGCGTTCGAGCAGTGGGATCTGTGCGGATTCGACCGCGAGCAACGCTTCGGCGCGTGCGGTGTCGAGTCCGGACGCGGTGCCGCCTTCCGCGCGGCGGCGGAAGAGATCGGCGGTGTTCTGGAACGCGGCCGTGTTGCGCCGTGCGATCTCGAGCTCGGCGTCGAGCTCGCGCAGATCGAAGTACGCCGACGCGACCTCGGCGATCAGCGACAGCAGCACGCCGCGCCGCGCTTCTTCGGTGGCGAGGTAGTCGGCGCGCGCGGCTTCGTTGAGGCGGCGGATGCGGCCCCACAGATCCGCTTCCCAGCCGACGTTCACGTTCGCGACGATGAAGCCGCCGGTGGTGTTGCTCGGCGATGCGAACTCGGACGTATGCCCGTATTCGTAGAGCGCGTTGTAGCCGACGTTCGGATAGCGCAGCGAGCCGGCGATGCCGTAACGCGCGCGCGCTTCCTCGACGCGCGCGGCGGCGATGCGCACGTCGAAGCCGTTGCGCAGCGACTCGTCGATGAGCGTGCGCAGCGTCGGGTCGCGGAAGAGATCGAACCATGCGACGTCGGCGAGCGACGCGGCGTCGGCGGGCGAGGTCGCGCCGTAGAACTGATCCGGCAGCGCGACGTTCGGCCGTTGGTAGTTCGGGCCGACCGTGCAGGCGGCGAGGAAGATAAGCGCGGGAAGCAGCGAGAGGCGCTTCATCATCACTGAACCGCCTCGTGCGACACGTGCGTGTCGGTGTCGTGCGACAGCTTCGTTTCGAGCTTGCGCTCCTTGCGCGCGATGCGCTCGACGACGACGTACAACGCGGGGATGAGGAAGACGCCGAGGAGCGTCGCCGCGAGCATGCCGGCGACGACGACCGTGCCGAGGATCTCGCGCGAGGCCGCGCCGGCGCCGGTGGCGATCCAGAGCGGAACGCAGCCGAGGATGAACGCGAAGGACGTCATCAGAATCGGCCGCAATCGCAAGCGCGCGCCTTGCAGCGCGGCGGTGACGAGGTCGGAGCCTTTCTCGAACTCCGCCTTCGCGAACTCCACGATCAGGATCGCGTTCTTCGCCGCGAGTCCGATCAGCACGATGAGACCGATCTGGCCGAAGACGTCGAAGTTGAACTTGCGCAGCAGGAGGCCGACGAACGCGCCGAACACCGCGATCGGAACGGAGAGCAGCACGCTGAACGGCAGCGACCAGCTTTCGTAGAGCGCCGCGAGAATCAGGAAGACGAACACCATCGACAGCGCGAACGTGCGTCCGGTGGTGCCGGCGGCGCGGCGCTCCTGGAACGAGAGATCGGACCAGTCGACGCCCATCTCGCGCGGCAACGTCTGCGCCGCGACTTGTTCGAGCGCGGCCATCGCCTGTCCCGAGCTGTAGCCCGGCGCTGCGGATCCGGTGACCTGCGCGGCGCGGAAGAGATTGAAGCGCTGCGTGTACTCGGGTCCATACGTCGTGCGCACGGTCGTCAGCGCGGACAGCGGCACCATGTTCCCGTCGTTGTTGCGCACGTAGAAGCGGCCGATGTCCTGCGGGGTGAGACGATCCGCCGATTCGGCCTGCATGAAGACGCGCCACTGGCGGCCGAAGCGGTTGAATTGATTGACGAAGGTGCCGCCGAGGTACGCCTGCAGCGCCTGATAGACGTCGCCGATCGGTACGCCCTGTTTCAGCGCCTTGTCGCGATCGACGTCGACGAACACCTGCGGCACGGCCGCGCGGAACGTGCTGTTCACGTTCTGCAGCTCGGGACGTTTCTTTGCCGCGGCGAGGAACTTCTGCAGGTTGTCGTCGAGGAACGCGACGTTGTTGCCGCTGCGGTCCTGAATCCACATCGAGAAGCCGCCCGCGGATCCGAGTCCGGGAATCGGCGGCGGCAGAAACGCGAAGACGTTCGCCTCGGGGATCTCCGCCTTGAACCTGCCGTTGAGTTTCGCGATCAGCGCCTTCGCGTCCATGTCCTTGCCGCCGCGCGCTTCCCACGGATCGAGGCTGACGAAGAAGAAGCCGTTGTACGTCGCGGAGACGTAGGCGAGGAGGCTGAAGCCGGCGATCGTGCTGTACGCGTGCACGCCTTTCGTGTCGCCGAGGATGTGCTCGACTTTGCGGCAGACGACGTCGGTGCGCTGCAGCGACGCGGCGTCGGGGAGCTGGATGTTGAGGAAAAAGTAGCCCTGGTCTTCGTCGGGAACGAAGCTGCTCGGCAGCTTCTTGCCGAGGACGCCGGCGAAGAGCGCGAAGATGCCGAGAATGATGAACGTCATGACGGCCTTGCGGATCAGCAGCCCGGACACCTTGACGTAGTTGCCGGTCATCCGCTCGAACCAGCGATTGAAGCCGCCGAAGACGCGGCCGATCGCGTCTTCGTTCTTCTTGCGCGGCCGCAGCAGCATCGCCGCGAGTGCGGGCGAGAGGCTGAGCGCGTTGAACGCGGAGATGAGCACCGACACCGCGATCGTCACCGCGAACTGCCGATTGAGCCGGCCCTGAATGCCGCCCATGAACGCGACCGGCAAAAAGACGGACGACAGAATGAGCGCGATCGCGACGACCGGTCCGGCGACTTCCTTCATCGCCTGCACCGTCGCGGCGCGCGGCGCCATCCCTTCTTCGATGTGATGCTCGACCGCTTCGACGACGACGATGGCGTCGTCGACGACGAGTCCGATCGCGAGCACGAGGCCGAAGAGCGAGAGCGTGTTGATCGAAAAGCCGAGGAGCGGGAACAGCGCGAACGTGCCGATCAGCGACACCGGCACCGCGACGATCGGAATCAGGGTCGCGCGCCAGTTCTGCAGGAAGAGGAAGACGACCAGGATCACGAGCGCCATCGCCTCGAGCAGCGTGAGCACGATCTCGTGAATGCCTTCCGTCACCGGCGCGGTCGTGTCGACGGCGATCGCGTACTCCATGTCGTCGGGGAACGTGGCTTTAATCTTCTCCATCGCCGCGCGCACGCCCTGCGCGACGGCGAGCGCATTCGAGCCGGGCGCCTGGTAGATGCCGATGACCGACGCCTGACGTCCGTTGAAGCGGCCGATTTGTTTGTACGAGAGCGCGCCGAGCTCCACGCGCGCGACGTCGCCGACGCGCACGGCCGAGCCGTCGGGGTTGATGCGCACGACGATGTTCGCGAACTCCTGCGGCGTCGACAGGCGCCCCTGCGAGCGCACGGTGTACGTGAACTCCTGGCCGTTCGGCGCCGGCTCCGCGCCGATCTGGCCCGCGGGATTCACGGTGCTCTGCGACTGGATCGCCTTCTGAACGTCGGCGACCGTGAGTCCGAGCTTCGCGAGCTGGTCGGCCTTCAGCCAGATGCGCATCGCGTATTCGGACGCGCCGAAGTTCAGCACCTGGCCGACGCCGGGCACGCGGTAGATCGCGTCGTTGACGTTGATGAGCGCGTAGTTGCCGAGAAACAGGCCTGAATACGTGCCTTTCGGCGAGTAGAGCGCGACGATCATCATCGGCACGCCCTGCGTCTTCCGGTACGTCAGCCCGAACTGATTGACCTCGGGCGGCAGACTCGGCGCCGCCTGCGACACGCGGTTCTGCGCGTTGACCTGGTCACTATTGCGGTCCGTGCCGACGTCGAACGTGACGCGCTCGGTGATCGTGCCGTCGCTCGCGTTCACCGACTGGATGTAGAGCGAGTCTTCGACGCCGTTCATCTGCTGCTCGATCGGCGTGGCCACCGACTGCTCGATCGTCAGCGCGTCGGCGCCGGGGTACTGGCTCTGGATCTGGATCAGCGGCGGCACGAGGTCGGGGAACTGCGCGACCGGCAGGCCGATCATCGCCACGAGTCCGCCGAGGACGATGACGATGGAGATGACGATGGCGACGACGGGGCGGTTGATGAAGAAACTGGCCATCGAGTCGGGTTCCTACTTCGCCGCGGATGTGGACCTGGAGGTCGTGTCGGCGACGGTGGCCGCGTCCTGCGGAACGACTTTCGCGCCGCTCTTCACGCGTGAGAAGCCTTCGACGATCACGTGCTCGCCGGGTGCGAGCCCTTCCTCGATGATCCAGTCGCTGCCGACGCGCTCGCCCGCTTTCACGGTGCGCACGGTCACGGTGTTGTCCGCGTTCACGACGCCGACCTGCTCGATGCCCTGCAGCTCGTTGACGGCGCGCTGCGGCACGAGAAGCGCGTTGTGGCGCACGTTCGTGACCGCGCGGACTTTCGCGTACTGGCCGGGGCGCAGCACGTTGCCGGGATTCGGGAAGAGGCCGATGGTGGTGATCGTGCCGGTCTTGACGTCGACGTCGCGGCCGGAGAGTGCGATGTGGCCTTTGTGCGGGAAGACGCTGCCGTCCGCGAGCACGAGCTCGAGCTCCGCGTTGCGCATCGCGGGGTCGCTCTGGAACTGCAGGTACTCCTGTTCGCTGACCTGATACGCGACGCGGATCGGATCGACGGTGGAGACGGTGGTGAGGATCGTCTGCGGGCTCACGAGATCGCCGACCTGCTGCGTCGCGAGGCCTGCGATGCCGCTGATGGGCGACGTGACGCGCGTCCACGCGACGTTGAGCCGCGCCTGTTCGACCGCGGCCTGCAACGCGCCGACGGTGGCCTGCGCCGCGGCGCGTGCGGATCGCGCGTTGTCGAGCTCCTGCTGGCTGAGCGCTTTCTCTGCCGCGAGCGGCTCGTAGCGCTGCACGTCGTGCTCGCTCTTCGCGAGACCCGCGCGCGCCTGCTCGAGGTTCGCCTCGGCCTGCCGCAGCTGTGCCTGCGCCTGGCGCGTGTCGATCTCGAAGAGCAGCTGCCCGCGCTGTACGTAGCTGCCTTCCTGATACGCGCGGCGCAGCAGGTAGCCGTCGACCTTCGGGCGGATGTCGGCGTTGACGTCGCCCTGCGTCGTGCCGATCCATTCGCGATAGACGGGCTGGTCGCGCTGGATGACGGAGGTGACGACGACGTGCGCGGGCGGGGGAGGGGCGCTGCTCTTGTCGTCGGCGGCGCTCTTGCCGCACGCGGCGAGGAAGGCGATCGGAAGCAGGAGTACGTACTTCTTCATTTCTGGGCAATTCCTCGCATGATGAAATCGACGGCGAAGCGCACGTCGTCTTCGAGCGGCGGCGGCTCGCGCTCGATCATCCGGTGCAGCACGACGTCGCGGACGACCGAGGCGATGGCGATGGCGATGCGCTCGGCGTTCGTCTGGCGGATCTCGCCCGCGGCCATCGCCTCGCTGACCAGCCGCTCGAGCTGGCGCAGGTAGTTCAGATACGTGGGATGTTTCTTGAGGCGGCGTTCGCCGAAGGGCTCGGCGGTGGCGAGATAGATGCGGAAGAAGTCGCGGTTTTCCTCGAAATGCTGGAGCTGCGTGCGCACGCGGCGTTCGAGAACGTCGGCGAACGTGCGGCATTCGGCGCAGGCGGCCGAGAGTTTCTCGAGCAGCTTCTCGGTGGCGAGATCCATCGTGCGGCCGAGGATCTCCTCGCGCGAGTCGAAGTAGATGTAGACCGTGCCCTTGGCCACGCCCGCCTCGTCGGCGATGTCCTGCACGGTGACGTTGGCGACGCCTTTCCGCGCGACGACGCGCATGGCCGCGTCGCAGATCGACTGCTTCCGGAACTCCTCGACGACGTCTTCCTTTTTTCTCAAGCGACCGGATGGTACATCAAAATGACTGACGGGTCATCAAGGGCGACTCGGCAGTCAGTGAAGGAGGACTGCAACGCCGCGAGGAGTGCCTGCGTATGGAGCAGCGATGAAACGCCTGCTCGTCGCCGTGCTTCTCCTTTTGCCGACCGCGAATGCTCTCGCCGATGCGCCCGCGCCACCGCGCGAGGAGGACGTCGCGTACAGCGGCGAGGTGAAGCTCGCGGCCGCGCTGCTGTTGCCGGACGGGCGCGGTCCGTGGCCGGCCGCGGTGCTCGCGCAGGGATCGGGGAACAGCGACCGCACGAACCTCTGGGCGCGCGGCATGGCGGAGCTGCTGCGCGAGCACGGTCTGGCGGTGCTGCTCACCGACAAGCGCGGAAGCGGCAAATCCGCGGGCGACTGGCGCACCGCCGGCTTCGACGAGCTCGCGGGCGACGTCGTGGCCGGCGTGCGTTACCTGCGCGGGCGGAAGGACATCGATGCGACGCGCATCGGCGTGGTCGGGCTGAGTCAGGGCGGCTGGATCGTGCCGGTCGCCGCCGCGCGCGATTCCGGAATCGCGTTTGTCGTCGACGTCTCCGGCGCCGGCGTGTCGTTCGCGGAGCAGTCGTTCGTCGAGATGGCGAACACCGCGACGAAAGCGGGGCTGTCGCGCGAAGGCGTCGATGAGGTGCTCCGCCTCAACGCGCTCGCCGTGCGGTTCCTCGTGGCCGGCGCGTGGGCTCCGTATCAGGCCGCACGCGAGCACGCGCTGCAGGGACCGGCGAAGGAGATCGCCGCCGGCTTTCCAGCGACTCCGGACGCGGCGATCTGGACGTTTCTCCGGAAAGTGGCGACGTTCGATCCGCTGCCGTACTGGCTGACGGTGAGGCAGCCGGCGTTCATCGCGTATGGCGAAGACGACGAACAGGACAACGTGCCGGTACGCGAGTCGGTGCACCGCCTCGAGTTCGTGTTCGCGCGCGCGGGCAAGACGAATTACCGCATCGTCGTCGCGCCGAAGGTCGGCCATACGCTCTGGATCGAGCAGGGCGTCTTCGAGCCGCACTTCCAGGCGGCACTCGTCGAGTGGCTGCGAGACACGCTCGCGCAGCCACGATGACGATCTTCTACTGCGCGGGCTGCGCCGTCTGCACGGCCTGCTGCTCGTACGCCGCCGCGGGCACGGGCTTCAGGTCCCAGATGATGCCGAGCCACGAGAGCACTTTCAGGACGTAGTACGTCGGGTCGAACTCCCACCAGTAGAAGCCGGCGCGCGCGGAGCTCATGTAGCGGTGATGGTTGTTATGCCATCCTTCGCCGATGACGAGGAGCGCGAGCAGCGCGTTGTTGCGGCTGCTGTCGTTCGTGTCGTAGCGCTGCCGCCCGAAGAGGTGGCCGAAGGCGTTGATGCTCGACGTCGCGTGAAAGACCATCAGCGTGCTGATGACGAAGGCCCAGAGGAAGAACTGCATCGCCGTGACGTGGAGCGACGGCGCGAAGCGTTGCAGCGCGAGGCCGGTGAGGTACGTCAGCAGCGCCAGCGCGGCGGGCACCGCGGTGTCGAATCGATTGAGCCAGACCAGCTCCGGGTAACGCACGAGATCGGGCACGCGGCGGTAGTTCGTCGCGTACCAGCGCGACGAGAGGAACCAGCCGAGGTAGGCGTGGAGCGCGCCGAGGAGAACGGGGGAGTGCGGATCGTTCTCGGTGTCGGACTCGCGGTGATGCTCGCGATGGATCGACGCCCACCACAAGGGTCCGCGCTGCGCCGCCGACGCGCCGAGGAGCGCGAGCGCGAACTGCGCGGGACGCGAGGTGCGGTACGCGCGATGTGCGAAGTAGCGGTGGTATACGCCGGCGATGCCGAACATCCGCACGAGATACAAGCCGAGCGCGGCGAAGAGCGACGTGCGGCTCCAGCCGGTGACGAACACGCCCAGCGCGGCCAGGTGCATCAGGAAAAACGGCGTGCAGCGCAGCCAGTCGCGGCGGTCGAGATCGACGCCGCGCTCGCGGATGACGGCGGTGTGGTGGTCGGTGTCGAACCAGCGAGTCCATCGATACATGACGCGCGCGACAGTAATGGATGGATGTAGGGAAAGCAATCGAGCAGCACATGCGTGTGGACTTACGGCAGCAGAGACGCTCGCGACGCGTTGACCGCTTCTACGCGCGGTGGTACTAACGGGCTCGTGCACGTCGACGTCGCCGATCTCGAGGCCCACCGCGCTTCGCTCACCGGACACTGCTATCGCATGCTCGGCTCGGCGGCGGATGCGGACGACGCGGTGCAGGAGACGATCGTCCGCGCGTGGCGCAGCCTCGACCGCTTTGAAGGGCGCGCGTCGTTGCGCACGTGGCTGCACCGCATCGCGACGAACGTCTGTCTCGACACGCTCTCGGACGGCGCTCGGCGCATGCGCCCGTTCGAGGAACGTCCGGCCACGGCGGTCGAGCACGCGACGCTCGACACGCGGGAGCGCACGCACTGGCTCGAGCCGATCCCCGACGCGCGCGCGTTGCCCGCCGACGCCGATCCGTTCCAGCTGGCGGTGCTGCGGCAGAGCATCCGCCTCGCGTTCGTCGCGGCGCTGCAGCATCTCCCACCGCGGCAGCGTGCCGTGCTCCTCCTCACGGAGGTTCTCGGCTGGTCGGCGGCGGAAGTCGCGGAGTCGCTCGAGATGACGGTGGCCGCGGTCAACAGCAGCCTGCAGCGCGCGCGTGCGACCGTCGCCGCGCGTAACGGCTACGCGTCGCCGGCCGCGCTCGAAGAGGAACAAGCCGACCTCCTCGAACGCTACGTCGCGGCGTTCCAGAGCTACGACGTCGACGCGCTCGTGTCGCTGCTGCGCGACGACGCCGCGTTCTCGATGCCGCCGTACACGCTCTGGCTGCAGGGGCCGGAGCCCGTGCGCGCGTGGCTCGAGGGTCCGGGCGCCGCGTGCCGCGGCTCGCGACTCGTGCCGGTGGCCGCGTCGGGCTCGCCCGCGTTCGCGCAGTATCGCCGCGGCGAAGCGGACGGCACGTACGAGGCGTGGGCGCTCATCGTGCTCGAGCTCGCGGGCGATCGCATCGCCGGCTGGAACTCGTTCCTCGACACCGAGACGCTGTTCCCGATGTTCGGTCTGCCGCTGCGCATCGCCGATTGATTTTTTTGCGCGCGACCGATGAGTTTTCGCGCGAGCGGCGGTCTATCTCTGCAAAAAGGAGAAACCCTCATGACACGCCAGATCTTCGTCAACCTCGCCGTCCGCGATCTTCAGCAGTCGAAGCAGTTCTTCACCGGGCTCGGATTCACGTTCAACCAGCAGTTCACCGACGACAAGGCCGCCTGCATGATCGTCAACGAGCAGGCGTTCATCATGCTGCTCTCCGAGCCGTTCTTCCGCGGCTTCACGAAGCTCGAGCCGGCCGACACGACGAAGACCACCGAGGCCATGCTCGCGCTGTCGTGCGAAAGCAGGGCGGAGGTCGATGCGATCGTGCGCAAGGCCATCGATGCCGGCGGCCGCCACGCCATGGATCCGGTCGATCACGGCTTCATGTACGGCTGGAGCTTCTACGATCTCGACGGGCATCACTGGGAAGTGCTGTGGATGGATCCGAGCGCGGTACAGTGAGCGCGGAGGCTTCCATGACACCGACGCAGGTGCGCGTGCGCGCGCAGGCTCACGGCGGAAAGTTCATCGGACCGGCGGTTGCGAAGCCGCCGGTTCTCACGGTCTCGAACGGCTCGAACACGATCCTGTCCGGCGTGACGATTCCGAATCACGCGTCGGGCACGGTCAATCCGACGAAGGAGCCGAACGCGTCGCCGTACTCGATCGTCGTCGAGCCGTGGCCGGCGCCGCCTCCGCCGCAGTACTACCCCACGCCCGGCACGTACTGGCTCACGCCGCCCGATGCCGGTCAGGCCGACGTCGTGGTGTCGCTCGATCTGCTCTTCCCGTTGCCGCTCGAGTTCCGCGTCACCGCGTTCGCGCCGCAGCCGGTGCAAGGATCGGTCAACGTGTTGATCGTCCCGCGGCAGTCGTACACCGGCCCCCTCGGCATCGTCGTGCCGGTGAGCGGACTGTACGTGCCGGACGTTTCCGCGAGCTACGATCCCGCGTCGAAGTCGGTCGTCGTGAAAGCGACCGTGCAGATGTTGTGCGGCTGCCCGATCACGCAGCAGCCCGCGCCGTCCGCACCGACGACCGAGCCGTACTGGCCGTCGAACGAGTTCAACGTCGACGCGAGCTTCTACGACGCGAGGCAGCAGCTCGTCGCGACGTCGCGCCTCGCATGCGTCGGTCTCAACTCGTTCGAGGGCAGAGCCACGCTTCCGAAAGGCACGTACGACGTCTGGCTCAGCGCGGTGCAGCCGAGCACGATGAACACGGGCGGCGGGAACGTGTCGAACGTCGTCGTGCCGTGACGCGCGTCAATGCGCCGAGAAGCGATAGCGCACTTCCGCCATCGCGCGGCGTTTGCCGCCGGCGACCGTGGCCTCGACGCCGAGTCGCACTTTGCCCGGCGGCATCCAGAACCACGCGGCGGTGATCGCGCGGGTGCGCACGGTGCGGACGCGGAAGTCGTCGGCGCGGAGCGACGCGCGCGACGATGCGAAGCGGCGCGAGACGAGCACGTAGCCGGCGTCGATCGTCGAAGGGAAGCGGAGCTGGCTGAACTCGACCGTCGTCGTGCCCCAGCCGTATTCACCGGCGAAGTTCCAGTCGCCGAGGGTGTAGTCGGCGCCGGCGATCGTGAACGGCGTCTCCCAGTTCAGCAGCTCGCCGTGTTCGAGCGCGTCGCCGCGGTTGTCGATGCGCGTGAGCTGCACGTTCGCGTGGTCGTTGTTCCAGCGCGCGCGTGCGGACCAGCCGAGGCGATGGTCGGTTTCCGCGGAGACGGACGTGTAGTACTCCGCGTCGGCGGGGACGTGCTCGCCGAGGACGGTCCAGCGATCGCCGAGGACCCAGCCCCGATCGGCGGGCAGTCCGCCGAACGTGTCGTTGCCGCGGAACACCGTTCCGCCGATGGTCAGGGAACGCCGCCACGTGTACGCGGCGTCGACGCCGATCGGCCGCAGCTCTTCGCCGAGCCACGTGTTCAGCGCCGACGAGGTGATCGTGTACGGCGTGGCCCACAGCTCGTCGATGTTCTCGCGCGAGCTCGGCAGAAAAAACGCGCCGCCGAGGATGCGCAGGCGGCTCTGCGCGCGATGCACGTTCCATTCGGCGTACGCCTCGACGACACCGGCGCGTCCGCGTTTTGCGCGGCCGTCGTCGTCGCGCGCGAGGAGATGCACGTGCGTGCCGAAGAAGACGGAAGGGCGCCAGTCGACGCCGAGCTGCACTTGCGCGGAGAGGCCGCGCTCCTGAAATGGCGCGGTGTCGGGTCCCGAGGTGCCGCGGGCGAGCGCGAAGCCGCTCCAGGAGAACGCGTCGGACGCGGAGTCGGGCGCCGCATCGAGGCGAGACGCCAGAGCCAGAAGGGCGAGAACCGCCAACGACGCGCGTGCCACCGTTACGCATGATCGCACCGGGCGCGGTCGCGTGGAAGTGCGATCGCTCTCCGGCTGTTCCGCTGGCTATGCGTATGCTCCGCGCGCTGTTCCTCGCCGCGCTTCTCCCCGCGACTCTGACCGCGGCCACGCTCGACGTGCAGGTGCGCGACGCGCGCGGCGCCGCGGTGCGCGACGCGGTCGTCTACGCGGTTCCCGCCGGACGCGCGCCGCTCGCGAGACGCACCGCGGTGATGGACCAGAAGAACCGCATGTTCATCCCGCACGTGCTGCCGGTGCAGACCGGCACCGCGGTGAGCTTCCCCAACAGCGACGACGTGCGCCATCACGTCTACTCGTTCTCGCCGGCGAAAACGTTTCAGCTCCCGCTCTACAAAGGCACGCCCGCGAATCCGGTCGTGTTCGACAAAGCCGGCGTGGTCACGCTCGGCTGCAACATCCACGACAGCATGAGCGCGTTCATCGTCGTCGTCGACACGCCCTTCTTCGAGAAGACCGGCGCGGACGGGCGCGTCACGCTGCCCGACCTCGACGCGGGACGCTACACCGTGCACGTCTGGGTCGCCGACGCGCGCGGCGAGCCGCGTCCCGTCAGCGTAAATCTCACCGGCGACCAACGCGTTCAGCTATCGTTCGTAGCGAGCGCGCATGCCCGTTCGTAGTTTTCAGGCGAAGCTTCTCTACCTGCTGATCGCGGTACTGGTCCTGCTGCAGGCGGGGACGCTGATCTCCGTGCATGTCGCCGGACAGCGCTCGCTGCGCCGCGCGGTCGCGGACGAGCTGCGCGTCGGCTCGCGCGTGTTCGATCGTCTGCTCGCCACGCGCGCGCGGCAGCTCTCCGACAGCCTGCGCGTGCTCGCGCTCGACTTCGCGTTCCGCGAGGCGGTCGCCGCGGCCGACGTGCCGACGACGATGTCCGTGCTCGCCAATCACGGCTCGCGCATCTCCGCCGATGCCGTTTTTCTCATCGCGCTCGACGGCACCGTGACCACCGATACGCTCGGCGGCCACTACGCGGGCAAGCCGTTCCCGTTTCCCGCGCTCGTGCGCGCGGCCGAGGATCACGACGAGGCGACGGCGACGGTCGCGCTGTCGAACCGGCTGTATCAGTTCGTGATCGTGCCGGTCGTCGCGCCGCGGCGGATCGCGTGGGTCTGCGCCGGCTTCGAGATCGGCGAGCCGGTGCTGGCGGACGTGCGGAGCCTCACGTCGCTCGACATCTCGCTTTGGACGCTCTCCACGCAAGGTGGCAACGCGCAGCTGGTCTCCACGCTCGCCGGTCCCGCGCGCAGCGATCTCCTCGCGGAGCTGCCGTCGTTGCAGTCCGCGCGCGCGCCGCTCGAGACGACGCTCACGCTCAACAACGAGTCGTATGCGACGCTCGTCGAGCCGCTGCGCACCGGCGACGCCGCCCGTGTCCACACGCTTCTGCAGCGCAACCTCGGCGAGGCGCGGCGGCCGTTCGCGACGCTCGAGCTGCAGATCTTCGCGTTCTCGTCGATCGCGCTCCTCGGCGCGATCATCGCGGCGATCATCTTCGCGCGCACGGTCACGAAGCCGCTGCGGACGCTCGCCGACGGCGCGGGCCGCATCGAGCACGGCGACTACGTGACGCCGATCGTCGTGCCGCACGAGGACGAGATCGGCCACCTCGCGACCGCGTTCAATCAGATGCAGTCCGCCATCGCTGCGCGCGAGGAACAGATCATGTTCCAGGCGACGCACGACAGCCTGACCGGCCTGCCGAACCGCATGCTGTTCCTCGAAAACCTCGCGAACGCGATCGCGACCGCGAAGCGCAGCGGCGACTCCGTCGGCATGGCCATCATGGACGTGAACCGTTTCAAGGAGATCAACGACACGCTCGGCCACGCGTTCGGCGATCAGCTGCTCATCGAGATCGGCCACCGCCTCAGCCAGACATTGCGCGGCAGCAGCACCGTCGCGCGCCTCGGCGGCGATGAGTTCGCGGTGCAGTTCACGACGCCGGCGGTGAGCGATCCCGCGCGCGTGGCGCCGCGCATCAGCAGCGTCTTCGACACGCCGTTCCTCCTCGGCGACGTCTCCATCGAGGTCAACGCCAGCATCGGCATCGCGTTGTATCCCGTGCATGCGAACGACGCCGACGCGCTGATGAAGCGCGCCGACATCGCCATGTACGACGCGAAGAAATCGCAGAGCCTCTACGCCGTCTACGAGCCGGGACGCGACGAGCACAGTCTCCGCCGCCTCACGCTGATGCTCGAGCTGCGCAAGGCGGTCGCGCGCGACGAGCTGGAGCTGTGGTTCCAGCCGAAGATCGACGTGAACACCGAGCGCGTCGTGCACGCGGAGGCGCTCGTGCGCTGGCGCCACGCGCAGCTCGGCATGATGCGTCCCGACGAGTTCATCCCGCTCGCCGAGCAGGCGGGCAACATTGGCCTCATCACGAAGTGGGTGCTCCGCCGCGCGATCGCGCAATGCGCCGAATGGAACCGCGCCGGACTCGAACTATGCGTGGCGGTGAATCTCTCCGCGCTCGATCTCTTCGATTCGGAACTGCCGACGTTCATCAGCGGCTTGCTCGCGGAAGCGCAGGTGCCACCGACGCATCTCGTCCTCGAGATCACCGAGAGCGCGATCATGAAGGACGCCGCGTTCGCGCTGAAGATCCTTCGCGACCTGAAGAACCGCGGCGTCGTCCTCGCCATCGACGACTTCGGCACCGGCTACTCCTCGCTCGCGCACCTCAAGCGCCTGCCGGTCGACGAGCTGAAGATCGACAAGTCGTTCGTGCTGAACCTCTCCGAACAGGCGTCGGACGATCTCGTCATCGTCCGATCGACGATCGAGCTCGGTCACAACATGGGCCTCGTCGTCATCGCCGAAGGCGTCGAGACGCGCGAGTCGTGGCAGATCCTGAAACGCCTCGGCTGCGACATGGCCCAGGGCTACTACATGAGCCCCCCGCTCCCCGCCGCGAAGTTCCGCGAGTGGTTCGACGAGTCGGAGTGGGGCGGGCGGTAGGCGCCGTATACTCGAACGCATGTGATCGAAGCTGGCCGAGGAACTGCGCCGCGAGACGTACGAGCTCGTGCTCGCGCTGCCGGTGGCCGAACGCATGGCGCTCGCTTTACGGCTCGGCGCAGAAGCGGTGGCGGACCTCGCCGCCGCGCGCGGCATCACGCACGACGAGGCCGCGCGGGTGATCCGTCGCCAGCGACGGCAGGGCCGCCGCTACTCGCGGTGCATCGAGGAGCTCGACGAGAGTGACGCTGCTCGGTGAAGTCGTCCGTCATCTCGAAGCGAATGAAGTACCGGCGGCGCTGATCGGTGCGGGGGCGTTGTCGAGGAGCAACCAACCGGGAGCGCCTCCGGCGGGCCGGCGCGGCCGGCAGCGCTGAGGGCCTAGCCTATCCGCACGTGCGGCTGTCTTGAAGGGCTTTGACTGCCTCGCGTGGCTCAGACTCCGTGCTGCTGAAACTGTTCGCGGGCGGACCGCAGGACGCGTGGGATATCGAACAGGTGCTCGCCGGCGGCGCGACCGATGTCGTCAATGACGTCGAGGTGCACATCGACGAGCTGCCGTCCGCCGCGCGCGAGTTGTGGGCGCGGCTGCGCGCGTCCCACTGACGCCTTGCATCGGCGAAGTCCCAACCGCCCTCGTCCATTCGTGGCGCTCGGTTTGCATCCCGCTGCGACCAAGACTGTTTTGCCCGCGCGGTCGCGGCGGGCCGTCCAGCCGAAACCGTTTCATCTCAATTAAATACAACTCCTCATCGTCGGAGGGAGAGCCCGCGTATGACCACGGGGATTGGCGTCGAGAAGGCTACCGAATTGGGGCCGAAAGACTTCGAACGGCTGTTGTTGCGCACCCTCACATCCATGAAGAAAGGGGACTTCTCCGTCCGCATGCCGGTGGAATTCGTCGGCGTGCAAGGGAAGATCTCCGACACGCTCAACGACATCCTCGATCTCAACGAACGCACCGCGAGTGAGATCGAGCGCATCTCGACCGTCGTCGGCAAGGAAGGCAAGCTGAATCAGCGCGCCCAGGTTCCCGCCGCGACCGGCCAGTGGGGCGTCGTTGCCGAATCGGTCAACAACTTGATCACCGATCTCGTGCAGCCCACCAATGAGATCGCGCGCGTGATCGGCGCGGTGGCGAAGGGCGATCTCACCCGCACGATGGCCATCGAGTTCGACGGCCGTCCACTGAAGGGAGAGTTCCTCCGCACCGCGAAGACCGTCAACACGATGGTCGCGCAGCTGGCCTCGTTCGCGTCCGAAGTCACGCGCGTGGCGCGCGAGGTCGGCACGGAAGGGAAGCTCGGCGGCCAGGCCGACGTCAAAGGCGTCGCCGGCACGTGGAAGGACCTCACCGAGTCGGTGAACATGATGGCGTCGAACCTCACGGCGCAGGTCCGCAACATCGCCGACGTCACCACTGCCGTCGCGAACGGCGACCTCTCGAAGAAGATCACCGTTGAAGTCCGCGGCGAGATCCTCGAGCTGAAGAACACGATCAACGTCATGGTCGATCAGCTCCGCTCGTTCGCCTCCGAAGTCACGCGCGTGGCGCGCGAAGTCGGCTCCGAAGGAAAGCTCGGCGGCCAAGCCGACGTGCAGGGCGTCTCCGGCACGTGGCGCGATCTCACCGACTCCGTGAATTACATGGCGTCGAACCTCACGAACCAGGTCCGCAACATCGCCGCCGTCACGACCGCCGTCGCAAACGGCGACCTCTCGAAGCAGATCACCGTCGATGCGCGCGGCGAGATTCTCGAACTGAAAGAGACCATCAACACGATGGTCGACCAGCTCCGGTCGTTCGCATCGGAAGTCACGCGCGTGGCGCGCGAGGTCGGCACCGAAGGCAAGCTCGGTGGCCAGGCGGAAGTCAAGGGCGTCTCCGGTACGTGGAAAGACTTGACGGACTCGGTCAACTACATGGCCGCGAACCTCACGTCGCAGGTGCGCAACATCGCCGAGGTCACGACGGCGGTCGCGAACGGCGACCTGTCGAAGAAGATCACCGCGGAAGCGCTCGGCGAAATCCTCGAGCTGAAGAACACGATCAACACGATGGTCGATCAGCTGCGCGCATTCGCGTCGGAAGTCACGCGCGTCGCCCGCGAGGTCGGCACGGAAGGACGGCTCGGCGGACAAGCCGAGGTGCCGGGCGTTGCCGGTACATGGAAAGACCTCACCGACTCGGTCAACGCGATGGCGGGCAACCTCACCGCGCAGGTCCGCAACATCGCCGAAGTCACGACCGCGGTCGCGATGGGCGATCTCTCGAAGAAGATCACCGTCGACGTCAAGGGCGAGATCCTCGAGCTGAAGAACACCATCAACACGATGGTCGATCAGCTCAACTCGTTCGCCGCGGAAGTCACGCGCGTGGCGCGCGAAGTCGGTACCGAAGGAAAGCTCGGCGGCCAGGCGGAAGTGAAGGGCGTGGCCGGCACGTGGAAGGACCTCACCGACTCGGTCAACTCGATGGCCGGCAACCTCACGGCGCAGGTCCGCAACATTGCCGACGTCACGACCGCGGTCGCGAACGGCGACCTCTCCAAGAAGATCACCGTCGAAGTCCGCGGCGAGATCCTCGAGCTGAAGAACACGATCAACACGATGGTCGATCAGCTCTCCGCGTTCGCGTCGGAAGTCACGCGCGTCGCCCGCGAGGTCGGCACCGAAGGTCGCCTCGGCGGCCAGGCCGAAGTGCCGGGCGTGGCCGGTACGTGGAAGGACCTCACGGACTCGGTCAACGCGATGGCCGGCAACCTCACGGCGCAGGTGCGTAACATCGCCGAGGTCACGACGGCCGTCGCGCTCGGCGACCTGTCGAAGAAGATCACGGTCGACGTGCGCGGCGAGATCCTCGAGCTGAAGAACACGATCAACACGATGGTCGATCAGCTCAACTCGTTCGCGGGCGAGGTCACGCGCGTCGCGCGCGAGGTCGGAACGGAAGGAAAGCTCGGCGTGCAGGCGGAAGTCCGCGGCGTTGCCGGCACGTGGAAGGACCTCACCGACTCCGTCAACTCGATGGCGGGCAACCTCACCGTGCAGCTGCGCGACGTGTCCGGCGTCGCGACCGCGATCGCCAGCGGCGACCTCACGCGCAAGATCACGGTCGACGTCAAAGGCGAGATCCTGCAGATCAAAGAGACCATCAACACGATGGTCGACCAGCTCTCGGCGTTCGCGTCGGAAGTCACGCGCGTGGCGCGCGAGGTCGGTACGGAAGGGCAGCTCGGCGGCCAGGCGGAAGTGAAGGGCGTGGCCGGCACGTGGAAGGACCTCACCGACTCGGTCAACTACATGGCCTCGAACCTGACGTCGCAGGTGCGCAACATCGCCGAGGTCACGACGGCGGTCGCGAACGGCGACCTCTCGAAGAAGATCACGGTCGAGGTCAAAGGCGAGATCCTCGAGCTGAAGAACACCATCAACACGATGGTCGATCAGCTGCGGTCGTTCGCCGCGGAAGTCACGCGCGTGGCGCGCGAGGTCGGCACGGAAGGAAAGCTGGGCGGTCAGGCGGACGTGCAGGGAGTCTCCGGCACGTGGAAAGACTTGACCGACTCGGTCAACTACATGGCCGCGAATCTGACCGCGCAGGTGCGCAACATCGCGGACGTGACCACCGCCGTCGCGAACGGCGACCTCTCGAAGAAGATCACCGTCGATGTCAAAGGCGAAGTCCTCGAGCTGAAGAACACGATCAACTCGATGGTCGATCAGCTGAACTCGTTCGCGTCGGAAGTCACGCGCGTGGCGCGTGAGGTCGGCGTCGAAGGAAAGCTGGGCGGCCAGGCGCAGGTGCGCGGCGTCGCCGGTACGTGGAAGGACCTCACCGACAACGTCAACATGATGGCGTCGAACCTGACGAACCAGGTCCGCAACATCGCGCAGGTGACGACAGCCGTCGCGAACGGCGACCTCTCGAAGAAGATCACCGTCGACGTCAAAGGCGAGATCCTCGAGCTGAAGAACACCATCAACACGATGGTCGATCAGCTCAACTCGTTCGCCGCGGAAGTCACACGCGTGGCCCGCGAGGTCGGCACCGAAGGACGCCTCGGCGGCCAGGCGCAGGTCAAGGGAGTCTCCGGCACGTGGAAAGACTTGACGGATTCGGTCAACTCCATGGCCTCGAATCTGACCGCGCAGGTGCGCAACATCGCGGAGGTGACGACCGCCGTCGCACTCGGTGACCTGTCGAAGAAGATCACCGTCGACGTGCGCGGCGAGATCCTCGAGCTGAAGAACACGATCAACACGATGGTCGATCAGCTCAACTCGTTCGCGTCGGAAGTCACGCGCGTGGCGCGCGAAGTCGGCACCGAAGGACGCCTCGGCGGCCAGGCGCAGGTCAAGGGCGTGTCGGGCACGTGGAAGGACCTCACCGACAACGTCAACATGATGGCCTCGAACCTGACGAATCAGGTGCGCAACATCGCGCAGGTCACGACCGCGGTCGCGAACGGCGACCTCTCGAAGAAGATCACGGTCGACGTCAAGGGCGAGATCCTCGAGCTGAAAGACACGATCAACACGATGGTCGATCAGCTCAACAGCTTTGCGAGCGAGGTCACGCGCGTGGCGCGCGAGGTCGGCACGGAAGGGAAGCTCGGCGGGCAGGCGATGGTCAAAGGCGTCGCCGGCACGTGGAAGGACCTCACCGACAACGTCAACATGATGGCGTCGAACCTCACCAACCAGGTGCGCGGCATCGCGAAGGTCGTGACCGCGATCGCGAAGGGCAACCTCAAGCAGAAGCTCTCGGTCGAAGCCCGAGGGGAGATCGCGGAGCTCGGCGACACGATCAACGACATGATCGAGACGCTGGCGACGTTCGCCGATCAGGTCACGACGGTGGCGCGCGAGGTCGGTGTCGAAGGACGCCTCGGCGGCCAGGCCAACGTCCCCGGCGCGGCCGGCACGTGGCGCGATCTGACGGACAACGTCAACCAGCTCGCCGCGAACCTCACCACGCAGGTGCGCGCGATCGCGGACGTCGCGACCGCGGTGACGAAGGGCGACCTCACGCGCAACATCACCGTGCAGGCGCAGGGCGAGGTCGCCGCGCTCAAGGACAACATCAACTCGATGATCGTCAACCTGCGCGAGACGACGTCGCGCAACGCGGAGCAGGACTGGCTGAAGACCAACCTCGCCAAGTTCACGCGGATGATGCAGGGACAGAAGAACCTGACCACCGTCTCGCAGATGATCCTCAGCGAGCTCGCGCCGGTGGTCGGCGCCGCGCACGGCGTGTTCTACATCATGGACACGAACAACATGGCCGGCGAGTCGGTGCTGCGTCTGGCCGCGTCCTACGCGTACAAGGAGCGCAAGCACCTCAACAAAGAGTTCCGCATCGGCGAGTCGCTCATCGGCCAGGCCGCGTTCGAGAAGCAGCGCATCCTCATCACGAACGCGCCCGATGATTACGTGCAGATCAACTCCGGCCTCGGCGAAGCGAAGCCACTGAACATCATCGTCCTGCCGATCGTCTTCGAAGGACAGGTGCTCGCGGTGATGGAGCTGGCCAGCTTCAACCGCTTCACCGACACGTACCAGTCGCTGCTCGATCAGCTCACCGAGTCGATCGGCGTCGTGCTCAACACGATTCAGGCGAACATGCGCACGGAAGAGCTCCTGGCGCAGTCGCAGTCGCTCGCCGAAGAGCTGCAGACGCAGCAGGAAGAGCTCACCGAAACGAACAAGCGCCTCGAGTCTCAGGCGAAATCGCTGCAGGCCTCGGAAGAGCTGCTCAAGCAGCAGCAGGAAGAGCTGCAGCAGACGAACGAAGAGCTCGAGGAGAAAGCGCGGCTGCTCACCGCGCAAAACGAAGAGGTCGAGCAGAAGAACCGCGAGGTCGAGACGGCCAAGCGGCAGCTCGAAGACAAGGCGCGGCAGCTCGCGCTCACGTCGAAGTACAAGAGCGAGTTCCTCGCGAACATGTCGCACGAGCTGCGCACGCCGCTCAACTCGCTGCTCATCCTGGCCAAGCTCCTCTCGGACAATCCGGAAGGAAACCTCAGCGAGAAGCAGGTCGACTTCGCGAAGACGATCCACGCGTCGGGACAGGACCTGCTCACGCTGATCAACGACATCCTCGACCTGTCGAAGATCGAGTCCGGCATGATGACGGTCTCGCTCAGCGATCAGTCGTTCAAGGAGATCGCCGACCTCGTCGAGCGCACGTTCCGCCAGATGGCGAACGACAAGGGGCTCGAGTTCTCGATCGAGTCGGCGTCGAACCTGCCGCCGTCGCTCAACACCGATCCGACGCGCCTGCAGCAGGTCCTCAAGAACCTGCTCGGCAACGCGTTCAAGTTCACGGAGAAGGGGAGCGTCCGGCTGCTGATGGAGACCGCCACGTCGGGCTGGTCGACCGAGCACGAGGGTCTGAACCGGGCGCCGGCGGTGATCGCGTTCCACGTCACGGACACCGGCATCGGCATTCCGGAGGACAAGCAGCGCATCATCTTCGAAGCCTTCCAGCAGGCGGACGCGTCGACCACGCGCAAGTTCGGCGGCACGGGACTTGGCCTCACGATCAGCCGCGACATCGCGCGTCTCCTCGGAGGAGACCTGCAGGTGCACAGCGAGCCGGGCGTCGGCTCGACGTTCACGCTGTACGTGCCGCAGACCTTCACCGCGCCGGTCGCACGCCGCGAGCGTGAGCGCGAACGGCCGACCGAGCCGGGCTCCAGGCCGGCGCAAACGATCCGGTGGGGAACGACCATCGACGCGCGCGTGAACGACGACGCGGCGAAGCCCGCGGACGAGCCGCAGCTGGTCGTCGTCGAAGATCAGGTCCCGGACGATCGCGACACCATCAGTCAGGGTGACCGCACGGTGCTGATCGTCGAAGACGACATCGCCTTCGCGCGCATCCTGCTCGACATGGCGCGCGACAAAGGCTTCAAAGGCATCGTCTCGACGCGCGGCGAGTCGGGCATCCAGCTCGCGCAGCGCTATCGCCCCGATGCGATCACGCTCGACATCGAACTGCCCGACATGGAAGGGTGGACGGTGCTCGACCGCCTCAAGCACGACCGCATCACGCGTCACATCCCGGTGCACATCATCTCGGCGGACGAGGAAGCGTCGCGTGGCCTGCGTCTCGGCGCGTTCGCGCAGATCCAGAAGCCGGTCACGAAGGATTCGCTCGACGATGCGTTCTCGAAGATCCGCGGGTTCGTCGAGCGGTCGAACAAGTCGCTCCTCGTCATCGAAGACAACGAACAGCAGCGCCAGGCCATCGTCGAGCTCATCGGCGACAACGACGTCGACATCACCGCGGTCGGCAGCGGCAGCGAGGCGCTCGAGCTGCTCGGCCAGCGCCACTTCGACTGCATGGTGCTCGACCTCGGACTGCCGGACATGAGCGGTTTCGATTTCATCAACAAGATGAAGACGGAGCTGGGCGTGAACGACGTGCCGATCGTCGTCTACACCGGCCGCGAGCTGTCGCGCAAAGAAGAGAACGAGCTCAAACGGCTCGCCGACGCGATCATCGTGAAGGACGTCCGCTCGCCGGACCGCCTGCTCGACGAGACCGCGCTCTTCCTGCACCGCGTCGAAGAGAACCTGCCGGAGCAGAAGCGGAAGATGCTCGAGCAGCTGCACGAGTCGGATCCCGTGCTGGCCGGCAAGAAGGCGCTCATCGTCGACGACGACATCCGCAACATCTACGCGCTCACGAGCCTGCTCGAACGGCACAAGATGCAGGTGCGTTACGCGGAGAGCGGCGCGGAAGGCATCGACATCCTGCGCAACACGCCGGACATCGACGTCGTGCTGATGGACGTGATGATGCCGGAGATGGACGGCTACGAAGCGATGCGGCGCATCCGCGCCGTGGACGAATACAAGAACCTTCCGATGATCGCCTTGACGGCGAAAGCGATGAAAGGCGACCGCGAGAAGTGCATGGAAGCGGGCGCCAGCGACTACATCACCAAGCCGATCGACGCGCAGCAGCTCGTCAGCCTGCTCCGCGTCTGGCTGTACCGATAATGAATCCTCGGAGCGGCGGGCGCACGACGCGCGTCCGCCGCTCCGATCCCTCACGCTCCGGCCCGTCGTTTGCTCTTGATTGCCGCAGTACGAAATGGCGAATCAACCCGCACAGATCCTGGATGAGCAGGCGAAAGCCGATCTCGAAGAGATCGAGATCCGCCTGCTGACCGAGGGCATCTTCCGGCACTACGGGTTCGACTTCCGCGACTACTCGCTGCCGTCGCTGCGCCGCCGCGTCTGGAAGCGCGTGTATGCCGAGGGGCTCAGCACGATCGCGGGACTGATCGAGAAAGTGCTGCACGACCCGCAGTCGATGGAGCGGCTGCTGCTCGACCTCTCCATCAACACGACGGCGATGTTCCGCGACCCGACGTTCTATCTGGCGTTCCGCGAGAAAGTCGTTCCGCTACTGCGGACCTATCCCTTCGTGCGCATGTGGCACGCCGGCTGTTCGACCGGCGAAGAGGTCTACTCGATGGCCATCCTGCTGCAGGAGGAAGGGCTATACGACCGCTGCCGCATCTACGCGACGGACATCAACGAGGCCGTGCTGCAGAAGGCGAAGTCGGGCATCTTTCCGCTGTCGACGATGCAGGAGAACACGTCGAACTACATCACCGCCGGCGGCAGCGGCACCTTCAGCGACTACTACACCGCGCGCTACGACTACGCGATCTTCCGCCCGTCGCTGCGCGAGAACGTCGTCTTCGCGCAGCACAACCTCGTCACTGACGCGTCGTTCAATCACTTCAACGTCATCTTCTGCAGGAACGTGCTGATCTACTTCAACAACGCCCTGCAGGACCGCGTGCAGCAGCTCTTCCTGCAGTCGATGGAGATGTTCGGCATCCTCGGCCTCGGCAAGAAGGAATCGATCAAGTACACGAAGGTCGTCGACCACTACGAGGACGTCGATCCCGAAGAGAAGCTCTACCGGAGGATTCGTTGAGCGCGCCGCAGCAGAAGCTGCCGCCGGGCATCCGCGCGTGGACCGACGGGCGCGTCGAGGCGGCGGCGCTGCGCGCGTACGAGCTCGTCGTCATCGGCTGCTCCATGGGCGGCATGAAGGCGCTGATGACGATCTTCGAAGTGCTGCCGAAAGATTTCCCGCTGCCGATCGTCGTCGCGCAGCATCGCTACAAGACCTCGAACGAGGCGCTGCCCGCGTACTTCCGCCGGCACACGGCGCTCGACGTCGTCGATGCGCTCGACAAGCAGTGGGTGCAGCCGGGGACGGTGTATCTTGCGCCGGCGGATTATCACCTGCTCGTCGACCGCGACGGCGAGCACGGCGAGCTCAGTCTGTCGGTCGACGCGGCGGTCGCGTACTCGCGTCCGTCGATCGACGTGATGTTCGAGTCGGCGGCCGACGCGTACGGACAGGGAGTGATCGGCATCGTGCTCACCGGCGCCAACGCGGACGGTGCGCGCGGCGCGAAACGCATCAAGCAGCGAGGAGGTTTCGTCATCGTCCAGGACCCCCAATCGGCGGAGTCGCCGTCGATGCCTGAGGCTGCCATTGCTGCCGCCCGGGTGGATCGGATTTTGCCTCTCGAACGCATCGGGCCCTTTCTCATCGAGCTGTGTCGCAGCACCAGCCCATGAACGACGACCGCGTCAATATCCTGCTGGTGGACGACCAGCCCAACAACCTGCTCGCCCTCGAGTCGATCCTCGCGGACATGGAGCAGAACCTCGTCTCCGCGCAATCGGGCGCGCAGGCGCTCAAGCACCTTCTGCAGATGGACTTCGCGGTCGTTCTGCTCGACGTGCAGATGCCCGATCTCGACGGCTTCGAGACCGCGAACCTCATCCGTCAGCGCGACCGTTCGCGCGACACGCCGATCATCTTTCTGACGGCGCTCTCGCGCAGTGAGACGAACGTCTTCCGCGGCTACGAGCTCGGCGCGGTCGACTACATCTTCAAGCCGTTCCACGCGGAGATCCTGCGCTCGAAGGTGAACGTGTTCGTGGAGCTCTTCCGCAAGCGCGAGGCGTTCAAGCGGCAGGCGCAGGAGCTCTCGCGCCTCATCAAACAGAACGAGCTGATTCTCAACGCTGCGGCGGAGGGCGTGTTCGGTGTCGGCCTCGACGCGACCACGACGTTCGTCAATCCCGCCGCGGCGCGGATGATCGGCCACACGCCGGAAGAAGTCTCCGGCACCGACATCCACGCGCTCGTCCATCCGGTGTTCCCCGGCGTGGCCACGTGCGACGTGCAGCGCTGCCGTTTCTACGCGGTCGTGCACGGCGAGCCGGCCTACGAAGAGGTCGAAGAGACGTTCTTCCGCGCCGACGGCACGAGCTTCCCGGTCGAGTTCTGCGCGTCGCCGATGCGCGACGAGGTGGGCGAGCTCCTCGGCTCGGTCATCACGTTCCGCGACGTCACCGAAAAGCGCGCGGCGGCGATGGCCGCGGAAGCGGAGCGGCGCTACCGCGAGGCGGAAGCGCAGAACCGCGCGAAGGACAACTTCCTTGCGACGCTTTCACACGAGCTGCGCACGCCGATGACGTCGATCCTCGGCTGGGTGCAGTTCCTCCGCACCGGCCACTACGACGAGGAAGAGTTGCGCGAGGCGCTCGGCACGATCGAGTCGAGCGCGCGGCTGCAGGCGCGGCTCATCGACGACATGCTCGACGTTTCACGCATGATCCTCGGCAAGTTCCAGATCGACCTGCGGCCGACGCGGCTGTCCGACATCGTCGAGGCGGCGCTCACGACGGCGCGTCCCGCGGCCGTGGAGCGCGAGGTGCGGCTCACGTCGGAGATCGACGATCGCGAGGCGATGGTGCACGCCGATCCGAGCCGCATCCAGCAGGTGATCGGCAACCTGCTCTCGAACGCGATCAAGTTCACGCCGTCCGGCAAGCACGTCGACCTGCGTCTCGACCGTACCGACGGCAAGCTGCGCATCCGCGTGTCGGACGAAGGCGAAGGAATCGATCCGTCGTTCCTGCCGTACGTCTTCGACCGCCTGCGCCAGGCCGACACGTCGAACTCGCGCAGCGGACTGGGACTCGGGCTCGCGATCGCGCGGCACATCATCGAGCTGCACCACGGCGAGATCGTCGCCGAAAGCGAAGGCCTCGGCCACGGCGCGCAGTTCACCGTCACGCTGCCGGTGTCCGACAGCGACACGTCCGCCGCGCGCAACGCCGCGCCGCAACACGACGCGGTCACGCTGCGGATGTAGGTTCGCCGGCGCGAGGCTCCGCCCGCCGGCGCATCGCCGGCGGACGGACACAAGACGAGCGACTCTTACTTCTTCTCTTCGGCAGGGATCGGCGGAATCGGCTGCGCTTCCTTCGCGTGCACCAGATTGCGCACGAGGCGCTGAATCAGACCGATCAGGCCACCGTCGCGATCGATCGAGGTGGGCGCTGCATCGCGGCGCGGGGCGCGCTGCACGGCAGCGGCGGCGGGCATGGCGACGGTAAGGGTCAGGGTGGCGAGAAGCGTAGCGGTGGCGGCGAAAGACTTGACGGACGTAGAGCGCATGAAATCCTCCTTGTTGTTGCTCTCGTATGTGGTGGCTCAGCGGGTCGCCCGCTGGAGGTGGCTGACGGGAGGGACGCCCAGAGGGGCGAGTCAGTCTCCGAAGCGGTCGGCCGGCTGCGCATAGAGACGCGGCTGCTCGGCCGGGAGCTCACGGAGAAACGAATGCACATGGCGGATGAGACTCGGGGTGGCCTGGCCGATGGCCAGCGCCTCGCGCAGGAAGGAGAGGGCGGTCACCGCGCGTGACGTCATGCCCGCTTTCGTGAAGCGGGCGATGAGGTCGCGGCAGATAGCCGCCACGTCCTCGGTCTGACCGTTTCCGAGCAGCACTTCAGCCAGCTCCAGCGCGACCAGCGCCGCGTCGGCGGTCATCTCGAGTTCTTCAAATTCGCGGCGCGCCTGGCGCAGGTGCGGAATCGCATCCTGCGTGCGGCCGACAGCGGCCAGCGCGCTCCCCATGGCGGCGCGGCAACGCGTCCGCTCGACGGTTCTCCCGAGGAGCTCGAATTGCGGGATACAGCGCTGCAGGTACTCGGCCGCGACTTCCGGATGGCGCAACTCGCCATGGCAGATCGCGATGTTGTACAGCAACTGCGCGGCACCCAACTCATCGAGCGCGGGATTGTTTTCGAGCGACGACCAGACTTCGAGCGCTGCGTCTACCGCCTTGGCCTGATAGAGCATGACGCCTTCCGTGATCCTGGCGTTGACGTACCGCGCCGCGTCGCCGAAGCGGAGGAACGTTTCCGCGGCCTCGCGCGTGAGCGCGACCGCCTCGTCGTTCCGATCGATGTAGCGCAGGATCAGCGCGCGGACGAGCGCCACGCGGGCGAGGTCGTACTCCGGCAGCGGCACCTGTTCGAAGAGCCGCTTCGCGCGATCGGCGAAGCTCAGCGCCTCGGGATAGCGGCCCATGAACGAGAGCACGAATGCGTGATCGCGGAACGCCTGCGCGCGCAGCTTCACCGCGTAGTCGGACGGATACTCGCTGACCTCGAGCGTGTTCGCGACTTCGATCGCGAGCGCCGTCGCGGCGAGCGCGTTGACCGGCGAGGTGCCGAGCATCGCGCGCATCCGTTCGAGGAGTTGCTTGACCATTCCCGCCGTGAACGCGCCTTCCGCTTTGCGCAGACGCTGCGCCCACCACGAGGACGGACCGGTCAGGATTTCATCGCAGAGGATGGCCGCGCGCTCGTCCTCGCGCTTCGCGCGTTCGGCGAAGGCGACGACGTCGAGCACGAACTGGCGCGGCGCGGCGGGCGAGGGGGTCTGCCAGACATCGGAGTCACCCATCGCCGCGATGATACGACGATGGTCGCCGACTTCGGTCGCGCAATGCTCGCACGTCGAAACGTGGGACTCGATCTCACTCGCGATCGGTGAGCTTCCCTCCACGTATTCGAACAACACCTCGTCGTCGTAGTGCGCCATAAGTTACTAGATATTTACATCCGCCAAGATAGCGAGACGCAAATCGGTTTGTCAATAAGGTACGGAAGTTTTATTTGCGGCAGTCTCAGGCATTGCGGAAGTGTACTTTGCACGAGCCGCGCCGAAGAGTTTGCCGGAACGGCCGCTCTCCGTGTGGCAGCAATTAAGGCATTAATCTCGCCACGAGTTCGCGCATGGCCGGATTCATGACATCATTTTCGTCATGCCTGCAGAGCATTCCGTCGAACAGCACTTCGAAAAGAAGGACGCGACGGTGCGCGCGACCTACGAGGCTCTGCTTCGTGTCGCGCGCCGTTTCGGCGATGTCGTCGAAGAGCCGAAGAAAACCTCCATCCACCTCGTCGCGCGCAGTGCGTTCGCCGGCGTAGCGACGCGGCGGAACAAGCTCGTGCTCACCATCAAGTCGGCGGTTGGGGTCGAGGATCGACGCGTCGCGAAATGCGAGCAGCTCTCGGCGAACCGGTGGCACTTCGACGTTCACCTCGAGTCGCCGCACGACGTCGACGCGACCGTCGCGGCATGGCTGCGCAGCGCTTACGAACTGTCGTGCCGCTAGCGCGCTAGGTAGACGGACGCGCGCCGGCGAGTCCCGGTCCCGGATCCGCGCCCTCGCCTGCACGTGCCCGGTCCCAGATGTTCCAGAGGACCTGGACGCCCGCCGCGCAGGCGAGCACCCCCGCAACGCTCACCGCGGAGAGGCCTGCACCCGCGGCGCCGAGCAGAAGCGCGGCAGCAATCGTGAGCATCTTGCGCGCGCCGATGATCCACGCGCGTCGTCCCGCACCGGCCTTCGCGTAGGCGATGTGGACGATGGCGTGCGCGGCGTAACACAGCGCCACCATCGCGCACACCAGCCATCGCAACGAGTCTTCGAGCTCGCCGGCATGCGCCTCGTGCGTCAGATTCCCCACGGCAATGCCCGTCGCGGCGACACCCGCCGCCAGCGGAAGATGCGCGAAGATCCAGATCTTGTACGGTCCGGTGCGATGCCGCTCGCCCACCTCGGCGATCGGTGCCTGGTCCAGCGAGTCGAAGAACCCCCACCAGATCGAGAAACCGACGAGCAGTGAGAGACCCGCCGTCGCCAGCACTGCGCCGGACCACGGCTGGTCGCGCATCGACTCGACCAGCCCCACGAAACCTTCGCCGAGGCTGATGTTGATGAACGTGCCGAAGCGTTCCTCGATGTGATCGGGATCGGGCGGCACGATGTGATGCATGCGGGGCGAGGCGAACGGCGTGAGCAGGTCGATCGCAAATCCCAATCCCCACATCCAAAAGCGCCACGGCGCGGGAACCGCCGCCGACGCGAGCCAGAGGACACCGGCGAAGGCAAAGCCGGACGATTGCCGTGCACATTCCTTCCGTACCTCGCGCACATAGTGCGCGGCCATCGCGTAGCGGATCGCGAGCACCAGGCGAAATGCGCCGTAGGCGAGGGCGAACGCGACGGCGCGATCCGAGGTCGCGTGCAGCGCCGTCGCCGCAATCACCAGCACCGCGCCGATCTGGACCAGCGTCAGGAGGCGGTCGCTGATGTCGTCGGTGCCAAACCGGTCGGTATACAGGACGAAGCCGACCCAGGCCCACCAGACGGGCGCGTACAGAGCGAAATAGACGAGCGTCCCATGCCCGGTGACGCTGTGCTCGAGACGTCGCGCGAGCTGGTCGACCGCGACGACGAAGACGAGGTCGAAGAAGAACTCGAGCCATGCCGTGGGGCGCGCTCCTTCCTCCGCGGTCCGCAGCCGCGGAGGCTCGTACAGCGGTCGCTCCTCCGGGCGGTGCGTGCCCGGAGCGCTCTCGGACGCTGGCTCGTTGGCGATGCGCATGAGTTCAGTCAGCGCGACGATTTCTCGAGCGAGACCAGGGCGGCGCGGGGCGCGCGATCATGATCGCCAGCGGCGATTCGAAGCCATGAGGCCGACAGCAATCGCGCCAGCGACGAGCGCCGTGCGGAGTGACGGACGCGGCGTCCACTGCATCGTTTTCACGACGAGCGCCGGCGGCTCGACGCGCTGCGGATCGGACGTCGTCCGCGCCGATGGCGACGTTCGCCCGGGCTCCGTTTCGGCGAAAAACTCCAGAATCGCGGGCACGAATGCCTGCATGTCCTGGGGGCCTCGACTGGTCAGCAGGTTGCCGTCGCGAACGAGCTCCTGGTCGAGCCAGACGGCGCCGGCGTTGACGAGATCGTCGCGCACGCCCGGCCACGAAGTCATGGTGCGCCCTTCGAGCAGTCCAGCCGACGCGAGCACCCACGGACCGTGACACAACGTCGCGATCGGTTTGCGCGCCTCGTCGAACGCGCGGACGAACTCGCGCGCGTCCGCCGATTGCCGGAGAAGATCGGGGTTGATGAAGCCGCCCGGAATCAGCAGCCCGTCGTAGTCATCCGGATCGGTCTCGGCGATCGTCGCGTGCACGTGAACCCGGCTCGCCGGCTCGTGCAGATTGACGCCGCGAATGCGTCCGTGACGCAGCGAGATGACGTGGCAGGTCGCGCCGCTGAGACGCAGCGCGTTCACTGGAACGGTGAGCTCGACTTTCTCGAATCCGTCGGCGGCCAGCACCGCGATGCGACGGCCCTTCAGCTTGCGTTGGAATCTCACCGTTGCACCCCCTCGCTTTGCATGGGCTGCAACGTGCGTGCGCGGCACCTGCTGAGATCGATCGAGTGACGGCCCTCCTCAGGTGGGGGATGCCGCTGAGTTCAGTCGATCGAAAACCGTGGCTGGGGAGGGAGGATTCGAACCTCCGAATGGCGGCTCCAAAGGCCGCTGCCTTACCACTTGGCGACTCCCCAAGGTCGGACATTGCGCACAACGCGTGGAGACGCGCGGCGATTGCCGCGGCGGCGCAGTCTAGCAGAAGCGCGCTTGCCGTTTTCCGCGGGCACGTCCTGTGCTCGGGGGAGCGTTTGCAGATGAAGGAGCTTCTCGCCTCGACGGGCGGCGTGTTCCGGAAACTCGTCGAGGAAGCGCGCGATGTCGCCATTCTCCTGCTCGATGCGCGCGGGGGGATCGAGTTGTGGAATGAAGGCGCGCAGCGCATCTTCGGCTACACCGCCGAGGAGGTCCACGGCCGGCATTTCTCGCTCCTCTTTCTTCCGGCTGATGTCGACTCCGGCGTCCCCGAGGCCGAGCTCGCGTCCGCATTCGACCGCGGCAGCGCCGACGATACGCGATGGCACGTGCACCGCGACGGCCACGCGATCTTCGTCGACGGCATGACCATGCCGCTCTTCGCCGACGACGACGGCCGTCTGCTCGGCTACTCGAAGTTCGCGCGCGACGTCACCGAACGCCGGCGCACGGAAGAACGTCTCGCCGCGCAGCTCTCGCTCACGCGTCTGCTCAACGAAGACCAGGCCTTCAGCGTCGCCGCGCCGCAGGTCATGCAGATCGTCTGCGAGAACCTCGGCTGGGACATCGGCGCGCTCTGGGAAGTGCGCGGCGACCGCATGCGCTGCGTCGATCTCTGGCACGCGACGTATGTCGACGGCACCGCGGCGGCGGCGCTCTGTCGCGGCCAGGAACAGCCGCGCGGCGCGGGCCTGATCGGCGAAGTGTGGGAGACGCGCGACGCGGAGTGGGTGAAAGACTTCAGCGACGGCAAGCGCTTTCCGCGCGCGGAGCTCGCCGCGGCCGCGGGCATGCGCGCGGCGTTCGCGTTTCCGATCATCCACGAAGGACGCGTCTCCGGCGCGATGGAGTTCTTCAGCCGCGCGCCGCGCGAGCCGGAGCAGGCGCTGCTGCCGGTGATGACGCTCATCGGCGCGCAGATCGGCGACTACATCGATCGCCGCCGCACGCATCAGGCGCTGCGCGAGAGCGAAGAGCGCTACCGGCTCGTCTCGCAGACCGCGCAGGACGCGATCCTCACCATCGACGAGAACAGCGTCATCACGTTCTGCAACCCGGCCGTCGAGCGGATGTTCGGCTATCGGCCGGAGGAGCTCGTCGGGCAATCGCTCGACGTCATCATTCCGGAGCGGTTGCGCAGCGCGCATCGCGGCGGTGTGCGGCGCTTTCTGCAAACGCGCGAGCGGCATATCCCGTGGGGCGGGGTCGAGCTGCCGGCGCTGCACAAAGACGGTCACGAGGTGCCGTGCGAGATCTCGTTCGGCGAATGCACGGTCGACGGCCGCACGATCTTCACCGGCTTCGCGCGCGACATCACGGAGCGCAATCGCGTCGCGCGCGAGTTCCAGGAACTGCTCGCCCAGGAGCAGGCCGCGCGCGCGGAGGCGGAGGAAGCGAAGGCGCAGATCGAGCGACGCGCGGACGAGGAAGCGTCGTTCCGCCATCTCGCGAGCGCGCTGAGCGGCGCGGTCGAGATGACGGACGTGCTGTACGAGATCACGAACCGCGCGACGCACGTCACGCGCGCTGACGGCGTGTACGTCGAGCGCATCGTCGGCCCCACATCGGCGCGGCAGGTCGAAGTCGTGGCAGCGGCAGGACGCGGCGTTCCGGCGCGCGGACTGCGGGTGACGTTTCCCGGCTCGCTGACGGAAGAGATCATGACCGGCGCGGCGCCGGTGATCCTCGCCGACATGAAGGCGCTCGGCCGCGAGATGGCGCCGTATCTCGCCGACATCTGTCCGCGCTGCGAGCTGCTCGTCACGCCGCTGGTCGCGGAAAAAGAGCCGCTCGGCGCGCTGGTGCTGCTCAACAGCGGCACGTCGGGACGCCACTTCGGCGACGGCGACATCGTGCGCGCGCGCACCCTCGGCGATCTCACCTCGCTCGCGCTGCGCCGCGTGCGGCTGATGGAAGAAGAGCGCGAGGCGAAGGAGCGCGCGGAGGCGGCCGTGCGCGTCCGCGACGAAACGCTCGGCATCGTCTCGCACGATCTGCGCAACCCGCTGACGAAGGTCGCGCTGAGCGCCGACCTCCTCGTCGATGCGACGCCCGAGGAACAGCCGGAGCTCGTCGAAACGATCCGCAATGCCGCGAAACAGATGCAGCGGCTGATTCAGGACCTGCTCGACGTCGCGCGGATCGAGGCGGCGGGACGCTTGTCCGTCGCGCTGGCTCCGATCGAGGCGGCGGACATCGTGCGCGAGGTCTGCGACACGAACTCGGCGCTCGCGCAGCAGAAGCAGGTGCGCATCGTGTGCGAGATGCCGGCGCAGCTGCCGCGCATCTGCGCCGACCACGACCGGCTCGTGCAGGTCTTCGGAAACCTCATCGGCAACGCGATCAAGTTCACGCCGCCGCGCGGCACGATCTCGATCGAGGCGAAGCCGGCCAACGGCTTCGTGCAGTTCACGGTGCACGACACCGGTCCCGGCATCCCCGCCGCCGATCTCAAGAACGTCTTCACGCCGTACTGGCAGGCGAAGAAGACCGCGCACATGGGCGCGGGACTCGGGCTCGCGATCGTGCGCGGCATCGTCGAGTCGCACGGCGGACGCGTCTGGGCGGAGAACGATCCCCGCGGCGGCGCGGTGTTCCGCTTCACGATTCCGACGGCGTAGGTTCCCTGCGTTTCAGCTCGACGCGATCGCACCGACCTTCGCGTTCGTCGCGCGCAGGTAATCCGCGGGTGCGATGAGGATCTGCGCGCCGCGCATGCCGGCCGAGATCGAGATCACATCGAAGAGCTCGATGGTCTCGTCGACGAAGACGGGATAGCTCTTCTTCGCCGCGAGCGCGGTGACGCCGCCGCGGATGTAGCCGGTGAGCGGCTGCACTTCTTTCAGCGCGACGGTATCGATCTTCTTGTCGCCGGTGAGCTGCGCCAGCGCTTTGAGATCGAGCTGCTGATCGCCGGGCACGACCGCGAAGCAGACGCCGTGCTTGTCGCCGCGCGCCACGAGCGTCTTGAAGACCTGTTCGGGCGGGAAGCCGATCTTCGCGGCAACGCTCTCCGCGGTGAGGTCGTCGGGGTCGACATCGTACTCGCGCAGCTCGTAGCGGATGCCGAGCGAGTCGAGCAGGCGGGCGGCGTTCGTTTTCATCTCATGCAACTCTACAGGCTCGCGATTTGCTTCGCATGAACGCGGCCCCGCCCGCGTCGCCGGCGGCGCGACCGGGGAGTGGACGAGTGAAGGCGAAGCAGAAGATCGTCATTTTCGGTTTGACCGTCAGCTCTTCCTGGGGGAACGGGCACGCCACTCTCTGGCGCGCGCTTCTCCGCTCGCTGACATCCCTCGGTCACGAGGTGACGTTCTTCGAACGCGACGTGCCGTATTACGCGGCCCATCGCGACCTTCACCGCGGTGCCGGCTACGAACTGCTGTTGTATCGCACATGGGCTGACGCACTTCCACTCGCCGAGGATGCGCTGGCGGACGCGGACGTGGCCGTGGTGACGTCGTACTGTCCCGACGCGAACCTCGCCACGGAGCTCATTCTCTCGAAATCGCATCTGCTGCACGTCTTCTATGACCTCGACACGCCGGTGACGCTCGATCGTCTCGATGCCGGCGAACGTGTCGAGTATCTCCCGCCGGACGCTTTCGCGCGCTTCGATCTCGTGCTTAGCTTCACCGGCGGACGCGCGCTCGACGAACTGCGCACGCGCCTCGGCGCGCGCCGCGCGGTGCCGCTCTACGGCTCCGTCGATGCGGGCGCGCATCATCCCGTCGCGCCGCATCCGCGTTACGTCTCCGATCTCTCGTACCTCGGCACGTACGCCGCCGACCGGCAGGAAGGCGTCGAGCGTCTCTTCCTCGGCGCCGCGCGCGCGTTGCCGGAGAAGCGTTTCGTCGTCGGCGGCTCGCAGTATCCGAGCGAGTTTCCGTGGAGCGACAACATCTGGTTCTTCCAGCACGTGCCGCCGCCGGAACATCCGGCGTTCTATTGCTCGTCGAACGTCACGTTGAACGTGACGCGCGGCGCGATGGCGAAACGCGGCTACTGCCCGTCGGGACGTTTGTTCGAAGCGGCCGCGTGCGGCACGCCGATCCTCAGCGACACCTTCGACGGACTCGACACCTTCTTCGAGCCGGGACGCGAGATCCTGCTTGCGCGGACGACCGACGAAGCGATCGACGCGCTGCAGCGTCCGCGCGACGAGCTCGCGGCGATCGGCACCGCCGCGCGCACACGCGCGCTCGCGGAGCACACGTCGGATGTGCGCGCGCAACAGATGATCGAGGCGTTTGAAAATTAGGGAGGCCGCACATGTGGGGCATCGTTCCCGCCGCCGGAATCGGCAGCCGCATTCAGCCGCTCGCATTCAGCAAGGAGTTGCTCCCGGTCGGCAGCCGCTTCGAAGGCGAGGTCGAGCGGCCGCGGGCGGTCAGCGAGTATCTCGTCGACCGCATGCTGCGCGCCGGCGCCACGCGCATCTGCTTCGTCATCTCGCCCGGCAAGTCCGACATCGTCTCGTACTTTGGGGGCGCGATCGGCGACGCGTCGCTCTGCTACGTCGTGCAGCAGCAGCCGAACGGTTTGTGCGACGCGCTCTTCCACGCGCTGCCGTTCATTCCGCCGGACGAGCACGTGCTCGTCGGTCTGCCGGATACGGTCTGGTTTCCGGAGAACGGCTTCGACGCGCTGGGCGATGACGACTTTTCGTTCCTCTGTTTTCCGGTCGATCGTCCCGAGTTCTTCGACGCGGTCGTGATCGGCGACGACGATCGCGTGCTCGAGGTGCAGGTGAAGACGCCCGGCGCGCGCTCGCATTGGATCTGGGGCGCGTTCAAGCTACGCGCGCGCGTGCTCGCGGAACTGCGCGACGTCTGGCGCGAGCGTGGCGCATCCGATCACTACATCGGCACGGTCGTGAACGCGTGGCTCGCGCGCGGCGGGAGCGCGCGCGCCGTGCGCGCCGGCACCGCGTACGTCGACGTCGGCACGCTGCATGGCTATCGCGAGGCGATCACGCTCCTCGGCGCGAGCGACGCGCAGGCCGCGGCGCGCGGCGCGCCGCGGTGAACGTTCTTCGAACGTGATGCGGGTCACGAACGCACCGCCGCAACGCGCGCACGCTGCACCTCGTGCGTGACGCCGTGAGCACCGCCGCCCCCTCGCTCGGGAATGGCGGCTCTCGGGGTCGTCGTTACGCCGAATAACTTCGGAGACCAAGCGACTTGAACCGTTATCTGGCGTATGGGCTGACGTGTATTCTCGCGATCGTGGCCACGGCCGCGCACGCAACCACCATCGTGCTGCCGAGCGACGAGCAGCTCATCGACAAAGCGCCGGTCATCGTCGCCGGAACGGTCGCTTCGACGCTGCCGGTCGAGCGCAACGGGCGCATCTGGACCGACACCGTCGTCAACGTCACGCGCACGATCAAAGGCGCGACGCCGCGGACGATCACCGTCTCCGAACTCGGCGGCGTCATCGACGATCGCATCACGAAGATCTTCGGCGCCGCGGAGTATCACGCGAACGAGAACGTGCTGCTCTTCCTCGAGCCGTCGCCGCACGGCGGCTATCGCACGATGGATCTCTACGTCGGCAAGCTGACGGAAGGGACGATGATCGACGGACGCCGTCTGTGGATGCGCGACGACGCCGGCGCGGACGTCTCGCTGCTCGACACCGATCTCCGTCCGCTGCATGGAAAAAACGTGCAGCGCGAGGCCGCCGGCTTCGAGAGCTTCGTCGCCGAGCGCGTCGCGGGACGCGCGGGCAATCGCGCGTACGGCGTCGAGAACCCCGCGCTCGACCGCAAGACGGTCTCGGCGATGGGACGCCTGCAGGAAAACTTCACGCTGATGACGGAAGGCAACGTCTACCGCTGGTTCGCGTTCGACAACGGCGGCAGCGCGGCGTGGTACAGCAGCGGCACGCAACCGGGCTACACCGGCGGCGGCGTCAACGAGACGCAGACGGCGATGGCGGCGTGGACGAGCTATTCGTCCGCGAAGATCCGCTACACGTACGCCGGCACGCGCAGCGGCCCGCCGGGCGGACTCGACGCGTCGAACGGCGTCAACGAGGTGCTCTTCAACGATCCGCTCAACGACATCGCGGGCAGCTGGAACGGCAGTTCGGGCGTCGTCGGCCTCGGCGGCTTCACCGGCGTCGCGTTCGGCGGCAACTGGACCGCGCCGTTCACCGCGGATGCGAACCATCCCGCGGGCACCGTGCACGCGTACAACTTGACCGAAGGCGATCTCACGATTCAGGACAACGTGCAGCCGTCGAAAGGCATCAGCAGCGCGCGGCTCGCCGAGATCATCGCCCACGAATTCGGCCACACCCTCGGCATCGGTCACAGCGCCGATCCCACCGCGCTCATGTATCCCTCGGTCACCGGCCTCGGCGCATCGTTACGCGCCGACGACCAGCTCGCCGCGCGCTGGCTCTATCCGAACGGCAACGTCAGCGATCCGCCGCCCGCGGTCACTTTGCCTGCCGCGCCGACGTCGCTCACCGCGAACGCCGGCAGCAACTACGCGGACCTCGCGTGGAACGACAACGCGAACAACGAGACCGGTGAGTCGATCTACATCGCCGTCGGCTCGGGCTCGTTCCAGAAAGTCGGCGACGTCTCCGCGAACACGACCAGCGCGCGCGTCAACGGCCTCACCAGCGGCACGTATCGTTTCTACGTCGTCGCGTTCAACACGGCCGGCACCTCGTCGCCGTCGAACATCGCGACGGTGACGCTCTCGACGACGTCGACGCCGCTCGTGGCGTCGTTCACGTACTCGCCGTCGAGCGGCACGGCCGGCATCACGAACTTCTCCTTCACCGACACGTCGACCGGCGCGACCTCGCGCACCTGGACGTTCGGCGACGGCGCGAGCGCGACCAGCGCGACCGCGAACCACATCTACGCGACCGCCGGTACGTTCACGGTCACGCTGAGCGTGAGCAACGGCAGCGCGTCGACGACGGCGACGCAGAGTGTCACCGTCACGAATCCGCTCTCCGCGAACTTCAACTGGTCGCCGGCCAATCCGACGACCGACGACACAATCGTCTTCAGCGACGAGTCGAGCAGCGGCGTGACCTCGCGCCTCTGGAGCTTCGGCGACGGCACCAACTCGACGCTGCCCGCGCCGGCGCACAAGTACGCGTCGCCCGCGACGTACAGCGTCACTCTGACCGTTTATCGGGATAGCGTGCCCGCGACGATCACGAAGCCGGTCACGGTGGCCGCGGGCGCGCCGCTGACGCCGAGCGTGCAGGCGGGCTTCACGTTCGCGCCGCAGACGATCTCCGCGGGCGCGCCGGTGACCTTCACCGACACCACCAGCGGCGCGCCGACGTCGTGGTCGTGGTCGTTCGGCGACGGCGCCACGTCGAGCGCACAGAATCCGGTGCACACGTTCGCGTCGGCGGGCACGTTCACCGTCTCGCTCACGGCCGCGAACGCCGCCGGCTCTAGCACGTTCTCGCAGTTCGTCACCGTCACCTCGCTGCAGGTCTATCGTTCGCTGATCTCGGTGACCGCGCAGACGAACGGCATCGGCGGCACGTCGTGGCGGACGGAGCTCACGCTCTTCAACGCCGGCACGCAGGGCGCGAACGTGAACCTGCTCTTCCTCCCCGGGGCCGGCGGCAGCGTCATCACGCGCAGCGTCTTCCTCACGCCGCGGCAGTCGGTGACGTACGCGAACACGCTGCTCGATCTCTTCGGGATGCCGAGCGGCGCGGGCGCGCTGGCGATCGAAGCGTCGAGCGCGGGCGCGGACGCGGTGCTGAAAGTCAACAGCCGTACGTTCACCGGCGGCAGCGTCGGCACGTACGGCCAGTCGGTGCCCGACGTGACGCCGGAGGAGCTCGAGCGGACGCTGTACGTCACCGGCATGCAGTCGAACGTCGACTACCGTACGAACTTCGGACTGGTGAACCGCGGCGCGACGCAGGTGTCCGCGACGCTGACGCTGTTCGACAAGAACGGCACGACGGTCGGCGCGACCGACGTGGCGGTGCCGCCGTCGAACTTCCAGCAGGCGCCGCTGGCGGACTTCTTCCCGCAGCTCGTGGGCCGCTCGTACGACTCGCTGTCGATGCGCATCACCGCGACCGCGTCGTCGGCGCTGAGCGCGTACGCGTCGGTGATCGACAACGCCTCGCAGGATCCGATCTACATCCAGGCGCTGCCGGCGCCGTCCGGCGATGCGCTCACGATTCCGGTCGTCGGCCGCACGCCCGGCGCGAACGGCACGTTCTGGCGCAGCGACGTGGCGATCTTCAATCCGACGAACGGCCGCCAGACGCTGACGGTCACGTACGCCGGCGCGCAGAAGCTGCTCGCGCTCAACGCCAGCAGCACGCTGCTCCTCAACGATGTGCTCTCGCTCTACGGCCTCACGTCCGGCAGCGGAACGCTGGACATCCGCTGGAGCTCCGGCACAGGTCCGGTCGTCACGAGCCGCACGTACACCACGGCGACGACGGGCGGCACGTACGGGCAGTCGATCGATCCGGTCGCGGCGTTTGCGCCGGCGATGACCGTGCCGGGCCTGCGCAACGACGGCAGCTTCCGCACGAATGCCGGCTTCGTGAACGGCGGCGATGAGACGGAGACGTTCACGGTCTCGCTGCTCGCGCCGTCCGGCAATCTCATCGCCCAGACCCTCGTCGGCGTCGACGCGCATCAGCTGATGCAGACGTCGGTGGCCGCGCTCTTCCCCGGCGTGCCGCTCAGCGGCAACTTCACGCTCGCGGTGGAAGGCGACACGAACGCGAAGCTCTTCGCGTACGGCTCGATGGTCGACAACGCGTCGGGCGATCCGGTGTTCTTCGCCGGACGTTGACGCTGTGAACCGTCAGGGCGCGATCCGCAGGAGATCGCGCCCGACGACGATCCTGCCGTGGAAGTGCTTCGACGCCCGCGCGCGGAACGTCGCGTCCGCATTGCCGGGGATGAGGTGCGTGAGGACGAGCGTCTTCACGTTCGCCTGCTGCGCGAGCACGCCCGCCTCGTCCGCATTGGTGTGGTAGTGCTCGAGGCGCGCGGCGACGTCGGGCTTATCGACCTTCTCGAAGTACTCCGGCAGATACGCTTCGAGCACGAGGATGTCCGCGTCCTTCGCGAACTTCACGAGGTTCGGCGTCGGCCGCGTGTCGCCGGAGATGACGACCGTCTCGCCCTTCGACTCGAAGCGGTAGCCGAACGCGTACGGCACCGGGCGATGGTCGACCGCGAACGCCGTGACCTTCACCGTGCCGTCGTCGTACACCACGCCTTCGTGCACGATGTGCCAGACGATCGTCGCGCCGGCGGCGGGATGTTTCTCGAGCAAATCGCGGCGGTAGTGAATGTCCGCCGCGAAAAACTCGAGCATCGCGTCGGCGAGTTGCTTCGTGCCGGGCGGTCCGTACAACTGCAGCGGCTCGTTCTTGCGCCCGAACTGCCACGACGTGTCGAAGAGATCGGGTAATCCGCCGGTGTGATCGGAGTGGAGATGCGTGAGAAAGACGGCGCGCATCTTCCCGTACTGTAGGTCCGTCGCCGCGACGCGCATCGTGGCGCCGCGTCCCGCGTCGACGACGAACCAGCGGTCGCCCGCGACGACGACGGTGCACGCGGCGGCGCGATTCGCGTCGGGACGCGGAAAGCCGGTGCCGAGGAGCAGCACTTCCAGGGCGGCGGCGAGGAGCACGTTCATGACGCCGGCGTCGCGATGAGCGCGTCGTACGCGATCTGCGACCACGTCTCCATCTGCTCGCGCAGCTCCGCGAGCTCGTCGCGCGTCGCCCATCTTCCCGTCATCTTGTCGGTCTCGCGCACGACGACGTCGCGCTCGTGCGTGTCGAGGATGAACACCGCGCCGAGGTGCACGGAACCGACGTCGGTGGTGTCGTCGTTGAGGATGCCGGCGAAGGTGAGGTCGTAGTCGCCCGGCACGCCCACTTCTTCTTCGAGCTCTTTCTCGAGTCCGCCGAGGAGGTCGGGCGTGTCCGGATTGATATGCCCGCCGATGCCGAGCGAGAGTTTGTGATGCAGCCTCGCCTCGGTTTGCTTCTGCGTCCGCTGCAGCAGGAACCACGAGTCGCCGTGGCGGATCAGCACGTACGGGATGATCTGCTTGTACTGCGGCGAGACTTCCGCGGTGGGGCGGTCGAGAAAGAAGTGCAGGTCGTGAATCGCGTCGAGGACGTCGTCGACGTCGCGCACGAGTCCGCGCTCGACGAGCCGCGCGGCGATCGTGCTGCGCTCGACGACCATCACCTGTTCCGTCATCGCAAATGCTCCAGTGCGGCGTCGTGCAGGACGCCGTTCGTCGAGACGCCGCTGCCGCCGTCGTAGCGCGCGTCGCCGCGCAAGTCGGTGAAGCGCCCGCCCGCTTCCTCGACGATGAGCTGCACCGCGGCCATGTCCCACGCCGCGACCTCGAGGTCGACGGCGATGTCGATCGCGCCTTCCGCCACGAGCATGTGCGCCCAGAAGTCGCCGAAGTCGCGCACGCGCGCGCACTGCCGCGCGAGCCGCGGGAACGTCGTCATCGAGAGGAACGCCGCGTCGAGCGAGGCCACGCGCGAGACGTGGATCGCGCGTCCGTTGCAGAACGCGCCTTCGCCCGCGGCCGCCCACCAGCGCCGCGCCAGCGCGGGCGCGGAGACGACGCCGATCGTGACGCGCCCGCGTTCTTCGAGCGCGAGCAGCGACGCGAACACGGGAACGCCGCGGACGTAGTTCTTCGTGCCGTCGATCGGATCGACGATCCAGCGCCGTTCCGCGGCGCCGCTCGTGCCGAATTCCTCGCCGGCGACGCCGTCGTGCGGACGCTCGTGCGCGAGGCGCTCGCGGATCATCCGCTCGGTCGCCTCGTCGGCGTCGGAGACGGGCGAGCGGTCGCTCTTGAGGCGCACGCCGAGGGAAGGGGAGCCGAAGCTGGCCATCGCGATCGCGTCCGCCGCATCGGCGAGCGAGAGCGCGAGCGCGAGATCGGCGTGCATCGGGCGCGGAGCGTAGCACGCTGCAACTTTGCGCGGCGCCGGTTGTCTTAGAGGTGAAACAGGCTCGTGACCGACGAACGCACCTTCACGCTCGCATACGCGCACCACTACCCGCAGGTGGAGCGCTTTCTGCGCGGCATGCTCGCCGGACGCGGCGACGCGCCCGACCTCGCGCAGGAGGTCTTCCTGCGCCTGCACGCGCGCGGCCCCGCGGCGGCGGGCGAGGCACAGGTGCGCTTCTGGCTGTTCCGCGTCGCGCGCAATCTCGCGCTCAACGAGCTGCGGCGGTGGACGCTGCGCGATGCCATGCGTCCGCTGCTCGCGCTCCTCGCCGCGCCGCAGCCGACGCCGCACGACGCGCTCGTGCGCGACGAGGATCGCCGGCGCCTGCTCGCGCATCTGGCGAAGCTCAGCGCCGATCAGCGCGCGGCGCTGCTGCTGCGCGAATGGGAAGAGATGTCGTACGACGAGATCGCGGCGACGCTGGAAGTGAGCGTGGCCAAGGTGAAGAGCGATCTGTTCCGCGCGCGCCAGGCGCTGCGCGCGGCGTGGGAGAACGAACGATGACTTGCCCGCGACTCGAAGAAACGTCCGCGCTGTTCGACGGCGCGCTCGGCGACGATGCCGCCGCTGCCGCGCGCGCGCATGTCGATGGTTGCGCGGAATGCCGCGCGTTCGACGCGCACATGCGCCGCGTGCGCGACGCGCTGCGCGAGCCGGTTGCGTTTGCGGCTGCGCCCGCGCCGCGCGCGTTGTGGCGGCGGCGGATCGCGATTCCGCTGCCGGTGGCGCTGCTGCTGTTCGCGCTCCTCGTCGCGCTGCTGCTGCCGCGGCGTGCCGCGCGCGAGACCGGCGCCTTCGACGGCTTCGATGCGGGACGCGCGCCGGTGGTCGTCGTGCGCAGCCGAGGTGCGCGATGAGGCGCGCGCGGCTCGCAGTACTCGTTGCGTCGGTTGTCGCGTCGATCGTGGCGATGCAGTCGCACGCGGCGCGTACGCCGTCGCGGCTCGCCTTCACGATCCGCTGCACGGAGACCACGGCGGACGGCACGCGCACGCTGTACGAGGCGACGATCGACGGACCGCCGGCGACCGACTTCGATCTCTCGCTGCACGACGCGCGCTTCACGCTCGATGCGTCGTTCGTCAACGAGCCCGCCGCGAACGGCGGAACGGACGTGCGTTTGCACGTGGAGAGCCGCCGCCGCTTCGGGACGTCGCCGAATGGCCTGCCGTTGTGGGAGGAGGCGCGGCAGGAGCACCGCGTCTCCGTCGCGCTCGATCAGCAGCTGGAGCTCCTGCCGTTCGGTGGCGCGGGCCCGCGCGGCCTGCTGAAGTTCGTGATCGAGCCGGCCGCGTCGGCGAAGGCAGTCGACGCGCCGATCGCGATCGCGCTGCACGCCGACGAGACGCACGCGATCCGCGTCTACGCGCATCGCGCGCCGCACTGGTACGCGGTCGACGCCGCGCTCGAACGTGACGGCGTCGTCGTCGCGCGCGGATCGACCCGCGCCTTTCGCGACGAGCGCACGCGCCTCGCCCTCGGCACACTCGCCGCCGTCGACGTGCGCGTCGCGCCGCCACCGTACGACGACCCGCGCCGCGCCGCGCGCGTCACATTCGACGCGCGCGGCGCCGATGGCCGCACGCTCGCGCAGGGATGGGAAGGCGTCACAAACGGTGCTCCGCTCCGCTACGCCCTGAACGATGGGAGTGTGCTCGTGCTGACGGCGAGGCCCGAATGAAAACGCTCCTGCTCGTGCTCGTGAGCGCGCTCGCCGCATGCCGCACCGCGGCACCGCCGGCCGTCGATGCCTTCGCGTTGCTGGCCGCCGTCGACGCGGCAGCGACGCGCGATCTGTGGCCGGGCTTCGATCCGCGCACGATGCCGGTCGCGCTCGACGACGGCACGCGGACGCTGCTCTTCCGGCATCCGTCGCCGCCGCCGGAGTTCCGTCCGCTCGCGGAGCATCCCGGCGTCTTCGTCAGCGAACGGCGCATCGTCATGGCCAACACGAGCGTGCAACTCGGCGGCGTCGAAACTGCCACCGTGCTGCCGCCGCAATCCGATGCGCCGCTGCCGCGGCGCGCCGCGCTGGTCGTGCACGAGCTCTTTCACGTCTACCAGCGCAATCATCATCCGCGCTGGGCGGCGAACGAAGCGGATCTCTTCCTATATCCATCCAGCGATGCATCGCTCGTGGCGGCGCAACGACTCGAAGCGGAAGCGTTGCGCCGCGCGCTGGTCGTCGATGTCTGCTGGACGCGCGCCGCGCTCGACGAACGCCGCGCGCGGTTCGCGCGCATGCCGGCCGCCGCCGTCGCGTACGAACGCGGCACGGAGCTCAACGAAGGTCTCGCCACTTACGTCGAGCAGCGTGCGCTCGCGTCGTCCGCTGCCGCCGTCCTTCCCGATCCGTACTTTGTGCCCGACGCCATTCGCGCCCGCGCCTACCGCACCGGCCTCGCCCTCGGCCGCCTCCTCGATCGCCTGCAACCCGGCTGGCGCGCGACGCTGGAACGCGACGATGCGCCCTCGCTCGACGAACTGCTCGCGCGCAGCGCACCGCCGACGACGTGCAGCCTCACCGCCGATGAACGCCGCGCCGCGCTCGCCCGCGCGAACGCCGACGTCGCGGCGCTCGACCAACAACACGCGAAAACGCTCGATGCGTTTCTCGCGCGCGACGGTTGGCGCATCGTCGTCGACACGCCCGCCGCGCCGCTCTGGCCGAACAGCTTCGATCCGCTGAACGTGCAGCTCCTCGCGCCCGGCACCGTGCTGCACGCGCGCTTCGTGAAGCTCGCGAACGACCGCGCCTCCATCGAGCTCCTCGGCCATCCCGCGCTCACGTACGCCGACGGCGCGCATCCGCTTTTCGACGGCGTACGTCGCGTGATCGTCAGCGGACTCGCCGCCGAGCCGCGCGTGACCGAAGACCGCGGCGCCGTCACGATCGAAGGTGACGGCATCACCATCCGCGCGAACGCGCGCGTCACGCGTGACGGCCGCACAATTTCATTGACAAACAGCGAGCAATGACCGATTTACGTTTTCCGTTTCGTGATCCGCAGAATCGTGTTTCCCTTCGCGTGCGCGCTGCTGCTCGCCTCGTCGATGCATGCGCAGCCGGTGCTCCGCTGGGGCGGTGACGCCGAGGGGGGAGCTCCGTTCGTCGAAGCCGACCCGAATGATCCCAGTGTGGTGCGCGGGTTCGACGTCGAAGTCGCGGAAGAGATCGCGAAAGGACTCGGGCGCAAGCCGCAGTTCGTGCAGGTCGCGTTCTCCTCGATCGACCAGTCGGTGGAGCGCGGCGACTTCGACATCGGCATGAGCGGCGTCGAAGACACGCCCGGCCGGCGCGCCGCGCTGGCGACGACGATCCCGTATTACGAATTCGAAGAAACGCTCACGGTGCGCGCGGCGGATCGCGATCGCATTCGCACGCTCTCCGACCTGCGCGGCCGCCGCGTCGGCACGCTCGGCGGCACGATCGCGTACGACATCCTCCTCGACGCGGAGAAGAAGCTCGGCGTCGTGCCGGTGTCGTACGACGACGACGTGCATCCGTACGAGGACCTGCAGCAGGGACGCCTCGACGCGGTGCTGCTCGACAACATCATCGCCGCGCGTTCGATGCGTCGCACGCCGGGCCTCTACAGCCACTACGACCATCCGGTCGCGAAGGCGCATTACGTCGCGGTGCTCGCGCGCGAGAACACCGCGCTCCGCGATCGCATCAACGAGATCCTCCGCGCGCGCATGCGCGACGGCACGCTCGAGCGCATCTACCGCAAGTGGGACATCTGGAATGATTTCCAGCCGAAGTTCTTCGCCGAGACCCTTGCGGACGTGCGGCCGGCGCCCGCTGCCTCGCAGCCGGTGACCGTCGCGACGCAGCCGCCGCATCCGCGCCCGCGCGTCTCCGCGTACATCCCCGCGCTGCTGCGCGCGTCGCTGATCACGATCGCGATGTCGTGCCTTGCGATGGCGCTCGCGATCGGCCTCGGCATCCTCATCGCCACCGGCCGCGTCTACGGCGGCGCGCTGACGCGCGCGGTGCTCACCGCGTACGTGGAAGTGATCCGCGGGACGCCCGTGCTGCTGCAGCTGTTCGTGCTCTATTACGGCCTCTCCGCCGTCATCCGCCTTCCCGCGTTCATCGCCGCGCTGCTCGGGCTCGGACTCAACTACGCGGCGTACGAGAGCGAGATCTATCGCGGCGCGATGGAAGCGGTGGCGCGCGGACAGCTCGAAGCGGCGCGCACGCTCGGGCTCACGGAGTTTCAGGTGTTCCGCTACGTGCGCGGGCCTCAAGCCTTTCGATTGGCGCTCGCGCCGATGACCAACGACTTCGTCGCGCTGCTGAAGGATTCGTCGCTCGTTTCCGTGATCACGGTCGTCGAGCTGACGAAGCAGACGCAGATCTTCGCCGCGAACCTCGGCAGCTGGGTCATCCCCGGCGCGCTCTGCGCCGCGCTCTACCTCGTGATGTCGCTCCCGCTCGCGCGCCTCGCGCGCCACCTCGAAGCGCAGTGGAGGGCGCCGACCGCATGACGCGCGTGCTGACCATCGACAACCTCCGCCTCCGCCGCGGCGCGCGCGAGGTGCTGCGCGGCGTGACGCTCTCCGTCGACCGCGGCGAGCTCGTCGCGCTGATGGGACTCTCCGGCGGCGGGAAGACGACGGTGCTGCGCGCCGTGACCGCGCTCGAGCCGTTCGACGCCGGGACGATCGACGTCGACGGTGTCACGCTCGCCGCCGGAAGCACCGCGCCGCGCACGACCCTGCGCGAGCTCCGCCGCCGCGTGGGCATGGTGTTCCAACTGCACTATCTCTTCGAGCACCTCACCGCGCTCGACAACGTGACGCTCGCGCCGCTGCACGTCGCACGCGCTGCGCGCGCCGACGCCGAGGCGCGCGCGCTCACGCTCCTCGACACGCTCGGCGTCGCGCATCGCAAGCACGCGTACCCGCGCGAGCTCTCCGGCGGCGAGGCGCAACGCGTCGCGATCGCACGCGCGATGGCCATGGAGCCGCCGCTGCTGCTGATGGACGAGCCGACCGCGTCGCTCGATCCCGCGCGCCGCGGCGAGCTCGGACGCACGCTGCGCGAGCTGACGCACGGCGGCCGGACGCTCGTCGTGACGACGCACGACGACGACTTCGCGCGCGATTTCGCGACGCGCGTCATCGTGCTCGCGGAAGGTGAAGTGGTCGAACAGGGCGACGCGCGCTCCGTGCTGACGAACCCGCAACATCCCGCGACGCGCGCGCTGCTGCAGCAGACCGGCACGGCTGACGGCGCTTGAAGGTGTAACCGTACCGTTCCTCAACGGCGCGGCGGGCGGCCCCGTATGATCCCCAAATGCTCCGCGCAACGATCGTGTTTCTCGCTCTCCTCGCGCTCGCCGCCGTTCCCGCGCTCGCGCAAAGCGCCGATCTCCTGGTCACGCCGGTCACGCGCACGGACATCACGGTTCGCACCGGCGGCGAGTTCTGGGTCACGTTCAACGTCCTCAACGGCGGTCCCGACGTCGCGACGAACGTCGGCTTCACGATCACGCTGCCCGCCGGCACGCGCGTGTACGCGCCGAGTCTCAACGCCTCGTGCGAGCTGCCCGACACGATCCTCCGCTGCACCGCCGGTAACCTGCAGCCGGCCGAACAACGGCAGTTTCAGATCGGGCTGCTCGCACCCGATTCCCCGCAGACCGTGACGATCGCGACGACGGTCGCGTCGGACACGCCCGACCCGACGCCGGACGCGAACACGTTCTCCTTTCACGTGACGTCCGTCGTCAGCGCGGACCTCGGCGCGACGCTCCTCCCGAGCGACGCGCGCATCGATCCGGGCGCGACGACGACCTTCCTTTCGAACGCCGCCGTCAGCGGCACGCACCCCGACACGATCGATCTCGATTACGCCGTCACCAACGGCACGATCGTCTCCATTGATGCTCCCGAGAGCACGCACTGCACGATCGCCGGCAGCACGGCGCGTTGCACCGCGCCGGTGCTCGACGAATGCAACTGCATCGTCTCCTCGCTGCCCGTGACCATTCGCGCGAGCGACGACCGCAACGGCGGCGTGACCACGCTGACCGTGACGCCGTCGAGCGCGCTGCCGGATCTCGATCACTCCAACGACGTCGCGCGCGCGACCGCGCAGGTCTATCGCTGGCTGACCGTGACGAATGTCGCCGATTCCGGCGAAGGCTCGCTGCGCGCCGCCATCGAAGAAGCGAACCGCGGCTGCGCGTCACCGTGCAAGATCGCGTTCGAGATCACCGGCACACCGTCCGCCGACGGCGCGGTCACGATCACTCCCACCACTCCGCTCCCCGCAATCACCGCGAAGCGCATCTTCGTCGACGGCAACACGCAACGCAGGTTCGACGGCTCGACCGGCACCACACCGCGCATCGCACTCGACGGCCGCCTCGCCGGCCACGGCCTCGTGCTGCACGCCACCTGCGACGGCGTGATCGAAGGCCTCGCCATCGGCAATTTCCTCGAGGATCAGGGACTGTGGGTTTCGAACGCCGGTCCCTGCGACGATTTCCACTACCCGCTCGACGCGTGGCGCGTGAGCCACAATTTCATCGGCACGGACGCCACCGGTATGAACGCGCGCCCGAATCTCCGCGGGATCCGCGCGGACGACGCGTTCGGCTTCTCCATCGACGACAACGTGATCAGCGGCAATCGCTTCAGCGGCGTCTGGATGTGGCGCGGCGCCGCCGGTTTCCACGGCAATCACATCGGCGTCGCCGCCGACGGTCTCTCCGCCCTCGGCAACGGCGCGAGCGGGATCTTCCTCGGCCCCGGCGTGCTCTCCGCGGAAGTCCTCGGCAACGTGATCTCGAATCAACCGCAGATGGCCGTCGCCGCCGCGCGCGGCGCACAGCAAGTCGACATCCGCCTGAACTCGTTCCGCGACAACGGCGGCCTCGGCATCGATTGGGGCCTCGACGGCGTCACCCCGCCTTCCGACGACGACGCGCTCACCGAAGGCAATGCGCCCGTGCTGCTGTCCGCGCATTACGACCCGTCGAACCAACTGCTGACGATGACCTACGCGCTCACGACGAAGTTCCCGACCCCGTTCCTCAATCAACTGCTGCTCGATGTCTACGCGAACCGCACGCCCGACGGCGAAGGCGAAACGCCGCTCGCGGAGATCGGCGCGTCCACCGCGAACGGCGATACCGCGACGGTGACGTTCGGCGTCGAGACCGATCCGCGCGGCCAATGGCTCACCGCCACGTCGACCCGCGTGCACTTCCTCTTCGCCAACCCGCCGCGTACGAAGTCCCTCGCCGGCGGCCAGACGTCGACGTCGGAGATGAGCAACGCGGTGCGCGTGGAATAGCCGACGTAGGATGACGACCGGGAGCGCCTCCGGCGGGGCGGCACGGCCGCCAGCGCTAAGGGCTTAGCCAGTACGCACGTGCGGCTGCAGTCAACGACGTTAACGGCCACCGCACGTGCGTCCAGGCTAGGCCCTTAGCGCTGGCGGCCGTGCCGCCCCGCCGGAGGCGCTCCCGGTCGGTGTTCCCTACGCGGCTTCCTCGCGGCGCGCGCTCTGCTCGCGCCAAAGGGCGGCGTAGAGGCCGTTCAGCGCGAGCAGCGAGTGGTGCGTGCCGGTTTCGACGATGTGACCTTTCGCGAGCACGTGGATGCGTTGGGCGTGAGCGATCGTCGAGAGGCGATGGGCGACGAGGACCGTCATGCGGCGGTGCGTGCCGGTCGTGAGCGTGCGGATCGTCTCGGTGATCGACTTCTCCGTGATCGAGTCGAGGCTCGACGTGGCTTCATCGAAGATGATCAGCTCGGGCTCGCGGAGGAGAGCGCGGGCGATGGCGAGGCGCTGGCGTTCGCCGCCGGAGATCTTGATGCCGCCTTCGCCGATCTTCGTGTCGAGACCTTTGCCGCCGCGCTCGATGATCGGCAGTGCGGCGGCTTGTTGCAGGACCTCGAGGCAGTCGGCGTCGGACGCGTCGGGATTCACGAACAGCAGGTTCTCGCGGATCGTGCCGGCGAAGAGTTGGGTCTCCTGCGTCACGAGACCGATGCGTGCGCGGAGCGCGTCGGAGTCGATGTCGTTGACGTCGGTACCGTTCACGACGAGGCGGCCGTGCGTGGGGCGGTAGAGACCGACGAGCAGCTTCACGAGCGACGTCTTGCCGGAGCCGGAGGGACCGACGAACGCGATCGTGTCGCCGGCGGAGAACTCGAGGTCGATGTTCTCGAGGGAAGGTTCCGTCGCGCTCGGATACGTGAACGATACGCGCTCGAACGCGATGCGGCGGAGCGGACCGACGGCGACGGGCTGCGCCGGTTTCGGCGCGGGCTCGATCGAGAGCACGTCCTCGAGCTTCTCCATGCTCGCTTTCGCTTCCTGGTATTGGGCGATGATCGCGCCGAGCTCGGCGAGCGGGGAGAAGATCGCGAACGAGTAGAAGAAGATCGCGTAGAACTGCCCGATCGTGATGCGGTGGTTGTAGACCAGCCACAGCATGAGAAACAGCAGGCTCGCGCGCGTCGAGTTGATGAGCGTCCCCTGCAGGAACGAATAGAAGCGGAGGAAGCGCACCTTCTTCAGCTCGAGGGCGAGGATGCCGGAGTTCACGCGGTTGAGGCGCGTGATCTCCTGGTTCTCGAGGCCGAGCGACTTCACGAGCTCCACGTTGCGCAGCGTTTCGGTCGTCGAGCCCGCGAGCTCCGCGGTCTGCGTCACGATGATCCGCTGCTGCGTCTTGATGCGGCGGCTGATGAAGAACATCACCGTACCGAGCGTCGGCGCGAGGCAGACGTAGACCGTGCCGATCGTCCAGTCGACGGTGAAGCCGTAGATCGTCACGAACACGAGTCCGACCAGCGACACGAACACGAGGTTGATGAAGTTCGTGATCAGCGATTGCGCGTCGGCGCGCGCCTTCTGCATCTTCTGCAGGATCTCGCCGGAGCGCTGGTCCTCGAAGACCGCGTACGGCAGCGAGAACGAATGCGAGACGCTGCGTTCGTACAGCTGCGCGCCGGTGCGTTGCGCGATCACGTTGACGTAGTAGTCCTGAAAGTTCTTCGCGATGCGCGAGACGAGCGCGACGCCGACGTACGCGAGCAGCAGCAGCAGCACCCCGCGGAGGAAATTGCCGGCGGGCAGCTCGTGGATGCGCAGCGCGTAGCGGTCGACGATGAGGCGGAACACCTGCGGATCGAGCAGCGAGAAGACTTGGTTGATGGTCGCGAGGACGAGCGCCGCGGCGAGGAGGTGTTTGTAGCGGAGGAGGTAGCGGTAGAGCAGTGTCACGCCGCGAGAGTACTACTTCAGGAGCAGCGCGACGGTCATCACGATGCCGATGGCCACGACCGCGCGGCGGACGAACTTCCGGCCGAGGCGGTGCGCGACGCGCGCGCCGGCATAGCCGCCGATGAGCGCGCCGCTGGTCATGATCAGTACGTCGTGCCACACCACCGCGTGCGCGAGGATGAAGTAGATCGCCGCCACGCCGTTGATGGCCACGGCGAGCACGTTCTTGAGGCCGTTCATCTGATGCAGGTCGGTGAGGCCGATGAGGCCGAGCGCGGCCAGCATGAGGATGCCCATGCCCGCGCCGAAGTAGCCGCCGTAGAGCGCGACGAGGAACTGGAAGACGAACACGAACGTGACCCAGCCGGGCGTCGGCTCCTCGTGCGCGTGCGCGAGGACGCCGAGGCGTTTCGTGATGAACTCCTGCGCGGCGAGGAGCAGCGTGGCGCCGAGGATCAGCCACGGGACGAGCGCCTTGAAGGTGGAGGTGGGCGTGCGCAGCAGCAGCCAGCCGCCGAGCGCGCCGCCGGCGAGCGACGGGATCACGAGCAGCAGCAGCCAGCGGCGGACGGTGAGCAGTTCGCGGCGGAAGCCGAACGCGCCGGCGAGCGAGCCGGGCCAGATCGCGACGGTATTGGTGGCATTCGCGATTACCGGATTTCTACCGATCCATAGAAGGGCAGGGAAGGAGATCAGCGTTCCGCCGCCGGCGATGGAGTTGATCGTGCCCGCGAGGGTGGCGGCGAGAAAGATGACGAGCGTGCTCAGGCGGCTGCAGTTTATCCCGAGCGCCGGCGAGGGATCTCCGGTGCAGCCGCGCCCGATGTGCCGCTGACCGGAGTCAGCGCGGCGGCGCCGAAGACTCGGAGTGAGCTCCGGGAGCGGACAGCACGTAGAGATCGCTCAGCATGCGCATCCCGTTGTATGCATATCCATTCGAATCCGGCGTCACCGCCACCGGCGCGATCTTGTAGACGCCGGCGCGATCGGCGGGCGCGAACTCCTTCCACAGCTCGCGCGTGCCGGTGGCGAGCGTGACGCGGTAGACCTGCGCGGGGAGCGACGTCGGGCGGTAGACGAGGAGCGACGCGCCGTCGGCGGACCACTGGATCGGGATCTCGCCTTTCTCGACGCCGACCACCGGGGTCGCGGGCTTTCCGTCGATGGCGTAGATCGTCGCCAGCTCGTTCGCGTTCATGGCCGCGACGTAGCGGCCGTCGGGCGAGACGGCGTACGCGCGCGTGCCGCCGCTCCAGATGCCTTCGGGCGAGAGCGGTGTCGCGGTCTCGTCGAGCGTGTCGATGACGTAGAGGCGGTACGAGCCTTTGCCGATCAAGCCGCCGACGACGGCGCGGCGCGAATCGGGAAGCCACGCGGCGCCGAACTCGAACGAGCCGTCGATCTTGAGCTGGCGCGGCTCGCCGGCGCCGGTCGGAAAGAGCGCGAGCTTCGCGCCATCGTGCACGAGCACCCACTTGCCGTCGGGCGAGAGCGCGTCGCCGATGCCGTCGCCGAGGCGCACGGGAGCGGGCGCGCCGAACCGGCGCAGGTAGACCGCCGAATTCGCCCCGCCGCCCTCGCGCGTTTCGCTGAAGAGCAGCGTTTTGCCGTCGGCCGAGAGATCGGCGATCGCGGACCAGTCGAGCCACGACGCGTCGACCTCGGGTTGGTCGGCGCCCGGTTTCCAAACCAACGTCGCGCGCCACGTGCCGTTCGAGAGCAGCAGCTCGTGCCGTGCGGAGATGTCGAAGATGCGCACGCTGCCCGGCACCTTCGATACGAGCCGCGTCGCGCCGTCCATGTTCACCGCGTAGAGCGCGGGCGGCGCGGAGCTCGGCGTACCGGAGACGTACAGCTCGCTGCCGTCGGGCGACCAGGCGATGCCGGTCGCGCCGCGCGCCCAGCCGCGCGCGATCGTCACGGGATTGCCCTGATCGATCACCGCCACGTCGAACTCGCCGCGCATCGGCTCGAGGATCGCGAGGCGCTTGCCATCGGGCGCGACGCGCACTTCGCGCACGTAATGCGGCGTCTCGTAGCGCACGGTGCCGATCGGATATTCGATGCGCGACTTGCCGTCCTTGAAACGAATAATGGCGAGGTTCGCGCCGTCGGGCGACCAGTCCGCCTGCAGCACGTCGTCCGCGAGCTCGCGCGGCATGCCGCCGGCGAGCGGGACGCGCGCGAGCGTGCCGAGGCTCGTGATGCGGTCGCGGTGAAGGAGAATCGCGAGCTCGGCCGACTTCGAAACGGCCAGCACTTCGCTGTCGGGGATGCCGAGCGGCCGCGCGTCGGTCGCGCCGCGGCTGGCGACGAAGACCTCGGATGGCTGTCCGTCCCACGCGGCGCTGTAGACGATCGTGTCGCCGTCCGGCGTGAAGCGCGCGGAACGCACTTCCCCGCGGCGGAACGTGACACGATGAAACTCCGGGTCCTGCACCGCGGCGGTCTCGCGATGCGCGAACATCCAGCCGCCATACGCGGCGCCGCCGATCGAGACGAGATAGAGGAGACCGAGCAGGAGCGGCGAGGCCGCGCGGCGCTTCGGCTTCGAGACGAGGCGCGTGGTGGACGTCGCCGGTCGCGCCGTTGGCTGCGCGGCGGTGCGTGCGGTCGCGGCGGAGGACGCGGCGGACTGCGTTGCAGCGCTCGCATGCGTCTGCGACGGGAGCTGCGGCGCGGTCGTGGCGACGCTCTTCGCGGTCGGCAGCGAGCCGGTGTGCGGCGCGGTGCGCGCGGACGGCACGCCGGAGAGCGAGTTCGCCTGCGACATCGTCGAGAGCGTCTCGAGATTGAAGGCGAGATCGCGCGCGGACTGAAAGCGCTGGTCGCGGTCTTTCTCGAGGCAGCGGCGCACGAGGCGTTCGACGGCTGCCGGCAGGTTCGGCAGCATCTCCGTGAGATCGGGCGGCTCTTCGCGGAGGATCGCGCTCAGCGTCTCGATCGCGGAGTTGCGCTTGAACGCGCGCAGGCCGCTCAGCATCTCGTAGAAGATCGCGCCGAGGGAGAAGAGGTCCGAGCGCGCGTCGACGGACTCGCCGCGCACCTGCTCGGGCGACATGTAGCCGACGGTGCCGAGGACCATGCCCGGCTCCGTCGCCGCCATCTGGAACGTCGGTCCTTCGCCGCTCGAGAGCGGGCTCAGTTTGGCGATGCCGAAGTCGAGGATCTTCAGGCGGCCGTCGCGCGTGAGAAAGAGATTGTCGGGTTTGAGATCGCGGTGGACGATCCCTTTCTCGTGCGCGGCGGCGAGTCCGTGCGCCATCTGCAGCGCGGCCTCGACGGCTTTGCGCGGTGAGAGCGGGCCGCGTTCGAGGCGGCGGCTGAGCGTCTCGCCTTCGAGGAGCTCGCTGACGAGGAACGGCGCGCCGTCTTCGTCGCGACCGACGTCGTAGATCGTCAGGAGATTGGGATGGTTGAGCATCCCGGTGGCGCGCGCTTCCTGCTCGAAGCGGAGCAGGCGATCGCGATCGCCGTCCATGACGTTGGTCAGCACTTTGATGGCGACGTCGCGGCCGAGGCGCGTGTCGCGTGCGCGGTAGACCGCACCCATGCCGCCTTCGCCGATGAGGCCGGCGATCTGGTAGGGACCAAGTTGTGCGTTGGGCTCGAGAGCCATGCTGAATGCCGCCATTGTAGCGGCAGGCATGACCTCGGCTCGTGATGGCGCGCACTCCGCGGCGCGTGGGAAGATTTCTTTGATATCAAAGCGACGGCGGAGCAAAGTGCACCTCTGCCGGATGGCGAGCGCGACGCGTGCTAGGCTCCGCCGCGTGAGCCCGCGCCTGCTGCTCTCGATCTGGCTCCTCGTCGTCGCCGCCGCGCTCGCCGTGCACCTCGGCGGCTTCCCGCTGTACGACGCCGACGAGGGGCGCAACGCCGAAGTCGGCCGCGAGATGGCGGAGACGAACGACTACGTCATGCCGCGCCTCGACGGCTTGCCGTATCTCGACAAGCCGGTCGTCTACTTCGCCGCGGAAGCGGCGGCGATGGAGCTCCTCGGCCCGACCGAGCTCGCGGCTCGGCTGCCGGCGTATCTCTTCACGCTGGCGACGGCGGCGGTGCTGTTCTGGTTCGCGCGGCGCAGATGGGGAGGCGAAATGCCGTACCTCGCGGCGATCGTCTTTCTGTCGATGCCGCTGACGATGGCGTTCGCGCGAACCGTGATCTTCGATAGCGCGCTGACGTTCTTCGTCGTCGTCGCATTGGTCGCGTTCGACTGCGCGCTCGAGGAGCGGAACGCGCGCTGGTCGTGGCTGGCGTGGGTGTCGATGGGCTTCGCGATGATCACCAAAGGTCCGGTGACGTTCGTGCTCGTGCTGTTCGTCGCCATTCCGTACGCGTGGACGAAGCGCAACGTGCGCGTGCTGTTTCCGCCGATCGGACTCGCGCTTTTCGCGCTCGTCGTCGCGCCGTGGGTGTGGGGCGTGACGCGCGTGGTGCCGGAGTTTCTGCACTACGTGCTCGTCACCGAGACCGCGGAACGCATGGCCACGAAAGCGCTCAAGCGCACGGGGCCGCCGTGGTACTTCGTGCCGTATCTCATCGGCGGCGCGCTGCCGTGGTCGCTCGTGGCGCTGTTCAGCTGGAAGCGTTTCAAGAATCGCGACCTGCTGTTTCTGATTCTCTGGCTGGCGATCCCGTTCGTGTTCTTCTCGATCTCGCAGTCGAAGCGGCCGCAGTACATCCTGCCGCTGATGCCGGCGCTGGCGCTGCTCGTCGCCCGCATCTGGGACGAGGCGCGCACGCGTGGCGCGGCGATCATCGTGGCAGTGCTCGGCGCGCTGCTCGCGATCGCACCGCTCTTCGCGCATCGCGCGAAGCTGCAGCCGGAGCTCGCGCCCGTCGTTCCGCGCGTCGCCCTCGTCCTCGGCATCGCGTTTCTCATCGGCGGACTCGTGGCCGCGTTCGCGAAGCGGCGCGAGCTCGCGTTCATCGCGCTGACGTTGCCGGTGATGGCGATCCCGACCGTCGCGCAGCCGCTGATGCAGGCGATCGGCGTGCGGCGTTCGGCGAAAGCGTTTGCCGAGCAGCTCGCGCCGAAGCTCGCGCCGTCGACGGAAGTCATCGGCGTCGAGGCGTTCACCGGCTCGATGGCGTTCTATCTGCGCCGGCCGGTCGTCGTCGTGACGGAAGACGCGAGCGAGCTGACGAGCAACTATCTGATCCGCCGCTACGCGCAGTTCACGAGCAATCCGGCGTCGCCGCTGAAGCCGCTGCCGTATTTCGAGCGGAGTCTCGGCGACTGCTGCACGCCGCGCGTGTACGTCGTGCGCAACGACGACCGCGCGCATCAGGCGCTGCTCGAGGCGCGCGGCTGGCGGCGCGTCGCGGAAGGCGCGCACCACGTCGGCTACGCGCGCTGATCCCGTAGAATGCGCGCCAGTGTGCGGCATCTACGGAATCGTGAGCGGCGCGGAGCTGCGGAACCCGAACGTCGTCGAGGCGATGGGGGAGGCCTTGCGCCACCGCGGCCCCGACGGCCGGGCGGTGCTCGCGCATCCGAACGCGCGCATCGGCACCGAGCGGCTGCGCATCATCGATCTGCATGAGCGCGCCGACCAGCCGTTCGCATCGCCCGACGGCAGCGTCTGGCTCGAGGCGAACGGCGAGATCTACAACGCGCACGAGCTGCGCGCGCGGCATCGCGACTATCCGTTCCGCTCGCACTCCGACGTCGAGAGCATCCTTCCGCTGTACCTCGAGCACGGCACCGACGCCATCGCGATGCTCGACGGCATGTTCGGCCTCGCCATCTGGGACAACCGCACGCGCACGCTGATCCTCGCGCGCGACCGCGCCGGCGAGAAGCCGCTGTTCTATGCGCGCCGCGGCGCGGAAGTGCTCTTCGCCTCCGAACTGCAATGCCTGCTGCGGCATCCGGACGTCTCGCGCGAGCTCGATCGCGCGGCACTCGCGCAGTACCTCGCGCTCGGCTACGTGCCGGAAGACGCGACGCCGTTCGCCGACGTGCGCCGCGTGCCCGCGGGCGCGTTCATGCGCTTCCGCGACGATGGCAGCGAAGAGACGGTGCGTTACTGGGACGCGTCGCGCTTCGCGATCGCGCCGCGCGGTGCGAACGATGCCGTCGAAGAACTGCGGCAGCTCGTCGAGAACGCGGTGGCGAAGCAGGTGATGTCGGACGTGCCGGTCGGCGTCTTCATCAGCGGCGGCCTCGACTCGTCGATCCTCGCCACCCTCGCGTCGAAGAACATCGGCGTCGATCGCGTGCACACGTTTTCGGCGCAGTTCGCCGAAGCGTCGTACGACGAAAGCGGCGACGCGGCCGAGTTCGCGCGGCAGATCCGCACGAAACACGTGCCGGTGCGCACGGATGAAGAGACACTGCGCGAGGCGCTGACGAACGTCACCACGCGCATCGCCGAACCGCTCGCCGATCCCGCGATCCTGCCGACGTTCCTCCTCGCGCGCGCGGCGCGCGAGCACGTGAAGGTGATCCTCAGCGGCGAAGGCGCCGACGAGCTCTTCGGCGGCTACCCGACCTACCTCGGCCACAAGATCGCGCCGAAGTACGACGCGCTGCCGTCGTTCGCGCGCGCGGGGCTGCGCCGGCTCGCGTACGCGATTCCGCCGTCGGGCAAGAAAGTCACGCTCGAGTTCCTGCTCAAGAAGTTCGTCGGCGACGCGGAGCGGCCGTGGATCGAGCGGCATCTGAACTGGTTCGGCAGCGGGCTCTCGCCGCGCGTGCACGCGACGCCCGAGGGCGCCGCGGCCGCGTCCGCCGCGCGGCTCGCGTCACTCTTTCTGCCCGACTACGCGTCGCGCGATCCGCTCGCGGCGGCGATGCTGCTCGACTACCGCAGCTATCTGCGCGACAACCTCCTCGTGAAAGTCGACCGCGCGACGATGCTCTCGTCCGTGGAAGCGCGCGCGCCGTTCCTCGACCGCTTCGTGAGCGCGTTTGCGCTGTCGCTGCCCGCCGACCTGCGCGTGCGGCGGCTCACGACGAAGTGGGTGCTGAAGAAAGCGGCCGAGAAGTGGCTGCCGAAGGACGTGATCTATCGCCGCAAACGCGGGCTGAGCGTTCCCGTGGCGTCATGGATCAATCGCGGTCTCGCGAGTGAAGTGGATCGTCTGCTCGCGCCGGAACGTCTGCGCGCGCAGGGCCTGGTCGACGCGCAGTTCGTCACGGAGCTGCTCGCGGCACATCGCAGCGGACGCGCGAACTTCGCGAAAGCGCTCTGGACGTTGATCGTGCTGCAGTACTGGATCGAGAACTGGGGGGGAGAGAAAAGCTGAATGAAGAACGCAGAACGCAGAATGAAGAATTCAGAAAGCGCTCCGCGCCTTCGTGCTCCTTTCTGAATTCTTCATTCTGCGTTCTGCGTTCTTCATTCAGCTTTTCTGTGCTCAGTGCTCGGTCATTGCCGGCCGTTCCGGCGGTCGATCCAGTGAGAGAAACCCGGCGACGCAGAGACTGACGATGCTGCCGAGGTCGGCCACTTCGAACGGCTTGCGCAGGACGCCGGAGACGATCGTCGGATCGACTTCCTTGAACTTCTGGTCGGCGTACGCGGTCACGACGAGCACGACCGGCTTGCGCGACTGTGGATGTTCGCGGAGATACTCGACGACGCCGAAGCCGTCGACGCGCGGCATCATGAGATCGAGCAGGATGACGGCGTACTCGTGCTGCTGCAGTTTCTCGATCGCGTCGGCGCCGTCGCACGCGGCATCGATCTCGATACCCTCGCGGCGGACGATCATCGACACGAGCTGCCGGATCGACTGATCGTCGTCGGCTACCAGGACTTTCCGGAGAGGTTGAGCCATGCTGACCACCTTGTATTCCAAACGGTGTGCCAGCGCGCGGCGCCGCTAACTGTCACCAAATGTGACGGTTAGAGTCCCAGCGTTTCGACCGAACGGACCACCCAGCCGCCGTTCCGCGGGAGCAGCGTGATCCAGAACCAGGAGGGGTGCTGGCCGCCGAGGGAGACGCGCGCGAAGACGCCGGCCTCGTTCGGGATGAACGGATTCACGACCGGCGCGGAGAGCTCGAGGATCATCTGATCGAAGTCGCGTCGCGTGTCGAGGCGATCGCGCGGCGACCACTCGCAGTCGCCGCTGAGCGGCACGGGCAGTTTGCGTTCTGCTTGCTCGACCGCGGCGTTCGCGCGCGCGGGATCGGCGGCGCGTCTGCGATAGAGCGACGACAGCGCGACGAGCGCCGGCGTCGAGACGATCGGCTGTGTCGTGCGCACGACCGCGAGCGGCGCGCCGCTGGCCATGCCTTCGGCCTGCAGCCTTTGACAGAGCGCCTGCATCACGACGTCGGGCACGGCGTCGGGCGCGAGCGGCATTTGCGTTTGGGGTTGGGGCCGGGACGCGCAGGCGGCGACGAGCAGCAAGGCAACGACAGTCAGTCTCAAAACAGCATCCTCAATTGCGGTGTCGCTTTCGCTTCGAAGAACGAGCGGATCTCGCTGGCCGGTTTCTTCGACACCAGCTCGCGCGGCGACTCCTCGTACCAGTCGGTGGGAAAGTATCGCGTGTAGGTCTCCTGCGTGAAGCGCTTGCAGAGCAGCGCGATGACGCCGATGTCGGTCTCGCTGCGGATCACGCGTCCCGCGCTCTGCACGACGCGCGTCATGCCGGGGATGAGATACGCGAACTCGAAGCCCGCGCCGTATTGTTCGTCGTAATACTGCTTGAGCAGCTCCTGCTCGAAGCTCACCTGCGGCAGCGCGGGGCCGACGACCATCACGCCGGAGAGCATGTCGCCCTGGTAGTCGATCCCTTCCGCGTACATGCCGCCGGACACCGCGAGGATGAGGTTTCCTTTGCGCGGCCGGTCGCGCAGGATCTCCAGGATCGCGTTGCGCTCGTAGTCGGTCATGTCGGTACGCTGCACCATGACGTTCTTCTGCGTCGGCGGCATGCGGTCGACGATCTCGCGCAGGAACGCGTAGCTCGGAAAGAGCGCGAGGAAGTTGCCGTTGCCGGCGTCGGCGATGTCGGCCACCGTCTCCGCGATGCGGTCGAAATGCTCGGCGCGGCGCTTGTACGTCGTGTCGACTTCGGGCACGACCACGATCTTGCGGTTCGTGCGCGGGAACGGCGACGCGACCGCGAGCTCCGCCGTGCGCTGCTGCGGAAAGCCGAGCGTCTTGCGATAGAAGTCGAACGGCTCGAGCGTCGCCGAGAGCGCCACCGTCGCGTGCGCGGAATCGAAGATCTGCCCGAGGAACCGCGAGGGATCCTTGCAGAAGATCTTCAGTTTGAGGCCGTCACTTCCATCCTTCGACTGCGTCCGCTCGATGAGATGCGCGAACTCGTCGCCTTCTTCCGCGAGCAGGTTCGTGAACTTCACGAGCTTGAAGTAGAAGTCGATCAGCGGGTCGTCTTCCTCGGCGATCCGGTTGTCGATCTTCCAGCCGATGTACTCGAGGACGATGCGCTCCCACTCCACGCGCTGCTCGAGGAACAGCTCGCGCGACGGCGAGCAGAGCGCCTGCTTCACGTCGTCTTCGAGCACGTCCGCGAGCTCGAGGAAATGCGCGCGCAGGATCTCCAGCAGGTCTTCCCATCCTTCGATCCAGCAGTTGCGCGACATCATCAGACGCTTGATCTCGTCGAACTGCGACTCGTGCAGCTCCGGCGAGTAGTAGCCGCGGCCGCGGTCGACGAGGTTGTGCGCCTCGTCGACGACCAGCACGCAATCGCCGTAGTCGTTCTCCTGCGAATACGCCTTCAAGCCGACGTACGGATCGAAGATGTAGTTGTAGTCGCAGACGATCACGTCGGCCTGTTCGATGAGCTCGAGCGACACCTCGAACGGGCACACCTCGGACTCGCGCGCGAGCTCGAAGGTGATGTCGGGATCGAAGTAGCTCATCGCCGTCACGAGGTGCGTGAGCAGGCCGCTCTGCTGCATTTTCTCGCCGTACTTCGCGGCGAACGGGCAGAAGTCCTCGTGGCAGATCATCTCCGTGTGCGCGCACATCTTCTGTTTGCTGCGGATGCGCAGCACGCGGAACGAGCCGTCGTTGAGCATGCGCAGCGCGGCCACGGCCGCTTCCTGCTGCAGCGTCTTCGACGTGAGGAAGAACAGCTTCTTGCCGAGCTTCAGCGACTGGCGGATCGCGGGATAGAGCACGGCCATCGTCTTGCCGATGCCGGTCGGCGCGGAGATCAGGAGCGCGTCGCGTTGCCAGATGCCGCGCGCGACGGCGGAGACGATCTCGTCCTGCCCGGGACGCATGCCGTCGAACGGAAACTGGAGCGCGCTCGCGAAGGCCTGCTTCGCCGCGCGCAGAGCCGCCGCGGTCTCGAGGTTCTCGACGAGCTTGGCGAGACTGGCCTCGAGCGTCTCGCGCATGCGCGCGCGGTCGAACTCCGCGTCGACGAGCTTCGTGTCGCCGGAGACGAGATCGATGAGCACGAGCTGGGGCGCGAAGACGAAGTCCGCGAAGTCGGGCTGCTCGCAGAGAAAGTACGCGTAGAGCAGCAGCTGGTAGAGATGCCGCTGCAGTTTTTCGGAGCGATAGAGCGCCTCGAGCTCGAGGTCGAAGTGCAGCGACTTCACTTCCTCGATCGAGACGCGCTTCGCGTCCTTGTCGACGGACAGGCCGTCGATACGTCCGGTGATGGTGACGCTCCAGCCGCCGATCGTGGTGCGGTGGACGACGTGGACTTCGGCGCGGTAGTGCGGGTCTTCGTTCGCGCGCAGCTCGGCGCGGCGCGTATGGATGTCCTGGCCGATCCACATGCGCCGGAAGCCGTCGCCGCGCTCGACGCCGATGCGGCGATAGGTCGACTCGTGCACGAGATCGCCGACCGAGCAGACGATCTCCCGTTTTTCGTAGTCGACGCGCATTCAGCGGTTATTTTAAAGCTTCTCCACCTCTTCCCCGAGCAAATACGCGTCGTATTCGCCGCCGTCGCGATATGGCGCGAAGGCGAGGTCGGGGATGAGCGTCTGCAGCGACAGCCGGTCGTACAGCTCGCGCACGCTCTGCTTGCGGTCGGCGAGGATTTCGGCGGTCAACTCGCCGCGTAACGCGAAGAGGCGCTGGAAGTCGCCGCGCGGCATGCGCAGCGGGCGGCGGACGTCGTCGGAGCGCGGGTCCCATTCGCCGATGAGCACTTCGTCCTCGACGTCGTTCGAGCGCGCGCGCACGCAGATGACGATCTCGGATTGCAGCGCCTGCTCGCTCGTCGTCGTGTCGATGCTCGTCGCCGCGCGCCACGCGCCGGACGACGAGAGCTCCTGCTGCAGATGGAAGTCGTGGCGCAGCAGCGTGACCAGCGACTCGGACGAATCGAGCGGCACGACTTCATCGACCTCGCCGCTGCTGAACGGCGCGATCTCGGCGACCTCGATCTTGTCGAGACCTTTGAGCGCGGTCATGCCGAGAAGGCGCATGCCGAGGAGCTCGACGCCGGGGATCGCCGGCGCGAAGGCGATGTAGTTGCCGTACGCGGTGCGCAAACGCGAGAGCGGCTGGGCCTCGTTCGCGAGTTCGTTCGACAGCTCCTGCAGCAGCGCCATCGACGCGACGATGCCTTCGTTGACGAGATGCCCGTTGCCGTCGAGGTACGCGTAGAACTCGCGCGCGTGCTGCGTCTTGTCGATGACGTCGACGCCGCGCGCGAGCGGCGCGAAGAACTGCTGCACCTTCGCCGCGTCGTAGCCGTGCGCGACGAGGAAGCCGCCGATCTCCTCGATCTCGCGATTCGACTTACCCGTCGTCAGGCGCGAGAGCTCGACGATGCCGAGGCCGTAGAACTCCGTGATGCGGTCGCCGGTGTCGGATGCGGCCTTGAGCGGCAGCAGGCGGTAGTAGCCGTAGTTGAGCGCGATGCGCAGCCCTTTGTTGAAGGCGAAGCCTTTGCGCTTCATCTCGGAGTAGAAGCGCTGGATCTCGACGGCGGCGCGGATGAGGCGCAGCGCGCGGCGCGTCGTGTAGAACGCGCCATCGCCGAGGAACTTTTCGAATTGCAAAAGGTGCCGCTGCGCGATCGTTTCGAGATGGCGCTGGAAGAGCAGCATCTGGCGATACGAGCGGATCTCTTCCTTGCCGCCGCCGCGGCGGATGTTGCCGAGCGTCTCGGAGAACGCCGAGATGTCGTAGATCATCCCGAAGCGGTGCACGGTCGGATCGACGACGCCGGGCCGGCCGAAGTCCATCGGACGCGTGGAGCGCGACCAGATGGCGCCGTACCGCCGGTCGGCGGAGACGATCTGGCCGTCGGGCTGCGCCGCCATCCAGACGATGCCGCGGCGCAGTTGATTGAGCACCGCGAACTCGCGCAGGCGCCGCGCGATCAGCTGGAACTGCTCGCGCTCCTCGCGCGTGATCGCGTTCTGCGCCGCGGGATGTTCGAAGAAAAACGCGTGGAAGCGCGGATCGAGCAGCAGTGCGAGCGGCACGCCTTGTTCCGCGGAGACGCCGAAGAGCGGGATCGCGGCGCGGAAGCTGCGGTCGCGTTGCAGCAGCTCCGCGGCGGTCGTGCGCATCCGCTCGAAGCAGTCGCGGAAGCTCTGGAAGTCGCGGCGCAGGTAGCCGTTCAGGAACGACCGCAGCTCGCGCAGATCGGGTCCGATGAATTCTTCGGAGAGGATCAACACGTCGTCCTGCAGCAGGCGCACGAACGCCAGTCCGCGCTGTTCCTCGCCTTCGAGCAGCGGCGCGGCTTTCGCGGCGAGCTGCGTCATCTGCTCGCGCGTCTCCGACACCCAGCGCCCCACGATGCGGTACTTCAGCGTGTCGCCGAGCGCGCGTCCGGCTTGCGTGTCGACGGCGGAGACGCGGCGCGGGATCGCGGAGAAATGCCGCGCGAGGTCGAGCGAATGCGCGAGCCAGAAGACGGCGTGGTAGTCGTTGACGAGGTTCGAGAGCAGCGCGTTCTCGGCCGCTTTCATGAGCGAGCCGATGTAGACGTTCAGCGCGAGCTGCGCTTTCTCTTTCGCCTCCGCCGCGCGGTTCACCTGCCACCCCGTTTCGTCGGCGAGCCATCGTTCGAGCTTGTTCTCAAGGTCCTTGAGGACGGCCGATTCCGCGACCGGAAAGCCGAGGATCGGCGGCTGCGTCTCGTCGGCGGGAAAGATCTTGAACGGCTGCGGCAACAGCCCCTCGTGCTTCGCGAACAACTCGCGCAGCGAGCGCTCGAGATCGGTCGCCAGGAGAAACGTGGCGGCGTCCGGACGCTGGGCGAGGTAGTTGGAGAGAGCACGCATGACGATTGAGAGGCGAAGTATAAAAGCTGAATGAAGAACGCAGAACGCAGAACGCAGAATTGAGAAAGGGGAACGACCGTGGGTTCTCTCCTTCTCAATTCTTCATTCTGCGTTCTGCGTTCTTCATTCGTCTTTTCGCCTAAACTCTCCCCAATGCTCCACGCCGCCGCCTCCACTCCGCCCGCAACTTGCCCGCGCTGCAACGGCTCCGGCTGGATTCCCGTTTCCGCCGACTCGCTCCGCGTCGAAGCGTGCGCGTGTCAGGGCGATCTGCGGCGGCAGCAGCGCGTGGTGGCGGCGAGCATTCCGAAGCGCTACGAGCATTGCACGCTGGAGACGTTTCGCGAGAAGTCGGCGGTGCTGCGCAACGCGAAGACGCGCATCCAGGAGCTCGTCGATCTGTGGCCGCATCTCTCCGAAGGGCGCGGCCTCCTGCTGATGGGCGGCTGCGGCGTCGGCAAGACGCATCTCGCCGTTGCGGCGCTGCTGGAGATCATCCGCAGCGGCAAGCCGGGACGCATGCTCTTCTCGAACTTTCAGGACCTCATTCAGGAGATCCAGGCGTCGTTCGACAACGATCAGGTGCCGAGCAAGTCGGAGCTCCTGCGGCCGCTGCTCGAAGTCGATCTGCTCGTGCTCGACGAGCTCGGGTCGCAGAAGCCGACCACGTTCGTGCAGGACATCCTCTATTACGTGATCAACACGCGCTACAACGAGGAGCGCGCGACGATCTTCACCACGAACTACTTCGACCGGCCCGCGGACGTGAAGGACGAGACGCTCGAGCAGCGCATCGGCACGCGGCTGCGCAGCCGGCTCGCGGAGATGGCCGAGCGCGTCGAGTTTACCGGCGCGACGGACCATCGGCGGAACACGCTGTGAAGCGCGGAGTCTTCGACACGCTCAAGCGCGGCTTCGACGACAACCTCGCGAACTGGCCGCTGATCGCGATCCGCATCGCGCAGATGGTGCTCGTCTTCGCGATGGTGATCGGCGGGATGCTGGCCATGCTCGTGCCGCTGCTGCTGTCGGTCGGCATCCGCGTGGCGTCGCTGCATTCGCCCGAGTCGTTTGAGAGCGCGATGGAGGCGCTGCTGCACAACCCGCTGCTGTTCATCTGGCTCGGCGTCGGGCTGTTCGTGCTGATCGGGCTGCTGATCGCCATCGGCGCGTTCGTCGAAGCGGGTTGCGCGCGCGTCTACGTCGACGCGGAGCGCGCCGCGGGTCCGGCGGTGAACGGCCTGCGCGCGCGGTTCCACCTGTTCAACATGCAGCGCTTTCTCGCCGGCGCGACGTCGGGCTGGTGGCCGGTGTTCTGGATGTACAACCTCATCTGGTCGCTCGCCGCGCTGATTCTGCTCGTGCCGCTCGCGATCACCGCCGTGCTGATGTTTCTCACGCGCAACAACCAGCCGCTGATGATCGTCTTCGGCGTCGGCGGGTTGCTGCTCGTGATCGTGCTCGCGATTCCGCTGGCCATCGTCACCGGCATGTGGTCGAACCGCGCGGTGATGCAGTGGACGATCGACCGCGCCGGCACCGGCGCCGCGATCTCCGCCTCCTGGCGCGCGATCTCTCACGACCTCCCTCGCCACCTCGGCGTGGCCGCATGCATGCTCGTCATCGCCTTCGCCGCGTCGTCCGTCGCCGGCAGCTTCGGCTTCTTCGCCGCGTTCGCGCAGGCGGCCGGCCGCGACAACGCGTTCGTGCCGCTGGCGATGATGCCGCTGCGCTTTTTCTCGCAGATCGTGAGCATCGCCTGCAGCGCGGCGGTGACGAGCTGGTACGCCGCATCGTTCGCGGCGCTCACCGTGGAGAGCCCTCGTTGACGTCGTACGAATCGTTTCTCTCGCGCGACGCGCAGAGCTTCCGGCCATCTGCGATCCGGGCGTTCGCGAAACTGATCAACGACCCGAACATCATCTCTTTCGCCGGCGGCGTGCCGAATCCGGAGACGTTCCCCGCCGCCGCCGTCGCGGAGCTCGCCGAGCGCATCATCCGCACGCGGCCGCAGATCGCGCTGCAGTACGGGCCGACGCGCGGCATTCCGCGGCTCTGCGATTCAATCGCGGCGATCTGCCGCGCGCGCGGCATCGACGCGACGGCCGACGACGTGCTGACCACGACCGGCTCGCAGCAGGCGCTCGATCTCATCGCGCACGCGCTGCTCGATCCGGGCGACGTCGTCGCGGTGGAACTGCCGACGTACATCGGCGGCTCCGCGTCCTTCTTCGCGCGCAGCGCGGAGCTCGCGGGCGTCGCGCAGGACGACGAGGGCATCGTGCCGGAGTCGCTGCGCGCGCTCGCGTCGCGACGCCGCATCAAGCTGCTTTATACGATTCCGAACTTTCAGAATCCGTCGGGACGCCTCATGACGCAGGCGCGGCGCGATGCGGTGCTCGCGCTGGCGGAGGAGTTCGACTTTCTCGTCATCGAAGACGATCCGTACGGCGAGCTGCGTTACGTAGCCGACGCCGACACCACTGCGATGAAGTCGCGCGACGCGCACGGCCGCGTCCTCTACCTCGGGTCGTTCTCGAAAGTCCTCGCGCCGGGCCTGCGTTGCGGCTGGATCGTCGCGCCGCGGACGCTCCTCGCGACGCTGGAGATCGCGAAGCAGGCCGCCGATCTCTGCTCGGGCATGCTCGATCAATCCGTCGTCGACGAGTTCGTCGCGAGCGGCGCGCTCGCGCCGCAGATCGAGCGCGTGCGCGCCTTCTATCGCGGCAAACGCGGCGTGCTGCTCGACGCGCTGCAAACGCATTTCGGCGGACGCGCGACGTGGACGCCGGCCGACGGCGGACTCTTCACGTTCATGACGCTCGGCGACGACGTCGACACCGCGGCGCGCGTTGCGGATGCGGTCGCGAACGGCGTCGCGTACATCCCCGGCGGACCGTTTTTCGTCGACGGCAGCGGGCGCAATACGATGCGTCTGACGTTCGCGAAAGAGAGCGACGAGCGGCTGCGCGAAGGTGTCGCGCGGCTCGCAAAAGTTTTCGGTTTACACTAGCTCTACACTGGCTTCACTGGCGTTCAACTACTCTCGGAGGCGTCCCAAACCTTGGACCATCATCGCGGCGGCTGGATCGAAATCATCGCCGGAGGCATGTTCTCCGGGAAATCGGAAGAGCTGATCCGGCGGTTGCGGCGCGCGGTCATCGCGCGGCAGCGCGTGCAGGTCTTCAAGCCGCTGCTCGACGACCGTTTCGCGACCGATGAAGTGGTCTCGCGCGACGAGCGGCGCCTCAAAGCGATCGCGGTCGCGACCAGCGCGGAGCTCCTCGCGCGCATCGAGATCGGCGTGCAGGTGGTCGGCATCGACGAGGTGCAGTTCTTCGACGCGGGCGTCGTGGAAGTGTGCATGCAGCTCGCGGACGCGGGCATCCGCGTGATCGCCGCGGGACTCGATCAGGACTACATGCGGCGGCCGTTCGGTCCGATGCCGGCACTGCTCGCGGTGGCCGAGGAAGTGTCGAAGATGCATGCGGTGTGCGTGCGCTGCCGCGGCGCCGCGCATTACTCGCAGCGGGTGAGCGGCGGGAACGCGCAGGTGGAAGTGGGCGACTCGTCGTACGAGGCGCGTTGCCGGCACTGCTTCGAGGCGTATCACGCCGCGCCGGAAGACACGCCCGCGGTGCAGCTCACGATTCCGCGGCCGGCAGTCGGGAACGCGTGAGCCGCCGCGCCGCCGGTCTGCTCCTCCTCACGTTCTTCTTTCTGGCGCCGTTGCATTGCCGCAAGGCGGACGGCGGGACGGACGACCCGGTCGCGCGCGAAGCGGAAGATGCGCTCGTCGCGTATCTGCGCATCGATACCTCGAACCCGCCGGGCAACGAGACCACCGGTGCGACGTTCCTCCGCGACCTGCTCGCGAAAAACGGGATTCCCGCGCGCCTCGTCGGCGACGATCCGCGGCGGCAGGGCGTGTACGCGCGGCTCGCGGCGCCGGGCTCGAAAGAGAAAGCGCTGCTCCTGCTCTCGCACATCGACGTCGTCCCCGCGGACGGTCGCGACTGGACGCAGCCGCCGTTCGGCGGCGTGCGCTCCGGCGGCTACATCTGGGGCCGCGGCGCGCTCGACATCAAGTCGCTGACCATCGCGCAGCTGATGGCGCTCGTCGATCTGAAGCGGCGCGGCGCGCGGCTGCGGCGCGACGTCATCTTTCTCGCGACGCCGGACGAGGAGCTCGGCGGCGTGCACGGCACGCGCGCATTGCTCGAGAAACATCCGGAGCTCTTCACGAACGTCGGCTTCGTGCTCAACGAAGGCGGCTCGAACGAGACCGCCGTCGATCGCGTGCTGTTCTGGGGCATCGAGGTGCAGCAGAAACTGCCGCTCTGGCTGCGGCTCACCGCGACCGGACCGGCCGGTCACGGCGCGGTGCCGCCGGGAGACGGCGGCGCGATCGCGCATCTGCTGCGCGCGCTGACGAAGGTGGAGGCGCTCGAACATCCGTATCGTCTCGACCCGAGCGTCGCGCGCGCGATGACCGCGGCGTCGGCGCTGCGCAAAGACGCGCGCGGCAAGTCGCTGCGGCTGCTGACGCACGAGCCGCTCGACGTCCAGGCCATCGAGACGGAACTGCCGCCCGGCTACCGCACGCTGCTGCGCGACACGGTGGCCATCACGCATCTCACCGCCGGCAGCGCGGTGAACGCGGTGCCGCGCCACGCGGTCGCGGAGCTGGATGTCCGTCTGCTCCCCAATTCCACCCCGGACGACATGCTCGCTTCCGTCCGAAAGGCAGTCGGGCATGACGCGGAGGTGGAGGTGCTGCTCTCCAGCAATCCGGTTCCCGACAGCCCCGCGAGCGGCGAGCTGTTCGACGCGCTCACGCGCACGCTGCACGCTGCCGCCCGCCGCGCCGCGGTCGCCCCGATCATCAGCGCCGGCACCACCGACAGCCGCTACTTCCGCGCCCGCGGCATCCCGTCCTACGGCTTCTCGCCGTTCATGCTGAACTACTACGACGCCGACGGCGTCCACGGCATGGACGAGCGGATCCGCGCGGCGTTTTTCGGGGAAGGGGTGGGAGTGATGAGGGGGGTGGTGCGGGAGGTTTGTGAGAAAAGATGAATGCAGAAAGCAGAACGCAGAATGAAGAATTGAGAAATGGGTCCCGGTCCCACTTTCTACATTCTTCATTCTGCGTTCTGCGTTCTTCATTCATCGTTCATCGCTTCGCCTTCCTCCTCCTCTCCCTCCTCACCCTCGCCCTCTTCCTCCCTCCTCTCCTCCGCAACCACGTCTTCGTCCTCCGCGACCATCTCGACTACTTTCAGCCGCTGCGCTTCTTCACCGCGTCCGAACTGCGCGCGGGGCGCATCCCGTACTGGAATCCGTACAACGCGTCCGGTGAGCCGTGGCTGGCGAATCCGCAGACGGGCGTGTTTTATCCGCCGGCATGGCTGCTCGTCGTGCTGCCGTTCGCGACGGCGTACATGCTCTTCCTGCTGCTGCACGTGCTGCTCCTCGGCTTGGGCGCGTATCTCTTCTTCGCGCGGAAAGCGTCGCAGGGCGCGGCGCTCGCGGGCGCGGTCGCGCTGATGTTCAGCGGGCCGGTGCTGTCGCTGCTCGACATCAACAACAACCTCGCCACGCTCGCGTGGATCCCGCTCGCGCTCTGGTGCGCGGCGGAAGGCGCGTGGCGGCGCGGCGCGTTCGCGCTCGCGCTCGCGTTTCTCGGCGGCGAGCCGTTCTTCGCGGCGATCGGCGCGCTGCTCTACGTCGTCATCCGCCGCAACCGCGACGTCGTGTGGACCGCGCTCGGCGCGTTCGGACTCTCCGCGATTCAGCTGCTGCCGTTTCTCGATCTGCTGCGCGGCAGCGATCGCGCGGCGCGGCTCGATGCGACGACGATCCTGCGCGACTCGATGCCGCTGCGCGACTGGCTGCGCATCGCCGTTCCTCCCACGCTCAACTCCTCCGCCTTCGACGCGCACCTCGGCCAGCATTTTTTACCCGCGATCTACCTCGGCATCGCCGTCGTCGCCATTGCGCTCGCCGGGATTCGCAAGCAGACGCTCGGCTGGCTCGCGTTGCTGGCGATCGTCGCGATCGTCGCGTCGGGACCGGCATGGCTCGCGTCGATGCCGCTCACGCTCTTCCGCTATCCCGCGCGCGTCGTGCCGTTCGGCGCGCTCGCGGTAGCCGCGCTCTTCGTCGCGGGATGGGAGCGCATCCGCGCGTACGTGCTTCCGAACAAACGATGGGTCGATCTCCTGCTCGTACTGATCGTGCTCGCGGACCTCGTCCCGCGCATGCAGCCGCTCTTCGCCAGCGCGCCGTTCAATCCGCATCCGCTGCCGTACGCGCGCGCGGTCGGCGGCGAGCTGAAAGTCCTGCGCGTCGGCGAGATCGAGCCGCGGCAGCGCACGGTGTGGATGTCCGGCTATCTCAATCTCTACGATCGGCGCTTCGACGTCTCGACGGCGGCGCCGGTCGTGAGCGACGCGTACGCGCGCATGTACCGTCAGTTGCTCGAGCATCCGTCGCACGCGCTGCTCGATCGCATCTCCGCGGGCTGGCTACTGTCGAAGGTCGATCTCACGCATTCGTTCGCGCGCGTCGGCAGCATCGGCGGCGTGTCGCTCTTCCGCAATGCGGAAGCGTGGCCGCTGGCGGTGCTCGTCGACGGACGCGTGATCCGCGGCGTGATGGTGGAGCTCGACACGCAACGCGCGCGCGTCGTCGTCGACACACCGCATCCGTCGTACGTGATGCTCACGCAACAACGCGCACGTGGCTGGACGCTGACCTTCGACGGAACGCCCGCCGAAGACTCCGCGGCGTACGGAATGTTCCGCGGATTTCGCGTGCCGCGCGGCCATCACGAACTGCTTTGGACGTATCGTCCGCCGCTGCTGCACGCCGGCGCGCTGCTGACGCTCGTGACGCTCGTCGCGATGTTTGTCAAGCGTTCACGCGCATGAGCGAGACGAAAAATTTTTCTTCGTGTCCCTCCAATTGCGAGTAGTAGAATCTCGCCTCTCCAAGATCACCACAGAGGTCAACGAAATGGTAAGCATCGACGATCGCTTGAATGCCATCATCCGGGAATTGATTGGCAGCGGAATCACCCTGGCACAGGCGGTCGAAGCGTTCGAAGGGAAGTACATTGCCGCGGCCATGACCGCGAGCAAAGGCAACGTGACGCAGGCCTCGCGCAAGCTCGGCGTCCACCGCAACACGCTCCACAACAAACTGCGCACGCAGACGATGCTCAACGGATTCGCCGAGTCGGTGCGCCCCGTGCGGCGCCGCGCCGCTCTCTCGCACAAGCGCGTCGCGATCCGTTCGTCCCGCACCGCGCGCTGACGGGACACTCCCGTGGCGCGCTCCCTGTCCGTTCCTGAACGCCCCGCGCTCCAGCAATCGATCGTCGACCTGCTCCGCCAGCGCGGCAGCCGTCTGCTGACGATCAAGGACATCGCCGAACGACTCGAGGACGCCGACGCCACGCGCGAGCAGGTCGAGCGCGCGGTCGAGGAGCTCGAACAGGACGGCGTCATCCTCGCCGTGCGCGGCAAGCGCTACTCGCTGCTCGAGTTCACGCCGTATCACGCTGGCAGCATCCGCGTGCATCCCGACGGTCACGGCACGATCCTCGGCGGCCCCGACTCCGACGACATCTACATCGACCGCCGCTCGATGAAAGGCGCGATGAACGGCGATCTCGTCGTCGTGCGCGTCGACAAGCAGCGGCCGTCGTTCAAGAAGCTCCGCGACCGCCGCTACATCGTCGGCGAAGTGACGCAGGTGCTGCGCCGCGCGCATCGCACCGTCGTCGGGCGCTTTCATCTCGAGCCCGAGCCGTACGTCGTGCCGTTCGACGTCCGCATCGACACCGACATCCTCATCGAGGAAGACGCCACGTACGACGCGCGCGAAGGAGAGATGGTCAACGTCGAGATCGATCGCTATCCCGACCGCTCGTCGCATCTCGCCACCGGACGCGTCGTCGAAGTGCTCGGCTTCATCGGCGATCCCGGCGTCGACATCGAAGTCGTCGTCCGCAAGCACCACATCCCGCACAACTTTCCGCAGGAAGTGCTGGACGCCGCCGACGCCATTCCCTCCGAGGTTCCGCAGGACATCATCGCGCAACGCGTCGATCTGCGCGAACGGCACATCGTCACGATCGACGGCGAGACCGCGAAAGACTTCGACGACGCGGTCGAAGTGCAGCTGCTGCCGAACGGCAACTATCTCCTCGGCGTGCACATCGCCGACGTCGCGCATTACGTGACCGAGGGGAGTGAGCTCGACAAGGAAGCCTTCGAGCGCGGGACGTCGGTGTACTTTCCGGGACGCGCGATTCCGATGCTGCCGGAGCGGCTGTCGAACGGCATCTGCTCGCTGAATCCGCAGATCGAACGGCTCACGTTCTCGTGCGAGATCGAGATCGACGGGCGCGGACGCTTCGTCGACCGCAAGGTCTACAAGTCCGTGATCCGCACGAAAGAGCGGATGACGTACACGAACGTCAACGCCATTCTCGTCGCGCGCGGACTCGCGCCGTCGTCGGGCGCGGAGCGCGATCGCGCGGCGGAAGCGAACGGCGCGGAACTGCTCGAACGCTACGGCTATCTCATCCCCGACTTCGAGCGCATGTTCGCGCTGTACGAGATTCTCCGCGTGCGCCGCGATCAGCGCGGCTCGATCGACTTCGACTTGCCCGAAGCGGAAGTGATGCTCGGCGAGAGCGGCGACATCGAAGCCATTCGTCCGACGGAGCGCAACGTCGCACACCGGCTCATCGAAGAGTTCATGCTCGCCGCGAACGAAGTCGTCGCGCGCGAGCTCGTGTTCGCGAATCAGCCCGGCCTCTATCGCGTGCACCAGCAGCCGGACCCGCAGAAGCTCGCGGACCTCAAAGACATCCTCAAAGAGTTCAAGCTGACGCTGCGCGGCAACCTCGAGGACATTCGCCCCGGCGAGCTGCAGCGCGTGCTGAAGAGCGTGGCCGGCACGCCCGAAGAACGCTTCCTCACGAACATCATCCTGCGCTCGATGAAGCGCGCGTTTTACTCCGAGGAGAACATCGGCCACTTCGCGCTCGGACTCGAGCACTACTGCCACTTCACCTCGCCGATCCGCCGCTATCCCGATCTCATCGTGCATCGCCGGCTCGCGGAGCTCATCGAGAGCGGCCCGCTGTACGGCGAGCGGCGCGAACAGATCGAGCGCGCGCATCCGCTGTACGCGCTGCAGTCGAGCGAGCGCGAACGCCGCGCGGAAGAAGCGGAGCGCGAAGTGCTGGAGTGGAAGAAAGTCATCTTCATGCGCGACAAGGTCGGCGAGGAGTACACCGGCATCGTCACCGGAGTCGCGCCGTTCGGCCTCTTCGTCGAGCTCGACGAGATCTTCGTGCAGGGCATGGTGCCGGTGGCGACGATCGGCGGCGACTTCTGGATCTACGCCGACCGCGAGCACCGCATGCGCGGCGAGTCGACGAACCGCGAGCTCCGCCTCGGCGATCACGTGCGCATCCGCGTCGAGTCGATCGACGAAGACCGCCACCAGCTCGAGTTCCGCCTGCTCGAGGTCTCCGGCCAGCCGATCAAAGAACGAGAGCGCTGAGCCCGCCGGGCCTTTCGTTTGCACACGTCGTAAGTCCCTGATACAACAGGACACGACATGGCAGACCGCACCAATCCCGCGACACGCATCCGGCAACTCGTCGATGAGCGCATCGCGTTGGAATCCAGACTCCAGAACGAGCCCGGCGAGCTCCCCGACGGCACCTCCCGCGAATACGACGGCAAGTATCAGTCGCTGCAGCGCCAGCTCGCGAACCTCTTCAAGGAAACCGACGACGACCAGCAGCGCGTGACCGTGATGCTGGAGATGATGCGCATCCTCGAGAACCGCCTCGTCTACCTGCAGAACTTCATCGTCGATCCGAGCTCCGAAAACCGCATCCTCGCGCAGCTCGTCACGAAGTTCATCGATCAGATGAGCCGCGAGCGCACGCCGGTGCTGACGACGCTTGAAGCAACGTACTACCGCGCCGTCGCCGCGCTGTACGCGGGCGAGCTCGGAAAAGCGCGCGAAGGTTTCGGCGCGGCGTGCGCCTCCGAAGAGTCGGACGAGGCGAACGACATCAAATACAAGTCGTACGTCATCCTCGGGCATCTCTCGCACGAGGAAGCCGACTACGCCAAGGCGAAGGAGCTGCACGAGCAGTCGATGCGCTACTCGCCGAACGACAACGTCACCGCGCAGGCGCTCGCGCTCAAGGCGCTGAACTCGTACGCGCTGCAGGACTATGACGACGCGCTGCATCTTTTCTCCGAAGCGCTGGCGCTCTTCGACGAACAGAAGCCGTTCTTCAACGCGTACTTTTTCCGCAACGCGCTGCTCTTCTGCGGCGCGATCTACTTCGACCGCCGCCGCTACGACGACGCCGAATCGTTCTACCGCCGCGTCGTCGACAACGTCGACCAGAGCTCGTTCGATTACTTCGACGCGCTCTCGCACCTCGGCCGCATCTGCTACGCGCAGGACCGCTGGGAAGAGGCGGTGGCGTCGTTCGAGAAAGCGGTGCAGACGCATCGCTACGGCGAGAACGAGTACGTCGTCGACACGTGGTTCTGGCTCGCGCGCTGCCATCTGCGCCGCAACGACGCGGGCGAGGCGCGCAAGTACCTCGAGAAGATCGCCGCGACCGACGTCCGCTACGAGAAGAAGCCGCAGGCCGTCGAGCTGTTGCAGCGCATCGCATGACGCTCGACGACTTCGAACGCGAGCTCGCGCGGGCGCTGCTGGCCGGCGACGATCCGCTCCTGGAGACGCTGCGCGCGCAGTACGCGGCGGCGAGCGTGCGCGATCGCGAGACGAACCCGAACGGCTTCGTCACGCGCTTCGACGTGCCGGCGTCCGCGCCCGCGATCGAACGGAAGCTGCTCCATCTCGACGATCTGCAGGTCGAGCTCGAAGGCGCGAAGACGCCGGCCGAGGCGTCGCTGCAGGTGCACGACGGCCGGCTGCGATCGCTGGAGTGCTTCGTCTACGATGGCGCGTTCCCGGAGTCGCCGGCGATCCGCGCCGCGTGGTACTACGGCACGGAACGCTATCCCGGCGTCACCGACGAACTGCTCGCCGCGCGCGACGTCGAGGAACTCCTCGACGCCGACGACGAGTAGCGGTGACGTCCGGCCGGCTATTTCCCGGCCGGCACGACGACGACGTCGCTGTATTGATTAAAGAGCGAGGTCGCCCAGATCTCGGGCAGCTTGGCGTTGCGTGCGAGCTCGAGCCTCAGCGGCTGGTTCGTGTTGCCGAGAATGAGGTCGTTCGCGTAGACGCGCATCTCGACCGGCTTGCCGTTCGACGCGTCCTTTGCGTGCACGGTGATCGTGTTCGTCACGCCGCGTTTCCAGCTATCGGGCGACGGCGTGATGTCGACGACGACCTTCGGGATGTCGTACGGCATCGTGAAGGTCATCGTCGGATAGCCGGGCGTGTCGAGCGTGAGACGCGGCGCGACGACGTCGGTGTGGCCGCTCGCATTCGGCTCGCGGTTGAGCTTCGCGTTCCACGGGAACGGCCACGACGTGCGGACCTTGCCGTCGTACGACGCGGTCGAGTAGATGGTCTGCTTGTCGACGGTGATCACGCCTTCGACCGGCACGTGCGTGTCGGGGTCGACGGCGAAGACCGTGACGTTGCCCTTGTAGCCGACCGGCAGGTGTTCGGGCGAGAACCACACCTCGGGCGGCCGGTTATGCGCGACCGCCGGCTGCTCGTTCGCGCACTTCTGCGCGTCGGTGTAGAGCGCCTTGCTGCTCGAGTCGATGCCGAGGTAGTAGATGTAGTAGAAGCCGATGCACTGCTCGTAGTCGCGCGACTTCATCGGGTACTTCATGCACGTGCGCGCGACGTCGGCGCGGTTGATCTCGTTGCAGAAGAGGTACGTGTTGTTCGGCGTCGCATAGCACGCGGCCATCTGCGCGCTGGCGGGATTCATGACCGCCATGAGGTCGTTCCAGTGCTTCTCGATCCAGCTGCTATCGAGCTCGAACCCGCGCTGGACGGCGCCCTGCGCGACGAGGTTGTGCTTCGGAAACGAGATCGGCACGTGGCTCGCGGCACAGGGTGGCGTCACGTAAACGTCCGGAAATGCAGGACGTTGCGCGGCGCCGGCGGAGGCGGCGAGGGCGGAGGCGAGAGCGAGGCAGAGGACGAGAGTGCGCTTCATGCGTAGGTGAGACGACGATCACTGGAATCGCGTTACGACGAACGCGATATCGTCCTTGAATTCTTCCGTGGCCGAGAACTCGGCGACGTCGTTGTAGATCGCGTCGTAGACCGTGCCGAGGTCCGCGCCGCCGTGCCGCTCGAGAATCGCCGCGACCCGGTCGATCGAGTAGAACTCCTGGTTCGCGTTCATGCGGTCCGTCAGTCCGTCGGTGTAGACGAAGAGCGTGTCGCCCGGCGCGACCGTCAGCGAATGCTCCTCGAACGGCATGTTCGGCATCGCCCCGAGAAGGTTGCTCGGCGACTCGAGGAGCTCGGTGCGCTTGCGCTCGTGCTGGTAGAGGAGGAACGGCGGATGCGCGGCGTTCGCGTAGACGAGCTGTCGTCCTTCCTGCACGCGGAAGAGCGCCGCGGTCGCGAACTGCGTCGGCAGGCTGACGCTGAACAGAAAGTCATTCAGCCGCGACATGAACTCGTGCAGCGAGCGATCCGACGCGGCCTCGGTGTGGATGTAGCTCTTGAGCAGCGACACGAGGATCGCCGCGGGCAGGCCGTGTCCCGAGACGTCGGCCACAAAGAGATACAGCCGGTCGTCCTGCAGGAAGTAGTCGTAGAAATCGCCCGAGAGCACTTCGCTCGGGATGTACGCGGAACGGATCTGCAGCCGCGCCGACGCGAGCGCGCGTTCCGGCATCAGCGCTTCCTGCACGCGCCGCGCGATCTGCAGGTCGCGCGTCATCTGCTGGTTCATCCGCCGCAGCTGATCCTGATACGCCTTCATGCGCAGCAGCGCGCGGAGCCGCGCGACGACGATCTCGATGTCCGAGCCTTTCGTCACGAAGTCATCCGCACCCGCACCGAGCCCCTCGACGACGTGCTGCGCGGAGTCGGAGCCGGTGAGCATCAGCACGGGAATGGTCTGCAGCTCCGGATCGGCCTTCACGCGCCGCGTGAACTCGAACCCGTCCATCCCCGGCATGCGGTAGTCGACGATGATCGCGTCCGGCAACAGCTGCTGCGCGAGCTCCAACCCCTCGTCCCCCGACAATGCGGGCACGGCGTCGTATCCGCGGCGCTCCAGAAGGCGCCGCGTGACCTGCAAATCGTTCGCGTTGTCGTCGATGACGACGATGCGCTGCCCCTTTTCCATCACGGACGGTCTCGCGAGCTTATGCAGCAAGCCGGGCGCGAAGGTCAAGGGGCGGGGGAGGGAGGAAGGAGGGAGCGGACCTCGGCGAGGAGGCGGGGGAGGTGGTCGTGGAGGACGGTCCACACCACTTCGTAGTCCACCTCCGGATAATCGTGCACGAGCCTGTGACGGAAGCCGGTGATGCGACGCGCCGCGGAAACGCGATCGCTCAAAGCAGGGTCGGCGATGAGCGCTCTGTTCAACGCCTCGCCGATCGTGATCAGCAAACGTTCAATCGCCAACGACGTGCGGCGATCGTGCGAGAAGTCTTCGTAAGTGAATCCCTCGGTCAGCGCGAGGATTTCCTGGCCGGCTTCCGCGATGTGCAGCAACCGCGTATCGCGCTCATGCTGCTGGAGCGGATTCATAAATCGAACGCTCCGTCAGCGCGAGCACCTGCATGAAGTACGGATTCTCAATCGACCGCCGTTGCACGAGATCGACGTGGCGGTCGAAGAGATCGAGCAACTCGCCCCACAATCCCCACCACAACCGACCCCGCTCGAGCGGATCGGGATCCCACTCGAACTCCACCACGAAATCCACGTCGCTCTTCGCGGGATCGAACGTGCCCCTCACCGCCGACCCGAAAATCGTCAGGCGTTTCACGCGGTATCTCTCGCAGAGCGCGCGCACGCCACCCAAGTGCTGCGCGATCTCGGGCGGTAGCGCGTTCATCGGGCGCATTGTACCCTTCGCCCTCGCATGAAACTGATCGTGGAGGTCGGGAGAGAGACGTCGGGAGCGCCAGCTTGTCGTCAGCGTTCCAGGACCGCGCGGACTTCGGCGAGGAGGCGAGGGAGGTGGTTCTGCACGATGCGCCACACGCCTTCGTCGTAGATCGTTGCGTAGTCGTAAACCAGCACGTTGCGGAAGTCGACGATCTCGCGGAATCGCGTAATCCGCTCCGGCACGGTCGCATCGACTCTCGCCGCTTCGCGCAGCGCTTCGCCGATCATTCCGAACCGGCGCTCGACCGCATCGCGCAGCATGCGATCGACGGCGTATTGCTCGAACGACTTACCGGCGACATATCCCAGGATGATCTCGCCGGACTCGAGGACGTGCTCGAATCGTTCGCGCACCTCCATGCTGCATAGAGATCGATATGTTGGAGGTCGATCACTTCGGTGAGGCGACGGCTGCGAATCGTGGACGCCACGATAAGATCCACCGGCCGTCCGAGGAGGTCCTTCAACTCCTCCCACAGCTCGAGCCACAACCGTCCCCGCTCGAGCGGATCTGGATCCCACTCGAACTCCACCACGAAATCCACGTCGCTCTTCGCGGGATCGAACGTGCCCTTCACCGCCGACCCGAAAATCGTCAGGCGTTTCACGCGGTATTTCTCGCACAGCGCGCGCACGGCATCCAGGTGCTGCGCGATCTCCGGCGGTAGCGCGTTCATCGGGCGCATTGTACCCTTCGCCCTCGCATGAAACTGATCGTGGGGCTCGGGAATCCGGGCGCGGATTACGAGCGAACGCGGCACAACGTGGGGTGGTGGGTGGTGGAGGCGTTCGCGCGGAAGTTTCGCATCGCCATCGACACGCATGAGAAGGCCGCCATGACCGGCTCGGGGCGGGTGGCGGGTGGGGCGGTGATGGTGGCGAAGCCGCTCACGTTCATGAACCTTTCCGGCGATTCGGTGCGGCTGCTCGTGAACGCGTATCTCGACTCCACCGACGACCTGATGGTCGTCTACGACGACATCGATCTGCCGCTCGGAAAGCTGCGCATCCGGCCGAACGGTTCGGCGGGAACGCACAACGGCATGCGGTCGATCGTCGGCACGCTCGGCACGGAGCGCTTTCCGCGGCTGCGCGTCGGTGTCGGCGCGCCCGATCGCGGGAAGCTCCGCGACTTCGTGCTCGACGAGTTCGCGGCGGACGAACAGCCGGTCATCGACCGCGCGGTGGTCCGCGCGGTCGATGCGCTGGTGCTGTTCGCGCGCGGCGATCTCCGCCGCGCGATGAACGAGTTCAACAAAGATCCCGAGGAGCCGGCGCCGCCGGCGCCTACGACTTCAGACGCGGTTTGACGTACTGCGTCATCACCGCCTCGCGCAGCAGCGCCGGCGGCACGAGTCCCTGCGCCAGCACGAAGTCGTGATACGACTGGCGGTCGAAGTCCTTGCCGAGCATCCGCTCGACGTCCGTGCGCAGCTCGATGAGGCGCGAGTAGCCGACGAAGTACGACGGCGCCTGCCCCGGCGCCCAGAACGTGTAGCGCTCGACTTCCTGCAGCGCCATCGCGTGCGACAGCGCCACCTGATCCTCGAGCACGCGGAACGCTTCGTCGCGCGTCATGCGGCCGAGCTGCAGACTCGGATCGAGATACGCGCGCGCGGCGCGAAGCAGCCGATGCTGCAGCGCGATGAGCTGGCCGTCGAGCGGCTCGTACGGCTTCATCTCCGCCTCCGCGTACAGCGCCCACCCTTCGACGTTGACGCTGTTGAACGCGAACAGCACGCGCGCCTGCGACACGCCGTGCTCCAGGATCGACGCGAACTGCAACTCGTGTCCGGGACGTCCCTCGTGCGCCGTCAGCGTCCAGGACGCCGCGTCGAACGTGAAATCGTCGAAGCCCACTTCCTCTTTGCCGTTCTCCGCCGGGATGCGCAGCGGCAGCACGAACGCCGCCTTCTCGCCGGTGTTGCCGAGGAGGCGCGGCGGATCGACGTGCGGCGCGGGAGTCGCGGCGGTTTCCGCGGCCGTTGCGAGGCGGATGACCATTTCGCGCTGCGGCAGCGTGACAAGCTTCTGCGTGCGGACGATGTTCTCGATGTCCTTGAGTCGCGCCTGATAGCGCGGCAGGATCTCGTCGCCGACGAACTGCTGCTTTTTCAGCTCGCGGATGACGTCGCGGTAGTCCGTCGCGTTGATGCCTTTCTCTTTTGCGACGAGCGGCGCGAGCGCCTGCATCTCGTTCTGAATCTCGCGGAACGACGTCTTCGCGCGGCTGATCAGCTCTTCCACCGGCATGTCGTTGCCGCGCGTGCGCAGCAGATACCGGTACATCTCTTCCGGCTGGCGGAAGTCGGTGGTCGCGCGCGGAAGGATCTCGGCGCGCACGAAGTCGTTGTACGCGGCGACCTGCTTCTTCAGCTCCGCGAACGGCGCCTGGTAGCCGGCGATCTTGTACTTTTGAAAGAGCTGCTCGATGCCGGCCATGTAGCGGTCGCTGTTGGCGAGGTCTTTCTCGAGGTTGTCTTTGAACGGCCCCTTCACGCCGGCGTCGTTGAGATGCGCGCGCGTGTACGCCATCGCCTGCTGCGTGAGCGGCGTGAAGCCCTTCTCGAGCCCCGCGTAGCGGCGCAGGCGCACGAGCGCGCCGGCGCGGCGTTCCGGCGCGACGCGATCGTCGAGCAGCGCGCGCGTGCCGTTGAAGAACGTCTGCGTGATGTTGAAGTACGGGAGCTCGTACTTTTCCGACAGGCGATCGCCTTCGATGTTCTCGTTCGTGGCGTTGATGAGGATCTTCAGATCCTGCGCGACGGACGGGTCCTTCTCCGTGGCGAGCTTCGCCTGCAACTGCTGGAGCGCCTGCTGCTGCGCGGCGTTCGACTTCGCGTTGAGGTCGAGCGGCAGCTGACGGATGTCCGTGTCATGACCTTCTACGCCAAGGGCCGAGGCGTCTTCCGGGCTGTAGCGGGCGAGGATGTCGAAGAGAATCTGCGCGTTCGCGTCACTGCGCTTGACCCATTCGGGCTGAGCGGTTTGTGCGAGCGCAGCCGTGGCAACGGCAAGCGAAAAGAGAAGCGTGGCGAGCGTACGGCGCGTGTTCATGGCGGTTATTACGATTCGAAGCAGGAGTGGTTTCACATTGCCCGCGCAGAACTGCTACGCTGCCGCGCCATGACCCCGATCCACACCCTCGGCGAATTACGCGCCTCCGGTTATCGCGTCCGCTCCGTCAAGGACGAGATGCGCGCCAATCTCCTCTCGGCCCTCGCGCGCGGCGAGCAGGTCTTCACCGGCATCCATGGCTACGAACGCACGGTGCTCCCCGCGATCCACAACGCGATCCTCTCGAAGCACGACATCATCCTGCTCGGCCTGCGCGGCCAGGCGAAGACGCGCATCCTGCGCTCGCTGACGGCGCTGCTCGACGAGCACGTGCCCGTCATCGACGGCTGCGAGATCAACGACTCGCCGTTCGAGCCGACGTGCAAACGCTGCCGCCGCCTCTCCGCGGAACAGGGCGACGACCTGCGCATCGGCTGGCTCGCGCGCGGCGACCGCTATCGCGAGAAGCTCGCAACGCCCGACGTCACCGTGGCCGATCTCGTCGGCGACATCGATCCGATCAAGGCCGCGAACCAGCGCCTCACGTACGCGGACGAGGAAGTCATCCACTACGGCATCATCCCGCGCACGAACCGCGGCATCTTCGCCATCAACGAACTGCCCGATCTCGCGCCGCGCATTCAGGTCGCGCTGCTGAACATCCTCGAAGAGCGCGACCTGCAGATCCGCGGCTTTCCGGTGCGCATTCCGATGGACATCGTGCTCGTCTTCAGCGCGAATCCCGAGGACTACACGAGCCGCGGCAACATCATCACGCCGCTCAAGGACCGCATCGATTCGCAGATCCTGACGCACTACCCGCAGACGATCGAGACCGCGCGCCGCATCACCGATCAGGAAGCGTGGCTCGAGCGCGACTCCGCCGCGTCGATCGAAGTGCCGCCGCACGTGCGCGATCTCGTCGAACAGATCGCGTTCTCCGCGCGCGAGTCGGAGCTCGTCGATCAGTCGTCCGGCGTCTCCGCGCGACTCACGATCGCGGCGATGGAACTGCTGCAGTCGAATCTCGAACGCCGAGCGGCGATCACCGGCGACCGCGCCGTGTATCCGCGTCTCTCCGATCTCTCGATGGTGCTGCCGGCGATCACCGGCAAGGTGGAAATGGTGTACGAGGGCGAGCAGCAGGGAGCGGAAGTCGTCGCGCGCAAGCTCGTCGGACTCGCGCTGGCGAAGCTGTTCGAATCGAAGTTCCCGCCGGTCGAGCGCGCGGGCGTCGCGCAGCGCGCCGAACGCGAGCGCCGCGGCTACGGCGAGATGGACGCCGACGATCTCGACGACGCGTTCTCCGGACGCCGCAAGCGCAAAGAACCGCAGCAGCGCGAAGAGCAGAAGCCGCCCGCGCCGAGCGAGTCCGCCTACGACGCGATCCTCGGCTGGTTCGCCGGCGGCAACCAGATCACGCTCTCCGACGAGCAGCCGTTCGCCGAGTATTTCCGCGCGCTCAGCTCAGTGCCGCAGCTCGCCGACGTCGCGCGCAAGTACACGAACGCGTCGCGCAACGAGGAGCTGGCGTGGTGGATGGAGATGGTGCTGGAAGGTCTGCATCAGGCGCTGCGGCTCGCCCGCGAGGATCTGGACTCGACGATCACGTTCCACGAGCTGATGAAATTCAACGTCTTAAGAACGGTTCGTTAAACTGAAGCGCGCCATGCCCAAGGTCACCGCCGACATCCCGTCCGAGCTCTCGCGGCAGATCGATCGGATCATCCGCGACGGCTGGTATCCCGACGCGGAGACGGTCGTGCGCGAGGCCTTGCATCAGTTCGTCGACGCGAAGTCGTTCCTCGGCGACTCGCCGCGCATGCTGCATCGTTTCGCCGCCGACGCGCTGAACGATTCGAAGCCGGAGGTCGCGCTGAAGTTCGTCACGCGCGCGGTGTCGCTGCTCGCGAATCAGAGCGTCACCGACTTCACGCTGTATCAGGCGCTCGTCGAGCTGCGCGTGCAGATCCTGCTCGTCCTCGGGCGTGAAGACGACGCGCTGGTCTCGCTCGAGGAAGCGCGCGAGAAACTGCCCAACAATCCGACTGTCGCCCGCTGGATCTCACGTCTGGAGAAAAACAAGCCGCGCGGCGAAGCCTGAACGTTCCCCATTTCCCATGCGCCACCGGTACTCGTTCCTCGATCCCGATCTCATCCAGCGCCTGCTCGCGGAGATGGGGCTGCGCCGTCTCTTCAATCAACTCCTCCTGCAAAGCGGCGGCGACGTCGAAGAAGCGATGCGCTGGATGCGGATGCTGCAGGAGCGCGGCTATCTCGATCCGAACATCGACCTCGAGGCGTTCCTCGCGCAGCTGATGCAGGAGAACATCATCGGCACCGACGGCGAAGGAAACGTCACGCTGGCCGCGGGCGGCGAGCGGCAGATCCGCCGCGATGCGCTCGACGAGATCTTCGGCGGCCTGCAGAAGTCGATGACCGGCTCGCATTCGGTGGCGAACGCGGGGCAGGGGACCGAGCGCCTCACCGAGACGCGGCCGTATCAGTTCGGCGACGACCCGATGTCGATCGACTCGATCCGCTCGATCCAGAACGCGATGAAGCACAACGATCCGGCGGGACAGATCGGTATCGTCGAGGACGACCTCGAAGTCTTTGAGACCGAGCACCACTCGAGCTGCGCGACGGTCGTCATGATCGACATCTCGCACTCGATGATCCTCTACGGCGAAGACCGCATCACGCCGGCGAAGAAAGTCGCGCTCGCGCTGACGGAGCTCATCCTCACGAAGTATCCAAAGGACTCGATCGACGTGCTGCTGTTCGGCGATGAGGCGACCGAGGTGCCGATCGGCGAGATTCCGTACGTGCAGGTCGGGCCGTTTCACACGAACACGAAAGCGGGGCTCGAGCTCGCGCAGCGCATCCTGCGGCGGCGCAAGCACGCGAACAAACAGATCTTCATGATCACGGACGGCAAGCCGTCGGCGCTGACCGAGAACGGCCGGTTGTACACGAACTCGTTCGGCCTCGACATGAAGATCGTGAACCGCACGCTGGAAGAAGCGGACCGCTGCCGCCGCGCGAACATCCCCATCACGACGTTCATGCTCGCCACCGATCCGATGCTCGTGAACTTCGTCGAGCAGCTCTCGAAGATCAACCGCGGCCGCGCGTTCTATTCGTCGCCCGATCGGTTGGGCGAATACATCCTCGCGGACTACATTCGCAACCGCAGGAAGTTCGTGCACTGAGGCGCGGTTCTCCGTGCCGTGCGAAGGTTATTCGCAGTCCTCCTGGTCGCCTCCACCGCCCTCGCGAACGAGGTCTCCGTCCATTCTCTGCAGTCCGGCTCGCCCACCGGCCCGACGCCGGTGTGGGATCACGGCATTCACGGCGAAGGGCAGATCGTCGCGGTGATCGACACCGGCGTCGACTACAACTCCTGCTACTTCGCGGAGCCCGACAACGCGCCGCCGCCGTTCAACACCGGCTCGCCGAACGGCGGGCTCGACTGGGAGAACGTCGACGCGTCGCGGCGCAAGATCATCGCGTACGACTTCCTCTACTCGTGCGATCAGTATCCGAACGCGCCGGGCTGCGACGCGCCGTTCGCCGCGGGCGCGCTCGACAATCAGGGCCACGGCACGCACGCCGCCGGCGCGATCCTCGGCGACAAAGGCGCGCCGATCGTGCACGACTACGGCGACGCGATCGCGCCGGCCGCGAAGCTCGTCGTGCAGGACGCCGGCTTCCGGTCCTCCGGCGACAACTGCACGCAGCTGACCGGCGTCGGTTGTCCCGCGAAGCTGCTGCCGATCCTCGAGCAGGCGTACAAGCAGGGCGCGCGCATTCACTCGAACTCGTGGGGCGATCGCCAGGGCGTGCCGAACGGCGTGCCCGCGGTGCCGACCGCCAACTACTCGCAGTCCGCGCGCGACGTCGACGCGTTCGTCTGGGAGCACCCCGATTCGCTCGTGCTCTTCAACACCGGCAACTGGTCGGCGACCAGCAACAGCGATCCGCCGCTCTCGTCGCTTTCCGCGCCCGGCGTGGCGAAGAACACGATTCAGGTCGGCGGCTCGCGCGGCTTTCCCGACGACGACGCGTCCATCTCGAACATCACGCTCTTCGGTCCGTCACGCGACGGACGCATCAAGCCCGATCTCATCGGACCGGCGAGCGTCCTGGCCGCCGACATGGATTTCGATCAGAACCCTGCCACGTGCGATATCACGCGGCAGCCCGGCACCTCGTTCGCCTCGCCGACCATCGCCGGCGCGGCCGTGCTCGTGCGGCAGTACTACACGGACGGTTTCTATCCGAGTGGCGTCGCCACGCGCGCGAACGGATTCACGCCGAGCGCCGCGCTGCTGAAGGCGACGCTCATCGCCGCCGCGCGTCCCGCGACGATCCGCCGCGTCGGCACGAGCGGCAGCAAGTTCGCGCTGCCGACGCCGTCGTACGAACAAGGCTGGGGCTTCCCGGTGCTCGACAACGCGCTCTACTTTCCGGGCGACGCGGCGAAGCTGCGCGTGGTCGACGTGCCGCTCAGCGCCGGTCTCACGGAAGGGGAGTCGGCGACGATCCGCGTGCGTGCGGGCGCCGGCGCGCCGCTGCGCGTGGTGCTCGTCTGGACCGATCCGCCCGGAGTTCCGCGGAGCGTGAACGACACCACTCCGGAGCTCGTGAATGATCTCGATCTGCGCATCACGATCTCCGGCACGACGTACTTCGGCAACGGCCCGTCTCCCGATCGCCTGAATAACGTCGAGGCGGTGCTGCTCGCGCAGCCCACGGCAGGCACGTACGACATCACCGTCGCCGCGCATCACCTCGGGTTCGGCCCGCGCCAGAGCTACGCGCTCGTGGTCAGCGGCGACATTTCGACGGTCACGAACGCCAGGAAGCGGGCCGTGCGGCACTGACGTGTATCATTCGCCGCCATGTTGGCCCGTGAGTACCTTCGCGAACATGCAGACGACTACCGCCGCGCGCTGAGTAACCGCGGCGCGAGCGTCGACCTCGACCGCTACCTCGCGCTCGAAGCCGAGCGCCGCCGCGTCATCGCGCAGGTCGAGCAGCTCAAAGCGCAGCGCAATGCCGCGTCCGCGGAAATCGCGACGCTGAAGAAGAACAAGCAGGACGCCTCCGCCCAGATCGAGGCGATGAAGCGCGTCGGCGACGACGTCATCAAACTCGAAGAACAGCGCGCGCAGGTCGAAGGCGAGCTCTTTCAACTCGAGCGCGGCTTCCCGAACGTCCCGCACGAATCAGTGCCGGTCGGTCCCGACGAGTCGGCGAACCGCGTCGAGCGCACGTGGGGCGATCGCCCCTCGTTCGCGTTCACGCCGAAAGCGCACTGGGACCTCGGCGAAGCGCTCGGCATCCTCGACTTCGAGCGCGCGACGAAGATCACCGGCGCGCGTTTCTCCGTGCTCCTCGGCGCCGGCGCGCAGCTCAGCCGCGCGCTCGCCGCGTTCATGCTCGACTCGCACGCGCAGCGCGGCTACCGCGAGATCCTCACGCCGTTCATGGTCAACGGCGACTCGCTCTTCGGCACCGGCCAGCTGCCGAAGTTCGAGCAGGACCTCTTCAAGATCGCGGAGACGCCGTACTACCTGATTCCGACAGCGGAAGTGCCGGTCACGAACTTCTATCGCGACGAGATCCTCGACGCGGCGACGCTGACGCAGTCGTTCTGCTCGTACTCGCCGTGCTTCCGCAGCGAGGCCGGCTCGTACGGCAAAGACACGCGCGGCCTCATTCGCCAGCATCAGTTCGAAAAGGTCGAGCTGGTGAAGTTCACGCTGCCGGAGAAGTCGTGGGAAGAGCACGAGCAGCTGACGCGCGACGCCGAGGCGATTCTGCAGGCGCTGAATCTCCACTATCGTGTCGTCACGCTGTCGACGGGCGACATGGGCTTCGCGTCGGCGAAAACCTTTGATATCGAAGTATGGCTGCCGGGGCAGGAGACATATCGCGAGATCTCGTCGTGCTCGAACTTCGCCGATTTCCAGGCGCGGCGCGCGAACATCCGCTACCGCGGCGCGGATCGCAAGACCGGCTTCGTACACACGATCAACGGCTCGGGACTGCCGCTCGGCCGCACGCTCGTGGCCGTGCTGGAGAACTACCAGCAGGAAGACGGCTCGGTCGTCGTGCCGGAAGCGCTGCGTCCGTATCTGCGCGGCATCGAGCGCATCACCCGCTGAAGAGCACGCGGTACACGAGATCGGTCTGGCCGACGTGCACGACGTCGCCGTCGGAGAGCGTCGCGTGGAAGACGCGCGAGCCGTTGACGAACGTCCCGTTGCGGCTCTTCAGGTCTTCGATCGTGTAGCCGTCGGGGCCGCGGTAGATGCGCGCGTGGAAGCTCGACACGCCGGCGTCGGTGAGCTCGATCGTGTTGTCGCGATGGCGGCCGAGGAGATAGTCGCCCTCGGTCAGCGGAATGACACGCGCGCCGTTCATCGCATCCGCCTCGATCGTCAGCTGCGCGACGATGGGACGCACGACGTCGGCGTACGAGAGCCGCTCTTCCGTCGACAGCAGGAGATGCGTGTCGTCGTCGGGCGAATCGCGCACGGTGGACTCCGCGCCGAACCGCGGCGTGGTCTGGCGCACGGTGGCGTCTTCCGGCAGCTCGTCGTACAGCATCGCATCGCTCGGCGGCAGCGTGCCGTCGTCGGGCGGCGGCGCGTTCACCGGCTCGATGAGATGGTTGGATAGCAATCCATACACGACGCGATACACGGCGACCGCGTCTTCGTCGGAGTCGCGCGCGAGATCGTCGAGCGTCCGCTGCGCGTTGATGAGGAAGAGGATCTTCCACTCGTCGGCGGTGAGCGTGATCTTCTCGTCGCGCGGACGTGCGACGACGCGGAAGACGACGTCCTTGTCCGGCAGCAGCGCGACGCATTGCGCCCATTCTTCGATGCGCCGCGCGCCTTCCATGATCAGGTTCGGCAGGTCGATCGCGATCGTCACCGCGTGCGCCGGCAGCTCCGCGTCGCGCGTGAACGAGAACGTGCCGCGATCCCACACGAACGCGTCGTAGACGATCTCGGAGACCTGCACCTTCAGGAAGTCGCGCAGCTGTTCGTCGGTGACGACGCCCTCGCGCACGGCGAGACTGCCGAACTGGCCGCCGTCGCGTTGCATGAGGGCATCGATGCGGTCGCGTTGCTCGCGCGTGATCTTTCGGCGGCGCATGAGGATCGCGCCGAGGCGCAGCGACTCCTGGTTCGTGCCGGCGAAGATCAGCGCGCCGTCGGCGAAGTAGAAGCGCGCGGCGTTGCTCTCGTTCGCCGCGGTGAGTGTGCCGGTCGCGTGCGTGTTGCTGAGAAACGTGAGGACGGCGGGAAGGCGGAACGCGGTGAGGCTGCCGGAGAGAACCGCGTCGCTCATTCGAGGCGGGGATTTTAGACGGTGGTGAGCACCGCCCACAATCCGGCGGCCGAAATCACGATCCAGAGCGCGATGCCGAGGATCAGCGGACGCACGCCGACGGCGGCGAGACTCCGCCGCGAGAGCGCCGCGCCGATGAGAAACAGCGTCACCGTCAAGCCGATGCGCGCGAGGTGCACGAGCGTCTCGTAAACGGCCACCGGCAGTGCGACGTACGTGCGCACGACCGACGCGAGCACGAAGAAGAGGATGAACCACGGCCAGGCGATGCGCGCCGACTTGCGGCGGAACGCGAACGCCGTCGCCAGCGTCAGCGGCACGATCCAGAGCGCGCGCGTCAGCTTCACCGTCGTCGCAATCTGCAGTGCTTCTTTTCCGTACGCCGCGGCGGCGCCGACGACGGAGCTCGTGTCGTGAATCGCGATCGCGGCCCAGATGCCGAACTGCGTCTGCGTCAGATGCAGCGCTCGGCCGATGACGGGGAAGAGAAAGAGCGCGATCGAGTTGAGGATGAACACTGTGCCGAGCGAGACCGACATCTCTTCGTCGGATGCGCCGATGACAGGTCCCACGGCCGCGATCGCGCTGCCGCCGCAGATCGCGGTGCCGGACGAGATCAGATGCGCGGTGCCGTGGCCGATGTTCAGCGCGCGACCGAGGAGATAGCCGAGGAGCAGCGTGCCGGCGATGGTTGCGACCGTGAAGAGAATGCCGCGGCGTCCGGCGGCGATCACGCTGCTCAGATTCATGCTGAAGCCGAGGCCGACGACGGAGATCTGCAGCAGGCGCTTGGTCAGCCTCGACGTCTTGAACGGCGGCGGGCCGATGGTCAGCGCCATGGTCAGGCCGATCGCGAGCGCGATCGGCGGCGAGCACCACGGCGTGAGACAGAACAGCAGGCCGGCGGCGAAGACGATGCTGTGGATCACAGAGCGCGCCGGAACAGCGCGAGCGTCCGCTGCCACGCGTCGGCCGCCGCATCCGCGTTGTAGACCTCGGGACGCGCGTCATTGAAGAACGCGTGATCGGCATTCGGATACTCGATCGCCTCGGCGTCTTTGCCCATCTCGCGCAGCTTCTCCGCGAGCGCGCGGCCCTGCTCGTACGGCACGTTCTTGTCCTTCTCGCCGTGGATCAGCAGGACCGGACCGGCGAGGTTCTCCCACGGCATCTCCAGCTTGCGGAAGCCGCCGTAGAAGCTCACGGCGGCGCCGAAGACTCCCGGGCTCTTCACCGCCGCGTACTGCGCGAGCGCGCCGCCCATGCAGAAGCCGACGACGCCCACTTTCTTCGAGGTACAGCCGGGCTGCTGCAGCAGATACGCGCCGGCGCCGGCGATCTCGGTCTCGGCGCGGTCGGCGTCGAGCTCCATCAGCAGTTTCATCGCGTCGTCGGGCGACTTGGTGGTCTTGCCGTGATACAGATCCGGCGCGATGGCGACGAAGCCGGCGGCGGCGAAGCGCTCGACGAGATCCTCGATGTGCGGCACGAGGCCCCACCACTCCTGAATGACCACGACGCCCGGGCCGCTGCCCGATTCCGGCGACGCGAAATAGCCCTGACACGTATGACCGTTGGAAGGAAACGTTACGCGCTGTCCCATGGCGGCGGATTCTAACGCCTTCGTGACGGATTGCGCGGCGTCAGGCTGTGCGAAAATCGGGAGGACGAGCGCGTCGCATGCACATGACGAAAGATGAGGTGAACGGTCTCGCGAAGCGGCGCAACTGCCCGCGTTGCGATCTCGACAAGACCGTCGGCAACGCGCTCTGCCGCCGCTGCCGCGCGAAGCTGCCGCCGCACATGCGCCTCGGCATCGAGAACATCCCCTCGAAAGACGGAGGCGTCGTCGGCAGCGCGCTCCGCGCCGCGGCGAACTACTTCAACGTGCACTTCGCGTCCGTGCGCAAGTTCGGCGGCGGCAAGAAGCGCTAGGGCGCCGCGCGCCGCGCTACATCCCCGCGCCCGACGAGGCGTTCGCCGCTGCCGCGAGCTCCTTCGCCCGCGCGTCGCGGCGATCCTGCAACGCGAGCTCCTCGGCGCGCCGTGCGATGTCCACGCCGCCGCCCGTCCCCTTCAGCGACTCGCCCCAGACGGCGCCGAGGGACGCGAGACGATGCCGGCGTGACGCCGCGGTCCACGGCCGCGTGAAGTCGCCCGCGTGGATCACGCGCTCGATCGTGTGCGTGCGGCCGTCGCTCACCGACGTGTAACGCAGACGGATCGTCGCCACGCGCTGCATCGCGCGCAGGCCGCTCTTCAGTTCGAGCGCGTAGAGCCCCGTGACGGACACGTTGTGCAGCAGCGCCGACTCCGGCGCGATGTCGTCGCTCTCGCCGATGCGATGGAACGACGCGACCGCGTCGCCGTCGATGTCGACGTCGAGCGAGGCGTCCTTCGCGATCGGCGGCGTCGAGGCGCCGCCGGCGATCGGCATCGCTTCGGTGTCGACGGTGAAGCGCACGATGCCGCCGTTGCCCGACGTCTGCACCGGCGCTGGCGAGGCTTCGACTTCGAGGCGCACGCCGTGCTTCGGCGGCTTTGCCGGCGCGCCGGCGAAGTAGTTGACGAGCGCGTCGACGTTGACGCGATTCGCCGCGGGACGGCCGCCGTTTTCGAGCGTGGTCTTGATCTGATGGAAGACGTCCGCGTCGACGGAGATGCCGAAGACCGCGCGGCGCGGGCCGAGATCGAGGTCGACCGCGTACGCTTCGCGCACGATCGACGACGAGTTCGCGGTTTTCGCCATGCGCGGCGCGGCGGTCGCCGCCGCGGTGGCAACAGGCGCCGCGGGCGGAGCGGCGGGCGCCGGCGCGTTGTCGGCCATCTGCTGCGGCGCGGACTGGACCACGATGCCTTCCGACACCGCGCCGCCGACCACGTTCCCGACGGTTCCACCGACCACGCCGCCTTCGACGCCGCCCGCGTTCTCCGCGAGCGCATCGCGCGCGGGCGCTGTTTCGTTGCGCGCCGCGACGCGCGCGTCGGCGAGTTGCTGCACCGGCGCCGCCTCGGCACGCGCGCGTTGGCGTTGCGCGGCGATTTCCGGCGCGGGAACTTCCGGCGCGGGAACTTCCGGCGCGGGAACTTCCGGCGCGGGAACGGCCACCGGCATCGCCGCCGGCGGCGCCTGCGCGATCTCGACGCGCACTTCGCTCGGCGTCGGCGAGGTCACGGTCACGTCGGCGGCGCGCTGCGGCGCGGCCATCGGCGCGCGCGGCGGCAGCGCGGCAGCCGTCTTCATCGAGACGAGGTTCGGGTCTCCTTCCCGCAGCAGATGCATGGTCACGAGGACCGACGACACCAGGAGGATGATCGAGGCGGCGATGCGGAAGTTCAGCGTCATCGACCGCGACAGGCGGCGGCGTTCGTTTTCCGCGTCGAGGTACTTCGGGATATCGGCCTTGATGCGCTCCGCGAGTCCCGCCGGCGGACGCGGGACCGCCGTCAGGGACAACTTTCGCTGAAGCTCGGCTCTGCGCTTCACATTCATGACAACACTTCCTCGTCGAGCAGCGTCTCGAGGAGCGAGAACGCGCGATGCAGACGTTTCCGAATCGCAACCGTCGTGATGTTCTCGATCCTCGCGATCTCTTTCACCGGCAGTCCTCCCCAGAAGTGCGCGGTGACGGTGAAGCGCAGATCGTCGGAGAGTTTCATGACTGCCTCGCGGAGGCGCTCGGCCTCCTCGGCGTCCGCCAGCAGTTCATCCGCCGCGGGACGCTCGTCTCGTACGTCGATGGCATCCGGCTCGTCGAGCGACGTCATGCGCCGCGGACGCCGGATGTGATTCAGAAACGTCGTGTAGGCGATACGGTAAAGCCAGGTGAAGAGTTGCGAGCGGCCGTCGAATCCCGACAGCGCCGCCCATGCTTTCTGATAGGTCTCCTGTGTCAGATCCGCCGCCAGATCGCGATCGCCGCAGAGGCGGAAGATCGATGCGAAGACGGCGGAGTAGGTTCGTTCGACGAGCTCCTCCGCGGCCGCGGTGTCGCCCGCGCGGATGTCCGCGAGGAGCTTCTGCTCCCCTCTGACGGGCGGGCTCGCATCCTGCTCCCGCTCGCGCGCCGGAAACGAAGCCACTTCGGCCATGTTCGTTCGACACCAACCGCGCTCGAAAGGAAACCTGTTGACGCTATGCTAGTCCCATGAAAGCGTTCACCGCGATCGTTGTTGCTACGGTTTTCCTCGTTTCCTGCAAAAAGGAAGAGCAGCCTGCCGCCCCTGCCGCCGCCCCGCCTTCCGCCTCCGCGGCCAAAACGAGCGATCCCACGGCCGAGGTGATGGAGTGGCGCGCGAACCGCGCAAAGCGCCTGCAGGCGGAGGATGGCTGGCTGTCGCTGGTCGGCCTCGACTGGCTCAAGGATGGCCCGAACCACTTCACGCCCGACCTCGGCACGACGACTCTCGCGAACGGCAAGGTGACGCTGACGCCGGTCGCGGGCATGACCATCGACGACAAGCCGGTCACCGCGCCGGTCGCGCTGCGCGACGACTCCGATGCGAACGGACCGACGATCGTGCGCATCGGCACGAAGCGCTTCAACGTCATCAAGCGCGGCGATCGCTACGCGCTGCGCGTGAAAGACAGCCAGGCGGAGACGCGCACGCACTTCAAAGGGCTCGACTACTTTCCGGTGAACGAGAAGTGGCGCGTCGTCGCGCACTTCGAGCCGTACAACCCGCCGAAGAAAATGCCGATCGTCGACATCACCGGCCGCAACTACACGAGCGACTCGCCGGGCGCGCTCGTCTTCACCGTCGACGGCAAGGAGTACCGTCTCGATCCGATCGTCGAAGAAGGGGAGTCCGACTTCTTCATCATCTTCAAGGACGAGACGAGCCGCGACACGACGTATCAGGCCGCGCGCTATCTCTACGCGACGCCGCCGGGGAAAGACGGCACGGTCGTCGTCGACTTCAACAAGGCGTACAACCCGCCGTGCGCGTTCACGTCGTTCGCCACGTGCCCGCTGCCGCCGCCGCAGAACCGGCTACCGGTGCGGATCGAGGCGGGGGAGAAGCGGTATGCGGGAGGACACGCGTAGCGCGGGCTACGCGGGGTTCGCCCGCTCGTCCGCGAGCACCTGCGCCACGCACGCGGTGAGCGCCTTCGCGTATGGCACGTGAAGGAACTCGTTCGGTCCGTGCGCGTTGCTCTGCGGGCCGAGGACGCCGGTGATCAGGAACTGCGCAGTCGGGAAGCGCGCGCCGAGCATCCCCATGAACGGGATCGAGCCGCCTTCGCCGAACGTCATCGCGCCTTTGCCGAAGTACGTCTTCGACGCGCGCTCGACCGACTGCTCGAGCCACGGCGCGATCGCTGGCGCAACCCAGCCGCCGCCGCCTTTTTCCGGCTCGAACGTGACGCGCGCGCCGTACGGCGGATCGCTTTCGAGAAGCTCGCGCATCTTGCGATCGATGTCGGTCGCGTCGAGGGACGGCGGGATGCGTAGCGAGAGCTTGATCGCGGTCTTCGGACGCAGCACGTTGCCGCCCTGCACGAGGTCGGGGAAGCCGGCCTGGCCGGTGTAGGCGAGCGCGGGACGCCACGTGCGATTGAGCAGCAGTTCGAGCGGATCCTTCGAGATCGGCTGCGTGCCGTGCGCGAACGGGAACTTGCTCCACACTTCATCGCCGAGGACGCGCGCGGTGGCTTTCGCTTCCTCGAGGCGTTCGGCGGGGACTTCGATGTGCAGCCACTCGGGGATGACCTGGCCGGTCTTCGCGTCTTCGAGGCGATCGAGGAGCGTGCGCAGGATGCGGAAGCTCGACGGCACGATGCCGCTCGCATCGCCGGAGTGCACGCCTTCGGTGAGCACTTCGACGGTGAGGTTGCCGACGATCGAGCCTCGCAGCGACGTCGTCATCCACAGCTGATCGTAGTTGCCGCAGCCGGAGTCGAGGCAGATCACGAGGCGCGGCGTGCCGATGCGCCCCGCGAGCAGCTCGATGTACGCGGGGAGATCGACCGAGCCGCTTTCCTCGCAGCATTCGATGAGCACGACAATGCGCGCGTGCGGAATCTTCTGCTGCTGCAGCGCGCGGATCGACGCGATGGTCGCGAAGATCGCGTAGCCGTCGTCGGCGCCGCCGCGGCCGTAAAGCTTTCCGTCGCGCATGACGGGCGTCCACGGTCCGAGTCCGTCTTCCCAGCCGACCATGGCCGGCTGTTTGTCGAGATGGCCGTACATCAGAACAGTCGATGAAGCGTCGCCGTCGACCTCCATGAAGATGACGGGCGTGCGGTCTTCGAGCTCGTGCACGTCGATGCGGATGCCGGTCACGTTCTGCTGTTCGACCCACTGGCGCGCCAGCGCGACGGCGCGGTGCATGTGGCCGTTGCGGCGCCAGTCAGGATCGAAGAGCGGAGATTGATTGGGGATGCGGATGTACTGTTCGAGCGTCGGGACGATCGAGGAAGACCACGTTTCGTCGACGAGGCTGCGGTTGTGATCGGCATTCATCGCGGGGGCGGAGGATAGCATCAGAGGGTGGATTCATGCGATGATCTCCATACATCCGTAAAATCTGATGCAAAGTGCGGTACTCTACGCGAGTCCAAGTCGTCGTCCGGAGAGAGGTCGTCGTCAAATCGCCGTCCACGGCAGAAAACGTGGTAACGTGAGATGGGTCTAAAATCCGCGAATCTGCAACGTTCCGCCGAACAGGTGCGTGAAGGAAAGGCCGCCGTGCTGGAACAGAACGCAAGCGATGGATCAACCGGCGCTTCCCCTCGGCGAAGCGAGAAGAAGCTGCAGGCCGATGCGAATCGCATCGAGAGCGAGCCGGGCGCGCAGCCGCTGCCGCCGACGCAAGCGGCCGACGACGTCGAGGCGCTCTACATCCAGCATCGCAAGCTCCTGCTCTATGTCGCGTGCCGCAAGTTCCGCATCCCGGAGAGCGACGCGGAGAGCCTGACCCAGGAAGTCTTCCTGTCCTTTCTGCAGAACGGCACGAAGATCGACAACGTCCGCGCGTGGCTCGTGGCCGCGATGTGCAATGCGAGCCGGCATTTCTGGCGCGCGTCGGGACGCACCGAGTCGCTGCCGGACGACTTCAACGATCACTCCGATCCCGATTCGGTCGGCCTCGCCGATCAGTTCGCGATGCGCATGACCGTGCATCAGGCGCTCGAGTACCTCCAGCCGCGCTGCCGCGAGACGCTCTACCTGCACTACTTCGAAGGGCGTTCCGCGAACGACGTCGCGCGCGAGCTCGAGACCACGAACCGCTACGCCGAAAAGCTGATCCACAACTGCCTCAAGCGCGTCCGTGAGATCTATCTCAACATCACGAACGTGCAGAAATCGCCGAAGTGATGTGATGGATACGGCCATGGTCGAACGCCACTACGACGAAGAGGCCCTCATCCCGTTCCTCGACGCCGGCCGCGCCGCCGCCGACCTCCACCTGCTGGCCTGCGCCGAGTGCCGCGACAAGCTCGAGAACTTTCGCCAGCTCGCCGACACGCTGCGCGAAGAAGACGTGTGGGACACCCGCGTCCTCGCCGCCCCGCCCGTCCCCGAGACTATCCGCAGTCTGCGCGCATTCGCCGACCGTGCCGCCGCCGAAGACACCGCCGCCGAGGCGTTCGTGGCGGAGCTCCTCGCCGGCGATCGCGAAACCTGGATGCCGCGATTGCAGCAACACCCCGAATGGCGCACCGCCGGCATGGTCCGCCGCCTCCTCGCCGCATACGAGCGAGCCCTCGACACCATGCCCTCCGACGCCGTGGCCATCACCTCCCTCGCGATCGACATCGCCGAGCAACTCCCCACCACGGCCCACCCCGGCGACACGGTGGCGAAGTTGCGGGGCGCGGCGTGGAGGGATCGGGCGTACGGACTGTTGTTCACGGGGCAGTTCGCGAAAGCGGAAGAGGCTCTTTTTGTCGCTGAAAGTCACTTTAGTGACTGCTTCATTGCCGACTATGACCTCGCGCGCGTCGGCATCGTGAAATCGTTGGTACTTCGTGCCTGCGAGCGCTTCGATGTCGCAACTGATGCGGCGCAGAAGAGCACGCGCACGTTCACGTTGTACGAAGACGACACGCGCGCAATGTCTGCCGGTCTAGCCGAGGCGCAATTACTGTTCAGCAGAAGCGAATTCGCCGAGGCGTTTACACGCCTTTCGAACTTGACGCGCCGGCTCGCGCAGTCGAGTGACACGCGCAACTATGCGCGCGTCCTTTCGAATCTCGGGTACTGCTGCTGGAAGCTCGGCCGGATCGAGGAAGCTTTGCAGCATCACCAAGTCGCGGCCGCTTTCATGGAGGCGGACAGCCGCAGTGAAGCCGCGAAAGAGAAGTGGAACATCGCGTCGATTCTCGCGAGCGAAGGCCGCTTCGCAGAAGCGCTCAATCGATTCGACGATCTTCTTCAAGAGTTCGAGTCCTTAGGGATGACGAACGCGTGGGCTCTCGTCAATCTCGAAATAGCGGAGATTCGTTTGTCGCTCGGCCAGTACGAAACGGTGGAAGACATCTGCCGCTCTGCCATGCGAACGTTCGAAGCCGCGGGGTTGGCGCACACCGAGCGAGCCCTGCGGGCGCTCGCGTTCATGCGTGAGGCGGCACAAAATCGGACAGCGACGCCGGTCTTGGTTCGCCATGTCCGGGAGTACGTGCGGCGAGCTCCGAATGAGCCGCAACTTCTATTCGCTCCACTGCCGCTGGACTAAATCGAAAAATCCATTCGCCCGAGGTAGGGATTTGATGCGCTGCGTCACTCCCTATGGCAAGGGCGCGCCTTCCCAACCACCACCGCTAGGAGGGCGTTATGAAATCGTACAAAATCCGTCTTGCCGCTGCCTGCTTTGCCGCGGTTCTGTCTCTGCCTGCGTTTGCTGCCGCTGATGTGCCGCGTGAGAATCCCGGACGCGATATCACCGCAAGGCTGATCCGGATCATCAAGCAGATCGCCAAGCCGATCGGCATTGTCGCTCACGATGACCAGCCGCAGCTTCCCCGTCCCTGACCCGCAACCCAACCCCCGCCCGCCCGTACAATGTGCGCGGTAGCGCGCCGAAGCCCGGATGGGCTTCGGCGCGCGCGCCGTGAGGAGCGTGCTTGGCTGATGGGTGAGCGAATGGGGTCGCGGGAGATTCTCGCGGTACGGGACATCGTGAAAGTGTTTGGCGCCGTGCGGGCGGTGGATGGGATTTCGTTCACCGTGCGGCGGGGGACCATCACCGGGCTCCTCGGGCGCAACGGCGCGGGGAAGACGACGACGATCCGGATGATCACCGGCATCTTCATGCCGGACTCCGGGGAGATCCGCTGGCTCGGCGGCGAACACGGCGGCGCTTTCCAGGACCGCATCGCCTATCTGCCCGAAGAGCGCGGGCTCTACAAGCAGATGAAGATCATCGAGCATCTGCTGTTCCTCGCGGAGATCAAAGGCTGCCGCGGCAGCGATCTGCGCAAGAAAATCGACTACTGGCTCGACCGCTTCGAGCTCGGCGCGAAGCGCAATGCGAAGGTCGAGGAGCTGTCCAAAGGCAACCAGCAGAAGATCCAGCTCATCGGCACGCTGCTGCACGATCCCGATCTCATCATCCTCGACGAGCCGCAGTCGGGGCTCGATCCGGTCAACATGGTCCTCGTGCGCAACCTCCTACAGGAACTGCGGCAGGAGGGAAAGACGATTCTCCTCTCGACGCACATGATGGGAGAAGCGGAGCGCATGGCCGACGAGATCATCCTCATCCACCGCGGCAAGGTCGTCCTCGACGGCACGCTCGAGGAAGTGCGCGCGTCGTTCGGCAAGAACACGCTGCATCTCGACTTCGAAGGCGACGGCTCGTTCCTCGAGACGCTGCCGCAGGTGAAGCGCGCCACGGTGCTCAGCAACACCGCCGAGCTCGCGCTCGCGGAAGGCGCGGACCCGCAGCAGATCCTTGAGGCGTCGATGTCGCGCCTGCGCATCCGCCGCTTCGAAGTCGCCGCTCCGTCGCTCGAGTCGATCTTCATCGAAAAGGTCGGCACCGAGACGCTGTCGCAGCAGGAGGAGGCGGCGCAGCCATGAACAAGATGATCGCGGTGCTCAAGCGCGAGTACCTTCAAGCCGTCCGCAAGAAGATGTTCATCATCATGACCTTCGCGTTCCCGTTCCTGATGGGCGCGATGATCACGCTGCCGGGCCTCATGGTCTCGCGCGGCCTCGGCACGAAGCGCATCGCGGTGCTCGACGGCACGGGCAGCCTGCGCGACGCGTTCAATCGTCCCAACGAGCAGCCGAAGAAGGACGCGAAAGACGAGGCGCGCGCCGCCCTCTCCGGCCGCCGTCAGATGGAGATCCCGTCCGAGCTCGACATCGAATACGTCGATCAGCAGAACATCGCGGACGTACAGCAGGCCGCCGATCCGTATCTCAAGAGCCTGCGCGCCGAAGGGAAGAACGCGCACTACGACGGCGTCCTGGTCATTCCGCGCGACGCGATGACCTCGGACGACGCGAAGCTCACGTATTACAGCCGCAGCGCCACCGACCTCGTCACGCAGGAGCGCCTCGGCCGCCTCGCGAACAAAGTCATCCAGCGCCACCGTCTCGCCGCGAACGGCATCAACATCGAGACCGTGGAGAAGCTGACGACGGACGTTCCCGTCGAGAGCGTGCAGATCTCGCGGAGCGGCGAGCAGAAGAAAGGCGGCGACATGAACTTCATGCTCGCCTTCGTCTTCGCCGCGCTCCTGCTGCTGCCGTCGTTCATCTACGGCAACGACATCATGCGCGGCATCGTGCAGGAGAAGACGGAGCGCGTCGTCGAGGTGCTGATCTCGTCGATGAAGCCGTTCGAGCTGCTCACCGGCAAGATCCTCGGCGTGGCCAGCGTCGGCCTCACGCAGATCAGCGTCTGGATCGCGATGCTCGCCATCGCCGGCGCGTACGGCGTGGCCGCGGCGTCGATGGCGGGGATCAACGTCGCGCAGTTCCTCCGCCCGATCGTCTTCGTCTACTTCTTCGTCTTCTTCATCCTCGCGTACCTCACCTACGTCTGCGTCTACGCGATCGCCGGCGCGATCTCGAACTCGGAGAAAGAAGCGCAGCAGTTCGTCGCGCCGATCAGTCTCGTCATGATGGCGCCGTGGTTCATGATGTTCCCGATCATCATGAATCCCGACTCGAAGCTGGCGGTGGCGTTCTCGCTGATGCCGGTGTTCGGACCGATCACGATGTTCGTGCGCACGCTCGTGTCGGAGCCGCCGCTGTGGCACATCGCGGTCTCGATCGCGGTGTCGCTCGTGACGATCGGCGTCTTCTTCTGGACCACCGGAAAGATCTTCCGCGTCGGCATCCTGTCGTACGGCAAGCGTCCGACGATTCCGGAGCTGTGGAGGTGGATGAAGGTGGCGTGAGCGGGCGGGCGCGTCGCGCTGATATCATCGGCGCCCTCAGCACTATCCGAGGGAGACGCGTGCATGCAGGAACCGAAGACTCTGAACGACATCTACGCGGTGACGTGTTCGATCGACCGACCCGCGATCATGAAGTCGAAGCGCGGCGGCAAATGGGTCGACGTGTCGGTCCCGGAGTTTCGCGACACCGTCCGCTGGCTCTCCTCGGCGCTGCATGAGCTCGGCGTGAAGCCGGGCGATCGCGTCGGCATCCTCTCCGAGAATCGTCCCGAGTGGACGATCGCCGACTTCGCGATCCTGACCGCCGGCGGCGTGAGCGTGCCGGTCTATCCGACGCTCCTCGGCTGGCAGATCGAGTACATCCTCAATGACGCCGGCACCGTCGCCGTCATCTGCTCGAATCAGGAGCAGCTCGACAAGGTGCTCGAGATCCGCCCGCACGTGCCATGTCTGCACACGATAATCGTCTGCGATCCGCCCGCGAACCTTCCCGCGGGCGTGAAGACGTATCACGACGTCGTCGAGGCAGGCCGGCGTTGGGAGGCGGCGCACGGGCCGAACTGGTTCGAGCAGTCGCGCACGCGCGCGACGCCGGGCGATCTCGCGACGCTCGTCTATACGTCGGGCACGACGGGCAATCCGAAAGGCGCGATGCTGACGCACGGCAACATCACCAGCAACGTCGTCACCGTGCGCGACATCGTGCCGTTCCGCACCGGCGACACCGCGCTCTCGATCCTGCCGCTCTCGCACATTCTCGAGCGCATGACCGACTTCCTCTTCTTCTACAAGGGCGGCACGATCGCGTACGCGGAGAACGTCAACAAAGTCGCCGACAACCTCGCGGAGGTGCGGCCGCAGTACTTCGCGGCGGTGCCGCGGCTCTTCGAGAAAATGCGTTCGCGCATCCTCGACAACGTCGCCACCGCACCGGCGGTGCGGCAGAAGATCTTCCGCTGGGCGCTCGGCGTCGCGGAGGAGCGGCTGCCGATGATGGTGGAGAAGAAGCCGCTCACCGGCATGCTGAAGATCAAGTCCGCGATCGCGGACAAACTGGTCTTCAGCAAGATCGTGGAGCGCCTCGGCGGCAACGTGAAGTACGTCGTCTCCGGCGGCGCGCCGCTCTCGGCCGACCTCGCGGCCTTCTTCATCGGCGCGGGCGTGGAGATCCTCGAAGGCTACGGCCTCACCGAAACGTCGCCGGTCATCGCGGTCAATCGTCCCGACAAGCGCCGCATCGGCAGCGTCGGTCCGATCATCCCCGGCATCGAGGTGAAGATCGCCGAGGACGGTGAGATCCTCACCCGCGGACCGCACGTGATGAAAGGCTACTGGAACAATCCCGACGCGACGGCGCAGGCCATCGACGCGCAGGGCTGGTTCCATACCGGCGACATCGGCGAGATCGACCGCGACGGCTTCCTCAAGATCACCGACCGCAAGAAAGACATCATCATCAACGCGTATGGCAAGAACATCGCGCCGCAGCCGCTCGAGGCGCTGCTCAAGAGCTCTCCGTACGTCGGCACGCCGGTGCTCATCGGCGACCGCCGCAAGTTCCTCACCGCGCTGATCGTGCCGAACTTCGAGAAGCTCGAGCGCGACGCGGCGTCGCTGGGCGTCTCCGTGCATTCGCGCGAGGAGCTCGTGAACAACGAGCGCATCCGCGCGCTGATCCAGGACGAGATCGACCGCTTCAACCAGAACCTCGACCGGCAGGAGAAGATCCGCCGCTTCGCGCTCCTTCCGCGCGACTTCACGATCGAGGAAGACGAGATCACGCCGTCGCTCAAGGTGAAGCGGAAGGTGATCGACAAAAAATACAAGCAGGTGATCGACTCGCTGTACGCGGACGAGAACCTCGTGGAAGCCTCCGCATGACCTCTGTCGCTGAAGTCCCTCATTCCGCCGCCGCGGGCGGCCGCGCCTTCATCGTGCAACGCGACGGCGACACCGCCGTGGTCTGGTTCGATCTGCCGAACGAGAAGGTGAACAAGTTCTCGACGCCGGTGCTGCACGAGCTCTCATCGGTCGTCGACGAGCTCGCGTCGGCGAGCGAACTGCGCAGCGTGATCTTCGCCTCGCGCAAGTCCGGCATCTTCATCGCCGGCGCCGACGTCACGGAGTTCACGACCGTCGCCGGCCCGGAGCAGGCGCGCGCGTACGTCGAGCTCGGCCAGCAGGTGTTCACGAAAGTGGCGAATCTCCCGCAGACCACCGTCGCCGCGATCGACGGCGCGTGCCTCGGCGGCGGCTGCGAGCTCGCGCTCAGCTGCGACTGGCGCGTGATGACGGACTCGCCGCGGTCGCAGATCGGACTGCCCGAGGTGAAGCTCGGCATCTTTCCGGCGTGGGGCGGCACGAGCAAACTGCCGCGTCTCATCGGATTGCCCGCGGCGCTCGACATCGTGCTGAACGGACGCACGCTCGACGCGAAACGCGCCAAGCGCACGGGACTCGTCGACGAGGTCGTCGAGCGCGGCATCCTCCTCGACACCGCCAGGAAGTTCGCGGCGCGCGGCAAGCGCAAACGCGGCTCCGGACGCACGAAGTTCTACATCGAAGGCAATCCGCTCGCGCGCAACGTCATCTTCGGCAAGGCGCGCAAGGCCGTGCTCGCGCAGACGCGCGGGCAGTATCCGGCGCCGCTCAAAGCGATCGAGGTGATGGAGTACGCGATGGCGAACGGCGTCGCGCGCGGCATGCAGCGCGAGGCCGAGGAAGCGGCGAAGCTCGTGTCGAACGACGTCGCGCAGAACCTCGTGCGGCTGTTCTTTCTCATGGAGTCGTCGAAGAAAGATCCGCTCGCGGCGAAGCCCGCGGACGTCTCGTACGTCGGCGTCCTCGGCGCGGGCGTGATGGGCGGCGGCATCGCGCAACTCGTGGCGGACAAGACCGACGCCGACGTGCGCATGCGCGACATCGCCTGGAAGGCGATCGGCGGCGGCATGAAGGCCGCGGCGAAGATCTGGAAGAAGAAAGTCGAGCGCCGGCGCATGACGCGCGGCGAGATGCAGCGCAAGCTCGCGCGCATCACCGCGACGACGGACTGGAGCGGCTTCTCGCGCGCCGACGTCGTGATCGAAGCGGTCGTCGAGAACCTCAACATCAAGAGACAGGTCCTCGCGGAGTTCGAAGCGGTCGAGAAGCCGGGCGCGATCTTCGCGACGAACACGTCCACGATTCCCATCACGCAGATCGCCGCCGAGGCGAAGCATCCCGAGAACGTCGTCGGCATGCACTTCTTCAATCCCGTCGACCGCATGCCGCTCGTCGAAGTGATCCGCGGCGAGAAGACGTCGGACGCGGCCATGGTCACCGTGGCGAACCTCGCGCGGAAGATGGGCAAGACGGTCGTTTACTGCAACGACGGTCCGGGCTTCGTCGTCAACCGCATCCTCGGCCCGTACATGAACGAGTCGGGATTCCTGATCGAGGAAGGGAACTCGATCGAGTCGCTCGACAAGGCGATGGTCGACTTCGGGATGCCGATGGGACCGATGGCGCTGCTCGACGAAGTCGGCATCGACGTCGCGGCGAAAGTGGCGGGCATTCTCTCCGAGGCGTTCGGCGCGCGCATGGAGAAATCGGGCGTCGTCGAAAAACTCTATGCCGATGGTCGCTACGGCAAGAAGAACGGGAAAGGGTTGTACCTCTACGAGCACGGCAAGCGGACGAAGCCCGACGCTTCGGTCTACAAGCTCCTCGGCATCCGCGCGCCGCATCCGGCGGACGAGAAGGCGGTCGTCGAGCGGATGCTGCTGGCGATGATCAACGAGGCGTCGCTGATCCTCGACGAGAAGATCGTGGCCACGGCGGCCGAGCTCGATCTGGCGATGATCATGGGCACCGGGTTTCCGCCGTTCCGCGGCGGACTGCTGCGTTACGCGGACTCTCTGGGATTGCCCTACGTGCTCGCGCGCCTCGACGAGCTGTCGTCGCGGGTGGGTCCGCGCTTCGCGCCGAACGCGCCGCTGAAGCGCCTCGCGGAACGCGACGGGAAGTTCCATCAGGCGTACGCGCGTTCGTAGCCGCGTTTGGATTTCGCGCTGCCGGACCTGCTGACTCGCCGCGAGCGGACGATCGTCTGGATCGTCGCGCTCGTCTGTGCGGCGTCGCGCTTCCTGGCCATGGCGCGCTCGGTGTGGGACTGGGACGAGGCGCTCTTCTGCCTCGCCATGCGCGACTACGACGTCACGCTGCACCATCCGCATCCGCCGGGGTTCCCGCTGTACATCGCCATGGCGAAGATGCTGCGCTTCGTCATTCCGAGCGACTTCCGCGCGCTGCAGGCGGTGAACCTCATCGCCGGGATGCTCGTCTTTCCGGCGATGTTCCTGCTCGCGCGCGAGCTGCGGCTGCGCTTCCGCACGTCGGTCATCGCCGCGGCGCTCTTCGCGTTTTTCCCGAACGTCTGGTTCTTCGGCGGCGGCGCGTTCAGCGACATCCCGTCGATCGTGGTGGTCGTGTTCGCGGCGGCGCTGCTGTTCCGCGGCGCGCGCGACCGCAACGCGTACTGGCTCGGTACGTTTCTCCTGGCGATCGCGATCGGCATCCGTCCGCAGAATCTGCTGGTCGGACTCTTTCCCGGCATCTACGCGACGCGCAGACGGAAGCCGGGCGAGATCGCGGTCGCGCTGCTGATGGGCATCGTCATCACGGCCGCCGCATTCGGCGGCGCGGTGTACGCGACGGGCAACGCGCACGAGTACCTGCGCGTCGTGCGCGAGCATGGCGACTACATCTCGCGGATTGATTCGTTCCGCAGTCCGGATCGTCCGCCGCTGTGGCGGCTCTTCGATCGCTTCTTCATCAAGCAGTACCAGTCGCCGGCGCTGAGCATCCTCACGTCGATCGCCGTGGCGATCTCGATCGTGGGCGCGATCCGCACGCGCAGCAGGCCGATGCTCTGGAACGCGCTGACGTTCGGGCCGTTCGCGATCTTCGCGTGGATGATGCTCGACCGCTTCAGCATCAGCCGCTTCTCGATCGGCTACGCGCCGATGTTCGCGTTCTTCGCCGCGGACGGTTTCGAGCGCATCGAACGCTTCGTGACGATCCGCCGACCATCATGGAGAGTCGCGGTGCCGCTCGCGATCGCGCTGATCGCCGGTTTCATCGCGTACACGCTGCCGGCGCTGACGCCGGTGCGCAACGAGGTCGCGCCGTCCATCCTCGCGGCGCGCGCGGTCGCGGAGCACGTCGATCCGCGGACCGATCAACTCTTCGCCGGACACACGATGTCGAAGTTCCTCGACCTCGTGCTGCCGGGCATGCCGTACACGCGCGTGATGGACGACCGCGCCATGCCGCTCTCCGCGCGCGGCCGCGCGTGGCTGCTCGCGGAGATCACGGAGACGAAACCGGAGGGCTACGTCTTCACGCGCGAGCGCGGGCATCTCTGGAACATCGCGCGCCGGCATTACTTCGAGATCAAGCTCGCGCCGATCGTCGAGCGCCCGCGGTTCATCTCCGGCTGGTACGGCCCGGAAGTCACCGACATTCACGAGTGGCGCTGGATGGGACGCCGTTCCGTGACGCTGCTGCCGCCGATGCCGGAACGGACATCGGGCCGCACGCTGTTGCGGATGCACATCGGCATTCCGGGCGAGGTGATGCCGCTCAATCCGCGGATCACGATCCGCCTCAACGGCCGCGTGGTCGACGAGTTCCACACGACCGAGGGATATCTCGAACGCGACTATCGCGTCGACGCGGCGCCGCGCGGACTGCCGAACGTGCTCGAGCTGTCGATCGACCGCACGGTCACTCCGAAGGACGACGGCCGCGAGCTGGGGCTGCGGGTGCGCTATCTCGGATGGGGACCAGCGTAGACGGATCGCCGTCGAGCTCCGGCGAGCGGATCCCGCGCACGAACCACTGCATCCACGCGACGTCCTGCGCATCGCGCAGCCGCAGATGCGCGGGCTGCCGCAGGTCGTGCTCCTCGTCGGGATAGCGGATGAGGCGCGCGGTGCGGCCGAAGCGGCGCAGCGCGACGAAGAAGTTCATCGACTGGAACGGCGCGCAGCTCGTGTCGAGATCGCCGTGATGCAGCAGCGTCGGCGTGTGCACGCGGTCAGCGTGCGTGAGGCTGCTGCGCTCGCGCCACGCGTCCGGGTTCGACCACGGATTGCCGCCGATGAACCAGCGCTCGTTGCTGTAGTAGGCGACGCTGCCGTAGTCGGCGATCCAGTCGCTGACCATCGCGCCGAGGGACGCGGCGCGGAAGCGGTTCGTCTTCGTGAGCGTGTAGCCGCCGAGGATCGCGCCGTAGGACCAGCCGTCGACGGCGAGGCGGTGCGGGTCGGCGATGCCGCGCGCGATCATCGCGTCGACGCCGGTCATCGCGTCGCGGCGATCGCCGCCGCCGAGGTCGAACTTGTTCGCGCGGATGAACGCGTCGTCGTAGTTGCTCGATCCGCGCACGACGACGGAGAGCTGCGCGTAGCCGAGTCCCGCGTAGACCTGGTTCTTCGTCGCGAACGTGTTCGTCCAGCCGCAGCCGGGGCCGCAGGGGAGGTGCACGATGAGCGGCAGCGGCTTTTTCACCGCGAGCTCGGGCGGCGGCAGGTACAGCAGCCCTTCGATGCGCAGGCCGTCGACGCTCTTCCAGTGCACGAGCTGCACGGAGCCGAGCGCGAGGTCGTTGGATATCCATGCATTGAGGTCGGTGATGCGGTGCTGGCGTTCGCCGCGGTCGTCGACATTGCCGATGTAGAGCTCGGGCGGCGTCGCGAAATCCTGATACGTGTACGCGAACGTGCGCGCGTCCGCCGACCACGAGCTCGCGCGCGCGGAGCCATGCGTCGCGAGCAGTGGCGCAATCGCGCCGGTGGCGACGTCGACCCGCACGGGGAAGCGCGCGGTACCGTAGCCGCTTTGCGTGAAGATCGACTTGCCGTCCGGCGAGAAAAACGGCGTTCCGGAGAAGCGGCCGGTGCGTTTCGGCGTGAGCAGTTGCGTCGTACCCGTGGCGACGTCCACGCGCCAGAAGTCGCCGTTGCCGAGCTCCCAGCGGTCGAGGCGCACGGCGTTGAAGAGGATCCACGTGCCGTCGGGCGACCAGCGCGGCGTCGATTCCGGCGCGGCGTTGTGCGTGAGCTGGCGTGTCGTGCCGCTGGCGAGGTCGACGACGAAGAGCTCTGTTTTCCAGCGCGTGTTGCGGCCGTTGTCGGGACGCGCGGCGACGACGGCGCGGCGGCCGTCGGGCGCGAGATCGGCGCTGTCGATCGACCACGCGCGCTGCGTGACGCGCGTCAGCGTTTCGGTTTTCAGGTCGTAGCGATAGAGGTTGTCCCACGCGACGCGCGTCTGGCCGTTCGAGCCTTCGTCGACGAACGCGACGTCGCTCGTCGCGCCCGGCGCCGCAGGATGTTCGTCCGAACGGATCGCGAGCAGCGACGCGCCGCCGCGCGCGAGCTGCCACGACCACGGCACCTCGCCGTCGATGTGGCTGTGCTGGATCGCGCTCGTTTCGCCGACGCGTTGTTCGAAGAGCTGCCCTTTGCGCGTGAAGAACACCGACTTCGAATCGGGCGCCCACATCGGCGAGCGATCGCCTTCGGCGAGAAACAACTTCGCCGCGGGATCGCCATGCGACGACGCGAGCCACGTCGTCGCGTGCCGTGCGTTTTCATCAAGTGCGATGCGCTCGATCGTGTAGAGCACCCACTGCCCGTCCGGCGAGAGCTGCGGATTGCCGGGCTCGACGACGCGGAACTGATCGTCGATCGACATCGGCCGTTTGTGCGGTTGCGCGGACGCGAGCGCAGCGACGAGGCAGGAGAGGAGCACGAGGCGCTTCATGCGCGAAGCATGAGCCGCGACCGCGCGCCGCGTCTTGTCAAAACGAAAGCTACGACTGAAACGCGCGGCGGAAGCGCGCCGGCGTCATGCCGGCGTGGCGGCGCAGCGCTTTCGTCAACTGGCTCTGATCGCTGAAGCCGCACTGCAGCGCGACGTCGGCGATTGGCGTTCGCGTCCGCGCGAGCAGCTCCGTCGCCTGCGCCACGCGCCGCTTGCGCAGGTATTCGCCGGGCGCGCAGCGCTGAAAGCGGCGGAAGACTTTCGCGAAGTGCAGCGGATGCACGCCGGCGGACGCGGCGAGCGCTTTCACCGTCAGCGGCTCGCGCGCAGCCTCGATCTCGTCCAACGCTCGACGCAGCCACCGCGGTGGTTGCCGCGCGGAGATCTCATCGTCGCGCGCCGCCCATACGAGCAAATCCAGCGTGAGATCCACGAGAACTGCCGGCGAGAACGCGTCGCCGCGGCAGAACTCCTCGTACGCGCGGAACGCGAGCAAGCGCGACGCATGCGCATCGACGACCGCGGCATCCTCGCGTAAACGCGCACCGTCCGCGAGACGCGCGAGCGTCTCCGGCGCGATCGACATCGTGAAGAAGCTGCCGCCGCGCGCGGTGAAGCGATCGCGGTGCGTCGTCCAGCGCGGCACGAACAGCAGCGTCGCCGGACCGCACACGCCGTCCGCGCCGCGCGCGCTGGTCTCGTACGCGCCGCGCAGCAGCAGAAAAAAGTGCGCGTCGCGGTGCGTATGCAGCGGGATCTCGACGTCGGCGCGATCGATGACCTCGGAGAACGTCAGGCCGTCGCAACCGCACTGCCGCTTCAGGTCGCCGAGGAACGAGGCGGAGGGGAGCACGGGAGCGGCGGCGGAGTTCATACGCGGCGGCAACTATGATATGCAGCCGCCGCAGAATCTGGAGAACCTTCCATGACCATTACCGCTGAACAACGCCAGGTCGACATCGTCGATCGGCTCGCGGCCGAGGCGCGGCGCCGGGTGCCTGCCGAGCAGGCGGACAGCGTCGAGCATTTCGTTCGCCGTTACTTCGCGCACGTCGCGTCCGACGACATCATCTACACCTCTCACGAGACGCTCCTCGGCGGCGCGCTGTCGCTCTGGGACTTCGGCACGGAACGCCAGCCGGGCCGCGCGAAGATCCGCCTCTTCAACCCCACCGTCGAGCAGAACGGCTGGTCCACCGAGCACACGGTCGTCGAGATCGTGAACGACGACATGCCGTTCCTCGTCGACTCCGTCAGCGCCGAGATCAACCGGCGCGAGCGCAAGATCCATCTGCTGCTCCATCCGGTCGCGCGCGTGCGCCGCGACGCGGGCGGGCGGCGGATGGAGATCACCGACACGGCCGCCGCGCCGGCCGACGCGCTGGTCGAGTCGTACATGCACGTCGAGATCGACCAGGAGACCGAGCCCGCCGAGCTCGAGTCGATCCGCGCGTCGCTCGAGACGATCCTCAACGAAGTGCGCCTGGCGGTGCTCGACTGGCGCCCGATGCGCGCGCGGCTCACCGAAGACGTCGAAGAGCTCGACCGCGCGAAGCTGCCCATGCCCGCCGAGGAAGTGGCCGAGGCGCGCGCCTTCCTGCGCTGGCTCGACACCGGGAACTTCATCTTCCTCGGGCATCGCCGCTATCTCTTCGAGACGAAAGACGGCAAGGACTACCTCCGTCCGGTGCCGAACACGGGACTGGGAATCCTGCGCGACATGCGCCCGGAATCGATCGAGCGCGGCAACGCGCCGCTGTCGGCCGAGTTCAGCGAATACGCGCGGCGCAAAGACCTCATCATCATCACGAAGGCGAACAGCCGCAGCCTGATCCATCGCCCGGTGCCGATGGACCGCATCGGCATCAAGCGCTACGACGAAGCGGGGAACCTCATCGGCGAGGACCGCTTCCTCGGACTGTTCACGTCCGCCGCGTACATCCGCAGCGTGCGCGACATCCCGATGCTGCGGTTGAAGGCGACGCGCGCGCTCGACCGCGCCGGACTCGATCCGCATTCGCACAACGGCAAGGCGCTCGTCGACATCCTCGAGAACTTTCCGCGCGACGAGTTCTTCCAGATCACCGACGACGATCTCTTCGACATCTCGCGCGGCGTGCTGCTGCTGCAGGAACGCCAGCGCGTGGCGCTCTTCACACGCAAGGACGTCTTCGAGCGCTTCGTCGCCTGCTACGTCTTCGTGCCGCGCGACCGTTACACGCCCGAATTCAAAGAGCGCGCGCGGCAGGTGCTCGAAGAAGCGTTCAACGGACGCGACACCGTCATCTACGACCTCATCACCACGTCCCCGCTCGCGCGCGGACTCTTCATCGTGCGCACGAAGCCGGGACAGATCCCCGACGTCGACATCCGCCGCGTCGAGGCGCTGATCGGCGAAGTCGCGCGCACGTGGAGCGATCGCCTCCTCGACGCGCTGATCCACACGCACGGCGAAGAAGTCGGCATCGACCTCCACCATCGCTACAAACGAGCGTTCCCGATGGCGTACGCGGAGCGGTTCGCCGCCGAGGCCGCGCTGTACGACATCCAGCACGTCGAGCACGTGCTGGCGACGGGAGAGCTCGTCGTCGATCTGTACCGGCATCGCACAGACGAGCGGCAGTTCCACTGCAAGATCATCCATTCGGGTCCGCCGGTGCCGCTGTCGGAGATCATGCCGCGCCTCGAGAACATGGGGCTCAAGGTGCTGGCGGAAGTGCCGTACGAAGTGCAGCCGCACGGCGCGCCGTACGCGGTGCGCATCCGCGACTTCAGCCTCTCCGGCGAAGGGATGCAGGACGATCTCACGCCGATCAAGGAGAAGTTTCAGGACGCGTTCATCCGCGTCTGGAAGAGCCAGGCGGAGAACGACGGATTCAACCGGCTCGTGCTCGGCGCGGGGCTGGAATGGGACGAAGTCGTCGTGCTGCGCGCGTATGCGAAGTATCTGCGCCAGGTCGGCGTCACGCTCAGCGAGGCGTACATCCAGGAGACGCTGGCGAAACATCCGGAGATCACGCGCAACATCATCACGCTCTTCCGCAACTATTTCGATCCGGAGCTCGGTCCGTCCGCCTATCGCGGCGTGCAGAGCTCGACGGTCGGCATGGGACGGCAGGGCGCGGCGCTCGGCATCCGCTCGCAGATCGAGGACGCACTCGAGCGCGTCACGAATCCCGACGAAGACCGCATTCTGCGGCTGTACGTGAGCCTCATCGACGCCACGCTGCGGACGAACTACTTCCAGCGCGACGCGAACGGCGCGCGCAAGTTGTACCTCTCGTTCAAGCTCGACTCGCAGGCCGTGCCCGAGCTGCCGCTTCCGCGGCCGCTGTTCGAGATCTTCGTGTACGCGCCCTGGATGGAAGGCATCCATCTGCGCGGCGGCAAGGTCGCGCGCGGCGGCATCCGCTGGTCCGATCGCCGCGAGGACTTCCGCACGGAGATCCTCGGCCTGATGAAGGCGCAGATGGTCAAGAACGTCGTCATCGTGCCGGTCGGCTCGAAGGGCGGCTTCGTCGTGAAGAACCCGTCGCCCGATCGCGCGACGTTCCAGCAGGAAGGCATCGAGTCGTACAAGACGCTGCTGCGCGGCATGCTCGACATCACCGACAACCTGCGCGGCGCCGAAGTCATCCCGCCGCGCGACGTCGTGCGCCGCGATCCCGACGATCCGTACCTCGTCGTCGCCGCCGACAAAGGCACGGCCACGTTCTCCGACATCGCGAATGCGATCTCCGAGGAGTATGGCCACTGGCTCGGCGATGCGTTCGCGTCCGGCGGCTCCGCCGGCTACGACCACAAAGGCATGGGCATCACCGCGCGCGGCGGGTGGGAGGCGGTCAAGCGCCACTTCCGCGAGCTCGGTACGAACATTCAGGAAGAAGATTTCACCGTCGTCGGCGTCGGCGACATGGCCGGCGACGTCTTCGGCAACGCGATGCTGCTCTCGCCGCACACGAAACTTCTCGCGGCGTTCAACTACTCGCACATCTTCGTCGATCCGAATCCCGAGCCGGCGCCGACGTTCGTCGAGCGCAAGCGGATGTTCGACAACCGCCTGAACTGGAACGCGTTCAACGCGGATCTCTTGTCGAAGGGCGGCGCGATCTACGAGCGCAGCGCGAAGAGCATCACCCTCAGCGAGGAAGTGCAGGCGCTCTTCGAGCTGCCGAAGAAGGTCGTGACGCCGAACGAGCTGATGCGCGCGATCCTGCTCGCGAAGGCGGACCTGCTGTGGCTCGGCGGCATCGGGACGTACGTCAAAGCGTCGTGGGAAGACCACGCCGCCGCGCGCGACCGCGCCAACGATGCGCTGCGCGTCAACGGCGACGAACTGCGCGTGCGCGTCGTCGGCGAGGGCGCGAACCTCGGCTTCACGCAGCGCGCGCGCATCGAATACGCGCTGGCCGGCGGCAAGATCAACACCGACGCCATCGACAACTCCGCCGGCGTCGACACGTCGGATCACGAGGTCAACATCAAGATCGCGCTCTACGACGCGGTCGGCAGCGGCGAGCTCGGCGATCTCACGGAGCGCAACCGCATCCTCGCCGAGATGACCGACGAGGTCGCGCATCTCGTGCTGCGCGACAACTACGAACAGACGCAGGCCATCTCCGTCGTGCACGCCCTCGGCGAAGGCCTGCTCGACACGCAGGCGCGCTTCATGCGCGGCCTCGAGAAGCAGGGGAAGCTCGACCGCGCGCTCGAAGGTTTGCCCGACGACGAGACCATCGGCGAGCGCCACGCGCGAGGCGTCGGCCTCACGCGTCCCGAGATCGCCGTGCTCCTCGCGTACGCGAAGCTCGTCCTGTATGAGGACCTGCTGAAGTCGAACCTGCCGGACGATCCGCAGCTCGTCGACGATCTCGTGCTGTACTTCCCCGAGCTGCTGCAGATGCGCTTCCGCGGCCCGATCGAACGGCATCGCCTGCGCCGCGAGATCATCGCCACCGTCGTCACCAACGCGATGATCAACCGCGTGCGGCCGACGTTCGCGTGGCAGATGTGCGAGGAGACCTCTCGCACGCCGGCCGACATCGCGCGCGCGTTCATCGTCATGCGCGAGGCGTTCGACCTCCGCACGATCTGGTCGGAGATCGAGGCGCTCGACAACAAACTCCCGGCCAGCGTGCAGACGGACATGATGATCAGCGTCGCGCGGCTGCTCGAGCGCGCGATCCTCTGGCTGCTGCGCAGCTCCGACGAACAGCTCGACATCGCCGCGTCGATCGCGGAGTTCCGTCCGCGCATCGCGTCCATCCAGGGCAACCTCGTCGACGTGCTTCCCGCCGGCGTGCTCGCGAACGTGCGCGTGCGCCAGGCGGAGCTGATGGAAGACCAGATCCCCGAGCCGCTCGCGCGGCGCGTGGCCAGTCTCGACATCATGAGCTCGGCCATGGACATCATCCGCATCTCGCGCACCGACGCCGCGCACGGCGTCGAGGACGTCGCGCGCATCTACTTCGGCCTCGGCGCGCGCCTCAGCCTCGACCGCCTGCGCAGCGCCAGCGCGAACATCGCCGCGGAAACTCCGTGGCAGAAGCAGGCGCTCTCGACGCTGGTCGACGATCTGTACAACTTCCAGAGCGCGCTCGCCTCGCGCGTCATCACCGAGACGAACGGCAGCGGCGATCCGGTCGACGCGTGGCTGGCGAAACGCCCGCGCGCGGTCGAGCGCGTCGATCAGACGATGTTCGAGCTGCGCGCGGCGACGCAGGTCGATCTGGCCATGCTCGCCGTCGCGTCGCGCCAGTTGCGCGCGCTCGTGGAGTCTTGAGCGCGGAGGAACACGATGCCCGTCCCGCAGCACGTCGATCCGAAACCTGGTGACGTTCTCGTGCTCGTCGGCACGATGAAAGGCGCGTTCATCTTCCGCGCGGATCGCGACCGCGCAAGGTGGGACGTCGGCGGTCCGTACTTTCCCGGCAGCGCCGTCTACGCGCTCGCGTACGACGGACGCGCCGGACGGCAGCGGCTGTGGGCGGGACCGCACAGCATGCACTGGGGCGCGCTGCTGCGGTCGAGCGACGACTTCGGCCGCACGTGGACGAATCCCGAGTCGGCGAACGTGAAGTTCCCGGAAGGCGCGGGCGCGGCGCTGCAGCAGGTCTGGCAGATCGCGCCGGGCCGCGCGGACGAGCCGGACACGCTCTACTGCGGCATCGAGCCGGCGGCGCTCTTCGTCTCCCGCGACGCGGGCGAGACGTGGTCGCTGTGCGAGGGACTGTGGAACCATCCGCAGCGCGCGCGGTGGGAGCCGGGCGGCGGCGGGCTCTGCCTGCATACGATCCTGCTCGATCCCGCCGACCTGCAGCGCATCCGGATCGCCGTCTCCACCGCCGGGATGTACGTCAGCGAAGACGGAGGGACGTCGTGGCGTCCGTCGAATCAGGGCGTCCGCGCGCAGTTCCTTCCCGATCCCTATCCGGAGTTCGGGCAGTGCGTGCACAAGGTCGCGCAGTCGCGGCAGCGCCCCGAGCGCATGTTCCTGCAGAACCACTGGGGCCTCTATCGCAGCGACGATCGCGGCGAGTCGTGGATCGACGTGGCGAACGGAGTGCCGTCCGACTTCGGCTTCGCCGTGGCCATCCATCCCGAGAATCCCGACTCCGCGTGGATCGTGCCGCTCGAATCGGATCTCTTCCGCTGCACGCCGGAAGGGAAGCTGCGCGTCTACCGCACGCGCGACGCCGGCGCGAGCTGGCAGCCGCTCGGCGAAGGACTGCCGCAGCACGAGTCGTATCAGACGGTGCTCCGCGACGCGCTGGCCGCCGATCCGCTGTCGCCCGCCGGCGTCTACTTCGGCACGCGCAGCGGAAAAGTCTTCGCCACGGCGGACGAAGGCGAGCACTGGACCGAGATCGCCGACGGCCTGCCGCCGGTCGTCGCCGTGAAGACCGCGGTGGTCTGATGCCGCTCACGTTCGTCATCTCGGGACCGCTGCGCGAGCTCGCCGGCAACCGCGACGAAGTGCGCGTCGGCGGCAGCGCGGGCTCCGTCTCGGACGCGCTGGCGCTGCTGTGGAAGGAGTGCCCGTCGTTCCGCGACCGCGTGATCACCGAGCTCGGCGAGCTCCGCCCGCACCTCAACATCTTCGTCGACGGCGAGAGCATCCGCTATTCCGGCGGCTTCGCCACGCCCGTGCACGACGGCGCCGAGATCGTGATCCTCCCCGCGCTCAGCGGCGGGTGAGGGGGCGGGGAAAAGATGAATGAAGAACGCAGAACCCAGAACGTAGAATGAAGAAAAGAGGCCGGCGGCGCTGAGCGTGCGCGGATCCCTTTCTACATTCTTCGTTCTGCGTTTGGCGTTCTTCATTCAGCTTCTCTCTCAGACGCCCGCGCCTGCTTTGGGAACTCCTCTTGCAGTCGGCGCCCTCGTGGTGTCGGATGACGATTACCTGCGCTGACTGTGGGGAGACGCAGACGATCCCGCCCGTACCTCTCGGCGGGCGTGCCGAATGTCACCGCTGCGCGCGCGTGCTGGCGCGTCCGTCGCGGCTCGGCGTCGACATTCCGCTCGCGTGCGCCGCGGCCATCTTCATCCTCATGCCGCCCGCCGTGTTCATGCCGCTGCTCGACTCCACGATCAAGCACCTCGTCTTTCAGGAGAGCCGGCTCGTGTCGAGCGTCGGCGCGATCTACACCGAAGTGTGGTTCCCGTTCGCGTTCGGCTTCCTCTTCTTCGCGTTTCTCTTCCCCGCGTTGCGCGCGCTCTTTCAACTGCTCGTCCTCGGCTCGATTCGCTGGGGCTGGCGGATCTGGCAGCGCGGCCGGCTCTTCCGCTGGAGCGAAGAGCTGCGCGTCTGGAGCATGACCGACGTCGTGATCATCGCCGGCCTCTTCGCCTACTTTCGCGCCGGCATCTCGGCGGACGTCACCGTGCGCGTCGGCGCGTGGTGCTATCTCGCCATCGGCGTGCTCGTGCTCCTCGGCGATCGCACGCTCGACCGGCGCGCGGTATGGAACGCGATCCTGCCCGATCTCACGACCATGGCCGACCGCCACATCGCGTCCTGCGACAGCTGCGAGATGGCCGTGCTGTCGCGCCGCTCGCACGATCCGTGTCCGCGCTGCGGCTCGCGTCTCGACCGCAACGTCGCGCCGCGTTTCGCGCCCGCGCTCGGCGCCGTCGCCGCGGTGATCCCGCTCTGCATCCCCGCGTACGCCGCGTCGGTCATGGTCAACGACCAGCTCACCGGCGTCCTCGAGCACACCGTCATCGGCACCGTGCAGCTGCTCGCCGACCGCGGCTACCCGCAGTTCGGCGTGGTCGTGCTCGTCGCCGGCGTGGCCATTCCGTTCGTGGAGGCGGTCGGGCTGATGTGGCTCCTCGCGCGCGTGCGTTTTCCGTCGAAGCGCGGCCTCGTCGTCCGCACGCGCTTCTATCGCGTGCTGCACCGGCTCATGCGCTGGCCGATGATCATCCCGTTCATCGCTGCGATCGCCGCGCCGATCGTCGACTTCCGCGGCCTCGACGACATCGTGGCCGGCCCGGGCGCGACGCCGCTGTTCCTGCTGATTGCGCTGCTCATGCTCGCGGTGCGGATGTTCGAGCCGCGGCTGATGTGGAAAACCGCCGGAGAACCGATGTGAGCGAATACGACGAACACGATCGCGAACGCAAACAGGAGAGCCCGCGCGAGGCGCGCGTGCGCGTGACCAAGTGGTCGCCGTGGATCTGGGTCGTCCCCGCACTGGCGATCTTCTTCGTCGGCTATCTCATCGTCCGCTACGGTTTCTTCGGCGGCGGCGACATCACCGTACGCTTCGCCGACGCGCGCGGTCTCGAGCGCTACAGCCCGGTGCGATTCCGCGGCGCGAAGGTCGGCACGGTGCAGAAGATCACCATCGACGACAAGTCGCAGTCGGTCACCGTGCGCGTGTCGATGGACGCGTCGATGAACTACGCGCTGCGCACCGGCACGCGCTTCTGGATCGTGGAGCCGGGACTCGAAGGCGGCGGCATCGGCACGCTGCTGTCGGGAACGTACATCGGCATCGCGCCCGGCACCGGCGACGAGACGCGCGAGTTCAAAGGGCAGGAGTACGCGCCGGTCACGACGCCCGCCGAGGCGGGGAAGACGGTGATTCTCGAAGCGCATGGATTGGGATCGCTTTCGCTCGGCTCGCCCGTGCAGTTCGAAGGCATGCGCGTCGGCCGCATCCTCGGCTCGGAGCTCGATACCGCGCGCGGCGTGACGCTCATTCACGCGTTCGTCGTGCAGCGTTTCGCCGATCACGTGCGGCAGAGCACGCGCTTCTATCGCGCCGGCGGCTTCGCGTTGTCGCTCGGCGGCGGAGGCGTATCCGCGAACGGCCTCTCGGTCAGCTCTCTGCTCAACGCGCCGGTGTCGTTCTACACGCCGGATGTTTCGCCCGGCGCCGAAGTCGCGAACGGCACGCATTTCGATCTCTACGAAAACGAAGGCGCGGCGATCGCCGCCGCCGACGGGCCGCACCTCACGTATCTCACGTACTTTACGGGACCGGTGCAGGGACTCGCGCCCGGCACGCCGGTGCGCATGAAAGGCATTCAGGTCGGCCACGTGCGCGACGTGCGTCTGCGTTACGTCGCCTCGAGCGCGAGTCTCGAAACGCCGGTCACGCTCGAGATCGATCCGCGTCTCCTCGAGATCAACGCGCCGACGCGCGAGGAACTGCGTGCGCAGATGAACGACGCGCTCGCGCGGCTCGTGCAGAAGGGGATGCGCGCGACGCTCGCGACGAGCCTCGTGTTGCCCGGCGCGAGCGGCGTGTCGCTGGACACCGTCGCGCGTCCCGGCACGGGACGGCTCGTGCTCGCGAACGATCCGCCGATCATTCCGGCGGCGTCGGCGGGCAACGGCCTCGAAGGCGCGCTGTCGGCGGTGAACGACGTCGCCGCGCGCATCCGCAATCTGCCCATCGAGGAGATCGCGGGACATTTGCGTAGCACGTCCGAACGCCTCGACTCGCTCGTGCACGATCCGCTGCTCACCGACAGCCTGCAGCGGCTGAATCGTTCGCTGGCGGATGTGGAGAAGGTGACGGCGACCGCGCGTGAGAACGCGGGACCGATCGTGAAGAGCGTGCGCAACGCCGCGGGCTCCGCGGAAGTCGCGGCGAAACGCGTCGAGACCGCGACCGAGAGCGTCGCGCCGATCGTCGAGTCGCTGCGCAATGCCGCCGGCTCCGCTGAAGCGGCCGCCTCGCGCGCGCAACAACTCCTCGGCAGCGCGCCGCGTCAGAACTACGACCTCGGCGCGCTCATCAAGGAGCTCACCCGCGCCGCCGAGTCCGTGCGCGCGCTCGCGTCGTACCTCGAGGAGAATCCCGACGCGCTGCTGAAGGGAAGGGGGAAGGCGAAATGAGCCGGCGAATCGCTCTTCTGGGACTGCTGCTCGCCTTCGCGGGCTGCTCGTTTTTCTCACGCTCGAAGAGCCGCTTCTTCTCGCTCGAGCGCATTCCGCCGACGACATCGTCGGCCGCGGGTTCGACGAGCGTCACCGCGACCGCGACGCCGATGCGCGGTATCCCCATCGGCATCGACGGCATCGAGCTCCCGCCCGGCGTCGACCGCCGCGAGATCGTCGTGCAAAAAGCCGATCACCAGCTCGAAGTCCGCAGCACCGACCAATGGTCCGCCGCATTCTCGGATGCGGTGCTGCACACGCTCGCCTTCGACCTCGCCGCCCGCATGCCCGAAGGAATGATGATCCTCCCCGGCGAAACGATTCCCGCCGGAGCTACGCGCGGCCTCTCGATCGCGGTAGCAGAGTTCTCCGCCGGCCCCGCCAACACGATCACCCTCGACGCCCACTGGACCCTGCGTGCCCCCGGCGTCGCCGCCATCTCGCATCGCGAGCAGATCACGATCGACATCGCCTCGCTCGACAGCGCGCAAATCGCAGACGGCATGAGCCGCGCCTTGGCCGCACTCGCGGACCGGATCGCGGCGCAGGTGTAGGGGAGTCGGAGGCCGAGGTACACTTTCTGTATGGCGAAAGCGGCACGACTGCTCGACGAGGTGAAGCCCGGAGCGGGTGTTGATCGGACGTTGATCCGGGAGTTGCTGAAGCTCACGCCGACGGAGCGCGCGCATCTCGCGATCGCGGCGGCACGAAGCGTCGCGCGGCTGAAGACCAGTGCGCGACCGCTATGAAGCCGCGGTTCGATGCCATTGCCCTCCTCGACGTACTCGTTACGCACCGAGTTCGCTTCATCATCATCGGAGGCTTCGCCGCGAATCTTCTCGGATCGCCGTCCGTGACCATGGACTTGGACATTTGTTACGACCGCAGTCGCGACAATCTCGAAGCCCTGGCCGCCGCGTTGAAGGACCTGGACGCCACCTTGCGCGGTGCTCCAGCAGAGTTGCCCTTCATCATCGACGCGCGAACGCTCGCAATGGGCGACTCGTTCACATTCAATACGCGCGAAGGGGCGCTCGACTGTCTCGGTACTCCGTCGGGCACGAACGGATACGGTGATCTGGTCCGCCATGCATTGCCGTTCGGGATCGAGGAACTGCGCGTGCTTGTCGCGTCCGTCGATGACGTGATCCGCATGAAGCGCGCAGCCAGTCGTGGCAAGGATCTCATCGAGATCGATATTCTGACTGCCCTCAAGGAAGAGCGCGAGCGCCAGCCCCCCACCTCCGAGTTTTGATGCTCTTCGCCGTCTACGCCGTCACCGCGGTGCTCGTGTTGTGGCTCGCGCATCGGTTCGTCGTGCGGCTCTCGCGGGGGGCGGCGGTGTTTCTGTTCCTGCTGCCGCTGGCGATCTGTGGATATCCATTGATCGCCAACCGGGCCATGGGGCCGATCGATGGGTCGTACATGGGGCCGCCGCTCGGGGTGATCCGGCAGCAGCGGGGGATCGGGGTGCCGCACAACCTCGTCACCACGGACATCTACACGCAGATGATTCCGTGGCGGCAGGTCTTGCGCGAATCGGTGGGGCGGGGGGAATGGCCGCTCTGGAATCCGTACATTCTGTCCGGCGACATCCTCGCCGCGGCGGCGCAGCCGGCGCCGTACAGTCCGTTCACGCTGATCGCGCTCGTGCTGCCGGCGGCGATGAGCTTCACGTTCACGGCGTCGATCGCGTTCCTCGTCGCGGGGCTCGGCGCGTTCGCGTTCGCGCGCGAGCTCGGATGTCGCGAGAGCACGGCCGCGATCGGGGCGGCGGGGTGGGCGCTCGCGAATCCGATGGTGTTGTACGTCCTCTGGCCGCTCGCGTTCTGCTGGGCGCTCTTTCCGCTCGTGCTGCTCGCGGCGCGTCGGGTCGTCCTCGCGCCGGGCGTGCGCGGCGGCGCACTGCTGATGGTCATCCTGACGCTGCTGCTGCTCGGCGGGCATCCGGAAACCGTCCTGCACGCCGTCATCCTCGGCGCGGTCTACGGCGCGATCGAGCTCGCGTTCGTGCGTCGCAACGCGTTGCGCGCGCTGGCCACCGCCGTCGTCGCCGGCGTCACGGCGCTGCTGCTCTCCGCGATCTTTCTGTTGCCCGTTTTCGAGGCGCTGCCGCAGACGGCCGAGTACTACTGGCGCAACGTGCTGCGCTCGGTCGACCGGCTCGACACGAACCTGCAGGTGCTCGTCTCGCTCGGAACCGACTTTTTCCCCTTCCTCCACATCCGCGGCTGGCATCATCCACCGGGTGGCGGACTCAAGGCGGAGACCGCGGCAGTCGGCGGCATCGCCGTCGCGCTCGCGGTGTACGCGCTGATCCGCGCGCGCTCGCGGCAGACGTGGACCCTCGGCGGCTTCGCGCTCTTCGGGCTCCTCGCGCAGGCCGCATGGCCGCCGCTCATGTGGACGCTGCACCGCGTGCCCGGCTTCGACGTCACGATCAACGAACGTCTCGGCTTCGCGGCCGCGTGCTCCCTCGCATTGCTCGCCGCGCTCGGCGCCGAACAGCTCCTCGCAACGCGCGACTTCCGCAACGCCGCGCTCGTGATGACGTGCGTGCTGCTCGTGCTCACGGCCGGCACGCTCTGGATCACGCGTTCCTTTGATATCGAACCGATCGGCCACTGGGGCGAATACCGCGTCTTCGCGGAGCTCGGCTGTCTCTCGCTCGCCGCGCTCGCCGTCATCGCGCGACCGCGCGGCGTCGCCATCGCGCTCGTCGCGTTGCTCGTCGCGCAGCGGGTGCTGAGCGAAGGCGGCGTGCACAAGTCGTTCGCGCAATCCGAGACCTTTCCGCCGATGCACATCTTCGATCCGCTGCCCCACGTCGCAGAGCCGTTCCGCGTCGTCGGCAAAGGCATCGCGCTCATCCCCGGCACGAACGCGATGTACGGACTCGAAGACGTGCGCGGCTACGAGGCGATGACGTTCCGGCCGTACTTTCAGACGTATCCCGTCTGGTCGGTGCATCAGACCGGTTTCTTCAACCAGGTGCACGACCTCACGCGGCCGCTGCTGTCGATGATGAACGTGCGCTTCGCCTTCGCCTCGAAATGGGATGGCATCCCGCCCGGCTGGCGGCTCCTCGGCGAACAAGGTTCCGCGACGCTGCTCGAGAACACGAACGTCATCGAGCGGGCGTTCGTCCCGGCGAACGTCAAGATCGGGCCGCTGGATGTCGACGCGACCGTGAACGAGATGGACGCATGTCCCGACTTCCGCAAGCAGGCGTGGATCACCGCGCCGGACGTGCGCACGTACGAGCGCGCGAACGGTCCCGGCCGCGTCACCGCGTTGCGGCGGCCTCGCTTCGGCGCGTACGAAGCCGACGTCGCGATGGACGGCGACGGCTGGCTCATCGTCAGCGACTCCGCGTGGCAGGGCTGGCGCGCGTACGTCGACGGCCGGCGCGTGAAAATCCAGCGCGCGAACCTCGCGTTTCTCTCCGTCTACCTGACGAAGGGAACGCATCGCGTGCGGCTGCGCTACTGGCCGCAATCGTTCGTGCGCGGGCGCATGATCAGCCTGCTCACATTTCTCGCCGTGGCGCTCTTCGCGTTCGTTTATAGTCGCGCCCCATGGCGCGAAAAGGACTCGTCTCCGCACTTTTCCTCTCGCTCGTAACGCTCGCACTGCACGCCGCATCGGCGTTCGATCCGGCGCTCTTCAAACCGCTCGCGTGGCGCGAAGTCGGCCCGTATCGCGGCGGCCGCGCCGACGCGGTCGAAGGCATCGCCGCGCAGCCGAAGACCTACTACTTCGGCTCGACCGGCGGCGGCGTCTGGAAGACCACCGACGGCGGCGAAACGTGGAAGAACGTCAGCGACGGATTCTTCGGCGGCTCGATCGGCGCGGTCGCGGTCTCGGAGTGGGACCCGAACGTCGTCTACGTCGGCGGCGGCGAAGTGACCGTGCGCGGCAACGTCTCGCACGGCAACGGCATGTGGAAGTCGACCGACGCCGGCAAGACGTGGACGCACATCGGACTCGAGAACGCGCGGCAGATCCCGCGCGTGCGCATCCATCCGCGCAATCCCGACATCGTCTACGCGGCGGTGCTCGGCCATCTCTTCGCGCCGAGCAAGGACCGCGGCGTCTACCGCTCGATGGACGGCGGCAAGACGTGGCAGCGCATCCTCTACGCGAATGAAAACGCCGGCGCCGTCGATCTGGTCATGGACCCGGGCAATCCGCGCGTGCTGTACGCGTCGACGTGGCGCGTGCGGCGCACGCCGTACAGCCTCGAGAGCGGCGGCGAAGGCTCGGCGCTCTGGAAGTCGACCGACGGCGGCGACACGTGGAAGAACATCTCCCGCAACAAAGGGCTGCCGAAGAAGACGCTCGGCATCATCGGCGTCACGGTCTCGCCGTCGAATCCGCAGAACGTCTACGCGATCGTCGAGGCGGAGGACGGCGGCGTGTTCCGCTCGCGCGATGGCGGCGACACGTGGGAGAAGACGAACGAGAGCCGCGACCTGCGCCAGCGCGCGTGGTACTACTCGCGCATCTTCGCCGACCCGAAAGACGAGGACACGGTTTACGTCGTCAACGTCCGCTTCCACAAATCGAAAGACGGCGGCAAGACCTTCAGCTCGATTCGCACGCCGCACGGCGACAACCACGATCTCTGGATCGCCTCGAACGATCCGCTGCGGATGATCGAGGCCAACGACGGCGGCGTGAACGTCACCACCGACGGCGGCGTGAGCTGGACGGGGCAGGACAACCAGCCCACCGCGCAGTTCTACCGCGTCTCCACCGACAACGCTTTCCCATACCGCCTCCTCGGCGCGCAGCAGGACAACACCGCGGTGCGCATCCGCAGCCGCGGCAGCGACGGCGGCATCGGTCCGCGCGACTGGGACGTCACCGCCGGCGGCGAGTCCGGCTACATCGTCGCCAAGCCGAACGATCCCGACGTCGTGTACGGCGGCTCGTACGGCGGCCTCCTGACGATGATCAATCACCGCACCGAGGAGCTGAGGGATGTGAATCCGTGGCCGGATAACCCGATGGGTCACGGCGCCGGCGACATCGCCGAGCGCTTCCAGTGGAACTACCCGATCATCACCTCGGTCTACGATCCGAACACGCTCTACGCGGCATCGCAGCATCTCTTCCGCTCGACCAACGGCGGCTCGAGCTGGGCGCGCATCAGCGACGACCTCACGCGCAACGATCCGACGAAGATGGGTCCCTCCGGCGGCCCGATTACGAAGGACAACACGTCGGTCGAGTACTACGGAACGATCTTCGCGCTCGCCGAATCGCCGACCGAGCGCGGCGTGCTCTGGACCGGCTCCGACGACGGCCTCGTGCACGTCTCGCGCGACGACGGCAAGACGTGGACGAACGTCACGCCGAAGGGCATGCCCGAATGGATCATGATCAACGAGATCGAGGTCAGTCCGTTCGACAAGGGCGCCGCGTACGTCGCCGCGACGATGTACAAGTCCGACGACTTCCGGCCGTATCTCTACAAGACCACCGACTACGGCGCGACGTGGACGAAGATCGTCAACGGCATTCCGAACGATCAGTTCACGCGCGTCGTCCGCAGCGACAAGCGCCGCAAGGGTTTGCTGTACGCCGGCACCGAAGAGGGGATGTACGTCTCGTTCGATGACGGCGCGAACTGGCAGACGCTGCAGCTCAATCTGCCGATCGTGCCGGTCACGGACCTGCTCCTGCGCGACGACGATCTCATCGCGGCGACGCAGGGCCGCGGCTTCTGGATCCTCGACGACGTCACGCCGCTGCAGCAGCTCGCCGGCGATCTCGCGGGCAAGGACGCGTTCCTCTTCGCGCCGCGTCCGACGTGGCGCATCGGCGGCTTCGGAGGTTTCGGCCGCGCGCCGCAGGGCTACGGCACGAATCCGCCGGGCGGCGTGATCGTCAACTACTGGACTGATGCGAAGCCGGGCACGAAGGTGAAGCTCGCGTTCCTCAACGCCGACGGCTCGCTCATCCGCGAATACAACGGCGAGGTCGCGCAGCCGGTCGAGGAAGTGAAGGCGCAGCGCGCGGCCGACGAGGCGGCGAAGGAAACGCCGAAGCAGCCGCCGCAACAGCCGGCGAAGACCATCGGCGTGAAGTCCGAAGGCGGACAGAAGGAGAACGCGACGCCGGCGGCGCAGGCGTCGAACGAGCCGGAGGAAGAACATCGCGGCGGCGCGAACGCGAACAAGGACGAAGACAAGCTCCCCGACGTGAAGCGCGGCTTCAACCGCTTCGCGTGGGATCTGCAGTATCCCGAGGCGAAAAAGTTCGAGGGGATGATCCTGTGGGGCGGCGGGACGGACGGACCGCGCGTGATTCCGGGCAACTACACGGTGCGGCTCACCGTCGGCGATCAGGCGCCGCTCACGGCGCCGTTCGTCGTCAAACAGGATCCGCGCTCGTCGACGTCAGCCGCGGATCTCAAGGCGCAGTTCGACTTCCTCCTCGCCGCGCGCGACAAGCTCTCCGAGATCAACTCGCAGATCGAGCACATCCGCACGGTGCGCGCGCAGCTCAACGATGTGAAGAAGCGCGCCGGCTCGGACGAGAAGGCGAAGCCGATCACCGACGCCGCGAATGCGATCGACAAAAAGATGACCGCGATCGAGGAAGCGCTGTACCAGACGAAGAACAAGAGTCCGCAGGATCCGCTGAACTATCCGATCCGCCTCAACGACAAGCTTGCGGCGGTCGCGGACTCGGCTTCGCTCGGTGATTTCGCGCCCACGGCGCAGCATCGCGCCGTTTACGCACAACTCGTGCAACAGATCGACGTGCAACTCGCGCAGCTGCGCGATATCTGGCAGAAAGATGTGCCCGCTTTCAACGACTTGGTCAAACAGTCGTCGACGCCCGCAATCCCCTTGCCGCAGGAGACGAAAACACCGTAAGGTCACGCTGACATGCCGTCCGCATCCGATTCGACACCAAGCCTGGAGGCCCGCGGCCTCATCCTCGAAGGCGACGAGTTCGCGCTGCTCATCGACGCGGTCGAGGACTACGCGATCTTCCTGCTCAGTCCCGAGGGGATCATTCGCTCGTGGAACCGCGGCGCGACGCGGACGATGGGGTACCAGGCGCCGGAGGTGATCGGCCGCCACTTCTCTGTCTTCTACTCGGCCGAGGACCTCGAGAACAGGAAGCCGGACCGGGAGCTCGAAGTCGCGGGACGCACGGGACGCATCGAGGACGAAGGCTGGCGCATCCGCAAGGACGGCACGCGCTTTTGGGCGAACACGATCATCACGGCGCTGCGCGAGAAAGACGGCTCGGTCCGCGCGTTCGCGAAGGTCACGCGCGATCTCAGCGAGCGCCGCGCCGCGGAAGAGCGCCTGCGGCAGAGCGAGGAGATGTTCCGCCTGCTCGTGCAGTCGGTGCAGGAATATGCGATCTTCCTGCTCGATCCCACCGGCCACATCACGACGTGGAACGCGGGCGCCCGCCGCATCAAGGGCTACGAGCCGGAAGAGATCATCGGCAAGCACTTCTCGACGTTCTACGGCGAGGAAGACTTGCGCTCCGGCAAGCCGGAGCGCGAGCTGAAGATCGCGCGCGAAGTGGGCATGGTCGAGGACGAAGGGTGGCGCATCCGCAAGGACGGCACGCGCTTCTGGGCGAACGTGGTCATCACGGCGGTCTACGACGCGACCGGGCAACTGCGCGGCTTCACGAAAGTCACGCGCGACATGACCGAGCGCAAGCACGCCGAGGAGACGCAGCGCGCGCTCTACGAACAGCGTGAGGCGCGGTTGCTGGCGGAGGAAGAGCGCCGCCGCAGCGACGAGTCGTCGCGCGTCGCGCAGGAGGCCAACCGCGCCAAGGACGAGTTCCTGATGACGCTGTCGCACGAGCTGCGCACGCCGATGACCGCGATCCTCGGCTGGGCGCGGCTGCTGCCGACGCTCACCGCCGACGACGCGATGTTTCACGAGGCGGTCGCCGCGATCGGCCGCGGTGCGCAGCTGCAGGCGCGCCTCATCGACGACGTGCTCGACGTCTCGCGCATCGTCAGCGGCAAGCTGCGCCTCACCACCGAGAGCATCGACGTCGCGCGCCTCATCGCGGCCGCGGTCGAAGCGGTGCAGCCCAGCGCCGACGCGAAGTACATCACGCTGTCGACGGATCTCGGGCCCGCGCTCGGCTCCGTCATCGTCGATCCGACGCGCATCCAGCAGGTGATCTGGAACCTGCTCACGAACGCGGTGAAGTTCACGCCGAAATACGGCGTCGTGCAGATCCAGGCGCGGCGCACGAACTCGCGGCTGCAGATCTCGGTCGTCGACACCGGAGAGGGCATCGAGCCGTCGTTTCTGCCGCACGTCTTCGAGCCGTTCCGCCAGGCCGAGAATCCGAGCACGCGCGTGCACGGCGGCCTCGGCCTCGGCCTCTCGATCGTGCGCTATCTCGTCGAGGCGCACGGCGGCACCGTCGCCGTCGAAAGCCGCGGCCGCGGCGCGGGCGCGACGTTCACCGTGACGCTGCCGATCACGTCCGTCGCCAGCGGCTCCGCGCCGGAAGTGCGCGCGCGGCAGGAGATCCCCGAACGCCGCGTCGAGCCCGATCGGTTGCAGGGTCTCGACATCGTGATCGTCGACGACGACCGCGAGGGCCGTGAGGTCGTGCGCGCGACGCTGCGCGCCGCCGGCGCGAATGTCGTCGCGTACGACTCGGCCGTGCAGGTGATGCGCGAGCTCGAGCGCCATCGCCCCGATCTGCTCATCAGCGACATCGCCATGCCGGTCATGGACGGCTACGCGCTCGCGCGCGCGATCCACGAGAAGCCGGGACTCGAGACGCTGCCGATCGTCGCGCTGACGGCGTTCCCCGCCGGCCGTTCCGCCGCGGAGCGCAGCGGCTTCGTCGACTACCTCACGAAGCCGATCGAGCCGTTCGATCTGGTGGAAGCGGTGGCGCGGGCGGCGAAACTCCCGAGCTGACGCGCGCGCGCAGCGGCGACTCGAACGCGACCGTCGACGGCTGATGCGTCCGCGCGCTTTCCGCGAACGCCTGCAGCATCTGCTCGTACTGCAGGAGCCAGCCGTCGTGGCGCTGCTTCGCGCGCGTGGCGAGCTCGTACGCGGCCGCGTAGTCGCCGCGCGCGTACAGCAGCCGCGCGCGCATGAGCAGCGAGCGCGTGTTCTTCTGCCAGCGCTCGCCGCGATCGATCGCGCGCCGCGCGTCGTCGAGCTTCCCTTCGCGAATGAGCGCGTAGGCGAGGCCGAGTTGCACATCGCGGTCGATCTCGGGATCGTCGAGCGGCGCCGCCTTCGCCAGCGCGGCGTCGTTGTGGCGCGCCGCCGCGTCGAGATCGCCGAGCTTCACGTTCGCGGTGGCGAGGTTCGACAGGATCAGCGCCTCGACGCGCGGATTGCCCGCGCGCGCGGCGACGGCGGCGGCTTGCTCCGTGAACACGACCGCGTCCTGCTCCTTGCCTTGCGCCCACAGCCACAGGCCGAGGTTCGTCAGCGCGATCATCTCGGTGCCGGCGTCGCCGAGCTCGCGCGTGAGCGCGAGCTGGCGGCGCGTGAGCGCTTCCGCGCGCGCGAAATGGCCCGCGTCGCCTTCGACGAGCGCGAGGTTGCCGATGAGCGTCACCTCGCGCAGCCGGTCGTTGATCCGCTCGGCGAGCGCGAGGCCTTTCGCGAACAGCACGTGCGCCTCGGGCGTGTTGCCGCCGCTGCTGGCGACGTTGCCGAGGGCGTTGTAGATCTGCGCCTGCTGGCCGATGTCGTGGCGCGCGACGGCGATGCGCAGCGCGGTCTCGTAGAACGACTTCGCGCGATCGAGCCGGCCGGTGTGCAGCGCGGTGTGGCCGAGGTCGAGATAGGCGCGCGCGAGGAGGTCCCGATCGCCGAGCGCGCGCGCGGACGCGAGCGCCTCCTGCGACACCTGCTCGGCCAGCGCGTAGTGGCCGTTCTCCAGCGCGAACACGCCGCGCGCGACGAGGCCGTTCGTGTACTGCTCGCGGTCGTTGCGCGCCTTCGCGCGCGCGAGCGCCTCGGCGAGCAGCGCGTCGGACTGCGCGTCGTCGCCCATCGTGTGGAGGCACGCGGCGAGCTGCATCTGCGCGGCGATGAAGTCACGGTCGCGGTCGAGACAGACCGTGAAGTAGTGCGCCGCGATCTTCGGCCCGCGCGTATGCAGCTCCTGCGTGCCCATCGCGTAGAGCAGGTTGGCGATGTTGTCGAGCGAGTAGCGCGCGCGCACCGGCGCCGCGCTGGCGGGATCGATGCGCTGCACGAGGTCGATGCTCATCTGCTTCGCCGCCTCGACGAGCACCGTGGACGATGTCTCGCGCGTGCTCTCGACGCGGTCGCGCGTCGCGGCGGTGTAGCGGATCGTGTACGCGCCGTCGTCGGAAACGACCGTCGGCGCGATGAGCACGTCCGCGCTCATGGCTTCGAGCAGCGCGCGGCGTTGCGTGCCGGTGAGCTCGGCGTTGGTCCGCAGATGCAGGTCGCGCATCGCGCGCGTCACGGTGTCGGACGGCACGACGTCGAGCCCGCGCGCGCGGCGGATGCCCTGCGCGACGAGGTCGGGGAGGCCGAGCTCGATCCAGCGCAGCGAGGCGTCGTGCGTCTCGTTGCGGAACGGCAGGATCGCCAGGCGTCCACCTTCGCGTCCTTCGAAGAGCGGCCGCGTGGCCGTGAAGTGCCGCGACGCGACGACCGCGGCGGCGATGGCGAGCACGATCGCCAGCGCGAGCGCGGCACCGGTCACGCGTCGCCGCACGCGCGCGGGGCGCTCGGCGATGCGTGCGAGCTCGCGGCTCACGTCCGCGGCGCTCGGGCGGTCGGTGGGATACAGCGCGAGCATGCGCTTCAGCAGCGCGTTCAGCGCGCGGTCGCCGCAGTCGAACGGCTCGACTTCCGCGCCGCGCACGCGCACGAGTAGCTCGTTCACGTTCGCGTTCGTGCCGTACGGCGAGCGGCCGCCGCGCAGCATCTCGTACAGGACGATGCCGAGCGAGTAGATGTCGGTCGTCTCGGACGGCGGCAGTCCGCGCGCCTGTTCCGGCGACATGTAGTGCAGCGTGCCGACGAGACTGCCCGCGACGGTGTGCGTCGGATCGCGCTCGGTCGTCGCGGAGCCGCGCCCGGCGAGGATGGCCGTCTTCTCGAGGTCGTCGCCCGCGAAGTCTTCCGCGGTCGCCAGCACCGGCACCGCGTCGCCGCCGACGCTGCGCGCGAGGCCGAAGTCGAGCACCTTCACCTCGCCCGCGGGCGTGAGCATGATGTTGTCGGGCTTGAGGTCGCGGTGCACGATGCCGCGCGCGTGCGTCACCGCGAGCACGCGCGCGACCTGCAGCGCGATCGCCACTGCGTCGGCGCGCGAGAGTCCCTGCTCGACGTGCGCGCGCAGCGTCGTCCCTTCCACGAGCTCGAGCACGAGATAGTCGCTCTCCTCGCGTTCGAGGACGTCGTAGAGACGGCAGATGTGCGGATGGTCGAGCTGCGAGAGCACGCGCGCCTCGCGCAGGAAACGATTGCGCATCGCGCCGCTGCCGCGCTTGTCCGCGTGCACGACCTTCAGCGCCACCGCGCGCTCGAGCTTCTCGTCCCAGCCGCGATACACCTCTCCCATCCCGCCCGTACCGAGCAACGCGTCGATACGGATGCGGCCGATGCGCGTACCGGCAGCGAGAGGCATGCGCAGATTGTAGGCCTCAGTACAATGAAACGATGCCCGCGGCAGTGCTGGTGGTGGAGGATGAGCTGCTCACGCGGCAGACGCTGGAGGCGCTGCTGGCGCGGGAAGGATTTCGCGTCACGACGGCGGGCACGATCGCCGAGGCGATGGCCGAAGTCGGACGCCGCGCGTACGACCTCATCCTCCTCGACCTCATGCTGCCCGACGGCGACGGCCTCAACGCCTGTCAGCGCATTCGCGCGCGCCATCAGACGCCGATCGTGATCCTCAGCACGCGCTCCGCGCTCGAAGACCGCGTGGTGGGACTCGAGACCGGCGCGGACGACTACATCGTCAAGCCGTTCGAGCCGCGCGAGGTTGTGGCGCGCGTGCGCGCGCAGCTGCGGCGCGCGCAGGAGCTGAGCCGCACGGAGCGCGCGGAGGTGCTGCACATCGGCCGGCTGGTCGTCGATGCCGCGCTGCAGGACGCGCTCGTCGACGGCAAGCCCGCGGGGCTGACGCAGAAGGAGTTCCAGCTCGTGCACCTGCTCGCCGCGCGCGGCGGCAAAGCGGTCAGCCGCGACTTCCTCATCGAGCAGCTGTGGGCCGAGGACGAGCTCGCGTCGGACAAGAACGTCGCGGTGTACATCCGCCGCATCCGCCAGAAGATCGAGCGCAACCCGGAAGAGCCGGAGATCCTGCTGACGGTGCGCGGGTTCGGCTACCGCCTCGCGTCGTAATCTTCGCGTAATCTCGCGTCGATAGCGTGCAGCCATGGAGTTGCTCGCGGAGGGACCTCACGAAGCGGCGCGGCTCGATGCACTACGCCGCTGTCACGTGGTGGGCACGGAGCCGGAGGAAGCGTTCGACGCGCTGGCGGAGCTCGCGGCGATCGTCTGCGACACGCCGATCGCGCTCGTCAGCCTCGTCGATGAAACGCGGCTCTGGTTCAAGTCGCGCATCGGCTTCGAGCACGACTCGGTGCCGCGCGAGCTGTCGTACTGCGACCGCGCCATTCGCGGCGACGACGTCTTCGTCGTGCACGACATTTCCAAGGACCCCGAAGTGGCGCATCATCCGCTCGTGGCCGGACCTCCGCATCTCCGGTTTTATGCCGGCGCGCCGCTCCGCACCTCCAGCGGTTTCAACCTCGGCACGCTCTGCGTCGTCGACCGCATTCCGCGCCGGCTGAGCGAGCGGCAGCTGCAGGCGTTGCGCACGCTGGCGCGGCACGTCGTCGACGAGCTCGAATCGCGCGCGGACGCGGCTCTCTTGCGCCACGAGCTGCGCACGCCGCTCACGTCGATCCGCGGCGCACTCGGCCTGCTCGCGTCCGGCGCGATGGGCGAGCTCGGCCCGGAGGCGCGGAACCTCGTCACGATCGCCGAACGGAACGCCGTGCGGCTCGTCGGCGTCATTAACGGGATGCTGGACAAATGAAAGTGCTGGTCATCGACGACGAGGACGATGCGCGCTACATCGCGCGCGTGAGTCTCGGCCGCGTCGGCGGGATGAACGTCGTCGAGGCGGCGAACGGCGCGGACGGCGTCGCGCGCGCGGCCGCCGAGCAGCCCGACTGCATCCTCCTCGATCTGATGATGCCGGGCATGGACGGCGCGGCCACGCTGCGCGCGCTGCAGGCGAACGACGCGACCGCCGCGATTCCGGTGGTGTTCCTCACGGCCAACGCGATTGCCTCCGAGGTGGAGATGCTGCGCAAGCTGGGCGCGCGCGGCGTGCTGCTCAAGCCGTTCGATCCGATGGCGCTCGCCGGCGATCTGCGCGCGGTGGTCAACGACGACCAGCTCATGGCGGAACTGCGCGCGCGCTTTCGCGAGACCACCGCGTCGCGCCTCGACGACATGCAGCGGCTGCTCGACGCGGAGACGCTCGACCTCCCCGCGCTCGCGCGCCACTTCCACGCGCTGGCCGGCCTCGGCACCACGTACGGCCATCCGCGCGTGACGCGGCTCGGCGAGGAAGGGGAGAACGCCGCGAAGCCGCTGCTGCGTGAGGGGCGCGCACCGTCGGCGGACGACCTTCGCGCGTGGCGCGCGCTCGTCGCCGCCGTGCGCGCGGAGATCGGCTGATTTGTGCTAGAAAGCGCGCGCATGTGGACCGCGCGCCGTATCTTCAAAGAGCTGACCGACCCCGATCTCCGCCGCACCATCCTCACGTCGTTCTGGAAGCACGGCGAGAACAACTCGCGCCTCATGGCGCAGATGCAGCTCGCCAAGGCCCTGCACTTCCGCGACGAGACCATTCGCAAGATGCCGCCGGAGAAGAAGGCGGACCTCCTCGCGTCGCGCGCCGCCTCGCCCGACTTCGAGCAGTTTCTCGAGATCGCGCTGATGCAGTACCACACGCACGATCAGGCGAACATGCTCGGGGCGTTCCTCGACCAGTGGCAGATCCCGCACGAGAACGGCGCGATCGAGACCGACGACTACACGCCGCCGACGGAAGAGCAGGTGCGCAACGCCGTCGCCGCGCTGCGCGAGCAGTACGACCCGCGGCAGATCCGCGTGTACCTCGCCACCGCCGGGCTGCTCATGGCCGGGCCGTGGCGCGATGCGACGTGGCCGGTCGTCGAAGAGATGGGCGAGGAGACGGGCGCGGCGTAGTCGCGGTCACTCGATCCGCAGCACGCTCCACGTTTTGCCGTCCCAGATCAGCGTCGCGCGCGACTGCCGCGAACGCATGAAGCGGTCGTGCACCTCGCCGGTCGTGAACGCGTTGCCGACGTCGTTCGCGATCCACGCCCACGCGAAGTCCGCGGTCGCGGTGCCGTCGGGATTCGCGCGCACGTCGGTGACGCCGCGCAGCTCTTTCTTCGCCAGCGGCACGATGTCGAGGATGCCGTTCGCGCGCAGGAGGAAGCGTTTGTCGTCGCGCGCCTTCGGCGTCAGCATCACGCCGCCCGAGCCGTCGACGGCGAGCCAGCCGGCGCGCTGCAGGTCTTTCAGCGCCGCGCGCGTGGGATCGTTCATCACCGAAGTCTGCATCGGCAGCGAGTACGCGGCGTCGGTGAACTGAAACTCGCCGAGCTCCGGCGCGTTCTCGAGGAGCGTCTTCGCCTCCGCGACGGTCGGCGGCGGCGGTGTCGCCGGCTTCGCGGGCGCGGTCGTGGTGCTCGTGTTCGTCGCGGCAGGCTCGTGGCCGCCGCACGCGGCGAGGAAGATCAGCAGGAAGGCGACGCGCTTCATGTGCGCATTATCGGCGCAAGACGTCGACTTCGTCGCGCGTCAGCTCGCGCGTCGCGCCGGCGGCGAGCTCGCCGATCTCGATCGGACCGATCGCCGTGCGCACGAGCTTCAGCACCTTCGCGTCGAGCGCTTCCACCATCCGCCGCACCTGCCGGTTGCGTCCCTCGGTGATCGTGATCGTGAAGACGGTTCGGCCGCCGGACTCGCGCACGCGCGTGACGATCGCGGGGCGCGTCGGTCCGTCGCGTAGCTCGACGCCGCGCCGCAGCGAGTCGAGCTGCTCGTCGCTGAGGTGCGTCGACGCTTTGACGAGATACGTCTTCGGCACGTGGTAGTCGGGATTCGTCAGCCGCTCGGCGAACGCGGTGTCGTTCGTCAGGATCAGCAGGCCGCTCGTGTCGAGGTCGAGCCGTCCCACCGGAAAGAGGTACTGCTGGCGATCGGGAAGGAGGTCGTAGATCGTCTTCCGCCCTTCCGGATCGCGATAGGTCGTGAGGTATCCCTTCGGCTTGTGAAGCAGCAGATATACGTGCTCCTGCTTCTCGATGGGACGGTCGTCGAGGAGCACGCGGTCGCGCTCGAGATCGATCCAGCGATTCGGATCGCCTTCGACGCGGCCGTTCACCTTCACGCGCCCTTCGCCGACCCAGCGCCGCGCCTCGCTGCGCGAGCCGAGTCCCGCGCGCGAGAGCACGCGTTCGAGCGTCTTGATCGGACGGTCGCCGGGCGGCGGCGTCTGCGCCGCGTTGCGCTTGCTCACTCGAGGATCCGCAGTTCCATGACGCCGCCGATGGTCATCTTCGTGATGTGCGACCGCGGCGTGACCCAGACGTCGTGCACGTGATTCGTGTTCGCGTCGGTGAAGCGGTAGTGGCCCGGCTCGACGAGCTGCGCCGTCCCTTCTTTCTTCTGCGGATCGAAGGCGAGCGTGACGCGCTGGTAGAAGCGCACGCCGTACGGCGGCGCATCGACGTGCTGCCATTGTCCGCCGATGCGCTTCTCCCACGGCACGCCGCGCGGTCCCGCCGCCGCGCGCCACTCCGTGCCGTCCGCGCGGAACGTCACCCGCTCCTGCCCGATGCGCGCACGCGTCATCTCGCCTTCCGCGTGCACGCCGCTCTCATCGAGGACGAAGCGAAAGCGCGGCACGGACTTGAACCACAGCAGCGCGTCGTCGTACGTGCCGCCGACCGGCGGCGGCACCGCCGGCATCGTCGCGGTGGGAATCGTGCTGGTCGGGATCGTCGCGGTCGTTGACGTCGTCGGCGCGGTTGGTGCGGATCGCGTGGCAGTCGATTGCGTCGCGGTCGATGCGGCCGGCTGCTCGCGCGAGCATGCGGCGAGCAGCAGCGCGACGAGCAGAACAGGTTTACGGAAACGTTCGCATTGCATTGGCAAGAGCGAATGCTACTCTGACCCCGAGGCCCTGATCATGCGGAACCAATGGTGGTGGTGGGTGTTGACCGGCGTCGCGCTCGGCGTCGCCGTCTTCGGAGTTACGCGCTTGCCTCTCGGCGACGATCCGATCGTCGAGCTCGCGCAACTCGCACCGCCCAATCGTCCCGCACCGCCGCTGCCGTTCTTCGTTCCCGAAACGCCGTCGCTCGAACCGCCACCCGAGGCGTCGGCGAACATTCCGACGCTGGGCGAGGCCTCGCAGGCGAAGATCGAGCTGCGCATCAAGTCCCTCGGGCGCGAGCTCGCGGAGATGTGGACGCGCGATCCGGAGAAGCTCGTGGTCGTGATCGACGACGCCGCGCGTTCGTTCCCGAGCGCGCCGTCCGTCACGCTGCTCCTCGCCATCGCGCACGCGGAGACGAACGGCAAGATCCTCGACGTCTCCGAGGCGGGCGCCGTCGGACTCGCGCAGGCGACGCCGGTCGCGTATCGCCAGGAGCATTTCGACGGGAAGCTCTTCGTCACGAAGGACTATCTCATCGGCTCGCGCGCCTACATCATGAAGAAGCCCCTCGGCGATGCCGACACGATCGCCACGCTCATCGTCGATCAGGACTCGCCCGCGCGCCGCAAGCGCGCGAAGCATCTGCTGCACGCGGCGAAGGAGCTCCGCCGCGAAGGCATCGACGAGCTCGATCTGCTCTCGCCGTTTGGGTCGAAGAAGTACTACGCCGACATCAAACACGCGGACGAGCACAACAAGGCCGCGCTCAAAGAGCTCGAGCATCTGCTCGACCACGGCTCGCGCGCCGAACTGCGCGCGTTCCGCAACCGCGTGCGGACGGAATACCGCTCGCTGAAGGCGACGCAGCTCGCGTCGTGGGCGCGCTATCAGAAAGACCTCATCGCGAAGCGCGACCGCATGCTCGAACAGCACTTCGGCGTCGACCGCCGCACGGTCACGCGCACGATGGCCTACGAGGCGAGCGAGTACCTCGGCGAGCATCTCGACGACCGCTTCTCGGCGAAGAGCATGGCGAAGTTCCTCGTGCGTCATCTCGAGCGGAAAGCGGTCGAGGCGCGGAAGCTCGCGCCGCCGGACGCCGACGTCGAGGAGATGACCGCGGCGCTCTACAACGGCGGCTCGCACAACGTGAAGCGGATGCTGGCGGGGCTCATCCGCACGCTGCCCGAGACCGAGAAGTACATGCGCAAAGTGCCCGCGACGCGGCGCCGCCTCGACAGCGTGATCGCCGGCGCGTCGCTCGGCGAAACGCCGGTGCGGACGCTGCGCTGAGCGAGTCGAGCTACGCGCGTCGCGCGGCGCGGTGCTTGGCCGACTTTTCGCGATTGCCGCAGCCGCTCATCGTGCACCAGCGCCGCGTGCCGCTCTTCGACGTGTCGTAAAAGAAGCGGATGCAGCGCGCACCGCCGCAGAGGTGCAGGCGCTGCGGGTTCGCTTCCGCGAGAAACGTGGCGGCCATGCGCGCGAGCACGAAGCGCGCATCCTTCGCCGCGTCGCCGCGCGGCTGAAACGACGCCGCGAGCTTGCCGTCCGCGAGCGTCAACGCGAGCGCGCCCGGCGCGCGCGCGAGCTCCGCGTCGATCGCGCCGACGTCCTGCCGACGCGGTGGTTTGTCCTCGGACATCGCGGTGACGATCCGCCGCAGCGCCGCGCGCAGCGTGCGCACGGCGTCGAGCGTGCGCGCGTCGAGGCGGCCGCGGACGTCGCGCGGCGCGAGAAGATCCGCCGCGATCAGCCACTCCTCGAGCGCCTCCGGGCCATCGAGCAGGTCGATCGGCTTGCCGTCGCGCAGTCCTTCGGTATTCACGAAGTCGATGGCCGTCGCGCCGCCGATGAAGGAGAAGTGACGTTTCGGTTTCACGGTTGACAGTGTACGTTGCGGCGGTGTAACTAGCAAAAATGCTTTTGATGGTTACTTTGCTTTCGGCGGCGCTATCTACGTTGATCGACGTGCATTGGGACTGCCGCGCGCTCACGCCGCCGCAACGCCAGTGGTGCGAGACGTTCGCGCGCGCGGCGACGACGCTCACGACGCCCGCCGCGCCGCCGTCGGTGCGCATCGACGCCATGCGCGCGCAGGCCGCGGCGGCGCGCGCCGCGGAGCTGCCGCTCGTCGCGACGTATCTCGAGCGCGTCAGCGACGCCGCGGCGGGAGGTGATGCCGTGGCCGCCGAGACGGCGCTGCGCGCGGCGGCGCACAGTCCGGTGCTGGTGCTCGTGCGTGTGCAGAAAGCGAGCGCGGATGCGAGCCCGTTCGGCGACGTCATCGTCGGCGTGCGCGATCCCGACGACGCGTGGCTGCTCTCGTTTCAGCAGCGGCTCGACGCGTTCGCGCGCACGCTGTCGCCGGCATCGGCCGCGTGGGACAAGGGCACGGTGCCGCCGGGCGTCAGCGCCATCGGCGACCTCGTCGCGCGCGCGGGCGCGTCCGCGCAGTCGACCGCGCCGGCGAGCTATCCGCCGTTCGACGCGTCGCTGCGCCCGGTCGTCGGCCGCAGCTGGATTCACTGGAAGAACATGACCGTCGCCGGCTGGTTCGAACGGCAGGTGAAGCCGGCCGGCGTCGCGTCGCTCGATGGCGCCGCGGTGCGCGCGCTCGACGGCGCCGCGCTCTCGCGCTGGTATGCGCTGCGGTACGTGACCTCCGACCTCGGGCCGAAGGTCGTGAACGGAAAGCCGCTGCAGGACGCGCTCGGCGACGCGTGGGCGCCGATCGTGATCGTGAAGGCCGACGTGACGGCGGTGCTCGCGTCGCAGTGGCTGCGGCGCGGATCGCTCGACACGGATCTCGCGACGTTCCTCGGCGTCACGATCCACACGCTCAACGACGTCGTGCGCGGCGACGCGCCGCCGCAGCATCGCGCGTCGACCTGCATCGCGCTCAACTGGTGCCTGCGCCACGGCGGCCTCGTCGCACGCAAGAACGGCTGGCACATCGCGCCGCGGGCGATGCTCGCGTCGCTGCGTACGCTCGCGTCGGAGGTGCTCGCCATTGAGACCGCGGGCGATCGCGAGCGCGCGGCGAAGCTGATCGCCGAGTACGGAACCGTGACGCCGGAGATCCAGACGATGCTCGATCGGCTGCCGCCGCCGACACCGCCGAAAGCCACGGTGCATTACGACATTCTGGAGAGCGCGCGATGATCTCGCGCCGCGCGTTTTCTTCCACGCTCGTCGCCGGAGCGGCCGCAATGGCGTCGCCGCTGCGACTCGCTGCCGCGACGCCGGCTGCAGCGGTCGCGCCGCTGCGCATCCAACGCCTGTCGTGGGCGGGCATCCGCCTGGAGACGCCGGAGACGACGCTCTTCATCGATCCGTGGACGTCGAAGGCGGCGTGGGGCGGCACGTGGCCGCGCCCGATCGTGCCGCTCGAGGCGTCGAGCAAGCGCCGCTCGGTGCTCATCACGCACCTGCACAACGATCACTTCGACGCGGCGGCGCTGAAGCTGCTGCTGGCCGAAGGCGGCGCGGTGTTCTGCCTCGACAAGCTCGCGCCGGTCGTCGCGTCGAAAGGGCTCGTCGCGCGGCCGGTCGAGCTCTTTCATCCCGAGGCGTTCGGCGACTTCGTGTTCATCCCCGTGTCCGCCGCGGACGGCTTCGGCGAGACGCAGGTGTCGTGGATCGTGAAGGCCGCGGGCATGAACCTCATCCACTGCGGCGACACCGTTTGGCACAGCGGCTTCGAGCTCGACGGCCGCGCGTACGGTCCGTTCGACGTCGCGTTTCTGCCGATGAACGGCGCCGTGATCCGCGGACGCCCGATCGACGTCGACGTCCCCGCGACAATGACGCCCACGCAGGCGGTCGCCGCGGCGCTGCTGCTGCGCGCGAAGCTGGTCGTGCCGATCCACTACGGCGTCTCCGAGGACGACTACCGCGAAGAGCCGAACGCGATCGAGGAGACGAAGCAGCTCGCCGCAGCGAAAGGCGTCGCGGTGCGCTTCGTCGATGAAGGCGAGTGGGTGATCAAGTAGTTGACCTTCCGTCGCGCGTCCGGTCGCCGATTCGTTCACCGGTGATGAGGCGCGCGCCGCGCTGATAGGTGAGGTACGCCCATGCCCACTGCGTGATGACGAGGAAGCGGTTGCGGAAGCCGATGAGAAAGAAGATGTGGATGACCAGCCAGGCCAGCCACGCGAAGAAGCCGCCGAAGCGGATGCGTCCGAAGTCGGCGACGGCGGCGGCGCGGCCGATCGTCGCCAGGGAGCCTTTGTCGCGGTAGCGGAACGCGCGCAGCGGCTGTCCTTCGAGCGCGCGCTCGAGATTGCGCGCGGTGTGCTGTCCTTCCTGAATCGCGGCCGGCGCGACGCCGGGCACGAACGCGCCGTCGCGCTGCTTCGCCGCGGCGAGATCGCCGATTACGAAAACGTCGCGGTGTCCCGGAATCGTCAGCTCCGGCTCGACGAGTACGCGTCCGGCGCGATCGAGCGGCACGCCGAGCGAATGCGCGAGCGGCGAGGCCTGCACGCCCGCGCCCCACAGCACCGTCCGCGTCGCAATCGAACGCTCGCCGATGCAGACCTCGGTATCGTTGACGCCAGTGACGATCGCGCCGGTGATGACCTCGACGCCGAGGTGGACGAGTTGCTTGCGCGCGCTCTCGGAGAGCGAGGGAGGATACGGAGGCAGCACGCGCTCGCGCCCTTCGGTGAGGATGACGCGCGCGCCTTCGGGATGGATGCGGCGGAAGTCGCGGAGCATGGTCTGGCGCGCGATCTCGGAGAGCGCGCCCGCGAGCTCGACGCCGGTGGGTCCGCCGCCGATCACGACGAACGTGAGCAGCGCCTGCTGCGTCGCGGGATCCTCCTCGCGTTCGGCGGCCTCGAAGGCGAGCAGCACGCGGCGGCGGATCTCGAGCGCGTCGTCGATGGTCTTGAGCCCCGGCGCGAAGCGCTCCCATTCGGGATGGCCAAAGTACGAATGCGTGGCGCCGGTGGCGATGACGAGATAGTCGTACGCGAGCGTCGCGCCGTCGGCGAGGTGCACCTGTTTCTGTGCAGCGTCGACGGACGTGGCGTCGCCGAGGATCACCTCGACGTTTTTCTGGTGGCGCAGGATCGCGCGGATCGGCGCGGCGATGTCGCTCGGATTCAGCGCCGCGGTGGCGACCTGATAGAGCAGGGGCTGGAAGAGATGGTAGTTGTGGCGGTCGACGAGCGTGATCGCGCAGTCGGCGTGCGCGAGACCGCGCGCGGCGTAGAGGCCGGCGAAGCCGCCACCGAGGATGACGACGTGAGACATCGCGGTGAGTTTATGCGGGGTCGTTGCCGAAGCGTTCCGCGAACTCGCGCACGATGCGGCGCATGTCGTCGAGCAACGCGGGATCTTCCGCGAGGCGCTGTTTGACGGCGACGAGGAACGGCACGTCCGGCTCGTCTTCGGGCGACCCGTTGCGCTCGATGAACTCGAGCCAGCTATCCGGGTTTCCGTCGAAGACGTTGAGCAGGATCTGAACGCGGGCGAAGTTCTCGGCCACTCCCCAGAAACTCCAACGCGGAGCCCAATCGATCACATCGACCGAGTCGTGCGCACCAAAAGCCAATCAACACCCCTTCACTACGACACTCAACTGAAGGAGTGACGGAGAGAGGGCGTTCCCTACCATCAATCCTTGCCGATCTTTGCGAGCTCAGGCTTGCCGACCCAGCGGCCCCACGAAAAGCAGCGCGTGCAGGTGAAGGTGTAGTCGGTTACGCCGGTCTCGGGATTCTCCTTCGCCGCGGTCTCCATCTTGGCCTGGCAGCGGTAGCAGAGGATGGCGTCGCCGCGCTGCAGGTTCTCGACGAAGCCCTCGACCTGCTGGTCGTAGAACTCCATCTGCTTCGGCCGCTGCGGGATCGTGAGCGTCTCCTTGCCGCGCGAGCAGGTGAGGAAGATGTGATCGGCGAAGGTGGTCTGGACGAAGCTGCCGGTGAGCGTGGCGCCGGGATGGCGCGGGCAGGCGATCGGTTTCCCGGCCCAGAACGCGCGGGCGAGCTCGCGGGACTGTTCGACTTCGGTCGGCATGCGCGCCGAATTGTAGCGGACGCCGCCGCCGCCGTTACCGCCGCGCCGCTTCGATCGCGCGAAAGACGCGGAGGAAGTTCCCGCCGAGGACTTTCGCGACGTCGCCTTCGCTCATGCCGCGATCGAGGAGACGCGCGGTGAGCAGCGGCAGCCCGGCCGCGGTCGCGAGCTCGGTGGGCAGCGCCGGCACGCCGTCGAAGTCGCTGCCGATGCCGACGTGATCGATGCCCGCGACTTCCGCCGCGTGGAAGATGTGATCGGCGACCTGGTCGAGCGTCGCGGACGGACAGCCGAGCGTCTGGAACCACTTCAGGTACGTGTCCCAGTCCGTGCGATCGTCCGGCAGCTCCTCGGTACCGCCGGTGCCGTCGCGATAGGGATCGGCGCGGCGCTTCTGCGCCTTCATGATCACCTGCGCGACGTCATCGCTGATGAACGCGGAGAAGAAGTTGATCATGCAGACGCCGCCGTTCTCCGCGAGCGCGCGGAGCATGTCGTCGGTCATGTTGCGCGGATGGCGGCAGAGCGCGCGGCACGACGAGTGCGTCGCGACGACCGGCACGCGCGTGGTCTCGATGACGGCGCGGAACGCGTCGTCGGAGACGTGCGAGACGTCGACGATCATGCCGAGGTCGTTCATCGTGCGCACGACGTCGCGCCCGAAGTCGGTGAGGCCGCCGTGGCGCGGCGCGTCGCCGGACGAGTCGCACCAGTTGTTCGTGTTCACGTGCGTGAGGGTCAAGTAGCGCGCGCCGCTGGCGTAAAGCTCGCGCAGGATGTCGAGCGAGTCTTCAATGGCGTGGCCGCCTTCGACGCCGATCATGAGCGCGAGCTTGCCGTCGCGTTTCGCCGCGACGATGCCGTCGCTGTCGTCCGCGAACGTGAGCACGTCGGTGCGGCGCGCAGCTTCCTCGCGGATGATGCGGATCAGCTTCCGCGCGAAGTCCGCCGCGCCGCGGTTCGCGTAAAACGGCGGGACGTACGCGGCGAAGAACGACGCGGTCACGCCCCCCGCGCTCAGCGACTGCAAATCCGCCTGCGCCTCGGTATCGTGCTCGTCGAGATGGACGTTGTGCCGGAAGAGGCGATAGGGCGTGTCGCAGTGGGTGTCGACGACGATCGCGCGGCGATGGACGTCGTCACTCTTCGCTGAGATAGGCATCGATCCGGTCGAGCTCCTTCACCATCGACGTGAAGTCCGCGAAGAGAAACTCCGCCTTCCCGAGGAGCTCGCGGGGGAAGCCGCCGCTGAGCACCGCGATGATCGGGATGGGGATGCGATGCGCGGAGAGGATGTCGTACGGCGTGTCGCCGACGGCGAAGGTCCGTTCCGGATCGCTGCCCACCTGATCGAGCGCGGCCTGAAAAATCTCGGGAGACGGTTTCGAGAACTGCGCGTCTTTCTTCGACGTCGATCCCTCGAGGAGATCGGCGGCGTCGAGAAGCTCGACATAGTACTCGACCTCGTCCGGATTCGAAGACGATGCGAAGGCGAGCTTGATGCCGCGCGCGGCGAGGACGTCGAGCCCCTCGCGCACGCCGGGGAACGGCTGCACCGTGCGCATGTAGGTCTCGGTCCAGAGCTTGCCGCGGAACTTCTTCAGCTCTTCGCCGAAGCGCTGCATCTCGCGCGCGCTGAGCGTGTCGGGCACGAGGAGATCGCCGCCCTTGCCGATCTGCGCGCGGATGACGTCGCGCGGGATGTCTTTCCCGAATTTCGCGAACGCCTCGATCCAGCAGTCGGCGTGTTTGTCGTTGGAGTCGACGAGCGTGCCGTCGATGTCGAGAAGGAGCGCTTCGATGTGTCGCGTCACGCGCGCGGACGTAGCAACTTCTGTGCGATGTAGACGGCGTGCCCTTTCGGCACCCGCGCGCCCGCGCCGTAGCCGCGCGCGACGCGCACGCGGAATCCGGCGCCGCGCAGCAATGCGAGCAACTCGGCGCGGTCGTACAGCTCGAGCGTATGCGTCTCGTCGTCGCGCGCGACGCGGCCGTCGAGCTCGCGAAAGCTGAGCACGCGCCGCGTCAGCGTCCGCCCATCACTTTCACGCACGACGATGACGCTCCAGTCCTTGCCATCGACGCGATGCTCGTCGTGCGCCGGATACGAGTCGCGTTCGGCGACGTCGAAGAGCAGGAGTCCGTTCGCGCGCAATGCCGTCGAGGCGCGCGCGACGAACGCGCGGACGTCGTCGAACGTGCCGTAGTTCAGCACCTCGCCGACGGCGACGATCGCGTTCGCATCCGGCAGCTCGGCGCTCGCGAACGAACCCTGAGCGAACCGCGCACGCGGCGCCGTTTCCCTCGCGATCGCCAGCATCGCCTCGGAGGCATCGATGCCGAAGACGTCGAAGCCCGCGTGCGTCAGCTCGCGCGCGAGGACGCCGCTGCCGCAGCCGGTGTCGACGACGAGTCCCTCGCGAATACCGTTCCGCCAAAGCCGCTCGAGGATGCCGAGCGAAGCCGCCTCCGCGAACCCGGTGAACCCTACGTGATGGATGTACGCAAGATCATCGCGATAGTGACTCGTCATCGAGAAATTCAGTGCAGCCGCACGTGCCGATAGGCTAGGCCCTAAGCGCAGCCGGCCGCGCCGGCCCGCCGGAGGCGCTCCCCGTCAATGTTCGTGCGCCCTGAGAAACGTCTCCGGCTTCGAGAACACCTTCGCGATGTTCATCCCCTTGCGCACGGCGCTCAGCGTCACCTTGCGGGTCGCGAGCGCGGCGCCGAGCTGGAGATACGTCTTCACCTTGCCCTTGTAGCGGTAGCGGACGTCGAGCGCGTGGCGCCAGAGCGCGGAGTATTCGGCGTAGAACTCGTCGAGCGGCAGCTTCGTCGGCAGCACGGTGTGGACGATGTCGTACATCTCCCACTCGTGCGTCGTCACCTGCTTCTTCGCGTGGTCCCAGAGATCGGTGCCGGGGAGCGGCGTGAGGATCGAGAAGCCGCTGTTGTAAGCGCCGGTCTGATCGATCCAGTCGCGGAGGCGCGCGAAATCGTCGCGGTCCCACGCGGGATCGACGATGAAGTTCGGCGTGAAGCCGACGCCGAGGTCCTTGAGGATCTGGATCGCGCGGACGTTGTTGTCGGCGGTGTTCTTCTTGTTGACCGCTTTGAGGCCTTCGTCGGTGACGGATTCGAGGCCGAGGAAGATCGCGAGGTCGCCGCAGTCCTTCCACTGCTCGATGAGATGCGGGAACTTGCAGATGATGTCGGTGCGCGTCTGCACGGTGAAGTACTTGCGGATGCCGGACGCCTTGATCTGCTTCGCCATCTCCTCGCCGCGGCGCACGTTCATCCAGAAGATGTCGTCGGTGATGAAGACGTTCGGCGCGGCGATCTGCTCGAGCTCCTTCACCACGCGCTCGGGCGACTTCTCGCGGAACGTCGACTCGTGAAACTTCCAGACCGAGCAGAAGTTGCACTTGAACGGGCAGCCGCGCGCGGTCTCCATGAGCGCGAGCGGCTTGCGGAAGTTGATGTAGTAGTGATCGGCATAGCGCGCGATGAGATGGCGCGCCGGCATCGGATACGAGTCGAGGTTCGGACGCGCGTCGGCGGCGCCGGTGTAGACCCACGCGCCGTTGCGCGGCACCTCGATGCCCTTGATCGCGGTGAGGTCCTTGCCGCGCGCGAGCGCGTCGACGAGCGGCGGCAGCACTTCCTCGCCGTCGCCGGCCGCGATCGCGTCGATGGCCGGATTGCGGAACCAGTCGGGATCGCGCGAGGCGTCGTGGCCGCCGATGACGATGAATGCGCGCGGCATCTCGCGGCGGATGCGCTGCGCGAGGCGGATCGTGCGGTTGCGCTCCGTCGTGAAGTTGCACTGCAGCCCGACCACGTCGGGATTGAACGTGCGGCAATCGGCCATGCCGCGTTCCTCGCCGTCGATGCGCAGATCGAACACCGCGCACGTGTGCCCTTCCGCCTCGAGGCACGCCGCCACGCAGATCGGCCCGAGCGGCTCGACGAACGTGAGCATCTCCAGGCCGAGAATGCCGCCGACCGGCGGCTTCAGAAACGCGATTTTCATCTGACGGTGCCGCCACGGTAGCAGATGCGCCGGGACTTCACGATGGCGATTACAATCCGCGCCGCATGAATCTGGCGCGCGCGATCGCGTGGCGTTACCTCCGCCGGCCGACCGACAACCTCGTGTCCGCCGTCGGCGTGGTCTCCGTTCTCGGCCTAATCATCGGCGTCATGGCGCTCGTGATCTCGATGGCGCTGATGACCGGCTATCGCCGCGATCTGCAGGAGAAGTTGCTGGGCGGCAACGCCGAAGTCTTCGTCTACTCCGTCAGCGGGATGATGAACGATCCCGCCCGCGTCCTCGGACTCGTGCGCGGCGCGAGCGGCGTGCAGGAAGCGTCGCCAGTTCTGTATCAACATGCAGTCGTGACGACCGAGACGAACCGCACCGGTTCCGAGGTCATGCTCAAAGGCATCGAGCCGGGACGCGGGAAAACGTCGCAGATGCTCGCGAAGATCATCGGTCCGCGCGCGCGTTTCGAGACGGCATCGGGGGAGCGCGGCGTCTCGATCGGCAAGTACCTCGCGACGAAGCTCGGCGTGAAAGCGGGCGACGCGATCAGCATCACCGTCGCCGCGGGCACGCAGGAAGGCTTCCTCCCGCGCAGCGGCACGTTCCTCGTGACGAACGTCTTCGCCACCGGCTTCTACGAATTCGACGCGCGCTGGCTCTTCGTCGATCTGCGCGACGCGCAGAGTCTCGTCGGCCCCGGCTCGGCGTCGAATCTCATCGAGGTGAAACTGAAGCCCGGCGCGGACATCGACCGCGTCGTCACCGACATCGAACGGCGCACCGGCGGGCGTTACGCCGTGAGCGACTGGCGCGAGATGAACCGGCCGCTCTTCTCGATGTTGCGCCTGCAGCAGCGCATCCTCTTCATCGTCATCGGCCTCATCGTCTTCGTCTCGACGTTCAACATCGTTTCGACCCTGATCATGACCGTGCAGGAGAAGCGGCGCGAGATCGGGATCCTGCGCTCGATGGGCGCGGAAGGGCGGATGGTGCGGCGCATCTTCATCTGGTACGGCACGATGGTCGGCGTCGCGGGGACGGCGGCGGGCGTCGCGTTCGGGACGCTCATCTGCTGGATCCTCACGCGCTTCGAGCTCGTGTCGTTCCCGCCGGAGATCGCCGAGGTGTACTTCGTGTCGTCGATTCCGTTCGTCACGCGGCCTGGCGATCTTGCGGTGATCGCGCTGTTCTCGATGTTCGTCTCGTTCGCGGCGACGATCCTGCCGAGCATGCGCGCGGCGCGGCTCGATCCGGTCGAAGCATTGCGCTACGAATGACGCCCGTATAATCGCGCCGGTCCATGACACGCGCACGACTCGTTCTCGAAGACGGCACGGTGTACGAAGGCGAATCGTTCGGAGCGACCGCCGACGCCATCGGCGAAGTCGTCTTCAACACTTCTCTCACCGGCTACCAGGAGATCGCGACCGATCCGTCGTACCGCTTCCAGATCGTCGTGATGACCTATCCGCACATCGGCAACTACGGCGTGGAAGACCTCGTGCGGCAGAGCGACGCGCCGCAGGTGGCCGGCTTCGTCGTCCGCGACGCGGTGGAAGAGCCGTCGAACGCACGCGCGGAGATGTCGCTCGGCGACTACTTCGCGCGCACGCGCATTTCCGCGATCTCCGGCATCGACACGCGCGCGCTGACGCGGCGCATCCGCAACGAGGGCGCGATGCGCGGCATGATCACGACCGACGTCACGCGCTCGGTCGACGCGATCGTCGGCGAGCTGCGGCAGTCGCCGTCGATGGCGGGACTCGACCTCGTGCAGCGCGTGACGGCGCTGCGGCCCTATCCGTTCGAAGAAGAGCCGCACGAGCGCAAGCTCAATGTTGCCGTGTATGACTTCGGCGTCAAGCGCGACATCCTCCGCCAGCTCGTGCGGCAGGGATGCAACGTCACGGTGTATCCCGCGACGACGCACGCCGACGAGATCCTCGCGCGCGACTACGACGGCGTGCTGCTCTCGAACGGCCCCGGCGATCCCGAGCCGGTGACGTACGCACACGAGAACATCCGCCAGCTCGTCGGCAAGCTCCCTGTCTTCGGCATCTGCCTCGGCCACCAGCTCCTCGGCATCGCCCTCGGCGGCCGGACGTACAAGCTCAAGTTCGGCCACCGCGGCGGCAACCATCCGGTCAAGGACCTGCGCAGCGGCCGCGTCGAGATCACCGCGCAGAACCACGGCTTCTCCGTCGATCCCGACTCGCTCAGCGAGAACGATGTCGAGTACACGCACATCAATCTCAACGACCAGACGCTGGAAGGCTTCCGCCACCGGCGCGAGCCGGTCGTGGCCGTGCAATACCACCCCGAGTCCGCGCCCGGACCGCATGACTCGTTCTATCTCTTCGACGACTTCGTCGCGATGATGAAGGAGTGGAAGAAGGAGTGAGGCGATGCTGCGCGCGCTCACGTGCCTGCTGCTCGCCATCGCGCTGCCGCCGAAGCCCGTGCAGTACGTCACCGACCAGGCCGGGGTGCTCGACGCGCAGCGCCGCCTCGCGCTGAACGAGAAGCTTGCGCAGTTCGAGCGCGACACGTCCGATCAGATCCTCGTTTACGTCGAGCGCAATCTTCCGCCGGGCACCACGCTCGAGGAGCTCGGCGCGGATGCGATCCACACGTGGGGCGTCGGGCAGAAGGGAAAGAACAACGGCGCGATCCTCTTTGTGTTCACCGACGCGCATCGGCTGCGCATCGAAGTCGGGTACGGACTCGAAGGCGCGCTGACGGACGCGAAGTCGAAGGAGATCACCTCGACCGTGATCAAGCCGCTGCTCGCGCAGGGCGACTACAACGGTGCGGTCGAACGCGGCGCGGACGCAATGGTCGCGGCGATTCGCGGCGAGCCGTATCGGGGCACGGGCGCCACGGTGGCGGAGCCGGAACGACCGCGGGAGGATGACAACGGCATTCCGTGGGGCGCGCTGCTCGCCATTGCCGGCGCGATCGTCGCAGTCGGCGCCTTCGCGTGGTTCATGGACTGGGCGTCGGACGGGAGTGGGAACGGCAGCGGCGACGACGACTCGCGCTCTTCGCTGTGGACTTCGTCGACGCGGTCCTCGTCCTCCGATTCCTCATCGTCATCGTCGAGTTCCTCCGACTTCTCCGGGGGCGGCGGAGACGGCGGCGGTGGCGGCGCGAGCGATCGCTGGTAGTCAGCGCGCCGCGAACCACGCCTCGAGCGTCTCGCCGAATGCGCGCGGATCGACGCCCGGCGGCGTGACGAAGTAACGCGCGCCGTTGAGCACCTCGATCGACGCGCCAAAGTCCTCGCGGAGTACGCGTACGACATGCGCGCGCGGAATCGTGTAGGCGCGGAAGAACGTGCGCAGGAGCAGCGCGTCACGCTGGAACTCAATCTCGCGCACTTCTGCGCGGAGTCCCGCGATCGCGCCGCCGATGAACGCGAGCGGCAGCAGCAGGCCGGCCCACGTGTCGTACACCGCCCGCACGGCGAGCGCGAGATCGGCGAAGCCGGCCAGCAGTAGGACGATCGCCGCGACGTCGGCGGGCGGATGGCGGCGGCCGAACCGTTGCGGCTCCGGGTGTTCGTCCACCACGTGCGTCAGAACCCCTGCTCGATGTGCTCGCCGAATGTCCGCTTCAAGGTCGCGACGATCTCGCCGATCGTGCTCTCGTTGCGCACCGCGTCGACGATGTGCGGCATGAGGTTCTCGCCGGAGCGCGCGGCGTCGTCGAGACGCGCGAGCGCGGACTGCCAGTCGCGCGTGCGGCTCGCGCGGAACGCCTGCAGCCGCGCGACCTGCTCGCGCTCGACGCTCTCGTCGATGACGAGGATCGGCAGCGTAGCGTCCTGCTCGTCGACGAACTCGTTCACGCCGACCACGATCGCGCTCTTGTCTTCCAGCGCGCGCTGCGCGCGGTAGGCCGAGTCGCCGATCTCGTGCTGCATGAAGCCCGACTCGATGGCCGCGCGCGCGCCGCCCATCGCATCGATCTTCTCGATGAGGGCGCGCGCCTCGCGCTCGATGTCGAGCGTCAGCGCCTCGATCGCGTACGAGCCGGCGAGCGGATCGACGATCGCCGGCACGCCGCTCTCGTAGGCGAGGATCTGCTGCGTGCGCAGCGCGATCTTCACAGACTCTTCGGTCGGCAGCGCGAGCGCCTCGTCGCGGCTGTTCGTGTGCAGCGACTGGCAGCCGCCGAGGACCGCGGCGAGGGCCTGGTAGGCCACGCGGATCACGTTGTTCTCCGGCTGCTGCGCGGTGAGCGTGGAGCCCGCGGTCTGCGCGTGGAAGCGCAGCGCCAGCGAGCGCGGGTCTTTCGGCGCGTAACGCTCCCGCATCAGCTCCGCCCACAGCTTGCGCGCCGCGCGGAACTTCGCGACTTCTTCGATGAAATCGTTGTGCGCGTTGAAGAAGAACGAGATGCGCGGCGCAAAGGCGTCGACGTCGAGCCCGCGCTCGACCGCCGCCTGCACGTACTGCAGTCCGTTCGCGAGCGTGAACGCGACCTCCTGCACCGCCGTCGAACCGGCCTCGCGGATGTGATAGCCGGACACCGAGATCGTGTTCCAGCGCGGCACGTTCCTCGCGCAGAACTCGAAGATGTCGGTGACGATGCGCAGCGACGGCGCGGGCGGGAAGATGTACGTGCCGCGCGCCGCGTACTCCTTGAGGATGTCGTTCTGGATCGTGCCGGAGAGCGTCTTCCAGTCCGTGCCGCGGCGTTCCGCGACGACGAGCAGCAGCGCGAGCAGAATCGACGCCGGCGCGTTGATGGTCATCGAGATCGACACCTTGTCGAGCGGGATCGCCTCGAGCAGCGTCTCCATGTCCGCGATCGAGTCGATCGCCACGCCGACCTTGCCGACCTCGCCGCGTGCGCGTGCGTCGTCCGAGTCCATGCCGATCTGCGTTGGGAGATCGAAGGCGACGGAGAGTCCGGTCGTGCCGCGCTCGAGCAGATACCGGTAGCGCGCGTTCGATTCCGCGGCGGTCGAGAAGCCGGCGTACTGCCGCATCGTCCACAACTTGCCGCGGTACATCGACGCCTGTGGACCGCGCGTATACGGGAACGCGCCCGGAGCGGCGAGATCGGTTTCGGGATCGAAGCTGCGTTGGGCGAGGTCGGATTGCGTGTAAAGAGACTGCCGGTCGGCCATCGGCGTGCAGTCTAGCGTGAGCGGCGCGCGCGTTCACCGTGTCAAGGAACGCATACTTTCCACGTTCGCGGGTTTACAACGGAGTTCCGCAGGACCATACTTCGCGCATGCGTTCACAATTGAGAGTGATTCTGGCGGTCGTTCTCTGTCTGCTTGCGCTTCCGCTGCTTGCCGACGAGATCACCGGGGTGTCGCCGTCGCAGCTGACGGTGTTCGATATTGAATCCTTCGTCACGCTGCGAGGCTCCGGCTTCCTCGGCGCGACCGCGCCGCCCGATTCGCCGGGCGACAACACGGTGGTCACGTTCGCCGGAGACGCGGGAAGCTTCTCCGTGAACGCGAGCAACGTCGACAACAACACGCTCATCGTGTGGGTGCCGATCGAGGTGGCCATCAACGAAGGTCATTACCAGATCTTCGTCGACGTCGATGATGGCGGCGGCGTCATCCGCCACATCGGCCCCGCGGAGTTTGACGTCGTGCCGCAGCCGGTCATCGCCGGTCCGCCGACGATCAACGTGCCGGAGACCGTCATCGGCGAAGTCGCGAACGACCGCGGCGCGCCGGTATCGTTCGACGTGACGGCCCAGAGCTACGACGGCACGCCGCTGACGCCGTCCTGCGACCACGACTCGGGTAGCTTCTTCTCCTTCGGCGCCACCCGCGTGCAGTGCACCGCGACCGATGCGAACGGCAGCGCGACGGCGAGCTTCGTCGTCCTCGTCACCGACACGACGCCTCCGGTGCTGACGCTGCCGGCCGACTTCGCGACGAACGATACGACCGTGAACTACAGCGTCTCCGCCGTGGATGCGTTCGACGGTCCGGTCGACGTCACGTGCGATCCGCCGTCCGGCGCGACGTTCCCGCGCGGCACGGTCGAAGTGATGTGCGTGGCCGTCGACTCGAGCCTCAACCCGGTCTTCGGCTCGTTCCTCGTGCACGTCGCCGAGCCGCCGGTGCTGAACCTGCCCGGCAACATCACCGCCGAGGCGACGAGCCCGAGCGGAGCGGTCGTCAACTACACCGTCACCGCGACAGCGGACGGCGTCGTCGCCTGCACGCCGCCTTCCGGCTCGACCTTCGCCCTCGGCACGACGACCGTGAACTGCACGGCCACGAACAGCGCCGGCTCGACGAGCGGCAGCTTCACCGTGACCGTCGTCGACACGACGCCGCCGGTCGTGACGAGCACCACCGCGTCGCCGAACTCGATCTGGCCGCCGAACCACAAGATGGTCAACGTCACCGTCACCGTGAATGCGATCGACGCGGTCGACCTCACGCCGACCTCGCGCATCATCGGCGTGACCTCGAATCAGCCGATCAACGGCCCCGGCGACGGCAACACGAACAGCGACTGGGTCATCACCGGCCCGCTCACGCTGCAACTCCGCGCCGAGCGCGCCGGCTCGAACGACCGCGTCTACACGATCACGGTCGAGACGAAGGACGACGCCGGCAACGCCACGACGTCGACGGTGAAGGTCACCGTCACGCAGGGCGGCAAGCAGCACGCCGTCCGGTAAACCGCAAGCATCACTCTTTCAGCGCCGCGATCGGAATGTTCCGGTCGCGGCGCTGTTGCGTTCGGGCGCATGCTGTCCGTGCGCGCATTCATCCTCGCGGGAGCGCTGCTGTTCCTCGGCGCCCGCGTCCCGTCCTTCGATCTTCCGCATCATTGCGGCGGCTGCGACGCCTGGAACGCGCCGCGCGAGCCGTTCCGCATCTTCGGCAACAGCTACTTCGTCGGACCCGCGGGCCTCGGCTCGGTGCTCATCACGTCGCCGCGCGGACACATCCTGCTCGACGGCGCGTTGCCGCAGTCGGCGCCGCTGATCGACGCGAACATCCGCAAGCTCGGCTTCCGCACGGAAGACATCCGCCTCATCGTGAACTCGCACGCGCATTACGACCACGCCGGCGGAATCGCAGCGCTGCAGCGGATCTCGAAGGCGACCGTAGCCGCGAGTGCTGCCGGCGCACGCGCGCTCCAAGATGGCGCGCCGACGCCGACGATCCGCAGTTCGGCTTCGGACGCGAGACGAATGCGTTTCCCGCCGTGAAGCGCGTGCGCGTGGTGAACGATGGCGAGACGCTGCGCGTCGGGCCGCTCGCGCTCACCGCGCACCTCACGCCCGGTCACACGCCGGGCAGCACGACCTGGACGTGGCGATCGTGCGAAGGAAAGCGCTGCCTCGATCTCGTGTACGCCGACAGCCTGACGTCCGTGTCCTCGGACGACTTTCGCTTCAGCGATCCCGCGCATCCGGCGCTCGCCGACACGTTCCGCCGCAGCATCGCGACGGTCGAACAGCTGCCGTGCGACATCATCATTTCCGTGCATCCGGGCTTCACCGATCTCGATGGCAAGCTCGCGCGCCGCGCGCAAACGCATGGCGGCGACGATCCGATGATCGATCCGAACGGCTGCCGCGCCTACGCTGCCGATGCGCGGCAACGGCTCGACGCGCGTCTCGCGCGCGAGCAGTACGCGAACGACCCGCCGGCGCACTGAACGTGCGTCATTCTGCCCATCCGTACCGCGCCCGAGTCGCGCAGATATAATTGCCCGCCTTTCGTCGGCGCTCGAAGTCATGGCCCTTTCCGGCAATCTCATCACGATGCTCCCCGGTGATCTCCTCCAGTGGCTCAGCCTGGGGCAGAAGACCGGTACGCTCGTCATCAGCAACAAGCGCGTGGAGAAGAAGATCTTCTTCCGCAACGGCCGCGTGATCTCGTCCGCGTCGAACGACCCGCGCGAGTACCTCGGGCAGTTCCTCATGAGCCACGGCTATCTCTCCGAGCCGGAGCTGAAGAAGGCCATGGAGGTGCAGCAGCAGTCGGGCATTCTCCTCGGCAAGATCCTGGTGATGATCGACGTCATCACCGAGCCCGATCTGCAGCGCTTCATGCGCCTCAAAGCGGAAGAAGAGATCTACGACATCTTTCTCTGGAACGACGGCGAGTTCTACTTCGTCGACGACGAGCTGCCGCAGATGGAGATGATCCCGCTGCAGGTGGACGTCACCGGCATCATCATGGAAGGCACGCGGCGCGTCGACGAATGGGCGCGCATCCGCGAGCTCATTCCGAACGCCACCGTCATCCCGGTGCTGCTCAAGGAAGTCGACTACACCGATCTCGAGGAAGTGGAAGAGCCGATCGTGCGCGCCATCGACGGCAAGCGTCCGATCGCGGAGATCGTGCTCGAGAGCCGCTCGTCGGAGTTCACCGTGTCGTCGACCGTGCACGCGCTCGTGCGCCACGGTTTCTGCCGCCTGGTCGATCCGAGCACGCAGAAGATGGCCAAGATCGCGGAGGAAGCCGTCGTCGCCGCGGCGCCGCCGCCCGCCGCCGTGCGCGCGGAGTTCAACGAGGACGACGAGATCTCCGCGCTGCTCACCGCCGCGCAGAACGCGCTCCGCGCGCGCGACTTCGAGAAGACGCAGCGCCTCCTCCGCGCCGCGCAAAACCTCGATCCGAATCACCCGAAGGTCCGCACCGCGATCAAAGGCGCCGAGACCGTGATCCTCGGCGAGCTGCGCAATCAAGGCATGCTGGAAACGAAAGTCCCGCGCGTCGCCAAGCCGCTCGAAGAGATCACGCAGATGAACTTCTCGCCGAACGAAGGCTTCATCCTCTCGCGCATCAACGGCACGTGGGACATCAGCTCGCTCATCAAGATCAGCCCGATCCGCGAGACCGACGCGATGCTGATCTTCTACAAGCTCTGGCGCGACGGGATTATCTCGCTGGACTAGCGCGCGCTACTCGTCACCCCAGCGGCTCTGAAACACGTAACGCAGACCGTTGGAGATGCCGCCCGGGTAGACGGTGTTGTGCGTCTCGTTCTCCATGACTCTCGTGCGCAGCGCGAGCCCGTCGTACGCGTGCGCGCGCAGCTGCGCGGCGAACGCCTCGAGGTCGTCGATCATGCTGCCGTCGTCGCTGTGCTCGTGCGAGCCGACACAGAGATACGCGCGCACCGGCAGCGCGCGGTGCGTTTTCGCGAACTCCGACTCGATGCGCAACATGAGGTGATCGTCGTACCAGAGCGACGGGCTGACGGCGATGTAGCGCTGGAAGAGGCCGGGGCGCGCGAGCATCGCCCACAGCGTGAAGAGGCCGCCGTACGAATGGCCGGAGAGCGTGCGGTCGCCGGGGAGCGTCGCGTACTCCGCATCGATGCACGGGATGATCTCCTTCTCGATGGTCTCGAGAAACTTCGGCCCGCCGCCGGAGACTTTCTGATACTCGGGACCGTAGCCGCCGGTCGGTGAGAACACGGGCGTGTAGTCGCGTGTGCGATTGAGCCGGTACTGCAGCGGTCCGTCGTAGGCGATGCTGACGACGATCGCCTCGCCGAGGTCGTCGCGCTCGGAGAGATGGTCGACGATGTTGCGCACGATGAGGAACGAGTAGTCGGCGTCGAGCGTGTAGATCACCGGGAAGCGCTTGCCCTCTTCGCCGTAGTGGTGGGGGAGTGCGACGTAGAGCTTGTACGCGACGCCGTTGGCGCGCGACGTGAGCGTCAGCGTCTCCGTGCCTCGACGCGCAGCGGCCGCGCGCCGCTGTCGCGCTGCTCGACCCAATGCGGCACGCGCGGCTCGCCGGCAAAGATCGCGCGATCGCGTCCCTCGGTGATCGCCCAGCGATGCAGCCACGTGATGCCGCCCGCGCCGGTGTAGCCGTCGACGGACTTGCGATACGCCGGATGCTGCACCGCTTCATCCAGCGTGAACCCATTGATAGCCGCGGCCTTCGAGCGCCGTCAGCAGCGCGTCGAGCCAGTCCGCGTTGAGCTCGTTCGCGTGAATGAGCAGCGTCTGCGGAATCAGCTCGCCGGCGATGGCGCGCGACTGCGCTTCGTAGAAGTCGATCATCGTGAGCATGTAGCGGACGTAGTCCTCGCCGAGGCTCGCGGTGCGCAGACGATCGCCGCGTGCGGAGGCGTCGGCGTACGCGGCGGCGTAGATCCACTCCTCGTTGTCGATGGTCACGGGCGCGATGCGGTAGCCGTGTTCGGCGAGGAAGGCGGCGGTGCGCTGCTGAATCTCGGGCGAGCGTCCGAGGTGCAGGAACGGATGGCGGAACCAGCGCACGCTGCTGCCGTGCGCGGCGGCGAGCGGCTTGATCTGGCGCTCGCCGCGCAGCACGTCGGCCAGCCAGAGATCGGGATCGACGGTATGCAGGTCGAGATGCGCGTAGCCGTGATTGCCGAGCTCCTGTCCCGCGGCGAGCCACTCGTCGAGCAGGTGCAGGCGGCGCGCGTCGACCTTGCCGTCGACCTCGAGCTTCGACTCGTTCACGAACGCGACGGCCTTGACCTGATGCTTTTGCAGCGTGGCGAGCACGCGACGGGTGAGGTCTTCCTGCTGCTCCGCGCTGTACCGATCGATCTGCGCGAGCGGCAGGTCGTCCAGCGTGACCGCGATGCGGCGCGATTCGGCGGCGGGCGCGGCGCAGACGTGCGCGGCGGAGGCGGCGAGAGCGATGAGCAGCAGCAGTCGTTTCATGGCGGCGAGCATACTACATTGTAGTACATCGTCTGAAATGGAGTATCATGCCGCGCGAGGGCAACGATGCCGAAGACGAAACTCCCGGAGCTCGGCGAGACGGAGCTCGTGCTCATGAAGACCTTGTGGCGCGCCGAGAGCATGAGCGCGCGCGAGATCCACGATGACCTCCCGGAGGCGCTCGAGTGGGCGTACACGACCACGCGCAGCACGCTCGACCGCATGGTGGCGAAAGGGCTGGTCACGAAGACGGCCTGGCACGGGCTGTATCTCTACCGCGCCGCGATCGCGCGGCCGGAGGGCCTCGCCGGCTACATCCGCCGCTTCGCCGCGCGCGTGCTGGAGACCGAGCCGTCGAAAGTGGTGTCGCTGTTCATCGAAAAAGAATCGCTCTCGCGCGACGAGATCCGGCGCCTGCGCGCGCTGGTGGAAGACTGACCGGTGCCGCTCGTCGCGTCGCTCCTCGTCACGGCTATCCATTCAACATTGCTGTGCGGCGTGGCTTGGCTCGCCTCCGCGGCCCTCGGCGCACGCCTGCCGCATCTGCGGCTCGCGCTTTGGTTGCTCGTCCTCCTGCGTCTCGTGCTGCCTCCCGCGGTCATGTCGCCGTGGACGCCCGTCGCGATGCCGAGCGTCTTTGACGCGCCGGAGCTCACCGCGGTGGAAGGCGACGACGGCGCGGCTGCAGAACCGTCTGCGCCTCATGCCGATGTGCACGCGACGCTCTTCGCCGCCGGTTGGGCCGCCGGGGCGTTGCTCCTGTTCGCGCGCTGGCGCCTCCTGCGTGCGCGGCACGTCGCGATCGTGGCCGCGGCGGAAGACGCGAGTCCCGCGGCGCGCGCCATCGCCGACGATTGGCGCCGCCGCCTCGGCATCCGCCGTCCCGTGCGGCTGCTCGTCTCCACCGCGCACGCTACGCCGTTCACGATCGGCGTCCTCCGGCCCGCGGTCGTGCTGCCGTCGTCGTATGACGGCGACGAGCTCTCGATCGTCATCGGCCACGAGCTCGCGCATGTGCGGCGGCTCGACGATCTCTGGTTGACGATCGAGGCCGCGCTGCGTTGTCTCTTCTTCGTTCATCCCGCGGCGTGGCTCGCCACCGCGCGGCTGCGCGACGTGCGCGAACAGCTCGCCGATGAACTGCTGCTCGATCGCGCGCGCGACGCGAGCCTCGGGCGCCGCGTCGCACGCACGTTGCTCGCCGCGGCGGCACCGGCCGGCGATTCCTTCGCGGTCGCTGCGTTCGGCACCCGCGCGAGCGCGAGTCTCGCACGCCGCATCCGCCGGCTGCTCGCGCACGCGGAGCCGCGGCGGAAGCGGCTCGGCATCGCCGCCGGAATCGCCGCGGGCGCGTTCCTCCTGCCGATGGCGTTGCCCGCGCAGCGGCCGTCCGTCGATGCCGGCGCGCTCGCGCATCCGCTTCCCGGTGCGCGGATCACGTCGCCGTTCGGCGCGCGGCAGAATCCGTGGTCAAACGCGCGCGACGTGCATCAGGGAATCGATCTCGCCGCGCCGCGCGGAACCGCCGTGCACGCGGCGGCGGATGGAAACGTCGTCGTCGCAACGGAACGCTACGCACCGTCGCCGACGCACGGCGCGGTGGTCATCGTGCAGCACGCGAACGGCCTCACGACGTTCTACTCGCATCTCGACGCGATCGACGTGCGCGTGGGGCAGCGCGTCGCGCGCGGCGACGTCATCGGCCGCGTCGGCACGACCGGCCGCGTGACCGGACCGCATCTGCACTTCGAGCTGCGAACGCCGCGCGGACCGATCGATCCCTCGCCGCGGATCTTCCTCAATGCTCGTCGAGTCCGCGACTGATGCGGAAGACGTGGCCGTCCGGATGGCGGACGTGCATCTCGCGCACGCCCCACGGCTGATCGCTCGGCGGCCACGTCACTTCGATTCCCTGCTCGACGCAGCGCCGGTGCACCTCGTCGACGTCTTCGACCCAGATCGACATCCATACGCCTTTGTCCGCGGAATCGCTGCCGTCGGGACCGAACGTATGCGCGAAGTCGCTCTTGCCGCGGCCCCCCTGGCCGTTCTCGCAAAGGAAGATCTCGCACGCGCCCGAGCAGACCGCGCCGAACCTCGGCGGCTCGCCCCAGTCCCACGCCTTCGACCAGCCGAGCTTCTCGAACCAGGCGAAGCTTTCCTGAATGTTCGAGACGTTGAGGATGGGATTCAGCGCATGCGCGTGCATGCTGCCACGCTACTCCAACCCGATCGCCGCGCGCACCTCGACCTCGAGCGCATTCATCTCGCCGCTGTCGGTCTCATGGTCGTAGCCGAGCGCGTGGAGGATGCCGTGGAGAATCAAATAGCGGATCTCGGTCGCGAGCGAATGCTTCTCGTCCGCGGCCTGGCGGCGGGCCTGATCGACGGAGATGACGATGTCGCCGAGGGGGCGGCCTTGTGCTTTGGCGGGCTCGTTGTAGGAGTCGTCGGCGGGGAAGGTGAGGACGTCCGTCGTGCGGTTCTTCTTGCGGAACTGGCGGTTGAGCGTCGTCATCGCGTCGTCGTCGACGAACGCGATCGAGGCTTCGGTGATCTCGTCCTTCAGCTTGTCGAGCTTCTCGAGCGTGAGCAGCACGGTTCTCGCGAACTCGGCGATCTCGCGCCGGCTGAAACGGGGGACGGCGGCCCCCGTCACCTCGATGTTGGTCACGACGCGGTCCCGGTGCCCTGTTGCTTCTCGCGTTCCTTGTCGGCGCGGTCGTACGCGACGACGATGCGACCGACGAGCGGATGGCGCACGACGTCGCGATCGCTGAAGTCGAAGAAGCGCAGTCCTTCGAGTCCGTCGAGGATGCGGCGCACCTCGCGCAGTCCCGACTTCTTCCCTTCCGGAAGATCGACCTGCGTGATGTCGCCGGTGACGACCGCCTTCGAGCCGAAGCCGAGGCGCGTGAGGAACATCTTCATCTGCTCGGGCGTGGTGTTCTGCGCCTCGTCGAGGATGATGAACGAGTCGTTGAGCGTGCGGCCGCGCATGAACGCGAGCGGCGCGATCTCGATGATGCTGCGCTCCATCAGCTTCTCCACTTTCTCGAAGCCGATGATGTCGTAGAGCGAGTCGTACAGCGGGCGGAGATACGGGTTCACTTTCTCCGCGATGTCGCCGGGGAGGAAGCCGAGGCGCTCGCCCGCTTCGACGGCGGGGCGGCAGAGGATGATGCGCTTGATCTGCTTGTCCTGCAGCGCGGCCGCGGCGGCGGCGACGGCGAGATACGTCTTGCCGGTGCCGGCGGGGCCGACGCCGAACACGACGTCCTCGTCCTGAATGGCCTGCAGGTACATCTTCTGAGCCATGTTCCGCGGCGTGACGATGCGGCGGATGGATTGCTGCACGGCGTTGTCGGTGAAGAACTCGACGAGGTTCGTGTCGGGCACGTCGCGCACGACGCGAACGCCGGTGGAGACGTCCGACTTCTTCATCGGATAGCCCTGCTCGACGAGCTGCTGCAACTCGCCGAGGATCTTCTGCACGGGCGCGATGTTCTCGGCCGCGCCGGAGACGAAGATCTCGCTGCCGCGCGAGGAGATCTTCACCGAGAAGGCGTCTTCGATCGCGCGGAGGTTCTCGTCGTGATTGCCGAACAGCGTATGCGTCTGCTGTTCGTCGAGGGTGAGCTCAATGGTGGTCTTCTGATCGGCCATGCAACCTCATGCAATGAAAAAACTGATCCATACCTCGCCGTACTCGGCGCGGCGCTGGAAGTGGAGTCGCTGAGTCTCTTTGGTCAACGGTTCGGTGTGCCTTCGATGCTCGATGGCGACGAGCGCACCGCCGGCGAGAGCGGGCGTCTGATCGAGAGCGTCGAGGAGTGCGTCGTAACGGTCGAAGGCATAGGGCGGATCGGCGTAGATCACGTCGAAAACCTCGCCGCCGAGGCGGTTAATCCCGGCGAGCGCGTCGGCAGTCATCGTGCGAACGGGGACGTCGAGCGCCTTCGCCGCGCGATCGATTGCGGCGGTATGCGCGCGCGCGACGTCGATGGCGAGCGCCGCGGCGGCGCCGCGTGAAACGGCTTCGAACGAGAAGATGCCGCTGCCGGCGAAGAGATCGAGAAAGCGCGCGCCGGCGATCCGGTCGGCGACGATGTTGAAGAAGGCTTGCCGCGCGCGCTCGGATGTCGGACGCAGGTCGGATTTCGGCACGGCGATGCGGCGTCCGCGCAACGCGCCGCCGGTGACGCGCAGCGTGCTCACCCCTTCGGCTTCGCTCCGACGAAGAAGAGGTTGAGGTCTTTCTTGGCGACGTAGATCGTCGTCGGCGCGTCGAGGCAGCGCAGCTCGACGACGCCCGGCGGATTGACGATGCGCATGACGCGATACGTTTTCTCGTCGTCGGCCACGAGCTCGTCGCCCGGCTTCGGCTCGTAGCCCGCGACCGTGCTCGTGACGCCGCGGTCCTCCGACATCGCGCGCAGCAGATCGCGCAAAGGCGCGACGAGATCGCCGAGCTCTTTCGGCGGCACCGCGGACGGATGGAACGTGCGCTCGACGTACGAGTCGCCGCTGTAGATGCGCACGAGCGCGCGATGGCTGGCCTCGGGAGTGGAGAGCGACGCCTGGCGGATGTCGCGCAGCGTGTCCGCCTTCGCTGCGGCGAGATAGCGCTTCAGCGCGTCGGGGGGCAGGATCATCTTCTTCTGGATCGTGCCGACGCCGGTCATGCGCACGACGACGAGGCCGCCCTCGAAGATGGAGAGCCGCTGCTCCACCTGGCCGTCTTTCATGAGGTAATCGATGAGGGGCTTCGGAAGATGTCCGTCGACGAGCTGCGGCCCCAGCGCCTGGCGCGCGCCGTCGAGATCGGGGATGTCGTAGCGCCGCATGCGCCGGCCGTTCGGCAGCGGCGTCGAGCCCGCGCCGCCCGGCGGTGCCGGCGCGACCTGCGTGATGTCGTGCTGCGCGCGCGCGGGGAACGCGACGCTGCCGATGACGATCAGTGCGAGCGCGGCGAGCGGGAGGCGGGGAGGCATCGTTGTGTCGTTAGTGTAGCGCCGCGTCCGGCCGCGCGCGTGACGCGCTATGCTTTTTTCGGAGGACCTGTTCTTGATCCGGATCGCTGCCTGGACCGCTGCCGTTCTGCTGACGTTCCCTCTTTTCGCCGGCGAGGTCGTGCCGGCATCGAACATCGTTGGTGGCCTGCCGCGCGCCGCATTTCTCGGCGCGCTGCTCGCCGGCCCCGACGGCGTTCCGACCATCAACGGCGTCATGCCCGGCGCGCCCGCGGAAGCGATCGGGCTGAAGGCGGGCGACGTGATCGTGTCGGTCGGCGGACAGCCCGTCGCCACCGGCGCGGCGTTCCTCGCGTCGATCGGAAAGAAGCGCGCCGGCGATTCCGTGACGATCGTCGTGCGCCGCGGCGAGCAGACGCTGACGAAGAGCGGCACGCTCGCGGCGCGTCCGCTCGAACAGCAGCGCGACTACGACATCGACTACGGTAGCGTCGACGTGGCCGGCGCGAAGCGCCGCGTGATCGTCACGCGTCCGCGCACTCCGGGCTCTCATCCCGCCGTCCTGCTCCTCGGCGGCATCGGCTGCTATTCACTCGACGGCCTCCTGCGTCCCGCGCCACTCGATCATCCGTACGCGAAGATGCTCGACGCGCTGACGCGTGCCGGCTACGTGACGATGCGCGTCGAGAAGAGCGGCATGGGCGACAGCGAAGGCGTGCGTTGCGACGATCCGCGTGCCGACTTCGATCTCGAAACGCGCGCGTTCTCCGCGGGCCTCGCGCAGCTCGAGTCGATGCCGAACGTCGACAAGCACAACGTGTTTCTCTTCGCGCACAGCATCGGGCCGCTCGTCGCCGCGCGCATCGCGTCCGAGCATCCCGTGCGCGGCATCGCCGTCGCGGAGACGGTCGGCACCGGCTGGCTCGAATACGACCTCACGAACACGCGCCGGCAGCTGCTGCTGCGCGGCATCGCGTACGACGACGTCGAGCGCGCCGTGCGCCATCACGAGGTCTGCGCGCATCACTTCTACATCGAGAAGCAGACGCCCGAGCAGATCCTCGCCGCGGACAAGACGTGCGCGTCCGACCTCGAGGCGCCGGCGCCGTACACGTACATGCAGCAGGTCGGATCGCTCGATCTCGCCGCGCTCTGGAAGAAGATCGACGCGCCGGTGCTGGTCTTCTACGGCACCGCGGACTTCGTGACCGACGACTACCAGTCGCAATACCTGCGCGACATGATCGACGCGTTCCATCCGGGACACGCGACGTACGTCAGGATCGAGGGCATGGACCACGGGCTGCAGCTGACCGGCACGGCGAAGGCGTCGTTCGAAGGCGCGCCGAACGCGCCGTTCGCGCAGCGGCTTGCTGACGAGACGCTGCGCTTCTTCAACGGCCTGCGTGGCGAGTCGCGTAATCCCCGGGGAGCGTGACGCGGGCGATCCGGTTGCTGTGCCATTCACTGAACCAGAGCGTGCCGTCGCGCCCGGCGACGAGTGAATCGGGCTCGCCTCCGGGATGCGGCAGATCGAAGCGCGTGACGACGCCTGCCGGCGTGATGCGGCCGATCTTCGCGTCTTCCGCGTGTTCCTCGAGGAACCAGATGTTGCCGTCAGCGCCTAGGGTGAGACTGCGCGTGCCGTAGAACGAATGAGGGATGGGAAACACCGTGACGGCGTGATCGTGGGCGTCGATGCGGCGAATGGTGCTCGTGCCGCTTTCGGCGATCCACGCATTGCCGTCGCGATCGAAGGCGATGCCGCGCGTGGCCCATCCGTCGAGTCCGTGGTCTTCATCCACTTTCTGCACGCGCCCATCCGGCAGCATGCGCCCGACCTGATCGGTCTCCACTTGGGTGAACCAGAGCGTGCCGTCGGGCGCGAACGCGAGCGAGTCCGCGGGGCCGTCGAGTCCTGTATCGAACTCGGTCACGCGGCCGTCGAACGTCAGCCTGCCGATGCGCGCCACGCCGTCTTCCGTGAACCAGAGCGCGCCGTCGGGACCGCTCAAAACGCGCAGCGGCGGCGCGGGCACGTTGAAGCCGGATCAATGCCCGGACGTCGTACAGCGCACGATCATCGGCTGGCTGGTGACGCTATGTCCGTTTTCCCACGAACCCCACGTGTGGCGCGCGTACCAGAGGTTGCCGTCCGCGCCGACCGTCAGCGACCGCGGTCCGTGCAACTCGCCGGGGATTCGGATTTCGTCGATCGAGCCGTCCGGCTCCACGCTGGCGATTTTGTTGGCGAGCGATTCCCCGAACCACACCGTACCGTCGCGGGCGACGACGATGCTCGTCGGAGAGCCGTTCTCGGTCGGGACGTCGAACTCCGTGACCTCCTGCGCGTGCGCGACGCCGCACATCAGCAGCAACAGAACGGAGAGCGCGGCATGGCGCATCGATCGGTCCTCCAACGGCAGTGTAGGCCGGTGGAGCTACCGCGCGTCTTCCAGTAACCGTTTTGCCACTTTGCGCGCGTACGAGCGCGCTTCTTCGGGCGGGATCTCGCCGTTCCACACGGCCACGCGCGTGCGTTCGATCGCTTGCGCGACGTGCGGGCCGCCGGGGACTTCGAGATCGTTGCCGCGGAGCGGGAGTTTGAATTTCTCGAACTCGCGGAAGCGCTCGATGTGCACGCCTTCGCCGGCGCGTTCGGCGGCGAGGAGCGTGAGCATCTCCGCGGTCACGCCGCGATAAATGCGGAAGCGTTCCGCGTCGGTCTCCGCGGCGCCGACGCTCTCGATGACGCGCGGAAACTCGTTCGCGATCTCGACGACGGCGCGCGCGCGTTTCTGCGAGAAGCCGGAGCCTTCGAAGTCGACGGGCGACGCGTCGCCGCGCAGCAGCACGCCGGTGTAGAGCACGTAGCGATCGGCTTCGGGCTGTTGCGCGAGTTGCGCGCCGACGCGTTCCAAACGCGCGCGCAGCTCCTCGTGCTCGCGATTGCCGAAGAGCGGCGCGAGCGCGCCTTGTGCGACGAGGGTGGCGAGCACGGCCGGCGCGTCCGGCTCGTCCATCGCGAGAAACAGCTCGCGCCAGAGGCGCTCCTTTGCGACGGTGTCGAACGCGCTGCCTTCGATTGCCTCGCGCATCAGCGACGCGGTGTGCGGCTCGATGGTGAAGCCGAGGCGCGTGGCGAGACGGATCGCGCGAAAGATGCGCGTCGGATCGTCGAGGAAGCTGCGGTCGTGCAGCACGCGGATGACGCGGCGCTCGATGTCCGCCTCGCCGTCGGCGGGATCGTGTAAGGCGCCGTTGTCGAGATCCATCGCGATCGCGTTGATGGAGAAGTCGCGGCGCAGCAGGTCGTCCTTGAGGCGTCCCGCGGTCACGGCGGGAAGCGCGCCGGGACGGCGGTAGCGTTCCTTGCGCGCGGTGGCGATGTCGATCTCGGGCAGGCCTTCGGCGGTCACCTTGTACGTGAGGAACTGCGGGAACGAGCGCACGCGGCCTTCGACGCGCTTCGCCAGCGCACGCGCGAGCGTGGAGCTGCCGTCTTCGAGAGTCAGATCGACGTCGATGGCGCTGCGGCCGAGGAGGAGGTCGCGGACCGGGCCGCCGACGAGGTACGGGTGGCAGTCCTTTTCCGCGGCGACTTCCTTGACGAGGTCGATGGCGCGCCGTTGGGGCGTCGGGAGATCGAGGAGCCGTTTCATCCGATGAGCGTCTCGTAGAGGTGCGCGAGAATGCGCAGCCGTTGCCGCGGACGGAACTTCGAAGCCGTCTGCCGCGCCGCCGTCATCTTCGCCTCTGCCACCTCTGGCTTGAACAGGGCGGCAAGTATCGCATGAGTCATTTCGTTGGGGTCGTTCAGGGGCACCAGAAACCCCGTCCGATTTTGCTCCAGCCGCAAACGGTTGAGTGACGTTTTCGCTGCCGCGACCACGATTCCCGAGACGAGCGCCTCCGCGACGAAGCCGTCGAGGTCGTCGTCGGAAAGGGCCGGATCGACCCAGAGATCCACGCTCCGTAGATCGCGCGGCGACGGCGGCTCGTGGAAGAGCGTCCACGTGACGTCGGCGCGGAAGCGCTGGATGCGCGCGAGCGTCTGCTCGACGAGATTGCGCGTGCTCGCGCGGGCGAAGCTGCCGACGACGCGGACGTCGCCACGCGGCTGCCGAACGTGCGCATCTTCAACAAAGTACGCATCTTCGACCGCCTCCGGCAGCGGTTGCAGGCGGCCGATTCCGGGCGGCTCCGTGAGCGGGGAGACGACGTACGCCGGCGCCGCCGGCTTGCGCAGTATCCAGCGCGAGCGATGGATGTCGATCGCGGCGACGTACGGAATCGGGAAGCCACGGAAGAGCGATGCTGGCAGCGCGCGTCCGGCGTAGACGTGCGCGACCTGCGCGTCGCCGACCGCATCCGCCGGCACCACGCGCACGTCGTGTTTCGCCGAGAGCGCGGCGAAGTCGACGCGCTGGCATTTCCGCTCGTATTCGGAGGCGTCCGGGAGGATGATCTGTGCGATCCGCATCGTGGGATGCGCATCTTGCCTTAAACTCGAAACACTTACGCGCATGGAACCGCAGCGGATCGGCGTCTGGAGCGAGCGCGGCGATCTCATCGAGGTCCTGCGGGAGACCTGTCCCTCGATGCACTTCGTCATGGAAGGCGACGAGCGGCGCACCGCGCGCATCGCCATCGTCGACGCCGGTGCGGAACGTCCCTCCGTCAAGAGCGTCGTCCGGATTTTTCTCTGTGCGGAAGAGCCGGTGCCCGACGGCCGTCGTAGTGGCGAGCTGCACGTCGCCCGCGACGCGTTCCTCCGCAACCCCGCCGAGTACCTCGGATTCGCCGGCGATCTCGCATTCGCCGTCGTTCACGCGGCGAAGCTCGAGCACGAGTCGGTCTACCTCAAGCACATCCACGAGCTGATGACGATGACCGATGCCGAGGCGGTGTCGGAGCGGATCACGTCGACCGTGCTCGATTTTCTGGGATTGCCGCACGGCACGCTCTTCCTGCACGACCCGCGGCTGGAGCGCTACGTCGTCAGCTACAGCAACGATCCGGGGTACCGCGAGACCGGCGAGTTTCTGCCCGGGATTCGCCCGGACGTGCTGCAGCAGGCGCTCGCGTCGTCGCAGCTCTTCGCGGTGTCACGCGACGCGGACGGCAGCGGAATCATGGTCATGCCGCTGCAGGTGCGCGAGGATCTCATCGGCGTGATCCGCGTGCCGCTGCACGCGAGCGACACGTTCGACGATGACGCGGCGTCGAACGTCACCAGCTATCTCACCGCCGTCGCGCAGGTGCTGAGCAACATCTACCAGCTGACGCGCAGCCGCGACCTCGCCATGCGCGACGATCTGACGAAGGCGTACAACCGGCGCTTCTTCGACATCTCGCTCGACGAGGAGATGGAGCGCTCGCGCCGCTACGGCACGATCTTCAGCATCATCTTCCTCGACCTCGACGACCTGAAGCTCGTCAACAATCTCTACGGTCACCTCAGCGGCTCGCGCACGCTGCAGGAAGTAGCGAAGCGGATCCTGAGCGCCGTGCGCGGCATCGACAAGGTCGTGCGCTTCGGCGGCGACGAGTTCTGCATCATCCTGCCGCAGACCGATCCCGAGCAGGCCATCGCGGTCGCGAACCGCGTCGCGCGTTCGATGGGCGCGAGCCCGCTGCGGCTCGACGCGAACGTGGAAGTGTCGATCACGGCGAGCTTCGGCATCGCCACGTATCCGACGCACGCGATCACGAAGGAAGGGCTGATCCGCCAGGCCGACGCGGCGATGTACCGCGTGAAGTCGACGACGAAGAACTCCGTCGGCATCGCCACCGTCGAGGACGCGACGCGGCCCGTGCATTAATCTTCGTCTCCATGTCCTCCGACGAGAATCTCTCGATTCAGGGCGCGCTCGCCGAGACGACCGTGCCCGATCTCATCCGCTCGATCGTGCGCAGCAGCGAGACGGCGATTCTCTCGCTCGACGCCATCGGCCGCTCGGACACGCTCTTCTTCTCTGAAGGACGCCTCGTCAATGCCGTCAGCACCGACCCCGACATGGGGCTCGCGGAGACGCTGCTCCGCTCCGGTGAGCTGAACATCCAGCAGTACGACCACGCGATGGAGCGGCTCGTCGTCGCGCGCCGCCTCGGCGGACTGCTCTGCGAACTCGGCTACCTCGCGCCGGAGGACCTCACTCGCGCGGTGGAGCGGCAGGCCAGCGCGATCGTGCTGAATGCGATCGCGTACCGCACCGGCAGCTACACGATCGAGTTCGCGCCGTCGCTGCCGGACGGCATCATTCCGCTGCCGCTCATGACCGAGCGCCTCATCCTCGACGGCGTGCGGCGCCTCGAATACTGGTCGCTCATCACGCGCGGCATCGGCCGGCTCGACCGCATGCTGAGACAGGTGCCGGGCGCCGACACGCGCGCGTTCCAGCTCGAGCTGAACGACGACGAGAGCCACGTGCTGTCGCTGCTCGCCGAAGATCCGCAGTCGATCGAGCAGCTCTGCGCGCGCAGCTATCTCTCGAACTTCCAGACCCTGCGCACGATCTGGGGACTGCTCGCGGTGAACCTCGTCACGGAAGCGGAGACGAGCGGCGCGGACGAGAAGCGCGCGGCGATGGAGACGGAGTACGAGCTCGAGGCGATGGTCGAAAAGTACAACACCGTCTTCCAGCGCATCTTCGGCCTCGCGTTCCACGCCATCGGCGATCACGTCTACGACTTCATGGATCGCGTCGTCCTGCATCTCTCGCCCGAGACGCTGCCGTATCTCTCCGGGATGAGCTTCATCAACGAGGGGCGCGTCGACTTCGATCAGCTGCTCAACAATCTCTACGCGTCCGGCTCGCAGAACCACGGCGCCGTCGTGCACGACGTGCTCAACGAGCTGCTGTACGGCTGGATTTACGAGACGAAGGCGGAGTTCGGCCCGGCCATGGAGTCGGAGATCGTGAAGCTCGCGGAATCGCTGCGGCGATGAAGATCCGCGTCGCCACCGCCTCCGATCTCTCCGCCATCGATCGCGTGATGCGCGCCTCCATGCAGTCCCTCGGCGCCGCCTTCTACGACGAGCGCCAGCTCGCCAGCGCCGTCGCCTACATCGCGCAGCCCGATCACCACCTCGTCGACGACGGCACGTTCTACGTCGTGGAAGACGAAGACGGAACGATCGTCGCGTGCGGCGGCTGGAGCGCGCGCAGGAAACTCTTCACCGGTACCGACGCGCAGGCCGCGACCTCAGGCATGCTCAATCCCGCCACCGATCCCGCGCGCATCCGCGCGATGTTCGTCCACCCCGCCGCCGCCCGCCGCGGCCTCGGCCGCCTCATCCTCGAGACCGCCGAACGCGCCGCCCACGCCGCCGGCTTCACGCGCTGCGAGCTCATGGCCACGCTGCCCGGCGTCCCGCTGTATCGCGCCTGCGGCTACGAAGAGCTCGAGCCCACCGTCATTCGCCTGCCGGACGGGGTGGAGCTGGAGACGGTGCGGATGGGGAAGGGCGCGACGTCAGCAGGTACGTGAAGATCCCGAATCCGACACCGATCGGGACGTAGCCAAAGAGCGCTTCATCGATGCGGCGGAAGCCGATCCCGGCCAGCACGCCGACGCCGCCGAGGAGGAGCACCCAGGCGATCGCGCGCAGCGTGTCGCGGCGCCGTGCGATGTCGTTGGCTTCCTGCCACCGCAGCCACGCGAAAACCCGGTCGCGATCGTCCGCGTATTTGTCCAGCATCAGCCGCGACAACTCGTAGCGGTAAAACGACTCGCGCTCCTTGCGCCGCTGCGACGCCCACCAGATCACGGAGAACGCGAGACACGACGAGACGATCGAGGAGATGGGAATCAGAACCTGCCACCGCATGGGCGATTTCCTTTCGAGCGGTGAGACGCCGCCGCGCGCGATCGGGTTGCACGGGCGGCGATGCAACCACTTCGCGGCGTGCGGCGTCCAACCGGAACGCTAAATCATGAACGCCGACGAGCAGGATGTTGCGGCCGTCCTCGCCGGCGACGTGGAGCGCTTCGAGGGAATCGTCGAACGCTGGCAGCGGCCGCTGGTGAACCTCGCGTACCGCTTCGTGCATGACGAGGCGCGCGCCGAGGATCTGGCGCAGGAGGCGTTTCTGAAGTGCTTTCGTTCACTCGCGCAGTGGCGGCGCGACGCGGCGTTCTCGACGTGGCTGTTCTCGGTCGCGCTGAGCGTCTACCGCTCGAAGCTGCGGCGGCTCGAGCCGTTGCGCGTGGCGCTCGCGGAACTGGAGATCGACGATCGCATCGACGAGCGGCTGTACGAACGGCAGCGCGCGGAGCGCGTCCGGCGCGCGGTGGACGCGCTGCCGCCGCTCTTTCGCGAGCCGCTGATCGTGTTCTATTTTCAGGAGCAGGACCTCGCGTCGACCGCACGCGTGCTCGGTCTGCGCGAGGGCACGCTCAAGGCGCGGCTGCATCGCGCGCGCGAGGCGCTGCGGGAGCGCCTGCGGGAGGTGTTGTGAACGACGAGATCGAACAGCTCATCGAGGACGTCCTCTCCGCGCCGCGCGCGATCGAGCCGTCGCCGGCGTTTGCGAAACGCGTGATAATCGCGGTGCAGCGCGAAGCAGCGCTGCCGCCGCTCGCATTTCCGTGGAAGCGCTTCGTCGCCGCGGTCGTGGCGTTCGTGCTCGGCATGGTGCTCGCGCTCGTCGGCGGTGATGCCGCGTCCGCGGCCGTGACGTCGCACCACGCGTGGCTGGGGCTCTTCGCGGCGGTGTCATGTTGCAGTCTCTTCGCGACGTTCTCCACCGCGATGCCGGCTCGCCGCGGCGCGCGCTGATGCAACCGCTTCGCGCAAGGCGGCGTCTCACGGCGCGATGAAAACAATGCTCGCGCTCCTGCTGTTCGCTTGTTCACTTCGCGCCGCCGCACAACCATGGCGGCACTCGACGAAGGCGGCCGATGCCGGCTACGACGCCGCCGCGCTCGCGGAGACGCGTGCCGTCGCGGACGAGGCGCATTCGGCCGCGGTCTTCGCGGTCGCGGACGGACGCGTGATCGCCGCGTGGGGCGGGGTCGACCGCAAGCTCGAACTGCATTCGATGCGCAAAAGCATCTACGCCGCGTTGTGGGGTATCGCGGAAGCGCGCGGTCTCGTGCGGCTCGACGCGACGCTCGCGGAGCTCGGCGTCGACGATCTGCAGGCGCTGACGGACGAAGAGAAACGCGCACGCCTCATCGACCTGCTGCACGCCCGGTCCGGCGTCTATCATCCCGCCGCGTACGCGACCGCCGATCAGGAAGAAGCGCGGCCCGCGCGCGGCAGCCACGCCCGCGACACGTTCTGGTTCTACAACAACTGGGACTTCAACGTCGCCGGCGCGCTGCTCGAGCGCGTCACCGGCAAGCCGCTCGGCATCGTCATCGACGAATGGCTGGCGAAGCCGCTCGGCATGCAGGACTACGCGCCGTCCGACGTCTTCGCCGCGCTCGAGCCGCACGTGTCGCGCTGGCCGGCGCTCACGATCCGGATGTCCGCGCGTGACCTCGCGCGCTTCGGCGAGCTGTGGCTGAACGAAGGGCGCTGGAACGGACGCCAGCTCGTTCCGGCGGCGTACATCGCGCGCGCGTCGGCGCCGGCGTCGAGCACGGGCGCGCCCGGACAGGGCTACGCAATGATGTGGTGGACTTACGATGCCGGCTCGGTCGATGCGAAGCAGTATCCGAACGCTTCCCGCGTGCGCCTCCTGCTCGCGCGCGGCCTCGGCGGACACGTGCTCGCCATCGTGCCGGACGCGCACCTCGTCATCGTTCATCGCGCAGACACCGATCACGGTCGTCGCGTCCCCGGCGCCGCGGTCTGGACGATCATCGACCGCATTCTCGGCGCGCGCCGCGGCGTCCCCATCCGCCGCGCGCGTGCGTCCGCGGTGCGCATCGAACCGTTCGCGAGCCAGCTCGCGCCGTTCGTCTGGCCGCACGCCGTCGCGATTTCTCCGCGTGCAATGCAGAACGTCGCGGGCGACTACGAGCTGCGCCCCGGCGTTGTCGCGCACGTCTTCATCGAAGACGGCCGGCTCTTTGCCTCGATGCCGGGACGCGGCGAGGCCGAGCTTTTCGCGACCTCGCCCACGGATTTTTTCGTGCGCGTCGACGCGGGGACCACCATCCACTTCGATCTCGACGACGCCGGCGTCGCGGCACGCGTGCGCGTCACGATCGGCGGGAAGGAACTCGTGGCGCGCCGTATCCCTGTGTAAAATAACTGCCTGTCCATGCGGAAATTCATCGTCCCGTTGTTGCTCCTCCTCACGTCTGCCGTCTTCGCGTCTCCGGCGGCCTCGACGCGTCCCAACGATCGCGAGTGGTCGCTGATCGCGGCGGACTTTCAGTGGATCCAGACGCTGCGCGCGGCGCAGAAGCAGCCGGCGCCGAATTCGACGCGGAAGGAGCAGATCGAGCTGCTGCTCGAGAACCATCGCAAGATCGAGCCGACGTACGTCGCCTTCGTCGACAAGGTGCGCGACTACTGGGAGCGCACGGGCGATCCGCGCGCGGCCACGTTGCTCGCGAACGAGAAGATCGCGCTCGGCGACGAATACATGAACGTTCTCTCGCGTTACGACAAAGCCATCGCGCTCTACCGCGCGGCGCTCGAGTTCGACGCGGCGAACAGCATCGCGCAGCAGCGCATCGCGCTGGCCGAGCAGAAGCGGTACGTGTCGATGAGCTCCTTCGCCACCGTGAAGACGGGGATGAAGGAAGAAGAAGTACGGAAGCTGGTCGGGTTGCCGCGCGAGGACTGGATCAAGCAGGTCGTCCAGAACAACCGCGTGTACTCGGTCTGGATTTACCCGAAGTCGGACGGCGGCGCCTCGGCGATCTACTTTGACAACGGCGTCGTCTATCACACAAACTGGAACGCTGCCGCGCCGCCGGCGCCAGCGACGTCGAAGTAGTGATGTTCCGGGAGGACGAGAGGATGGAAGAACAGCACACCGCCGACGATCAGTCGCACTACGAAATCTCGCTCACCGCCGGACAGGCGTTCATCGCCTTCGTCCTGCTGCTGCTCTCGCTCGCCGCGTCGTTCGCGTTCGGGCTGATGATCGGCAAGGGACAGGCCGACGAGCGGCTGGTGGTGCGCAAGGAAGCGCCGCCCGCCGTGACGGAGGCGAGCGTGCTGCCGAAGAAAAGCAGCGACGGCCACATCGTCGAGCTCGGCGTTGGCGACGACGACTTCCGCGCGCCGGCCACCAGCAGCACCGACACGTCTAACACCGACGCGAACGCCGCGACGGACAGCTCCGCAACCGCGGCCGTGATCGAAGAGCCGTCCGCGACGACGACCGCGGCGCCTGCGCCGTCCACGAACACGCCTCCGGCGACGACGCCCGCGAGCACGACGCCGGCCACGACGCCCGCGTCCCCGACGCCCGCTCCCGCGGCGGCCACACCGTCATCCGCGTCGACGCCGGTCTTCGCGCAGTTGCTCTCGACGTCCGACCAGAAGACGGCGGAAGCGCTCGCCGCGAGGCTCATCAACCGCGGCTTCACGAGCGCGTACGTCGTGCGCGGCGCGACGGACAAAGGTTCCGTGTTCCGCGTGCGCGTGCGGTTCGGATCGGACGCGGAGGCGCGTGCGGCGGAGACGAAGCTGCACGAGTTCTCCAGCGACGTCTGGATCACGACGAAGTAGCGCGGGCAAGAAATGATGCGCCGTCCGTTGCGGACGGCGTTAAACTGTTCCGGAATGATGTCCGGCGTGATCCAGGGCTCGTTCCCTCACGGATTGCCCCGTCCGGCGCGGCCGCCGGTTCAGCGCAGCGCTGCGCCGATGCCGCCGCATGCGATGCCGCTTCCGCCGCAGCTGTCGACGCTGGTCGTGCGCGACGGCGGTCAGCCGCTACCGCCGCAGGTCCGGCAGCGCATGGAAGCGGCGTTCTCCGCGAGGTTCGACGACGTTCGCGTGCACATCTCGCCGCAGACGCAGGCCCTCGGCGCGGTCGCCCTTACGCACGGCTCGCACATTCACGCACGACGCACGACAGCACGCGCGGCCACGTGCTCGCCATCAATCCCGGCGACGCGCACGACGGCCGCTCCGGCGCCGCGGGCGGCTTCGCGTATCGCATGCTCTACATCACGCCCGAACGCATGCGCTCCATCGCCGGCGACTTCGCCACGCGCACGCCGCTCGTGCGCGATCGCACGCTCGCGTGCGCCGTCGACGACGCATGGCGTGCCATGCATCACGACCCGCGGACGCTCGCCGCGGACGAGCTTCTCGAGCGCGCGCTCGTGCAGCTCGTGTCGAGCCACGGCGGCCTCGCGCCGTGCGTGTCGTCGCGTCTCGATCAAGCCGCGCTCACGCGCGTGCGCGAGCACCTCCACGCGCACCTCGGTGATCGCGTGCGTCTCGGCGAGCTCGCCGCGCTCGCGTCGATGAGCCGCTTCCAGCTGACGCGCCAGTCCAGCGCGCGTACGGCGTGCCGCTGCACGCGTATCACCTGCACGTGCGTCTGCTCGAAGCGAAGCGGCGGCTGCGCGACGGCGCGCGCGTCGCGGCCGTCGCGGCGGAGCTCGGCTTCAGCGATCAGAGTCATCTCCATCGCCGTTTCAAAGGAACGTTCGGCGTGACGCCGGGAGAGTGGCGCCGCGCGACGGCGTCTGCCGGACTCGGCACGACCCTCGCTGGCATTGACGCTCATGGCTGACACATCCGATCCACTGCGCTCGAAGACGACCACGCCGGAGCTCGAACAGCTCCGCAGCGCGCAGGCGGCGAAGAAACGCCCCTCCGTCGATCCGACGCACATCCTCGACAAGGCGATCTACCAACTCTGGGAGACGATCAACGACCTCGATCAGATCCAGCCCGAGCGCGTGGAGCATTACCGCGTCTCGATCTTCGGCAGCTCGCGCATCCGCCGCGGCGATCCGATCTACGAAGAGGTCAAGAAGCTGAGCTTCGAGCTCGCGCGCCTGGGCGTCGACATCGTCACCGGCGGCGGTCCCGGTCTCATGGAAGCGGCGAACTCCGGCGCGCGCGAAGGACAGTCGGGCACGAACGCGCGCTCGTTCGGCCTGGCCATTCACCTGCCGACGGAAGAGTCGGCGAATCCATTCGTCGACAAGGTGTTCCGTCACCGCACGTTCTTCTCGCGGCTCCATCACTTCATCCGGCTCTCGTCCGCGTTCATCGTCGTGCCGGGCGGCATCGGCACGGCGCTCGAGCTCTTCATGGTGTGGCAGCTGCTGCAGGTCAAGCACATGAAGCAGCATCCGCTGATCCTCGTCGGTACAATGTGGCCCGGACTGATCGACTGGATCCGCGGGACGATGCTCGAACGCGGCCTCGTCAGTCCATCCGACTTCGACGTGATCAAGGTCGTCGGCTCCTCCGAAGAAGCCATTCCGATCATCCGCGAGTCGTACGAACGATGGCAGCAGGAGGAACGAGGAAATGCCAACCCAGGAGCAGGTTCTTGACGCGCTGAAGAAGGTCCGCTTTCCGGGCCTGTCGCGCGACATCGTGTCATTCGGATTCGTGCGCGACGCCGTGGTCGACGGCGGCGCGGTCTCTTTCACGATCCACTTTCAAACTGAGAATCCGACTGTCGGCCAGCAGATCGCGCGCGACGCGGAAGCCGCGGTGCGCGCGCTCGACGGCGTCACGGACGTCCGCGTGAACCTCGAGATCGGCGCGCGCCAGAGCGCCGCGACCGCCGGCCCGATGCCGGCCGGCCCGAATGCGCTCGAAGGCGTGAAGTACCGCATCGCCGTCGCGTCGGGCAAAGGCGGCGTCGGCAAGTCCACCGTGTCGACGAACCTCGCGCTCTCGCTGCGCGCGCTCGGCTTCACCGTCGGTTTGCTCGATGCGGATATTTACGGGCCGTCGCAGCAGATGATGCTCGGCATCAGCGGCAAGCCGCAGATCGACGAGACCGACGAGAAGATCCTGCCGATGGAGCGCCACGGCATCAAGACGATGTCCCTCGGCCTCATCACCGAAGCCGACACGCCGGTGATCTGGCGCGGGCCGATGGTCATGAAGGCCATCGATCAGTTCCTCACCGACGTGAAGTGGGGGACGCTCGACTTTCTCGTCATCGATCTGCCGCCCGGCACCGGCGACGCGCAGCTGACGCTGACGCAGAAGGCCGGCCTCACCGGCGCCGTCGTCGTCACGACGCCGCAGGACGTCGCGCTCATCGACGCGCGCAAAGGCCTGGCGATGTTCCGCAAGGTGAATGTCCCCGTGCTCGGCATCGTCGAGAACATGAGCTACTTCATCTGCCGCCACTGCGGCGAGCGCGAAGAGATCTTCGGCCACGGCGGCGGGAAGAAGACCGCGGCCATGCTCGGCGTGCCTTTCCTCGGCGAAGTCCCGATCGATCCGAAGGTCGTCGTCGGCGGCGACACCGGCGAGCCGATCGTCGCGTCCGATCCCGACGCGCCCGCGGCGCAGGCGTTCCGCGAGCTCGCGCGTCAGGTCGTCGAGCAGCTCGAGTCAGGAATGGCCGGACATACGCACGGCCACGACCACGAGCACGACCATCATCACCACCACGATCACGACCACGCGCACACGCACTGACGCCGCGCGCGTTTACTTCCGCGCTTTCGCCGCACGCAGCGCGCTCACGAAGCGCGCCGCGTCGGCGGGCGCGAAGTTGCGCAGCTCATCGACGTGGTTGACCTTCAGCTCCTCGAAGACGCGCTCGTTCTTGTCGTTGAGCAACCGCAGCTCGTCGTTCGTGTAGTCGACGCTGCGGATCGACGCGATCGGGAACTCGAGCGACTTGCCGGTCGCGAATTTCACGCCGCCCATCACCGCCGCCTCGATGAGCCCTTCGAGAAAGCCTTTCTCTTCGCCGTCTTTCTTCTTCTCTTCCGACTTCATCTGCGCGAGCGCGCGATCGGTGAGCTGCACGGCCACGCTGTTCTCGAGCAACATGAGCGCGGTCATGCCGTCGCGCGAGACGATGGTGAGGCGCGCGTCGCGCAGCTCGCGGTGCGGTCCGACGCTCGTGCGCGAGTCCTTGACGCTGACGGACAGCGACAGGCCGTCCGCGTAGGCGACGCCGAGACATCCGAGGGAGACGAGCGCAACCGCGAGGAACCGTTTCATGAGTCGGTATACGACTCCGCCGCGTGCTGGTTGCAGCGGCACTTTGATATCTTGCGCGCCGCCATGATCAACAAAGTCGTCGCTTCCGCCGCCGAAGCGGTGCAGGACGTCACCGATGGTTCGACGCTCGTCGTCGGCGGCTTCGGGCTCTGCGGCATTCCGGAAAACCTGATCAACGCGCTCGTCGAGAAGGGCGTCCGCGGCCTGACGTGCGTCTCGAACAACGCCGGCGTCGACGACTGGGGACTCGGCCTGCTCCTGCAGACGAAGCAGATCCGCAAGATGGTCTCGTCGTACGTCGGCGAAAACGCGGAGTTCGAGCGGCAATACCTCGCCGGCGAGCTCGAAGTGGAGTTCGTTCCGCAGGGCACGCTCGCCGAGCGCATGCGCGCGGGCGGCGCCGGCATCCCGGCCTTCTACACGCCCGCGGGCTACGGCACGATCGTCGCCGAAGGCAAAGAAACGCGCACATTCGACGGCCGGCCGTACGTCATGGAACGCGGCATCGTCGGCGACTTCTCGCTCGTCGCCGCCTGGCGCGGCGATCGCCTCGGCAATCTCGTCTACCGCAAGACCGCGCGCAACTTCAATCCGATGGCCGCGACCGCGGGAAAGATCTGCGTCGCCGAAGTCGAGGAGCTCGTCGAGCCGGGCGAGCTCGAGCCCGACGGCATTCACACGCCGGGCATCTTCGTCCATCGCGTGGTCGTCGCGCCGCGCCAGAAACGCATCGAGCAGCGCACCGTCAGGAAGGGATAACGCCGATGCCTCTTAATCGCGAACAGATCGTCCGCCGCGCCGCACAGGAGTTGCGCGACGGCTACTACGTCAACCTCGGCATCGGCATGCCCACGCTCGTCGCGAACAACATTCCCGCCGGTATGGAAGTGATCCTCCAGTCCGAAAACGGCATCCTCGGACTGGGACCGTTCCCGACGGACGATGAGGTGGACCCCGATCTCATCAACGCCGGCAAGCAGACCGTGACCGTGCTTCCCGGCGCGGCGTTCTTCTCCAGCGCCGACTCGTTCTCCATGATCCGCGGCGGCAAGGTCGATCTCTCCATCCTCGGCGCGATGCAGGTCTCCGCGAAGGGCGACATCGCCAACTGGATGGTGCCCGGCGCGATGGTGAAAGGCATGGGCGGCGCGATGGATCTCGTCGCCGGCGCGAAACGCCTCATCGTGACCATGGAGCACGTCACGAAGAAGGGCGAGAAGAAGATCCTCGACGCGTGCAATCTGCCGCTGACGGGCGTCGGCTGCGTGAACCGCATCATCACCGACTACTGCGTGCTCGACGTGACGGACGAAGGCCTGCGTCTCATCGAAGTCGCACCGGGCGTGACGCCGGAACAAGTGCAGTCGATGACCGAGCCGCGGCTCATCGTGGCCGAGAACGTGAAAGAGATCGCCGTGTGAAACCGGCGTTCGCACTCGTTCTCGCACTGACCACCGTTCGCTGCGCCACGATCGCGCATGGCCGCATGCAGAACGTGCCCGTGAACTCGAATCCCGCGGGCGCCGCCGTCCGCGTCACCTGCGACGGCGCTCCTGCCGTCGACGCGGGCGTGACGCCGGCGACCGTGCGCCTACGGCGCGGCGCATCCGCATGTTCGCTGACGCTGGCAAAGGACGGCTATCGCACCGAGAGCGTGTCGTTCCAGCGCGCGCGCTCCGGCGTCTTCTACGCGAACGTCGTTCCGGGCGTCGTCGTCGGATCCGCCGCGGGCGCCGGTGCCGCGGTCGGCTCGCTGCTCGAGAGCGACAGCAACGACAACTCCGGCAACGCCGCATTCGCCGCCGGCTTCGTCCTCGGCACCGCGATTCCGATGTTCATCGATCACGCGACCGGCGCGATGTACGTGCAGCGCCCGGAGCGCGTCGATGTGACGCTGACGCCGGCTACGCCGTGAGCTTACGCCCGCTACGCCGTAACGGCGTCGCTCTCGGTTTCCGGCTTCTTCCTCATGTCGAGGAACAGCAGGCCGATGCCGATGCAGATCGCGGAGTCGGCGACGTTGAACGCCGGCCAGTGATGCACGCCGACGTACGCGTCGAAGAAGTCGACGACGTAGCCGAAGCGGAAGCGGTCGAGGAGGTTGCCGATCGCGCCGCCGAGAATGAGATGCAATCCCGTCTGCAGCAGGCGATCGGTGACGGCGGAGCGGAGCGCGTACACGACCACGACGCAGAAGACCGCGATGGCGCCGGCGTTGAGCAGGATCGGCACGATGCGCGACGCGGCGTTCGCGCCGATGCCGAATGCGGCGCCGGTGTTGCGCACGTGCACGAGCTGAAAGAGGCCGGGGATCACGGACACCGCTTCATGCAGTTCGATGCGTTGCATGACCAGCCACTTGGTCCAGACGTCGAGAACGATGACGGCGGCGGAGATGCTCAGGTAGTACGCGCGTTTCAACGGGTCGCTCCTGCGAGTTGGCGCTCTTCGATCAGCTTGTCGAGCTCGGCGCGCAAGCGGCCGAGAATCTCATCGTACGTATAGTGCCCGAGGGACTCCGGTCCGCGCTTGAGGTTCACGTAACTCGGCGCGCACCACATGCCGAGGTCCGCGTCGTCGGTTTCGCCCGGACCATTCACGCGACAGCCCATGACAGCGATGGTGATGTCGTGTGCCTTCGCATACTCGGTCATCTCCCGCACGTTCTGAGCCAGATCGATGAAGGCCTCGTTCTCGACGCGCGAGCACGACGGGCAGCTGATGATGTTCAGCCCTTTGTGCTCGAAGCGCGGCACGGAGCGGAAGCGTCCCGCGGCGATGTCGTCGAGGATCGCGCGGCCGACCGTGATCTCTTCGCCCTTGCGCTCGAACGGCAGCGTGAGCGAGACGCGGATCGTGTCGCCGATGCCGCGCGTGAGGAGCTGTTCAAACGCGATGCGCGTCTTGATGATGCCGTCCGGCGGCATGCCCGCCTCGGTCACGCCGAGGTGCAGCGGCACGTCGGGACGCGCCTCCGCGAAACGGAGGTTCGAGTCGATGACTTTGTTCGGATCGGAGTCCTTGATCGAGACGCAGTACTGATCGAAGCCGAGGTCGTCGAGCATCGTGCAATGCTCGATCGCGGACTCGAGCATCGGCGTGATGTTGTCGTCGCGGTCGTACTTCGAGAGCTTGTCGGGATCGACGGAACCGGCGTTGACGCCGATGCGCATCGCGCAGCCGTACGCGCGCGCGACGTCGACGAGATAGGCGACCTTTTCGCGCACCGGCTTCTCGCGCTCGAGGTGATAGAGGTGGCCGGGGTTGTAGCGCAGCTTCTGGACGTACGGGGCGACCTTCTCGGCGAGGCGGTAGTTTTCCTGGAGGTCGATGGAGAGGTTCGCGTTGGGACGCGCGGCGCGGATCTCGGCGAGGGCGACGACGTCTTTCGGGTTGTCGACGGCGATGCGGATGACGTCGGCTCCGGCGGCCTCGAGCAGCTCGACCTGGCGGATGGTGGCGGCGATGTCCTGCGTGCGCGTGGCGGTCATCGACTGCACGGCGACGGGGTTGCTCCCGCCGATCTTCACGTTGCCGATGCGGATCTCGCGCGTCTGTCGAGTCGTCACGCGGCTTCTTAACGCGCGGCCCGGGCAAAGATTCCGTATGATCGCTCCCGTTGCGAGAGGCGAGCGTGCAAAATCGGGCGATTCTGACGGCGCTCCGCGCCGCCGCGATCGTCATCATCGCCACCGGCCTCAATGACGTGATCGCCGGCGCCGCCGCCGGCTACGAGCCGCTCTTCCTCTTCCTCGCCGCCGTCGCCCTGGTCTCTCTCCTCGACGGCGCGATCCTCGGCATCGCCACCGCCGTCGCCGTGGCCGCCCTCGACGTCCTGCTGTTCGTCCCCCGCGGCACGCCGCTGGCCCGCGCGCTCGCGACGCCGCTGCTCTCGGCGCTGGCCGTGGCCGCGGTGATGACGGTGGTGCGCGCGCTCGTCCGCGCCCGGCGGCGCCAGCGCATGCCGGACATCTTTTCCGAGACGATCCCGCTCATCGAGGCGGAGGAGATGGAGTCGCCCGAAACGCTCCTCGCCGCCATCGACGCGCTGCGCCTCGAGCTCCGCCGCCGCGCCGAGCAGGAGGAGTCGCTCCGCACGCACATCGAGGCGCTGATGCAGGCGCGCGCGACCGAGTACGAGCGCGAGCTCGCCGCCGCCCGCACCGCTCGTCCCGCCGACTCGGAAACCGCCGCGCAACTCGCGCGCGCCGAGGAGGAGCTGTCCGCCGCCCGCACCGCGCTCGAAGCGTCGCGCGCCGATACGCAGCGCGCGATGAACGAGCTGGCGCGAGCCGAGGAAGAACTCGAGACCGCGACCGGCGCGCTCGCGCGCGAGCGCGGAAACGCGGTGGCGTTCGCGACGAGCGTCGATACGACCACGCGCGAACGCGACGCAGCGCGCGCGGAGTTCGAGCGCATGGCCGGAGAGGTGGTGCGCGAACGCGCGATCGGCACCGCCCTCGCGGCACGCGTCGCGGAGCTCGAACGCGCGCTTGCCGACGCGGCCGATGGCTCCGCCCGCGAGCGCGAGACCGCGCGCGCGGACGCCGAGCGCATCGCCGACGAGCTGACCCGCGAACGCGCCAGCGCCGCGACGATGGCTACGCGCGTCGCCGCGATGGAAGGCGCCCTCGCCGCCGCGGAAGACGCCGCGCGCGAACGAGACGAAGCGCAGGCGCGCGCCGCTACCCTCACCACGCGCATCGCGGAGCTCGAACGCGGTTTGACAGAAGCGGCGAACGTTTCCCGCGAGCGCGACGCGCTGCAAACACGTCTCGCGGAATCCGAGACGCTCCGCACACAAGCAACAGAAGCGGCGCGCGCACGCGATGAGGCGGAGGCACGGGCCGCCGCACTGACCGCCCGCGTCGCGGAGCTCGAACGCGCCGCCGCGGATGCCTCCGACGCCGCCTACGACCGCAACGCCTTCCGCGCCCGCGCCGAGCAGATCGCGAACGAGCTCACCGCCGCCCAGGTGCGCCTCGCCGCGCTCGAGCCGCGCGCCGCGGAGGCCGACGCCTTGCGCGATCAGGTCGCGGAGCTGGCGGAGACGACCCGCGAGCGGGATGAAGTGCGCGCGCGAGCGGAGCGGCTCGCGAGCGAGATGGAGACGTTGCGCGCGCAGGTGGCCGCATCCGCGGACGTGACGCGCGAGCGCGACGAGCTACGCACGCGAGCGGAGCAACTCGCGAGCGAGCTCGCCGAAGCGCGCGCACGAGCGAGCGAGGCGGAGACGCTGCACGCGCAAGCCACGGCTGCATCCGCGGACGCAACGCGCGCACGGGATGAAGCCCTCGCGCAAGTCGCGGCATCGGGCGGGCGGGTGGCGGAGCTGGAGCGCGAGCTCACGAACGCGTCGGACGCCAGGCGCGAGCGGGACGAACTGCGCGCGCGAGCGGAGCAGCTTGCGAGCGAGGTGGAGACGCTGCATGCGCAAGCCACAGCTGCATCCGCGGACGCAACGAGCGCACGGGATGAAGCGCTCGCGAAGGCCTCGGCATTGGGCCGACGGATGGCGGAGCTGGAGCGCGAGCTTGCGAACGCGTCGGAAGCAACACGCGAGCGCGACGAACTGCGCGCGAGAGCGGAACAACTCGCGAGCGAGCTTGCGGACGCACGCGGCCGAGCGCGCGAAGCGGAGACGCTGCACGTGCAGACGACGACCGCGTCGACGGACGCGACGCGCGCGCGGGATGAAGCGCTTGCACAGGCCGCGACATTGGGCGTGCGGGTGGCGGAGCTGGAGCGAGCGCTCGCGAATGCATCCGACGCGACGCGCGAGCGCGAGGAACTGCGCGCGCGTGCCGAGCAACTCGCGAGCGAGCTTACTGACGCCCGCGCACGAGCGAGCGAGGCGGAGACGCTGCACGCGCAGGCGACGACCGCATCCTCCGACGCCACTCGCGCGCGGGATGAAGCGCTCGCGCAAGTCGCGGCGTCGAGCGTGCGGGTGGCGGAGCTGGAGCGCGCGCTCGCGAACGTATCTGACGCGACTCGCGAGCGCGACGAGCTGCGCGCGCGCGCGGACCAACTCGAGAGCGAGCTCGCGGACGCGCGTGCTCATGTCAGCGAAGTGGAGACGCTGCGCGTGCGGATGGCGACGACGTACGCGGACGCGAGTCGCGCGCGGGATGAAGCGCTCGCCGAAGTCGCGCAGATGGAACAGGCGCTCGCGACGCGCGCGGAGGACGCCGCACGCGAGCTCGCGGACGCGCAGCGGCGCGGCGAGACGCTCGCGGCGCGCGTGGCGGAGCTCGAGGAGGCGCTCGCCGAGGCGGCGGGAGCACTGCGCGAGCGCGACGACGCGCGGGCGGAGGTGGAGCGCGTTGCGAAAGACGCCGCGCGGGCGGTGGCGGATCGGGCGGCGGCGGAGGCGGTGCAATCCGCGGAGCGCGACCGGCTGCAGCGTCAGCTCGACGAGCAGCAGCGGCAGGCCGGCGAGCGGCAACAGCAAGTCGCCGCGCTGCAACACCAATTCGACGAGTCGCAGCGGCAACTCCGCGACCTCGAACAACAACGCGCGGAAGCGCAGCGCGAGCGCGAAGCGGCGCGGGCGGAGGCAAAGCACGCGATGGACGCGGTCGCGCGTCTGCGCGAACGCGCGGATGCGCTGACGGCGGACGCGGCGCAGGCCGCCCACGAACGCGAACGCGCCGAGGCGCTCGCGCTGCGCGTCTCCGAGCTCGAAGCGGCGGCGCTCGCGTTCGACGATCGGCTGCAGACGATCGTCGGGCATCTCGCGTCCGACCACGAGGCCGACCTCGGGCGCGCGCTCGAAGAGAAAGAAGAAGCGCGCGCGGAAGTGCGCAGTCTCACCACGCGTCTCGCGGCGCTGCAGAAGCGCTTCGATGAACTGCGCGAGGTGCAGCCGTCCGCGGCGCGGCGGCGGCGCATCCTCGTCGTCCATCCGGACGGCAACATTCGCACGACCGCGCGCACGACCATCGAGCGCTACGGCTACGACGTCCTCGTCGCGGCGGACGGCCTCGAGGCGCTGCGCGTCGCCATGGCGGAGCAGCCGGACATCGTCATCGCGGACCTGGCCATGCCGAAGATGGATGGCCGCGAGCTCTGTCAGTTCCTCAAATCGCAGGAGAAGACGTCCGCGATCCGCGTGGTGCTGCTCACGCGCGCGACGGAGGCGATCCCTGCGGGCGCGATTCAGCCGGATCAGGTGCTGCAGAAGCCGGTGCCGGCGGAGATGTTGCGCTCGACGCTGGCGAACCTCCTCGGGTGAGCAGCATCATATGCCGCTCCGGCGCATCGAGCGGCGTGAAGCCGAACTGCGCGTAGAGCGCGTGCGCGTCGCGCGTGACGAGGTGCCACCGCCGCAACTCCTGCAGCTCGGGATGCGCGCGGATCGCGGCCATCAGCTGCTTCGAGACGCCGCGTCCGCGATGCGACGGCAGCACGAAGACGTCCGCGAGATACGCGAACGTGGCGTAGTCGGTGATGACGCGCGCGAAGCCGACCTGCGCCTCGCCGTCGTACGCGCCGAAGCAGTGCGAGTGTGCGATCGAGCGCTCGACCCGCTCGCGCGCGATGCCGCGCGCCCAATACGACTCCTCGGATAAGTAGCGATGGATCATCGCCACGTCGAGCCGCGTGCGGTCGTCATCGATGGATATCAAACGACCGGCTCCTCGACGCGCTCGTCTTCGATGCTGGCCACGATCTGGAGCGCCGTCTCGAGCTCGGCCAGCGTCGGCGCGGCACCGACGCTCACGCGCACCGCGCGCGGCACGTCGCGGCCGACGGCGAACGAGCTCGCGCTGGCGAGGCGCACGCGGCGTCGTCGCGCCTCTTCCGTGAACGCATCGGCGGTCCAGCGTTTCGGCAGCTCGAGCCACAGATGCGGCGAGCGCGGGTCGCCGCTGACGTGCGGGCCGAGGATGCGGCGGGCGGCGGCGTTGCGCCGCGTGATTTCGAGTCGTTTCTGCGCGATGAGGCGCGCGGCGGTGCCGTCCTCGATCCACGTCGCGGCGAGCTCGGCGACGATCGGCGTCGCGAAAAGAATGCTCGCCGCCAGCGCGCCATGCACGCGTGGCAGCAGCGCCTCGGGTGCGGCGAGAAAGCCGACGCGCACGGCCGGCGCGAGCGCCTTGCCGAGGCCGGTGATCGAGATCGTGCGGTCGGGCGCGAACGTCGCGAGGGGAGGCGGTGTTTTCTCGAGCAGGAAACCGCAGATGTCGTCTTCGATGAGGGTGAGTCCGTGTTTCGCCGCGACGGCTGCGAGGTCGCGGCGGCGCTTCTCGGGCATCGTGACGCCGGTGGGATTATGCAGCGACGGAATGAGGTAGACGACGCGGCCGGAGCGCGCGCGTGCTGCGCGTTCGAGCGCGGCCGGCACGAGGCCGAAGCGGTCGATGGCGACTGGCTCGAGGCGCAGGCCGAGGAGCGCGGCGGCGGCTTTCGCGCCGTGATAAGTCACCGATTCGCAGAGGATCGTCTCGCCCGCGCGCGCGGTCGCGGCGAAGGCGAGGAGCAGCGCGTGCTGCGTGCCGGCGGTGACGACGACGCGCGACGGATCGACGCCGCCGCCGAGCCACTTCGCGCCGGCGGCGCGGTGGCGCTCCGTGCCGGCGCCGGTGCCGTAGGTCGTGGCGAGCATCGACGCCGCGCGTTGCAGCGCGGCGGACGAGGGCGGCGGGAAGGGGACGCTGATGTGATTCGTGGCGAGATCGATCTCGGCGGACGGCGGCGCGGCGTCGCGGCGCACCGCGCGCACGAACGTGCCGCGTCCCGTGGACGACTCGACCAGGCCGCGGCGCGCGCTCTCGCTGTAGGCGCGCGTCACCGTGACCGCCGTGATGCCGAGCGTGCGCGCCAGGTCGCGGTGCGTCGGCAGCTGCGAGCCGGGCATCAGCACGCCGGCGCGGATGTCGCGTTCCAGCACGTCGGCGATGCGGCGGTAGATCGGTTCGGGGGAGTCGGGCAGGCGCGGCGACCAGATTGTCATAGTGTCACTGTCATAGTTGAATGGAGAGGAGTGTAGCATAGCGCCATGAGCCGCACGACGATTCTCGACGACGCCCTTCTCCGCCGCGCCCACGAGCATGCCGCCGCGTATCTGAACGAAATGCCGGACCGCCACGTCGGCGCGCGGGCCACGCGCGAGGAACTGCTGGCCGCGCTCGAGGTGCCGCTCACCGACGACGGCGAAGAGCCCGCCGCCGTCGTCGACGCGCTGGCGGCACAGGGCGCGCGCGGCGCGGTCGCGAACACCGGTCCGCGCTACTTCGGCTTCGTCATCGGCGGCAACCTGCCGGTCGCGCTCGCGTCCGACTGGCTCGTGTCGACGTGGGACCAGAACCCCGGCATCTACGCAACGTCGCCGCTGGTCTCCGTCGTCGAAGAGATCGCGCGCGGGTATCTGCTCGACCTCTTCGATCTGCCGCGCGAGTCGGGCGTCGGCTTCGTCACCGGCGGGCAGATGGCGAACTTCACCTGTCTCGCCGCCGCGCGTCACGGCGTGCTGCGCCGCGCGGGGTGGAACGTCGAGGAAGACGGTCTCGCAGGCGCGCCGCGCGTGCATCTCGTCACCAGCGCGGAGTCGCACGTCACCATCGACCTCTCGATGCGCTACCTCGGCTTCGGCACGCGCGCACTGCTGCGCGTCGAGAGCGACGATCAGGGCCGCATGCGTCCCGATCGCCTGCGCCGCCTGCTCGGCAACTTCAGCGGACCGACCATCATCTGCGCGCAGGCCGGCAACGTGAACACGGGCGCCTTCGATCCGCTGCGCGAGATCGCCGAGATCGCGCACGAGCACGGCGCGTGGCTGCACGTCGACAGCGCGTTCGGCTTGTGGGCGCGCACGAGCGAGACGTTGCGCGAGCTCGCGGACGGCGCGGAGCTCGCCGACTCGTGGGGCGTCGACGCGCACAAGTGGCTCAACGTCCCGCAGGACTGCGGCCTCGCCATCGTGAAACACGCCGCCGACCACCGCGCGTCGATGACGTCGACCGCCGCGTATCTCGTGCAGACCAGCGGCGTCGAGCGTGATTCCGTCGATTGGGTGCCGGAGTTCTCGCGGCGCGCGCGCGGCGTGCCGGTGTACGCGGCGTTGCGCGCGCTCGGACGCCGCGGCGTCGCGCAGCTCGTCGAGCGTTGTTGCGCGCGCGCGAAACAGATGGCGGAGCTGCTGCGCCGCGACGAGCGCGTCACGATCCTCAACGACGTGCGCCTCAATCAGGTGCTCGTGCGCTTCGGCGACAGCGACGATCTCACGCGCCGCGTGATCGCGGGCGTGCAGCGCGAGGGCTCGTGCTGGCTGGGAGGAACGACGTGGCACGACCTCGCGGCGATGCGCGTGTCGGTGTCGCACTGGGCGACGAGCGAGGAAGACATCGCGCGCAGCGCGGAGGCGATCCTGCGCGCGCTCGCGAACGAATCAGCGACGGTCGCTACGCCGTCAGCACGCGCGTGATCTCGTCGACCGCGTCGGCTTTGTCGACGACGTTCAGCTTGCGGCCGACGCGGCGCCGCACGGCGTCGCGGTCGGAGCTGGTCATCAGGATTACGTGGCCGAGGTCTTCGCCGACTTCCTCGCGGAGATAGGTGAGGACGCCGTAGCCGCTCTGATTCGGCACGTCCGCGTCGATGAGGATCGCCGCGTAGTCCTCGGTCTCCAGTTTCTCGATCGCATCCCAACCGTCGGATGCGCAGTCGCAGTTGAACTGCTCTTCCATCGCGCGGCAGATGGTGGGATTGTCTTCGACGACCAGGATCTTGTCCTCTCGAGCCATGCCTGCACTGTAGGTTCCCGCCTGCCGCAGAAGCAAGCACGACCGCAGCGCGATTGTTATTGGCACCTGCGATGCACTGTGCGCTCGTCGAGATAGTGACGCGAAAAATGTCGATGAGGATGGGATCACACCATGATACCGAGCCGAAGAGTTGCAATACTCTTCGTGACTACGCTCCTCTCCACGCGGCACCTCTACGCTCGCGAAGTACGATTGAGCCAACTGTCCGCGACACCAGCGGTGAGCGCGGCATCGATCCCAGAGCGCACGAGGGTCCAGCGGAGCGCTGAGTCACGCACAGTTGTTGCGAACGCACACGACGACCATTGCCCGAAAGACAAGCCCGCGCTGATCGGCCCGGGAGACAAGAAGGCCAAACCGGTCGTGACCTCGCCCGCGCACTTCCAGTGGCGCACGGTGAAGGACGCGAAGCATTACACGGTCACGTACGTCCTGAACGGCCACGACAACCAGGAGACCCCGCTCGGCACGACGGACGGCACGGACCTCGTCGCCGCCGTCCCCGCGGGCGAGATCAAGTGGCGTGTGATGGCCACGAGCGACAACTGCGCGACCGTCGGACCGACGTCGGACTGGTTCCAGTTCACGGTGAACGCGCCGCCGCCGCCGCCCCCGCACGATCCGCCTCCGCCTCCTCCGCCTCACGATCCCCCTCCGCCTCCTCCGCCGCACGATCCTCCGCCGCCCGCGTGCAATCCCGCGATCGCGATCAGCCCGGCGTCCTCCTCGATTCTCTCGGGCCAGACCGTCACGCTGCTCGCGACGGTGACCGGCTCGAGCAGCGATGACATCACGTGGTACGAAGGCGCCGCGGGCGATCGCTCGAAGACGAGCGGTCACGGCGAGCGCTTCACCTCGCGCGAGCTCATGCAGTCGACGCGCTTCTGGGCCGAGGCGAGCACGAGCTGCGGCAAAGTCTCGAGCAACGTTGCGGTCGTGAACGTCTGCACGCCGCCGTCGATCACGACGACGTCCGCGGACGCGAACATCAATGCAGGTCAGACCACGACGCTCAGCGTGACCGCGGGCGGAGACGGTCCGTTCACCTATCAATGGTACGAAGGCGCGGTGGGCACGCGCACGAAGCCGGTTGGCGGCAACGCCTCGAGCTTCACGACGCCCGCGCTCAGCGGTCCGACCACGTACTGGGTCGAGGTGACGGGACACTGCGGCGACGCCGCGTCCTCGCGCGCGATCCGCGTGAACGTCGCGCAGAGCAACCCCGCCACGTGCGACCGTCCCTCGGCGACGAGCGCGTCGTCGGTGGCGACGATCACCAGCGGCGTCGACTACGTGCTGCGCTGGACGCGCGTCGACAACGCCTCGCGCTATCGCGTCGAGGAAGCGACGGACGCCAGCTTCAGCAACGCATCGTCGCAGACGGTGCAGGACGTCAGCGCCACCTTCCGTCACACGGTCACGACTTCGACGGCGTACTTTTACCGCGTCCGCGCGGTCGCCGACTGCGATGCCTCGATTCTCGGCGATGCGTCGCGCGTGGTGCGCGTCGCGGTCGTGCCGCCGCCCGCGCATGCATCCAAGACGACCGATCTCGTCGCGCCGTACGGCGCCGGCAAGGTCGTCGTCGCCGACGTCGACGTCCGCTTCGACGCGGGCGTCACCAGCTTCACCGCTTCCGCGTCCGAGTCGTGGCTTACGGTGACACCCGCCTCGGGCGGCGTTCCTCCGGCCGGCTTCGTGACGTTCACGCTTAGCGCCGATCCCCGCGCGCTGCCGCACGGCACGAGCACCGCGTCGCTGCGCGTCAACACCGTCAGCGCGTCGGCGTCGGGTGTCGCGACGAACGGCGGCACGACGATGACCGTGCCGATCAGCGTCTCTCTTGTCACGCCGGTGACGCCGGCCATGCCGACGAACGGCGGCGAAGTGATGATCATCCCCGCCGTCGCGCATGCGGCCGGCGCGGCCTCGCAGTGGCAGTCCGACGTGCGCATCTCGCACACGTACACGGGCGATGTGAAGTACCGCCTGACGTTCACGCCGACGGGCTCGGACGCGACGTCCGCCGTGCAGACCGACATCACGGTTCGCGAAGGCGAGACCGTCGCGCTCGACGACATCCTCGGACACTGGTTCGGCGCGGGCATGGCCAACGACGGCGCGGCCGGCGTGCTGGAGATCCGCACGCTCGACGCGATTCCGGGCAGCGGCCGCACCTACGCCACGAGCCGCCTCTTCAACGTCGCCGCGGAAGGCACGTTCGGTCAGTTCATCTCCGCGGTTCCTCTGCAGAAGTTCCTCGGCATGTCGCTCCAGGGCGATCGCCAGACGCTCGTGTCGCTCGCGCAGTCCAGCGCGTTCCGCACGAACCTCGGCGTCGTCGAAGGCAGCGGCCACGGCGCCGACGTCGTGCTCGAAGTCTTCGACGGCGCGGGCACGAAACTCTTCGACATGCCGATGACGCTCAAGGGCGGCGAGCATCGCCAGATCGGTTCCGCGCTCGCCGCGAGCGGCGTCGACCTCACCAACGCGCGCGTCGATCTGCGCGTCGTCTCGCCGGTCGGCAGCGCGTACGCGTACGCGTCCGTCATCGACAACACCACCGGCGATCCGTCGTTCGTGCCGCCGGTCGACGTCGACGGCCCGCGCGCGCGCCGCTACACGATCGCCGGCGTCGCGAACCTGCCGGTCGGCGACGGCCTGTGGCAGACCGACGTCCGTCTCTACAACGGCGACAACGCCAGCGCCGAGGCCACGATCGAGTTCTACGCGCAGGGATCGTCGGAGCCGACGGCGACGCGCACGGTGACCGTCAACGCGGGCGAGACGCTCGCGCTCGACGACGTGCTGCCGTCGCTCTTCGGCCTCTCCGGCGTGGGCGGCGCGCTGCGCATCACGACGCCGACCGCGTCCGCGCTCGTGCCCGCCGCGCGCACCTATCACCGCCACGACAGCTCGACGTACGGCCAGTTCATCTCGGCCGCGACGGACGAAAACGCCGCGGGCCTCGGCGACGAGCCGCTGCGCATCCTGCAGATCGAAGAATCGGATCGCTTCCGCACGAACGTCGGCATCGCCGAAGTCAGCGGCCATGTCGCGACGATCGAGGTGACGGCGAGCGTGCCCGACCACAAGATCGCCGCGGTGACGCAGCTCGACCTGCAGCCGAACGAGTTCGTGCAGATGAACGGCCTGCTGCGCTCGATGGGCGTCGACGACGCGTACAACGCCTCCGTGACGTTGCGCGTGATCGGCGGCGACGGACGCGTGATCGGCTACGCGTCGGTCATCGACAACCGCACGCAGGACCCGACGTACGTGATGGCGCAGTAACTGCGCCGCGTGATGGCGCAGTAACTCCGCCGCGTGATGGCGCAGTAACGAAGAACAGCAATCGCCGGGTCGCGAAGGTCACTTCAGGACTTTCGCGACCCGCGCGAGCAGCACGCTGTTCTTCACCGGCTTGCGGATGAAGTCCGCCGCGCCGATCTCGAATGCGCGCACTTCCGGCTCTTCACCAGGCAAGCCGGAGACGAAGATCGTCGGCACGTCGATGCCTTTCTCGCGCAGCGCCTCGAGCACTTTGTGGCCGTCGATGAACGGCAGGTCGACGTCGAGCAGCATGAGGTCGACGCGTTCGTGCCCGAGGATCATCAGCGCCTCGGCGCCGTCCTTCGCGAGCAGCACGTGATAGCCGGCCGCTTTCAGCAGCGCGTTGGTGAGCTCGCGATTGAGCACGTTGTCTTCGACGACCAGCACGGACTTGCGCGGATCGCGCTGCGCGGTTTCCTGCGGCGGCAGAATGTGCCGGCGGCTGCGCAGCACGACGATCTCCTGCTGCAACCCTTTCGTCTCCGCGTCGGGCTCGACGTTGAGCTCGCGCCGCAGGACCTTCGCGCAGTTGTCGAACTGCTGCAGCGCGTTCGTGAGGTCGCCGCTCTTCACGAAGAGGCGCATCAGCGTGCGGTGCATCGACTCCTGCAGCGGATCGAGCCGCAGCGACTGCTGCGCGACGCCGATCGCTTCGTCGATCGCGTCCGCGCGTGCGAGCTGTTCGACGAGCTGCGCGTGCGCTTTCAATGCGAGACGATGCAGGCGGTCGCGTTCCGCGATCACCCACTGATCGAACTTTTCCTCGTCGATCTGAAACCCGTCCATGAAGTCGCCGTTGTAGAGCCGCGTGGCCGGATCGAGTGCCTCGGCACTCCCGGCGTTGATGAGCGACTCGAACTCGGCCACGTCGACGTAGACGAGCGAGCTGTCGAGCGCGAGGAAGTCGCCATCCTCGATCAGCACTTTCTGCGGCGAGAGCTGCGCGAGCTCCTTGCGAAGCGTGGAGAGCGTCTGCCGCAGGCTCTGCCGCGCCTGTTCCGGGGCGGTGCTGCTCCAGAGGAGGGACGCCATCTTGTCGCGCGAGACCAGCTGCGACGGCTTGACGCCGAGATACGCGAGCATCGCCTGCGACTTCTTCGCGGAGATGTTGGCAAGAGCGCCGGACTCGGAGCGGAGGCGGAAGTCCCCGAGCAACTCGAGGTGAAGAACGTACATCGTGCGCGAGGAATTATAAGGGTCAGCGCGCCGCGACGAGCCGCGTGACGTCTTCGCCGAGGAATGTGCGGATCTCGGGGAGGCGCGCGTCGACGTCCGCTTCGCCGATGTCGATGATGTGCCGCGTGTACGACGGCTCGAACATCAGCATCGAGATGAAGTCGGGAGAGTCGGTTTCCTTCGCGCCGAGCGCGCGCACGAGGAGCTTGAGCTTACGCGGCAGATAGCGCTCGTATTCGGCGGCGAGCTTGCCGAGATCGACGGACGGACGCAGCACGAGCAGATCGATCGGCTTGAGACCGTTGCGCTCGTGCGGCGCCATCTTGCTCAGCAGATCGTTCATCCGCTCCATGCGCGCGACGTCTTCGTCGATGGCGTCGAGGAAGATCGCGTTCACGAGCTGGCTGAGGATCTGCGCCGCGGGCGGATAGCCGCTGACGAGCGGCGTCGACGCTTCGTCCGGCGTGCGCTGGTAACCCGTGGACATTGCGATGATGCGGCGCGCGCCGAGGTGGACGGCGGGGGAGAGCGGCGCGGCGAGACGGATGCCGCCGTCGCCGTGCCATTCGTTTCCGATGCGCACGGCGGGAAACACGAACGGCAATGCCGCGGATGCGAGCACGTGATCGATGGTGAAGCGCGTGCTCGTCGTGCGGCGGTTCGGACCTTCGTAGACTTCGAACGCGCGGCCCTGCACCCAGCGCACGGTTTGGCCGGTCGAGTAGTCGAGCGTCATCAGCGCGAGCGCGTTCAGCTCGCCCGCGGCGATGTTGCGTTCGATGTCGAGGATCGGACAGTGCGGCGGCGTGTTCAGCACGCGGCAGAGCAGGTTGCGCAGCGGCGTGGTGTCGACCATTCCGTGCGGCCGCGAGCGCGTCCATTTGTTCTTCTTCGGCGAGATCGACGCGATCGCCGAACGAAACGGCAACAACATCTTCCAATCGAACTGGTAGATCGAATCGCAATTCAGCTCGCACCACATGCCTTCGAGGGCGCGCGCTTTTTCCGGCAGCGTTCCGCGGCGCGCGGCGAGGTAGACCGCGTTGATCGCGCCCGCCGAGACGCCGGTGACGATCTGGAAGCGGAGGCGCGGGAAGTGCTTCGCGATCCCTTTGATCAGGCCGACCTGGTACGCGGCGCGCGCGCCGCCTCCGGTGAGCATGACGGCGAGGTCGCCGCCGGCGGTGTCGTCGGTCGGGGCGGCCTCGAGCAGCTCGGGAACGCTCATATGGATGAGCTATTGCAGAGGAACTGCCAAATGCTTGCAGAAGGCGCAACGTGATCGCGACGGAACCGCGCGTCGCGGTCATCGGCGGCGGGATCAACGGCGCGGGCGCGGCGTGGGAGCTCGCGCGCCGCGGCTACGAGGTCGTGCTGTTCGACAAAGGCATCTGCGGCGCGCAGACCTCGTCCGCCACGACGAAGATGATCCACGGCGGTCTGCGCTATCTCGAACGAATGCACGTGGCGCTCGTGCGCGAATCGCTGCGCGAGCGCGCGTGGCTGCTCGAACATCTGCCGCAACTCGTCCATCCGCTCGAGATTCTGCTGCCGCTGTACGACGATAGTCCGCGCCGCCGCACGACCATCGCGACCGGACTCGTGCTCTATGACCGCCTTGCAGGTCGTGCAAAAATTGCCGCGCACCAGTTTCTTCCGGCTGCAACGGTTGCCGCGCGTGCGCCGCTGCGCAGCGACGGCCTGCGCGGCGGCTTCGTCTACTGGGACGCGCAGGTCGACGACTTCGCGCTCGTGCGCAGCGTTGTTGCGTCTGCCGCGCGCGACGGCGCGACGATCCGCGAGGAGACGCGTGTCGATGCGCTGCGCCGCGACGGCGACGCGTGGATCGTGCAAACGAATCGCGGTGATGCGTCGCGCTTCGACCTCATCGTCAACGCCGCGGGGCCGTGGATGAACGAGTTGCTGCGCGCGAACGGACTCGCCGCGCGTTACGTGCTGTCGCTCGTGCGCGGCGGCCATCTCGTGCTGACGCGCCGCATCAGCGACACGGGACTGCTGCTCCAGTCGACGACGGATCGCCGCGTCTTCTTCGTGCTGCCGTGGAAGGAGACGACGCTCGTCGGGACGACCGAGGTCGTGCAGCGCGAGTCGCCGGACGGCGTGCACGCGAGCGAGGAGGAGATCGAGTATCTCATCGCGCGCTACAACCGCTACTTTCGCGAGCCGCTGCCGCGAGCGGACGTCGCGTCGACGTTCGCCGGCGTTCGCCCGCTCGTCGGCCGTGCCGCGAATCCGAGCGCGATCGGCCGCGACTTTCGCGTGGTGCGCGACGGCAACATGGTCAACGTGTTCGGCGGCAAGATGACGACGTTCATGGCGCTGGCGCGCAAGGTCGCACTGCGCGTCGACAACTACTTCGGCCGCACGCGCGTCGCGCGCGAGCCGGTGTTCGCGGTTTCGCTAGAATCGCGCGCATGACGTTCATCCCCACGCTCGACACCACCTCGAAGCAGCGCCCGCGCATCCCGCGCACGCTCGATCCCGTCGAGATCCGCATCCTCGGATCGCTGATGGAGAAGCAGCTCGCCACGCCCGAGTACTACCCGCTGACGCTGAACGCGCTCGTCGCCGCCTGCAATCAGAAGTCGAACCGCGAGCCGGTGATGGAGCTCGGCGAGAGCGAAGTCGAGCGCGCGCTCGATCGCCTGCAGGATGAGAAGCTCGTCTGGCGCGTGATGGGCGGCCGCGCCGTCCGCTTCGACCACAACCTCGACAACGTCTGGCACCTCAACCGCCGCGAGAAAGCGCTGCTCACCCTGCTCTTCCTCCGCGGCCCGCAAACGTCGGGCGAACTCCGCGGCCGCAGCGACCGCCTGCAGTCGTTCGAAACCGTCGCGGAAGTCGAGGAAACCCTCCGCGACATGGCCACGCACAGCGAGCCGCTCGTCCGCGAACTGACCCGCCGCCCCGGCCAGAAGGAAGAACGCTGGGCGCACCTCGTCGGCGGCGCGATCGTCGAAGACGCCCCTGCCCCCGCCGCCGCTCCCGAGTCGTCACGCGCCACGAGCGAGCCCCTCTCCGCCCGCGTTCTACACCTTGAAGAACAAGTCGCCGAGCTCGCCCGCGAACTGCGGGAGTTGAAGGCAAAACTGGGCGAGTAGACCGTCTTCGGCGCCGAGTCGTGGTAAGCCGAGGTACCATCGTTCCATGAGCGACGAAGAGCTCAGGACGATGTTCCAGACCCTGCGCGAGGAGAACGCCGCGGCGCATGTGGAGACACGGCGGTATGTCGATGGGACTGCGGGTGAATTGCGGCAGTCGATCGAGCAGAGCGCGGCGGAGACGCGGGAGTACACGGACCGAAGCGTCGCGCAAAGTGCTGCGGAACTGCGGCAGTCGATCGAGCAGAGCGCGGCCGAGACGCGAGCGTACGTAAATCGAAGCATCGCGGAGAGCGCGGCCGAGACGCGACAGTATGTCGACGAACGCATCGGCGCGAGCGCCGCTGAGACACGCCAGTACACCGACCAAAGCGTTGCGCAAGCCACAGCCGAACTGCGACGCACCATCGAAGCTAGCGCCGCGGAAACGCGCCAGTATGTCGATGCGCGTGGCGAGAAGACGGAACGCTACTTCGACATCGTCGCGGAGCGCCTGTACAGCCGGATCGATCTTCTGACCGAGACCGTCCTCGGATTCAAGGACGGTCTCGACCGGCGGGATGAGGAGATCGCCGGCGAGGTCGCCGCGCTGGATGTCCGTGTCACGCGGCTTGAAGCGAAACGGCGCTGATCGGCTTTTGAGGAGTTGCGATGGACGAAGAACTTCGGAGGATGTTTGAGACCTTGCGGGAGGATGGCGCGGCGACGTGCCGCCATTTCGACATCACCGTCGAACGGATGGAGCGTCGTTTCGACCTCCTCGCCGACCTCGTACGCGGTCTGGACGAGAAGTTCGACCGCAGGCTCAACGACCTCGAGAATCGCGTGAACGGCGGGTTCGACGATCTGCGGCTCTTCACGCGTCTCACCTACAGCGACATCGACCGCCGCGTCCGCGCTCTCGAAGTGAAGTAGCCGCTTACAGCCTCCCGCTCCGCACGCGCACGAACGCGTACACCGACTGCGGTTTGTGGCCGTACTCCGCGGGCAGTTCGTGCGATTGCGTGTGGTAGTCGGCGTTGACGCCGACGCCGAAGCGGAAGGTGGGGCGGGCGACGAGGTCGAAGATGTAGCCGGCGGTTGCGTGCGTCGTGCGCTCGACGGCCAGGTCGTTGACGATCACGGGAAAGCCGGACGGGCGGTCGACCCACTCCGCGCGCGCGAGGAAGGTGTTGCGCGTGCCGCGCAGCGCGAGCTCGACGCTGTAGGCGGTCTGCGGCGCGAGCGCGGACAGCGAGTCTTTCTGCTCGCGGCGCGTCCAGAGCGCGGTGACCGCGACCTTGGGAACGCCGTACGTGATCGACGCCGACGTGACTGTCCGCTCGTTCGCGTCGCCGAGCTGTCCGCGCGAGACCTGCAGCGCGACGTTCGGCGATGGCGTGAGCGTCACGCGCGCGGACTGCGAGTCGATGTCGCCGTCTTCGATGGAGGTGTGCCGGCCCGACGTCACCGCATCGTGAAAGACGCTCGCCTCGAGCGTGAGCCAGCGCGTGCCGAAGCCCGCGGTCACCACGCGCGTCGAGTCGTGCGTCGTCTCCTGCAGGTCATACGCGAACGGCGCGTTCGCGAAGTCGACGCCCGACATCCGCAGCTCCGCCGGCGCTGCTCCTAGCGCCGGATCGCCGACCGCCGCCGCGTACACGCTCAGCAGCGTCGACGCGCTCGGACGAAACCCGAGTTGCACCGCCGCCTCACCCCAGAAATCGTGCGCGCGCATGCGCCCGACCGTCGGTCCGCCGCCTTCCGCGGAGACGTACTGCAGCAGCTCCGGATAGCCTTCTTCCGGGACCGTGTACGGTTCGAGCGACACGCGCCCGCGCGCGAGCACGAAGCCGCGCGTGCCGAAGTTCTTCTCCACGCCCGCGGCGAACCAGTTCGTCGAAAACGTGTCGGACCGCGGATTGTCCGGACCACTCTCACCGACGTGCGTGGCATGCGCGTCGAACCCGTGAAAGACGGTCCAGCCTCCGCTCGACGACGTCACCCACGGCGACTCGCCGGGATTCGGCGTCGTGCCGGAGACATTGCGCAGCGGATCGAGCTGCGCTTGCGCGGCGACGGTGGCGAACGACAGCACGACGAGCAGAACGCGACATTTCATGCGCGGCGCATTCTGCAACAGATGCGCCGGGCAGAAGCGTTACTCGCGTCCGACCGGATACAACCGCGCCCGCTCGTCGTACCACGGCGTGCGCTCGTACAGCCACTGCAGCCGCGCGCGCGCGTCGCCGCGGAACTTCTCGTCGCTCTCGATCTTCGCGCGGAACTCGTCCGCGAGCTTCGGATCCTCGGCCAGCATGCGCTCGGCCATCGGCTCCATGATGTAGCTCTCGACGTACTCCGTCGGCGCGAGAATCGAGTTGAAGAAGCCCCACTGAAAGAGTGAGTCCGGCGATGACGGCTCGAGCAACAGGACGGCCAGCGTGCCGAGCGGCTGATCGGTCGGGACGCGCACGGAGCCGGCGAGGTAGTGCTCGCGCCGTTTCTCCGGCGTCGCATTCGCGGTCACGCGCACGCGTCCTTCGAACTGCTGCGCGGCATACTTCGGCTCATCGAACCGGTCCATCGTCACATCGACATCGCGCGGCGCGGCCAGTCGCTCGTACTGAATGCCATGCAGGTCCAGCATCGCAACCACCTCGCGCCACGCCGCGGGAATCCAGTACGCCTTCGGCCGCGGCGCGCTGGTGACGATCGCCGTTTGCTGGCGGTACGGCGCGCGGTTCGTGACCGGCTTGCCGAGCCACTCCGTGCGCACGCCACCGCTGATCGGCGAGAGCGTTTTGCGCGAGGCGATGCCGAGAACGTCGATGATCGGTGACGTCGCATTCGGATCTTCCTTCCACGCCATCGCGACGGGATCTTCGCGCCGCGCGCGATCCGACGCGATTGCGTTGCGCAGTCCCTGCGGATCGGCGCCGATCGCACGGAGCGCGTGCTCGAGGAAGACGTACGTGCCGAGGACGCGCTGATCGTAGGGCTTGAGGGAGTGGTTCTCGACGAGGATCGAGGGGAGCTGGCGCGCGTCGCCGTAGCCGTTCGACAGGCGCGGATCGGTGATGCCGCCGGCGAGTCCCGCGAGCGGATCATCGGTGAAGACGAGCGGACCGGGGACGTGCCCCATCTGCTGCAGGCCGCGGTCGACGTTCGGACGGAACTTCGCGTCGAGCCACGACGCGATCGCGGGCGAATGCCCTTCCTTCGGATTCCAGCCGTATGTCACGTCGTACTGGTAGTCGGCGCCGTCGGTGACGTGCAGGTCGATGTAGAGGTCGGGCTGCCACGTGACGAGCGCGTGCAGCATGGCGCGCATCTCTTCCGTGTCCGCCTTCACATAATCGCGGTTGAGGTTGTAGTTGCGCGCGTTCGTGCGCCAGCCGCTTTCCTCGGGGCCGCGCTGGTTGATGCGGCTGTAGCGCGTGAAGCGCTCGTGCCCGTCAACGTTGAAGATGGGGACGAAGAGCAGGTTCGCCCGATCGAGCAGCTCGCGCTTCGTGCCGCGCACCGTCATGTCGCGGAGCAGCATGAGGCCCGCGTCCTTGCCGTCGATCTCGCCCGCGTGAATGCCGCCTTGCGCGAAGAGCGTCGGCCTGCCGTTGCGGCGCAGCGCGTCGCGAGTCGACGCGCCTTCTTTCGACGCGACGACGAGCCACAGATCGCGTCCTTCCGCCGACTTGCCGAGCGACAACATCTTCAACTGCGGCGCCGCCGCGACGAGCCTGCGCAGATACGCGACCGTCTCGTCATAGCGCGGCGTCGTGCGGAACTGCGTCGCCTCGGATGGCGTGACCCAGCGGTCCGTCGCCGGCAGCATCAGCGCGCGGCTCGCGCCGTTCCACGGAATCAGCGGCGGAAGGACGGGAGTCTGTGCGGAAGTGAGCGTCGCGGAAAGAAGAAGCGCCGTCAGCATGACGGCGCTTCTTAGCACAAACGCGAGAGAAACCAAGCCTTACTTCGCGAACACCTCGTCCACGCTGACGATGCGCACGTTCTCGGGTTTGAGGTTCAGCTTGTAGCTGCCGATCACCTTGTCTTCTTCGGCGAGCTCCGGCTTCGGCGCGTCGTACTTGATCGAGGTCGGGGCGTCGGAGAGCAGCGCGTCGCGGAGGCCTTCCGCGTCCTTGGTCACGATCACGATCTGCAGGTTTTTCGCGGAGAAGTACTTCTTGATCGCGCGGTTCACCTGGTCGCGCGTGAGCTTGGCGTACTGCGCGCGCATGTAGTCGGTGTACTCCGGCGTGCCGTACCACCACGAGTCGAGCGCGTAGCCGAGACTCTGGTTCTGGGTCGACGTCAGCAGGAAGACGTTCTTCATCACGTAGTCGCGCGTTTTGTCGAAGTCTTCCTGCGAGAGGCCGTTGTCGATCATCTTCTGCGTCTCGTAGAGCGCGATGCGCAGCGCCATCTGCGCGTTGACCGGCACGACGGGACGGATCCACACCTCGAAGAGCTGCGAGCGGCGGGCGATGTTCGGGCTGGGGAAGAACTGCTGGCCCGGACGATTGAAGAACTCGACGTACGCGTAGTCGCCGTAGTTGAGGCCGCGTGTTTCGCGGATGCGGTCATAGAGGCGGCCGGACGACGCGCGATGTTCGCCGAGCCACACGCGCGCGAGATTGAGCGCGGCGAAGTCGGAGTCCTCGCGCGTCACCGGGATCGGAGTTCCGAGCGAGATCGCGGTCGCGCGCGTGTCCTTCTTCACGATCTGGATCTGCAGACCCTGCGGCTGCTTCGCGACGATGGCGGGCAGCGACGCGATGGTGGTCGTCGTCGCGCCGGCACCGAGCTGCCCGAGGTCCGTCTTGAGGCGCTGCACGAGCGAATCGGGGAAGTCGCCGGAGAGGCCGACCACCACGTTCGTGGCCTTGTAGTTGTCGGCGATGAACTTCTTCACGTCGTCGAGCGTGATCGACTGCAGGCCGGCGATGGTGCCGAGCGGCGTGTGGCCGTACGGCGTGCCGTCGAAGAGCACGTTCTGCAACTGCTCCTTGCCGAGCTCCTCGTCGTTCGCGGAGCGGAGGTCGGTCTGCAGTTCGTTGAGCTGCTGATCCTTGAGGCGCTGGAAGTCTTCGTCGCGGAAGCCGGGCGTGAGCAACTGCGGCAGCACGACGTCGAGGAACTTGCCGAGGTTGTCCTTGTGGACGACGCCGGTCAGCGTGGTCATTTCCTTGTCGACCTGGCTGCCGAACGAGCCGGCGATCGGGAAGAGGGCCTTCTGGATCTCGTCGACGCGCATCGACTTCGACCCCGCCTCGGTGATCATCGACGCGGCGAGCTGCGCGAGACCTTCCTTGCCTTTCGGATCGTTCGCCGAGCCGACCGTGAAGAGGAGCTTGAACATCACGTTCGGCAGCACCGACTTCTGCTGGATGAAGCGGATTTGCACTTCCTGTCCGTTGGCCATCGCCGGCGCGGCCGACGTCATCGCATCGACCGACGGCAGCTTCGCCTCCGCTTCCGGCATCGGCTGCGTGGAGAGGTCGGTGATGACCATGTTCGCGTCGGTGACGTACTTGCGCGCGGCGGCCTGGATGTCGTCCGGCGTCGTCTGCGAGTAGACGTTGTAGAACTTGTTGATCGTGTCGAACGAGCGCTCGAAGTACGCGAAGCGGGCGATGGTCGACGCGATCGCTTCGGTGTTGTCGAGACGGCGCACGAAGCCGTAGCGCGTGCTCGACTTCGCATCTTCGACGCGCTGCGCGTCGAGCTTGCGGTCACGCGCGGCGGCGAAAGTCTTGAGGATTTCATCGCGGACGTACGGCGCGTCTTTCACGTCCTTGATGCGTGCGTAAACGGTGATGAGGCCCGGATCGAAGTTCGGGCCGGCGTCGGCGAACATCGCGTCGACCTTCTGTTCGTCCTGCACGAGGCGCTTGTAGAGATCGGAGGTCTCGCCGAACTGCAGGTCGAGCATCGTGTCGATGGCGGCGTAGTCCTTCATCTGGAAGAACGACGGGCCGTGGAACGCGACCGTGACCCACGGCAGCGTCGGCGTCTGCCACGCGACGTGCTCGTAGACGGGACCTTTCGCCTGCGGCTCCTGCGGGATGTCGACGCTGAACGTGCCGCGCTGCCAGTCGCCCCAGTACTTCTGCACGAGCGCGATGACGCGGTTCGGATCGACGTCGCCGGCCACGATGATGGTGACCTTCTCCGGCCGGTACCAGCGGCTGAAGAACGTCTTCGAGTACTCGTACTGATTGGGCATGTCCTCGATGTCTTTGATGAAGCCCATCGTGGTGTGCTTGTACGTGTGCGTCGTGTAGGCAGCCTCGTGCTGCGCCTCGTCGAGCTTCTGGATGGGGTTCGCGGAGTTCTTGTTGTACTCGCCGAGGACCGCGCGCGCTTCGGTCTTGAACGCGGCCTCCGAGTACGAGAGATTCTTGAACCGGTCCGCTTCGATCTCGAGGATCTTCTCGAGATCCTCTTTCGCGAACGTCACGTGGAAGTTCGTCAGATCGTTCGAGGTGAAGGCGTTCTGGCGCGCGCCCGCCTTCGTGATGATGCTGTTGTAGACGTCCGGCGGATACGCCTTCGTCCCTCGGAACATCATGTGCTCGAAGAAATGCGCGAAGCCCGATTTGCCCGGCTCGACTTCGTTGCGCGAGCCGGTCTGCACCGGGATCTGGACGGAGACGATGTTCGGGAAGCCGGTCGGCACCACGATCACCTTCAGCCCGTTGTCGAGCGTCTTCTCCGTCACGTTGAACGGAAGAATGCTGTTGGCGGCCGGCTGCTGCGCGAAGCCGGTCATGGCCGCGACGACGCAGAGCGCCGCCATGAGAATGCGTTGACGAACCATCGAGAAATCTCCTTCATGAGGTGGGGGTGAACACCCGGCGCCGCGCATCTTATCGAAGCGGGCGTGTTGCAGTCTTGTGAATGCTGCGCTTACGGCGCAGCCTGCTCGCCGGACGTCTCGTCGGGAATCTCGATCGGTCCTTCCTTGAGATCTTCCTTGATGATGAGGTCGAGGAACATCTCGCGGACGCCGTTCTGGCCGCGCTCGCGATAGACGCGGCGCACGTCGGACGGGCGCAGCTGGATGCCGGTCATCGTCTGGAGGTATTGGCAGAAGACGACGGCGCGCGAGCGGAAGGAGATGATCAGGATGACCAGCAGGACCGCCGCGAAGATCAGCGGCATGGCCGCGGCCATCGATTTGAGCTCGAACAGATTCTCCATCGGACCGTGCGCATCCTAGCAGAATCTCCCGGCATCGAACGTGTATCAGGCGGGGCGGGAGGTATGCATGTCTGAGGAACGATACGAGCCTGTGTCGTGCGATTACCACGACGAGCTCGAGGCCGCGGCGATGCACAAGAACGAGGTCGAGATCGAGTTCGATCTCGAGGGCGTGACGCAGAAGGAACGCGGCCGCGTCGAGGACGTTTACACGGCGAACGGCGCGGAGTTCATCCGCTTCGCATCGGACGGCGGCGCGCTGGAAATCCGTCTCGACCACATCATTTCCATGAAGTCCGAAACGCAGGGCTGACGCCGCCAGCCTCTGCTACCATCGGGAGCGATGCCCAAGGTCCTCTTCTACGCGGGCACGGCGTTCTGCCTTTTCCTCGCGCTGACCAGCGCCGCCGAGGCGGTGCGCGAGCTCGATCGCGGAGTGCTCGCGTTCGTCGCGCTGCCGCAGCCGGCGGCCGCGGTCTCCGCGATCGCGGTCGCGCTCGTGGCCTCGCTGGCGATCGCCGCGCTCTTCCTGCGCATGGCCGCGCTGCTCGCGGCGCGGAATCTGTTCGCCTCGTTCGTGGCGCTGCTCTGCGTCGCCGCGTCGACGGCCTCGCTCGCGGGCCTGCTCTTTCTGCAGTGGCGCATGGCCACGGTCGCCACGCATCAGCTGGATGAAGTGCACTTCGCCGCGATCATGGCCGTCGGCTTCTTCGTGTCGCTGAGCCTTCTCTCGCTGCGTCCGTACTTCAGCATCCAGGCGAGCCGCTTTCTCTCCGCGCTCGTGTTCTTCCCGCTGCCGCTGTTCGTGCTGATGCTGGCGCAGGAGATGTTCGTCTCCGCCTCGGCCGCGCCGCTGCCGGCCGCGACGCCGGCGTCGCGCGTCTACTTCGCGACGCTGGCGCTGCTCTTCTTCTCCATCGCCGTGCACTGCATCCGCCACCGCCATCTCTTCATCGAGATGACGAACCTCCGCGAACTGCTCGACCCGCGCGTCGATCCGGCGTCGCGCCATGGCCGACCGATCGGCGGCGTGGCGTTCGACACGTAGCGGTCATCGTCGCAGCAGTTCGAGCGCCCGCGCGCGCGACGCGTTCCACGTTCTCCAGCCGAACGGCCGCGGGCGCTGCTCGTACTTTGCCAGCGTCTCCGGTGCGAAACGCGACGGATTCGAGAGGATCACTTCCGCCGCGTCGTCGCTGAGCGTGACGACGTACTTGTCGTCGAACGGCCGCTGCGTGCGCGCGAGGTTGGTCCGCACGATGAGCGCGTCGGGATTGATCGCGTGCAGCGTGACGACGGCGAGGACGCCGCTGGCGAGCACGCCGATCGCGAAGCGGCCGCGATGCCCGGTGAGCACCGTGGCGATGAACCACACCAATAGCGCCCCGAGCCAGCACATGAACGCGGTCGTGTAGAAGCGATCCTCGGTGAGGCCGTACGCGTCGCGATAGAGCTGCATCCGCTGATACGCCGAGACCGCGATGATGAAGACCAGCGCGATCTGAACGACGGCGAGGATGCGGAACGTGCGCAGTCCGCGCGCGTCGTCTTTGCGGATCAGCCACTCCGCCGCGAGGAGCATCGGCAGCGTCAGCGTCACGACCCACACGAGCTCGAAGAAGCCGCGCCGCGCGTACTCGCTCCACGTCAGATTGCCGACGCGCACCAGATGCGCGCCGCCGAAGAAGTAGCGGAACTGCACGCCGACGAAGGTCGCGAAGAGCAGGTTGATGAGACCGATGGCGATGTTCGTCTCGGCTGCGCCGAGGGCGAGGAAGTCGGGACGCGAGACGCGCGGCATCGCGCCGCTGAAGAGGAGGCTGCGCAGGAATCCGGCGCAGATCGCCGCGACGATCGCGGTCACGACGAGATGCTGGATCGCGGCCTTGAGGTCGAAGGTGATCAGATCGCTGATGAGCTTCGCGAACGCGGCGTCGGCGGAGGCGAGCAGCGCGCCGAAGAGCAGCAGCGCCGGCAGCGCGATGACGACGCCGCGAAACACGACGCCGCCGGTACGCAGCGTGCCACCGCGCGGCGCCTGCCACGTGAGGTCGGAGAGGACGAGCTGCGGGAAGCCGGCCGCGGCCTGGAGGCCCGTGGTGACCGACGAACCGGCGAGCTCGGTGAGCCCCGCGTTCGCGAGCCGTACGCCGCGCGCACCGGCGGCGAGCATCGGCAGAAAGATCAGGAGCATGAAGATGTCGAGCGCCTCGAGTCGCGGCGAGTCGCGCCAGACGAGGCACGCGGAGGCGACGAGCGCGCACGCGGCGGGGAAGGCGAGCTGCAGCGGCGGCGCGCCTTCGGCCCGCTCGCGGCGGCGCGCGACGGTGGCGGCGGCGACGACGGCGAGGAGGGTCCAGAGAAACGCGTTGAGTCCCCATGGGATGTAGCGGAGCAGGAGGTCGGCGGCGAGGCCGAGGAGGAGCGCGAGGAGGGCGGCGGTGAGAGCGGCGCGATGTCGGTTCATTGTCGTCTCCAAGTTCTTTGCATTGTAAAGCAGAATCCATGCAAAGCGCCGCCTCATCGAAAACTCATCGAGAACTCACCTCCGCTGCATGGAGCGAACGTGCTGCATCGGCGACGGTTGCGCGCATGATCCGCGCTCTTGTCGTGCTGCTTCTCTCGAACGTTGTTGCGCATGGGTATGCGGCGGATGCTCCGCGTCTTCTTCCCGCCGCCGCGTCGCCATCCACTCCTCGCGCCGCCGCCTACGACATCCCGTCCCGCATCCTCGGGCAGACGCGGCGCGTCATCGTGCGGCTTCCGCCGTCGTTCGCGACGAGTGCACCGTCGCGCCGCTATCCGCTCGCGATCGTCCTCGACGGCGACTGGCTCCTCCAGTCCGTCGCCACCGCGAGCGAGCCGCTCGTCGAGCACGGGCAGATCCCGGAGCTCGTCCTCGTTGCGATCGCGAACACCGACGACGGCGACGGCCGCGTGCACGACCTCACGCCGCCGGGACTCTCCGTCAGCGGCAGCAGCCTCTCCGAAGGCGGCGATCGCTTTCTCGACTTCATCGAACGCGAGCTCGTGCCCGCGCTCGACGCGCAGTTCCGCACCGCCGCGCCGCGTCTGCTCATCGGCACGTCGTCCGGCGGCATCCTCACGACCTACGCGGCCGCGACGCGCAACACCTTCCGCCTCGCGCTCGCACTCGACACGCCGATCCACCTCGGCGATCGCTGGCTCGCGAAGAAACTCGCCGCGCGCGCGAAAGCCGCCGGCGCGCCGCCGCTACATTACGCGTCCATCGACGCGCGCTTCGGCTGGGACGACGCATCGTGGTCCGCCGTGACATCGAGCGCGCCGCCGTCGTGGGTTCTCTATCGCGAAAAACTCCAGCACGAGTCGCACACGTCGATGCAGTTCCTCGGCGCATACCTCGGCCTGCGCGAGCTCTTTCGCGACTACTCGGCGCTCGCCGCGCCGCCGTCGCCGACCACGAGCATCGTTCCGTACTACGACCGGCTCGCCGAGAGTTACGGCGAGCCGCTCGTGCCGCCGCAGTCGCTGCTGCGTACCGTCATCGACGATCTGCTGATGGAAGGACGCGGCGCGAACGCGCACGCCGTGCTCGACACGCTCGTCGCGTCGTACGGCGCACCGCGCGATGTCGTGACGCTGCGCGAGCAGGTCGCGTCCGTCGAGCGTCTGCCGCCGCCGACCGAGTCCGTCGAGTCACTGCTCGCGACGCCGTTCCCGACGCCCGACGAACTGCGCGATTACCTCGGCGAATGGGAAGGGGAGATGTGGCTCAATCCCGACGCGAAGACGCCGGTGTTGCTGCGGCTGACAGTCGAAGATGGCCACGTGCGCGGCGCGTTCCTGTCGTGGCCCGAGCCGCAGGTGAAAGACGAACAACCGCTGCAGTACCTCGCGCGCACGCCCGATGGACTCGCGTTCGGCTTCATGAACGGCATGCGCCCGCGCGGCGTGCTGCTGCACGAAGCGAAGCGCGACGGCGACACGCTGACGGGCACCGTGCGTTTCGGCGGGATCAACTTCGTGCGTCCGGACGGCGAGCGTCCGCCGACGATTCACTTCGTGTTGCGCAAGAAACGTCAGTGATGCAGCGTCATGCCGCGCGACGGCGGCAGAAACGCGCGCCGCTTCGGCAAGCCCGCCGACGGACCTTCGAGGTGATAGCGGATCGCTTCCGTCATGCGATCCGCCATCGCGCTCTGCGCGTCGATCCATTCGCCCGGTGCGCCGGCGAAGACGTCGGACCACTGGATCGAGTGGTCGCGCGCGTCGCGCATCATCAGCGTGACGCGGTACTGCTCGGCGCTGCGGTCGACGCGCGCGTCAATCTGCCAGCGCGGCGGCGCGCCGTCGACGGGTCCGGCGAGGTCGATGACCGGTGTGCGCGACGCGCTCGCGAGACGGCTGAGGATCTGCGCGCGCAGCGCATCGCTCCACGCGCGCTCGGACGCGGGAGTCGCGAAAGCCGCGACGCCGATCGCGTTGCGCACTTCGACCCCGCCGGAGCGCTTCGCGCGCACGATGAAGAATGCGAGCGTCAGCACGGCTGCCGTGGCCGCGGCGATCGCGATCCAGCGCGGACGCGCGTTGCGCGCGGCGCGCTCGGGTTGGGCGTCAACCGCCGCGGGCTGCGCGACGAAGCGATACCCGCGGCCGCGCAGCGTCTCGAGATAGACCGGCGCCTCGGCGGTGTCGCCGAGGGCCGCGCGAATCTGGCGGATGCAGTAGTTGAGGCCGCGGTCGAAGTCGACGAACGTGTCGTCGTCCCAGATCGCCTTGCGCAGAGTCTCGCGTTCCACGAGCTCGCCCGCGCGCTCGACGAGCAGCACGAGCACGCGCGCCGGCTGCTGCTGCAGCTTCACCGCGACGCCGCCGCGGCGCAGCTCGAGCGTGCGGCGGTCGAGCGTAAAGTCGCCGAAGCGCAACAGCGGATCGTGGCCGTCGGACATCGTTCCGGTGGATTATGACAGCCGCGCTCCCATGAACGTTTCGCAGCTCATCGTCGGCATCAACGGCAGCCTCCGCGCGGCGTCCTCGAACGCCGCGCTTCTCCGCGCCGTCGCGCGCGTGCTGCCCGACGGCGTCGGCTTCGAGATCTATGACGGCATGGACACGTTGCCGCACTTCAATCCCGACCTCGACGCGGAAGGGATGGAGCCGCCACCGCCCGTCCGCGCGCTGCGCGAGCTGCTCGCACGCGCAGACGCCATCGTGATCTCGTCGCCCGAATACGCGCACGGCATTCCCGGCGCGCTCAAGAACCTCCTCGACTGGCTCGTCTCCGACGGCGCGCTCGTCGACAAGCCGGTCGCGCTCCTCAACGCTGCGCCCGCGGGTGGTCATTACGCGCAGGCCGCGCTCGCCGAAACGCTGCGCACGATGAACTGGCGGCTCATCGACGAGGCTTCGCGCATGGAGCCGTTCGTCCGCCGCAAGATCGCCGGCGAGTTGACGGACGACGACGCGCTCGCGGTGCTGCGCGGTGCGTTGGATGCGCTGCTGCGCGCGGCGACGTAAGCGGACGCAATCGCCCCGCGTGCGACAATCCCGCTCCTCGTGGTGGTCTGGAACCTCATCTTCTCGGCGATTCTTTTGCCCCTCGTCGCAATCGCGCTGCTGGCGCGGCGTCCGCGCCGTCCGCGCGCGGGGTGGCTGGCGACGCTCGTGCTGAGCGGCGGCATCGTCGGCTTCAGTGTCTTCGTCGTCCCGTGGGGAAACCTCGGCGTGCCGTTGCGCTACGGCGTCGGCACGCTGTTCCTCGTCGCGGTCGTGGTGTCGCTGCGGCGGAATGCGGAGGCGCCAGCAGACGAGTCGCCGGTGCGCCACATTCTGAAAGTGCTGATCGGACTCTTCTTCGGCGGCGTCGCGTTCGCGGCGATCGAGGCGCGGATCGCGCCGGCGGGAACGCTCGACGTCGGCGTGCCGCTCGCGGCGGGAACGTACCTCGTCGCGCATGGCGGCTCGACTCCGGCCGCGAACATTCATGCGGCCGATCCCGCGCAGCAATACGGCGTCGACTTCGTGAAGCTGAACGCCCTCGGCTTCCGCGCGCGCGGCATCTATCCCGCCGATCCCCATCATTACTTCATGTTCGATGCGAACGTCGTCAGCCCGTGCGATGCGACCGTGCTCGCGGCAAGCGACGGCGTGCGCGACACGCCCGATCCGAAGCGCGGCCTCGGCAACACGATCCGTCTGCGCTGCGATCACAGCGACGCCGACGTCATCCTCGGCCACCTGCGTCGCGGCAGCATCGTCGTCCGCGCGAACACGCGCGTCGCGCGCGGCGCAGCGCTCGCGCACGCGGGCGACTCCGGCGAGACACCCGAGCCGCAGCTGCACGTGCACGCCGAGCGCAACGGCGCCGCCGTGCCGCTCACGTTCGGCGGACGCTGGCTCGTGCGGAACGACGTCGTGCGGCGGTAGCTCACGGAGCTGAACTCCATGCGCACGTCTGTTCGCGCCGACCCGGGTTGACAACTCACAACACCGGCCGCACATTCATGCGATATGGATGGGGGGAATTATGACGTTCAGGCGCGTTGTGCTCGTTGCCGCGGCCCTTGCTGTGTTCAGTCTCACGTCGCCGGCTGAAGCGCAGCCGATCGTGCAGGGCCCGGTGGTCGTCAACTATCCGGACGCACCGTTTGCTGCTCAGCTGGTCGGCACGCAGATGGGGCCGGACAGCATGACCGTGGCGCTGGATGTCGAAAGCGAAACCGTAGTCACGCAGCCAGCCGTTCGCTTTCGTATATTCGCTGCAGACGGTTCATGCAAAGGTGCTCGGACATTTGCGCGCCGTGGCCAGCTTACCGACGGCAGCGTGGACACTTGGACGATTACGCTCAACGACGTCGCCGCCTCCGACCTCGTGGTCATCGTTCCTTACGAACGACGGACGTCCGTAGACGAATTTTCGCAACGCCCGGACATCTACAATCGAGTCGCAAAACTCTTCAAAAACCAAGCGCTCCGTATGGACGACTGGCAGTGCCGAAGCGAATGTCTGCACTTCGCTCAGGAGTGTTTTGCCTATTGTGGCAGTCTCACGCCCGTCCACGGTTACTGTACGAGTTGTTCATCACCGGGGTTCGAGTGCGGAGACGAGATGGTGTGCGAGTGCATTCCGAATGGTGGTTCCTGCTCGTTGTGATCGAGCCACCCCGATGCCCGTCGGTAAAAATGCAGCCGGACCCCTGCTGACTGGCGAGCGGAGCGGCGTCAACTAAGCGCCGCGCTGCTCGCGGCGAGCGCGCGCACGTACGACTCCGGACCCTGCACCGCGGTGCGCTGCAGGTAGAACCAGAGGCCGCGGAGGCCGCCGAGCTCTTCGCCGGCGCCGGCGCGGCCGGGGCCGCCGTGGATGCAACTCGGCATCACCGTGCCGTGTCCCGGGTTCGCGGCCCGAACGCTTTCGTTGAGGATCATGACGCGGCCGTTGGTCTGCGCGAGGCGCAGCGCGGCGTCGCGCGCGAGCGTCTCGTCGGACGTGACGACCGAGGTCACGAGCGAGCCGCGGCCGCGCGCGGCGAGCGCGAACGCGTCTTCGATCGAGTCGTACGGAAGCAGCGTGGCGACGGGGCCGAAGACTTCGATGTCGTGCACCGCGCTCGCGGCGCCGGGATCGCGCGCCTCGAGCAGCATCGGCGCGACGAACGCGCCGCGCGACGGATCGTCGGCGTCGATGGCGGCGTTGCTGCCGTCGAACACCGGGCTCGTCTCGCGCGCGAGCTGCGCGAGTCCGTCGCGCACGCTCTGCTGTTGCCGCTTCGACACGACCGGTCCCATCTGCACGTCTGCCTTGCGCGGATCGCCGACCCGCACGTTCGCGAGCGCGGCGCGCAGCGCCTCGGTCACCTCGGTCGCTTTCGCGCGCGGAATGAGCGCGCGGCGAATGGCCGTGCATTTCTGCCCGGTGCGCAGCGTCATCTCGCGCACGGTCTCGCTGACGAAAAGGTCAACGTCGGTACTATCCGGTCCGAGGATGATCGCGTTGAGGCTGTCGGCCTCGCAGTTGACGCGCACCGCGCGCGCGATGACGCGCTGGTGGCCGCGCACGCGCGCGGCGGTGTCGGCGGAGCCGGTGAAGGCGATGACGTCGGCGGAGTCGACGTGATCGAGGAGATCGCGCACGCCGCCGGCGAGGAGCGTCAGCGCGCCGGCGGGAAGCAGGTTCGCGTCGACGACGTCGCGCACCATCTGCCAGGCGAGGAGCGCGGTCGACGACGCGGGTTTCGTCACGACCGGCACGCCGGCGAGCAGTGACACGGCGGCTTTCTCCCACGTGCCCCACGCGGGGAAGTTGAAGGCGTTGATGTGGATCGCGGCGCCGGTGCGCGGCGTGGCGAGGTGCACGGCCTGCAGCGACGCGTCGCGGCCAAGGGGGAACGGCTCGCCGTCGCGGACATGGTTCGTGTCGCCGAGGCCGGAGCCGAGCTTTGCGTAGTAGCGCAGCGTGCCGATCGCGCCGTCGATGTCGAACGAGGCGTCGCGTTCGGTGTTGCCGGAGTTCGCGCGGGCGATCTCCATGTACGCGGGGCGGCGGCTGATGAAGAGCTTCGCGATGGCGTCGAGCATCTTCGCGCGCGCGGCGAAGGTGAGCTCGCGGAGCGCGGGACCGCCGGTGTTGCGCGCGTAGGCGAGGGCGGCGCCGAGGTCGAGGCCTTCGGTCGAGACGCGCGCGAGCTCCTCGCCGGTGACGGGATCGGTGAGCGGCTCACCCTCTCCGGTTCCTGCGATCCAGCGGCATTCCACGTAGTTCTCGAGCATCGGGCGTCCTCCGGCGGCGAACTATAATTCCGAATCGGTCATGACAGAAGTCTCGGACGACGCATTCCTGCGCACCTTCGGCGAGCGCATCCGCGCGGAGCGCGCGCGGCGCGGCATGAGCCGCAAGCTGCTGGCCGATCACGCGCGGATGTCCGAGCGCTACATCACGCAGATCGAGTCGGGGAAGGGGAACATCTCGATCCTGCTGCTGCGGCAGGTCGCGGCGGCGCTCGGGCTGCCGCTCTCGCGGCTGGTGGAGGACGAGAGCCCGTCGGCAGAGCTGACGCTCGTGCGGCAGTTCCTCGCGAGGTTGACGCCGGCGCAGCTGAAGGAAGCGCACGCCTCGCTCGCCGCGCGTTTCGCATCGGATGCGACGGTGCTGCGCACGCAACGCATCGCGCTCGTCGGCCTGCGCGGCGCGGGGAAGACGACGCTCGGCGCGGCGCTGGCGAAGGCGCGAAACGTCCCGTTTTTCGAGCTCGACCGGCAGATCGAGCGGCTCGCGGGGACATCGCTCGGCGTCATTCTCGAGATGTACGGACAGCCCGCATACCGGCGGTACGAACTGCAGGCGTTGCACGAGCTGCTCGAAGCGCATCCGCGCTTCGTCGTCGCGACGGGCGGCGGACTCGTCTCCGAGCCGGCGACGTACGAGCTGCTGCTGCGGCACTGCTTCACGGTGTGGGTGCGCGCGACGCCGGAGGAGCACATGGAGCGCGTCATCGCGCAGGGCGACCGCCGTCCGATGGCAGGCTCGGCGCAGGCGATGGATGACCTGCGTAGAATCCTTGACGAGCGGACGCCGCTGTATGCGCGCGCGGACGTGACGATCGAGACCGCGGGGAAGAGTGTGGAGAAGACGTTGCGGGAGCTGAAGGCGCGGCTGCCGCGTTCTCGTGGCGGTCGAGAGAAATAATTCGGCACCGGTTCCGCATTCGGAACTATACTGCCGGACATTGCGGAGGTGCTTTTGATCACATTCGACCGTGAACCCAACTCGTACCAGCACTGGCGGCTCACGTTCGACGGGCCGGTGGCGACGCTGCTGCTCGACGTCAACGAAGACTCGGGCATCGAGCCGGGCTACAAGCTGAAGCTCAACTCCTACGACCTCGGCGTCGACATCGAGCTGCGCGACGCGCTGGAGCGCATCCGCTTCGAGCATCCGGAAGTCGGCGCGGTGGTCATCGGCAGCGCGAAGGAGCGCATGTTCTGCGCCGGCGCGAACATCTACATGCTCGGCAAGTCGAGCCACGCGTGGAAGGTGAACTTCTGCAAGTTCACGAACGAGACGCGCAACTCGATCGAAGACTCGAGCGAAACGTCGGGACTCAAGTTCCTCGCTGCGGTCAACGGCACGGCGGCGGGCGGCGGGTACGAGCTCGCGCTGGCGGCGGACGAGATCGTGCTCGTCGACGACCGGTCGAGCACGGTCAGCTTCCCCGAGGTGCCGCTGCTGGCGGTGCTGCCGGGTACGGGCGGGCTCACGCGGCTCGTCGACAAGCGGAAGATCCGCCGCGATCTCGCGGATGTTTTTTGTACGACCGCGGAAGGCATCGGCGGCGCGAAGGCGAAAACGTGGGGGCTGGTCGATGAAGTCGCGCCGCCGCGCACCTTCGCGGACAAAGTGAACGAACGCGCCCAGGCGCTCGCGGCGCAGACCGATCGTCCGAAGGACGCGCAGGGCATTGCGCTCACGCCGCTCGAACGCGTCATCGACGAGCAGGGCGTGCACTACCGCTACGTCGACGTCGCGATCGATGACGGCGCGCGGACGATCACCATCACCGTCAACGCGCCGGCGGTGGACGAAGCGGACGAGCTCGACGCGATCGTCGCGAAAGGCGCGCAGTGGTGGCCGCTGGCGATGGCGCGCGAGCTCGACGACGCGATTCTCCATCTGCGCACGAACGTGCGCGAAGGCGGCATCTGGGTGTTCAAGACGCGCGGCGACAGCGACGCCGTGCTGCGCATCGACGCGGCGCTGGAGCGTCACGCGAACCACTGGCTCGTGCGCGAGGTGACGAATCTCATCCGCCGCACGTTCGCGCGGCTCGAAGTCTCGTCGCGCAGCATCTACGCGGTCATCGACGAAGGCTCGGCGTTCGCGGGCACGCTCTTCGAGCTCGCGCTCGCGGCGGATCGCTCGTACATGCTCGCGGCGGAGAACGGCCCGAGCATCGTGCTCAGTTCGATGAACTTCGGCCCGTATCGCATGCCGAATCGCATGACGCGGCTCGAGACGCGTTTCGGCGGCGACGCCGCGGAGCAAGTGGAAGCGCTGCGCGCGCGCGTCGGCGAGCGGCTCGATGCGGAGGCCGCGCTCGACGCGGGGCTCATCACGTTCGCGCCGGACGATCTCGACTGGGACGACGAGCTGCGGCTGGCGATCGAGGAGCGTTCGAGTCTGTCGCCCGACGCGCTCACCGGCATGGAAGCGAGCCTGCGCTTCGGCGGACGCGAAACGACGGCGACGAAAATCTTCGGCCGGCTCTCGGCCTGGCAGAACTGGATCTTCATCCGGCCGAACGCGGTCGGCGACGAAGGCGCGCTGAAGCTGTTCGGCAGCGGCACCAAGCCACGATTCTCGTGGGAAAGGGTCTGATCATCATGGGCGGCATCAATTACGACGAGCGGATTCCGAACAATGTCGAGCTCTCGACGAACAAGACGCTGCAGCGCGCGCTGGAGCACTGGCAGCCGCGTTTTCTCGACTGGTGGAAAGACCTCGGCCCCGAGGTCTTCCAGAACAACGACGTGTATCTGCGCACGGCGACGTCGGTCGACGCGCAAGGGTGGGCGACGTTCGGAATGGTGCGCATGCCGGAGTATCGCTGGGGCATCTTCCTCGCCGATCCGAAGGCGAACCGCACGATCGGCTTCGGCGACAACATCGGCGCGCCGGCGTGGCAGGTCGTGCCGGGCGAGCATCGCTCGACGCTGCGCCGCCTCATCGTGACGCAGGGCGACACCGAGCCCGCGTCGGTCGAGCAGCAGCGCGCGCTCGGCAAGACCGCGCCGTCGCTCTACGACCTGCGCAACCTCTTTCAGGTGAACGTCGAGGAAGGCCGCCATCTGTGGGCGATGGTGTATCTGCTCCACGCGTACTTTGGGCGCGACGGCCGCGAGGAAGCGGAAGGGCTGCTCGAGCGCCACGCCGGCGACGCCGACAAGCCGCGCATCCTGACGACGTTCAACGAGCCGATCCGTGACTGGCTGTCGTTCTACATGTTTGCCTATTTCACCGACCGCGACGGCAAGTTCCAGCTCAAGGCGCTCGCGGAAAGCGGCTTCGATCCGCTCGCGCGGACCTGCCAGTTCATGCTCACTGAAGAAGCGCATCACATGTTCGTCGGCGACAGCGGCATCGGCCGCGTCGTGCGGCGCACCGTCGAAGTGATGAATGAGCTGAAGACCGAAGACCCGCAGAAGATCCGCGCGGCGGGCGCGATCGATCTGCAGACGATTCAGAAGTACATGAACTTCTGGTTCAGCTCCGCGCTGGATTTGTTCGGCTCCGAAGTCTCGTCGAACGCGGCGAGCTACTTCGCGAACGGACTCAAAGGTCGTCCCGACGAGTCGCTGTACGACGACCACGTCGCGAACGGCGACTACACGCTCGACCTGCCCGACGGCCGCGGCGGCGTGAAGGCGGAGACGGTCTCGATGCGCAACGCGATGAACGAAGTCATGCGCGCGGCGTACATCCGCGACTGCGAGAACGGCGTGAAGCGCTGGAACAAGATCATCGAGAAGGGCGGCGTCGACTTCGAGCTGCGTCTGCCGAGCGCGCGTTTCCGGCGCACGGTCGGCGCGTGGTCGAACGTCCCGACCGATCCCGCGGGCAACCCGATCGCGCCGGAGGCGTTCGCGGCTGGCATGCCGTCGTGGATTCCGACGCCGGACGATCAGGAGTTTGTGCAGTCGATGATGCAGCCGGTGCTCGAGCCGGGCAAAGTCGCGAGCTGGATCGCGGCGCCGGAGCGCGGCATCAACAACCTGCCGGTCGATTACGAGTACGTGCGCGTCGCGTAGCGGCGCGCATCGTCGGGCGGGAGCGGCCGGGCGAAGTAGAAGCCTTGCGCGAAATCGACGGCGAGGTCGCGCATGCGCGCGGCCTGCTCGGTCGTCTCCAGTCCTTCGACCGTGACCTGCATGCCGAGGAGGCGCGCGAGCGAGGCGATGGTGCGCACGATGTCGTCGCCGCGCCGCGCGTCGGCGTCGAGCAGGAACGAGCGATCGATCTTCAGCACGTCGAACGGAAACTGGCGCAGCGAGCTCAGTGACGAGTAGCCGGTGCCGAAGTCGTCGAGGCTGAGGCCGACGCCGAGCGCGCGCAGATCGCCGAGCAACGCAGCGGCCGCGTCGGCGCTTTCGATGAGCACGCTCTCGGTGACTTCGAGATGCAAGCGGCGCGGCGCGATGCCGCTTTCGTCCAGCGCCGCGCGCACGCGTTCGACCACGTCCGGCTGCAGCAGCTGACGCGCGGAGAGGTTCACGTGGATGGCGAGCTCGCCGCCGCCGGCGTGCGTGTCGTCCCAGTCGCGCAGCTGACGCAGCGCCTCGCGCAGCACCCAGTCGCCGATCGGCAGGATGAGGCCCGTCTCTTCCGCGAGCGGAACGATCTTGTCCGCGCCGACGAGCTCCGCGCCGCGCTGCCAGCGCACGAGCGCCTCGAAGCCGCACACTTTGGCCGTCCGCAGCGAGACGATTGGCTGGTAGTGCACGCGCAGCTCGCCGCGGTCGATGGCGCGCCGCAGATCGGTCTCGAACTGCAGCAGGTCGACGACGCGCGCGTGCATCGCGGCGTCGAACAGCTCGTGCCGCGCTTTCCCCTGCGCCTTCGCGCGGTACATGGCGATGTCCGCGTCGCGCAGCACATCCTCGGAACGCTCGTAGCCGGTCGTGCTGACGGCGATGCCGGTGCTGACCGTCGTGAAGATCTCGTGCGAGCCGATCGTGAACGGCACGAGCAGCGCGTCGTGGATGCGGCGCGCGGTGCGCACCGCGCCGCCCGCGTCGTGGATCTCCTCGACCAGCACGGCGAACTCGTCGCCGCCGAGGCGCGCGACGGTGTCGCTCGCGCGCATGCTCTTGCGGAGGCGATCCGCGACCGCGATCAGCAGCTCGTCGCCGACGGTATGTCCGAGGCTGTCGTTCACGACCTTGAAGCGATCGAGGTCGAGGAAGAGCACCGCGTACACGGCGTCGGAACGCCGGTGCTGCGCGTCGATGGCGCGTTGCAGGCGGTCCATGAACAGCGCGCGGTTCGGCAGTTGCGTGAGCGCGTCGTGGAACGCGTCGAACGTCAGCCGCTCCTCGGCGCGTTTGCGCTCGGTGATGTCGGTCTGCGAGCCGGCGAGGCGCAGCGCGCGGCCGTTCGCGTCGCGCACGGCCAGGCCGCGGCTGAGCATCCAGCGCACCTCGCCGTCGCGCGTGCGCATGCGGTGCTCGTTCTCGAAGTGCGGCGTGTGTCCCTGAAGGTGATGTTCGAGCGCGCCGCGGAGGATGGCCACGTCGTCCTCGTGCACGCGCGAGAACCATTCGTCGGGCGCGCTGCCGATCGCGTCCTCGCCGTAGCCGAGCATCGACTTCCAGCGCGGCGAGAAGTAGACCTCGTCGCTGACGAGGTCCCACACCCAGAGGCCGTCGTTCGCGCCGCGCGCGGAGAGCGCGTAGCGTTCCTCGCTCTCGCGCAGCGCCTGCAGCGTGCGGCTCTGCTGCAGCGCGTAGCGGATCGAGCGTTCGAGCAGCGACGCGTCGATGCGGCCTTTCACGAGATAGTCGGCCGCGCCGGCCTGCATCGCGGCGAGATCGACGTCGCCGTCGGCGAGGCCGGTGAGCAGGATGAGCGGCTTCGTGCAGCCGTTCGCGGTGACGGTGCGCAGGAGCTCGAGGCCGTCGTGTTCGCCGAGGCGGTAGTCGATGAGGTAGACGTCGTGCGTGTCGCGCGCGATCTCGGCGGCGGCTTCGTCGAACGTCGCGACCCAGTCGAGCGTGAAGGGCGTACGGCGGCTGTCGGCGAGGAGCTCGCGCGTGACGACGTAGTCGTCCTCGTCATCGTCGACGAGGAGGATGCGGACAGCGCTGGTGTCGAGATCAGACAAGGTCGAGATCAGTCAATGTGATCGGGAGGCAGCTCGACGATCTCGATCCAGTAGCGGCCGATGTCGCGCATTACGGCGACGAGGCCGTCGAAGCTCACCGGCTTGGTGATGAACGAGTTCGCGCCGAGGTCGTACGTGCGGTAGATGTCCTCTTCGGCTTTGGAGGTAGTCAGCACGACCACCGGAATGCGGCGGAGATCGGGATCGGCTTTGATCTCGCGCAGCGCCTCGCGGCCGTCTTTGCGCGGCATGTTGAGGTCGAGGAGGATGAGGCCGGGCGTCGGCGCGTCGACGTTCGCGTAGCGTCCGCGGCGGTAGAGATACTCGAGCAGCTCTTCGCCGTCCTCGACGAAGCGCAGATCGTTCGCGACGCGGCTCGCGTGCAGCGCGTCCGCGGCGAGCATGCGGTCTTCCTCGTCGTCATCGGCCAGCAGGATGACGATCGGTCTGCCGTGATCCATTCGTGTTCTCTCCCTCGGCGTGCCGCGCCGGAAGCGTGACCAGGAACGTCGCGCCTTCGCCCGGCGTGCTGCGCGCGGTGATGGTACCGCCGTGCCGCTCCGCGATTCTGCGACAAATCGCGAGCCCGATGCCGGTGCCCTCGTATTTTCCGCGCCCGTGCAGGCGCTCGAACATCGTGAAGATGCGCTCGGCGTATTTCTCGTCGAAGCCGATGCCGTTGTCGGAGACGCGCAAGTGACAGGCGCCGTCATCGAGCGAGCCTTCGATGGTGACGACCGGCGTCACGTCGGGCCGATGGAACTTCAGCGCGTTGCCCGCGAGGTTCTGCAGCAGCTGGCGCATCTGCAGCGGATCGGCGTCGATGGCGGGCAGTGGACCGATGTCGATGCGGCCGCCGGCGTCGTGCACGCGCACTTCGAGGTCCTTCGCGACTTCGCGCGCGACGGTCTCGAGCGACACGCGGACGAACGGCTGCGCCTTCGTCGTCACGCGCGAAAACATCAGCAGATCGTTGATCAGCACCTGCATGCGCTTCGCGGCCGCGCGCATGCGGGCGATGTAGTCGACGCCCTGCGGCGGCAGCGCGGCACCGTGTTTCTGTTCGAGGAGATCGCCGAACGCCTGGATCTTGCGCAGCGGTTCCTGCAGGTCGTGCGAGGCGACGTACGCGAAGTCTTCGAGCTCGCGGTTGCTCTGCTCGAGGCGTTTCATCGCGGACCGCAGCTCGGCGTCGGCGCGTTTGCGCTCGCGGATGTCGCGCGCGATGAGCACAGCGCCGCGGTCGACGTTGTCCTCGCGCACGGGGGAGATGGAGACGCTGACGTCGACGGTGCCGCCGTCGCGGTGGCGGAAGATGCGTTCCTGATCGCGGATCGCGCCGCGCTTCGACAGCTCGGCGAGAGTGCGGGAGATCGTGGCGTCGCCGTCGCTGACCGGTTCGAGCGTGTCGATGCTGCGGCCGTGCAGCTCGGCTTCCGGAAATCCGAGGAGCGTCGTGACGGCGCCGTTCGTCACGCGGATCTTCGCGGAAGTGTCGAGCACGAAGAGCGCGTCGGCCATCGTGTCGAGGATCTCGCGCGACGCGCGCGCGGCGGTGATCGGCTGAAAGCGGTGGCGGCGGATCGAGCCCCAGGCGATGGCGATGAACGCGAGCACCGGGATGTAGCCGACCGGCGGCAGGTTCGCGCCGAACATCGGGATGAAGTCGATGGCGCCGGCGTAGACGACGGCGAAGCTCACCATCAGCTTCGCCACGCGGCGGCGTCGTGTCGCGTCGCGCGTCTGGCGGTACTCGACGATCCCTTCGACGAGATGCGCGAGCAGCGCGCCGAAGAAGATCACGAGAAAGAGCGGCGTGAGCCGTCCCGCGACCGCGTACCAGCCCCACGGATGCGGATCGACGCGCAGCACGATCGCGCTCGTGAAGAGGGACAGCGCGGCGAACGCGGCCGAAATGATCCAGAGCGCGCGGACGATCAGCGTGCGGCTGCGCGGCAGCCGCAGCGCTGTCGCCGTGAAGTCATAGATCGCCGCGGGAAGGAACGCGACGCCGGCCAGCGCGATGCGCGCCCACACCGCCGCGAGGTCGGCGTCGGCCGAGAGAAACATCCCCGCGAAGCCGCCGAACCAGACGCCGACCAGCACGATCATCGCGCAGAACAGCACGGCCACGCGCGAGGCGCGCTGGCGCTGGTAGATCACGCCGGCGAGCACGACCAGCGCGAAGCCGACGATCGCCCACGGAAGAGCGTACGGATTCCAACGCACCGGCGGCACGGAGCGATTGTAGGTCCGTTAGAATGGCAGCCGCTCCATGTCCTTCGTCCATCTCCATCTCCACACCGAATACTCACTCCTCGACGGCGCCTCGCGGCCCGAAGATCTCGCCAAGCGCGTCGGCAAGCTGGGCATGCCCGCGTGCGCCATCACCGACCACGGCAACATGTTCGGCGCGGTCGAGTTCTACAACGCGATGAAGAAGGAGGGAGTGAAGCCGATCATCGGCTGCGAGATGTACGTCGCCTACGGCTCCCGCTTCGACAAGGCGGGCGTCGAGGATGGCCAGGCCGACGCCGGCGCGAACAACCACCTCATCGTCCTCGCGGCGAACGACGCCGGCTACAAGAACCTCGTCAAGCTCGTGAGCGCGGGCTACACGGAAGGCTTCTACTACAAGCCGCGCATCGACAAGGAGCTGCTGCGCGCGCATCGCGAGGGACTGATCGTCCTCTCGTCGTGTCTCAAGGGCGAAGTCTCGCAGTCGCTCGCCGGCGGCAACTGGGAGAAAGCGAAAAACGCCGCGCTGCAGTACCGCGAGATCCTCGGACCCGAAAACTTCTTTCTGGAGATCCAGGACCACGGCATTCCGGATCAGCAGAAGATCGTCCCGATGATGGCGCAGCTCGGCCGCGAGGTCGGCCTGCAGCTCGTCGGCACGAACGACTCGCATTACCTCGACAAGTCGGATGCGTTCGCGCACGAGGTCCTGCTCTGCATCGGGACAGGCAAGACGCTGGGCGACGAGAAGCGGATGAAGTTCTACTCCGACGACTTCTACGTCAAAGGTCCCGACGAGATGCGGCGCGTGTTCGGCGATTATCCGGAGGCGGCCGACAACACCGTGCGCATCGCCGAGCGCATCAACCTCTCGCTCGACGTCCACGGCTATCACCTGCCGAAGTTCCCCGTGCCCCCGAAGGAAGATCTCGGCAGCTATCTGATGAAAGTCGCGCGCGCGGGACTCGAGCGGAGGCTCAACGCGATGGCGCCGCTCTTCGCCGCGAAGCAGAAGAAGCACGAGGTGAAGGAGTACTGGGACCGGCTCGAGCGCGAAGTCGACATCATCAAGACGATGGGCTTCCCCGGCTACTTTCTCGTGGTGTGGGACTTCATCAAGTACGCGCGCGACCACGGTATCCCGGTCGGACCGGGACGCGGTTCCGCGGCGGGCTCGGTGGTGGCGTGGGCGCTCGAGATCACGAACGTCGATCCGCTCGAGTACGACCTCCTCTTCGAGCGCTTCCTCAATCCCGAGCGCATCTCGATGCCCGACATCGATCTCGACTTCTGCATGAACCGCCGCGGTGAAGTGATCGACTACGTGCGCGACAAGTACGGCAAGGAGAACGTCGCGCAGATCATCACGTTCGGGACGATGGCGGCCAAGTCGGTGGTCCGCGACGTCGGCCGCGTGATGGGGCATCAGTACGGCTTCGTCGACAAGATCTCGAAGATGATCCCGGGTGGTCCCGGCGTCACGCTCACCGACGCGAAGAAGGACTCGCCGCAGCTCGCCGAGGCGATCAAGAACGACGACGAAGTGAAGAAGATCATCGAGATCGGCGAACGGCTCGAAGGTCTCTCGCGCCACGCCGGCATGCACGCCGCGGGCGTGGTCATCACGCCGGAGCCGGTCACGAACTACGTGCCGCTGTATCGCACGAACCGCGATGAAATCGTGACGCAGTTCGACATGCGCGTGGTCGAGAAGATGGGCCTCGTGAAGATGGACTTCCTCGGCCTGCGCACGCTGACCGTCATCGACGACGCGGTGAAGTCGGCGAAGGCGGTCGACGGCGTCGACATCGACATCGAGGCCATTCCGCTCGACGATCCCGAAGTCTACCGGCTGTTTCAGGAAGGCCGCACGAAGGGTGTGTTCCAGTTCGAGTCGGGCGGCATGGTCGACCTGCTGCGCAAGTCGCGGCCGACGCAGTTCGAGGATCTCGCCGCGCTCAACGCGTTGTACCGGCCGGGCGCGCTCGACGCGGGCATGGTCGACGTCTACGTGAAGTGCAAGATCGGCACGCAGAGGCCGAAGTACCTCGTGCCGGTGATGAAGGAAGTGCTCGAGGAGACGTACGGGATCATCGTCTACCAGGAGCAGGTCATGCAGATCGCGCAGCGCGTGGCCGGCTACTCGCTCGGCCAGGCCGACCTGCTGCGCAAGGCGATGGGCAAGAAGGACGCGGCGGTCATGGCCGCGGAGCGCGGCAAGTTCGTCGAAGGCTCGGTCAAGAACGGCTACGAGGCGAAGAAGGCCAACGAGATCTTCGACTACATCGAGCCGTTCGCGCGCTACGGCTTCAACAAGTCGCACTCCGTCGCCTACGCGCTCGTCGCGTACCAGACCGCGTGGCTGAAGGTGCACTACCCGCGGCACTTCATGGCCGCGCTGATGTCGTCGGAAATGGACCGCACGGAAGCGGTCGTGAAGTTCATCAACGAGGCGAAGTCGCTCGGCATCGAGGTGCTGCCGCCCGACGTCAACGAGTCGAACATGTTCTTCACCGTCGTCGGTCCGAATATTCGTTTCGGCCTCGGCGCGGTGAAAGGCGTCGGCGAGAGCGCGATCGAATCGATCCTCATCGCGCGGCAGAAGCAGGGCCGCTTCTCGTCGCTCTTGCAGTTCTGCGAGGAAGTCGATCTCCGCGCCTGCAACAAGAAAGTGCTCGAAGCGCTGATCAAGTCGGGCTCCTTCGACTTCCTCGGCATGACCCGCCGCGCGCTCTTCGAGCAGCTGGAGTCGACCGCTGATTCCGCGCAGCGCGCGAAGGACGAGAAGGAGCGCGGCCAGAACTCGCTCTTCGGCATGTTCGCCGCGGCCGCGCCGAAGTCATCGACGCCGTCGCAGGTGAGCCGCATGCCAGAGTGGCCGGAAGACGAGCGCCTGCGCTACGAGAAGGAAACGCTCGGTTTCTACATCACCGGACATCCCCTCAACCGCTACTCCGACGAGCTGCGGCTCTTTGCCAACGCGACCACCGACTCGCTGTACAAGCACGTCGATGAGGTCGTGAACATCGGCGGCATCGTGTCGCAGATGAAGAAGTCGAAGATCAAGAAGGGGCCGAACGAGGGGAAGGTGATGGCGAAGTTCATCCTCGACGATCAGGCCGGCTCCGTCGAGGTCGTCGTCTTCTCCGACCTCTACTCGAAGTACATGAAGTGGCTCGACAACGGCGTGGCGGTCCTCGTGACGGCGACGGTGAAGGACACCGGCGGCCAGCAGGCGGGACGCAGCGCGTCGCTGCAATCCGCCGAACAGGCCGCGCAGCACATCGACGACGAGTACGGCGGACATCCGGAGTCGCGCGCGCGCATCTCCGCGTACGAGCTGCGACTCGAGGACGCGGAAGACGATCGCGATCCGAAGGAGATCGAGCGCGAACGGTACGGCGACCGCGCCGACAACTTCGCGCTCTTCGGCGGCGCGCCTGCCGCGGCCCCCGCGCTCGTCGACGACGCCGATGCGTTCAATAGCGCGGCCGAGGCGATCGCGGAGGAAGGGCCGGCGACGACGTTTGCCGCGCATGCCGCCGCGTTTCACGAGTCACCGGTGACGCCGGAGCTCTCCGCGCTCGAGATCGTGCTCCTCGACGGCATCCGCGACCGGAAGGTCAAGGAGATCGCGCTCGAAGTGCCGTATCCGCGCATGAACGACGACACGGTGAAGAAGATCCGCGAGATCGTCGAGGAGCACGCGGGCGAGATCCCGGTGACGGTCACGATCGTCGATCTGCCGCCCGACCTCGCCGCGTCGACCGGCGCGCCGCAGCTGCGGCTGAAGGTGAACCATCACTTCCGCGTGCAGCCCGGCGCGGCGCTCACCGACGCGCTCATCGGCGTCCACGCGAATCCGCGTTACGTGTTCTGAGGCGATGCGCGCTTACCGCGCCGGAGGCGGCACGTCGTTGATGCGCGTCTCGAAGGTGTGCAGCAGCTCTTCGTACGCCGCGGGCGTGACGCGCAGTCCGTTTCCGAACGGATACTCGAGCATGCTCACGAGCAGCACGCCGTAGACGATGACCGCGGAGAGGAACGCCGTCGCCGCGATCTGGATCGACAGATAGCGCGTGCCGTAGAACCACGTGAACATGATCGTGCCCACCGCGCCGGCGATCAGCAGGACCCACATGCTCGTCGGCAGCGAGTTGTTGCTGGCCAGGATGCGCAGGCGGCGCGCCATGGCGAAGTCGTTCAGCCGGTCGAGACCTTCCCGGTAGAACGACACCTGGCGGATGTCGTTCGGATCGGGCGACAGCTGGTAGTAATCGTCCCAGATCACGTCGTTCTTCTCGTTCATGGTCGTCTCGAGGCCGTGCTCCATCTTCGGGAAGTCGTTCTCGATCACGTCGTGCAGGTACGCGATGAGATGCCGGCGAAGACGCATGCGGTCCGCGGCCGGGAACGGCTCCGCGTTTCTCCACAACGTGTTCACGAGTGCGACCTCGCGCGCGACCTTCTCGTCCGCGTCGTCGAGCTGCTGCCACACGACCACCACCGTGAAGGCGAGATAGATCCCGTACACGAGGCTCAGGATCGAGAAGGTGAAGCCGACGTATTCGTTGTTCTCGGAGAGCTTGTGCGCGGGGATGAAGCGCCGCACGACGATCATGCCGCCGACGGACGCAAGGACGGCGACGAGCAGCAGCGCGAGCGTGCCGGGAGGCATGAACATGTTGGGTTTCTCCGAGCGGGTGACGCCGGATTGTAGCAAGAGGGGTCCGCGCGGCCGGCGCGCGGGTGCGGTGGGCGTTTGCGTTTCATCGTATACTCGCGCCGGTCCGAAGTTATTTACGAGCCGAAGGGGAGGGCGCGATGGGAGTTCTTCGCGCGATCGTCGCCGCTACATCGATTCTCATTGCGTCCGTTGCGTTCGGCGACTGTGCGTCGTCGGTACGCGTCCTGGACGTGAACACCGCCACGACGACGCTCGCGGCGGGCCCGGTGGCGTTCAGCGGCTCGACCCTCGGCGTGACGTTCATCGACGAGGCGCGGCGCACGCTTTCGGTCGGCATCTACGACGAGGATTTCAACACCATCGCCGCGCCGCGCCTGATCGCCGACCGCGCGCCGCTCGGCGCCGTCGCACTGCTCTGGAACGGCACCGACTTCGGCCTCTTCTACCGCGCCGACGACCGCACGCTCGCGCTGCGCCGCCTCTCCGCGACGGGCGACCCCATCGGCGATCCGATCCTCCTCTCCCTCGGCCGCAGCGTCGTGCCGACCGACGAGTTGTCGATCGTCTGGAGCCCGACGCTCAACGCGTACATCCTCGCGCGCACCTTCACGCAGGGCGACGGCAAGGACACGGCGGTGCTCTACCTCGGCCGCGACGGCGCGGTGCAGCGCAGCGTCTCTATCTTCGTCCGCGCGCGGACGCCGGTGTCGCACATGCGCGTCGCGGTGACGGACAGCGGCATCATCGGCGTCTTCTTCGACAGCCCGAACGGGACGCTCATGTACGCGCGCATCGTCGGCGACGTTCCGACGACGAACGACGTCTGGACGCCCGCCGACAACCTCGTCGTCGCCGCGAGCGGCGAGCAGTTCGTGCTCGCGCATCTCGATGCGTCGACGTCGCCGACCACCATCCGCCGCATCATCATCGACACGAACGGCAACGTCGTCAGCCCGGAGAGCCAGCTCGTGGCCATCGAGGGGAGCGACGTCGTGCCGCTCGCGCTCGTGAACGGCCCCGGCGACGAGCTCGCGCTGTCGTACACGGACGTCCTCGCCGGCGAAGGCGGCAACAGCCTGCGCCTGCGCCGCTTCACGCGCGGCGGCGCGACGATCAGCGACACGATCTTCGCCGTCGCCGATGCGCTGCGCGAGCGTGCCTCGTCTTCCTATCCGTTCGTCTGGACGGGACGCTCGTACGTCACCGCCGTCTCTCGCGCGCGTTCCATTGCCTCGCTCAGCGAGACGGAGCTCGTGCGCTACTGCCCGCTCGTCGCGCATCTCACGACCGCGCGCGCGATCGTGAAGCCGAACGAGTTCGTGACGTTCAACGGCAGCGCCGCCGGCGGCGGTTCCGCGTACGCGTACTCGTGGGACTTCGGCGACCGCTCCCCGCGCGCGACCGGAACGACCGTGCAGCATCGCTACGAGCACACCGGCCACTACGTCGTGACGCTCACCGTCACCGACGAAACCGGCACCTCGACGCAGACGACGTTCGCCATCGACGTGAGCCACGGCAAGCAGCGCGCGGTCCGGCGCTGACGCGAGGGCGTCAGCGTTTCACGAAATCGAGGAAGCGCTCGGCCGGCACCGGCGGCGTGATCAGGAATCCCTGCATCTGATCGCAGCCGTGCTGTTCGAGGAACTGCGCCTGCTCGATGTATTCGACGCCTTCGGCGATCACCTTCAGCCGCAGGCTGTGGGCCATGGCGATGATCGCGGTGACGATCGCCGCGGTGTCGGGATCGGACGTGATGTCGTGCACGAACGACTGATCGATCTTCAGCGTATCGATCGGGAAGCGCTTGAGGTAACTGAGCGACGAATGGCCGGTGCCGAAGTCGTCGAGCGAGATGCGCAGGCCGAGCTTCTTGAGCTCGTACAGCGTCCGCGCCGAGGACTCGGGACTCTGCATCGCGCTGCTCTCGGTGATCTCGAGCTCGAGTAAATCGGGACGCAGCTGCGTCTCCTCGAGAATCGCGCGCACGCGCTCGACGAGATCGATCTGCTGGAGTTGCGTGACCGAGAGGTTCACGGCCAGCGAGAGCTCGTGATGTCCCGCGTCGTGCCACGCCTTCGCCTGCAGACACGCCTCGCGCAGCGCCCATGTGCCGATCGGCGTCATCACGCCGGTCGCTTCGGCGAGCGGGATGAAGGTCGCCGGCGGGATGTTGCCCATCGACGGATGCGACCAGCGCAGCAGCGCTTCCATGCCGGTGATGCGGCCGGTGCGCATGTCGACGATCGGCTGGTAATGCACCGCGAGCTCGTCGTTCGTCAGCACCTTGCGCAGCCCGTGCTCGAGGGCGATGCGCTGCAGCGCCTTCGCGTTCACGTGCGCGTTGAAGAGCTGGTAGTTGTCACGGCCGAGCTCTTTGGCCTGATACATCGCCGTGTCGGCGTTCTTGATGAGCGTCTCGGCGTCGGTGCCGTCCTCGGGGAAGAGGCTGATGCCGATGCTCGTGGTGATGAAGAACTCGCGTCCTTCGATGTGGAACGGATGGCGGATCGCTTCCGTGATCTTGCTCGCGACCGGCACCGCATCATCCGAGCGATGGAGCCGCGGCAGGAGCACCGTGAACTCGTCGCCGCCGAGGCGCGCGACCGTGTCGCTGTCGCGCACGCAGGCCTGCACGCGCGCGGCGACCGCCTGCAGGAGCGAGTCGCCGATGTTGTGGCCGAGGGAGTCGTTGATCACCTTGAAGCGATCGAGATCGAGGAACAACACCGCGAGGCGGAGGTCGTCGCGATGCGCGTGCGACAGCGCGACCGTGAGCCGGTCCTTGAACAGCAATCGATTGGGCAAATTCGTGAGCGCGTCGTGATACGCGAGGTGCTTGATCTGCTCCTCGGCATACGTGCGCTCGGTGATGTCACGCACGACGCACACCATGCCACCGCCGGCAATCGCGGTGAGCGAGATCTCCTGCGGGAAGCTGCTGCCGTCGCGGCGCAGTCCCGTGGCTTCGCCGCGCCAGCGTCCGCGCTGCTGCACGAGCGGCACGATGGTCGTGATGAGCCGCACCTGTTCGTGCGGCTCGTACAGATCGCACACCGAGCGGCCGAGGACCGCGTGCGGTGACGGATAGCCGAAGAGCTTCGCCAGCGAGTCGTTGACGTACGTGAACTCGAGGCGCTCGTCGAGGATGCCGATGCCGTCCATCGACGCCGTCATGGCCGCGGTCTGCTTGCGCAGCGCGGTGATGTCGGTGCCGACGTGGAGGAAGCCGCTGATCGCGCCGTGCTCGCCGCGCAGCGCGGTCACGGAAACGGCGACGGTGATCTTCTCGCCGTTCTTGCGCGCGTAGGTCCACTCGTATTCGCTGCCGTCGTCGACGTGCTCCGGCTTGCCGTCCGCGTGCAACTCGTACAGCGAGCGTTTGCCGATCAGCTCTTCGGCGGTGTAGCCGAGCATGCGCTCCGCGCCGGAGTTGAAGACGGTGATCGTGCCGCGCGCGTCGGTGGCGATGATCGAGACGCGCGTGGCGGCGTCGAGCACGGCTTTCCGCTGCGCGTTCGCGGCCGTCACCGACTCCTCGGCGCGCTTCCGCTCGGTGACGTCGTAGACGAAGCCCTCGAAGTACATCGCGCCGTGCGAGGAGCGGATCGAGTGCGCGTTGAGCTGCACCCAGATCGGCGTGCCGTCCTTGCGCTTCCAGCGCAGCTCGACGTTGTTCGCGTAGCCGAACGGCTCGAAGCGGCGGATCAGCTCATCGCGCTGGTGGTCGTCGAGGTAGACGTCGCGCTGCATGTTGCGCGTCAGCAGTTCCTCGACCGAGTCGTAGCCGAGCATCTTGGCGAGGGTCAGGTTCGCGGCGACGAAGCGGCCGTCGCGCGTCGACTGATAGATGCCGACCGGCGCGTAGTCGAAGATGACGCGGTACTTTTCTTCCGACTGCTGTAGCGCAAGCTCGGCGCGGCGGCGCTCGGTGATGTCGTGCACGATCGAGTAGAGCAGGCGCCGGCCGCCGGTCTCGATCGGTCCGGAGTGGACCTCGACGTCGCGGATCTCGCCGTTCGCGCGCATGTGGCGGAAGAGGAAGTAGCTGCGCTCCTGCGCGCTGGCGTGCGTGAGGTCTTCGCGCACGTGCTCGGCGCCGCGGACGTTGATGTCCCAGATGCGCATGGCGCGCAGCTCGTCGCGCGTGTAGCCGTAGTAGTCGCACGCGGCCATGTTCGCGTCGACAATCGTGCCGTTCTCCGGATCGATGAGGAGCTTCACGGCGCGGTTGTTCTCGAACATCTGCCGGTAGCGGCGCTCGTTCTCGCGCAGCGCGTCTTCCTTGCGCTTGTGCTCGATCGCGGAGGCGACGTGCTGCGCGACGAAGACCAGCACGCCGAGCTCTTTCTCGCTGTAGCGCGTCGACTCGCGATAGGTCTGCGTGCCGATGACGCCCCAGGTCGTGTCGCCGGTCTTCAGCGGCGCGCCGAGCCAGTCGACGGACGGCGCGCCGATCGACTCGACCTCGCCGCTGGCGACGAGCTCTTCGAAGCGATCCGGCGTGGCGAGCAGCGGCTTGCCGGTGCGCAGGACGTACGCGGTGAGGCCGCGGCCGGGATTCGTGAATGCGGCTGGCTCGCGGTCGATCTCGTCGACGAAGTAGGGGAAGGTGAGGCGGTCGGTGGCGGCGTCGTATTCGGCGATGTAGAAGTTCGTCGCGTCCATCAGCTCGCCGACGATGGCGTGCAGCGCGGCGTAGAACGTCTCGAGGTTCTCCGCCTCGCGGCTCAGCTGCGCGATTCGGAAGAGCGCCGACTGCAGGCGCTCCGCGTTGACGCTCTCGGTGATGTCGCGGAAGTACCACGAGCGTCCGCGGACTTGGCCGTCGACGATGATCGGCTGCGACGCGCGCGAGAGCGTGCGGCCGTCCTTGAGGCGGACCGTATCGGACGTGCGCACTTCATCGGGATGCTCGTAGAGATGATTCACGAGCTCGATGAACGTGTCCCAGTCTTCGACCGAATCGGCCGCGAAGCCCAGGAGCTCGTTGTCGTCCGCGGTGGCGGCGACGTCCTGCGGGATGCGCCAGATCTCGAGGAAGCGGCGGTTGTACGAGAGGACGTTGCCCTGCAGGTCGACCACGAGCGTCCCTTCGAACGTCGCCTCCTGCTGCGCCTTGAGGATGGCCACGGACGTGCGCAGCGCGTCGCGCGAGCCGTTGCGGCCGTGGCGGAGCAGGCGCGTCAGCGCTCGTTTAGCCCGGCCGAATCGTGAAACGCGCGCTTCGGCGGGCGCGGAAAGGTCCGACGGGATCGTCATGTGACGTGGCGAGAGCGATTTTAGTCGAGCCGCTCAGTCTCCGGGGATGCCATGTTTCCGGAAGTACTGCCAGCGTTCGTAGGCCGCGTAGACGAGCCAGCCGACGAACAGCGCGATGAAGACGTCGCGCGTGAGCAGCCCCCACACGACGACGCCGATGCCGACGATCAGTCCGACCCACGTGGCGATGACGAACGAGAGGCGCTCGCTGAGAAAGATGCGGAAGAACTCGCGCGTGGCGTGACCGCCGTCGAGCGGCGAGAGCGGGATGAGGTTGAACATCCCCCAGAAGTAGTTCGCCGCCGCCATGCGCGGCACGAGCGCGTTCAGCATCGGATCGCGATAGACGGCGATGTAGTGGCCCATCGCGTAGAGCGACATCCCCATCAGCGCGAAGCTCGACAGCGGACCGGCGAGGCTGATGAGCAAGTCCTGCCACGGCCGCGCGTCGCGCCGGTTCATGGTCACGCCGCCCATGCCGCCGAGCACGATCTGGCTCGAGCCGAAGCCGAGGATCGCGATCATCGCCGCGTGCGCGAGCTCGTGAATGAGCACGCTCGCGAACACGACCGGAATCCACACCAGCGCGTACTGAATCCCCTGATTCGCGTCGTAGTTCATAGCCACGAAAAAGACGCAGAGGATCAGGAACGAAACGTCGACGTCGAGAGAGGTGTCTCCGATGGAGCCGAGGTGGAGCATTTGGCGAGGGGGAGTATAGAAGCTGAATGAAGAACGCAGAACGCAGAATGAAGAATTGAGAAAAAGAAGCGCTGCGCTCCCGCGCGGCGCCGGTCCCTTTTCTTCATTCTACGTTCTGCGTTCTGCGTTCTTCATTCAGCTTTTCTCTCTAGGCACCCTCACCCAAAACACGCTCCCCCGTCCCGCCACGCTCTCGACGCCGATCGTGCCGCCATGCGCTTCCACGAACTTCTTCGCCAGCGCCAGCCCCAGGCCCGTACCGCCGGAGTGATGCGCGACGCTGTGGACCTGCTCGAACTCGCCGAAGATGCGCGACTGGTCTTCGGGGCTGATGCCGATGCCGTGGTCGGCGACTTCGATGCGCCACATCGTCTCGTCCGCGAGGCCTCTCACGACGATGCGATCGCCCTCGGGACTGAATTTGTTCGCGTTCGAAAGGAGGTTGAGCAGCACCTGCTCGATGCGGCTTTCGTCCGCGCTGGCGAGCATCGGTTCCGGCGGCGTCACGACTTCGACCTGCTGTTTCCTGCGCACGAACAGCGGCTGCGTGGACGCCACGGTGTTGAGGATCGCGTGGCGCAGGTCGATCGGCTGGCGGTGCAGCTTCATCTTTCCCGACTCGACTTTCGCGATGTCGAGGAGGTCGCTGATCAGCGTGAGCAGATGCCGCGCGCTGTTGCCGACGTTCTCGAGGAAATTCAGGCGCTTCTCGCGCGTGATCGTCTCTTCCTGTTCGGTGAGGAGATCGGAGAAGCCGATGATCGCGTTGAGCGGCGTGCGCAGCTCGTGCGACATCTTCGCGAGGAAGTCGCTCTTGTGCTGCGACGCTTTGATCGCTTTCTCGGTCTGCAGCCGCAGCTCGTCTTCGCGTTTGCGGAGGGCGAGTGACGTCGCTTCCAGCGCGTCGACGATCGACTGCAGCTCGAGATAGCGCGCGTCGATCCGCGAGACGTCGAGCGGCGCGTCGTCGCGCATCGCGCGGATGGCGCCGCGCAGCTGCGCGAACGGCCGCGACATCGTGTACAGCAGCGTCACGCTGGCCACGACGAGAATGAGAAACACCATGCCGTCGACGAGCGCGCAGACGAGCATGATCTTCCGCCGCGTCGCCGTGAAGTCGACCCACCCCTGCGCGTTCGCGCGATCGAGCATCCCGCGCAGCGCGAGGATGTAGCGTCCCGTATCCGCCGCATGCGCCGAACCGCCGTCGCCGCCGAACCACTGCCGCGTCGCGTTCGCGATGGCCGGGAACTCGCGCGCGAGCTCGGGCGACGCGTCGATGATCGCCGGGCCGAGCTCGCGGATGTATTCGTCGTTCATCCGCCGCGCCGCGTCGAGCTTCGAGCGCGCCGCCGGATCGTGCGCGTCGAGAAACGCCGCGCGCAGGAAGTTGCTGTGCATGCGGTTCAGCTTCTCCTGCGCGGCGAGCCACGACTGCTGTTGTTCGAGGCGATCTTCTTCGAGCCGATTGAGCAGATACGTGCGGATCGCGAACGAGGAGGCGAAGCCGAGGAGGATCAGCACCGTGACGATCTGCAGCGCGTTCGCGATCGTGCGCGGGCGGTCGTCGCGGCGGCGCAGCAGCGCGCCGCGGAACGCCAGCACCGGCGTGGCGATGAGCAGCGCGGCGACGAAGTCGGCGATCCACCAGACGAACACCTGCCGCCACACGAGCAGCGTTCCCGGCGCGTGCAGGACGACCGTGAGATTGCCGACGATCGCGCTGACGCCGGTGTTTACGATCGTGCCGAAAAGGAGGAACGCGACGAAGGAGCGCATGTCGCGCAGGTCGCGCGAGAGCTCGCGCCGCGCGCGGAAGACCGCGTATGGGATGAGCCCTTCCGCCGCCGCCAGGACGCCGCTCAGCACCAGTTGCCGCACGTCGATCTGCGCGTTCCACGGCGTGGCGATCGTGGCCAGGAAGACGCCGAGCGCCGCCCACACGCCCCAGAACATGCACGCGAGAATCGAGATCGCCGCGGCGGGAAAGAGGATCGAGACGCCGTTCTCGATCTCGAAGTAGACCGACAGCCGGTTGAAGAACGCGAAGACGATGAACGTCAACGCGATCTGCGCTGCGCGACGCAGGGCGTGTCGCACCTTCGGAGGCAGTCGCATCGGGATGCGCTGATTATAAGAACGATTACGCGAAGGATTCCCACGGCGCGGGCCGCGCCAGCAGGTATCCCTGACCTTCCTGGATGCCGAGGTCGCGGCAGACGCGCAGCTGCTCCTCGGTCTCGATGGCCTCGGCAATCGTCCTCGCGCCGATCGTGTCCGCCGCGCGCGCGACGAGCTCGACGAGCCGCCGCCGGATCGGATCCGACTCGACGCCGTGCAGCAGCGAATGCCCGACCTTCAGGTAATCGGGCTTCAGTTCCGCGACGGCTTCGAGCGTCGCGTAGCCGGATCCGCAGTCGTCGATGGCGATGCGGAAGCCGAGCTGCTTGAGCTGATGCAGCGCGCCGCGGAACGTGCGGTAGTCGCGGATCGCGCTGCGCTCCGTCACCTCGATGACGATGCTCTGGTTGCAGCGCACGAACGGCTCGAAGATGTCCGTGCCGCGCTGCTGCAACTGCTGGATGAAGTGCGACTCGAGATTGAAGAACAGATACCCGCGCGCGCACACCTCGGCCAGCGTCGGGCCGATGTTGTCGATGCAGAGCGCCTCGAGATCCCACACGAGATCGAAGTCGCGCGCGAGCTCGAACATCACTTCCGGGTTCTCGAGCTCCGAGCCCGCCGGTCCGCGCGAGAGCGCCTCGTAGCCGACGACGGCGAGCGTCTGCAGATTCACCACCGGCTGAAAGACGGTCGTGAGCAGGCCGTCCTGGACCGTGCGCACGAGCCGCTCGCGCATGGCCTGGTAGTAGCGCGTCTCGCGGCGCTCGGCGACGTCCTTCGCCTCGCGCACGGCGTTGTAGAGGATGCGCGGCGCGAACAGCGGCTGCCGCTGCGTCGCGGATCCACCGGCGAAGACGACCACCTCGTCGATGAGCGACGGATGCGCGTCGATGCCGCGCAGCGCGCCGCGCATGCTGCGCTCGAGCTCGCGCGCGGTCTGCGCGACCGGCGCGCCGTTGTCGTGCGCGAAGCAGTAGAAATCGTTCGCGCCGGAATGGCTCGTGCCGATGATGACGTCGTTGCCGAGGAGCGGCGCGGCCACGATGCGCAACGCGCGCACGAACTCGCGGCGCAACGCGTCGAACGACTCCCACAGATCGCGCTCGCCGATGCGGAAGAGCGGCTCGATCTCGAGACAGAACACCTGCAGCGTCTGCCCGTCCTCGATCATGCGGCGCAGATCGTCGACCACGACGGCGAGCGTCGGCACGTCGGTGGTCGGATCGTAGAAGAGCTCGCGCAGCCGCGAGACCTGTTCCTGATGCAGCGTGAGCGACCACCAGATGCCGTCTCGCACGGCGAGCATCTCGTTCACGACGCGGCGCAGCGTCTCGACGCGCACGGGCTTCACGAGATAGCGGTCCGCGCCCATGCGCAGCGAGCGCTGGCGGTTCATCGTGTCGGCGGCGCCGGTGAGCATCACGACGGGCACGTGCTCGGTGGCGGCGTTCGCGCGGAGGAAGCGCAGGAAGTCCCAGCCGCTGTCGACGCCGAGGTCGATGTCGACGAGCGCGAGGTCGGGAGGATCGGCGGTGGCGGCGGTGATGGCCGCGGCGACGCGGTCGAAGACGCGCACGTCGTACTGCGGATCGGCGAGCGCTGCGCGAACGAACGCATCGACCGACTGGTCGTCGTCGAGCACGAGGATTCCCGCCTGTCCACTTCGCGCCATTGCACTGCGCGCCGTGATGCTCTGCGCCGCGCGGGCAGTATCCTACCGCGCGTCATGCGATTCGAAACCATGCTCGTTCACGCGGGAGGCCACGTCGACGAAGAGACCGGCGCGCTCGCGCCGCCGATTCATCTCTCGACGACGTTCGAGCGCGATGTGGAAGGCGGCCCGTCGCGCGGCTTCAGCTACGTCCGCGACGGCAATCCGACGCAGGCGCGGCTGGAAGAAGCGCTCGCCGCGATCGACGAGGGCGCAGCCTCGCTCGCGTTCGCCTCGGGCATGGCCGCCGGCGCGGCGTTGCTGCAGGCGCTGCCGCACGGCACGCACGTCGTGCTGCCGGACGACTGCTACTACGGGTTTCGCGCGCTGGCCGAGGAATCGTTCGCGAAGTGGGGACTGACATCGGCCGTCGTGGCGATGGAGGATCTCGACGCGGTGCGCGCGGCGATGCGCGGCGACGCGAACGTGCTGTGGGCGGAGTCGCCGTCGAATCCGCTGATGAAGATCGTCGACCTCGCCGCGCTCGCGGAGCTCGCGCATGCACGCGGCGCGCGCCTTGTCGTCGACGGCACGTTCGCAACGCCGGCGCTGCAGCGTCCGCTCGCACTCGGCGCCGACGTCGTGCTGCACTCAACGACGAAGTACCTCGGCGGCCACAGCGACGTGCAGGGCGGGGCGCTCGTCTTCGCGAAACACGATGCGCTGTACGCGGTGACCGAGCGCGTGCGCGAGCTCGTCGGCGGCGTGGCGTCGCCGTTCAACGCGTGGCTGATTTTGCGAGGACTGCGCACGCTCGCCGCGCGCATGCGCGTGCACAGCGAGAACGCCGCCGCGGTCGCGGAGTTCCTCGCCGCACAGCCGCGGGTCGAAGCCGTGTTCTATCCCGGACTCGCATCGCATCCGCGACACGACGTCGCGCGAAAGCAGATGTCGGCGTTCGGCGGCATGCTGTCGTTCCTCGTGCGCGGCGGCCGCTCCGAGGCGCTCGCCGTCGCCGCAAAGACGCGCCTCTTCACGCGCGCGACGTCGCTGGGCGGCGTCGAGAGTCTCATCGAACACCGCGCGTCGAGCGAAGGTCCCGCGAGCCGCACGCCGCAGAACCTGCTGCGCGTCTCCGTCGGCCTCGAGCATCCGCAGGACCTCGTTGACGACCTGCGAAACGCGCTGTCATAAAATCGGCGGGCCATGAAGAACTTCGAGATCACCTGTCCCTGTTGCGAGGCGACGCTCGTCATCGACCGCGTGAGCGGCGAGGTGCTGCTGCACAAGGCGAAGGAGACGCGCGGCCCCGGCGGCTCGCTCGAATCGATGGTGGCCGGCCTCGAGACGCAGAAGACCGAGGCGGCGAAGCGCTTCGACCGCCAGCTGGAGAGCCAGAAGGATCGCGCGCGCATCCTCGAGGAGAAGTTCCGCGAGGCGCTGCAGCGCGCCGAGAAGTCGGACGAGAAGTTCGTCAATCCGATGGACTTGGATTGATATCCATGCTTCCCGTGAACTTCGATCCCGATGCCGCGGCGGCCGGCGCGAGCGGCATCTACGGCCTCCCGTTCACGCCCGAGGACTCGCGCGTCGTCATCGTGCCCGTGCCGTTCGAAGCTACGACGTCGTACGGCGGCGGCACGTCCGAAGGTCCGGCCGCGGTGCTCGAAGCGTCGAAGCAGGTCGACCTCTTCGATCACGAGACCGGACGCCCGTACGCGGCCGGCATCGCCATGCTCGACATCCCGAAGAAGGTCGCGAAGTGGAACCGCGACGCGAAAGAGCTCGCGAAGCCGGTGATCGAGAAAGGCGGCGCCGTCGACCGCCGTACGCGCGCGGCTGCGGAGAAAGTGAACGCCATCAGCGAGCGGATGAACGCGTGGGTGTACGACGAGACGCGCGCGCTGCTCGACGCGAACAAGATGGCGGTCACGCTCGGCGGCGATCACTCCGTGCCGTTCGGCGCGATCCGGGCGTACGCGGAAACCTATCCGAACCTCGGCATCCTCCACTTCGACGCGCACGCCGATCTCCGCGACGCGTACGAGGGCTTCACCTGGTCGCACGCGTCGATCTTCCACAACGTCATGACGCGCATCGACGGCGTGCGCCTCGTGCAGGTCGGCGTCCGCGACCTCGGCCAGAGCGAGCGCGCGATGATCGACGGCTCCGGCGGACGGATCACGACGTTCTACGACGCCGACCTCGCCGCGCGCAAAGACGAAGGTGTGCCGTTCGCGCAGATCGCCGACGAGATCGTGGCCGCGCTGCCCAACGACGTCTATCTCTCGTGGGACATCGACGGCCTCGATCCGACGCTCTGTCCCGGCACCGGCACGCCCGTTCCCGGCGGCCTCTCGTGGAACGAGGCGATCGGCCTGCTGCGCGCGATCCGCCGCGCGAAGAAGCGCATCGTCGGACTCGATCTCTGCGAGGTCTCGCCGGGCGAGACGGAGTGGGACGCGAACGTCGGCGCGCGGCTGCTCTACAAGATGATCGGCTTCGCGCTACTGACGCAGGCGTGAGGCGATCGTCTCCACGATGCGCGGCACGTGCACGTGGCAATCCTCGACGATGATGCGCACCCGTTCCGCGGGCGAGCCGGCGATGGCGGTGCCGGCCACGAAGACGTTGCGCACGTTCGTCTCCATCGTGGCGTCGTCGAGCCGCGGCTTGTTGTCCGCAGACTGCAGGTCGACGCCGAGCATCGCGAAGAGCGAGGTGTCCTGCTTGTAGCCGGTGAGCATGAGCACGAAGTCGGCGGGAACTTCGCCGATCGGATCGAGCACGACGCTGCCGCCGCGGATCTCGCGCGGCGTCGTGCCGGGGAGAAAACGCACGCGCTTGTCGCGGATCATCGAGCGGATCTCCGGGAGCAGCCAGAACTTCACGCTGGCGGCGTCGAAGTCGTTCTTGCGATAGCTGAGCGTGACGCGCGCGCCCGCGCGCTGGCAGCGCACGGCCGCCTCGACCGCGGAGTTGCGGCCGCCGATGATCAGCAGCTGCTTGTCAAAGTACGTATGCGGATCGTGGAAGTAGTGGCTGACGTGCGGCAGGTCTTCGCCGGGAACGCCGAGGAGCTTCGGCATGTGCATCGCGCCGATGGCTAAGACGAGCGCCTCGCAGTGGTACGTATGTTGACCATCGACGGCGTTCGTCGTCAGCGTGAAGCCGCCGTGCTCGTCCTGGCGTGCATCGACGACGCGCTCGTACGTCCGCACGCGCAGGTCGAACTGCAGCACGACCGCGCGGAGGTAGGCGAGGAACTCCTCGCGCGTCGGCTTCTGCTGGTCGGCGGTCTGGATCGCGACGCCGGAAATGGCGAGGCGCTCGGCACTGGAGTGGAAGAGCATCTGCTGCGGATACCACTGCATGGTCGAGCCGATCTGGCCGGCGTCGAGTTGCAGGTAGTCGATCCCTTCGCGTTTGAGCGCGACGGCGAGCTCGAGGCCGATGGGACCGGCGCCGATGATGATGACGGAGTGATGCGTCACGAGTCGCGCTCGCGGAGGACGGCGGATTTCGCGTCGATCATCACGTGATGTTCGAGGCCGAGGAGATCGGCGAGCTTGCGGACGAGATAGTTCTCGTACTCGGTGAGCTTGCCGTCGGAGTAGACCACGCGCCACATCGTCTTCACGATCTCGATGCGGTCGGCGAGCGGCGTGTTCTTGCGGATGTAGTGCGTCAGCGCGAAATGATCGACGGTCTTCTTGCGGATCTCGTCGGCGGCGGCGAGGAGCTGTTTCGTCTCCTCCTGCGCGAGGCCGAAGCGGTTGGCGAGGAACGACTCGACGCTGCCGTCTTCGGCCGGCGAGAACGTGCCGTCGGCGTACGCGATCTCGAGAAGCACGGCGGCGGTGGCGAGGCGCAGCGGATCGTGCTGCACGCGGGGTGCGGTGCTGGATGGACGTCCGGTGAAGTGGTCGAGGATGCGGGCGATGCTCACGCCGGGAGTTTAATGAAAATCCGCGCCGTTCCACTCCGCGTATGCGCGTGCAACTCGAACAACTCGGCAACGACGCTCCCATCTGGATCTTCGGCATCTCTCCCGCGCTCGACCGCGACGGCGAGCAGGCTCTGCTCCGCGACGTCGATGCGTTCCTCGACCGTTGGGCCTCGCACGGCGCGCCCATCCGCGCCGCGCGTGAGCTCCGCGACGGCAGCTTCCTCATCATCGCCGCCGACGCCGCGAGCGAGAAATCCGGCTGCTCGATCGACCGACTCTTCGGCACGCTGCGCAGCCTCGAGCAGCAGCTCGGCGTCACGATTCTCGACTCGAACCGCGTCTTCTACCGCGACGCCGACGCCGACACGGACAGCATCCGCGCCGTCGCCCGCGGCGAGTTCCGCAATGCCGCGACGGCGGATACCGAGGTCTTCGACCTGACGGCCGAACGGCTGGGCGACGTGCGCACGGGTACGTGGCAGCGCCGGGCGGCGGAATCGTGGCATCGGCAGCTGCTGTAGTCGTCGCTTGGGTAGGAAAAATGCCGAGCCAGTCTCTCCTTTGAACGAGGAGATCGAGCATGGCGGCAACACGCGGCAGTAAAAAAGCCGGTGCGAAGAAGAGCAGCGGCGCCAAGAAGGCCGGGGGCGCGAAACGTTCCGGCGCGAAGAGCAGCGGCGCGAAGCGTTCCAGCGCGAAACGCAGCGTGAAAAGCGGCGCGAAGAAAGCCGGCGCCGCGAAACGTTCGCGCACGCCCTACGACCAGCTGAAGAAAGCGCGAAAGATCGTCATCAAGAAGGCGAAGCGGATCACCACCGCGATCAGCGGAGGGCTTCCCGGACACGACGACACGCCGGGTAATGACGACACGACGGGCAATGACTGATCGCGTGCCACGCCCACGCGTTCATCGCTGGCGGCGCAGCGCGCTCGTCATCGGCTCCGCCGCCGTGGCCGCGTTCCTCGCTCGTCCGCGCAAGCCGGCCGCGCAGTCGTCGCATGCGGCGCCGCCACCCGTTGCGCCGCCGCCGGTCGCGTCCGCGCAGGACGAGCTCGACATCGACGCGCTCCTCGCGCGCGATAACCGCCGCGGCTGGAGCGCGTTCTGGCTCGAGGCGGCGATCGCGATCGCGGTTCTGCTGCTCGTCGCCGTGCCGCTGTTCTTCGCGTGGCGCGGCCGCACGGCGTACGTCCTCGTGCACGATCTGCGGCAGGGCGATCCGATTCGCGTCGAAGATCTGCAACCGATGCGGATGCCGCGGCTCGATCACGCCTTCCGCGATCTCGCGGCTCTCGCTGGCGGCGTGCAGGCGCGGAACGACCTGCAGTCCGGGAGCGTGCTCCACACGACCGATCTCGTGCGCCTGCAGGCGGTGGCCACGACCGATCTCGCGGCAGGCGATCGCGTCGAACCATCGCACAACGTCACCTTCAAACCGTTGCCGTACGCCGCCGACGCGCTGACGCCGAACACGACCGCGCGGAAGACGGTGACGCGGTTCGTCGCCGCGGGATCGCTACTGCATGCGAGCGTTCTGGCCGACGCGCCGCCGCCGGCGAAGGCCGCGGACATCGCGGTTCCGCTGCGCGCGTTCAGCGGCGCGCTTGATGTCGCAGAGGGTGCCGAGGTGGTGGTCGTGGCGACGCCGCGCAACGCGGGGAATGCGGCGGCGTTCGAGCACGTCCGGATCGTGTCCGTCGATCGCGGCACCGAGCCGCCGAAGTTCATCGTGGCGATGACGCAGGCGGAGGCGATGCGGTTTGCGGCGCTGCCCGCGGCCGACTTTACGATCATGCAGAGGAGATGAGCGATGGCGGAGAACGACGAAGAAAAGTTAGCGCGTGCGTATCGCGTGCTCGCCGAGACGGCCGCAGAGTTCGGCATTGTGATCGATGGTCCGGGACAGATGATCGATTTCGGGTATCTGCCGTCGGATGAGGTCCAGCGGTTCGGTCAGAAGATTCGCGAGCAGCAATACAGCATCGATCCGCGCGATTTTCTGCGATGGCGCGAACGTGGCGTGCAATGCAACGTCGGCGCGCTTGTTTCCGAGCTCGCCGGCAAAGACGACACGCCCGGGAACGACTGACGATGACCAGCATCTTCTCCGCGATCTCGGGACAGTTCGGCCGCGCGATCATCATCGGCGCGCTGCTTCCGGCCGCCGTCTTCGTCCTCGCCACGCACCTCTTCGTCGTGCCGATGCTGCCGTGGGACTGGCGGCTCATCACGCGCGTGGCGGCGCTCGATCCGGAGTGGAAAGTCGCGTCGCTCGTCGTGGCGGCCACGATTCTGGCGGGGCTGCTCTACACGATGAACACGAGCATCATCCGCTTCTACGAAGGCTATCCGTGGCAGCACGGCTGGCTCGGCCGCCGTCGCTCGGACGCGTATCGGACGAAGCTCGGCGAGCGGACCGCGACCGCGAAACAGGCGCGCGAGCTGCGGCGGCGGTTGTCGCGCAACAAACCGAAGGACGCACGTCTGCTCGATCTGGCGAAGGCGCGCGACGACGCCGATCGCGCGATCAACAGCGATTTTCCCGCGTCCGGTTCCGTGCTGCCGACGCGGCTCGGCAACGCGATCCGCGCCTTCGAAACGTACTCGCGGAATCAGTACGGCATCTCCGCGATCCCGCTCTGGCCGCGGTTCGTCGCGCGCATCCGCTCCGACCACGCCGCCGCGATCGACGACGCGAAGACATCGTTCGACGTGGCCGTGCATCTCTCGTTTCTCTCCGCGCTGACGGCCTTCCTGATGATCGTCATCGCCGCGGTGTATCCGCTGCCGTTCGCGACGATGCCCCTGTTCGCCGCGTGGGCGATCCGCGTCGTGGCCGCGTCCGCGCTGAGCTGGGGTTTCTACGAGCTGGCCATCGACCGCGCGATGGCCTGGGGCGACCTCGTGCGCGGCGTGTTCGATCTTTACCGCTGGGAAGTCCTCAAAGACCTCGGCTACGAGACGCGTCCCGGCGACCTGCTCTCCGAGCGCGCGCTCTGGACGGCGATCTCGCGCCAGATGATCTTCGGCGATCCCGAGCTCGGCGCGAACCTTCGCTACGAGCCGAACACGCTGGTCGTCCCGCACAACGAATGGATTCGCCTCACGCGCGCCGAACGCACGACGAAGAGCGGAACGGAGATCTCGATCGTGGTCGAGAATCGCGGCGTCGATCCCGCGACGAAGATCGATCTCCGGGAACGGATCGCGGACGGCAGCGTCTACGTCGCCGGCTCCGGACGCCTCGACGGAACTCCGATCGTCGTGCGCGGAACGAACCCGTACTCGTTCGCCGTCGGAGATCTCGTGGCAGGGGCGAGAGTCGAGGTCACGTACCAGCTCGCACGCGCGTGAATCCATCACACCGATTTCACATCGGTCAGTAGTTTCGGAACGTGCTTCGCCTCCGCGATGTGGGATCATCCTCTCCATGAACATCGCGATCCGTCGCGCAGTCGGTTCCGACGCACCCCGCGCGACGGAGCTCGCACGGCTCGCGAAGGCGCATTGGGGGTATCCGGCCGACTGGCTGGCGGCGTGGCGGGACGATCTGTCGCTGAGTCCCGACGATATCGAGCGCCACGAGACGTTCGTCGCGGAGCTGAATGGGGAAGTCGTCGGCGTGTGCCAGCTGCAGCAGGCGGGCGGGCCGTCGATGCTCGAGCACGTGTGGGTCGATCCGCGCTGTCACGGACAGGGCGTCGGGCGCGCGCTCGTGACGCACGCGCAGGGACGCGCGAGCGGGCCGATCGCGATCGTGGCCGATCCGAACGCGGAGCGCTTCTATCTCAAGCTCGGCGCGCGGCGCGTGGGCGACGTCGCGGCGCCGATGCCGGGCGCGCCGCGGCGCTCGCTGCCGCTGCTGGAGCTCGATGGCGCCGGTTGACGTCTTTCACGAGATCCGCGGCGACGGCGAGCCGCTCTTCCTCCTCAACGGCATCATGATGACCACCGCGTCGTGGGCGCAGGAGACGCGGCGTCTCGCGAAGTCGTATCGCTGCGTGCTGCACGACTTCCGCGGCCAGCTGCGCACGCCGGTGCCGGGACCGTATGCGCTGCGCGATCATGTCGACGACCTCGCCGCCTTGTTCGATCGCCTCGGCATCGACCGCGCCCATCTCGCGGGCACGTCGTACGGCGGCGAAGTAGCGATGCTCTTCGCGCTTGCGCATCCGGAGCGCGTGCGGACGCTCACCGTCATCGCCTCGGTGTCGCACAGCGAGGCGCCGCTGCGCGCGAGCGTCACGCGCTGGCGCGACACCGCGCTGCACGCGCCCGACGCGCTCTACGACCTCACGCTGCCGGACAACTTCTCGCCCGACTTCGTGACGCCGGTGCTCGCGCAGCAGGGACGCGATCGCCTGAGCACGTATCCGCCGGAGTTCTTTCGCGCCTTCGCGGATCTCTGCGACGCCTTCCTCACGCTCGATATCACGGACGAGCTGCACGCGATCCGCTGCCCGACGCTCGTCATCGCGGCGGAACGCGACGCGCTCAAGCCGGTGCACTACAGCGAGATCATCGCGTCGCGGATTCCGAACGCGCGCCTCGCGATCGTGCCCAATGCCGGGCACGCCGTGGTCATCGAGCGGCCGGATGCGATCAGCGCGCTCATCGAACCGTTCGCGCGGTAGCGAGCCGAGGTAGGGATGCGCGCCCTTCGGTACTCTCCCTCGCAGGAGGAAGAGAGATGAGACGCGCTCAAGCTCTGTTCATGGTGTTGCTGTTGATCCTGCCGGCGGCGGCGCAGCAGTCGCCGCAGGTGCCGTGCAACGCGCCGCCGGCGGGCGTCGATCCGTCCGTCCCGATGAATCAGCCGGACCGCTACGCGTGGGAGTTGTTCGTCCAGGTCAATCAAAAGGCGCCCGCGTCGTTCCAGCACTCCATCACGTACCAGGGCAAGACCTTCATGACGAACAGCGCGGTGTGGGAGACGTGGCCGGACGATCCGTGGACGTTCCCGACGAATCCCGATCCGAGCGATCCGCCGAAGTGGCCGGATGCGCCGATCGCCAAGCGCCTGCATCCGAAAGGCAAGGGCAATCACCTGACGCACACCGCCGACCTCGCCGGCCGCAACGACATCATCCTCGACACCGGCGGCGAGGAGATCCACCGCAACCGCGCGACCTTCGACTACGTCATCCAGAACAACCTCTGGTACACGCAGGGCATCGCCGCGTTCGTCGCGAAAGGATTGCCCGCGAACTTTCCCACCGACTCGATCGAAGTGAAGGGCAACTGGAACAAGATCAAGGAGTCGGACAAGAGCAAGTACCACTGGAACTACGACGAGCAGGGCAACCTCTGGGGACTCGTCGCGATGCACATCACCTCGAAGGCGCTGCCGAACTGGTTCTGGGCGACGTTCGAGTGGGTCGACAACCCAGGACGCTGCGACTACATCGGCTGCTCCGACTGCTTCGGCTACCAGCCGTCCTTCGTGCCGTCGCACACGTGTCCCGCGTCGGGCAACTGTCCCGCAAACCTCGTCGGGCAGATCTACAAAGAGCCGACGACGATCACGCCCGGACTCGACTCGCTCTTCGCGAAGGCGGGCTACAGCGGCGCGTGGCTCGGCGAGTATCGCCACTATCGGCTCAAGGGCTCGATGACGAACTTCACGACCTCCACCGGCCAGCCGATCCTCCTCGGCAACTCGGTCACCGAATCGTCGTTCCTCCAGACCGCATCGTGCATGACCTGCCACGCGCGCGCGGCGGTGAAGGCGGACGGCACGAACGCGTTCCCGTTCTTCGGCGAGGCGCCGACGCTGCCGCTGCAGATGGCCACGCCCGCGCAGTTCCAGACGCAGCAGACGACCTATCACGGCGCGCCCGATCCGAACTGGTTCAACAGCTACTCCGACTTCTCGAAGAACGAGTTCCAGCCGACGGTCACGCCGATCGCGACGCAGCTCGATTTCGTCTGGGCCATTCCGTTCCAGGCGCACGCGGCGAAGACATCGACGACGAAGCCGTCATCCAAACCGTGAATGTCGATGCGGCCCGGACGTGCGCGTCCGGGCCGCATCACGCGCGCACTAGAAGCGCTGCTGAATGCCGATGAGGTAGTTGCGGCGCGCGACGAGCTGGAGGCCGTTCACGTGCTGGTAGAGCGGGAGCTGGATGTAGCTGTAGACGGACGTCGCGCGTCCCGCGACGAAGCGCAGACCGGGACTGAGATAGAGCCACGTCCCGCCGGTGAGATCGGGGTGCTCGTCGGTCGAGCCGACGTCGTCCTTCGCGCGCTGCCGCGCGTTGACCTGGGCGAGGAGATCGACGTGCGGCGCGATCGGATACTCGGTGCCGGCGTTGAGCTGCAGCTCGTCGCCGCGGCGATAGTCGCTCGTGCCGCGGCCGTTGCGTCGCGCGGAGAGCGAGACAAAGTACGGCAGCGCCGTGGCGTGTCCCATCTCTCCGGCGAGCGTCGTGTCGCGGACGACGGTCGACTGATACGTCGCGCCGATCGTGAAGTCCGTCGATCCGCTGCCGGGCTGGATTGTCACTTCCGCGACTTCGCCTGCGCTGTCCGCCTCGCCGGTCTCGCCGGTCGGAAACTTGACGCTGCCTGAGAGCCAAAGATGCGGCAGCGTGCGGAACTGCGCCTGCAGCGACGCGTCGCCGAGGGCGCCGAAGCTCCACGTCTCGAGCTCGGAGGACTCGACTTCGATGTGGCGATGCGAGCGCGAGACGAACGGCAGCGTCGCAGCGAGCTGCAGCCGCGGCGTCGCCAGCCAGCCGAATTGCGCGGTGGTGATGCGGTTGATGGTCTGCAACTCGTCGTGATCGCTCTCCGCATCCGAGAATGTGCCCGGACCGGTGCCGAAGCGCAGGCGGTTCTGGTCGATGTACTGGAACGAGAGATCGAAGACGAAGCGCGAGCGGTCGACGTCGGTGAACGGTCGCAGCTCGATGGGACACGACGACGAACCACAACTCGCAAACAGGCGCGCGGGGAGCGCGAGCAACAGCAGCAGCGAGAGCGAGGCTCTCTTCATGAACTCCTCCCTTGACGTGCGGATGGCAGGATGGAGGTCAGGCCAGCCGCTGGGGAGGAGGGACGTCGGGCAGGGGAGCGTTCCCGCCATCCGCAATCGCGATGTTCAAGACGATCGTCAGCGGCGCGCGCAGCGGTGCGGCGATGCTCGTCGCGCCCGGCAGCACCGCGAGCGGCAGCACCGCGAGCGGCAGCACCGCATCATGCGATTCCTGCACGCAGGTGAGCCGCAGGCCGTTCGCGGCGGTGGTGCGATGCATCGGACACGAAGTCGATTTGCCGATGCAGCACGGAGCGAGCTGGCACTGCGCGGCCGGCGCATTCACGATCGCGAGCACCGCGGGCGCGAGGAGCGCGAGGAGGATGGCGGCGGCGCAGGTGCGCATCGCCGCCATTGTAGTAACGAATCAGCCGATCGCGCGTTCCACCAGCGCCTTCTGCTGGTCTTCGTGGCGATGGTGCGAGCCGGTCGCGGGCGCCGCGGCGAGCGGGCGTCCGACGTACGTGAGCGTTTGGTTCGGGCCGATGAGCGACGCGAGCCGCTCCTGCACGAACGGCCAGCCGCCCATGTTGCGCGGCTCTTCCTGCACCCACACGATGTCGGTCGCGCCGGGATACTGCGCCAGAGCGTCGGCGAGCAGCTTCTGCGGGAACGGGTAGAACTGTTCGAGCCGCAGGATCGCGACGTTCGCGCTCGCCTTGTCGCGCGCCTGACGCAGGTCGTAGTAGACCTTGCCCGACGTGATGATCACGCGCCGCACGGTGTCGCTCGTGGCGACGTCGAGCAGCACCGGCTCGAAGCGTCCGTCGACGAGCTCGGCGACCGGCGACACCGCCATCGGATGGCGCAGCAGCGACTTCGGCGCGATCACGATGAGCGGCTTGCGCGGGTTGTTCTTCATCTGCCGCCGCAGCGCGTGTCCGTACTGCGCGGGCGTCGTCGGATAGATGACCTGCATGTTGCCTTCGGCGCAGAGCGTGAGGAAGCGCTCGAGCCGCGCCGATGAATGCTCCGGTCCCTGACCCTCGTAGCCGTGCGGCAGGAGCATCACGAGCCCGCTGTGCTGGCCCCACTTCTCCTCGGCGCTGGAGATGAACTGATCGATGATGATCTGCGCGCCGTTCATGAAGTCGCCGAACTGCGCTTCCCACGCGACGAGCGCGCCGGGATCGGCGACCGAGTAGCCGTACTCGAATCCGAGGACGCCGTATTCGGAGAGCAGCGAATCGTAGACCGCGAAGCTCACCTCCGCGTTCGGCTCGTTCGTCTCCTGCGACAGCGCGTTGTCCATCACCACAGGATCGGCCACGGGCGAGACGGATTCCTTCACCAGCGCGTTGAGCGGCACGTAGCCGTCGCCGGTGACGTAGTCGTGGATGATCGCGTGGCGGTGCGAGAACGTGCCGCGTCCGACGTCCTGTCCGGAGAGTCGCACGCGGAAGCCGTCGACGAGGAGCGAGCCGAACGCGATCTGCTCCGCGGTGCCCCAGTCCATCGGCTCGCGCCCTTCCGCCATCGCCGCGCGCTTCGCGAGCACCGGCTTGAGCTTCGGATGCGGCGTGAATCCCTCGGGCACATTCGTGAGCGCCGCGCGCACTTTCGCGAGCACGTCTTCGCCGATCGACGTGTCGGGCGACGGCTCGTTCTGGTAGCCGGTCACTTCCTCGTCCGTCCAGAGCGGATCGCGCTGCGTCGGCGGCGCTTCCTGCTCCTTCGTGCGGTCGAACGCTTCCTGCAGCTTGGCCTGGAACGCGTCGAGCCACTGCTCCGCTTCTTCGGGGCTGATGTCGCCTTTGCGCAGGAGCTGTTCGGTGTAGATCTTCCGCACCGAGCGATGCTCCTTGATCAGCTTGTACATCTTCGGTTGCGTCAGCGACGGCTCGTCGCCCTCGTTGTGGCCCCAGCGGCGGTAGCAGACGAGATCGATGACGACGTCCTTGTGGAACTGCTGGCGGAAGTCGTACGCGAGCTTCATCGCGCGGATGCACGCTTCCGGATCGTCGCCGTTCACGTGGAAGATCGGCGCCTGCACCATCTTCGCGACGTCGGTCGCATACACCGACGAACGCGCGGACTCGGGACCGGTCGTGAAGCCGATCTGGTTGTTGATGACGACGTGGATCGTGCCGCCGGTCTTGTAGCCCTTCAACTGCGAGAGATTCAGCGTCTCGGCGACGACGCCCTGGCCCGCGAACGCCGCGTCGCCGTGCAGCAGCACGGGAATGACGAACGAGCGGTTCTTGTCGGCGAGCAGCTTCTGCTTCGCGCGCACCATGCCTTCGACGATCGGATCGACGGCCTCGAGATGCGACGGATTCGACGCGAGCGAGAGCTTCATCGTCGCGCCGTCGGGAGCGTTGTGAATGCCGTCCGCGCCGAGGTGATACTTCACGTCGCCGGAGCCCTCGCGGGAGTTCGGATCGATGTCGCCTTCGAACTCGCGGAAGATCTGCTCGTACGATTTGCCGAGCGTGTTCGCGAGCACGTTGAGGCGGCCGCGATGGGCCATACCGATCACGCCTTCCACGACGCCGTCGCCCGCCGCTTCCGTGAAGAGGTAGTCGAGCATCGGAATGACCGACTCCGCGCCTTCCATCGAGAAGCGTTTGTGGCCCACGTACTTCGTGTGCAGGAAGCGCTCGAACGCCTCGGCATCATTGAGCTTGAGCAGGATGCGGCGTTTCGTCTGCGGGTCGAGCGGCTGCTTGTTGCGCGCCGGCTCCATGCGGTCCTGCAGCCAGCGCTTCTGCACCGTCTCCTGCATGTGCATGTACTCGGGGCCGATCTTGCCGCAGTACGTTTCGCGCAGCGTGTCGAGGATGTCGCGCAGCTTCGCGGTCTGCTTGCCGCACAGGCCGCCGCAGACGAAGTCGCGGTCGAGATCCCACAGCGTGAAGCCGTAGAACTGCGGATCGAGCTCGGGATGCCGCGCGACCTTGTAGTCGAGCGGATCGAGATCGGCGAGCAGATGCCCGCGGACGCGATAGGCGTTGATGAGCTGCAGCGCCGCGGCCTCGCGCGCGACGATCTCGTCGGAGGCGACGCTGCCGAGGGCGAGGCGGTGGCGGTCTTTCGCCCAGCGGATCGGCTCGTAGGGGATGCGCAGGTCGCGGTAGATGTCGTCGTAGAACGCGTCGGCGCCGAGGAGCAGCTCGTGCACGCGGGCGAGAAACGCGCCCGACTCTGCGCCCTGGATGATGCGATGGTCGTACGTCGACGTCATCGTCATCACCTTCGAGATGCCGAGGTCGGCGAGCACCGCCGGATCGGAGGCCGAGTATTCGGCGGAGTAATCGATCTGGCCCGTGGCGATGATCGTGCCCTGCGTCTGCATGAGACGCGGCACGGAAGCGACGGTGCCGAGCGTTCCGGGGTTCGTGAGCGAGAGCGTGGTGCCTTCGAAGTCGGAGACTTCGAGCGTGTTGTTGCGCGCCTTGCGCACGACGTCGTTGTACGACTTGAGGAACTGCGCGAAATCGAGCGTGTTCGCGCGCTTGATGTTCGGCACGAGCAGCGAGCGTGAGCCGTCTTTGCGCTCGAGATCGATGGCGATGCCGAGGTTCACGTCCTCGCGGTCCATGCGCGAGGGAGTGCCGTCGACGAGCGCGAAGGCGGAGTTCATGCGCGGGAACTGGCGGATCGCTTTGACGAGCGCCCACGCGATGATGTGCGTGAAGGACCCTTTCGACTGGCCGCTGAGCGTCAGGTGATTGTTGATGACGCGGCGGTTCTCCTCGAGGACTTTGACGGGGATGTTGCGGATCGACGTCGCGGTCGGAACGGTGAGCGACGTCTCCATGTTCGCGACGATCTTCGAGGCGGCGCCGCGCAGCGCGACGGCGTTGCCGGCGGGCGAGGGGACGGCGGTGGGGCGCGCGGCGGCGGGAGCGGGGGCGGGCGCCGGAGCCGGAGCCGGCGTGGGACGCGGCGCGGGCGCGGAGACGGTGGCCGTCGTCGTGGCGCCACCGCTGATGGCTGCGACGCGTTCCTCCGCGCGCTCTTCCTCGTCCTCTTCACCGAGCTGCGGCTCGTAGTCGTGGAAGAACTCCTGCCAGCTCGCGCTGACGGATTGGGGATCGCTGCGGTACTTCTCGTAAAGCTCTTCGATGAAGGCGATGTTGGCGCCGAAGGCTGCGGATGACATGGTGGTTTATTTCTCGGTTGCTTCGACCGTGGTGTGCGAAAGCGACGTCAGGCCCAGCCAGCCGAAGCCGGCGGCGAAGCCACCCAGAACGTCGGACGGAAAGTGTACGCCGAAGTACACGCGCGAGAATCCGACGCTGAGGATGACCATGCCGGCCAGCGTATGGACCGCGGCCTGGGTCGCCAGTGAATGGCGTTCGACGAGGTAGTGCGCGACGATCGGATACGTCGCCGCGGAAAGCAGCGAGTGCCCGCTCGGAAAGCTGTGCGACGCCGGAAGCTTGATGCGCCGCGCCATCTCCTGCGGCCGGCGCCGCTGATAGATGTTCTTGAGCAGCGTATTGATCGCCATCGCCCCGCCGGTGGAGATAACCACCGTCCACGCGTCCTGCTTCCGCCCGCGGCGCAGCATCATCAACGCGACGAGTCCCGCGGCGGTGCTGATGCCGGCATGCGAGCCGAGCTGCGTAATGGCGTGCATCGCGCGCGTGACGCCCGGATCGTCGATGCGATGCACCGCCTCCATGATGTTCTGATCGTAGAAGTCGGCGTTGCCTTCGACGACGTTGTCGGCCTGTTTGGTGAAGAACCAGAAGGCCAGTCCGGCGAGCAGGACGCCGCCGCTGCGGCCGATGGCCAGCGGCAGGAAATGCTGCCGCCGCTTGCCCTTGCGCAAGGGTGGTCGCAGCGGCGTTTTGCGAGGTTTGTTCACGCGGCGGAGTCTATGGCTGCGACTTCGCAAACGCAACGAAGCGGTGTGCCGGCCGCGCATCGCTGCATTTGCGGTAGAAATCGAGCGCATCCGTCCACGGAATCACGGCGCGCGCATGGCCGAGCCGATGCAGATCGGCGAGCGACGCGCGCAGGAGCCGGCAGCCGTTGCCGCGTCCGCGCAGCGTCGGCGCGACGCCGGTGGGACCGAAGAAGCCGAGGCCGCGGTTGTTGACGTCGTGGACCGCGAAGCCTGTGATCTCATTCGCATCCTCGGCGATGAAGATCGTCGGGATCTCGCGGTCGAATGCCTTCGCCGCTTCGAAGCGCCAGATGCGGCCGAAGGTTTCCTCGACGAACGCGAGCACGCGTTCGCGCTCGTCGTGCGACGGGCGGCGCACGCCGGCGTCGGCCGCGAACTCGGTGCCGACGTCGAGGTTGTGCGTCCAGCGCGTCTCGAGATAGCCGCGCTTTCGAAAAAACGCCAGCGACGCTTCGTCGGTGTCGACGATGCCCGGCGTGAAGTAGTTGCCCGCCTCCGCCGCGACGACGACCGCGCCGCGCGCCTCGGCATCCGCGAGCAGTTGCGCGCCGAGTCCCTGGCGCCGCGCGTCGCGCGCGACGGCGAGGATGCGCAGGAAGCGTCCGCAGGTCACGCTCGCGCCGACGATGCGCGTGTTGCGCTCGATGCAACGCACCTCCGGCACGCCCGACACGCCCTCGCCGAAGCACTTTTCCTCGGCGACGCGCACGAGGTCATAGGGCGCGTCGTTCGCGTCGGCGAAGAGCTCGCGCAACGCGGGGAGGTCGGCAGGAGACGCGGAGCGCAGCATAATGGAATTGTGGAACAGCAACTCGCGATCCGCATCGTCGTCGTCGAACCACCGCCGAACGTCCGCTTCGCCATGCAGCGCGGACGCGACCAACTGGTCGAGCCGGTCCGCGCCTCCGCGCGCGAGCTGGTCTTCGAGACCACCGTTCGCGTCCGCGACAATCGCCCGGACGGCCTGCCGAACTTTCTCGGCGAAACCACGCAGGGGCCCGTCTTCGCCCGCTTCGTCTACATCAACTCCGGCGTCATGGCCGGGGACGAAGCCTCGCCATGGACGCGCCGCGTGAAGGTGCCGCTCTCCGGCATCACGTGGGAAGTGATCGAGAAAGCGCGCAACGGCAAAGTGCTCGAGGCGCGCTTCCGCGGCACCGCCCGTGACGGCGGACCGGCGGCGGCGACCGTACCGCTGATCGGCGGCTGGAAAGTCACCGCGCGGCCGGCGTAACGCGGGCCTCGCGCGACGGCAGGGCTTTCGCAACAGGCCGCCAGCATGGACGGTCAGGTCATCCGCTGTCCCGCCTGCGGTCAGGCGAACCGCGTTCCGGAGCTCGGCAGCGGAAAGCACGCCGTGTGCGGGAAATGCAAGACGCCGCTCGATGCTGCCGGTGGACATCCCGTCGAGTTGACGGACGCGGACTTCGCGAGCGCGATCGCGTCCGGCGCGACCGTCGTCGATTTCTGGGCCGCGTGGTGCGGCCCGTGCCGCATGATCGCGCCGGTCATCGAGGAACTCGCCGCGACGCGCAGCGACGTCCGCTTCGCGAAGCTCAACGTCGATCAAAACCCGCGCACCTCCGCCGCGTTCAACGTGCAGAGCATTCCGCTGCTGGTCTTCTTCCGCGACGGTGTCGAAGCCGGCCGGCTCGTCGGCGCGGTCCCGAAACCACAGATCGAAGCGGCGATCCGCCGCTACCTCGGGTGACGCGGTGCCTGTCTACCTCAGACCGACCGACCGCGGACGCTCCGAGCTCGAGACCTTCACGCGCAAGGTGCTGATCGTCGTCGCGATCGCGATCGTGGTGGCGATTCTTTACGCCGCGCGCGACATCCTCGTGCTCGTCTTTCTCGCGGCGGTGCTCGCCGCCGGCATCTCGCCGGTCGTGCGCCGCGTGCGCGTGTTCTGGCGCTTCCGCTTCCATCGCAACCTGCGCCGCGGCTCCGCGGTGCTGATCGTCTATCTGCCGTTTCTCCTCACGGTGCTGGTGCTCGGCATCGTCATCGCGCCGCGCTTCGTGAGCGACATGCGCTCGCTCGGAGCGCAGCTGCCCGCGCTCGTCGAGCGCAACATCCTTACACCGCTCGAGCGCTACGTGCCGGTGAACGTGATTCGCGAGCAGCTGCGCGGCGGCGTCGCGTTCCCGCGCGCGCGGATGTTCGCGTACGTGCGCAACGTCGCGACGGTGTTCGCGTCGATGATCGCCGTGCTCTTCATGATCGCGTACATGCTCGTCGACGCGGAGCGGCTGCGGAATTTGTTTCTGCTGATCTATCCGCCGGAAGTGCGCGGCGACCGCAGGCGCACGCTCAACCGCATGGCCAACCGGATGAGCTCCTGGCTCTCCGCGCAGCTGCTGCTCTCCGCGATCATCGGCATCGCCTCGTTCGCCGGCTTCATCGTCCTGCGCATTCCGTACGCGCTGCCGCTCGCGATCCTCGCGGCCGTCGGCGAGCTGATTCCCGTCATCGGACCGACCGTCGGCGCGGTGCCGGCGCTGGCGATCGCGCTCTTGCATTCGCGCTGGCAGTTCTGGTCCGTGCTCGCGTTCGCGGTGCTGCTGCAGAAATGCGAGAACCTGCTGATCGTGCCGCGGCTGATGTCGCGGAAGGTGTCGATCTCGCCGCTCGCGGTATTCATCGCGTTCATGATCGGCGCCTCGCTCCTCGGCATCATCGGCGCGATCCTGGCCATTCCGATCGCGGCCATCACGCAGGTCGCATTCGAGGAGGCGTTCGTCGCGCGGCGCGAGCGGCGGCAGGACGTCGAGCGCGCCGGCACGCTGCTGCGGAAGGCGGACTGAGTCGCGTAAGATCTACGGTCCTCGGTCCTTATGAACATTCCCCTCGTCGATCAGGTGCTCGCTCTCGTCCGCCGCTCCGGCCGCGAGACCGCGCCGCGTAAGCTCGGGCGCGACGACCGCGTGCGCAACGCGTTCACGCAGGCGCCGGTCGGCATCGCCTTCGCCTCGCCCGACGGACACTGGCTCTTCGTCAACGACCGCTTCCGCGACATCGTCGGCTACACGCGCGAGGAGCTCGCGCGCGTCTCGCTGCACGGCATTACGCATCCCGACGACGCGAAGAAAGAACTGCCGCTGATGAAGAAGCTCGTCGCCGGCGACATCGAGAGCTACCGCCTCGACAAGAAGCTGATGGCGAAGAACGGCCGCTATCAAAACGTCGAGGTGCTCACCTCGCTCATGCGCGGCGGTGATGGCGAAGTCGATCTGCTGGTCTACATCGTCGATCAGGCCGAGGCGCCGAAACGGAGCGAGCCCGCGCGCGAGACCGACCGGCTGCTCGCGACGATCGTCGACCAGCTGACGGACGTGGCCATCATCCGCACCGACGAGCACGGCGTCATCAACGGCTGGAATGCCGGCGCGGAGCGCGTCCTCGGCTACACGCGCACGGAGATCCTCGGCCGCAACCGCCGCATCCTCTATCGCGACACCGACAGCTGGGACAGGCGCTCGACGAAGACGCTGCAGGCCGCGAGCGACAGCCGCGTCGAAATGGACGACTGGCGCGTGACGAAAGGCGGCGCGCACATCTGGGCGCGCTGCGTCGTGACGCCGGTGAAAGCCGACGGCGAGCTGAAAGGCTTCGTTGAAACGATCACGCCGCCGCAGGTGCCGAAGGGCGTCGACACGGCGCTGGCGATGGAGCAGTTGCGGGCCGAGCTCGAGAAACGCAAGCGCACCGAGGAGTCGCTGCGGTCCGCGCTCGACGACCTGCGCCGCACCAGCGAAGAGACGATGAACGAGCTGCGCATCATGACCGGTGCGCTGCGCGACGAGATCGAGCGCCGCAAGAGCGCGGAAGACGAGCTGCGCCACGTGAGTGAACGGCTGGCCGCGGTGCCGGAGCCCGCGCCCGAGCCTCCGCCTGTGTACGAGGAAGAGATCGTCCTCGAAGCCGCGCCCGAGCTCACGTGGCAGAACGTCGCCGAGACGACGATGGCCGAGGTGCTGCGCGCGCAGGCGCTCATCGAGCGCACGGGCACGCTCCTCGTCAGCAACGGTCCGCGCGACAAGGAAGTGTTCTTCGACGCGGGGCGGATCTTCTCGTGCGCGTCGAACGATCCCGACAAGTTCCTCGCGCAGCGGCTCGTCGCGCACGGCGTGATCTCCGAGGATCAGCGCGAGCGCGCGCTGGAGATCAAGCAGGCCTCGCAGCTCGCCCTCGGCCGCATTCTCCTGCTCCTCGGCGCGATCGACGAGACGCAGCTCATCGACGCGATGCGGACGAAGGTCGAAGACGAGATCGCGGAGCTGCTGACGTGGAAGGAAGGGCGGTACGTGTTCGTGGAAGGCGACGTGCCGTCGCTGCAGCTCGTGCCGCTGCGCCTCGACGTGGAGACGCTGATCGCGCCGAAGCCGCTGCGTGAAGCGGAGCCGGAGCCCGCGCCGCAACTCGAGCTCGCGCTCGAACTGCCCGTGTCCGCACCGGAGCCCGAGGCCGCACCCGAGCCGGCACCCGTGGCGGTCGCGGACGTTGCACCGCCCGCCGCCCCTCCGCCCGCCCTCTTCGTCGCCTCGACGAAGTCGCGCAAGGTGCATCAGGCGACGTGCACCAGCGCGAAGCGCATTACGGGCGCGGCGCGCGTCGAGCTCGCGTCGACCGAGGGATACGAGCGCTGCCGGCTCTGCTTCCGTTAAACTGACGGCATGCCGTCCAGGTCGTTCGTTGTCGCGCTCGTGCTGCTCGTCGTCTGCGCGCCGCTCGCGGCGCAGAACGCGTTCACGTGGAGCTATCGCGTGGAGCTGCGCGGCGACTACCGCCACAGCGACGACGAGCGCTTTGTCGTCGGCTTCCTTCCGTTCAAGGGTCTCAACATCGCGATGCAGACGCCCGACCCCGGCTCGCACGTCGAGCTGAACGTCGCGTCGCTGCAGCTCGACTTCGGCTACGGCGACTGGTTCGCGGCGCGCGCTCTCGTGCATGGGCAGGCGCTCGACCGCCGCAATCCGACCGGCACCGATCGCCAGACGGACGCCGACGAGCTGTGGCTGCGCTTCGGCGTGAAGCCGGAGATCCTCGACCGTCCTTCCGGAACATCATTCTTCCTGCAGGCCGGAAAGTTCCCGAAGATGGAACGCCAGCCGGTGCGCCTGCTCGAGAGCTACGGTCTCGCCGCGACGTCGTTCAACCGCTTCGAGGACGTGCAGGTGATGGGCGGCGGCAGCGTGGGACGCAACGTCTACTGGCGGCTCGTCGGCGCGAACGGCAATCCGCTGTTTTTCCGCGACTCGAACGCGCTCGCCGGCGACAACGGCACGACGATGGTGATCCCGCCCGTCCGCAAGTTCAACACCGGTTTCCCGATCCTCTACAACGCCGAAGCGGAAGGGCTGTTCTTCAAGACCGACCACGTGCAGTTCGGGCAGGGACTCGGGTACCGCTGGCAGCGCGAAGACCAGACGATGGGCTTCGACGCGATCGTCTTCCACTACCGCCGCACGCTCGCCGATCGCGAGCCGATCACCGGAACCTTCTACGGCGGCGATCTCGATCTCATCAACACGGTCGAGCTTCCCGGACATCCGGAGATCGCGAATCCGCTCCCGATCCACGGCAACACGAAAGAGGAGTACGGCTCACGTCTCTACGGCGAATGGCGTAACGCGACGTTGACCGCGCAGTACACGCATCAGAACGTCGCCGGCCTCGGCCGCGAAGGTTGGGAAGTCGAGACCGGCTATCGCATCCCGTTGCGGCTCGGCTTCGTCGAGTCGATCCAGCCCGCCGTGCGCGCGAGCGCGATCGACAACCACTTCGTCGGCGATCCGCTGAAGTATCCCGCGCCGAGCGTCTGGTGGGACTGGCGCAAGTACGACGGCGGCGTCCGCGTCGGCCTCAAGCATGGGCTCGACGTCACGGCCGAATACACGACGCACCAGATCAAAAACCCGCGCATCCCGCTGCATCGCAAAGAGACGATCATCACCGTTCGCTGGCGCAGCTGACGGCAGCCGTTTTGCTCTTCCGTGAGGCGGGAGGTTTTACATGCGTAACGAGATGATCGGCGCGGTCGTCCGGCGGGCGATCGAGCATCCCGAGTTCCGGCGGCGGCTGATCGACAGTCCGCAGGAAGCGCTGCAGTCGCACGGCTTCGCGCTCGAGGACAACGAGATGGCCGAACTGGAGAAGATCCGCACGTCGCTCGGCGATTCGGGCGGCGACGTCGAGCAGCGCCTGGTCAGCATCGCCGAGCAATACGGCGTGCGTCCGCGTCCCGGCGAATAGCGTCGATCGATTCGTCGTTTTCGAAACGCGCCGGCTCGCCGGCGCGTTTCTTTTTGCCGCGCGGCCCGTCTCAGAGGCAGCGGAATAAGGTCCGGAGGGTGGGGGTTCGTACCGTCGCCGCCGCCACAACTCGCGGAGCATCAATAGTTAATCAAGATCTCGAGGCAATTTCACGGATGCGCGTTCTAACGCCGAAACGGCTGTTCCTGTCCGTCGCTTCACTCGTTTTCCTCACCACCTCCAGCTTCGCCTCGAACCCGTCGCCGCGCGCCAACGCGCGCATGGCGTACGACGTCGCGAACGCCAACGCGGTGCTCTTCGGCGGTCAGAGCGCGTTCGATCCCGGTACGCAGCTTTCCTACGACAGCAATGAGACGTGGATCTGGGGCGGCAACCGCTGGACGCAGCGCTTTCCGGCGCATCAGCCGCCCCCGCGCACCGCGCACACGATGACGTACGACTCGCTGCGGCAGCGCGTCGTGCTGTTCGGCGGACGCCGCTCGCCGACCGTCATCAAAGGCCCGATCACCTTCTACAACGACACCTGGATCTGGAAGAACAACGACTGGACCCAGGTAGACACCGGCAACGCGCCGGAGCCGCGCGCGTTCTCGTCGATGGCCTACGATCCGCAGCGCGACCGCGTCGTGCTCTACGGCGGCAGCCATCTCGCGGCCGACGGCACGACCGTCGAGCAGTACTACGACACGTGGGAGTTCGACGGCACGACCTGGACGAAGCTGACCACGACGCAGCCGCAGGTCATCAAGCCGCTCCTCACGTACGACCCGATCCGCAAAGAGATCATCATGCTCGGCGCCAAGAGCGATGTCTCGACCGTGATGTATCGCTATGACGGCGCGACGCAGACGTGGAACCAGTTCACGCCCACCGCGCCCGCGATCCTGCCGCCGTGCGTCAACGAGTCCGCGATGGCGTTCAGCGAGCACGCCGGCGGCATCCTGCTCAACGGCGGCCTCTGCTCGACCACCACGCCCGCCGCGGACGAGACGTACTTCTGGAATGGCAGCACGTGGACCAAGCTCACCACGAGCGGGAACTCGCGCACCACCGGCACGGCCGTCGCCGACGATCCGCTGCGCGGCCAGGTCATCTTCTTCGGCGGCACCACCCTCACCGCAGCACCGACGTCCGCGACCTATCTCTATCGCGACGGCACGTACAACTTCATCGTCAACCCGACGCGGCCGTCGCCGCGTTCGCTCGCCCGCATGGCCACCGATCCCGCCAACGGCACCGTCTGGACGGTCGGCGGCCTCGACGAGTTCAGCTCCGGCTACCTCGACGACCTCTGGGGCTATCGCAACAACCAGTGGACGCTCACGACGCCGGCCACCAGTCCCGGCATCTGCATCTCGCCGGCCGCCGCCTTCGATACCGATCGCCAGCGGCTCGTCGTCGTCTGCTCCGGCACCGACATCTTCGAGTGGGACGGCAACGCGTGGCACTCGTTTGGGACGCTGAAGCCCGCACCCGCGCTGCGCCGCTTCGCCGGACTCGTGTACGACCAGTCGCTCAAGAAGACCGTCATGTTCGGCGGCTACGACGACACGAACTCCGCGTACCGCCAGGACACGTGGACGTGGAACGGCTCCGCGTGGGCCGAGGTGAAGAACGCGCGTCCGCCGCACCGCGGCCAGATGCAGATGTGGTACGACCCGCTCCGCCAGAAGACCGTCATCTATGGCGGCCTCGGACGCCCGAACGTCGACACGCGCGTCACGCGCTACGACGACATGTGGGAGTTCAACGGGTCGGGCTGGACGAAGATCAATACGACCTCGACGCCGGGCATGCGCTTCGGCGCGCAGCTCACCGTCGATCCGCGCAACGGGAAGGTGCTGCTGTTCGGCGGCCTCGTCTCCGAGGTGCTCAGCGAATCGTCGAGCCGCCAGTCGTTTGCGAACGACACGTGGCAGTGGGACGGCTCGGCGAGCACGTGGACCAAGCTCGAGCCCGCGAACGCGCCGAGCCCGCGCGAGAACGGCGCGATGGCCTACGATCCCGTCGCGAACGAGCTCGTGCTGTTCGGTGGTTACGCCGGCTTCTACTTCTCGGATGTCTGGGCGTGGGACGGCAACAACTGGAAGCCGCACACCGACGGCGGACGCCGCCGCCCGAGCGGCGGCATCAGTGGCGTCGCGCCCGTGAACGTCACGCCCTAACGCTTCGCTTCGACACGATCCGAACGGCGGGCTGCGAGGTCCGCCGTTCGTCTTTTTGGTGCTACCGTATGCCTCCCATGGCCTCTGAACTTCTCATCCCGCAGTCCGCGTCCGGCTTCGTTCCGGGCGCCTTTCGCCGCAGCCTCGGCGACGCGCTCGAGCTCGCGCACGGCGTCGACGCTGTCGCCGCCGAAGAGCGCGCGGCCTCGCTCGCGAAACGCTCGCTGAAGAAAGACGCGAAGGTGTGGGGTCTCAATCTCGCGATCAGCATGATCGACCTCACCACGCTCGAAGGAAAGGACACGCGCGGCAAAGTGCTCGCGCTCTGCCAGAAGGCGCGCCGTCCCGATCCGTCCGATCCCGAGGTGCCGCATGTCGGCGCGGTGTGCGTCTATCCGACCATGGTGCCCTTCGTCAAAGAAGCGCTGCGCGGCAGCGGCGTGAAGACCGCCGCGGTCGCGACCGGGTTTCCGAGCGGCCAGACCTTCACCAGCATCAAGGTGCAGGAGACGCGCGAGACCGTCGCCGCCGGCGCCGACGAGATCGACATGGTCATCGACCGCGGCGCGTTTCTGTCGGGCAACCATCAGAAGGTGTTCGACGAAGTCGCCGAAGTGAAAGAGGCGTGCGGCCCCGCCCATCTCAAAGTGATTCTCGAAACCGGCGAGCTCGCGAACTACGATCAGGTGCGCCGCGCGTCGCTCATCGCGATGTACGCCGGCGCCGATTTCATCAAGACGTCCACGGGCAAAGTCGGCACGAACGCCACGCTGCCCGTGACGCTGGTGATGCTCGAGGCGATCCGCGACTTCCATCACGCCACCGGCAAGAAGATCGGCATGAAGCCCGCCGGCGGCATCTCGAACGCGAAGCTCGCGCTCTCGTATCTCGTCGTTCTCTACGAGACGCTCGGCCGCGACTGGATGACGCCCGATCTCTTCCGCCTCGGCGCCTCCTCCCTCCTCAACGACATCCTCATGCAACTCCGCAAGGAGCGCACGGGGGCGTATCAGGGTCCCGACTACTTTACGATTGATTGACGAGCATGACCACCACGATCACTGAACTCGAAACCCGCGAGCGCCTGCAGCCCGGCCTCGCTTCCTCGTCGATGCTGTGGGAGTACGCGCCGTCGCTCGAGTCGACCGACCACGTGCGCGTCGCGCCGCGCTACGAGCTCTTCATCGGCGGCAAGTTCGTCGAGCCCCACTCCGGCAAGTATTTCGAGACCATCAATCCGGCGACGGAAGAACGGCTCTCGGAAGTCGCGGAAGCGGATGCCGAGGACGTCGATCGCGCCGTCAAGGAAGCGCGCCGCGCGTACGAGAAGGTGTGGCGCAAGATCGCGCCGTCCGAGCGCGCGAAGTACATCTTCCGCATCGCGCGCCTGATTCAGGAAAAGTCGCGCGCGCTTGCGGTGGTGGAGACGATGAACGGCGGCAAGCCGATCAAGGAGTCGCGCGACATCGACATCCCGCTCGCCGCCGCGCACTTTTTCTACTACGCCGGCTGGGCGGACAAGCTCGAATACGCGTTCCCGAATCGCAACGTCGCACCGGTCGGCGTGGCGGGGCAAATCATCCCGTGGAACTTCCCGCTGCTCATGGCGGCGTGGAAGCTCGCACCCGCGCTCGCCGCGGGCAACACGATCGTGCTCAAGCCCGCGGAGACGACGCCGCTGACCGCCATGCTGCTCGCCGAGATCATCCAGGAAGCGGAACTGCCGCCGGGAGTCGTCAACATCTTGACCGGTGCGGGCGGCACGGGCGCGGCACTCGTCGCGCATCCCGACGTCGACAAGATCGCGTTCACCGGCTCGACCGACGTCGGCAAGCGCATCCAGCGCGCCATCGCCGGGACGAAGAAGAAGCTCACGCTGGAGCTCGGCGGCAAGGCGCCGAACATCATCTTCGAAGACGCGCCGCTCGATCAGGCCGTCGAAGGCATCATCAACGGCATCTACTTCAATCAGGGCCACGTCTGCTGCGCCGGCTCGCGCCTCTTCGTGCAGGAGTCGGTCGTCGAGCCGATCATCCGCAAGCTGAGAGAGCGCATCGGCACGCTGCGCGTCGGCAATCCGCTCGACAAGAACACCGACGTCGGCGCGATCAACTCGCGCGCGCAGCTCGAGAAGATCCGCGAGCTCGTCGACAGCGGCGTCGAGGAAGGCGCGGAGATGGTGCAGACGCAGTGCACGCTGCCGTCGCGCGGCTTCTGGTTCGCGCCGACGTTCTTCACCGGCGTGTCGCAGTCTTCGCGCATCGCGCAGGAAGAGATCTTCGGTCCCGTGCTCTCCGTGCTCACGTTTCGCAGCCCGGAAGAAGCGCTGGAGAAGGCGAACAACACGCCGTACGGTCTGTCCGCCGGCGTCTGGACGGAGAAGGGCTCGCGCATTCTGAAGATGGCCGCGAAGCTGCGCGCGGGCGTCATCTGGGCGAATACGTACAACAAATTCGATCCCGCCTCGCCGTTCGGCGGCTACAAGGAAAGCGGCTTCGGCCGCGAGGGCGGCATTCACGGCCTCGGGCCGTACGTCACACTGAGCTGAAGCATTGAGCCGAACCATGACACGACTCGCTGTCCGCAAAACCTACAAGCTCTACATCAACGGCGAGTTCCCGCGCACCGAATCGGGACGCTTCTATCCCGTGCGCGCAAACGGAGGAGACTTGCTCGCCAACGCCTGCCGCGGATCGAGGAAAGACCTCCGCAACGCCGTCGTCGCCGCGCGGAAAGCGCAATCGGGCTGGAGTGGCAAGACCGCGTACAACCGCGGCCAGATCCTCTATCGCATCGCCGAGGTGTGCGAGTCGCGCGCGGCGGAGCTCGCCGATGAATTGCGGCGCCAGGGTGCGAGCGCGGTCGAGGCGCGCCGCGAGATCGACGCCGTCATCGACCGCTGGGTCTATTACGCCGGCTGGAGCGACAAGTACGCGCAGGTCTTCGGCTCCGTGAATCCCGTCGCGGGACCGTATTACAACTTCACCGTACCGGAGCCGACCGGCGTCGTCGGCGTGGTCGCTCCCGAAGAGCCGTCGCTCCTCGGACTCGTCAGCCGTATCGCGCCGGTGATCGTCGGCGGCAACACCGTCATCGCGATCACATCGGAGTCGAAGCCGCTCGCCGCCATCACGATGGGCGAGGTCTTCGAGACGTCCGACGTGCCCGCCGGCGTCATCAATCTCATCTCGGGATTGAAGAGCGAGCTCGTGCCGTGGCTCGCCGCGCACATGGACGTCAACGCGATCGATACGACCGGCGTGGCGGACGAGGCTGTGGCGAAGGTGCAGCAGACCGCGGCCGAGAACGTGAAGCGCGTCGTGCATTTCGACGGCGCGTCGATCGGTTGGGACGACGCGCGCCGCGCGCAGAGCCCGTACGCGATCCTCGACTTTCAGGAGTCGAAGACCGTGTGGCATCCGATGGGGATGTAGTGCGGCGCGTCCTCGCGCTGCTGCTCGTCGCGTACGCCGCGCGGGCCGCCGCGCCGCCGCGTGTTCTCGAGAGCTTCATCACCACGAGCGACGGCGTGCGTCTGTTCGTGCGCCGCGTCGGCAGCGGACCGCAGACGGTCGTGTATCTGCACGGCGGTCCCGGCGGTCACATGGCGGACGCGGGCTATGCGATGGAGCCGCTCGCGGCGAACCGGACGCTGGTGCTGTACGACCAGCGCGGCAGCGGCCGCTCGGATCTCGTGTCCGATCCGAAGAAGCTGACGGCCGCGCGCCATGTCGCCGATCTCGAAGAGCTGCGGCAGCAGCTGAAGATGGAGCGCATGTCGCTGATCGGCTTCTCGTGGGGCTCGGGGCTGGCGGCGTTGTACGCGTCGAAGTATCCGAAGCGCGTCGAGCGCATTCTGTTTCTCAGTCCGATGCCGCCGGCGAAGAGCTTCGACGCGGAGCGCACGGCCGCGATGCGGCGCTCGCTGGGACCGGCGGGGATCACGCGGCGCGGGGAGATCGCATCGAAGATGCGTCACGCGAGCGATGCGGAAGTCATCGAGCTCTGCAGGCAGCGCGTCGACCTCATCTACCACGCGTATGTCGCGCATCCGGAGTCGTTGCGGCGTTCGCGGGACCGGTGTGATTCGAGCGCGGCGGCGATCCGCAACGCGCGCGTCGTGCTGTTTCTCACGCTGCAGTCGCTCGCCGAGTGGGATTTTCGTCCGCTGCTGAAGTCGCTAGCGGTCCCGGCGCTGGTCGTCGAAGGCGCGAAGACCACGGTCCCGCTCGATGCGACGCGGGAGTGGGCGAGGGTGGTGCCGCGGGCGCGGCTGCTGCTGATCCCCGACGCGGGACATGCGAACTGGCTCGACCAGCCCGAGGCGTTTCGGGCGGCGGCGGAGACGTTCCTGCGAGGGGAGTTCCCCGCGGCGGCGCGAAGCGTGCAATGACGTGCCGCCCGCGGGAATGTCCTGCGGCGCGTGCTGTTATCTCACGTCCGCGCACTTGAAAGCCGGCGAGCCCGGCAGCAAATTGTGCGGCGCTGAAATAAGCGGTGGCTCTTTCCAGTTAGCAGCGGTCCCGGCGACGAAAAGAAGCCGGCGAAGCAAACCGCGGTGAGCAGTAAGCTTTGAAATAACAAACGGTTGCGCGGGGTTATCGATCATCCAACGCAACGAACACCGGATCGGTGGTGAGCACGAAGCGAACGAGTCGCGCTCAGCATCGATCCGATGCGATCCGCAGCCGGTTCCTTGACAACTGAATAGGAAAGCAACGAAGGCAAACGTGATTCCTTTGAGGCGCACTGAGAAGGTGCGGCTCAACAGAAACAACTAAGAAGTATCCGAATAAGCATCAGACGTTTGTCTGGTGTCAGAGCTTCAAATTCAACAGATAAAACTGGAGAGTTTGATCCTGGCTCAGAATGAACGCTGG